>ENA-ORXM01000001-ORXM01000001.1-marine-metagenome-genome-assembly--contig:-NODE-1-length-860978-cov-45.819972_pt1 | contig 860978 bp, 695 predicted proteins | sample MGYA00237867_ERZ511480 | MGnify/ENA primary metagenome ERZ511480 (study PRJEB26309, sample SAMN06266103) | marine metagenome | isolation source: Algal blade | place: United Kingdom:Sidmouth, United...
CGGCGACCCGCGTCGTGGGTGCCACGGGGGGCGCGTTGCCGGCATCTCTCAACGCTTTCCCCTTCCGTTGTTGAACCTGCATCGCGGCCCCGCGTCACCCGGCTTAGCGGCCTCTGCCCACCGGGGCTTCGAATAAGGCGGACGTCTGCTGCTTGGGGCGTGTCGTTGGCTTATTCAAGCCCCGCAAGGCCCCTGCACGGCTTGGGGTCAGGCCCGGACCCGAACCCGGCCGCAGGCTTTGGGGTGACGGCGGTGCGGATTGGGGGTGGCGAGTCGAAGTGGACGCCGGCGCCGGGGGCGGCCGGGTTCGAGTCGTGGGTCTGACCCCGATGACTGGGGGTTGGGGGCGGTCGAATGACTTCTCTCGTGTTTGGGGTGGGCGATTGGTGCCGACCTCTTTCAACGCTTACCTCGTTGGTCGCGCGACCTGCATCGCGGCCCCGCGCCCCGCGGCTTCGTGGCCCGTGCCCACCGGGGCTTCGAATGCGGCGGCCGGGTTCGCGTCGTGGGTCTGACCCCGGTTTCTGGGGGGTCGGGGGCGAGCGACCGTGAGTCGTGGGAAGGACCCTGTCTTCCTTCGGGCGTTCGCGACATCACGTTTCGGTTCAACCTGCCGTCGCCTTGCTCATCCCCACCGCCATCGCGATATTCGCCGCGTTAAACAGCGCATGGGCCAGGTAGCACGGCAGCAGGCTGCCGGTCCGCTCGTACAGCCAGCCCAGCACCAGGCCCAGCACGAACAGGCCCGGCCACCCGTGCCACGACACCGCCCCGGCGTGGATCAGCGCGAACACCGCAGCGGCGATCAGCACCGCCGTCCAGCGGAAGCGGCGACCCAGGGTGTCGATCAACAGCGTCTGCAGCAGCCCGCGGAACACGACTTCTTCAAGCAAGGGTCCCATCAGCACGGCGATGCCCACCAGCTGCGTTACCGCCGCCAGCGTGGGCTCGCGGCCCAGCTGCTCCAGCAGCGTGTGGTTGACCTCCGGAACGTCCGACCCGCCGGCCCGGGCGGCGGCGGCCACGGCCGCGAGCGTCGCCCAGGTGAACAACGTGCCGACCACGAAACCGGCGAGGCCCACCACCAGGTCGCGCCCCGGCCGCCGGGGCAGCAGGCCCGCCGACCGCAGGCCCGCGGGGGTGGTTTGCCACGCCTTGACCAGAAAAAACACCGCCGAACCAATCAACCCCAGCGACGAGACCATCGCCGCGGCCTGCGCGGCCGCGGGATCGGCGGCCGCGTCGGACACCCGAGCGCCCATCACCGCCCCGATGACGATCATGCCCACCAGCCCGGCCCCGATCACGCGGTCGGCGTGCGTGAGGTCCAGCCGCCGCTCGGGCCCGCGGCGCAGCGTGGCCGGCCGCCACACGCGGACACGCACCACCGTGACCACGGCGCCCACGAGCCCCGCCAGCAACACGGCGTTCATCAGCAGCACCGACGCTCCGGGGGTGGCGGCGTCGGCCACCGCCAGCAGCGGCGCCGAGCGCGCGGGCTCCGACACGCGCCAGAGGTCGAGGACAGGGGTCGTCATGCGATCGGACTCGGCTCCACCGGAAGCGTGCGGCGGCGCGCCGCGGAAGATTGCCCCGGGGGTCGGGGTCACCTAAGCTATGCGATTCGCGCTGCCACGCGAGAACCACCACCCGTCCCACGCCCGCCGCGCCGGCCCGCGATCCTTTCGCATTCGCCGCGGTGTCCCGTCCTGCCCTGGGGAGCTTCATGCTCGTACTGCCGTCCTGGTCGCCGCACTTCCAACCCGCCGTCCGCATGAAGGCCCGGGCCGCCCAGCTGGGCGGCCACATCACCCGCCGAACGCCCGCCGACGAAGACGAGCTGCTGCGGGCCGAAGCCAAAGACAACGACACCCTGCACACCGTCACCCTGTCGCGTGACGGCAAGCACGCGCAGGCCGACTGCACCTGCGACGAGGTGGCCCGGGGGCAGTTCTGCCTGCATATCTGGGCGGCGCTGCTCGACCTGAACGCCGACGAGAGCGACGACGGTGAGGGCGTGGGCGGCGCGTCGATCAACGACCTGTCGAAGCTGCGCCTGCGTCCGCCCAAGGCCCGCAAGCGTGACGACGCGCTGCGGCCCGTGCGCACCGCCGAGCCGCGCTGGATCGGCCGGCTCTCGCTGCTGCGCTCCTCTTCCCACGAAGACCCCGACCCGACCGAGGGTGCCGACCCAGTGTCGATCTTCCCCACCCAGCGGCAGGTCTGCTACGTCGTGCTGCCCGACCTGTCGCAGCGCCACGGCGGGCTGGTCATCGACCTGCAGCAGCGCACCGCGATCGCCAGCGGCTGGAGCAAGCCCAAGCCGCTGAAGATCGGCCTGGACACGATCGACACGCTGGCCGACCCGACCGACCGCGAGCTGGTGAGCATGATGCTTGGGGCCACGTGGGTCACGCGGCACGAGTCGAACCAGGCCCACCGCCTGGACCGCGGCCACAACACCTACCGCATTGCGCCGGGCGCGCAGCGCAGCATCCTGCGCCGCATGATCAGCACCGGCCGCGCCTTTCTGGAGCTGGAAGAAGACACGCACATCCACAAGAGCCGCCAGCGCCCGCTGCGCTGGTCCGACGGGCCCGACCCCTGGAAGCTCTGGCTGATCGGACGCCCGGGCGCCGGCGAGCTGCTGATCGACTTGCAGCTGCGCCGTGCCGGGAAGCGCATCGCCGTCACCGAGCCAGACGTGGTGCTCGGCGGCCGCGACGGGCTGGTGATCCTGGGCCGCGCGGTCGACGCGGGCCCGACCCGGACCCGCTCGCGCTACGCCGTGGCCACCGCCGCGCCCTTCGACGACCGCGACGCCTTCCGCTGGGTCGGCCAGTTCCGCGATCACCGCTACGCCGACGACGGACCCGACGAGGGCGAGTACCTGGACGACCTCGCCGAGGCCGATGCCGACCCGGACGCCCGCGGAGCGACGGACGACAACGCCACGCCCCACGACGGCGCCGCCTCGGTCGGCGTCTCGGCCCTGCGCGTGCCCGAAGCCGATATCGAGCGCTTCCTCGAACGCCTGTACCTGCTGCCCCAGCTGCCCGAGCTGGACCTGCCCGAGGGACTGGGCCGGGCCGAGCGCATGCTCGACCCGGTTCCCCACCTGGACGTCTACAGCCCCGGCTCGGCGCAGGCCGCCGAGCTGCTGACCGGGCCGGGCCGCAACAGCCTGGTCGCCCGGGTGAGCTTCGACTACGCCGGGCAACGCATCAGCCCCGCCCGCCGCGGGCGCTTCGTACCCGCCGCGGCCCGGCCGGCCGAGGGGGATGGGGGCGAAGCCGCCGGCCCAAACCCGACCGGTGCGGAGAACGCCGCCGCAAACGCCACACCGGATCCCGCCGAATCGGTGACGAACGACCGCGACCTCTCCATCGAAGCCCTCGATGGCGAGCAGCAGCTGGTCCGACGCAACCTTCGAGCCGAGCGCGAGGCCATCGCCGCCACCGCCGGCCTGGGCCTGCGGCACACCGCCTCGCCCACCGGCGACGTGCTGCTGGTCTCACCCAAGCAGATGCCCCGCGCCGTCTCCAGCCTGCTGGCTGCCGGCTGGATCGTCTCGGCCGACCAGAAGACCATCCGTGCCGCCGGCCCCCCGGCGCTGTCCATCACGACCGGCATCGACTGGTTCGAGCTGCGTGGCGAGGCAACCTACGAGCGTGCCGACGGCAGCACCGAGACGCTGACCCTGCCGCAGATCCTCGCCGCCGCACGCTCGGGCAAGAACATGATTGTGCTGGGCGACGGCACCCAGGCCCTGCTGCCCGAGCAGTGGCTCGACGAACACGGCCTGCTGGTGGCGCTGGGCAAGGTCGAGGGCGACCACCTGCGCTTCAAGAGCAGCCAGGCCGCCGTGCTTGATCAGCTGCTGACCGGCCATGACCAGGCCGCCTTCGACGACCGCTTCGCCGAGGCGCGGGCTCAGCTGAAGGACTTCGAGGGGATCGCCCCCGCCGACGCGTCCGAGGGCTTCGGCGGCACGCTGCGGACTTACCAGCGGGAAGGTCTGGGCTGGCTCGACTTCCTGCGCACCTTCGGCATGGGCGGCATCCTGGCCGACGACATGGGGCTGGGCAAGACGGTGCAGGTGCTCGCGATGATGCACGGGCGGGTCAAAGGCGACCCCGCCCACTGCGACATGCCGGCGTCCGGGGCGAAGACCCAGAAGCCCGCGGCCCCCACCAAGCCATCGCTCATCGTGGTGCCGCGGTCGGTCATCTTCAACTGGCTCGACGAAGCCCAGAAGTTCTGCCCCGAGCTGAAAGTCATGGCTTACAGCGGCCCCGACCGCGCCGACCTGATCCCGCAGTTCGGCGACCAACACCTGATCGTCACCAGCTTCGGTCTGATGCGACGCGATATCGACACGCTCAAGGCGGTGGAGTTCGACTACGCCGTGCTGGACGAGGCTCAGGCGATCAAGAACCCCGCCAGTCAGAGTGCGAAGGCGGCGCGCTTGCTGCAGGCCGACCACCGCCTGGCGCTCACCGGCACACCGGTCGAGAACCACCTGGGTGACCTGTGGTCAATTTTTGAGTTTCTCAACCCCGGCATGCTCGGCGCCAGCGCCCGCTTCAGCGACCTGGTCAAGGCCGCCAGCAGCAACGCCACCGCGCAGCGGCTGGCCGACGGCGACGACGCGGACGCGGACGCCAACGCCGCGCTTGATGAAGCCGCCGAGCGGGGCCCGATGGACTTCAACCTGCCCGACGGGGTCGGCGTGAACGACGCGGCCGCCGGCCAGACCGGCACCCCCGCCGACACCATCGCCCAGGTGGCGCGGGCGCTGCGGCCGTTCATCCTGCGGCGCACCAAGAGCGAGGTGCTCAAAGACCTGCCCGCCAAGACCGAGCAGACCATCCTGTGCGAGATGGAGCCGGCCCAGCGCAAGGTCTACGACCAGCTGCGGACCTACTACCGCGGCACGCTCATGCAGCAACTCGATGCGGTCTCCGAGAACGGCTCGGCCCGCTCCGAGCGCGACGCGGCCGACGACGAGGCCGCCGCCGACCGCGCCGGGGCTTCCGGCGTCGCCGGGCGCGGCAACGCCTTCATGGTGCTCGAAGCGCTGCTGCGCCTCCGCCAGGCCGCCTGTCACCCCGCCCTGATTGACAAGCAGGGCATCGACACCGGCGGACCCGACGTGCCTTCGGCCAAGCTGGACACCCTCAGCGACATGCTGGCCGAGGTGATCGACGGCGGGCAGAAGGCGCTGGTCTTCAGCCAGTTCACCAGCATGCTGGGGCTGGTCCGCAAGCGACTCGACGAGCTTGGCATCCGCTACGCCTACCTCGACGGCCAGACGCGCAACCGCAAAGAGGTCGTCGAGCAGTTTCAGGAAGACCCGGATTTGCAGGTGTTCCTCATCAGCCTCAAAGCCGGTGGCGTGGGGCTGAACCTGACCGCGGCGGAGTATGTTTTCATTCTCGACCCGTGGTGGAACCCCGCCGTTGAGGCTCAGGCCATCGACCGCACCCACCGCATCGGCCAGACCAAGCCGGTGTTTGCCTACCGCATGATCTGCGAAGACACCGTCGAGCAGCGCATCATCGAGTTGCAGGCGCGTAAGCGAAAGCTGGCCGACGCTATCGTCGGTGGTGAACAAAACTTGCTGCAATCACTGACCCGCGACGACCTGGAGCAGCTGCTGTCGTAGGACGCACGCGAGCTACGCTGCACGCGGGCCGCATGAAAACCGCTTCACTACTCATTCGTCCCGCGCGAATCGGGTCCGATCGGAAGCGGCGTACTTATCCAAGACGATGGATCCCGGCCGGGTCGGGGAGCGGCGACCGCACCGGCGGCAGAGCTTCCGCGCGTCCCGCCAGATCGTGCCCCGCCTCGTCACCCCACGGGATGGCTAAGCGAATGGGTGCACCCCTTAGGGTGTTTGCCCCGGAGCGCAGATTGCATGGGGGCAGGAAAAAACACCGATAAAACCGCGGCGCTTGCGGATCCGACTTTGACCGAACGCCTACGATCTGTGACTCCCGCTTTCTGAGCGGATCAACCGGATCGGCCCGCTCAGATAGCAGCACGCCGATCAACAAGCTGCACCAAGGCACGTCAAACGCCGCATCGTTTCGTAAGTTTTCTGTCTCACTCCCCCGCGGATATGAGACTCCCGATGCCACCCTTTCACGACGCACGTCGCTGACACCGTCCGCCGCCATTTTTTTCAAGGCAGTCTTATCGTGACGAACATCTACGTTGGCAATCTGCTCTACGCCACCACCGAGCCCGAGTTGGTCGAGTTCTTCAGCCAGTGGGGCCGGGTCGAGCGGGCCACGCTCGTGCACGACCGCGAGACCGGTCGCCCCCGCGGCTTTGCCTTTGTAGAGATGCCCGACGCGCCCGACGCGGCCAAGGCCATCGCGGCCGCCCACGGCGCCGATCTCAACGGTCGCCCGCTCACCGTGAACGAAGCCCGGCCGCGCGGAAGCGGTGGTGGTGGTGGTGGTGGTGGAGCACGTCCTGTCCAGCCGGCGCGCGGGGCGGCGGAGGTGCAGCAGTCCGCAGGCTACGGCAACCGGACCCAGCCCTCCATGACTAACCCCCCGCCGCCGCCTGAAGACTTGCCCCGTGACGAGCCGGAAGCATCGCACCCGATCCCCGGGGTCTCGGACGAGCCGGTACGCCGCAGCGGCGGCTACACCAACCACATGCAGCCGTAGCGCGGCTCCTGGGCAAGCCCACGTCCGCCCGCCAGACGGAGGCTTGCCTTGTTGACCGCGGCGGGCCTCGGGCCCTGTGCCCCCGCTTCTGATCCATCATTGCCGTGCACGCGGGGATCCGGGCGTCTGCAACTCAACCCCGCCCCGACGCCGTGAGCGCCCGCGCCGCACTGCAGCCCGGGATCCGTGCGTTTAACCGGGTCGACGGAAACGGGCCCGCGGTCACCGCGGGTCCAGCGCCCGGCGGCTACGCCAAAGGCGTCACGAAGTGGTCGATGGCGAGCCCGAACCCCGCCAGCGCCTGCGGCACGAAGGGGTGGTCGGTGATCAGGCGCAGCCGACGCAGGCCCAGGTCCCGCAAGATCTGCGAGCCGATGCCGTAGTCCAGGGTCGCCCGGCCACGGGCCGCTGCCCCCGCGTCGTCGGCCCCGCCCAGCCGCACCCCGCCGGTGCCGGGCGCCACCGGCACGGTCGAGGTCTGCAGCCGGCCCAGCAGCCCACGCCCCATGCCCTCGTGCCGCAGATACACCACGGCCCCGCGGCCCTCGGACTGGATCATCCGCATGGCGGTGTCCAGGGTGCGGCGGCTGTCCTGACCGCGGTCACCGAACACGTCGCCCAGCAGGTTCTGGCGGTGCATGCGGACCAGGGTCGGCGTGTCGGACTCAGCCACCCCGCCCCCGGGCTCGGCCACGCCCAGCCCGCCGCAGGTCAGCGCCACGTGGGGCATCGGGTCGACCCGCGAGCGGTAGGCCGTCAGCGTCCACTCGCCAAACGCGTTGGTCAGCGGAGACTGCTCGATACGCTCCACCAGCAGATCGCGTTGCATGCGGTATTCAACCAGGTCGGCCACGCTGCAGCGTGTGAGTCCGTGACGTTCGCAGAGGGCTTCAAGCTGCGGGCGGCGCGCCATCGTGCCGTCGTCGTTCATCACCTCGATGCCCACCGCCGCGGTCTGCAGTCCCGCAAGACGGCACAGATCGACCATGCCCTCGGTGTGGCCGGTGCGGACCAGCACCCCCCCGTCACGCGCGCGCAGCGGCTGCACGTGCCCGGGCCGGTCCAGATCGCCCGGATGGGTCGCCGGATCCGCCAGCATGCGGATGGTCAGCGCACGGTCCGCGGCGCTCACGCCGGTGGTCAGGCCGAACCGCGCCGCCGCGTCCACCGTCAGCGTGTAGGCGGTGCCGTTTTGGGTGGTGTTGACCGCGGCCTGCGGCGGCAGGTCGAGGCGGTCGCAGGTGTCGCCGTCCAGCGCCACGAACAGCATGCCGCGGCCTTCGCGCAACATAAAGTTCACCGTGTCCGCCGTGCAGTGCTCGGCCGCGCAGACCAGATCCCCCTCGTTCTCACGGTCTTCGTCGTCGGTCAGAACGATCGTCTTGCCGGCGCGCAGGTCGTCGAGGATGTCGGGGATAGAGCTCATGGCGTCTTCGTCGTTCTTAGCGTAGAGCGTCGCGTGGTGCGAGAGCGCTTCCAGCAAGGTGTTAGGGGTTAGGTCCCAGGTGTCAGGCGCCACGCCGCGGATCATCGGGCACGACCACGCGTTGACCACGCATCACGATCAAGCTGAACCGGAAGTGCGAGGTGGAGGTCCCAACCTAACACCTAAGACCTAGCACCTAACACCACGCCGGCGCTAGCCGGCGCTCGGCCCCATCCTCAACACCGTCCGCGGGGCCAGCGGGAAGTCGCGCAGCAGCGACGCCACGTCGTCCACCGTCACCGCCCGCAGCCGGTCCAGTTCTTCGTCCAGCGGGGTGTAGGCGCCCTGGTAGGTCCACTGCGTGCCCAGCCCGTGCATGAGGCCCGCCGGCCGCTCGCCCTGCAGCGTGGCGCTCGTGGCCAGCTTGTTCACCGTCCGCTCCAGCTCGTCGGGGCGCAGGTCGGGCGTGGCCGCGACGCGGTCCAGCACGCCCAACAGCGCCGCCTCCACCGCCTGGGCCCGGTCCGGGTCGCAGCTGGCGTAGCCCATGAACGCCCCGCTGCCGTCCTGCGGCAGGAAGCTGAAGTCGGCCTCCTCGGCCAGGCCCGGGTCCACCAGCTCCCAGTACAGCCGCGAGCCCTCGTCGTCGCCCAGCACGTCGGCCAGCACCCGGGCCGCATAGCGCCGCGGGTCCTGTGCCGAGGGTCCGGGGCACAGCAGCCCCAGGTAGTGGCGGCTCTGCCTGGCGTCCGTCACGGCCCGGGCCCGCGCCGCGGCCTCGGGCACGGCGGCATCGCGGCCCGCGCCCGTCGGCGACCAGCCGCCGCACAGCGCCGCGACCTGGTCGGTCAACGCCGCGAAGTCGATCTTGCCCGCCGCGGCCACCACGATGTTGTCGGGGCTGTAGCGGTTCTCGAAGTAGCCGCGCATCTGCTCCGCGGTCAGCGCGGTCACCGTGTCGGTGGTGCCCAGCACGCGGTGCCCCAGCGGGTGGCCGCCGAAGAAGTCCTCCAGCAGCGCGTCCTGCAGGCGCCACTCGGGCCGGTCGTCGTACATCCCGATCTCTTCGAGGATGACGTTCTTCTCCATGTCGAAGTCTTCGACCCGCAGCGACGGCCGCAGCATGTCGCCCAGCAGGTCCACCGCGCGTTCCAGGAACTCCGGCAGCACGTGGGCGTAGTAAACCGTCTGCTCGTGGCTGGTGAACGCGTTGTAGTCCGCCCCCAGCTCGTCGAACTCTCGGTTCACGTCGTCGGCCGTCCGCCGGGCGGTGCCCTTGAACATCATGTGTTCGAGGAAGTGCGAGACGCCCATGAGCGTTGGCGACTCGTCGCGGGCGCCCGTCTTCACGAAGAACCCGACCGCCGCCGTGTGGGCGTCGGGCTGCGACTCGGCGATCAGGGTCAGGCCGTTGGGCAGCGTGGCGTGTTCAAACGTGATCGGCATGGGGGCTCCGGAGGCTTCGGGCGCTGGACCTGCGGCGACCCGCAGGCCCGCTTCCGAAGCCTGCCGCGGACGCGGCCACGGGGGACGCCGCGTGAGAAAGATCCGCGGGGTTGCGGGGACCCAGCAGTTTAGGGGGAGGATGGCACGCCGTCGCAAAGCGGAAGTCGTGCCCGCCGACGTCGCGCCACGCGCGGGAGCGCCGCGCCCGCGGCGAACGACACGCCCAGCGGATGCAGCCGGTACAGCCCGCCCTTTCTGGTCGCCCCCACGTCCGACGTCACCCAACGCTCCTCCACCCTCCCCACCTCCTGCCCGCCGAGCCACAGCCGCAACCGCGAGGGCGCGCCGCGTTCCGGGATGGCCTTCAGTTCCACGGCCGAAGGTTAAAGGCCATCGGTGCCCACGGGCTGCGACAACTCCCACACCGCTGCCCGAAGCCGGGCAGCGAGATGGCGGTGCGCAAAAAACCGCGGCGGAACAATCCGCCGCGGCACTGGTTGAAGGTAAATCCTCGCCCCCCCGAGGTCGGCAAAGCCGACGCGGCCGACGACGGGGCGGGCGTTTCGCCCGCCCACGAGGAGGTCGCACCGCCGTCAGGCGAGCTTGTCGAGCTCGGCCTTGAACTCGTCTTTGGGCGTCATGCCCACGAACTTTTTCACCACCTCGCCCTTGTTAAAAAGGATGATGGTGGGGATCGCGCTGATGCCGAACTTCATCGACACGTCCTTGTTGGCGTCGGTGTCGACCTTGCCGACCTTCACCTTGCCGTCGTACTCGGTCGCCAGCTCGTCGATGACCGGGGCGAGCATGCGGCAGGGCATGCACCACTCGGCCCAGAAGTCGACCAGCACCGGCTGGTCGCCGTTGACCACTTCGGCGTCGAAGTTGGTGTCTGTCAGTTCCAATACGGTGTCGTTTGCCATAAGTGGGTCTCCGTTGCGGGGTGGTGCGCGTGGGGATGATAGCCCGTGCGGCGGAGGGAGTATTCCCCCCACGACATTTTCCTTCGTCCCTTGAGCGGTTTCGGGCTAAACTTAGGGACTACCCTGTCGCAAGTGCGCCAAGTGTCTGATCGTCCACGATCAAAAAAAGCCGAGGAGTTCCCCGATGTTTGTGTCCCCGCCCCTGTCCCTGTCCCTGCCCGATCACCGGCGCCCGCTCTCCATGCTCTGCGGCGTGGCCCTTCTGGGGCTATTGCCGGGTCCCTCCGCGACCGGCCTGGTTGTCCAGGGTGATGGCATGGGTATCAACGTGCCCGCGGCGGTTTCCGACGCCTTCGGCCGGTGGGGCAACAACGCCGCCGCCGTGGCGGTGGCTCCGGATTGGGTCTTGACCACCCGGCACCAAGATAGCGTGGGCAGCCCGCCTGACCGCACCGTGGTCTTCGGCAGCACCTCCTATACCGCCCAAGCCAGCGACCCCGCCAGCGTGATCGAGCTCAACCAAGACCTGCGTCTGGTTCGGGTCACCCAGACCGACGGGACGCCCGCAACCCTCACCTCCACCCTGTCGGTCTATGACGGCATCCCGCTTACGACCGGCACCACCCTGACCCTCGGCGGCTTCGGCCCTCGTTTGGGAAGCTCCGGCGCCGACGGCTTCGACTACGCCGGCAACCTCGATAACACCAACGGTCTCCGCTTCGGCACCAATGTGCTTGATGGCTCGGGCACATTCAACAACCCCGGCAACTTCTACAACGGTATGGCCGTGCTGGCCTCGGATTTCGATGATTCCGGATCGCCCGAGTCCACCGCCGGCCCCGGCGACTCGGGCGGCGCCTGGCTGGTCAACACTGGCGGCGTCTTCCAGATCGTCGGGCTTTCCTTTGCCGTCGAAAACGACCGCCTTGACAACCCCGCCACCCCGATTAACGAAGCCACCAGCACCGACGCTTTTTTCACCCAGCAGCTCTTCGCCGCCGACACGGCCGCCTTTGCCGCCACAATCAACGCCATCCCCGAGCCCGGGACCGCCGCCGCGTTCGCCGCGTTCAGTGGGTTGCTGATCTCGCGACGCCGGCGTTCGTAGATTTCGTCAGCCCACCAAGGGCGTCCGAAGGATGTCGAACCCGCCGTGCAGTAAAAACTTCAAACACGGATGCGGCGCGACCGCGAGGGGACGCGGTTCTTCATCGCTCTACGAGCCGCGACCGTGAGGGGATGACCCCGAGGTGAAAGTCATTTTTTGCGGAGAATAAGCCGCGGGACCGCTTCTTACGGGCGCGGCTCGTGGGGTGCAGTCGTCGGCGCAGCCGACGCGGCCAACGGGTGAGGTGAGGCTCGGCGAACCTCGCACGGAGGCCGCTCTCACCGCTACGAGCGGTCGGTCAGGTAGGCCCCGCTCTTCACGTTCTCCCACCACGTCCGGTTGTCCACGTACCACTTCACCGTGGCCTCCAAAGCCTGCGGCCAGGCGCTGCGGGTCGGTTCCCAACCCAGCTCGGTCTTCAGCTTGGTCGCGTCGATCGCGTAGCGGCGGTCGTGGCCCAGGCGGTCTTCGACCGGCTTGATCATGTCTTTGCCCTTGCCCATGACCTCCAGGATGCTGTGCGTCAGCTCCAGGTTCGACCGCTCGTTGTTGCCGCCGATGCAGTAGCGCTCGCCGCTCTTGCCCTTTTCGAGCACCGTCAAGACCGCCTCGTTGTGGTCCTCGACGTGCAGCCAGTCACGCACGTTCTTGCCGTCGCCGTAGAGCGGCACGGGCTTGTCCTGGATCAGGTTGGTCACGAACAGCGGGATCACCTTCTCGGGAAACTGGTAGGCCCCGAAGTTGTTGCTGCAGTTGGTCACCCGCACGTCGGTGCCGAAGGTGTGGTGGTACGCCATCGCGATCAGGTCGCTGCCGGCCTTGCTCGACGAGTACGGGCTGCTGGGGGCAAACGGCGTCTTCTCGTGGAACTTCAGCTCCGGCTGGTCCAGCGGCAGGTCGCCGAACACCTCGTCGGTGCTCACGTGCACGAAGGTCTTCTCGTTATCCGGGTCGCTGCGGCGGAAGGCGTCGAGCATCGTCTGGGTGCCCAGCACGTTGCTCTCGACGAATGGCCGCGCGTCGATGATCGAGCGGTCCACGTGGCTCTCGGCGGCCATGTGCACCACCGCGTCGGTGCGCTCGCAGAGTTCGGAGCACAGCTCCAGGTCCAAGATGTTGCCGTGAACAAACTCGTAGTTGGGGTGGTCTTCCACGTCGCGCAGGTTCTCGGGGTTGCCCGAGTAGGTCAGCGCGTCCAGGTTCACGATCTGGTGCTGCGGGTGGTCGCGCAGCACGTAGCGCACGAAGTTGGAACCAATAAAGCCGCTGCCGCCGGTGAGAAGAATTTTCATGATCGTGATGGGGTTGGAGTCGGGCCGGGTTTGAGTTGGGGCGTTCAAGTCAGGTTTCGCGAAGAACGCGAAGAGCGCGAAGGCCGCGAAGGAAGAAAAGACAGAGGGATCGGAGGCTGTTCTTTGCGCTCTTTGCGCCCTTCGCGGCCTTCGCGGCCTTCGCGATTCCTGCCTTGGCGTTGTCAGTCCTCCAGCCGCCGCATCACATCGGCCAGGTTGGCTTTCCAGTCGGGCATCGGCCCGATCAGGGCCTCGGTCTTTTCCAGCCCCAGCACGCTGTACGCCGGCCGCCGTGCGGGGCGGGGGAACTCGTCGGTGGTGCAGGGGGCGATGTCGCAGGTGTTCCCCGCCAGCCGGGCGATCTCGACCGCGAAGCCGTGCCAGGTGCACTCGCCGCCGTCGGTGACGTGGTAGGCGCCGCTCGCGCCGTCTTCGACGATCCGCTTGCTGCACGCCGCCAGGTGCTCGGCGCTGGTCGGTCGGCCGCGCTGGTCGTCCACCACCTTCAGCTCGTCGAGCTTGCCGGTCAGCCGCACCATCGTGCGGACGAAGTTGTTGGCCCACGGGGCGTACAGCCAGCTGGTGCGGATCAGCCGGTGCTCGCAGCCGCTCTTGACCAGCAGCTCCTCGCCCACCAGCTTGGTGCGGCCGTAGGCGCTCTGCGGCGCCTTCTTTGCGTCCACGGCGTAGGCCGTTTCCGCCTCCCCAGAGAACACGTAGTCGGTTGAGTAATGGACCAGCGTCGCCCCCACGGCGCGGCAGCGTTCGGCCAGCTTGCCCACACCGAAGCCGTTGACGGCCAGGGCGGCGTCTTCGTTCTCTTCGCAGCCGTCCACGTCGGTGAAGGCCGCGCAGTTCACCACGACCTCGGCGCCCTCCGGGATACGCAACGCGAGCGAGTCGGCCGAGGTGATGTCGATGTCCGGGCGGTCCAGACCGGTCCACGCGACACCGTCGGCGTCCAGGCGCTCTTTCCACGCGCGGGCCAGCATGCCGTTGGCACCGACGATGAGGTAGGGCGGCGGCTTCTCGTTGGGGTGGGTGGGGTCGTCACTCATGCGTGGTAGGTAAAGGGGCTGTCGTAGTCGTCCAGCACGGGATGTTTCGTGTCCTTCTCGCTCAGCACGGCTTTTTCGGCGGTGACCTGCCAGTCGATGCCCAGCGCCGGGTCATCCCAGGCGATGCCCGCATCGCAGTCCGGGGCGTACGGGTTCGTGACCTTGTACTGCACCAGCGTATCGGGCAGCAGCGTGGCGAAGCCGTGGGCGAAGCCCGCGGGCACCAGCAGCTGGTGGCCGTTTTCGGCGCTCAGCACCGCGGTCACATGCTTGCCGTACGTCGGCGAGCCCACGCGGATGTCCACCGCCACGTCCAGCAGCGACCCCTGCACGCACCGCACCAGCTTGTCCTGCGCCGACGGCGGCGTCTGGAAGTGCAGCCCGCGGACGGTGCCGACCTGGGCCGACAGCGACTCGTTGTCCTGCACCCAGTCAAGCTCCACGCCCGCGCCCTTCAATGCCGAGGCTTTGAACGTCTCGGCAAAGTACCCGCGGTGGTCGCCGAAGCGCCTGGGCTCGATGAGCAGGACGTCTGGGATGTCGGTGGGCGTAATCTTCATGGTCGCTTCGTTTCCGGAACTTCGAACTTCACACTTCAAACTTCGAACTTCCTTACATCCACGGCTCGACGTGCTTGTCTTCCAGCAGCTGCTTGAGGTACTGCCCGTAGCCGTTGCTCTTCATGGTCTCGGCGTGCTCTTCCAGCTTCGCCGCGTCGATAAAGCCCATCTTCCAGGCGATCTCTTCAGGGCAGCCGATCATCATGCCCTGGCGTTCTTCGATGGCTTCCACGAAGGTGCCGGCCTGCAGCAGGCTCTCGTGGGTGCCGGCGTCCAGCCAGGCCATGCCGCGGCTCCACAACTGCACGTTCAGCTCGCCGCGTTCCATGTAGATGCGGTTGAGGTCGGTGATCTCCAGCTCGCCGCGTGGGGAGGGCTTGAGGTTCTCGGCCATCTCGGTGACCTGCTGGTCGTAGAAGTACAGCCCCGGCACGGCGAAGTGGCTCTTGGGCTCCTTCGGCTTTTCTTCCAGCGAGATCGCCTTGTTGTCCGCGTCGAACTCCACCACGCCGTACCGCTCGGGGTCCTTGACCGGGTAGCCGAACACCGTCGCGCCCTCGGTCAGCTTCGCCGCCGCCTGCAGGGTCTGCCGCAGGCCCGCGCCGTAGAAGATGTTGTCTCCCAGGCACAGGCAGCAGGGCTGGTTCTTGGTGAAGCCCTTGTCCAGCAGGAAGGCCTGGGCCAGGCCCGCGGGCGAGGGCTGCTCGACGTAGCTGAACTTCATGCCGAACTGCGCGCCGTCCTTCAAGAGGTGCTTGAAGTGCGGCAGGTCGTGCGGGGTGCTGATGATCAGCACCTCTTTGATGCCCGCTAGCATCAGCGTGCTCAGCGGGTAGTAGATCATCGGCTTGTTGTAGACCGGTAGCAGCTGCTTGCTGATGGCCTGCGTGAGCGGGTACAGCCGGGTGCCGTGGCCTCCGGCGAGGATGATGCCCTTCATGGGAAGCGTCTCATTCTGGGCGCCGGGGCGCCGGGGTGACAAAGGTCTGTGGACGGCCCGCGGTCGGTCTGGCGGCCGCGGCCCCCTTGTCAATCGTCATAAACCCGGCTCCGGGCGAGCCCCGGATCGAGAGCTTGCCGCACCGGCCGACTGCCGCTAAGTTATCGGCCGAACCGAGTGACCCGCCCCGCGGTGATCTCGATTCACGCTTTCAGGTGCCCGCCCGCACGCCGCGGCCGGGTGAAAAGGGAAGCGGAGTGACGACCGGATTGGTCCGGTCGGATTCTCCCGCGGACGCGCCGCCGTAACGGGCCAGCGCCGACTCTCATCACGCCACTGCCGGCCCGCAACGGGCTCCGGCGGGAAGGCGGGAGTCGGCGGAACCCGGAGCCGGAAGACCTGCCCGAAAGCCGCCCCGGATGCCCTCACCACCGAGGTGCCGTCCGTCTCGTGTCCACGCGGAAATGGACCCACGGGCAGACCCCTCGCCGAACGCCGCCCCATCCCCCGGCGTTTGAGCGCGTTTCTGCACGTTCCGCCTGGACCCCGCCCCGCTCCCCGTCGGAGCGCGGCGTTGCGCTGCCCGCGGACCGGCAGCGCGGTCTTGGGGATCGGAGTTTCCGCCATGAATACCGCCTCGATCACCGCCCTCTGCGTCCTGACCGCCGCCACCCCCGCCGCCTACGGGCAGACCGCCTACGCCGCCCGGACCACCGCGTTTAGGCCCGGAACCACCGCGGCGGCGGGCTTCAACGCGCCCTCTGCCCCGCTGGGTGAGCCCACGCGGATCACCTCCCCCGGATCGCCCTTCGCGGCCCCCGTCTCGTTCTTCAGCCCGCCCTTCGGAAACCAGGAGATCATCTCGATCGGCGAGGGCGGCTTCCTCACCCTTGAGCTCGAACGCTTCGCGGTGCCGCAGGCCGGCGGGCCGGAGATCGGTGTCTTCACCAACGCCGGGTACGGCGACACCGACGGCAACTTCAGCGACGACAACGCGCGGGTGTCCGGCGACTTCGCGGGGCCGTTTGACACCTTCGGCATCGACGCCGCCCGGGTTCAGGTCAGCGCCGACAACGTCACCTTCGTCGATGTGCTTCCGCAGGCCATCCGCTTCGACATCCCCACCAACGCCTACACGAACGCCACCAGCGTCTCGTCGCTGCCCGCAAGCCCGGTCGCGTCGGATTTCGGCCAGCCGTTCGTCGGCGGACCCAATGACTTCGCCGGCCTGCGCTACTTCAGCGACACCGGTTCCAGCGTGCAGAGCGTGCTCAACGGCGGCGGCGGCGGCACCTGGCTGGACATCTCCGGGCTCGGCCTGGCCGAGGTGGGCTACGTCCGTTTCCTTGTCGACGACGACGGCGACGCGGCCACCGGCCTGAACTTCGAGCTCGACGCCGTGTCGGTCGCCCGCAACGCCGTGGGCCGCCCGGTGCCCGAACCCGCGTCGGCGTTGCTGGTGGGCCTGGGCGCGGTGGCCGCGCTGCGGCGCCGGAGCTGAACAGGTGCACGCTGCACCCACCGGAGCCGGGGCGCGTCGCGCGTTCACGCTCATCGAACTGCTCGTGGTGATCGCCGTGATCGCCCTGCTGATCGGCCTGCTGCTGCCGGTGCTGGGCGCCGCGCGGGCCTCGGCCCGCGCGGTGGCCTGCCTCAGCAACCTGCGGCAGCACGGGCTCGCCCAAGGCGTCTACCTTGCCGACCACGACCAGCGGTTCGTGGTGGCCTACGACTACGGCGCGGCCTCGGGCGTAGAAGAGTGGGACTTCTGGCGGGACCACATGTCCGCCCCCACCGTCGTGCGGACCGGCGCCCTCTGGGCCGACCTCGACAGCCCCGTGGCCGTGCAACAGTGCCCCAGCTTTGAAGGCAGCGCCGTGTCACCGGGCAACCCGTTCACCGGCTACAACTACAACACGACTTTTCTGGGCGGCTACCGCAACCTCGGCCCCGCGCCCTTCGTGCCCTCGGCCCGGTCCGCCGGCGTCGCGCAGCCGTCGGCCACCGCCATGTTCGGCGACGGCGAGTTTGCTTTGGGGGCCAACAAGTTCATGCGGTCACCCGCCGGCCACCCGCCACGCGACACGCTGGGCCCGCCCGCCCGCGCCGCTGGCACGCAGGGGTACCGCCACGCCGAGACCACCCAACTCGTTTTCGTCGACGGGCACGCGGCCGCGAGCGCCGACGCCCACGACGCGGGCAACCCCGCGGTGTCCGCCGGAACCGGTTTCGCGAGCGCCGACAACGCCCTCTACGACCTCCGCTGACGTCCTCCGCCTGGGGACGGTGATCAGAAAGACACGGCCTTGAAAATCGACCGCTGCATCTGCACCCAGCGCCCCTTCGCCGGCCTGCTCGACGAGGCCCGCGCCGAGGGCTTGAGCCTGCGCCAGCTCGCCGAGACCACCGGCGCCAGCGCCTGCTGCACGATGTGCGGGCCCTACCTGCGCCGCTGCTACCGCACGGGCCAGACGGTCTTCACTCAGCTGCTGGACCAGGACGACGAGCCGCCGGCGTCGGAATTAGACGCGTCGCCCTCGGGTTGATCGCCCCCGTGCACCGCCGCTTGTCCACCCCGTAAACTCACCCCATGCCTGAACTCCCCCTCGAAGACGTCGTCATCATCGGCTCCGGCCCCGCCGGCTGGACCGCCGCCATCTACGCCGCCCGCGCCGGCCTCAAGCCCCTGGTCTACGCCGGCCGCGCCGCGGGCAAAGACCTCATGCCCGGCGGGCAGCTGATGCTCACCACCGACGTGGAGAACTACCCCGGCTACCCCGAGGGCCGCACCGGGCCCGAGATGATGACCGACTTTTTCAAGCAAGCCATGCGCTTCGACACGCGGGTGGTCACCGACGACGGCGTGAAGAACGGCGACGAGATCGACATGAACTACGGCCTGTTCAACGTCTTCCAGAACGTTGAATCGGTCGATCTGTCGAAGCGGCCCTTCCACGTCAAGGGCGACGCCGGCCACGAGGTCATGGCCAAAGCCGTCATCATCGCCACCGGGGCCAAGGCCAACTGGCTGGGCCAGAAAAACGAGCTGCGCCTGGCCACCACCGGCGGCGGCGTGAGCGCCTGCGCCGTGTGCGACGGCGCCCTGCCCATGTTCCGCGACCAGCCGCTGGGCGTGGTCGGCGCCGGCGACACCGCGGTCGAAGAAGCCACCTACCTCGCCAAGTTCGCCAGCAAGGTCACCATGTTCGTCCGCCGCGACGCCATGCGGGCCAGCAAGATCATGCAGAAGCGCGCGCTCGACCACCCCAAGATCGAAGTCATGTGGAACACCTCCGTGACCGAGGTGCTGGGCGACGAGAAGATCACCGGCGTGAAGCTGATCAACAACCAGACCCAGGAAGCATCGCAGCAGGACCTGCAAGGCCTCTTCATGGCGATCGGCCACACGCCGATCACCGGCTTCCTGGACGGCCAGCTGAAGTCCGATGACGCGGGCTACCTGATTTTGAAAGACCCCTACCGCAGCACCACCGAGATCGACGGCTGCTTCCTCGCCGGAGATGTCGCCGATCATGTTTATCGTCAGGCCGTCACGGCCGCAGGCATGGGGTGCAAGGCCGCGATCGACGCGGAACGCTTCCTCGCCGAGCACGAGGGCGAGGACGTGCCGGTGACGCCCGAGGGGCAGTGGGCATAAGTCCGGTGATGTCTTAACGAGCCGCGACCGTGAGGGAGCGGACCCTTCGCGTGGTCCAGCCGATCAGCGCTGCGTTGTGCCGCGGGTCCGGACACACCAACTTCCGATCATCCAAAACGAAAACCGCCCGCGCTCCCGATTCTTGGGAGCGCGGGCGTGCGTGGGTCAGGTCGCGTCGAGGGTCCGCTCCCTCACGGTCGCGGCTCGTGCTGGTTTAGAGCGCGTCCGCACCCGCCTGCGCCACCTCGTGGTCGTTCTCCACGCTCGAACCGCTCACGCCGATTGCGCCGATGATGTGGCCGTGGGCGTCCTTCAGCGGCACCCCGCCGGGGAAGGTGATCAGCCCGCCGTTGCTGTGCTCGATGCCAAACAGCGGGCCGCCGGGCTGGCTCAGCCCGCCGATGTCGCCGGTGTTCATGTCGAAGTAGCGGGCCGTCTTCGCCTTCTTGATTGCGATGTCGATCGAGCCGAGCCACGCGCCGTCCATCCGCACGAAAGCCTTGAGGTTGCCGCCGGCGTCCACCACGGCGATGTCCATCTTCGTGTCGATCTCGGCGGCCTTCTTCGTCGCGGCGGCGACGATCGCGTGAGCCTGTTCCAGGCTCACGTCGTGCACGTGCAGCAGCCCGCCCGCGTGGGCCTGGGCGTCGGCGTGGTGCTCGGGGCTGGCGTTGTCGTCGGCCAGGGCGACCGACGGCGGGCCAAAGAGCGAGGCGAGGGTCAGGCCGCCGGCGAAGGCGGTGGCGGAAGCGAAGGTCAGCAGGCGGCGGGTGGTCATCAGAAAACTCCGAGGCGGACAAAGATGCCCGGCGCGACCACGGCGGCCGTCCGGAGCGGGGAGCTTATCCGCATTTGGTTCCCGGTTGATGCGGCGCATGTTTTTGCTCGCGGGTCGGGCAGCGAGAACTCGGCGCCGCCCCGCGTCAAAATCGAATCGTTCTCGAACTAGTCTCGCCGCACGGTCTGCGTCAGCGACGACACGTCCACCACGTCCATGCCCGCAGCCCGCGCCGCGGCCAGCCCCGGCGGCGCGTCCTCGTACGCCAGGCAGTGCTCGGGGGCCACGCCCAGAAGCCCCGCGGCCTTCAGGAAGGTTTCGGGATCGGGCTTGTGCCGCGCCACGTCGTCGGCGCTCACCAGCGCGTCGTAGCGGCCCAGCAGCCCGATCGCCGTCAGCGTCTGCGTCACGCTCGCCCGCTTGCTGCCGGTCGCCACCGCGACCGGCAGCGTTCCGCGATGCGTTTCCAGCACGTCACACACCGGCGCAATCCGCGTGATCGACGGCGCCAGCCGCACGTAGTGCGCCTGCTTCTCCAGCGCCACCTCCAAGGTCGTGTACCCCGCCGGGTCCACATTCGACGCCGCCGCGGCCCGCCGCACCACGTCCTCGCCGCTGATGCCCCCCCACGTCAGGTACTCGGCGTAGCCGACGAACCCGCCCCACCCGCGGTCGGCGAACGCCGCGGTCCACGCCGCGTGGTGCACCGGCATCGAATCGGCCAGCGTCCCGTCGCAGTCAAAGATCAGCGCGCGGTGCCGGGGGCCGGGGCGGAGTTCGGTCGTCGTCATGTCTGATCATTCCGAAAAAAAATGCGGGTGAAGAAATCATCACAAGCGGCTGGCGTCACCGCGGTGGCTGCAGCCTAACGATTAGGCTTGGGGCATGAAACGCTATCTGTCCGCAGCCTTTGAAGCCGTCACCGACTTCTTCAGCGACCGGGGCCTCGTCTGGGCCGCGGCTCTGGCGTTCTACGCGGCGCTCTCCTTTGCCCCGCTGGTCTCGCTGACGATGGTCGTGGCCGGCCGGCTGGGCCCCGGCGCACAGCAGGCGGCCATCGGGCAGTTTGAGCAGCTGATGGGCAGCGCGGCGGGCGACACCCTTCGCGAAGTGGTCGAATCCGCCGACCAGAACCCGGCGTCGGGCATGTTGGCGGGCATCATCTCCATCGCGGTGCTGCTGTTCTCTGCGACCGGCGTGTTCGGGCAGCTGCAGGCGGCGCTCAACGCGATCTGGGAGGTCAAACCCAAAAAAGTAGACGGTATTTTCCGTAAAGCCTGGACCCTGATCCGTACCCGCCTGCTGTCGATCGGCATGGTCGCCAGCCTGCTGTTCCTGATCCTGCTGTCGCTGGCCGTGTCGTCGGTGCTGCAGGGGGTGTTCGAGCGTTTCGGCCTGGCGCTGCTGCTTAGTCAAGCCATCACTTTTCTGGTCTACACCGCGCTGTTTGCCGTGATGTACCGCCTGTTGCCCGACGTGAAGCTGGGCCTCACCGACGTGCTGCTGAGCGCCGCCGTCACCGCCGTACTCTTCTCGATCGGCAAGTATGGCATCGGCTTGTACCTGGGCAAGGCCGCGGTCACCAGCAGCTACGGCGCCGCCGGCTCGCTGATGGCACTCCTGCTGTGGCTCTACTACGCCTCGGCGGTGGTGCTGTTCGGCGCCGAGTTGTGCCAGAGCCTGTTCAACGCGCGCGGCCGGGTGATCGAGCCCAGCCGCCACGCAGAGAAGGTCGACGGCGAAAACGCGAACGCCGACCTCACCTGATTCGACCGCGCCCCATTCGATCCGGTCCGGCGGCTGCTGCGGTTTATTCGAGCTTGGCGACTTCGCCGGACTAGTCAAGTACGGCGACTTCGCCGGACTAGTCAAGTACGGCGACTTCGCCGTAATGGGGCACCGTCACGTCGATCTTGCGCGTCTTGCGGATTTCATCGCCCATTTTGACGGCGACCGACTCTTCGCCGTGGGTCAGGAACACGCGCCGGGGTCTGGGCTGCACGACGTCCAGCCAACGCAGCAGGTCGGTGCGGTCGGCGTGAGCGCTCATGCCGTACAGCCGCTCAACCCGGGCTCGCATGGGCCGCATCTCGCCGTGGATGCGGATCTCTTCCTTGCCGCTCACGATCTGGCCGCCCAGGGTGTCGGGGCTCTGGTAGCCCACAAAGAGGATGACCGATTCGGGCCGTCCGATGTTGTGTTTCAGGTGGTGTTTGATCCGCCCGCCGGTGCACATGCCGCTGCCGGCCAGGATCACCGCGGTGCCCTTGATGCTGTTGATCGCCCGGCTGTCTTTCGGGCTGCGGCTCATGAACAGGCCCGGGAAGTCCAGCGGATCGTCGCCCGCCGCGAGCTGATTGCGTGTTTGTTTGTCCAAGAACGAGCGGTTTTTTTCGAACAGCTCGGTCACGTTGATGGCCATGGGGCTGTCCAGGAACACCGGCACGCGCGGGATCTGGTGGGTATCGACCAGGCGGCCCAGGTGGTACAGCAGCTCCTGGGCCCGCTCGATCGCGAACGTGGGGATGACCACGTTGCCGCCGCGCTCCACGGCGGCGTTCACGGTGTCGGCCAGCACGTCTTCGACGCTGCCGAAGTCTTTGTGCTCACGGTCGCCGTAGGTGCTTTCCAGGACCACATAGTCCGCCTTGGCCACGGGCGTGGGGTCGGGGATCAGCGGGCGGTTCCACTGGCCCACGTCGCCGCTGAACAGGATGGTCCGCGGCTCGTCCATCTCCGGGGTCTGAACGGTGACCGTCAGGCTCGCCGAGCCCAGCACGTGCCCCGCATCGTAGAAGCACACCGTCGCGTGGTCGTTCAGCTTGTGGCAAGCGCCGAAGCTCACCGCGTCCAGCTTCTTGATAGCCCTCGCCGCGTCCTTGCTGTCGTACAGCGGGCGGATGGGCCACTTGGGCTTGCGGTTGCTTTTTTTGAACCGCTTGGCCTTGTATTTTGCGTCTTCTTCCTGGATCCGCCCCGAGTCGGTCATCACGATGCGGGCCAGCTCGACACTGGGCTCGGTGGTGATGATGCGGCCCCGGAAGCCCTCCTCCACCAGCTTGGGGATCCGCCCGCAGTGGTCCAGGTGGGCATGGGTCAGCAGCAGCACGTCGATCGACTTGGCCGGCACCGGGCAGTCTTCCCAGTTGCGCTTCAGGAACTTGCGTTCCTGGAACATGCCGTGGTCGATCATGATGCGGAAGACCCCGCGTCTGTCCTTGACCCCCGGGATTTCGAGGATGTAGCTGGATCCGGTGACTTGGCGGTTGGCGCCGAGGAAGTGGAGTTTCATGGGAGTTCTCGGGGGGGCTGACTCAGGTTCGGGGTCGCCTGGCCAGCCAGGCGAGGTCGTCTCGGCGGCCATCGACGACCCGGAAGTTGACCACCCGGTCGTCGATGACGAAATAAAAGAGGTGATTGGGCTGACGCTGGATCAGACCGCGCCGGACATCGCGGCAGCCCATAACCTCGGGGAAGGACAGGCCGAGTGAGGCGGGGTAGAGCAACACGTCGTCGAATGACGCGAAGGCGCGGTCCAGAAACAAGTCTGAGTTCTTCGGGCTATCGCGCGCAATGGATGAGGCGATCGCGTCGAGGTCCTCATAGGCGTGCCGTGTGATGTTGAGAACGAAGGTCTTCAAACCCCGGCTGCCGTCCGGGCCGAGGCCTTCAGCGCCGCGCAGATCTCCGCCGGCGTCATGTCCACGATCGGACTGTTTCGACCCGCGTCCACGAATGCCCGAACCTTGTGCTCGTTTTCGCGGACCCAACGTTCGGTCTCGAAACGTCTGATCAACTCCGAGATCAACGCCGACGGGCTCTCGTATTCACCCGCTGCGACCGCAGCTTCAACCACATCGGACGCGTCGGGTTTCAGTTCGATCTGCATCGCGAGGCTCCTCTGAAAAACAGGACTGCCCCATTCTAGCCGAAGCGTCCGGGCGGCCGTCCCGCGACCCTCACTCCCCCGCCCGCAGCCGGTACACCTCCGCCACCAACCCCTGCGCGTCGGTGGGCGGGTCGTCGGCGCTCAACGCCCGGTCGATCCACTGCACCGCCTGCGTGCGGTTCTCGCCCAGCTGCAGCAGCACCTCCAGGGCGTCGCGGGCCAGCGTGCCGCCGCCGGCGGACGCGGGTGCGTCGCCGCCCCCACCCGCACCGTCGGGGTACGCCGCCCCGCTCACAAACCCGTCGACCTTGTCCCGCAGCGTGACCACGATGGTCTCGGCCAGCTTCTTGCCGACCTCGGGCATGGTCTGAATCAGCTTCGCGTCGCGGTCGGCGATGGCGCCGGCCAGCGTCGCGGTGTCCAGCACCATCGCCCGCAGGGCCCGCTTGTGTCCGATGCCCTTGCACGTCACAAACAACTGGAAGAATCGCAGGTCGGTGGCGCTCAGAAACCCCGCCAGCCGCGGGAACATCGTGCTGCCCTGGGCCGTCGCCTCGATGAACTGAAACGTGTGCAGCGTGATCGACTGACCGGTCTTCACGGCCAGCCGCGTCGCCGCGAAGCTGGGCAGCATCACCTCGTACACCAGCCCGTGCCCGGGGTCCACCATCGCGCGGTCTTGTTCAAGGGCGACGAGGGTTCCGGTCAAACGAGCGATCATGTCGTGAGTTTAGTCGAACCCAAAAACCGCCAAGACATTTTGAACCGCAAAGGCGCAAAGAACGCAGCCAAGGAAGACAGGAAACAAGCAGAGTCATTACTTCGGTACTTCCGCTTGCCTTTCTTGGCTGTTTCCTTTGCGCCTTTGCGGTTCATCCAGTTCCCGTTGTCAGACTCACCGCACCCACCCCGTTAGAATCTCTTCCATGCCCGACATCAAGCTCAAATATGGCTGCAACCCCAATCAGCCCCACGCGAAGATCACCACCCCGGGCACCGGACCGCTGGGCGACGGCCCGCTGACGGTGGTGAACGGCGCCCCGTCCTACATCAACGCGCTCGACGCGATCCGTGCCTGGCAGCTGGTGCGCGACCTCAAGGCCGCCACCGGCAAGGCCGCCGCTGCCAGCTTCAAGCACGTGAGCCCCGCGGGCGCGGCCGTCGCCGGCGAACTCGGCGACGACTTCCGCCGCGCCTTCCTTTACAAGCACGACGACTACAGCCCCGCCGCCACCGCCTACGCCCGGGCCCGCAGCAGCGACCGCGTGGCGAGCTTCGGCGACTTCATCGCGGTCTCGGAGCCGGTCGACGAGACCCTGGCCCGGCTCATCAAGCCCGAGGTCAGCGATGGCATCGTCGCCCCGAGCTACGAAGGCGACGCCTTTGAGATTCTGCGGGCGAAGAAGGGCGGGAAGTACGTCATGCTCGCCATGGACCCGGGCTACACGCCCCCGCCGGTCGAGTCACGCGTCGAGTTCGGCCTGACCCTCGAACAGACCCACAACGACCTCGCCGTCACCGCCGACACGTTCAACGAGCGCGTGACCGCGAAGACCGACCTGACCGCGGCGGAGCTCGAGAGCCTGATCGTCGCCACCGTCACCCTCAAGCACACGCAGAGCAACTCCATCGCCGTGGCCGCGGCCGGCCAGGCCATCGGCGTCGGTGCCGGCCAGCAGTCGCGCATCGCCTGCACCCGCATCGCCTGCGACAAGGCCGACCGCTTCATGCTGAAGACCCACCCCAAGGCCCTCGCGGTTGAGTATGCCGCGGGCCTGGGCCGCGCCGAGAAGGTCAACGCGCTGGACAACTTCGTCCGCTTCCACGAGCTGAACTCGGGCGAAAAGGCCGAACTCGACCGCGCGCTGGCGGACGGCTGGGAAGCCATCACCGCCGACGAGCGGGCCGACTGGCTGAAGCGTCAGCCGGGCGTGGTTCTCAGCAGCGACGCCTTTATCCCTTTCCGCGACAACCTCGACCGCGCCGCGGCCACCGGGGTCTCCGCCGTCGCCCAGGCCGGCGGCAGCGCCCGCGACCAGAACGTCACCGACGCCGCCGACCAGCACGGCATGGTGATGTGCCACACCGGCGTGCGGTTGTTCCTGCACTGACCTGTTCGCACCGGCCCATCGTCCCCGACCCGACGCCCGGAGTCCGCCATGGTCCCCTCGCTCGGCCGTCGTTGCTTTGCCCGCGTGTCCCACATCCTGCTCGCGTGCGTCGCGGCCGGCCTGCAGAGTGCATCGGCAGACGCCGCAGAGCCCGCGGCTGACGAAGCAACCACCGCCTACCTCAGCGTCGAGGCCCTCTCCGAGCGTCTCGGCGATCCCGCCCTGATGCTGGTGCATGTGGGCTACGGCCCCCGCAACGTTTCTACCGCCGGCCGAGGCCGCCACGCAGATCCCGGCCCGCCGAGTGATCGACGTGCGTCCGGCGCGGCAGTTCTCCGGCGAGAAGCCCAGCCGCGGCGCCAAGCGGGCCGGACGCCTTCCCGGGGCGTTCAGCTTCCCCCTCAACGACGCCTTCGTCGGCCATCACCCACCGCTGCTGGTTGACCGCGAACGCTTGCGTGAGCGGCTGGCCGCCGGTGGCATCCGGCCCGACACCGCCGTGCTGGTTTACGACGGTTTCGGAACCCACGCCGCGCTGGCCCGGGTGATTCTGCGCGACTTGGGCTTCGCCGATGTCCGGGCGATCGCCGGAGGCTTCGCCGCGTGGGACGCGGCGGGGCTGCCGATCGAAACGCCCTAACTTAAGAGGCCAGCGACGTCGTTGCATCGCGCGAGCGGCCAGAGCGCCGGCGCGTACGTGTATCGGATGGTCCGCCGGAGCACCACTTTCCATGGCGAACAAGGGAAAACCCCCCGACGAAAAGCGGGGTTTACATAAGGTCCTTCATCGTTTCACTTTGAGCGCGAAACCGGGTTGATCTCTGCTCGCCTCCGCGGATATGACGGTTCTCACAGCCCATGAGTCGGCAAAACCACCGATTCGTGGGATATTGTGTTCTCAGCGGAAATCCGTGTTTACCGCTCGATTCACCCCAATCGGACGCACCGAAGGTAACCCGCCGGTCTAGCGGCAAACGGTATTCGTTGTCATCCCGTCGAAAGAGAAACTTGCTTACCCACGCTCATCTGCTTCGCGTCCTCGCCGTCTCCGCCTGCGCCCTGGGCCCCGCTGCCGCTCACGCCCAACAGGCGTACTTCTCCGCCACGGGCGTGCTCACCGCGAACGGCGGCAACCACGACTTCACCTACGGCCAGATCCCCAACGCCACCACCGCCGACGACCTGCGCTTCACCACGCACGCTTCGAACGGCGGGACCAACGCCGCGGGGGACGCGATTGCCGACGGGCCGATCGACTCGATTCTCGAACTCCGCAACATCGGCGGCACGCCGGTGGGCAGCAACGACGACGGCCGGACGGGCCTCGACTCGCTGCTGTCCTGGCCCGGCGTCGCGGTGTCCGGCGGCACCCTGCCCGCGGGCGGCCTGCCCGGCGACGACTACACGCTCCGGGTCCGCGACCTGGGGAACAACTCCGTCGGCCAGTGGTCGGTCGACCTCGAAGCGCCCGCCTCGCTGATCAGCCTCTCCACCAACCAGGGCTCCAGCTCCTCCACCAGCGGCCTCCTCGACATCGGCAGCGGCGCCGACCTCACGGCCCAGAGCCTGTCCTTGGGCAACCAAGCGGGCGCCACCGGCTCGGGCACCGTCAACGTCGCGGGCGGCGGCTCCACGCTCACGCTCACGGGCGCCGAGGCACTGGTCCTGGGCAACAGCAGCGCCACCAGCGGCGGCTACGCGGCGAACGTCACCGACGCGGGCATCCTCACCACCGGCACCGGCGGGGTCGACGTCAACGGCCGGCTCAGCGTCGGCACCGGCGGCGTCCTGAGGATCGGCAACGACGACGTCGACAACGACGGCGGCAGCACCTGGACGGTGGACGTCAGATCCGCCCTCCGCTACGGCTTCAACGGCGGCACCCCGGCCCTTGCGATCGACCCCGGCGGCACACTTTGCGTGGTCGACGACGGCGGCTTCAGGACCGACGGGACCCTGATCAACCGAGGGACGATCGAAATCGACAGCAACACCCTCAAGCCGCTCGACGTCGCGGGGGGCCTGACCAACGCCGGCGTCTTCCGCGTGGTGGCGGACTCGCGATTCAAAGCGGACACCTCCAGCGGGTTCACCCAGCAGGCCGGCGGCATGCTCGTGGTCGAACGCCAGGCCGTCCGGGACAACCTGTCCGGTCTCTCGTTGAACGGCGACGCGGACGCCGCGCCCGCCTGCGCCACCTGCGACCGGTCCACCGGCGAGGTGACACTCACCATCGGTGACTTCAACCTCGCCGTTGTCGGGTTCGAGAGCTTCGGCGAAAACCTGCTCGCCCCGTCGCTCGCCGCCACCCAGGCCGAGGCCTCCGCGATCGCCTTCTTCGACCCCGAAGGCCTCGCCCGCGGCACCTACGACCTCGGCCGCGTCGTCACCGCCGGCACCGCCGCGGGCGATCTGGGGTTCTCCTTCACCCCGATCGGCGGGAACTCCACAGCGTTCTCCCCCGGCCTCGTGCCCGAGTACGGAGCGCTGGCGGGCCTCGCCGCCTTGGGGGCCTCCTTCTCGGGCGGCGACGGCCGATCTGACTCCCACCCGACTTCCGCCCGCGTCGCGTCGACGCGGGCATCTTTTCCGGAGCGGCTCCGTGCCGCTTCCCACCCTCCACGAGGAGAACTCCCATGTCAGGCAACAGCTTGATTGCAGCCGCCGCCACGTCGGCTCTGCTCGTCATCACTCCCGCGACCGCTCAGGTGGTTTCGGGCACGTTCGACCCGTCCACGGGCGACGTGACGCTCAGCATCAACAACGGCGACATCAGCACCGTGGACTTCGAGTCCTTCTCGGGCAGCTTGTTGCCGGAGAACCTCGACCACTCCATCTCGCTCCAGGCCGCCCAGGAGAGCGCCAGCGCGATCGGGTTCGCCGACCCCTTCGGCCTCCCCACCGGCACCTTCGCTCTCGGCAACGTGGTGACGCCCGGCACCCCACTCTCGGACCTGGGCTTCAGCTTCACCTCGATCGGCGGCGGCGGCAGCACCACCTTCGTGCCGACGATCGTCCCCGAGCCGGCCACCGCGCTGCTCGCCACCGCCGGCCTGGGCCTCGTGGCCCTGCGTCGCCGCCGCGACGCCTGAAACCGGTCGGGCCGAGACCCACAACACCATCAAACCGACGGCCGGCGGAAACGCCGGCCGTTTGCGTGGTGCCCGCTAATACGAGAACGCTTTTGTTCGACGCGGGGTGGCGCCCGGATCTCACACCGCGGCAATGGCCCAGGACACGCACGCCGCGTCACGTACCAAAAAAATACGCCTTACCAGTACCGCTCAAACACCAGCGTGCCGTCGGGGTGCTTGCGGTCGCGGGTGACGAAGCCGCGGCCGTTGAGGTCGGCCTCGACCTGATCGATCATCTGCGGGTTGCCGCAGAGAAACACGCTGCACGTGTCGGGGGCCAGCGGCACACCGACGGCCTTTTCGAAAGCCGCGGGCTCCAGCAAACCATTCACGCGGCCGCGCCGGCCGGTCCAATCCGAGTCGTCGGGCTCGCGGGTGACGGTGGGCAGGTAGACAAACGCGGGATCCTGCCTCGCGAAACCCTCCATCTCTTCGCGGTAGCCCAGGTCGCGGGCCACGCGGCAGCCGTCAAGCAGCACGAACCGGTCCCACCGGTTCTGATCCTTGTAGCTCAGGTACATCGAGCGGAAGGGCGCGAGCCCGGTGCCGGTGCCGACCATGACCAGGGTGCGGCCGTCGGGCACGCCGTCGAGGGTGAAGTGCCCGCCGATCTTGGGGTTCATGAACAGGTCGTCGCCCACCCGAAGGTCCCACAGGCTGGGCGTGAGTTTGCCGTCTTCGACCCGCACGACGTAGAACTCCAGCGCGTCGCGCTGCGTGCGGGGCGACGCGATGGAGTAGGCCCGCCGGATCAGCTTCGGTCCGCGGCCGGGGCGGACGGGCCTGGCCGGGTCCGGCGGCGCGGGGTCGAGCAGGCCGAGGGTGGCGAACTGGCCGGGCTCGAAGTCCGGGACCTCTTGCCCCTTGTAGGCCACGCGGAAGAGGGCGAGGTCCTCGTGGCGGTTGATCCGCTCGACCAGGGTGGCGTTGGTGGGATCGACGGGCATGGGGCTGTGCTCCGCTCCGCGGGATGGGGCAGTCGGGATTCGGGACCCGGGAATCAGCAGAAGAAAAGCGGCGGCGGAACACCGAGGTTACCCCCGCGACTCCCCGGCCCCCAGTTCCTCATCCCGAACCCCGGCGGCCCTACCGGCCCACCACGCTGATCTGCGACAGCTGGTTCACCTCGATGTTCGGGGCGCCGTTGAAGATCTCCACTTCGCCGGTCACCCGCACGGTCTTGTTGAGGAAGTAGCGTTCGGCGGCGACGGGCATCGACTCATACGCGCCGCGGAAGACCGGGATGTAGAACTTGCCTTTCCAGTCGCGGTCGAAGTTCAGAAACACGACGTTGGACTTGCTGCGGTGGGTGTTGACCACCCGCCCCTGGACCGTGATCCGCTCGCCCACGTGCCGGTGGGCCTGGTCCCAGCGCACCGCGGTGGTGGCGGGCGGGTCGTTGACGACGGCGACGTCGCCCAGCCGCCGGGCCGGCTGCGGGGTGACCTCGCCGGGTGCCCCCAGCGGGCTGCGGCCCGCCACGGCGATCCAGGCCTTGCCGGACGCGAGCGCCACGTCGTCGGGAAACCCGGGCCCGTCCGCAGCCGGGGGGGCGATGGATACGGGCGGTGGCACCGAAATCGGTTCGGCCGCGGGCGGCGGCGCGGCGACCGCGTCGGGCGTCACGGCCGGCGTGGGCTCGGGCGGGACCGCGGGTGCGGGAGGAGAGACCGGCGTGGGTGTCGACACCGCGGCGGCCGCGATCGGCGGCGGGGCGGTCGGCGTGACCGGCGACGCCGCCGCGGGCGCGGGAGTGGTCGTCGGCGCGGCCGCGGGCGGGATGGATACCGCCGGCGCTGCGGCGGCGCGGGGGGCCGGCGGCACCTCGCGGTCGCAGGCGGCCGCGAGCAGGGCCAGGCCCAGCATAAGATTCAGCGTCAGCGTCGAGGGGGAAAGAGGGTTCACGGAAACGAGTTTACGCCCCGGGCGACGCGGCCCGGCGGCGGGCGGCCGCTACGATGACCCGTATGGACGAGATCCTCGGCCAGACGCGGGCGATCGAGCAGCTGCGGGCCCAGGTGGCCGCGGGGCGGGTGCACCACGCGCAGCTGTTTTTTGGCCCCGAGGGCGTCGGCAAGTTCACCACCGCCCGGGCCTTCGCCCGCCTGCTGCTGTGCCACACCCCCGAGACCGACCTGACCGGGCGACGCTCGGCGTGCGGCGGCTGCGCGTCGTGCCGGGTGTTCCGGTCGGCCGAGTCGGACGACGCGGACGCGGGCTCGGACGGCCACCCCGACCTGCACGTGGTCAACAAAGAACTCGCGGCCTTCCACCCCGACAAAAAAGTTCGCGACCGCAAACAGACCACCATCCCAGTGGACATCGTCCGCGACGCGCTGATCAAGCCCGCGTACCTGGCCCCCCAGCTGAACCACGGCAAGGTCTTCATCGTCGATGAAGCCCACCTGCTGCGGCACGAGGGCCAGAATGCGCTGCTGAAGGTGCTGGAAGAGCCGCCCACCGGGGGGGCGAAAAACCAGTCGGGGGGCACCACGATCATCCTGATCACCCCGCGCGAGGACACGCTGTTGCCCACGATCCGCAGCCGCTGCCAGCGCACCGCTTTCGTGCCGCTGCCCGACGACGTGGTGGACCGTTACCTGGACGAGCACGCCGCCGACCCGGGCCCGCGCGGGCGCAGCTGGCTCACGGCGTTCGCCGCCGGCAGTCTCGGACGCGCCCGCCTTGCCCTGGACCACGACCTGGCGGAGTGGGCGCAGACCGTGCTGCCGGGCTTCGACGGGCTGGCCGAGGGCCGGGCCGAGGGCGGGCTGGGCTCGGCGATGGAGGCGCGGATCAAGGCCTTCGCCGAGGGCTGGGTGAAGAAACACAAGCAGGCGTCGAAAGAGGCCGCGAACAAGAACGCCGCCGGCCTGATGTTCCGGCTGGTGACCACGCACGCCCGGCAGCAGCTGACCAAGGCGGCGGCCGCGTGCGACCCGGGCGACCCGGACGCCGCCGAGGCCGCGCTGCGGCCGTGGACCCGCCTGATCGACGACGTGGGCACCGCCGAGACGCGGCTGGCGTCCAACGTGCACCTGGGCCTGCTGTGCGACGGCCTTGTCGCGTCGGCCGCCGGAGCGTTGCGGCCATGAACTACGACCTGATTGCGCTCGACCTCGACGGCACGCTGGTGGCCGCCGGCGAAAGAATCAGCGCCGCATCACGCGACGCGGTGGCCGACGCGACCGCCGCGGGCATCAAGGTGGTCCCGTGCACCGGCCGCGCCTGGCGCGAGGCCGCCGACGTGCTGCGCGACGTGCCGGGGCTCGACGTGGGCGTGTTCAGCTCCGGGGCCGTGGTCGCCGATTTTCGCTCCGGCGAGGTGCTGAACACCTCGGGCTTCGACGCGCTGCTGGCGCTTCGGCTGGTCGAGACCCTGCGCGGCCTGCCCCACGCGGTGCTGGTGTTTCAGGACGTCCGCGAGACGGGGCGCGACTTTCTGATCGCCGGCGACGGCGAGCTGACCGAGAACACCCGGGGCTGGTTCGAAGAGAAGAACCTGGCCGTGGAGCGGATCGCAGAGCCCACCGTCCACGACCTGCGGCAGAGCCTGCGGGTGGGCGTGGTGGCCGCCGGCACCGCCGCCCACGACGCCGAAGCCGCGGTGAGAAAGCGTTTCGGCGACCGGGTCAACGCCCACCTCCTCGCGGGGCTGGCCGTGGCGGGGTCGCAGGACGATCCGCCGGTGTACCTGCTGGAGGTCTTCCCCGCCGGCACGCACAAGTGGCGCGGCCTGGCCTGGCTGGCCGACCACCTGAACGTCCCGCACGCGCGGGTGGCCGCGATCGGCGACGAGCTGAACGACCTTGCGATGCTGCGTCACGCGGGGCTGGGCGTGGCGATGGGGCAGGCGGGCGACGCGGTGAGGTCGGTCGCCGACCGGGAGACCGCGAGCTGCCTGGACGACGGGGTGGCGGCGGCGATCGGCAAGATCCTGGCCGGGGAGTGGTGACGTCCGTCTGGCGATTGGGGGATTTCGCGATTCGGCGATTTTCAAATGGCCGCCGCCCTTCGCTTTTTTAATCACGCAATGGCCGAACCACCCCATCGCCAAATGATTTCCGTCCCCATCCAGCGGCTCCGCCCCGACGCCCGGCTTCCCGCCTATCAGACCGACCACGCCGCGGGCATGGACCTGCACGCGGCGCCGCCCGACGGCGAACCGATCACCGTTCCGCCCGGCGTGGTGCGGCTGATCCCCTGCGGATTCGCGCTGGCCGTCCCCGAGGGCTACGAAGCGCAGGTGCGGCCGCGGTCGGGGCTGTCCACGAAGCACCGCGTGGGCATGCCCAACGCGCCGGGCACCATCGACGCGGACTACCGCGGCGAGGTGATGGTGCCACTGATCAACCATGGCGACGCCGAGTTCGTGGTCACGCCCGGGCTGCGCATCGCGCAGATGCTCGTGCTGCCGGTGCCGCGGGTGGTCTGGGACGAGGTGGACGCCCTGCACGAGACCGCACGCGGGGCCGGCGGCTTCGGGCACACCGGGACCTGAAGCGCCGGGTTATCGGAAGCCCCCGGTCGTGCCCGGGTTGAACGGGGGTCGCTGGCGCCCGCACCCCCGAAATTTCGCTTGAAAACAAGGGTTTGCGGCGTTTTTATCCGGACGCACCGCGCGGCTCATTCTTGTCGCGACGGACCGCTCCGGGCCGATAGTCAGCCCGCCCAGACGACTGGTGCGCGGCGGCTGCGCGCCCGACCGCCTGAGTCTGACTTGTTTCGCCCCCCCCCCCGCCCGCCGGAGACGTTCGCGATGGCCACCCGCAAAAAAAAGAAGCCCACCAAGCTATCTAAAAAAGAGCAGGCCGAGCGCTTCGCCGCCCTCAAGCAGGTCGGCCTCGCCGTCTCGTGCGTGGCTTGGCTCATCGTCGCCGCCGCGCTGCTCAGCTACAACGCCGCCGACGCCCCCAGCCACATGGTGGGCGTCACCAACGCGTCGGCCCAGAACTGGATGGGCCCGCTGGGCGCCGCGATCGCGCACAAGGCCTACCTGGTCGTGGGACCGGGGGTGTGGGTCGCCATGCTGGGGCTGGGCACCGGGCTGGTGCTGACCCTCAGCCGCAAGCCGGTCAACCAGCTGATGCTGCGTGCGGTGGGTCTGGCCATCATGACCGCCACCACCTCGGGGCTGATCGCCGTGACCACGCACCGCTTCGTCACCGGCGTCAGCGGCCGGCCCGAGGGCCCCGGCGGCCTGCTGGGCCTGCTGATCCAGGAAGAACTGGTCGGACGCTTCGCCTCCGCCGGCGCGCTGCTGCTCCTGGCCCTGGCGTTCTGGATCGGCGCCCTGCTGGCGGTCGACCAGGTGGTGCTGGCCCTGCCGCGGCTGGTGGCCGAGGGCGTCATCAAGCTCAGCGCCGCCATCCACGAGCGTTTCCCGGCGATCCCCGCCCTGCCGCGTCTCAAGATGCCCAGCCTTGCGGGTCTTGGCCTGAGTTTCGGCCGCGTGCCCACGCAGCGCGAGAACGATCTGGAGGGCGGCCGGGTCCAACTGCCGCGCGCACGCCGCACGGCGCGGGCCACGGCGGTGGTGGAAGACGACGACGAGGCTGACTGCGAAGAGGCGCAAGTCACGCCGGCACGCAAGCTCTCGCGGGCCGAACGCAAGGCCGCTCGCCGCGCCCAGCCCGCCGTGGACGAAGACGAAGCGCTGGACGACGAGGAAGAGATCGCCGCCGACGCTCCCGACGCTTACGTCAAAAGCAAGCAGGACTTCAACCCCGAGGCCCTGCGGGCCAAGATGGCGCAGATGCCCATCAACTTCGCCAAGAAGCAGGAGAACCACGAGGCCCCCATCCGCGAGATGGACCTGTCGGGCTACCAGTTCCCCGGCATCGACCTGCTGGAAGAACCCGAAGACGGCTTCAGCGAAGAGATGAACGAGATCGTGCGTGAGCAGGGCGAAGAGCTGCAGGCCGCGCTGCTGGAATACCGCATCAAGGGCGAGATCGTCAACATCGATTCGGGCCCGGTCATCACGCTTTTTGAGGTGCGTCTGGCTCCCGGCACCAAGGTCAGCCGCATCACCGCGGTGGACAGCGACCTTGCCCGCGCCCTGCGGGCCCCGAACATCCGCGTGGTGCCCAACATGGCCGGCAAGGACACCATCGGCATTGAGGTCCCCAACACGAAGAAGGAGCGCGTGCGGCTCAAAGAGCTGATGAGCGTGAACCGCGAGGCGGTCAGCAAGATGAAGCTGCCCATGTTCCTGGGCAAGGACGCCAGCGGCAACCCGCTGGTGCAGGACCTCAACGCCATGCCGCACATGCTCATCGCCGGCACCACCGGTTCGGGCAAGAGCGTGTGCATGAACTCGATCATCATGAGCTTCCTGCACACCAAGCGGCCCGATGAGCTCAAGCTCGTGCTGGTCGATCCCAAGATGGTCGAGATGAGCATGTTCAAGAGCATCCCGCACCTGATGTGTCCGGTCGTGACCGAGATGAACAAGGCCGCTCAGATCCTGGAGTGGGCCGTGACCAAGATGGACGAGCGCTACGAGCTGCTCGCCGAGGTCGGCGTACGCGACATCGGCACCTACAACGACCTGGGCTGGGACGAGATCAAGGACCGGCTGGAAATCGAGAACGACATGGATGCCGCCCGCATCCCCAAGAAGATGCCGTACCTGGTTTTTGTCATCGACGAACTCGCCGACCTGATGATGACCAACAAGGAGGTCGAGGCCTCGATCGTCCGCATCGCGCAGAAGGCCCGTGCGGTGGGCATCCACCTGATCCTGGCCACGCAGCGGCCGCAGGCCAACGTGGTCACCGGGCTGATCAAGTCGAACATGCCCAGCCGCGTGTGTATGAAAGTCAGCAGCGGCATGGACAGCCGCATCATCCTGGATGCCAAGGGCGGCGAACTGCTCATGGGCCACGGCGACATGCTGTTTCTGTCGCCGCGCTCCAGCGATCTGGTGCGGGCCCAGGGCACGCTGGTGGAAGACGGCGAGATCCGCCGCACGGTCAAGTTTTTGAAAGCCGTCAGCCAGCAGAGCTTCGAGCCGCAGCTGGTGCAGATCAAGAACGGCGCGGCGGACCTGGACGGTGAACGCGACGAGCTGTTCAACGACGCGGTATTGGTGGTGCTCGAAACCGGCCGCGGTTCGGTCAGCCTGCTGCAGCGCAAGCTCACCATCGGCTACTCGCGGAGCAGCCGGATGATCGAGCAGATGGAAGCCGCCGGCATCCTCGGCCACCACAAAACCGCCCAGGCCCGCGAGGTGCTGATCAGCCCGGAAGAGTGGGAAGCCATGAAGCAGATGGCGGAAGCCGACGCCGACGCCTCGGGGCCGGAATCGGCAGCCGATTCCGGCCACTCGGCGTCGGCCGGCGGCGAAGCCGCCTTGGACGAGGTAGAGGAGGAGGACGAGGCTTGGGGGGACGAAGAAGACGAGGCCGACGAGGTCGCGGAAGACGCAAGCGAAGAGGGAGAAGACGAGGAGGACGAGGAGGAAGAGGAGGACGAAGAAGAGGAGGACGAAGAAGAAGAGGACGAAGAAGAAGAGGATGAGGGAGACGAGGAGTACGAGGACGAGGAAGACGAAGAGGAAGACGACGAAGAGGAGGACGAGGAAGAAGAGGATGAGGGAGACGAGGAGTACGAGGACGAGGAAGGCGAAGAGGAGGACGAGGAAGACGAGGAAGAAGACGAAGAGGAGGAGGAAGAAGACGACGAGGAGTGGGAAGAAGCGGACGACGAGGAAGAAGAGGACGAGGACTGAGCGGCCGCCGGCGGACCGCCAGTTGACAAAGGACGCTCAAAAGCAAACCATGAAGGCGGCCCCACGGGGCCGCCTTTTTCGTTCTCCGTTCCCACCCACCGAACCGCTTTAAGGAAGAAACCGAATGCCCCCCGCCCTCCGCCTCACCGCCGTGCTGCTCTGCCTCGCCGTCCTGAACCTCGGCTGCCAGAGCGACGGATCCTCGTCGTCCAGCTCCGGCAAGAAGAGTTCCGATCCCGAGAAGGCCCTGATTGAGTCGCGCCGCGCCGCCTGGCCCGCCACCAACGGCGACTTCAGCGACTCGGTGGACCTCACCGGCTACACGGTGCTTACGCTCATCCCCTTCGACAACCTCACCGACAACTCGAAGGACGACGACGCGGGCACCGAACTGGTCGAAGAGGTCGAAGAGACGCTGGCCAAGCGCTACGAAGACGCCTTCACCACCGTGCGCATCGCCGACGCCCCGCTGGGCCAGGCCGACGAGATCGTCGCCAGCGGCTTCGTTTACGACTTCTCCAAGGGCGGTGGCTACAACTACTGGACCGGGCGCAACAAGGCCAAGTTCAAGGCCATGATGGCGCTCAAGAACGGCGCCACCGGCGCCGTCGTCAAGTCGTCGCGGATCAACCAGAGCGGCCACGAGAGCAACGACGCACTGATGGAAGAGGCCGGCGAAAAGTTCGCCCGCATGCTCAAGCGCAGCCGCGACGGGCGGTGATCCGGCCCGCACGCGACGCGACGCGACGCGACGGCCCCGGCCGGGGTTTTTTGTGCGCAGGTCACCGCCATCTGCCGCATCAAAGCCGCGGCCGGGAGGGCGAGACTCCGTCGAGCCACCGGCAGCCCGTGGCGACGGAGCCACCAAGGCGTTGATGCTTAACCGACCTTCTTCTGGTTCGTGGTTACCTTGTCATTTTTGTCTGGCCCATGATGGACCAGTCGAGGCGAATGAGCATCGGCCCGCAAACTGCGCCACCCCAAGGTCTGTCGGTGGCTCGACAGAGTCTCGCCCTCCCAGAACGCTGCGTGTCCACCGGTCGCCGACGCCACCCCGACGCTACGCGTCCTCCACCGCACCACTCGCGGGCTCGGCCTCGCGCTCGCTGACCGAGATGTTGGTGGCCAGGTGGTCACGCAGCCGCTGGCCCAGGCTGGCCGCCTTCATCGAGCCGACTGTCTTGGCGATGCGCTTCAGCGAGGCGGCCTTGGGGATGGCCAGGTGGCAGACCGGTTCGCCGGGCTTGACCATCGGCATGGTGGTCATGCCCAGCACGATGCCGGCGGAGGGCGCGGTCAGCACGTCGCGTTCGCGGCCGATCACGCTGGCGTTGGTGGCGATGGGCTGGCCTTCGGCCACGACCTCGCCGGGCCCCACGTGGAAACGCAGCAGGCCGCCGACGTTGGCGCGCACCCAGGTGCTTTCGTCGATGCGGGTCTGGTAGGCGGGCCTCCGCACCTCGCCGCGCACCATGCCCAGCTCGATCAGCACGTTGTTGACCCCGCGCAGGCCGACCTCCAGCACGCCGGGTTCGATCTTCAGCGGCTCGCCTGCTTCGAGGATGATGGTGTTGCAGTCGGCCTTCACGCCCTCGCGGCGGAACGAGCCGTCGGGGCCCTTGCCGTTGACCAACAACTCGCAGCCGAAGGCCTTGGCGATGCGCCGGACCTCGGGGCGGCTCAGGTCGCCGCGCACGTTGGGGAAGTTGGTGCGTCCCGTCGCGGCGGTGTGCAGGTCGATGCCGTAGTCACATCGCTTGACCAGCGTGTCGAAAATCACCCGGGCCACCCGGCTGGTGAGGCTGCCCGACGACGAGCCGGGGAAGCTGCGGTTCAGGTCGCGCCGGTCGGGCATGTAGCGCAGCTGGTTTTCGAAGCCAAAGATGTTGACCACCGGCACCAGGATCAGCGTGCCCGCGTGCAGATCGACCGGCTCGCCGAACATGAGCTCGTGGATGACGCCCACCCCGTTCAGCTCGTCGCCGTGGATGGCCGCCGAAACGAACACCGCCGGCCCGGGCTTCTTCGCCCGGATCACCCGCACCGGCAGGTGAATGGGGTCGCCGGTGTAGCGTTCACTGACCTTCAGCTTCACGTCGGCGGTTTCGCCGGCCTTGACCGTGACCCCGTTAAACGTCCACTTCTTGCGGTTCGCCTTGGTCATGCGTTCTCGTCCCCGCCCTTGCGCTTCTTCTTGACCCGCTTGGCCGGCACCGGCGTCAGCGTCCGCAGCGTCAGCAGCTTGCCGTAGCACAGCAGCACGTCGCCCGCGAGCATCTGCTGGTCGCCGCGGGGCGCCGGGATCACCGTGCCCCCGCGGGTGATGCTCATCACCAGCACCTCGTGCTGATCGCGCAGGTTGCTGCTGCCCACCGTCTCGTTGGTCAGCGGCGAGTCGGGCCCCAGGGTGAACTCGACCGCGCCGTAGCCGCTCTTGCCGGTCATCTTCTGCCGCAGGTCCAGGTCGGGGAACAGCACCTGCTCCTCGATGTGTTGGATCATCGCCCCGGCGATGTCGGCGCCGGTAGCGCCCTCGATGCCTTCGAGGCCGGGCGACGAGTTGACCTCCATGACCTGCGGTCCGTCGGCGCCCTCCAGCATGTCCACGCCCGCCACCCGCAGGCCCATGATCTGGGCAGCCTGCACGGCGGTGCGCTCGTACTGCTCGTTCAGCTCAACCGCCTCGGTGCTGCCTCCGCGGTGCACGTTGCTGCGGAACTCGGTGCCCTGGGCCTTACGCCGCATCGCGCCGACGACCTTACCCCCGACCACGAACGCGCGGATGTCCTTGCCCTTGCTCTCGGCCACGAACTTCTGCAGCAGCACGTTCTGCCGGGCGCTCTGCAGCGTCTCGATGATCGCCTCGGCGATGTTCACGCTGTCGGCCAGGATCACGCCCACGCCCTGGCTGCCCTCCAGCAGCTTGATGATGACCGGCACGCCGCCGAGGCTCTCGATCGCCGGCAGCACGTCTTCCTTGCCGCGGACAAAGGCCGAATCGGGGATGCCGATGTCGTGGCGGCTGAGGATCTGCATCGAGCGCAGCTTGTCGCGGCTGACGCTGATGGCGGTCGAGGTGTTGAGGCAGAAGGTGCCCATCTGCTCGAACTGCCGCACCACCGCGGTGCCGAAGCCGGTGATCGACGCGCCGATGCGTGGGATCACCGCGTCGCAGTCGGAGAACTCCTTGCCGTTGTAGGTCAGGTCCGGGTCGCCGGACGCGACGTACATGCTGAACTTCAGCGGGTTGCGGACGACCAGCGTGTGGCCGCGCTTCTCGGCCGCCTCGCGAAAGCGGTTGACCGAATAGCCGCGCGGGTTGCGGGAGAGCACCACGATCTTCATGACGGGCTTTCGTTGTGTGGGGGAGGCGGTCGGCGGGAACGCCGTGGCGGTGCGCAGCATACTGCGATGGGGCCGCGGTCACCCGTCGGGGGCGACCTTCTTCTTCCGCTTGCGTTTCGGCCGCCGCTCGCTCAACAAAAACCGCCCGCCGCAGTCGACCAGGAAGTCCTCGGCCAGCGCGGTGCGGCCCAGCAGCATGCGGCAGATCATCCGCTTGCGGCTGACCAGCGAAACCTCGATGGTCTTGTGGATGTCGCCCACCGCCAGTTCGGCCGCGACGATGATGCGGTTCTGGGTCTCGCCGTGGCTGGGGCGGATTTTCGTGCGGCGGACGATCGGGGCCTCGATGGTCAGCGTGCGGTCCCGGTCGGTCCGCGAGAGCACCAGCTCGAAACGCACGCGGTCGCCGGGAAGCTCCTCGATGTGCTTGGCATCCAGCGCGCTGGACCGCGCGCCCGAGTCGGATTTAACGAGCAGCCGGTCCACACCCCAGGCGGGCAGACTCACGAACTCCTGGTATCCGATAACGGTGGGCATGGCGGGGATTGTACGGGCGGGCCCACCCCCCGCCCTCCCGCCGCCGTCGGGTCGTTCTTCGTAGGGTGGGTCAAGGGCCGCCGGACCCACCGGGCCGCGGCGATGCGATGACATTCGCGTTCGTCTGCCCCGCGGCACGGTGGGTCCGCCGAGCCTTGACCCACCCTACGGGAGCCGTCGCAAGGTCACCCGGTAGCCCCACGCACGGGCGGGCGCAGCCCGCGGCGGACGAGAAGGCGGGTCCGCGTTTTGGTTTTGCAAAACGTGGACCCGGCGCCGAGCCGCCGGTCGGCTACGCCGGCAGCGTCGCCAGCTCTTCTTCCACCGCCGCGATCAGCGGCTCCATGGTGGCGGCGCTGAAGTCAAACTTGATGCCGGCGGCCTCAAACAACTCGGGCAGCGGCTTGGTACCGCCGAGGCTCAGTCCCGCGCGGTAGCCCTCCAACGCGGCCTTCGGGTCCTGCTTGTACTTCAGCCACAGCTGCAACGCGCCGAGTTGGGCGATGCCGTATTCGACGTAATAGAACGGGATATGGAACAGGTGCAGCTGCGCGTGCCAGCGGGCGGCCCTCACGTCGTCCAGGCCCGACTGGTCCAACTCGGGGCTGGTGAAGCGGCCGCTGATCTCTAGCCAGGCTTTCGTGCGGTCTTCGATGCCGTGCCCGGGGTGGGTGTAGACCCAGTGCTGGAACATGTCGATGGTCGCCATCCACGGGAAGAAGCGGATGATGCCTTCGAGCTGCTTGCGCTTGGCCCGGGCGGCTTTTTCGGGCTGGTCGTAGTAGACCCCGTAGTGGTCGCAGCCCATCAGCTCCATGCTCATGCTGGCGACCTCGCAGAACTCGATGGGCGCGTGCTGCATAAACGTCAAAGGCTCGTTCTTCGCCGCCCACATGAAGTGGAAGGCGTGGCCGCCCTCGTGCAGCAGCGTGTCGACGTCGCGCTGCAGGCCCGCGGCGTTCATGAAGATGAACGGCTGCCGGCTCTCGGTCAGGCTGGCCTGGAAGCCTCCGGCCCGCTTGCCCTTGCGGCTGTCCAGGTCCAGGTTGCGGCCGAAGGTCATGGTCGCAAAGTCGGTGGCCAGCGACGGGTCCACCCGGCGGAAGATCTCGGTGGCCCGCTCAACCATGTGTTGCGGGTCGTCGGCGTTGAACGGCCGCAGCGGGTCGCGGCCCTGCGGGTCGACGCTGCCGTCCCAGGGGCGGAGGGTATTGACGCCGAGCCTGGCCCGGCGGTTTTGGTCGAGCTTCGCGACGCGGGGCATCACCACGCGGTCGATGGTGTCGGCGAACTCGGTGCAGTCCTGCGGGGTGTAGTCAAAACGCTGCCAGCTCTTCCAGCTGTAGTCGAGGTAGTGATCGCAGTCGGCATTCGCGGCAATCTGCTCGCGGATCTCAAACATGTCCTGAAAAATCTGGTCGATGGCCGCGCGGTCGTCCAGGCGGCGGCTGGCACTCAGGCGCCAGGCTTCCTCGCGCACCGAGCGGTCGGTCTCCTCTTGATAACGGGCCATCTGCTGGAGCGTCTGGGTTTTGCCGTCGAACTCCACCTGCATCTCGCCGATGAGCTTGTCGTAGTCGCTGTTGAGCTTCGTGACTCGTGTCGCTAAAGGAACGTTTGCCTCACGAAACAAGCTGGAGGAAGCCTTCCACTCGCGGGTCAGGATGCCGTACCGGTCTTGGTCGAGGTCCGCGAGGCCCGGCGACGCGAGGTACTTCTCGCGCAGCTGGTTGTAGAGCGGCGACAGCTTGGGCGCGATGTTCTCGACCCAGTGCATGTACGCCTTCTCGATGTCGGCGTCGTCGGTGTGGCAGGCGTAATCGATGTTGCGCAGCGACCCATACTCGCCCACTGCCGCCGAGAGCTCGCTGTAGTCGGCCAGCCAGGCCTCCATCGCCACGCCGTCGCCAAGGTCGCGCTCCAGCAGCGCGTCGTAGAGCGGCCGCAGCTGGTCCCACTCGGCGGGGTTAAGGTCCGCGGGCACGAAGGTGCGCTGCGGCACGGGCAGGTTGCGTTCGATGGTCTTGGTCATGGCGGCGAGTATAGGACGCCGCCGCGGGCTCACTCAGCTGATTTAACCGGCCAGGAAGCAGGCGGCGTACGGGCTGAGCGTCTTCCACACCGTGACCGGTGGCCGTGGCGCGGCCCGACGCCGGATCGAACCGGTGACGGGCGACGCGGCGGCCTTTCTGCCCGGCGGGCACGATCTGAGTGCCGTCGGGTCAGGAGGTGAGGCGACGCGGGCCCGTGGGGTTCACGCACCCCGCGTCGTCGAGGGCGGCCGGTTGCACCACGCCGCCGCCGGCGGCATGGCCCATGGGGCCGGTGCAGGTGCAGGTGCCGATCAAAACGTTCCGCACGGGGCTTGCTCGCGTGTGGCGGCGGGAGAGGCGGGTGAGGTGTCGCTCACCGAATCTGAACGGGGGCCGGTTACACGCTACACAATGAAACACCCGATCTGTCTGGCCGCCGCTCTGCTGCTCGGCGTGGTCGCGGCCCACGCCGGCCCGCCGCACCCGCTGCGCTTCGACCCCGTCGGGGTCTACGCCACGGGCGTATACGACCGGTCGAGCGCCGAGGTGCCTGCTTATCACGCCGCCAGCCGCCGGCTCTTCGTGGTCAACGCGACGCGCGGCGTGGACGTGGTGGACCTGCACGACCCCGCCCGGCCGCGGCTCGTCGGCACGCTGGGCGGCCCCGGGGTGAACTCGGTGGCGACGTATGGCCGCCTGGCGGCCTGGGTCCACGAGGGCCCCACCGCCGACCGGCCGGGGCGGGTCACGGTGGTCGACGCGGCGACGCTGGAACCTTTGGCGACGGTGGCCACGGGCCCCCAGCCCGACATGCTTTGCTTCAGCCCCGACGGCCGCACGCTGGCGGTGGCCAACGAAGCCGAGCCGCGTGGCGGGCACGATGCGGCGGGCGGGGTGACGCTGATCGACACCCGGTTCTTCACGTCGCGAACCCTCGATTTCACCGCCGCGATCGCGCGCGAAGGGACGGCGGATCTCCGCCTGCCGCCCCCGGATGATCCGGCCCGCGACCCCGCCCGAGACGTCGAGCCCGAGTACCTGACCTTCACGTCCGACGGCCGAACGCTGGTGGTGGGCTTGCAGGAAAACAACGCCGTCGCGTTGATTGACGTGGCCCAAGGGTCCGTGACCGGGTTTGCCGGGCTTGGCTGGGTCGATCACCTGGCCCCGGGCTCGGGCCTGGACGCCTCGGACCGCGACGGCGGGATCCACATCGTCGGGGCGCCGGTCCGCGGGTTGCGTCAGCCCGACGCGATCGCCGTACACGCCGACGGCGAACACCTGTTTTTGATCACGGCCAACGAGGGCGACCCCCGCACCGACGGGTTTGATGAAACACGGGTCGCCGACCTGCGGCTGGATCCCGCGGCGTTCCCGCCGGCCGCGGGCTGGGCCCGGCCCGAGCGGCTGGGGCGGCTGAAGGTCAGCAACACCGACGGCGACGCAGACGGAGACGGCGATTTCGACGCCCTGTACGCCTTCGGCGGCCGCTCGTTCTCGGTGTTCGCGTTGGACCCACGGGGCGACGGCGGCGCGCTGCTGCGGCCGGTGTTCGACAGCGGCGACGCGTTCGAACGCCTGACCGCCGCGCTGGTCCCCGCCGGGTTCAACGCGGGTGGCGGCGACGCCGATTCCCGGTCGGACGACCGCGGGCCCGAGCCCGAGGGACTCGCGCTGGGCACCGTGGCGGGGCGTTCCTATCTTTTCGTCGGGCTCGAACGCTCCGGTGGCGTGACCGCGTGGGACCTGACCGACCCCGCCCGGCCGGTGCTGGCCGGATACGCCAACGTGCAGGACCTGACCCAAAAACCCGAGCTGGGCCGCGGGGCGAGCAACCCCGCGGCGGGCGACGCGGCGCCTGAAGGCCTCTGCCTGATCTCGGAGGCGGACAGCCCGTCGGGCGAGCCCTTGCTGGTGGTGGCGAACGAGGTCAGCGGCACGGTCCGCATCTACGCGGTACGGCCGGGCGTGCCGCCGGCGGGGTCGCCCCGGTGACCCAAGGGGTCAGTCGGTCGCGGGGCCCTGCGGCTCCCAGATCACGCCCGCGTCAACGTTGGGGTGATTCCAGTCGTCCAGCCCCGGGTCAATGCGGTTTACCACGTCGGCGTTGACGAAGTGGGCCGCGTGACCGTCGGCGAACATGAGGTGCCCGCCGTCCTGGTGCCGCGCGGCGAAGCGTTTCCAGTCGGCCCGCCCCCGGCCCAGACGCCCCAGACGCACGCTGTTCCAGTTCGGGTCGGCGGCGCCGTCCTTCAGCTCGTTCTGCACTGTTCGCAGCTCGAGCATCAGCACCGCGCGCGAGCTCTGCCGCAGCTGATCCAGATCGACCCGCCCGTGCGAGCGACGCACCGAGTTGTTCAGCTCCGAGTTGGCCACGTAGTTGAAGTAGTAGTCGCGTCCGCCCTTGTTGTACGGCGCGTCGGACGGCATCTCGGCCGCGGGGTCGATGAAGATGTTGCCGCTGCCGGATTCAAACGGCGCGGCCAGGTCGGCGTACGCCGGCTGGCCGACGAACGGCGGCACCCGGTTGCCCCACCAGTCGGGCCGGGAGAAGGTCGCGGAACCGGGTTCTTTCTCGCCCTCCCACGGCAGCAGGAAACGGTCTTCGTTGGCCGCCATCACCGTGCCCTGGCCCCAGCTCCGCAGCTGGGCCAGGCTGCCGAGCGCCCGGGCCGCGCCGCGGGCTGAACCGAGGACCGGCAGCAGCAGGCCGATCAGCAGGGCGATGATCGAGATGACCACCAGGAGTTCGATCAGGGTAAAGCCACGACGGCGGGGGGCGTGCGTTTGCATGAGAAGACGTCCAGAAGAATGAAAGCGGTCGGGCCCACGGGGGCACGCGAACAAAAGCCCCGGCCGGCGGTCGGGCCGGCCGGAGCGTGGAAATCAGGTTCAGCGGCCGCGGCGGCGACCCAGCAGCGCCGCACCGCCCACGCCCAGCAGCGCGAGCGACGCGGGCTCGGGCACCACGCCGAACGCGGCGAAGCTCTGCACGTTGTCCCCGCCGCTCCACACGTTGGCGTCGCCGAAGCTGGACGACGTGCCGTCGCTGTAGGGCGCCGTTCCCGCCATGATCGCGGTGCTCACGTCGGCCTCCAGCTTGTAGACCTCGTTGGATTTCACCCCGCCGTCCGAGATCCCCTCGCCCTCGGGCCCGAAGACGGCCGCGCCGCCCGCGTCGCGGATCGTCAGCTGCCAGTCGCCGTTGCCCACCGAGAAGTTGCCCGGCCCGTCGCCGGCCACGTTGGTCGTCGTGCTCACGTAGTTGGTGTCGAAGCTGTGGATGTGCGCCCAGTGGTCGCCGGTGGCAAAGTCCACCGCCACGTCGGAACCGCTGACCACCACGGCGCCGCTCTGCGATGTCAGCGACGCCTCTTCGCCAAACGTGACCAGGGTGCCGGCACGGACCGAAGACCAGAACGTGTTATTACTGAGGGTGAGGGTGCCGGCGTCGGGATCCTCGGTCCAATCCAGGGTCCAGTTTCGCATGTCCACCGTCGAGCCGTCGGTGCCGTCGCCGACCACCGCCAGCTCGAACCAGTTGCCGCCGTTGCCTTGGATCCGACCCAGCCGGGTGTCGGCCTTGGCCGAATCGGCGAAGGCGTCTTCGTCGAGGTGCTTGGACGCCGACACGGCGTTGTATTCATTCAGGATGACCGGCGCACCGGCCGCCCAGGCGGGGAGACCCAGGCCCAGGGCCAGAGAGGTCAAGCAGGTCAGGCGGGTCAGGGGGGTACACATCGTTTCGCTCCGGTTTGGTGAGGCCGCGTCGAGACAGACGCGACCGGAAAACAGAAACGATAAAACCGCCCGGCTAGCGGGCGGCAAGGATGACGTAAGAATCAGGTGAATAATGCGGCCCGCGGAATCGAATACGACGCCACGACAGCGCCGCGGGGCGTACGGTGACGCTCTGCGGTGGCGACCGCTCGCCGTTGCCATGGCGCGGGGCGGGGCGGGCAACGGTCGGCCTGCCCCCCCGGGGCCGCCGAAGGTGCAGGTCGGGAGAAGCCCGCTAGCGGCGGACCTTTTGCTTCATGCCCCGCACCTGCATGGGAAGGCCGTACAGGTCGATGAACCCGCGGGCGGCGGTGATGTCGTAGCCGTCCATGGCGAAGCTGGCGAGCTTCTCGTCGTACAAACTCTGCGGGCTGGTGGCCTCGACCGCCATCGCGGTGCCCTTGTAAAGCTTCACCTTCACCTCACCGGTGATGACACGGTTGGCCTCGTCCATGAAGCTCTGCAGCGCTTCGCGCAGCGGGTGGAACCACTGGCCGTTGTAGGTCAGCTCGGCGTAGCGGGTGGCCAGGCGAATTTTCTCGTGCCACAGGTCGCGTTCCAAGCAGAGCTGTTCGAGGGCCTTGTGGGCCTCGTACAAAATCGTGCCGCCCGGGGTCTCGTAGACGCCGCGGCTCTTCATGCCCACCAGGCGGTTCTCGGTGAGGATCGTGGTGCCCACCGCGTGCTGGCCGCCGATGTGGTTCAAAAGCGCGATCAGCTCGTGACCGGCGCCCTTGAAGTCCTTGCCGTCCACCGACACGGGGTTGCCTTTTTCAAAACCCACCGTCACGTACTGCGCTTTGTTGGGCGCTTTTTCCACCGGCACACTCATGACCAGGCAGTTCTTCCAGTTGGGCTCCTGCGCGGGGTCTTCGATCTCGGCACCCTCGTGGCTGATGTGCCACAGGTTGCGGTCGCGGCTGTAGATCTTCTTGGTGGTCTGATCGATGGGGATCTTGTGCTTCTTGGCGTAGTCGATCGCCGTCTCGCGGTCGGTCAGGCCGTCGGCGATGAACTGCGGGTCTTTCCAGGGCGACACAATTTTCAGCTTCGGGTTCAGGGCCCGGGCGGTCAGCTCGAAGCGCACCTGGTCGTTGCCCTTGCCGGTGGCGCCATGGCCCACGGCGTCGGCCTTGGTCTGCTTGGCCACCAGCACCTGGTGCTTGGCGATCAGCGGCCGCGCAATCGACGTGCCCAGCAGGTAGTCCGATTCGTACACTGCATGGGCACGGATCATCGGGAAGCAGTACTCCTCGGCAAACTCCTTGCGGAGGTCCTTAACGATCACTTCGTCCGCCCCGCTGGCGTAAGCCTTCTTCTCGATGCCTTCGAGCTCATCCCCCTGCCCCAACTCGGCGGCGAAGCAGACCAGCTTCACGCCCGGGTACCGGCCCTTGAGCCAGGGCAGAATCACGGAGGTGTCCAGCCCCCCGGAGTAGGCGAGCACGATCTTCTTCGGGTCAGTGGGGGCGGCCATGGGGGGCTCCATAGGAAATATCAGTATCGAGGCGCGGAGCGCGAACGATAGCAGATGTGTTTTCCTGCACCTCACCGCCCTGACTGCGTGGCCATGTCACCCGCGAAGGAGGTAGGGCGACCAGCGTAGCCATAGAAAAGACGACGGCGCTTAGAAAAGCGTCGTCGCCCGGAGGGAAAAGAGTCGGGGGCCGCCACGCCCCGGGGGCGCGGCGGGGTTTTCGATTGGCACTCAGCTCGCCGCGTTGAACACGCCCTGGGCCTCTTCGACAGCCTTGGGCATCGCGACGCAGATGGCGTCGATGGCGGCGACGTCCAGACCCACGACGGCGAGCACCTCGGCCGACGGCGGGACGCTGGCGTTGACCTCGTGGGCGAATCCCAGTCCGAGCTTCGCGACGACGTAGTCGGCCAGGTAGACCAGGCACACCAGCGGACGCTGCTTCTCGCTGGCGTCCATGGGGTGGTGGTGGAAGCCGGTGACGAACTGGAAGGCCACGGGGAACTTCCACATGCGGCACAGACCGGCGCCGAATTGTTCGTGGGTAGCGCCCAGGCAGGCGAACTCGGCGGCCCGCAGGGGCTGGTTGTCGTTCTCGGCTTTTTCCAGCGCAGCCACGAAGTCGGTGCGGCGGGCCTGGATCTCGACCATGATGCCGATGTCGTGGATCAGGCCGGCGAGAAAGGCCTCGTCGGGCAGGCCCAGGCCGGATTTTTCGGCGAGCAGCTTGGTCGCGGTAGCGCAGGCGATGGCGTGCTGCCACAGGTCACGGGCGTCGAAGTTGGCGGCGATCTTGCCGCCGCGGAAGAGCTTGGAAAGCGAGGCGGCGATGGCGATGTTCTTCACCGCGTTGAGGCCCAGCAGCACGACGGCGCGGTTGATGCTGCCGATCTGGCCCGGCAGTCCGTAGAATGCGCTGTTCACCACCTTGAGAATCCGTGCCCCCAGGGCCGGGTCGCTGCTGATCACCTGGTTGAGGTCCTGCGCGGTCGACTCGGGGTCTTCCACCAGCTTGATGATCTTCATCGTCACCTCGGGCAGGGTGGCGATGTGGGAGATCTCCTTGATCGCCGCTTCGACGGTCTGCTGGATGTTGGCCGGGGTGGGCGCGGGGCTGGGCGTGGTGGTCGTCGTCATGGGGGCGTCTCTTCTCGGTTTCCGGCCGGGTCTCCGTGTCGATCCGCAGTGGGTCGCAAACGGGGGCGAGGGTGCCATCGTCGGCCCCGGCTCCGGACTTGACCGCCGGGTCCGAGTCGACCGACCGGGGGGATGGTCTGGCCGGCACAACCCGTACAGACCCGCGGCGAGGCGGGCTATCCTGAGACGTTCTCATGAGCCGCACGCCCCCCCTTTTCGAGTCCATCCGGGTTTTGAACCCCGGCCTGCCGCGCCCCAATGGCCCCGTGCGGGCCGGCCTGCTGGGCGCCTTGATCGCCGGGATTGTGCCCCTGGTCGCCGCGCTGCTGCTGGCGTTGATTGTCGGGGCCGCGGTCTATCTGCTGGCCACGGCCCTCTCCGGCCTGCTTTCCGCGGTGGGGATCCGGACCGGAACCCCGGGGGGATCGCCCGCCGCGCCGCCCGAACCCGAACGCGAAAACGTCCGCATCCGCCGGTAGCCGCGTCTGCGTCTCAGGCTGCTTCGAATCCCCCGCACCGCGCTACCCCGCGTCCCCCGCGCCCGGCGCCTCGTGCTCGGGCGTGCGGCCTTCGAGCACCGCCGCCACGTCACGCACCACCCAGCTCATGTTCTTCAGCGCCGTGCCCGTCCGCGAGGCGAGGTGCGGCAGCAGCGTGACGTTGGCCAGCCCGTGCAGCGGAGAATCGGTCGACGGCGGCTCGGGATCGTGTACGTCCAGCATCGCCCGCGCGTCGGGGTGGGCCCGCGCCCAGGCGGGCAGCGCGGCGTGGTCCAGCAGCATGCCGCGGGCCGCGTTGACCAGCAGCACGCCGGGCCGCAGCTGATTCAACGCCGCTTCGCCCACCAGCCCGCGGTTCTCGGGCCGACCGTCGGTGTGGATCGAGATCACGTCCGATTCGCGGTACAGCGTGGCGTGGTCGACCAGTTCGACGGGGTAGTCCACCGCCGCCCGCAGCGGCCGCGCCGGCAGCACGTCGCAGGCCAGCACCCGCATGCCGATGGCGTGGGCCACCGCGCCCATCCGCTTGCCGATGCGGCCGAAGCCCAGCGTGCCGAAGGTCAGTTCGTTGAGCTGCCGTCCGACCTCGGTGGTACGCAGCGCGTGAAAAGTCTCGGCGTCGGCCCCGGCCGGCAGCGCGGTCCGGGGACGGACGTGGTCCAGCATCAGCCCCGTCACGTACTCGACCACCGCCTGGGTGTTGGCGTCGGGGGTGTAGACCACGCAAACCCCCGCGGCCCGGCAGGCGGGCAGGTCGAAGTTGTCCAGCCCCACGCCGGCCCGGCCGACCACCTTGAGCCCGGTCCCGGCCGCCAGAAATGCCGCGTCGACCTGCGTGTAGGTGCGCACGACCGCGGCGTCGGCGTCGGCCAGCGCCGCCGCCACGGCGCCCGCGTGGGTGTGGTCCACCCAGACCACCTCGGCCCGCTCGGCCAGCCAGGCGGCGCAGGCCGCATCGAGGCGCTCGGTGATGATGACGCGCGGGCGGGGTTGGGGCATGGGGTGAATCTAGCGTTTTAGCGCCCGCGAACGCGAAAAACGCAAAGTGAAAAGCGCAAATCAGACGCAAGCGCTCACCGCAACCCGCGGCACGGTACCGCGATTCCGATTAGCGCTTTTCACTTTGCGTTTTACGCTCTGTCGCCCCCACCCCCGATACACTTCTCCCCATGCCCGCCAAGCCCGAACCTCATTCATTCCCGGTCAATGACATCGTCCAGGGCGACTGCATCGTCACCATGAACGCCTGGCCCGAGGACAGCGTCGACCTGGTCTTCGCCGACCCGCCTTACAACATCGGCTTTGAATACGACGGCCACTACGTCGACCGGCGACCCGATGAGGAGTACGTCGCCTGGACCAACGACTGGATCAGCGCCGCCACCCGGCTGCTGAAACCCAGCGGCAGTCTGTACGTGCTCATCGGCGACGAGTACGCCGCCGAGACGCGGATGCACCTCAAGACGCTGCAGAAGCAGGGCAAGCTGCTCTTCCGCAACTGGATCGTGTGGCACTACACCTTCGGGCAGCGCTGCAGCACCAAGTTCAACCGCAGCCACGCGCATCTTTTTTACTGCGTCGGCCCCGCCGCCCTGAACCCGAAGACCGGAAAGCCGCGCTCAAACCTCACCAAGAAGACGCCTTTCACCTTCAACTACGACGCGGTGTCGGTGAAGAGCGCCCGCCAGACCACCTACCACGACGCGCGGGCGAACCCCAGGGGCAAGCTGCCCGACGACACCTGGTACCTGCGGCCCGCCGAGGCGCTGCAGGACAAGGACGCCCTGGGCCACACCCTGTTCGACACCGACGGCGACGTGTGGAACCCCAGCCGCCTGTGCGGCACCTTCCGCGAGCGCGAGCAGTGGCACCCGTGCCAGCTGCCCGAGGCGCTGCTGGAGCGGATCGTGAAGTGCAGCAGTCACCCCGGCGACCTGGTCTTCGACCCCTTCAGCGGCAGCGGCACCACCCTGGCCGTGGCGAACCGGCTGGACCGGCGCTGGCTGGGCTGCGAGCTGAGCCCCGAGTACCGCGAAAAAGCGTTGGAACGCATCCACGCCGACCCCGATGAACGGGCGAACCGGCCGGTCGTCACCAAGGCAGGTAAAAAAGCCGGCGCCCGCCGGAAATCTTCACCCCCGCGACCCTGACCGCCTGCACCAACACGACCGGCCCCGCATCCACGGCCCCGCGCAGCGCTCGCCGAGCGGGTGGAGCCCGTCGCCGATGCCCACTCGGCCAAAGAGGTGCAGGACGGCCCGTCCGTGCTGTCCGGCCCGGGGCTGCGGCTCACCCGCTGGGTCGCTCCGGCGATCAGCCTGCTGCGTCGGCGTCCGGATCTCTCTGCGGTACTCGATGTCACCGCGGCGAACCACGCCCGTCCTCGCGGCGAAACCGAGTTTGCGGAGCAGGCGATCGACATCGATGGGTGAGCTACACGGGCGATTCGTCGATACCGCCTGAGTCGTCAACCGCGTCGGTGTCATCGGCCCCCGGCCACTCCAGGCTCACCCGTCCCAGCTTGCCGGACCGCAGCTCGCGGATCAGCAGCTCGCACGCGCGGTTGAAGTCGATCGACCCGCCCGCCACGATGCAGCCGCGCTTCGCGCCGATCGCTTCGATCAACGCGGTGGGCTCGCCGGGCAGCTCCGACAGCTTGTAACGCTCGCGCAGGCGGTCGGGGTAGTGTTCGACCAGAAACCTTGCCGCGAACGGGGCCAGATCGTCGTACTCCGTCGCCGTATCCTTGATGCCGCCGGTCACCGCCACCCGGTAGCCCACCAGCGGGTCTTCGAACTTCGGCCACAGGATCCCCGGCGTGTCCCAGAGCACCAGGCCGTTTTTCAGGTCGATCTCACGGGCCTGCTTGGTGACCCCCGCCTCGTCGCCCACGCCGAAGATCTTCTTGCCGCGCAGCCCGTTGAGCAGCGTGCTCTTGCCCACGTTGGGGATGCCCACGACCACCGCGCGGACCTTCCTGCCCTTCTCGGTGACCTTCTCGGGAGCGCAACGCTTGATGAGCTTGGGCAGGCTCTTGATGTCTTTGGGCTCGCCCAGGTTCACCGCCAGGGTTTTCACCCCGCGGGTGTCGCGCAGGTGGTTTCGCCACGCCGCCGTGGCGTTCGGGTCGGCCAGGTCGGCCTTGGTCAGCAGCGTCACGCACGGCACGTCGCCGTTCAGGCCGTTGACCCCTTTGCCCACCACGTCGCGGCGCAGCTGGTCCAGCAGCGGGTTGCTGCTGCTGCCGGGGATGCGCGCGTCCAGCAGCTCGACCACGACGTCGCACTGGGGCATCAGCTGCTCCAACGCCATACGCGTGTTGTTCATGTGGCCGGGGAACCAGTGGATCATTTTGGAAGTGTGAAGTTCGAAGTCGGAAGTACGAAGTGAAGAACGGCGTCCAGCAGGGTAGCGGGGGGCGTCCGGCCGTCGAACGGGAGGGCGAACCTTCCGGTGAGCCGGCGTACCCTGCGACACCGGCTCACCGGAAGGTTCGCCCTCCCGAAAACCGTCCGGCCGCGACACTGGATCCCTACACCCCGAAGTAGTCGTTCAGATACGCCTTGCGCTCCGCATCGCCCGCCAGCTTCGCGTAGTTCACCAGCGCCAGCAGCTTCTCCTGCCCGCGGCGCAACTTTTCGGCCAGGGCGACGGGGTCCAGCAGCGCGGCGGGCAGCTCGCTGACCAGCTCCAGCCGCGGGTGGTCTTCGTCACGCCAGGCCGAGTCGGGCGACAGCACGCCGTGGCGCTCCAGCATCGCCAGGGCCGTGTCCAGCCGGCGGTCGTGTTTCCAACGCTTCCCCAACAGCTGCTTCCGGAGGTGTTCCAGGCCTTCCCCGTGGATTCGGTCGTGGTCGTGTTCGATCAGGTGAACGACCCGCTCGTAAAAACCAGCGTCGGGGTTGGCCCAGCGCAGGAACTCCATCTGCGTGGCGAGGTCGCGCTGGTCGTACAGAAGCGTGCAGGTGCTGGGGGATCCGTCACGGCCCGCCCGTCCGATCTCCTGGTAGTAGCTCTCCAGGCTGTTGGGCAGCTCGGCGTGGATCACCGCGCGGATGTCGGCCTTGTCGATGCCCATGCCAAATGCGTTGGTGGCCAGCACGCAGGGTGTGTCGCCACTCATGCCATTTCCCAAGAAAGCGTCTTGCACCCCGCGACGCTGGAAACGGTCCAAATCGCCGTGGTAGTTCAGGTGCGGAAAACCCGCATCGCGCAGCGGCTCGCTGAACGTGCGGAGCGTCTTGATGAGGGTGAAGTAGACGATCGTGCCCGGCTGCGCGAGGCGCTGCACGGCGTCGAGCTTGGCGTCCGTGTCGTACGGCTCCTCGACCTCAAGCGTCAGGTTCGGCCGGTCGATGCCCTCGTGAAACGTCTCGACGTCGGCCGGCGCCAGCCCCAGCTGGGCCACGATGTCGGCCTGCACCTCGGGCGTGGCGGTCGCGGTCAGCGCGACCGTGGTCGGGTTGCCCAGCCGCGTGCGGATCTCGGCCAGCCGCGAGTAGTCGGGCCGGAAGTCGTGGCCCCACTGGCTCACGCAGTGGGCCTCGTCGACCGCCAGCAGCGACACCGTGGATCGAGCTATCGCGTCGCAGAAGTCGGCCTTGCGGAAACGCTCGGGCGTGACGTAGACGAGCTTGTGGTCACCGCGGGCGAGGCCGGCGTAGCGGGCCTGGCGCTCGCGTCGGCTCAGCGAGGCGTTGATGAAGGTCGCCGCAACGCCGCGACGCGTGAGCGCGTCGACCTGGTCCTTCATCAGCGCGATCAGCGGCGAGAGCACCAGCGTGACCCCCGGCAGGCACAGCGCGGGCACCTGGTAGCACAGGCTCTTGCCGCTGCCAGTCGGCGCGAGCACGAGCGTTTGGCCTCTAGCAAGCACGCGGTCGATGACCGCCTGCTGATGGCCACGGAACGATTCGTGACCAAAGGTCGAGCGAAGCAGGTCGGCCGGTTCTGCGGTCAAGATGCGTTCCCACTGTCTTCGCAGGGTGGGTCGAGGCTTTGCGGACTCACCATGCCGCGGCGTGGGCGAGCCTAAAAGGTGGCGCCACGCCGCGGCACGGTGGTTCCGGCGGCCCTTGATCCACCCTGCGGGACCACGATCCGCGGAGATTGCGGGGTACTCACTCCGCCGCCACGTCCGCCGGCTCCACTTCGCCCGTCTCGGGCAAAGCCCGCCCCGCGGCCCAGCAGATGCCGCCCAGCACGTGCTGGCGGAACTCGGGTTCCGAAAAAGCCGCCTTGGTGTGGCCGCCGCCGGTGTACCAGGCCCGTCCGCCGTCGAAGTCGTGGTACCAGGCGATGGGGTGGAAGTCGCCCATACCGCCGCCTTCGTAGGTGGTCTCGTCGAGGGTCAGCAGCACGCTCACGCCGTCGTTGTACTGCTTGAAGTTGTACCACTCGTCGGTGCGCTCGAACGTCGCGGGAAAGTGCTGGGTCGAGGGGTGGTCGCCGTCGACCACGTCGTGCCGCGCCGGCTGCACGGCGGGGTGTCCCGCGAAGTAGCCGCCGACCAGTTCGTTGTACCACGGCCAGTCGTACTCGGTGTCGGTTGCGGCGTGGATGCCCGCGAAGCCGCCGCCGGCCTGGATGTAGCGCTCGAAGACGTCTTCCTGCGCTTCGTCCAGCACGTCGCCGGTGGTGTTGTGGAAGACCACCACCGCGAAGCGTTTCAGGTTGGCGTCGGTGAAGGCCTTGGCGTCTTCGGTCACCTCGACGCTGAAGCCGTGCGTCTGGCCGAGTTCCACGAGCATGGTGTTGCCCGCGGGGATCGATCCGTGCCGGAACCCGGCGGTCTTGCTGAAGACCAGCACGTCAAACGGTTCGGCCGCGTGGGCGTCCGCACCGTCTTCCGCGCCCGCCGGGAGGTCCCGCGCCTCGGGCGGCAGGTGGTCCGGGATGTCCGGCGGCAGGTGGTGGTCCGCGTCGGCGCAGCCGGCAAATCCGAAGGCCGCGGCGGAAAAACAGGCCACGAAAAAAGGTTTGAGCATCGAGCGGACTCCTGAATGCGGATGGTGCGCAGCACCCGGATTGTACGGCGGGCGGCGGGCGGTTCTGGGTCTGCCGCCCGGCGTACAATCCAGATGATGCCCCCCACCCCAAAAGATCAGCGGTTCGTCCACCTGCACCTGCACAGCCAGTACAGCCTGCTGGACGGCGGCAACCGGCTGGACCGACTGGTGAAGCGGGTCAAAGAGCTGGGCATGGACGCGGTGGCGGTGACCGACCACGGCAACCTGCACAGCTGCGCCGAGTTCTACAAGCTGGCGAAGAAGGAGGGCATCAAGCCCATCCTGGGCATCGAGGCTTACGTGGCCCCGGACGTGGACGGTCGCGAAAGCGATCGGACCTTCAAAGAGTACACCGGCGTCAGCGACGGCGGCTTCCACCTGGTGCTGCTGGCCGAGAACCAAGCCGGCTGGCAAAACCTCATCAAGCTAAGCAGCGACGCCTACCTCAACGGCTTCTACTTTAAGCCGCGGATGGACAAGGGCACGCTGACGCAGTGGGCGGACGGGCTGATCGCGATCAACGGGCACCTGGGCTCGTCGGTCGCCTTCCACCTGAAGAAGTACCACGAGACCCGCGATGAAGCCCACTACGAGCGGGCGAAGGCCGAGGCCAGGTGGCACGCCGAGGTGTTCGCGCCCGGCCCCGACGGCGAGCCCCGCTTCTACCTGGAGCTGCAGCACCACGCCGAGCAGCTGCAGGTCGAGCTGAACGAGCACACGATGCGCCTGGCCAACGAGCTGGGCCTGCCGCTGGTGTGCGACAACGACGCGCACTTTCTGACGGCCGACGACTGGGACGCGCACGACACGCTGTGCTGCATCTCGATGGGCAAGATCAAGACCGACGAGAGCCGGCTGCACTACCCCCGCGACCTCTACGTCAAATCGCCCGAAGAGATGTGGGACCACTTCGGCACCAAGTGTCCCGAAGCGATCGAGAACACCGGCAAGATCGCCGACCGCTGCAATGTCGACATCGACTTTTCGGCGAACCACGCGCCGGTGGTGCGCATCGAGACCGACCTGCCGGGCCTGCCCAGCGACGCAGACGGGGCGAAGAAGGTCATCGCCGACTTCACCGCCGGCTGCGACCACCCCGAGGGCAGTACCGCGTGGATGCGGACCTTCTGCAACACCCTGCGGGTCTTCCCCTTCGACAGCGAGAAGGACACCGACAGCGAAGACGACCTCAAAGAGCAGTGCGACGGCGCGCTGCGGCTGCTGACCGAGGCGGGCGCTATCTGGCGCTACGGCCCCACCGGCGAGACCGAGGCGATCCGCAAGCGCATCGAGCGCGAGCTGAAGGTGCTGAAGGACAAGCTGATCAGCGCGTACTTCATCATCGTGTGGGACTTCACCAACGAGGCCCGTGACCGCGACATCCCGGTGCTGGCGCGTGGCTCGGGCGTGGGCACCATGACGGGTTTCTGCCTGGGTCTGAGCAACGCCTGCCCGGTGCACTACGGACTGCTGTTCGAGCGGTTCACCGACCCGGACCGCACGGAATACCCCGATATCGATATCGACATGTGCCAGGATGGCCGGGGCGACCTGATCAAGTTCGTGCGCGAGAAGTACGGCCACGTGGCGCAGATCATCACATTCGGCACCCTCAAGGCCCGCGCGGCAATCCGCGACGTGGGCCGCGTGCACGACGTGTCGCTGGCCGACGTCGACAAGCTCTGCAAGCTGATCGGCGACGGCCTGCAGACCACCCTGACCAGCGCCTGGGACGAAAACAGCGAGCTGCGCGAGGTCTGCGGTGCCCAGCCCCAGCTGCAGGCCACCTACGACACCGCCCGGCGGCTGGAGGGCCTGGCCCGTCACGCGGGCGTGCACGCGGCGGGCGTGATCGTCGCGACCCAGCCGCTGGACAACATCGTGCCGCTGTACCGGGCCACGTCGTCCAGCGGCGGCAAGAAGGAAGAGATCACCGTCACGCAGTGGGACGGGCCGACGTGCGAAAAGGTCGGGCTCCTCAAAATGGACTTCCTGGGGCTGCGCACGCTCTCGATCATCGAACGCGGCAAGCTGCTGACCCGGCAGAGCCTCGATGCGGAGACGATCGCGGCCACCGTGGCCCAGCCGGGCAAAGAACCGCCCGCCGACCCGCTCGATCTGGAGCGCCTGACCTACGACGACCCGCGTGTGCTGGAGCTGTTTGCACGCGGCGAGACGGCGGGCGTGTTTCAGTTCGAGTCCGGGGGCATGCGCAACCTGCTCATGGCCATGAAGCCCGACCGGCTGGAGGACCTGATCGCCGCAAACGCGCTGTATCGGCCCGGCCCGATGGAGCTGATCCCCAACTACAACGCGCGCAAGCACGGCACCGAGGCCACGCCCAAGGTGCACGAGATCGTGGACCGCCTGACCGCCGAGACCTACGGGATCATGGTCTATCAAGAGCAGATCATGCAGGTGCTCAACGAGCTGGGCGGCATCCAGCTCCGCGAGGCGTACTCGATCATCAAGGCGATCAGCAAGAAGAAGGAGGCCACGATCAACGCCGCGCGGGCCGACTTCGTGAAGGGGGCCGACGGCCGCGGGGTCGACGCGAAAAAGTCCGGCGAGCTGTTCGACCTGATTCTGAAGTTCGCGGGCTACGGCTTCAACAAGTCGCACTCCACCGGCTACGCGATCGTGGCGTACCAGACGGCGTACCTCAAGACCCACTTTCCCATCCAGTACATGGCCGGGGTGCTGACCTACGAGTCGGTGAACACCGACAAGGTGGTGGAGTACATCGACGCCTGCAAGCAGCTGCGCCTGCCCGGCGGCGGCCGCGGCGTGGAAGTGAAGCCCCCGGACATCAACCTGTCGGACGTGGCCTTCACCGTGGTGTACGGGTCTGATGAGAAGCGCACGCCCGACACCGGCCACATCCGCTTCGGGCTGTCGGCCATCAAGGGCGTGGGCGAGAAGGCGATGACCAGCGTGATCGGTGAGCGCACGAAGAACGGTCCGTTCAAAGGGCTCTACGACTTCTGCGAACGGGTGGACCTGCGGGCCTGCAACAAGAGCACGCTGGAGGCGCTGATCAAGGCGGGCGCGTTCGACGGGATGTATTCGCTCGAACAGCGTGCGGCGCTGATCGGCGCGCTCGAGGGCGCGATGAAGGGCGGCCAGCGGGCCGCGGCGGACAAGGCCTCGGGCCAGCTGGGCATGTTCGGTATGGGCCTGGCCGCCGAGGACGCGCCGGCGGACGACGCGCCGGCCGCCGAGCCCGAGCTGCCGTCCACCACGCCGTGGACCAAGAAAGAAACGCTGGACTTCGAGAAAGCGGTCATGGGCCTGTACGCCAGCAGCCACCCGCTGCAGGACCACAAACGCGAGTTGGAGAACTTCAGCCAGAGCAGCATCGAAGACGTGTACGGCCTGCCCGCGGGTCAGGAGCTGGTGATCGGCGGCATGCTCAGCCGCGTGCGGCCGACGCTGGTCAAAAACGGACGCTCGGCGGGCAGCAAGATGGCGATGCTGACGCTGGAGGACGCGAAGGGCAACAAGGTGGACGCGGTGTGCTTCGCCGACACCTACGCCACGAATGCGAACTTTTTGGAAACCGACGCGGTGGTCTTCCTCAAGGGCAAGGTGGACCGGCGGCGCGAAGAGCCGAACATCATCGTGGACCGGGTGATCCCGGTGACCGAGGCCCGCGCGGCCCTGACGCGCACGGTTCGTGTCATCGTCGAGGACGAGCCCGGCGCCGACCTGGACGGACCCAGCGACGCTCAGCTGAATCAGCTGCGCGAGGTGCTGCGGCAGGCCGGCCAGCGCGGCCGTTCGTCCGGGGGGGCGTCGGCCGAGGTGCTGCTGGACCTGCGGCAGCAGGACACGGCGGTCGAGCTGCGTCTCAACGGCCTGCACGTGGCGGCGGACGACGTGATGATCTCGGGCGTGCAGACGGTGATGGGCGGCCTGGCGGGCCGCACGGCCCGCTGCGAGCTGCACGGCGCGCCGAAGATCAGCCGCCGCAAGTCGGTCGAGAAGTTCGGCGAAGCCAGGCGCGAGGGCGAGCTGGTGTTTGCCATGCACGACGACGGCGGGGCGAGCCTGGCGCGGCTGGACAACTGACCCGCGCCGCATTCGCTCGCGGCCCGTGTCGATGCCCGTCGGCGGTACGCAAACCATCGCGTTCGTTGAATGTTTTTTTGGGGAGGCTGGCTTTCACAACCCAAGGCCTTTATCGCAAAGTTGAGTTGCGGGCGGCTTTCGGTTGACCTTGGCGCGCGGCTGCGGGTGCAGGTCTGCGTCGCAGACGCCGAGGTGACAAGACAAGACGGAAGGGACGCAAGCCGGCGGGAGAGACGACGGCGGGTGAACCTGTTTTGCCACGGCCGCCGGACGGCGCCGCAATGATCATCGAATACTTCCTTGACGATCGTGACGCTGTGGAATGCCAGGCTTCCTCGCCCAACGCCCACGCCAAAACCGTCCACCGCGAATCTCCCGATCGCCTGCGTCGGGTCCGTCTTGTCTTGAAAACTTGGTGTCGGCCACGAAGCCGTGCGGTGGCGCAGCGCGTCCCCGCGCCAATCTGAGTCAGCCCGCAACTCAACTTTGCGATAAATGCCTTGGGTTGAACGACCCCGCAACCACCCCGCGGCTACGTGTCGCGTTCGCCGATGACGTTCTTGCGGTCCGCGTCGTACTCGTACACCTTCGCCGCGTCGATTTCCTGCTTCTTCGCCTTGCTGTGGCTGCCGTCGCAATACGGCAGGTTCTGGGACAGGCCGCAGGCACAGACGAACACCGCTTTCTCCTGCGGTTCGATCTTGACGGGGCCGGTGGCGTCGTTGGGGACAAGTCGGGCCATGGGGGAATCCATTTCAGATTTGGGATTTCAGATTTCAGATATCCGACGCAAGCGACGGGCTTGCGCGGCGGGTGATCGCTGTAGTCTATCGCCGTCCCTTGCGGCAATCTGAAATCATCAATCTGAAATCTGCAATGGATGCTCGCCCTCGCTCTTGGCCACCACCACCGCGCCCACGCTGTCGCTGAAGACGTTGACCGCGGTGCGGCACATGTCCAGCGGGCGGTCGAAGACCAGCAGCAGCCCCATGCCCGAGACCAGCAGCACGCCGTCTGGAAGGCTGCCCGCGGGCAGGTTGTTCTGCACCGCTTCGAGGATGACCACGATGGCCACCAGCGACGCGCTGGGCACGCCGGCGACGCCGATGCTGGTCAAGAGCGCGGTGACCACAATCAAGAACTGCTGGGCCAGCGTGAGCTCGACGCCGAAGCACTGGCAGATGAACACCGCGGCGACGCACTCGTAGAGCGCGGTGCCGTCCATGTTGACGGTCGCCCCCAGCGGAAGCACGAAGCCGGTGGTCTTGTTGCTGACCCCGGCGCGGTCCTGCACGCACTCCATGGTGACCGGCAGCGTGCTGCTGCTGCTGGCGGTGCTGAAGGCGGTGGCGAGCGCGGGCGCCATGGCCCGGTAGTGCCGCAGCGGGTTCACCCGGGCGACGAAGACCAGGATCAGCGGCATGGTCACCAGAAAATGCACCGCCAGGGCCGCGACCGCGACCAGCGCGAACTTGCCGATGCCCGCCGCAAAATCGGCGAAGCGGTCGTCGGGGGCCAGCGTGGCGTACTGCTCGGCCACCGTGGCGGCGATGAGGCCGAAGATGCCGAGGGGTGCGAGTTTAAGCACCAGCTCGGTGATGCTCAGCGTGATGTCGTAGACCGCCTGCACCACCGAGAGCAGCCGGCGTCCGCCGTCGCTGTCCAGCCGCACGAGGAAGTAGCCCACCGCCAATGCCACCACGATCAGCCCCAGCAACTGGCCGTTGTCGGCTGCGGCGGACAGCAGGTTCGCGGGCACCATGGCGCGAAACACGTTGAGGAAGCTGCTGACGCTCTTGCCCTGGGTCTTCTCGGCGACTTTCGATTGGTCGGACGCAAACGCGGAAAGGTCTTCGCCCACCAGCAGGCCGGTGCCGCCGGGGCCGACCCCCGGCGCGACAGCGTTGATGAGCACCAGGCCCACCAGAATGGCGCACAGAGAGGTCGACGCGTAGTAGATGAGTGTCTTGCCGCCCAGCCGGCCGAGCCCGGCGCCACGGCCCAGGTTGACGACCGCCAGCACGATGCTGGTGGTCACCAGCGGCACGATGATGAGCTTGAGCCCCCGCAGGAACAGATCGCCCAGCAGGTCGAAGACCATGAAGAGGCCGCCCGACGTCACGCGTGCGGCGGCGGAGCCGGCGGCGGGGTCGGCCGCGGCGGCGCGCAGGCCCCAGGCGCCCAGGAAGTAGCCGGCCGCGGCGCCGAGCAGCAGCCCCGCGAGGATCTGCAGGTGCAGCGGCACGCGCGGACGGTCAGAGCGAGCCGGGGTCGCGGTTGAATCTCCCGCCGCCGACGTGGTTTCATCGTGTGTCATGGGGCCCATCCGCGCAGGTTTTCGTGAACGGCGCACCCCCCGTGTTTGCACGCGGGTTGCGTTTATACCCGGCGACCGGCTCGGACGTGTTTCCACCGCCAACCGAGAGGCTGTGGCAGGCCGGCCGTCGGCCATCCTGTGCGTTGGGCGCGGGCCTTGGTGCGTGACCTTGCGCGCGTCAATCCCCACACCCGCGCGGCTCACGGGGGATCGTGCGAAAGGCCGCTAGGCGCCACGCGGTGCGGCGGTATAGTGGACGCCGCGCGGTCGGGGGACCGCCTGCCGCCCGTCGCACCGATACGAGCCTGCTGCTCGCCCCCGATTCAGGTCCGCGCCCTTGAGACGAAGCCGCCAACCCATCGTGATCGCCTCACGCAAGAGCCGGCTGGCCCGCATTCAGGCCGAGCGGGTGGCCGCGGCGTTGCGGAAGCAGCACCCCACCATCGAGGTGCTTCACCACTGGGTCGAGAGCGAGGGCGACCAGCGCAGCGCCGGCCTCCTGGCAAACGTGGGCGGCAAGGGCCTGTTCACCAACGCGGTGGACCGCGCCGTGAAGAATAAACTGGCCCACCTGGCGGTGCACTCGCTCAAGGACCTGCCCGTGAGCCGCGACGAGGCGGTGCCCGGCATGAAACTGGCGGCGGTGCCCAAGCGGGCAGCGGCCGCGGACTGCCTGATCAGCCGCGAGCGTTACACGCGGCTGAAGGACCTGCCGCCCGGCGCGCTGCTGGGCACGTCCAGCCCACGCCGCGCGGCACAGGTGCGACGTGAGCGGCCCGACATGCGGGTGGCGGTGCTGCGCGGCAACGTCGACACGCGGCTGAACCGGGTCCTGGCCGCGAGCGCCGGGGCCGGCGGGCAGCCCTTTGACGCCACGATCCTGGCCGCCGCCGGCCTGCACCGCATGGGCCTGGCCGAGCACGCCGAGCGTCCGCTGGGGCTCGACACGGTGCTGCCCGCCGCGGGGCAGGGCGCCCTGGCGTTGTGCTGCCTGGCGGTTGACCACGTGACGCTGCAGCGCTGCCTGCCGCTGAACTCGTCGCGGACGGCCACCGCCGTGCACGCCGAGCGCGAGGTGGTCGGGCGGCTGGGGGCCGACTGCTACTCCCCGATCGCGGTGCTGGCCGAGCAGCTGCCGCCCGCCCAGACGGTCGCCGAACGCAACGCCGACGCCCACTGGTTCCGCCTGCGGGTCCGCGTGCTGTCGCCCGACGGCCAGACCTGCCTCGATGCCGATGAGCGGTGCAAGACCGGAGACCTGCGGCGGCTGGTCAAGGCCGTGACCGACGACCTGCGGGCCCGCGGGGCGGTCGAGCTGCTGGCCCAGGCGGCGGCGTCGCCGATCCCCGAGGTGCCGGCCGCCGCCCCTGACGCCCCGACGCCCGACGCCGACGGCCGCCTCTCGGTGGCGCGGCCCGCGTCGCGCCCGCCCGCCCCGGCGACCCGCCCGCTGCGGGGCTGAGCGTCCAAAACGCTATACTCCGCGATCCGCCGGTTGAGGGACCCACCACGGGGTCCACGGTGGGTGCTGAGCCCCTTTTTCCGCTCTCTGGAGTCCCCCGTGCCCGCACGCAAGCCGTCCATCGGTGGCAACTGGAAGATGAACCTCGACACCGCCGGGGTCAAAGAGCTGACCTCCGGGCTGCTCAAGAGGATCGACACCGCGGCCACCGACGCGGTGGACGTCACCGTGTTCCCGCCCTTCCCCTACCTGGCGCCCGTCGCGGGCGCGTTTTGTGATGCGGGGTCGCACATCCGCGTGGGCGCCCAGGACGCCAGCGCCCAGCCCAACGGTGCGTTCACCGGCGAGGTGTCGCTGGCGATGCTCAAGGACGTGGGCGTGGGCACCGTGCTGGTGGGCCACAGCGAACGCCGGCACGTGATCGGTGAGAGCGACGCCCTGGTGAACGAGAAGGTTCACGCCGCGCTCGAAGCGGGATTCGAGGTCGTGCTGGCGATCGGCGAGAAGCTGGAGCAGAAGGAAGCCGGCCAGACCATGTCGATCAACGCCGGCCAGGTCTGCCTGGGACTGGCCGGCGTGAGCGAGGGCCAGATGGCGAAGGTCACCGTCGCCTACGAGCCGGTGTGGGCCATCGGCACCGGCAAAACCGCCACCCCCGACGACGCGCAGGCCGCCCACGCGGGTGTCCGCAAGGTGATCGCCTCGATGTTCGGGCCGGAGGTCGCCGACGCGGTCCGCGTTCAGTACGGCGGCTCGATGAAGCCCGGCAACGCGAAGGACCTGCTCGCCCAAACCGACATCGACGGCGGCCTGATCGGCGGCGCCGCCCTGAAAGCCGAAGACTTCGCCGCAATCGTTCACGCCGCCCGCTGACCGACGGTCTTCGCTCCACGGCTCCGGCCGGTGGAACGGGCGTCCCGCCCGTGATCAAAGCCGCGCCGGAGGCGAATCAATAAAGCTGTCTCGCTCCGGCAATACCGCCCCCGACAAGCCCGACCCCACCCCCCATCCCCATGCCCGCACTCCCCCCCACCCTCCCCGATCTTGCCCCGCTCCTGGCCCAGATCACCTGGACGATCCGCATCATGGCGATCGCCTTCGTCGTCATCAGCGTCTTCATGATGCTGGTGATCCTGATTCAGAAGCCCAAAGGCGGCGGGCTCAGCGGCGCCTTCGGCGGCGCGGGTGGGAGTGACACGTCCTTCGTCGGCGCTAAGGTCGGCGACTTCCTCACGATCCTGACCGTCGGCTGCTTTCTGGCCTTCCTGCTGCTGGGCATGGGCCTGACCTGGGCGATCAACCCCACCGAGAACAGCGCCGCCGCGGCGCAGAACGCCACGGCGGGTGCGGGTGCCGGTGTGGGAGCCGGTGCGACCGCGCCACCCACGACCGGCAACGGCGCGGGCAGCGCGGCCGTTGAGGCCGGTCCGGCCTCCCCCGACGAGGCGGCTGCGCCCGTAGCGGCCCCCGCCGGAGCGCCCACGCCCCCCGCCCCGGACGATGCGGCGCCGCTCACTCCTGACGCGACCGACGCGACCGGCACCCCGGCGGAGTGATCTCCGCGTCGCCGCGCTTCCCATTCTCTCGTGAGGCCCCGGCATGATCCGCTCGATGACCGGTTTTGGCAGCGCCACCGCCCAGGCCGGCGGGGTGGAGTTCACCGCCGAGCTGCGCAGCCTCAACAACCGCTACTTCAAGGCATCGGTGCGGCTGCCCGAGGAACTCGGCGGCCTGGAAGCGTCACTCGAATCGGCCCTGCGCAAGCGGGTCAGCCGCGGCAGCTTCACCCTCAACGTCCGCGCCCGCGTCACCGCCGAGGCCGCCACCAACGTCATCAACGACGCGGCCCTGCTGAGCTATCTGGAGCACCTCGAAACCGTCCGCAGCAAGGTGCAGGACGAGTCGGTGCACATCGACCTGACCCAGCTGCTGGCCCTGCCCGGCGTGCTGCAGCCCGCCACCGACAACCGCACGCTGCTGGAGTCGGGGCGCCGGGCGGTGCCGGAGCTGCTGGACGAGGCGCTGGACCGCCTGATTGAGATGCGCACCATCGAGGGCCGCGCGGTCGCCGCCGACCTGCTGGACCAGCGCGACCGCATCCGCGAGCAGATGGCGGTCATCGCCGCGCGGGCTCCGCGTGTGGTCCACGAGTACCACGACAAGCTGGCCACGCGGGTGAACGAGCTGATGGCCAAGGCGGAGCTGAAGGTTGCCGAGAACGACCTGATCCGCGAGGTCGCGGTGTTCGCCGATCGGGCAGACATCAGCGAAGAACTGTCGCGGATGAACGGGCACCTGGACCAGCTGGGCGAGCTGATCGAAACCGGCAGCCCCGAGGAGCCCGCCGGCCGCACGCTGGACTTCATCAGCCAGGAGATGCTGCGCGAAGCCAACACCATCGGCAGCAAGAGCAACGACGCCGCGATCAGCCGCGCCGTGGTCGAGGTCAAGAGCCGGATCGACCGTATCAAGGAGCAGGTCCAGAACGTCGCTTAGCGCGACGGGGCGGCTCGGCGCCCCGGTCACGTTCCGCAGAGCCGGAACCCGACCGGGCCTTCTCGACCGCCGCGGGCTGCGCCCGCCCGAACCGCCCGCGGCGTGGCGCGCGCGGGTTATGCTTTGCTATCCGCCCGCCGCCCGCGATTGCCATGGCCCCACCGCCCCCGAAATCCGAGCTCCCGGTGCCGCGACCCCGACCCGGGGATTCGCTGGCGGGCGGGTCCATGGTCGGCGGTTCGGTGGCCAGCGGCACGCCGTCCGGGTCGGGAGCGGGGTCGGGCGGCGTCGACGGGCGCCAGACCTTCGCCGCCGAAGAACTGGCCGTGGTGCTGTCACGCTACGAGGTGGGGTGGCTGGACGCGGTCCAGCCCTACCCGCACGGCTCCCGCAAGGCGCCCAAGCTGCTGCTGCGTCGTCGGGTGGACGCCGGCCCCGACGACGCGGACGACGCGGACGACGACGATGCGCTGGAGATCGAGGCCACGGGCCCCGACACCGCCATCAACGTGCCGCCCGACCCCACAGCCGGCCCCGGCTCTGCCGCCGGGGCCGTGAACGAACAGATCTGGCTGCTCAAGCGGCGGGCCCGCGGCCGCGGCGGAGACGAACGCATCCAATTCTGTCACGCCGTGCAGCGGCACCTGTCCGCCCACCGCTTCCCGGTCGCGCCGCTGGTGCCCAACCGCGAAGACCAGACGGTTACCGCCCTGGGCAAGCACCGCTACGAACTCTTTGAGTTCGTCAACGGCAAGACCTACGACCAGTCGCTCGAGGCCACGGGTCAGGCGGGCCGGATGCTCGCGGTCTTCCACCAGCTCATGCGTCACTTCGACTACGCCGCGGCGGGCTTCGACCCGCCCACCAACGGCTACCACCGTGCCGAGGCGGTCGCCCGGGCGTTCAAGGCGTTGCCGTCCACCGTGCGGACCACCGACCCGGATGTCGACCATACGGCGCTGGCGATCCGCAGCCAGTTCCTGCAGGCCGCCTCGGCCGAGGCGGCCGACTCGGCCGACGCCGCGGGCCTGTCTGTCTGGCCCACGCAGGTCGTCCACGCCGACTGGCACCCGGGCAACCTCATCTTCGCCGGCCAGCAGGTCGCCGCGGTCATCGACTTCGACGCGGCGCGGGTGCAGCCGCGGGTCATGGATGTGGCGAATGGCGCCCTGCAGTTCTCGATCGTCGGCGGCGGCGAAGACCTGGGCGCCTGGCCCGACGGACCCGACGAGGGGCGGTTCAAACGCTTCATCCGCGGTTACGACTCGGTGCCCGGCGCCGTGCTCAGCCGTGCCGAGCTCAAGGTCCTGCCCCGGCTGATGGTCGAGGCGTTGATCGCCGAGTGCGTGATCCCGATCGCGGCCACCGGCCGCTTTGCCCGCACCCCCGGCGCCGTGTTTCTGGAGATGGTCGAGCGAAAGGTTCGCTGGCTGCAGACCCACGGCAATGCGCTGTTCCGGGCGGTGGACGCGTGAGGGCCCGCCGCGCCGCCACCACCGCCGCCGCGCTGCTGCTGCTGTTCGCCAACGCCCGGCCGGCCCGTGCGGCCGGGCCGGCGTCCGATGCGGCGCGACCCGCCGCGTCCCCGGACCTGGCCGGCCGGGTCGCCGCACTGGACGCCACCGACTACGCGACCCGCGCCGATGCCGCCGACGCACTGCTGCGGGACGACACGCTGGACCTCACCGCCCTGGCCGCGGCCGCCGGCAACGATCCGCCGCCCGAGACCCGCGAACGCCTGCTCCACGTGGTGCGGCACCACACCGTCCGCCGCATCCGCAACGCCCATTTCCCCCCCGACGGACGCGGCTCAATCGGCATCGTGCAGTCGGTCCAGGCCGACCCCCTGCCCCCCGGCACGCCCGACCCGCGCTCGGGCCGCACCCCCCCCGCGACGGGCACCGGACCGCCCTACGCGCTGGTCACCGGCGTGCTGCCGGGCTTCCCCGCCTGCGGGCGGCTGCGGCCGCTGGACCGCATCGTCGCGCTCAACGGACAGGCCCTCGCCGGCGCCGCCGAGCCGACCATGTTCCAATCCATGCTGGATCCGTTTGCGGCCGGCGACACCGTGACCCTCACCGTGCTGCGCGGCGGCGCATCGCGCAGCGTTTCACTAACCCTCGCAAACCGCGCCGCCCTTGCAGGCATCTATCCCCCCCCGAGCCACACGCTCCACCCGCGTTTTGCCGACGAATGGGCCGCGCAGCGCAAGCCCTTCGACTGGCCCGCCGATGGGGCCACATCGTCCCCCGGGTTGGACGCCGCCCCCCGCAAGCCCGCACCGCCACCCGCACCCGCACCTCAGGGATAACCCATGAAGCCGCTGATTCACGCCGCGATCGCCACGTCCCTGCTGCTGGGGGTGGTGTACGGCGCCGCGGCCACCGGAGCCCTGACCGACCGGCCGCTGGCGGTGTTGGGGGTGCTGCTGATCGGCGTGGGCATGGTGAAGCACCACCGCGATTGCCCCACCACCGCCGCCGAGCCGGTCCGCCGACCCGGCCGCTGACCCGGTACCGCAGCCGTCAGACCCCACGCCCGCTCTCCACCGGTCGCCGGCCCCGGTCCCCGGGGCCGGCGTCGTTTTTACTGGCTGGTCCCCGGGCCGGCGAGCATCCGGGGCCATCACAGACCCGCACTCCCCCTTGACTCGGCATCGGTTCCGTGCGATATTTCTGTAACGACAGAAACACTCGACAGGACCGACCGCCATGAAACTCACCCCCGTCCAGCAGAAGTTCATCCTGCACTGGGGCGAGATGGGCACCCGCTGGGGCATCAACCGCACGGTCGCCCAGGTGCACGCGCTGCTCTTCATCAGCGAGCAGCCGCTGAACGCCGACGACCTCACCGACACGTTGAAAGTAGCCCGCAGCAACGTCAGCAACTCTCTTAAAGAGCTGCAGGGCTGGGGCATCGTGCACAAGGCCGCCGTGCTGGGCGAACGCCGCGACCACTTCGCCACCACCGCGGACGTGTGGGAGATGTTTCAGATCATCCTGGACGAGCGCAAGAAGCGCGAGATCGACCCCACCCTCGCACTGCTCAAGAAATGCGTCGAGGAAGCGAAAGGCGCCGCGGGCGAGAGCGACCACACCCGCCGCCGCCTGACCGAGCTGCACGACATGGTCGAGAACCTCACCCGCTGGTACACGCAGATCCGCCACCTGCCCACCGGCGCGATGATCAAGTTCGTGAAGATGGGTTCGAAGGTATGGAAGGTCCTCGGCCTGGCCTCGTGAACGCGTGGATGTCCTTCGGGGGCGGGCCGCGTTCCCCGAGCGGAACGCGGCCCGCCCCCGAAGGAAAACAACGGCTTGACACGGGTTTCGTGGTGAGACCCGGCTCCTCTCCGCGGGCTTCCCGACCCCGGGTGCGGACACGGCGTCTGCGACGCCATCGCCACGCTGACACAACAACCCGTTCACGGAAGCCAAGCCATGACCCCCGCGACCCACCCCCTCGACCCGCCGGCACCGTCCACCCGGTGGATGCCCAGCCCCGCCTGCTTCCGCGGCGTGCTCATAACGCTGACCTGCGGCGTGTCGCTTGCGTACGCCGCCGCCGACACCAGCGCGTTGCCCGCCCGCCTCGGCATCGCGGTCACCACCGCCGCGGTCGCGTGGGGCGTGCTCTTCGGACTGGCCTGGGCGCTCAGCCCCGCCGCCCTCCGCACGCCGCGCTTCGACTGGTGTCTGTGGACCGTGACCGTCGGCAGCATGTTTATGCTCGCGTGGCTGGCCCTGAGCCAGACGGCGGCCGCCGCGGGCCTGGACCCGCGGTTCACCCGCTGGGGCCCGCTGTTGGGCCTCGCGACCGCCGACGTGGCGATGGCCTGGGTGTTCACCCACTACGCCCCCACCGTCGCGATCCGCCGCCGCGACGCGCTGCTGATCTGGATCCCGGGCATGAACGGGCTGCTGGCCGCCGGCCTGCTGATCGGAGCCGAGCTGTGAACATGCAACTGACCATGACCGGACAGCTGCGCGACTGCGCTCTGCTGAGCTTCCGCACGCCCGCCGACTCGGTGCGGCACCTGGTGCCCGACGGGCTGGAGCTGATGACCCGCGGCGACGCGGCCTTCTGGAACGTGGTGACGTGTCGCGTCGATCGCATGCGTCCCCGCGGCCTGCCCGCCGCGGTTGGGGTGAGCTACCACCACGTCGCCTACCGGCTGCTGGTGCAGGCCATGACCGACCGCGCCGACGTGCTCACCGGGCTGTACTTTGTCCGCAGCGACGCCGACGCCGCGGTGCTCGGTGCGGTGGGCAACCACACGACTGACTTTAAGTTCAACGTCGCCGACGTGACCCTGGCCCCCCACGCCGACACCTACCACGCCGCCGTCACCACCGCCGACGGGGCCGGCGACGCCGAGTTCGTGCTGGGCGGCCCCGCCCCCGACAGCGGCCCGCGCCACCGCGACTCGGTCTTTGCCACAAACCTGGACGCCCGCGAGTGGCTGCATTACCGGCCGCTGGGCCTCAGCGTCGGCGGCCCACCCCACGCCAGGAAGGTGAGGCTCGCCGAAGTCCACCGCGACGAGAACGCCTGGCGCGAAACCGCCGTGGAGCTGACGGCGTTCCGCTCCGCGGTCTTCGACGGGCTGGGCCAGACCGCCGACACCGGCCTGCTGCCCGAGCTCGCCGTCCGCGTGGCCGACATGGACTACGCCTGGAAGCTCGGGCGCAGCGCACCGCTGCTGACCCGGTCCGCCGCGGACCCGAAACCCGCCGCCGCCGCGGGGTGAAGGTAGCAGGCATACTCCGTATGCCGTCCGCCCAGCCCTCACGCCGACCGCCTTATCAAACACCCGACCCGTCACCCCACTGCCCCAAACCATCCGTCGCCTTCAGTTCACCCCGCTTCCCGGCGAACGGCACACGGAGTGTGCCTGCTACTTTGAAAGCCCCACCATGACTTCTTCCGACGGTATGAACTACGCCCCAAAGGGCAAGCCCAACCCCGTGGTCCGCGACGGCGAGACGTTCAACATCGCCGTGGCCGCCACCGACCACGGCCACATCAACGGCCAGCTCGCCGGGCTGCTCGAGGCCGGCGCCACGCTCGAATACACCTACTGCGCCAACCACGCGGACCGGGCGGCCGCCATGGCCGAGCAGCACGGCGCCCAGCACGTCACCGACCTGCAGACCATTTTGAACGACCCCGACGTGCAGCTCGTCGCCGCCGCCGCCATCCCCAACGAGCGGGCGCCGCTGGGCATCCGGTGCATGGACGCCGGCAAGCACTACTTCACCGACAAGACCCCGCTCGTCTCGCTCGAACAGCTCGAAGACGTCAAGGCCGCCGTCGCCCGCACCGGCAAGAAGTACATGGTGTACTACTCCGAACGGCTCCACGTGGAGTGCGCCATGCACGCCACCGACCTCGTCCGGCAGGGCGCCATCGGCAAGGTCATCCACGTCGCCGGCTTCGGCCCCCACCGGATGGGCGACCCCGGAAGCCGGCCCGACTGGTTTTTCAAGCACGAGCAATACGGCGGCATCCTGTGCGACATTGGCAGCCACCAGATCGAGCAGTTCTTGACCTATGCCGGTTGCCAAGACGCGACGGTCAGCAGCGCCCGCGTCGCCAACTACAACCACCCCGCGTATCCAGAGCTCGAAGACTTCGGCGACGCCACCCTGGTCGGCGACAACGGCGCCACCTTCTACTTCCGCGTCGACTGGTTCACCCCCAAGGGCCTGCGCACCTGGGGCGACGGGCGCACCTTCATCGTCGGCACCGAGGGCACCCTCGAGCTGCGCAAGTACCTCGACCTGGCGACGGACGAAGGCGGCGACCAACTGCTTTTGGTCAACGCCGAAGGCGAGCAGCGCATGAGCCTGGCGGGCGAAGTCGGCTTCCGCTACTTCGGCCAGCTGATCCGCGACTGCCTCGACGGCACCGAACACGCGATGACGCAGCAACACGCCCTCAAGGCCGCCGAGCTGTGCGTGAAAGCGCAGATGCAGGCGGACCGGATCGCCACCTGACTCACGGCGCCGCCTCCACCCGCGGCCCGGTGGAACGGGCGTCCCGCCCGTTGTCGGTCCGCAGGACCGAGCCGAAGGCGAACGCCGCATCACCCCTGCACGCTGCCGACGCAAGAGCGGGTTTCGGCGCGCGTTCGCCTCCCGGGCGATGACCGTCGCCATCCAATCTAGAAACGGGCGGGACGCCCTTTCTACGGGTGAAGGCAACGATGATCACCTTCACCGTCACCACCCCGATCCGCGCCCCGATCGAAAGCTGCTTCGATTTCGCGCGTGACATCGGCTTCCACGTGCGATCGCTGGCTCACACCGGCGAGCGCGCCGAAGTGGCGACCACCTTCTGTGGCCCGCAATCAAACGGCGCGCCGTCCAAACTCCAGCGTCTCGAACCGCCGGCCACCGATTGCCGCGGCGACGAGTCCGGCGAGGAGTAAGACGACCGCCACGGCGAAGCAGAGGCCGTGGTGTCCCGTTGACTCCGAACCGCGGCCCGGTCCCAGCCCGTCGATTACCAGAACCATCACCCCAAGCCACGCTGCGGCACCCCCGGGCACAAGCGCCCAGGCGCTCCGCAGCGGCATGAGCAGCACCGAGAATCCCGCGACGGCGACGGTAGTGCCCACAAGCACGCCGACGACCGCCACCACCCCGATGACGCCGACGTGATCGGAGGTCGCGATCAGTATGGCCGATGCGGCGATGGCGGGCAGCAGCCCAAATCCTTCGCGGGCGGTCGCGGTGAGGAAACGGCTCATCTGCGTGCGGCGGTCGGGCGGGCGCACCAGAGTCTGGCGCAGCCAGGCGAACGCGTCCCGTCGCCGGCCGACGCTGCGGCACAGGGCGACAAAGAAGACCCCGAGGGCCACGGGAAAGGCGAAGAGCCGGAGCCCGTCGCGCAGCGTGGTCAGCGAAGCAAAGTGGGAGAGCGTGAAGACCAGAGCCCCCAATGCCAAGGCGGTGAGGCCGAAGCGCCAGGACCACGGATCGGGCCGAAAGATGTGCAAGGATCGCCCGCCGGCGCCGCCGTGGTCCGTTGCGCCTTGGGTGGCGACGGGATCCCGTTGCGTGAACTGTGGCGGCAGGCGGCGGGCGTTCCGCTCGCGGGCAAGGGTTGAGAGCCGTCGGTCGCCGACCGCGAAGGCGGCCGCCGCGATCAGGGCCACCACGAGCGTGACGCCGGGCGCGGCGCCGCCCAGCCACATGTCGAACGGCCGGCTGAGCGGGCCCAATGACAAAGCCATGAAGACGGCCCAGGCAACCAGACTGACGAACACGGCGAAGGACGGGTGGCGGCGGCCGCGGCGTGGGCAGCCGGCGAATGTGAGTCCGAGGACCAGCAGGACTGTCGCGAGGGCCGGGGCGAAGGCAACGCCGGCGGCCAGGTAAGCCGTCGTGGCGCCGAGCGATGTCAGACCAAGAAGTCCCGCCGTCGCGCGGCGGTGCGGACCGGACCAGCCCGGGGTCAGGACCGATGGGTTAATCGAGAACTGGGCGGCGGCGTGAAGCCCGACGTAGCCCAGAATATAGGTGGCGATCAGCAGATGATAAAACTCGAAGCCGATCGTGCGGGGGGTATGGTCGACCTGCACATCCGCGTGGGGCAAGGCGATGGCGATTTGATTGGCGTCCAAGTATCCGTCTTCAAGAAAAAACGGCGTTTTCGCGGCGATCCGCCGGGGGCGTTTGGCGTCGGCCAGCGGGGCGAGGGTTTCGCGCCATGCCCCGTTTCTGAGCATTTCGGGCAGATACAGCGTTTCGAGCATCGGCAGTTCCGCGACGGCCTCCATCAACTCCACCGCAGGCTGATCGGCGTAGCGGATGAGCAGCGTGCGGACCCCTTGCAGCTGGCCGATCGCCCGGACGGCTACGGGACCGAGCTCGCCGGCGGTGAGATCCAGCACGGTCAGCCGCGGCAGCACACCCGCGTCGATCAGCTGTTGACCGTTGGCTCCCGCCAGGGACATCAGCTGCAGCTGGCGCAGCGCGGGCAGGCCTGCGAGGGCGTCGGCGATCGCAGGCGTGACGTTGACACGCCCCAGTTGAACGCCGGTCGCGTCGAGGGATGCTTTAAGGGCCGCCGTCGTTTCCTCGCCGGTGAGGTCATCTTCCGGCGCGATGACCCAGATCTCGGCGATTCGGTCCGATGCGTCCGCGGCGTTCGGCGGCCAGCGGTGGTAGTCCGCGCCGGGCTCCGGTCGGTCGGACCAGTCTGGCGACGTGTTGGGCATGGCGAGCACGATGCCGAAAAAAACGATCGCGCTCAGCAGCGTCCACCACGCGTCGCGGCGACGCAGCAGCGTCATGACCACTTGTCGTTCGCGCTCAAACACGAGGACCTCCCGCGGCGGTGAGTTCCAGGTAGATCTCTTCGAGGTTCAGGTCTTCGACCGATACCTCGGCGTTCAGCCGGGTGCGCAGGTCAGTCGCCACGGCGGCGGGGTCGCCCGTCACCAACACCACGGCGGTGTCGCCGTCGACCGAGCACCGTGCGGCCCCCGAGGGTTGGAAGCCCGGGGGAAACGGCGTGGGCGTCCGCACGCGCAGGCGCTTGGTGCGGTCTTTCAACGCATCTAGTTCTTCAAAGCACACGATGTATCGGTCGTCGAGCAGGGCCAGGTGGCTGGCCACGCGTTCCAGGTCGCTGGTGATGTGGGTGGAGAAGAGCACCGTGGTGCCGCGGTCGGTGACCAGTTCCATGAGCGAGCGGAGAAAGGCACGACGGGCGGCGGGGTCGAGCGCGCTGACGGGCTCGTCCAGGATCAGGAGGTCGGGGTGGTTCGCCACCGCGGCGAGCAGCGCGACCTTCTGCTGATGGCCGGGCGAGAGCTTACCGAAGCGGGTGGCCAGATCCACTTCCCACTCGGCCGCCAAGCGGTCGATCAGCGCGGTGTCCCACCGCGGGTAGAACGAGCCGAGGTAGGCCAGCAGGTCGCGGCCGCGCATCCACGGATAGAGGGCCGGGCGCTGCTCGACGTAACCCATCCGGGCCTTGATCGCGTCGGGCAGGTGCCACACGTCGTGGCTTCCGATGCTTACGCGGCCGGTGTCGGGTCGAAGCAGGCCCACCAGCAGTTGAATGAGTGTGCTCTTGCCCGATCCGTTGGCGCCCAGCAGGCCGACGACGGCTCCGGGGGGCACGGCAAAGTTCAGGTCGTCGAAGACGCGGTTGACGCCGAAGGTCTTGGCCACGCCGGTCAGTGCGAACGGTAGCGGTCCAGTTTCGGCAGCGACGGGGGTGCCGGTTTCAGCCACGGGGGTGCTCCTTAATCAAGTCGTCGAGTACCCGACGCAGCTGCGCGTCGGTGAGGTTGAGTTGACGGGCCCGCAGCACGGCCGCACGGACCAGCGGGCGGATCTCGTCTTTACGATCGGCCACCGGCGTGTCGGGCGGCCCCGGCGTGTCGGCCACGACCATGCCCCGCCCCCGCAGGCGATCCAACGCGCCGTCGGCTTCGAGCCGGCTGTACGCCTTGGACACGGTCATGGGGTTGACTTCAAGACGGCCCGCCAGCTCCCGCACGCTGGGCAGGGCGTCGCCCGGTTTCAGGCGGCCGCCGGCCACCAGCGACTGCACCTGATCGATCAGCTGCCGGTAGATCGGCACGCCGGACGAGGGATGGATGCTGAACTCGGCGGGGCGGATCGTCACAGTGTATTACTGTAGCAATACACCCTGCCCAAACAAGCACTCGGTTCGAAAACCTGATTGAACCAAGACCACAGGCCACTCTCCCGGCCCGAACCCTGATTCTGGATTAGTGGTTATTCAAAATAGATTAGCGTCCACTACCTGCCTTACTTCAGATCCGTCAACAACAACCTCCGCCACTCAAGCTCGCCTTTCGCCCCAAAGTTCAATAGGTATCCCACCGGCTGCCGGGCGATCCGCATGTAGTTGTAGAGCTGCGCATCGTGGGCGTCGTTCAGCGCAGCCACCGATTTAAGCTCAACGACGATCGCATCGAAGACGTACAGATCGGGAATGTACTTTCGCTTCAACTCTCGTTGTTTGAACCAGACTGCGAGCTGTCGTTTGGTGTCGAAGGGAATGCCACGGTCTCCAAGCTCCAACTCCATGGATTCTTGGTAAATCTCCTCGGCCATGCCGTAGCCGAGCTCGTTGAAGACCTCGAAAGCGGCGCCGATGAGGTCGTAGCCTTGCTGCTGGTGCGGGGTGGTCACGGGAGGCCTTTCTAAGGCAGGGTGATGGACGCTAATCTGTTTTGAATAACCACTAATCCGGAGGATCGCGAGAGACATTGAGCCGACCCGATGCGGGCGTATTGAGACGACGATACGCTTTCGATCCAGCGCGAGCGGGCCGACGCCGAACGGACGTCGATCCGCGGGTTCTGGTTCACGCCCTAGCAGTCCATTTGCGGAAACACGTCCTTCAGCGCCGGATACAGGCTCTGGTACGTGTCCACGCGCTTGGCGTAGGCCTTCTTGGCCACGGGGTCGGGCTTGAGGGTGGCGGTCTCCTTGACGACCTGTTTGCACGCCGCGGGCACGCTCTTCCACACGCCGGTGCCGACGCCGGCGAGGATCGCGACGCCGTAGGCGGGGCCCTCGGCGCTGTTCACGGTGGCGACGGGCTTGCCGTAAACGTCGGCCTGCAATTGCCGCCAGAACGCGGACTGCGCGCCGCCGCCGGTGAGGCGGATGGTCTTCATGGGCAGGCCCATCTCCGTAAAGATCCGCGTCTGCTCGGCCATGCCGCAGGTGATGCCCTCCAGAAGCGCGCGGGTCATCTCTTTCTTGCCGTGGCGGGTGGTCAGGCCGATGAAGGCGCCGCGCGCGTCGGGGTCGGGGTGGGGGCAGCGCTCGCCGGTGAGATACGGAAGGAAGTACAGCCCGTCGCTGCCGGGGGCGGCCTTCTTCGCCTCTTTGACCAGCTCCGAAAAGTCTTCGCCGGAGCGCAGCTGATCGCGGTACCACTGGAAGCTGCCCGCGGCGCTCAGCATGCAGCCGAACACGCACCACTTGCCCTCGATCGCGCTGCACATGGTGTGCACGCGGCCCTGGGGGTCGTAAACCGGTTCGTCGGCGTGGGCGTAGACCACGCCGCTGGTTCCCAGACTGGCGTTGACCAGTCCGCGGCTGACGATGCCGTTGCCCACGGCCCCCGCGGCGTTGTCGCCGGCGCCGCCGACGACCGGGGTGCCGGCCTTGAGCCCCAGTGCCTTGGCACCCGCGGCGTGCAGCGTGCCGGTGACTTCATGCGACTCCACGCAGTCGGGGAAGAGCTCGCGCTTGAGCTTGAGCAGGTCGAGCAGCTTCTGGTTGTACTGCCGCTTCTTGACGTCCAGCAGAAGAAGCCCCGAGGCGTCGCTGACCTCGGTGGCGTAGTCGCCGGTCATCCGCAAGCGGATGTAGTCCTTGGGCAGCAGCACGTGCTTCGTTTCCTTCCAGACGGTCTTCTCGTGCTGGCGGACCCAGAGGATCTTGGGCGCGGTGAAGCCGGTCAGCGCCGGGTTGCCCACCATGCTGATCAGCTTCCTCTTGCCGCCCGCGGCCTTCGTGATTTCGTCGCACTGGGCGCCGGTGCGCTGGTCGTTCCACAGGATGGCGGGCCGCAGCGGGTCGGTGCCTTCGCCAGACTTGTTTGACCCCAGAAAAACCGATCCGTGCATCTGGCCCGAGAGCCCCACGCCCGTCACCTGGGCACCCCGGATCTTCGCCTTCTTGACCGCCGCTTTGGTGGCCTTCTGCACGGCCGACCACCACTGCGTCGGGCTCTGCTCGCTGAAGCCGGGCTTCGGCTCCTGCCGGGTGTGGGGGGCGCTGGCGGTGGCCAGCACCTTGCCGCGGCCGTCGCAGATCAGGGCCTTGGTGCCCGAGGTGCCGATGTCGATTCCCAGCAGATATGCCATCGCCTAAACTCCTTGAAAGTGAACCGGCCAGCATACCGGGTGCCGGCGACGGGCCCGACGGTCTTCAGACTTGTTTCATCAGGAGCAGTAGCGATGCCTTTTCGTTTTCCTCAGCGTCGTGGTGGTGGCGGCGGGGGTCTCTTTGGCGGCGGCCGGCGGGGCGGCGGGGGCATGGGCGCCCTGAAGGTGCGGCTGGCGATCGGCGCGGTCATCGCGCTGGTGGTGCTGGTGGGCTATTTCATGAACACCTCTGTGAATCCGATCACCGGGCAGAGCCAGCGTGTGGGTGGCATCGACGAGGCCCAGGAGGTGCAGATGGGGCTGGCCAGCATGCAGCAGATGGCCGGCGAGTTCGGCGGCGAGTCGCGCGACGCCGCGGCCCGGGCGATGGTGGACCGGGTGGGCCGCCGCCTGCTGGACGTGATCGACGACGTATACCCCGACAGCGAAGAGATTCCTTGGGAGTTCAGCTTCACGCTGCTGGCGGACGACCAGACGGTCAACGCTTTCGCCCTGCCCGGCGGGCCGACCTTCATCACCGAGGCGCTTTTTTCGCGCCTGGAGACCGAGGGCCAGCTGGCGGGCGTGATGGGGCACGAAATCGGCCACGTGATCCACCGCCACGGCCTGGAACGGATGGCCAAGGGCAAGCTGCTGCAGGGTCTGATGGGCGCGGCGACCGTCGCCAGCGGCGACATCGGCGCGGGACAGGTGCTCGCCGTGGTGGGCAAAACCAAGATGATGCAGTACGGCCGCGAAGACGAGCTGGAGTGCGACGAAGAGGGCATCAAGCTCATGGTCGAGGCTGGTTACGACCCGCGGTCCATGATCGGGGTGATGGAGATCCTCAAAGAAGCCTCGGGCGGAGCGAGCAAGGCCCCTGAGTGGCAGTCCAGCCACCCCCACCCCGAGAACCGGGCGGAGAAAATCGAGCAGATCATCGCGCGGACGTATCCAGACGGCCTGCCCGAGGGGCTGCAGCCGTGAGTGGGCCCGACGCCCCGACAGCCCGACCGGTGAACGGCCAGCGCGTGCTGATCTTCGTGGGCGATGACTATGAAGACCTCGAGCTTCAGTACCCCAAGCTGCGCCTGCAAGAGGCCGGGGCCGTGGTCACCGTCGCCGGGCTGGAGCACGCCGGCACCGCCTACCGCGGCAAACACGGCTACCCCGAGACCTCCGACGCACGGATCGCGGACCTGTCGGCCGACGGCTTCGATGCACTGGTGGTGCCCGGCGGGTGGATGCCGGACAAGCTGCGGCGCTACCCCGAGGTGAAAACGATCACCCGGGCTTTCGCCGAAGCGGGCAAACCGGTCGCCAGCGTGTGCCACGGCCCGTGGATCGACATCAGCGCGGGGATTGTGAAGGGCGTGACCTACACCAGCACCCCGGGGCTGACCGACGACCTGCGCAACGCGGGTGCCACGTGGGTGGACCTTGAGGTCTGCGTCGATCGGGAGCACCGGCGCGTCAGCAGCCGGCGGCCGAGCGACCTGCCGGCGTTTATGGCGGCTATGCTGGCGATGTTAGAGGCGGGGCAGCCGTCGCGGACGTCATAACCCGGTGCTGCGGCGGGTATTTCGAGCAAACCCGCGTGCGGTTCGGGGATATCTTTCAGATACTCTCCGCAACGGACGATGTCGACGCCGCACGATCCCCCCCCACTGATATGAGAGCTTCCCCGTGAATCATCGCACCCGACACCTTGCCACCGCCCTGCTCGGTCTTTCACTCCTGGCTTCGTCTCCGGACGCCCTCAGCGACGAATGGTCCGACCCGCCGGCTCCCGCGGCGGAAACCGCTGACGCCTTCCCCGACCCCGCCGCGCCCGTCAATGTGGAACTTGAACTGTCCCTGCTGGTGGACGCCTCGGCCAGCATGGACAACGCCGAGTACACCCTGCAGATGGAGGGCTACGCCGCGGCCTTCCGCGATTCCCAGGTGCAGGACGCGGCCCTGGGGATCGGGGGCATCGCCGTCCGCTACGTGACCTGGTCTGACGACGACCATCAGATGACCTTCGGCTGGATGCAGCTGACCAGCGTCAACGACTGCAAGCGATTTGCCGATCGCATCGAGGCCATGGGGCGGCCATTTTCCAGTGGCACCGTCATGGCCTCCGCCATTCACGAGACGCTCTATTCGATCGAGCACAACAACTACGTGTCGACCCGGCAGGTGATTGACGTTTCGGGCGACGGTGCCGATTCGAACTTCAGTTTCAGAGACAAATTTTTCACCCGCTTCCAGACGCTGGACGGGGCCACCGATGCCCAGCGTCGCGATTTCTACGACGACACCGCCGAGTTTTGGACAGTCGATCGCTCGACCTTCGTCAGCGACATCGGCACGCTCGGGACCGACGCGATATTCAAGCGGCACTTCGGTCTGCCCTGGGCCGACGTGGTGGCCAAGCGGCCGACCACGATGGTGATCAACGGCATCTCGATCGGTTCCGATCCCGAAATGCAGGCGTGGTACGCCCGCGAAATGCCGCAGGGCGACGGGGCCTTTGTGATGCACGCCGACGACTTCGGCTCGTTCGGTTACAGCATCAAGCAAAAACTGATCCGCGAGATCACCGAGCTGCCGGTGCCCACGTCGTACGACTGACCCACGCCTGGCCTTGAAAACCAGAGAGACGGCGGCCCGCGGCCGCCGTCTTTTTCGTTGCCGCGGCGGTTCAGCCCGGCGGTGGCATGAGTTCTGCAACACGGCGCACCGTGCGGTCGGGCCGCACGTCGGTGTCGGCGGGCAGGCCGGTACCCGCCCAGTCGTTCCACACGCCGCGCATCCCCAGTGCCTGCGGGGCGGCCACCTCCCACGTCAGGCTGTCGCCCACGCACCAGGCGTTGCGGGCCGGCACGCCGCACGCCGTCAGGGCCCGCTCGTACACGCGGGGGTCGGGCTTGCCGAAGCCCAGTTCGCCCTCGATGAGCACCGCCCGGAAGTAGCGGGCGAGGCCGAAGTGCTCGACCTTGGCCCGCTGCCCCTTCGCGTCGCCGTTGGTGATGAGCGCCAGGGGTACGCCGACGTCGACGAAGTACGTCAGGGTCTCTTGGGCCCCGGGGAAGAAAGCCATCGTGGACACACGGTGCGTGCCGTAGTGGTCGGCGAAGCGGGCGGCCAGGCCGTAGTCATCGATGCCCAGCTGCCGGAGGCCGTGGTGGGTCACGTCGATCCGTGACTTCTGGACGTCGAGCCGGCCGAGCCGGTTGCGCTCCGGGTCGGCCCAGTACCACTTGCGTGAGGCCTTGAGCACGGGTTGAAAAATATCGGGGGGTTGCCCGATCTCTCCGGCAAAGGCCGCGGCGGTCTGGTCCCACACCCGGGTGGCGCTCAGGGTGGTGTCCAGCAGCGTGTCGTCGAGGTCAAAGAGGATCGCGGCGGGAAGCGGGTCGGGGTCGGGCATGGCTGCATCCTATGGGCCAACCCCAAAAAGCCCCGTGGCCGGGGCCCTTTCGCAGACGCGTTCAACCCCGGATTGTCCCGCTACGCGGCCCGGGCGAGGCCGGGCTCTGCGAATGCGACCACGCCAGCAAACGGCAGCGGACGCGCCGCGCCGCCGGCGGGAGGGCGCGGAAAGGGCGCGGGCGCCGGCCCCAGCCGGAGCCTGGGCTCGGCGGGGACTCTGCCCAGCGCCCGGACCAGCGCCAGGGTCTGCAGCGCGAAGGCGAAAACCGCCGCACCCGCCAGCGCCAGGGCCACCCGACCCGGCCTGGCCTCGCCGATCGCCCCGGCGGCGGACCGCACCCCCCGCATCGCGGCGTCGGTCAGCGTGCCGCCGGCGGCCAGCGGGCCCACCAGCCCGCCGCCGGTCAACGCGCCCGCCGCCGCGTCGTCGTCCCGCGGGTCGTCTGCGTCGCGGGCCGGGGCTTCACCGCCGGCGTCGGTCGCGGGAGTCGGCCAGCCGGCCGGGGAACCGTTCACCGCGTCGAATTGAGCCGCCTGCTCCAGCGTGAAAAGAGGCAGCGTGGCCGCGGGCTCGCCGAGCGCGGCGTCGTCGAAGCCCAGGGACCGGGCCCGGTCGCGTTGGGCGGCGGCCACCCGATCGGGCAGGGCATCGGCCTCGTCGCGGACGGTCCAACGCGCCGCGGGAGCGGCGGCGAAGAACGCGGGTTCGTCGGTGCCCGCGGTCTGTGGGGGCAGGCCGCAGCCCGCGGCGCTAAAGGTCAGCACCACCACCAAGAGGGCGGCCATCAACCAGCAGGCGGCTTCGCGGTCGGTCGTCATCACGATGTCCTTCGTCACAGGGGGTCCCGCCCCGGCCCCGACGATCGGGGCCCGCACAGCTGGCGAGACCCCGGCTATCGACCCCGCCACGCGCCTTGCCGCACCGCGGAGGGCCCGCGGCGTTATCGGAAGCCGTCAACTGTCATGAACACAGATCGCGCCGGGATCGGGCCGACCGGCCCGGTCAACGCGTGACCACCCGGTCGATCGCGATCCGCCGCGCGTGGGTCAGCGCGATCGCGATGGCGTCGGCCACGTCGGGCGGCTCGGGCGGTGCGGCCAGGCGGCACTGGGCCTGCACCGCCAGCTGCATCTGACGCTTGGTGGCGTGCCCGTTGCCGGTCAGCGATTTTTTCACCTCGGTGGCCGCGAGCGATTCCACCGGCAGCCCCGCCGCGGTGGCCACCTGCAGGATGACCCCGCGGGCGTGGCCCATCAGGATCGCCGTCCGGGGGTGGGTGTAGTGCGCGTAGAGCTGCTCCACCGCGACCCGCGCGGGCGAATGTTCGGCGATCAGCGCGGACAGGTCTTCGTGCAGCTGCTGCAGCCGCACCTCCAACGACCGCTTCGCGTCAAGCTTGAACACCCCGGCTTCGAGCAGCGTGGGCTCGACGGCGCGGCGGGCCAGATCGACCAGCCCGTAGCCGGTAAGCCCCAGCCCCGGGTCGATGCCGAGCACGCGCAACCTGCCCGCGGAGCAATCCGTCGGTGTGCGCGGTTCAGTCACCCGGCGTCTCCCGCTCGAACGGTGCACCGTGTGACGCGAACCCTCCTCGTGTCGGATCGGTCCCGATCGTCGGTGCGGTCTTGCGGCATAATGCCGAGTCTATCGCGGCATACCGCGTCTACGCGGACCCGCTAGCGCGGCGCCGCCTCTCTCCCCGCCCCACTGACTGCCCCGGAAAGTCACCTCGTTTGGCCCGTCGCAAGCCCCCCGCCTCTCGTCCGCCCGCCCCGCTGCCCGAACCCGTGGGCCTGGGCGCCGCCGCCCAGTCGCGCTACCTCAACTATTCGCTGTCGGTCATCACCAGCCGGGCCCTGCCCGACGTGCGTGACGGCCTCAAGCCGGTGCAGCGCCGCATCCTCTATGTCATGTGGCAGGAACGCCTGTTTCCCGACGCCAAACCGCGCAAGTGCGCCGGCGTGGTGGGCAGCGCCCTGCGCGACTACCACCCCCACGGCGACGGCGCGCTCTACGACGCGCTGGTGCGGCTGGCCCAGCCCTGGGTCATGCGGCACCGCCTGGTCGACGGCCACGGCAACTTCGGGTCGATCGACGGCGACAACGCCGCGGCCTACCGCTACACCGAGTGCCGCCTGGCCCCGCTGTCGCCGGCGCTGCTCGACGATATCGGCCGCAGCGTGGTCGACACGCGGCCCAACTACGACAACACCAAGACCGAGCCGGTGGTGCTGCCCGCCCGCGTGCCGCTGCTTCTGGTCAACGGCAGCAGCGGCATCGCGGTGGGCATGGCCACCAACATCCCGCCCCACAACCTGGGCGAGGTGATCCGCGCCTGCCTCAAGCTGCTGGCCGACCCCGAGCTCAAGGACTTCCAGCTGGTGGCCAACGACGCGGTGCGCGGGCCCGACTTCCCCACCGGCGGCACGCTGGTGGCCAGCAAAGACGCGCTCCGGGACGTCTACAAGACCGGCGGCGGCACGCTGAAGGTCCGCGGCACGGTCGAGCCGGGCGGGGACCCCAGGGGTAAGAAGTCCGCCCACACGCTCATCATCACCGCCGTGCCCTACGGCGTGAACAAGGCCGGCCTGGTCGAACAGATCGCCAACCTGGTGCTGGACCGCAAGCTCCCGCTGCTGACCGACGTGCAGGATCTCAGCACCGAGGACGTGCGGATCGAGCTGACCCTCAAGGCTGATGCCGACGCGGACAAGGTGCTGGCCTACCTGTATAAAAACACCCCGCTGCAGACCAACTTCAGCGTGAACCTGACCTGCCTGATCCCCACCGAGAACCCGCAGGTGGCCGCGCCAGCCAAGCTGGGCCTGCGCGAGATCCTGTGGCACTTTCTGCATTTCCGCATGGAGGTGGTCACCCGCCGCCTGCAGCACGAGCTGGCCGGGCTCGAAAAGCGCATCCACATCCTCGAAGGCTTCGCGCTGATCTTCGACGCGCTCGACGAAATCATCAAGATCATCCGGGCCAGCGACGGCAAGCAGGACGCCGCGACCAAGATCATGAAACGCTTCAAACAGCTGGACGCTGAGCAGACCGAGGCGATCCTGGAGCTGAAGCTGTACCGGCTGGCCAAGCTGGAAATCAACCTGGTCACCGACGAGCTGAAGGCAAAGAAAAAACGTGCCAACGCGATCCGTAAGCTGCTGAAGGACGACCCCAGCGACACCGCCGGCGGCGGCCGCTGGGGCATCGTGCGCGAAGAACTTGAAGCTGCGCTCGACGCGCACGGCAGAAGCGATCGGGCCAAGCGGCTGACCGTGATCGAAGACGCGGGCGAAGAGGTGGCGTACGCCGCCGAAGACTTCATCGTGGCCGAAGATTGCCACGTGCTGGTCACCACCGACGGCTGGGTGAAGCGCCAGCGCGAAATCAAGGACCCCGGCAAGAGCCGCCTGCGCGAGGGCGACTCCGTGCTGGCCTGCGTGGGCGGCAGCACGCGGGCGACGGTGGGATTTTTCTCCAACTTCGGCGTGTGCTACACCGCCCGGTTCATCGACGTGCCGGCCAGCACCGGCCACGGCGAGCCGATCCAGAAGCTCTTCAAGCTTAAGGACGGCGAGCGGATCGTGGCCGCGATGAGCTTCGATCCGCGGACGCTGGACCACGGCGAGGAGGCGTTGCTCGAAGACCCGAAAGACCCCGACGCCTGCCCGTACGTGCACGGCTTTGCGGCGACCAGCGACGGCTACGCGCTGCGCTTCGGCCTGACCCCCTACGCCGAGGTCAGCACACGCAGCGGCCGCAAGTACGCCCGCCCGACGAAGGACGCCCGGGTGGTCGGCTTCGCCCCGGTCACCGGCACCGAAGAGAAGATCCTGGCCGCCAGCACGCACTGCCGCGCCGTGGTTTGCCGCGCCGACAGCGTGAACTACCTGGGCAACCCCGGCAAGGGCGTGCAGCTCATCAAGCTCGCCGCGCTCGACAAGCTGCTGGGCTTCAAGGCCAGCACCGGCGACCGCGACCTCTTGACGGTCGAGACCAACCGCGGCGCGACCAAGACCATCAGCACCGCCAAGTACAAGGTCACCGGCCGCGGCGGCCGCGGCGTCGAGATCCAGAAGAACGGCAAGATCGCGCGAATCGTGCCGGAGGACGTTCGGGCTCCGTTGCTTGAAGGCAGCTAAGGCGGTTTCTCACGCAAAGACGCAAAGGCGCAAAGGAAAGACAAAATGAACGAGAACAAACTGGCGACAATAGTGGTCGATTGTGCCTACAAGCTGCACGTCGGGTGGGGACCGGGGCTTTTGGAATCTGCGTACGAATCGGTGCTTGCGGTGCAACTCAAACGTCGCGGTCTCACGGTCGAGCGGCAAGTACCGGTTCCGGTGGTATTCGAGGACATCGAGGTTGACGAGGCTTTCCGCGCCGACCTGATCGTCAACGGCACCTTGATGATCGAACTGAAATCGGTAGAAAAAACCATTCCGGTGCATAAGAAGCAGCTGCTGACCTATTTGCGGCTGTCGGATCGAAGGCTCGGTCTGCTGATCAACTTCGGTGAAGTACGCATCAAAGACGGCATCGAAAGAGTCGTTAACGGCCTGAAAGACTAAGCCTCCAAACTTTGCGCCTTTGCGCCTTTGCGTGAGACCTTCTGGATTCCCGCCAAAAAGTTAACCATGTCCACCTACACCGCCGACAACCTGACCGTCCTCCAGGGCCTCGAAGCCGTGCGCAAGCGCCCGGGCATGTATATCGGGGGCGTGAATGCCGCGGGGCTGCACCACATGGCGTGGGAAATCCTGGACAACTCGGTCGACGAAGCGATGAACGGCTTCGCCAAGTCGATCACCCTGACCCTGCACGCCGACGGCAAGACCATCACCGTCGAAGACGACGGCCGCGGCATCCCGGTCGACAAGAACAGGAAGTCGGGCAAGACCGGCCTGGAGCTGGTGCTGACCGAGCTGCACGCCGGCGGCAAGTTCGACAACGACGGCAGCGGCAACTACTCGACCAGCGGCGGCCTGCACGGCGTGGGCGCGTCGGTGGTCAACGCGCTGAGCAAGTCGCTGACCGCCGTGGTGCGCCGCGGGGGGGCCGAATACAAGATGGGCTTCGCCAGGGGCAAGCCCACCACCAAGCTGCTGAAGAAGAAGGGCGCGACCCGGGCCACGGGCACCGCGATCACCTTCGTGCCCGACGCGACGATCTTCCCCAGGACCGACTTCAATCCCGAGACGCTCAAGGCGCGGCTGGAAACCGTCAGCTTCCTGCACAAGGGCGTGCGGGTGACCTTCGACGATCAGGTGGGCGGTGAGAAGACGGTCTTCAAGCACGACAACGGCATCGCGGACTACCTGGAGCAGGTGCAGAGGGAGCGCAAGGCCGCGCCCATCCACGAGGCGGCTTTCTACCTGGACAAGCCCGACGCCGGGCCGCAGAAGGAACGCGTCGAGCTGGTCTTTCGCTGGACCGACAGCACCGACGAGCACGTGCGCAGCTACGTGAACGGCATCACCACCTCGATGGGCGGGGCCCACGAAAACGGATTCCGCGCCGGCCTGACCAAGGCGGTGCGGAACTACATCGACACGCACAAGCTGTCCCCGCGCGGCATCAAGATCACGCACGAAGACATCCGCGAGGGGCTGGTGGCGATCCTCAGCGTGTTTATCCCCGACCCGCAGTTTCAGGGTCAGACCAAGGAGCGTTTAAACAACAGCGAGGTGCAGGGCGTGGTGGACAACACGCTGCGGGCGCCCCTGGAGCAGTGGCTGAACTCCAACGCGAGCGTGGCCGAGGGGATCGTCGCCCGCATTGTGGCGGCCAGCCGGGCCCGCGCTGCCAGCCGCGCGGCCAGCGCCAGCGTGAGCCGCAAGAGCGCCACCAGCCGGCTGACGCTGCCGGGCAAGCTGAGCGACTGCTCGACCAAGAACCGCACCGACAGCGAGATCTTCATCGTCGAGGGCGACAGCGCGGGCGGCAGCGCCAAGCAGGGCCGCGACCGGGTGACCCAGGCGATCCTCCCGCTGCGCGGCAAGGTGCTGAACACCGAGACCGTGGGCCTTAAAAAGGTGATGGACAACAAGGAGTTGTCGGACCTGATCACCGCACTGGGCTGCGGGATCGGCCCCGCGTTCGACATCGAGAAGCTGCGTTACCAGCGGGTGGTGCTGCTGGCCGACGCGGACAGCGACGGGCACCACATCACCACGCTGCTGCTGACGTTCTTCTACCGCCACCTGCCCAAGCTCATCACCGAGGGCCGGCTGTTCATCGCCGTGCCGCCGCTGTTTCGCGTGGACATCGGCAAGGAGACGCACTGGGCGGCGACCGAGGAGGACCGGGTGCGGATCCTGAAGGATGTCCCGGAAAGTAGAAAGGTCGAGGTGACGCGCTTCAAGGGGCTGGGCGAGATGATGCCCAAGACCCTGTGGGAGACCACGCTGAACCCCGCGACGCGGCGGATGCTGCGGGTGGAGATCAACGACCAGCTGGAAACCGACCGCGTGATGAGCGACCTGATGGGCAAGGACCCGTCGGCGCGGTTCCGCTTCATCATGGACCGGGCGGAGGACGCGGAGGAGGTTGACGTTTGACGCGACGAAAAGCGTCGCGGGAGGTGAATTGGATCCCGACGCAAGCGGAGCTTGCGCGAAACGGGAGGGCGAACCTTCCGGTGAGCCGGCGTCGCAAGGGACGCGGCTCACCGGAAGGTTCGCCCTCCCGTAAGAAAACGGCACCCGGATCAGCGCTCTGGCTGAAGCCTGACGCCTTCCCCGCTCGCGTCAGCGGGCACTCGCCCCGCGCTCCAGCCGGGCCAGCAGCTTCGCGGCCCGCGGGTCCTGCGGGTCGCGCTTCAGCGCCTCGCGGTAGGCCTCGGCGGCGGCGGCCAGGCGGTCGCTCTGCTGCAGCGCGATGCCGCGCAGGATCACCGGGGTGGCGTTGGTCGGCGCGGCGTCGGCGGCGGCGTCGAACATCTGCAGCGCCTCGTGGGGACGCTCGCGCTTCTGCCACACCAGGCCGGCCAGCAGGTAGCCCTCGTGCCGCCGGGGGGCCAGGTCCACGGTGCGGTTGGCGGCGATCAGCGCGCCGCCCAGGTCTTCCATCTTCCAGCAGGTCTCGCCCAGCCGGATCCAGTCGGCGACGGCGCCGGGGTTGCGGCGGGTGAGGCGGGCCAGGATGTCGCGCGACTCTTCGAGGCGACCATTCGCGGCCTCGGCCGTGGCCAGTGCCCGCCAGAGGTCGTCGCGGTGGGCGTGGTCTTCGTGGGCGGTCAGCTCGCCAAGGGTGACGGCGGCCTGGGCCCAGTCTTCGCTGCGCACCTGGGCGAAGGCGAGTTCTTCCTGGATCCGCATATTTGTCGGGTCGAGCAGCGCGGCCTCGCGGAAGTTCTCGACCGCCAGGGCGTACTCGCCACGCATGTTGTGGATGTGGCCCAACAGCGCGCGGCAGCCGGCGTTCTGGTCAAAGTAGATCTTCTTGTCTTCGAGCAGCGCGGCGGCCTCGTCGACCCGGTCGAGGCTGACCAGCGTTTCGGCCACGGCCAGGGCGCGGCGGGGGTGCTCGGGATCCAGCTCGGCCGCCATTTGGTAGTCGGCCAGGGCCTCGTCTTGGCGCTGCCAGCGCTGCAAGACCACGGCACGGAAGTAGAAGGCCTCGGCGGCGTGCTTGCCGGTGGCCTTCGGGGCCGGGGCCGACGCGTCCGCATCCTCATCGGGTTTGGGCGTGCTCTTCTCGATGCAGACGCCGAAGTGCTGGTGGGCCCGCTCCAGCAGGCCGTTCTCCAGGGCGATGCGGCCGGCCAGCAGGTGCACGGCGGGGTCGTGGGGGGCGATCGCCGCCGCGTCGCGGACGGTGGCCTGGGCCTGATCCAGCTGACCGGAGTCGAACTGGCCCTGGGCCATGTCGGTCAGCGCGGTGGCCCGCATGCCGTTCCAGCGGGCGTCGGCCGAGTCGACCCACTTCTTGTGCTGGCCCTGTTTGCTGGAGCAGCCGCCGAGCAGCACGGCGGCCAGCAGAGCGATGACGACGGGGGATGCGGGGCGGGAGTTCATGTCGGATCCTTCCGGGGTACCGGGGCGCTGGGGAGGCGGACGGGCGCGGGGGCCCCGGTCGCGGTGCATCGTCGGTTCGCCGTCCGCGCGGACAGCCGCGGACCCCCCGGGCGTTATCGGAACCCGGCGGAACCCAAAAAAAAGCCGCCCGGCCTGGGGCCGGGCGGCGACGGGCTTACGCCTGCCTGAGATGCGGCGATCATTCGCTGATTTCGTAGTCCGGCAGGGTCGTGTTGGCCGTGGCGTTCAGGTCGTTGCCCGCGGCTTCCATCACCGCCTGGGCCTCGGGGTCGGCCTGGGGGGTGGGCGTGGTGGTGACGAACGGGGCCGGCGTGAACACGCGGGTCGCGGTCGGCGTCGCGGCCGGGGCGGCGGTTTCGCGTTCCATCTCGCTGCCGATCACCCCGTCGCCCAGGCCGCGGAACTGGTAGCGGTTTTCATAACCGATCTCCCGGCCCAGGATTTCTTCCTTCAGGGCGATGGCGTCGCCGGAGGTGGGCTGGATGTGCAGGGCCATGTTCACGCTCCAGAGCGCCTTTTTGGTGTTGCCTTCGGCCAGATGGCGACGCGATTCGAGCAGGTGGGCGGAGACCAGCTTGTCGCTGCTGAAAGGCAGCAGGCCGTTGCGGGCGGCGATCCGCTCGTTCTCAACCTGCTCGTCAGCGGCGTCGCCGCGGCGGGCCAGGTCCGAGTGCTCGAGGATGGTCGTCTTGACCATGAAGATCACCTCGCTGCGTTCCACGGTGTCGTCCTGACCGCGGAAGGCGGCGCCCAGGAAGGGGATGTTGCCCAGGCCCGGGGCCTGGCTGCGGTCGACGGTGGTGTCTTCCTTGAACAGCCCGCCGAGCACCACGGTCTGGCCGCTCTCGACCAGAATGTTGGTGACCATCTCGCTGGTGGTCTCGTTGGGGATCACAAAGCCGTCCTGGATGGTGACGGTGCCGTCGCTGACGCTGGGGCGGAGCTCAAGACGGATGGTGCCCTCGTCACTGATGAACGGACGCACCGTCAACTGGGTGCCCACGTCGAGGAACTCGATGGTCTGGGTCTCGCTGGTGTCGGTCACGGTGGTGGACAGGTAGCCCAGGCGTTCACCCACGAGGATGTCGGCGGCCTGGCGGTTGAGCACCAGCACGTTGGGCTTGGCCAGCACGGTGGCGTCGCTGACCGAGTCCAGGGCCCGCAGGAAGACCGCGCCATCGCTGCCGCCGACGCCGATCTTGATCCCGGCGTTGCCGGCCTGGGTGTTGCCGACGGTGGACTGCACGGCCGTGCCGCCGTCGCCGTTGGGGTTCAGCAGGTTGTTGACGCTGTCCAGGGGGTTGCCCAGGTTCAGGCCGTCGAGGTTGGCGAACACGGCGAAGTCGATACCGAAGGCGTTGCGTTCAGTCAGGCGGGCCGACAGGATCGTGGCCTCGACCAGCACCTGCTGGGGACGCACGTCGAGTTCTTCGAGGATGGCCACGGCCTGCTCCACGTTCTCTTCGTAGTCCTTGAGCATCAGGAACTCGGGGTTCGCGAAGCTGTTGGCCCCGGCGCTGGTTGCGCTGGGCAAGAAGCCGCCCGATGGCGCCTCGGTGGCGACGGTCGAGCCGTTCTCTGAGAGCACCGGGCTCACCAGCTTCACGGCATCTTCGCCCGACACGTAGTTGAGCCGGATGATCTTGGTGACCGTCGTGCGGTTGGCCAGTTCGCGCTCTTTCAGTTCCTGCGCGGTGTAGACATAAATGAAGTTGCCCTGCTCTTCGTAGCCGTAGCCGTTGGGCGTCAGGATCGCGTTGAGCGCGTCGTGGAAGCTCACGTCGTACAGGTCGGCCGACACGGTGCCCGACACGTTGCGACTGGCGATGATGTTGCGCTGACTCTGGATCGAGAGCAGCTGGAGCACCTTGGCGATCTCCAGGTCTTTGACGGTGATGTTGATCTCGCCCAGCGAGTTCATGGCCACCCCCTTGTCGTCGCCCGCGGCGTCTTCCTCGAAGAGGCCCACGGCGTCGCCGTCCGCAGCCTGCGCGTAAGCGGCGCCGGTCAGGCTGCAGGCGACACCGAGGCCGCCCGCCAGGAAGAAGGACTTGAGTTGAAGCTTGGTGGGACGCTTGGTGGGACGAATATCTGGACGGGTCATTGCGAGTCTCCTGTTCCGCACTCGTTTAACGGCGGATTGATGGGGGGTGGCGGTCTGGGTGGGGGCTGGTCGGATCAGGGGCCGTCGGTTCGGACCGTCAGGCGGAGGGCGGTGCCGGCCCTTTCGAGCACGGCGGTCTGCCCGCTGACGGACCGGAGCGTGAAGCCATCGATCGTTTCGCCGACCCGGATCATCCGGCCGTTGATGCGGGCCACGGGGACCTTCCCCGTAGTGACGCCCTGGAGGTTCAGCTCCGCGGCCGCGGTCTCTGCGGCCTGCATCCATTTGAAGTCATCGGGAACAATTGATTCCGACTTGCTTCGCGGATTCCCCTGATCGACCATTGACCCCAATTTGCCCTCTTTAACGTCCAATAATCCGGCGCCGTCCGTTATTGGGCCCGGCTCCGGAGCCACCGCTTCACCGCGGGCGAGGGTGGGCCCGTCGGCGGTGGCGGTCCGGGGCGCCTCCTTCAGGATCAGCCGGCCCCACAGCAGCATGCCCACGGCGGCGAGCCCCAGGGCGACGTGCAGGGCGCGGCGGTAGCGGCGGGCGATGTGTTGCAGAGGGCTCATACGGGTCCTTCGGAGAGTCGTGACGACCGGGGCGAGAAAATCGGTGCGTCCGCGTCGGCGCGGCGACCACAAAACGCCCGGGTGCGCATCAAAAAACCCGCCGGGGCGGGTCTGAAAGTCCGCCGCATCGTGGCGGTCGCGCTAGCGCTCGGTCACGGTCAGGCGTCCGGTGAACGGGGCCACGGCCACGCGGAGGATGCGGCGGTCGAACAGCAGGTCCACCGAGCCCCCTTGAAGAGGCGACCCCAGGGCGTCGAAGGTGACCCGGGGCGAACCACCGAAGTCGGCGGCGAGGATCTGCACACCGCTGAAGTTGCGGTTGGTGCGGAAGTCGGTGATGAAGTTGCGGCCGCGGGCCGCGGTGCCCGTGATGTCGTTGTTCGCGTAGTCCATCGACACCTCGACCACCGGCAGGTAGGCCGCCCGCACCACCTGGTCGTTCTCGTCGAACACCCCGTAGCGGTTGTTGGTGAGGTCGAAGTGCACCGTGCGTTCGGCCTGCGCCGCGACGGCTTCGTTCTGGGCGACCAGGATGTCGGCCACCACCGACCGGGCGGCGGCCTGCACGCCCATCTCGCCGGCCGTCAGCAGGCTGGGGACCACGATCGCTCCCAGGATGCCCAGGATGGAGACCACCACGAGCACTTCGATCAGGGTGTAGGCCGCGAGGCGGCGGAGCGGGGTGAGCATGGGGATAGAAGCGCTTTCGGGTGCGGGTGGACGCGGGGCAGCGGGGGTCAGTTGCCCGCCGGGAAGTTCTCGACCTTGACCCGCAGCGGATCGCCGCCGGTCAGCGTGGCGTGAATCATTTCGGTGGTCTTGGCCATCTGCTTGATGGCGTTGACCATCTCGGCCTGGCGGGCGGCCTGTGAGCCGACGCCGCGCTTCTCATCGGACGCCGCGTGGGCAGGCGTCGCGAGGGAGGTGGCCGTCGCGCCGGCCGGAGCGGTCAGCTGAACGTAGAGGTTCAGCGTCAGCAGCACGGCGATGACGGTCAAAACACTGTTCAGGTAGCGGAGCGTTTTCATGGCGGGTTTCCGTGAGTTGGGCGGGGGAGGCAGCAATCCCTCCATCGGTGAACGGTCCGCGGTCCGTGCGGTCTTTTTCGCCGGGGTTTCCGGACCTGCTCCCGATAAGAGAAGAGCGGCGGCTTTCGCCGCCGCTCTTCGGGTCTTGTTTCGACGGTCTAAGGCGTGGCTTAGAAGGTCGACACGTCGCCGTCGTCGGTGTTGAAGTTCACTTCCGTGGCCACGGCGGCGGGCACGTTGGCCCGGATTTCGCCGGTGACCTGGTTGTAGAGGAAGCCGGTACCGGCAACGCCGGCGGCAGGCAGGGGCTCAGCGGTCGAAGGGCTGATCGCTTCATCCGCACGACCGACCGAGGTGATGAACGGGTTGCTGACAGGCTTCTGCAGGTAAGGGCCGAAGATGTTGTCGCCGTCATCGGTGCGGGCCGAGTCGGCCGCGGCCTGGGTGGCGAACACGTCGCCGTCCTGGTTGGTGAAGTTGGTCAGCTGATCCCAGAACTCGCCGTCACCCAAGCCGTCGGTGCCGGCAGTGGGGTAGACACCCTGGTGCTGCAGCTGGTACAGCTCCAGCTGGCTGCGGAGGCTCTGCAGCTGCGTCACGGTGCTGGACGCCTGGGCGGCCTGCGAAGCGCTGGAGAACTGGGGGATCACGATCGCGGCGAGGATGCCGAGGATCACGACCACGATGAGGATTTCGACAAGGGTGAAACCCTTACGGACTGCGGTGCGGACGTTGTTCATAACAATACTCTCCTGAAAAGAGACCAAACCCTGAGGTGCGTCGGACCAACACGGTCCGAGAGACGCGGTGTTGAGCCGGCGGCGTACGTCCACCGGCTCCGGCCCCGAGTTACTTGCCTGCGCCCGTTCATGACGGGTTCGCGCGGCAACCCGCAACGAGAGCGGGCAAGGCACTTGGGACCAACTTCCTATCGACCCCCGTTCACCGCGACTTCACCGCGGGCAAAACATTCGGGGTTCTCCCCTGCGGTGCACCCGTGGGGGGTGTCGCCGGAGACAGGAACGGGGGAAGTGACGGATAAAAGCGGGCTCGGGGCAAGCCGCACCGCAAAGAAAACCGCATTATCCACGCGCAGGTGGTGCCGATAACGGGGGTCTCCTTACCCCGCGTCCTCGCGGCGGAGGTGGGCGACCCCACCGGTCGGGTCTACGTGCGGCTCTGGACCGCTGACGGCGTCGTGCGGAGGAAGCGCTCGACCTCGTCCAGCAGCCACCGACCGGCATCGAACGTCATCAGGCTGCGCGCGGCGGCGGGCCGCAGCCACTTGGCGTCGGCGACCTCTTCAACCTGCAGGCGCAGGCGGCGCGCGGATTCGGGATCGATGTGCCCCAGAAAGTAGGTCACCGTCTTGTCGACGACCTTGCCCGAACGCTTGGTGAACACGTAGTGCTCGTCGAAGGCGGGCGCAGCCAGCAGGCCCACTCCGCGAAGGCCCGTTTCTTCGGCCAGCTCTCGGCGGGCGGTCTGGATCGGCGACTCCTCGCCTTCGGGGTGGCCTTTGGGGAAGGACCAATGCCCCGCGTCGTGCTGGACCAGCAGGTAGTGCCGGTCGCCGTGCAGTTCGGTAACGGGGATGACGCCGCAGGAGAAATCGGTGGGCATGGGGGGGCAGCGTAGCGGCTGGCGCCGCGGAGCGCAAAACGCAAATCCGACGCAAGCGTGTACCGAGTCGTTTCGCAGACGGTACCGCGATGCTAATTTGCGCTTTTCACTTTGCGCTCTGCGCTTTGGCGCCAGCCTCCCTGCATGGGAAGCTCTTACCCATGAATGACCCCGCCGCCCTCCCTCCCCGCCGCCCGTTCCTGACCCGCGGATCGGCAGCCGTGCTGCTGATCGGCCTGGGCTACCTCGTGGCGTCGGCGCTGATCGCGCGGCGGGCGGGCAACAACGAGTTCCTTTTTTACACGGTGATGACCTCGGTCATCGGCCTGGGCATCGTGGCGGTGCACGCGCGCGTGCGTTTTTCGACCCCCCTGCTGGCGATGCTGTGCCTCTGGGGCCTGCTGCACATGCTCGGCGGACTGATGCCGGTGCCCGAGAACTGGCCGATCCACGGCGACCAGCGGGTGCTCTACTCGTGGTGGCTCATCCCGGGCAAGCTGAAGTACGACCACGTGGTGCACGCGCTGGGCTTCGGCGTAACCACCTGGGCCTGCTGGCAGGCGCTGCGGATCGGGCTGATCGACCGCCGCCCATCGATCGGCAACATGGTGCTGTGCGCGGCCGCGGGCATCGGCTTCGGCGCGTTCAACGAGATCCTGGAGTTCATCGCCACGCTGATGGGACCCACGAACGTGGGCGGCTACGTCAACACCGCGTGGGACCTGGTGGCCAACTTCGCGGGGGCCACGGTCGCGGCGGTGCTGATCTACGTGTTTGATCGGGAGGGGTAGGCGGGCATCTGAACCCCGAATTGAACCGCAAAGGCGCAAGGGTCGCAGCCAAGGAAAGCGAGCAGACCCACGGACGGCCTTTGGTTTCTGGGAGGGCGACGCTCCTGCGGAGCCTATGCCGCGGCGCAGGCTCCGCAGGAGCGTCGCCCTCCCATTGAACCGACCGCCGTCGGCCACGTGACTTCCTTGGCTGTGTTCTTTGCGCCTTCGCGGTTAAAAATCTTCGGTCACTCCCCCGTGTCCAGTACCGCCATGAACGCCCCCTGGGGGATGTCCACGGTGCCGATCCGCTTCATCCGGTCCTTGCCCTTCTTCTGCTTCTCCAGCAGCTTCCGCTTGCGGCTGACGTCGCCGCCGTAGCACTTGGCGGTCACGTTCTTGCCCACACTCTTGATGGTCTCGCGCGCGATGATCTTGCCGCCGATGGCGGCCTGCAGCGGGATCTCGAAGAGGTGCCGGTCGATCTGCTCTTTGAGCTTCTTAAGCAGGTGACGGCCGCGGGCCTCGGCCTTGCTGCGGTGCACGATGAGGCTGAGCGCCTCCACCACGCTGCCGTTGACCAGCACGTCCATACGAACCAGCTCGTCCTGCTTGAAGCCGGTGACGTGATAGTCCATGGTGCCGTACCCGCTGGTGATCGACTTCAGCTTGTCGAAGAAGTCGTAAATGATCTCGGCCAGGGGCAGGTCGTATTCGAGGATCTGGCGGTCATCGGCCAGGAACTTCTGGTTCTTGTAGATGCCCCGGCGGCTGTCGCAGAGCTTCATGATGTCGCCGATGCTGCCGGTGGGCGTGATGATTTCGGCGGCGACGATGGGCTCGCGGATGGCCTTGACCTTGCTGGGGTCCGGCAGCTCGGCGGGGTTGGTGATCTGGATCATCTCCCGCTCGCCCCCCTTGCCGATGCAGTCGATCTCGTAGGTCACCGTGGGTGCGGTCTGCACGACGCTGACGTTGCCCTCGCGTTCGAGCCGCTCCTGGATGATGTCCATGTGGAGCATGCCCAGGAAGCCGCAACGAAAACCCGAGCCGAGCGCCTCTGAGTTGGTCGGCTCGTAGTTGTAGCTGGCGTCGTTGACGTGCAGCCGCGCGATAGCGTCGCGCAGCTCGTCGAACTGGGTGTCGCCGCTGGGGTAGAAGTCGCAGTAGACCATGGGCACCGGTTCCTCATAACCAGGAAGCGCCTCGCTGCTGCGTGCCGTATCCAGCGTGATGGTGTCGCCGATGTTGACGTCGCCCAGGGTCTTGATGGCCGCGACCATGTAGCCCACGTCGCCGGCCTCGAAGGGGTCGTCAACCTTGACCATGTGCGGACGGAACTTGCCCAGCTCGGTGACCTGAAAAGTCCGCTTCGCGCCCATCATCAGGATGCGGTCGCCCTTCTTCATCCGTCCGTTGATCACGCGGAAGTAGACCACCACCCCGCGGTAGTCGTCGTAGACCGCGTCGAAGATCAGCGCCTGCAGCGGCGCGTCGGGGTTGCCCTTGGGCGCGGGGAAGCGCTCGCAGATGGCGTCGAGCAGCTCCTTGACGCCCACGCCGCTCTTGGCCGAGGTCATGATGCAGTCTGCGGCGTCCAGGCCCAGCACGTCTTCAACCTGCTGGGCCCGCTCGTCGGGCTGGGCGCTGGGCAGATCGATTTTATTGATGACCGGGATCAGCTCCAGGTCGGCGTCCACGGCCTTGTAGAGGTTGGCCACGGTCTGGGCCTCGACGCCCTGGGTGGCGTCAACCACCAGCACGGCGCCCTCGCAGGCGGCCAGGGCCCGGCTGACCTCGTAGTGGAAGTCCACGTGGCCGGGGGTGTCGATGAAGTTCAGCTCGTAGGTCTGGCCGTTCCACACGTGATCCACCGAGACGGCGGACGCCTTGATGGTGATGCCGCGTTCCCGCTCCAGGTCCATGTTGTCGAGGGTCTGCTCGCGCGCATTGCGTTCATTCATGACCCCCGTGCCTTGGAGCATGCGGTCGGCCAGGGTGGACTTGCCGTGGTCGATGTGCGCGATGATGCAGAAGTTGCGGATGTGGGCCGCGGTGGCGGTCTTCGTCAACTGGGAGTGTTTGGGGGTGGCCATGGTCGAGCGATTGTAGAGGGTGCCGGGCGGCGGGCCGATAAAGCGCGTCTCGCCAACCCACCGGAGACCACCATGCGACCCGCCGCCCCGCTTTTCGTCACCGCCCTACTGCTCGCCGCCCCCGCCACGGAGGCCACACCTCAGCCCGCGCCCGCCGCGGCGGACACGGCCCAAGACGTTGCGGCGGGGTACGCCGGCCCGCGAGAGGCCTTCGACGCGGCGAAGGCGGCCTTCAATGATCGCCGATGGGACGGCTTCCTTGCCACCGTCACCCCCGATCAGCAGGCGGCGATGGTGGGCGAGATGGTGGCGGCGTTCGAAATGATGCGGCGGCGGCCGGGGGCCGACGGTCGGGTGGCCGACCTGGTGAACCGCTTTTTCCCCCGCGGGGTGCCGGCCGACGCGCTGTCGCAGGACGCGGCGGCTCGCCGGTCGGCGACCGCGGATCTGGTGGAGCGCCTGGACGACCCGTCGGCTTTCTTCGGGGCGGCGACGAACCTGGCCATGGCCTTGGAGCACGGCGCCCGCTCGGGCGAGGTCGCCGTCGAGACCCTGGGCGACCTGCGTCCGGTGAAAACGGCCGACGGGGCCAGCGACCGGGCGGTGCGGGCCGAGGTCACCCTGAAGCTGCCCGAGGCCGACGCGCCGCGGCGTGACGTATGGACCTTCGTGGTCGTCGAGAAACGCTGGTTCCTGGCGCCGCTCGGCGTCGACTGACCCATGCGACGGACCAGGGGCATCCCCGGATCGCCGTCCGGCTTCACGCGTCGTCTTTCCCGTCGTCGTCCGCCAGCTTGAACCCCCACGACCCGTCGGCGTCCGGCTCGGGCGGCGCCGGACGGGTGGGCGCGGCGTCGGCGGCGGCCTGCGAGGGGCCCTGGGTGTCGGCGCAGTTCGGGGCGTGGCCCTCGCCCAGCGGCAGCTCGATGGTAAAGGTCGACCCTGCGCCCGGCTTCGAGTCGACCTGAATGGTGCCGCCGTGCTCGTCGACCACCTTCTTGGTCACCACCAGCCCCAGGCCCGTGCCCCGCAGCCCCTTGGTGCTGTGGAAGGGCTGAAACAGCCGCCGGCGGCTGCCCGGCGAGATGCCCACGCCGTTGTCGGTCACGCTCAGCCGTACGCGGTCGGTCGCCTCTTCGAGCTCCACCCGCAGGGTGACCACGCCCTGCTGCGGCTCAACGGCGTCGAGCGCGTTGGTCAGCAGGTTGAGCACGGCCTGGTGGATGGCCCCGCCGTCCAGCGGGACCGGGGGCAGGTCGGCCGGCACGTCGTTGATCAGCGCGGCGCCGTGGCTTTCGTACTGCTTGCTGACCAGCGCGACGACCTCGTCCAGCAGCGGGGCCAGGTTGGTGAGCTCGATCTCGGGACGGCGCTGCTTGCTGAAGGCCAGCATGTTGAGCGTCAGGCCGTAGATGCGTTCGAGGTTGCGCGAGACGATCTCCCAGCCGTTGTTGACGACGACCAGGTTCTTCTTTTTCAGACCCAGCTCGACCACGTCCGCCCCGCCACGCATGCCCTGCAGGATGTTGCGGATCGAGTGGCTGAGGCTGGCCACAGTCTGTCCGACGCCGGCGAGCCGCTCGCTGCGCAGCCGCTGCTCGACCAGCCGCAGGTTGGCCAGGGCCAGGCCGGTCTGCACGCCGATGGCGGTCAGCAGGTTCAGCTGGTCTTCGGTGTAGGTGTAGTTGGCGATCTTCGAGTCGACCTGGATCACGCCGTAGAGCCGGTCGTTGTACTTGATGGGCACGCACATGGCCGAGCGGATGCCGTAGCCCTGCACGCTGTCGCCCGCGGCGAAGCGGTCGTCGCTCATGGCGTTGCTGGACAGCACGCCCTGGGACTTCTTCATGACGTGGTCGACGATGGTGCGGCTGATGGTGACCGGGTTGCCCGCGGCCCGCAGCTCGGGCAGCAGGTTGCGCCCCGCGTCGTCACGCCGGCGGACGACCACCGGCTCGGGGTCGACGCCCTTCTCTTCGGTGACGAGGATGAAGCCGCGGTCGGCGTCAAAGTAGTCGAAGACCACCTCCATCACGCGGTCAAAGAGGTCCTGCTTGTCGGTGACGGTCCCGATAAGGTTGACCAGCTCGTAGATCACGTTGAGCTGGAACTCGGCCGACTGCCGCGGATCGGGCGAGGACATGATCATCGAGTCGTCGCTGCTGCTGACCGCGTGCTCGACGCTGGCGTCGATCTCTTCCTGGCCCACAAATCGGGCACCGGGCGCCGGACGGACCTTCTGGCTGGGGTCCTCACCGAAGACGATCAGCGTGGTGCCGGCGCGGACCTGGTCGCCCGGCTGCAGCGTGCGGGCGTCGACCAGCCGCACGCCGTTGACGAAGGTGCCGTTGCTGCTGCCCAGGTCGCGCAGCACCCACTGACCGCGGTCGGGGGTCAGCTCGGCGTGGCGGCGGCTGATGGTCTTGTCGCTGAGCGGCAGGGCTTCGCCCGAGCGGCCGATCTGCTGCGGCTCGTGGTCGGGCAGCTCGAAGCGGCGGCCTTTTTCGGGGCCCTGGATGACGGTGAGCACGAGCATGGGCGAAGAAGGTGTTAGGCGTTAGGTCTTAGGTGTTAGGAAGACGCAAGCGGGTGCCCGCGTCCGGCCGAAACCTGCCACGACACCTAAGCCGATGCGCTGCGGGAGCGTGGCTCGATCGAGCTGATGTTGTGGGTCGCCAGTTTCTTGAACCGGTAGGTGGCGAAGTCCGGTTCGTCCGGGTCCGGCTCGTAGACGTGGATCGATCCTTGGGTGGTCACGACGACGAAATCGGGGTGCGGCACCTCGATCCGGTCGCCGTTGTTCATCACGATGACGCAGGACAAGAAGTCCGGATCCCGTAGCAGTTCTTTGATCTCACGCTTGGTCATCTTGAAGCCTTTCCTTCCACGATTGTAGCTGCGCCTCGAACCCACTCACCCCCGCGTTGCCGGCGGACTGGTAGCGCTTGACCACGTTCTCGGGGCCGAGCCATTCGTAGACGTCTTCTTCGATCTGCGGGCACTCGGCCTGCATCTCTTCAAGCGTGAGCTTCTTCAGTTCGTGCCGGTCCAGGTCACCGGCCTTGCGGACCAGAGCGCCCACGATCTGGTGGCTGGTGCGGAAGGGCACGTTCTTCGTCACCAGGTACTCGGCCAGGCTCGTGGCGTCGAGGTAGCCGCGGTGCAGATTCGCCTTGATGCGTTCTTCGTTGAACGTGGTGGTGCGCACGATGGCGGCGGCCATGTCCAGGCAGTCGCAGACGCTGTCGCAGGCGGCGAAGACGTGCCGCTTGTCCTCCTGCAGGTCGCGGTTGTAGCCGACGGTGATGCCCTTGCACATGGTCAGCAGCGCCATCAGCGATCCGTAGACCTGGCCGGTCTTGCCGCGGATGAGTTCGAGCATGTCGGGGTTCTGCTTCTGCGGCATCATCGACGAACCTGTCGTGTACAGGTTGTCGAGGGTGATGAAGCCGAACTCGGTGGTGGCGTAGATGATCCACTGCTCGGCCCAGCGGGAAAGGGTCATCGAGATCATGGTCAGCGCGTAGGCAAAGTCGATCGCGGCATCGCGCGACGCAGTGGCGTCGATGGCGTTGGGGCTGAAATCGACGAAGAGGCCAAGGTTTTCGGCTACGTGCTGGCGGTCGAGCGGCAGGCAGGATCCAGCGATGGCCCCCGCACCCAGCGGCGATTCGCTCTCGCCCTGAATGCACGTGGAGATACGCTGGCACGCGCGATCCAACGCCGCAACCCAGGCCATCAGCTCGCCCCCGACCACGATCGGCTGGGCGCGCTGCAGGTGGGTGTACGAGGGCATGACGATCGCGCCGTCGCGCTCGGCCAACGCCACCAACGCCTGGTTGAGCTGCCCCAACCTGCCGGCGACAGCGGCCTGCGCGTCCTGAATCCACAGCCGTAAATCCAAGGCGACCTGATCGTTGCGGCTCCGCCCGGTGTGCAGCTTGCGGCCCGCGTCGCCGGTCTTCTCGACCAGCGCGGCCTCGACGCACATGTGCACGTCTTCGAGCTCGACCTTCCAGCCGGGCCACGCGTCGCCCTGCTGGTCGATCTCGGCCTTGATTTCGTCGAGCCCGCGTTCGATCTCCGCCAGATCGTGGTCGTCGATCAGGTCCACCGACCGCAGCATGCGGGCGTGGGCGACCGACCCGGCGATGTCGTGGGTGTACAACCGCTTGTCGTAGTCGAGCGACGACACGAAGCGCGCGGCGAGGGGGTCGCCCTCGCTGCCGCTGGATTTGGCGTGTTCCCAGGGTTTTTGACTGCTCATGCGGGCAGTCTAGTCCGGATCCGATATGGGATTTCGCGATCCCTCCTGCGCGTTTTGCTCAGAACGGCAGCTCGTCGTCGGCGTTGGGCTCGGGGCCGTCGGGGCCGGCGTAGCCGTCGTCTTCGTCGTCGGTGTCGTCCTCCATCGCGCCGTACGCGTCGGCGTAGCCGTCGTCGTCGATGCCGTCGGTGAAGCCGGTGCGGTGGTGGATGCGGATAATCTTCTCGAGCGCGGCGCCCAGCACGGGGCCCAGGCCCGACAGCAGCTCGAGGTGCTCGTCGGTGAAGCGCGCGTCGTCGCGACGGAAGAGGGTGACAACCGCCAGGCATTCGTCGTCGCTTAAACACGGAATGGTGACCACGCCGCAGCCCCGCAACGCGTCGGGCGCGAGGCCGCCGTCGGTCCAGCGGTCGATCTCGACGTCGGTGGTAAGGTGCACCACCTTTTCACCGGAATCGGCCACCCGCGGGGCGAGGGTGTCCGCGAGGTTGTCCAGCAGTCCGTCGACCGCGTCCTTGCGGCAGTCGTAGTTGACGTAGCCGCCCAGGCTGTACTCGTCGAGCGTGGCGGGCAGAAAGATGGCGGCGTTGCTGGGGCCCACCCGGGCGATGAGGTGTTCGAGGGTCTTGCGCAGCAGGACTTCCAGGTCCAGCTCGTCCTCGATCAGCGTGGCAAACTCGCCACTCAGTTCGCCGGCCTGGTTGACAAGCTGCATCTGACCGGCGAGTTCCTGGTAGGCGGTGACCAGGTCGTTACACAACAGGTCGACCTGGTCCGAGACCTCGTTGCGGGCGCGGTTGAGCTTGCGACACAGCCGGTGCAGCCGGGCCACGCGGGCGAGCTGCGACTTCTCGCGCAGCTTGCGGTCGAGCGCGGCGTCCAGGCGGCGGGCCAGCTCGGGGGCCGCCACGCCGCGGAGCACGTAGTCATCGGCCCCGGCGCGGAGGGCGGCGCGGAGGGAGGCAAAGTCTTCTTCGACGCCCAGCACGATGGTGGCGGTGGGCCGGGCCAGGCCGGCGATCTCGCGGGTGAGGTCCAGCCCGCTGCCGTCGGGCAGGTGGAGGGCGACGACCACCGAATCGATGGCCAGGTCGGTCAGGACCTCGCGGGCCTCGGCGAGCGTTTCGGCGAAGACCATTTCGAGCGGGCGGCCGGGGCGGCCGCACGCGGCGAGGGTGTCGCGGTGGGCGCAGCCGGGCTCGACCAGCAGCACGCGGCAGGTGGCGGCGGCGTCGTGTCCGATCCCGTCGGCGGGTCGCCGGGTCGCGGAACGGTTGGTGGGCGGCAGGGGTTCGGAAGCCAAATCGTTTCTCCTGGGCGTGGCGCGCTCTTCTGGGGGGGGGACTGCACGCCGATCGCCGGGTCCAAGGCGTCCATCGGGCTACACGGCGGGGGAATCCACCGGCAGGTTCAGGGTGGCCGCGGTCCCGCGCTGCGGGTCCGATTCGATCCGCAGGGTCCCCCCGTGAGCCTCGGCCCAGCGGCGGGCCCGCGGCAGGCCCATGCCGACCCCGCGGCCTGCGGGACGGGCCGAAAAGAAGGGGTCCGCGGCGTGGGCGAGGGTGTGGGCGTCCATGCCCGCGCCGTCGTCGCGGACCTCGATGAGCAGGCGCGGGCCGCCGGCCGTGTTCTCGGTCCCGGACGCCGGGGGCTGAATCTGCAGTTGCACGACGATTTCGGTGCGGGGACCAGACTGCATCGCGTTGGTCAGCAGCTCGCCCAGGGCCTCGCGGACCAGTTCGCGGTCCAGGACCACGCGGCCCACGCCCGGGCCCACCCGCAGGTCGATGGGCGTGGGTGGGCGGCCGCTGCGCCGGGGCGCGGTGTCGCGGGCGGCGGCGATGGCGGCGCCCACGAGGGCCACGATGTCGACCGCGGTGCGCGCGGCAACCGGGGGGTCGGCAAACGTGCGCAGCCCGGTAATGAGGTCGGTGAGCTGGAGCGCGGCGCGTTCGATGTGCGCCGCGGCGAGCCCGGGCTCGGCATCGGGCGGCAGCTGGCTGCGGAGCAGCTGGCTGCGACCGCGGATGACCGCCAGGGGGTTGTTCATCTCGTGCGCGGCGCCGGCGGCCATCTCGCCCAGGCGGGCCAGGCCCTCACGCTCGGCGGCGCCCGATCGGGCGCGGGCGAGCGCGTCGCCGGTGCGGGCCAGGTCCTCGCTCACGCGTCGGGCCAGATCGTGGGCTTCGGCGGCGGCCAGCGCGTGGCCCCACACGCCCGCGAGAACGGCCAGCGCGTCGGGCCCGGCTCCGGCCGCCGGGGCGTTGCCGGGGTGGATCAGCCAGGCTTGGGTGGAGCGACCCAGCGGGAGCACGCGCAGGCCGTCGGGGCGTTCAAACTGCTGCGCCAACCACGGCACGCCCCGCAGCTCGGCGTCGGCGTCGTCGGTGACCGTGAGCAGGGTTTCGAGCGCCCCGGTCGGGGGCAGCAGGGCCCGGGGCTGAGGTTTGACTTCGCGCGGGCCGTCGCTGTCGAAGCGTTGGATCGTCCAGGGGTGGGTGCCGGCGGGACCGACCGGGTCGGCCGGTGCGTGAAGCAGGGCGCGGACGCCCGGCCGCAGGAAGCCGCCGGCCGACGTGGCGATGGCGTCGAGCGCGTCGTCGACGCCTCCTGCGGGCCGGGCGTCGCGGGTGAAAGCCGTCAGCGCTTGCAGCACGCGGTGCTGGACCGCGACGCGGCGGGACCGGTCGTCGAGCGCGGCGTGCGCGTGGCCCAGCGCATCGCGGGCGCGGTCCAGGCTCTGCTGCACCAGCGCGTCGCTGGGCGTGTCGTCCAGGCCCAGCGCGGCGGCCCGATCGGCGAGCGCCGGAAACAGGGCCGAGGCGGTCGTGTCGAGGACAGACCGGTCAAAACCCATCGCGGCGCCCCGGGCCGCGGCGTGGGGGGTGGTGTGGTTGCCGGAATAACCCACGTGGCGCTCGCGGACCAGTGCGTCGGCCACCCCGATCAGCCGCGGCAGGTCGCCCACGGATGGGCCTTCCGCGCCGGGTTCGCCCGACGCGGGGGCGCGGTGCAGGGCCATGGCCTGCGCCAGGGCCACGGGAAGGCCCCAGTGCTCGGCGAGGCGTCGCCCGGCGCGGTGGTGGTCCACGCCCAGCACGCGGGTCTCCCAGGCGGCGAGGTCGCCGCGGTGCGTGCGTGCCAGCTCGACCACCTGCGCATAAGCCTGGGGCAGCACGTGGTCGAGCGCGAGCTTGCCCAGGTCGTGCAGCAGGCCCGCCACGAAAGCCAGACCGGGGTCGATGCCCAGCCGGGGGGCGTTGCGGGCGAGCCGCTCGGCCGCCACGGCCACGGCGAGGCTGTGACGCCAGAAGCCCGGCCGGTCCAGCCCCACCGGGTCGCCCGACGCGGCGGGGCTGACGGGATGCGGCGGCGGCACCGACTGCAGCACGCCGACGGTCAGCACCGCGCTACGCAGGGTGTTAAAGCCCAGAAGGGCGATCGCCCGGGCCAGGGTCGGCATCGGATCGCGGCGGCTGCCGGCGCGGTCGGCCACGCGGCACAGCCGCAGCACGGTGGCGGTCAGGGCCGGGTCGCTCTCGACCAGGCGGACCACGTCGGCGGCGCTGGCGTCGTCGTCGCTGGTGAGCGCGAGCAGACGCAGGGCCACCGGCGGGAGGGTCGGCAGCGTGTCGATGCGACGCAGAATCAATTCGGTCCGCCGGGCGGCGGCGGGGTCGGCCGACGTGCCGGGAGGGGGCGCGGGCGGTCCGGGCGCCGGGGCGGCCGGTTGCGTCTCGGGACTGGTCGGGTCGTCGGCGATCACCATGCGGCGTGTCCGGTCCAGCCGCCGGATCGGCGGGCGGCGCGGGGGTTGGCCCGGCGGGTTCCACGGTTCAGGTTCACGCGCTGAGCAGCGCGTGCACGCGTTCGAGAAGGGTGTTGACGTCGAACGGCTTCTTGAGAAACTCGTCGGCGCCGGCGGCCAGCAGGCCGTCGATCTCGGCCTGGTTCACCACGCCCGACACCAGCAGGATCCGCATGCCCTTGAGCTGCGGGTTGCCGCGCACGGTCTGGCACACCACGTTGCCGTTGATGTCCGGCAGCATGTAGTCCAGCACCATGAGCTCGGGCTTGAAGCCCGACGAGACCAGCCCCGCGTCGTAGCCGGTGGCGGCGGAGCGCACCTCCAGCTTCGGGTCGCGGCCCAGGATGTCGACGTAGAGCTCAACGATTGCCGGGTCGTCGTCGACCACCAGCACGCGGCGCTTGCCGGTGACAAAGCCGTCGGTGGGGATGTCGTTGGCCCGCATGAACCGGATCAGCTCTTCCCGCGGGATGCGTCGGAAGCGCGAGCCCGGCACGCGGAAGCCGTTGAGCCGGCCCGCGTCGAAGCAGCGGATAATGGTCTGCTGGCTGACCTTGCACAGGTCCGCCGCCTCGCCGGTGGTGAACACCTGCTTGGCGAAGAGTGTCGCGTCGGGGGCCCGGCGCGGCGGCTTGGGTTTCTTGCCGGCGGACACTTTCTTGCGGCCGTGCTCGCCGGACGCTTTTCCGGCGGACTTGGCATCGGGTGAGTCGGCCTCGTTGCGGCCGGATGCGGGGGTGTCTTTGCGGGCGTTGGCCATGGGGTCTCTCTTCTCGAACCGTCCGGCCGCGGCGTGCGGTGGGTCTTGCCCAGACGGTTCAGGAGGAACATCGGGATGCAGATTGCCTAACTTGACGGCAGGCGCGAGAAGGCGCGCGGCCGAGGGTCCGGTAACCCCGGACGGTCCGGGGTCGTGCCGGCCCGCGAGGGTCAGGCTGTTGAAGGACACGGGCTCCCCGCTGCCGTTGTCACCGAGGCCGCGGAACACGCGCAGCCCGGACAGGGCCGTCCCCTCACGCGAGGTCGTGCAGGCCTGGGCCGCTCGATGTTGAGTTCGCCGTCGGCGGCGACGCTGTCCAGCGTGGCCGTGAACGCGCCCGCGGCGGCGCGCACGCGGTGGAAGTCGTTGTCGGTGGCGGTCGCTTGGCAGGCGAGCGCGCCGGGGCTGCCGCTGGCGGTGGGCAGCGCGTAGGCGATGGCGGGGTAGTCGTTTTCTTCGTAGGCGTCCTCGCCGGCGACCCGCGGGGCCGCCTGGGCGGGGCCGGCGGCAGCGAACGTCTGGGCGGGTGCGGCTTGGGCGGCCGACAGCAGCTGGCGGGTTTCGAGCGGCTCGAAGGGCGCAGGGGCGTAAGACCGAGCCACGAGGGTCCGACGCGTGGCGCGGCGGATCGGCATGGGGTGGTTCTCTGCTTCCCGAGGGGTCGTGACTTAAGTGCGTTGAGCCCGGCAGGAACGCGGGCTTACACGAAGGGGAACGCCCCTAAAGCAAGCCCGCGTCGGGGGGAGTCAAGGGCCAAAAACGGGTTTCTGCGGGGGAACCTCCCGTACGGCCTTGCCCTTTAGAAAAAGGGGGACCACGGCGTGCAAAGCCACGGCCGCACGCGGCCGTGGCACCCGGCGCGGCGAGACCGGTTGCGAATCGGTGTCACGGGGCCTTCGGCGTCGTGTCTCGGGAGAGCGCGGGCCGCGGCGCGGTGGGTCCGCCGAGCCTTGCCCCACCCTGCGAAAACCGCCCGAGCCCTACGACCCGGAGCGCTCGGCGGGCGCCGCCCGCGGCGGACGAGAAGGCGGGTACGGGTTGCGGCTTTGCGGAGCCCGCATCCGGCGCCGAGCCGCCACCCGGGCCGCCCGGCTATTTGAGCTCGACAGACCAGTAGGCCTGATCGGACTTATTTGAGCTCGACAGACCAGTAGGCCTGATCGGACTTATTTGAGCTCGACAGACCAGTAGGCCTGATCGAGGAAGGCCTTCCACGACGCGTACTTCGCGTGGCCGATGCGGACCGCGAGTACGGGGTGGTACGGCGGACGCACGGGTTTGCGGATCAGCGGCATGCGGGCCTGGACCGGGGTGCGGCCGCCCTTCTTGCTGTTGCAGTTCACGCAGCAGCACACCAGGTTCTGCCAGCTGGCGCCCCCGCCCTGGCTGCGCGGCACGACGTGGTCGAGGCTCAGCTCGCTGCTGGAAAAACCACGGCCGCAGTACTGGCAGCGGTTGTGGTCGCGGGCGAAGATGTTGCGGCGGTTGAGCTTGGCCTCACGCCGCGGCACGCGGTCGTACTTGAGCAGCCGGATGACCCGCGGCACGGCGAGGTTGAAGCGCACGGTGCGGACCCACTCGTGGTCCGGGTCGCCGCCGTGGCGGGCGGCGTGCTGGGCGCGGGCGCGGCTGACTTCTTCCCAGTCCGAAAAACCGTGCGACCGGTAGCTGCCGTCGTCGACCTGGATGACCTCGGCCAGATCGCGGGCAACCATGGAGAAGGCCCGCCGCGCGTCGACGACACGTACCGCGACCCAGAGCTTGTTCAGCACCAGGACGTGGCTGTTGAGGGCCGAGGGGGCGGGGTACGCGGCAGTCATGTGAAAGATCGGTCTCCCCGGGCGCATGGCGGTGACGGCGGCCGCGGGGGCGGCACGGTTCGGGCCCCAAAATGTACCCGCGCTGCGTCGCTACGGGGGACGCGGGCCGTCCCGGCGGGGTTCTGACGGGCGTCGGCCCGGGCGGACGGCCGGGGTTTCGACAAGGCCGGCCGGGCCTGCTACCTTCCCCGGCCCGGGCGAATGCCAGAGCGGCCAATTGGGACGGGCTGTAAACCCGTTGGCTTACGCCTACGCAGGTTCGAATCCTGCTTCGCCCACTGCACACACCCGCGTTGACCACGCCTCTCTTCTGAGGGGCCGGCACGACGCGGGTGTTTTGCTGCGCGGGGGCGGGGCGGGGGTTCAGGCGGAACGTCCCGTCGGGCCGGGGGCGGGGCGGCGGCCGCCCCGCCCCCGGCCCGACGGGACGCACAGCGTCACCCGCCGCTCGGACGGGTGAGCACCAGCACGCGGGGGAGGCGTTCGTGGTCGCGCAGAACGCGGGCGTCATTAAATCCCGAGTCGCGGGCGAGCGCGAGCACTTCGTCTTCTTGCGAGGCGGCGTGCTCGAAGAGCGCGACGCCGCCGGGGTTGAGGTGCTCGGCGGCGCGGGAGATCAGCGGACGCAGGTGGTCCAGGCCGTCGACGCCGCTGCGCAGGGCGGTCACGGGCTCGTGGTCACGCACGTTCGCGGCCACGTCGGCCCACTCGGCGTCGCGGATGTAGGGCGGGTTGGCCAGCAGGTAGTCGAAACGCTCGCCGTTCAGCGGCGCGTAGAGGTCGCCGGGACGCAGGTCGATGCGGTCGGCCACGCCCGCGGCGGCGGCGTTGCGGGCGGCGACGGCGAGCGCGGCCTCGGAGAGGTCGGTGGCGACGGCCCGGGCGCCAGGCAGGTGACGGGTGAGCGCAACCGCCACCGCCCCGCTGCCGGTGCAGACGTCGGCGAGGGTGAGGACCAAGGGCGGAGCGGGGGCCACGCTTGAAGCCGAATCTGCAGCCTCATCCGGGTCCGCTTCTGAACTTGCTTCTGAACTTGCTTCTGAGTTCGCGTCTGAGTTCGCGTCGGAGGCCCGGGCGGCAATCGCCGGCATGGCCCGCCCGCGGGTCCGCGCGTCCTGCAGGACGAACTCGACAATCGTTTCGGTGCTGGGCCGGGGGATGAGTACGTCGGGGCCGACCTCCAGCTCGAGCCCGAAGAAGGGCGCGCGGCCCACGAGGTAGTCGACCGGCTCGTGCGCGGCGGCGCGGGTGACCAGCGCGCGGAAGCGGTCGCGTTCATCGGCGGCGGCCGGGCGGTCCGGCTCCATGTACAGCCGCAGGCGTTCGACCCCCAGCACGTGGCCCAGCAGCATCTCTGCGCACACGCGGGGCGAGTCGATGCCGCGAGATTCGAAGTGCCGCGTGGTCCAGTGCAGCAGCCGCCGGGTGGTCCACGGGGCGTCGGAGGCCGCGTCGGCGGAGGCGGTAGAGGGGGCAGGCGGCATACGGGGCATGGTACGCGGCGCGGGACCCGCGGCCGGCGCCGCCCGGGGCACTTCGGGGGACTGTTAGCATGCCCCGGTGCACGCCGCGCTGATCGCCGACGCCGACTACCTGGACGAGGAGCTGCCCGAGTTCCGCCAGCTGTGCGTGGGGCTGGTGGACGAGCAGGTGCGCCTGACGCGGGTGGTGCCGGGCGCCGTGGTGCGGGCCGCGCCGCGGCGCGGGCCCGAATCGGATCGACGCGAGGCCGACGCCGACGCGGATACGCCGCGGCGGGGCGATTTTGAACGCCGCTCGCCCGGTGCCCGGCGTTGGCGGACCGCGGACGACCCCGAGGCGGGGCCGACCCACGGCCCGCTCGCGGACTCGCCGCTGTTCGGGGCCCGCCTGACGTGGGAGGCTTCACGCTTCAGCGGGTTGCACCACCGCCGGCTGGTGCGCCTCGCGGCTCCGCTGGCCGTGGCCAACGTCACGCTGATCCACGCGCTCAGCCGCGGGGTGTGGTCGGCCGCCGCCACGCTGGGCGAGCAGCTGGACGCGGCGGTGGTCTTCCGCGCGGCGGACTGGGCGGACGCCGAGCACGCCGCGCGGCTGGTGCGCCAACTTCGCCCCACCCGCTGCGTGCTGGTGGCGTCCAGCGGGCCCCTGGCCGCCGAGCTGCGGCGCCGCACGCAGAACCTGGTGCGGGTCGAGACGGTGTTTCCCGGCGTGCACGTGGAAGAGCCGCGAGCCGGGGGGCGGCGTCCCGGCGACCCCTTGTGCGTGGCGGTGGCCGGCGACGGGGTGCTGGACGACGCGTACCGCACGCTGCTGTCGGGCATCGCGCAGGTGGTCGCGCTGCACCCCGCCACGCAGTTCTTCTTCGACACCCCGCGGATCGATCCCCAGCGGCTGTGGCGCGAGACCCAGCGGCGCGGCCTGCTGGGCAACCTCTCGTTCGTGCCGCGGCAGCCGGGGCACCGCGACCTGCTCTTGACGGCGGACGCCCTGGTGCTGCCCCAGGCATCGGGGCGCACACGCGGCGTGACGCTGCGGGCGATGGCCCGCGCGGTGCCGGTGCTGGCCGCCGGCGACCCGGCCCTGGACGAGCTGACCCACAACCACACGGCCTGGGTGCTGGAGAACCCGGACGCCGCGGCCTGGGCCGACGCGTTGATCCGGGTGGTGGCGACGCCCGACGACGCGAACGACCTGGGCCTGCGGGCGCGGGCCTGGGTGCACGAAGAGCGGCTGGCCAGCGATCAGATCGGCCGGCTGCTGAACCTGTACCACACGATGACGGGCGAGCCGATCGGTTTTGTGGGGCAGGCGGCGGAACCGGCGTAGCGCCGGTTTAAAAATCGAAATCGAAGAACAAAACACGCGTTGAACCAGCCAGCGCTGCGTGGTTTAACCCGTATTTCGTTCTTCGATTTTGATTTCGCGGCCCCCGGCCGCGCCCTAGCGCATGACTGCGTATTCACGCACGGGCCGCACCGGCTGCAGGTCGGGGCTGACCGCGGTGCCGGGCGTGGCGAAGACCAAGGCGCGGTTACGCTGCATCAGCACCGGACGCTGCAGCGGCTGGCCGTCGGCGTCGGTCAGGGCCTCGCCGGTGACCGGGTCGGTGGCGGGCACCATGACCGGCTCGCCGGTGCGGGGCGAGACCAGCGGCCGCACCTCGCCGTCGGCGCCGGCGAAGAAGACGGTGAACTCATCGATGTCCAGCGGCGAGACGGGCCAGATCGCCACGCTCTCCCTGGCGAAGTCGCGCCCCTGAAGCAGGGTCCCCACCACGTCGTCGGGGCTCTCCAGCAGCGGGTTGGCCAGCCGGTCGGCGACGGCGTTGAACACCGACGGCGGGACGCGTCGGCCGGCGGTCACGATCTCGCCGTGGTCATTGGTGATCGTGATTTCAGGCACGAACAGGCGGTCGGCGCCGGTGTCGTTGGTGACCCGATACGGCATATACCAGTACCAGCGGCTGCCGACCGAGATCGCGCGGGGGGTGGCCACCTCCAGGCCGTAGGCCCACGCGTCGCTGACCGCGGCGGGGGTGGCATAGGTGCCCGGCTCGTCGGTCGCGGGGGCCGCGGTCGCGGCGTGGCCCGCCAGCAGCGACGCGGTGAGCGTGGCCGCGGCGAGTGAGGCGGGGCGGGACGACCGGGATGGTGGGTTGCGGGCACGCATGGGCGGAACCTGAGAGAGAGAAGCTCGGGGGGCAGCCGGTGTTGCCGGCCCGGTGGACGGCCGGGCGGGACCGGGACGCGTGGCGGCACGCGGCCGGTCAGTTTAGCAGCCCCGGGCCCCGGGTCGCGGCCGGCGTCGCGGGCCGGGCGGGGGCCTCCGGCCCGGCCGGCTTGACGACCCCGGTTTCGGCGTTCGGGGGCGGCCCCGCGTCCGATACCATGCCGCGACCCGGTCCCCGCCATGCCGCTCGCTGCCGACCCCGAACCCGACGACGCGCACCCCGCGCCCCCGAGCCCCGCGCCCCGCGCCGCCACGCCGCCACGCGGGGTGCCGGTCCGGGTCGCGGCCGACGGGCCGGGGGCCACCGCGGCGCTGCAGGTGCTGCTAAGCGGCCGCCCCGACGGACCCGACCCCCCGCTCCGGGCCTTTATGGACCACGCGCGGACCCACCGCATGGACCTGAGCGGGCTCTGGGCTGTCTACGGGCGACGCGGGCGGCCACGCCAGGCGGCGCTCACCGTGCCCGGGGTCGGCCGCACGGCGATGCTCTTCCTCTCGCCGCTGACCCGCCGTGCCCAGGTGGGCCCGGCGGCGGCGCTGACGCGCGCGGCGGTGGCCGGCCATCCCGTCCGCGGCCTGGCTTTGGTGCAGGCTCTGCTGAGCACCGACGAGGGGCTGAAAAGCGACGCCTTATCGCTGGGCGGGCTCACGCGGCTCGCCGAGCTGCTTTATCTGCACCGCCCGGCCGGAGCCCGCCCCCTGGCGGCGGAGCTGGCGGATCCGGAAGCTCCCGCGGGGCTGGTCAGGCCGCGGCCCACGCCGGCCGACCCGATCGAGCCGGCCGACCCCCGCGGTCTGCGGGGAGAGGCCTGGACGCCGGACCGCGGCGACGCGTTCGCGGCGGTCATCGCGGCCAGCTACGAGGGCACCCGCGACTGCGCGGGGCTGCGGGGTCTGCGTGACATCGACGACGTGATGGCCGGCCACCGCGCCACGGGCGTGTTTCACCCCGGTCTCTGGACGCTGTGGTCGGACCGTGCGGGCCCGGTGGCGGTGCTGCTGCTGGCCGAGGCCGCGGCGGGCGGGGACCGGCCGGCGGGGCCTGGGCCCGGCGTCGAACTGGTCTACCTGGGTGTCGCGCCGCGCGGACGCGGCCGGGGGATCGGCGCGGCGCTGCTGCGCTACGCGTCGGCGGCCGCCACGCCTTTCGGAAGCGCCATCTCGCTGGCGGTCGACCGGGACAACCCCGCGGCGCGGCGTCTCTATCGACGCGCCGACTTCAACGTGACCACCCGGCGCACGGCGTGGATCGTCGTGCCGCCCCCCAAAACGTGAAGGCCCGATCGAACCCGGTTCGCAGCCCGCGCGCGCGTCGCGCGCGGCCCGCGTGATTGACCCTGTTTTGCCGAAGAATTGGCATATCACCGGAGACGTTGTGAGACGCGTGTTTTTATCCACAGATTGTGCGGTCCCCGCGGTCGTGGTGGTGGAGAAAAAAGTTTTCGGTTCTAACCACCGGTAAAGGCACGCGCTTTACCGAACCGGCTTCGCGGGTGGCGCCCCGCCGGTTGAACGGCGCGGGAGGTCCGTCTATCTTCGACGCGTCGCCGAGGGATTGGCGACCGACGCTTCACCCGCCGGCCCGCCGCGAAGGATTGCGGGACATCGCACGTTTCATGGCTCCCCGCGCGCTCCGCAACTGACGGCTGCGGGCCTCCCGAACCCTCCGGAGGCCCGGGCGATCGTCGCGGCCGTGCAGCCGCGACCGCTCAAGTGTGGCCGCGTGGAGAGCGCTGGTCAGCTCCCCGCGGGCCGCCGCCGCGGCGGCCTGGGCCTGACCGAAAGCGTGACGCCGATGACGGGCACCTCACATCCCGCCGCGCCGCACGGCTCTGCCGTGCGCGGTCTCGGTTCCCCGCCCCGCCGGGGCGCCGAGCCCCCCACCCGGACCCGACACGCCCCCCCCGGGGCCGTGGACCCGGGCCCGAGCGCCCCGCGGCGTGACGCTTGTCGACCCGACCCCCGGAGGAACCGGCTTGAGCCCCACCGCCACCACTGCCACCGCCACCGCCACCGCCGTCACGGATGCCACCGACGCCACTCCGGCGGGCCCCGCTCGACCCGTCCCCCGCGAGCCCGAAGTCTCCCGCATCGCCGACCCCGCGCTTTCATCCCCCCCGCCCACCCCCGCGGGAACCGCCGCCGACGCGCTGCTGGCGGGCGTGCAACGCCGCCTCGCGGCGGCGCTGGGCCCCCGGCGTTACGATCTGACGTTTGCCCACACCGCCCAACTGACCGTCCGCGCCCCGGCCGACCCCGACGGCGCGGCGGCGGTGCGGGCGGTGGTTCCGGGTCGCTTCTTTGCCGCGCGGCTCCGCAGCGACTACGCCGACGCGCTCCGCGACGCGGTGAACGCCGAACTGGGCCGCCCCACCGACGCCCCGGTGGCGCTGACGGTGCACGAAGACGCCGCCCGGTTTCCCGACGCCGCCGCGCCGCGTCGGGCCGGTGCGGCCGTGGGCCCGGCCGGTTCCGGCGTCCGCACCAGCGACCGACCGGTCTCGCGCCGCTCCCCGGCGCAGCCCGGCGTGCCGGGTCGGTCCGGGGTGCCGGCGCGCCGGCCCGGGCAGTGCCGCGGGTTTGAGGCCTTTGTGGTGGGCCCGAGCAACCGCATGGCCCACGCCGCGGCGTTGGCACTGGCCAGCCCCGGCAGCGGAGGCGGCGGCTCGGTCTGTCCGGCCGCGGGGGCAGGCGGCGCAGACGCCTGCGACGGGCCGGGGGTGCTGGTGCTGCACGGCGACTGCGGTCTGGGCAAAACGCACCTGCTGCTGGCGGCCTGTCAGCGGGCCCACGAGCGGCAGCCCGACGCCCGCGTGCGCTACCTGACCGGCGAGCAGTTCGTGAACCAGTTCATCGAAGCGGTTCGCTTCAACACCCTCAAGACGTTCCGGGCGGGGCTGCGGCGTCTGGACCTGCTGGCGATCGACGACGTGCAGTTTCTGGCCAACAAGACCAAGAGCCAGCAGGAGTTTCTGCACTGTTTCGACCATATCGAGCAGAGCGGCGCCCGCGTGGTCATGGCGACCGACCAGCACCCGCGCGACCTGCCGGCGTTCAGCGCTCCGCTGGTCAGCCGCTGCATCAAGGGCCTGGTGGTCGAGGTGCTGGCCCCCGACCCCGCCACGCGGCTGGAGCTGATCGACCGGCTCGCGCGCCGCCGCGGCCTGGCCCTGCGTCCGGGCGTGGCCGAGGTGGTGTCGCAGAACGCCGGGGCGTCGGTCCGCGAGCTCGAGGGCGCGGTGACCCGGCTGCAGGCGGTGGTCAGCCTCGCCCCGCGGCCCGCCGGGGGAGCGGGTACGCGGGCGGGCGGGCCCACGGGCGGGGGGGCGCGCGTGCCGCGCACCGTCTCGCTGCACGACGCGGCCCAGCTGGCGGCGCTGAACGGGGCGGGGTCACGCGGGCGGGCGCCGCGGCCGGTCCGTTTCGACGAGGTCTTCGCGGCGGTGACCGCGGGGATGAACGTCAGCCGCGAACAGATCGTGACCGGCTCGCGGCAGCGCGAGGTCGTGCTCGCCCGCGGCCTGCTCGTGCATCTGGCCCGCGAGCTGACCACCCTGAGCTACCCCGAGATGGCACGCGCTCTCAACAAACGCAGCCACTCCACCCTGGTCAGCAGCCGGGGCCGGTTCAAGACGCTGCTGGCCGCCGACGCGCCGATGCTGCTGTCCGGCCACGGCAGCGCCGTCACGCCCTCACAGCTGGTGGAGCGCCTGCGGTCGGCGGTGCTCGACGCCTGATACGAGAACGCTTCGGGGTGAACGCGGGGTCACGAAGAAACCGATCTCCCCTGAAGTCGTTGACGACACTCAGTCCGCGTCAATGCGAAGCGAAATGCCTGCAAGGCACCGCCGCAAGGTGCCGACCACACCGGGGGGCTTCGGGGCCTGACCGAGGTCACCCGCCCCGCCGCGTGCGTGTCGGACGGGCCGTACACTCGGCCGAATGAAGCTTCTGCACACCGCCGAGCAGCTGCGCGTCTTCCGCGACGGGCTGAACGGCACCGTGGGGCTCGTGCCCACCATGGGCGCGCTGCACGACGGCCACGTGGCCCACCTGGGCGCCGCCCGGGCCGTCGCGGGCGTGGACCACACCGTGGTCAGCGTGTTTGTCAACCCCACCCAGTTCGGCCCAGGCGAAGACCTGGACCGCTACCCCCGCACGCTGGCCGACGACGTCAAACGCTGCACCGCCGCCGGCGCCGCGGCCGTCTACGCCCCCGCGGTCCGGGACGTGTTCCCGCCAGGCGTGCCGGCCTGCCCGGTGGGGCCGCCGGCGGTGGCCGATGGTCTGGAGGGGGCCCGCCGTCCGGGGCACTTCGCGGGCGTGTGCCGCGTGGTGATGAAGCTGCTGCAGCGCGTGCGGCCCGACGCGGTGACCTTCGGCCGCAAGGACTACCAGCAGCTGTGCGTGCTGCGGGCGATGATCGACGACCTGTTCGTGCCCGTCCGCGTGGTCGAGGTGCCCACGGTGCGCGAGCCCGACGGCCTGGCGATGAGCAGCCGCAACCGGCACCTGGACGCCGGAGCGCGCGGGCGGGCGCGGGCGCTCTGCAAGGCGTTGCGGGCCGCGGCCCAGCTGGCCGGGCGCGGCGAAACCGACCCCGCCGCGGCCGAGTCGGCGATGGCCGCCTTGCTTACCACCCACGGGCTGGAGGTCGACTACGCGGTCGTGCGTCACCACCGCTCGCTGCGACCCGTCGATGTGCTGGACCCGGCGCAGTGCGTGGCGCTGATCGCCGCCCGCGTGGTCAACGCCGACGGCACGCGGGTGCGGCTGATCGACAACCTGGCGCTGGACGAGTCGCTGGCGGGCGGGGCGATGCGTGATGCGTGATGCGTTGAATTGAGTTCCCTTGCACGCCGCCCCCCGGGGCGAAAGTGGGACGGGCGTCCCCGCCCGTGATCAGCGCACTGCCGGAGGCAGATCCGTCGCGTTGAGCGACGCGACAACACCCGCCGCGATTCCGGCCGCGCTCAGCCCCCGGTCCGCGCGGCCGCCGGCGCCACCCCTTCGCCGGCTTGAGATTCAGACCCGGTGTCGGGCCCACCGTCGGGCGCATCCGGCTCGGCCCCCGACGCGTCGCCCGCCCGCTGCACCGGCACCGGTTCGGCGGCCGGATCTCCCGACGCCGGCCCGTTGCGCACGCGGCGCGGTTCGGCCCGCGTGGGCCCCACCGCCCGCATCCGCTGGGCCACGCCCCGCGTGTCGTCAATCCCGCCCACCCGCAGGTCCAGACGCGTGTCCACCAGCCCCGCCGGCGGCGGGCCGGCCGGGCGTGGGGCCTCGGGGGCGCGTTCGGGCGTCAGCTCGAACACGGTGTTGGCCCCGATGATCGCCACCGGCGGTGCGTCGGGGTCGATCCGCCCGTCGGCGCCGCGGCGTGCCAGGTAGAGCGGGCGGTCCAACAGCGCCCGCACCCCGGGCGCCCGGTAACGCCGCGGCTGGTGGTGCAGCAGGCCGGTCGCCGGGTCGCGCCAAGCGGTCTGCGGGGCGGCCGGGCGTGGCGCCCGCACCGGATCGGCGTCGTGAACGCCTGCCCCCACGCCCCAGCGAGCCGCGTGGTCCACCGGGCGCAGGCGCGCGTTGAAGTCGAAGCGACCCAGGCCCGGCTCGATCCGTCGCAGACTCGTGGCGTGCGGATCCAGGTCGGCCACCCCGGCGTCGATCGCCGACGAGGCGGGCTGGGCACGCCCGGGCGCGGCGGCCAGGCAGAGCAAAACGCCCGCGGCCGCGACCGACGCGGCGCGGGCGGCAACGCGGACCCCCGCCCGGCGGCGGCAAGCCGTGCGGGGCTCAGCGACCCGGGGCACCGGCGGGCTCGCGGATGGTCATGCTGATGATGGTCTGCTGCTCAGGCAGGTCAACCTTGTCGCCGTCCAGCCGCTTGCCGCCCTTCATCCTCTGGCCCCACTCGGCCATGGCATTGAGGGTGTACAGGTCCCACCGCATGGTCTTGGCGGGGATGTCGGGGCTGCGGTAGATCTCGTCGCCGCCACCGCGGTCGAAGTCCAGCCGCAGCTGCTGGCCCTCGGGCACGTTCATCGACCAGAGGGTTTCGCCGGTCGTGGCCGACACGACCGCGATGTTCTTGGGCGAGTTCGCGGTCGAGCGGAACACGTGGATGTCCTTCGAGCAGCCGGCCAGAGCGGTCAGCATCAGGAGGCACACGGTCAGCGTCGGAGTGAAACGTGCGACACAACGGGCGGGGAGGCGGCGGGCGAGCAACATGGTCGGCGTCCTGGGGGGGGCGGATTAAGCGGCGGATTGGAGCGGCGGGTGGGTCAGCGGAGAAAGGGTTCGGCGGGCCGTGCGGGCCCCGGGGGCACAGGATACGCCCCCCGGCCGCGGCGGGCCAGCCGCGGGCCCCCCGCCGTTCAGCCGGGCCGCGACTGCTCGATCCGCCAGGTCATCGGCCCGTCGCCGCAGTCCAGGTGGGCCGTGAAGAACCCCCCACGGTGTGTCCAGAACGCGGGCCAGATGACCTCGCGGTCGCTCTCGGGCAAGACCAGAGCGTCGATCTGCGTCCGCGTGAACCACCCCAGCTCGCCCTCGTCGATGCTCATCCGCTTCACCGCGACCGGCCGGGTCACTTCGTAAAGGAACATCAGCCAGTGCGTCTGGTTTTCGAAGGCCCGCTCGGACACGATCCCGGTCAGGTGCAGGTCCGCGGGATCCACGTCCAGCCCCACCTCTTCCCGGATCTCGCGGACGGCGCAGCCCGTCGGGCTCTCGCCCTGAGCCATCTCCAGCTTGCCGCCCACGGGCGAGTAGAGGTCGCGGTTGGGCGGCTTGCGGCGGTGCAGCAAGAGGGCGCGGTCTCGCTCGTCAAAGAGGTAGCACAGGGTCGCGATCTTGTACGGCAGCGGCGGCGGGGTCATCGGCGGGCTTCGGGCGGCGGGCAAGAGGACGGTACGGCCCGGAGCCTACGCGTTCGCCCGTCGCGACGCGGTCCACGCGCAGCAAAACGCCGCGGGCGGGCCGCGGCGTGGGGGAGCGGCCGGCACCGCCGAAAGATCCGCGGACTCAGGCGACGTCTTTTTCCGCGTCGATGTCGGCGAGCTCCGAATACGAAAACGCCGGCGCGTCGGCGCCTTCGGTCCAGTCTTCGGCTCCGGGCAGCTCCAGCGTGGTGGCCTGGGTTTTGCGGTAACCCAGCTTGCGGATCACCTCAAGCACCTCGGTCCACGTGGGGAACGGACGCTGGTTGACCCGCTTGAAGGCGTCGATCGACTTGATGAAGAGGAATTGCTCGGGCGTCATCTCGCCCTCGTCCGCCGCCTTGACGAACTCGTTGCGGCGACGTCCGGGGCCACGCCGGCGCTCAAGGCCCGTGCCCGGGGTGCGGTTGTCCACGACACTCTCACGGCGTTCGGGGCCGCGGTCTTGGTGATTCGGGTTGGCAGTCTTGTCGCTCATGGCCGGTCTCCACTGAAGGGGGCGGCCCGTCAGGGGGGCGGCCCGGGGTTCACTCCTCGTCGTCGAGAAGGTCTTCGTCCTCATCGTCGTCGTCGTCAAGAAGGTCGTCGTCGTCCTCGTCGTCGTCGAAGAAGTCGTCTTCGTCATCGGACGAATCCCCATCCTCCTCCTCTTCGTCGTCGAAAAAATCTTCGTCCTCGATCTCTCCTTCGTCGTCCACCATGACCGGCCACGCGGGTTCGGCGTCCCCGGAAGCGTGGTCGCGGGTGCTCGACCAGATATCGGAACCCTTGTCCATCAGCAAGTCCTCGTCTTGGGTGTCGGCCCGCGTCGTCAAAACCGCGGCGGGGTGCGCAAAACACCCACGCCGGTAAGCTATCCCGCCGCGTCATTTTGTCAACGCCTCCGGGGTGGCCCCGGACCTTCCGGCCCCTTCGGCCCCAGCCATGCCCGCCGACCATGCCCCCACCCCCGCTCGCTCGGCCCCGGCGGCTCCGGGGGTCTCAGCGCGTGCCGAGCGCCGCGCCGCGCCGCCCCGCCGGCGCGGCGTGGCAACCGGCGTGGTGGCGGCGGTCGCGGGCTGGACGCTCCCCGGGCTGGGCCACCTGGTCACGGGCCACACCGCCCGCGGGCTGGTGCTGGCGGTCACGCTGGGGTCGCTGTGGCTGGGCGGCCTGCTGATCGGCGGGCTGTCGGTGGTCGACCGGCAGGCCGACCCGGCGTGGTTCCTGGGCCAGGCCCTGCTCGCCCCGTCCCTGGCGGCCGACCACTACCGCGCCCGGCTCGTCGCAGAGCACCGCGCCGCCCACCCCGACGCGCCCGGAGGCCGGCTGGTGCCCGCCGACCGCCCGCCCTTCGAACCCTCCTTTGGCCGGGCCCGCGAACTCGGCACGCTCTACACCTCGCTGGCGGGGCTGCTCAACCTGCTGGCGATGCTCGACGTGGTGTACCGGCCCGTGCCACCGGCCCGGGCCCGACGGCCGGCGGGCGCTACCCCGACCGCCGGTGGCCGGGGCGTCGCGTGATCGCGCTGCTGCTCGCCTACCGGCCGTTCATCGACCCCCTGCCCGTCGGCCCGGGGCCGGCCTGGACCCTGGCGCTGTTCCTCCCGCTGGTGGTGGCAGTGGCGGTGGCCTACAAGGCAATCAAGCTCGATCGCCTGGCCCACGTGCCGGGCCAGGCGCTGCGGCTCGCGCTGCAGATCATCCTTTTTATGGCTGCCGCCGCCGGGCTGCTCGTGCTGCTGACCCGCTGACACGCAGACGCGCCGATGGGTCGTCCCGGCAATCTGCTGAAGGCGTCGATCCAATAAAGCCCGGCGAGCCGCCGCGATCAAGTCGCGCCCCGCCGCGACCGATCGCGCCCGGGTCGCCGGCTTTGACGCGGCGTCACCGAGATGGCCCGCGCCCTGGGCAAGCGGGTGGTGGCCAAGGGCATCGAGACCGACGCCCAGCAGCGGCTGCTCAGCGAGCTGGCCTGCGACATGGGCCAGGGCTACCGCTTCAGCCGGCCGCTGGCCCCCGGGCACGTGCCGGCCTTCTGCGCCCGCCGGGCCCGGCTGAAGGTCGCCTGAAGCCCGCCGCCGGGCCGCCGCCGGGCCGCCGCACGCCGGTAGACTGCGTCCATGAAAGTCCTGCTCGCCCGGCTGGTTCAGGGGCACACCCTCAGCGTCGAGGAAGCCGTCCACGGCTTCAACCTCGTCATGTCCGGCCGGTCCGAGCCGGCCCAGACCGGAGCCCTGCTGGCGATGATCGCGCAGCGCGGACCGACCGCCGACGAGCTGGTGGGCGCCGCCACCGTCATGCGGCAGAAGGCCGTGCCGGTTGCCGTGCCCGACGGGCTGACCGTGGTCGACACCTGCGGGGCCGGCGGCACCGGGTCGTCCTTCTTCAACATCTCCACCACCGCCGCGCTGGTCACCGCCGCCGCCGGCCGGCCCCGCGGGCTGGCCGTCGCCAAGCACGGAAACCGGTCGGTCACCTCCAGATCAGGCTCGTCCAACGTGCTCGAGCACCTGGGGGTCAATCTCAAGGCCACGCCCGCCGCCCAGACCCGCTGCCTGGACGAAGCAGGCATGTGCTTCTGCTACGCCCCCGCCCACCACCCGGCCATGAAGCACGCCGGCCCGGTGCGGGCCGCGCTGGGCTTCGCCACCCTGTTCAACCTGATCGGCCCGCTGACCAACCCCGCGGGCGCCCGCCGCCAGCTCATCGGGGTGCCCAGCGTGGACGCGGCCAACCTGCTGGCCAGGGCCCTGCTGCGACTCGACGCCGAGCGGGTCATCCTCGTGCACAGCGTGCTGCCCGCCGATGGCGATCGGCCGGCCCAGCCCCTGGGCGAGCTGACCACCTTCGGCCCCGCGCACGCGGTCGAGGTGCACCACGGCCAGACCACGTCCTACCCCATCGACCCCGCCGCCCTGGGGCTGCCCTTCTCGGTACCCGGCTCGGTCACCGTCGAGGGCCCCGCCGACAGCGCGCGGCTGGTCGAGCGCGTGCTCGACAACCAGCCCGGCCCCGCCCGCGATATCGTGGTGCTCAACGCCGGCGCCGCGCTGCTGGCCGGCGGGGCCGCGCCCTCGCTCGAAGCCGGCATCGAGATGGCCGCCCAGGCGGTCGGGGAAGGCAAAGCCCGGGAGGTGCTGGAGAAGCTGGTGGCACTGACCAACGGGTGAAGCGGCGGCACGACGACGTTTGAACGGTCAACAACGAAACTTCGGAAAACTGCCACGACGCTGAATCACGATGTCCCGGGGTGCTCGCGTCTCCCGGGCCGCCAAAAAAGCAGGCCCCAGGTTTCATCATTGATGATGAGCGATTCGCCATCCCCGGGTACCCCATGCTTCACCTGGCCCTCGAAACCTCCGGCCGCGCCGGCACCGTGGCCCTCGGGCCGGTTGATGCCGACGCCCCCGACGCCGTCGCCGCCCTGCCCGGCAGGCGTCGCGGCCAGGTCGACCTGCTGCCCGTCGTTGCGGACCTCTTCGCCGAGCACGGCCACACCCCGGCCGACCTCGCTCTGGTCAGCCTCGCCCTGGGCCCCGGCTCCTTCACCGGGCTGCGGGTGGCGGTCGCCACCGCCAAGATGCTCAGCCTCACGCTCGGTGTGAAGCTGATCGGCGTCCCCACGCTGGACCTTCTCGTGGCCCAGCACCCCGGCCACGCCGTGGCCCTTAACGTCAAGCGCGGCACCGCCTGGAGCGCCGGGCCCGGTCTTGAACCCGCCCTCCGCGACCTGTCCGAGCTGACGGAGCTGGGTTTTCCGCGGGTGGCCGACCTCCCCGACGCGGACCTCCCCGCTGAAGCCGACGTGGCCGTCCTCTACCGCCTCGCCCACGCCCGGCACCTCGCATCCGACTACGATGACCCCTTGGCCCTCGCCCCCGCCTACATCCGCGAGCCCGAGGCCGTCACGCTGTGGGATGCCCGTCATCCGTGATCCGTGTTCCGTGATCCGTGATCCGCAAGCCCCGGCGCTTCAAATCGGATCACCGATCACGGTCCACGGATCACGGCGGTCCGCCGCAGGCCATCCCCGACCCCCACCGCTCACCCCCGCAGGCACCCCATGCCAAGCAAGATTGTGATTGTCGGCCGCCCCAACGTCGGCAAGTCCAGCCTGATGAACCGCCTGGCCGGGCGCAAGGTCTCCATTGTCGACCCCACCGCCGGCGTCACGCGTGACCGCGTGGTCACCGACGCCTTCATCCCCGGGCCCGACCCCGGCGACCCCGAGCGTGCCGTCGAATTGATTGACACCGGCGGCTACGGCGTTGAGGACACCCTGAGGCTCACCGCCGACATCGAGCGGCAGATCGCCGAGGGCCTGGCCGAGGCCGACCTCATTCTCTTTGTGATCGACGCCCGCGCCGGTGTCACCACCCTCGACCGCACCGTGGCCCGGCTGCTGCGCACCACCCAGGCCGGCGACCCGACACACCGCAAGCCGCTGCTGCTGATCGCCAACAAGGTGGACGCCGAAAACCTGGAGGCCGGCGCGTATGAAGCCGCCGAACTGGGCATGGGAGAACCGGTGCCCGTCAGCGCCGAGACGCGTTACCGCCTGAACCACTTCTACGACCGGATCCGCGCGGCCCTGCCGCCCGAAGACCCGAACGACCCCGAGCCGCGACCCCGCGACCACCGCGACGTGCGGGCCGCCCGCGAATCGGTCAAAGACAAGTCCAACGAGCACGACCTGGACCCGCGCACCGGCATCAAGCTGGCCCTGGTGGGCAAGCGCAACGCCGGCAAAAGCACCCTGGTCAACGCCCTGGCCGGCAGCGAGCGCGTGATCGTCAGCGAGCACGCCGGCACCACCCGCGACTCGGTCGACGTGCGCATCGACTACCTGCCCGAGCACGCCCGCGAGGGGACCAAGACGCGCCGCATGACGCTGATCGACACCGCCGGCGTGCGCAAAACCAAAAGCCTCGCCGACGACATCGAGTACTACAGCCAGCATCGCAGCCTCCGCAGCGTGCGCCGCAGCGACGTCTGCCTGCTCTTGATCGACGCCGCCGTGCCCATCAGCCAGGTCGACCACCAGCTGGTCAACGAGATCAAAAAGCACCACCGCCCCACCGTCATCGTGGTCAACAAGTGGGACGTCGCCGAAGACAAATACACCGAAGAGCAGTACGCCGAGTACCTCGAAGACGCCCTCAAAGGTCTGCCCTTCGCCCCGCTGGTCTTCATCAGCGCCGAGAAGAAAGAGGGCATGGAAGAGGTCGTTCAGCTGGCCCTGAACATCTACCAGCAAGCGCGCCACCGCGTCAGCACCGGCGACCTCAACGCCTTCCTGGACGAGGTCCGCAAAGAGCGCGGCCCCCGCGCGGGCAAGGGCGGCAAAACGCCCACCATCTACTACGCCACCCAGCACGGCATCAACCCACCCGCCATCACCGTGTTCGTGAATGACCCGGGCCTGTTCAACAACAACTACCAGCAGTTCCTGATGAACCGCATCCGCGACGAGCTGCCCTACAGCGAGGTGCCCATCGACCTCACGTTCAAGCCGCGGCGGCGGGACGACGCGGCGGAGCGGTACGGCGGGCACACGCACAAGCGCACCAAGTGACGCGACGCGGCTCGGCGTTTTCCTGGGGGGCGTGGGTCGCAGGCGACGTCGCGTCTCACAACGGTGGGTCCGGCGGCCCTTGACCCACCCTGCGAAATCAGAATCAGCGCGGACGCCTCTTCGTAGGGTGGGTCAAGGCTCGGCGGACCCACCGTGCCGCGGCCGAGCGCCCCCGCCGCGGCCCCGGGTCGGGATAACCTCACGTCATGCCGTCCGCACTTCGTCGATTCGCGTTCGTCGCCTGCTTCGCGCTCGCGTTGCCGGCCCACGCCCCCGCCGGCGTCTGGCTCGAAGCCGAGTCCCCCACCACCTCCACCCTGCCCGCCGGTGCACCCTTCGCGCCGGCCACCGACGCCGAGCGCATCCTGCTTTCCGGCGGTGACTGGCTCACCGCCGCCGGCGTCGCGGGCACCACACCCCCGCGCGCGACTTACACGTTCACCGGCGACGGCGAGGGCCCCTGCCGGTTGTGGGCGCGGAAGTTCTGGCGGCACGGCCCGTTCCGCTGGCGGCTGGACGGCGGCCCGTGGCAGACCGTCGGCGCCGACGCGGCGCTTATCGACCGCTCGCCGCTGCGCGAGCACGTCGAGGCGAGCTGGGTGTTCGCCGGCACCGCCGACCTGAAGTCCCGCGAGCACACCCTCACCGTCGAGCTGCTCGCCAACGAGGGCGACGACTACGTCGTGGGCCTGGACTGCTTCTGGTTCACCCCGACCGCGGAGATCCCCCGCGGGACACATGGCCGCAACCCCACGCCGCCGGAGCCCGAGCCGGGCTGGTTTGTGTACGACCCGCCCGCGCTCGACGGCCCGCCCGCGCTGCTGGACCTGCGGCATCTGAACGAAGCGGTCGCCGGGCAGAACGGCCCGCTTCAGCGCGACGGCGATGTGCTCGCACTGGGCGACGGCACGCCCGCCCGCTTCTGGGGCGTGAACGCGCCACCCGACGTGTGGGCCCTGCCCGACCCGCTGCAGCGTGACCTGGCCCGCGGCCTGGCGCAGCGCGGGACCAACCTCGTGCGCCTGCACGGCGCGCTGGGCGACACCGGCGACCCGACGCTGCCCGTTGATGAGAGACGACTCGAACACGCCCACCGCCTGATCGCGAACCTCAAAGCCAATGGCATCTACGCCAACGTCAGCTGGTACTTCCCGCTGTGGCTGAAAGAAGGCGGCGCCGACCCCGCGCCGTTCGGCAAGTTGTTCTACGACCAAGCCACGCAGGACCGCTACCTGAACCTCATGCGGTCGGCCTTCGGCGCGGTCAATCCGCACACGGGACTGTCCCTCGCCCACGACCCGGCCGTCGGCTTCATCGAGCTGTGCAACGAGGACAGCCTGTTCTTCTGGACGTTCAAGCCCGCCGACCTCCCCCCCGGCGAGCGGGCGTCGCTCGAAGCCCGCTTCGGCGGCCCGCTGCTCGGCCCGTGGCACCTGACCCGCGAAGGCCTGGCCACGCTGAACACGACCGACCGCGAACGCGCGGCCCGGCAGGCCCGCTTCTACGCCAACCTGCAGCGCGACTTCTACGCCCGCGCCGCCGCGGTGCTGCGCGACGAGCTGGGCTTCCGCGGGCTGATCGTCGCGGGCAACTGGCACACCGCCGACCCGGCCGTCACCGACGTGTTCGAACGCTGGAGCTACACCGCCGGCGACGTGATCGACCACCACGGCTACTTCGAGCCCGAGCACGCCGGCGACACCGCCGCCTACCGCGTCGAGCCCGGTCAGTCCTTCGCCGACGTGCCCGCCGTCCGCAATGCCGGCCGGCTGCCGCTGCGGCCGGTCAGCGTCGCGGGCTTCCCGCAGATGATCAGCGAGTTCGGCTGGCCCCAGCCCAACCGCTTCCGCGGCGACGCGGCGGTGCTGAGTGCGACGCTGGCCGCGCGGCAGGGCGTGGACGCGCTCACCTGGTTTTGCCTGAACCCGGGCCTGCTGCCCGGCGGGCTCGACGCGGGCGTGACCAAGTTCGGCCTGGGCACGCCGGTGATGACCGGGGCGTTTCCGGCCGCGGCGTTGATGTTTCGGCGCGGCGATACGCCCGAAGGCGTCACCGCCCCCGCCGCCTTCCTGAATGGTCCCACCCTCGACCGACAAGGCCCCGCCGGTCCCGCCGCGCTGGACAAGCTGCGCAGCGGCCACCCCCACGAGAAAACCAACGACACCCTCTCCCCCTACCGCGGCCCTGTTCTTTACAACTTTACCCCCAGGTCGCATCACGGATCACGCACCACGGATTACGTTCTTCGCTGGGAACCCGACACCGGCCTCGCACGCACCGCCACCCGACGCAGCCTCACCGCTACGGGCTTCCTCGCCCAGTCCAGCCCGATCGCGGTCGGCGACGCCGAGGTCGTCTCGCGCAACCACCACGGCTCGGTCGCGGTGGTCGCGCTCGACGACGCGCCGCTTGTCGAGGCTCGCCGCGTCCTCATCCAGGCCGTGACCGAAGACCGCCCCACCGGCTGGCGCACCCGCGCCGGCGTGATCGAGAGGCTGGGCACGCTGCCGTGGCGGGTGCGCGACATCGATGCGACCGTCACCTTGCCCTGGCCGGGCCCGCCGCCACGGCGGGTGTTCGCCCTCGACGGCGCGGGCGTGGCCGCACCATCGGACGAGGCCTGGTCGCTCGACGGCGGCCGGCTGAAGATCACGCTTCCCCGCAACCGGCTCTACACGCTGGTCGAGCGTTGAGATTCGACGTGGGACCCGGAACAGGGCCGCCCTATCATCCGCGGCCTACCGCCCCTCTCCTCCCGTCGCTCCGCCATGAAGCCCCCCGCCACGCCCCCCGACGACGCCCCGACCGCGCGCGCCGGCGGGCGAGCTCGCCCCGATCGCCTGGCGGGCCTCAGCCTGCCGCGCCAGGTTCTGGTGCTGGCGGTGTGGCCGTTCTTTGAACTCTTGCTCAACGCGTTGGTGGGGGTGGTAGACACCGCGCTGGCCGGCCGCATCTCCGAGGTCACGCTCGACGCCATCGGCGTGGCAGCCTACGTGGGCTGGCTGCTGAGCATGCTGCACAACGCCGTGGGGATCGGCGCCGGGGCCCTGATCGCCCGCGCGGTGGGCGCCCGCCGCCAGAGCGCCGCCGACGCGGCGCTGGGCCAGGCGCTCTTCATTGCCGCGGTGTGGGGGGTGGCCACCGCCGTGGCGGTCGCCGCCGCGGCGCCGTGGATCGCTGCGATCTTCCGCCTGCCCGCGGGCACCGCCGAATTGGTGGTGACGTACCTGCGGATCCTGTCGCTGGGCAGCGCGTTTGGTGCGGTGATGATCGTGGGCAACGCCGCGCTGCGCTCCGCCGGCGACACCCGCACGCCCTTCGTGACCATGGTGGTGGTCAACGCCGTCAACGCCGTGCTGTCGGTGCTGCTGACCTTCGGCCCCACGCCCTTCGGGGGCCACGGCGTGGCGGGCATCGCGGCCGGCACCGCCGCGGCCTGGGGCGTGGGCGCGGTGCTGGTGCTGGCGGTGCTCTACCGCGGCCGCGGCCCGCTGCGGCTGCGCCTCCGCCGCCTGCGTCCGCACCGGATCCTGGGCGGCCGCATCGTCCGCGTCGGCGTGCCCAGCCTGATCGAGAACAGCGGCATGTGGGTCGGCAACGCCGCGATCGGCGGCATCGTCGGCACGCTCATGGCCCGCAGCGGCACCGACGGGCTCATGGGCGCCCACGTCATCGGCATCCGGCTCGAATCGCTCAGCTTCCTGCCCGGCGTGGCGGTGGGCATCGCCGCCGCCACCCTCACCGGCCAGCACCTGGGCCGCGGCGACGCCGCCGGCGCCGAGCGGGCGATCCGCCTGTGCTGGGGGCTGGCCGCATCGGTCATGGGCGCGATGGGCCTGGTCTTTCTGCTGGCCCCCGGCACGCTGGCCTGGCTCATGGCCCCGGGCGACGAGATGGCCACCGTCCGCGAGCGGGCCGTGCCCCTGCTGATGATCTGCGGCCCCATCCAGATTTTCTTCGCCACCTATCTCGTGCTGAGCCAGGCCCTCCGCGGCGCCGGCGACACCCGCGGACCCATGGCCATCACTTACTTCAGCACGTTCCTGGTCCGCCTGCCCGCCGCGTGGCTGCTGGGCGTCACCCTCGGCCACGGGCTCACCGGCGTGTGGTTCGCGCTGTGCGGCGAGCTGGTCGTCCGGGGCACGCTGTACTACCTGCGGTTCCGCGGCGGGGCGTGGCGGACGGTGCGGGTTTGAACCGATTTCAGATTTTTGATTTCAGATTTCAGATGTGGGAGCCTGCACAGACGCGGCCGAGGGTATGACCGCTTCCAGTCAATCTGAAATCTGCAATCTTAAATCTGAAATGGATTACACCCTCCCCCACACCCCCGCCGACCGCCCGCAGGTCATGGGCATCCTCAACGTCACCCCCGACAGCTTCAGCGACGGGGGGCGGTACGACGCGCCCGGCACCGCTGTGGCCCACGCGCTGAAGATGGCCCACGACGGGGCCGATCTGATCGACGTGGGGGGGGAGTCCTCGCGGCCGGGAGCCACGCGGGTCAACGCCGCCGAGCAGATCGCCCGCACCGCAGAGGTGATCCGGGGCTGCCGGGCGGCCCTCGACCACGCGGGCTTCGAAGCGGTGGCGATCAGCATCGACACCACCCGCGCCGCCGTGGCCGCCGCCGGCCTGGACGCCGGAGCGGCGCTGGTGAACGACATCAGCGCGGGGGAGGACGACCCGGACCTGTTCCTCCTCGCCGCCGACCGCGGCGTGCCGCTGGTGCTGATGCACAAGCGGGGCGAGCCGGCCACCATGCAGGACGACCCGCGCTACGACAACGTGGTTGCCCGGGTCGGCGACTATTTAATGGAGCGGTTCGACGCTGCGACCGCCGCGGGTCTCGACCCGGCCGGCGTGGCAATCGACCCGGGCCTGGGCTTTGGCAAGTCCTTCGACCACAACCTGGCGCTGCTGGCGGCGCTGCGGCGGGTCACCGCTCTGGGCCCGCCGGTGCTGCTGGGGGCCAGCCGCAAGCGTTTTCTGGCCCGTATCGCCGGATGCCCCGACGCGTCGGTCGAGCCTGACCCCGCAGGTGGATCGGCGGCCACCACCGCGTGGGCCGTGGCCCAAGGTGTGCGGATGGTCCGGGTGCACGATGTGCGGCTGCACCGACAGGCGGCGGATACCGCGTGGGCGATCGTGGGAGCCGAAAAAAACAGCGTTCAGGATGAATCATGGGATTATTCTTGATTTTTTAGGTTGCCGTTTGGGTTCAAATGAACTGCGATCCTCTTAGTAACTTGTGTACTCCGCCGTCTTTGCGTGAAACCAGCTGGCCAGATGGTTGGTTTATTATCGGTCCAATATGACCCGCGTTCGCTTGTAACTTGCGATATTTAATGGATTTAATGAATGAACGCGTGTAGAATTTGTCTCTCATGCGTGGACGTCGGCATGGGCGATAGGATGGTTGCCGACGCGAACAACCGGCACAACCGCCATAGACCTGCCGGCCTCTATTGGAGAGGTCGGACTTATGGGACTTGCGAGTGCCCGCCGCCGTGCCCACTGCCTTAAAACAGATTGGAGTTTTTCCATGAGCCCCTTTGCCCCTACCCCCCTGAATGCCCCGGCCGTCACCGCGTACGACTCGGCCCAACGCTCCGCCCGGACCGACGCCGGCGCTCACACCGCCGGAGCGCCTGCTGAAGTCGTGCGTGGTGAAGACCAGGTCCAGCTGTCCAGCGCCGCCCGCATCCTCGGCGGCCAGAGCCAGAACGCCGACATCCGCGAAGACCTGGTCGCCCGCATCCGCGGTGAGATTGCCGCCGGCACCTACGAGACCGCCGACAAGCTCGACGCGACCGTCAGCCGTCTGGCCCGCGACCTGGGCTGATCCGCAGACGGGACGATCCGCAGACGGGACGATCCGCGACCTACGCTTTCTCCTCCGAGCCCCGCCGTGCTCCGCACCGCGGGGCTTTTTCGTGGCTGCGGAGTTTGAAACATGCAAACGTACTGAAGCGACAGGAGGAACCTGAGTTTGGATCCCAGTCCGTTCTCGGGTGCCACGGCCTTCAGGCCGTGCGCGTCCCCCGTGAAGAACACGGCCTGAAGGCCGTGGCACCCCCAACGGGCTCGCCGGCGCGCGTGACGAAATCTGTTCACGGCGTCGCCGCGTTGCCGGGCTCGGGCGGCAGGGGCAGGTTCTCGATGCCGTAGCGCTCCTTGGCCTCGGGGGTGGGCTCGGGCAGGTCGGCGCCGACCACCGGGGGCTTGGTGTCCACCAGCGTGACCACCGTGCCGCCGGCGCGGTCGTGGGTGCCGACATCCAGAAACACGATCGTCCACGCGCCGGCTCCCTCCGGGCCGTCGGCGCCGTCGATCACCGGCCGCTCCAGCACCGCCCGCACGCCGGCCTTGCCCTCGGGGCCCCGCACGCGGAAGGCGTACTCGCCCCGCTCGAACGGCGCGTCGGCCGGGCCGGCCACCTGGGTCGACCCGGTCGCCAGCCAGCCCGCCTCGATCGGGGCGCCGATCTCGCGCTGCAGCTCTACGGCCTGCTGCACCCGCTCCAGGGCCGCCCGGTAGGGCTCGGCCTGCTTGGTGCGGTTGACTGTCAGCACAAAAGCCGTGCCCGCCGAGATCGCCCCCAGCAGCAGAAACGCCCCGAAGGTCAGCATCAGCGACCGCAGCCGGTGACGCACATACCAGGGGCGGGGGTCGGAGGTGGTCGGGGGGGGCGCGGGGTTCATGGCTCGTGGATTCTACGGCGGGGCTCGCGTGTGATCCGTGGTCCGTGGTCCGTGGTCCGTGATCCGTGATCCGTGATCCGACAAGCAGCGATCGCCCCCTCTGATCGGATCACGGACCACGCACCATGGATCACGAGCCCGACAGCGACGCCGGGTACACTGTCCCGCTGCGCCCCACCGAGACCCTACAGAACCCCGAACACCAAAATGGCCCTCAACCACCTCCGCAACGTCGCCATCATCGCCCACGTCGACCACGGCAAGACCACGCTGACCGACCAGCTGCTCTACCAGTCGGGCATGTTCCGCACCGAAGACCTGGACAAGCTGGCCGGCGGCCAGCACAACCTGGTCATGGACACCGGGGACCTCGAACGCGAGCGTGGCATCACCATCACGGCCAAAAACTGCGCCGTGAACTACCGCCACACCGACGGCGCCGACTACAAGATCAACCTGATCGACACCCCGGGCCACGCCGACTTCGGCGGCGAGGTCGAGCGCGTGCTCAACATGGCCGACGGCTGCCTGCTGGTCGTCGACGCCTTCGAGGGCCCCATGCCCCAGACCCGCTTCGTGCTGCAGAAGGCCCTGGCCATCGGCCTCAAGCCCGTGGTCGTGGTCAACAAAATCGACCGCCCCGACGCCCGCCCCGAAGACGTGGTCAACGAGGTCTTCGACCTGCTGGGCGACCTGGACGCGCCCGACGACGCGCTGGACTTCCCCATCATCTACGCCAGCGCCAAGAACGGCTGGTGCACGAAAGACCTCGACCAGGTCGGCGATGGCCACCCCGAGAACATGCTCGACCTCTACGAGGCGATCCTCACCCACGTACCCGCCCCCTACGCCGAGAACTCGGCCCGCGGCAAGGCCGCCGGGTTCAGCAACGCCACCGAGGCGCTGGCCGCGCCGCTGCAGATGATGGTCACCACCATCCAGTACAGCGACTACGTGGGCCGCATCGCCATCGGCCGCATCACCGCCGGCCGCCTGAACGCCGGGCAGCAGGTGACCGTCATCAACCGCGCCGGCGAGGGCAAGCAGCAGAAGGCGCAGAAAGTGATGATCTTCGACGGCCTCAAGCAGACCGAGGCCGCCGAGGTGATGACCGGCGACATCTGCGCCGTCATCGGCCTGGACCCCATCGACATCGGCGACACCATCGCCTGCCCCGACCGCCCCACCGCGCTCCAGAGTGTCGAGATCGACCAGCCCACGCTGACCATGACCTTCCGCGTCAACGACTCGCCCTTCGCCGGCCGCGAAGGCAAGTATGTCACCAGCCGGCAGGTCTACGACCGGCTGATGAAAGAGCTGCAGTCCAACGTCGCCCTCCGCGTCGAGCGCGGCGACGGCGGCGACGAGTACAAGGTCAGCGGACGCGGCCTCATGCACCTGGGCGTGCTGCTCGAAACCATGCGGCGCGAGGGCTACGAGCTGCAGGTCGGCAAGCCCGAGGTGATCCTTAAGCGTCCGGAAGAAGGCGAAGAGCACGCCGGCAAGCTGTGCGAGCCCATCGAGCAATTGGTCATCGACTGCCCGGCCGACTGCCAGAACGACGTCATGTCGCTCGTCACCAACCGCAAGGCCGAGATTGTCAGCATGGACCCCAAGGCCGGCGCCGGCGACTACATCCACATGGAGTTCACCATCCCCGCCCGCGGCCTGATCGGCCTGCGCACGCGGATGCTCACCGCCACCCAGGGCCGGGCCGTCATGCACCACACCCTGCTGCGCTACGAGCCCATGCGCGGCGAGGTGCCCGCCCGCTCCGCCGGCGTGATCGTCAGCAGCGAGGGCGGTCAGGTCACCCCCTACGCCCTGCACGGCCTGTACGACCGCGGCTTCTTCTTCGTCGCGCCCGGTGCGCAGTGCTACGAGGGCCAGGTCATCGGCGAGCACTGCAAGGACAACGACATCATCGCCAACCCCGTCAAGAGCAAGCAGCTCACCGCCGTGCGTACGCGGGGCGGCAAAGACGACAACATGCAGATCAAGCCGCCCAAAGAGATGAGCCTCGAGGCCTGCCTCGAATACATCGCCGAAGACGAGCTGGTCGAGATCACCCCCGAGAGCATCCGCCTGCGCAAGCGGATCCTGCAGGACAGCATGCGCCGCAAGAAGCAGCGCTCGGCCAAGGACAAGACCAAGGCGAAGGCGTAGGTCGGCCTCCGTGCGAGGTTCGCAAAGCCTCACCTCACCCGTCGGCCGAGCGGGCTGCGCCCGCACGAGCTTGCCGTATCCACGGCCGAGTCGGCTCTTCGCAGGTCAGGACAGGGCCCTGCGAGCCGACCGTGCGTGGTGCACCGCCGCTCACACCGCGTCCGACAGCGCCGCCGCGCCCGCGACCACCCCGCTCGTCGCCCGGCTCATCGCGGCGTAGTCCAGCGTATCCGGCAGATCCGAGACTTCGTGGTCATGCGGGTTCCGGAACCCGCTGGTGTCGGTCAGCATCAACACCGGGTCGCCCTCGCCCCAGAACGGGCCGTGGTCCGACAGCCACCAAACGTCTTTGGCTCTCGGAATCGCGTGGGCCACCAGCTTCAGGTCGGTTGTCTACGGAAGGCTTTGGCGAACCGTTTCAAGGGCCGTCGCGTCGCGAGGTCCGACACGCACGCGATGAAGTCGCCGCGCGTCGGCAGCACCCGCCGCAGCAGGGCCGGAATCTCTTGCGGGCAGGTCTGGCTGCCCGGCGCGTCGTCGTAGTAGCCAAGCATCTCCAGGCAGACCATGCAGCCCACGTGATCGCCGGCGTCTCGGCAGCGTCCGTTTCGTACCGCTGGGTCGCGATCTCCTGTCCCATGCTCTTGCATTCGCGCTCGATCATCCCGATCGCAGCGGCAATCGTGCTCGGTCGGCTGTCGTGGCGCACGCCAATCAGTCCCGCCAGTACGTGCATGTGGTGGGTCAGCCGTTCGATGCGTTCGTGATTCTGGATCGCGGCTCTGGACATCCGTGGCATGGCGGCAGAAAACGCTTTCCGCGGAGATTCGAAACCTACACCCTATTCTGAAGGGGTGAGCGATCCCCACCCCTCTCGTTCGGCCGCCAGCCCCGGCTTCAACTGGCAGACCACCTACGCCGACCTGCCCGAGGGTTTTTCGGATCCGGCCGACGCCGCCCCCGCACCCGACCCGCAGACGGTTGTGCTGAACGAACCGCTGGCACGCGACCTGGGGCTCGACGCCGCGGCGCTGTCCGGTGAAACCGGCGCCGCCGTCTTCACCGGTCAATCCATCCCGCCGGGCGCCACGCCCGTGGCGCAGGCCTACGCCGGCCACCAGTTCGGCGGGTTCACCCTGCTGGGCGACGGGCGGGCGATGCTGCTGGGTGAGCACGTGACCCCGACGGGCGAGCGCGTCGATATCACGCTCAAGGGCAGCGGGCCGACGGCCTTCGCGCGGCGTGGCGACGGGCTGGCGACCCTCGGCCCGATGCTGCGCGAGCATGTGGTGAGCGAGGCGATGCACGCGCTGGGCGTCCCCACCACCCGCAGCCTGGCGGTGGCGACCACCGGGCGGCACGTCCGCCGCACCGACCTGCTGCCCGGCGCGGTGCTGACCCGCGTGGCGGCCAGCCACGTGCGCTGCGGCACCTTCCAGTACGCGGCGCGGGCGCTGGGGCCCGACGCGGTGCGGGCGCTGGCCGACCACGTGATCGGCCGGCACTTCCCCGACGCGGCGTCGGCCGAGCACCCGCACCGCGCGATGTTTCAGCAGATCGTGCAGCGGCAGGCCGAGCTGGTCGCGGGCTGGATGGCGGTGGGCTTTGTCCACGGGGTGCTGAACACCGACAACCTGGCGGTCAGCGGCGAGACGATCGACTACGGGCCCTGCGCGTTTCTCGACGCCTACGACCCGGAGGCGGTCTTCAGTTCCATCGATCGCAACGGCCGCTACCGCTACGACAATCAGCCGGGTATCACGCAGTGGAATCTGGCCCGGCTGGCGGAGGCGTTGCTGCCGCTGCTGGGTGAGCCGGGCGACGCCGGCGACGACGCCGGCGTGGCGTGGGCCACCGCCGCGGTGGAGGGCTTTGCCGACCGCTACACCGCGGCGTGGCGCGGGCGGCTGGTCCAGAAACTGGGGCTCGGCGGATCGTCCGACGCCGATGCCGCGCTGGGCGACGAACTTCTGGCGTTGATGCAGAGCGTGGCCGCCGACTTCACCCAGAGCTTCCGGGGCCTGGCCGGGGACGCGGACCCGCAGGCCCGGCCAGCGGCGACCGTGCTGCGCGACGCGGCGGGCTTCGGCCCGTGGCGCGACCGGTGGTGGGCTCGGCTTGCCAACCAACCGGGCGGCCCCGACGCGGCCGCGATGCGGCTGCGGGCCGTCAACCCCGCCGTCATCCCCCGCAACCGCGCACTGCAGGACGCCCTCGATGCGGCGGAGATGCGGAACGAACTGAAACCGGTGCGCCGTCTGCTGACGCTGCTCTCCCACCCCTTCGATGACCCCGCCGACGCCACCGACCTGACCGCCCCGCCGCCCGCCGGGGCGCCGCGCTTCGCGACCTACTGCGGCACCTGACTGCGGTCCTTCTTCTGCCGCGCGTTGGTGAGCGATTCGGTTGAAAAGCTGATCTTGACCGGCACCTTGTACCGGCTCAGTAACGGGGTCAGGAAACGCCGGAGTCCCTTGATGGCTGAACTGAACGCCATAAATGCGCATCAACGTGAGGCGTCGCTCTCACGACGCAGAGATACTCCCCAAATCAGGCGACTCGGTGCGAGAGCAGTATGGGCTTGAAAGGCGGAATGGCAAACCCGGGTTGAAAAAGTGCGGACCCGGGGCGGATTTCGCCTGGGGCACCCATTCCGGTGCTTCCCCGCCCCCAGGGTTGACGCGCTTCAGAAGATTTCGGAGCCGTTCAGGCCGCCAGGCCAATCGGCGGCGGCCCGGTGGTCGCCCGCGGCATCTGGCCGCCCTCGACCCGATCCCGCCCGCTCTCCTTCGCCGCGTACAGGTTCAGGTCGGCCAGCGATGTCAGCGATTCGGGGGTCTGGGCGTCTGATGTCACCCGCGTGGTCGCGATACCGATGCTCACCGTCACGAATCGCGACGTGGGGCTGTCCGGGTGCTTGATCTGCGCCCTCCGCAGGTTCGCGCGGATTTTCTCGGCCCGCTGCCGCGCGCCCTGCGCCCCGGTCATGGGCAGGATCACCGCGAACTCCTCGCCGCCGTATCGCGCGGGCATGTCGGCCGCCCGCTTGAACGCCCGGCGGATACCGCGGGCAACTTTCTTCAGGCAGGCGTCGCCCGCCGGGTGCCCCGCGGCGTCGTTGAACGCCTTGAAGTGGTCCACGTCGATCATCAGCAGCGAAAGCGGCTTGCCCGAACGCCGCGCCACGGCGATTTCGCGGTCAAGCGCTTCGTCAAACCGCCGTCGGTTGGCCAGACCGGTGAGGGCGTCGGTCTGGGCCAGCCGCTGCTGCCGCCGCGTGATGGCGAGCAGCCGCACGATGCAGAGGGCGAACGCGGCCGCCAGCAGCCATAGCGCCACGCCCAGCGCCCTCAACGCGGTGACGGTGTCCGCCACGCCGACCAGCAACTCGGCCTCGTCTACTTCGAGGGCCAACCCCAGACCGGGGCGGGCCCGCCACGCCCAGGCGGTCATGACCCGCACGCCCCGCCGGTTGACCTCGCCCGCCGCGGCACGCCCGCCGCCCCCGGCCCGCGGAACCCACCGTGCCGGGTCGCCGGTGCTCGTGCGGCCGTGAGCGTCGAACAGCACCACCCGCGCGGATTCACCAATCGAGGTCAGTGCGGGCATGCCGCCCAGGGCCTCGTCGCTTTCAAGGCCGATGACCAGAAACGCCCGGGCCGGCCCATCGGGGTCGCCCACCCGTGCCACGAGGGCCAGCGTCGGGGTGCCGTCCGCGGCCGCCGGCCCGATAAAAGCCGCCCCGTCTCGGCCCGGAGTCGTCACCATCTCCGGCGTCAGCCATGTAAGTTCCTGATCGCTGCGTCCCGCGGTCACGTACGTGCGGCCGTCGGGCGTGCGCAGCTCGCAGCTCGTGTGTGTGACGAGACCGAAGTTCTCGTCGAACACCTGCGTGATCGCGTCGAGTGTCTCGGTGTCGAAGCGGACCTCGGATCCGAGTGCCGCCACCGCCGACCGCAGCCGCGGCGTGGCGGCGGCATCTTTGAGCGCATCTGCGGCCACCGTCAGCCAGCCCTCCAGCCCGTGGGCCGTTGCGGAGGTGATTGCCGAGAGCATCCGCGTCCGCTGGGTTCGGGCCCGGTCGTCGATGCCCTGCGTGCGGTACTGCAACCAAGCCCCACCGGCCACGAGGGCGGCGATGCCGCCGGCGCTGGCGTACACCAGCAGACGGGTTCGCCACGTCGGCCGAGATCGAGACGTGATAGTTGCAGACAAGGCGTGCTCCGGACCCGACGCGGCGGTACTCCCCCCCGGTCAGGATCGGGCGTCGGTCCCGCCGGGTTTCGGGAATCGGTCCCGTACGGCGGAGATGGGTAAGACTTCATCAAGAATGAGTGACCGCGACGCGTTATCGGGGGCTGGCGCGTACGGCGGGCTGCAGCGTGCGGTGCGCGGCCCGCAACCGCCGCCTCGACCCCGCACGACGCGATGCCTCGCCGGCCGTTCGCTGGCGCGGTCAAGCTCACCGGCCGCGGCCAGCCCCGCCTTCGCGGTTTCCCGCGGGTTGCGAGTCCTGATGTCCACCGTGTGCTGGTGTCGCCACGCCCGGCCGGCGCTTGGTCCGGGGCGGTCGAGCCGCCTCGCACCACGACGACCGCAAAAATGCCCGGTCCTTGCGGACCGGGGTGCAGAAGATTCTGGCATTGCGGTGACCTGAGGCAAAGCCCGCTCGGACGATCGGCGCCGCTCAGACAAGAAGCGCCGCGGGGTTCTCCAGCAGCCGCTTGACCGTCGCCAGGTACTGAGCCCCCACGGCGCCGTCGATGGTGCGGTGGTCGCCACTAAGGGTCACGTTCATCTCGTGACCGATCACAATCGCCCCATCGCGGACCACCGGCTTCTGGATCGCCGCACCCACCGCGATGATGGCGGCGTTGGGCGGGTTCACGATCGCGGTGAACTGCGTGACGCCGTATTGCGGCATGCCCAGGTTGCTGATGGTGATGGTCGAGTCGCTCATCTCGCTGACGGTCAGGCCCTTGTCGCTGCGGGCCTTCTTCGCCAGGTCCTTCACGTCGGCGCTGATCTGACGCAGGCCCTTCTGGTGGGTGTCGCGCACGGTGGCGACCAGCAGGCCCCCGCCCTTTTCGTCGGGCAGGCTGACCGCCACGCCCACGTGGACCGTGCCGTGCTGCACGATGTTGTCGCCGTTCCAGCTGCTGTTGACCGCGGGGTGCGACACGCAGCCCATAGCCACCGCGCGGGTGACAAAGTCGTTGATGCTGAGCTTGATGCCCTGGCTTTCCAGCTGGCCGTTGATGGTCTTCCGCAGCTCCATGAGCGGGTCCATGTTGACCGCGACCGAGACCTGGAAGTGCGGCACGGTGGTTTTGGATTCGACCAGCCGCTTGGCGATGGTCTTGCGCATGCCGGTGAGCTGGATGGTCTTGCTTTCGAGGCCGGCCGACGGCAAGGGGGCGACCGGAGCGGACGTCATGGCCGCGGCGACCGGGGCGGACGATCCGCCGCCGCTGCCACCGCCGCCCTTGCCCTGGGCCGCGGCCAGCACGTCACGCTTGATGATGCGGCCGTCGGGTCCCGATCCGCTGATCGACGACAGCTCCACGCCGTGCTCGTCGGCCAGCTTGCGGGCCAGGGGCGAGACGCGGATCTTGCCGCCGCCCGAGCCGCCGCCGGACGCGGGGGGCTGGGCCGCGGGCGTCGGCCCGTCGGGCGCCCCGCCGCCGCCGGTGGACGGGGTCGCGTCGCCGCCCGCGGGGGCCGCCTTTTTGCTCGCCGCCTCGCCGCCGCCCGCGTCCGCGTTCTTGATCGCGTCTTCGGCGCTCTCACCCTTCTCGGCCAGGATCAGGATCACGTCGCCCACGGGCACGGTCGCGCCCTCGTCGATGTTGATCTTCGCCACCGTGGCGTCGTCAAACACCTGCACCTCCATGGTCGCCTTGTCGGTCTCCACGTCCGCAATCGCGTCGCCCGACGAGACGGAGTCGCCCTCCTTCACATTCCACTTGAGCAGCGTGCCCTCTTCCATGGTGTCGGACAGGCGGGGCATGGTGATGGTGATGGGCATGGGGGGGCTCCGTGGATCGGGAAGTCAAGATGCCGCATAAACCCGGCCGCGGGCCGGGCGCGTGAGCGTTGACGGGCGTCACGCCGCGGGGGTCAAGATGGTATCGCGCCCGGGAACCCCGGGGCGGTTGCCGGCCGGCGTTGCGTAGACTCCGGACCATGGCAAACGTCGCGATGTTTTGGCGACGGGCCGGCGTCGCCTTGGCGGTGGCCCTGGGGCTCGCCGGCTGCACCCACCCGCCGCCGCGGCCCGGCACGCCCGCACCGCCGGCCGTCCGCGAAGCGGTTGACGATCTGGACCGGGTGTTCGACACGTCGTACGCCTGGTGGGGACGGGTGGCCGCCCCCGCGACGGGCGGCTGCTTCTATTCGCTGAGCGGCCGACGCGCGTCCGCCGGCGACGCCCGCTTCGGGCCGGACATCGAGTCGCTCCAGAAGCTGGTTGCCGTGCTCGATTGGACCGACCTGCTCGGCGACGCCCCGGCGGCCTTCAAGCGTCACGTGGCCGCTTTTCTGCAAGCACGCCAGGACGCGGACAGCGGCTTCTTCCGCGATCCGCAGCACGCGGATTCGTACAACCCCAACAGCCTGCAGCGGGCCACGGGCATGGCCGCCGGCACGCTGGCGCGGGTGGGCGGCGTGCCACGGTTTCCGCTGCCGGCCGCGCGCGTCGCCAAGAACCGCGAGGCGGCGCAGCACTTCGCGTTTCTCGATTCGCCCGCGGCGCTGCGCGGGTGGCTGACCGACCTGCCGTGGGACGACCGGGCCTGGACCGCGGGCGCGCGGCTGCGGACGCACGCGGGCACCTTCCGCGAGCTGTCCGAGCCGCGTCGCACAGAACTGCTCGGCGTGGTCGAGCGTTTCGTTGCGGACCGCCAACAGCCCGACGGGTTCTTCGGCGGCGCCGACGCCCCCTGGTACTCGCGTCTGTCGGGCACCTACAAGGTCGCGGCGTTCCTGGACATGAACGGCCGGGACATCCCGCGGCGGTCGGAGATGGCCACGACCCTCCGCGGGCTGCTGCGTGACCGGCACTACAACCACACGATCGTGCTCTACAACACCGCCAACCTGCTGCACATCCTGCAACGCAACGGCGTGGCGTTTGCGGCGCCCGAGCGGGTGGCGCTGGTCGGGCGGTGCACGGACATTCTCCGGACGCTGCGCGGCCCCGACGGCGGGTTCGTTACCCAACGCGATGTCCCGTCGCCAACGTCCAACGGCCGGCTGCTCGGCCGCGACGTGGTGGAGTCCAACACCAACGCCACCGGCCTGGCCCACAAAACCCGCGGTTTGTTGATCGAGTTTCTGACCGGCGATCCGTTCCCACACCCGCACGCGCGGGGCGGGGTGCTGCTGGACGCATTGGATTCGGGTGATCGCCCGCGGTCGCGATGACCGGGAATGGAAGCCCGGCGCCGCGGCACGGTGGGTCCGCCAGGCCTTGACCCACCCTACGGAAGCCGACGCGCCGTTGCCGGCCCCGCGGGGGCTTCGGCCGCGCCGTCGGGGTGTCGTGGAGGGCGGGGCTGGGGCGGGGCTGGGGCGGGCCGCCGCCGCCGCCCCGACGCCCACGACACTCACGAGAAGGGCCGACCCGCGGTTACGCGTTGTACGTCACCTGGCGGACCGCTTCCGCGATCTTCCGCGCGTTGGGGAGCATCTCCTGCTCCATCTCACGGTTGTACGGCGCCGGCACGTCGTCGTTGTGTACCCGCTTGACGCTGTTGTCCAGGTCATCGAAGCAGCGCTCGTACACCTGCGCGGCGACCTCGGCGCCGACGCTGGCGAAGGGCCAGCTCTGGTCGGCGACGACGCAGTAGTTGGTTTTGCTGACGCTCTTGGCGACGGTCTCGATGTCGAAGGGGCGGTAGGTCCGCACGTTGATGACTTCGATGTCCAGGCCTTCCTTCTCAAGCTCTTCGGCGGCGTCGAGGGCGAAGTGCACCGGGCGGCCGGCGCTGACGACGGTGCAGTCGGTGCCTTCTTTGATGACCTCGGCCTGGCCCAGGGGGATGACGAAGTTGTCGTCGTTCTCGGGCGGGGCCCACAGGCCGCCGTGCAGGTAGCGAGAAAAGTCCTTGTCGCCGCGGGCGCCCATGCCCAGCATGCGTTCGGACTCGAGGTTGAAGAAGGGGTCGGGGTCTTTAATGCCGGCTTTCAGCAGGCCCTTGGCGTCCCGCGGGGTCGCGGGCACGGCGAGCTTGAGGCCGGGCACGCTGCTGAACATGCTCTCGACCGACCAGCTGTGGGTGGAGCCGAGCTGGCCGCCGGCGCCGTTGTTGCCGCGGAAGACGATGGGGCAGCCGAACTGGCCACCGCTCATGTAGAGCATCTTGGGGGCGTTGTTGATGATCTGGTCGGCGCTGACCAGGCAGAAGCTCCAGCTCATGAACTCGATGATGGGCTTAAGCCCGCACATGGCGGCGCCGATGCCCAGGCCCGCGAAGCCGGTCTCGCTGATGGGGCTGTCGACGATGCGGCGGGGGCCGAACTCTTTGAGCATGCCCTCGGACACCTTGTAGGCGCCGTTGTATTCGGCGACCTCTTCGCCCATGAGGAAGATGTCGTCGTCGGTCCGCATCTCCTCTTCCATGGCCTGGCGGAGGGCTTCGCGGTACTGGATCTTGCGGGATTCGTCTTGAGCGACCATGGCGGGGCTTTCGGGAGGGGGGCAGTCGTTCGGCGTTTCGCCCGTGTAGCGCGGCGGGCGGGCGGGTTCAGATGTACTGGCGCAGCAGCCAGAAAACGATCATGGCGAGGATGGGCCCCCCGATGCCGGCGAGGCCGAAGATGACCGCGGCGACGACCCACGGCGAAGCGCCGTCTTCCGCGCGACCGTCGACCGCGGGGTCGGGACCAGGCTCCGGGTCAGGCAAAGTCGGGATTGGGGGCGCCCTTCTTGTACGGTCCGAACGGGTTGGCGTACACGTCGGTGAACAGCTCTTCGATCGGCATCGGGTCGCTGGCCTCGGCGAAGGCGATGGCGGCTTTGGCGGCTTCTTTGGCTTTGGCGTCCATGGCTTCGCACTGGGCTTCGGTGGCGCGGCCGGCATCCTGCAGCTGCACGACCAGGCGGTTGATGCAGTCCACGTCCTGCTTGTGGCTGACCTCGTCCTTGCTGCGGTACTTCTGGGGGTCGCTCATGGAGTGGCCCTGGTAGCGGTAGGTCTTGACGTTGACGTAGGCGGGGCCGGGCTCGCGGCCGTCGCGGTCGTAGGTGGGGAGTTGCTCCCGCTTCAAACTACGTTCGTTGTAGTTGATGGGCCGCGCGCCGCGGGCGCCGTCGACGGCCTGCTTGAAGGTGGCGTAGGTGTCGAGCACGTCCTGGCCGTCGCACTCGAAGTAGCGCAGGCCGTAGGCCTCGGCCCGCGATTTCTGGTCGTGGGCCATGGCGGTGCCGCGGGCGATGTCGGTGCCCATCGAGTAGCCGTTGTTTTCGAGCACGAAGATCAGCGGCAGGTTGTAAATGCTCGCCAGGTTCATGGCCTCGTGGGTGGCTCCCTGGTTCAGGGCCCCGTCGCCCATGTAGCAGAGGGCGACCTTGTCCTCGCTGCGGTACTGCGCGGCCCAGGCCAGGCCGCAGCCCAGGGGGTTCTGCCCGCCGACGATGGCGTGCCCGCCGTACATGGCGTTGGGCTTGTCGAACATGTGCATGGACCCGCCCTTGCCCTTGGCGCAGCCGGTGACCTTGCCGTACATCTCGGCCATGCAGGCGTTGGGGTCCATGCCCCTGGCCAGCGCGTGGCCGTGGTCGCGGTAGGCGGTCACGATGGGGTCGTCGTTGTTCGTGGCCCCGATCGAGCCCACGGCGGTGGCTTCCTGCCCGATATAGATGTGGCAGAAGCCGCCGATCTTGGCCTGCTGGTAGGCCTGCATGGTCCGCTCTTCGAAGCGGCGGATCAGCATCATGTCGTAGAGCATGCCGTGCAGACGCTCGTCGCTGAGCCCGACAAAAGGGTCGGCGGCGGCGGAGGAATCGCCCTCTTTGACAGACGGGCTGGCGCTGCTCATGGATCGGTCCTGGGAAGGTCGGTGGCGGGCGGAGGTGGCGGGCGGTGGCGGGCGGGCCGCGACACCCGGCTGGCGTCACCGCAGTTTAGGGACGGCCCGGAGGGGGGACAAGGCGGGCACGCCGGCGGCGTTCAGCCGGGCCGCCGCGGCGGTCAGACGGACGGGCGAACGTTTCGATTAGACTCCTCCACCCGCGTCCGAGACGCGGTTTTTCCGCGATTCGCGTTGCCAGAGCCCCCCGGAGTGTGCCGCTTGATCCGTCTGACGCCCCCCGCCTGCGCCCCCGCCTTGCGCCGGGCATGGGCCGCGCAGGCCGCCCGGATCGCGGTGCTGCTCGCGCTGATCATCTCCGGGTCGGCGGCGGGACACGCCGCCGCCCAGTCGGGATTTGACCCCGCGGGCGCGGTGGTCCGCGACATCGAGATCTCGGGGCTGCGGCTGATCGACCCGAAATTGGTCGAGAACGCGGTGCGGGCCCGCGTGGGCGAGCCCTACGACGCGGCGGTGGTCGAGGGCGACATCGTGCGGATCAACACGCTGGGGCGTTTCGGCGGGGTGACGGCCGAGGTGGCTCCTGCCGACCCCGGCGGCCGCCCGGGCGTGCGTCTGACGTACCGGCTGGACGAGCTGCCGATCCTGACCGGGGTGGAGATCCGTGGCAACCGCGCGATCGACCGGCTGGCCCTTTTATCGGGGGTGGTGCTGCGGGCCGGCGACCCGGTGGACCGCTTCCTGATCGACCGCGCGCGACGCTCGATCATCGACGCCTACGAGGCGGCGGGCTACTTCGTGACCGACGTCTCGGTGGACGAGGCCACGCTGGAGCGCGACCGGCGGCTGGTCCTGATCGTGCGCGAGGGGCCGCGCATCCGCGTGCGTGAGGTCGGCTTTGAAGGCAACGTGGCGTTCCCCGACAAGGCGCTGCGCAAGCAGATCAAGGCCAAGGCCTGGTTCCCGGTGTTCGGCCAGAACCGCGTGGTGAACCGCGAAGCGCTGCAGCTCGACGCGGCCCGCCTGCAGGACTACTACAAGGACCGCGGCTATCTGGAGGCCCAGGTGGACCGGCAGATCGACGTGGACCCGGACCAGGACGACGCGGTGGTGACGTTCGTGATCGACGAGGGTCCCCGCTGGACCGTCGGGGCGGTGCGGGTGGAGTCGGACGACGCGGGGCCGCTGATCTTCACCGACGAGCAGGTGCGTCTGAACCTGGCTCTGCGGCCGGGCGACGCTTTTTCGGACAAGGGCGTGCGCGACTCGATCGCATCGCTGCGCGAGCTGTACGGACGGCTGGGCTACCTGGACACGCGGCTGGTGAGGCGCAGCGACGGGCGGCCGGGCGTCGACACGCTGTTCGACGGCGACACGGGCACGGTCGACATGGTGGTGCGGATCCGTGAGGGCGCGCCGTCGACCGTGGGCAAGGTGACGGTGCGGGGCAACGCGTTGACGCGGACCAAGGTGATCCTGCGCGAGCTGCGGGGGCTGGACCCGGGGCGGCCCTTCGACCGGGCCGGCCTCGATCGGTCGCGTCGGCGGCTGTTCGAAAGCCCGCTGTTTCGCGAGGGCACCGTGACGGTGCTGGGCGACCCGGGCGACCCCGAGCGCGACGTGCTGGTGGAAGTGGCCGAACAGAACACCGGCGAGATCTCGCTGGGCGCGACGCTGAGCAGCGATGACGGCCTGCTGGGCGCGGTCTCGATCACCCAGCGCAACTTCGACATCACCGATCTGCCCGAGAGCTGGGGCGATTTTTTGAGCAACCGCGCGTTTCGCGGGGGCGGGCAAACATTCAACCTGACGCTGAGCCCGGGCAGCCGCAACAGCCGCTACTCGATCGGCCTGACCGACCCGTTCTTTCTCGACAGCGACTACTTCCTGGACACGAGCCTGTTCTTCAACGACCGCGACCAGTTCGACTACGAGGAGCGGCGGAGCGGCGGGCGGGTCGGGATCGGCCGCCGCTTCGGCGACGTGTGGTCGGCCCAGATTCGGGCCCGGGCCGAGAACGTCCGCATCCGCGACATCGAGCCGGACGTGCCGCTGGACGTCTTTGCGGTCGAGGGCAGCAACCTCGTCACCGGCCTGAGTCTGCGGCTGGTCCGCAACACAACCGACAGCGGGCTGGCCCCCACCCGCGGCAGCCGCGTGGTCGCCTCGCTGGAGCAGGTCGGCGTGCTGGGCGGCGAGTTCGACTTCACCGTGGGTTCGCTGAACCTCACCAAGTTCTGGACGGTGAGCACGGACATCCTCGACCGCCGCACCACGCTGCGGTTCAGCCTGGACGCGGGCTACATTTTTGACGAGGACGAGGCGCCGGTGTTTGAGCGCTTCTACGCCGGCGGGCACTCGACCTTCCGCGGCTTCCGCAACCGCGGCGTGGGCCCGCGGGGGATCCGGGCCGACAACTTCACGCTGAGCCGTGACGCGGTGGGCGGCGACTTCCAGCTGCTGACGGGCCTGCAGTACGAGTTCCCGCTGGCGGACCGCATCCTCCGCGGGGTGGTGTTCACCGACCAGGGCATCCTGTCCGACGACGTGTCGCTGGAGCCGTGGCGGGTCAGCGTGGGGGCGGGCATCCGCCTGGCGATCCCGATTTTAAGTCAGGCGCCCTTCGCGCTGGACCTGGCGATTCCGCTCATCGCGGAGGAGACCGACGAAGAGCGCGTGCTGAGCTTTTCGCTGGACCTGCCGTTTTAGTGAGTCCATTTTTGATTTCAGATTTCAGATTGGGAACGCAGGCGGTGCGCGTGTCGGAGAGGCCGGGGGCTGGCGATTGCGTCCGCTCAGCCTGAGATCGCAAATCTGAAATCTGAAATCTGAAATACTACGAAGATGCCCCGATTTGCCCTGAAACGCCGTGAACCCCTCGTCATGTTTGTCCGCCGCGCGGCGCTCGGGCATCTGGAGGCAGCCGACGTGGCGCTGCGAAACGCGGCGGAAGGCGGAAAACGGGCGGCGACGCAGGCCGCACGGGCCCGGCGCGAGCTGCTGCGGCTGCGGGCGCTGCTGCGGCTGGTCCGAGGGCCGCTCGGCGTTACGGCCTTCAACCGCGAGCACGGGGCGGTGCAGCGGCTGGTGCGGCGGGTGACGCCGCACGCCGAGGGGATCGACGCGGCGGCGGTGCGGGCGCTGAGGCAATTGAGCAAAGAGCTTGACGCCGCGAAGCCCGACGAGGCCGTGGCGGGCCAAAAACCTTCTGCCGCCGGGCCGGCCCTGCTGCGATCGCTGGCCGACCTGGCGGAGGTCCGCGTGCGGGCGGCGCACTGGCACGTGCCCGAGGCCGGCTTCGACGCCCTGGCCCCGGCGCTGCGCCGCGTGTGGCGGCAGTCGGGGCGTCCCGTCACCGGCGTGCGGGCCGCGTCCCCCGCGGCGCTGGCCGACGCGGCGCTCACCCTGCACGACCAGCTGCGCTGCGTCGAGCGGGTGTGGCCCGAGGCGATCGACGCGCCCCGCCAGCTGGCCCGCTCGCTGGCGTCGGACGCGTCGCGGCTGGCCGCGCTCAGCGGCCTGCCCGCACGACCCGGTGGCGACAGCGCCGCGGCCGAGCCGCTGGCCACGCGGCTGGACGACGCCCGGGCCGGGGCGGCCGCCGACGTGAATGCGGGCGCCGCCCGGCTCCGGGCCGAAACACCTGCGGCCTTCACCCGGCGGGTGGCGGGGTACTGGGTTTGCTGGCGCCGCGCGCCGGGCTGATGCCGCCGGCCGCACGACCCGGATCCACCGCGGCCGCGACCACGTGGGCGACCTGTTCGGGCAGCAGGTGGGCCGTGTTGCAGGTGAGGGTACAGACGGCCGACGGGTCGACGCCGGGCCAGCCGCGGCGGCGCCAGCGCACCGCGTGGCGGCCCAGCCGTTCGAGGTAGGCCGCGGCTTCCTTCCTGGTGAGGTGGAGGCTGCGGGCAACGGTGTCTTCGCGGTGCACCCGCGGGGCGATGAGACCCAGGTGCAGGCCCCCGGGGCACCCGCGGGTGAGCCACGCCAGCCGGCGACCGGTGAGCACGAACCCGCCGGCCTCGGCGAACGCGCAGGCCACGGCGCCCAGGTCGCGCTCGCGCGACACCGCGCAGCGGGACGGGCGGGACGAACGGGACGTGGTCGCGCGGTTTCGGGCCCCGTTCTGGACCCTTTGCGCCCAGCGTTCGAGCCCGCCGCGGGCGCGGTTGCTCAGCCCCTGGGTGGCCGCGGCGCGGTGGCCCGGGTCGTCGGCCAGCCGGGCCAGCACGGTGTCGGGCACCACGCACCAGTCGGCGTGCTGGCGCAGCAGCGGGCCGGGCAGCACCGCGGCGATCGCGGCCTCGCCGCCGTGGTCGCCCCAACCCACGCCGGCGGCGGCGCCGACCGTGACGTAGCGCGTCACGCCGGTCCGCCGCCGCCAGGCCGCCCGGTGCCGGGCCAGGGTGGCCAGCCAGGTTTCGGGCCGCGGCGGCGCGGGCGCCGGCGGGCTCGCATGCGACTCGGCGGCACGCGGCGGCTGCGGGCGGGCGCCGTCGCCGGACCCGTCGACTTCGCTGGGCCCCCACACCGTGGACGTTCCTGACCGCATGATGTGTCCTTCCTGATCGGGTTCGCGCGGCCCCGCCGCAGCGCGGATCAATAGCGTCTGCCGCCCGGGGCCGTCTCTCCCGAGACTAACGCGCGGCGGCCGGAACTCCGCGCGTCGTTCTACGGTTTGCGACCCGCGACGACGCGGCCGGGACCCCAGCGGCGCCGCGCTTCGTCACGCAGCCGCTCGTACACCCCACGCGGCACCGCCGCGTGGCCCAACTGGATCGACTTGCGCGACCCGTGGTAATCGCTGCCCCCGGTGGTCAGCAGGTTCAGGCGGTCCGCGAGGGCCTCGAAGCGGGCCACGTCGGCCGGCGCATGGTCGCTGTGCCGGGTCTCGAGGCCGTCAAGCCCCTGCGCCTTGAGCCGGCCCACGACGTGGGCGAGCGCCTCGCCGGGTCGGTCTTCGTCGGGCAGCCGCAGCTGTACGGGGTGGGCCAGCAGGGCCAGGCCGCCGGCGGCGTGCACGCCTTTGATCGCCTCCTTGGCGGTCATCAGGTCGCGCCGGGCGTACGCCGCACCGCCCGAGCCGATGTATTTGGCGAAGGCCTCGTGCACCGACTTCACGTAGCCCTTCTTCACCAGCACCTGCGCGATGTGTGGCCGGCCGACGGTGGTGCCCGGCCCGGCAAGGTCCAGCACCTCGTCGTACGCGATGCGGACGCCCAAGCCGCTGAGCTTCCGGATGATCTCGGGGTTGCGCTCGGCCCGGGCCCGCGTCAGGGCCTGCGTGATCTCGCCCAGCCACGGGTGGCCCGGGTCGATGAACAACCCCAGCAGGTGCAGCGTGCCGGCGGGCTCGCCGGTGCCGTCCACGTCGGGATCGACCGACAGCTCGATGCCGGGTACGAAATCGATCTTCTGCTTCTTCGCCGCCGCAGCGCAGGCCGCCACGCCCGCGACCGTGTCGTGGTCGGTCAGGGCGAACGCGGACAGCCCCGCTGCCTTGCACAGACGGGGCAGGTCGGCGGGCTCGTCGGTGCCGTCAGACGCGTTGGAATGAAGGTGCAGGTCGCACCACCGCGGCGGCGCGGAGTCGGGGGCGGCGGGCATGGGGCCGAGTGTAGGCGGTTCATTGAAGTACCTCATGGGTCTGCGGACGGCGACCACCGCCGCTCACTTGGTTGCCTTGCCTGCCCGCAGCTGCGGCGGGGGCTCGGTCCGCCGCCTCGCGAGCGGTGATGGTCCCCCGCCCCGGACTCTCGCGAGGTGCTTCAACGGACGGCAGGGCCTGCCCCCGGCGACGCCCTAAACTTGACGCATGAAAGCACTCCAATCCGCTGCGGTTCTGACCTGCCTGACCACGCTGGGAACGGCGGCCTGCGCCCAGCCGGTCCCGACCGCCGAGTCCACCCTTCTGCTCACCTGGTTCGACGACCCCACCGCGACCATGGCGGTGCAGTGGCTGACCGGGGGCGACCTGCCCCCGCGGTCCGAAGGCAGCCTGACGCGGGCCGAGATGCCGGTGCCCGACCTGGGTGACGGGCTGACCTTTGACGGGAACCCGGATGACTGGGGCACGCGCGGCCTGCGCATCGACTACCTCGCCCAGCCCGACGGCGGCTGGCCCGACCCCGACGGCGGGAACGCCGCGGTGAAGCTGGGCTGGACGCCCGACGGCCTCGCGGTGCTGGTCACGGTGACCGACGACGAGCTGACGCCCGCCTCGCTGGAGGGCTGGAACCGGCAGGGCGACCGCATCGAGCTTCGGCTGACCGGCCAGCCCGGCGACGGGTTCGTGATCAACGTGGCCGTCGGGATCGCCGAGCCCGGCCAGCCGGCGGCCACCGCGGTCCTGAACCAGTACGGCGGGGCCGACCCGGCGGTGCACACCGCGGCCCTGGCCCGCACCGACGCTGGCTACGTCGCCGAGGTGCTGCTGCCCTGGGCCGCCCTGAAGGGGTTCACGCCCGAGGTGGGCGCCGGCTGCGGGTTCCAGATCGAAGTCCACGACACGGACGGGCCGTTTGCGCCCGAGCGGATCGGCCTGCTGGGCTACGCCTACCCCACCCAGTCGTACCGCCGCGCGGCGCCGCTGGTGCTGGCCCCGGCCGGGCGGGTCGACGCGGTCCGCGGGCGGGTGGAGATGCGGCGCAACGCCGAGACCGGCGGCCGGGTGCTGGCCATCGGCGGCGAACCGCGGCTGATCGGCGAGACGGTGTCGGTGAAGAGCGGCGAGGTCGACGTCGCCGACGTGCTGCTCGAAGACGTGCTCGGCTTCGCCGGGGCCGAGCTGCCGCTGCCGGCCCCCTGGAACGGGGCCGACCCGGCCGCGCGGCTCGACGCCGTCACGCTCGAACTGGACGGCCGCACGGTCGCCCACACGAACCTGGACGCCGGAGCCTGGGCCGCCGCGCCCGCCGCCGGCGTGGTCACCGCGGTGGCGGACGAGAACGCCCCGCCTTCGATCCCCCATGCAGAGGTGGTGCCCTTCGGTGACAGCGGCTGGTTCCTGCACCGCGTGCGGCTCACGGGCCTGGACGCCGGTACCGACTACGCCGTCGCCGTGCCCGGCCGGCTGGACCCGGTCCGCTTCCGCACCGCGCCCGCCACGCTCGATGAGCCCCTGGTGTTCGCCGAGGGCGGCGATGTCGGCACCAGCCACCACGTGGGCATGCTGCACGACGAGGCCGCCGCGTGGGACCCGCTCTTCGCCCTGGTCGGCGGCGACTGCGCCTACGGCAACGGCGTGGACCCGGAAACCTGGTACGACTACCTGAAGCTCTGGAACGAGCACCTGGTGGCCGACGGCGGACGCTCAGTCCCCATGATCGCGGCGATCGGCAACCACGAGGTCCGCGGCAGCTTCGGTAAGACCCCGGACCACGCGCCGTTCTTTAACGCGCTCTTCGGACCGGCGTTCTCGCCGCGCGGCCACTACGGGGTGCTGGACTTCGGCGACTACGCCAGCTTCTTTCTGCTCGATTCGGGCCACACGCACGGCCACGGCGGGCAGCAGACGAAGTGGCTTGCTCAGGCCCTGACCGAACGTGCCGCGGTGCCCCACCGGCTCGCCTGCTATCACGTGCCCGCCTACCCCTCGCACCGCCCCTTCGACACCCGCTATAGCGCGGGCGCCCGCGAGCACTGGGTGCCGCTGTTCGAAGAACACCGCCTCGACGCCGTGTTCGAACACCACGACCACACCTACAAGCGCACCCACCGGCTGATCGGGGACGAGCCCCACCCCGACGGCGTGCTGTACCTGGGCGACGGCTGCTGGGGGCGCACGCCCCGCTCGGTGGACCAGCCGCTGCGGCCCTACCTCGCGGTCGCCAAGAGCGAACGCAACGTCATGCGGGTCACCCTGAACCCCGACGGCACGCAAGACGTGCTCGCGGTCAACGAGCACGGTGAGGTGCTGGACGAGGTGCGTGTGGAGGATCCGGTGGCCGCGGGTTCACGAAGCCAGCCCGCCGGCGCGGCCCGTTGAGCCTCGGAGCGCGCGGCCTGTCCAACCCCTTGCGTCCGAAGTGGGGTGGGGTGCCACGGCCTTCAGGCCGTGCGGGTCATACGCGACGCCCCGCGGCCTGAAGGCCGTGGCACCCGAGACGTGGTCGTCCGGTCGCCCCATAAGAATGCGTTTGAAAACCTCGCGGGCCTGCGGGACGGCGAGCATCGCCGCTCGCTTCGTTGGCTCACCTCCCCGCAGCGACGGCTGGGGCTCGGTTCGCCGCCTCGCGAGCGACGTTGCTCGCTCGCCCTCGGCTTCCACGAGGTTTTCAAACACATTCTACGACGCGATCGCGTCCGGGTACTTCGCCCGGAATGCGTCGAGGTCCGCCACGCCCTCGGGCAGCACCGCCTGGTCGATCAGCATCACCGGGATGCCGTCGCGGATGGGGTAGCGCAGGCCGGCGCCCGCGGGCCGATCCGCCACCAGATGGTCGCCGTCGCGGGTCAGCGGCGCGCGGGTCAGCGGGCAGACCAGCAGTTCCAGCAGGTCGGGGGGCAGCGGGGTGGTGTCGGCGGCGGGGTCGGTCATCGCGTGGGTGGGCAAGGGGAGAGGGGCTTCGCGTCGTTTCCGCGCAGGTCATGTTACCGTTTGGCGTAGCCCCCACCGGTGGGGTCCCGGGTGTCGGATCCTCTGCTTTTTCATCAGTACGAAAGGTTCTGTGAGGGCAAAGGCCGTGGTCTGGGGCGGCATGTTGCTGCTGATGTTCGGGGCCATGTTCATGGACATGCGGGCACTCAACGCCGACCAGGGCGAGCTGGTGGGCTTCGCCATCGGCGAGGTGGACGCCGGCAACGAATGCCAGCTGCAGGCGGTGATTACGCTGATGATGACGGCCAGCGACGCGCCCTGCCAGACGGTCAACTCCGAGAGCACGACGATCGACTGGGCACTCTTCGTGAATTAGCGGGCCGACGAGCACTTCAAGGTCACCGACGCCAGCGGCAACGCCGTGAGTTTCACCAAGCACGGCTTCCGCAGCAAGGACATCCGCGAGAACCGGTTCGGCGTCGCCAAGCAGATCGTGGTGGCTCAGCTGGATGCGGGCAAGAATTACGACTTCACCTGCATCCGCACGACCGGGCAGCCCGAGAAGTACACGCTGAAGATCAAGGCGGAGCCGACGGAGTCTCGGCGGAAAACGTTTGAGGCGGATTGCTGAACCTAAAGGCAGGTGTCGCGAAGAGCGCGAAGAACGCGAAGAACGCAAAGCAAGAGGTCGCGGGCGTTTCCCTTCGCGTACTTCGCGCTCTTCGCTTGCTTCGCGATACCTGTCTTGGGATTGAACGACTCAGGATTCTTTCACTCGTTCAATATCCGCCCCCAGCTTCTGCAGCGTCACCTCCATGGACTCGTACCCCCGGTCCAGGTGGTAGACGCGGTTGAGGGTGGTGGTGCCCCTGGCCGCCAGCCCGGCGATGACCAGGCCGGCGCTGGCCCGCAGGTCGCTGCACATGACCGGGGCGCCGACCAGCTCGCGTACGCCGGTGATCATGGCGCTGGGGCCGACCCGCGTGATGTCGGCGCCCATGCGCAGCAGCTCGGCGACGTGCAGAAAGCGGTCGGGGAAGATCTTCTCGGTGACGATGGCGTTGCCGTCGGCCACGGTGAGCAGGGCCATCATCTGGGCCTGGAGGTCGGTGGGAAAACCGGGGTGGGGCTGGGTGACGACCTGCACCGGGTTGAACCGCCGCGCGGCGTGCACGCGGACAGTGTCGTGCATGCCGGGCACGAATCCGGCGGGATGGTCGTCGGGCGAGACGGTCACGCCGACCTCGTTCAGCCGGTCCAGCGCGGCGCCCAGCGTGATGGTCGGGAAGTTCTCCAGCACCACGTCGCCGCCGGTGATGGCGGCGGCCATGACGTAGGTGCCCGCCTCGATGCGGTCGGGGATGACGTCGTGGGTGGCGCCGCCCAGGGCGTCGACGCCTTCGATGGTGACCCGCGGCGAGCCGAGGCCGGTGATCTTGGCGCCCATGGCGATCAGCAGGTTTCCGACGTCTTCGATCTCCGGCTCGCAGGCGGCGCACTCGATGACGGTGACGCCGGTGGCCAGCGCGGCGGCGGACATGACGTTGGCCGTGCCCAGCGCGGTGCTGCCGTTGGGCCCGCCCAGGAAGATGTGCCCGCCGCGCAGCCGGCCGCCGTTGTCCGCGGGTGCTTTCGCAGTGATGTAGCCCGCGTCGAGGGTGATCTCGGCCCCCAGGGCGCGGAGCCCGCGGAGGTGCAGGTCGACCGGGCGGTCGCCGATGGCGCAGCCGCCGGGCATGGACACCTTGGCCTGCCCGCGGGCGGCGACCAGCGGGCCCAGCGTGCAGATGCCCGCCCGCATGGTGCGCATGAGGTCGTAGTCGGCGGTGTTCTTGCTGCCGTCGGTGCCGGTGAGCGTGCGGGTCGTGCTGTCGGCGGTCAGCTCGCAGCCCAGCGTGGCCAGCAGCTTCTCCATGCTGCGCACGTCCGACAGCGCGGGCACGCCGCGCAGGACGACGGGCTGGTCGGTGAGCAGCGCGGCGGCCATGAGCGGCAGGCAGGCGTTCTTGGCGCCGTTGATGCGGACGGTGCCGCGGAGCGGGCGGCCGCCCTTGATGATGAAGCTGTCCATGGGTTGCGTCCGTCGGGGCGGGAAGGGAGATCGGGGGTGGCTCGCGGCCAAAACCGATACGCGGCGGGGGCGGCGCGCGGGCCGCACATGATGGCCCAGATCCGGCCGGCCCGTAGGCGACCGCGCCGGTTACCATGCCGGCATGCTCGACCTCAAGACGCTGATCCGCGACGTGCCGGATTTCCCCAAGCCGGGGGTGACCTTCAAGGACATCACCCCCCTGCTGGCCAGCCCCGCGGGGCTGGCCCAGGTGGTCGAGCAGATGGCCAACCCATACCGCGGCGCGGGCATCGAGCTGGTGTGCGGGGCCGAGAGCCGGGGGTTCATTTTCGGCACGGCGATCGCTCAGAGCCTGTCGGCCGGCTTCGTGCCCATCCGCAAGCCCGGGAAACTGCCGGGCGAAACGCGCTCGGTCAGCTACGACCTTGAGTACGGGTCGGACTCGCTGGAGATTCACGCCGACGCCGTGAAGCCGGGGCAGAAGGTGCTGATGGTCGACGACCTGCTGGCGACCGGCGGCACGCTGAAGGCCTGCCTGGACCTGCTGCACGAGCTGGGCGGAGACGTGGCGGGCGTGAGCCTGGCGATCGAGCTGACCTTCCTGGGCGGCCGCGCGAAGGTCGGCGGCAGCGTGCCGATCAATGCGGCGATGGTGTACCAAGGAGAAGTGGCCGGGTGATCAGGTGGCCGGGTAAAGACGCGGGCGGAGGGCACGCGATCTCCACCGGCACACTGGCCCGATCCGGCCTGACAACCTTTTTGACCTGAGCCCCCATTACCTGGCCACCTGGCCTCTCACCCACCCGGCCGCTTCCTTCCCATGGCTTCCCCCCGCCCCCAGCAGCCCAAGCGACGCGGCGACAAGTCGCCGAGGCACGCGGTGTCCAGCTACTGGGACCGGACGCTGTGGCCGCTGCAGTCGCTCTACTTCCTGCTGCCGCTGCTGATCGGCTACGAGCTGGGCACGCTGTGGCTGGCGCCCGCGGGGGGCGAGCGGCTGCCGCCGATCTACGCCGAAAGCATGCTCGGCCGCTTTTTCGACTGGTTTGGCGTGACGGGGTACTACCTGCCGGCGGTGGCGGCGGTGGTGGTGCTGGGCTGTCAGCACATGGTGCGGCAGGACCCCTGGCGGCCCGAGCCGCCCCTGTACGGGGCGATGGCGGTGGAAAGCCTGGTGCTGGCGGCGCCGCTGTTCGTCTTCAGCCTGGTGATGAGCCGCGGCACGCCCGCGTGGTCGACCGGCGGCGCCGACACGCTCTTGACACAACCGTTACTGGCCGGCGCGGGGCTGGACGCGGTGCGCTCGTGGAAAGAAGGCGTCGTGTTCTCGGTGGGCGCCGGCATCTACGAAGAGCTGGTGTTCCGCCTGGTGGCGATCGCGCTGTTGCACCTGTTCTTCGATGACATCCTGGCGTTGCCCAAGGCCTGGTCGGCGGGGCTGGCGATCACCATCTCGGCGGTGCTGTTCGCCGCGTACCACCCCTTCGACAGCTACCGGTTCTGGGGCTGGAGCAATGGCGAATGGGGCCGGTTCAGCTTCTACACACTCGCGGGGCTGTACTTCGCGGCAATCTATCAGTGGCGCGGCTTCGGCATCGTGGCCGCCACGCACGCGTTGTACGACGTGATGGTGATCACGGCGCATTTCCGGGGGTGAGCGGGGGCCACGGCTCCTCATCCCCCCGCTTGACGCGGGGTGCCACGGCCTTCAGGCCGTGTTCTTTCCTTCAAGTCACACGGCCTGAAGGCCGTGGCACCCGGAAGATCGTTGAAACGCGCGTCATCCGTTCAGCCGCTCGCGGGCCTCCGTCAGGCACCACCCGAAGAGCGCTTTCCACTCCTTGTTCTGCATCGACTGCAGCGCCGGGTCGTCGTTGTCGCCGCGGCTGTGAGCGTTCTGCACGCCGCGCACAAAGGTGTCCGCGTCGTAGCCGGCCACGCTGGTGCCCGAGCCGGCCCCGCCGCCGGTGAGGTCCATGCGGTCCATGGCGGGGTGGCCCGCGGCCTTGCGGTACCAGTACCGGGCGTTGTCGAAGTCGCCCTCGCGGCGGTGCACCACGGCGTGCCAGAACGCGCCGGTGGGCGTCTCCAGGTCTTCCACGGCGGCGTGGGCGGGGTCCAGCTCGTCGACGTAGAGCCAGAGCCCGGCGACCAGCCCCGGGCGCACGGCGAGGGCAGAGTCGGTGACAGCCCGCGCGACCCGGTCCCGCGCGGCGGCGAAGTCGGCGCCCGACGCCGGCCCGTCGATCACCAGCCGGCTGAGGGCGCGGTCAAGCGGCAATGCCGCGAAGACGGGGTTGATCGTGGCGTCGAAGGGCGGCGGGGGTTTCAGCGGCATGCGGTGGGATCTCGAAGGAAGGCGCCGCCCGGGCCGGCGTGATTCGTCCCGCTCCGCGGCGGGCGTGACGGCGAGTTTACGGCGCCGTTAAGGTGCGCGGGTGAACGACACCCCCTCTATCGAAGCCGGCGGATCAGACCCCGGCTCCCCCCGCTCGTCGAACGTCACCTGGCACGGCGGCGCGGTGACCGCGGCGCAGCGCCACGCCGGTTTGGGGCAGCGCGGCGCGACGGTGTGGTTTACCGGCTTGTCGGGCAGCGGCAAGTCCACCGTGGCGGTGGAGGTCGAGCGGCGGCTGGTCGAACGCGGCCGCCACGCCTACCGGCTGGACGGGGACAACGTGCGGACCGGCCTGTGCGGGAACCTGGGCTTCGGCCCCGAGGACCGCGACGAGAACATCCGCCGCATCGGCGAGGTGGCCAGGCTGTTTGCGGACGCGGGGCTGATCTGCCTGTGCAGCTTCGTATCGCCCTACCGCGCGGCGCGGGCCCGGGTGCGGGCGCTGCACGACGCGGGCACCGCCAACGAAGCCGGCGGCACGCCGCTGCCCTTCCTGGAGGTGCACGTGGACGTGTCGGTGGAGGTCGCAACGCAGCGCGACCCCAAGGGGCTGTACGCCAAGGCGCAGGCGGGCGAGATCAAGAACTTCACCGGCGTGAGTGCGCCCTTCGAGGCGCCCGAAGCGCCCGACCTGCACCTGCCCACCGACGGGATGACGGTGCCCGAGGCGGCGGAGCGGGTCATCGCGATGCTGGAGGAGCGCGGGCTGCTGACGGCGTAGCGTCCGGCCGCGTGGTGCGGTCGCGATCTTTCTCGTGCTCGTGCTCAGCCCGCAGGGCGGTTCTCGTGCTCGACGGCGTCGCGGTCGGATCACGGCGGAGCGAGAACGAGAACCGCCGGGCTGAGCACGAGAACGGGTTCGTCCATCGGCTGATCTGCGCCGGGCCCGCGGGAATTAGGCCGCGGCCAGATCCATCAGCGCCGCAGCCTCGTCGGGCGTGTCCACGCCCAGCACCGCGAGCACGGCGCGGTGCTCCTTGGCTTCCACCGGCAGTTCGTCCAGCAGGTCGTCGAGCGTGCGGCGCTGGCGGGACGACAGGCGGGCGAAGCGGCGCTGCGCGTCCTGCTGCGGCTCGCGCGCGGCGTGCCGCGCCTCGGCCGCACCCAGCGCGTCGGCCACCACGCCGCGCAGGCGGGGCGAGAGGAAGTCGGCGGCCCCGAGCACCGCGTCGGCCCCGGCGATGCGCGGCGGCGGGCCGCCGGCGAGCGGACGGCCCGCCAGCACGAGGGTGGCCGCGGGCCGCAGCTCGGCCGCCCAGGCCGTCGCCGACCGGCCGTCGAAGTCTTCGGGCACCACCACCAGACGGATGTCCGAGCGCTGCTGCGCGGCGTGGGCCGCGGCGGTGTCCGCCGCGACCGCGACCTTCAGCCCGGCGGTCTGGGAGAGGGCCTCGGCCAGCCGGCGGGCGGCGGACGGGTCGGCGTGAAGCACGAGGGCGCTGGGCATGGGGAACTCCCGGAGAGGTGGACTGAACGCGCGAGCCGGGAACCGGCCCGGGCCGCCGGGCGCCCATTGGGCATCGACCGCGTCCGGTTCACGCCCCGGCGCGGTTTACCCGGGTTCACGTGCCCCACGGCCCCGATTCCCCGCGCGGACGGCACAGACCGCGCGGTCGGCCCGATCGACGCGGGTCCCCGGGTCGGGTGTGCCCCGCCCCCACGCCCTCAGCCTTCGAGCAGCCCCGCCACCCGCATCGCGTCGACCAGCGTGCGGGTGGCGTGGCCGCGGTGCGACACGGCGTTCTTCTCGTCCGGGGTGAACTCGGCCGCGGTCCGGCCGTCGTGCAGGACCACCAGCGGGTCGTAGCCAAAGCCGTTCTCTCCCCGCCCCTGGGCCGGGCGCGCGGGGTCGGCCGCCTCGTCGGGTCGCAGGATGCGGCCGGGCAGCTCGCCGCGGACGGTGATCTGCACGTCGTCGGCGCCGGGCCGCAGCAGGTCCCGCAGGCGCGGGTGGTCGTCGAGCCGCGCGGCGGGCACCACCAGGCTCATGGCGCAGACGTAGCGGGCGCCGCGTGCGTCGTCGGTGGTGGCGTTGAGCGTTTCGAGTTCTTCCAGCAGCCGGGCGTTGTTGGCCGGGTCGACCACCGACCGCGGGCCGCTCACCCCGCTGTAGCGGGCGCTCTTCACCCCCGGCCGGCCGCCGAGGGCGTCGACTTCGATGCCGCTGTCGTCGGCCAGGCAGATCCGGCCGGTGTGCCGGGCGTAGTACCGGGCCTTCAGCACCGCGTTGCCCTCGAAGGTCGGCTGGTCCTCCTCGGGCTCGGGGAGCGCTGCGGGCAGGTCGGCGAGGGTGGTCCACACCACCCCGTCGGTCGCGTCATCGAAGACGGCGCGGACCTCTTCGAGCTTGTGCGGATTGGTGGTGGCGAGGCAGATCTTCATTGGGGTTTGGGGATTGGGGATTGGGGATTGGGGATTGGGGTCGGACGCAAGCGTAACCCCACGCCGCGGTCCGGGCCGGTAGAACTCCCCACGGCGCCGGCTTCAAGGTCCGACTCCCTTTTCTGCTTTGAGAAAAGGGAGTTGGACCCGTCTGGCGCGTCACCCCCGGCCCGGCCGGGTCCTTGTGCACCGGTCCGCTACGCTCTGCCCATGCCCGACGCCCCTGCCCTTTCCGACCCGATCGCCCCGGACCTGACCGGCAAGCGCCTGCACTTCGTCGGCATCGGCGGCAGCGGCATGTCGGGGCTCGCCCGGCTGTGCGCGGCGCAGGGGGCGGTGGTCACGGGGTCGGAGCGAGAGGAGAGCGATGCGGTGGACAAGCTGCGGGCCCAGGGCTTCGCTGTGGCGGTGCCGCAGACCGGGGACGCGCTGCCCGACGCAGCGGACGAGGTGATCGTCTCTGCGGCGATCCCCATCGACCACCCCGAGCGCACGGCGGCCGGGCGTCGCGGGGTGCCGGTGACCAAGTACGCGGCGCTGCTGGGTCGGCTGATGATCGGCCGGCGCGGGGTGGCGGTGGCCGGCACGCACGGCAAGTCGACCACGACGTCGATCCTGTGCCACGCGCTGCTGCAGAGCGGGCTGGACCCGAGTTTCATCCTGGGGGCGCACTGCGAGCAGATCGGCGGCGGAGCCCGCGCCGGGGGGGCGAACGGGGCCGGGACCGCGTCGGACGTGCTGATCGCCGAGGCGTGCGAGTACGACCGCAGCTTCCACAACTTCCACCCCACGCACGGGCTGATCCTGAATGTCGAGGCCGACCACCTGGACCTCTACGCGTCGATCGACGAGATCGTGGAGAGCTTCGCGCACTTCGCGGCGCTGATCCACCGCGACGGCTCGCTGCTGATCCAGCACGAATCGCCGCACCGCATGGCGATCACCGCGGGCGTGAAGTGCCCGGTCGAGACCCTGGGCTTCGCTCCGCAGGCCGACTGGCACGTCGAGCTGGACGGCGAGCACGTGACGCTGAAGGACCGCGGCATGCCGGTGGCCGAGTGGGACAGCCCCATGCCCGGCGACCACTTCGCCTACAACGCCGCCGCCGCCGCCGCGACCGCGCACCGGCTGGGCGCGGGCTGGGACACGATCGCGCCCGCCATCTCGGGGTTCGCCGGTCTGGACCGACGCATGCAGCGGATCGGCGAGCGCGGCGGCGTGACGCTGGTGGACGATTATGGCCACCACCCCACCGAGATCGACACCACCCTGCGGGCGCTGCGCAGCCACCACAACCCGGGGCGTCTGATCTGCGTGTTTCAGCCGCACCAGCACTCACGCACGCGGCACCTCATGGAGCAGTTCCTGGTCAGCTTCGGCGCCGCGGACGTGGTGATCGTGCCTGAGATCTTCTTCGTGCGCGATACCGAACAGGAACGCCAGAGCGTGACGGCGGGCGACCTGGTCGACCGCCTGCGCGGGCGGGGCGTGAAGGCACGCCACGTCCACCCCTTCGAGGCGATCGCCGAGCAGCTGGAAGAGCTGGTCCGCCCCGGCGACCTGGTGGTCACGATGGGCGCGGGGGACGTATGGAAAGTCGGACGCGAGTGGTTTGCGGGGCGGGGCCCGTAGAGCGCAAAGTGAAAAGCGCAAAGCGCAAATCAGACGCAAGCGTCGGCCCACCGGCGGCTTGGTACCGCGCTGCCGATTTGCGCTTTTCACTTTGCGTTTTGCGCTTTGCGGCCTCAGCCGCACGGCCTGTCAAGGCCAAAGCGTTTGATCTTCTTGTAGAGCGTGGTGCGGTCGATGCCCAGGTCGCGGGCGGCGGCGTTGCGGTTCCAGCCGTGCGCCCCCAGCGCGGCCACGAGGATGCGGCGTTCGGGGTCGAGCAGCGCCTCGGCCAGCGGGGTCGGGGTCCAGCCACCGGCCGGGTCGGAGAGGTCGTCGTCACCGGACGCCGGCCTCGCGGCCCCGGACTGACACAAGGCGGGCTCGGCGCGGCCGACGACGGCCGGGGGCAAGTCGTCGGGGCCGATCACCGGGCCGGCGCTCACCGTCACGGCGTGCTCCAGTGCCCGGGCGAGCTCGCGGACGTTGCCCGGCCAGGCATGCTCTTTCAGCGCGTGCCGCGCGGCGGGGCCGAGCGAGCGTTCCCGCCGGGCGCGGCCGCCGGCACGCTTCAGAAAATGGTCGGACAGCGGGTCCAGGTCGTCGGGGCGGTCGCGCAGCGCGGGCACGTGCAGACGCACGCCGGCCACGCGGTCCAGCAGCGGGCGGGGCAGCACCCGGTCGACGCCCGGCCCGGCGGTGGCGATCAGCCGGACGTCGGTGGACTGCCTGCCGGCTTCGCGCAGGCGGTCCAGCAGCGCGGTCCGTTGCGCGGGTGACAGCCGATCGACACCGCGGACCAGCAGCGACCCGCCCGCCGCCTGCGCCCAGAGTCCGGCCAGATGCCGCCCCTCGCACGCCCCGTCCGCCCCGCCCCCGGGATGCGCGGGGTCCACGGGACCTGCGGCGTAGACCACCAGCGGCCCGCCGGCCCGGGCCCGACCCGCGGCGTGAACCGCCCGCGCGGCCAGGTCCTTGCCCACGCCCGGTTCGCCGGTGACCAGCACCGGCGCGGTGCCGTCCGCCGCGGCGGCGATGACGCGGTACAGCGCGGCCATCGCCGGGTCGGCGCCGACCATGCCGCGGGGGGTGTCGGGGACCGCGACAGAGCCGCCTTGGGTCGAGCCGGCGAGCAGGGCGTGGCGGTCGGCCGCGGAGGCGATGGCCGCCCGCAGCGTGTCGTCGACCAGCGGCTTGGTGAGGTAGTCGGTGGCCCCGAGCTTCAGGGCCGCCACCGCGTCGGCGATGGTGCCGTAGCCCGTCAGCACCAGCGGCACGACGCCCGGAGCCACCGCGGGCAGTCGCCGAAGCAGCGTCTCGCCGCCGCGCTCGCCGGTGGCACCCCGGGCGGGGGGCAGGTGCGTCTCGGTCACGATCACGTCCGGGCGTTGCCGAGGGTCGGCCAGGCGTTCGAGCGCCGCGTCGGCGTCGGGCACGGTTTCGCTGCGGTATCCCCACGCCGCCACACGGTGGCTCAGCACCCGCCCGAAGCGGGCGTCGCCGTCGACAATCAGGATGAAGGGCGACGCGGACACGCGGCGGACTCCGGGGGGGGGCTCGGGGTGACGTTCGGCGACGCGGTCAGGCTGCGCCGGCGGTTTCTTCCTCCGGCGGCGCGGGGGCCGGGTCGGCCCGGGCGTGGTGCCCGGCCCGGGCCTGCACGGCGTCGCCGGCTGGGCGTGCGGCCGGGCGGACCGGCCACGCGCTCTCGGTCCAGACCGCGCAGGCGGTGGGCTCGGGGTGCAGCGTCACCCGGCTGGCGCGGCGACCCGCGGCGGCGGCCTTGCTCAACGCCCGGTCCAGCAGCGTCCGACCCAGACCCGGGTCGTCGCAGTGCAGGTGCACGGCGCAGCCCCGCGGGCTCAGGCTCTCGTGGACGGCGACGCCCCGCAGGGTGCCGTCGGCCGCATCGAACGCGCCCACGCTCAGCCGGCGGGCGAGGGTGTCGGCGGTCGGTGCGCCGTCAAGCAGCGCCAGGGCGGCGGCGGCCTCGTCGGGGCGGATCTCTCGGATGTCACAGGTGGCGGGGGCTTCCACGGGCGTTTCTCCGCCCGCGTATCGGCCTTCTGACCCCCCCGCCCGCGCGCCGCGCCGCGGCAAACCCGAAAAAGAAACGTCGGGGCCGGGTCGTGCGGGTCGGGCGGATTCGGGTCTTAAAAGCCCGGGGCCGGCGATCGACGCACAGAGGGCACGCCGGGTCTGCCTGAGCCGGTTATCGTTTTTGGTCGGCGCCACCCGGATCGCGACGGCGACCGTCCGTGCTTCAACCCGCTTCGGCCGCCACCGGCTCGGGCGCCGCCGCGGGCGGGGCGGCCGGATCGGCGGCCGGCGGGGCGATGTTGATTTCCAGGTCGGCCGGGGCCAGCCCCACGGGCGGGGCCACGAGCAGATCCGCCCATCGGTCAGCGATCTTGACGATGTCGCCCCAACGCTCCTGGCTGATCGGGGCGACCACGTCCGGCGGGGTCGGCTCGGCCGACTTGACGCGTTCGCGGATGAAGGTCAGGGCGGTCTGGCCAACCCGGATGATCTCGATGTGCGATTCGGTGTCCGACACGTTACCGGCTTCGAGCTGCTGCGCAGCGAGCCGCAGGTAGCGGACCGACGCCCGCCCCAGCTGCTTCACCTGTTCGGCGGTGCCTTCACCCCCGAACAGCCGGGCGTAGAGGCCGCGGAGTGCGTCCGCCTCGGGGCCGAACCCGACTTGGGCGCGGCCCACGTGCCAGCCCACCCGGTTGTTCAGGCTGGCGAGCAGGGGGTCAAATGCGGCCGTGTCAAGCATGGCCTTGAACATGGGGGCCGCGACGTAGCTGCTGTTCTCGTCGGCGAGCTGCCGGTCGACCAGCTGCATCACCCGGCCCAGCTGCTCGTCGGCGACCAGCTCGCGGGCGAGCAGGCCGTTGAGCGCCACCGCGGCGAGGTAGCGCACCCCCGCGTTCTCGTCCTGCAGCCCGGCGGCCACCGGATCCATGGCGCTGGCGTCGGGCAGCCGGCCGGCCAGGATCATCGCGTTGACGCGCACCTGCACGGGCTCGGCCTGCGTGGCGGGCGCAAGCTCGCGTGCGATGGCCCGTGCGTACTGCCTCACGAAGGGTTCGGACACCCCCGCGGTGCCGAAGGGCGCCAGGATGGCCTCGCGGGATCGCTCGATCACGGCCTCTTCGCCGCTCAACATCGGCTGCACCTGGCTCCGCAGGTAGTCCGCGACCTTCTTGCCCTGCGCCTCGCTCCACGTGCCGGTCAACGCGACCAGCGCCGGGTCCAGTGCGGCCGCGTTCTGGCCCCACGCCGTCGCGGGGCACCCGCCCAGCCCCAGCGCCAGCACGGCGGCCTGCGCCAGCCTCCGTCCCCGAACCCGGGACACCGGCGCTCGGAGCGGCAGAGAGCGGTAAATCAGCGTCATAAGCGAGCACTCCCGGGTCGGCGGGGCGAGCCGATTGGTGGGCCGGACCGGGCAAACCCGGTCGGCATAAGACCGCGGAACGTAACACCGGGCGGAAACAGTGTCAACGGAAAGCGAACGGCGCTTTGGGTTCAAGCATCGTCGCTCCAGACGTTTATGTGCCCCGTCGGTCCGATAGCGGTCGGCTTCAGCGGCCCGCCGTCGCGGCGGCGACCCCGCCGTCGTCGCCGGCCAGGTCCAGTTCTTTCACTTTCTTGTTCAACGTGTTGCGGTTGATGCCCAGGAAGTCCGCGGCGCGGACCTTCACCCCCGCGTTGTGCCGCAGCGCCTCGCCAATGAGGTGACGCTCCACCTCGCCGATCACCATCCCGTAGATCTCGCCCTCGTAGGCCTGCAGCCCCTGCACCGCGTGGCTGGCCAGCCGCGCGGCCAGGCCGTCAACCGACGCGTCGCCGCTGTCGCCGCGCCTCTGCTGCGCGAACATCCGGATCTGCAGCGGCAGCAGCTCTTCCACGAACTCCGGCCCGGTCGAAAGCACCACCGCCCGCTCGACCGCGTTCTCCAGTTCGCGGACGTTGCCCGGCCACGGGTAACGCAGCAGCGTGTTCAGCACGTCGCGGCTTATCTTGCTGACGCTCCGCTGATTTTCGCGGTTGTAGCGGTCCAGGAAGTGGTCGATCAGCCGCGGGATGTCCTCGCGTCGCGTGCGCAGCGGCGGCAGGTGGATGGTGACCACGTTCAGGCGGTAGTAAAGGTCTTCCCGGAAGCTGCCCTTGCGGACCTCGTCCTCCAGCTCGAGGTTGGTCGCGGCGATCACCCGCACGTCGGTTTTCACCGTGTGGTGGTCGCCCACGCGTTCGAACTCGCGCTCCTGCAGGACCCGCAGCAGCTTGACCTGCAGCTGGGGGTCCAGCGTGCCCACCTCGTCCAGAAAGATCGTGCCCCCGTCCGCCGCCTCAAAGCGGCCGATCTTGTCCTTGATCGCCCCGGTGAACGAGCCCTTCACGTGGCCGAACAGCTCGCTCTCCAACAGCTGGGGCGAGAGCGCGCCGCAGTTGATGCGGATCATCGTCTTGTCTTTGCGCGGGCTGTTGTAGTGGATCGCCTTGGCGATCATCTCTTTTCCGCAGCCGGTCTCACCCAGCAGCAGAACGGTCGCCCGGCTGGTGGCCACCTGGCCGATGGTGTTGAGCACGTCGAGCATCACCGGGCTGCTGCCGATGATGTTGTCGAACTTGTACCGCTTCCGCAGGTCGTCCCGCAGCCGCTCATTCTCTTCAAGCCACTGGTCCTTTTCCAACTGCACCAGGTGGTGGATGCGGACGGTCTGCGAGAACAGCCCCGCCACGATTTTCAGGAGGCGCGCGTCGGCGGCCAGCGTGTCGTCGTCGGTGAAGGGCTTGTGGATGCTGACCGTGCCCACGTGGCCGTCGCCGTCACGGACCGGCACGCAGATGAAGCTGGTGACGTCCGCCACGGCGGTCGCGGTCCCGCCCGAGCCCTCCGGGCCGCCGCCGGGCGCTGAGCCGATCCGGTTCAGAAAGCCGGGATGCTGGGTGACGTCGGGGATGATCGCCGCCTCGCCCGAGGCGTGGACCGCGCCGGTCACGCCCTCGCCCACGGCGTAGCGGGCCCGCTGCTGCTCGGCGGGCGTGAGCCCCACGGCGGCGACCGTACGCAGTTGATCGCTGGCACGGTCGAGCAGCACCAGCGCCGCCCGCGAGATGTCCAGCCGTCGGCTCAACAGGCTTACCGCACGCTGAAAAACCTCGTTGAGCTCGAGGTTGTCGCCCAGAATCTGGGTGATTTCCTCGACAATGTCTATTTCTTGGTCGCTTCTCGGCATGCCTGCATAATACGTGCGCGGCGCCTGCCAAACCACGTTAGATGCGCGGCAATCACAGAAAGTTCCGCTTTGCTGCGCATTAAGTAGGCAATTCCCCCACCCCTCGATCGGGTTCGGCATCGGGCACCGTGCCCAAAGTCGCGCGTTGGCCGCCGCCGCGCAGGAGGCTCGCGGGCACAAGTTCAGACGTCGCCCGGTCCGTCCCGATCGCGGGAGTCGTTCTCTCGGCGCGATGGCAAGGACCCACCACGTATTCTCAGGCCCATGCCGCGCCCCACGACACCACACCTTGCCCTGGTCCTGGCCGCTTTGCCGATCTTCATGGGCGGGTGCCTCTCACCCAAGGGACAGACCCAGGCCCGCCCGGTCGTCGAGCTGTCCGACGCGTGGGTGCCCCGGCCCGTCGCGCTGCGGATCTACCCCGCCACGCGGTTCGTGCTCGAAGACGGCGTCGCCATGCTCGACACGCGGGTGGAACTGTTTGACGCGATGGGCGACGCCATCAAGGCATCGGGGCTGGCACGGTTCGAGCTCTTCGACGGGCCGATCACGGGCAACGCGCTCGGCGCCCCGCCGGGCATGCTCTACCGCTGGGACATCCCGCTGGTCACCCTCGGCGACCAGCGGAACTACTACGACCCGGTCACGGGCACATACGCCTTCCCCCTGAAAATCGACAGCCTCGCGGCGATTCAGGACGCCGTGTACCTGCGCGTCACGCTCGGCCTCGCCGGCGGGGAGCGGCTGAACGACGAGCAGCGGGTGAAGACGGGGTGGGAGTGAGGGACCGTGATCCGTGAGGCGTGATCCGAGCGGCGACCGCAAGCGGCGGCGTCGTGTCGGTTCGGGTGCCACGGCCTTCAGGCCGTGCGCGTCACCCGCGACGCGGCACGGCCTGAAGGCCGTGGCACCCGGCGCGGCAGCGCGGATGGGGAACCTCAACGCAGCGACGCGATGCCCTGACGCACTTCGTCCACCAGCGACCGCGCGTCGGCCTCGCTCGCCGCCTCCGCGATGATCCGCAGGATCGGCTCGGTGTTGCTCGGTCGCACGTGCACCCAGCGGTCGGGCCAATCGACGCGGACGCCGTCCTGGGTGTCGACCTTCTGATCGGCGTAGTGCTGCGCCGCCCACGCCAGCGTGGGGCCGGCGCTGCCGGGGGTGATCTCGATCTTGTCTTTGACCATCGCGTAAGACGGCGTGCCCGCGACGACCTGCGAGAGCGGCTGGGCGCGTTTGGCCAGCAGCTCGCACACCAGGGCCATGCCCACGACGCTGTCGCGCACCTGCGAGATGGGGCGGTAGATGATGCCGCCCCCGCCCTCGCCGCCCACCACAGCGCCGTGGTCGCGCATGGCCGCGGCGACGTTGGCCTCGCCCACCGGCGTGCGGACCACGGTGGCCCCGGCCGCCGCCGCCACGTCGTCGATCATGCGGCTGGTCGAGAGGTTGGCCGCCGTCGTGTCACCCGTGCCCAGCCGCGCCATCGCACCTAAAACCAGCGTGTATTCCTCGCCGATGTAGGCGCCCCGCTCGTCCACGACCGCCAGGCGGTCGGCGTCGGGATCCTGCGCGAAGCCCGCATCGGCCCCGTGGGACGCCACCGCGTCGCACAACTCGGTCAGGTTTTCGCGCAGCGGCTCGGGCACGTGGGGGAAGTGGCCGGTGGGCTCGGCGTACAGGTGCACGCGCTCGACGCCCAGCTGGTCCAGCAGCAGCGCGGCCTCGGCGCCGCCCGCGCCGTGCACCGAATCGACCACGACCTTCAGCTTCGCGGCCCGGATCGCGTCCACGTCCACCACCGCGGCCACGCGGTCCACGTGCAGCCGCGCTCCGTGGTCGTCCGCTTCTTCGGGCCGCAGCCCGTCGACCCCGGCGTGCGTCGAGGCGTCGTCTTCAAACAGCTTGATGATCGCCCGCGCCTCGTCGGGCGGCGGGGCCACGCCGTCGTGACGCAGCAGCTTCACGCCGTTCCAGGGCTTGGGGTTGTGGCTGGCGGTGATGACCACCCCGCCGTCGGCCCCGCGGTGGTCGGCCATGATCGCCACGCCCGGCGTGGACAGGATGCCCACACGGATGACCCGGCAGCCCACCGACGTGAGCCCCGCGGCCACCGCGTTCTCGTACATCGCGCCCGAGGGCCGCGAGTCGCGTCCCAGCACCACGACGGGGCTGGCGGTGTCGCGTGAGCCCTTCAGCCAGTGGCCAAAGGCCGCGCCGTAGCGGCAGACAAGTTCGGGTTTCAGGGACCTGCCGACGAGGCCCCGCATGCCGGAGATGCCGAGCATTAACGGGTCTTGGTTCTTCTGGTTCACGGGCTCGTTTCCGGGTGCAGGAGGGGAATCGATTTCAGATTTCAGATTTCAGATTTTAGATTTTAGATTTCAGATGCAAGACAGCGGGGCGGGTCTCTGGTTCCAAATCTGAAATCTGAAATCACAAATCTGAAATGGACACCCCGTACCAGCCGTCCAGCTGTTCCAGCGTGACGCCGGACAGGTCCTCCAGTACCCGCCCCGCCAGCGCCAGGTGTTCGGCGGGGCCGGTGGTGGCCAGGCCCAGGGTCATCAGGCCCGCGGTCTGCGCGCTCATCAGGCCGGCCTTGGTGTCTTCGATGGCCAGGCAGGCTGACGGCGCGACGCCCAGACGCTCGGCGGCCAGGGCGTATGTGCTGGGGTCGGGCTTGCTCTTTTCCACGTCGTCGGCGGCGACGATGATCTCGAAGCGGTCGCGGCGGTCCAGCAGCTTCAGCATGAGGTCGATGTCGGCGTGGGTCGCCCCGCTGGCGATGGCGATGGGCCGGCCCGCGGCGTGGGCCGCGTCGATCAGCTCCAGCGCGCCGGGGATGGCGATGGAGCCGCTCTTGGCGGCCATGGGCGCCAGCACGTCGAAGGCCTGCTGCTTGGCGGCGCACAGCCCTTCGAGCCGGTCTTCGATCGCCTTCTCGGTGGTTTCCTGACCGGACACCGCCAGCATGAGCCGGAAGGCGTCGCGATCGTCGAAGCCGATGTAGGACGCGACGTACTGGTCGTAGGTAAACGAGAAGCCGATGCTCTTGCCCACCATGACGAAGGCCTGGTAGTGCAGCGGCTCGGAGTCGACGACGACACCGTCGAAGTCGAACACGATGGCGGGGGGTGGTTTCGCGGGCACAGCGGTCTCCTTGGCCAGGCGGGTGCGGCACCCGCCCGGCCAAGGAGAATACTCCGACCACTCGGCCACCGGTAGGGCGCGGGGTACTGCATTGAGCCCGCAAGGTGGTGGAGCCACCGATCCGTACGTCTACGGACCTCTTCCCCTTACCATCCAACGGTGCCTGCTCTCCCCCCCTACGACGAAGCGCTGCGGTCCGTTCTCGAAGGGGTGGCGGCGCTGGATGTTGGACACGCACCTTTGGGAGACGCGCTGGGCCGGGTGCTCCGCGAGCCGGTAGCCGCTGACCGCGACCAGCCGCCCTTCGAGCGCTCGGCGATGGACGGCTTCGCGGTGTCGTCGGCCCACTGGACGCCCCGCCGGTCGTGGCGGATCGTCGGCTCGGTGCCGGCCGGGGCCGCGTGGAACGGCGACGCGGACCCCGCGCACGACGTGGTGCGGATCGCCACGGGCTCGGCGGTGCCACCGCCCTTCGACGCGGTGGTGCAGGTGGAGCTGGCGCAGGCGGACCCCGACGCAGACTCCGAGACCGTGCGCTTCACGCTGGACGAAGTGGCCCCGTGGCGCAACGTGCACCGCCGAGGGGCCGACGCCGCGGCCGGCGACGTGTTGATCGCCGCGGGCACGCGGCTGGGCCCGCACCACCTGGCCCTGGCCGCCACCGCCGGGGTGGCGTCACCCGTGGTCACGCGCCGCCCGCGGGTGGTGGTGCTCAGCTCGGGCGACGAGGTGGTTGACCCCGCCACGCCGACCACCGACTTGTCCCCGCAGCAGATCCGCAACAGCAACGGCCCGCTGCTGACCGCCCTGCTGGCCCGGCTGGGGGCCGACGTGCTCGAACACCGCCACGTGCCCGACACGGCCCCCGCCGTGGCCGATGCCTGCCGCGCCGCCGCCGGACGTGCCGACCTGGTGGTCACCGCCGGCGGCGTCAGCGTCGGCGAGCGCGACCTGTTCCCCGACGCCTGGCGCGGGCTGGGCTTCGACACGCGGCTGCACGGCGTCGCCATGCAGCCGGGCAAGCCGGTCCTGTCCGTCCGCGGCGTGGTCGACGGCGGGGCTGACCCTCGGCCCGTGCACGTGCTGGGCCTGCCGGGCAACCCGGTCAGCGTGCTGGCCACGGCGTACCTCTTCGCCTGGCCGCTGCTGCGGGCGCTCGAAGGCGAGGCCGCCCCGCTGCCCTGGCGTCGCGTGTGGCTGGCCGAGCCCACCTCCTCCAACGCCCGACGGGACGCCTTCCGCCCCGCGCGGCTGCTGGGCGACGCCCGCGACCAGGCCGCGGTGGTCAGCTGGCGCGGCAGCGGCGACCTGTCCCACACCGCCGCGGCCGACGGCCTGCTGGCCCTGCCTGCCGCCGAGGGCGAGCTGACGCCGGGTCAGCCGCTGCGGTTCCTGGCGTTTGTGTGAGCGCGGCCCCACCCGCGGCGGAGGCTTCCGGGCTACGCGACAGACAGGGACAGCCCCCTTCTCACAAAGCGGAAAAGGCGGCAGTCCTCTGGAGCCAGGGCCGTGGGCGGCTCTAGACTGACCGCGTGCAGATCAAGGTCCTTTATTTCGCCGCGCTCGCCGCCGCCACCGGCGTCCGAGAACAGGACCTGTCGCTGCCCGATAGCGCGACGGTCGCGGACGCGCTGGCCTGCCTGGCCGACGAGCACGCCGCACTCGCCCAGGGCCGCGGCCTCGCGGTGACCGCGGCGGTCAACCTCGAATACGCCGCTTGCGACCGCGTACTATCGGACGGCGACGTGCTGGCGCTGATCCCGCCGGTCTCGGGCGGCTGACTCGATGCCCCGGCAATTTTCAGTTTCAGACCAGGCGAAAACGTGACGTTTGTGACGCCGCACGCGCCGGTCGGCGGGGTCGTCGCAGCCATAACGGTTAATCCGAGTGGGGCTTCGTCCGATGGTTTTGCGGTGAGCCGCCTGCGATCACGTACGCAGGCCGACCCACGGATACCCGGAGAAAGAAAGACGGTAAGTACCCATGGCCAAGCAGAAAGACATCCTGACCACCGGCGAAGTCGCGAAGATCTGTAATGTCGCGCCGCGGACGGTCAGCAAGTGGTTCGATTCGGGCCAGCTCAAGGGCTACCGCATCCCCGGCTCGAAGGACCGCCGCATCCCGCTGTCCTCGCTCATGCGGTTCATGAAAGCCCACAACATCCCCCTTGACGGGCTGCAGTCCGGCAAAACCCGCGTGCTGATCGTGGATGAAGCCACCGAGATTGTCGGCGTGCTGACCAAGGTGCTCGTCGAGCAGGCCGACTACGAAGTCCACGTGGCCGCCTCGGGCTTCGCCGCGGGCCTGGCCTGCGAGAAGTACCGCCCCCACGTGATGCTGCTGGACATGCACCTGGGCGACCTCAAGGGCGAAGACGTGCTGAGGCTCGTCCGCAGCTGCGACGACCTGCAGGCCACCAAGGTGGTCGCCATGAGCGGCAAGCTGACCGACGGCCAGGCCAGCCACCTGATGAACAACGGCTTCGACGGCTACCTCAAGAAGCCCTTCCACGTGCGCTCGGTCATCGAGTCCGTCGAGGACGCCGTCGCCATCGTCTACTGAGCGTTCGGCGCAACGCCCCTGCGGGGTCGGGGTCCGCGGCCGGCGACCGGCCGCGAACCCCAACCCCGCAGGGGACCACAGCACGAGCCGCTCGATGCGTTGGGAAAAGAGCGAGTCCACGCGTCGTCCACGACGCGAGGGCTCGTTTTTTCGCGCGGCCGGCTCGTGGGGCGCAGTGGCGGTCCGCCAGACCGAGCACAAGACCCGTTCTCGCAGGGTGGGTCAAGGGCCGCCGGACCCACCCTGCCACGGCCGCGCACCTCCGGTTCGACGCGACGCCGAAGGCCCCGCGAAACCGGTCAACGGTGGGTCCGCCAAGCCTCGACCCACCCTACGAGGGACGTCGAACCCGCGGCTCGAAACACTCGGCGGGCGCAGCCCGTGGCGGACGAGAAGGCGGGTCGGCGTTTCGGCTCTGCGAAACGCAGGCCCGGCGCCGAGCCGCCTACCGCGGCGCGCCCAGGATCGGCCGCAGCCGCCCGTCGTGCTCGTGGATCAGGGCCTCGGCCTCGTCGGGGTCCAGGTCCTTGTGGAACATCACCAGCGCGGTCTTGACCCGGCCCTCGGCGGCGTCCAGCCACTCGGCGGCCTCGTCGCGGTCGACCTTGAGCTGCTGCTCCAGAATCCGCAACGCGCGGTCACGCAGCTTGGCGTTGGTCGCCCGCAGGTCCACCATCAGGTTGCCCCAGGTTTTGCCCAGCTGCACCATCGCCGCGGTGCTGATCATGTTCAGCGCCATCTTGGTGGCGCTGCCCGCCTTCAGCCGGGTGCTGCCGGTCACGACCTCGGGGCCCACCAAAAGCTCGACGGGGTAGTCCACCGCGAAGGCCTTGGCTTCGGGCGTTTCTGCGGCGGGCACCGGCGCGTCGAGCTTCTGATTGGCCGGCACCAGGCCCACGCGGCGCACCGGCCGCTGCAGGTCGCGCAGGCGCACGCAGGTGACCAGGCCCGCGGGCACGCCGCGTGCACGGGCGTAGCGGATCGCGCCCCAGACGTAGGGCGTGGTGCCCCCCGCGGCGATGCCCACCAGCATGTCGTGTTCGGTGAGCCCCAGCTCGTCGAGCGCGGCGTGGGCGCCCTCCTCGTCGTCCTCTGCACCCTCGCTGGACTTGCGCAGCGCCTTGTCGCCCCCTGCGATCAGGCCGACCACCTCGTCCGGGTCGCAGTGGAAGGTCGGCGGGCACTCGCTGGCGTCCAGCACGCCCAGCCGCCCGCTGGTGCCGGCCCCGACGTAGATCAGCCGGCCTCCGGCGCGCATGCCCTCGACCGCGCGTTCAATCAGCTTCGTGAGCTGAGGCAGCGCCGCGCGGATCGCCCGGGGGACTTCGAGGTCCTGGGTGTTCATCAGCGCCAGCGTCTGGTCGACATTCAACGCGTCGATGGCGGCGGCCGAGGCCAGACGCTTTTCGGTTTCAAGCTGCGAGCGGTCGATCATGACGGGCCGGGGTGGCATGGGGTTCAGAGCGTCGTCGACGTCGTCGGGGCTGGCGGCGTGACGGACGGCAGGCGGGGAAGCGGTTGGCGGCATCCCCTTGAAGGTGACGCATCGCCGGGCCGCCGAAAAGGGAAGCAGCCCGCGGGGCTGATAACGACGCCATGATCCACGAAACGGCGGCCGCCGTCAGCGACTCACCGCGGCACGGGCGGGAAGGCCCAGACCCCCGCCACACCCGGATCGGCGGCCCCGGTCACGCCCGCCAGGGTGGCGGGCTGGCCGTCCTGGGACAGGGCCCCCAGCACCGCGAAGGCCACCGCCTCGCGGGCCTCGGCGGGCACGCCCGCGTCATCGGTCAGGCGGGCGGTGGCCCCCGCCGCGGCGGCCTCGCGCTCGAAGGCGGCCCGCAGCGCCGTGTTCCGCACGCCCCCGCCCGCCAGCAGCCAGCGCTTCGCGTCCAGCAGCAGGGGGTGGCCCGCGGCGATCCGGGCGATGACCCCGGACGCCGCGGCCAGCACGTCTTCGGCACGGTGTGTTCGGCCCAGCGTGTCGGCCAGGTTCCGCGACCACGCCGCGCCGAACTGCTCGCGTCCCAGCGTGCGGTCGGTCAGCCGTTCGCGGACCGCCGCGTGCACGGCCGCGGTCAGTGCCGCGTCGGGATCACCTCCGAGGGCCCGGCGTCCGTCACGGTCGAACGGCTCGCCGCACAACGCCACGCACAGCCCGTCCAGCAGAAGGTTGGCCGGCCCCACGTCCGCCCCGCGCACCGCCGCGGGCGTGGTCGCCAGCCGCGTGACATTCACGATGCCACCCAGGTTCACCACCGCGTCGCCCGCGGCGCGGAACAGCACCCAGTCGGCCAGCGGTGTGACCGGAGCGCCCTGGCCGCCGGCGATGAGGTCGGCCTGCCGAAGGTCGTAGCCCACGGCCACCTTGAGCGTGCGCACCAGCGGCCAGGGGTCGAACAGCTGCCACGACAGCCCGTCCCCCGGCGCGTGGCAGATGGTCTGGCCGTGGGCGATCACCGCGTCGGGGTGGAGGTCGGGGTATTCGTCGAGTAAGGTCGCGCAGGCTTCGGCGTGCACCACGCCCAGGTGCCGGGCTGCCCGCAGGATGTCGATGGGCGGGAGGGGTGTGCCGGCGGCGAGGTTTCCCAGCGTGTTCCGCAGCGATGCCGGCAGCGGCATCGCGTGGTGGGCAACGAGCGAGGCCGTGAGGCCCAGCCCGCGCCCGTCGATACGCGTCAACGCCACGTCCAGCCCGTCGAGGCTGGTGCCGGTCATGCAGCCGATCAGGTGGCGGGGGGAGGGGGTGGGCACGGCACGAAGGTAGCGGAGGGCGGCCACCGTGCCCATGTGTTCACGACCGGGCCATTGAGGCACCTGGCTTAAGAGAACACGCGACGCTGGCCGCCCGCCGGAAGCGTTGCCGGCGCCTGTCAACGCTTTTCTCTTCCGGGCATGTGGCTGCATCTCGGCCCCGCGTCGCGGGGCTTCGGCGCTGCATCCCACCGGGGCTTCGAATAAGGCGGGCGTCTTCGGCCTGGGCGTGCGTCGTGGGCTTATTCAACCCCCGCAACTCCCCTCCACGGCCAGGGGTCGAACCCGGACCCGCTTCCGGCCCTGGGCTCTAGAGCGTGGGCGATGTCGTGCGAGGTTGAACGTCGCGGGCGTGGCCGCCGTCGAGCGCGGCCGGAATCAGGTCGTGGGAATGACCCCGGTTTCTGGCGGATGGGAGCGGTCGAATGACTTTTCTCGTCGTCGGGTAGACGGGGTGACCGCGGGCGGCGCCCGCGTGCGGTCGAGAAGGCGGGTCCGCGTTCCGGCTTTGCGGAACGTGGATCCGGCGCCGCGCCGTACACTGGCCCCGTGCCGCAGATCCAGGAACCCGACGACCGCTTCTGGACCGCGCTCCGCGTGGTGTTTGTGGCGTTGTCGGTCGCCGGCGCGGTCTACCTGGGGACGCACCTGTTTCTGGCATCGCCGCCCGATTCCCCGCTCGACGCCCCGTCCGCCCCGCCCCCCGCCCCCGCAACGGAGACGCCGTGAAAGACCTGCAGCCCGAATCCCACCGCGTGCGTCCCGGCGACAAGGTGGACGTGACCGACCTGCCGACCCGCTACGACGGACCGATCGACAAGGAAGACGGCAAGGCCGAGTTCGCAAATCTTTCCGCCGAGCTGGTGGGTCTGCAGCAGACGCTCTACGCCGAGGGCAAGCGGTCGCTGCTCGTCGTGCTGCAGGCCATGGACGCCGCGGGCAAGGACAGCACGGTCCGCCACGTGTTCAGCCCCATCAACCCGGCGGGGTGCCGGGTGACGTCGTTCAAGGCGCCGTCCAAGGAAGAGCTGGCCCACGACTACCTGTGGCGGGTGCACGACCACGCCCCGGCGGACGGGAACATCGCGGTGTTCAACCGCTCGCACTACGAAGAGCTCCTGATCGTGCGCGTGAAGGGTTTTCAACCCAAAGAGGTGTGGAAGCGGCGCTACGAGCACATCAACGCGTTCGAAAAGATACTGGCCGACGAGGGCACGGCGGTGGTCAAGTTCATGATCCACATCAGCAAGGACTACCAGAAGCAGCGCCTGCAGCGCCGCCTGGACCGGCCCGACAAGCACTGGAAGTTCAACCCCGAAGACCTGGCCGAACGGGCCCACTGGGACGACTACATGAAGGCGTTCAGCGACGTGGTCAGCAAGTGCAGCACCGACCACGCGCCGTGGTACGTGATCCCCGCCGAGCGGCGCTGGTACCGCAACCTGGCGGTCACGAAGGTGCTGGTCGATCGGCTGAAGGCGATGAACCCGCAGATGCCCGAGCCGAGCTTCGACCCGGCGTCGATCGTGATTGAGTAGCGCCGATACGTCATCGGGTGCCACGGCCTTCAGGCCGTGCGGGTACGGGGTGACGCGGCACGGCCTCTGGAGGCTGAGAGCCCGTGGCACCCCGATCGACCGGGTCTCAGAACTTCACACTTCGCACTTCGAACTTCGCACTTTTAAATGCTCCACCTCATCGCCTCCCGCCTGCTGCAGCTGCCGCTCATCCTCGCAGTGGTGTTCGCGGTCACATTCAGCCTGGTGTGGGTGATGCCCGGCAGCCCGCTGGACCGCAAGGGCGAGCGGCAGCTGGCGCCCGAGGTCCGCCGCGCGATGGAGGCCCGGTACAACCTCGATTCGCGCACGGCCTTCGTCACCGGGTACCTCGGCGGCGTGGTGAAGGGCGACTTCGGCCCCAGCCTGCAGTACCGCGGGCGGACGGTGACCGAGATCCTGGGCAAGGGGCTGCCGGTGAGCATGTCGCTGGGGGTCGCGGCCCTGGCCGTGGCGGTGCTGCTGGGCACGCTGGCCGGCGTGGCGGGCGCGCTGAAGCCCGGCAGCCTGCTCGACGGCGGCAGCCTGGGGCTCACGCTGATCGGCATCAGCCTGCCGAGCTTTGTGACCGGCACGGTGCTGCTGGTGGTCTTCGCGGGGCTGCTGCGCTGGCTGCCCACCGGCGGCTGGGGCGGGCCGCGCAGCGTGATTCTGCCGGCGCTGACCCTGGGCCTGGCGCCGGCGGCCTACATCGCGCGGCTGATCCGCCTGGGGCTGGCCGACATCATGGCCAGCGACTACGTGCGCACCGCGCGGGCCAAGGGTGTGAGCCACCGCCAAGCGGTGTTCGGTCACGCGCTGAAGGTCGCCTGCCTGCCGGTGCTGAGTTTTCTGGGCCCCGCCGCCGCCGGCGTGATGACCGGCAGCTTCGTGGTGGAAAAGGTCTTCAACCTGCCGGGCGTGGGCGAGTACTTCGTGCAGAGCGTGCTGAACAAGGACCAGTTCCTGATCCTGGGCATTGTGCTGGTGTACGCCACGCTGCTGATCGTGTTCAACCTGATCGTCGATGTGGCCTACGCCTGGCTGGACCCGCGGATCCAGATCGATTGAGGGTGGGGTGACCCGCGCCGCGGCCGGTCAGGTCGTGTACCGCGCGTTAATCAGTCGGGTCGAGTCGATCAGCGGGATGCGCTTGGTGCTGTACACGTTGTTGTAGATGCTCGTGCCGTTGGCCAGGATCTGGAACGGCTCGGCCCGGTGGCCCGAACTCAGGGCCACGTGCATGATCTCGTGGGCCAGGGTGAAGTTCTGCGCAAAGGGGTTGCTGTTCATGTAGATGCTGCGGGCGTTGAAGCCGCCCCAGTAGGCGTAGCCGCGGTAGCCGCCGCCCAGGGGGCCGCTCATGTCGCCGATGTAAAACACCGTCATGGTGTTGCGGTCGCCGCTGCCCAATGCGCGGGTCAATCGGGTCATCTCGCCGTCGCGGTCGGCGATCCGTGTGCCGTCGCTCAGGTCCACGCCGGCGGGCGGGTTGGCGACGGTGATGTCGGTCGCCGGGTCGAAGGCCAGCGACAGGCCGGCCTGGCCGAACTGCTCGTTGGCCAGGCCCACGAAGCGGGTGAGCTGGGCGGGGGTGGTCAGCGGCTGGCCGGCGCCGCCGGGGGTCTCCCGCAGCAGCACGTAGTTGAGGTTGTTGAGCGTGGCCTCGACCGGGACCACCGCGGTCGCCGTATCGCCTGGGCTGTCTTCGATCCGCGCGGTGACGGTGCCGCCCAGGCCCACGATGTGGGTGCGGTCGCCGAAGAGGTCGAACGACGGCGGCCGCTCGTCTTCCACCCGCGAGTCGTTGTTGATGAAGATGTCGTCGACCGAGTCGGCCACGAGCATCTGCGAGGCCGAGACGAACACGCCGGTGTTGTTGCCGGTCTCCTGCAGCGGGATCGGGGTGAAGTCGTCGTCGTGGTCGGTCACGTCGCCGTCGAAGTCGATGTCGCCGCTGTCGGTGCCCAGCACGGCGTAGATGACCTCGCGCCGGTTGGGGTCGGCGTTGCTCGCCGCGTCGCTGACCCGCACGTAGAAGCGCTCGGGGTCGGGGTCGATGAAGTCGGGCTGCACGAGGCGACGGTTCGAGTCGTCGTACGAGCTCTGCCAGTTGGCGATCGTCAGCTCGCGGGTCGCGTTGCCGTCGGCGTCGAGGAACTCGATCTGCCGCACGCTGGGCGTAGGCGGAGGCGGGGCCGTGCCCGTGGCGTCCCACAGCAGCTGGTAGCGGTTGCCGCGGTAGGGGTCCTCCGAATCGATCCGGATGAGCACGTCCTGGGCCTGGGCGAAGAACGTGCTGACCGTGACGTTGTCGTCGCCGCCGAAGTGGGCCGTGTACGACCCCGAGCCGTCGGGGATCCACAGGGAGATGTTCAGGTCGCCGTCGGCGGCCACGTGACGCAGCTGCGCGGTGAACGCCCCGGCCGCGGCGGAGACCACGTACCAGTCGTCGTCGGTGGCCGTGGCCAGGCCGTCCACGTCGGACAGGGCGCCCAGCGGGCTGGCCAGACGGAAGGCGTCGGCGAACCGGTCGTTCTGCTCGTAGTTGTCCTCCCCGGCGGGAGCGGACGGGGGCACCGGCGGGCTGGGCGGAGCCGGCGGGATGGGCGTGACCGGCGGGGTGTCGGTGCCGTTCCACAGCAGCTGATAGGCGTTGCCGCGGTAACCGCCGCTGCCGTAGACGTAGATGAGCACGTCCCGGGCCGAGGCGAGGGTGGTGGTGACGGTGGAGTTGTTCTCGCGGTTGTAGTTGCCGTCGAGTTTGTTGCCCCGCGTGTCGTACAGCTCGAGGTTCAGCTCGCCGTCGCTGGCGAAGGCCCGCAGCTGCGCGGTGAATGTGCCGGCGCCCACGCGCACGACGTAGAAGTCGTTGTCGGTGGCGGTGGCGAGTCCGGAGATGTCCGACAGCGCGCCGCCGACGGTGTTGAGGCGGAAGGCCTGGGCGCTGAAGTCGTTGTTTTCGTAGGCGTCTTCGCCGGTGCCCGGCGTCGGGGGCGTGGGCGGGGTCGGCGGCGTGATGCCTTGGCCGGTCCAGCTCACGTCGTAGGCGTTGCCGCGGTAGCCGCCGCTGCCGTAGACGAACACCCGGACCTCCTGCGCCGAGGCCAGGGCGGTACGCACGGTGCTGCGGTTCTCGCGTTTGTAACTGCCGTCGAGCTTGTTACCCCGCGTGTCGTACAGTTCGATGTTCAGCTCGCCCTCGCTCGCCACGCTGTCCAGCGTCGCGGTGAAGGTTCCTGCCGCGGCGTTGAACCGGTACCAGTCGGTGTCGGTCGCGGTGGCGCGGCCGTCGGTTGTCGACAGCGCGCCCGAGGCGGCGGCGAACAACCGCGCCTGCGCCGGGACGTCGTTCTGTTCATAGGCGTCTTCGCCCGTCGGAGTCATGGGGGGCGTGGGCGGGGTCGGAGGCGTCGGAGGTGTGCCGCCGGGCCCGGACCAGGTCAGGTTGTAGGCGCTGCCGGTGGGGAAGCCGCCGCGGGCTCCGAAGCCGAACACGCGAACGAAAAGGTCGCCGCCCCGGTGCGCGTTGACGACCACCAACGACGTGTCTTCGCGGTAGTAGTTGCCGGCGATCTTGAATCCACTGGCGTTGTAGACCTCGATGTTCAGCTCGTCCTGGGCCGCGTTGGTCGAAAGCCTGGCGTTGAACGTCCCGGCGTCGGGGCTGAGGACGTACCAGTCTTCGTCGCGGCCCGAGGTCGCGAGCCCGCGGGCCTCGGCGAGGCTGCCGCGGTCGCCGGTCAGACGGGCGGCGGTCAGCCGGGTGTCGTTGGATTCGTACGCGTCGGCCCCGGACGGCGGGGTCGGCGGCGCGGGCGGCTGGACCCGGGCACTGGTCCAGGCCAGGTTGTACGCGTTGCCGCGGTAGCCGCCGCTGCCGTAGACGAAGGCAAACACGTCGCCGGGGGCGCTGAGGTTCGTGCGAACGGTCGAGGCGTTCTCACGGTTGTAGTTGCCGTCGATTTTGGTTCCGTTGGCCGTGTACAGCTCGATGTTCAGCTCGCCCTGCTCGGCGATCGAGTTCATGACCACCGACACCTCGCCGGCGGCACCGGCGCTGATGCGGTACCAGTCGTTGTCGGTGGCGGTGGCCAGGCCGCGCAGGTCCGACAACGCTCCGCCGGCGCCCAAGGCCGTGGCGGTTTCGCGGGAGTCGTTGGCCTCGTAGGCGTCGCCGCCGGCGACAGCCGACGCGGAGATGGCGGGGGCAAGCCCTTCGCCGTCCAGGTCGGCGTGGTCATGCCCGTGATCGTGATCGTCGTGGTCGTGGCCACCTTCGTGGTCGTGGACGTCGTGATCGTGGTCGCCTTCGTGATCGTGGTTATCGACACCGGCCACGGCGGACGCCAGGCGATTCGGGCCGTAGAGATCAATCGGGTGATCGTGATGGTCGAATCCGGCGAGGGCGGCGCTGAGCAACCGACGGGTTTCGAGCGGTTCGAGTCGGCAGCCGGTGGGCTGAAGGAGCGAGCGGCGACGAGCGCAGGCGGAGGGCGTCTTCTTCATCATGATTCAATCGATGGGCGGGTTCGTCGGAAGTACGTCGGCATCCTCCAAACCCCGCGGGGGTTCGGTCGGCAGCCGTTCGCGGTCGGTGCGTGCAGGGCTCTTCCCTATCCGGAAGCCCCGTGATTGTAAGGTTTCGTGTCTACGGAGCAACGGTTTTTTCACCGGCATCGGCGGGCTCTCAGAGCGCCGAGTTCCAGATCAGGTTGTAGGCGATCGCGGTCTGGTCGGCCTTGCGGAACACCCGCAGGTCCACCGGCCCGGCGGTGGGAAGGTCGAAGACGAACTCGGGGTTGCTGACCGCCTCGACGTTCTCGATCAAGAGCTCGCCGTCGGAGCCGAACAGCTGCACGTCCAGGTCGGCCTGGTCGATGTCGTGCTGCACGCTGATGTAAAGCCGACCGGCGTCCACGTTCAGGCGGTACCAGTCGTCGTCGGCTCCCGCGTTGGCCAGGCCCTCGAGGTCGCTGATGACCCCGCTGGCCCCGGGCAGGGCGAAGGCGGTGGCCGGGGTGTCGTTCGGCTCGTAGGGGTCGGGCACGGGCCCCGGGTTGGGGCCCGGGGTGGGCGGCGTGGGCGGCGTGGTCTGCGCGATCAGCGAGGCGATGGCCTCGCCGTAGTACTCGGCGCCGGACGCGGTGAGATGGATGAAGTCGCCCACGCCCTGGCCGCTGGCGGGCAGGCCCTGGATGTAGCCCAGCTCGACCATCTCGGCCAGGGTCAGGCCGCCCGAGAGGGTCCGCAGGTCGATGAACGAGATGTCTTCCGTGTCGTAGGCCTGCTGCTGCAGCGCGGCGGAGTAGGCCTCCAGCGTGGGGTTGCTGTTCTGGTCGTAGGTGCCGAAGGTCACGAAGTGCAGGTCGTCGGCGTGCTTGCCGGCGGCGGCCCAGTCGGCCCGCACCCCGGCGATCAGGGTTTCGACGTTGTCGATGAAGGCCTCGGGCGAGTCGCCGTCCGCGATGCCGCTGAGGCTGGGCTGGGTCTCATTCTTGTCGTTGAGGCCTTCCATGACGAAAACCAGCAGCTTGCCCGATCCGCCCGCGACGGTGCGGTCCAGGATCTGTGCGCGGTTCGCCTGGCCCAGCGGGGCGTACTGCTCTTCGTAGAACTCGCGGGTGGACTGGCCGCCGTAGCCCCACGAGGTGACGGTGGCCCCGGTGCTGCCGGTTTCGAGCAGGCGGAAGTTGCTGACCGTCAGCGGCGTCTCGTCGAGCGTGCGCGGGCTCAGGTGGGGGATGTAGGTCAGCTGGCTGGGCTCGGAGATGACGACGCTGCGTAGCGCGTCGTCGGCGTCCTGGGCCGCGTCGAGGTTAAAGCTGAACAGCTGCGTGCCGGATCCGGTGACGTTCTGCAGGCCCAGTCGCGCGGTGGTGCCGTCGGCTGCGGTGCGTGTGACGTCGAACACGGCGCCGTCGCCGGACACCCACGTCTGGAAGGTGAAGGCTTTCTCCGGTTCCGCCACGTCGCCCAGACCGTTGATGCGCACCCCCAGCCTGGCCTCGGTGCCCCGGTTGGGCTTCACGGTGACCTCGCCCCAGGGGTGCTGCACGCGGGCGAAAAGGTCGCTGTTGATCTCGTCGTTGGTCAGCGACGCCACGTCGGTTCCGGGCAGAAAGTGAAAGGCCCAGTGCGAGTCGTTCTGCCCAAACGCCTCGTAGCCGTGACCGGCGGCGGTGCTCTTCACGAAGTTGCCCGAGAGCAGGCCGGTGCCGGCGAGGCCCAGAGTGCGGTCAAAGCCCGCGTTCAGCCCGCCGTCCAAGCCGGTGCCGTGGTGGAAGACCACGCTGTCGCCCAGCACCAGCACGTCGGCGCGGCCTTGGCGGGCGGCCCGGGCCCAGGTGCCCACACCGCTGCGCAGCACGGGGTCGAGCGCGGGGTAGCCGTTGGGGTCCGGGTCGGGATCGGGATCGGGGTCGGGGTCGGTGACGAACTGGCCGTTCCAGCGGAGGTCGTACCTGGCCCCTGCCGCGGTGTCGGCGGTGTAGACACGCAGGTAGTAGTCGCCCCCGGCGGTGAGCGTGGTGACGATTTCCGGGTCGCCGATCTCGACGGTGTCGTCGGCGATCAGGCCACCCGCGGCGTCGTAGAGCGCCAGGTCGAGGTTCGTGGGCGGGTTCACCGACGTCACGGCGGCGGTAAACACGCCGGCGCCGACCCTCACGCGGTACCAGTCGTCGTCGGTCGCGGTGGCGACGCCCGGGCCCGCGGCCAGCGAGCCGGCCTTGCCGGAGAGCGCGTAGGCGGTGGCCAGGGTGTTGTTGTGTTCGTAAACGTCGGGAGTGGGGTCGGCCGGGTTGATGGGATCGACGGGGTCAACCGTGTCCACCGGGTCGATCGGATTCACCGTTCCGCCTGCCCACGCCAGCGTGTACACGTTGCCCTGATAACCGCCCCTGCCGTAGACAAACACGAACACGGGGCCGTCGGCGGCGAGATCGACGTTGACGGTTGATACCGGTTCGATGTGGTAACGCCCGCCGAGCTTCGTCCCCGACCCGTCGTAAACCTCAATGTTCAGCTCGCCCTGGGCAACCACGGACGTCAGCGTCACCGCCAGCGTGCCCGCCGCCGCGTCGATGCGGTACCAGTCGTTGTCCGTCGCCGTGGCCGCGACCGAACCCGCCGCGCCCGCCAGCGCCGCCGCGGCGGGCTGCGTGTCGTTTTCTTCAAAGCCGTCGGGGGTGCCGGCGACCGGATCCGACGGGGTCACCGGATCGATCGGATCGACTGGGTCGATGGGGTCCACCGGGTCGATCGGGTCCACCGGGTCGATGGGCCCGGTCGGGGACGGGGGCTGACCGTTCCAGGCCAGGTTGTACGCATTGCCCTGATAGCCGCCCTTGCCGTAGACGAACAGCAGCAGCTCGCGATTCTGGGTCAGGTCGACGGACACCGCCGAGTTGTCTTCCGAGTTGTAGTTGCCGGCCAGCAGCGTCCCCTCGGCGGTGTAAACCTCGAGGTTCAGCTCGCCGTCGGCGGCAAACGCGCGCAGCTCGGCTTCAAAGCGTCCGGCCCCGGCCTGCACCCGGTACCAGTCGTTGTCCGTCGCCGTGGCCAGCCCCGCCACGTCGCTCAAGGTGCCGCCGGGAGTGGTCAGCCCGTAAGCGGTGGGCCTCGCGTTGTTGGCCTCGTAGGCGTCGCCGGCGGCGACAACGGCCGCGGACGCGACCGCCGATGCGGTGGCGGCCAGAGGGTCCGCGGCGTAAAGCGTGCGTTTTTCGAGGGGCTGCAGACCGGCGACGGCTTCACGGGGTCGCGGGGCGCCGCGGAGTGGGGGATGAGGGACAGCGCTCATGATTCTTGACTCTCTCTCGTGTCGACACAGCGACACGGCAACATGGATGGATGACCAGCCCTCGGGCCGGCTGAAACCTCTCGATAGATCCACTGACGCCGCAGAGAATACACCGGCGACCGGGAGATTCACCTCCGGTTTTACCCGCGGACGCAAACTTGCGAAAAAATCAGGGAATGGTGGGGACCGACCGGGGCTTTCCCCGGTTTGGACACCGGTCAACCACGCGCCACCCTCCCACCACCGGGGTTTTCGTCGCGGCGGCGAACAGGATCAGGCCCAGTCCGGCCGCCGCCACCGGAAGGCTGAGCCACTGTCCGCGGCTCAGCCCCAGCCACTGCTCGGGCAGGTAGGCGTCGGGCAGACGCCAGTACTCGCCGCCGATCCGGGCCGCGGCGTAGGCCAGTCCAAAGGCCCCGGCCACCGTTCCCGCGCGGCGGGGTTTGGCCCAGACCATCAGCAGCACGGCCATGACCGCCAGGCCTTCCAGCGACGCGGCGTACAGCTGCGAGGGGTGGCGGGTGGGCAGCACCTGGGCCGCGGCGGCCGAGAGCGTGGCCGAACCGGCCTGAATGCGCTCCAACGCGTCGGCCGGCGCCGAGGCGCCCAGCGCGGCGTCGAAGCGGGCGAGCAGCTCGGGCCGCTCCAGCAGCTCCTGCGGAAACTGCACGGCCAGGGGGAAGCCCGGCTCGCAGGCGCGACCCAGCAGCTCGCCGTTGATGAAGTTGGCGAGTCGTCCGCACGCCAGACCCAGTGGCGCGCCGAAGGCCAGCAGGTCAATCATGTACAGCGCGTGCTGCTTGTGCCGCCACGCGAACCACGCCCCGCCCGCCACCGCACCGATCATGCCGCCGTGCGAGCTCATGCCGCCGTGCAGCATGTCCAGCACGCCCCACCACGGGAAGCCGTCGGTCACCATGGTGAACAGCTCGGGCCGGTAGAAGGCGGCGTACCCCAGCCGCCCGCCGATCATCGCGCCCAGGGCCACGGCGATCACCAGGTCGGCGGCCCGCCTGGGATCCAGTGTCGAGCGCCCCACCCGGCACACCCGGCGGATCAGCAGGAAGCCCAGGAAAAATCCCACGAGGTACGACACGCCGTACCAGCGCACCGGGCCGCCGGGCCACAGCTGTACGAAGTACGGGTCGATGGTGTGCAGCCAGGCGGCCAGCGTGGAGTGGCTGAGCATCGCGAGATCCAGAGATGCGGACGGTGGCGGGAAGACGTCGCGCCGGGCATAGACGTTACATCAACGGGCGACGAGACCCCGCGCTCGCGTGGCTCCTTACCCGCCGGGCCATCCCGTTGGGCTTACTTCCGCTTGTTCTTCCCGCGGTGGCGGCGCTGCTGGATGACGACGTTGCCGGTTTTCGCCCCGCCCTTGCGGTGCTTCTTCTTCGCCGGCGGGTTCTTTGCGGGCTTGGTCGGACGGCCAGTTTCCGCGGCTTCGGCTGCGCCGTTCTGCTTACCCCCGCCCTTGCCGCCGCGGCCGCGGCGTCGCTTCTTGCCCCCGCTGCCGGCGGCGGCCGGGTTGGCGTCGTCAGCCGCAAGCCGACTGGGTTCAGGCTGCGCATCGGCCGCCTTCGTTTTGCCGCCGCGCGGCCGGTCGCGGTCAGAACGTTCCCGCTCGCGTCCGCCCTTCCCGGCCTTGGCCTCGCGACCCCCCCGCTCACCGCGTCCGCCGCGGTCGCGGTCGTTGCCGCCCCGCTCCTCGGGTGGCACGGTGTCCACCGCGGCGTGCAGGGTCTTGATGACCGCCAGCTCCAGCTGACGCTTGGGCAGGTCCACGCTGCTCACGCGGACGATGAAGCGGTCGCCGATGTTCATCACCTTGCCCGAGCGCTGGGCGACCAGCGCCCCGGTCTGGCGGTTGAGCTGCCAGCGGTCGCCGCCGCGGGAACGGCCGCCGCCGCCCGCGCCGCGGCCGCCGCCCTCGTGGCTGCTCTTCTTCTTCTCTTTCCCGTCGCCGCCGCTGCTGGGCAGGTCGTTCACGTGGATAAAGCCGTCGACCAGGTAGCGGTCGATCTGCATGAACACGCCCTGGCCGGTCACACCGGTGATCGTGCCCTCAAAGTCCTCGCCCAGCTTCTCGCTGAGCAGCTCCATCACCAGGTACTGCCGCAGCTGGCGCTCGGCCGACTCGCTGTTGCGCTCGGTGGTGCTGCAGTGCTGGCCGATGACCCGCAGCTCCTGCTCGGGCGGCACGCGGTCGTCGGCCTCCACGGCCTTGGCGATCGCCTTCTTGGTCGGCTTACGCTTCTTGCCTTTGCTCAGCTTCTCGGTTGCGTCGATGATGGCGTTGAGGCTTCGGTGCACCACGAAGTCGGGGTAGCGGCGGATCGGGCTGGTGAAGTGCGTGTAGTGCTCGCTGGCCAGGGCGAAGTGGCCCACCAGCTGCGGGCTGTACTCGGCCTTGCTCAGGGTCTTGAGCACCGCCATGTGCACCGCGTGCTGCCCCGGCTTGCCGCGGACCTTCTCCAAGAGCTCCTGCAGCTCGTGTCGGTCGGGCTTCTCGGGGATGTTGAAGCCCGCCACCCGGGCGAAGTTCTGCAGGCCCGCGCCCGCGTCCGCCTTGGGGTCGGGGTGGGTGCGGCGCAGCATCGGCACGTCGATGTTCGAGAACGCGCGGGCCGCCGCCTCGTTCGCCTCCACCATGCACATCTCGATGATGGTGTGGGTGAATGCGTCGTCTTCGGGCTCGGCGTCGATCACGCGGCCGGTCTCGTCAAACACCAGCTCGACCGAGGGAAGCCCCAGCACGATCATGCCGTCCTTGAAGCGCCGCTTGCGGATGATGCGGGCCAGCTCGTCCATCAGCTTGCAGGTGGCGATCACCTCGCGCGGGTACTTCGGCTCTTCCTTGGCGTGCTTGCGGGCCTCCTTCAGGTCGTCGTCGATCAACGCCTGGGCTTCCAGATACGTCAGCCGCTTGGCCGATTTGATAACGGACCGGCTGAACCGCTGGCTCAGCACCTTGCCCTTTTTGTCGTAGACGATGAAGCAGCTCTTGGCGTAGCGATTCACGCCCTCCATCAGCGAGCACACGCCGTTGCTGAGCACCTCGGGCAGCATCGGGATGACCTTGCGCGGCAGGTAGGTGCTGTTGCCGCGGCGGTAGGCCTCGGCGTCCAGCGCACTGCCGGGTTCGACGTAGGCCGCCACGTCGGCGATGTGCACGCCCAGCTCGTAGGCCGCGGCCTTGGGATAGCCTTCGTCGCCGCCCTCGATCCGCTTCAGGCTGATCGCGTCGTCGTAGTCCTTCGCATTGGGCGGGTCGATCGTGCAGATCAGCTCGCCGGTCAGGTCCTCGCGGTCGGCGGGGACCTCGTCCGTCAACTTCCCCGCGGCCTCGCGGGCCTCCTGCATGACCTCGTCGGGGAAGGTCTCGTCCAGACCGAAGGCGCGCATCGTCGCCAGCGTCTCGATGGCCGGCAGGCCCGCCTCGCCCAGCACCTCGGTAATCACGCCCTCGGCGTCGGCCCCGCGGTCGTCGGGGTAGACCGTGAGGTCGATGACCACCTTGTCGCCCACGCTCGCGTTCTTCGCGGTGATGTCGCGCACCAGCACCGGCGTGCTGAACATGCGCCCGTCGATCACCACGCCGTACTTCTTGCCCTTCTGCACCAGCGTGCCGGCGTAGGCCTTTTCGGCCCGCTCCAGCACCTCGGTGATGTGGCCAATGAATGGGCTCTTGCCGCTGCCGTCGTTGCCGCGGCCCTTCTCGCGGATCACCTTGGCCTTCACGCGGTCGCCGCTCATCGCGTCGCCCAGCTTGCCGGGCGGGATGAACAGGTCGCCGTGCTCGGTCGGGTTGTCGGGCGAGAGGAAGCCGAAGCCCTTCTCGTGGCGCCGCAGCGTGCCGATCATCGTGTCCCCGGGCGGGGGCAGCGCGATGGTGTCTTCGGTGCCGGCCACCACGTGGCCCTCGTCCAGCAGGTGGTCGATCGCCTCGGTGAAGGCGTCGCGCTGGTCGTCGGGGATGTTCATTGCCGCGCACAGCTCGTCCACGGTTCCGGGGGCGTAATGCCGGCTGGCGACGTGTTCGAGGATGCGGGCTTTTTGGCGTTCAACCATGGTCAGTCGGGGCCGCCCGCAGGATCTGCGGCGGCCGTTCCCTTTTGTCAGGATCGGGGGGAGAGAGGCGGGCCGGGCGTCCCCGTCCGCGGTCGTGCGGGCTCGGGGGCGGTCTCGCGCCTCGGTCGGTGTGTATCGGGTTCAGCGGCCTTCCTTGGCTGCATAAGCGGCAGACTGTAGCACAGACCCCCGATAACCCGCCGCAAGCCCCGTTTTTCGGGTCGCCCAATCCAACTATGCTCCCCCCATGCCCGACACGCCCCCCACCACCGACGCCGTTCTCGAAGCCGCCGCCCAACTCGGCAGATTGCTCGCCGCTCACCCCGCCTACGCCGCGTTCAACGACGTGATGAAGAAGCTGGAAGACGACACCGACGCCCAGCGCCTGGTCACCGATCTGCGCCGCCACCAGCAGGCCACCGCGGAGAAGGAGCGGGCCGGCCATCCGATCGAAGTTGCCGACAAGCACAAGCTCCGCGACCTGCAGGCCGCCGCCGCGGGCAACGACCTGCTGCGGGAGATGCAGACGGCCGAAATGGACTACGTGGATCTGATGCGGCAGGTCGACGCCAAGATCACCCCCCGCTGAGGCTGAAGGCGGCTCGGCGCCACCCACCCATCCGGCGGCCGGATGCGTGGGTGCCTTCTCGACCGCCACGCCCGAAGGGCGTGGACCGAGGGGTGGGTGGAGGTTTCTGCGTTGCTGCGCTTAACGAGCCGCGCCCGTGAGGAAGCGGACCCGCGACATCGCGTTCGCAAGAAACTGATCCAGGCCCGAGGGTCCGCTCCCTGACGGTCGCGGCTCGTTGAACGCCGAGGCTCACCCGCAAGGCACCTCGGCCGCGCTACGCTCGATCCATGCCCGAGAGTCCCACCGTTGCCGTCTCCACCTGGGTCCTGCACGACCTTTTGGGAAAGCCGAACATCACCCGCCCGGCCGACGGCGACGCCGCGTCGGTGGCGGTTGAGCCGCCCCGCCTCACGCTTCGCGAGGCCTTCCGCCAGCTGCGGGAGATCGGGATCGACCGGGTCGAGCTCTGCCACTTCCACCTGACCGACCTGAGCCCCGCCGGGCTGACCGACGTGCGCGACGCGCTGGCCGAGACCGGCGTCACGCTGGCGTCGCTGCTCATCGATGGCGGCGACGTCACCGGATCCTCCGACCTCGCCGTCGATCTGGCTTGGATCATGTCGTGGATTGACCGCGCCGCGGCCTTGGGCGCCGGATGCTGCCGCGTCTCCGCCGGCCACGCCCCGGTGACCCCCGACACCGCCGCCTGTGCGGCGGGCGCTTTCGGCCGCCTCGCCAATCACGCCGCGTTGCGGGGCGTCCGCCTTTCGACAGAGAACTGGCACGCCTTCGCCGACACCCCGCAGAGCGTGCTGGGCCTGCTCGACGCCGTGGGCGAGCGGCTGGGCCTGTGCCTCGATTTCAAGAACTGGAACGGCCGGCTGGACGACCTCACCCTGCTCGCCCCGTGGGCGACCTCGTGCCACGTGCCGATTCTCACCGACGCGAACGGTCAAGCGATGAACCCCTTCGCCGACGCGGTCCTTGCGGTGGTGAAACGCCAAGGCTTCGACGGCGTCTTTTCACTGGTCAGCTCCGCCGATCCGCATGACCCGTGGCCCAGCCTGCGGGCGTCGGCCGAGCGGATTCGGGCGGTGACGGAGGCGGGCTGACCTGCGCGACCAAAGGCGGGTTGGTCACGACTCCCACTCAATCGGGTCGTCAACACGTGATGCGCGGAGGGTACAGAGAAAGGCATTCGAAGTTTGTTTTTTGCCTTCCTCTGTGCCCTCTGTGTTCTCTGTGCCTCTGTGGTGAAGCGAAGCGTGGTTTTCAGGGGGCAAGTTGCATCAATCCTGCCAAAGGCGTGGACAGTTACTCAATAAGGGTCACACCCCCAGCGCAAACGCATCCCGATCGCTGAGCATTCCGCCGTCGCTGCGCTGCTTGACCGTGCCGTCGCGCTTCCAGCTGCGGGCGCAGGCGGGCTGGTCGCGGAGGTCGACGGCGGCGTCGGTGGCGCCGGCTTCCAACGTCACGCGGCTGATGCCGCAGAGGTCGGCGAGGTCGGTGGGGTCGAAACCCGTCAGTCCGTCGGCGTTGACCACCAGGCCGACGTCCAGGGGGTTCTTGATGTCGTTGGCTTTGCGGAAATCTTCGACGAGTTTCATCCAGCCGTCGCGGCGGTTAACGACCGCCGGCCAGTCAGCACTCACTGGGATGTCCTGCATGCAGGACACGTCGGCGAAGCCGGCGAGGTGCACGCAGGCTTCGTTGTCGTTGGGGTGGAGCGCGCGCCAGACTTCGTCGGCGGTGTGGGGGACGATCGGGGCGAGCAGTCGCGCCAGCGTGGTGGCGACGCGATGCAGGGTGGTCTGCGTGCGGCGGCGGCGGGGGCTGTCCACGGTGTCGCAGTACAGGCGGTCTTTGGTGGCGACGAGGTAGACGCTGCTGAGCGTGTGGTTGCAGAAGTTGAAGAGTGCTTCGGAGGCCTTGCGGAACTGAAGGTCTTCGTAGGCCTGCGTGACGATGTCGCTGAGCTTGATGAGCTCGCCGGTGACCCAGGCGTCGGGGCTGGTCGCGTCGGCGTCTTCGAAGCGCACGTTGTGGTCGTTGAAGTCGAAGCCGTCGAGGTTGCTGAGCAAAAAGCGCAGCGTGTTGCGGACCTTGCGGTACTCCTCACCGGCGAGCTTGAAGAAGTTCAGATCGACCTTGATGTCGTTGTCGGGGTTCAGGCCCGCGACCCACCAGCGGCAGACGTCGGCGCCGTAGTCTTTCATGAGGGTTTCGATGGCGAGCGCGTTGCCGCCGGACTTGGACATCTTCTTGCCGTCTTTATCGACCATGAAGCCGTGCGTGAGCACGGTCTTGAAGGGGCTCTGGCCGGTGACGGCGAGGGCGGGCAGCAGCGAGTGCTGGAACCAGCCGCGGTGCTGGTCGCTGCCTTCGAGGTAGAGGTCGGCGGGGTAGGCGGCGCCGGCTTGCTTGTTGTTCCAGCCTTGGCGCAGCACGGCGTTCCAGCTGGAGCCAGACTCGAACCACACGTCGAAGGTGTCGCCACCTTTTTTGAGCGTGGCTTTGTCCAGCCCTTCTACGTCGTAGTCGCGCAGCAGATCCGCGGGCTCCATAAAAAACCACGCGTCGCTGCCCTTCTCTTCGAAGACCGCGGCGACCGCGCGGACACTGGCGGGGTTCAGCAGCGGCGTGCCATCGGGGCGGAAGAACGCGGGGATGGGCAGGCCCCAGCTGCGCTGGCGGCTGACGCACCAGTCGGGTCGGCTTTCGAGCATGCCGCGCATGCGGTTGCGGCCCCAGTTGGGCAGGAAGTCGATTTCGCTCTCGGTGCGCTTCAGGGCGGCAGCGCGCATGGGTTCACCACCGCCTTCCAGCGCCTTATCGACATCGACGAACCACTGCTCGGTCGCGCGGAAGATGACGGGCTTTTTGCCGCGCCAGTCGTGCGGGTAGCTGTGGACGAACTTGTAATCGTGGAACAGGTGCCCGCTCTCACGCAGACGTTCGACCACGGCGCCGTTGGCCTTCCAGATGTGCTGGCCCTTCAACCAGTCGGGCACGGTGTCATCGAAGGTGCCGTTGGCCTGTACGGGGCAGTACACGTCCAGCCCTTCGCGCAGGCCGGTCTGGTAGTCGTCGGTGCCGTGGCCCGGCGCGGTGTGCACCAGGCCGGTGCCGTCTTCGAGGGTCACGTATTCGGCGTGGGCCACCTTGCCTTCGCGGTCGCAGAAGGGGTGGCGGTAGGCGACGCCGATGAGCTCGCGGCCGGGAAAGGTGCTCTTGGGCTCGGCGCTGTCGATGCCGCCCTTGGCGAGCACCCTGGCGGCGAGATCAGTGGCAAGCACGACTTCTTTGTCGCCCGCTTGATAGATGCCGTACTCGTAGCGCTCGTGCACGGCGACGGCGAGGTTGGCGAGCAGGGTCCACGGCGTCGTCGTCCAGATCATCAACGATCGGTTCGGATTGTCCACGCAATCGAAGTTCACGAACACGCTGACGTCTTCGCGGTCGTGGTATTCGAGCTCGGCCTCGGCGAGCGCGGTCTGGTTGTCGATGCTCCAGTGCACGGGCTTGAGGTCGCGGTAGACCACACCCTGCTCGACGAGCGACGCGAAGACGTCGAGCACGCCGGCCTCGTACTTGGGCAGCATGGTCAGGTACGGGTCGTCGTAGTCGGCCAGGGTCAGCAGCCGCTGCATCTGGGCCTTCTGGGTCTTGACGAACTTGCTGGCGTAGCTCTGACACTTCTTGCGGATCTTGAGCGCGTCCATCGCGCGGGCGGCGTCGCCCAGGTCCTGCATCACCTTGTGCTCGATGGGCAGGCCGTGGCAGTCCCAGCCCGGCGTGTAGGGGCAGTCGTAGCCGGCCATGGACTTGGTGCGGACCACGAGGTCTTTGAGAACTTTGTTGAGCAGGTGGCCCAGGTGGATGTCGCCGTTGGCGTACGGCGGGCCGTCGTGGAAGACGTACGGGCCTTTGGGGTGGTCCTTCGCGCGCAGTCGGTCATAGACGCCGATTTTCGCCCAGCGTTTCTCGCTGGCGGGCTCGCTCTGCACCAGGTTGGCCTTCATGGGAAAGGCGGTTTTGGGCAGATTCAAGGACTTCTTGTAGTTGGGCGCGTCGGGCTTGGCGGCAGGTTGATCGTTCATGGCGTGGCAGTCGTCGGAGGCGGAGCGAACCGGCGATTCTAACCGCTCAAACCATTTAAATAAGAAGCCCCGCGCGGGGCGGGGCCGGGTCGGCAAGGCGTTGAGGTTTGGGGGCGGGTCAGCGGGGAGGCGTTGCCACCGCCGCCAGCGGGTCGGGTTGCCGCAGCGCTTCGGACAAACGCTCGGACCAGGCCCGCAGGTGGCGGAGCTGCTCGGCCTCGGCGGCCAGGTCGACGTTCGACCCCTCGAGCGACTCCGAGCGCAGGGTGCCCAGACCGGGCGTGCCGGGGTCGGCAATCCGCGGGGGCCCCGACTCGGTGGTGGCGTGCAGCACGTCGTCGGCGGGACGCAACGCCTCGTCGCGCGGGAAGGCGACCAGGCGCAGGGCTCCGAGTGGGATCCAGGCCCGGGTCTCGGGCGCCTGGGCCTCGACGGTGCCGTCGGCGGCGATGCGGAAGTCATCGGCGCCTTCGGGCACGGCGACCGGGGGCGAGAGGCGCCGGGCGTCACGGCCGGGCCGGCCCGCGGCAAGGAAGCCCTGCGGGTCGATCGTCAGGTGGCCCACGCGGGTGTAGGCCAGGCCGCCCGGGGCGTCGGGCGCGATCACCTGCAGACAGCCGGTGCCGTCGATCCGCACGTCGAGCGCACGGCCGGTCTCCACGGGCCACCCCGGCTGCGGGCTGGCCGCCATGCGGGGCAGCATCACGCCGGTGGTGCGGCCGCTCTCGTCGTGCCAGGCCTCGAACAGCGGACGGACGGCGCGGTAGCCCGGGGTCTGGGCGTTCGCGATGTTCTGCAGCACGGTGCGGTGGGCCGCCTGCACACCCTTGAGGGTGGCGGCGAAGCTGCGCGAGGTCAGCGAATCGATCGTCACGGCGGGGTCGGCGGGGGCCGCGCGGATCGCGGGGCTTCCGGACACGGGGGTCGGTTTGAGACCGGCCGCGCCCCCCAGGGCGCCGATGCCCGATACCACGCTCAGAGCCAGCCAGTGTGTTGCGGTCATGCGGTGTCCTTGCTGCCGGGCGATCGATCGGCGGGAGAGGGCCCCGATGCCCCTCGCCGTGCAGATGATTATCGGTCATCGGCCGCCGGGCTCTCCACCGGGTGCCGGCCCCGTGTGGAGAGTTTGCCCCGGACCGCCTCTCAGGCCGGCACCGCGGCGCGACGCAGGCGGTCGTTGATCGCCCGCCCCAGGCCCTCGTCGGGCACGGGGGTGGTCACGAGGCCGCCCAGGTCCGCGTCGTCGGCGGTGCGGAGCGTGTCGAAAAGCCGCGCGGCGGCGGCGATCAGGTCGCCCCGGGCCGAGAGCACGAATTGATGCACGAAGCCTTCGCCGTCATCGAACACCTCCGGATCGAACACCAGCACCCCCAGCCGTTCGTCCCGCCGACGCGATACGGACACCGAGCGCGTGTCGTCGACCAGGTGCAGCGGGGTGCGTGGCGCGTAGTGGCGATCCAGCATGCCCGGCGAGGTGAGTCGGGCGCCGGGCCTGGCCATGCCAACCGCCCCGCCGACCACGGCCTCGATCGCCTCCACCGGCGTGCCGCCCAGCCGCAGCACGACCGGCTTCCCGTCGTCTCCAAAGCCGATCACCGTCGACTCGACCCCCGTGCGGCACGGGCCACCGTCGACGACCGCGTCGCAGGGGACCGTGACGTGCTCGGCACGCGTGGGGCTGACCCCGCCGAAGGGGTTGGCTGACGGCGCGGCGACGGGCACGCCGGCCAGGCGTAACAGTTCAAGGGCGACGGGGTGGTCGGGCACGCGCAGGCCCACCGTGTCGAGCCCGGAGGTCACGATGCCGGGAATGGCGGGGGTCCTGGGCAGTACAAGCGTGAGCGGTCCGGGCCAGAAGGCCCCGGCGAGTTGCCGGGCCAGCGGCGGCGCGTCGGCGGTCAGTGCCCACGCGGCCCCGGGTTCGGGCACGTGCACGATCAGCGGGTCGAACCTCGGGCGGCCCTTGGCCGCGAAGACCGCGGCCACCGCGTCGGCGTCGAGCGCGTTGGCTCCCAGGCCGTAGACCGTCTCGGTGGGGAAGGCCACGAGATGACCGGTGCGCAGCAGCTCGGCGGGGTGGTGGAGGTCGGGGGCGTGAGGCATGGCGTGATGCGGAGCGGCGGTCGCGAAAGAGTCGTCCGGACCACCGCCCGCCGAGCAGCGCGGCCCGTGTGATCTGGACGATGAAGATTAACCGGCCTCCCCGCCGTTCGATCAGGCCTTGTTCGCGACCAGCGGGGTCCACTCCGAGTGCCGCGCCCCCGAGGCCGATGGCGGCGCATGACTCCGCAAAAATACTCCAAAAAACAGAGGGAGCTCATGAGCCGCCACGCCGGTTCGATGAGCAACGTCCAGCACGCGAGGCGTTTCCACCGGGGGCGCTGCTCGGGGATTTCCATCATGCGGCCCGAACAACCTTCGTCGGGAAGCAGCTACCGCCGCCGCAACAACGCCAGATGCTCCATGTTCCCGCCCTTCCCGCCGTGGATCGGGGAGCGGACGTGCCCAAGCACCTCGACCCCCAGACCCGGAAGCACGTCGTCGACCACACGCCTGGTTTCGGCGTCGGCCTCTTCATCGGTCATGCCGTGGCGACCGCTTTCGTAGTGCGGCTTGATGAGGGTGACGATGCGGGCGGCGGCCAGGTCGTTCAGCCAGCGAAGCGCCGCGGGGATGGCTTTCTCCTGCTTGGTCCAGCCCAGGTCGAGGCTGACCAGATCGCAGACCGCCCCGTCGGGCGGATCGGTGTGCAGCGCGTTGGAGCGCTCGATCACCACGACGCGGTGGTCGTTTCGCAGCGTCCATGCCAACTCGCCATAGGCGGTATCGACGGCGTATACCTTCGTCGCGCCGCGTTGCAGCTGACAGTCGACAAAGCCACCGGTGCTGCAGCCCAGGTCGGCGCCGACCCATCCGGTGAGGTCCAGGCCGAAGTGCTCGATCGCCGCGTCGAGCTTGATCCCTCCACGCGAAACAAACCGCGCTCCGCCGGAGGGTGAGCGTGCCGAGGCGTCGGCGTCTTTGACGGCGTGCGGGTTGAACTTGCGCTTGCTCACGCGAAGAGGATACGGCACACCCCGCGGGGCAGACCGCGTCCGCGTCGCCTCTGCGACACGACGGTGGCCGCCGCCGTGAATCGGGGCACCTCTCCCCCAGCGACGCGGGGTGCGTTGGTCCGGAATCTTCCGGCCGTGCGTTGAAAGCCGCACACGCTGCCCGCGCAGCTTCGCCCCACGCGCGGGGCGGCTGCAGCCCGTGGCGGACGAGAAGGCGGGTACGCGTTCCGGCTCTGCGGAACGCGTACCCGGCGCCCAGCCGCCGTCAGGCGCTGAAGCTGCTGCCGCAGCCGCAGCTGCTCGTGGCGTTGGGGTTGTTGAACACGAACCCGCGGCCCATGACTTCGTCTTTGAAATCGATGGCGGTGCCGTTGAGGTAGAGGTAGCTCTTGGGGTCGCAGACCACGCGGACGCCGTTGACTTCAAAGGCCTCGTCGGTGTCGCGGAACTGCTCGGTGAGGTCGAGCAGGTACGAGAAGCCGCTGCAGCCCCCGCCCTTCACGCCGACCCGCAGGCGGACGGTCTCGGCGTCGAGCTCCTGCTGCTCGATGATGGTCTTGATTTCGCGGGCGGCGGTTTCGGAGAGTTCAATGCCCATGGTTTGGTCCTCTGCGGCTTCTGCGCCGCGGCTTGGGGTCGTGGTGTTCGGTCGGTCCCTTTCAGATTTCAGATTGAAGATTACAGACTGAAGACGTCAGAAAGCAATCTGAAATCTGAAATCACAAATCTGAAATTAATGAGCGGCGATTCCCGCCTTCTCTTCGTAGTCGTGGACGGCGGCCTTGATCGCGTCCTCGGCCAGCACCGAGCAGTGGATCTTCACCGGCGGCAGGCTGAGCTCCTGCACGATGTCGGTGTTTTTGATCGCCTCGGCTTCGTCGAGCGTCTTGCCCTTCATCCACTCGGTGGCGAGCGAGCTGCTGGCGATGGCGCTGCCGCAGCCGAAGGTCTTGAACTTGGCGTCTTCGATGACGCCGGTCTCGGGGTTGACCTTGATCTGCAGCTTCATGACGTCGCCGCATTCGGGAGCGCCCACGACGCCGGTGCCGACGGTGGCGTCGGACTTGTCGAACGAGCCGACGTTGCGGGGGTTTTCGTAGTGGTCAACGACTTTGTCGGAGTAGGCCATGTTGGGGTCCTTTGCGGCTTCTACGCCGCGGCTTGGGGTTGGGGTCGGGTGGGTCCATTTCAGATTTCAGATTGAAGATTTCAGATGTTTCAATCTGAAATCTGAAATCACAAATCTGAAATCAATGAGCCCCCCACTCCACCGTGCTGATGTCGATGCCTTCCTGCACCATCTCCCACAGGGGTGACAGGTCCAGCAGCTTCTGCACGTTGGTCACCACCTTGTCGATGGTGTAGTCGATCTCTTCTTCGGTGGTGATGCGGCCCAGGCCGAAGCGGATGCTGCTGTGGGCCAGCTCGTCGCCCAGGCCCAGGGCCTTGAGCACGTAGCTGGGTTCCAGGCTGGCGCTGGTGCAGGCGCTGCCGCTGCTGACCGCGATCTCTTTGATGGCCATCATCAGGCTCTCGCCCTCGACGTAAGGGAAGCTGATGTTGGTGGTATGAGGCAGCCGTTCGGTGGGGTGGCCGTTGATGACCGCCATGTCCAGCTTGGCGGTGATGCCGTCTTCGAGCTTCTGCTTGAGCGTGCCCAGGCGGATGGCGTCGTCACTCATCTCGGCCTCGCACAGCGCGGCGGCGGCGCCCACACCGACGATGCCCGGCACGTTCAGCGTGCCCGAACGCATGCCGCGCTCGTGGCCGCCGCCGTCGATCAGCGCGGTCAGCCGCACGCGCGGGCGGCGACGCCGGACGTACAGGAAGCCGCAGCCCTTGGGGCCGTAGAACTTGTGCCCGGTGGCGGACAAGAGGTCGATGCCCGCGGCCTCGACGTCGGTGGGCATCTTGCCGACCCACTGCGTCGCGTCGGTGTGGAAGAGCACGTCTTTCTCTTTGCAGACCTTGCCGATCGCCGGAACCTGGTTGATCGTGCCCAGCTCGTTGTTGGCCCACATGATCGACACCAGCACGGTGTCGTCGCGGATGGCGTCCTTCACCTGCTGGGCGGTGATGATGCCGTCTTCGCCCGGCTCCAGCCAGGTGACCTCGTAGCCCTGCTTCTGCAGACGCTTCATGGGGTCGAGCACGGCCTTGTGCTCGTGGATGGCGCTGATGAGGTGCTTGCCCTTGCCGGCGTACATCTCGGCCGCGCCCTTGATGGCGAGGTTGTTGGACTCAGTCGCCCCCGAGGTCCAGACAATTTCCTTCGGACTGGCGCCGATCAGCGACGCGACCTGGGCGCGGGCGTTGTCGACACCCTTCTCGGCCGCCCATCCGAACGCGTGGTTGCGCGACGAGGCGTTGCCGAAGTCGTTCAGAAAGTAGGGCGTCATCGCCTCCAGGACGCGGGGGTCCATGGGGGTGGTGGCGTTGTGGTCGAGGTAGATCGGGAAGTCGAGGGCCATTGCGGATGAGGGGGTTCGTTGAGGGGCGGAGGCGGCGGTTCCCGTACCGGTTCCGGCGGCACCGGGCGCGGACACCGCGCCGGGGGGGACGGGGGGAGTCTTTCCTGGCTTCGTAAGGGGTGGACCGGACCGCCCCGTTTCCCACGATAGGAGTGCCGCGTTAGGATTTCAACATTGCAAGGGCTTGCCGGCTTCGGCAGACCCCCGTCCGACCGTTCCGTGCGCCGCCCCGCTTGAGCCCCGCCATGACGCCACCGTCGCCGCCGGTCGATCCCGCCCCCCCCTCCGGATCCGGTGCGGCGCCCTCCGCGGGCGACCGGTACAAGTGTGTGCTGCTTTTCGGCGCGCCGGGAGCGGGCAAGGGCACCCAGGGTGCCATCCTTGGGCGGATCCCGGGGTTTTTCCACTGCTCATGCGGCGACGTGTTTCGGAACATCGACATCACCAGCCCGCTGGGGCGGTCGTTCTACGAGTATTCGTCGCGCGGCGAGCTGGTGCCCGACCGCCTGACGGTGCAGATGTGGGCCAAGGTGATCGAGGCCCGCACCGTGATCGGGGATTACAAACCCCGGCACGACCTGCTGGTGCTGGACGGCATCCCCCGCACCCTAGAGCAGGCCCGGCTGATGGACCGCTACATCGAAGTGCTCACGATCATCCACCTGACCTGTGACGACGAAAAGGCGATGTTTGAGCGGCTGCGGCGGCGGGCCCTCAAGAGCAACCGGCACGACGACGCGGACGAGAAGGTCATTCGCCATCGGTGGGACGTCTACGAGCATGAAACCGCCCCGGTGCTTTCGCACTACCCCCGGGAGCAGCAAGTCGCGATCAATTCGATTGGCTCGCCCGCCCAGATCCTGCGCGACATTCTGGAGGGGCTGGTCCCGGTGCAGGATCGGATTTTCCAGGCCGCCGACGCCTGATCTTTCGCGCGGCCCCAGGCATCATTATATTGAACTTCGTTCATTCGCTCGCGATGCCGAGTGGTTCGCGTTGCGGGGGGACAGAGCCAGCACACCTCCGATAACTGAACTGCTGCTATAAGCTTCGCAGCGACGGCATTTACGTTTCATTCGCCTGCGGTGCAGATCAAGGACGGGGCCGGGGGGAGCATGTTCCCGGGGTGCCGCAGAGGCATTCGACGGCATTTAACCGAAGTCATGTCGCGGCATTGCACGAGCGAGGCTGCAAGATCACACGCTGTGTCGAGAGGCGTGCCTGCGAGCCATCGCGGTGTCGGACCCGACTCGGCAATGCTTCGCTGCAGGACACCCGATGCATCAGCCGGCGATTTGGAACGAACTCCCTTGTTGATCGACGCCTTCTCGCATCCGTGAAGTGACGCGCGGAACCCACGAAGAAGGGCGGCCTCGCATCACGGTGGGGCCGTGACACGCAAGGGCCGCCCTGCAGAGCTGCACGAGTGCAGCGACGTTTAACCGGTGGTCACGCCCAACCGCCCCATCAGCTGGTCAAACTCGTCGATGCTGTAGAAGTCGATGGCCAGTGTCCCGCTGCCCTTCTTGCGACCGGCTTTCAGCTTGACCTTGGTGCTCAGCTGTTCGGCGATCTGCCGCTCCAGGTCGGCAAGGTAGGCGGCCCGCGGGGCTCCTTTCATCTGCGGCAGGGGGGGGCCGCCCGCCGACGCGGCGTTGGCGCGGCGAACGGCGTCCTCGGTCTCCCGCACCGACCAGCCCTTGCGGATCGCGGTTTCGGCGAGCAGAGTCTGCTGCTCGTGGTCGTCGATGCTCGCAATGGAACGAGCCTGCGACATGGACAGGGTTCCCAGCGACACGTAGGCCTGAACACCCGCGGCAAGTTTGAGTAGCCGGAGCAGATTGGTGACCGTGCTGCGATCCAGACCCAGCCGCTCGGCGAGCTGGGCCTGGGTCAAGCCGTGATTGTCACTCAGGCTCTGGAAGGCCGTGGCCCGCTCGATCGGGTTCAGGTCTTCGCGCTGCAGGTTCTCGATCAGTGCCCACTCAGCCATCTGCCGGTCGGTCAATTCGCGTACCAGCGCGGGCACCGCGGATAAGCCAGCCATGCCCGCGGCCCTCCAGCGCCGCTCCCCCGCCACCAGTTCATATCCGCCCTGCTCACGCTTTCGCAGCACGACGGGTTGCATCACGCCGTCGGCTTTGATCGAAGCCGCCAACCCCTTCAACGCCTCGGGATCAAAGTGCTCACGCGGCTGGTGGCGGTTGGGCACGATGTCCTTCACCGGTACGTGGCGGAGGCCCGCCCGTCCGCCGGGAGTTTCATCGGTACTGGCCAGAGCCGCGTCCGCAGCCACTCCCGGCCCGTTGGCCGGCGGGCCCACCACAGGGCGGCTCGATCCGGGCACGCCATCCGGGGCCGCCGGCGGAGAGGTCGAGCCGGGCGACGCGGAGGCGGACGCTGGATGAGATGTGGCGGGTGGGTCAACCGCGACGGGGGTTCCCATCAAACTGCTCAGCCCGCGGCCAAGGCGTGGCGCCCGGGGTTTCTTCTTTGGTTCGTCTTTTTTCGCATCGGCCATCTCTCGGTTCCTTTCGCGGGGTGAGACGTGGGGAAAGCTTGCAAAGAATAACCCCGAGCGTAAGAGCCTGCACCCTCGCGGAGGGAGGTTCCGCGCGTCACCACGGAAGTCCGATAATGCGAGAGGCGTGGCCCATAATCCGGGGTGTGTTTCGCAGGAGCAAGAAGATCCGATGGCTCTCGGGTGAACGCCATTCCAGACCCCGATTCTCGCAAGAAACTTGTCCTCACTTCTGAAAACGAGGGCGCCGCCGTGAACAATATTCAGGCCGGGCCAGAACGCGACATTGCGAACACCGAACTGAGCCATCGTCTGCGAGCGCTCGGCACGCTGTCTGCGGCCCTGGCTCACGAGATGAACAACCTGCTGACGCCCATTCTGGGCTATACACGCCTGGCCATGGAACAGCCGAACGACCCCGGGTTGCAGCAAAAGGCCCTTGCCCGGACACACGACGCCGCCGAGCGTGCCGTCCGGGCCTGCGATGCGGTGATGAGCCTGGCCCGCGGTCCCGAGTCTGCCGTCGCGGCCGCGCCGCACGCCGCGGGCGTGGCCGCCGCTGTGCGGGCCGCCGGCGCACTGATGGGCTGGACGGCGGCAGACGCCGACACCCGGCTGACCGTCTCGGTCGAGCCCGACACCCTGACCGCCGGACTGGCGCCCGCGGCGCTGGAGCAGGTGCTGGTCAATCTCATGCAGAACGCCCGCCGCGCGATGGGACCCGGAGGGGCGGTGACCGTGCACGCTCACCGCGACCCAAAGGGCCACGCACTTGAACTGACCCTCCGCGACAGCGGCCCCGGCGTGCCGGAGCACTGCGCAGCGATGCTGTTCGAACCCTTTGTGACGCACCCGCCCGCGGCCGGAGACCCGGACGAGCGACCCGGCACCGGCCTGGGCCTCTGGATATCCCGTGCGCTTCTGGAGTCGGCAGGGGGGACCATTGAACTTACGCCATCCGATCCCGAGCAACCCGGAGCCTGCTTCCGCCTGCGTCTACCCGGACGCCGCAGCGGTCGCGATCAAGATCGGCGTGCCGCCTGAATCAACCGCCGGCACCGACCCGGCACCGTCTTACGCAGGATTCTTCGACGCATGAGGCCGCTGGCCGGCCGATCGGCCGCCGAAGGCCGCCAGGTATCGGACCTGGGAAAAAACCTGTTTATCACCTAAACCCCTCTATAGACGTTTTTTATCTTTTTCTGCCGGAAAAAGTTGATGATTTACAACGTATCATTCAGCGAACTTCTACGGGTAAGCCGGCGTATAATGAGGGTGTCGCAAGCGGACCCCAGAACGCACGACCCAAGATTGCTTTCTCCTCCGCCCTGCTCGCCGGCTTCATGCCGACGGCAGGGTTTTTTTCTGGGCGGCTGCGGATGCTGCCCGCCCCGCATGGGGCAAATCCCGAAGGCGGCCCTCGCGGATCACCCGATCCGAAGGCCGCACATCTCCGCCGTCTCATGAAGCGATTCTTCGAACCAACCCGGCGTTGCCTGTGCACCGTCGCGACCTGCCTGCTGACCTGGGCCGGCTGCACCTCGCGCTCCGCTCCACCCGACCCGATTGGTGCGCGGCCCGCCCCGGCAGCGGCATTTCCCGCGGGCACACCGGGGGCGACTCCACCGCACCCCACCTTCTCCACTCCATCTCCGGCGTGGCCGACCGACACCGTGCTGGTGGCCGGCGAGCCCCTGTCGGTGGGCACGCGGGTGGTGCTCTTTGACGAAATGGGAGGCTACAACGCCTACCGCGGCCCGTCCTACTTCAACCAGAGGCGCGACGAAACCCGGCCGGCATCCGGATCCGGGGCGGGGCCCGCCTCCCCACCCGACCGAGCGGCCCTGAACCAGCTGATCGACCGGGTGGTGCTCCACTACGACGTTGCGGGGCTGTCGTCGCGCTGCTTCCGCATCCTGCAGCACGAGCGGGGGCTGTCGTGCCATTTCCTGCTGGACGTCGACGGCACGATCTACCAGACGCTCGACCTTCGAGAGCGGGCGTGGCACGCGGGGACCAGCAACTCCCGCTCGGTGGGCATCGAGATCGCAAACGTGGGCGCGTACCCCAAGGGTTCGCACGAACCGCTGTCGCGCTGGTACCGCCCGCAACCCGGAGGCGGCACGCGGCTGATCCTGCCCCCCGATTCGGGCGTCCGCCACCCCGAACGCGCGCGCCAACCGGCGCGTCCGTCCCCGGTCACCGGCCCTGTACACGGCCGGCAGCTCGTGCAGTATGACCTCACCGACGCGCAGTACCTCGCCCTGACCAGGCTGCTGGCCGCGCTGTGCCGGGCCTTCCCCCGCATGACGCCCGACGCCCCCCGCATCGGCGGCGACCCCGCCGCCGCGGTGCTCCCGGGGCTGATGACCGCCGGCGACCGCGTCGGGTTCGGAGGCATCGTCGGGCACCACCACCTCACCCGCGACAAGGTCGACCCCGGCCCCGCCTTCGACTGGCCCCGGGTGCTGCGTGGGGTGCGGGCCGAGCTTGGGGAGCCGCGAATCGCTCCGCACCGCGAGCCGTGACGCCGGGTTGCGGCCCGCCGCCCGGGGAGTACAATCCCCGTCCGCTCGCGGGTGTAGCTCAGTGGTAGAGCGTCACGTTGCCAACGTGAATGTCGAGAGTTCGAATCTCTTCACCCGCTTTTGGGGCCGGCACGCCCCGGTCAGAAAACATTGGCCCGGGGTCGGCGTGGCCGACCCCGGGCCAATGTTTTCTGACCGGACCACGCCGGCCCCCTGGCCTGCGGCACGGCGACGGGACGGCAACGGGATGGGCGCTTCGGGGTCGGACACGGAGCGGGGGCGGTGGTATTCTTGCTACCCCGGTTGCGGGGTCCGGCCGATGCAGAGGCGGTGGATCAGTTGAATCATTTGTTACTTGCCGAGGTGTTCAAGTCTCCAGCGCCGCGACCAACCCGAACGACCCTTCAACCGCGGGTGTGCCCCCGGTGTCGGCGGGGCCGCGGTTCCAGCCGTTCGAAATCCTGTCGCTGGGCGGCTGGGTCATCCTGACCCTGGCGGTGCTCTCATCCCTCGCCATCGCCGTCTGGCCGGTGAAGAAGGTCGAGGGTCTGGAGCTCTGGACGTTCGCCAAGAACCACGGGCAGCTCTACCAGCAGCTCAGCGTCGGCTACAACGAAGAGGCCCGTGCTGAGGGGCGCGAGCCGGTCAACGTGTTCGTCATCGACGGCGCGGCGCTGACGCGCCGCACGCTGTCGGGCTTCTGGTCCGGCACGCCGCTGGCCGACCTGATCGAGGTCGAACGCAACGCCATGCCCGGCTACGTCAAAGGCCCCATCGACGACGTCGGCTTTATCGACCTCACCGACCGGCTGCACGGCGAAGAAATCGCCCCGGGCGTCAGCATCTACGAGGGCCTCAACGAACCTTCGTTTGCGCCGTGGTCCAGCCGCGGGCGCATCTTCGGCCTGCCGCACGACGTCCACCCGGTCATGCTCGTCTACCGCTCGGACCTGGTCGAGGCCGCGGGCATCGACGTGACCGAGATCGAGACCTGGGACGACTTCGTGCGGGTGATGGGCCCGCTGCAGACCGACCTCGACGGCGACGGCAGCACCGACCGGTGGCTGCTGGACAACTGGTTCACGAATTACAACAACCTCGAGTCGCTCATCCTCCAGGCCGGTGGCGGAACCTTCGACGCCGACGACAACCTCATCGTGGACAGCGACGCCAACGCGATGGTCCTGGCCCGCATGGTGTCGTGGTGCCGCGGCGACACGCGGATCTCGGTCGACGCCCCGGACTTCTCGGCCTCGGGCAACCAGCTGAAGCTCGAGGGCAAGGTGATCGCCGGCATCATGCCCGACTGGCTGGCGGGCATCTGGAAGTCCGACCTGCCCCAGCTGGGCGGCAAGGTCAAGCTCATGCCCCTGCCCGCGTGGGAGCCCGGCGGCCGCCGCACCAGCGTGAAGGGCGGCACCATGATCGGCATCCCCAAGGCGACGCGGGAGAAGGGCGGCCCCGAGCGATTCGAGGCGGCGTGGGAAGTCGCCAAGCACCTCTACCTCTCACGCGAGCTGGCCCGCGAGGTGTTCGGCAGCAGCTGCATCATTTCGCCGGTCAAGGCGTTCTGGAGCGAAGACTTCTACCACCAGCCCGACCCGTTCTTCAGCGGCCAGCAGATCGGCACGCGCTTCCTGGAGCTCGCGCCGTCGGTGCCGTTCCGCAGCAGCAACACCTACCACGTGTTCGCCCTGGGCCGCATCGGCCAGGCGATGGCCAAGCTGTACACCGAGGCCGAGGCCCGCGGCATCGACGACCTGACCCAGCTGGAAGCGCGGGCCGCGGAGCTGCTGGCCGTCGAGGCCGAGCAGGTCCGCGAAGAGATGTCCTACAACGTGTTCATGCAGCAGGACCAGGCCGAGGCGGGGCAGGGCGGCAGGGTCGAGAACGGCGGCGGCGATGAGTAGCGTCCCCAACGCCCCCGAACGCCCCGAGCCCGCCATGCTGCCGGCGCCCAAGGTCAGCAAGCGTCGCCGCGGCGGCCGCTACAGCTGGTGGGCGCCCTATGTGTTCATCGGGCCGTTCGTCATCCTCTTTCTGATCTTCACCGTCTACCCGCTGCTGTACTCGGTCGTCATGGCCATGCAGTACAACGACGGGCCCAAGAGCACCGCCTTCGTCGGGCTCACCAACTTCAAGCGGGTGCTGACCGACCCGGTGTTCTGGCGGGCGATGCGCAACACGTTCGTGTTCGCCGCCGCGTCGATCTTCATTCAGCTGCCGTGCTCGCTGGGCCTCGCGCTGCTGCTCAACCGCGAGGACATCAAGGCCCGCGGCTTCTGGCGCCTGATCTTCTTCTCGCCCGTGCTCGTGGGCCTGGCCTTCGTGGCCGTCATGTTCGGGCTGATCTTCGAAAAGAACACCGGCCTGCTGAACGTGCTGCTGGTCGACGGCACGCAGTGGCTGCACGGGCTGCTGCCCTTCATCCCGGTCTGGGACAAGGAGTTCCCCTGGCTGCAGGAGTGGGTGCTTACCGCCATTATCATCGCCTCGTTCTGGATGTACGTGGGCTTCAACATGGTCTACTTCCTGGCCGCGCTGCAGAGCGTCAGCAAGGAGCTGCTCGAAGCCGCCGAGGTCGACGGGGCCAACGCCTGGCACCGATTCCTCAACGTCACGATCCCCGCCATCAAGCCGGTCGCGATGTTCGTCGTGCTGCTCAGCTTTCTGGGGTCCATGCAGCTCTTCGAGCTGCCGTATCTGCTGCTGGGGCCCGGCGGCGGTCCGCAGAACGAGGGGCTGACCGTGGTGATGTACCTGTTTGAGTACGGCTTCAACGCCGGCAACCTGGGCTACGCCAGCGCCGTGGGCTGGATCCTTGCGGTCATCCTCTTCGCTTTCGCCATGCTGCAAAAAGTGCTGGCCGGAAAGGATGGGATCTAGATGGGCACGCCACGTCCGCCCCAGGTCAGCAGCGGCCCGGCCCGGCCCAAGAGCCGCCTCCGCACCGTGGTCACCCGGCTGGCCCTCTACGGCCCGCTCACGGTTTTCGCGCTGGTCACCCTTGTGCCCTTTGCCTACCTGGTGTGCTCGGCGGTCAAGCCGAAGAGCGTGTTCTTCAGCTCGCCGTTCCTGCCCAAGGTCGGGCTTTTTGAGATCGACGACAGCACCGGCATGCTCAGCGTGGTGGACGTGACCCACCTGCCCGACCGCGGTCCGGCAACCTACGAGCTGACCGTGGCCCTGTCCCGGGGCGGTGACCCCCGGGGCGAAAAGACCGTCACCGTCGGCTACCGCGTCCCGGCAGACGAGGCCGACCGCTACACCTTCGTCATCCCCGACGGGGCCGAACCCAACACCGACCTGGGCGGCGTGCGGATCGGCGACGCGACGCCGCCTGCCGGCGACGACACCGCGGTGCCGGACGTCCGCGACGGCACCCTGCCCGCCCCCAACGCCGAGGCCGGCGCGCCGCCGGTGAGCGCGCCCGCCGGCATCGAGCCCGCGGCGGACCGGGCCGAGCGGGCGGCCGCGGAAGCCGACGCCGAGGGCCTGATCGGCGCCGACGCCGAGCCGAAGTCCTACACCGTGCCGCCGGAGTACTCGATCCGCGAGGGCAACCGCCACGGCTTCCTGGGCCGGGCGTGGGGCATGCTCACGCTGGAGAACTTCAAGAACCTGTTCCGCCAGCGGCTGCCCGACGGCACCGAAAGCTTCAGCTTCTTCAACAACCAGGGCATCGGCCGGGCGATCATTAACAGCTTCTTCTTCGCCAGCGTCTCCAGCGTGCTGGGCGTGCTGGGGGCCGCGATGGGCGGCTACGCGCTGTCCAAGTTCAGCTTCCGCGGCCGCGGGCTGATCGACTGGGTCGTGCTGTCGGCCCTGGTGATCCCCGGGGCCGTGCTCATCGCGCCCGGCTACCAGATCCTCTACTGGCTGGGCCTGCTGGACAGCTACACCGGGCTGATCCTGCCGGGCGTGGCGCCCGCCTTTGGCGTGTTTCTTTTCCGCCAGAGCATGCGCAACAGCGTGCCGACCGAGCTGATCGAAGCCGCCCGCATCGATGGCTGCGGCGAGCTGCGGATTTTCTTCACCATCGCACTGCCGATGGTCCGCCCCATGGCCGGGGCGCTTCTGCTGTTCGGCTTTCTGGGCGCCTGGAACAACTTTCTGGCCCCGCAAATCGTGCTCAGCACGCCCGAAAAATACCCGCTGGCCGTGTTCATCAGCCAGCTCAAGGGCGTTTACGGCACCGACTACGGCCTCATCATGGCCGGCACGCTCGTCGCCATCGCCCCGATCCTGGTGCTCTTCCTGCTGCTGCAGAAGGAGTTCATCAGCGGGCTGACCAGCGGGGCGGTCAAGGGGTGAGTGCGGCGGTGGCCGCACCCCGGATCTGAAAATTGAACCCTCCAGGGCAGGCCGATGCACGAGGGACCCGGTCCGTGCTCCAAGCTCTGTGTCGCCGGGATCATCGGAGGAGACCCGGTGTTGTCGACAAACGACAATCCCCGACACCCGGTAAGCTAACTTCCACTTATGGTAGACACCGACCCGCAAACGCCCGACCCCGACGTGGCCGCCGCTCCGAAAGGCCGTTACGTCGTGCCCGAGGAAGACCGCGTGCCGGTCGTCGAGAAAACGGCTTACGCCATGGGCGTGGTCAGCGACCACTACGCTCAGTTCGCGATCCACGCGTTTCTGATGCCTTTCTTCAACGTGCTGCTCGGGCTCTCGCCCGTGCTGATCGGCACGGCCATGGGCATCTCCCGCCTGTGGGACGCGGTCAACGACCCGCTGGTGGGCACGCTTTCGGACCGCTGCAAGAGCCGCTTCGGCCGGCGGCGCCCGTTCCTGCTGGTCGGCTCGATCCTCACCGGGCTGATGTTCCCGCTGATCTGGCTCATGCCGCAGGGCTGGATTGATCTGGCACCGATCTTCAACGTCACCGTACCGGGCGTCCCGGGCTTCTGGGAGGCGTACCCGCTGCCGGTCACCTGGCCGCTGATCTGGCTGTCGGTCGCGTTCGTGGCTTATTACACCTGCTACTCGGTGCTGTCGGTTCCCTACGAAGCGCTGGGCATGGAGCTCACGCCCGACTATCAGGAACGCACCAACGTCTACACGTTCCGCACCTACGTGATGAAGATCTTCGACCTGGGCAACTTCGCCCTGCTGCCGCTGACCTTCCTGGTGTGCGGCTGGTTCGTGGTCTCTGAAATCGGACCCGAAGCGGTGGAACTGCTGTCCACCGCGGACCTCGAAGCCCTGAAAACCGAGAAGCTGAGCATCGCGGTGCCCCTTATGGCCATCGCGGTGGGCCTCATGATCATCGCATCGGGTCTGCTGCCGGCGTTCTTCTGCCGCGAGCGCTACGCCAAGGTCGCGCAAACCGCCAAGAACGAGAACGTGCTCAAGGGCATGGTGTCGCTGGGCGGCAACCTGCCGTTCTGGGTGGTCGCGGGCAGCATCAGCCTCTACCTGCTGGGGGTGATGAGCAACGGCACGCTGAGCTTTTACATCGGCAGCTACTACATCTACGACGGAGAGCTGGAGAAGGGCGCGTGGCTGGGCTTCTACAACAGCGTCCTGGGCATGATCTTCGGCATCATCGGCGCGTTTGTGATTGACCTCCTGGCCCGCCGCTTCGACAAGCGTCCGCTGCTGCTTTACTGCATCACGCTCATGCTGATCTGCAACCTGGCCATGGCGTTCACGTATCAGCCCGGTCACCCGTGGCTGACGCTCGTCACCCGTCCGTTCTACACCATCGGCGAAACCGGCTTCTGGGTGCTGATCATCAGCATGCGGGCCGACGTGGGCGACTGGGACGAGCTGAAGACCGGCCGCCGCCGCGAGGGCATCATCGCCGCGAGCATCAACTGGATGGTCAAGCTGGCGATCGCGCTGGCCGCCGTCGTCGGCGGCATCCTGCTGCAGTACGTGGTGGGATGGAACTCCGAAGACCACCTCGCGCAGACCCCCGAGACCCTCAACCGGCTGAAGTGGACCTTCGTGATCATGCAGTCGAGCACCACGCTGGTGGTGTTGTTTCTGCTGCTGCTCTACCCGCTGACCCGGGCCAAGCTGGCGGACGTGCGTGACACGCTGGAAGCGCGGCGCGGGAAGGTGTGACCGTGGGGTGCCGCGACGGTTTGACGTAGGGCAGGGCCTGCCTTGGCGCCCGGCCGCAGGCCGGCATCTCGGCGTTGACCGACGCGGAATCCGCTGAACCCTGCGGTTCGAAGAGGCGGCATCGAGAGATGCCGTCCCTTGGGGACGGTGGCAAGGCGAGCCCTGCCCTACGCTTCAGCCATGTGCGGCCGCTACACCCTGACCAACGCGAACCGGCTGGCGCCACACTTCAAGCTCAGCGACCCGGCGCGGGCCGCCGACCTGCCGCCGCGCTACAACATCGCGCCCACCCAGCCGGTCGCGGCGGTGTTTCAAGAGAAGGGGCGCCCCCAGCTCTTGATGATGCGCTGGGGCCTCGTGCCGTCGTGGGTGAAACCCGGCGAGGGCCACAAGGTGCCCGCGGGCTGGTTCAACGCGCGGGCCGAGACGCTGCACGAGAAGCCCGCGTTCCGCGGCGCGTTCCGCTACCGGCGCTGCCTGATCCCCGCCGACGGGTTCTACGAGTGGAAGCGGCGGGGCGGGGCGAAATCCAACGGCAGCACACCCCATCTCATCCGGCCCGCCGACGACGGGCTCATGGCCTTCGCCGGCGTGTACGAGTGGTGGTCGTCGCCCGACGGCAGCGAGCTGCCGACCTGCGCCGTGGTCACCACCACGCCCAACACGCTGATGGCGGGTCTGCACGACCGCATGCCCGTCATCCTTCGGCCCGAGGACCACGCGCGCTGGACCGACATGCGCGAGGGAAGCGACCCGCGCGACCTGCTGCGGCCCGCGCCCGACGGCACGCTCTACGCCGTCGAGGTGTCGCCGCGCGTGGGCCACGTGCGCCACGACGACCCGGCGTGCCTGGAACCCGCGCCGCCGCGCGAGCGGCAGGGCGGCTTGTTCGAGTGACCCGAAGGCACCCCGGAATGCCCCGTTTTGCCTGCCTTGCGTAGGGTGGGTCAAGGCTTGGCGGACCCACCGTTGACCGAACTCGCGGGGCCTTCGGCGTCGGGTCGTCCGTGACGGTAAGCCGCGGCACGGTGGGTCCGGCAGCCCTTGACCCACCCTACGAAGACCACGCCCCCCTGATACGCATTTCGTTTATTTTTGACGCGGCTGGATTTTTCTAAGTGATGGCGGGCTGGCAAGATCCCGGCGTCACCCCGCGTCAAAACTAAAGCGTTCTCGTATAAGACTCGCGTGCGCAGGAGCAATACTTCATCGACGCGGATGTCGCCGTTTCCGGCGCTACGACCTGCCGTGTCGATTCCGGCTGCGACGCGCGGCCGCATCGAGCGCCGAGCCCAACCCGCCCGAGACATCCGGTGCCGTCGGAGCGTCCGCCCCGGGCTCGGCGCTCGCGGGCGGCTCGGGCACGCCCCCCGTCGCCGGCGGGGTGGCGGTACGACCTGTCCTTGGGCTCGCGCGCCTGGGTCCGCGGCGACCGCCGCCCTTGGATCTCGGCGCCGTTTCCGCCGAGGCCTTGCCTGCCTCCGACCGCTCGCGTCGCCCAAACACCCCCGACACCCACCCCGTCCGCCGCTCCAGCACGTCGAGCAGCAGCAGGGCCGCCGCCAGCAGCCAGGCGATCCACGCCACCGGCACCGCGCGGTCGGTCTCGGGCAAGGCTTCCCAGATGCCCGGCAGGTCGGCGCGGCGGATGCCGCCTGTCACGTCGGCCAGCCGGTCGAGGGTGGCGCCGCCGTCGGCCGCGTCGGAGCCCGCCCGCGACCCCAACCCGGCGGGCAGGTACTCCGGGTCGTACAGCAGCCGCGCCGGAGGCAGCGCGGCGTGGCCCAGCGTGCCCAGGTCGAGCGCGGCCACCGCGGTGTCGGCCGAGGTCAGCGGCAGCCGGGCCGACAGGACGTCGGGGCTCTCGAAACGCAGCGGCAGCGTGACGCGGCGGGGCGGCAGCCCCGGGGTGGCGATCACCACCCGCGCGACCGGGTCCGAGGGCAGGTCGAGCGCGTCGCCCCGCAGCCCGCGGTCCGGGTCCAGGAGCAGTTCCAGCACCAGGTCTCCGCCCTCGACGCGGCGGCGGACCATCAGGTCCGGCGGCAGGGCGGTGTCGGACCCGGACCGGTCGGCCGAGTCGCCGGTGACGAAACGCGCAAGCGAGGCGAGCAGCTCGCCGTAGCCCGGCCAGTCGCCCAGCGGGGCGGTGAACTCCCCGTCGGCCTCGCCGGCCAGCGCGGCGACGCGGCCCAGGCCCGCCGACCACGTGGCGACGAAGGGCGCTTTGTACTCGTCCACCGTGACGGCCGCCGGCGACGCGCCCGGACGCAGGTAGGTCAGGTTGTACCCCCCGGCCACCGCGTCACCTCCGCCCGTGCCGCCCCCGGTCAGCGCGGTGTAGCCCGCGGTGGTGGTGACCGGCGTCGGCTCGTTGATAAACGCCGACCGCGCGACGGCGAACGTGTCCTGCGCGAACAGCGCCGGCAGCTTCGCCGCGTCCTGGGTGAAGAAGATCCGCCCGCCCCCGCGGGCCGCGATGTCGCGCAGCAGCCCCGCGTCCACGTCGGCCGGCGTGCCCAGGCCGATGACGCTCACCGTGATGTTCGCCTTGCGGCAGTTCTCCAGCAATGCCCGGTAGCCCGCGGGGTTCTCCGAGTCCTGCGCGTCGCTGAACAGAATGATGTGCCTGGTGCCCGCCGTCGCACCCTGCAGCATGCGGGCCGAGGCTTCCAGTGCCTCATACACGTAGATGCCCCCGCCCATGCTGTCCACACTCAGCGCCCGGGCCCGCAATGCCGCCTTGTCCGACACCCGCGTCAGCGGCGCGATCACGTGCGGGGCCGAGTCCACCGCGATGATCCCCATCTCGTCCATCGACGACAGCAGATCCACCACCTGCGCGGTGCCCAGATTGGCCAAGTCCATCTTCTGCCTCCCGCCGGGGACCGTCATGGACATGCTGCCCGAGCGGTCGAGCGCCACCACGATGGCCAACGACAGCTTGCGGTGCTCCTGCCGCAGCTCCATCGACACCGGCAGCAGCGGGTCGATCGCCGACTTGAAGTAGCCGCCCGGGCCGAACGAGCGCTGGCCGCCGGTCATCCACAGGCCGGTGCCCGTGGCCTCGATCAGCCCGGCGAGCGCGTCGAGGGTTCCGCCGGGCAGGTCGGCGGCGGCGACGTTCTCCAGCAGCACCGCGGCGTGGTTGGCCAGGGTATCGACCGACCCGTTGAGCGCGTCGGGCGTGACCGTGGTGACCGACAGCCCGGCGCCGCGCAGCAGCGTGGCCAGCCCGCCGCCGGGCGTGTCCGTCACGTGCAGAATGGGCCGCGGCCCGCGCACGCCCACCACGAAGCGCGCGGTGTTGTTCTCCGGCACCGGGTCGCGGTCGGCCGCCGTGTCTTCCACTGACTCGCCTGCTTCAAACCGCAGCGTGTACGCCGCCGAGCCCGGGCTGGTCTGCGGGTCCAGCCGGTCGCGGAAGCGCAGCCGGTGCGTGCCCGGCTCGAAATCGCGCGTGCCCGAGGCCACCGTCGTGTTGCCGCGGGTCAGCACGTAACGCCGCGGGCCGGCGTCGGGCACGCTGACCCACGCGGTGATCATGAACGCCTCGCCCGGCCCGACCGACGGGGGCGCCTGCACGTCGCGCACCGCCGCGTCGCCGGTCCGCGGCCGCGACAGCATCCGCGCGTCCACCGCCACCCCGCGGGCCGCCAGCGTCGCGGCCGCCGCGTTCAGCCCCGCGGCGTCGTGGGTCGCCCGGCCGTCGCTCAGCAGCAGCACCCGGCCGGGCGCGTCCACCGGCAGCAGCTCCTGCACCCGACGCAGCGCCGCGGCCAGGTCCGACGCGCCGCCGCCCACGTCCTGCGTGAACGCGGCCAGCCCCTCCACCCCGGGAGCGAGTTCCACCGCGGAGCGCTGCCCGAAGCTCACGACGGCCAGGCGGTGACGCGTGGGGTCCAGCGCGTCGTGCAGCAGGTTGACCGCCTCCAGCTGCGCGCCCGCGGCGTCGGCGGGCATCGACGCGCTGCGGTCCGCCACCACCACCACCGTGCCGGCGCGCCGGGCCCACCACCACGCGGGCTCGGCCATCGCCAGCACCACCAGCGCGAAGAGCGTCCAGCGCAGGGCACGCCGCGTGCGGCCGGCCGGACGCAGCGCCCACGCCAGCAGCCCGGCGGGCAGCAGCACCAGGAGCCAGGCGGGTTCAAGCAGGGTGATCATCCGCCGCCTCCCGCTCGCACGCCGCCGCCGCGCAGCAGCCAGGCCTCGGCCGACAGCAGGCTCAGGGCACCCAGCCCCAGCAGCCAGCCCAGCCCGCGGTACTCCGGGCGGCTGAGCACGTCGGCGTTGAGATCGCCCGTCGCAGCCGTTGTCGCGTCGCTCAGGTCCGACTCGGCCGCGTCGGTGCCCGCGGCCACCACGGTCTGTGGTTCCAGACCGGGAAGCGCAACCTCATAAACGCCCGGGCGCGGCGGCGTCCAGGTCGCGGCGCCGTCGCGCAGCGACAGGACCGTCGGCTCCCCGGCCGTCGCGCCCGCCGTTCCGGCCACCCACCGCACGCGGGCGGTTTCGGCCGGCACGTCCGCCACCCCGTCGGGTCCATCGGCGCCGGTCGCCGCAGACCGTTCGCCTGCGCGCAGCGCTACCGGTGCCCCCGCGGGAACGTTGACCGGTTGAATCCCGGGCCGGGCCGCCGCCCGTGCCTGCACCACGTTGCTCATGAAGACCGGCCACGCCACGCCGCCGGTCAGGGTCGAGCGTGCGGCGTCCAGATTCAGGCCGATCTCCGCCATCCTGTCCGCGTCGCCGCTGCGCCAGGTGATCAGCGGCACGTCGCCCGCCGACGCCAGCACCGCGTCGGCGCGGCGGGCCCAGGCGTCCAGCCGGTCGGCGTCGGCCACCGCCGACCACACCACGCCCTCCAGTCCCAGATCGCGGGTCACCGGGTGATCGGTGTCCAGCATAAAGGGCCCCAGAAACGCCTGGGCGTCGTCGGCTTCTGCCGGTCCGAACAGGCGCAGCGACCAGCGACCGGGCGTGCCCTCGACGCCGCCGCCGTCCGCGTCGGTCGCGTCGGGAAAGGTCGCCTGGGTCACCCACAGCTCCGCGTCGTCCGCAACGCGGGCCGGCGCCGTCTGACCGGTCGCGACCAGCGCCGCGTCCACCGCATCGCGCAGCGCCGCGTCCTCGACGCCCACCGCCACCCGCACGGGCTGCGCGTCGGGGGCGGCCAGCCAGGCCCGGTCGTCGGCGGCCAGCACGTCGCCCGGCAGCGCCACCGACACCCGCAGCAGCCGGCCCGCGGTGCGGACGGCGGTTGCGGCGGGGGCGGCTTCGGGATCAAACCACACGCGGGTGGTCCCACCCGGCTCCAACGCCAACCGCCTGCGGACCACCACGTTCCAGGCCGCGTCCGGGGCTTCAGCCATGCCCGACACCAGCGCGTCGATCTGCAGCCCCACCGTGCGTGCCGGCCCCGCCGCGGTGCCGAAGCGACCGACCTCGACCATGACCACGTCGCGGGCGGCGCCACCGCCGCCGCGCACCGCACGCACCACCGCGGCGTTGTCGCCCGCCGCGCCGACCGCACGCCAGCGCAGGCCGTCCGCCCCGGCGGTGTCGGGTGGCTGGGGTGCCCGCTCCCGATCGGTCACCACCACCACCCGCGCGTCGGCCCCGCCGGTCTCGCGGGCCAGCGCCACCGCCGCGTCCAGGTCCGCGGCGGGGTCCTCCGCGGTCCAGCCGGCCAGGGCCGCGCGCACCCCCGCCGCGTCGCGGGCCGACGCCGCCAGCCGCTGGGGTTCGCGGCCCGCCCGCACGAAGCCGGCGGTGTAGCGACCCAGCCCCGCGAGTTCGTCCCGCACCGCCTCGGCCCCGCGCTCCACCGCCGAGCGTCCGTCCCCATCCACCGCCCGCATCGACCAGGAGTTGTCCAGCACCACCATCACGCGGGCCCGCTGCCCCGTCGCCAGCCAGCGCGGCATGGTGGCCGCCAGGACCAGCAGCAGCAGGGCCAGCAGTTCCAGCAGCAGCACCCAGGGTGTCTGCAGGCGGCTGGCCTTTCGTCCGCCGCCGGTCGCCTGCGCCGCGGCATGCCACAGCATCAGGCTCGACACCGCGCGCCGGCGGTAGCGGGTGCGCAGCACGTAGATCGCCGCGAGCGCGGGCAGCGCGACCAGGCCAATCAGGGCGAGGGGCAGGGCGAGCAGGGGCACTACGGGTGTTGCCTCTCGGGGTGCCACACCTCAGCGCTTCGTTGATGTGTGTCGGCGCGAGTTGGACCAACGAAGAAGCTCGCGTCTCTGGTGACGCGCCAGACGGGGATGACTCCCTTTTGTCCAAAGCGACAAAAGGGAATCACCCCCTGAAGGCGGCGATGAAACTGGCCGGGCGCCAAGCGGTCGTGGGCATCGACCGAGTGCTTTGGGACACGCTCACCCCGCATCGATCACCCCCGCCCGCATCAACCCGCCCAGGTCCCACCCGCCGACCAGTTCTTCCGCCACCACCGTCACCCGCACCCCGCCCACCCGGCCCAGCGCGTCGGTCCACCGCGCCTGATGCGCCGCCAGCGCGTCGCGGTAGCGCCGCAGCACCGCCGCGTCCAGCCGCACCTCTTCCCGGCCGCCGGTCTCGGCGTCCACCAGCCGCACGTCGCCGTCGAAGCCGCCCGCCGCCGCGGGGTCGGCGTCCTGCGCGGCCAGCAGCTGGATCACCCACAGCCCCGCCGCGCCGTCCGACCAGCGGGACACCAGCGCATCGGGGTCGGCCTCAAACAGCAGGTCGCTGATGACCACCCGCAGCCCGCGGCGGCGCAGTGTCAGCTCGCCGACGGCACGTTCCGAACCCGCGTCCGCGTCCAGCGACCTCAGGTCCCATCCCGCCGGCTCGCCGGACCCGCCGGGCACCTCCCAGCCTGCCAGCGGCGAGGCGTCGTCCCCGGCCCGCAACCCGTACACGCGGCGCGACCAGCGCGTGTGCTCCGCCGCGCCGCACAAGAGGGCGGTCAGCCCCAGCGTCGCGGCCTGTTTGTCGGTGCCGGGCAGGGCCATCGAGCCCGTCGCGTCCACCAAGAGGTCCACGTGCGGCGTGACCTCTTCGCGGTGCAGCCGCACCATCAGCCGGTCGCTGCGCGCATAGGCCGCCCAGTCCAGCCGCCGCAGGTCGTCGCCCGGCGCGTACGCGCGGAAGTCCATGAACTCGATCGACGACCCCACGCGATGCCCCAGCCGCTCGCCGGCCGCGCCCGCGGGCGTAAGCCCGGGCCGACCGAGGGTGCAGCCCAGCCCGCGGGCCCAGCCCGCGCCCACCGCTTCGTGCAGCCCGTCAGCCAAGGGGCGGCTCCGGCGCGGCCATCCCGGCGCGGGTGGCCGCGTCCAGCGGCACGAACGCCCTCACCTGCCGCACGAACCACGGCAGGTTGACCAGCGCGCCGACGCCGGCCATCACTGCGGCGATGGCCAGCAGCAGGTAGTCGTAGTCGTACAGCCGCCGCCAGCTCCCGTCGTGGTGCATCAGCGGCCCCAGCGGGTTGAGGAACAGCCACTTCTCCGAGTGGTTGTCCCAGGTCTGCGGGTACAGCGCGTACACCACGATCATGGGCACGATCATCGCGAGCATCATCGCAAGGAACACCACCCCCGCGGTGGCCACCTGCAGCTTCGGCCGGTTTGACAAACACGTCCGCCGCACAAGCACGCCCAGCAGCGCGTAGCCCAACACAAACAGGCCGGTGACGCCCAGCTTCACCAGCCCGAAGAACTGCCACCCGTCGTACCCGCCGCCGTCGATCGCCGCCCCGCAGAACTGCGCCACCCCCAGCGTGGCCGCAAACAGCCCGGTCGCCCACAGCATGCCACCCGCCGCCCCGCTGTACAGAAAGAACGCCGGCCACCGCAGCAGACGACTGCGGGGGATGGCCCGTCGCAGCCGCGGCCCCTGCACGTCGCGCTCGCTGGTGCTCAGCAGCAGCGCCGGCAGCAGCACGAAGGCCCAGCACATCGCCCACGCGGTCATGGCCTCGCCGTCGGTGTGGTACAGGCCCAGGCCCAGGAACACGCCCGCCGAGAGCAGCCACGCCACGCTGAGATATAGCCGGATCGGCAGCGCCCGGTTGCTCGTGGCCGGCGCAATCATCGCCACGGTCATGAAGAACACCAGCCCGATGACACTCAGCCACAACGACCCCACGCCCAGCAGCGTCCACCAGAAGTCCGACGACCCCATCGACGCCCCCACGCCCGAGCGGGTCAGCTCCCACATCAGCATGAACGTGACCGCCACGAACGCGTAGAAGCCGACCGCGCCGGCGATCAGCCCCAGCAGGATCTTGACCGGCCAGCCCACCGGCAGCGCGCCCAGAAAAATCGCCAGCATCGACGCCGACAGCACCACCATCGCGTCCAGGGCCAGCACAAACAGGATCGTCGGCGGGTCGATGCCCCGCAGCAGGTACGTCACGACCATAAACGGCGCGCAGACCGCGAAGATCATGCCCGCCACCGCCATGCCCGCCACCAGCTTGCCCCACACGATCGACGAGGGCCGCAGCGTGGTCACGTACAGCAGGTCCGAGGTCGCGCTGCTGCGCTCCGCCGTCAGGCGTGCGCCCAGATAGACCGGCACGAACAGCATGCACACCGCCAGCAGCATGCCCTGGAAGATGCCGAACAGGTTGCCGCCCTCGGCGCTGCTGGTGCGGCCCAGGTTGGCGCTGTTCATCACAAACAGCAGCAGCGTGCCGACCAAGAGCGCCAGCATCAGCAGCAGCACGCCCATGATGAAGCGCGACTTCACCGCCTGCCGCAGTTCTTTGACGACGATCGGGTTGACGCGGTCGTCGAGCCAGGCGGTGGGGGCGGAGAGGGCGGTGAGGGGGTTCACGCGTAGGGCTCCGCGGTGGGGTGCGGGGGAGGCGTTGTGATGCGTGATCCGTGTTGCGTGATGCGAGCGCAAGCGGCGCCGCGGATCGTACTGGGAGGGTGAGCCATGCGGCTACGCGGACGAGCCTGACTCGCGAAAAGACAAGGTCTCACGCAAAGGCGCAAAGGCGCAAAGCAAGGCAGAAGAACGCTTGCGTCGGCCCTTCGCGTCTTTGCGCCTTTGCGTGAGGCATTCCGTTCGCGAAGCGAAACCCTCACTGCACGTCCCCCTTGGTGATCTCCATGAACATCTGCTCCAGGTCCGCCTCCACCTGCTTGAACTCCAGCACGCGGAACTCGCGCCGCAGCAGCTCGGCCAGCAGCTCACACGCCGCGTCCTCGTCGCCGTCCACCTCGCACTCCACGTGGCGACCGGTTTCGCGGGCGCTGCGCACCCCGGGGGTTTCCAGCAGCATCTTCAGCAGCTTGCCCGGCTCGTCGCGCACGCGGATGGCCACGTGCTGGCCCGCGGGCTGGTCTTCCTTGCCGTGGCGGTAGATCTGCTCCAGCGTGCCGGCCCGCAGCAGCCGACCCTTCTCGATGATCACCGCGCCGTCGGCCACCTCGGCCAGCTCGGTCAAGATGTGCGACGAGATAAACACGGCCTTGCCGCGGTCGGTCAGCACCCGCAGCAACTCGCGCAGCTCCACCCGCGCCCGCGGGTCCAGCCCGGCCGCCGGCTCGTCCATAATCAGCAGCGGCGGGTCGTGGATCAGCGCGCGGGCCAGGCTCACCCGCTGCTTCATGCCCTTGCTCAGCGCCCGCAGCGACTTCTCGCGGATGCCCTTGAGGTTCGTGAAGTCCTCGATCTGCTCGATCATCGGCACGCGGTTGACCCGACGCAGGCCGTAGGCTCGGCCGAAGAAGTCCAGGTAGTCGTGCACCGTCAGGTCGCGGTGGGTGGGCAGGTTGTCGGGCATGTAGCCGATCAGCCGCCGCGCCTTCTCCGGCTCGCTCACGATGTCCAGCCCGTCGAAGGTGATGCCCCCGCCGTCGGGCGTGTCCAGCGTGGCCATCATGCGCATGGTCGTGGTCTTGCCCGCGCCGTTGGGGCCGACGAACGCAAAGATGTTGCCGGTCTCGAAGGCGAACGTCAGGTCGTCGACGGCCCTGGTCTTGCCGAAGTTTTTTTCGAGGTTTTGTACTTCGATCTGCATCAGCGCGTCTCCTCCCAGCGGCCGACCACGGCCGCCTCGGTCCGGTGGTCGCCGATGGCCGTCAAGCCGTCCGCGACGAAGGGCGTGGTCGCGGTGCGGGCGACGTAGCTCCCCGGTTCAAGCGGCCAGCCGTCCGGATCCCGGGCCGTGGTCACCCACCAGTTCCCGCCCCGGATCTGCTCCCGCATCCCGTTGAACTTCGGCACCTCGACGTCGTCGACCGCGACGAGCACCCCACGTTTCCCGGCCGGCAACGCCGCGGCGCGGTAGCGCTGCCCCGCGTAGTCCCGCACGTCCAGCGCCGCCACGTCCACCCCCAGCCCGTTCACCACCGCCAGCCCCCCGTCGTCCAGCCGCTCAAAATCCAGCCGCTCGCGCCGCCGCTCCACGGTGGTCAGCCCCAGGTGGGCCGGCACGCGTGCCGCCACCCAGCCGCGGGTCAGGTGCTGGTCGTGGGTGGTGTCCACCGCCCGCCCGCGGCCGCTGCCGCCGTAGGTGTACCCCGTGTTGAGCTCCACCTGCGGCGTCACCGCGGTGTCCATGCCGAAGTGCAGCCCGTCGCCCGGGGTCAGCGGCGCGTAGTAGCCCCGCAGGGTGCGCGTGACCGCTTCGCGGGTGGTCTGGTCCAGCATCGTCACCGAGGTGGTGCGCGCAGTGGGCGTGATGCCCTCGCTCAAGAACGCGTAGGCGATCACCGCGCCGGAGAACACCGCCGACCCCAGCGGCACCGTCCACAGCAGCCACATGCGCTTCTTCAACAGCGACAGGGCCAGGATGTTGACCGGGCCGATCAGCAGCGCGAACACCACCATGAGCGCCAGCAGCCCACGCACGGGGGTCTGCTGGCCTTCGATCACCGGAAAGGACTTGTCCGCCTGTTCGGCCGACAAGCGGGACTGACGCTGCTGGGCCCAGCGCGTCGCGTCGTTCACCCACCTGTCCATCACCAGGTCGCTGGCCGCGGCCAGGTCGTCGGCGTGCCACCAGCACAGCTCGCCCAGCCCCACGTCCGCCCGCGCCCCGATCCCCGGGCGGCCGGCATCTTCCACGGGGTCGGTCGGCGGCCACCCCGGCACGGCGGGCCAACGCGACGTGCACACCACCGTCAGCCGTCCGCCGCCCAGCACGTAACCCCGCAGCGCGTCCGAGGTCTCGGCCGACATCACACGCAGGTCCCGCTCGGTCACCACCACCTCGGCCAGCCCGGCGTAGGTCAGCCAGTTGCCGCGCCACTCGTTCACGGGTTTCGCGCTCAGCACCCGCAGGTCCATGCCGCTGCGCGTCGATCCGTAGCCCGACGACCCGCCGCCGTGGTCGTCGTGGCGCTGCTTGGCCTGGTCCAACTCCCCCCGCTGCGCCACGCTCAGGTCGCGGCTGACCCGCACCGCGGCCACGCCGCTGCTCCCGTACGCATGGCCGGCGTTCACGCTGACCGGGACCACGTCCCGCTGTGCGCGGCCGTCGATGCTCACCGCGGCGTTCTCCCCCGGCACGTCCATCGCCGGTCCGATGAGTTCGCCCCGCACCGTCGCGCCCGCCTCCACCCGGAACGTGCGGGTGACCGCCGACAGGTGGTCGCTGCCGCCGCCACCCCACGACTGCGCCGGTACCCGCACGGTGACCGTGTGCGGCTCGGTGCCGCCGTTGGAGATCGTCACCGGGTAAACCCGGTATCCGAAGCTGGACGACCCTCCGATGTCCTCTTCCACGGTGACCGCCACGCGACCGTAGCGCTCGGTGCCGGCCTGGGCGGATGTCACGCCGAGCAGCAGGACGGTGACGGCGACAACGTAAGACAAGTGCTCACGCAAAGGCGCAAAAGCGTTAAGAGAGGCAAAAAAACGCTTGCGTCCGACCTTTGCGCCTTTGCGCCTTTGCGTGAGATACTCCGCCGCTGCCCGGCGTAACGCCCCCCGCAAACCCGCCGTGACCACCCACCGCCGGGTGCCACGGACAGCGCAGCCGTCCGTGCGGACCTCATTCGGAGCGGATCCGCGCCGCAACCCGACCTCACGGACGACTCCGCTGCGCTTCGCTGTCCGTGGCACCCCAGTCACCAAACTCACGCGCCCACCTCGATGTCCTTCGGGATCCCCGCGTCCACCGCGTCCACGTGGTCCAGCAGCTCGGTCACCACGCGGTCGGCCGTCACCTTCTCGAAGCGCGCCTGGTAGTTCAGGATCAGCCGGTGATTCAACACCGGCCCCGCCACCGCCCGCACGTCTTCGAATCCCGCGGTGGGGCGGCCGCTCAGCAGGGCCACCGCCCGCGCCGCCTCGGCCATGCCGATCGCGGCCCGCGGCGACGCGCCGTAGCTCACAAACTGCTTCACGATGTCGGGGGCGCCCAGCTCGTCGGCGTGGGTGCGGGCCACCAGCCGCGCGATGTAGCCCGCCACCGCGGGCGGCAACGCCACGCGGTCCATCGTGGTGAACAACCCGTTGAGATCGTCGGGCGACACCAGGCCTTGTTTGACCGTCGCCTCGCCTCGCCGCCGGCCGCCGATGATCGACTCCATGGTGGCCGCCGAAGGCCGGGCCACGTTCAGCTTGAACAGAAAGCGGTCCACCTGGGCCTCGGGCAGCGGGTAGGTGCCCTCCAGCTCGATCGGGTTCTGGCTGGCCAGCACGAAGAACGGCGCCGGCAGGTCGCGCGTCTCGCCCATCACCGTCACGCGGCGTTCCTGCATGGCTTCCAGCATCGCGCTCTGGGTCTTGGGCGACGCGCGGTTGATCTCGTCGGCCAGCAAAATGTTGGTGAACACCGGCCCGGGGCGGAAGACCATGCTCCGCTTGCCGTCCGCGTTTTCTTCCAGGATCGGCGAGCCCACGATGTCGCCGGGCATCAGGTCGGGCGTGAACTGCACGCGGCTGAACTGCAGGCTCATCAGCTGGCCCAGCGCCGAGATCAGCGCCGTCTTGCCCACGCCCGGCATGCCTTCCAGCAGGATGTGCCCGCGGCTGAGGATGCCCACCAGCACCATGCGGTGCAGTTGGGGCTGGCCGAGCAGCGTCTCGTCGAGCGCGGCCAGCACCGACGACAGACGCGCGACCGCGGGGCCGACGTCGTCGGGAGAGAGCAGGGCGGGGCGTGCGTCACTCATGCGGGTTGATCTCCGTAATCCCGCCGGGGAAAAGCTCGAAAAACCCGGCGGCCCGGCGGCAGACCCGGTCGTCGTACGACAAGATTACGCCATCGCGTCGTCGCGGTTCAGCATCCGTCTCCCGCGGGCGTCCCATTTCCGGGCACCGCGTCGTCGGTTCGCTCACCCTCCCCGTTCCTGCTTCGCTTACCACCTCGCTCTTCAGACGCATCGCATTTCACTCTCGGCGGGTTGAACCGCGTGCCACTGGCGGCTTGTCCGCCCGTGCCGATGACCCGCGGAAGCACTGGCGGGCAAGCCGCCAGTGGCACCCCGCAAAAAAGAGAAACCAGCGAGGGTCCGTATCCCTCGGTTCACCATCTCACCTTTCGCTCCGCTCGCCATCTCCCTATTCACTCCGCTCGCCATCCCCATTCTCAGTACGTTCGCCATCTCCATTTTCACTCCGCTCAAAATACCGCCGCACCGCCCCCCGGTGCCGCGGCACCACCACCGCGCCCGCCGCGGCGCCGCCGCCTGAGGTCACGCCCGCCAGCCCGCCGCCGGCCGACGCCCCGTCGTTGCCGTCGGCCGTCTGCGGCGCCGTGCGGCTGATGCCCAGCCGCCGCGACCGCTCGGGGTCGCGCACCGCCGAGGGCGGCAGCACGGCGGGGTCGAACGACGCGCCTTCCTTCGTCGCGGGGTCTTTCCAGGTCATCTCGGCGTGCCCGGGGCCGCGCGAAATCCCGCCCCGGCTCGGCTTGCCGCCGCCCCGGCACGCCACCGCGATGGCCACGCCGTCGCACTCGCCGCCCTCGCACTGCGCCAGGAACTCGGCCAGCGCGTCGGGATCGAACGCGACCGGTTCGCCGCCCGCGCTCTCGCCCTCGCCCAGCCCGGCCTCCTGCAGGGCGGCCATCATCGCCGCCAGCTCGTCGCCCCGCCCCTCCATCAGCTCGGCCAGCGCCTCCAGCGTCTCGGCGTCCAGCCCCGCCGCGAGCGCGCCCGCGTCCAGCCCCGCCAGCATCGGCGGAAGGTCGCCGCCCACGGCCGCCGCCGACAGCTCCGCCAGCGCGTCCAGTGCCCCACCCAGCTGCTCGTCGTTCAGCCCGCCCGCGGCCTCCAGCCGGGCCGGGTCCAGCGCGCCCGCCAGCGCCGCCGCCGCCGCCGCGTCGGCCGCCTGCCGCTGCGCCGCGTCGTGCGCCTCGGCCCCGTGCTCGGCCAGTTCGTTGGCCAGGTGGTCCAGCGCCTCCCAAGTCCGCACCGGGTCGTCGGCCTGCGCCCGATCGGCCACGCGTTCGGCGTCGTCGCGCAATGCTTCGGCGCGCTCCGGGTCGATCACCTCTTCTTTCTCCAACACCGCGACCTGTTCCCGCAGAGCTTCAAGCTGCCGCTGCACATGAAGCGACGCGCCCTCGGCCGCCGCCCGCGGCATCGGCGCCAGCGCCGCGCCCACCAGAAACACCGCCGCCAGCCCCAACGCCGCCCACGCCGGCCCGCCGCGCCAGCGCACGGCCGGGGCCCGCGCCGCCGCCACCGCGCCCGACCACGGGGCAAACCCGTCGGCCGACGCCGACATCGCCAGCCCGCCCAGCCCGCGCTGGCGGTCCAGCAGCGCCGCCACCGCGTCGGCCCCCGGCGTGCGGCGGCGGGCCCACCACGCCGCCCCGGCCACCACGGCCAGCAGCCCCGGCGCTCCCCACCCCCACGCCACGCCGTCCGCCCCGTGGCCCCAGGCCCGCGCCACCAGCGTGACCAGCCCCCACCCCAGCACGTAGACCACCGCCCCCCGCACCGCCGTGCGCAGCCAGGCGGTGCGGAACAGCGACGCCCGCAGGGCCGCCACCGCCGCGGGCGGGGTGCGTGGGGTCAGCGTGGAAAGTGAGGCGGCGTCCATGTCACGACCCGAAGGAAGAAAGGGGGGGGCAGAGGGCCAGCGACCGACCGCCGACCGGCGGCCTTCCCCTATAAGACGCAGTCCACCCCCACCGGGTTCCGCGTCCGCTCTCCGAAATCGAAACGTTCGGCGTAGCGGCCTGTTGACGCACCCCGCAAGCACGCGGGGTGCGTCAACCCGCTGATAGGGTAGCCCCACCATCGTAGAAGCCCGGGCCCGCCGCCGCCGCCGCCCGGTTCAAGCCCCCCTCCCCATCCGAGGCCCCGCATGGTCACCCTCCTCTCCTTCCTGTTCTTCATGGCCCTTGTGGGCGTGGTCACCTGGGTGCTTACCCGCAAAGACGACACCGGCAGCAGCGCCGGGTACTTCCTTGCGGGCCGCTCGCTCAGCTTCCCGCTCAGCGCCGGCTCGCTGCTGTTGACCAACCTCTCGACCGAGCAGATGGTCGGGCTCAACGGCGCCGCCTTCACCGACGGCCTGGCCGTCATGGTGTGGGAGGTCGTCGCCGTGCTCGCGCTCGTCGCCATGGCGCTGTTCTTCCTGCCGCGTTTCCTCAAGAGCGGCGTCGCCACCGTGCCCGAGTACCTCGCCATCCGCTTCGACGAGCAGACCCAGCTCATCACCAATCTGATTTTCTTGAGCGCCTACGTCTTCTTGCTGCTGCCAATCATCCTGTACACCGGTGCCACCGGCATGGTCGGCATCCTCGACGTGCAGGGCATGCTCGGTGTCACGCAGCCGGTGCTGGGCCTGAAGCCCGAACTGTTCATTCTGACCACGATCGTGATCGCCGTCGGCCTGATCGGCGCGGTCTACGCGCTGTTCGGGGGCCTGCGCACCGTCGCGGTGTCCGACACCCTCAACGGCATCGGCCTGCTGGTGGGCGGCCTGCTCATCACCTGGTTCGGCCTGCGGCACCTCGGCGGCGACGGCGGACTGAGCGGCGGGCTTGAAGCCATCAAGATTTCGCGCGAAAACAGCCTCAACTCCATCGGCGGCGCCGACAGCTCGGTGCCCATCAGCACGCTCTTCACCGGCATCCTGATCCTCAACTTCTTCTACTGGACCACCAACCAGCAGATCATCCAGCGCACCTTCGGCGCCAGCAGCCTGGCCGAGGGGCAAAAAGGCGTGCTGCTCACCGGCGCCCTCAAGCTGCTGGGCCCGCTGTACCTGGTGCTGCCGGGGCTCATCGCCTTCGCCCTCTTCGTCGGCGACGACGTCAAACCCGACCAGGCCTACGGCCGGCTCGTCAACACCGTGCTGCCGCCGGCGCTCACCGGCTTCTTCGCCGCCGCGATGATCGGCGCCATCCTTTCCAGCTTCAACTCCGCCCTCAACAGCTCGTGCACCCTCTTCAGTCTCGGCCTCTACAAAGGCGTGATCAACCGAGCCGCCACCGAGAAGCAGGTGGTCCGATCGGGCAAAATCTTCGGCTGGATCATCGCCGTCGCCGCCGTGTGCATCGCGCCGCTGCTGTCCGGCCAGGACCAGATCTTCACCTACCTGCAGGCGATGAACGGGATCTATGCGGTGCCCATCTTCGCCGTGGTTCTCGTGGGCATGCTCACCCGCCGCGTGCCCGCCCGCGCGGCCAAGGCCGCGCTGGTTTCGGGCTTCGTGATCCTGGTCCTTGGCAACTTCGTGCCGCCGTTCGACGCGGTCGTGGCGTCGATGCACAACTTCCACTTCCTGGGCATCGTGTTTGCCTACCTGGTCATCCTCATGCTGCTCATGGGCGAGTCCTGCCCGCGGGCCGAAGAGTTCACGCAGGTCGATATCAAAGCGGTGGACATGACCCCGTGGAAGGGGGCGAAGGTCACCGGCCTGATCCTGTGCGCCGCGGTCATCGCCATCTACGTCGCTTTCGCCGACGTCTCGACGGTCACCCCTTTCGGCACCGGGGTGGACACCGCGCCGGCGGTGGTTCCGGCCGTCGATCCGGCCACGGTTCCCGCCGAATGAGCCCGGCCCGCGGCTTCAACGCTGGCGGCGGGCAAACGCCTCAGAACAACCCCGCCCCCGGCCGCGTGTTCGCCGCGTTCGCCTCGTCCACCAGCGCCTGAATGGCCGATTCGCACTCGGACGTCACCGAGGCCAGCAGCTCCCGCTTCTTCAACCCCATCGCCACGCCCGCCGCCACGTCGATGGGCTTGCCGAAATGCACCCGCGCGTGCCGCGGGGCCAGGGGCCGGGGCATGCGGTTCCACAGGTCCTCCTCCAGCTTCTCCACCGTCTCGCTCACGCGGTCCAGGGTGGGTTTTTCGTGCACGTAGCCGATGGCGTAGCTGGCCAACCGCAGCGCCAGCATCGCCTCGTCGGCCCAGGTCGCCGCCGCCGCGTGGTCCAGCCCGCGGTCCGCGTCGCTGCGCACCGCGTGGATCGCGCGCCGCGCCGCGCGGATGCGCTCGACCGCCGCGCTCCCGGCCTTTGGATCGAGACCCAGCTTCGGTTCCAGGCGGTCCAGCACCGCGTCCGCCGCGGCCTCGGCCATTGACGACAGCTCAACCACGCCATCGCCGCCCACCTCGGGCACCGCCAGCCCGCGATGCTTCAAGTTGCGAACAAGTGCCGCCCGGCCCACGGTCAGCAGCGCGCCCAACGGGTCGGCCCGAAGATCGACCGTCTTCCCCAGCGGCTCCGCGAGCGCCGCGAGACGTGCGGCCACCGCGTCGCGGGCGTCGGTCTCGTGCGTCGCCTTGATGCCCACCGGCACGATCCGCACGCGGCCGGGGCCGTCGGCCTTGTTCAGCGCCTCCTGCGCCTTCACCGCCGTGAACGCCGCGCCGTCCATCAGCGGCGTCATCCGGTCGTTGGTCAGGTACACGTTGCCCTCGGGGAAGATCACCAGCGGGTAGCGCCCCCTGGCCAGCGTGTCGAGCGCCTGCTGCATCGGCCGCCGGTCGCTGCCGTCGCGGTCCACCGAGAAGGCCCCCATCCGCTGCATCACAAAACGCGTCAGCCGCGAGCGCAAAAACACGTCGTAGGCCGCCATCATCTGGCAGCGCATCCGCAGCTGCCGCAGCGTCTCCAGAAAAATCGCCGCGTCCGCGTGCGTGGGGTGGTTGACCAGAAACAGCAGCCGGTCGCCGTCCTGCCGGTCGGCAAACACCCGGTCCGCGTGGTGGAAGTCCACCCCGACGATCTGCTGGGTCCGCTTCAGGTGCACCAGCCGGTTATGTCGCAAAATCCACCGCGAAAACAGCCACGAGTTCTTTGGGGGGAAGTAGCGGTAGGGCTGGTCAGAGAACTCAAGCATCGCTTCGCTCTATCGCGTTCGGGGCGCCGCCCTCGCGTCCCCAAGCGGACGCAAGGGCGCCTTCCGGCCGCGAGCGGGCTGCGCCCGCGGGATCGTGGTGGGGGGCAGCACGGGGTGGAGTAAATGGGTCTATCGGGAAGCCGAGACGGGTTGCCCTACTTTGATCGGCGTTCGGCGGCCACCATGCAGGGTGGGCTCCGGCCGCGGGTGTGGCGGACCGCCGACGGGTCAAGTCGCTGACTTTCGCAGCCGTATCAAGAGGTCGTTCAGTCCATCGTGTGCCGCGGGCTCCTCGGGCAGCACGGACGCCTCCCCCGCGGCCTCCAACTCGCCGGCGAGACGGACAAACGTTCTCTCGTGGAAGTCCAGGTCGGCGTCCACCAGCGTCTGTTTCTCGATCCCGCCGGACTTCAGGTCGATAAGTTCGGGAAGAAAATCGAGCCCGAACGTCCGGTTGAGCTCGACCAGGTTCGCGTTCAGTTCGCCCGACCGCATCAGGTGGATGCCCGTCAGCAGGACGAGGTAGGTGTAGAGCAGCGGCTTCACCCGCGGAGGGGCTTCTTTACGGAAGAGCTTCCACTGGTTGTCCGCAAACCCCAGGTAGTGGTGCACGTGATGTCGGGTGATGCAACCGCGGCCTAGCGCGATCAGTTCGTCGTGGTGAGGGCCGCCGCGTACCACCAGCGGGGAAAGAAGCTGCTCCAGCACGTAGCCGTTGCGGCGCAGCATCAGGCGGAAGAACTTCCGCGCGTCGTGCATAACCAGATCGATCTCGCGGCCGTCGCGCACAAAAGAGCGGTCCAGGGTCTCGTCGTAGTCCTTGATCCCCAGAAACTCATCGGGCCGGGCCAGGTGCACCCCGCGCCGTGAAGCAGCGCGAGCCCGTCGGCCGACGGCAGGCCGCCCCGCAAGCTCAGAGTCGGGAAACACGGCTGCACGATGCTTTCAAAATTGCTCGTCACCGTCGTGCTCCTGCAGGGTGGGTCAAGCGCCGCCGGACCCACCGTGCCTCGTCTCAGCACCTCAATGAAGCGCGACGCCGAAGGCCCCGCGACGTCTCACAACGGTGGGTCCGCCAAGCCTTGACCCACCCTGCAAAACCTCACTCCGAGACCGTCACCAACAACACCGCCGACGCCATCATCCCCCCGTCGTCGGGCTGGCTCAGCGTGACGCGGTTTTCGCGCTGCACGGCGCCAACCGGAACCGCCAGCTCGACGCAGGTGTCGTAGTGCTTGATGCCGGCCGAATCGCTCAGGTCGGCGGTCAGCTCGACGCCGTTGAACGTCACCGTCAGCGGGGCGGTGAAGCCGTTCTTCCGCTGCACGCCCACCCGCAGCGTGGCCGCGTGGGGGGGGGTGTGGGCAGCGGACGCGGGGGCCGCGACGGTGAGGGTCTGCGGCGTGCCGGTGGGCATCAGGGTGCGTGACCCGTAGTGGCGCGTTTCGTTGAGCGTGCGGGTGGGGGCGAAGGACCGCTGAAGCGTGACGCGGAGCACGGTGGTTTCTTCCGGGGCCACCGCGATGCGCTCGCGGGTTGCGGTCACGTCCAGGCTCTCGTAGCGCAGTTCGCCCCGCTCCAGGTAAAGCCTGCGCTGCGTGACCGACGCGACGGCCCCGCCGCCGGTGGCGGCCTCCAGGTCGAAGGTCGCCCGCTGCGCCTTCATGTTGCTCACCGCGAGCCAGAGTGTTTTGCCCTCCGCCACCGCGTGCACGTTCACGTGCGGGGTGTCGGAGGTGACGGGCACCAGGCCGCCGGCGTAGCCGTTCCACAGGTCCAGAAACCACGACTGCTTGCCCGGCCGGATCCCCGTCATGGGCGAGCCGGCGATGCCCGACGCGATACCCGCACGGTTGGCGGTCAGCGCGGTGGGGTCGCGGTTCTCGTCGATGGTGTCGTAGGTGAAGAGCGCCGAGGGGTTTTCCGGCTCCCACCACTGCAGCGGGATGGCGAAGGGCACGCACAGGTCCAGCTCGTCAGGCCGCTGCATGAACTGCACCAGGTAAGCGCTCCAGTTGCGGATCGCCTGCCACTGCTGATAGTCCTCGGCACCTCCGGTCAGCGTGCCGAACTCGCTGAGCACGAAGGGCACGGTGTTGTCGGTCTGGGCGCCGTGGCTCCGCAGCAGATCCAGATAGGCCGTCGCCCGTCCCAGCAAATAGGTGTTGGCACCCTCGTGCAGCCGGTCTTCAAACAGCAGTCCGGAACTTTCATAAAAGTGGTGCGAGTAGAAATCCAGCCGGCCCTTCGTGTCGTCCATGAACGCCAGGTGCCGGCGGCCCAGGCCCCACTCCCCGTCCGACAGGAAGGGGTAGGCCGACGTGGGCCCGCCGACCAGCGCCCCGGGCACAAAACGCCGCACGCCGTCGGCCACACGGTTGTGGAAGTCCGCCAGCTTCGCCCAGCCGTCCTGCCCCCCGTCCCCGACCGGGGCGCCGTGGTAGCTCCACTCGTAGGGCACGTCCGATTCGTTCTTCACCTCGACAAAGGCCGGCACCAGCCCGGTCTGCTCGGCCACCAGCTTGACGGTGAGGCCGGCCGCCTCGGCGGCCGCGTCAAAGTCCGCCGGGGTGCCGCGCGAGTTGACGATGCCGGGCCCGGCGTGGTGGTTGAAGCTGGGCCAGACATCGAGACACAGCGCGTAGTCCAGGTCGGCAAAACGTTCGGCGATCCCGCGGGCGATGGTCTCGGGCCAGTCCCAGTCGGCGTCGAAAAACGACGGATCGATGTATCCCGGACGTTCGGGGTCTTCGCGGAACGCGGGCTTGTTCGGGTACTCGTCATCGTAGCCCTGTTCAAGCATCGGCCCGATCTTGAGCATCTGACGCCCGGGCAGGAATCCCCGTTCAACGGCGTAGTCCAGCACGCCCCAGGGCCCGCCCCAGGGCGCGGCGTACACGCGGAAGAACTTTTCCCGCGCAAACCGCGTCTCGCCGCCGATCGCACGTCGAGCGTTGAGGTCCAGCGTCAGGCCCACGTCCAGCACCGGCTTGTCGGCCGCAAGGGCGGACCACGGCGACTCGTCAAACACCGGGCTGAGCCCCCGCTCATTGATCTGCAGGCGGATCGCATCCAGCCGACCCGTGCCGGTGACCACCAGCGTGTAGGACACCCCCGCGCGGGCCGGGATGCTGTTGGCCTGGAACACATTCATCGTGTCGGCCTTGTACCAGTGCGGGTGGGGCCCACCCAGCCCGTCACTGCCCTCCCACGCGACCGCCAGGTTGGACGCGTCACCGATCAGCTGCAGCTGCTTGAAGTAGCCCCACACCGGGATCAGGCGGTCGGGCACCGGGATCCGCGTCTCGCCCGCGACGGGCCCGGTGCCGGTGGCAAAGCGCACCGCCTGCAGCCGGGTCTCGTTGTTGTTGACCTGCACCACGGTGTCGGTTTCGTGAAGCTCCGCGGCGGCGAAGAGTTCGGCCAACGCCCGCTTCTCCGCCCGGGCCGAGGGCGGCAGCCGGATGGTTTCGATCGCGGCGGGCGGTGCCTCCCCCGGGGCTTGCGGCGTCGTGTCCGGCGTCACGGGCGCCGCCGGGGGATTCGGTTCGGCGACGCAACCCGCAAGCAGTAAAGCAGACAGCAACAGGGCGTGATTGATTCGGTGCAAGGTTGGACTCCAGAGACGGTCGGGCGGCATGGAAAAAGCGGCGGCCGTGGCCACCGCCTCCGATTATATGAGTCCGCCGCAAGATCGGTCAGGGTGCGATCGCCGACGCCGCGGGGCCGAGCATCTGCTCAAGCGCATCGACGTGTTCGCCGCCGTAGCGCCGGTGTCCCCCGGGCGTACGCCGCGCGGGCGGCATCAAGCCCTTCTGTTCCCAGACGCGCAGCGTTTCGGGCGACACGCCGAAGCGCGCGGCCAGGGGGCCGATGGTCAGGTGTACGTCGGGCGGTGGCAGGGTGGTGAAGTGGGGCATGGGAGGAACCTTTCGAAGTGAGACGGGGTGGAGTCGAACCACCAGGGCGCGAACGCGTCTGAGTTACAGTCAGATGGGCCTTCCGATGCCCAACCGTCCCGGTCGTGTTTTCAAACCGAAGCGGAAGGCGGTGGACACGATCCACAAACCTCTCGGTTCCACCTGACTAGCAATCAGGGCCGCGGCCACTCCGCGATTCACCTTCCATTCATCCGAAGACCGGGACAGGATTCGAACCTGCGTGATGCGCAGTTGCAGTGCGCCGCCTCACCATTCAGCCACCCGGCCGGAAGTAAGAGCAGATGGACACGTCAAATAATCCGAGGGGCCGGCACCTCACCGGCCACTCGGATCGGGCTGAAAAAAAACACGCGTGGGAGGAATCGAACCTCCGCCGTCGGATTTGGAATCCGGTGCTCTGCCGATTGAGCTACACGCGTAAATAGAAAGCTGCGCCGGCAGGATTCGAACCTGCACCCTTCTCCTTAACAGGGAGCCGCACAACCGTTGTGCTACGGCGCATTGATGAATTGAAGCCACCCCGGCCTACTGGTTTTAATCCAGAGAACCAGCACGCGCCCGCTTAGAAGGCGGGTGCGCTTCCGATTGAGCTACGGGGCGAAAAAATCAAAGAGCTGGCGGTCGGATTCGAACCGACGTAATCCGTATTACGAGTACGGTGCTTCGGGCCACTCAGCCACACCAGCAGGAGAACGAGAGAATGAAACGGGTGGGCCACGATCCCACACGAGCCCGGTTAAAAGCCGGGTGCTCTGCCAATTGAGCTACCGTTTCGTTCCTGAATTGGAGTGCGTCGTGCGGGGATCGAACCCGGTCGCGAAGCAAGTAGCGACCGAAGGGGGCGGTTGGTTCTCGCCGCCCCTTCCGATCACCTCCTGAGTGGAAGTCAGCCGCTCTGCCAACGTGAGCTAACGACGCGAGTACAAAAAGGGTGACGGACGGGGATCGAACCCGCTATCCCCTGCTTCACAAGCAGGTGCCTCGACCACTTCGGCCTCCGTCACCAACATGCGGATGCGTGAGGTAGGTCTGGGCTACCGCCCTGACCTACGCCAAGACACCGCAATCAGAGCGGCAGGAGTTGAACCTGCGGCCTCCCGGTTCCGGACCGGGCGCTCTGCCAAGCTGAGCTACGCTCTGTAGGACCAGTCCCCTCAGTCGCCGGGGGGCGCTCCGAACACACGGAGAATGTGTTCGGTCGGGGCGGTGCCGGTGGGCTGACGCGCTCCGCGTCGGCCCACCGGTACCGCCCCGACCGAGACGTCCCCCGTTCAATCGTGCAGTTCCGTGTTCCAGTACGCCGCGTCCACGAAGTGCTTCCACACATCGTGGCGGGGGCGGCGTCCCTTGAACATCAGCGCGGCGGGATCGGGCCGGCGGGGCTTGCGGATGAGCGTCAGCCCGGCCTGGGCCGGGGTGCGGCCACCCTTCTGCGAGTTCACGTCCACGGCGCAGCACACCAGGTTGTTCCAGGTGGTGCGGCCGCCCTGCGAGCTGGGGATCACGTGGTCCAGGTTCAGCCGGCTGGCCGGCAGCTTCTGGCCGGTGTACTGGCACGTGTAGTTGTCCCGCAGGTACACGTTCTGCCGGCTGAGCCGCATCACCGGGCGGTGCACACGGTCGAACCGCAGCAGCCGGACCACCGCCGGCACCAGCACCGCGCTTGACACGGTTTTCACGAAGTCGCGGCCCTCGGGTTGAAACCGGGTGGCGTGGGCGCTGAGGTCGTGCCACGACGCGAAGTCGTAGGCCTGGTAGTCGGTTTCGACCGCTTCCACCCGGCCGACGAACAGGTCGGCCAGGGCTTCGGCGGCGGTGATGATGCGCAGGGCGGCCCAGTTTTTGTTGAGCACGAGCACGTCGGTCTGCAAGGCCGTGGTCACGGTGGACCTCCTTTCAAAATAAGCACGAGCCGCGACCGTGAGGGAGCGGACCCGAGGGACGGGGAAACGCCGCGGGGGAGAACCCATAGCGGCAGAGACAAGCGCGATCCGACATCTGGAGCGGCACGCCATTGAGGGTCCGCTCCCTCACGGTCGCGGCTCGTAAAGACAAAGTGTCGCCGGGAGGACTTGAACCTCCACTGAACGGGATCTCGGCCCGCTTCCTCTGCCATTGGGATACGGCGACGAAGAATGAAATACCACCGGCAGGATTCGAACCTGCACATTCGCCGGGTCTGAGCCGGTTCCCTCTTCCGTTGGGGTACGGTGGCGTGTTGAAGTCACCCCGGCAGGGGTCGAACCTGCAGCCTCCGGCTTCGTAGACCGGCGCTCTTCCGATTGAGCTACGGAGTGAGTAACCAAAAAAAAGGCATCGACGGGAGTTGAACCCGTGTCTCCTCCGTGGCAGGGAGGCGCTCTTCCGGGCTGAGCTACGACACCAACGACGGATATAGAAAGCGGCGCCTGCGGGGATCGAACCCGCGACCTTCTCCCTGACAAGGAGGTGCTCTTCCGGCTGAGCTAAGACACCAGGTGGGCCGTGCGGGCTTGTATGAGCCCCGCGGAGTGGTGGCCGCCACCCGCTCGACGCGTCTATGACACGGCCCGATGAAGAAAAAATGACGGCGGGACTCGAACCCGCGACCTCCCCGGGTGTCCCGGGGTGCTCTACTCACTGAGCTACGCCATTCAAATTGCACATGGCAAGCCAAAGTTGACCCGGGAGGGCTTGAACCTCCGGCCTTTCGATTATCAGTCGAACGCTCTACCGGCTGAGCTACGAGTCAATCGCAAAATAAATCGCCGCGGCCGGGTTCGAACCAGCGACCGCCCCTATGTGACAGGGGTGCTCTTCCAACTGAGCTACGCGGCAAAAGTGAGGATCCATTCCCCGGCGCCCGATTGCGCCGGGGATCCTCTTGTTGCATCCATCTGCTCTTCACTTGTCAAAGTGGCGTGAACCGTTCACGCCGGCCCCACGGTGGGGTAAGCCGCTGACCCTGGGTTCGAACCGGGACCTCTCGCGTTTCAAACGAGCGCTCTGCCTGTTGAGCCAATCAGCGTGTGGTCCGTCGCCGCGGCCGGATTCGAACCGGCAACTTCCTCTTGGTAAGAGAGGCACTCTCGCCATTGAGTTGCGCGGCAGCGAGATCCAAACGGGCGCAACGATCGCGCTCGCGGCACGCGGCCGCTTGCTCACGCGGGTGAGCCTCCGTCCGTTGTTGCAGTCACGACGGCAGGATTCGAACCTGCACGGGTCGCCGTATGAAGGCGGTGCTCTGCCGTTGAGCTACGTCGCGGTGGGTGGCGTCATGGGTTGGACTCGACGGGGTTGCAAAGAGCGTGCGAGAAGGCTGCGAAAGGGCGGCGTGCCGCTTTCGGCTTCCTTAAGAAAAGGCCGGGGCGTGGCGCGAAATCACTGCGAAACAAAGGGTTTCGCCGCGAAGAATCAATCAGATTGTGGGTCGGAGGGCGTGTCAGGCCCGGGGGCGAGCAAAGCCAATGGGCTTGGCGTAGAAGCCCGACGTATCGGAGCCTCCCAAACCAAACCTGTCGCTTTGCATCCCGTCCGCATGATTGCGTAGCGGGCGACGCGTGACCGTTGCCGGAATGGCGGGGCCCTGCCAGACGCCCGGCAGCACGGCGGCGAGCATCCGCTCGACGATATTCAGAATGTGCTGATAGGTGGTCATGGCGGGGACTCGTCTCGTCAGAGGAGACAACGGGGTTGAGTACGAAACATATCGACAGATCGCCGCCGACGCAAGAGTTTTGTGGCGGGGCGGTTGAGGTTTTTGAGGTTTGCCCTACGCCCACGCGCAAAGAAAAAGGCACGCCGCGACGTGCGGCGTGCCTCGAAATCGATCCGGGAAAGGCCTAGAAGTCCCAGCGTTTCATCACGTCGCCGCCGGGCGCGACCACCTCGATCCAGTCGATCGTCGACACGCCCGGGCTGCGGGCGGGGTCGATGCGGAGGCCGTTGGTCTTGCCGGTGGTTGGCAGCTCGACGGCATACTCGTGCCAGCCGTCGCCGGGCTCGGGGTTGAACGACACCGACTGCGCGCCGGTGAAGGCCTTCTTCGCGGGCGCAGCCCAGAACACCTGGGCGTCGCCGGTGGTGGCCCGCTTCATCCGCAGCTTGAGCACGAGCGGTCCGGTGGCGCCGGGCAGCTCGCGGGTGGAGAACCAGGGGTCTTTGGTGGCGCCGGTGACCACCAGGTGGCCGCCTTCCACCGCGAGCCGGGTGTTACCGCTGGGGACCCAGCCGGCGACGGGCCTGGGCGCGGGTGGCGGCGGCGGCTTGACGCCGTCGCCCATGATGGGGTTGTACGCGGTGGGGTTGAAGTTGCGGTTGGCCGGGGGCACGGGCACGCCGGTGTCTTCCAGGTGCTTCGTGATCAACGCGTCCAGCTCGGCGACCTTCTCGGGCATGTCGCCGGCGAGGTTTTGGGTTTCGCCCTCGTCTTCGCCCAGGTCGTAAAGCTCGTAGAGGTAGGCCGCGTCGTCGGGGCCGGTGCCTTCGCGGTCGTAGCGACGGATGAGCTTCAGGTCGCCCCGACGCACGGCCGAGGCCGACATGTTGAAGGGCTTGGGCACGTAGTGCGGGAAGTGGAAGTAGGTCGTGTCGCGGTCCAGGTCGCCGCCACGCAGCAGAGGCGCGAGGCTGACGCCGTCGATCACCGCGTCGTCGGGGGCGGTTACGCCGGTCATGGCCATCAGCGTGGGGAAGATGTCGATCGTGCTGACCAGCGCGTCGGACACCGTGCCGGGCTGCGTGACGCCGGGCCAGTCGATGATGGCGGGCACGCGGATGCCGCCCTCGTGGATGTTGCCCTTGCCGGCCTTCAGCGGGGCGTTGTGGGTGGGGAAGCCGGGACCGGGCGATCCCTCGACCGCGTCGTACATGTTGCCGCCGTTGTCAGACCAGAAGACCACCACGGTGTTGCCCCGCAGGCCCAGATCGTCGATGCGGTCCAGCACGCGGCCCAGGTTCTCGTCCATGGTCTCGATCATGGCGCCCATGATGGCGTAGCCCTGCTCGCCGCGGGGGTCGGTCTTGCGTTCATACTTCTTGATGAGGTCGGCCTTGGCCTGAAAGGGCGCATGCACGTTGTAAAACCAGAGGTTCAGCAGCCAGGGCTGGTCTTTGTGCTTGTCGATGAAAGCGACGGCCTCGTCGCCCAGCGCGTCGTCGATGTGGTAGCCCTTGGGCTTTTTGGGCAGCGTGTCCGACTTCCACGGCGCGAAGAAGCCCCCGGGCGGGCCGGGGTTGCCGCGGCCACCGATCACGGTGTCGAAGCCGAAGTTCTCGGGGATGCTGGGCGCGTTGCCCAGGTGCCACTTGCCCATGAAGGCGGTGGCGTAGCCGGCGTCTTTGAAGACCTGCCCGTAGGTGAGCGTGGCGGGATCGACGATGCGGGCGCTCTCGGGCACCAGGTAAGCCTGCCACGGGGCGCCGGTCTGGCCCGGGCGGAAGCGCGGGGTGTTGACCGGGATGGCCTTGAGGTGGCCGTGGGGCGCGGTCCATCCCGCGCGGTGCGGGAACTGGCCGGTGAGCACGCTGATGCGGGTGGGCGAGCACAGCGGGCTGGCGGAGTAGGCGTCGGTGAAGCGCACGCCGCGGGCGGCGAGCGCATCAAGGTTGGGCGTTTCGTAATACTGGCTGCCGTAGACGGCGCTGTCCATCCAGCCCTGGTCGTCGGTGAGGACCATGACGACGTTGGGCGGGCGTTCGGCCGCCTCGGCGAGGCGGGGCGCGACGCAAGCGGCGGAGACCGCGGCGGCGGCCGCGGCGGCGGCGCCGAGCAGGCGCGAGGGGAAGAACCGGGGGGCAGACTTCATGCGGGTGGGGCCTTAGCGGGAAGGGGAAACAGATGAGGGCGGGTTCGTGAAGTCCCAGCGTTGCAGGACCTCGCCGCCGGGGGTGAGCAGCACGACGCGGGCGAGGGTGAGCTCGCCAGGCCCGCGCAGCGGGTCGAACCGCAGCGAACGCAGGACGCCCTCGACGGGCAGGGCGATGCGGTAGTCGCGGAAGCCCGGGTCGGCCGTGAGTTCTTGCTCGGCGGCTTGCTTTGCGGAAAAGGGACCGCCGGTGGACCAGAACACCTGGGCGTCGCCGCCGGCAGCGCACCGGATTCGCAGCTCGACCACGAGCGGGCCGCGGTGGCCACCCACGTCTACGGCGTCCGGGCCCAGGATGGGGTCCGAGCCGGTCGCCCGCACGAGCAGGCCGGCGTCGGTCTCGGTGAGCTGCGCCTGCTTGTGCGCACGCCAACCGGCCACCACGGGCGCAGCCGATGCGGCGTCGCCTCCGCCAAGCGGGACCAGCGGCCTGGCCCGGCCGTGAAACACGTCGATGGGCGTGGGCCACTCGGCGGGGTCGCCCGGCGGCTCGCGCCACGACTCCCACGGCTGAATTCGGGCCAGGTCCTGGATGGTGATGAAGGGGTCTTCGAAGCGGTCCATCCACGTGCGGGTCAGCGCTTCCATCTCGGCGTGGGCGGCGTCCGCGGCCGGATCGTCGAAGAGGTTGGTCTGCTGGTGCGGGTCGTTCGTTCGGTCAAACAGCACGCTGTTGAAGGCGTTCTGCTCGCCGGGCTTGCCCATGCCGAAGGTCCACTCTTTGGTGATCACGCCGCGGAAGACGGGCCAGGCGATCATCAGCATGGGGATCGACTGCACCGCGTCGTCGTCGCCGGTGCGGATCGGCGCGGCGAGGTTCTGGCCGTGCACGCCGTCGGGCGGGGTCAGGTCCATCAGGCCCAGCAGGGTGGGCATCATGTCCAGGCCGCTGATGAGCAGATCGCTCGTTAAATCGGCCGGCAGCACGCCGGGCTGGCGGATCAGCAGCGGCACGCGGGCCGAAGTGTCGTGCGGCGGCCGCTTGGGCCGCGGCGCGTCGAAGCTGCCGAGCATGTCGCCGTGGTCGCTGGTGAAGACCACGATCGTGTTCTCGTCGAGGTTCAGCGCGGCCAGCCGGTCGAGCAGGCGGCCGAAGGCCACGTCGATGCCGCTGCACATGGCGTAGTAATCGCGCAGCTGCGCCTGGCGCTCGGGCGAGTCGGCCACGCCGGGGCGCAGCGCCAGGTGGCGGTCGCCGTAGCCCTCGCGCAGCTCGGGCGGGTAGTGGCGGTAGTTGTAGTGCGGGTCGGGCGGCGCCGGCAGGCGGCCGTGATCGTGCGGCGGGTGCCACGACACGAACAGCGCGAACGGGTCGTCGGCCGCGGCCGCGTCGTCCAGGAAGTCCATCGCCTGGTCGGTCTGACCGTACGGCTGCCACTGGTCGTAGACCTGCTTGCGGCCCTGGTCGTCGTAGTAGAACGCGTGCCCGGCCCGGAACTCGGTGGTGCAGTTGTCGCTGTAGAACGTCGCGTCGAAGCCCGCCCGCAGGGGCCCTTGGGGGACGGGGCGCGCACGGTCGCCACCCAGCAGGTGCCACTTGCCGATGTAGCCGGTGCGGTAGCCCGCGCTCTCCAGCACCTCACCGAAGTGCGGCCCGGCCGACGGGCACAGCGGGGTGTCGTTTTCGAGCGCGCCGTTGTGCAGCGGGTGCTTGCCGCTCATCAGCATGCCGCGGTAGGGCGTGCACACCGGGGCGTTGCTAAAACAATGCGTGAAGCGCAGGCCCTCTTTGGCAAAGGCGTCGGTGCGCGGGGTGAGGATGTCGGTGTTGCCGTAGCAGCCGAGCATGTCCCACGACTGCTGGTCGGAAAACACGAAGAGCAGGTTGGGGCGCTTTCGGCCGGCGCCGGCGGGACCCCGCTGGCCCCCCGGCTGCGTGGCGCAGGCGGCGGCGGGCAGGCCGGCGGCGAGCGCGGCGGCGGTGCCCGCGGTCCGGCGCATGAAGTCGCGGCGGTCCAGGTCTGGATAAGCGTTTGGCATGGGCGTGGAACGGGAAGAAGGGGGCGTCGCCCGAGAAAAGAGCCCCGGCCGCGTGCATGCGACCGGGGCTCTGGAGGAGTGCTGGATCAGCCGCCGGTGGGGAACAGGGCCCCGGTGAACTGGGTCACGATCTGCTTGGCGTTGTTGGGGTTGGTGCCCGGGGCGACCGTCGCATCGGAGTCGGCGAACAGGTTGTCTTCGGGGTTCACGGCGTTGTTGCCGTACCGCGTCTTCTCGGCGACCGAGGTCTGCAGGTACTCCACGTGGTTGTCGTTGAAGGTCACGCTGCCGCCCCACTCCCCGGGAGTCTCCGCCCACAGGCTGTAGTGGGTGGTCGGGTCGCCGTTAACGGGCGTGATGCCGTTGAGCCGGACCAGCCGGTCGGTGACGACGATGGCGGCTCCGTTGATCTCGTCGGCCCACTCGATGCGGCGGCCCAGGTCACGCGCGACCGTCGCCCCGGGCCCGCCGATCTGCGGCAGGGTGAAGGAGAAGAAGTACTCGTCGGTGCTGACAATCTTGCCGTCGTTGCGGGTGGGGCCCAGCGTGGGGTCCCACGGACGCATGTCCTGCCGCGACTCGCCGGGGCTGATCAGGTACTCGGCGGAGAACAACCCGGCGTTGAGCATGATCTGGAAGCGTGCGGCCACCGCGCTGCCGTCGGCCACGCCGGCGTTGAAGTAATGGTCGATGTCGCCGCCGTTGGTGAAAATGTTGGCCATGTTCGACCCGCGGGGTTTCTCGACCCCCACGAAGTAGCCCTTGTTTTCCCCGGCAAAGGCAACCAGCCCCTGGTGAATGCCGCGGACCTGAGTGGAGTTCTTCACCCGGCGGGCCGCGGTGCGGGCGGCGCCCAGGGCCGGCAGCAGGATGCCGATCAGCAGGGCGATGATCGAGATCACGACCAGCAGCTCGATGAGGGTGAAGGCGCGGCGGACGGACGGGCGGTCCATGGTGGATCCTTCCAGAGGAGGTGAAGGACGTTGCGGCGTCGCGAACCGATTCGTAAGCGGGCCCACAGCCGCCAGGCCGCGGGCGCGGAGGGCCGCTTATTCGGCGGCCAGTGTGGCCGTGGGGTTGGTCATGACCATCAGGGCGTCGTCACGCGATGGGGCGGACGGGTTTCGGGCGAAAAGATCGTCGTCCGCGATTCGCGCTGCGTTGCCATATCGTGTCTTGAAGCCGCCTTGCTCGGAAGCAAACTCGACGCTCCCATCATTACGCAGAACACCGCCGTTCCACTCTTCGGAACCCTGCTCCGTCCAAACACTGTGAAAAGTGATGGGATCTCCGGCGGTGTAGTTCCCCTCGACGCCCGCGTCGTTGATCGCGCGGTCGGACATCACGATGGCATCGCTGTTGACGGTGTCGCTCCATTCCAAGGCGCGATTGGTCGGCCGGTAACTACCGGGAGGGGTACCGGCGGCGGTAAGCCGGATTTCAAGCATCGCGTACGAAATATTGTCGACCGATATGTTGTCTGTGCCGACGGCCGAATCGGCGACCGCGACTTCCTTCACCGATCCACCGTCGGCCGGACTCACCATGAACTCGGGAGGAAAGAAACCCGTATTGAGCATCACTGAGAGACGGCGCAACGTATGAAAACCAAAGGTCGGGCTGCGGAACTTTGAGTTTGCGTCAGTCCGATGCCCGGGCCCGGAACCTGTTAGCGGCTGACCGCTGCTGTCCAGCCCGGGGAACCACCCGTCGTTCTCCTGCGACAGGGCGAACATGCCTTGGTGGATGCCGCGGAGCTGTGTGTTGCTCTTCATCTGGCGGGCCGTCTCGCGGGCGGCGCCCAGGGCGGGTAGCAGGATGCCGATCAGCAGGGCGATGATCGAGATCACCACCAGCAGTTCGATGAGGGTGAAGGCGCGGGGGTGGGAATGGCGGCGGCGTGAGGGCATGGGTGAAGGCATGAGTGGGGTCCAGAAGATGAACGAAAAAAGACGTTCGGATGAGAGACGCGTGCGTGGCGGGCGTGATCGGCGCTCTGCTCGGGCTAGGGGATGCCCCGGCGGGAGAACTCGGATGTCGATCTCGGCGTTGCCCTAGACCATAATACCGGTTCAAGGCGCAATGGGAAGACTTACGATAAAAATTATTACTTTGGTATAGACCATAAACCGCTGTTTCCGTTGATCCGCCGCCTCCGCACCGCTATGGTTGACCCCATCGCGGCTCGGGAACCCCCGAAACCGGGAGATGGGACCGCCCCTGACGCGGGTTCTCGGGCCTTGGGCCCCGCCCTCGCAACGGCCGTCACGCCCACCGCACCCCTGTTCTCAGCCGTTTAACCGCCGAAAGCCCCCCCGATGTTGCCACTCGTCCGCTGCCCGTTCCGCCGCCCCCCCTCCAAGAACCCCGGGCCGGCCGAGACGGTGCTCGCGCTGCTGCTGGCGGTGGCGACGGGGTGCGTCGCCGCCGCGTCCGCGGCGCCGACGCCGGGCGGCCGGGTCGCGAACGCTGCCCCGACCCTCCCCGCGACGCCCGACGTGGTGCTGATCATGGCCGACGATCTGGGCTTCTCGGACCTGGGTTGCTACGGCGGCGAGATCGACACGCCGAACCTCGACGCGCTCGCCGCGCAGGGCGTGCGCTTCTCGCAGTTCCGCGTGGCGCCCATGTGCGTGGTGTCGCGCGTGGCGCTCTTGTCGGGTCGGCCGCACAACGGCGGGCCGGTGCAGAAGTACCCCGACACGGTGCCGTTCTCGACCCTGCTGAGCGAGGCGGGTTACGCCACGGCGATCTCGGGCAAGTGGCACGGCGGCGACGTGGACCCGCGGCAGCCGCCGGTGTTCGACCGCTTCTTCGGTTTTTTGGGCGGCATGAACGACATGTACGGCGGCGACGATGACTGGTTCCTGAACACGACGCCTTACACCGATTTTGACGACGACTTCTACGCCACCAAAGACCTGACCGACCACGCGATCCGCTTCATGCAAGCAGGGCGCGACGCGGGGAAGCCGAACTTCTTGTTCTTGTCGTACAACGCGCCGCACCACCCGTGCCAGGCGCCCCGGGCGACGGTGGAGAAGTACACCGAGCGTTACCGGGTGGGCTTCCGCGCCGTGCGTGACGCGCGGGTGGCCAAGCAGAAAGAACTCGGCCTTCTGCCGCGTGACTGGACCCCGGCCGAGCCGGGCGGCGAGGTGCGCCGCTGGGACGAGATGCCCGCGGAGCGCCAGCGCGTCGAGGCGGGCCGCATGGCGGCCTACGCCGCGACCATCGACGAGCTGGACCAGAACGTGGGGCGGCTGCTGGCGGACATCGCCGCCGGCGGGCGGGCCGAGAACACGGTGGTCATGTTTATCTCGGACAACGGCGGGGACTACAGCAACGGCGGCCGGCTGATCGACGGGCGCCAGGTCGCCTGGGAGCGGGGGGGCAACCCCTCGTCGAGTAACGGCTGGGCGTGGGTGAAGAACACGCCGTTCCGGTCGTACAAGCACGCGTCGTTTGAGGGGGCACTGGCGTCGCCGCTGCTCGTGCGCTGGCCCGCGGGGCTGGCGACCGAACCGGGATCCGTCGTGCACGACGCGACCCACATCACCGACCTGTATCCGACGTTCCTGGAGCTGGCCGCCGCCGATTACCCGGCGACGCACGGCGGCAAGACGCTGGCTCCGCTGACCGGGGCGTCGCTGCTGCCGCTGCTGACCGGCCGCCCCGACGCCCGCGAGCGCAAGCCCGCGCTGTCGTGGTACAACCACTCGAGCGCGTGGGTGGAAGACGGCTACAAGGCGGTGCAGCTGTACGACGGCCCGTGGGGGCTGTTCGACATGACCCAGGACCGCACCGAACAGCACGACCTGGCGGAGGCGCAGCCCGAGCGGCTGGCCGCGATGGTGGCGTCCTACAACCAGAACGCCGCGCCGAAAGCGCAGCGCAATCCGCCGGCGGTGGCCGCCAAGGCCAAGCAGCGCGGCTGGGGCTGGCACCGCCTGCAGGCCTCGGCACGCGGCACCCTGCGCGGGCTGACGCCGGACAACGGCGAAGCGGGCGTGGCCGCGGACACGCACCTGGAGGTCGCCTTGACCTCGCCGCTGACCGCCTCGGCCGACGCCGCCCGCAAAATCCGTCTGTTCGCGGTATCCGACGAGAGCGCCCCGGTGTGGGAAGCGACGGGCGCCGAGGGCACGCGCAGCGGCGACGGGCGGTCGCTGCGCTTCGACACGCTGCCGACGCTGACGGCCGGCGCCGAGTACTTCGTGGAGTGGGACCCGGCGTGGATCACCGTCCGCGGCAAGCCCGTGGGCCCGGTGAACAACGGGGCGTACTGGTGGCGCTTCCGGGTGGCGGAGTAGCGATTATCGTTTTGGTGCCTGCGTTCTACGAGCCGCGCCCGTCAGGAAGCGGACCCGCGGCGTGCTCTCACCGTGCACCGCCGCCACACCGAACCGGCAGAAGTCCACGCCCGCCCGGCCCGCGCAGCACCGAGTAGGGTCCAGCCCGCAGGGTCCGCTCCCTCACGGTCGCGGCTCGTTGATCGCAATCCCCGCCGGAGCGATCGATCGACTCATTCGTCTGGCATCGACTCGCCCGGTGTCTCCCCCGCCGCATCTCCCGAGGTCTCGCCAGCGGCCCCGCCCGCCGTGTCGTACACCCGGATGAAGTCAATCTCGTAGAGGTTGTCGACCGACTCGGAGTTGCTGTTGCGGATCGAGCCGCCGATGGGGTCGACGCGCAGCTTCTCGATGGTCTGCCCCGCGTAGCCGGCGATGCTGACGGTGACCACGTGGAAGCCGTCTTCGGCGGGCTCGGCGGTGAAGTCGTCGAAGCGCGCCACGGTCAGGCCGTCTTCGTCGGGGTTGCCGTCGTTGATGACCACCGCCAGGCCCTTGGGGTGGAAGCGGATCGGCTCGCCCTCGGCGCTCTCGCGCTCACGCACGCTGAACTCCACGCGGTCCCACTGCGCGTCGGCGGCGCGGGTGATCGGCTCGGTGCGGACCAGCTGCGGGTCCATGCCCGGTGAGGTGCCGTTGAGTGAGTCGCCGTCGGCGGTCAGGTCGTCGTTGCCCGAACCCACGCCCGGGTCGGCCCAGCCCTCCATGTCGCCGGCGACGTTGAACTGGCAGTCAAGGACCACGGCGGCGGGAGCAGGGGCACTGAATGTGGCGAGCGGCAGCAGCAGGGCGGCGGTCAGCAGAGCGGGGCGGGTGGGGTGGGGCATGGGGTTCCTTCGATTACATGGCGGGGAGAAATGAAACGGGGCGGGGTCGGTGGCGAGCGCTTCGGTTTCGCGTCGCCCCGGCGTGTCGGGGGGGCCACGGCCTTCAGGCCGTGCGGCCTCAACCCGCACCCGGCACGGCTTGAAGGCCGAGGCACCCGGAGCGACCCGCTCCAAGGCGGCAGGCCAACCCGCGGGGCGGGCGTCACTTTACAGACCGGTGATATCAGCCGGGCTCCACCATCTCGGGCTCGGTGTCGGTGACGCGGATGAAGTCGATCTCCCAGGTGTTGCCGGCCGTGTCGGAGTTGCTGTTTTTGGTTGAGCCGCCGATGGGGTCGATGCGCAGCTTGTCGATGGTTTCGCCCGCGTATTCTCCAATGGGTGCGGTGACGAGGTAGAAGCCGTCTTCGTCCTCCGACGCAGAGAACGCGGCGGGCTTCGAGAGGTTCAGCCCCGCCTTGCCGCCGCCGTTGATCTGGACGACGACGCCGGCCGGATCGAACACAACCGGGTCTCCGCCCGCGGTCTCGGTCTCGCGCACGCGGAACACCACGGTGTCCCACGCGGCGTCAGCCGCCCGGCTCAGCGACGAGCCGTAGCCCAGCTGCGGGTCGTTGCCGGGCGAGGTGGCGGTCAGCGACACGCCGTCGGAGGTCAGCCCGTCGTTGCCAGTCCCGACGCCCAGATCTGCCCAGCCCTCGGTGTCGCCGGCGGTGTCGAAGGCGCATTCAAGGACGACCGCCGCGGGCGCCGGCGTCAGGGGCAGCAGCGCGTTGGCGGTCAGCAGCGAGGCGAGGGCTAACTTGGGCATGATGTGGGTCTCGGAAGGGTGACGCGGATCAAAAAGGGGTCAGAGCCGAGGGTTGATGCGTATTCAGGTATTGGGCGAATGAATCGTGTGCCACCGGCGGCTTGCCCGCCGGTGCCCATGACCCGTGGAAGCACTGGCGGACAAGCCGCCAGTGGCACCCCTTGCAAGCCGTAAAACTAAATGGGGTCCGTATGACATGTCAGGCCTTACGGCTTAACCCCAGGGTCCGCGGCGTACGGCTTGTGGGAAGGCGCCCACGAAGCGAGGAGGCTGAACTGTAAAAAAGGGTGCCCCCCGGCAAAAGGGGGCACCCGTGGAGGTCAGCGGTTGGCGATCGCGGGGATCACTTGCGGCGACGGCCCAGGAGGGCCATACCACCGAGGCCGAGCAGCGCCAGCGAGGCGGGCTCGGGGATGACCGAGTTGTCGGAGACGCGGATGAAGTCAACTTCGCCGACGTTGGCGGGCGCGTCGCTGGTCCCGGGACCACCGAAGAAGTCGAAGCGGATGTTGCCGGAAGTCGCAGCCACCACCGACGAGATGTCCCACGTCAGCAGCTGGAAGCCGTTGGCATCCGCGGCACCCACCGTATCGGGAGCGCCTTGGTTGGCACCGCCGAAGATCAGCACGGTTCCGGTTGGATCGAAGGCGATCGGCGAGCCGCCGTCCTCGTCGAGCTCGCGGGAGAGTACTTCGAAGGTGGTGAAGTTCGTGCTGCCGGGGAGGCGAGTCAACTCGTCGGCCACGTTGCGGGTCACCTGAGGATCGTTGCTGCCGGTCCGCACACGCATCACGCCGTCGCCGGCGACCTGCCTGACGCCGTTGACGACGTTCCAGCCTTCAGGGGTGCCGGCGACGTCGAAGTCATACTGCGCAATGACCGCAGCCGAAGCCGAGTGGGCGACCATCAACGAAAGACCGGCGACGGCCAGAGTTCCAAAGTGATTCTTCATAAGAGCAACCTCCGTAAGGGTTATGGGCTAGACCATGCTTGGCGAGGGCGGCGGTAAGTTTGGCGCCTGAAAAGCCTCGTTTGGTCTTAAGAGATCATTAATCCTAACGCTGTGCCGGGCCGTGTCAATAAAGAACCCGGATGCAATCAGAATATCTCGCATAAGATCTCCTCCAAGGACTAGCCCAATACGTCAATTTTGTGTGTTTTCAGCGGCTTCGGGATGCCCGAGGTGATCCGTGCGGCGAAGCGCTGCGGATTCACCCGAGTCCAAGACCGGATCATCCCCCAGGCAACGGCCTCGCGACGACACGGGAAGGCGCATCCCGTCAACGGAGATCGGCGCCGCTGGGGATCACCGCGAACTCGATCCCCCCGCGGTGGGGCGACCCCTCGTGCTGGTCGCGGTGCAGGCGGGCGACGGCTTCGGTGTGGCGGCGGGCCTCCACGGGCTCGGTGAGGTTGAAGCCGGCGGGCAGGTCAACGGCCAGCTCCAGGTCGCCGGCGGGCAGGGGGCTGCGGAGCACGAAGCGGTGGGACCGGGGCTCGGCGGTCACGGGGATCTTGACTGCGGTGCCCGGCAGCGGGGCGCCGTCGCGGAGCACGGTGAAGCGCACGTCGCCGGGCGGCCCCGAGCCGCGGAAGGTGACCTCGGCCTGCTCGCCGACATCGAAAGCGTCAAGCTCGATCAGGTAGCGGCGGCCGTCGCCGTCGGTCCGCTGCGGGCGTTCCCGCAGTTTGCGGGAGCGGATCGCGCTGCGGAAGGGCACGCTGTAGACGGTGCCCTCCCAGCCGCCGGGGTCGCGCAGGCTCTTCAAGAGCCCGGTGCGGTCGGCGCCGGTGCCCAGTGAGGCGATGTCGTAGCGGCGGTCGCCGTCGGTCACCGGAACCACCCGGCCGATGCCGCCGGCCAGGCCGGGGCGCGGGCGCTGGTCCTTTAGAAACCGCCCGATGGCGGTCTTCATCGCGGCGTTAAATCCCTTGTCGTGGCTGGCGGGCCAGTGCATGACGTGGATGGCGGTGACGCCGCTCGCAAACACATGATTGAGCTGATCGAGCGCGAGCTTCACGTCGGGGGTGAGCGACTGGTACTCGCCCATGACCACGCTGCGGAAGCCCGAGGTCACGGCGCCCTTGAGCATGTTCTGCGGGCGCTTGAACCACACCCCGTAGCGGGTGAAGCCGAAGCCCACGCCGGCGGTCAGGGCGTAGTCGACGGGGGTGAAGCGGGCCTTGCGCTTGGAGAACGTCTCGGTGGAGCCCACGGCGTAGGTGTCGGGAATTTGGTGCCCCTTGACGACCTCGGGCGGGAAGCCCGCAGCGACGGCGGCGAAGTAGCCGTCGGCGATGCGCCGGTTGACGACGTAGCGCTGGTAGAGGATCCACTGGGCGTACAGCTCGTTCTTGAGGTCGTAGGCGTCCCAAGGGCCGCGGTTCTGGTCGCGGGGGGCGTCGAACTGCTTGTCAAGATGGGCGGCGGTGAAGCCGAAGCGCTCGGCGAGCGCCGCGTCGTTGCCGAACAGGCGGTGCAGGTAGTCGCGGAAGCCGGCGATCATGAGCGGGTGGTAGTCGCCGACCGAGCCCTTGTCGGGGCCCTGGCCGTCCACGCTGATCTCGTGCTCGTGGACCGGTTCGAGCGAGACGATGCGTTCCGGGTGCTCGCGGAAACGCACGGCCAGGCGTCGCAGGAACTGCCGCAGCGGCACGCCGTAGAGCTGGTCCAGCGCGACGTCGCCGTAGGCGTAGGTGAAGTTGTGGAACTCGTTGGCGCGGCCGAACTCGCCGTAGCTGGAGGAGTTGTTGCCGCGGGTGAGCGCGAGGAAGCGCTTGTGCCCGGTTGACGGGTCGTCGCGCTCGGCCCAGGGCAGGGCCTGCTTCCAGTTCATGCGGTGGGTGATGCAGGGTTCCCACATGCGCCGGGGCTGCTGGGGGAGCGGCCGCAGCAGCGGGCCCCACTTCTTGACCGACGCGGCCTCGATCTTGGGCCAGACGTTGGGGGTGTCCCACAGGGCGGGGCGGTTGATCGCGGGGTTGCCCAGGTCCATGCGGAAGTGGCCGTACACACCCTCGGCGAAGGCGTGGGGGCCGCCGGTGGCCTGGTGGGGCTTCTTCGGGTCGCCGGCCCAGTCGCCGGGGAAGATGAAGAACTGGTTTTCGAGCCGGCCGGCGTCGCGCGGGAGGGCCTCGCCGCGGGGTTCGACCCGCAGCACGGTCGAAAGGAGCGGCTCGTCGCGGACGGCGGCGGCGCGATTGGGGCCGAAGGCGGTGGGGTAGACGCGGTCGCCGCGTTCGAGGTTGTCGATGGCGCTGAGGTCACGGGTTTCGGTCGGTCCGCCGGTGGCATCAATCAGGTAGACGGTGTGGTCGGGGGCGGCGTGCAGCCAGAGGCGGTCGGGCTTGCCGCCCCCGGCGGGGTGCAGGCTGGGCATGAGTACGGCGCGGTCGGCCACCGGCGCGGCGGCCGCGGCCAGCGGCGTGCCGTCGAGGGCGTGGAAGGCGACGTCGGTGGTGCCGCGGCCGGCCCGCTCGGGTACGACGGCCAGCTCGTCGCCGGGGTGTTGTGGCAGGAAGTCGCCGGCGACGATTTGCACGGCGCCGCCCCCGGTCCCTTCGGACACGAACGACGCGTGAAACCCGCCCGCGTCGTTGAACAGGCGGACGACGCCGTCCTGCCGCGCGTCGAACGGGGTGGCGGCCAGCACGACCGCCCCCGACGCGTCGCGGCCCGCGGCCACGCGCACGCCGCCGCGGACGTTGGAGTCAAAAGCAAGAAACTGCGCCTCAACGACGCCGTGGGGGTTCAGCACGCGGACGAAGGTGCGGCTGCGGCGGTCGTCGCCCTGCCCCACGACGATGCGCGGCGCGAGCGGCACCAGCGGGGCGTCGTCGCCGGTCAGAGGCGCGGCCAGGCGGGCGGCGAGGTCGAGGCGTTCGTCGAGGGTGACGTGCACGGCGGCGGCGCGGTCGTCGATGCGCTGCAGGGCGACGCGGTTCACGGGGTCGGCGGCGGCGGATGCGCCGGCGAGCAGTGCGGTTGCGGCGAAGATGGGGTATTTCAAGCGAAAAACCTGACGGTTGAGAGGGGGTGGGCGGAAGCGTTTAACGAGCCGCGACCGTGAGGGAGCGGACCCTTTGCGTGGTGAGCGACACGTTGACGACGGCACGAAAAGTGCGAGCCGTGGACGGTTCGGGGTTTTGGGCGTGGCGCGATGTCCGGGGCCCGCTTCCTGACGGTCGCGGCTCGTTGAACGCAATCCGCCGAAGCCATTTCTACCGGGCAGTGCCACGGGAGGGACGCTCGGTTACCGGTGGCCCGTCGGGCTCAGTCGGGCTTGGCCGCGGGCAACTCGGCCACGCCGCGGCGCGCTTCGAGCGCGTCGCGGGTGGCCTCGGCTCGGGCGCGGGTGATGGGATAGAAGAAGAAGACCGCCAACGCGATGACGAGTCCGCCGCCCTGGCAGAGGATCAGCGTCAAGAGCATCCGCGTGCCGACGGCGTCGCTCACCCCACCGGCCGCCTCGGCCGCTTCGGGGTCGAAGCCGATCCACTGCAGCAGGTAGCCGCCGACCAGCACGGTGATGGCGAAGGCGATCTTGCGGCCGAAGCCCTGCGCGGCACCGAACATGCCCTCGCGGCGCTTGCCGGTGCGCAGCTCGTCCTCATCGCAGATGTCGGCGGTCATCGAGTCGATCATGAGCCAGCAGCCCTGGCCACCGAGCGCCATGACGAAGGTGGCCAGCAGCACGCCGGTCTTCAGCGATTCGGGGTCGGCCTTGAAGTCGGCGACAAAGAAGCCGCCCACAAGTTCGGCCGCGGCGGCCAGGCCACGCGAGCCGAGGAACCCCGCGTCGTTGATCGCCGCGGCGGGGTTGTAGAGCACCCAGATGGACAGCGTGCCCAGCAGCATGAGCCCCAGCCCCAGCAGCATGGCGGGGCGCTTGCCGGTGCGGCTGGACACGGACCGGGCGATACACATCGACCCGTAGGAGGTGAGCGCCGCCAGCACGCCCGCGACCATGCCCAGCAGGGCGGCGTGGTCTTTGGCGATGTCAACGCTCGCCGCCTCGGAGAAGACGTAGTAGATGAGCGCGAAGGTGCCGATGGTGCCCGCGGTGAACAGGCCCATGATCACGGCGATGTAGGCGATGAACAGGATCAGGAACGGGACGTTGGTCAGCGTCTCGAAGACCGACCGGAAGATCGGCGTGGTCTCCTGCACCTGCGCCTCGGGCCGTTCGCGGGTGGTGAACACGGGGATGAGCCCCGTGACGAGCACCACGGCGGCGATGCCGAGCGTGACCCAGCGGGTCCCGGAGATCTCGCCGGCCACGCCCTCGCCGAAGACGTCCAGGCGGCACAGCCAGTAGAGCGCGGGCACGGTCATGCTCGCGGCCAGGCCCATGTACATCCGCCAGGCCAGCACGCGGGTGCGCTCGTCGTAGTCGTCGGTGAGTTCGAAGCCGAGCGCCGTGTAGGGCACCATGAACAGCGTGTAGAAGATGAAGTAAACCGAGCCGACGATCGCGAGGAACCAGAAGGGCCCGTTGTACGCAAACGTCCACCAGTTGGACAGCACCCGCCAGTCGTCAAACACGCCCCACGGCTGGACCGCCACCGTGTCGAGGTGCGGCGGGAACCACATGAGCGGCAGCAGGACCGCCGAACCGATGGCCCCGAAGGCGATCATCGGGCGCCGCCGACCGAAGCGCGTGCGCAGGTTGTCGGAGAGGTTGCCGACCAGCGGGTCGGTGATGGCGTCCATGAACCGCGGGATCGACAGGGCCAGCCCGGCGAGGCCGGCGGGCATCTTGAAGGCGGTGACGTAGATCACCATGCCCAGCACGAACAGCGTGTTGGCCATGAAGTTGTCGGCGATGCCGCCCAGCCCCCAGCCGACGCGCGTGTGCAGCGGCAGGTGGCGGTGGGGGTGTTCGACGGCGGGGGTGCTCGTGGGCGGCGCGGCGTCGGGCATGGGAGGGTTCCGGCAGAGAGGAAGCCGGCGCCGCCGGGAAGAGGACCCGGCACGCGCATGATCAGAAGGGGGTCAGGACACGCGGGCGGTCGGCGCGGCGGCGAGACGGGGCATCGGCGTGGCGAACCGGTGCGTGCCCGGGCCGAGCTCGAACACGGCCAGGGCGACGCCGTGCTGCTCGGCGTCGGGCCGGCGGCCGGCGGCGGCGGCGGGGCCTTCGATCTGCGTGGCCGACGGATCGGACGTGGGCAGCCGCAGCTCGGCGGTGACGTTGGGCGGCAGCGTGACGTCGTAGACCAGCTCGCCGTCGGTGATCTCCCACTTGATGTCGATCGGGCCCTGCGCCGACTGATACACGAACGACGCTTCCTTGAGGTCCCCCGCGGGGCGGGGGGTGAGGAGCACGCGGCGGAAGCCGCTGACGTCCGGGTCGGCCCGCAGACCCACGAGGTCTTCGTAGATCCACTGGCCCATCGCGCCCAGGCAAAAGTGGTTGCGCGAGTTCATGTCCGGGCCCTCTTTGTCGCTGTTCCAACGCTCCCAGATGGTGGTGGCTCCGTGCTCGACCATGTAGCCCAGCGAGGGGTACTCCCGCGTGTCCAGCACGCGGTAGGCCAGCTCGTGGTGGCCGAAGCGCGAGAGCACCGGCAGCAGGTAGGCCGTGCCGACGAAGCCGGTCGAGGGCTTGTCGCCGCGGTCGGCGACCAGTTTCGACAGGTGGTCGGCGACCCGCTGCCGCAGCGGCTCGGGGGTGAGGTCGAACATCAGCGGCAGGATCTGGGCCGTCTGGGTGTTGGGTTCGTAGTGGCCCTTGGCTGCGTCGAAATAGTGCTTGTGGAACGCCGCCCCCGCCTGGTCGGCCTGGCGGTCGTATCGCTCGGCCTCGACGTCACAACCCAGCTCGCGTGCGGTGCGGGCGACGATGCGGCTGCTGAAGGCGTAGTACGCGGCGCCGCAGAGCTCGGGCGGGGTTTCCTCCACCGGCACCCAGTCGCCGAAGCCGCCGACCAGGGCCAGTCCCTCCACCGCCTGCGCCTCGAACCAGCCGACCCAGCGCTTCATCGGCTCGTACGCCCGTTCGAGTAGCGAGCGGTCGCCGTAAAAAGAGTGCAGCACGTCAGGCAGCACGGTGATGATGTCGGCCCACACCGGCGCGGCGTCGCGGGGCAGCACCGGGGTGAACGGGGCGACGTGCGACAGGCCGCCGTCGGGCGCCTGGCAGTCGAACAGGTCGTGCAGCCACTTGCGGTAGAAGTTGCGCAGGTCGGTGAGCCAGCAGGACGTGCGGGCGAACAGCTGCACGTCGCCGGTCCAGCCCAGACGCTCGTCGCGCTGCGGGCAGTCGGTGGGCACGCTGTGCAGGTTGCTGCGCAGGCCCCAGCGCAGGGCGTGGTCGATCTGGTTCAGCAGCGGGTTGCTGCAGCTGAAGGTGCTGGCGCTCGGGGCGTCGTTGTGCAGCACCTGCGAGACCAGCGTCTCGGGCCCGGGCGTCATCCCTTCGGGCAGGCCCGCGAGCATGGCGTAGCGGTAGCCGCGGTAGGTGAAGCACGGCGACCAGTCCAACGGCGGGTCGCCGGCGATCACGGTGTCGGTGACCGACGCGGTGCGGTAGTTCTCGAAGTACGGCTTGCCGTCGGCGTCCAGCTCTTCGCAGTGTCGCAGGGTCAGCCGGGTGCCGGCGGGCACGTCCACCCGCAGCCGCGGTCGGCCGGCGTGATTCTGGCCGAAGTCCAGCAGCCAGCCCCCGGCGTCGCCTTCCTGATCCATGGGCGCGATCGACTGCGCGGTCAGCTCATCGGTCACGCGGATGGGCTCGGACTCGCTGGGCTGCAGGCTGGGGGCGAAGCTGTCGTCCAGCGGCAGCACCGGACGCCACGGCGCCCCGTTGGCCCGCAGGTCTTCGGTCTGCCCGTGGTAGATCGTGTCGTGAAGGATGCCTGCGGGCCGCCACAGCCACTCCCCGTCGGTGGCCGCCAGCTCGGTGTTGACGCCCTCGGCGTCGCGCGCGTCCAGGTGCATCATCAGCCGCAGCGACTGGTGGGGGTGCGACGCGCGGCCCACACTCTCCCAGCCCATGCCCGAGCTCCACCAGCCGTTGCCCAGCACCGCCCGCACCTCGTTTTCGCCGTGCTTCAAGAGGTCGGTGACGTCGTGGGTGCCGAAGTGCAGTCGTCGGTCGAACTCGGTCCAGCCCGGGGCCAGCAGGTCGCGGCCGACGCGCTGGCCGTTGACGAACACCTCGTAGGTGCCCAGCCCGGTGACCCGCATGCGGGCGGCGTCGGGCACCGCGTCGACGCGGAAGGTCCGCTTCATCTCGACGGCGCGGCGCGGCCCGTTGTCGGCCGGCTGGCTGGCTGGCGGCCGGCCGCCGAGCAGCTGCACGGGGCTGCCCCAGCAGGCCCAGTCGGGGCCGCTGCGCAGGAAGTGCTTGCCGCTGGCGGCCTCGTGAATGCGGGCCAGGAAGCTGACGCCCCGGCCCAGGGCCGCGGCGGGCCCGCGGACCGCGAGCACGTTGCGGCCTTTTTTCAGGTGCATCCACGGCAGGCCGATGGCGACGCTGCGGTCGGTCGCGAGGGGCTGGGGGTTCTCCAGCAGGTGGCCGTTGAGCTCGACCGTGCACGCGCGGTCGGCGGAGATCCAGCACATGCCGAAACACCGCGGATAGCCGTCGGGCAGGTCGATCACGCCGGTGAGCGCGCCCTCGTCGTCGCCCGAGGCGCCGACGACCGGCGGGGCGATCCAGTCGCCCATCAGCGGCAGCGGGTCGGCAAAGGTGTTTTCGGAAGGGCCGATCCAGACCGAGCCCACGTCGCGGCGGCCCACCAGGCCCGACTCAAAAGACGCGGCTTCGGACCAGGGCGACGCCGCACCGTCGGCGCCCCACACCCGCACCCACCACCAGAACCGCGAGCCCTCGCGCAGCGGCAGTCCGCGGTAACCCACGTCCAGGTTCTGCGAGCCCTCCACCCGCCCGCTGTCCCACAGCCCGTGCGCCGTGTCGCGGTCCGGTCCGTCCGTCACCCGGACCCGGTAAGCGGCCTGAACCCGCAGGGCCGGGGACGCCTCCTTGTGCCCGCGAGCGCCCGCGGGCCGCAGCACCCACGACAGGCGTGGGGCGTGGTGGCCGACCGCCAGGGGCGCGACTTGTCCGTTGCAGCGGAGATCAACCGCCCGCAGCCCAGCGGACGGGGAGCAAACGGCTTCGCGGGACTGCGGCATCTGCGCGGATCCTGGGAGAATGGGCTGAGAGGGGTGGATGTCGGCAAGGACGCGTGCACAAGAACGTCTCGGCGACCGATTGTATATACCAAATAGGCGCCAAACAGTCCTCAATGTTTCATTAGTCGCTCTAGTAATTTCGTCGGCGCGCGTATTCGGGTCTTGGGGTAGACTTTAACCGCCCGGCCCTTCCCGCCCGATGAGCGCTGGATTCGCCGGAGTGACGGCCGGCGACACTGTTCGTCCGATCGCTCATACGGCTCGCAAACGGCTTTTACCATGGACGACGCCCACCCCCACAGCCCCGCCCGGACGCCGGCCCACCCCGCCGGCACCCCCAAATACCAGGTCATCCGGGACGAGTTGATGAACGCGATCCGGTCCGGGGAATACCCGCCGGGCACCCGGATTCCCACCGAGCGGGAGCTGTCGGAACGCTACGGTGTGCACCGGATGACCGTCCGCCAGGCCACCACCGCCCTGGTCCGGGCCGGTCTGGTGGTGAAACGTCGGCCGCAGGGCAACTTCGTCCGCGATCAATTCAACAGCACCGTTGGCGAGCGCCACGTCAACCTTGTGTGCATCGGTCGGCAGTCCAGCCACGCCGAGACCTTCGTCGAGCACGGGCTGGCCACGGCCGCCGCGCTCGACATCACCCCGCGGGTGCTGAGGGTCTACCCCGGCGGCGAGCACGTGGCGGCCGAGGCCCTGACCGGCCCGGACCCCTCGATCGTGATCGGCGGGGTGATCACCCGCGGCGACGAGCTGGGCAAGGCCGTGGAGGAAGCCGCGGGGCGGATCGTGCTCATCGGGACGCGGATGGACCACATGGGCGTGCACTCGGTCGTGGGCGACGACGAGCTGGGGCTGCGGCTGGCCATCGATCACCTGCACGGCCGGGGCCACGAGCGGATCGGGCTGGTGGGGTCGATGGTGGACGACGACCACCCGCTGATGGAACTGCAGGTCCAGCACTGGCGGCAGGGCATGATGGCCGCCGGGCTGTCGCGGGGGACGCTGGGCAAACACATCATCCGGCTGCACCCGGTCGACGCCGGCGGGGTGGCAATGTCGGCCTGCGAAGCGGTGAAGGACTACTACGCACGCCAACGCGTACGGGCCACGGCCCTGATTGCGCTCAGCGAGGAAGCCGCCATCGGTGCAACGTCGGCGCTCTACGGGCTGGGCGTGTCGATCCCCGGCGGCGTCTCGGTGATCGCCTACGCCGGCACCGTCCGCGCGGGGCTGTGCATCCCGCCGGTCACCAGCATCGACGTCGACGTCGCGGGGCATCTCGACGCGGCGTTCCGGCGCGTGGACCAGATCCTAGACGGCGACCCGGAGCACCACGGCCCCAGCCTGGTGGTCATCCCGCCGGTGCTGGTCGAGCGCGAAAGTGTCGCCCCCCGCGACTGAAGTTCTTTCTCAATTGCGGGCCCTCCCCCAACCTCCGAGCCCCCATCCATGACGCGACCCCGCTTCCTTTCCATCGGTTTCGCACGCCTGTTGCTCCTGGTCGCGGCCGCGCTCCCGGGCGCTACGGGCTGTATCGCGCGCACGGTCAAGGCCGCCGGCGACCCGGCGGCGCTCCGCGTGTCGGCCGACCGCGACGCGATCCACCTGCAGCTGCCCGCCACCCCCGGCACGCCGGTGCGGGTGTATGCCCTGGCCACGCACGAAGACGACGACGCGCGGCCCACACCGCTGTTCGCCGGACCGGCGCCCGACGGCCCGCTGACCCTGGCTCGGCCGGTGGGGGCCGCCGCGGGGGCCGGGGGCCAGTTCGACCCGATCTACCGCCGGTTTTTGGTGACCGGCGACACCGGGACGCCCCTCGCCCCGGCCCGGTGGGTGAGCGACGTCGCGCCGGCGGCGGCGCACCCCATGCCGTGGCCCGGGGGCATCAAGGGGGTCAGCAATCCCGTGGACTTCGACGACCTCAACGCGCTGGGCGTCAAGCACGTGCACGTGAACTTCAAACTGCCCGACCTGTTTCTGACGCCCGAGGCCCCCGACCCCGGGCCCGAGTTTGTGCGAACGGTAAACGGTGAGACGCTGCGGTTCGACCCCACCACGCTGGCCGCCTGGGACGCCGAGGTGAAGCGGATGACCGACGACGGCATCAACGTGGTCGCGGTCTTCCTCAACGCGGTGCCCAGAGAGGGGCCTGCGTCCGACCATTACCTGGCCCCGCTGATCCACCCCGACACCGACCTGGCGGGCGCCCCGTTCTCGCTGGGGGCCTTCAACCTTTCCACCGAACGCGCCGTGGCGATGTACACCGGGGCGCTGGGCTTCATGGCCGAGCGTTACAGCCGGGCCGACCGCAAGCACGGCTGGATCGGCGGCTACATCGTCGGCAACGAGGTGGACTCGCACTGGACCTGGCACAACATGGGCAAGGTTGGCCTGGAAACCCTGGCCCGGCACCACGCCCAAGAGATGCGTCTCGCCTGGCTGGCCGTCCGCCAGCACCACGCCGAGCCGGACGTCTGGGTGTCGCTGACCCACAGCTGGGCGCGGCCCAACTCGAACGCACCGCTGAAGAACTGCGCCGGCAAGGATCTGCTGATCCGCCTGACCGAGCTCAGCCGGGCCGGCGGCGACTACCGCTGGGGGGTGGCCTACCACCCCTACCCGCAGAACCTGTTCCAGCCGAAGTTCTGGAACGACCGCATGGCGATGTTCGGCTACGACTCGCCGATGATCACCTTCAAGAACATCGAGCTGCTGCCGGCCTACCTCAAGCGCCCGGAGATGACGTTCGACGGCGAGCCGCGCCGCGTGATCCTGTCCGAGCAGGGCTTCCACACCCCCAAGGACAAGGACGGCGAGACCGGCGAGGACGTGCAGGCCGCCGCCTTCGCGCTGGCGCAGCACCGCATCGAGCAGACCGACGGCATCGACGCATTCATCCTGCACCGCCACGTCGACGTGCGGGGCGAGGGCGGCCTGCTGCTGGGGCTGCGTCACCTGATCCCCGAAGGATCCGACGAAACGCTCGGCGCGAAGAAGCGGTCGTGGGACATCTTCCGCGCGGCGGAGACGCCCGCGTTCGCCTCGGACGCCGCGTTCGCCCTCGAACTCGCGGGCTACGACGGCTGGGAAGATGCCGACCCGCAGGCCGGCCCCTTCCCCGAACACGCGCCCGAGTGGGACGGGTTCCAGGAGCGCGAGAACGTGGCCTTTGACCTGCTCAAGCGGTTGTCGGACGCCAAGACGGCCAACACGCTGGTGGTGAAGCGCCGCATGGTCGGGCTGATGGACGGCGGCATCGCCGAGTCGCTGCTGCTGCACCCGCTGGACGAGACCCACCCGCCGGCGACCGCCACCTGGACGCTGAACCTGCCGGCCGAGAACCCCGCGCTCGAGTTCCAGACCTACCTCGGCACCGGCAAGGGCGACGGCGTGACCTTCCGCGTGCGGGTCGACGACACAATGGTGTTTGAAGAGGACGTCACCGAAAAAATCGTTGCGGACGGGCTCGTGGACCTCTCGGCCTTCGCCGGGAAGACGGTCCGCCTGACCCTTGAAGTCGGCTGCCGCGCCAGCAACGACCACGACGCCGCCGAGTGGCTGACGCCCGCGGTGGTGACGCGGCCCTGACCCGGGCCGCGCGAACCGCAACCCGTTTCGCTCCGGCGATCCTCTTTCCCGACCCATTTCCACGGAAAAACAACCATGGCCCTCCGCCCCCGGACGCTGCTGACCAGCCTCCTGGCCCTGTCCGCGGCCCTGCCCGCCTGCGCCGCCGAGCCACCGCGGCCCAACGTGGTGATGATCTTCACCGACGACCAGCGGGCCGACGCCGTGGGTTACAGCGGCAACTCGGCGGTCAGCACGCCGCACCTGGACGCGCTCGCCCGCCGCGGGGTGATCTTCGACAACTGCTTCGTGAACACCTCAATCTGCGCCGTGAGCCGGGCCAACCTGCTCGCAGGCCAGTACCCGGACCGGCACGGCATCGACGACTTCTTCAAGACCTTTTCCGAAGATCAGCTGAGCACAACGGTCCCCGCGCGGCTGCAGAAGGCCGGCTACCAGACCGCCTTCTTCGGCAAGTGGGGCATCGGCGACGGGCCCAAGCCCACGCACGAGGGGGCCAAGGTCTTCGACTACTGGGCGGGCCAGCCCATGCAGACCTGCTTCTTCCACGAGGCGGACTGCCGCTACGTGAACTTCGACGGCTTCGCCCGCCCGCTGGACGACCTGTGCGACTGCCCGCCCGACGCCAACGGCAAGACCGAGTACCGCAACCGCAACGGCAAGGCCAACCTGGTCGAGCCGCTGCACACCGACGCCGAAGTGATGCCCCTGCAGGCGGCACGTTTTCTCGAAGGCCGCGACGCGGACAAGCCCTTCGCGATGATGCTGTTTTTTAAGGCCCCGCACTCGCCCTTCGAGGACTGGGACCCCGCGGTGGAGCACGTGACCGACGGCCTGGTGATGCCCACGCCGCCCGGTGCCACCCGCGCGATCGCGGACGCCGAACCCCCGCAGATCAAGAAGTCGCTGGGCCGCGGATCGGGCATGCGCTACCTCAACGACCCGCCGTTCTTGGACAAGCACCTGCGCGACTATTACCGCCTGGTCTCCAGCATGGACCGCGGCGTGGGCGCGATCGTGGCCAACCTCGAAGCCCGCGGCCTGGCCGACCACACGGTCTTCCTGTTCACCTCGGACAACGGACACTTCAAGGGCGAGCACGGCCTGGCCGGCAAGTGGATGATGTACGAGCCGTCCCTGCGGGTGCCCGGCTTCATGGTCGACCCGCGGAAGCCCGGCGGCCTGCGCCGCGGCCAGCCGGTCATCACCACCGACTTCTCGGCCACCATGCTGGCCCTCGCCGGGCTCGACGTCCCCGCCGACATGACGGGCCGCGACCTGACCATGCTGTACGGCGGCGAGTCCGTCGACTGGCGCGAAGACACCTACTACGACCACCCCTACGGCCACGGCGGGGCCATCCCCCGGACCATCGGCGTACGCGGGAAGCAGTTCGTTTACACACGCTACATCGACGACGACCCGACCTTCGAGCAGCTGTTCGACCTGTTCGCCGACCCGAACCAGCGCGTGAACCTGGCCGACGACCCCGCCCACGCCGACACGCTGGCCGCGATGCGCGAGCGCTGCGACGAGCTGAAGGCGGAGACCGGACCGATGGCCGCCGAGTAGCAGATGGCCGTCTGACCGACGGGTGCCACTGGCGGCTTGCCCGCCAGTGCCGCTTACCCCCCGGCCGCACTGGCGGGCAAGCCGCCAGTGGCACCCCCGAGTCATCCGCGCCGTTGCCCGATCACCGCGACTCCGGCGCGATCTTCGCCACCGTCACCAGCTTGTCGTCCGTGCGCTTCGCCCAGTCCGCCAACTCGGTACGCAGCCGGGCGAGGTCCACGGCGTACGCCGCGTCGTCCGCCAGATTCACGAACTCGTCCGGGTCCGCGTCGGTGTCGTACAGCTCGAACACCGGCAGCTTCACGCCGTAAGTCTGGGGGTCGATCTCGGTCAGGCGCCGGAAGTCGTCGGGGTACTTGTTTTTCTTGCGAACGATCTCGTCGTACACGCGGTTGCGCCAGGGCAGGGCGCCGCCGCTGGGCAGCTTGAAGGAGAAGTACTTGAGGTCCGAGTTCACGTCGCGCGGCTGGTCGAGGTTTTCGCGGTAAATCAGCTTGAAGCGGCCGTCGAAGACGCTGCGCTCCTGCATGCCGTCGTCGCGACGCTGCCCGCTGTGCACGATCTCGGCGAAGGTGTGGGCGTTGCCCGTGGCGCCCTCGACCCCGCGGACCAGCGGCGCGAACGAGCGGCCCTGGTTCTCCGGAACGTCGATCCCGGTGAGTTCGAGCAGGGTGGAAAACACGTCGATGCCCGTGACCGTTTCGGACGTGCGCCGGCCGGCGGGCACGCCGGGTCCGCTGACGGCCAGCGGCACGTTCAGGCCCAGCTGGTACAGCGACATCTTGCCGCGGTGGTAGGCCGGGCCGTGGTCGCCCATCAGCACGATCAGCGTATTCGCCCCCTCGCCCGACGCGTCGAGGCCGTGCAACACGTCACCCAGCCGCTGGTCGGCGACTTGGCAGTAGTCCAGGTATTCGGCCCAGTCCTTGCGGGTGACCGGGGTGTCGGGCAGCAGCGCGGGCAGCTCGACCTCTTTGGGGTCGACGTCGATGTCGACCCTGTCGCTGTTGCGGTAAGGGCGGTGGGGCGCCTGGATGTTGCAGAAGAAGAACCAGGGCTTGCCTTCGGCTTTAGCGGCGTCAATGACCCGTTCCATGCCGGCTCGGCCGGCGATCTTGGGCAGCCAGGTGTCGTAGGGGAACTTGTCGTTGGGCGCGACGTGCAGCTTGCCGCTGACCGCGGTGTGGTAGCCCGCGTCGCGGTACAGCTCGGTCAGGGTGGCGTACCGGGCCTTGACCTGCACCCGCTGGTAGACCGGGTTGTGGCGCTGCGCCGGCTTGAGCTCGTCGGCGGGTACGTAAAAATTGTGCGTGTTCTGCAGCAGCCCGCTGGTGTGGCCGTACAGACCGGTGTAAATGTTGGCTTTGGAGGGCGAGCACACCGGGTAGTTCACGTAAGCACGGTCGAAGTAGACGCCGGCCTCGGCCAGGCGGTCCATGTTCGGCGTCTGCAGCCCCGGCGTGCCGAGATAGCTCAGCTGGGCGCCCTGGTCCTCGGTCAGCACGAAGAGCACGTTGGGCGGGGCGGCGGCCAGCGCGGTGAACGTCAGCAACAGGGCCGCCGCGGCGGCGGCGCGGCGGAACAGGGAGCGAAAAAGCATGGGGAGCTCGGGGAGAGGGTGCGTGCAGTGCGCGGGCGGTTAACCACCAAAAGCGTCTTCGTAGTCTTCGAGCGAAGCGTTGATGACCTTCTTCGCGTGTTCCAGCCCGTAGGTCATCTCGACGGACATCTGCGACGCTTCGCCGGGCACCATTTTGTAGGTGCTGAAGTAGTGCCGCAGCCGGTCGATCAGCACGCCCGGCAGATCGTCCAGCTCGTCAATCTCGCCGTGCATGTCGTCGTTCTCCAGGACGGCGATGATCTTGTCGTCCGCCTCGTCGCCGTCCACGCACTGCAGCCCGCCGATCACCCGGGTGTGCACCAGGATGTCGGCGCGGTTGATCGGCCGCTCGCTGATCACGCACACGTCCAGCGGGTCGCCGTCGCCCACGCGGGCCTTGGGCGACAGCGCCGTCACGCGGGGGCCGCAGTAGCTCTTGGGCACAAAGCCGTAGAGCGCCGGGGGCACCGAGCTGCTGCGCTGCGGGCGATCCACCCGCAGGTAGCCGGTGGTCTTGCTGATCTCGTATTTGACCGAGTCGAAGGGCGTGATCTCGATGTAGGCCTGCAGCCGCACCGGGGGGTTCTTGCCCGGCTCCAGCCCGTGCCACGGGTGCGGACGCCAGCGGTAGAAGGGTTTGGGGAAGGCGTTGCCGCCGGGGGTCGATTCGGGATCGGGCATTCAGGTTCCGTTCGGAAAGGGGGCGGGGGGACGCGGGATTCAGGCCACAGTTTGTACCGCAGGCAGTCCCGCGTAGCGTCCGGCTTCCGCTTCCCACGCGTCGGCGTCGGCGGGCTCGACCCGCAGGAGGTCGGTCGAGGCCCGGACCACACGCCGCAGCTCGGCCAGGTCGGCCACATGGCCGATGCCGATGGCCTGCGTCAAGAGGTTACCCATGGCGGTGCCCTCGTCGGGGCCGACCACCACCGGGCGGCCGATCGCGTCGGCGGTCATCTGATTCAGCAGGCGGTTCTTGCCGCCGCCGCCCACCAGGTGCAGCACGCCAAAGCGGCGCCCCAGCACGCGCTCCAGGTCGCCGAGCGTGCGGCGATACTCCAGGGCCAGGCTCTCCAGGCAGCAGCGGACCACGCAGCCCGGCGTCTCGGGCACGGGCTGGCCGGTCTGGCGGGCGTAGGCGCAGATGCGTTCGGGCATGCCGCCGGGGCGGGCGAAGTCGGGGTCATTCACCGGGATCAGCGTGCGGAACGGCCGCGCCTCGGCGGCCAGCCGCGTCAGCTCGGGGTAGTCCATCGCCTCGCCGTCGCGGTCCAGCTGGCGGCGGACCTCCTGCACCAGCCACAGGCCCGCGATGTTCTTCAAAAAGCGGACCGTGCCCCCGACCCCCAGCTCGTTGGTGAAGTTGGCCTGGGCCGCGGCGTCGGTGATACACGGGGTGTCCAGCTCGGCCCCCAGCAGGGACCAGGTGCCGCTGGAGAGGTAGCACCAGTCGGTCTCGGGATCGGCCGGCACCGCCGCGATCGCACTGGCGGTGTCGTGGCTGGGCGGCAGGACCACCCGCACCAACGATGACAGGCCGGTCTCGGCGGCCACGGCCGGCAGCAGGGTGCCCACGGGGGTGCCCGCGTCCACCGGCTCGGTCAGCGGGGCGACGGGCAGGCCCAGCCGCTCCAGCAGCTCGCGGTTCCAGTCGCCGGTTCGCACGTCCACCATCTGGCTGGTGGAAGCGTTGGTGCGCTCGACCACCGCCTTGCCGCTGAGCAGCCAGTGAAAGAGGTCGGGCACGAACAGCACGCGCCCACCGGCGGCGAAGGCGGCGGGCTCGGCGGCCGCCCGGCTCTCGTACTGGTACAGCGTGTTGAACGGCATCAGCTGGATACCGGTGGCCTCGTAGATCTCGCGTCGGGGAAGCGCATCGGTCACGCGGGCGAACGCGTCGGCAAACACCGGGTCGCGGTAGCAGCGGGGCGGCCCCAACAGCGTGGACTCGGCGTTGAGCAGCGTCCAGTCCACGGCCCAGGTGTCGACGCCGACACTGACCGCCTCGGCATCCCGGGCCGCAAGGTGCTGCGCCGCGAGCGCGAGGCCGTCGAGGATCTCGCGCCACAGCCCCGTGAGGTCCCAGCACAGCCCCGCGGGCGTGGGCACCGGGAGGTGGCGGAAGCGGTGGGTCTCGTGCATGGCGAGCTTGCCGTCTACGAGCGTTCCCACGACGACACGGCCGGATTCGGCGCCGAGGTCCACGGCGATATGGGCGGGTTGGGGCATGGTGGCTTGACCGGGAGGCTTTGGGAACGGGTTGGGAATCGCGGACCGGATCGCGGACAACAGAGCGCCGGACGGTCAGGCCCGACGCTCCAAAGCAAGGGGGCGGGGTCGTCGCCTCAGCGCAGGAAGGCCTCGTGCAACCCGCCGTCCACGCTGAACACCTGGCCGGTGGTCTTGGACGATCCCTCGGACACCATGAAGAACACGGCCTCGGCCTGGTCGTCGGGGGTGATGGGCTCGTTCAGCAGCGTGCGCTGGGCGTAGAAGCCCGCGAGCTTGTCCCGCAGCTCGTCGTCCGACTCCGACTCCTTGAAGCCGATGTCGTACTTGGTCAGCGACGCGATCACGCGGTCGCGGGGGAACATCGTCGAGCCCTTGACCACGGTCGCGGGCGCCACGCCGTTGACGCGGACGCAGGGCGCGAGCTCCACGGCCATGGCGCGGATCAGGTGGTTGGCCGCGGCCTTGCTGGTGTCGTAGGCCACCGACCCCTTCTTGCTGACCACGGCGTTGACCGAGGTGGTCAGCACCACCGACGCGGGCAGGTCCTGGGCGGCGAAGAGGCCACGCAGCTCGTCGAGCGTGTTGTAGAGGCCCATGACGTTCACGTCGAAGGTCAGCTTCCACTGGTTGTCGGTGAGCTGGCCGGTGCGGTCGGGCGGCACGAAGACCCCGGCGGTCACCACCAGATGGTCGACGCCGCCGTAGGCCAGCACGGTGTCGCGGATCAGCTGCTTGATGGATTCGCGGTCGGTCATGTTCGACGCCACGCCGATGGCCGGTCCGCAGCCGGAGATGCCGGTGCCCGCCACGCCGATGCCCTGGCCGTAGAGGCTGGTGAGCTCGTCGGCGGTGCCCTGCGCAGCATCCTTGTTCATGTCGGCGCATACGATGTGGCCGCCTTCGGCCGCGAGGCGGTGGGCCACGGCCTTGCCGATGCCCGAGCCGCCGCCGACCACCACCGCCACGTTGCGGGCCAGCGCCTTCTCGGCGGGCATCCGCTGCAGCTTGGCTTCTTCGAGCAGCCAGTACTCGATGTTGAAGGCTTCCTGCTGGGGCAGCGCGATGTATTGGTCGATGGCCTCGGCCCCGCGCATCACCTCGACGGCGCAGTTGTAGAACTCGGCGGTCACCCGCGACTCGCTCTTGTTCTTGCCCCAGGCGATCATGCCGATGCCCGGGATCAGCACCACGGTGGGGTTGGGGTCCCGCATGGCGGGGCTGTTGGGGTGCTTGCAGGTGTCGTAGTAGGCGGCGTAGTCCTTGCGGTACTGCGTCAGGCCGTCGGAAAGCAGCGTCTTGAGGCTTTCCAGGTCGCCCGAGGCGGGGTCCCACGCCACGTACAGCGGCTTGATCTTGGTCCGCAGGAAGTGGTCGGGGCAGCTGGTGCCCAGCTCGGCCAGGCGCGGTGCGTCGGCCGAGTTCACGAAGCGCAGGATGGTCGGGTCGCTCTGCACGGTGCCGATCAAGCGCCGGTTCCCCGACACCTGGCCGCGGAGCCAGGGCAGCAGCTCAACCAGCAGGTCGTCGCGGGCGTCGTCGGCCAGCGCGTCGTGCTTGCTGCCGCCGAAGGTCTGCGCACCTTTGTCGTGTTCCTCGATGTAGCGGGCGGCCTTCTCGATCAGCGTCAGGGTCAGGTCGTAGCAGGCCTTGTCGTCGTCGTCCCAGTTGATGAGCCCGTGCTGGCCCATGATGAGGCCCTTGAGCTTCGGGTCCTTTTCGACCTCGCGTTGCATCATCAGGCCCAGCTCGAAACCGGGACGCAGCCAGGGCACCCAGCCGACCTCGGCGCCGAAGATCTTCTCGGTGAGTTCCTTGCTGTTGCGGCTGGCGGCGATGGAGATCGCCGCGTTGGGGTGCATGTGGTCGATGTGCTTGGCCGGCAGGAAGCCGTGCAGCGGGGTGTCGATCGAGCTGGGGCGCGGGTTCAGGTTAAAGGTGGTGTGCGGGAAGTAGCCCACCATCGCGTCTTCGGCCGGGGTGTTGGGGCCGTTGTCCGGCATCACCGCGTACACCCCGCGCAGGTCCAGCAGCCGGCGTTGGTACAGCGACGAGAAGTTCGCGGGCTTGGAGGTGCGCAGGTCGCCCCCCGACCCCTTGACCCACAAGACCTCGACCGGCTCGCCGGTGAGCGGGTCGGTCTCCATCGCCTTGGAGGAGGTGTTGCCCCCGCCGGTGTTGGTGATGCGTTGGTCACCACCCAGCAGGTTCGAGCGGTAGACCAGACGCTCGACGGGGCTCATGCCCTTGACGGCGGCGGCGTCCCAGCCGTGGTTGACGTGGCGGTAAGGACCGGAGAGCGCGGAGCCGGACATGGGAGTTCTTCTCGTGGAAGTGAATCGGACAAAATCGGACAATCTAACACAGAATATCGAAGCTTTAAGCCGCGTCAACTTAAAAATTGTTGTTATTTTCGCGTTGACTTCGATCTCCATGCCCGTTAATGTTGTTTTCTGTCTGAGGCCCTGCGGATTGTTGCTCCCATGATCGCCCTTCAACGCCACCGAAGCATCGTGCGCCAGGTCACCGACGCGGGTGCCGTGCGCGTGGCCGACCTGGCCCGCGATCTGGAGGTGACTGAAGAAACAATCCGCCGCGACCTGCGGGTGCTCGACGAGCAGGGCGTGCTGGCCCGGACCCACGGCGGGGCGGTGACGGTCGAGCCGGATCCCGACGAAGACCGCCGCGACCTGCCTTATGACCTGCGGCACGCGACCAACCCGGTGCAGAAAGACGCGATCGCCCGGGCCGCGGCGCAGTCCCTGCGACCGGGACAGGTGATCGCGCTCGACCCCAGCTCGACGGCCTGCCGCCTGGCCCGGCTGATCCCCGACGAGCCGCTGACGGTGGTGACCAACTCGCTGGTGGTCTGTTCCATCCTGTCGGGCCACCGCGCGGTCGAGGTGATCTGCACCGGCGGCACGCTGGACCCCGAAGCGATGGCCTTCTTCGGTCTGCAGACCCAGGCGGCCCTGGAAAAGCTCAGCGTCGAGCGGCTGTTTTTCTCGTGCCGCGGGCTCGACCTGCAGCGCGGGCTGAGCGAGGCCAACGAACGCCACGCCGCGGTCAAGCTGAGCATGATCCGGTCGGCGCAGCGCTGCACCCTGCTGGCGGACCGCAGCAAGCTCGGCCTCGCGTCGACGGTGTTCTACAGCCCGGTCGACGTGGCCCACGAGCTGATCGTGGACCGCCCGGACGACCCGGACCGCCGCGCGGTGGTGTCCGACCTGCGGCAGCGCGGCATCGATGTGCGCGAGGTCGACCTGATCCCCGACGCCCGGCGTCAGGCCTGAACCCGGCTCCCGCGCAGCTTCCGACGTTCCAACCTCCCCTCCGCCACGACCTCTTCGCATGCCACAGCCCCCCCCATCCACCCCCGGCGAACCCGACGTGGTGCTCATCGGCAGCGGCGTGATGTCCGCCACCCTCGGCACGATGCTCCGCGGGCTGGACCCCACGCTGAGGATCGAGCTGTTTGAAGCGGCCGACGCCTTCGCGCAGGAGGCGTCCAACGGCTGGCACAACGCCGGCACCGGCCACGCGGGTATCTGCGAGCTGAGCTACACCCCCGATCGCGGGGACGACGGCGAGGTCGATGTCAGCAAAGCGATCGAGATCTTCCACCAGTTCGAGCACTCCAAGCAGTTCTGGGGCCACCTGGTGCGCGAGGGAGTCGTCGACGACCCGTCCACGTTCGTGAACGCGGTGCCACACATCAGCTTCGTCTACGGCCAGGAGCAGGTCGACTTCCTGCGGTCGCGCCACCGGCAGATGACCCGGCACCACTTCTTCGCCGAGATGGAGTACACCGAGGACCGATCGCTGATCGCCGAGTGGGCCCCGCTGCTGCTGGAGGGCCGCGACCCCGACGAGCCCATCGCCTGCACCAAGATGGACGCGGGCACCGACGTCAACTACGGCGCGCTCTCGCGTCACGCAGTGAACTGGCTGGACGGCCAGGAGGGCTGCTCGGCCGTCACGAACCACCGCGTGACCGGCCTGGACGAGCAGCCCGACGGGCGCTGGACCGTGTCGGTGCGGGACCTGAAGAGCGGCCGTCGTTCATTCCGCACCGCGCGGTTTGTCTTCATCGGCGCGGGCGGCGGCAGCCTGCCGCTGCTGCAGAAGTCGGGCATTGTCGAGGCCAAGGGCCTGGGCGGCTTCCCCATCGGCGGGCAGTGGCTGATCTGCGACAAGCCCGAGCTGGTCGAAAAGCACCGCGCGAAGGTGTATGGCATGTCGCCGGGCGCGGCACCGACCATGGCCGTGCCGCACCTGGACCTGCGAATCATCGACGGCAAGCGGGCGCTGCTGTTCGGGCCCTACGCGGCGTGGACCACGAAGTTCCTGCACGAGACCGGCCGCCTGACGGACCTGCCCGGGTCCATCCGCCCGGACAACATTTTCTCGCTGATGAAGGTCGGCCTGTTCAACCTGCCGCTGGTGCGCTACCTGATCCAGCAGGGACTGCAGCGGATGAGCACCCGCATGGGCGAGCTGAAGAACTTCTACCCCGGCGCCAAGACCGACGACTGGAAGCTCATCGACGCGGGCATCCGCGTGCAGGCCATCAAGAAGGAAGACGGCGACGCGGGCATCGTGCACTTCGGTACCGAGGTGCTCACCAACCAGAAGAGGAGCATTTCGGCGCTGCTCGGCGCATCGCCGGGGGCGTCGGTCTCCGCCGACATCATCCTGCAGGTCGTGAGGCAGTGCTTCGCCGATCGCGTGGCCACCCCCGAAGGGCAGGCGCGGATGAAGGCGATGGTCCCCGGGTTCGACGTGGACCTGTCGGACGCCGCCCACGCCGACGACCAGCGCCACTGGAGCGACGAGGCCGGGGCGTCGCTGAACCTGTCCTGACTCACCCTTCCGAAAGCCGTCCCGCCCGATGCCCCGCACATGCTTCACCCTGCGAGTCCGCCCCGACCGCCTCGATGCGTACCGCGACGCGCACCGGGAGGTGTGGCCCGAGATGCGCGCCGCGCTGACGCGTCAGGGTTGGGGGAACTACTCGCTGTTTCTGCGCGACGACGGCCTCTTGATCGGCTACTGCGAGGTGGACGACTTCGCCGCGTCTGTCGCCGGCATGCAGGACGAACCGATCAACGCGCGGTGGCAGGCCGAGATGGCCGACCTGTTCGAACCGCTGACGACCGGCGCCGCAGACACCGCGATGGCCGCGATCCCCGAAGTCTTCCACCTCGACTGACCTTGTTTCCGCAACGCTCGCTCTTACTGAATCCCAACCCCGCAGAGACCCGACCATGGCCCGCCAACGCAAAGCCGTTAAACCCGCCGACGAGCGCCGCGCCCTCGAAGCGCTGGATCGCTTCGCGATCGAGCTCCCCTCGTGGGGCTTCGCCGACACCGGCACCCGCTTTGGCAAGTTCAACCAGGACGCCGCGGCGACCAACCTGGAAGAGAAGCTGCACGACGCGGGCCAGGTGCACCGCCTGACCGCGGCCTGCCCCACGGTCGCCGTGCACGTGCTGTGGGACTTCGACGACCCGTCGGACCCCGCGTCGGCCAGGAAGACCCGCGCGCTGGCGAAGAAGAACGGCGTGAAGATCGGTTCGATCAACCCCAACCTTTTCCAGGACCAGGAGTACAACCTCGGGTCGTTCGGCTCGCCGAACGCCGAGACCCGCGCGGCGGCGATGGCCCACTGCGTGGACTCGGTGAAGCTGGGCTCGGCGGTGGGCAGCAAGTCTTTGGCCATGTGGATGGCCGACGGCACCAACTACCCCGGGCAGGACAACATCCGCCGCCGCTTCAACGAGCTGAAAGACGCCTTCAAAAAACTGGCCACGAAGATGGCCAGGGACTGGAAGAACAGCACCCTGCTGATCGAGTACAAGCCCTTCGAACCGGCCTTCTACCACACCGACATCCCCGACTGGGGCGCGTCGCTGCTGCTGTGCCAGCACGCGGGCAAGAACGCCAAGGTGCTGGTGGACACCGGCCACCACCTGCCGGGCTGCAACATCGAGCAGATCGTCGCGCTCTTGCTGAACGAGGGCCGGCTGGGCGGCTTCCACTTCAACGACCGCAAGTACGCCGACGATGACCTGACGCTGGGCAGCATCGACCCCTACGCGGTGTTTCGCATCTTCAACGAGATCGCACAGTTTGAGTTCGATTCGGGCAAGCAGCCGGGCGCCGCGAAAATCGACTACATGATCGACCAGTCGCACAACCTCAAGCCCAAGCTGGAGGCGATGGTGCAGACGGTGTGCGAGGCCCAGAAGCTGTTCGCCAAGTCGCATCTGGTGGACCGCAAGAAGCTCGCCGCGGCGCAGGCCAAGGGCGACATCGTGGGCGCGGAAACCGTGCTGAAGACCGCTTTCGAGGCGGACGTGTCGGGCGTGCTGGCGAAGTGGCGCAAGGCCCACGGCGCCGCGCCCGACCCCCTGGCCGAGCTGCGGTCGAGCGGGATGATCAAGGAACTGGGCAAGGTCCGCGGGAAGAACAAGGCTTCCGGCGGCGGCGGCTACGCGTAGCACGCAACCCACCGATTGCTCAGGTGGGTTTGAATGGTGTGCCACTGGCGGCTTGTCCGCCAGTGCTTCCCACGGCTAAGAGCACTGGCGGACAAGCCGCCAGTGGCACCCGCGTCGGGTGTTATCCCGGCGTACCTTCCGGGGAAGCCCATCCGTCGCTCGGCTCGGCGTCCTCTAAGCAGGCCGGCCACAGAACGTGCCACTGCTCGGGGTGCTGTCGCACGATGCCTTCCAGCGCGCGGACGACCGCGCGGGTGGCGGGCTCGACGGCGTGGGCGTCGGGAACCGTGATCGGTTCGCCCAGAACGATCTGGACGAGGCCGTCGGGGTCGCGGACCGCGAAGACCGGGACAAGTGGGGCACCGGTCATGAGCGCGAGTTTGGCGGGGCCTGCGGGCACCCGCAGGTGGGCGCCGAAAAACGGCGCATCGAGGTACCGCTGGCCCGGCTCGGCGCGGTCGCCCTGAAGCAGCACGACGCCGTCGGCCTGCAGCGCGTCGCGGAGGTCGAGCCAGCTGGCCAGCCCGTCGTCGATCGGGGTCTCGTGAATGCCCAGATTCCGGTGCAGCGTGCTGCGGGCGTCCTCGAAGGCGCCCATGGCGTCGCGTCGGAACACGACGTGCACGCGGTCTTCGATCTTGCGGACCTCGGCGAGGCCGACCTCGAAGTTGCCGAAGTGGGCGGTGACCAGCACGGCGCCGGTGCCCCGCTCGCGTGCGGCGCGGTAGGCGTCGGCGCCGCAGGTGACGGCGACCCGCGCGGCCAGCTGGGCCAGGGTGTGGTGCTGGTGGGCGCCGACCTCGCACACGAAGTCGTAGAAGCTTGCGACGTTGCGGCGGGCCAGGGCCGTCCGGTCCGCCGCGGAGGACGCGGGGCCAAGGATGCGGGCGGCGTTGATGAGCGGGCCGCGGCGGAGGGCGCCCGAGGCCATCCAGGCGAGTCCGAGCGCGGGCCGTTTGATCACGCGGGGGACAGACGGGGCGCGGCGGTTGAGCCAGAAAAGCAGGCGCAGCGCCCGGTCGGCCACCGCGTTGGGCGCGCGGGGCGGGGACGGTGAGGGCGGCGACCCGCTCACGGGGCGGCGGCGAGGGGTTGCACGACGGTCGTGCCGAGCGGAACCTCAAACGCGAGCGACGCGGGGTCGATCGACACGTCGGTTTCGGGGTTCAGGAAGGTCATCTCGGTGGCCTCGCCGTCCAGGTCGGTGAACACGAAGCTGTGCAGGTGGCCGGTGGCGGTGTCCACGGCCACACGGACGTCTTCGAGCGCGTCACCCATGGCTTCGCTGCGCGGCACCAGCGTCAGGGTCAGCAGCCCATTGCCCTTGGTGAATCCCCAGCCATCCAGGTCGAAGTGCTCACGCAGCACATCCAGGTCGGGCACGGGCGAGGTGGCAATCGCGGCGAGGCCCGGGCCACCCGGGTTGCCGCCCAGTTCGTACACCTCCAGGGTCTGCTGGTCGGGGTAGTAAAGCCGGAGGGTGTCGGCGTTCATCACGACCGTGCTGGCGTGCGGGGGCTCGGTGTCCCACCGCGCCACGCCGCCGGCCATCTGCACCACGCCGCGTGACACGATCGGGTCGCGCAGCAGCGGCGAGAACTTCTTCTGCTCGAACCGGGCGCGGTAGTCGGCGGTGTCGGGGCGCGTGGCCGCGATGCGTTCGAGTTCTGCCCAGCCGTCGGCGGCGCTTACCCCGCGTGGCGCGGATGTTTCCGGCGCGGCCTGCACGGATGCGGACGCGTGGAGCAGCGCGACGCCCACCAGGATCGCGGCCAGGGGGCGGGGGGGCGTCATGGGGACGGCACCGGTTCGGTGCGCGCGAGGGTGAGCGAGCCGCGGGCGACGACCGCGCCGTGGCAGCGGGCCTGCACCTCAAACTGACCCAATGCGCCGACCAGGCGGACGACGGTGGCGTGCAGTTCGATGTCGGCGGGGGGCGCTACCGGGCGTTTCAGCCGCAGGTCGATCTGGGCCAGCACGCCGCCCGCCGGGGCGTCGTCGTCGGTGAAGCCCACGACGCCGGACATCTGCGCGAGCGCTTCGCCGATCAGCACGCCGGGCACCACGGGGTTGCCGGGGAAGTGGCCGGCGAAGAAGGGCTCGGTTCCGACCGGCGACCAGCGGCCCACGCCGCAGACGCCGGGTTCGAGTTTCAACACCGCGTCGACGTAGCGGAACGCCGGGCCGTGCGGGAGGCGGGCCAGGACATCGCGGTGGGGTGCGTCGGACTGGGGCACGGTCAGCCCACGTGGGGTTCGAGGTAGCCGGCCAGGGTGTCGACGCTCGTGAAGATCGCCGGGCCGATGTCTTCGTTGGGGATCTTGTAGCCCAGCTCTTTCTCGACGCTGGTGACGACCATGAGGAAGTCCAGCGAGTCGAGGTCCAGGTCTTCGCCGCCGAGCGGGGCGTCGTCGGCCAGCTCGAAACCCTCGCCCAGCTTCAGGTCGCGGCGGAGGATGTCCTTGACGCGGTCGAGCGTCTGTCGGGACGGGGAGCGTGAGGGGGCACGCGACGGGGGACCTGAAGGAGAACCGGCGGAAGCGTCGGGGGGCGTGCTGCTCACGGAGAAGATTATAGCCCGGGCGGGGCTGGGCCCCCCGTCGTTACCGCGCCGCGACCCGGCCGCCGAGGACCGGCGCGTCTTCGAGCAGTACGCGGACGCGCTGGGCCGGCGAGAACTCCGGCGCCGGGAAGGCCAGCCGCAGGCCGACGTCGGCGAAGCCGCGGCTGCCGGTGAAGACGTTGTAGGCCTGCGGCTCGTCGAGCGGCTCGTTGGGCGCCGAGAGGGCCGAGCCGCCGACCACGGCGAACGCGCTTTTGTGAGCGCTGCGGAACGTCCGGAGCCGGGACTGGATGTCGCCCGCAGAGGGATCAAGCAGTGGCGCGGGATCCAGCGGGCTCCGGGTGACCAGCTCGGCCACGTTGCCACGCAGGTCGGACGGACCCGCCGCGGCGTCGGGTCCGGGTGCCGGCCGCAGCCAGACCACGCCGTCGTCGCTCTCGCCGTGCTCCAACGTGCCGGAATCGACCGACGCCTCGGTGAGCAGGCGGTCGCTGTCGGCCCAGGTAAGGCCACGCTCACCGGCTTTGATACGGGACGCGACGCGCTTGGCGTAGCCGCCCCACGCGCGGTCGCGCAGGTTGGGGGCGGCGAGGGGTTGGCCCCACTGCTCGGCGGCCGCGCCCCACTCCACGTCGGTGGGGAGGCGGCAGCCCAGCAGGCCCGCGACGTAAACGGCGGTCTCGGCCGAGACGTAGTTGAGCGGCGTCTGCGGGGCGGGGGGTGCTGAGGCGTCGGTCGGTGCGGCGTCGCCGACCCGCCACGCGCCGGGGTTGACCGCCAGCGGGGTCAGGCCGTCGTGGGCCCCGGCGTCGTAGACCCAGGCCCGGGGGCCCTTGCGGGCGTCGTCGCCGGCCGCGGCTCCCAGCAGGGCGGCGAGGTCGCGGCCCGCCTGTGCGGCGCGGGCGGCGGCCAACGCCGTGCCCACGGACAGCTCGGTCTCGGCGAGATAGAGCGGCCCGCCGGGCGTCTGCAGCCGGGCGAAGCGGAGCCGGTCGTCTCCGTAGGCGAAGGTCACAGAGCCGTCGTCGTCGAGGGCAACGAGCTTCCAGCCGACGCGGGCGGGGCCGATGGCTTCGAACTGCTGCGCAGCGTCGTGGGCCGCGGCGGTCAGCTCGGTCAGCTGCGCCACCCACGGCCCGGCGTCGGGGTCGTCGCGGAGCGCGGCGGCGCCGTCGACCAAGGCGCGGGCGTGTTGCAGCAGTGCGGCGTCGCGTCGGGCAGGTGAGCGCGAGCCGTCCGCGGCCGCGGCGTCCAATGACCGCAGGCCGGCCACCAGCGCGTTGAAGCGCATCCGCGGCGGCATCGCGTCCGGTGACACCGCCATGCGGTTGGCGGCGGCGAGCGCGACCGCGATCTGATCAGAGGTTTCGGCGTGTTCGGCCACGCCTGCCCAGTCAACGCGGCGAGCGCGGTCCAGGCGGTTCTTCCAGAACGCGGCCCGGTCGGGGTCGTCGATGCGGTCGGTCACCGGTGCCAGCCGGTCGGTGACGGCCAGCCGGTCGCGGGCCGCGTCGAAGCCCGGCGCCGGGGCCGTCGCGTCGCCGGCGTCCTGGCGACCGGCCCAGGCGGCCAGCGCCGTGATCGGCTCGCCGACGGCGGCCGGACCCGCCGCGTCCAGCCCGCCGCGGTACGCGGCGACCACCGAGCGGGCCCGGACCAGGACCGGCCGCGCGGCGCTCGCCACCGCGGGCTCGTCCAGCAGGGGACCGCCGGCGTGGTCGATCCGCTCGGCGAGGGTCTGCCCGCCGCGGCGCAGGGCCGGGTCGTCGGGCAGGCGGACCTCCCGGAACATCCGGTCGGAATCGTGTGCCAGGTTGTTGAGGCGTTCCGCCGCATTGACGGTGTCCAGATACGACGAGCGCAGCCGGTCCCAGTCGTGGGGATCGACCGGAAGCGGGCCCGCCAGAAGCTCCTCAAGGGCGGCCTCGCGGGCCTGGCGGCAGTGGTCGGTCAGGGCCAGCCGCAGCGCGCCGGCTTCGGGTGATCGGTGGGCGTCACGGTCGGCACCGAATCCCGGTACGGCGGGCAGGCTGCGGGTGCCGCCGGGCTCGATCAGGGCGTGCAGGCGCGCACGCACGTCGTCGGCGTCCTGTTTCATCGCGTCCTGGTCGCCGTTGCGACGCAGCCGCTCGCCCAGCACCCGCAGCTCGGAACGCCAGCGCGCGTCGACCACGTCCGAGCGGTACGGCTCGGCCACAAGCGGACGCTCATCGAGGATCGACGCGACGGCCTCGCTGGCCGACGCGCGGGTGACGAGGTCCTCGACCGTCGACGACAGATTGGCGACCTCGCCCTCGATCACGTAGCGGTCGAGGGTCAGGCGCTCGCTCTCGCGGGCGGTCAGCACAGGGCCGCAGAGCGCTTCGATGCGGGCGTCGAGCGACCCGGCCCGCTTGCGGAGCACGTCGGCGTCGTCGGGGCGGTCGGCCTGCACCAGGGAGTCGGCGTGGGTCAGGGTCTGGTCCAGACGCGCACGGGTGTCGCGGGCCCAGGCGGTTCGCCAGTCGTAGTCCATCGCGAAGTAGCGCTGGACCTCGTCGAGCCACGTGCGGAACACCATGCCCGCGTCGAATGCGGGGTCGCGCAGCAGGGCGTAGGCCTCGCCCTCGCCCCGGAAGCCGTCGTAGTCGACGTTCTTCCAATCCGGGCTCTCGAGTGTGGCGCGAAAGCGCTCCCCGAAGGCCGCCAGAGGCTGCAGCGCCTCGCCCAGATCCTCCAGGTGCTCGTCGTCGCCGGCCCGTCGGGGCAGCGTGCCGCCGTCCAGCGACGCGACCGTGTCGCGGAAGTGCTGGAGAACCGGGTCGTTCACGCGTTCGAGCACCGCGAGGTCCCGATCGAGTTGCCGGGCGGCGGCGGCGATCGCGGACGTGCGCCCCTCGGTGGCGATCATGAGGTGCAGCGATTCGGTGAGCGATGCTCGGCCGCGCGGGGGGGCGTCGCTCAGCACCTGTCGCACGCGCTGCGCGGCGCGGTCCCAGCCGTGGGCGGCGATCACCTCCAGGTGCGACCGCAGATTCACCTGCACCGGCCACTCGTCGAAAGCCTTCAGCAGGCGGCTGATGCTGGCCGACGCGGCCCGGGTCTTGGCGACCCCCGCTTCGGTGCGTACCACCGCCGGCGGGCTCGCGGCAAGGTCGGCGTAGGACGCAGCGCGGAGGCCCGCGATGTAGCGGGGGTCGAAGTTGTAGATCCCGATATTGGCCTGGGCGTTGATCAACCCCAGCTCGCGCAGCGCGACCGCGTCGCTGTCGTCCAGGCGGCTGACGAAGGGGCCGTACCACGTCTCGTAGTCGCGGCACAGCTGGACCCACCGGTCGCGGGCCTCGCCGTCAAACTGCGGGGCAGGCCAGAAGGCCCACAACGCCAGGACCCCCAGCAGCACGGCGGACACGATCGCGGGCTTCCGCCAGCCGACCGGCTTCGCCCGACGGCCGTCCCCCGCGATCGCCACGCCGCGTCGCGACCGACGCCGTGGCTGATCGCGCTGGAGCTCACGCTGAAGACGGGCCGGAATTTCGGGCGCGTCGGGGCTGCGAAGCCGCACGTTGGAGTCGGGCGTTGGGGAGAGCGACGGGTTCTCGGGGGGCAGGGTCTCTTTGTCCATCCTCTTTGGTCTCCAGATTTGAGCGCCGGCGCAGATCGGCGGGTGATTCACGCCTCACGCCCGCTGGCGTTCCGACTCCGCGACCGGCAACGGGCCGCTGCCGCGGGTTCGGTGGACCCCTGCCGTTTTCGGACCGGGGGACGCGGCGATTCATGACTTCCGCGTGAAGCAAGCCGATTTGCAGACGACGCGGATGGTTCAGGGGTCTCAGGCCGCGGTGGCAGGCCAGACCCCGCAACAAGATCGATCCATGAAATCGGGACAAAAGTCGCGATCCCTACAGACCGATGGAGAACGCGTTCTCCCCGCGTCGGGGACCTCCGTCCGCCAGAGACCCGCGGCCGTCGCGCCTTATCCTCCTCCCGGAGCCCGTTCCCATGAATCCTTCCGCCCGCAAGATCCTGATCCCCGGCGTTTTCGTCGCTTCCATCGCCAGCCTGACCGGTTGCTCTTCCACGGCCAGCCTCCAGTCCAGCAATCTGGACCTGAACCCCGCCGTGGCGTCCCGGGTCGCTTCGCTCCAGCCCAGCTTCGGCGTGGGCGACGAGCTGGGGCTGATGATGTTCTCGCAGGTGGCCCTGGCTCCTGAAGCCAGCCCCACTTACGACGTGCTGGTCATCGCCGCCGCTCCGACTCCTTCCGATAAGACACCGTCGTTCGATTGGCTGCAGGGCTACGTCGCACTGGCCCGCTGATCATTGGACCGCAAGCGTCCGTCGCGAAAGAACCAGTGCCCCGGGCCACGCCGGCGGCACTGGTTCATGTTCGGCCGGGTTTCAGATCGGCCGGGCCGATGCCGCGACCAGCTCGTCCAGGGTCCGCAGGCTGACACCACGCGGGGCAATCTTCCCGTAGGTCCACTGCTTGAAGCTGTCGAGTTCCGAGGCCCCGAGGCCCAGGTCCGGCATCGTCGAGTTGACCAGGTCGTCCAGGCCGCTCAGGGCGTCGAGGGTTTCGGGATCGTTCTCCGCCAGCCAGGCGGCGAAGGCTTCCGGGTCGATCTCGGTGACCTCCTCATCGGCCATGTAGCGGTCGGCCGCTTCCTGCAGCATCGAGCGGACCCGCTGGGTCTGATCGACCTCGGTGGGCAGCACGTCCTCGCCCGCGGAAGCCGACGGGCCGCCGGGGCCGCCCGCCAGGCTGTTGCCGTCCGCGTCGCGACCGGCCGCCCCACCGGTTGCCGTCGGGAAGACCCGGTCGTACGCGTTCAGTGCGTCCTGCGTGGCCCCGTAAGAGAGACGCTCGCTGCTGATCGTCCCGTCGCCGGGGTTTGCCGAGAGGTCGTTCAGCACGTTGGCCGCGGCGAGGGAGTCCGCCAGAGGACGGTCCTCAAAGCCCGTGGTCTGCAGGCCGAAGCGATCGGCCATGGCCCGCCGCTGCCCCGGGTCGGGCGTGATGCGGTCATAACCGCCCAGGGCGATGGGATCGATGGGCAGACGCGTGGCGTAGCGGTCGACGAAGGTGCTGGTCAAACCCAGGGGGTTGGGGTCGACGGGGGTGACGGGGGTGACGGGGTCGACGGGGGTGACGGGCGTCGTGGGGTCCAGCGGGAACGGTCGTCCGTTCACAAAAGCCGGGCCGCAATCAGGGTTGCCCCCGGGCGTGAGGTTGACGAAGCCGCCTTGGGCGTTGAGAGCGATCCGCTGGTTCGGGGCGACATCGCAGTAGTACTCCAGCCGCGCGCTGTTGATCGTGATCGACGCGTTGTCGGACACGGTGGAGAAACGCGAACTGGGCTCGGAGAGGAATAGCGGGGCCGAGCCGGTTTCGAGCGTGAGCCCACCGGTGTTGATCTGGCCCTGCCGCAGCGCCGAGATGGCGAAGATGTCGCCGGCACCGATCAGCACCTGGCCGGTGGGGTTGTCGATCAGGCCGTTGTTGGTGACCCGGGTGAAGACCGGGCCGCGTGTCTCGGGGTCGTTGTAGCCCTCGATGCGGGCGAAAATCTGCCCGTCAGGGCCTTCGCTCAGCAGCACGTCGCGGCCCACGACCATGGCCACGGTGCCGCCGTTGGCCCGCACCGTGCCCTGGTTGTCGACGACGCGGCCGACGAAGACCACGCCGTTGTCACCCGAGATCGCGTCGGAATAGTTCTGCACGTTGTCGGTGCCCGCGTTGCGGAAGCGGTCGACCCCGGCCAGGAAGTCATCGGAGTTGACCACCGACGCCGCAGCGACCAGGCGCCCGACGTTCACGACCGCGTTGCGTCCGAAAGTGACCCCGGCGGGGTTGACGATGTAGACCTGCCCGTTGCTGAGCAGGGCCCCATTGATGAAGCTCTCGCCCGAGCCTGAGACTCGGTTGAGGACCGCGGCGTCGGCGTTGGGCTGATTGAAGGTGACCGACTCGTTCGAACCCAGGTTGAACGAGCTGTAGTCGATGATCGTGCGCTGGCTGGTCGTGTCGATGACCGTCTGCCCACCCGAGGAGCTGATCGTTGCCTCGCCGGAGGTGACCGCGGCACCCTGTGGGGCGGCGGCTACCGGGTCAAGCCGGCTGGCGGCGGCGAGCGCGACCAGGGCCACCGCGGTGAGGGCCACCGGGGCGGCTGCGCGGTGAGCGCGGTGCTTTGGTGCACGGGCGCGGGGAAGGGGATCGGTGTGGGGTGTGAGCATTTTTGAGTTCTCCCGGCTTCCAGAGTGGCTGGAAAGCCATTTTCTAAGTTTAACGCCAACGCAGGGTTTTCCCTAACTTTTTGACCGATTTTCCGACTGGGGGTGGGTTGGTGGGGGTCAGTACAAGAAGGTGAAGCTGAAATGGAACTGGTGGGACCCGTCGGTGGTGCCCGCCGCGTCTTCCAGGGCCACACCCCAATCGGCCCGTAAGTTAAGGTTACGCTTGTAGATAAAGTCCAGTCCCAGGCCGGCCCCCACCAGGGTTTCGTCGTTCTCGAAGGCCTGACGGTCGTTGTTGACCACGCGGCCGAAATCGATGAAGGCCTTGGGGATAAGGTCCCAGTCCGCGGCGCCGTAGGGTTGCTGCGGGAAGCGGCGGAAGGGTTTGCCCAGGAACTGATCGACCTGCCGCTGCTCGCCGGCTTTGGGCGTGCCCAGCTTGGGGATGTGCAGGCGGTACTCGGCACTGGCGATGACCACGGTGTCACCGGCGGTGATGGCTTCGTCGTAGCCTCGGACGGTGTAGAGCCCCCCGGCCACCTGCTGCGACTGCGGGTTGAGCCGCGAATCGGGTGTCCACTGGCCGCGGACCGCCAGCACCATCTCGTGAGCCAGCGTCGAGCCGCCGGTGGTGATGTCCAGCCACTTGGAGCGGTTCAGCAGCGGCTCAAGGTAGAACGAATGCGTGAGCGAAAAGGGGACCTTGACCCAGTCCGCGTCGGTGTCGAGCCGGCCCAGACCGTCGAGGTCGGGGCTGTCGGTGCCGATCACGCCGTCCAGGTTGGCCTCGACGCCGACGTAGGCGGTGGTGGTCGAGGTCTTGGTGGACCGCTCGTAGCCCAGCCCGATATAGGGGATCAGGAACGGCTCGGTCTCTTCGATGGCGGCGAAGCGGTTGTTGACGTGCACGTTTTCGTAGCGGGCCCCAACGACCAGGTCGACAAACGCGGGGCCGTCCTGATGGAAGTTCCAGATGAGCTCGCCGCCGCCCATCCAGGTGTCGCCTTCAAAATCCTGCCCGGCAAAGCCGACGTCCGAGGCCTCGTAGTCCTGCCAGCTGCCGTAGATCCGGCCGTGCACGCGGTCGTTGTCTGCGAAGGGCCTTTCGTAGCTGGCGAAGATTGCATGGCTGTCCTCGAAGCCCGCGGTGACGTACTCCAGACTCAGCACGTCGTCGTTGCCGGTCAGCTGCGTGTGCAGCAGGCCGAAACGCTGGCGCCACTCGCGAGTCTCGCGGGTGCCGGTGTTGCTGAGGTTGAAAAAGGCGGTCCAGGGCTTGGCTTCGCTGACGATGTAGCCCAGTCCCGCGTCGCCGCGGGCCGGGTCGGCGCCGGGGAAGACCTCGGCGGCCACCAGGCGGCCGGGGTGGCGGTTCAGGTCGTAGAGGTAGTCGTCGACGGCGCCGCGGTTGGCCAGGTCGCCGGCCACCAGCGGGCTGCGGTCACGGATGCGGCTGTGGGCGGGGTTGTTGATCGGCGACCCGTCGAGTTTTCGGTCGCCCTGAGCCACGGTCCGCACCGAACTGACGACCGATGATCGCACGACCAGGCGGAGGTTGTCGTCGCCGCCGCGCAGGTCATCGCCCCACACGGCGTTGCCGTCGGGGGTGAAGGCCGCCTGGATCTGCGTGGGGTCGGGGCCGACAAACACGCCCATGAGTCCGCGGTCCTGGAAATCACGCACCACAGCGGCGGCGACGGCGTTGGCGGCGCTGGCGTGCATCATCGCCGTGCCGGCGTGGGGCAGGTCGGCCAGACGCATCGTGACGTTCGGGGCGCCGTCGCGTGGGGCGACGTAGCCGCTGGCGGTGGGCAGCAGCTCGACCATCACCTGCTGCAGGCTGTCGGCCGCGGGCAGGCCCGGGTGGTCGTTGGCGTACAGCAGCTGGATCTCGCGGACGGGATAGGCGCGGCCGTCGGACTCCAGGGCCGTGATCGCCGAGCGTTCCATGGGCCTGGCGGCGTCGCGGTCCACGGCACGATTGACGGGCTGGCCCGCCGCATCGTCAGACTCGCCGGCAACCCGGCCCTCCTGAGCGGCGTCGGCGGCGGCCTCCGCGGCCTCGCTCACCGCGCTCGTACCCTGTTCAACCGACCCCTCCAGGGGCGGAGAAGCCTGTGACGGCTGGGCCATCACCGGCGTGGCGGGCAACGCGGTGCCCAGCGTGGCGGCGGCGAGGAAAGCAGAAAGTCGAGCGGAGGTGGAGTTCATCATGGTGGTCAACTTGCGCAAGGCCGCGCCGGGCGGAGTGCCGTCGGGCGCCGGGGAGGGACAAAGTTCTGAACGAAACGGGTTCGCTGTAAACGGGTGAGTCAGTTCGTGACTCCGAGCGGGCGGGAAGCACACCTGCTTCCATTTGCGCCCATCTGCCGCCCCGCCCGGGCCATGAAGCCCGGTCTGTCGTGAGCTTGTCAATGAAGTTATAACCGGTCCTGAACGCCGGTCAATCGCTTTGCGCTCGATTTCTACTGCGACTGATCGGTCCTCAGTGGGTTTGTTCCGACTGACCCGCCTGGTCCGATCCTGCTAGGGTGAATGGGGTTCAACCGGATCGCTCCACCCCCGTGTCACAGCCGGAAGCGGGATGCGACCCCACGCCCCGGTAGACTCGCCGGCATGCCCGCCCCCGATGAGATCAGCAGCGTCGTTAACCCGCGCGTGAAGCGGATGGTGCGGCTGAGGAAACCGCGTTTTCGCCGTAAAGAGGGAGTTTTAATCGCCGAGGGGCGGCGAGAGGTGCAACGGGCCCTCCAAGCCGGCCTGGTGTTGCAAGAGCTCTGGTGCTGCCCGCGTCTCGCGTCATCAGAACGCGTCGACGCGGCGAACGGCGGTTTCAACGCGGGGCCACCGGTCGGCCCTGAGCGCGAATGGGGTATCGCCGGCCTCGCCGGTTGCACCGGGCAGACATTTCAGACCACGGAGGCCGTTTTCCGCAGGATCGCCTATCACCGCGATCCCGAGGGGGTACTGGCGGTTTTCAGCGCTCCGGAGCACCGCCTGGAAGATCTTGACCTCCGGTGCGGCCGGCTGCTGGTCGCCGTCGGCACCGAAAAGCCCGGTAACCTCGGGGCGATGGTCCGTACCGCGGCCGCGGCGGGTTGCGACGCCGTGATGGCGGTGGGCCCCGCTGTCGACGTGTTTAATCCCAACGCAATCCGCAACAGCACCGGAGCGGTGTTCGAGCTGCCGGTGGTGGTGGTCGAGCGCGATGCCGAGGCGGCGGCCTGGCTGCGGGATCGGGGGGTCCGCGTGGCGGCCGCGTTGGCCGAGGACGGCGGGTCGTGCTTTGACGCCGATCTCGTCGCGAGCCCCGCGCGGCCGCTGGCCGTGGTGATCGGACCCGAGCACACGGGGCTGGGGGCCGGTTGGCGCGACGCGGCGGACGTGGCGGTGACCATCCCGGTCCTGGGCGGGGGGGTGGTGGACTCCCTCAACGCCTCGGCCGCGGCCGCCGTCCTGCTGTTCGAGATGCGGCGGCAGAGCGGGCCGGCGACCGGCGGGGTGAAAGCGGATCATTCCAGCTAATTGAAGGTAATTCACCCGCGATTCGACCCCCGGCTCTGCTATCTTCGGACCAATGGGAACCGCCGACACGCCGCTGATTGAATCGCTGGCCGCCGCCGCCCATGATGCGGGCGTGTTCGCCCGGGTGGCCGCGCACCGGGGTGTGCTGCGGTGCGACGCGGCCGAAGTGGAAGAAGAGGCCTGGTACCAGGTCGGTCCGACGGGCGATCACGATGCGGCTCCCTGTATCTGGGTGGGGCTTTATATTGCAGACCGCTGGCTGAGCGGATCCGTTGAGGCCGACGTGCTGCACTCGGGCGACCATTTTGAAGATCTGCTCGAGGAAGAACTCATCGATCAGGGCTACGAGACCCGGTTGAAAGTGGAGCACTTCCGCGACGACCACAAAGTCTTCGTGTTCCGCTCGCCGGTGCCCGCCGACCGGCCCGAGGCGGTCCTGCCCACCCTGCTCGCCTACGAGGCGTGCTTCCGCGAACTCGGCGACATGACGCCCGAAGAAGACGACTGACACAGCCGCACCGCGCCCGGCCCCGCGGAAGCCTTTCCCCCTCCGGCCCTCGCCCCGCCGCCCGCCACGTCCTGGATCCAGAAAAATGCGCGTACTGATGCTCGGTTGGGAGTTCCCCCCGCACCTCAGCGGCGGTCTCGGCACCGCCTGCCTCGGTCTCACCCGCGCCCTCGCCGGGATGTCGACCGAAATCACCTTCGTGTTGCCGACCGAGGCCTCGGACGAACAGGCCGCGCACCTGCGGCTGCTGGGCGCCGCCCCGGCCCCCTCCGGCGGCGGCGGAACGGTCGCGCCGGCCGCGCCCCCCCCGGCCGGCGGGAAGGCTCCGGTGTCGGCGTCCCCCGCCCCCGGCGTGACGATGCACGCGGTGCCCTCGGGCATCACGACGCCCTACCCCGACGGCGGCGAACCGCTGCGCACGCCCGATGGCCTGCAGGCCTGGCTGAACAATCCCGACCACGCTCCCCTGCCCACCGCGCCCGCGTCGGGGGCGGGGGCGGCCCCCGCGTCCCCCGTCGGCGCCCGCAACCCCTACGCCGGCGACCTGCTGGCCGAGGCCCACGCCTACGCCGACCGCTGCGTGGCGATGGCCAAGGATCTGGACTTCGACGTCGTCCATGCTCACGACTGGCCCACCTTCCCCGCGGCCGCTGCGGTGTCCGCGGCCACCGGCAAGCCCTGGATCGCGCACGTGCACTCGCTGGAGTCCGACCGGGCCGGCGGGGTTTACGAAGTGAACCCTCAGATCGACGCGATTGAACGCGGCGGGGTCCGCGGGGCCGACGCGGTGATTGCCGTCTCGCGCCGCACCGGCGATCGGATCCTCGAGACCTGCAGCATCCCGCCCAGCCGCGTGACCGTGATCTACAACGGCATCGACCTCTTTGACGCCGGCGTCGCCGACGTCGTGGCCGGGCCCGGAACCACGGCCCCCACGCCGCCGGCTCTGCCCCAAACCCGGTCGGACGACGAGAAGATCGTGCTCTTTTTGGGCCGCATCACCGCACAGAAGGGCCCGGGCTACTTTCTTGACGCCGCCCAACGGGTGCTCGAAAAGTACGACCGCGTGCGTTTCGTCATCGCCGGTACCGGTGACCAGTCGCACGAACTGGTCGCCCGCGCCGGCGAGCTGGGGATCAGCGACCACGTCCTGTTCACCGGCTTCCTGGGCGCCGAAGACGTCGACCGCGTCTTCCGCATCGCCGACCTCTACGTCATGCCCTCGGTCAGCGAGCCCTTCGGCATCGCGCCGCTCGAAGCCATCCAGCACGACGTGCCGGTGATCATCAGCCGCCAGTCCGGCGTCAGCGAGGTGCTGGAGCACGTGCTGAAGGTCGACTTCTGGGACACCGACGACCTGGCCAGCAAGATGCTCGCCGTGCTGCGCAACCCGCCGCTGGCCCAGACCCTCCGCGAAAACGCCGGGCAGGAGCTGCGCCGCCTGAACTGGCGCGACGCGGCGGAGCAGTGTGGTTCCGTGTATCGGTCGCTGGTGGGCGCGAAGGCGTAGGGGCTGCGAACCAAAGCGCAGAGCGCAAAGTGAAAAGCGCAAATCGGACGCAAGCGACCGCGAAAACCCGCGGCGCCGTACCGCGATGCTGATTTGCGCTTTCCACTTTTCAGTTTGCGCTTTCGCGGCGCTCCGCCGCGCTCACATCACCCGCGAGCCGATGTCGCGGCGGAACCAAGCGCCCTCGAACTTGATCTTCGCGCACGCCGCGTTGGCCTTGGCCTGCGCCTCCTTCAGCGTGTCGGCCAGCGCGCACACCGCCAGCACGCGGCCACCGCTGGTGACCAGTTCGTTGGCTTTGTTGAAGGTCGTGCCGGCGTGGAAGACTTCGACATCCGGGTCGCTGGCCGCGTCGTCGATGCCGCGGATGACCTTGCCGCTGTCGTATTTGCCGGGGTAACCGCCGCTGGCCATCACCACGCAGCAGCACACGCGGGGGTCCCAGCTCAGGTTGGCTCCGTCCAGCCGGCCCTCGCAGGTGGCGACCAGGGCTTCGAGCAGGTCGCCTTTCATCCGCATCATCAGCGGCTGGGTTTCGGGGTCGCCGAAGCGGGTGTTGAACTCCAGGGTTTTGGGCCCGCCGGCGGTCAGCATCAACCCGGCGTACAGCACACCCTTGAAGTCGATGTCGCTGCGCTTCATCGCGTCCACCGCGGGCACCAGCACCTCGCGCTGGATGTTGGAGATGAGCTTGTCATCCACCAGCGGGGTGGGGCAGTACACACCCATGCCGCCGGTGTTGGGTCCGGTGTCGCCCTCGCCCGCCTGCTTGTGGTCCTGGCTGGGGTCGAGCAGGAACAGGTTGCGCCCGTCGACCAGCGCGAGGATCGAGACCTCCTGGCCGACCAGCCGTTCTTCGACGACCACGGTGGTGCCCTCGTCGCCGAACTCCTTGTCGATCATGCAGCGGCGCAGGGCGGCGACGGCCTCGTCGGCGTTGGACGTGACGATGGCGCCCTTGCCCTTGGCCAGGCCCGCGGCCTTGACCACCACGGGGGTTTCCTTGGCCTTCACGTAGGACTCGGCCATCTCGTAGTTGGTGAAGGTGCGGCTGTCGGCGGTGGGGATGCTCGCGGCCTTCATCAACTCTTTGGCGAAGGCCTTGTCGCCCTCCAGCCGCGCGGCCGCGGCCACGGGGCCGAAGACGTGCCGCCCCGGCGCGGCCAGGCGGTCGGCCAACCCCGCGCACAGCGGGTCTTCGGGGCCGATGACGATCAGACCGATGTCGTTCTGGCGGCAGAAGCGGTCGATCTCATCGACGTTCTTGGTGGTCACCGGCATCGGGTCCAGCGGCACGTTGGTGCCGATCTCCCGGGTGCCGCCGTTGCCGGGGCCGAAGTAGACCTTGGCGCAGCGTTTACTCTGCTTGAGCTTCCAGCCCAGCGCGTGCTCACGGCCGCCCGAGCCGAGGATCAGGACGTGGACGGGATCGGTGCGCGACGGGGGAGGGTGCTTTTTGGCCATGGGACGGGCAGGGTAGCGGGGTTGGTGGGGGGCGACATCCTGCCTCGCGGGATCTCGCAACCGGAACCAAGGCAGGAATCGCGAAGTGCGCGAAGGGCGCGAAGATCGCAAAGCAAGGCAGCCCCGGGTTCAAAGGCATCCCAATCGGTTTTCAGACGGATTGAATCGTGTGCCACTGGCGGCTTGTCCGCCAGTGCCCGTGCCCCGCGGAAGCACTGGCGGACAAGCCGCCAGTGGCACCCGGCAGAAGACAGGCGAACCAGAACGGATCCGTATCAACACCACCCGAGGTGACGCGTCGTGGCCGGACTTAAGCACACGATGGCCCGCCGCCGTGCAGCTCTTCCTTTGCGCTCTTCGCGCTCTTCGCGCTCTTCGCGTGCTTCGCGTGCTTCGCGAAACCCGACTTGAACCAGACGCAATCGACCCAAAGAAAAACCGCGGCCGGGGCAGGCCGCGGTCACTCGGAATCCGGCGCGTTCGCTACCCATCGCTCACGGCGTGAACCTCACATCGCCCGCGGCGCCCGACGCCCGCGGTTGTTCGGCCCGTCGTCCATCGCCTCGGGTGCGAACTGGTCGTAGGTGTCCACCCCGAAGCGCACCACGTCGGTGGGGATAAACACCCGCAGCACCAGACCCCCGGGGTCGCCCGCGGCACCCATGGCCACCGGCGAGAGGTCGGCGGGCACGTTCAGCTGCTCGCCGCCCTGGGCAAACATCATGAGGAACGGGTTCACCGTGTTGGCGATGCCGCGGACGCTCAGCCAGGCCTCCATCGACGCGTCGGCGGGCAGTTCGGCGTCGCGCAGCTCGTTCAGCGTCGCGGCCGCGCCCAGGCCGTCGTCGGCGGCCAGCGCCTTCAGCCCTCGGGTGACCAGCTGCGGGTCGGTCACGGTGGTGGCCAGCACGTGGCCGTCTTTCGCGGCGAGGTAGCCGCCCGAGCCGGCGTTGCCCATGACCATCGCCATGGGGCCGAACTGCTGCATCAGCGCCGGGGGCAGCACGGTCTTGACCTGGAACTGATCGACCCGGGTGCCTTCGATTTCCAGCGCCTTCTCGGTGTAGGTGGTTTCGAAGCTCATCGCGCCGCCGGCGGGGGCGTCGTCGCCGTGGTCGTGGCCGTCACCTTGGTGATGCCCGTGCCCGCCCATCGCGGGCATGGGAATCGTCAGGTCGTTCATCTTCGCCAGCACCGCCTGCTGGCGATCCAGCGCGCCCTGGGCGTCGGCGGTCTGCGTCACGCTCAGCTGGTTGAAGAAGCCCCCGCCCATCATCGCGGCGGGCTCGGGGGCGTACATGACCGAGCCCATGGCGGTGGCGTCGGGGGCCACCTGCAGCATCTCGACGTAGAGATCGACCATCTGCTCGACGGGCAGGCCGCCGGCGGCGCCGTCTTCGGCTGCTTGTTGTGCGACCCCGGCGGCATCCTTCAACTCGGCCGCCACGCCGCGCACCGCGTCGCCGAGCGCCGCCATGTCCAGCCGGGTGAGGTCCGCGGCCGCCGCAAACAGGTAGGGCTGGTCGGGCAGGCGGTTGAGCAGCGATCCGCCGGATTCGGCGTCCGCGTCGTCCGCGGCGGGCCGCAGCATGTGGGCCATCTCCGAGCCCGCGTTCAGCCGCCCACCCACGGTCAGACCCAGGCCGCCGCCGTTCAGGTCCAGGGTCAGGGCCAGCTTGTCGGTGCCGTCGATCAGCCCGTCGAGCAGGCCCGAATAGGCGGTCATCACGGGTGCGAACATCGCGGCCTGGGCGGGCGCGCCGCCCTGCATCTCGCGGTTCATCTCGTCGATGCCGCGGGCGACCGCCGCCTTCAGCGACGGCGCCATCGCCGCGACATCGATGTAGACCAGCGACTGGCCGCGCTCAAACCACGGCGTAGACTGCGGGCCCACGGCCTCGGTCACCGCCGCGCCGCCGGCGCCCGGCTCGTAGGCCGCGGCGGCCTCGGCCGTGCCGGCGATCACCGCATAGCCCGGCACCCTGCGGGCGAAGCCGCGGTTGCCGTCCAGGGTCACGGGCGTCGCGTCGGCGGCGGGGTCACCGTCCATCGCCGACACGAACGCCGCGTAGTCGCTGACCGGCACCAGCAGCAGCGCCGCGGGTTCCAGGTCGTCGTTGTCGGGGTTGTCGTCCAGCGCCGCGTCGATGGCCGCGGCCAGGCCCGACACCACCACCAGCAGGGGCCCGTCGTCGTCCAGCCCCTGGTTCAGGTTCATCTCGCGCTTGAACGCGTCCAGGGCGTCGGCCAGATCCGGGGCGTGACGCTCCAGGCCCGTCTCGGCCGCGAAGGTCGCGATCCGGTCGCTGAAGCCGCGGAGCGTGGGCACCGCCCACACCACCTCGGAGCCGGCCGGCGCCGCGTCAAACAACGCGGCCAGCGGCGGGGCCTCGGCGGCCAGCGCCTGCCCGCGGGCCGACACGGCGGGGCTGAACGTGGTGGCGGCGCCCAGCAGCAGGGCGGTTGAAGGGGCGGCGAGACGGGTGAGACGGGTCATGGAATTCCTCTCGGAGGGAATGGGGCGGGGCGGGGCCCGTTTCCGAGCCGTAAACATGCTAGCTCGGGCGTCGGTCCCGCGACCGCTAAGATCCACCCGCCATGTCCCAGGAACGCGCCAACCCGCCCGCCCGACCCACGCAGAAGCGCGGGAAAGTCCTGCTCGCCATGTCCGGCGGGGTGGACTCATCGGTTGCCGCCGCGCTGCTGCAGCGCGACGGCTACGACGTGGTGGGCTGCTTCATGCGGCTGGGCAGCGACGACAGCCTCGAAACCGCCGACGGCTACGACAACCTGTCGCCCCAGGCCGCGCGGCAGGTGGCGTGTGATCCCGCCCGGCCGCAGAAGAAGCACAAGCAGGGCTGCTGCTCGGTGAACGATGCCGACGACGCCCGCCTCGTCGCCGCCATCCTCGGCATCCCCTTCTACGTGATGAACTTCAAGAAGGACTTCGGCCGGATCATCGACTACTTCGTCGACGAATACAACGCCGGCCGCACGCCCAACCCCTGCGTGCGCTGCAACGACTGGCTGAAGTTCGGCAAGCTGCACGACTACGCCCAGAGCATCGACTGCGACCACGTGGCCAGCGGCCACTACGCGCAGGTGATCGGCGGCGAGCTGCGCCGCGGACTCGACCGCGGCAAGGACCAGTCGTACGTGCTGTTCGGCAGCCCGCGCGAGCGGCTCAGCCACATGCTGCTGCCCATCGGCGGGATGCAGAAGTCTGCCGTGAGGCAGCTCGCCGACGACTTCGACCTGCCGGTGTTCAACAAGCCCGACAGCCAGGAGATCTGCTTCGTGCCCGACAACGACTACGCGAAGCTGGTCGAGCGGCGCACGCCGGGGGGCTTTGACACCGGCGCGATCCTGGACACCGAGGGCAACGCGATCGGCGAGCACGCGGGACAGCAGCACTTCACCCTGGGCCAGCGGCGGGGCGTGGGCGTGGCGCTGGGCTACCCGATCTACGTCGTGGACAAAGACCCCGTGGCCAACACCGTGACCGTGGGCGGGAAGGACGACCTGCTGTCGAGCGGGCTGACCGCCACGCAGACCAACTGGCTGATCGACGACGTGCCGACCGACTGGCGCGACTGCGACGCCAAGGTGCGTTACAACAGCGACCCGAAGCCCGCGCGGTTCCGCGTGACCGGCGACGACGCGTTCGAAGTCGCTTTCGTCGACCCCGTGACCGCCGTCACACCCGGGCAAGCGGTGGTGGTCTACGACGGCGACCGCGTGATGGGCGGCGGGTGGATCGATACCGCGCACCCGGCCGCGGGGACCCCCGCCGACCAGATTGTGTGATCCGCCCGGCGGGGCTCCTGTTTCTTTTTTGACCAAACCTATCTATGCTTGACCACCGAGTTGCCTTGCTTCCGGCTCCCGGACCGCTGGCTCGTTTCTTTCACGCTACTCCTTTTCAAGGAAATCCCTCGATGCGTTCACTGCTCGCCGTTGCGGCCCTCTGCTCGATCTTCGCCCTGACCGGCTGCCAGTCCTCGGGCCCCCACGGCCACGACCACGGTGAGAAGGCGGCCTGCTGCGGCACGTGCGGCGGCACGTGCGGCGGCGACAATGCCAAGGACGCCTGCTGCGGCACGTGCTCGACCGACAAGGCCGGGAAGGCCTGCTGCGGCAAGTGCGGCAAGAACTGATAGAGAACCCGCGCGGTGTCAAAAACGAAACGAAAGGCGTATCAGCCACGCCCGACCGATCTCCGAGCCGCCGCGGCCGCCCGCGGCGGCTTTTTCGTGCGACCTTCGGCGGGTTCACCCCACGCCGGCACCGCCGCGGACTAGGAAACCTCCCCATGCCCTGGCGGGGCGGCCGGGCGTGGGCGGGTGGGTCGGGGGGGCAAGTGGTTAAGCTGGTGGTTGCCGTGGTCGCTTCCACGGGTTCGATCCCCCCTCCCCCCGAAAGGCCACCCATGCGTACCCTCCTCACCGCCGTCGCCGTCTGCTCGCTCCTCGGCCTGACCGCCTGCCAGAACACCGGCCACAAGGACCACGGTCACGACCACGCCGACGGGGTCGCCTGCTGCAGCACCACCGGCACCTGCTGCAAGACCAGCGAGATCAAGACCGACGCCAAGAAGGGATGCGCCACCTGCAAGGCCGTGGGCAAGGAAAACTGCGCCACCTGCAAGGGCTGAGCGCCACGCCCGCTTCGCAAGAACCGCCGCGGTAGCGCGGCGGTTTTTTGTGCGCCCGGGGTGCCACGGCCTTCAGACTCGGAACATCCTCGTTCTCAGCCCGCAGGGCGGTTCTCTTTCTCGAATCTGATTCGGCGCCCGAGACCACGCCGAAAGAACCGAGAACGAGAACCGCTTCGCTGAGAACGAGAACGATCGGGCCGCCTGCGTTGGGCCCTCGCCCCGAGGACCCCGAAGCCAGCCGAATAGGCTCTGCGCATGCCCCACGCGTTCAACACCCCCCCCGACCTGCTCGACGGCCTGGGCGTGCCCGCGACGCCCGACGTGCCGCTGGCCCCCCGGACCTGGTACCGCACCGGCGGGAATGCGGCCCTCTACGCCCAGCCGGAGAACCCCGAGCACCTGGCCGCCGTGCTGGAACGCTGTGCCGCCCGGGGCGTGCCGTTCTACGTGCTCGGCGCCGGCGCGAACCTGCTCGTGGCCGACGCCGGCGTCGACGGCGTGGTCCTGCGGCTGGACGCGCCCGGGTTCAAGGCCGTAGCCATCGATAACGAGGCGGGCCGCGTGGTCGCGGGCGCCGGCGTCGACCTCTTCAAACTCGTCCCCGCCACGGCCAAGGCCGGCCTCGACGGGCTGGTGCAGGTCGCGGGCATCCCCGCCAGCGTCGGCGGGGCGGTGCGGATGAACGCCGGCGGCGCCCCGGGCGACGTGTCGCGCGGCATCGTCCGCGTGCGGGTCATGGAGCCCGACGGCGCCGTCCGCGACCTGCCGCGCGAGGCGATCCGCTTCGGCTACCGGCAAACGGGCCTGGCCGACATCACCGCGCCGCTGATCCTCGAAACCGAGTGGCGGCTCGACGCGGGCGACGCGGACGAGCTGACCAGGCTCTACAAGACGCTCTACGCCAAAAAACGCGACAGCCAGCCCATGGGCGACAAGAGCGCCGGCTGCTGCTTCCGCAACCCGCCGGCCGAGGGGGCGGGCTCGGCGGACGGCGCCACCGCCGGCATGCTGATTGACCGCGCCGGCCTCAAGGGCTTCCGCGTGGGCGGGGCCCAGGTCAGCCCGCTGCACGCCAACTTCGTCACCGCGGCGCCGGGCAGCACCACCGCCGACGTGCTGGCGGTCATGACCCACGTGGAAGAAGCGGTGGAACGCGCCTCGGGCGTGCGGCTGCAACGCGAGGTGGTGGTGTGGGGCGCGTGAGTGAACCCGACGAAGTCGGCTGCCGATCGAGCGACGAACCCAAGGCATGTATCGCAAAGCACGCAAAGAGCGCGGAGGCCGCGAAGCAAGACAGTGAAACGGCCAGAACTTCGTGCCCTGCACCAGGTCGGTGAAGGCCTTGACCGAGTCGGCGCTGGGCGTGCCCACCAGCACCGCCTTGTCGACCAGCGCCGCCCCGGCCCAGGTCACCGGCGGCGGGGTGTCCGCCTCAGCCGGCAGGTCGGCATCCCCATACCGCAGCAGGTAGCGCAGCATCAGCCCGCCCATGCTGTGGGCCACCACGTCGAACTTCACCTCGTAGTCGTTCGCGTCGCCGCCGAACTCCCGCGCGTAAGAACGCTGCACGTCCGCGCGGTGAGCGACCATGAACCGGTGGAGCCGCCGCGCGTTCTCGATGTTGTCGCGCCGCCAGTCGTAGTCGCACTGAAAACACGTGTAGTGGTCGTCGCCGTAGTCCACGGCTCCGGCCGCGGCAGGCTGCGGCGGCAGGCGGTGGTGGCTGCCAGCAGCGCCAGTGCCCCGAGCAGCACGGTCAAAACCCCGATACGCCCTCCGATTTCGCTTCTGGACCTGCCGTCATCGTCAGCCTGTGCGGCGTTACACTCGCGACGCACGTTTTCGCCACCGTCCCGTCAACCCGGATCCCGCCATGCCGACCCCGCTATCAACCCCGCTATCGACCCCGCCATCGACCCAGATTGCCGTCCAGATGTACACCCTGCGCGACCACTGCGAGACCCCCGCGGGCATCGCCGAGTCGTGCCGCAAGCTCAAAGACATGGGCTACACCGCCATCCAGGCCTCGGCGTCGGGTTTCAGCACGATCTCGGCGAAGGAATTGAAAGCGATCCTGGACGACCTGGGCATGCAGTGCGTCGCCACCCACCGCTCGATGGACCAGCTTGCGGACGCCGCCGCCAGCGTGGCTTATCACGAAGAACTGGGCTGCAAGTACGCCGCGATCGGCGGCTGGGGCTGGGAAGGCACCGAGACGCAGGCCCAGTGGGAGGCGTTCGTCGATGAGTTCAGCGCCCTGGCCAGGAAGTACGAGGGCTCGTCGGTCAAGCTCGGTTACCACAACCACAGCCACGAGTTCGCTCCCTTCGGCCTGGCGGAGCACCCGGAACTGATCAGCCCCGAGGCCTGCCCGATGACGGTGCTGGAGAGGGAGCTGGGCCCCGCGGCCTTCTTCGAAATCGACACCTACTGGGTGGCCCACGGCGGCGGCGATCCGGCCGCGTGGCTGCGCCGCTTGTCGGGCCGCGTGCCCAGCATCCACGTCAAGGACATGACCATCGACGCCAAGCGCGAACACAAGATGTGCGAGGTGGGCGCCGGCAACCTGAACTGGCCCGAGATCCTCAAGGCCGCCAAGGAGGCCGGGGTGGAGTACTTCATCGTCGAACGCGACGCGGGCGACCTGGACCCCTTCGAGAGCCTCGCGATCTCGCTGCGGAACCTGAAGTCCTGGGGCCTTGCGTGATCCGGGGTGCCGCCCATCCGCCCCCGAGCGGGCGGACGGGCGCCTTCCGGCTCACCCGGGAGATCTTGGCGGATGTAGAACGCAATGAGCGCTCTGACGCAGGGTTGTCGCGCGGCTGCGCCGCGCCCTCTTGTTGAGGTATCCTTAAGCATTGATTTTGCCGAACGTTCCGTAGGAACACCCGGCAAACGTGTGCTGTGACGGTGGGGTGTGGGGGCGTGCGGGGCGAAGGTCTGCCGCCGCCCCGCACGCCCCCACACCCCGCCGTTTCCGCCGCCTTTGCCGCCGGCCGAGCGGCGCGGTACCTTGGTCGGCTCGACTTCCCCGCAAAACCGCCCGCAAACCCCACCCCAAGGCCCCGACACGATGGCAATCCGACTGAAAGCCCGCACCGGCGAATCCGCCGAGCAGATGATGCGCCGATTCAAGAAGCTCTGCGAAAAAGAGGGCCTCACCAAGGACATCAAGAAGCGCGCTTACTACGAAAAGCCATCGGAACGTCGCCAGCGGGCCGCCCGCAAGTCGGTCAAACGCGTGCTGCCACCCGGCGCCGCCGCACGCCGCTCCAGCAAGCGCTGAGCCGGGGGGGCGATTGAATCCAACGCCGATCAACCCAGCCGCCGCGGACCGTCCGCGGCGGCTTTTTTGCGCTCCCGGTTAGCATGTTCTTACCCCGCGGCGGGCTGCCACCAACCCCCGCCTTGTCGATCCGCGACGGGTGTCCCGTCTGCCCCCGGAGTCCTCCATGCCGCTTCCAGTTGTGTCTGCCTCCGGCCTGCTGGCCGCCGCCCTCCCGCCCGCCTATTTCCTGGCCCCCGTCGGCGCGGTCACCGCACTGGTGTTCGCGCTGCTGTTTTACCGTGGCTTCATGAAGCAGAGCGAGGGCGAGCCCGAGATGGTCCGCGTGGCCCAGGCCGTGCGCGAGGGCGCCTACGCCTACCTTCGCCGCCAGCGCCGCGTGGTCGTCGTGGTTTTCATCGGCCTGCTCCTGCTGCTCACGGCGCTGGCCTTCGGGCCGGGCCTGCAAGAGAAGCTCACCCCGCTGGGCGTCGCCCTCGCCGGCGTGCTGTCGGGCCTGTGTGGCTACCTGGGCATGAAGACGGCCACCAACGCCTCGGCCCGCACCGCGCGGGCCGCGCGTGACTCGCTCAACGACGGCCTGAGGGTCGCCTTCCGTGCCGGCGCCGTCATGGGGCTGTGCGTCACTGGCTTCGCGTTGCTGGACATCTCGGTGTGGCTCTTTGTGTTCGGTCGCGGCGCCGACGCCGCCAGCCTGGTGCCGCTGACCACGCTGATGCTCAGCTTCGCCATGGGCGCCAGCCTGCAGGCTCTGTTCGCCCGCGTGGGCGGGGGCATCTACACCAAGGCCGCCGACGTGGGCGCCGACCTGGTCGGCAAGGTCGAGGCCGGTATCCCCGAAGACGACGCCCGCAACCCCGCGGCCATCGCCGACAACGTGGGCGACAACGTGGGCGACGTGGCGGGCATGGGCGCCGACCTCTACGAGAGCTACTACGGCAGCATTCTCGCGGCCATGGCGTTGTCGGCCGCCGCCGCCGTCCGCATCGGGCTGGAGGGCGCCGACGCGATGACGCTGGTCTGCGTCGCCCCCGCGCTGGCGGGCCTGGGCATCCTGTGCTCGATCGTGTCGATCTACGCGGTGCGGGCGAAAGAAAACGCCACCTTCGCACAGCTGCTCAAGGGCCTTCACGCGGGGGTCTACCTCAGCTCGGGCCTGATTGTCGCCGGCTCGGCGGGCCTGCTGTACTGGATGCTCGGCGACGTGGCCGGCGTGTCGTGGCTGGGCCTGTGGGGCGCGATCGTCGTGGGGCTGGTCGCCGGCCTGGTCATCGCCTACGGCACCGAGTATTACACCAGCTACGAGCACGGCCCGACCCGGCGCATCGCCGCGCAGTCCGAAACCGGCAGCGCCACCGTCATCATCAGCGGCATCGCCGAGGGCATGATCAGCACCTGGGTCCCGCTGGTCACCGTGGTCATCGCCATCACCGCCGCGTTCGGCTTCGCGGGCGGGAAGGAGACCTTCCTGCTGGGCGTGCTGGGCGTCGCCATCGCCGCGGTGGGCATGCTGTCCACGCTGGGCATTACGCTGGCCACCGACGCCTACGGCCCGATCGCCGACAACGCCGGCGGCAACGCCGAGATGACCCGCCAGCCCGCGCAGGTGCGCGAGCGCACCGACATGCTTGACAGCCTGGGCAACACGACCGCCGCCACCGGCAAGGGCTTCGCCATCGGCTCGGCCGCGCTCACCGCCTTGGCGCTGCTGGCCGCGTTCGTCATCACCGTTCAGAGCAGCATGAACCGGGCCGTGGCCGACCCGGGGCTGTCCGTCCCCGGCCAGTCCAACGACACCCCCTTCGCCCGCGCCGGCGTGGGCTACCAGGGGCACGGCAACTTCGTGGTCAGCGCCTCGCCCAGTGACTACGTGGCCGGTGTCACCACCGCGTCGCGCGGCACGCTCGATCAGCTCGACGCGCTCTACGCCGGCGCCGCATCCACCGGTGCGCTGCCCATGCTCATCCGCGGCACCTGGGACGACACCGGCCGCATCTACACCGGCGAGGTGGCCGGCGACGCGTCGGACGCGCTCACCTTCCAGGTCCGCCGCGCCACCGACCTCAGCATCCCCGAGCTGATGCACCACTTCGACGTCACCCTGATGAACCCCCGCGTGCTCTGCGGCCTGTTTCTGGGCGTCATGCTCGTGTTCGTGTTCTGCGCCATGACCATGAACGCCGTCGGCCGGGCCGCCAACGCCATGATGGTTGAGTGCCGCCGCCAGTTCGTGAAAATGAAAGAAGGCTTCCGAGCCGACGGCGTGTCTGAAGAAGACATCGCCGACCCCATGAAGTGGCCCATGCAGACCACCGTCGACGGGCATCACTATCCCGACTACGCCAATTGCGTGGACATCAGCACCGGCCGCTCGCTGCGGGAGATGGTCGTGCCCTCGCTGCTCGCCGTCGCCGTGCCGCTGATCGTCGGGATGGTGCTGGGCGTGCCGGGCCAGATGGGCCTGCTGGCCGGCACGCTGATGTGCGGGTTCGCCGTCGCCATCTTCATGGCCAACGCCGGCGGGGCCTGGGACAACGCCAAAAAGTACATCGAGAGTGGCGCCCTGGGCGAGGGCCGCGGCAAGGGCAGCGAGCACCACAAGGCCACCGTGGTCGGCGACACCGTGGGCGACCCATTCAAGGACACGTCCGGACCGGCCCTGAACATTCTCATCAAGCTGGTGTCGATCGTGTCGGTGGTCTTCGCCGCGGTGATCGTGAAGTACTCGCCGGTGGTGATGAACGCGCTCGGGCTGGGGTGAGGTTGGCCGAGCGTGAGATAGCGCTGGCGAGGTGTGAGGTCCTGGGTGTCAGGTCTTGGGAAGACGCAAGCGGGTGCGCTTGCACCTTCGGGAGGGCGAACCTTCTGTTGAGCCGGCGTCGCAAGGGGCTCGGCTCACCGGAAGGTTCGCCCTCCCATCACCGGCGGTACCCGCGTCAGCGCTCTGGCTAACGCCTAAGACCTAAAACCTAACACCTCGCCCGCGTCGTCTAAAGCTCAACGAAACCGCGCGGCATCGCGGCACCCGCGGCATACACTCGAACCATGTCCACCTCCGCCGAAGATTTCCTGACCCGGTCCCCCCAGCGCCCCGACCCGGGCAGCACCGACAGCCCCGACCCCGTCGCGTACGCGAAGGAGATCGGCCTGCTGCTCAAGGACCGGCACTGCGAGAACATTGTGGCGCTCGATGTACGCGGCATCAGCCCGCTGACGCAGGTGGTGATCGTCGCCTCGGGCACCAGCGACCGGCAGATCAAAGCCCTCGCGGCCGAAGTCGGCGAAGAGGCCGCCGCCGCGGGCTTCCCCGCGTTCGGCGGCGACAAGGACGGGGCCAGCACCTGGGTGGTGCTCGACCTGGTCGACATCATGGTGCACCTGTTCGAGCCCTCGACCCGTGCGCACTACGACCTGGAGATGTTGTGGGGCGATGCCCCGCGGATCGAACTGCCCCACCGCTAGCGCGGGGGGCGGCTCGGCGCCGGACGCGGGTTCCGCAGAGCCGGAACCCGCGCCCGCCTTCTCGACCGCCGCGGGCTGCGCCCGCCTCCGACGCGCGGCTTCAATGCCCGACACGGCGTCGCGCGGCCCGCCGAGCCGCGGCACGGTGGGTTCGCCGAGCCTAAACCCACCCTGCAAAAGAGGCACCCCAACCTTCCGTCCGTAGGGTGGGTCAAGGGCCGCCGGACCCACCGTGCCGCGGCAAACCGCCCCCCCAAACGCCGCCGCCGCTCACCCACTCCCGCACCCGGTCGCTCAACGCCAGCGCGTTGAGCGCTGCGCCCGCGTTCAGTTCCCGCAGCACCGGCAGCACTTCCGCCCGAAGCCGCGCCCGCGTCCGCTGCGCGTCGGCGTTGGTCACGTCCTCCCGCCAGTCCTGACTCAAAGCCTGCAACACGGCGAGCGCCTGCGCCCGCGTCGCGCTCAGCATCGGGCGGACCAGCCGCACGCCCTCCGCCAGCGGGCGTTCCCGCGCGACGCCGCGCAGCCCCGCGGGCCCGGTGCCGCGGATGAGCGCCATCAACACCGTCTCCAGCTGGTCGTCGGCGTGGTGGGCGGTGGCGACCGTCGCCGCCCCCGCGTCGGCCGCCATCCCGGCCAACGCCGCGTAGCGCTGGTCCCGCGCATTGGCCTCCACGTTGCCCGCCGCGTCCCCGGGGCGGATGTCCGCACGCACGAAGCCGAGCCCCAGCGTCTGGGCCAGGGCCGCCACAAACGCGGCGTCGCCCTCGGCCGCGTCGCCCCGCAGGTGGTGCTGCACGTGGGCCACGGTCAGCCGCAGCCGCCACCGCCGCCGCGGGGCCAGCAGGTGCAGGGCCCGCAGCAGCGCCACCGAGTCGGCCCCGCCCGAGCAGGCCACCAGCACGTGGTCGCCCTCCTGCACGCCGCAGCGGTGCCGCAGGCCGTCGGCCACCGCCCGCACCAGCGGCCCGTAGTGCGGTGCGGCCGCCGCGGGGGATCGGTTCGCGCCTTCGGATTCGGCAGGGCGGTCGGGGCGGGGCATCGTCCGACTATAAACTCCGCCCATGGCCGACCCGGCTTCCCCACCCGACACGACGCCTCACGCCGACCCCACGCCGACCCGCGTGGTCGAGCTGGTGGTCAACCTGGACGACGTCACCGGCGAGGTCATCGCCCGGGCCTGCGAGACGCTGCAGGCCAACGGCGCGCTCGACGTCTGGACCACCGCCATCCAGATGAAGAAGCAGCGCCCCGGCGTGCAGCTTTCGGTCCTGACCCGCGAGGCCGACGCGGCCGCGACGGCTCGGCGGGTGCTGGAGCTCACCGGCAGCTTCGGCGTGCGGTACCGCGCGTGGGACCGCCTGGTGCTCGAACGCGGGCACGTCGACGTCCACACGCCCTACGGGGTGCTGCCGGTCAAAGTGGGGCGGCTGGACGGCCAACCCGTCGCCGCCCGTGCTGAGTTCGAGCCGGCCCGCGCCGCCGCCGACGCCGCAGGCGTGCCCGTGCGCACCGTGCTCGACGCGGTCGCGGTCGCCGCCGCCGCCGCTGACGTGTACCCCCGACAGGAATCCACCGCGTGACGAGCCCGCCGCACCCCCCGCTCCTGCTCGCCGCCGATGCGGGAGAGATCGCGCGCGAGTTCGGGCCCCACGCGCTCTTCATCCTCGGCGTGGTGTTCATCACCGCCTGGCTGGTGATCCGCATCCGCAAGCGCGGCGTCCGCAACGCGACGCAGCCCACCGCCCGCGAACAGCTGGAGCGGTACAAAACCCGCGACGCGGTACGCGGCGATCTCGAAGGCCTCATGGTCGACATCGAGCAGCTCGCCCGCCGGCTGGGCGCCCAGCTGGACGCCAAGTCGCAGCAGCTCGAAACCCTGCTGGCCGAAGCCGACCAGCGCATCGCGGCCCTGGGCGGCGAGGCCCCGCTGGTCGCGCCCGCCGTGGACCGCTACGAACCTTCCGCGGGACCGGCCGGGGAAGACGGCGCCGAAGAAGCGCCGCCGCCCCAGGCAGACATTGAACCGCCATCGATCCCGACTCCCACCCCGGCCCCGGCACCGGCCCCGGCCCCGGCCCCGGCCCCGGCCGATTCTCCGCACGCCGACCCGCCCCCCGACCCCCTGGTCGCGCAGGTCTACGCCCTGGCCGACGAAAACAGCTCTGCACCCGACATCGCCCGCGACCTCGGCGAGCCCATCGGCAAAGTCGAACTCATCCTCGCGCTGCGCAAATCTTGATTTTGCTTCCGCTTGCGTCTGACTTTCTCATGCGGTCGAAGGCCGCACCCACAAGCGCACTTTTCACTTTTCACTTTCCGGCGATCTGCCATTCCGCTTGGTAGAGTGAGAAAAGTCACCACGCTCAACGTCTTCCGGAACCCGCAAATGCTCGCCGGCGCCTACACCGCACTCGTCACCCCCTTCGCCGACGGCGGAGTCGATTTCGCCCGACTGGCCGCCCACATCGAGCGTCAGATCGAAGGCGGCATGGACGGCGTCGTGCCTGTGGGCACCACCGGCGAGTCGCCCACGCTCAGCCACGACGAGCACCGCGCCGTCATCGAGAAGACCGTCGAGGCCGTGAACGGCCGCGTGCAGGTCATCGCCGGCACCGGCAGCAACAGCACCCGCGAGGCGCTCTCGCTCACGCAGCACGCCAAGAGCGCGGGCGTCGACATGGCCCTCATGGTCAACCCCTACTACAACAAGCCCACGCAGGAGGGCCTGTACCGCCACTTCATGACCGTGGCCGACGCGGTGGACCTGCCCATCTGCCTCTACAACATCCCCGGCCGCACCAACGTCACCATGAGCGCCGACACCGTCGTGCGGTTGTACGCCCACGCCCACATCGTCGCCATCAAAGAGGCCACCGGCAGCCTCGATCTGGCCAGCGAGATCGGCTCGATGTGCGATATCGCCATCATCAGCGGCGACGATTCGCTCACGCTGCCTCTGATGAGTATCGGCGGGGTCGGCGTCATCAGCGTGCTCAGCAACCTCTTCCCCGAGCGCATCAAGGCCCTGGTCGCCGCCGGCGCATCCGGCGACTTCGCCCGGGCAAAGCGGCTGCACCTGGACCTCTTCTCGCTGTGCAAGGGCTGCCTCACGCTCGCCACCAACCCCATCCCCATCAAGGCCGCGATGCAGATCGCCGGGGTCGACACCGGCGAAGTCCGCCTGCCGCTGACCGAACTGGACGACGACGGCCGCGCGAAGCTGGAAGCGCTGCTGTCCGGCGTGCTGCCCGCGGCGGTGTGACCGACGCCGGCCGGCCCGAGGTCCCCGGCGTTCCTACGATCGGCCGTGTCACCCCGCTCCCGACCCATCCTGATGGCCGCCGTGGTCCTGTCCTGCCTGTGGGCGGGCGTGACGGGTCTGCGGGCGCTCGCCCGCGGGCAGGCGACCACCTCCGCGTCGGTCCAGGCGTGGATGGCCGATCACCCATTGCCCCCGGACGACCGATCGGGCTACCTCGATGAACTTGCCGAACGGGTCAACCGGCTCCGCGGCTCGGACCGCATGGACGCGGATCTGGAACGCGAGCTCCGCGCGGTCTTCGGCCGCCTCAACGACGCCGAGCGGCAGGCCTACCTCGACGCGACCCTGCCGCGCGGCTTTGACGAGCTGATGCTGGCCCTCAACGCGATGCCCCCCGACGAACGCCGCCGCGTGGTGGACGAGGCGGCGCGGCGCATCGACGAGCAGGGCGGACCGCCGCCCGAGCTCAGCGACACGCAGCTGCAGCAGATCGTCGACCAGGGGATGAAGAGCTACCTGTCGTCGGCCAGCGCCCAGACCAAGCTGGACCTGCAGCCGCTGGTCGAGCAGATGCAGGCGAACCTGCAGAGGCGGCGGTGATGGGGAGTCCCTCAACCCCGGAAGGTCTCACGCAAAGGCGCAAAGGCGCAAAGGTCCGACGCATGCGTCCTCCTGCCTTTCTTTGCGCCTTTTCGCCTTTGCGTGAGCCACTGCCTTGGGTTTTTCGACCGAGCCGCCGGGGCCGCTCCGCCTTCACCCTCATCGAACTGCTCGTCGTCATCTCCATCATCGCCCTGCTCGTCGGCCTGCTGCTGCCGGCGCTCGCCCGCAGCCGCGACGCCGCCCGCGGGGTGGTCTGCCTGTCGAATCTGCGGCAGTCTGGCGTGGCGCTCAACGCGTACCTCGTGAACAGCGACGGGCGGCTGCCCACGCTCAACAACCGCGCGGCGGCCACGGACGCCGGACCGGCGCTCGATACGCTCTTCGACGATGCGCCGGGCGTGCACGCCTGCCCGGCCGACGCCGCGGAGGTGTACGCGGACAGCGGCACCAGCTATTTCTGGAACTTCACGCTCAACGGCCGGCCGATCGACCGGCTCGACTCGCTGGTCGGCGGCAACGCGGGGTCGAAGGTCCCGCTGATCAGCGACAAGGAGGGCTGGCACCCGCTGAACACCGACAAGATCAACATCCTCTACGCCGACGGCCACGCCGCCCACGAGCTGAACTTCTCGGTCAGTCTTCCCCCCAAGAGCGCACCGTGATCCGGATCGAAGACGTCTCCAAGTCGTTTGGCGGCCGCCCCGCGGTGCAGGGGCTGTCGCTGCACGTGCCGCGCGGCGCGATCTACGGCCTGCTGGGGCACAACGGCGCGGGCAAGAGCACCACACTGGGCGTGCTGCTGGGCCAGGTGTTCCCCGACCGCGGGTCGGTCTCGATCGGTGGCCACGACGTGTTCGCCGCCCGTGGGCGGGCCCTGGGACGCGTCGGCGCTATCTTTGAAGCGCCGTGTTTCTACGACTACCTCACGGGTTACCGCAACCTCCAGGTCTTCAGCCGCTACACCACGCGCGTGCCGAAGCGTGATATCGACGCCGCCGTCGACCGTGTGGGCCTGACCGACCGTATCCGACACAAAGTAGGCACCTACAGCCACGGCATGCGGCAGCGGCTGGCCCTGGCCCAGGCCCTGCTGCCCGCCCCCGAGCTGCTGCTGCTCGACGAACCCACCGACGGCCTGGACCCCGAAGGCATCGCCGATTTCCGCCGCACGCTGCTGGCCCTGCACGACGAGCTGAAACTCACCATCCTGTTCAGCAGCCACCTGCTGCAAGAGGTCGAGCGCACCTGCAGCCACGTCGCGGTCATGCGTGAGGGCCGCAAGGTCTTCGACGGCGACTGGCGCGGCGCCACCGCCGACGACCGGGCCTTCACGCTGGACGTGGACCGGCGCGAGGCAGCGCTCGCCCTGCTGCGGGACGCCGCCCTGATTGACGCCGACGGCCTCGCCGCCGCCGCGGGCGTCACCCTCGCCGACGTGAACGCGACGCTGGTGGGCGCGGGCTTCCGCGTCAACGCCATCGCGCCTGCGCCGCGCACGCTGGAGTCGTTTTACCTCGCAACGGGACAGGCGCCGCCGCACGACCCAGGGGGAGTGGTTTGATGCTCGCCATTCCGTGCTACGTATTCCCCGCCCCCCGAATGCACCCCGCGATCCGACCCGCCGCTCGCAAAGCCACAGGCAGCAACCGCGGGTCGATCGAGCGAGCGTCCGCGAGCCGGCCGGCCGACGTCCGGCCGCACCGGTCCGCCGCGGACCGAAGCGACCGGGGGGAGGCCGGCCGATGCTGATCTGGGAGCTCTACAAGCTGTACGCCCGCCGCCGCACCTACATCGGCTTCGGCGCTTTCGTGCTGCTGCAGGCGGCGATCCTCGCCATGCTGCAGCACCCGCGGGCCAAGCAAGAAGTCGGCAACCTGCTCGACGCCAACGGCCTGGGCTTCGCCGAGCACTACCAGGGGCTCACGCTGGCGATTGTGGTCATCGCCTTCAGCTTCACCTTTCTGGGCGGGCTGTATGTGGCGCTCGTCGCCGGTGACATCGTCGCCAAGGAATACGAAGAGGGCACCCTGCGGCTGGTGCTGGCCCGCCCGGTGTCGCGGGGGCGGCTGCTGGGGGTGAAGTTCGCGGCCTGCGTGATCTACAGCGTGTCGCTGGTGCTCTTTCTGGGGGTCACCGCGCTGCTGTTCGCCGGCGTCTACCGCGGGGGTCTGGGCAAGCTGTTCATCTTCATCCCCGAAGAGAACCTCTTCGCCTTCTACGACACGGGCGAGGGGTTGTGGCGTTACGCGCGGGGCGTGGGCTGCCTCGCGTTCGCCACCGTCACCATCACGTCGCTGGCTTTCATGTTCAGCTGCTTCAAGATGAAGCCCGCGGCCGCGACGATCCTCACGCTGTCGCTGCTGTTCATCGACGTGGTGCTGATGAACCTGCCCTACTTCCGCAGCCTGCGCCCCTGGTTCGCCAGCTACCACATGGGGTTCTGGGTAAGAACGTTTCACACCTTCCCGCCGTGGACCGCGATCGCGGAGTCGGTGCTGGTGCTGCTGGGGCTCAGCACCACATTCGTGGTCATCGGGGTCGCCCATTTCGTGCGGCGCGACCTGAAATAAGGTTCATCCGGTATTTTCGTAGAACAACGAAAACCGGATTGAACCGCCAAGACGCCAAGGGCGCCAAGGAAGGCCGTGGCCGATGGCTAAACGACTTCCGGCAATGGCAAGACTTCTTCACTGGCGGAGAGCCCCATGGAACTCTCCGCCAAACGATTTCGTAACACGCTTCTATTGTTGTGTTGTTCCGCCAGGCGCCTTCCTTGGCGCTCTTGGCGTCTTGGCGGTTAAAAATGCTGTGTTGTCTTAAACGGGTACACGAAAACACCGGAAGAACCTGAAATGAACGGGGGCGGGTACCGCGCGCCCGCGGCTCCCTACACTGGCCCCGATGCCCGACACCACCCCCGCCAATCGGCTCTGGCCCGACGGCAACGCCGCCACCCGCGGCTGCCTGCTGATTACCGCCGCGACCGACCCCGGCCACCACGCGGTGCTGGCCGGAGCCCTGCGCCCCGCCGATCTCTACGTGCTGGGGGCCGCGGCCGTGGCGGCCGTGCCGGGCGTACGGGTTCACGCGGTCGCGCTCGACACGTTGCCGCGCGACGCCTGGCCCGAGCGGCTGGCCGCCCCCGATTCGCCCCTGCGTCGCCTGCCCGACGGGGTGGCCCCGCGGGTCTACGACCTGACCGCCGGACCGCCGGCGCTGCGCCTGGCGTTGGCCGAGAACGTCCGCTCCCACGACCTGCGCTTCGTCATGGACGACGGCGTGCCGCACCTGCGCCCCGTGGCCGCGGAGCCGGTCCAGTGCGCGACCGACGCCGTCGAGGCGGCCCCCGCCACGCCGAAAATCGGTCGGCCCGACGCCGTGCGCACCGCGGCGACCCACGACCACATGTTTCACGCCGACGACGTGCTGGCCGGCGCGCTGCTGCGGCTGGTCTTCCCCGACGTCGTCTTCGTCCGCACCCGCGACCCGCAGCGGTGGGCCGAGGCCGACGCGGTGTTCGACGTGGGCGGGCGCTACGGCGTGGGGCTGAACGACACCGGCCCGGAGACCGGCACCGGTCCCCACGTCTACGACCACCACCAGCGTGGCGGGCCCACCCGCGACGACGGCAAGCCCTTTGCCAGCTTCGGCCTGCTCTGGCGCGAGGTGGGCGGCGACGTGTGCGCGGCGCTGCTGCCCGACGCCGCGCCGGAGATTTTGGAGAAGACCTGCGACGCGTTCGAATGCGAGTTTGTCCGCAGCGTGGACGACCACGACAACACCGGCCACTCGGACCACGCCGGGGCGGTCGGTGTCATCCAGGCGATCCGCCTGCACGGACCGGCCACGCCGCCCGGCGAAGACACGCCCGCAGCAGCCTTCGACGCCGCCTACGAAAGCGCGGTGGCGTTCGGCATCCAGATGATCCGCCGCACGCTGTACAAGCTGCAGGTACGCATCGAGACGGTGCCGAAGGTGGAGGCGGCGGTCGCCGCGGCCTTGGAGCAGAACGCGGACCACCTGGTCTTCGAGTTCGAGAGCGGAGGGGCCGGCCTGTGGAGCCCGGTGGTGCACCGGCTGGACCCGGAAGGCCGCCTGCGCTGGGTCACCTTCGACCGCGGCAACGGCTGGATCGTGCGCAACGTACGCACCGCCCGCGGGACCGAGAGCCTGTTCCCCGAGTCGTGGCGTGGCCGCGAAAACCAGGCCGCGTCGGCGGCCACCGGCGTCCCCGGCACGGTGTTCGTGCACCGCTCGGGCTTCCTGGCGGTGCACGAGACGCGTGCCGGGGCGCTCGCCCTGATCGCCGAGGCCGGGGCGCCCGCCGCCGGCTGACCCGGATGCCGTCTCATCCGCGGATCGCCCCCCGGGCCCCGAATCCCTCCGTGACGACCCCGACCCGCCGGGATCCGCGTCAGCCGCCGCCCCAGCGCCCGCGGCCCGGACCGGCCCGCAGGGTTCGCACGCTCGCCGGGACCGGGGCACCGCCCCGGTCTGCCGGGGCGCGCGCGTCGGTCAGCTTGATGACCACCACGGTAATGTCGTCGAGCTGCGGCACGCTGGGGCCCCCGCGGAAGGCGATCAGCTCGCCCAGCAGCGTGTTGATGATCGTGCGGGCCGGCTGATCGCGGTGCCCGCTGAGCAGGCGGTAAAGCGGCGCCTTGCCGAACATCTCGCCGCCGCCGGGCGGGCGCGACTCCCAGATGCCGTCGGTGCCGATAAGCAGGATCGCCCGAGGCGGCAGGTCGGTGTACGTGGTTTCGGTAAACGACCAGCCGGCCTCGACGCCGAGCGGGATGTCGTGCCCCTCGACTTCGAAGAACCGGTTCTCGTCGGGGTCGTAGACCAGCACCGGGTCGTGCCCCGCCGAAACGATCCGCAGCGTCCGCAGCGGCCGGTCGATCTCGGCATACATCAGCGTCATGAAGCGGTTGTCGGGTGAGTCGTGGAACAGCGGGTCGTTGACCGCCTCGATCAGCTCCGCGGGCGTCTGGCCGGGCCGCACGTGCGCCCGCAGCAGCGAGCGGGCGGTCGCCATGAGCAGGGCCGCCGGCACGCCGTGGCCGGTCACGTCGCCCACCGTCACCGCCAGGGTGTCAGGCTTCCATCGGGCGACGTCCAGAAAGTCGTAATAGTCGCCCCCGGTCGCGTCGGCGGGCAGGTTGCTGGCCGCCACGTCCAGGCCGGCGATCTGCGGAATCTGCTTGGGCAGCAACCCCTGTTGGATTTCGCGGGCCACGGTCATGGTCTCGGTGGCCAGCATCCGCTCCTGCAGCTGCGGGGCCATCGCATTGAAAGCCCGGCCCAGCGCGCCCAGCTCGTCGTGCCCGCCGTCGGGCACGCGGGCCTCGTAGTCGCCCGCGGCCAGACGCGTCACCGAATCGGTCAGCCGGCGGATGGGCCCGACAAATCGCCGGGCCACCAGCAGCCCGGCCAGCACCGAGCACAGCGTGACCAGGCCCAGGATCTTGAGCTGCCACCTTTGCAGTGCGCGGGCGTGGCGTTCAAACTCGCTCTCGGGCTGGATCACACCGACCACCCAGTCGCGTTGCAACATGGGGGCGTAGCCGACGATGTGGGCGACCCCGGTTTCGGAGGACACGAACCGCTGGCTGCCGCGGGCCACCGCGAGGCGGATGGTGTCGGCCTCGGCGCGGTCCAGGCCCACCGAACCGAGCGTGGCACGGCTGTAACTCCGTTCGGGGTCGATCGCCGCCAGGGCTTCGGCGGACAGCGGCCCCAGGCTGCGGTAAAGCATCTCCGGGTCGCGGTGGGCCAGCACCACCCCCATGCGGTTGACCAGCACAATGAACCCCTCTCCCTCGACGTCGGCGGTGCGGCAGATCGCGTGGATCCGCTCGCCGGCCAGCTTGAGCACCAGCACACCGATCAGCACGCCGTCGTCGTCGTGCAGCGGCCCGGAGAAGTAAACGCCCGGCCGGCCGCTGGTCTTGCCCACCACCAGGTCCGAAATATAGAAACGCCCCGCAAGCGCTTCGCGCATGTAGGGGCGGAAGTTCAGGTCCTGCCCGAGGTTTCTGGTGCTGGTCGAGGCGATCCCGATGCCCTCAGGGTCGGCCAGAAACGCAGACGCGATGTTGGGATGCGACAGGATCAGGCTTTCGAGCACCTGCTGCACCCCGGGCCGCAAGGCATCGCGGTCCTCGGGAGCCGCCGCGCAGAACTCGGACACCGATACGTTGTGGGTGTTGAAGCGGTGGAGGTGCCCGACGTCGAGGATGAGTCGGTCCAACTCTACCGCCGTCAGCCCTGCCACCTGCCGCAGGCTGCGGAGCGCCATGCCCTCCATCGCCCGCATGCCTCCCAGCACATTCATGGCGGTCAGCGCCGCGATGGGCACCAGCGACGCGAATAGCATCAGCACCCCGAGCTTCAACGCCACAGGGTACCGCACCCGAGCCGCTTGGCCGGGTCCGTGGTCGTCCGAGGTGGTTCGGGGCATCGTGTCATCCGGTGGTACGGCCCGCGCGGCGGCAAGCATGCCCGCGAGGCCGACAGGTACTCAGGCCTTGACCGCTCCATTCTAAAGCCCAGCGGGGCCCGGAGCACGGGACCGAACGTTTTGCGCCCCGGTTCGCGGCCGGACATCCAGGACCCAAGAGCCCCGGGGGCGGTGAAGCCCGGCCTGATTCATGGCCGGTTGGCAGCTACAGCAGCTTCCACCAGCGCAGCACCAGATACTCTATCACGCCCAGCACCACGAGCCCCAGACACACCCAGAAGAACGCGCCCGGCGAGTCCACCCCCGGCATGCCGCCCACGTTGATGCCCAGCAGCCCGGTCAGCAGCCCGAGCGGCAGGAAGATCGCGGCGACCAGCGACAGGATGTACATGGTGCGGTTCATGCTGTCCGAATGCCGCGCCAGCAGCTCTTCCTGGATGAGGGCCGCCCGCTCGCGGAGCGCGCCCAGGTCTTCCAGGTAGCGGGTGGTGCGGTTGGCCCACTCGCGCAGGCGGGCCCGGTCGTCGTTCGACAACGGGCCGCCGGGCAGATCGGCCAGACGCGTCACCGCCTCGCGTTGCGGTGCGAGGTAGCGAGACAGCGCAATGGCCTGGCGGCGGGCCCCCGCCAAATCTTGCCTCAGGGTCGGGCCGCGGGTGTCCAGCAGCGACTCCTCCATGTCGTCGATGCGGTTGTCCAGCGACACCACCACCGGGGCGATGCGCTCGGTCAGCGCGGCGGCCAGCCCGGTAAGCAGGCCGCCCGTGTCGCGCGGCCCCACGCCAGACTCCAGCCGGTCGCGCAGGTCCTGGGCGGCCATCAGCTTCGGGGTCCGCAGGCTGATCACGCGGTGGGCGTCAACCCACAGCCGCAGCGAGATCATGTCGTCGGGCTCGGCCCCGGGGTTGAGGTTGACGCCCCGGAGCACCACGAAGAGCCCCCCGGGGTGCGGGGTGCAGCGCGGCCGCGCATCGGCGGCCAGCAGGGCGGCCACCACCAGATCACTCAGCCCGCTGGATTCGCGCAGCCAGGTCTCGGTCTGCGGGTGCTTGCGCTCGAGGTGCAGCCACAGCGGGCCGTCGTCCGCCGACCAGGCGTCCACCCCCGCGGCGTCGGTGGTACGGGCGGCGCCCGCGCCGTCGAGCACCAGGGCACTGATCAGTCCGTCGGCGGTGTCCATGAGGGAAAACTCGGTTCAGACGAACGGCGGGAGTTGAATCGGGCGCTCAGACGCCGGCGGGCTGGGGCTCGGCGGGGGCGAGCGGGGTTGCTTCCGCGGCGGGCGCCGGCGGCAACGCCGACGCGGCCACGGCCACGGTTTTTTTCTGCCGGGCGGTGATCCACGCGCTGATCTTTTCCCGCGTGCCCTTCCACTGGCCGCCGGCCCGCTTGCCCAAGAACGTGTCGTACAACGCGTCCAGCGTCGCGGCCATCTGCGTCACCAGGCCGAAGCGGCGCTCGGCCACCTCGCGCGGGGTGCTGGCGTCGTCGAACTCGGGCAGCTGCGCGGCGCCCACGGTCATCTGGTCGCCCTGCAGGTTGAGCTGCCACTGGTACTCGGTGTCGGCCACGATCAGCCCGGCCTTGCGCGGCCACTTGCCGGTGCGCAGCGCGTCGCCGGCCTCGGGCAGGCGGGTGGGCCCCTCACCCCGCAGCGTCTGTTTGCCGGTCAGCTCCCAGGCGCAGTCCATATCGAGCGCCTGGTCGATGGCCACGAAGACCTCCCCGGCGTTCGCGGTTTCGACGCCGCCGGTGGCACCGGCGCGCTCGCCGGTCCACCACAGCCACATCAGAAACTCGTTGCCCAGGTAGTCCTTCAGGTCCACGCTCTTGGCGATCCACGGCAGCGTGGGCTGGTCGCCGTACGCGGCGGGTTCTTCTTCGTCGTCTTGACCCGCAGGCGCCGCGGGCGGCTTGGTGAACGCGCTGGGCTGCAGGTCTTCGTAGTCGCGGCTGCGGCCCTGGGCCTTGATCAGCTCGCCGGCCAGCACGCCGGCCGAAAGATTCAGCAGGTCCACCGCGAAGGCCTGCCGCATCAGCCGCGACAGGTGCTCGATCACCGTGGTGCCGCTGGCGCCGCAGTACAGCGTGCCGGTTTTAAGGTCCCACAGCAGCGGCACGATCTTGCTCTTGCGGTACTTGCCGCTGGCAAGCTCTTCCCGCAGCTGCTCTTTGGTGGTCTCGGCGGCTTCGCGCTTCTCGCTCTTGCTGGCAAAGCCGGTGGGGTTGCCCTCGGCCGCGGCCAGCTCGTTCATCACCTTATAAGCCTTCTTCACGTCGCCGGGCACCTTGTGGGTGTCCAGCCGCAGGGCGAAGTGGGCCAGGTGGCCGAAGCCGTTCTTGCTGTAGTCGAACTGCACGTCGAAGAGGTGCAGCCCGGTGGTGAAGCCCGCCTCGACCTCTTCGGGCGTGCCGATCTCGCTCTCGCGGAAGCGCGACTCATTCAGAATGCCCAGCATCGTCTCGTCGACGGACGCGGGCGCGTCGCCCTGGACGCGGAAGCGGGTGAAGGTAACTCTGCCGGTATCGAATGCCATTCGCCCAGTTTAGGGGCGGGGCGGTTCGGGTCTGGGGTGTCGCGGCGGGTGTGGAAAGGTTGGGGGGAAGGTGGCGCGCGGGCTCAAAAGCGCAAAGCGCAAAGTGAAAAGCGCAAACTCGGACGCAAGCGGCTGCAACAACTCGCGGCGTGGTACCGCGATGCTGATTTGCCCATCGGGCCGGAGGCCTGACTCAAGCAAGCTCGCTTTTCATTTTGCGCTTTGCGGGCCCGCAGGCCCCACATCCAGAACGACGCGCGCCGCCGCCAGCACCCCGTACAACCCCAGCAGCCACGCCATCGGCCCGGTGGCCAGGCCCATCACGCACAGCGGGGCGCCCAACACCGTGGCGATCCAGAACACCTGCAGGCGGAAGGCGTCGGTCCGCGGCCGCAGCGTGGGCAGCATGCACAGCAGTACGTACCCGGGGAAGAACACGCCGTACACCGTGATGAACAGCCGGTAGCCCCACTCGCCGGCGGTCAGGCCCGCGGCGGTAGCCGCATCGGTCTGCCCCAGCAGGGCGAAGGCGACGGGCAGGATCAGCAGCAGCGCCAACACGTGGCGCCGCGGGCCCGCTGCGTGCGTGGTCACCGGCTGGCCGGCCCGGGCCACCGGACGGCGCTCCGCGTCGCGGAACAGCTCGCGCAGGTGCACGGTCACCGTGAAGAAGACCTGCAGGCCGATGTGGATGCCCAGGATCGCGCGCCAAGGCGGGGCGATGCTCTCGGCGCCCTCGCCGTTCACCAGCGGCCGCAGCACGCCGGCGTACATCAGCGTGAAGACGATCATGCTGAAGAACACCACGCCGAAACCAAACACGAATGCCAACTGACCGGTACGCGGCGCTGTGGCCTGCCGGGCGCGGTGAAACGTCGGGTCCAGGTAAGGGCACAGCGCGAAACCCACCAGGAAGCCCGGAGCCAGGAACCACAGGTCGGTCAGGGGCAGGCGTTCGGGCAGCGTGTTGTTCGCCACGTCCAGCCACGCGCCGTCCAGCCGCCCGGCGGCCGAGAACGCGCCCCACGACAGCACCGCCGCGGCCACGCCGACCACCGGCAGCCAGGGGCCCACGCGCCGCCGCGCGTCGGGGATGGCCATGGCGACCAGCGGAATCAAGAGCAGCGCCACCCACGGGCCGGGGGCCAGCCAGCACACCACGTAAAATTGGAAGCCCACCGTGACCGCGCTGAAGGCGTAGAGCGCGGTGGCGTGCCGGTCGGTCAGAAAGCGGCTGACCGCGGCGCTGCGCAGCACCGTGCCCATGGCCGCCGCGCCGACCACGTTGGGCACCGCGAAGATCACCCATCCCCACACGCCCAGGTCACGCAGCAGCATGACCGGCAGGAACATGCCGATCACCCACGTCCACGAGCAGCCCAGGAAGGCGCCCCAGCGGATGACCTGCCAGGGTCCCGATCGCTCGAGCTCGCCCAGCCCGGGCAGGGGGATGTGGTGGTTTCGGGTGGGGGGCATGGGTCCCGATTTTAGGGGACACGTGGGTTCGGGCGCGGGTCTCGAGATTGTGATCCGTGGTGCGTGATCCGTGGTGCGTGATCCGTGATCCGTGGAAAACACTTTCGATCGGCAGGGCGAGCCGGGCGTCGCAAGTGATGCCGCGGCTCGCCCGAGGCTCGCCCTGCCGATCGTCGCGACGCCGTCCGTCAGGTCCGGCTCACGGATCACGGATCACGTTCCGACAGATCACGCCCCCGACCCCCGCCGCGCCGCCTTCACGGCTTCCTTCTCGGCCTGCTTGGCCTTGCGGGCGCGGAACATCGACTTGGGCGTGACGTGGAAGGTGGCGACGCTCTCGCCGACTTTGCGCTCCTTCTCGTCTTTCTTCACCACCGCCTGCAGGATCGTCATCTTCACGGTGATGTTGAACTCGTCGCCGGTGGCCACCAGCGGCTCGATGTCCTCTTCAGGGATCACGCGGTAGATTGCGGGGCCCACACAGGGGCGGCGGAACTTGTACTCCAGGTGCTTGCACACCACGGTGTAGTCGCTGCCGCAGCGTTTAAAGATGTACATGCCTCCGGCCACCTCGCTGTTCGCGAGCAACGCGGCGCCGGCCATGGCGTTGTACCAGTTCTTGTTGAAGCGGCTGAAGGGCACGACGCACTCGAACTCGCCGTCTTTGCTCAGGTCCTGGCCGCGGAACTTGATGCCCGAGCGATAGGCCAGCGGCAGGAAGATCCACGCGATGCTGCGGTGCCAGAAGTTGTTCTTGGTCGACAGCCGCGAGACCTTGCGCTCGATCCGCTGGATGAGCTTGCCCACCCAGCCGACCTCGGGGTCGTTCAGGGGCTGGCGGATGACCGTCGCCGACGCCGCGGCGGGCGAGGCGTCGGAGTCGGCGTCGGCGGACGCTTCGGTGGGGGTGGCGGGGGCGGTGCTCATCTGGTGTCGATCGGCCCGGGGCGGTTCACGGTTCCACCCCCATTCTACAGGCGGGTCCCGGCCATCCGGCGGCTCAGCGGAAGGGGTTGTTGGGACGGTACCCCGCCGTGTCGTCGTCAGCGTCATCTGCGTCGGTGTCCCCGCCGCCGCCCGCGTCCTCGCGTTCCTCGATCCAGCCGGCCTGCACCGCTTCCAGGATCTGCTCGTTGACGTTCTGCCCCGGCTCGGGGACGAAGTCGGGCAGGGCCTCGATCATCGCCCGCAGCGCGGTGAAGCGCACCGACGCCGGGTCCAGGTCGGCGTGGGCCTCATCGAGCGCGAGCACGATGTCCTCGATGTCGGTCCAGCTGAAGGTCATGACTCAGTTTGGCAAGCAGGGGAACGGCGTGGGTCGGCAGGGCGAGCCTCTGGCAAGCCGCGCGTCACAGGGAACGCGCGGCTTACCTGCTTGTTCGAGTGCGGCCTTCCGGCCGCATGCTTCGCCTCGCAATGAACCATCTGACACGGTTTATTGCAGGTTCACCGGCATCACGACGTACAGGAAGTTCGGCCCCGAGCGGATCACGCCCGGCTTATTCGATCCCTTGAGCTCCAGCTGCACTTCGCTCTCGTCGACGACCTTCAATGCGTCCAGCACGTAGGCGGGGTTAAACCCGATCTCCACGTCCTCGCCGTCGTAGGCGGTGAGCGGCACCTTGATCTCGGCCTCGCCCATCTCCGGAGCGCGGCTGCTGAGCGTCAGGCCGTCGGCGGTGAACGCCATGCGCACGCCCTTGGACTCCTCGTTGGTCAACAGGGCCGCGCGGCGGGTGGCCGACACCAGCACGTCGGTCGCCACGGTCGCCTTTTTGTCGCCGTCTTTGGGGATCACGTCGCCGTAGGGCGGGAAGTTGCCTTCCACCAGGTTGGCGCCCAGCACCGCCTGATCGGTCTTGAAGAGGATCTGGTTTTCTTCGACCCGCACCTGCACGGACTCTTCGGCGTCGTCAAAAAGCTTCAGAAGCAGGGTGAGGGCCTTGGTGGGCACGATGGCCGACCGCGTTTCCGTGCTGTCGGTCTTGCAGGTGCCCCGGGCCAGCGCCAGGCGGTGGCCGTCGGTGGCCACGACCACCAGCTTCTTGCTGACGCGCTCCACCAGCACGCCGTTGATGGCGTAGCGGCTGTTCTCGCGGGCGGTGGCGAACAGCGTCTGCGCGACCATCCGGTGCAGCTCGCCGGCGGGGATGGTGAAGTCCGCGTCGCCGGTGAACGCGGTGACGGCGGGGAAGTCGGTGGGGGGGTGGCCGAAGACCTTGAACTTGGAGTCCTGCCCGGTGATGTGGGCCACGTCCTGCTCGGTGGATAGCGTGAGCGTCGCGTCGACCGACTCGCGGACGATCTGCTGCAGCTTGTCGGCGGGGATGAGGGCCTCGCCGGGCTGCTCGACCTCTACCCGCGGGGTGGCCAGCCGCACCGACACCTCGGTGTCGGTGCCCTCGAGCACCAGCCCCTCGTCGGCGCTGGCGGTCAGCTTCACGCACGTCAGCACGGGTTTGGGGGTGCGGGAGGCGATCACGCCGCCCACCAGGCCCAATGAGCTCACCAGAGCTCCACGATCGCAGATTACCTTCATATGCACGGTTCCTTTTACCCGCGCAACGTACGCGCCACGGGCCCGTCGGGCAAGCCGCGGGGCCGGTTTGCCGCCCGGGGGGCTGGACGCCCGGGCCGGGGTCCGCTAGCCTACGCGGCTCGCCACGCCGGCCCCCCGGTGCGGCCGTCCGCCGAAACCATCCCGCCACCCCCCAACGCGGCCCGGCCGCCGGAGGCCACCCATGGGCGCCAAAACCAACGTACTCAAGACCCACAAGGGCCTCGCCAAACGAGCCAAGCTCACCGCCAAGGGCAAGGTCAAGTTCGCCAAAAGCGGCAAGAACCACATCAACAGCCACATGGACGGCAACACGCTGCGCAACAAACGCCGCAAGCTCGTCTGCAAGGTCGGCGACCGCAAGTACCTCGAAGGCCTGCTGCACCGCCGCGTCGAGCCCAAGCGGGCGTCGCGGCCGGCCGCCCCCGACGCGGCCTGAGCTGCGAAACGATCCGCCCCGTGGGCTCGCCTCACGGATCACGGATCACGCTCCACCGGAGCAGCTTCGTCACCGGAACCGAGCCGCGACGCAGCCCCACCGAAGATCACCCCCACCCGTCTGCGTGCCGGGCCAAGTGAGTCGTTCCGGACCGTTTCCGGGCCGCGGCTCCCCCGCCCACGCGACCAGGAGTTTGCACCATGCCACGTGCACAGAAGGGCGCCGCCCGGCGTCAAGCCAAGAATCGCTGGTTCAAAAAAGCCAAGGGCAACCGCGGCGCCCGCCGAACGCAGTGGCGTCGCGTGCAGGAAGCGGTCATCCGCGCCGGCGTCAACCAGTACACCGACCGCCGCCTGATCAAGCGCGAGTACCGCGCCCTCTGGATCACCCGCATCAGCGCCGCCTGCAAGATGCGCGACCTCAACTACAGCCGCTTCATCGCGGGGCTCAAGGCCGCCCACATCGACCTGAACCGCAAGATGCTCAGCGAGATCGCCATCCACGACCCCAAGGCCTTCGACCTGCTGGTCGAGAAGGCCAAGGGCGCCGTGGCCGCCGCCGCGGCGTAAGCCGCCGGTGAGCCGGGCAGACCGTTGACGGCCCGCGCTTTGTGCGCGGGCCGTTGTCGTAGAGGAGTGCTGGCGAGGTGTCAGGCGCCAGGTGCTAGGTCCTGGAGAGACGCAAGCGTGGTCACCGCCCGCGCCTTTGAGCCGGCGTCAGCGCTCTTCCTGACACCTAGGACCTAGGACCTAACACCTTCGTAGCACCCCCCCCCAGCTATCCTGCCCCTTAGTCACCGCCCTCACTCCAACCTCAAAGACGCTCCATGACCGACCGCGCCACCCAGGACGCCGCCCTCTCCCGCGAATCGTGGCGGCTCTTCCGCATCCTTTCTGAGTTCGTCGACGGCTTTGAGGCCATGTCGGCGGTGGGCCCGGCGGTCAGCGTGTTCGGCTCGGCCCGCACCCGGCCCGAAGAGCCCGGCTATCAGCAGGCGGTGCGCTGCGGAGAGATGATCGTGAAGCGGGACCTGGCCGTCATCACCGGCGGCGGCCCGGGCATGATGGAGGCCGCCAACAAGGGCGCTTTTGAGAGCGGCGTGGCCGGAGCCAAGAGCGTGGGGCTGAATATCGAGCTGCCCTTCGAGCAGGCGCCCAACCCCTACCAGACCCACCCGCTGATGTTCCGCTACTTCTTCATCCGCAAGGTGATGTTTGTGAAGTACGCCGCGGGCTTCATCATCTTCCCCGGCGGCTTCGGCACGCTGGATGAGCTCTTCGAAAGCCTCACGCTGATGCAGACCCAGAAGATCCAGGAGTTCCCCGTGGTGCTGGTCGGCAAAGACTTCTGGGGCGGCCTGATGGACTGGGTCAAGGGCACGCTGGTCGACAAGTATCAGACCATCAGCCCCGGCGACCTGGACCTGTTCCACCTGACCGACTCGGAAGAAGAAGCCGTGGACTACGTCACCAAACATTTCGACCGCGACAAGTGGAAGAAGCAGGTGCGGCCGACGATCCCCGGCCCGCGGCTGGACACGATCGACTGATCGGCTCTCGGCGACGCTCGGCCGCGGCGTTGCCGGCGCGATAGGGCGGGCCGGGCGAGGTGTCAGGTCTTAGGTCTTAGGAAGACGCGAGCGTTGCCACCCCCCGCGGCTCAGTACCCGCGTCAGCGTTCTTCCTAAGACCTAGGACCTAGGACCTAACACCTAACACCTTCGTAGCATGGTCTCACACCCGACAACCTCTCTTAATACAAGCCACCCCGCCCAAGAACGACCATGAAAACCGCCATCATCGGCTGCGGCAACATCAGCACCCAGTACCTCGAACGCGCGCCCGCGTTCGGCGTGCTCGACATCGTCCGCGTCGCCGACCTGGACGCCGACCGTGCCCGGGCCCAGGCCGAAAAGTACGGCGTGCCCCGCCACGGGTCGGTCGATGACGTGGTCTCCGACGCCGACGTCGAACTGGTCATCAACCTCACCATCCCCGCCGCCCACGCGCCGATCGCGCTGCGGTGCATCGACGCCGGCAAGCACGTCTACGGCGAGAAGCCCCTGGCCGTCACGCGCGAAGAAGCGAGCTCGATGCTCGACGCGGCCAAGGCCCAGGGTGTCCGCGTGGGCAACGCCCCCGACACCTTCCTGGGCACCGGCCACCAGGCCGCGCGGAAGCTGATCGACGACGGAGCGATCGGCACCCCCACCGCCGCCATGGGCTTTATGGTCTGCCCCGGCCACGAGAGCTGGCACCCCGACCCCGAGTTCTACTACGCCCCGGGCGGCGGGCCGATGCTCGACATGGGGCCCTACTACCTCACCGCACTGATTAACCTTCTGGGACCGATCGACCGGGTGAGCGCCGAGGCCGGCATCCAGATTAACCCGCGGACGATCACCAGCGAGAAGAAGAACGGGAAGGTGGTGCAGGTCGCCACGCCCGACCACGTCGCCACGAACCTGCGCTTCGCCGGCGGCGCGATCGGCACCGTCGTCACCAGCTTCGCAGGCCACCAGGCCACCCACGACACGACGCGTCCCATCACGATCTACGGCACGAAGGGCACGCTGAAGGTCGGCGACCCCAACGGCTTCGACACCGCGCCCATGCTTTACACCACCGGGCAAACGGGCGGCGGAGACGGCGACGACTACGCCGAAGCGGCCACCCCGCACGCCCACCCCAACGGCCGCTCGCTGGGCGCCGCCGACATGGCACTGGCCATCAAGGCCGGTCGCCCGCACCGCGCCTCGGGCGAGCTGTCGCGCTCGGTGCTGGACATCATGCTGGCCACTCTGGAGTCGAGCGAGCGTGGGGAGTACATCACGATCGACAGCGCGGGCGTGGAGCGCCCGTCGATGATGGACGTGGCGGGAATGGCATGACGCGGCGGTTGCCTCAGGCAGGGTGGGTCAAGGGCCGCCGGACCCACCTTTGACCGACTTCGCGGGGCCTTCGGCACAGGGTCCAGAGTGGATCCGCGGCGCGGCAGGGTGGGTCCGCAAAGCCTCGACCCACCCTGCGAAAACCGCCGAGCGCTTTGCGGCTTAGTAGAGCCGCCGCAGCTCCGCCCCGGGGTAATAGAACTTCAAGATCGCCGCGTAGCCGTGCCCCGCCTCGGCCATCGCCTTGGCGCCCCACTGGCTCATGCCCACGCCGTGGCCGTGGCCGCGGCCGTTGCTGAAGACCACCTGGCGGGCGTTGAGGGCAACATCGACGTGGCTGCTGAGCAGGCGGTCGGCTTTGTCGAGCACGGGCAGGCCGGCGCCGGCGCGAGCGCCGGAAAAATTGCCGGCCTGGCGGAAGCCCTCGGCGTCGATCACGAAGGCGGCGCCGGTCTCGTCGGTCACACGGAACGAGGCGGGGCGCTTGACGCGGTTGAGGGTGGCCACCTCGATGCGGGTGACGGTGCCGATCGCCGCGACCGCGTGCTTCTCGCGGGCGCCCCAGGCGGCGAGGCGGCGCGAGTAGGCGACACGGTCACGCACGACCGGTCCCCAGCGGTAGGTCGGGCTCTGCTTGTCCCACGCGCCGTGTTCGCGGGCCCGCAGCGGCGGCAGGTCGGGGCCGCGGCCGGGGAAGGCGAGCGCGGCATCCTGGCCCAGCCCGCCGCTGCTGCTGGCGAAAAAAGCCGGCAGCACGCGGCCGTCGCAGACCAGCATGACGCCGCGGGTGTCGTTCACTGCGGCCAAGGCCTTAGGGTTCTTCGACTGGCCGCCGTAGACCTGGCTGGCCTCGGTGGATTCCAGGTCGAAGCCGCGGGCCGGGTCGCGACGGGCCAGCGCCACCTCCCACAGGGCATAGGACCGCGCGGCGACGGCCTGGGCGCGAAACGTCTCTTCGGGCCACGACGCGTAGAGTTCGCGCTCCAGCACGCCGGCCAGGTAGGTGTCCAGCGGCACGTGGTTGACCGCGTGGAAGTGGTCGGCGTGATCGGCGGGTTCCAGCACGATCTGCCGCGGGTAGGCGTTGCCGCCGCAGGTCACCGGCCCCGGGGCGGCGGCGCTGACGGCCAGCCGCGGGAGACGCCAGCGCACCCGGCCCCCGCGGGCGTCGGTCAGCTCCCACGCGTCGCCCTTGCGGAGCACGGTGACCGGCGCGGCGTAGCGGTAGGGCCGGGCCCCGGCGCCCGCGCTGATCTCCAGCTGCGACCCCTCGAGCACGCCGAGGGTGACGGTGGTCAGGCCCGTGCCCACCCGCACCCGCACCGCCGGCTCGGCGTTGATCTCGCCCACCGGCATGCCGCGGTGGGGCGGCGGCGGGGGAAGGGCCGGGGCGGTGGCCGGCACGCCGCCGGGTGACAGCGGGCGGGAGGGCGCGGGGGCGGCAGACGGCGTGGACCGCCCGAGGGTCGGGGCGTCGGGGGTGGCCGGCCACGCCGTCGGGGGCGCGGGGGCCGGGCCCTGGGCACGGCAGCCGCTGCCCGGCAGTCCGACGCCGAGGCCGACCATGGCGGCACACAAGAGCGGGATCAGGCGACGCGCAACCGGTGGGCGGTGAAGCATGAACGCAGTGTCGCAGCGTGAACGGCTGCGGGCAATCCGCCGCGTACTACACTCGGCCGATGCTCACCGAACCTCGTCCCGCCCGCTGGATCTTGAACGACGGGGCCGCCTCCTCGGAATCGCACCACCGCCAACCGCTGCTGGAGCGGATCATGGCCCAGCGCGGCCACGTGGGGCCCGCGGCGATCCAGCGGTTCCTGCACCCGAAGCTGACCGACCTGAACGCGCCCGGCGACCTGCCCGGCTGCCGCGTTGCGGCCGAGCGGCTGGCCCGTGCGGTGAAAGAGGAACAGCCGGTGGTGGTCTACGGCGACTACGACGTGGACGGGGTCACCGCCTCGGCGATCCTGTGGCACACGCTGCGAAAACTGGGGCACGAGGCGGTGAGTTGCTACGTGCCGCACCGGCTGGACGAGGGCTACGGCCTGAACGCAGAGGCCCTCGAAAAGTTCGCGCAGAGCGATCCGAAGCCGCTGATCGTGACGGTGGACTGCGGCATCACCGCCGTCGCGGCGGCGCGGCGAGCCGGGGAGCTCGGCCTCGAGCTCATCATCACCGACCACCACCAGTTCGACGCGGACGATCTGCCCGAGGCGGTCGCGCTGGTGCACCCCGAACTCTCCCGGGGAGCGGCGTCTGTTTCGGCAGCGGACGGGTCGGGGGCGGAAGCCTCTTCTGCCCCCGACCCGCCCGCGCCCGCATCCGCGTCCCCCCTGTGCGGCGCGGGGGTGGCCTTCAAGGTGGCCTGGCAGACCGCTCGCACCTTCTACAACGCCGACCGCGTGCCGCGCGACGTGCAGGAACTGCTGCTGGACCTCACCGCGTTCGCCGCGCTGGGCACGGTGGCCGACGTGGTGCCCCTGACCGGCGAGAACCGCGTGATCGTGGTGCACGGCCTGTCGCGCATCAAGCACACGCGCTTCGTCGGGCTCAACGCGATGATCGACGCCGCCGAGCTGCGGGCGCAGAAGGTGGACGCCTACCACGTGGGATTCGTGCTGGGCCCGCGGCTGAACGCCTGCGGCCGCATGGGCCACGCGCGGCAGGCCGTCACGCTGCTGACCGACGCCAGCGCGATTCAAGCTAAAGAGCTGGCTGCCTTTCTCACCCGGGAAAACGACCTGCGGCGCCAGACCGAGCGAGCGATCCTGGCCGAGGCGATCGCGATGGTGGACGCGGACGGCCACGCCAGCGACGACCGCCGCGCGCTGGTGCTCGCGAAAGAGGGCTGGCACCCTGGGGTCATCGGCATCGTCGCGTCGCGCCTGGCCGAGCGTTACCACCGCCCGGTCGTGATGCTGGGCATCGACGCCGCGACCGGTGAAGCAAAAGGCTCCGCCCGCAGCGTGTCGGGCCTGGACCTGCACGCCGCGATTTCCGCCTGCGACGAGCACCTGATGAAGTTCGGCGGCCACGCCATGGCCGCGGGCATGTCGCTGGGCCGGGGCGCCATCGACGCCTTCCGCGACGCGCTGGTGGAGCAGGTCAATCAGCACCTGGCCGCCGACGACCTGGCCCAGCGCATCCGCCTGGACGCCGACGTGACACTGGGCGAGTGCAGCGCGGCGCTGTTCGATGCCCTCGAACGCATGGGCCCGTTCGGCTGCGCGAATCCCGCGCCAAGGCTGCGCATCCGCGGGGCGATCACCGCCCGCCCCGCGCAGCGCATGGGCGGCGGCGGCAAACACCTCAGCGTGTCGCTGCGCGGGGCCGACGGCGGGGCGGTCCGGGCGGTGGGCTTTGGACTGGGTGATCGGGCCGATGACCTGCCCGCGGGCGTCGCGGTGGACGTGGCCTTCAAGCCCTCGCTCAACCACTGGCGCGGCGTCACCAGCCCCGAGCTGCACCTGCTGGACATCCGCCCGGCTGGGGGCGAGGGGTGAGCCGGTCGCACAACTTCAAGGCATTTATCGCGAAGTTGAGTGGTGGGGGCTGATGGCTTTGCATTGTTACTTGTGACGCCGTGCAGGGCCATGTTTTAGACACCAAGTTGGCAAGGCAAGGCGGACCCGACGCAGGCGGCAGGGAGAGCCGCGGTGTAGGTCAGTTCGTTGGCGTAGGGCTGTTCCCTGAGCGTTCACGGCAGGGTTGACCTCAGCCGTCAAATGAACCAATAAGTTTCCCCTTTAGAGCAGCTTGCGTATTTATTGGCAGGCAGAGCGTCGGCGAGCGGTGTCGTGGCGAGGAGGTTGAAGCAGGCGACCCCGGAGGGTCGGCGATGGAAACCGACGCCGCCACGGCGTCGTGTAGCCAGTTCGGACTGCCAAGAAATACGCAAGCTGCTCTAGTTCGCAGGCGGCCCCCTGATGGGCGCCATGGCCTTCAGGGCTTGTTTTTCCTCGGACTCGTATGGCCTGAAGGCCGTGGCACCCGAGAACATATTTTGATCCGTAGGTACTTCTCGAACATCGGATTGAAACCCGTGCGCGTAGACGCACGTCGATGCGCCGACTCTCCCGTCCGCTTTGCGTCGGCTCTTCCTTGCCTTGACAGCTTGGTGTCTGCAACCAGGCCTTGTCGCGCGGTAAGAGCGGTGACGCCAGATCGAACGGGCTCTGCAACTCAACTTCGCGATAAATGCCTTGGCGTTGCCCGACCCACGAAGAACCCAAGCGTCAGCCCACCGACGGCGCCGCCCGCACCGACGCCTCGTCGATCTCGAAGCAGTCGGCCGGCGCAAAGTGAAACAGCCCCGCGACCACGTTTGAGGGCACCTGCTCGACCCGCGTGTTGAGGTCACGCACATTGGCGTTGTAGAACCGGCGGGCCGCCTGGATGCGGTCCTCGGTGATGGCCAGCTCGTGCTGCAGGGCCAGGAAGTGGTCGCTGGCCCGCAGCTCGGGGTAGCCCTCGCTGACCGCGAAGAGGGTGCGCAGCGACCCGGTCAGCGCGCTCTCGCGCCGGGCCTGTTGGTCGGGGGACACCGACGGATCGGTCGCGGACACCGCCTCGCCGCGGGCCCGGGCGACCTGCTCGAACACCGATACCTCGTGGGCGGCGTAGCCCCGGCACACCTCCACCACACAATCAGCCCCAGCGCGGCTCCACCGACGACCAGCGGGACCAGCTGTTCGAGTCCCTCGTTCACGGGCGCGGTTTCCTCACGACGCCGCACCCGGGCGGGGGATCGGGAACTCCGCGAGGTTCAGCCCGTCGCCAACCTCGGCCTGCAGCCCGACCAGCCGGTCGAACATCGCCGCCGCCCTGGCCCGCTGATCGGCGTCTTCCGACAGGTCGTGCATCTCCCACGGGTCTTGGGCGACGTGGAAGAGCTGGCGGCGCCCCAGGTGCGGGTAGACGATCAGCTTGTGGTCGGTGTCGCGGACGCTGCGCTGGAAGTCGCGGTAGAAGCAGAAGGTCTCCGCGTGTGCGACCGCGGACGCGTCGCGCATCAGCGGCACCAGGCTGGGGAACTCCACCGATGCGGGGGTCGCCACGCCCAGCAGCTCGCCGGCAGTCGCGCAGGCGCTGTGCTGGCAGCACAGCGCGTCGCGCCGTTCGCCCGCGGGCACGCCGGGGCCCGCCGGGGCCCGCCCAGATCAGCGGCACACGCGTGCTGTGGTCGTAGAGGTTCTGTTTGCCCATCAGCCCGTGCTGGCCCACGGCCAGGCCGTGGTCGGCGGTGAAGCAGACGACCGTGTCGTCGGCCTGCGCGTTGGCGACGACCATCAGCAGGTTGGGGCGGGTGGCCATAACGGGATCCGATCCGAACGGGCGCGTGCAGACGGGAGACGGACTCAGAACGGCGCGGCGTCGTCGGCGAGCTGCGGGTACGCGAGGATCCACGCCGCGGGCACGCTGAGCCGCAGCGGCGCGGCCCCCGAGTCGACCCAGCCCACATCGGGGCCCGGGGTCGGGGCCACGCGGGCGCTGCCGGTCAGCGGGTTGACCGGGTCGGTGGTCAGCAGCGGGGGGGTGGCCCGCGTGAGCGCGTCCCAGCCGGCGCTCAGGTCGGGTGCCGCGCCGCCGTGCGTGGCGGCGTAGGCCTCGGACTGCGCCCGCACCACGTTCAGCCGGGTGAGCGCCGCGTTCAGCAGGTCGTCGGCCAGCTGGGCGGCCCCGCCCACCACCGTGTCGGCCGGCGGTTCAAACACGGCGAGTGTGTGGTAGCGCTTGCCGGTCGGGTCCCAGGCCAGCATCTTCAGCGCGTCGCCGGACGTGGCGAACTCGGTCACCAGCTTGTACCGGGCGCCGTCGACCGAGCGGGCCAGCGCCCAGCCGGTCGCGCGGAAGGTGGTCTCCAGATTGACTCGCATCGCGTCGAGGTGGGTGGCCGCCAGGCCACCGCCGTCCAGCACCCAGCCCGCTTCGGCCTCATCGGGCTTCTTTTCGACGTAGCGGGCCCACACCTCGGCGTGGCCCGCCGGCGCCGCCGGCGCCGCGGGCGCGGTGGGCGCGGTGGGCGTGGCCCCCGGTTCGGGCGCCCCCGCGGGTGCGCCGCGGTCGCACGCGGTCAGCGGCAGGGCTGCGAAACCGGCCACGAGCAGGAAGCAGCGGGGAATCAGCACGGGGCGTGGCTCCAGACAGGAAACAAGCGGCGGAAAGCGATCGCGGACACCGGGCGGCACCGGGGCGGGCCCCGTGACCTCACAGCTTAAGTCGCTCCTCCCGCGACGGGGGAGACCGCCCCGATCTCCACCTCGTTGGCGTCGTCGCCCCCACCCAGCGCCGCGGCCACGTCGGCCCGCGCGTAGCGGGTGCCGCCCACCCGGTAGGGGTTGGCTTCGGTGCCGGTCGCCGTCAGGGCGGTGCCGTTGACCGTCAGCGACGGGGCGGCGGCCGCGCGGAAATGCGCCCGCACGGGCCGGCCCTCCAGGGTCAAGGTCGCCTCCAGTCCGCCGCCGAGCAGCCTCGCGGGCAGCTGCGGATCGACCACCAGTTCACCGAACTGCGGCCGCAGCCCCAGCAGGTGCTGCGCCACCAGGCCGACGTAGATGCCCGGGCCCGAGGAGTACAGCCGCCAGCCCCCGTCCACCGGCACGTCGCCGCGCATCAGGCCGTCGTAGCGGTCGGCCGCGTCGTAGCGGTCCGCCACCGCGGCGTCGCTGCTGCTGAAGTACAGGTTGGCCTGGCGGGGGTTGGCGTTTATGACCGTGTCGGCGATCGCGACGGGGCAGACGGTGAGCAGGGCCTCGTAGAGCCCCTCGGCGTCGCCCAGCACCGCCAGCGTCTGGGCGTAACGCAGGTGGGCGTGGACGTACATGATGCCGACCTCGCGGCCGAAGAAGCTGGCCGACTCGCTGCGCTGAAAGTGCGTCATCGGACCGCCGCGGTAGACCGGCGGCCGGTCCATCAGCCGCGCACCGTCGGGGGCGAGCAGGTGCTGTTTGATGAGCGCGAGGTGCGACGCGGCTTCGTCGGGCGTGAACAGCTCGCTCAGCACGCCGCGGATCATCGGCAGCAGGCGGTAGGTCACCCCGGTGGTGGTGTCGCTGGGGTGCAGCAGGTGGTCGGGGCCGTCACCCTGAAGGTAGAAACCTGCCGCGACGCCGTCCTTCATGACGCGGGAGTGGAAGTCGTCGCGCACACGGTCGGCCTGCGCGTTCAGCTGGTCCGCGCGTTCAGTTTCGCCGTTCTGGGCGACGGCGCCGGCGAAGCGGCGCAGCGCCATGTGGTACAGGCCCGCGGTCCAGCCGCTGGCCATGCGCGACGTGAGACTCGGGTCGGCGGGCTGCAGGCTGTCGTTCCAGTCGCCGTGGCCGTAAGCCGGCAGCGCGGTGCCGGGCAGGCAGGCCTCGGCCACGGCGGCCAGCGCGCGCTCGAGGTGCCCGCGTACGGTGTCGGCGTCGTGGGTGGGGGCGTGCGTCTGCGCGTCGAAGTAGGGCAGCTTCTCGTCCAGGAAGCCGAAGTCGTTGCTGGCTTCCAGGTACTGCGCCGCGGCGAGGATCGGCCAGAACGGCACGTCGCCGTGCGCGTGGTCGCTGGCGATCTGCGCGTAGGGCGGGTGCATGTACCACTGCGGCCAGCCGCCGTCGTGGTCGCGTTGGCTGGCGAACACGTCGCACAAAATGGTCCGCGCCGCGGCAAAGTCGCCCCGCCCCAGCAGCCACTCCAGCGGGCCCTGGCACACGTCGCGCACGCCCCAGGCCGCGCCGCCGTACTGCTCCAGCCCGTGGGGGGCGCTCAGGTGGATCCCCGCGCAGTGCTCGAACCACGGCAGCGCGTCGGCCAGGGCCGCGGCGGGGCCGTCGGTCTCCAGCCGCAGCGGGGCGGGCACGTGCGAGACGGGGTCGGCGTCGCGCGGGTCGTTCGTCAGCGCGCCGCCGATCGAAAAGCGGATCTGCGTGCTGGCACTGGTCGTGGCGGTCGCCCACGGCAGGTCACCCAGCTGACCCATCGACTCGACCTGATCCGGCTCATCGAAGGTCAGATCGAACGATGCGTCGGGGTACGCACCCGCGAAGAGCGTGTCGGCGGCGGGGCGGAAGTGGATCGCTCCCGCATCGGGGTCGGCGGTGAAGGCGCCGGGCTTCTCGTGTTCGCGGTCGCCGCACACCAGGTGGGCGGTCATCTTTACCGCGACTGCCGGGCCGTCGGTCGCGAAGACCGCGAAGGTCATCCGACCGCCCGAGGCGCGGCTGACGACCTCAAACGTTCCGCGTTCGTGCTTGTAGACCCACCGCGCGTCGTCGATGCCCATGTCGAAAAGCGACGGCACACCGAGTCGTTGCCAGGTGTCGTCGCCGTCGATCCGCACGCTGAGCCGCAGCCCCGAGTCGTGGACGATGCCGTGGGGGTCGCGGGCGACCGACAGCAGCTTGTTGAAACTGGTGTGGCCCAGGCACACGTGGCTGGCGAAGACCCCGTGCGCCCACACCGTGCTGCACAGCGGCGCGTCCGCGGCGTCGGCCGAGGGCACGGGCGTGCCCCCGGTACGCAGCAGGTGGCCGTGGCGGCGTTTGACGCGGGACTCTTTGAGGCGCGTCACCGCATGGCGTTCACTGCCGTGGAAGAAGCTGGCGGACTGCCCGTCAAGGGTTTCGACGTGGCGGTGCGGGCCCGGGCACCAGGCGGCGAGGTTCTCGGGGGTGGGGGGCCACGTGGCGAGCAGGGGGATTGCCGAAGCGGGGCGGTCTTGACCCTGCGGGTCAACCACGGGCGGGACGCCCGTGCCACCAAGAACGGAGGTGAAGCCGTCGGTGACAAGCAGGCCCAGGTCCGCTTCCGTCGTCGCCGCCGGGTGATCCGCCACGAACCGGCCCGCGAACCGGATCGGCTCGCCGCCTTCCCGCATGGTCGCGCACAGCCCGTGCATCGACCACTCGTGCTGCAGCACCTCTGCGGGCCAGTCGGTCTGCGCGAGCAACTCGGGCACGCCGGTCGTCCGGTGCGAGGTCCCGAAGAACTGCAGCCCGTCGGTCACCGCGCCCGACGCGCCACCGACGCAAGCGTGCATCACCCACGGGTGTCCGCCTGGCTGACTCAGGTTCTGCCGCGCGGCCAGCACCAGCCCGTGCGCGGGATGCGTCAACACGCGGTGGTCGACGTACTGGCTGGTGTACGCCTCGTTGTTCTGGCTCTGCCCGCGGCTGGCGATGCCCACGTCCTGCACCAGCACGGCGTCGAAGGACGCGGTGCCCGCCCAATCAACCGTCCAGCACCACGCGGTGGCTTCCGGGTGCAGGGCCAGCGTCAGGGCGTAGGCCGCCCCGGCAAAGTCGCCCCGCCAAACGATCGCGTCGTCTTCGACGGCGAGCGCCGCCCCCTCCAGCAGATCGCTGACGTCCGTCACCCGGCCGCGTTCGACTTTGCGGCCGTACAGCTTCGTCGCCCCGCCCCCCACCGGCGAGCCCACCAGCAGGTTGACCATGACGGGCCCGACAGAAAGCGTTTCGAGAGCGCCGTTTGCCAGCACCCGCACCGTCACACCCGACGGGCTGGAGAGGGTGTGTCCGGCAAAACCGGTTTCATCGACGTAGCGGTGTTCGGGCATGGCGGGTCCGGGGCAAGGCAGGCGGGGTGGTGGGGCGGAGCGCCCGATCAGGTCGCGGCCCAGCCTAAACCATCCCGCCCGCCGAACATCGAATCCGATTCGCATTGCCCCTGCATCCGGGACCATGGACTTATCGTGCGAACCCGCTCGCTCGACGCTGTTCTCGGGGGTCTGCTGCTCCAGGCGGCGGCCGCGAGGGCCGGGGTCAGCGAGGTGACCGGGGCGAGCGGCCGGAGCGCGGCTCGCGCGGGGGCGACCGGCCGCCGCCGCGGCGATGACGCGCTCATACCCCCGACATCCCCTGGAAACGCCGCCACGCGCTCAGCTGCCCCAGGTGGAAGCCCTCGTGGTGGATCAGCAGGTAGCCCAAAACACTGCCCACCAGCGGGAACTTTTCCTGCCAGCGTGGAACCGGCATCTTGTGCATCAGCACCGCCAGGTGCGCGTCGTCCGACCCCAGCCGGTCGAGCGCCGCCAGGATCGCCTCGCCGCCGCCGAGGTAGTCCGACACCACCTGCTCCCAGGGCCCGTACACCCCCGGGTCGTGCTCGGGGGACGACAGCATGCCGAAGCGGTGGTGCTTGGGGTCCTCGGGCGTGCGTCCGGCCAGCAGGTCCAGCACCACCGGGTGGTAGGCCGACAGGTGCCGCAGGATCCACGCCGGGTGGTTCACCCCGGCCACGGGCTGCACCGTCATGTCGCGGGCATTCACCCCCGCCGCCAGCTTGCGGCCGAGCGTGAGGTTGGCCTGGAATCCGATCCGCAGGTTGGTGATGAGCAGCTGTTGCATGCTTCTAAGGTAACAACGACCTTTCCATCAGCCACGCGTTTCAGCAACCGCGGTCATTCCCACGATCCGATGCCGGCCGCGCGTGACGTCGGTGGCGTTGTGCACGGGGACAACCAAACCACGCAGAGATCGTCCGGAAACCCGAGGCCGGGAGCGGGTCCGGGTTTGACCCCGGTGGCTGAGCCTCGATCAATCCGTCGCCAGGTGGTCGGGTCGCTTGCGACGCCATCGCCTCGCGTCTCGCGCCACCTGCGACCCCCGGGCGAGATTCGCTGCGCGGCGCCCTGCGGGCGTCGAACCCGCGTGCGCCCGCAAAGCGGGCGGCGGGCTCGAATCCCGCCTTCTCGATCTACGAAAAAGCCCACGTCTTTAACTTGGGTAAGTCAAGGGCGTGGGCTCAGGCGGAGAGGGCGGGATTCGAACCCGCGGTACGGGTAATACCCGTACGACGATTTAGCAAACCGTTGCCTTCAGCCACTCGGCCACCTCTCCAGGTGGGGCAGGTCCCGGTTCCGCGAGCAGAACCGGCGTGCCCGGGGGCGTGACGCCCGGGGAGCTTAACCCCCTTCGGGGTTGGGCGTCCCGGGCAATGGCGATGACAGGACTCGAACCTGTGACCGAGGGCTTATGAATCCCTAGCTCTACCAACTGAGCTACATCGCCGCGACGCGGCATTGTAATCCCCCCCGCCCGCGGGGCAAGCGGCTCGGCGCCACCCGCGTCGCCGCCCCGGGCCGGCGGGCTGCGCCCGCGGGGGCCCGGGGCGGCGACGCGGGTGCCTTCTCGTCCGCTTCCGCCCTGCGGGCGGGGCGGGGCGAGACCTTCAAAACATGGGGCCGTTTGGTGTTTAGCCGAAGACCCTCCCGGGGTGCGGGGGCGCGGCCCCCGCGCGGCCGTTGAGTGGGTCGTTGTTCGCCGTGGAGACGGGGGGCGGGCCGCCGCCCCCCGTCTCCACGGCGAACAAGGGTCCGCGAGAAGCCGCCCCGCGGCGGGGGAGCAATTCACGGCTGACGCCGCCAAATCCCGATACCAACCCTCACCTGCATGGAGGCAGTGTTTATGGGATGGACCGGTCAACGTTCGGCATCCGAATGCCCGCACATCAACGGTGAGGATCACCGCTGTGATGGACGTCTGACGCTGCGGCGTCTGGACGAGGCGTTCTCGTATTGCCTCGGGACGTACCACCTGTGTCCCGCCTATCAGCACCTCTCCTGGGAGCAGCAGGACCGTGAAAGCCAAAGCCCGCATCAGCCCGAACGCCCGGCCGTCCGCACCTTCCGCCGCCCGTCGCCCCGCGACGCCGTTGCGGTCACTCTTACCCTCGATCGCCAACCAGTCGGCGGGCGACTCGGCGGCGGGCGTCGCGGTGGCGGCTCCACCCCGGCCCAAACCGGTGTCGCGCTTCGAGGGTCCGGTTCGTGAGTTCCTGACCTACATCCGTATCGAGTGCGGCTTCTCGCCGGCGACGATCGCGGCCTACGGCGGCGACCTGCGGGACCTGTGGGTGTGGATGGTGGAACGCAAGCACCGCGCGTGGTCCGAGCTGACGGCCGACGACATCGCCGAGCACCTCAAGTCGCTGGAAAAACGCGGGATGGCGACGTCGACGATCGCGCGCCACGTGGCGACGATCCGCGTGTTCTGCCGCTTCCTCAAGACCCGCGAGCACCACGACGACGACCCGGCCGACCAGCTGACCCAGCCGCAGACGTGGAAGCGGCTGCCCACGGTGCTGGGCGAGGAGCAGATCGAGAAGCTGCTGCAGGCCCCCGACCCCGACACGCTGCTTTACCTGCGCGACGTGGGGCTGATGGAGCTGCTGTACGCCGGCGGGCTCCGGGCCAGCGAGCTGGCCGAGCTGGATATGTCCGGCGTGCACTTCGACCTGAGCGTGGTGCGGGTGATGGGCAAGGGCCAGAAGGAGCGGGTCGTGCCCATCGGCCTGCCGGCCATGCGGGCGCTGCGGCGCTACTGCGAAGAGCTGCGTGAAGACCTGGTGCGTGAACACGCCCCGACCGACCGCGTGTTCCTGTCGCGCACCGGTCAACCGATTACCCGCGTGGTGGTGTGGCAGATCGTCAAGCGTCACGCCGAGAAGGCCGGCCTGGACAACGTGCACCCCCACACCCTGCGGCACACCTTCGCCACGCACCTGCTGGCGGGCGGGGCCGACCTGCGGGTGGTGCAGGAGCTGCTGGGCCACAGCAACCTGGAGACGACGCAGATCTACACCCACGTGGACCGGTCGCGGCTTAAAGAAGTGCTGACAAAGTTTCACCCGCGGCCGTGACCGCGTCAGCCCGCAGGCCGCGGCGTTACCGGGCGAGCGGGTTTTCCGCGCCGGAGTCCGTCGACACCGGCGGGGACTTCGCGGACGCCGATCGTTCGTCGGCCGACCCGGGCTCAAAGGTGCCGCTGTAGACCAGCGCGTCGACGTCCTCGACCAGCTTCCGGGCCAGCAGGCTGCCGGCGCGGTGGGAGACCACCAGTTTGGTGGTCCGCGTGCCGGCCTGACGCACGGTGGCTTTCACCGTGTGCTCCAGCCACGTCCCGGTTACTTCGCCGCGGCTCTCGGAGGCGATCGCCCGGACGTCGGCAAGGCCACGGCTGCGCATGGCCGACTCGGTGGCCGCCGTGACCGTGGCCACGTCGGAAGCCAGGGTGGTGAATGTGTGCGCCGCCCCCCGGCTGATGCCGGGCGCGATCTGGCGGCCCGCGGTCGTGCAGCCGATCGACCCCAGCAGCAGACAGCACACGGACAGCGACGCGAGAATCCGGGAGAAAGGCGTTGGAGACAAAGTGAACCTCGTGGATGGGCGTGAAGGAAGGCGCGGACCCGATCCGCGTGCAACACCAGAGGGTGCACTTCCGTTGCGGAGCGGGCCACCCCAAGGGCCTCGCATCGCGAAGCCGGTGTTCGCCGCGGCCGCATAATCCGCAGACACGCCACGACCCGCGCGCGGTGCCGTTCGCTCACAACAGGTTTGAAAACCGCATGGAAGCTCAGGGCGAGCGAGCATCGTCGCTCGCGAGGCGGGCAACCGAGCCCCAGCCGTCGCTGGGGGGAGGTGAGCCCACGAAGCGAGCGGCGAGGGTCGCCGTCCCGCAGGCCCGCGAGGTTTTCAAACACATTCTAAGGCGACAGCCGGATCAGGTCGCTGGTGCTGGTCTCGCTCATCACCCGGCGGAACACGCCGTGGGGCAGCTTCATTTCGGCGACCACGCGTTCGCTCACGCGGCTGTACCGGCCCACGGCCTCGCGGCGTGACAGGTCCATGAGCACGCGCATCTCCGCCTCGCGCTCGTCAAGACGGATCCGCAGCGGTGGCGTGCCGTCGGGGGTTTCGAGCTGCTCGGGATCGATGTCCAGCCGGCTCCGGGCGGTGCCGGTGACGGTGGCCAGCCGCACCCCGGACACCGTCTCGACACCGTCCAGGCGGAAGCGCCAGTCCTCGTCGACGTGGCCCAGGTCGTGGTTCCAGCGGAAGGCCGCGTCCCACGTGCCGCCGGCGGCCAGCGGCCGGGGGGCGGCGGCGAACGGGGCCATGCCTGAGGCGGTTTCCTCAAAGTCCAGCGCGTCGGGGATCAGGTCCGGCTCGTCGGCCCGGGACTTCATGGCCTTGACGCCCTGGACCTGCTTCACGCGGCCGTCGGGCGCCACGACGATCTCCAGCGGCACGCCGGCCATGGCCTTCAACAGGTCGTGCATCAATTTGCCGTCGGCCGGCGCGGACTTGCGGGAATCGACGCTCGTCTCGTTGTCGCCGGTGCGGGTGACCAGGCTCATCCAGTCCAGGGTCATGGTGCAGCGGGCCCCGCCGTCGTCGGTCACACGCTGCACCACCCACGTCGCCTCGCCCTCGATGCCGGTGGTGGTGGACTGCTCGCGTTGGTTGTCGCCCAGGGTGATCTCGACGCTCTGCTCCAGCTTCGTGGTAAAGGCGTAACGCGAGGTCTGGCCCTGGGTCCAGCGCGGGGCCAGGTCGACGGGGTCGGGCGGAACGGCGGCGGCCATCCCCGCGGCTGAAACACACGTCGTCAACAAGGCGGTGGCGATCCGCAGCCGGCGGGGGGACACGGGCCAGAGGGGTTGCTTGGGCATGGGTGCGTCCGTGGAAAGGTCCAGGTTCAGTGGTAGAGCATCGGGGTCGGCGTCTGGTCGCGCAGCTCGATCCAGCGCAGGCGGTCGATGCGCCAGCCGGCGGGGCCGCGGGTCCAGCCCACCTCCCAGGTGGTCGGCGTCGGGTAGCCCTCGCCCACGCGGCTGGACACCCGCATCCGCGTGGTCGCGCGGTCGGCGTCGCCGGGGGTGGGGGTCACGTCCACCCTCCGCAGCGCGGTGCCGCGGACCCGGTGCCGCCGCAGTTTGTCGGCCAGCCCCACGGCGTCGGTCGTTTCCCACGCCGTTCCGTCGGGCCCCTCGACGACCACGCGTTTCCCGAAGAACTCGCCGAAAGGCCGGGCCCGGGCGTGGGTGGCCCCTCCCGACCCGGCGGACTCGGCCGACACGAGCATCGCCTTGGTCTGCGCCTCGATCCGCTCGCGATCCGTGTTCACGACGGCGGCCAGGCCCACCAACCCCAGTGCGAGGGCGTAGGCCACCCACGACGCGACCGCGGCGGGGCGGCGGCCGGTGCGCCGGCCGACGATCCGCAGCACGACGCCGACTGCGACGAGCACGACCACCGGCACCCAGGGGTTTTCAAAGAGCATGTTCATTGAAGGTGGGAGATCGCGGCGGGGGGGAGGGTGCGGGTGGCGCGGGGCCGGTCGGAGCGCCGGCGGTGTCGGGTGACCGCCCCGACTTCCGATAGTACGGGCCCTTGACCCTCCCCCGCCCCGACACCGCGACCCCGAAGGACGCTGGCCCCGCCGCCGCCGCGCCCGCCACCCCGGACCTGCTGGACCGCAACCTCGCCGCGCTCGGCCTGCGACACGCCGAGCTGGCCGCGCGTCTGCGCGACCAGTCCCCGGCGCCGCTGACCTGGGTCGACGCCCGGGGCGCAGGACAGTCCGGCGGCCAGACCGCGACGCTGCAAACCCCGGCCGGCCCCGTGTCGCTGGCCAGCCGCTACGACCCGGTGGGTGAGGCACAGACGCTGCTTGACGCGGTGGACCTGGACAAGGCCGCGTGCCTGACGGTGGTGGGCCTGGGGCTGGGGCACGCGGCCGAGCTCGCCCGCGTGGCGGTCTGCATCGGCGGCAGCGGCCGGCTGCTGCTCTACGAGCCCGACCCCGCGGTGCTGCGGGCTGTGCTCGAACGCCGCGACCTGCGTGACTTGCTGGCCGACCCGTCGGTCACGCTGCTGTGCGGCGACGCCGACGCCGTCGACCGCGCCGCGATCCTGAGCGCTACCGAGCCCTTCGCCGCACTGCTGACCCAGGGCACGCAGCTGGTCACCCCGCCCGCGTCGCGGCGTCGCGCAGCCGAGGCGGTGCAGACTTTTGGCGCGCGGCTGGCCGAGGCGCTGGCGGGCTACCGCACGCACGTGGCCACGGCGCTGGTCAACGCGTCGCGCACCTGCCGCAACCTGGCCGAGAACCTGGGCGTGTACGCCGCGGGCGGCACCACCGACGAGTTGCACGGCGCGGCCGGGGGCTGCGTGGCGGTGTGCGTGGGCGCCGGGCCCAGCCTGGTGAAGAACATCGACCTGCTGCAAGACCCCGCGCTGCGGAAGCGTGTGGTGCTCATCACGGTGCAGACCGCGTTGCAGCCGCTGCTGGACCGCGGCATCCGGCCGGACTTCGTCACCGCGCTGGATTACTCGCCGATCTGCACGCGCTTCTACGAGTCGCTGCCCCCGCTGCCCGACGTCACGCTCGTCGCCGAGCCCAAAGCGCACGCCGCGGTCTTCGATGCCTACCCCGGCCCGGTGCGGACACTGGCCAACGGCTTCTGCGACCTGCTGCTGGGCGACCCGAAGACCGGCGGCATGGCCACGCCGCGTCGCGCAATCCCCGGCGGAGCCACGGTCGCGCACCTGTCTTACTACCTGGCCCGCCACCTGGGCTGTGACCCGGTCGTGCTGGTGGGCCAGGACCTGGGCTTCAGCGACGGGCTCTACTACGCGCCCGGCACCGCGGTGCACCGGGTGTGGGGCTGCGAGCTGGGCGCTTTCAACACGCTGGAAACCATGGAGTGGCAGCGCGTCGTGCGCATGCGCGGCCACCTGCGCCGCGCCGAAGACGTGCACGGGCGCCCGGTGTTTACCGACGAGCAGATGAGCACCTACCTGCAGCAGTTTGAGCGCGACTTTGCCCGCGACGCCGAGGCGGGACGCACCACCCTGGACGCGACCCAGGGCGGCCTGCCCAAGGCCCACGCCGCGGCCGTCACCCTGGCCGACGCGCTGGCCGAGCACGCCGACGCGCCCGCGCCCTGCCTGCCGCCGGTCCCCGGCCCGCTGGATACCGAGCGGCTGCGCGGCGTGGACGACCAGCTGACGCGGCGCCGGGCCGAGGTCGACGAGCTGGCCACCGTGTCGGAGACCTGCCTGGAACTGATCGGCCGCATGCAGGACGCCATCGGGCTGGGTGACCGCAAGCGGCTGGACACGCTGTTTACGAAGCTCGACCGCGAACGCAGCCGCGTAGACGGCGACCTGAAGCTGGGGTTTGCCGTCGTCAACCAGCTGAACACGGTGGGGGCCTTCCGCCGGGCGCGGGCCGACCGCGCGATCGCGCGGGCCGCGGCCGGCGCCGACGACGCCGACGGCCTGAAGCGCGTGGGCCACCAGCTGGACCGCGACGCGGTGAACATCCGCGGCATCCTGGAGGCCAGCGAAGAGGCCGCCACCACCCTGGCCGCGGCGCAGGCGCGGCTGCGGGCGATGCCCGCGTGGCCGTCCTCCGAGATCCCCTTCGGGCCCGCGGCATGAGCGCCGCCGATTCCGCTTCTCGGTCCGTCGTGCTGGTGGTCGGCGACGCACCGGCCGATGCCCCGGCCCTCGCCGGCCGCCCCGCGCTGCAGCACACCCTCGACCGCGCCGCCCGCGTGCCCGGCACCGCCGCGGTGGTTCGGGTGCCGCAAAACCCACACGATCCGGGCCCACTGCGCTGCGCCGCCGCCCGCCGCTGGGCCCGCGCCGCCTGGCGCGGCGGCCTGGGCGGCGCCACGGTGTGGGACGAGCTGCTGCCCGCCGCTCCCCTCGTCGCGGCGCTGGCCGAACACGACGCGCAGGCCGCGGTGCTGGTGGGCGCGGGGTGGTGCGCCTTCGACCCGCACCTCGCCGGCCGGCTGCAGCAGCTGCACCGCAGCGCCCCGGAGGCCTACGGCATGACCTTCACCCAGGCGCCGCCGGGGCTGAGCGCGCTGGTCGTCGGCCGACCGCTGCTCGAGGCCATGGCGAGGTCCGACGCGACCTTCGGCGGGGCGCTGGCCTACCGCCCGTCGCGTCCCGCGCTCGACCCCATCGGCCGTGAGGTCAACCTCCCGATCGGCGCCGCCCTGCGCGACACCGCCCGCCGCTTCGTCTTCGACACGCCCGAGGCGCAGCGCCGCCTGGCCGCGGTGGCCGACGCGCTGGGCCCGGGCTTCGCCACCGCCGACGCCGAGGCCGTCGCGGCCGCCGCCCGCGCGGCCGAGGGGGTGGCGCCGCCCGACGCTTTCGACGACCTGCCCGAAGAACTGGTCATCGAATTGACCACGCGGCGCCTCGCCCGCGGCCCGGCGACCCCGCAGCACCACGCCGACCTGCCCGACGTCGACCTGGATGCGGACCTGGCGCTCGCCGTCGCCGCGCAGTGCCGCGGACGCCTGGTGACCTTCGGCGGCCTGGGCGACCCGGTGCTGCACCCACGCTTCGCCGACGTCATCCGCGCCGCCCAGGACGCCGGGGCCGCGGGCATCCACGTCGTCACCGACCTGCTGGGCCCGAAAGACCACGACCACCTGCTGACCACCCTGCCGCTGGACGTGGTCAGTGTGCGGCTGAACGCCGACACCGCGGCGACCTACGCCAGGCTCATGGGGGTCGACGCCTTCGCCGACGTGATGCGGCGGCTGCAGGGCGTGTTCGATGCGCGTTCGGCGTCGCCCCGCGGGGCCGGCCTGCCCTGGGTCATCCCCCGCCTGCTGAAAACCACCGACAACCTGGCGGACCTCGAAACCTTTTTCGACCGCTGGATGCACCACGTGGGCCACGCGGTGATCGACCGCGCCCCGCGCGGCGGCTGCGGCGCCGGGGCCCTCATGCCCGACCTCGGGCCGGTGCCCATGGACCCGCCGTGGACCGACCCCGCCCCGGGGCAGGTCAAGCGTCGCCTGCACGTGCGGGCCGGCGGCGCCGTCACGCTGTGCGAACAGGACTGGCGGGCCCGCGCCGCGCTCGGCCACACCCGCGACGCCCCGCTTGTCGACCTGTGGGCGGGGGTGAACCGCGTGCCGCTGCACGACGCCACCCCCGACCACGCCCCCGTGTGCCGCCGTTGCCTGGCCTGGTGGCGGCTGCGCACCGGCACCACCGCCGCGGATCCAGCCGGGCCGCCGCGCCGGCCGATGAGGACCGGATAGCACCCGATGCCCGGGCACAGGAACCGCGTTCCCGCCCGCGTAGATTGGGAGAGCGCCGTGCGTGCCTTTTTCCCCCCGTGCCGGTAGGCTGAAAGCCCCTCCGGGCGCGGCGCCCCCCCATCCCCCCCTCAGCCGCCCCAACCTCCCCCCGCCGTGCCCGTCCCGTATCCCGCGCCGATCCCCGCGGCCGGTGAACGCCCGACCCCCCGCACGCGACATATACGCCCCCCCGCGTGCCAGACCATGAGTTGTATCGCCGTCATCCTCGCCCGCGCCGGCAGCAAGGGCCTTCCCCGCAAGAACCAGCTGCCCGTCGCGGGCAAGCCCTGCCTGCAGTGGACCCTGGAGCACGCCTTCAATTCGCCCTCGGTGGAGCGGGTGCTGCTGTCCACCGACGGCAACGAGCTGGCCGAAATCGGCCGCGCCGCCGGCGCCGAGGTCGTCATGCGGCCCTACGAGTTCTCGCACGACACCGCGCCGGTCGATGGCGCCGCGCGGCACGCCGTGACGTCGATCATCGCGGCCCACCCCCGCGTGCTGATCCTCTACGGCAACGTGCCGGTCCGCCCCGAGGACCTCAGCGAACGCGCGCTCGCCAAGCTCGTCGAAACCGGCTGCGATTCGGTGCAGTCGCTCTGCCCCGCGGGCAAGAACCACCCCTACTGGATGAAGACACTGTCGGGCGCGCCCTCCGGGGACCCGCTGCATGGCTCCCGCGACGGCATTCCGAACCCGACCGACCCCGGCGACCGGCTCGGCGACTGGGAACCCAACCAGGTCTACCGCCGCCAGGACCTGCCGCAGATCTACCAGCTGGACGGCGGCGTGATCGCCGTCACCCGCGAGAGCCTGTTCACCCTGGACCCCGCCCGTCCGCACGCGTTTCTGGGCAACGACCGCCGCGCCGTGCTGACCGCCCCGGGCGAGGTGGTCGATATCGACGGTCCCGCGGACCTGCTCGTGGCCGAGGCCATCCTCACCCTGAGGCAGCGCACGCGGGCCGACGCGGCGGCCGGCCTCCCGGCCGACGACGGTGTCCGCGTCGCGGGCTGATCCGCCCGGCCCTCCGCGAAAAAGAGCGGGGGCGCAACCCCCGCCTCGCCGGATCGGGCGGGGCCGACCCCCGACCCGCCCATGCCCCACTCCGCCCCCTCGCTCGCGTCCGACCCCGAGCGCATCCGCCACGTCGCCGTGGTCACCGGCACCCGCGCCGACTACGGCCTGCTCGAGCCGGTCATGCGGTCGATTGACCTGCACCCCGCGCTCACGCTGCATTGCGTGGTGGCCGGCACGCACCACACCACCGCCTCCAGCGACGACATCGCTTTCCGGGCCGCCGCCGCCGTCGCCCTGCAGCGGCCCGACGAGACCGGTCGCGACGCCGACGCCGACGCGCTGGGCCGCGGCGTATCGGGCTTCGCCACCGCCTTCCGCGGACTGCGGCCCGATTGGGTCGTGGTCCTGGGCGATCGGATCGAGGCCTTTGCCGCCGCCGCCGCCGCCGCCGTTGGCGGCTACCGCCTGGCCCACCTGCACGGCGGTGACCGAGCCCAAGGCGTCGCCGACGAGGGCCTGCGGCACGCCGTCAGCAAGCTCGCCCACCTGCACCTGGTCGCCACCGCCGAGAGCGGCCGGCGCCTCGTGCAGATGGGCGAAGACCCCGCCCGCGTGCAGGTGGTGGGTTCGCCCGCCGTGGACGGCATCGACCTGATCGAAGCCGACCACGCGGCGCCCGAACTCATCGTGATGCTGCACCCCGTGGGCGACCGCGACGACGCCGAGTACGCCCGCATGGCCGCGCTGCTGCACGCCACCCGCGACCACAGCCGCCTCGTGCTCGCGCCCAACGCCGACCCGGGCGCCCACGGCATCCGCCGCGCAATCGCGCACGCGGGCGTCACGCCCGTTGAACACCTGCCGCGGCCACGCTTCCTGGCCGCGCTCAAGGGCGCCCGCGCGCTGGTGGGAAACTCCTCCGCGGGGCTTATCGAAGCCGCGGCCTGCGGCACCCCCGCCGTCAACGTGGGCCACCGCCAGGGCGGCCGCGAGACCCCGCCGTCGGTCATCACCTGCGGCCACGACGCCGTCGACGTAACCGCCGCACTCAGCGAGGCCCTGAGCCTGGACCCCGCGGGTTTCTCCCACCCCTACGGCGGTGGCGACACCGGCCCCCGCGTCGCAGCGCTGCTGGCCACGCTGAACCCCGACGACACGCCGCTGCACAAACGCAACATGTACTGACCCGGTGTGGCGGGACGCAGCGCCGGCATTGACCGCGTCTGGTGGCGGGCCCGTAAACTCGGGGGGTGAAGCGCCCGCCCCCCCCCGCTTGCCGACCGCCGCACCGGACCGCCGCGGCGGTGCCCAAGGTCCTCGCCGCGGCAGTCGGCGCGGTACTCGGCATCACGCTGGGCTCCGCGGGCTGCACCACCGCGCCCCGGCCCGCACCGCCGACGCCGCAGCAGGCCGTCGAGATCGCCCCGGGCCGCTACGCCGACGCCTTCGCCGCCGCCGTCGAGACCCTCCGCCGGTCGGGCTTCCGCATCGACCGCGCCGACCACCGCTTCGGCGTGGTCACCACCCGGCCCGAGGGCTCGCCCACCCTTTTCGAGCCCTGGAAGACCGGCAACACCACGCATCACACCCGCCTGCTGTCGACCCTGAACGACGTACGTCGGACCGTCACCGTCACCTTCGACGCCGAGCCCGCCGCCCACCCGCTGGTCCCCGCTGCCCCGCCGCGCGCGACATCGGACGCACGCCGCATGAGCGTCGCGGTGCATCTGGAGACCCGCAACGCCCCCGGCCGCAGGCTCGACGGCCGCGCCGACGGCCGCGTGTTTACGGATCCGCCCACCGACCCGACCCCGCCGCGGTCCGCCGACGAAAACCAAGACGTCCCGGCCGCCTGGAAGGCCATCGGCCGCGACCCCGGGCTCGAAGCGCAGCTGCAGCGCCGCATCCTGGCGCGCCTTGACACCCACCAAGCGGCCAACTGAGCATCCAACTGAGCGGCAAACTGAGTCGACCCACACGCAGCCGCCCCGGCTCCCCACCGAGCCGCGACCGTCCATCTACACGTCCTTGTTACATTGCCCGCACCTCGGCACGTGCGTCGCGGTTCTTTCTGTCCACCCCCCCACACCCCGGAACCCCGCCATGTCCAGCGACCTGCTCGCCCCGCCCGCGACCGAAACCGCCGCGTTCCCCCTCCCGCTGGACACCTTCAAGAAGCTGCCGCTGGACCCGAAGAACGAGACCCTCACCGCCGAGCAGCGCGACGCGCTGCAGTACAACATCCAGCTGTGCCGCGACGCCATCGTGTTCTTCACCGCCATCGGCGACGCCAAGGGCCTGGGCGGCCACACCGGCGGCCCCTACGACACCGTGCCCGAGGTCATGATCGCCTTCAGCTTCATGCAGGGCCCGGCCAAAGACACCATCGTCCCCATCTTCTTCGACGAGGCCGGCCACCGCGTTGCCACGCAGTATTTGATGGCCGTGCTCGAAGGCAACCTGCCGGTCGAGAAGCTGTTTCATTACCGCGAGTACCTCAGCCACCTGCCCGGCCACCCCGAGCGCGACTTCACCCCCGGCGTGAAGTTCAGCAGCGGGCGGCTGGGCCACATGTGGCCCATGGTCAACGGCGTGGCGCTCGCGAACCCCGGCAAGCAGATCCTCATGCTCGGCAGCGACGGCAGCCAGATGGAAGGCAACGACGCCGAGGCCGCGCGGCTGTGCGTCAGCCAGAACCTCAACGTCAACGTGCTCATCGACGACAACAACGTCACCATCGCCGGCCACCCCAGCGAGTACCTGCCGGGCTTCGACGTCGCCAAGACGCTCAACGGGCACGGCCTGATGACCGACACCGGCGATGGCGAAGACCTCGACGCCCTCTACACCCGCATGGCCAAGGCATTCACCTCCCCGGGCCCCATCGCGCTTATCAACAAACGACAGATGGCGCCCGGCATCGAGCCGCTCGAAGGCAGCCCCCACGGCCACGACGTCATCAAGGCCCAGTACGCGATCGACTACCTCACCGAGCACGGCCACACCGCCGCCGCCGACTACCTCAAGAACGTCAAGAAGGGCCCGCCCGCCCCCACCTACAAGGGCAGTCAGGGCAGCGGCAAGAACCGCAGCCTGTTCGGCAAGGTCTTCAACGAGATCGTCGGCGCCCTCGACGAGAAGACCCGCAAAGCCACCGTCAAGGTCTTCGACTGCGACCTCGAAGGCAGCTGCGGGCTGGATGTGATCCGGGACAAGTTTCCCGAGATCTTCGTCCGCGGCGGCATCATGGAGCGCGGCAACTACAGCGCCGCCGCCGGCTTCGGCTTCGAGAAAGGCCGGCAGGGCGTCTTCGCCACCTTCAGTGCCTTTCTGGAGATGTGCGTCAGCGAGATCACCATGGCGCGGCTGAACAAGTGCAACGTGCTCGCCCACTTCAGCCACGCCGGCTGCGACGACATGGCCGACAACACGTGCCACTTCGGCATCAACAACATGTTCGCCGACAACGGCCTGCCCGGTGCCCCCGCCGGCCCCGACGGCGAAAAGGCCGAAGACGCCGACACTTCGCGGATCTACTTCCCCGCCGACCAGCACCAGTTCGCCAAGTGCCTCAAGAGCATCTACGGCGACGAAGGGCTGCGCTTCATCTTCAGCACCCGCTCGGCCGTGCCCGACCTGCTCGACGACCAGGGCAAAGAAGTGTTCGGCGACGGCTACACCTTCGACGCCGGCAAGGACACCGTCGTCCGTGAAGGCACCGCCGGCTACATCGTCACCTTCGGCGAGACCACCTACCGCGCGCTCGACGCCGTCATCGGCCTCAAAGAAGCCGGCCACGACGTGGGCCTCATCGTCAAGACCTGCCTCAACACCTACGACGAAACGATGATGCAGAAGCTCGCGGCGTCCCCCGCCTTGCTCGTCGCCGAGAGCTTCAACGTCACCACCGGCCTGGGGTCGAAGTTCGGCACCGAACTGCTTAAACGCGGCTTCAAGGGCAGCTACAACCACATCGGCACCCACAAAGAAGGCAGCGGCGGCCTGTGGCGCCAGATGGCCTACCAGGGCCTGTCGCCCGAAGGCATCACCGCGGCGTTCAAGAAGCTGGTGTGATTTCACGCCACACACCCTGACGCTCGTACGGACCGCGGCCCCCGGAGCCGCGGTTTTTTATTGCGCCCAGGCAGGCCCGATAAATACCACGGCCGCCTCAGGTCAAGAACGCGGAGGGGTTGTCGCGATACGTCCGACTCGCCCCGCCCGACCGTCCGCCGACCCCGGCGGCACGCGGCCGGTTTTCGACCCGCTCCCCACCCCATCAATTCACCGCCATGAACCCTTTTGCCACGTGTCGTGCCGCCCCGCAACCCCGCACCGCCGTCCTGCTGCTGGCGGCCGCCGCCATCTGGGCTCTGCCGACGGCCGCCGCGGCCCAGGTGACCGTGCTGAACACCAATGACGTGGGCCCCGGCTCGCTGCGTCAGGCCGTGCTGGACGCGCCGCTGGGTGGCTCGGTCGTATTCGACCCGTCGCTCAACGGCCAGACCATCACCTTGGCCAGCGAGATCCTGCTCGACCGGTCGGTCACCCTCGACGCCGCCGCGCAGGGCATCACGGTCAGCGGCAACGACGCCACCCGCATCTTCCGGGTGGACGGCGCCGATGCCGGGGTGACGATTGACGGCCTGACGCTGGAAGCCGGGGTCGGCCGCGGCGGCGACGGCGGGTCGGGCCTGGAAGGCGGCGGCGGCGGGGCCCTGGGCGCCGGGGGCGCCGTCTTCGCGCAGAGCGGCACGGTCACCCTCCGTGACATCGTCTTCACCGGCAACGCCGCGGTGGGCGGCGACGGCGGGGTCGGCGACGACGGCGGCACCGGGGCGGGCGGCGGCGGCCTGGGCGGCGACGCCAGCGGCAACACGGGCGGGGCGGGCTTGGGCAGCCTGGGCGGCGGCGGGGGCAACGGCGGCAACAACACGGTCTCCGGCCGAAACGCGGCGGCGGGCGCCTTCGGCGGGGGCGGCGGGGGCGGCGGGAACGACAACAGCGGCGGCGGCGGCGGCGGGACCGGCGGCTTCGGCGGCGGCGGCGGGGGCAGCGGCGGGGACCGGGGCCTTTCCAGCGGGGCCGGGGGCCTGGGCGGCGGCCAGGGTGAAGTCCGCGGGATTGGCGTTTTCGGAGGCGGGACCGGCGGCGGCGGCGCCGGCCTCGGCGGAGCCGTGTTCGTGGCCGAAGGCGTGACGCTGACCTTTGAAAACACCGCGGCCACGGCGGCCTCGGGCAACAGCACCACCGCCGGCACCGGGTTCAACCCGGGCCAGGCGGCCGGCGGGCTGGTCTTCGTCCAGGGCACGGCCCCCACCCTGCGGTTCGACGTCGCGGCCGGCGTCACGCAGACCCTCGACGTGTCGGCGGTCGCCGACGATTCCGCCCTCGCCGGCGGCACCAACACCGCCGGCCTCACCAAGGCCGGCGCGGGCACGCTGATTTTGACCGGCAACAACGCCTTCGGCGGCGGGCTCACCGCCTCGGCGGGCCGCCTGAACGTCAACGGCCTGCTGACCAACAACGCCTTGGTGCAGGCCGGCGGCACGCTGGGCGGCAGCGGTACGGTGGTCAACCTCACCAACACCGGCGGCACGGTTGCGCCCGGCAACTCGATCGACACTCTCGACGTCACCGGCGACTTCAGCCAGGACAGCGCGGGCACCCTGGAGATCGAGTTTGACGGAAGCGACATCGACCAGCTCGACATCACCGGCGACGCCACCCTCGCCGGCACGATCCGCTTCGTCGAGCTGGCCACCGGCACACTTGCTAACGCCCCGGCCCGCACCTTCCTCACCGCCGAGAACATCAACGGTGCCTTCGACACCACCACCACCGTGTTCGCCAGCGGCAGCACCCTGACGGGCGCCACGATCAGCATCGACACCGGCGGCCCGCGCGACACCGCCGGCGTGGTGTTCTCCGACTTCGTCGCCCAGTTCGCCGACCAGGCCGCCACCCAGACCGGGGCCGCCGCCGGCGGCGCGATCGACGCGCTCGCCTTGAGTGACCCCGGCGGCAGCGTGCCGATCATTAACGCGCTGAACGCCAGCGCGAACGTGATCAACGCGTTGGAATCCCAGGGCAACACGCTCGCCAACGCCGCGGCCGTCCAGGGCCACGCCGCCCAGCAGCTGGTCGCCGACACCGCCCGCGCCCGGGTCTGGGGCCTCAGCGGCCGGGCGCTGGCCCGCCAGGCCGCCGACCAGCTGGCCGCAGCAGAACAGGCGGCCGGCACTGCCTGGTTCACCATCGCCCAGGGCCTGGAAACCGAGGTGGCCCCCTCGATCGAGAACAGCGCCGAGCCCGCCGATTGGGCCACCCCCGGCGTGGACGACGGCGACCCGTCGTTCTGGGCCCAGGCCGTGGGCCGGTTCGGCGAGATCGACGGTGACGCGTCCAGCTTCGGTTTCGACGCCACGACCTACGGCGTGAGCCTGGGCGCCGAGTGGTCCGACACGCCGCGCGACGCGGTGGCGGGCGTGTTCGTCGGCTTCACCGAATCCCAGGTCGAGATCAACGGCCTGAACGACGAGGCGGACATCGAGAACCTGCAGCTCGGGGTGTACGGGTCCACGCGGCTCAACACCCAATGGAGCCTCAACGGCAGCGGGTCCATCAGCTGCCTCAACTTCGACACCGCGCGGGCGACATCCTCGGGCACCGCGGACGGCGAGTTCGACGGGCTGGGCCTCTACGGCGCCCTCGAAGCCCTCTACGCATGGGACCGCAACGACCACCGGGTGATCTCCCCCTTCGTCGGCATCGAAGCCAGCACCATCGACCGCGACGGCTACGCCGAATCGGGCGCCGGCGTACTCAACCTCAACGTGCGGGACGAGTCCAACACGTTCCTGACCTCGGTGGTGGGCGTGCAGGTCGCCTCCGACTACGTTCTGGACAACGGCTGGCGGCTGACCCCCGCCGCCCGCGTGGGCTGGGCCTACCAGCACCTCGACGACTCGGCGTCGACCACCAGCGCGTTTGCCAGCGCCGCCGGCAACCCCTTCTCGTCCTCGGGCCCCGGCCGCAGCCGCAGCTCGGTGCGGCTGGGCGTCAGCCTGGACCTGACCCCGGGCGCAAGCGACCGCTGGGGCCTGTTCGCCCGCTACACCGGCGACCTCACCGACGACGCCCAAGACCACATCGTGCAGGCCGGCGTGCGTTTCACCTTCTGATCCACACCCAACGACTTTCCCCTTCGCAACCGCGGCGTTTACACGCCGCGGTTTTTCGTTGCCGGGATGGGGGCGACGGTTAGGTTGAATAGACCAATGCTCTCGCCACCTCTTCACGGAGACCGCCACGCTTCTGATCGCGAACGAGGTCAACGTCCACGCCGCCCAGGCCGGGGTCGGGCTGGGTTCCATCATCGCCGCCGTCACCGCCTGGGACCGCAGCCGCTCGGTGTTATGGGCGATCGTCGCGGGCTCTTTCAGCGGGTTCTACGTGATTTACTTCGTGCTGACGCGGCCCGATGACCCCGCCCCGTGAAACTGATTTGTCGCCGACCGGGCGGCGACGCGCCGTAGGATGAAGCCATGGACGTGACCCCGAACCCACCCAGCCCCAACGAAAACCTCGACCACGCCAAGCTCGTCACCGTCTTTGAGTGCCCCGACGAGCCGGGCGCCGCGCTGCGGGTGCACGTGCTGGCCGACGCGGGCATCCGCGCCGTCGCGGTGGGGGGCCTGACCGCCGGGCTGCGGGCCGAGGCTCCCGGCTGGGTTTCGGTCAAGGTCATGGAGGGCGACGAAGACGAGGCGAAGCGGGTGCTGTCGGAGGTTCGCCGGGTGGAGCCGGAGGACGAACCGGACAACGAAGCCTTCGGTGGCGAAGCGGTCTGACCCGGACCGGTAAACTCCACCCCATGCCCCATGACGCCAACCTGCTGCTGGGCTGGGTCTGGATCATGCTGGGCATGGGGACCGGGGCGGCCATCGGCTTGTTCTTTCACCGGCCCGACTGGCTGGGCGGCTACGGCACGTGGCCGCGGCGCATGGTGCGGCTGGGGCACATCAGCTTCTTCGGCACCGGCTTTCTGAACTTCATGTTCGCCTTCACCTTTCCCGGGCCCGCCGGCGGCGACGGCACGCTGCTCGCAGTCGCATCGGCGGCCTGGATCCTGGGCGCCATCGCGATGCCGGCGGTGTGCTTCGCCTCGGCGTGGCGCAAGCCGCTGCGAAACCTGTTTTTCGTCCCCGTGCTCGCGCTGCTCGCCGGCGGCACGCTCACCTGCTGGGTGCTGGCGTCCCGGCTTCTGGCGCCCCACGGAGGCCCCGCCTGATGCGGATCGCCTTCGTCGCCATGTCCGGCATCCGCGCCTGCGACGCCGAGCTGCTGGAGCTGGGCCTCACGCTGCCGGGCTTTGTCGAGCGCAGCCGGCAGATCGCGTCGCTGCCCTCGCTCGGCTTGCTCACGCTGGCGGGCCTGACGCCCGCGCACCACGACGTGCGCTACCACGAGGTGCGTGACCTCGACGACGACGTCAACAACCGCGACCTCTACGACGATGTCGACCTGGTGGCCATCAGCACCTTCACCGCGCAGGCGCGCGAGAGCTACGTAATTGCCGACCGCTTCCGCGCCGCCGGCGTGCCGGTGGTCATGGGCGGGCTGCACGTCACCGCACGACCCGACGAGGCGTTGCAACACGCCGACGCGGTGGTGGTGGGCGAGGGCGAGGCCGTCTGGCCCGACGTGCTCGCCGACGCCGAGGCCGGTCGGCTGCGGCCGAGGTACGACGCGCGGGCCGGGCACGGAGGACGCGAGTGGGACCTGGCCGACGCCCCCATGCCGCGCTACGACCTGCTGGACATGGACCGCTACAACCGCATCACCGTGCAGACCACCCGCGGCTGCCCGTGGCGGTGCGAGTTCTGCGCCAGCTCGATCCTGCTGACGCCGCGCTACAAGCACAAGCCCGTCGAACGGGTGCTGGCCGAGATCGACCGCGTCTGCGAGCTGTGGCCGCGGCCTTTCATCGAGTTCGCCGACGACAACAGCTTCGTGGACCGCGGCTACTGGTACCGCCTGCTGCCCGAACTGGCGAAGCGGAACACGCGGTGGTTCACCGAAACCGACGTGCGCGTGGGCGACGACGACCGGCTGCTGGAATTGATGCACGCCGCCGGCTGCAAGCAGGTGCTGCTGGGCCTCGAAGCCCCCACCGCCGAGGGCACGCGCGGGCTGGAGCTCAAGACCGACTTCAAGCGCCGCAGCGCGCCGAAGGTGCCCGCCGCGGTGGCCAACATCCAGCGGCACGGCATCCGCGTGAACGGCTGCTTCATCCTGGGCCTCGACGGCCAGACGACCGACGTCTTCGACGCCGTCGCCGACTACGCCGAGACGCTGAATCTGTTTGACGTGCAGATCACGCTGCAGACGCCCTTCCCCGGCACGCCGTTGTACCAACGCCTGGCCGCCGCCGGCCGGCTGCTGGAGCCCGACGCGTGGCATCGCTGCACCTTGTTCGACCTGACCTACCGGCCCGACCCCATGACCGCCGAGCAGCTGGTCGGCGGATTCCACGGCCTGGCCAAACGCCTGTACGGCCGCGACGCCACCGCCCGCCGCCGCGCCGCGTTCCGTAAATCCGCGCGCGGTCACGTGCCGGCCCTCGATCCCCCGGAGCAGCCATGAAAACCGTCACCCTCGCCCGGACCGTCCTGCTCACGACCGCGGTCTACGACGGCGTGCTGGGTGCGGTCTTCCTCGTTGCCCCGCAAGACGCCCTGGACCTGGTCGATGTGCCGCCGGTCAACCACATCGGCTACCTGCAGTTCCCCGCCGCGCTGCTGCTGATCTTCGCGCTCATGTTCGTTCACGCCGCCCGCCACCCCGCGCGGCACCGCGACCTGATCGGGTACGGGCTGCTGCTGAAGCTCGCCTACCTTGGCGTGGCCGGCGGGCACTGGATTACGGCGGGGAGCCGCCTGCCGTTCATCTGGAAGCCGTTCGTGATCGCCGACGCATTGTTTGCGGTGCTGTTGCTGACTTGCTGGTGGAGGTTGCGGCGGGGGGCAGGGGCCAAGACAGCTTAAGAGGATTTGCGTATGCAAATATATTGGTTTATATTGCATATGCAATGACGGAGTTCACCTTCCCCAACCCTCCGGCCACGGACCCCCGGGACGACGCGGCCGCCCCCGCGGTGCTCACCGAGGCTTTTTTGCGTGCCGGTGCGTTTCTCAAGCTCTCCAAGACCCAGCTGGCCCGCGTCATCGGGGTCAGCCCGGCCACGGTGTCGCGTATGCCCGGGCGGCCGCTGAATCCGCGCGGCAAGGACGGCGAGCTCGCCCTGTTATTTCTGCGGATGTACCGCTCGCTCGTGTCGCTGTACGGCGGCAACGTCGAACAGAGCGTCGCGTGGCTCACGCATGACCACGACCATTTCGGTGTCCGGCCCGTCGAACTGATCGAACGGGTCGATGGGCTGGTCGAGGTCTGCGGCTATCTCGACGCGATGCGGGGCTGATTTGGCCGTCTCCACACAATCCATCCGGCAGCACACCGCGCCGCTGGCCGGCGTGGCGTGGCGCATCGTCGAGGACCAGTCTGCCATCGCCACCCGCCCGCTGACCGACACCGACGACCAGCAGGCCCTGCTTGAGCGGTTGATCGAGACCGCCAAGCCGCCCGCTCCCGGTCCGGAGCGCGAGCCGGCCTTCCGCGGGCTGCACTACCTGCTGGCCACGCCGTTCCGCTACCCGCCGCTGCGCTACGGCAGCCGCTTCGGGGGCCGGCACGAGCGCGGGCTGTGGTACGGCGCCCGCCGGCCGGCCACGGCGCTCGCCGAGAAGGCGTTCTACCTTCTCGCCAACTGGCGGCAGAGCCACGCCCCAACGCAGCCCACGCAGAACCGGTTCACCGCCTTCCGCGTGGGGCTGAAGACCGGCCGCGGACTTGACCTCACCGCCGAGGCCTTCCGGCGTCAGCAAACCGCCCTTGCGTCGGCCGACGCGTACGCAGCCGCCCAGACCACCGGCACCCGTATGCGGGCGGCGGGCGTCGAGGCGTTCACCTACCGATCGGCCCGCGACCCGGACGGCGGCGACGCGGTCGGCGTGTTCTCCCCCGCGGCGTTCGCGTCGAAAACACCGGACTTCAAGAGGTTTCAGACCTGGAAGATGACCAGCGATCAGCGGCAAATCACCTTCGAGCACGCGGTGCCGGGCCGCGCTCCGCGGCGGTTCACGTTTCACGCCGAATGTTTCGAGATCGGGGGCGCGTTTCCCGATCCGGTGGCCTGACGCACGCGCGCCAGACGGGTCGCAACACCCTTTGTTGCAAAGCCAACAAGGGGTGTCGGACCCTGAAGGCTAAGCCGAGGGTGACGCGGAGTGAATGACCGCGTAGTCCAGCATGACGTCATCCCCCACGCGCTCCACCCCGCGCAGCCGCAGCTTCTTCACGTCTCCCATCGTCGCGCACGGCCCCAGCACTGCGGCGGGCAGGGCGTCGGGGTCACCGCACAGCGACGGCGCCAGAAACACCAAAACGCGGTCGGCCAGGCCGGCATTCAGCAGCGAACCGTTCAGCCGGGCCCCGCCCTCCACCAGCACGTTCGTCGCGCCGTCCGCCGCCAGCCGCCGCAGCCCGTCACCCAGCGGCCCGGTCATCACCTCCACCGGGCCGGCACCATCAGAGAAGATCGGCGCGTCGCCGGGGATGCGGTTGCGGCCGCTCACCAGCACCCGCTTGGCCACCCGCCGCACCGGCACGTCGCGCGCGGTCAGCCGCGGGGCGTCGGCGATGAACGTGCCGGCCCCCACCATCACCACGTCGCTGACCGCCCGCAGCCGGTGGACGCGCTGGCGCGAGCCCGGCCCGCTGATCCACTGGCTGTGACCGGACTTCGTCGCGGTGGAGCCGTCCAGCGTCTGCGCCCACTTGAGCGTCACAAACGGAAGCCCCGTGGCCAGCCGCTTGAGAAACGGCGCATTCAGCTCGCGCGCCGCGGCCTCTTCCAGCCCCACCGCCACGTCGATCCCCGCGTCCCGCAGGCGCGCGAAGCCGCGCCCGCTCACGCGCGGGTCGGGGTCGGTCATCGCCGCCACCACGCGGCCGACCCCGGCCGCCACCAGCGCGTCGGCGCAGGGCGGCGTCTTGCCCGTGTGTGCGCACGGCTCCAGCGTGACCACCGCGGTGCAGCCCGCCGGGTCGTGGCCGCGGGCCCGGGCGTCGGCCAGCGCGTTAACCTCGGCGTGGGCGGCGCCGAAACGTTCGTGGTGACCCTCGCCGATGACCCCGGCTCCGCGCAGCAGCACGCAGCCCACCAGCGGGTTGGGCTCGGCCAGGCCGCGGGCCCCGGCGGCCCGCTCCAGAGCACGCTGCATGGCTTGGGATTCGTTCACCGGACATTCTCACGTGGGGGACAGACCACCCCGCCATACTATGGAAACGAACCCCGGGGCCACGCAACCCTCTCTGAACGGAACCCAGTCATGAAAAAGCTCATCCTCCGCGGCGCCGCCGTGATCGTCCTCCTGCTGATCGTGGCCGTGGCCGCCGCCTTCTTTGCCCTCAACCCCATCGTGAGAAACCTGGTCGAGTCGCAGGGCACCGCCGGCACCGGCGTCGCCACCACGCTCAACAGTGTCAACCTCAAGCCCTTCCGCGGCGCGGCCACGCTCAGCGGCCTGTCGCTGGCCAACCCCGAAGGCTTCGACGGCGAGATCTTCAACCTTGGCGAGGCCGACGTGAAGATCCACACGCTGTCCGCCCTCGGCGACGAGGTCATCGTGCCGAAGGTGGCCATCGACGGCGCCACCGTGCGGGTCGCGTTCAAGGACGGCAAGCTCAACGTCATGGAACTGGTCAAGCAGCTGCAGGGCGAGGGCGGGGGCGAGGACGCCCCGGCCGAGGAGCCCGCCGAAGGCGCTGCGGCCAAGGGCTTCGTCATCAACGACCTGTCGATCACCAACACCAAGGTGCTGGGCGAGATCGCACTTCCGGGCCTCAGCCCGCAGACGATCGACCTGACCATCGCCGACATCCAAAAAACCGATGTCCGCGGCGCCGGGATGAAAGACGTCATCAGCCTCGTGGTCGAGACGGTCATGCTCAACGCCGCGCAGGGCCTGGGCGGCGTGGTGCCCAACCTCGACGCCCTGGTCGGCGACCTGGAAGGCCTCGCGGACGCGAAGCTGCAGGAGGTCGAAGGCCAGGTCAACGACGCCGCCGCCGGCGTGGAGAAGAAGCTCGACGACGCCCTGGGCGGCGCCGAGAAAAAACTCGGCGGGTTCCTGGACGGACTGGGGAAGACGAAGGACGAGGCGGCGGAGTAATACGCCAAGACGCACCCATGACCAGGATCGACCTCAAGCAGGAACTCAAGCACCTCTGTCCGACCTTCGCCCTTTCGGTGGTCCGGGTGGACGTGCCGGTGATGCGCTTCCTGATGATCGACGGGGAGGATGATCCGAACACGTCGGCGGCGCACACCGAGGCGGTGGAGGCGCTGTTTTCGGTTTCGCACGCGGCCCGGTTTGCGGTGAAGCACGGGCCGACGGGCGTGGACTGCGGGGTGATGCCGCTGGAGGGGAGGGGCAGACGACCGATCGGTCTTTACGTCCGGCGACCGGTCGGGGTGGACGTGGACGATGTGGATCATGCAGCCGGAGCTTTCGAGCGACGCGGTGATCGCGGACCCGTGCGAGCAGGTGCGGGCGAAGAAGCAGCTGCCGGGGGTGGAGCGACTGCGGCTGGAGACCTTCACCCAGGGGCGGTGTGCGCAGACGCTGCACATCGGTCCGTTTACCGAAGAGGGTCCGACCATCGAGCGCGTGCACGGCTTCATCGATGAGCGCGGCGAGCGCCGCGGCAAGCACCACGAGATCTACCTGTCGGACATCCGGCGGGCGGCGCCGGCGAACTGGAAGACGGTGATTAGGCAGCCGATGACGGGCGGGTGAGAAGCGGCCGCGGTCGGTCAACACGAGGCAGGGCTCGCGAAGTGCGCAAAGAGCGCGAAGTATGCGAAGCAAGGCAGACACACCGGCGTCAGAGCATTTCGGTCGATCTTCCCGGTTTCGTTTGAACAGGGCCACGGTTGTGGGCGGCGGCGTTTTAAGCGGACGTTTCTGCGTTTAACGAGCCGCGACCGTCAGGGAGCGGACCGCCGAGGTCAAGGTCAGTTTTCTGCGGACGGCAAGCCGCGGGTCCGCTTCCTCACGGGCGCGGCTCGTTGAACGCAGCATCCTTTCAATAGGGCGGGTTCGGCCGTGATTCGACAGGCATTTGCCGGCGACCGGCGTGCCGAACTCGCCTGCCGTGTTCTTCCTTCGCGACCTTCGCGCTCTTTGCGTGCTTCGCGACACCGGCTATCGAAACCACCCACTACTCCATCCCACCGTCCGCCGGTTCCACCACCTCCACCGCATCGAGCCGACGCACGTTCCAGGGGTTGGGGTGCAGGCCTTTCAGTCGGTCGGGGTCGAACAACTCCAGGTTCGTATAGCCGTACAGCGGCATGATGGGCTGGTCGCGCAGCATCATGGCTTCGGCGTCGGCGAGCAGCGCCATGCGGGCGGCCGGATCGAGTTCGTCGGCGGCCTTCTGCAGCAGCGCGTCGTACGCGGGGTGGGCGTACTTCATGTCGTTGTTGCCATCGGCGGTGCGCAGCATGTCCAGGAAGGTGGTGGGGTCGCGGTAGTCGCCGTACCAGCCGCCGCGGGCGATGGTGAAGGCCTGGCCGCGGCGACGTTCGCGGAAGGCGGTCTTTTCGACCTCTTCCACCGACACATCCACGCCGAGGTGCGTGCGCCACATGTTGGCGATGGCCAGGGCGGGGATGTCGTGGCCGCCGCCGCTGTTCACCAGCACGCTGAGGCCGCTGACGCCTTCGCCTCCGGGGTAGCCGGCCTCGGCCAGCAGGGCCTTCGCGCCTTCGGGATCGAAGCCGATGCCGGCGTCCACCGGCGGGGTGTAGCCGTCGAGGATGCCCGGGGGCACGAAGGTTCTGGCCACGGGCTGGTTCAGGCGGGTGACGTTTTCGACCAGCAGCCTGCGGTCGACCGCCATGGACAGTGCGCGGCGGACACGCGGGTCGGCCAGCGGGTTCGCCACGCCGTCCACCTGCGGGTTGCAGTTGAAGAGGTAGAAGTAGGTGCCGGCGGCGGGGCCGTAGTGCACGTCATTCCGGTCGCCGCTGCGGCCGGCCGCGACCAGTTCTGCGGACTGGGGCGCGGCGGTGGGCACGCCGGGGTACCAGTCGGCCTCGCCGTTGTGGTAACGCAGCAGGGCGGTGACGGGGTCGGCCACCACCTGCACCACCACGCGGGCGTTGGCCACGCGGTCGCGGGCCCAGTAGTGGGGGTTGGGGTCGACCACCAGTTCCTGCTTGAAGGCCCAGCGGGTCAGCTTGTAGGGACCGTTGCCGACCAGTGCCCTGGGGTCGGTGAAGTAGCCGGGCTTCAGCGACACCGTGCCCGACGCGGGGTCGACCGACTCGAACGCCTTGGCGCTGTCGGCATGCAGCGGCATGAAGGCGGCGAAGGCGGCGAGCTCGTTGAAATAGGCCACGGGGCGGCGGAGCCTGACCACCAGCGTGCGGTCGTCGGGCGTGGACAGGCCGACGGTGTCGGCGAAGTGCCGCTTGGCCTCCAGCCACGCGGCGTGGCCGTCCAGCCCGCCCGCGGCCACCCGCGACAGCTGGTCGACGCGCCACGCGGTGAACGCCTCGGCGCCTTCGATCTCCAGGAACAGCCCGCTGTAATCGGCCCCCATGTCGGGCATGATGGCGCGGCGCCAGGCGTAGACGAAGTCAGCTGACCGCAGCACGGCGCCGGTGGACCACCTGGCGTCCTCGCGCAGCGTGAAGGTGTAGGTGCGGCCGTCGGGGCTGACCTTCGGCAGGGCGGCCGCGGCGGCGGGCTGCAGCTCGCCGGTCGCCGGGTCGGCACGCAGCAGCGGCTCGAAGAGGCATTCAATCACGCGGAAGTCGACCAGCCAGCTGGTGCCCTGGGGGTCGAGGGTGTCGATCGCCCCCTCGCTGATGAATCGCAGCGTGCCGCCGCCGTCCGCCGCCCTGGGTGCGGGGGCCTCGAAGCCGCAGGCGGTCGTCAGGCTCAGGCAACCCGCGATCAGGCAGCCAAGGGCGGAGCGGAAGGCGAGACGGCAGTCGTGATGAAGGCTCATGCCCGCATGTTAAGGAGCGGGCGTGTCGACCGAGGCGGGCCCGTCGGCGGCGGCACCGACTTCGGGCAGCCAGCGGTCGATCGATTCAGGCAGCAGGCCGACCTGATCGAGGCCCAGGGCCCCGGCGACGGCAAGGCCGCCGAGCACGACCAGGGTGAGCGCCGCCCGACGCAGGGGGCGGCGTCGTTTCCGCCCGCCCGTGGCGTCGTGAGGCGCGGCCGCGGCGGCCTGCGCGGCGTGGGCCGCGGCCACCTTGGCGGGGTTCAAGGCCAACCGGTCGTAGCGTTCTTCATCCTTGGCCGAGCCCTTCCGCGTGATCGCGCCGTAGTGGCCCTCGCCGCTGGCTCGCGGCACCACATAGAAAATGCGGTTTTCTTCGTCACGGACGGCGCGGCCGATGTCTTGGTCGCGGATCCTCACGGGGTGGCCGGAGTGCGGGCTGTGGATGGTCAGTGGCATGAGAGGTCTCGATGGGGATGCGATGCGTGGGCACGTCCGAAAACTCGGCCAACCGGGATTGTACCCCGTGCCCCACGCCCGCCGACGTAACCCCGTCGACCCGCCGGGGGCCGCGGGTCGGAACTCGGACCGTGCACCGCAGGGTCCTCGCGGGTTACATCCTCGACGCGTGCCACGGTCGTGCGGTCGATACCCCGGGACCCGCTTCCCCCGCCTCCCGAACTTCAGACCCGGACGCCTGAGTGATGAACAAGCAAGAGCTGATCGACGCCATCCACGCGAAAAACCCCACCGCGGCCAAGGTGTTCCTGGAGATGTTCGACGAGCCGACCCTGGACCGCTACCTGCGGCGACTCAACACCGTCGCCGGCCACCGCGGCCGCGACAGCGGCTGGGTCCGAGAAGGCGCGACGCCGGCGATCACCAGCGGGGCGGACCTGGCGGCGTAGAGGCCAGCCAAGACCAGTCGGCGGCGTAGGCGTTCACTCAAACAAGCCGGCGGCGCAGACGCCAACCAAGACAAGCCGGCGGCGTAGCGGTCAAGATTGGCCGAGTGGGCGAGTGGCCCCGTCAGATTGCCCCCCATCCCGACGCCAGCCGCTTCACGTGGCCGGCGTTTTTCGTTGCGAACGAACCCGGCGTGTTGCCCGTCCGATCGCTTGCCGCGAAACTCACCGGCATGAACGGCCTTGCCTTCGATGACCTGATCGCCGACGCCGGGCCGGAGCTGATCCGACCCGCGGCCCAACCGATCACCGAGATGACCGACGATTCGCGGCGCGTCGCGTCGGGGTGCGTCTTCGTGGCCCGCGGCCGGGCGGACGCAACGTCGGACGGCGACGGGTGGCGGGCCTGGGTCGTCGACGCCTGCGCCGCGGGCGCGGCCGCAGTGGTCGCCCCCGCCGCGGTGGACGTGCCCGACGGCGTGGGTCTGGCCGTGGCGTCCGTGGTCGATCAGCCCCTGGCGGCCGAGCTGGCGGCACGTTTCTTCGGCCACCCCGCGCGGGGCCTGAAGCTGGTGGGCATCACCGGCACCAACGGTAAGACGACGGTGGCGACGATTACCCAGCACCTGCTGAAGACCGGCGGCATGCGCTGCGGGCTGCTGGGCACCGTCGCCATCGACGACGGCGGGGCGGACGGGCCCCAGCCCGCCGAGCTGACCACGCCCGGCGCGATCGAGCTGCAGCGCGTCTTCGCCTGCATGGTTGCGAACGGCTGCGCGGCCGCGGTGATGGAGGTCAGCAGCCACGCGCTGGACCAGGGCCGCGTGGCGGGGCTCGACTTCGACGTGGCCGTGTTCACCAACCTGACGCAGGACCACCTGGACTACCACGGCACGATGGCGGCGTACGCCGCGGCGAAGGCGAAGCTGTTTGCGGGCCTTCGCCCCGACGCCACCGCCGTCATCAACGTTGACGGCGACTACGAGCATGAGATGTCCGAGGTCACCGCGGGCCGCCTCTGCTGGACTTCGACCGTTCTCCCGGGCGGAGGAACATACGAACGCGGCTCCACCAATTACATGCCCGTCGGACGGGCGGTCGAAATGCGACCCGGCTCCAGCCTCGTTGAGTTGCAAGGCCCCTGGGGGACCGCCCGCGTCAGCGTTCCGCTCGTCGGACTTCACAACCTCAGCAACGTTCTGCAGGCCGTGTGCGCCGCTGATGCGATCGAACCCTTTGGATCCGAGGGGATCGAACGACTCAGATCACTCTTACCCGTCCCCGGCCGCCTCGAACCCGTCACCTTTCCGGGCATCGGCCGGCCCGGCGACGCGCCCGCGGTGCTGGTGGACTACGCCCACACCCCCGACGCGCTGGTGAATGTACTGGGCACGCTGCGCCCGCTGACCCCCGGCCGGCTGATCTGCGTGTTCGGCTGCGGCGGCGACCGCGACCGCACCAAGCGCCCGAGGATGGCGCGGGCCGCGGCCGACGGGGCGGACGTGCTGATTTTGACCAGCGACAACCCGCGCACCGAAGACCCGCAGCAGATCCTGGGCGATGCCGCGGCCGGCGTGCCGGCCGAGCGACGCGGCGCCCTAACCGTCGAGATCGACCGGGCGAAAGCGATTGCGGCCGCCGTGGCGGGCGCCCGGCCCGATGACACCGTGCTGATCGCCGGCAAGGGCCACGAGGACTACCAGATCATCGGCACGACCAGGACGCACTTCGACGACCGGGAAGAGGCGGCCAGGGCGCTGGCCCGGTGGAGCGGGTAGCGCCGCCGGCCCGGACCCCATCCGCGGGCGGGGCGGCGGCGTAAGCCGGGGGGGCGCCCCGCCGATTGCGCTTCTCTTTCCGGATCCCGCCACGTTGAAACGACTTGCCCGCTCCGCGATGACCGCCGCCGGCCTGCTGCTGACCGCCGCTCGCGAGACGGCGCCCACGGCCGCGGTCGAGTCGCGGGCCGCGCCAACAGCGGCAGTCCGTAAGCTCTGCCCCATGCCGACCGACCCCCACGCCGACTTCTGGAAGTTCGACCATCTGGTCCGCGTGACCGACGGGCGGTGGCTGCGGGAGCCTGCCGAAGCCGACCCCGCGCCCACCGGGCTGGGCCACGACACACGCACGCTGTGCGCCGGCCACGCCTACCTCGCGGTCGAGGGCGAGCGCTTCGACGGCCACGGCTACGTGGGCGAGGCCTTCGCAAGGGGCGCCGCCCTGGCCATCATGGGCCGCGACGTGGGCCCGGTCGCCGCGGGGCCCACGCTGCTGGTCGACGACCCGGTGGCCGCGCTGCAAGACCTGGCCAGCGCCTACCGCGACGTGCTGGCGCGGGGCCGCTGCAAGGTCATCGCGGTGTGCGGCAGCAACGGCAAGACCACCACCCGCCACCTGCTCCACCACGTGCTGACCGCCGCGGGCCTCACCGGCACGCAGAGCCCCAAAAGCTTCAACAATCATCTGGGCGTGCCGCTGACCCTGCTGGCGGCCCGGCCCGAACACGACTTCGTCGCCTGCGAAATCGGCACCAACCACCCCGGCGAAGTGGAGTCGCTCGCCGCCATCGCCTGGCCCGACGCCGCGGTCATCACCAGCATCGGCCGCGAACACCTGGAGTTCTTCAAAACGATCGACGGCGTGGCGCACGAAGAGGCGTCGGTCATGCGTTTCGTACGCCCGGGCGGGCTGATCGTGACGCCCGGGGAGGCCGCGGCGTGGATGGCTCCGTTCTACGACGTGAAGGAAAACGTCGCCCTGCTGCCGCTCAAAGACGCTTTAAAGGTTCCTGACACCTTTTCTCTGGCCGGCGAGCACAACCGGATGAATGCGGCGCTGGTGCTGGCGGTCGCCCGCTGGCTGGAGGCGGACACCGATCGGGCGGCCGCGGCGCTGGCCACCGCCACCACGCCGCCGGGGCGCATGCAGCGGATCGTGATCGGCAACGGGGACACGTCGGTCACCGCGATTCACGACGCGTACAACGCCAACCCCGACTCGGCGCGGGCGGCGCTGGAACATCTGGCCGCGCAGCCGGGTCGCACGGTGGCGGTGCTGGGCGACATGCTGGAGCTGGGCGAGGCCGGACCCGCCGCCCACGCCGAGGTCCTGCAGCGGGCCCGCGAGCTGGAGGTCAGTGTCACCCTGGCGGTGGGCCCGCTGACCGCCGCGGCCGCCGGCGACCACGTGGCCGAGGCCTGGGAAACCGCCCAGGAGGCCGCCGCCGCGGTCGGGGGCGTGGCCGACCATGTCAAACCCGGCGACACCGTGCTGCTCAAGGCCTCGCGCGGCGTCGCGCTCGAGCGCCTGCTGCCGGCGTTGGAAGAAAAGTTCGGCAAGGCTTGAACGCGGTCCGCGCAACAGCGCAGCGGCCCGGGGTTGTCAAACCACGACCGTGGGCAGGGATCGGAGTCGCCAGACCGCGAGAAGCGCTCGCGGCCCGTCCGGGCCGAGCGGACGAGAAGGCACCCCCGCCCCAGGGCCGCCGGGGGTGGGGGTGGCGCCGAGCCGCGACCGAGCCACCCGCGGGTTAGGATCTCTGCCCGCTCCCAGAACCCCCACGATGCTCTACCTGCTGGTCGATTACTTCCGCGACTCCATCAACGCCAGCGGCCTGCTGGGCCCGCTGTCGGTGCTGCGCTACATCGAGTTCCGCGCGGTGCTGGCGGTCATCCTCAGCTTCACGCTGGTGGTCGTGGCAGCGCCGCAGACCATCGACTGGCTCAAGCGAAAGAAGATCGGCGACATCGCCGACTTCGGTCGGGCCGACGTCAACGAGCTGATGAAGGCCAAGAGCAACACGCCGACCATGGGCGGGGTGCTGATCGCGGCCAGCATCTTCATCACCGTGCTGCTGCTGGCCAACCTCGCCAGCTACTACGTGGTGATGGCGCTGGTGTGTCTCACCTGCCTGTTTTTCGTGGGCCTGGTCGACGACTGGTTGAAGCTGACCAGTGCCTCGCGCAAGACCGGACGGCAGGGACTGCTTTCGTGGGAGAAGATGCTGTTCCAAGTGGCCTTCGCCGGCATCCTGTGCGTGTTCATCAGCAAGTACGCCGAGGGAAAGTTTATTACGGGCGACAGCTTCAGCGAGATGGCGCACAGCCTGAACGTGCCGGGTGTGAAGACCTGGGTGAAGGAGGCGGGCGCCTTCGTGCCCAGCCCGGGGCTGATCGTGCTGGGCACGCCGCTGTTCGTGCTGGTGGGCATCATCGTCATCGTCGGCTCGTCCAACGCGGTGAACCTGACCGACGGCATGGACGGGCTGGCCGGCGGAGTCATGGTCATCGTCAGCTTCGCGTTCCTGGTGCTGTGCATCATCGCCGGCTACACCCACGAAGACTTCGTGATGGCCAAGTACCTGCTGGTGCCGCACATCCCCTTGAGCGATGAGCTGGCGGTGGTGGCGGGCGCGATGATGGGCAGCTGCCTGGGCTTTTTGTGGTTCAACTGCAGCCCCGCGCAGGTGTTCATGGGCGATACCGGCAGCCTGCCGCTGGGCGGACTGCTGGGCTATATCGCGGTGGTGATCCGCCAGGAGTTCTTGCTGTTCATCATCGGCGGCGTGTTCGTGATGGAGGCCGTCAGCGTGCTGCTGCAGGTGGGCTACTTCAAGGCGACCAAGGGCAAGCGCATTTTCCGCTGCGCTCCCATCCACCATCACTTCCACCTGGGCGGCTGGACCGAGCAGCAGACGGTGATCCGCTTCTGGCTGCTGACGGTGCTGCTGGCGGCGCTGGCGCTGGCGACGGTGAAGCTGCGCTGAAGGCTCCGCTTCGCGGCCTGGGGGTTTTTTGTGACGATGGGTGACGCGAGCCTTCGACGCAAGCCCAAGTGCGTGACGACGCTGGATCATGGGCCGTCGCGATCACCGCCGGCAAGAAGGGCCAGGGAATCAAACCGTTCTGGCGTTCGCTCACGGTGTGCCACTGGCGGCTTGTCCGCCAGTGCTTCCGGGAGTCGGGGGCACTGGCGGGCAAGCCGCCAGTGGCACGCGGATCAATCCGACGGAGGGGATCAAAACACCAGCGACCGCATCGCCAGCCGCAGGCCGCCGAGCCACTGGGCCAGCGCCGCGAAGGCGGACGCGTCGTCGCCGCCGGGCTTCTTCTTGCGGCGCTTGGGCAGCTTCTTCTTTGGCGCGGTGTCGCCGTCGGGCTCGGCGGGTTTTGCCCGCCGCTTGGGGGCCTTCTTTTTCGGGGCCGACGCGTCGCCCGCGGGCTCGGGGTCCGGCTTGGGCTTGAGCCTCTTGGGTGCAGGCTTGACGGGGGCGTCGTCCGCGGGAGGGGCGGCGTCGGGCTCCCCGCCTTCTGCAGGAGGCTTCTTCGTTGCGGCCTTCTTCTTGGTTTTCCTGGTCGCTTTGCTGCCCGGGCTCTTCTTCTTGGGGCCTTTTTTCTTGGGTGCGGGCGTCTCGACCGCCGGGTCGGCCGCGGGGGTAACCGCGGGGGTGACCGCGGGTTCGGGCGCGGGGACCGCCGGGTCGTCAACGCGTGGGGTCGCCGTCTCGCGTGGCGTTCGCGTCGGGGGGGGCGGGGCCGGGTGGTTGGCGCCCGGCGTCTTCTTGCTTTCGGTCGGCGACGGGGGCACGTAGCCCGGCGGTGGCTCGCCGATGCGGAAGTAGCTGGGCTGGATCACGGTGCCGTCGCCGATGTCGACGGCGGGCGCGGTGAGGTCGCCGCGGAAGTTGGCCTTGGGTCCCAGGATGACTTTGACGTTACTCGACACGGTTTTGGCGTCGATGATCCCCTCGCACTCGAGGCCGGCGTGGGCCACGATGTGCTGGCAGATCAGGCGCCCGCGTTTGCCCACGACGATTTTGCCGCAGGTCTTCAGCTCGCGGATCGGCCCACGCTGGCCCTTGATGATCTGGTCGGCCACCATCACCGGCCGGTTGCATCCCGGGCAGGACGTGGACTGGGCGCTGCCACCGACTTCAAATCGGTGGTCACACTGGTAGCACTGCACCATGCGTGGGGGCAATGAACGCGCCATGGGCGGGAGCAGACAGGTCGATCGGGGGGCGTCGGCGTGGGTCGCGCAAGTTCGTGGTCGAACGTTCGCGCACGGCCGGGCCGTGACGGGGCAGGACAAACCGCCGCGCGTTGAGCGCGCGGCAACGTCGGGACGCCGAAGAGCACCGGGGGGCGGCCGTCAGGCGGCTTGCTGACGAACCAGCACCGCGCGGGAGTTGCGAATCAGATCGATTCAGCGTCCCGCGTCGCGGGGGGTGCCCATCGTGCAGAGGGCGCCGCTACTTCTTCTGCTGCGGGGGCTGGTTGCCGCCCTGGTTACCGCCACCCTGGTTGCCACCACCCTGCTGCGGGGCGTTGCCACCGCCGCCAGCGTTGCCGCCGCCGCTGCGGCCGGCGTCGGGGCCCACGGCGCACATGCCATAAAAGGAGGCGCCTTCGGCCATCACCATCTTGGTCGCGGTGATGTCGCCGCGGACCTTGCCGTTGGCGTTGAGCTTCACGCCGTCCTTGGCGGTGATGTTGCCCTCGACGCTGCCGTCGATGTTCGCCACGGCCGACTCCACGTCGGCCTTGAGCGCGGCGGACTGGGTGACCTGCAGCTCGCCCTTGCCGGTGATCTTGCCGTCGAAGCGGCCGATGATGCGGGCGGTCTTGTCGAACTCCAACTCGCCTTTGAAGTACGAGTCGGCACCGATGACGGTGGTCTGGGTATCGTTCTGGTTCTCGGCCATGGGGGTACATCCTTCCGTGCGAAGCGCACGCGTTAAGTGAACAACGCTCGCCCCACGGCGGGGCGAGCGAGCGAAACAGGAGTGTATCCGCACGTCTGCGAGCCGCCCGCCGGTCCACGCGATGGAATGACCCCGCCCCGCATCGCAACAGTTGATATCGATTGTCTTTATTCGAATTGAAGGATTTGTCTGGTGACGCCTGCCCAGAAAAAATCGGCGGTTGAACCGCTTTCATATCGATGGCCTGCCGAATGGGAACCACTCGACGCGGTGTGGGTGGTACCGCCGCACAACGCCGAGACCTGGCCGGGATGCCTGGATGCCGCGGCCGCGCAGCACGCGGCGTGGTGCGACGCCATGCGTGAAGTCGTTTCGGTCCGCAGCACGGCCGAGCAGAACATCCCCACGAACGACAGCTGGGTCCGCGACTTCGGCCCGCTGTTCGTGCGGGAAGTCGATGGCGACGGCCGCGACGTGCCGGGCGTGCTGGTAGCGCACGACTTCCGCTTCAACGGGTGGGGCGACAAGTACGAGCCGCGACCGCGGGACGACGCGGCGGGTGCCGCGATCGCGGCGGCGGCGGGGGCAAGGTTCGTTCGCCACGAGCAGATCCTAGAAGGCGGCGCGCTCGACACCGACGGGGCGGGCACGCTGCTGACGACCACCGACTGTCTCTTGAACCCGTCACGCAACAACGCCGGCAGGGCGGGAGAGCGGGCGGCGATCGAGGCACAGCTGCGTGACGCGTTGGGCGTCACCCGGGCGGTCTGGCTGAACGCGGACCTGCCCGGCGACGACACCGACGGGCACGTGGACAACGCCGCCCGCTTCGTGGCCCCGGGCGTGGTGGTGGTCCACCCCGCCATCGACCCCGCGCCGCTGCACGCCGCGGGGCTGGAGGTGATCGCGCTGCCCGGCGCCGGGCCGCTGACCTACGGCTACCCGCCGGACCCCACCGTGCCCGGCGACGTCGGCGGCGTGCGTCCGCTGCCCGCCAGCTACGCCAATTTCGTCATCGCCAACGGCCGGGTGTTCGTGCCCACGTTCGGCACCGCCGGCGACGAGGCGGCGCTGCGCGTGCTCGACAACGCGATGCCGGGGCACACGCCGGTGCCGGTGCGGGCCGAGCACCTGGTGGTGGGGCTGGGGGCGTTGCACTGCTTAAGCATGCAGCAGCCGGCGGTGTGACGGCCAGCCGCAGCCGGTCGAAGCCCGCGGCGGACGAGAAGGCGGGTCAGCGTTTCGGCTTTGCGAAACGCCGACCCGGCGCCGAGCCGCCTCACCTCTCCCACGGATTCACCGTCAACACCCCGGTCGGCTCGAAGTCGGCGACGTTGCGCGTCATGACGCGCAGGCCGTGTTCAATCGCGGTGGCGGCGATGAGGCCGTCGGCGGGGGGCACAGCGCGGCCCTTCGACGCGGCGCGGGCGGTCACCTCGCCCCACCGGGTGGCCACCGGGAGGCTGACCGGCAGCAGACGGCCCTCGGTATTTTGGATGATCTGCGCGAGCCAGTCGGTCAAGCCGCGACGCCGTGCACCGGGGGCCAGCGCCGTGATTCCCTTGGTCAACTCCCCGATGGTGACGACGCTGAGGTGGATGGCATCGCCGGGAAGCGCCGCGAAGGCCGCCTTCACGTTCGCATCGCCGCGGGGGTGCTGAACCTCGGAGAGCACGCAGGTGTCAACCAGCATCGCCAAAGTCCACCTCTCGCATAGGGGACGGGTCGCGCGTGAGGTCCAGCCCTTCGAGGCTCGGGCCGTTGAGAATCAGGTCTTTCAGGGTGGGCTTTTCGCCGACCAGCTCGCGGTATTTCTCCTGCGCGATGACGACGTAGCCGCGGTCGCGGCGCGTGATGACCTGCGGCGTCTCTTCCGCGCGGTTGAGCACCTCGCTCAGGCGGTTCTTGGCCTCGGCGACTTTCCAGGCCGCGGTCGGGGCGGTGGCCGACGCGGCGGAGGCCGGGGAGGGATCGGGCGGGGTCGTGTCTAGCATGTCTAGATTATATCGGCCGGTTACGAAGCGTAGCCCAGAAAACCCTCCGCGAATGCCAAAAATCGGTACGCCCGCCTGATCCGGTCGACGGCTATCCCACCTCACGCCGCTGAAACAGCGCCACCGCCAGCGCCAACAGGGCGGCGGTGTAAAACGCCGCGTAAAGGCTGACCTGGCCCACCGCCAGCAGGCTGAAGGTGCCGTCGTCCAGGAAGATCAGCGAGTGGCCCTGGGTGATCGCGTCGGCGGGCCAGAGGAACTGCAGGTTGGGCACCACCAGGTAGATCGCTTTCGAAGCGAAGTCAGCGCCCTTCTGCGCCCAGCTGGAGTCGGCGCCAATCACCGCGGCCACGCTGGCGAACACGTCCAGGTCGTGGGGCAGGTTCAGCCGCTCGTTCACCTTGCCGCTGAGGCTGCTGGTCACGGCTCCCAGCATAAAGGCGCCGATGCAGACCATCAGCGTCATGACCTGGCCCAGCCGGGTGGACACGGCCACCGCCACCGCGGTCAGGATCAGCACGGCCTCGAAAATCATGACCAGCCCGACGGCGATTTCGACCAGCTCGCCGTTGTGCGACACAAAATCCGTGAGCGGGTTCTGCAGCACGAAGCCCTTGCCCAGCAGCAGAACGCCCAGAAACGCAGCCGTCATGGTGACCGCCAGCGACTTGATAAACGTGCTGGTGAACACCCAGTTGTAGAGGTAGTTGCCCCCGGCGCCGACCGCGAGGGCGGTCAACGCCGCCAGCACGTTCAGGGCGATCACCGGCATGTCGAAGTGGTCGCGTGCGGTGGACATCACGCCGTGGCGGTACGTGCCCAGAAACAGGAGGGCCAGCACCCAGTAGGCCAGCGCGATGGCCGCGGCCACGCCCAAGAACTTGCCGAGCACAAACAGCGGCCGGGCCACGGGTTTGCTCACGACCGTCAGCACGGTCTTCTGCTCGATCTCTCGGCTGAGCACGCCCGTGGCGGTGAAGGCGGCCAGCAGCATGCCGGCCAGGAAAACCACCGACAGGCCCATGTCCACGAGCAGCTTCTTGTCTCCGTCGCCGGTTTCCATCGAGTACGCAGACAGCGACGGGTTGAGGGCCAGCCCGCCGGCGGCCACCAGCAGCACCACGGTATAGACCGGCTGGCGGATCGATTCGGTGAAGGTGTTGCGGGCGATGGTGACCGTTTGCCTGAGCATGGCGGCATCGTATCAGCCCGTTGCAGCGATTCGCGAGGTCCGGACCGATGGTCTTCAGCGTCCGGCAACGCGTCGTCGACCGGCGCCGAGCGCCCCGGGCCGCGGGGGGGAAATGGGGGCGATAAGATTCCCGCCTGCGGGCGGCACCCCACGCGCCGCGAATCGGCGTCTATTCTGTAGGACGCTCCGCCGCGAGGGAGGGGCGGGGCGGGGAGGTCCGCCGGCTGCGCAGCGGCCCGCCCATCGACTCGTTGTGATCCCCGATCCTCCTCCCCCACTTCTCCATGACCGACGACCAGCAGACCTACTCCCGGGCCACCTCGGCGGCCCTGATCGGCGGGGCCACCCAGCTTGCGTTCGCGGTGGTGATGGCGGGCCTGGGGCTGTATGCGCGGTCAAGCGGCCTGAACGCCGCGGCCTGGTACCTGTTTGGGGGGCTGCCCATCTGGGGCGCGTTGTGGCTGCTCTACAACCAGCACCGCCTGGAACGCGTTGAGGTCCTGGAAACCCAGCAGCTTGCCACCGACGACGCGCGGGCCGCGGACCTTTTCAACGAGACGGGCCAGGGCCTGGCCACGGCCCGCAAGCGGCTCGACGGCTTCTACACGTGGGGCCTCAACACGGTGTCCATCTTCGTGGCCATCTATCTGATCGCGACCGGGCTGGCGCTGTTCTTCAAGGCGTGGCGTCAGATCGACCTCACCGAGGACGGCCGCGACTACACCCGGCTGCTGGTCGGCTCGATCGAGAACATCCTTACCAACCCGTGGCTGGTCGCCGGCTTCTGCGCGGTGATGGCCTTCCTGGGCTTTCTGGTCGCACGCTACGTTGCGGGCATGACGCGGGTGCCGGCCTGGCGGGCACTCCGCGGCGGGGCGGGCTACCTCATCGGCAACGTGGTCGTCATCATGCTCTGCGGTCTCGCGGTGCTGGGTCTGCCGTTTGGCTACACCTGGGGGCTGGCCGCGCTGGCGGTCTTCGTGCCGCTCTTGATGGTGCTGCTCGGGACCGAGACGCTGCTGGCTTTCGTCTTTGGCATCTACCGCCCGCGCAGGGCCGACGAGGTCGTGCGGCCGGCGTTTGACTCGCGGCTGCTGGGCTGGCTGACCAGCCCCGAGTCGATGGGCAAGATCGTCAGCGAGACGCTGAACTACCAGTTTGGCTTCGAGATCACCCGCAGCTGGTTCTACGTGCTGCTGGGCCGGGCGCTGGCGCCGCTGATTGCCGCGGGGGTGCTGATCCTGCTGGGACTCAGCTGCGTGGTCATCGTGTCGCCGCACGAAGGCGCGGTGATCACGAACCAGGGCCGCTTCGTCCGTGTCGCCGAGCCGGGCATCAGCTTCAAAGCGCCCTGGCCCCTGGGCCGCGCCACCAAACACGACATAGGCCGCAGCCGGCGGCTGGTGATCGGTGCTTACGAAGAAAGCCAGCGCATCGCCGGCAAAGCCACCCTGTGGACCAACGACCACATCGAGGGCGAAAGCCGGTACCTCCCTACCGCCCCGCTGAACACCGACGCGGCCGCCGCCCCGACGCCGACCGACGCCACCGCCGACGCGATCGGTCCCGCCCGACCCGACGCCCGCTCCTCTCGGCTGGGCGGGCTTATCTCGCTGCAAGCGGTCGTCACCTACCGCATCGGCGACCTCACGGCGTACGTCAACGCCGCCGGGGCCCAACGCCCCGAGCGGCTGCTGCGTTCGCTGTCCGAACGCCACCTCAACGCCCTGGTGGGCACCCGCACCATCGACGACCTGCTGGGCGAGGGCCGCATCGACGCCGCCGACGACCTGCTGCAGCGCATCCGAGGCGACGTCGGCCCGGCCAAATACGCCTTGGGCCTGACCATCGACGAGGTGCTGCTCTATGACATCCATCCGCCCAAAGCCGGCGAGGTGGCCGACGCCTTCCTGGGCCAGGTCAACGCCCTGCAGAGCCAGAAGACCGACATCGAAAACGCCGAGCGCGACGCCATCGGCATCTACTCGACCGCCGCCGGCTCGCGGCCCGAGGCGCTGCGTATTGAGGCCGCCATCCGCCGGCTGGCCGACCTGCGAGCCGACCCGACCACCCCCCGCGACGACGAGCTGGCCCAGCAGGCCACCATCAACCGGCTGATCGACGCCGCCGGCGGCGAGGCCGCCCGCGTGCTGGCCGACGCCCGGCTGCAGCGCTGGGAGACCGCCCTGGGCGAGCAGGCCGAGGCCGCCCGGTTCGACTTCGAACGCGCCGCCTACGACGCCGCCCCCGATTACTTCCGCGCCCGCTACTACCTCGACGCCGTCGGGGAGTCTTTCGCCCAGAGCAGCCGGCGGGTCATCTCGACGGTCCACAGCGACGAGCCGTCGGTGCTGCGGCTGGACCTGACCGAGAGCTCGACACCCGGCGGACTCTTCAACGCCGACAACTAGGTTGAAGTTCGAAGAACGAAGTTGGAAGTACCGAGAAGACACCTGGTAGCCCCTGGCCCCACACCCCGCTTTCCCCGCCTCCCCTGCCCCACGCCATGCGAAACCTCACCACCCTGCTGATCGCCACCATCATCGCCTTGGTGCTGCTCACATACATGTTCGTGTTCCGCGTGAACTTCGACGAGCACGTGGTGAAAACCACCTGGGGCGCCGCCGAGCCGCCCACCGCCAACGCCGACGGCGAACTGAGCGGTGGCAGCGTCATCACCGATCCGGGGCTCTATTTCAAGTGGCCCTGGCCCATCAACAAAACGCACGCCTTTACCACCCGCGTGCAGCTGCTGGAGCAGGAGCTGGCTCAGTTTCAGACCAGCGACAACAACTCCGTCGCGCTTCAGACCTACGTCACCTGGCGCATCGTCGATCCTTACCGCTTCTTCGTCGCCCTGCAAAACGTCGAAAACGCCCGCGACGTGCTGGGCACCCAGATGAGCAACCTGCTGGGCGAGGTCAGCCGCTACCGCTTCGATCAACTGGTCAACCTGGACCCCAACCTGATCAAGCTCGGCGAGATCGAGACCAACTGTACCGAGCAGCTGCGTGAAGAAGTCGCCCGGCTGGACTACGGCGTCGCCATCGAGCAGGTCGGCATCCGCCGCCTGGTGCTGCCCGAGTCCACCACCGCCAAGGTCTTCGAGCGCATGCGCAGCACGCGGGAACGCCTGGCCGCCAGCGCCACGCAGGAGGGCCAGAACGAGGCGGTGCGCATCACCGCCGAGGCCGAGCGGGTCAAGGGGCAGATCCTCAGCTTCGCCAACGCCGAGGCCGCCAAGATCCGCAGCGAGGGCCTGAAAGACGCGGGCACCCGCTACGCCACCTTCGCCGACAACACCGAGCTGGCCGTGTTCCTGCGGCAGGTCGACACCATGAAGAAGATGCTGCCCGGCTCGACCCTGGTGCTCGACGCCAACGCGCTGGAGTTTCTGAACCTGATCCGCACGCCGGCGGACGACGCGACTCCGGCCGCCGAGGGAGCCGAGTAATCATGGCGCACGACCACGACCACGATCACGGCGCCCACGGCCACGATCACGACCACACGCACGTGCACGCCGACGACGTTCCGGCCGTGGACCCCGCCCAGCAGTCGCTGGCCGACGCCCTGAAGGTCAGCTTCTGGCTGCTGCGCGCCCTCATGATCGCGCTGGTGGTGATCTACGTCTGCTTCAGCGGCATGTACCAGGTCGCCGAGAACGAGGCCGCGGTGGTCACCCGCTTCGGCAAGATCGTCGGTGCCGACGACGGCTCGGCCCCCAAGAAGCCCGGTTTCCACTTCGGCGCCCCCTTCCCGATCCAGGAGGTGCTGCGCGTGCCCACCAGCGAGCGCACCCTGCGGATCGACCGGCAGTTCGTCTACCAGGACCCCGGCGACTCGGCCCAGCCCAAGATGGGCCCGCTGAACCCCGAGCTGGACGGCTCGCTGATCACAGGCGACGCCAACCTGGTGCACGCCCGCTTTGTCATCTCCTACCGCGTGGACGACCCGACCGACTACTTCGTGAACCTGGGCGAGCTGGCGCAGGCCGACGCGCTGGTGCTCAACGCCGTGCAGCAGGCGGTGGTGCACGCGGTGGCCAGCGTGCCGGCCGACGACGTGATCGCGGGCCGGCCTAACCACCCCGACGACCCCGACCACGACATGAAGACCAAGGCCCAGCGCACGCTGGACGAGCTGAAGACCGGCCTGAAGCTCAGCGCGGTCACCATCGAGCGTCCCGAGATGCCCGCCATGGTCCGCGACGCCTACGAGCTGGTCAGCCAGAGCGAGGCCGAGCGCGGCCGGCTGGTCAACGAGGCCGAACGCCAGCGCACCAGCCTGCTGGGCGAGGCCGCGGGCAAGGCCGCACTGCCGGTGGATGGCGAGCCCGGCCCGCTGGTGCGGCTCATCAAGGACTACGAACTCGCCACCGCGCTGAACGACCCCGACCGCATCGCCTTCACCGCCGCCCCCCTCGCCGACGCCCTGCGCACCCTGCGGTTGGGTGGCGACAACAACGGCGAAACCGATGCGCCCGCCGTCGATATCGGTGGCGAGGTCGCCCGCATCATCAACGAGGCCCAGATCGCCCGCACCAACGTCACCGAGGGCATCGACACGGACGTGCAGACCGTGCAGGAGCTCAAGGCCGCCTTCGACCGCAACCCCGCCTTCTTCAAGCAGGCCATGTGGCAAGACGCCGCCCGGCAGATTTTCAGTGAAGACAGCGGCATCGAGGTGTTCTACGCCCCCACGGGCGACGCCATGCAGCTGATCATCAACCGCGATCCGCGGATCGCCAGCGAGAAGCAGCGGCGCGAGCTGGACGAGCGGCTGGAAGCCGCGAAGGACAAATAAGAGCGACTGGCTGTACCCGCGGAAGCGGAAACGGGCAGTCATTCGACCGCGGCCGATTCCCCGCCACCGGGGTCATTCACACGCCCCGATCCCGGTCGCGCTTGACGTCGGCCGCGTCGCCGACCGCGACCACAGCGCGACAACGACATCGCCCCACAACCCGGGGCCGGGGTCGGGTCCGGGTTTGACCCCAAGCCGTGCAGGGGCCTTGCGGGGGTTGAATAAGCCCACGACATTTACCAAGCAGAAGACGCTCGCCTTATTCGAAGCCCTGTTGGGCGCAGCGCCGAAGCCACGTGACGCGGAAGCGATTGACGACGCGGTGATAATTCATTATCGTCTCGACGTGATAATCGATTCTCATTCCGATGCGGCCGGGTCCGGTCAACGGCTGCCGGTGACGGTTCTGTCGGGGTTCCTGGGGGCGGGCAAGACGACGCTGCTGAACCACGTGCTGCACAACCGCGCGGGGCGGCGGGTGGCGGTCATCGTGAACGACATGTCGGAAGTCAACATCGACGGCCCGGCGGTGCGGGATGGCGGGGCCGGCCTGTCACGCACCGAAGAGAAGCTGGTGGAGATGTCCAACGGGTGCATCTGCTGCACCCTGCGGGAAGACCTGATCCAAGAGGTGACCCGGCTGGCCAAGGCCGGCCGGTTCGACCAGCTGCTGATCGAATCGACGGGGATCGGCGAGCCGATGCCGGTGGCGGCGACGTTCAGCTTTCGCGACGAGGACGGCTTCTCGCTCGGCGACGTGGCGGAGATCGACACGATGGTGACGGTCGTGGACGCCCTGAACTTCCCACAAGAGCTGCGGAGCGAGGACGAGCTGCGGGACCGGTCGCTGGCGCTGGGCGAAGACGACGAGCGGACCGTCGCGGACCTGCTCACGGACCAGGTCGAGTTTGCCAACGTCATCGTGCTGAATAAGTGCGACCTGGTGGAAGAAACATCGTCGGCCCAGCTCGCGATGTTGTTGCGCTCGCTGAATCCGGAGGCGGAGGTGGTCCGGGTGACGCGGGGGGCGTTGCCGATCGACCGCATGGTCGGCCGGGGGTTGTTCGACGAGGAGCGGGCGTCGCAGATGGCCGGCTGGGCGAAGGAGCTGGCGGGGGAGCACGTGCCCGAGTCGGAGGAGTACCGGATCGGCAGCTTCGTCTACCGCGCCCGCCGGCCGTTCCACACGCTCCGCCTCATCGCGGCCATCGAGGAGGAAGAACTGCTGACGCCAGTGACGCGTTCCAAGGGCTACGCCTGGCTTGGCAGCCGGCCGCAGCACGTGGCGGTCTGGTCGTCGGCCGGGGCGTCGTTCTCGATCGAGCGGGCGGGGCGGTGGTTCGCCAGCGTGCCGAAGGACCAGTGGCCCGACGACCCCGAAACCCTCGGGTGGATCGACGCGCACTGGGACGACGACGCCGGCGACTGCCGGCAGGAGATCGTCTTCATCGGCGTAAAGCTCGACCGCGACGCGATCCGGCGGCACCTGGACCGGTGCCTGCTGACCGACGAGGAGCTGGCCCGCGGCCCCGAAGGGCTTGGCCAACCCGACGACGGCCTGGCGTGGGACTAGTGCGGGACGCACGCGAGCGATCCCCGGTTTCGGGGTCTCGCCCCGGTCCTCCCACCCACCCGCTTTGCTGAATCGAGTCGTTTCCTGATTGATTGCACGTTCATCTTCTAACCTTGCCACCTTTTTTCCAAACCCTCGCGGATACAAACCCCGGAGTCTTTCATGCGTTACCTTTCCAAGCGAACCCGTTTCCGATCATTCCTGCCGGCGCTGTGGTGCCTGGTCGCGATGTGTACGCTGCCGGCCACGACGGGTCTCGCCGAGCCCTTGACCGTCTGCGTGTCCTCGACCGACGTGAAGACGATCGTGGAGGCCGTCGGCGGCGACGCGGTGGAAGTGACCGGTTTCGTGAAGGGCACCGACGATCCGCACGTGATCGCACCCACGCGGCGGATGATCGAGGCGCTGGCCCGGGCGGATCTGCTGGTCATCGTTGGCAACGGGCTGGAAGAGGCCTGGCTGCCCGCGATGGTCTCCCAGGCGGGACGCGACGACCTGATGGACGCCGGCAACCTGCGCCTGGACCTCTCGGAAAACCTGCGGACGATCGTGGGGGAAGCGGGGCGTGGGGTGCCCGGGTCGTTTCACCCGGAAGACAACCCGCACTTTCTGGTGGACGGCGTGGAAGGCGTCAAGGCGGCCGGGGCCGTGGCGGCGAAGCTGAGCGAGTTGTCCCCGGAACGGTCGGACACCTTCGACGAGAACTTCCGGGGGTTCGCTCGGGCGGTCATGGCGGCGATGCTGGGCGATGCGATCGCGGCGAAGCACGGTCCGGACGACTTCGAAGAACTCGCCATCGCCGTCGAGCGGAACGAGCTGGCCGAACACCTGGCGGCGCACGGCGGCGAGGCCGTCGAGCTCGGCGGTCAGCTCGCGGCGCTCGAAGCGTTTCGGGACACGCCGGTGGTGGGCGACCACGACCTCTGGCCCTACTTCGCCCGCCGCTACGGGGTGCGGGTGATCGGCTACCTGGAGCCGGAACCGGGCGTGCCGCCGACCGCACCGCACCTTCAAAGGGTGATCGGCCAGATGAGCGAACGCGGGGCCCGGGTGATCCTGACGGTGCCGTACTTCGATCCGCGACACGCGCGTTTTGTGGCCGACGCGACGAGCGCGGTCATCGCCCCGATGGCCAACAACCCCGGCAGCCGGCCCGGCGCCGAGGGGTATGTCGCGATGCTGGACTACAACGCCCGGGTGCTCCGCGAAGCCCTCGAAGAAGCGGGCGTGGCCGAGCCGGCGGGCAGCCCGTGACCGCCGCCCCCGCACCTTTAGCTCCGGCGAAACCCACCGAACCGCTGCTGTCGATGCACGGCGCGTCGCTGGGCTACGGCCGGCGGGCGGTGCTGGAAAAGGTAAGCCTTGACATTCACGCCGGGGAGTTCTGGTGCCTGCTGGGGCCCAACGGCGAGGGGAAGACCACACTGATCAAAGCGCTGCTGGGGGCCCTGCGCCCGCAGCGCGGGCTGGTGCGGCGGCAGGAGAAGATGTTCCGCGCCGGCAAGGTCAGCTACGTGCCCCAGCGGCTGGAGCTGAACCCGGTGCTGCCGACCTCGGTGCGCGAGTTCGTGCTGTCGGGGTTGGCGGGGGTGCGGGCCGATGCGCTGAAGCGGCGCAACCGCCTGGACCGGGTGTTGGAACTGGTGGGACTGGGCGCAGCGCACCACCACAACTACTGGACGCTGTCGGGCGGGCAGAAGCAGCGGGCCCTGGTGGCCCGTGCGTTGGTGCGCAACCCAAGCCTGCTGATCGTGGACGAACCGACGGCGGGGCTGGATTTCGCCGCCGTCGCGGCGGTCATCAACGTGCTGCAGGAGCTCTACCGCGACTTCGGCGTGACGGTGATTCTGGTCACCCACGACCTGCACATCGCCGCCGAGCACGCCACCCACCTGGCATTCTTCCGCCACGGCCGGGTGGTCGCGGGGCCCAAGGACCAGGTGCTGACCGCCGACCGGCTGCACGCGACGTTCGGCGTGCCCGTGGCGGTGGAACGCGACGGGCAGGGCCGCTGGCGCATCGGCGACGCGCAGGCGGCCCCGCCGGAGGGAAGCCGGCACGCGGACGTCGCGGCGGCGGCAGTGCCGTCCGGGGAAGGAGCGCCGACGCCGTGAGTTTTGGAGACTTCCTCGCGTCCTGGGGGCTGTTCGGGCGGCCGTACCTGCTGACCATCCTCGCGGGCATGGCGCTCTCGATCCTGGGCGTGGTCACCGCGGCGCGTCGTCAGGTGTTCATGGCCGCGGCGGTGGCGCAGGCCTCGACCTTCGGCTTCGCGGTCTTCGCGCTGTTTGCCGGCGCCGCCGCGATCCAGGCGACGGGCCACGTCGGACGCGACGCGGTGGTGATCGGCTCGGCCGTCGCGGCGGCGCTGCTGACCATGCTCGGCGACGGCCGCCAGACCCAGGGCAGCCGGCTGGACGGCGACGAGCGGACCGCGTGGGTCTTTATCGCCGCGGGGGCCGGGGCCATCCTCGTTCTGGCGCACGCCCCGGCGGGCATGGAGCAGTTCCGCCGCATGCAGGCGTCGTCGGTCATCGGGGCGACGACGCTGGACGTCGTGACCTTCGCGGGGGTGCTGCTGGCGATGGCGGGAGCGCTGCTGTGGGGTGGACGCCTGCTGGTCTTGCTGCTGGCCGACCCGGTCATGGCCGCGGCGATCGGGATGCGCGTCCGCACGTGGGACTGGGGGCTGGCGCTGGTTTGCGGAGCCTGCGTCGGCCTCGGCGTGCGCTCCACCGGGATGCTCTTCACCTTCGGCTGCCTGGCGCTGCCGGTGATGATCGCCAAGCAGGTCTGCGGCGAGGTGCGGTCGTTGTTCTGGGCCAGCCCCCTCGTGGCCGCCGCCACCGCGCTGACGGGGCTCTGGCTGTCTTACGCGTGGGACCTGCCGCCGGGCCAGGTGGTGGTGTCGCTCTTGTGCGTGGCCTTGCTCGCCGCCGCCGCGGGTCGGCAGGGGTGGGACGCGATCTCGCGGTGACTCTGACCGGCGTCTGGCCACACCCAGAAAACGCAGGAAGTCTTTCGGTCAGTCCCGACTCCCAGCCACCGGGGTCATTCCCACGACCCGATCCCGGCCATGGGTCTTCTGACCTACGCAGCGTCGCGCAGGGGATGTAAGTCCCGGCCACGAACGACGTGAAACGCGGCCGGAACCAGGTCGTGGGAATGACCCCGATTGCTGGCGCCCGAGAGGGATCGAAAGACCCTCGACCTTTGCTGCGAACGCGCCGAATCGCAGATTTGCCACCCAGGTCGTCGTCGTGCTGTGGCGTCGTCGGCGGGGTCGGGGCGGCGGGCCGCGGCCGCCCCGACCCTGCCGACGACGCTTCCGCCGACGCCATCCTCACCGCCCCGCAAACCCCGACAACCGGTCGGCGGCCCACTTCAGCCACACCGGCCGGGTGTCCTTGAAGAGCAACTCCTGCAGCAGCGTGCGGATCTCTTCGCCGGCGTCGCCGCTCTTGATGCGGGCGCGGGTGAGGTTGCCCAGGATCTCGGGGTTGTCGCGCTGAATCGCGGCGGCGCTGGCGTACTGCTCGATGGCTTCGTCGTAGCGGTGCACGTGCTCCATGACCAGGCCCAGGTTGTTCTTGGGCTCAACGGCGTGGGGCATGAGGCGGGCGGCGTATTCGAACTCCCAGGCGGCGTCGTACATGCGTCCTTGAGCAAAATAAACCCGGCCCAGGTTGTTGCGGGCGGGGCCGAAGGTGGGGTCGGCGCTCAGCGCGTGCCTGAGGTATTGCGCGGCGTCGTCCCAGCGGCGGGCGTCGAGGGCGTCGTTGGCCAGCTGGTGGTAGCGCCGCGCGGTCTCGGTGTCGATCTCGCGCTCGGCGGTGATCATGCGGTCCACGCGGTCGTCGAGGGTGACCGGCGGGGCGGTGCCGCAGCCGCCGGTCGCCAGGCACAAGGCGACGCCGAGCAGGGGGGCGAGCAGACGGGAAACGGGGCGGGTGGAGGAGCGGGGCATGGCGGGGGCTCCGGGAGGGAGGCGACGGGGCGGGCGGGGAACGACCGGTGCTCAGGGGGCCGGCACGCTGGCCGACAGTTCGAGCCGCCAGCGGCCGGGGGCCGGGGCGACGAGTCGCAGACGGTCGGCGGTCAGGCCGGGCAACGCGGGGTCGCTCGCCAACGCTTCCAACAGCCCGGCCGCGGCGGGAAGGCCGATCGGTTCTACCGTTATACCCGCGGCCGTCGCGGACTCCGGGTCTTCGTGGTCTGATCGTCGGGCGGCGACCCGGGGGGTGAGCGGGCCGGTGGCTCCGGAGAGAGCTCGGCGGGCGGCCTCGACCAGGGCGTCGGACGGGGCGGGTACCCGCGCGGCGCCGGCGCCGGCACCGGCGGCGGCCGGGGCGGTGTGACCCAGCCGGGCGAGCAGGCCGGCGGCCTCGTGCCGGGCCGCCGCGGCGCGGTCGTGCCCGGCCCGCGCGCCGGGCAGCGTGAGCAGGGCGGCGGCGGCGAGCAGCAGGCCGAACGCCAGCAGGGCGGCGGCGAAGCGGCTTCGTGCGGTGCGGGGGAGCTGCATCACGGCGCCGCTCCGTCTTCAGAGTCTGTGGCCGCGAGCCGCAGCTCGAAACGGGTTTGTCCGCGGGGCAGCAGCTGGGTCGCGGGCGGAGCGAGGGCGGGGCGTCCCGCGGCCGCCAGAGCGTCGGTCAGGGCATCGAGCGCGGCTGGCTCGTCGGTCTCGCCGCCGACGGTGACGCCGTCGGGGCCGAGCGACAGCGCGTCGAGACGGAGGCCCGAGGGGTCCGGGGGCCACTGGGCGGCGAGCGCCGTCAGGTCGGCGAGGGTGTCGGTGCGCACGGGCGACGCCGGGCCGGCGGCGGCGGGCCCCTCCAGCGCGGCGGCCCGTGCGGCGCTGCGCAGCCGCCCGAGCAGGTCGACGGGGACGTCGGTGCCGGGGAAGGCGGCGCGGTAGGCGTCGGCGGTGGCCGCCGTGTCGGCCGCGGCCGCGACGCGGTGCGCGCGGGCGTCGAGCAGCCCGCAGACGCCGGCCGACCCGAGCAGCAGCCCCAGCGCGGCGGCGAGCGCGGCCCACGGCCGGCCCTGCGCCGCCGACGCTCCGGCGGGACGCAGCGCGCCGCGGGCGAGGTTGAAGCAGACCACCCGGCCGGGGGCGGCGCGGGCGGCGGCCGCGACGGCGGCGTCGGGCGTGAGCGGCGCCGACGGCGCCGCGGGGGGTTCGGGGTGCAGCCGCCAGGCGTGCGGCGTGCCCGCGACGTGCTGCACCTCGCTGTAGCACTCTGCAAGGCCGGCTTCGGTCAGCCACACGGCGGCAGCCGTTTCGTCAGACCCCGCGGGGGCGGTGTCGCTCGCGGCCACCAGCAGGGCGGTGGGCACCGCGGCGGTGACCCGAAGACCGGCGGCCCGGGCCGCGGTCAGCCGCTCGCGCAGCGGCCGGATTTCAGCGGCCAGACCCAGCCGCACCGCGGACGCGTCGCCCGGCTGAACCACGGGCCCGAACGCGGTGACGACGTCTTCGAGGTCGACCGGAAGCTTCTCTTCAAGCGCGAAGGCCAGGGCGTGGTCGCGCCGCAGGCCGGCGGCCAGACCTGGTGCTGTCGGCAGCGACGCGGCGTAGACCCCCACGGCGGGCAGGCCCAGCACCACCGGGCCGGTGGTCGACACCCCACGGGCGGCGGCGGCGGCGACCAGTTCCCCCAGCGCGCCGCCGCGCGGCGGCGCCAGTGCCGGGTCGTCGTGGGCGATCGCCAGGGTCCATCCCTCGGCGTCGCCCAACACGGCGGTCAGGGTGGGGCGGCTCACGGCGACCCCTCCGGCCGCGGGTTCGCTGCAGCAGCGCGGCCGCGGTCGGTCAGAAGCTCCACCCGTCGCGGCCCCGCGGCAAACGCCGCCCGCCCGTCTTCCACTGACTCGAGCGTCCAGCTACCGGCGGCGTCGCCGACCGCGAGCACCCGCACGCGCAGCTCGCCCGGGGCGCGGACCAGCGCCCGGGACGCGCCGGACTCCACCACGGTGCCCTCCAGCACCATCCCGCCCGCCGGGGGCGCCGTGGGCGCCGTCCGCGGCGCGACGTCGGGGCCCAGCACCCGCGCCAGCGCGGCGGCGAGCTCACCGGGCGCGGGCGGGGTGGGCGGCGTCGGGTCGGCCGCGGCGACGGCCGGAGGCGGGGGCGGGGGCGGCACCCGCCAGGGACGGCTGAAGGGCAACGCCACCGCGCCCGCGAGTGCAAGGCCGCCGGCGGTCCAGACCAGCGCGCGGGGCAGGGTTGAGTGGAGGGGAGGAGGAAAGGCCATGGGCATCGCAGAACGGGTCACCAGTTAAACCGAAGCGTGCCCGACGGGCCAGAACTCACCCGCAGCCCGCTGTACGTCCGGCGGCCGTTATCGAGGAATCCGCGGACGCTCGCGGGCCCGGCGGCGTCGGTGAGGCGGCCCGCCAGCCGTTCCACGAGTTCGAGGTCCAGGGGCGTGCGCTGCGCCGGCGGCTGCGCAAAGTGGTCGGCCACCCGACGGGTCTCGATGTCGGTGAAGCCGTCGCCGAGCGTCGCCCGCACCACCGACTCGGGGGCGCGCGAGGCTCGCAGCGAACCCCCGCCCCAGAGGGTGAAGACGTCGAGCGGGCCCGGCGACCCCTCCGGGGGCGCAAGGGCGTAGACCGCGTCGATGTGGTCGGGCTGCACCAGTTGGCCGGGCAGCGTGAAGTGCAGCCAGGGCGAGGCGAACCCGCGGTGCGGCCGGGGTTCCATCGGGGTGGTGACCCCCGATTCGGCGGCCAGCTGCGCAACGCGGAGCGCAGCCCCTCCGGCGTCGTTCTCGGGGTACAGCACGTTGAGGTCGGCTTTGGCCGACTCGTCGGCGAAGCGCAAGCGCCCGCGGTGGTGGCCAAGGTCGAAAACCCAGTCGAAGGCCCTCTCCCGCGTCGCAGGCCTTTCGGGGGCTGCGGTACCCGCCGCCCCGGGCTGCGGTTCGGCGAACAGCGGCGCCGTGCGCAGGACGTCTTCGGCGCTGCGCCACAGCCACCGGCGCTGCAGGTCGCCCGACACCGCATCGGCCCCGCGGCGGGCGGAAGAGGTCTGGCGGGCCAGGGTGGCCAGTCCCACGGCCACCACGGCCAGCAGACCCATCACCAGCAGCAGGGCCACGCCGCGCATCCGTCTGCTCGCTTGGCATCGTCGGCGTGCCGGGCTCACGAGCCCCCCCGCAAAATCGGGATCTGGAGCGGCGCCACCGCCGGGTCGGTGAAACGCACCTGCACCGCGTCGCGGTCGAACCCAAAGGCCGCAACGCCCGATGCGGCGAGCGCGCGGTCCACGCCCGCTTCCGTTGAACCCGGCGCTCCGCGCGCCAGCGTCGTGGCCTCGCGCCAAAGCCGGTCGTCGCCCAGCCGCCACACGATGCGCACCGGGCCGTGCCGCGGCGCGAGCGTGACCGGGTCGCGGTCCGACCAGCCCTGCAGCTCCAGCCCGCCGGGAGCGGGGGCGAAAGACAGGCTCTGGGCCAGGTCGCCGGCCAGCCGCCGGGCCAGCCGGTCGCGCCACGCCGGCGGCGCGTCGGCCCCGGCTTGCAGGGCCGCGTCGCGTGCGGTCGCGCGGGTGACCGCCAGCAGACCGACGGTCAGCAGCGTCAGCAGGGACAACGCGGCCAGCAGCTCGATAAGCGTCAGGGCGCGGCGGTTCAGGGCGCGACCTCCTTCGCCGCCGCTCCCAGCGGCACGAGCACGTCCACCACCAGCGGCATACCCGCACTCGATCCTGCGTGATCGTCTGGCCGCGCGGTGATCCGCACCCGAAGCAGCCCGCGCGGCACCAGCTGCGGCTCCTCCACGGCCACGCTTCGCCACCCCCACGTTCGCGGGGGCTTCCGCGTGGAGTCACCCACGCCGATCAGCCTCAGCCTGCCGGTGCGGCCCGCGCCGGTGGGGTCGTCCCGCCCCGGGCCCAGGCCGACGTGAAAGGAGGCGCCGCCGGCCCACCAGTCGTTCAGCGCCGCGTCGAGCGCCTCGACCGCGAGCCGGTGCTCGCGGGCGGCGACGCCGCTGCGCACCAGGCGCCCCCGCGCGCTCACCGCCGCGCTCAGCACCAGAGCCAGCAGCGCGAGCGCCGCCACCACCTCGATCAGCGTGAGCGCCCGGCGGCGCTGAGCTTCAGCGGCGCACCGAGGACGCATCGTCCGGCCCCCCGTCCGCGGGCAGCAGGCCGGGGCCGGGGCGCGGGACCCACTGGCCGGTCTCTCCGACCACCCAGGCCATTTCTTCGGCGCCGTCCCGATCGGCCGCCAGCCGCAGGCCGAAGGCCGGCGTCGCGCCCGCGATGTTGAGCGGCAGCTCGACCGAGCCTCGCTCGAACCAGCCGCCGTCGTCGGTCCAGCAGCCCGTCAGACGCCAGCCACGCGGCGCTGACGCCCGCAGCGTGGCGGCCGACGCGGTCTGATCATCCGCGATCCCCCAGGCCAGCCCCTGCCCATCGAGATCGACACGCAACACCCCCGGCTCGCCCGCGCTTTCGGCGCGGTCCCGCGCCCGCGCGTCGGCGGCGGCGAGGGCGTCCCACAACCCGGTTCCCGCTGCGGCCGGCGCACCGCGCGTCACCCCCCAGGCCACCAGGCCCGTGGTCAGCGCCAGCACGGCCAGCACGGCCATCAGCTCGACCAGCGAGAAGCCGCGCGGAGTCGGAGCCGGGTCGAGCGCCCTCACGCGCCGTCCCCGCCGCCGCCCTGATCCCAGCTGCCAAGGTCCGCGTCGGCGGACGTGCCGCCGTTCAGACCGTCGGCCCCGAGGGTGTAGACCTCGTACGGCCCGTCACGCCCCGGCCGGTTGTAGAGGTACGGCCGGTTCCACGGGTCGTTCAGGTCGCCGGTCAGCAGCGGCTCGGGCATCGCGTCGGTGGGCGTGGTCAGCGCGGCCAGGCCCAGCTCGCTGGCAGGGTAATCGCCGGTCAACGCGTACCAGTCTTCGAGTTCGTTGCAGATCGTCGCGATCTCGGCCCGGGCCGCGGTCTGCTTGGCGCGGATCAGCTTGCCGCGCACGTTGACCGCGACCACGCCGACCAGCAGTCCGATGATCACCAGCACGGCCATGATCTCGGGAAGGGAGAAGGCGCGGCGTTTCTTACTTCTGGGGTGCGGCATGATTAGTTGATTGTGAACGGAAGGCGGGCGTAAGCCAAGCGGTACGCAGAAAACGTCAACCAGACGGGGTCCGGTCCCGTAGGGTGGGTCAAGGGCCGCCGGACCCACCGTGCCGCGGGTCGCGACACCGGGAGACGCCACGCCGAAGGCCCCGCGACGCCGGTCAACGGTGGGTCCGCCGAGCCTTGACCCACCCTACGAAAACACGGCCATTCAATCCCGTTTCAGTTGAGATCTCCGATCTCAGGCTCGCCTTAGTTGAGATCTCCGATCTCAGGCTCGTCTTAGTTGAGATCTCCGATCTCAAGTATTGGCAACAGCGTCGCAAACGCGATCACGCCCACCACGGCGGCCAGCAGGATGATCAGCGTGGGTTCGATCAGGGTGGTCAGCCGGTCCACGCGGCTGCGCAGCTGTCGGTCGTAGCTGCGGCCCAGGCGGCCCAGCAGCTCGCCCAGGCGGCCGCTGGTCTGGCCCAGCGCGAACACCCGCGCGACGGTCGCCGGGAAGGCGTCGGTCTCGGCCAGGGCCGGGCCCAGGTCGCGGCCCTCACGCACGGCGGCCTCGCAGCGGGCCAGCGCGTCCTGCAGCACCACGTTACGCACCGCGCGGCGGCCGATGCCCAAGGCCCGCTCGAAACGCACGCCGCTGTCCAGCAGCGCTTCGAGCACGAAGGCCAGCCTCACCACGGCCTGCCGCCGGATCGCGGGGCCGATGCCCGGCAGCCGCAGCACCAGCGCGTCGAATCGAGCCCGGCCCCGCGGCCGGCTGAGCGCAACGCTTAACCCCAATGCGGCGAGCGACACCCCCAGCAGCATGACCAGGCCCCAGTTCAGCAAGAAGTCGCTGGCCGCCTTCACCGCGAGGGTCAACGGAGGCAGCGGCTGGCCCGACTCGGCCAACGCGTCGAGGATGCCCGGCACCACCCAGGTCATGAGAAACACGCACACCCCGGCCCCGAAAACCGCCACGACCGCGGGGTAGGTCAGCGCCCCGGCCAGCCGGTTCTTGAGTGCCGCCCGCTGCTCCAGGTGGTCGGCCACCTGCGCCGACACGTCGGCCAGCGCGCCCGCGTCTTCGCCCACCGCGATCATCGCGACGGTCGCCTCGTCGAAGAGCGCCCGCGAACCGCCCAAGACCGTCTTCCAACGCGCCGCCGCCAGCGCGTCGCCCAATGCGCTGCCGGCGCTCACGCGGTCGCGCACGCCCATGAGCTGCGTGGCCCACCGCTGATGCCGCGCCGGCACCTGCGCGATGACCAGGTCCAGCGCCTCCAACACCCCCACGCCCACCCCCAGCAGCGTGGACAGCTCGCGGAAGAGGTCCGCCGCCTCGCTGCGCCGCCCCGGGCCCGCGCCGGCGCCACCCACGGCCGCGGCGGCCCCCGCACCGACCCCGGCCGCCGGCTCCACCGCGCCCGCCGCTTCCAGTCGACGGGGCACCAGGCCGCGGCGTCGAAGCTGGTCCCGCGCGTCGCGCGGGGTGTCGGCGATCAGCGTCCCGCGGGTGGCGGCACGGTTCGCGTCAACGGCCTGGTAGGAGTAAACGGGCAAAAACGTAGCAGGCACACTCCGTGTGCCGTCCGCGGGTTGGGAGGGTCAGGGGGTTCGGTGCAAGGGCAGGGGGGTCGGGTCACCAGAACACGGGTTTGGGTTGCAGTGGGTGGGGGGGCGGTTCTCGGGAGGGCTTGAATGTGAGCGTACGCGGCGGACGGCACACGGAGTGTGCCTGCCACCTTCAAGGCAGGTCGTCGTCGCTCAGCGACGTGGTGACCCGCAGGACCTCTTCGGCCGTGGTCTCTCCGGTGCGGACCTTCGCCACCCCGTCGTCGCGCAGCGTCATCATGCCCGCGGCGAGGGCCACCCGTTTCAGCGCGTCGGCCGACGCGCCGTGTCCGATCTGCTCGCGCAGGGCCCCGGTCACCGGCATCAGCTCATACAGCCCGACCCGACCGCGGTAGCCCGTGTCCCGGCACGCGTCGCAGCCCACGCCCTGCCGCGGCGTGTCGTCGGCGTGCGGCTCGGCCCCCAGCTGCGTCACCGGGTCGTCGGGTGCCGGGCCCGCGCAGTCCGGGCACACACGCCGCACCAGCCGCTGGGCCATCACCCCCAGCAGGGCGCTGGCCACCAGGTACGGCTCGACGCCAAGGTCCACCAGGCGGGTCACCGCGCTGGGCGCGTCGTTGGTGTGCAGCGTGCTGAACACCAGGTGCCCGGTCAGCGCGGCCTGGATCGCCAGCTCGGCGGTCTCGCGGTCGCGGATCTCGCCGACCATCACGATGTCCGGGTCTTGTCTCAGAACGGAACGAAGCCCCTTGGCGAAACTCATGCCGCGCTGCGTGGCCACCTGCATCTGGCTGATGCCCGGCAGCCGGTACTCGATCGGGTCCTCCAGCGTCAGCACGTTCAGCCGCTTGCTGTCGATGCGCTGCAGCGCGCCGTACAGCGTGGTGGACTTGCCGCTGCCCGTGGGCCCGGTGACCAGCAGCAGCCCGTGCTCGCGGCGGATCAGCTGGTCGAAGCGCGTACGCGTGTCGGCCGGCATGCCCAGCTCGTCCAGCCCGTGGCGCAGCGTGTCCTTGTCGAGCAGCCGCACCACCACGCGCTCGCCGTGCTGGGTGGGCACCACGCTCAGCCGCAGGTCGATGGGGCGGTCGCCCAGCCGCACGCTGGCCCGGCCGTCCTGGGGCAGCTGCTTCTCGGCGATGTCCATGCCCCCGATGATCTTGAAGCGGCTGACCAGCTCGTCGTGCGCGGCGCCCGGCAGATCGAAAGCGTCGAACAGCACCCCGTCGCAGCGCAGCCGCACCGCCGTGCGGCCCGCGCCCGCGCCGCCCGCCTCGCCGGTCGGCTGCAGGTGCACGTCCGACGCCCCCAGCCGCACGGCCTCGAACAGCAGCGCGTTCACCAGCGTGACCACCGGCGCCCGGCCGGTGGCGTCCAGCAGGTCCTCGATCGCCGCCGCCGCGCCCGCCACCGTGGCGGGTCGGGCGTCCACCGCGGCGATGGCCGCCGCCGCGCCGCCCCCGTCCGCCGCCCGCTCGCCGTAGGCCCGATCGATCGCCGCCCGCAGGGCCGCCGCCTCCACCACCTCGCCCGCCGCCGGCGCCACCCGGCGGCGGACCGCATCCAGCGCATCGGGGTCCGTGCCGCCGCCCGACAGAAACACCGGTTTGCCGGCGCCGTCCAGCACCCCCAGCAGGCCGTGCCGCCGCGCAAAACCGATCGGCACCGCCGCGGTAAACGCGGGCCACGGCGGGGCGGTCACGGGGTCGGTCGCAGAGGGGGGAGGAGGCGTCAAATCAGGTTCGAACTTTTGGTAGAGAAGCCACACCGGTATCCGATTTTCCGCTTTCAGCCTCTGCCCTACCGCAGAAGCATCGGCTCGCTCTCGGGATAGAACTCCACCCCGCCCGTTTCCGCCGGCGCGATTTCCGCCGCCTCCAGATCCGCCAGCGTGTACTGCTTCAGGTCGGCAAACTGATCCTGCCGCAGGATCACCGGCCGCAGGAACACGAACAGCGTCGACTGGCTCTCGCTCACCGTCCGGCTGGAGAACAGGTACTCCAGCAGCGGCAGCTCGCCCAGGATCGGCACGCGAGAGACCGCCTCGCTGAAGTCGCGGCGGTTGATGCCACCCACCACGATGGTCGCACCGTCGGGCAGCGTCACCGTGCTGCTGATGTTGTTGGTCTGCTTGGGCGGCGGCAGGGTGGCGCTGCCGCTCGAGTCCCCGAAACTGGACAGTGTCAGCGTGAACTCCAGCCGCAGGTGGTCGCCCTCGGCGATGTGGGGCACCACCTCGATCTCGGTGCCCGCCTCGATGAACTGGTCGAAAGCCAGCTGGTCGCTGTTCTGACCCTGGCTCAGGCTGGCCACCGGCTGCTCGGACTGACTCGAAATCTTGCCCGTCTCGTGGTCATTCACCAGCACCTTGGGCGCCGACACCACGCGGCTGCGGCCGTCGCTCTTGAGCGCCCGCAGAATAATGTCGGCGATGTCCGCGTCCAGCACCGCGCCGTTGAAACCCACCCCCGGCACCAGGTCCAGTCCCACGTCGCCGTTGAGCTGACTGAGCCCGAAGCTGCTGAGCGCGAAGGTCTGCCGGCTGCCCGTGCGGTCGCCCGCGACGATGTCCACGCCCAGCGTGAAGTTATCACTGGTGTCCAGCGTCACCAGCGTGGCCTCGATCATCACCTGCGGCCGCCGCTCGTCCAGCTGCTGGATCAGGTTGACGTAAAACGACTGCGCCTCGGGGTCGGCCACCACGATGATGCTGTTGGTGTTCAGGTCGGCGGTGATGGTCGCGTCGTCGGTCTTCACTCCGCGGATGGCTTGGTCGCGCAGGCCCCGCCCGTCGGCGCGGTCCGGCCCGCCGTCGCGCGGGGCGTTCAACCCCGACCGCCCGAACCGGTCCGCGTCGTCGAACGCGTTGCGCCCCGTGCGGAGCTCGGGCGGCAGGGGCCCCGCCCGGTCGCCCAGCCCCACCGGCGCGTCCGCGGCCAGGCCCTCCCCAAAGCCCGACGCAAACCCCAGCCCCGCGGCGGCTCCGACGCCCGCGGGCGCCTCGGGGGCCAGGCTGCGCAGCGTCGCCAGCACCTCCGCCGCGTTCGCATTCTTCAGGCGGTAGAAGCGGATCGGGCTGTTCACCTGTGTACGCGGCGTGTCCAGCAGGTCGCGCAGGGCCGCCACCCGCGTGTGAGTCTCGGCCGACGCGGTCACCACCAGCTGCCCGCCCTCGGCCGACGTCGCGAACACCGGCTTCGACGGCGCCGCCTCCAGCGTCTTGCGAAGCTGCTCGTCGAAACGCGTCGCCGAGATGTGCGCCATCGCGTACACCCGCGGCTTCAGCCCCGGGTCGGCGTCCAGCGCCTCGGCCAGCTTCGCGGCGGCCGCCACCCGGTCGGCCGGACCGATCAGCAGCAGCCGGTTGGCCGACTCGTCCACCACCACGTCCACCGGCAGGGCCGCGTCTCCGCGTCCGATCGGCTGGCCCGCCGCCAGCGCCTGGATCACCAGCAGCGAGAGGTCCGCCGCGTTGCCGTGCTTCACTGCGTGAAAACGTTGTTCACTCGGGACTCCGGCAGCATCGACCGCCTCCAGCAGGCGGCTCAGCCGCTGCACCGTCGCATTCATGTCGGTGACCAGCAGCATCGACGTGCCGTGGCCGCCGTCCACCGCCTGCGCGCTGCCGCCGCCTGGCGTCAAGAAGGGCTGCACCAGCTGCACCGCCTGCTGTCCGGCCAGCCGGTCCAGCACGAACACGCGTGACACGACCGACGGCGCCGCACCGCCGTCGGGACCGTCCGCATCCGCACCGGCCCGGGCCCCGCCGCTCAGCTCGTTCGTGCCGACCACCCGAAGCCAGCCGCCCCCCTGACCGTCGATCAGCACCAGATTTCGGCTCCGCAGCACGCTGTCCACCAGCGGCCGCAGCAGCGATGTCGGGATCTCGGCCGGCGACTGCAGCGAGACCTCGCCGCTGACCTTCTGGCGGTCGTAAATGATGTTCAGACCCAGTCGATCACTGGCGTAGTCCAGGAGTACGTCCAGCGGCACCGGGTCGGGCAGGTCGAGCTTGACGGTGGGGGGTGGGGCGGGGCCCTCGACAGCGACCGGCTGTGCAGTGGCCCCTGACGCCAGCAGCAACAGCCCCAGCAGCGTTGCGATCGGCATGCCGCACAGAGAAAATTGCCGCGACAAGGCCGCTACCGGCGAAAAATCGACTCCAAACGCCAAGTCACGCAATGCTTCGCTCACTGAAGGAAGGGTTGTCCGACTCGATCGACCCGCCGGTCCGCCGGTCCGCCGGTCCGCCGACGCGACATAAGTCTGATTTCAAACGCATCTTAGACGAATGGCCGTCGGAGTTAAAAAGCGGTTGCCGATTTTCTTACCCGGCAGCATTGACTAATATTATACATCAGCTAAAATATTTTGGCAGTAGTCGATCTAATTGATCGCTGCCTGCCAACCGCAACACATGGCGGCTGTGCCCAATTGACCGCGTCCCTATATGGATGAGGTACAACGCGACCGTCGCCTTCGGGCACCCTTTTTCCTTGTCTAAAATTAACCGCTGTACACCGCCATCGGGCGGGCGCAGCCAGACCCTATTCTGGAGATTGATCGTATGAAGTTTTTCTTGCCCTCACCCCGAGCCTGCACCTTTGGACTTATTCTCGCGACAGGTTTCGGTTCGGCGGCCGCATCGCAGGAGCTGCGATTCACCCCACTTGCAGGGCCCCAGTTCGCTCCCGGAACGTCTTTCGATGTTGCGATCGACCTGTTGTTCAGCCCGAGCGACGTGAGTTCTGAGGATGTCATTGGCGTCAGCTTCGACCTCACCGCCGATGCGGTCGGTGCGGCGCAACCCTTTCCTGCGCTGCAGTTGACGGATATCACCCGACCGGCAGGCGGTGGCGACTTCCCCCTGGTGGGGTTCCAGGGTGATGTCCGCTCGCAGGACTTCAAGATCGGGCCCGGCGAAGCCGGGAACCGCGACTTCGGGGGTAGCACAGGGGGCGTTGGCGAGAGCATGGGGCCGGTCGACTTGGGGGTGTTCACGTTTTCACTCGCCGGATCCCTCGGACCCGGGACCTATCAGCTCAGCCTGTCCGATGTTCAGGTCGACAACCAGGTGTTTGGCGAACTTACCGATTTCCAGCTGACGGCAACCCCGTTCGAGTTCACCGTCGTGGTCCCCGAACCCACCACCGCCGGGCTGCTGGTCGGAGGAGTCGCCATGCTCATCGCCCGTCGTCGGCGTGGCGTCGGTCACGCTTAAGACCTTTCGATCGGTGGCGGGTAACACCGCCGCTGATTTTTAACAACCCGGATCGTGGCGCCGTCTGCCCCCTTGGACGTTCGCGCAGGGTCTGACCCCCCGACCCCCAGATCGCATTTGCGGAAACTTCCGCCGAGTGTCCATCACGGCGAGCGGGTTGCCGAAACCTTGATCTGGATTTCTCATGCTGTGTCTCACACGCCCTACGGTCGTTTTATTCGCCGCTCTCCTTGCCGTGGCGTGGCCGCAGGCTTCTGACGCTTCTCCACAACTCACTGAATCCCGCTCGTCCCGGCAGCACGCCGACGGCAGGTTCCACCCGCTTGATCTTCCGCTGAGTGGGCCCCGTGCCGTCGAACCCCGGCGGTTGCGTAATGGACAAGCCCTCGTCCTGCTCGTCTTCGACCGCGACCTCACGTCGATCGGCGACATCGCGACCTCCTACGGCACGGTGGAGAGCTGGTCCGGCATCCGTTCGGCTTTCCCCAATTCAATTCAGGTCGCCGTCACTGGCCTGCCCGACGATGCCTACTACCTCACCGTCACCGTCAACGACGCCGCCGACGCCTCGGGAACCCTGCCCAAGGCAGAAGTGACCGTCGGCATGCTCCGGGGAGATGTCGACGCAAACAGACGCGTCAACCCACGCGATGTGCGCCGTGTGGCCAGGGCCTCCAACCAACTTGCTCAGGACGGCGACAACTTCCTGCTCGATCTTGACCTCAGCTCACGCATCAACCCACGCGACGTGAGAATCGCGGCCCAGCGTTCAAACCGCAGCCTCCCCGCCGCCGAACCCTTCTTCGTCTCCTCACCCCAGGACCAGCAGACCACCCCCGGCGTCGCCACCCCCGCCCAACCCGTCACCCTCGACGACTTCGACACCCCCGCCGCAGGCCTCTCCCTCACCGCCACCTCCAGCAACCCCACGCTGCTCCCGACCTCGGGCATCACCCTCGCCGGATCCGGCGCCAACCGCACCGTCGCCCTCCAGCCCGCGCCCGGGCAGACCGGCACCGCCACCGTCACCCTCACCGTCTCGGACGGCAGCCGCTCCGCCACCACCGCCTTCATCCTCACCGCCGACAACAACGTGCCCCCGCAGGCCATCGCCTCGGCCGGAAACTTTTTGGGCCGCGCCCCGCTCACCACCACCTTCGACGCCCGGCGATCCAACGACCCCAACGGCAACATCGCCAGCTACACCTGGGACTTCGGCGACGGAACCACCGGCTCGGGCGTTGCGCCCACAAAAACCTACAACACCCCGGGCACCTACAACGCCACCCTCACCGTCACCGACAACGCGGGGCTCGCAGACTCGGTCACCCACGTCATCACCGTCGCCAGCAGCGCGTTCAACGTCAACGCCACGCCGACGGCGAACGAGGCCCGGCGGTTCCTCTGGCAGGCCGCCTTCGGGCCCACCGACGACGACGTCCAGAACGTCGTCAGCCGCGGCTACGCCGGCTGGATCGACGACCAGATCAACCTCATCAACAACCCCACGGTCACCGCCGGCTCCCGCCTGACGCAAGACAAGTGGGACGCCGCCGAGGTTTACCGCGCCAACAACGACCAGTTCATCAACCAGCATCTGCCTTGGTCCAACATCGTGGTCGAAACCCCCGACCAGCTGCGCCACCGCATGGCGTGGGCGCTGATCCAGATCATCGTGCTCAACAACCGCCAGGACGACGCGGGGCCCGAGGCCAGCCTGAAGTACTACAACTTCTACCTCGACCACGGCCTGGGCAACTACGCCGACCTGCTGCGCGACGTGACGTTCTCGTCGAACATGGGTGCTTACCTGACTTATCTCAAAAACGAGAAGGCCGACCCCGCCACCGGCTCGGTGCCCGACGAGAACTACGCCCGCGAGATCATGCAGCTGTTCTCCATCGGGCTCCACGAGCTCAACCTGGACGGGACCTTCAAGCGCAATGCCGGGGACGAGCTCATCCCCACCTACGACAACGAGACCATCAAGCAGTTTGCCCGCGTATTCACCGGGCTCTACTGGTCAGACATCGGCAACAATTTCCAGGAGAAGCTGGCCAACCCGATGCGGATGCTCAGCTGGAAGCACGAGTTCGGCCCCAAGCAGCTGCTGGACTACGGCGGTTCGGCCGCCGGTCCCGCCGCGGCCAACGGCGGGTTCATCCCCGCCCGGTCGGGCTCTGACCGGAACGAGGCCAACGGCCTGGCCGACATCAACTTCGCCATCGACAACGTCTTCAACCACCCCAACACCCCGCCGTTCATCAGCAAGCAGCTTATCCAGCGGCTGGTGACCAGCAACCCCACGCCCGCCTACGTGCAGCGCGTTGCCAGCGTCTTCGTCGATAACGGATCCGGCGAACGCGGCGACCTGGGCGCCGTGGCCAAGGCCATCCTGCTGGACCCCGAGGCCCGCGACACGACCTACGGCGGCAACCCGCTGTTCGGCAAGCTGGTCGAGCCCTACCTGATGAAGCACGCGCTCTACCGCGTGCTGGACCGCACCGACGACTCGACGCAGAACGGCGTCACGCTGCGGGTGGCGGACCAGGGCTTCCGCGACCAGGCGTCCTACGCCCAGCGGTACATGGACGCGCCGTCGGTGTTCAACTTCTACCTGCCCGACTACACCGTGCCCAACTCGGGGCTTGATCGCCGCGCCGCGGTCGGCCCCGAGATGCAGATCGCCGATGAGATCATCGTGCTCGCCTCGCTGGACGAGTACCGCCGCCTGCATCTGAGCCGCGGCGGCACGCAGTTCGCGCAGGTGCTGGACGACTGGATGCCCCTGGCCGGGAACATCAACACCCTGATCGACCTGGCCGACGACCGCCTGATGTACGGCCGCATGAGCCCCGAAATGCGTGCCATCCTCCACCAGGCGCTCTCGGCCTACGGCAACAACGAGGTCAGCGAACGCGTCAAAGTCGTCGTCTGGCTGATCCTCGGGTCGCCCGAGTTCCTGCTGATGGACTGAGCCGGCCCGACGCCAGCCCGCACTCCCCGCGCGCTGAACACCTCTTCGCCTCCAGCCCCCGAGCCCCGCCATGGACGACAACCTGGAAAGCATCATCTCCCGCCGGTCGTTCCTGCGCCGCGGCTCCTGCGCGGCACTGGGGATGGGTGGCCTGCTGGCCCAGCTCCACACGCTGCGTGTGACCAACGCCGTGCTGGCCAACACCGCCTTCAACGACTACCGCGCACTGGTCTGCCTGTTTATGTTCGGCGGCAACGACAGCGGCAACACCCTGATCCCGATCTCCGGCGGCAACCAGAATTACAGCGACTACACCGCGTCGCGCGGCAACGCGGTCTCGCTGCCCCTTAATACGCTGGGCCCCACCACCATCAACCCCGGCAACGGCGGGGGACGCAGCTTCGCGTTGCACCCCGCGTTGTCGGGCGTGGCCAACCTCTTCAACCAGGGCCACGCCGCGGTGCTCGCCAACGTCGGCAGCCTGGTTGAACCCCTCACCCTGGCCAGCTATCAAAACCGCAGCGGCGTCCGTCCCGCCCAGCTGTTCTCGCACAACTCGCAGCAGGAGCTCTGGCAGGTCTCCACCGCCGACGCCACCGGACGCATCGGCTGGGGCGGGCGCGTGGCCGACGTGCTGCAGTCCTGCGGGGCCAACCCCGACGCCACGGTGTCGATGAACATCTCGCTGGCGGGTTCGAACTACTTCCTTCGCGGCAACCAGGTCAGCCCTTACGCCACCGCCCCCGGCGGCGCCGCGGGCCTCAGCACCTCCGGGCTGGCCAGCGCCACCGATGAGCGTGAGGCCATCCGCGCCGCGCACGCCGACCTGATCGCGCTGCAGCACAACCCCAACTACTCCGCCCGCAACGAAATCACCAAGGCCTACGCCGATATCGTCGACCGGTCGCTCACCAGCGGAGCCGAGGTGACCACGCTCTTCAGCAAGTCCACCGCCCTGACCACACCCGTCCCCGGCACGGGCCTCGCCCAGCAGCTCGCCACCGTGGCGCGGCTGATCGAACGGGGTCAGAGCGACCTGAGCCACAACCGACAAGTGTTTTTCGTGTCCATCGGGGGATTCGATACCCACAACGGTCTCATCGGGCCCCACGCCGATCGTCTGACCCAGGTCAACGACGCGCTGGTCTACTTCTGGAACGCGCTGGGCCAGATCAACATGCGGAACAAGGTCACCACCTTCACCGCCTCGGACTTTGGCCGCACGCAGGTCTCCAACGGCGACGGGTCGGATCACGGCTGGGGCGGGCACCACTTGATCATGGGCGGCGACCAGGTCGACGGCGGCAAGCTCTACGGTTCGTTCAACGACATCACCGTCGGCGGCCCGGAAGACACCGGCAACGGCCGGTTCATCCCCTCCACCTCGGTCGACGCCTACTCATTTGAGCTCGCCCGGTGGATGGGCGTGCCCGACTCGGAGATGTCCACGGTGTTCCCCAACCTCGCCCGGTTCCTCGACGTCGCGAACCCAACCACCCACCTCGGGTTCATGGCCTGAGGGGGACGCCGAATGGCCATGCGGCCCTGCGCGTGCGGCCGCTCGATGGACCGGCGCTTTCCCTTCTGGACGGCCTGGTCGCCGACGCCGACGGCAACGGGCCCCACGGACAGCGGTTGACCGAGCTCAACGAGGGCCTGACCAGCTTCTGGACCGAGCTGGGCCAGCTGGGCATGCGGGACAAGGTCACCACCTTCACCGCGTCGGACTTCGGCCGAACCTTCAAGAGCAACGGCAACGGCAGCGACCACGGGTGGGGCGGGCACCACTTCGTCATGGGCGGCAGCCAGCTCGCCCGCGGGCCGGTGGCGGGCAACCCGCCGGCCGACCGCGGCCTGATGTTCGGCAGCTTCAACGATCTGGCCATCGACGGGCCCGAAGACACCGGCAATGGCCGCTATATCCCCACCACCAGCGTGGATGAGTATGCCCACGAGTTCGCCCGCTGGATGGGCGTGCCCGCCAGCGAGATGTCCACGGTGTTCCCCAACCTGAACCGCTTCCAGGGCGAGCGGGCGCCGCTGAACATGCTGAGCTGACGGGTCTCCGCAATCCTTGTTCCCGACGATCGAGGATGATCGACGGGCGAGGGCGCCGCGAATGAAGTGGCCGAGCGGCCGAGTGCTCGATCGTCCGATCGGCGGGGAATGACGCCTGTACGCACTCAGTTCAGAACCGATGGGGCGTGGGTTCGGCGAGTGATTGCACGACATCACGAAACCCGGTGCACCCCGCGTCCACATCAAGACGAAACGCGTATTGGTCGCACCCGCTGGGCCACTGGGTCATTTGGACACTTCTGCTCCGTCGTCCGCGTCCCAGCGGCTGGGCAGCAGGTCGCCCAGCACCGGCTCCAGCAGCTCACGCCGCCAACCCGCCGCCAGCCGGTTCACCGGCGCCGGCTGGTCGCGGTCTCGGGCCCGCACCAGCTCCGTGATTTCCCGCTTGTTCATGGTCAGCGTGGCGGCGATCCCCGCGTCCTCGCACGCCCGCTGCGCCGCCGTCCACGTCTCGGCCAGCCGCGCCGCGCCCTCATCGCTCAGCGGCTTGTAGCGTGGCGGGCGGGGGGGCAAGGGGCCGGCCAGCGCTGCCGCGGTGGCGCCCACAAGGTCCTGCGCATACGCCTCTTTGACCGGCCAGGGCATGCCCTTGAACTTCTGCACGTCTTCTGCGCTCTCGACCGGCCGCTGCGCGAGGTCCATCAGCGTCTGGTCGTCGAGCAGCACCCGCATGGGCAGGTCGCGTTCCCGCGCCGCCTCGGCCCGCCAGAGCAGCAGCGCGTTGAGGACCGCCTGCTCGCTGCGCTTCATCCCGCCGCGCGCCTTGGCCTTGAGCTTCATGGTCAGCGGGTCGATCCGGTACGTGTCCGCGTCGGCAAACTGGCTGCACTCGACGACCGCCTTGTCGGTGTGGCCCCGCTGCGCAAGCTCGGCGGCGACCCGCTCGCGCAGCAGCAACAGGTAGCGCACGTCGTTGGCGGCGTAGCCCTGCTGCAACGCCGTCAGCGGCCGGCGGTCCCACTGGCTGAACTTGCCGCTGGTGCCCAGGTCCGCCTCCAGTTCTTCGAGGCAGAGGTTCTTCAGCGAGATCGGGTACATCTTGCCCATAAAGCCGGCGGCGATCTGCGTGTCGTAGATCGCGGCGGGGGGGCGGCCGGTCAGCCGCGCCACGGGCTCGAGGTCCTGCAGGCCGGCGTGCACCACCTTCTCGATGAACGGGTCGGCGACCAGCTCCCAGAAGGGCAGCAGGTCGATGCCCGGCGCCAACGCGTCGATCAGGGTGAGCCCGTCACGCGTGGCGACCTGCACCACGCAGAAGCGCAGGTAGAACGACTCCTCGCCGATGAACTCGGTATCGAAGCCGAACCGCTCTTCGCCCCGCAGCCGCTCGATGAGTTCGGTCAGCGCCGCGGGCGTGTCGATCATCGCCGGCGGGCCCGGCACGACCAGCGGGTGCTCGATGACCGGCGGCAGCTTGGCGCCGCCGCCCTCGGCGTGGGCCTCGCGATCGGCCCGTCGCCGGTGCGGACTGCGGTAATTAGGCCACGGGGTCCCGTCGGCCAGCCGCGTGCTCTTCTTAGAACCGCCCTTCGGATTGTTCGGGGAGCCGGGCTTGGACATGAGTGGAATCGGACGGAGGAGCCGCGGTGATTGTACGTCCCGGCGGCGGGATGCGAGGTCTGCGGCCGGGAGTCGCACCAGCCGCCGCTTCCTACACTCGGGGCATGAGCCAAGCCCCCGACTCCAACCCCGCCCCGGCCACGACCGGCCCCCGGACCGTCCGCATCGGCCACAGCCCCGATCCCGACGACGCGTTCATGTGGTACCCGCTGGCGAACTTTGTGGCCCCCGACGGCACGCACCTCACCCCGAAGATCGACACCGGGGGCTACGCCTTCGAGCACGTGCTGGAAGACATCCAGTCGCTGAACGTGCGTTCCGAAAAAGGCGAGCTGGAAATCACCGCCTTCAGCATCCACCAGTACCCCTACGTGGCGGACAAGTACGCCATGACCAGCTGCGGCTCGTCGATGGGCGACGGTTACGGCCCCATGATCGTGGCGCCCCGGAAGATGTCCGTCGCCGACCTGAAAGGCAAGCGGCTGGCGGTGCCCGGCGAGCGCACCACCGCATGGCTGTCGTTTCAGATCCTGCTCGCCGAGCACGGCATGACCAAAGACGATCTTGACTACAAGTTCGTGATGTTCGACGAGGTCTTCCAGCGGGTCGAGGCCGGCGAGTTCGACGCCGGGCTGATTATCCACGAGGGGCAGATCACCTACCGGGAGCGCGGCCTGCACCTGGTCGTCGATCTGGGCGCCTGGTGGACCGAGAGCCGCGGCCTGCCGCTGCCGCTGGGGGCCAACGCCATCCGCCGCGATCTGCTGGAGGGCGACGCCGGCGGACGGCTGTGCCGCGTGCTGCTCAACTCGATCGAGTACGCGCTGGAGCACCGCGACGACTCGGTCGCCTTCGCGCTCAACTACGCCCGCGACATGGGGGCCGACCTGGCCGACCGCTTCGTGGGTATGTACGTGAACGACTGGACCCTCGACTACGGCGAGCGCGGCCGGGCGGCGGTGCGGCGTTTCCTGGAAGAGGGCGCCGCCGCGGGGCTGATTCCGGATTGTGGTGAGATTGATTTCGTGGAGCCGGCGTAGGCGCGTCCTGCCAAACGACGTTTGGTTGCCGCTCGTGGACGAACGACGCGGGTGGGTTCAATCGTGTGCCACTGGCGGCTTGTCCGCCAGTGCCCGTGACCCGTGGAAACACTGGCGGACAAGCCGCCAGTGGCACTCCGCAGACGGCAGAAGAACCAAGTGGGACCCGCACTACGCGGTAACCCGCCCGCACAACGCCGACACCCGGATCAGCTCCGACACGCTCCAGGCCTGCGCCGGGCAGCCGCGCGCCGCGTGCGTGCCGTCGGCGTCGGGCTCGGCGTCGAAGATCTCGTGGATCTGGCCGAAGCCCGCGCCGCACAGGTGGGCGTGCAGGCCGTCCAGCGCGGCCCGGGCCTCGCGCCGGGCCTCGTCGGAGAAGCCGCCGACCCGCAGCACGGCTTCGGCGTAGCTCCCCAGCGGCCACGGCCACACCGTGCCCTGGTGGTAGGCGCCGTCACGCCACATCTGGTCGCCGCCGTAGTGCGGTCGGTAGGCGGGGTCGTCGCGGGACAGTGTCCGCAGCCCCACCGGGGTGAGCAGGTGCTCGCGTACGGCCGCCACCGCGCCGGCCCGGGCGGCACGCGTCAGCGGGCTGCGTTCCAGGGCGCAGGCGATCATCTGGTTGGGCCGCAGCTCGGCGCTGGGCGTGCCGTCGGGCCGCACGTGATCGATCAGCCCGCCCCCAGGCCCGCCGGTGAACGCGGCTCGGAACCCCTCGCCCACCCGCCGGGCGAGGTCCTTGTAGTCACCCGCCGCCTCCGCGTCGGACGGCGACAGGTGCCGGGCCAGACCCGTGAGGGCGCTGTACCACAGGGCGTTGATCTCCACGCAGCGGCCCGGCCGCGGGGTGAAGACCCGGCCGCCACAGGCCGCGTCCATCCAGGTCAGCTGGGTGTGATCGTCGCCGGCAACGATCAGGCCGTCGTCGCCCACGCCGATGGGGATGGGGCGTCCGTCGTGCCCCTCGGCGGCGGTGCCGCGCACGTGAGCGTCGACCACCGACCGGACCGCGTCGAGCAGCCAGGGCTCGGCGGTACCGACCGCATCCCCCCCGCCTGCGGCGTCGGCCCCGCGTACGGCGTCGGCCCCGCCTGCGGCGTCGGCGTAGAGCAGCGCCGCGTGCACAAACCACATCGAGCCATCGACGGTGTTGTAGTGGGCCAGCGTCTCGTCGTAGTCGTCGAAACGGTTGGGCACCAGCCCGTCACGCAGAGCGCCGGCAAAGGCCCGAAGCGTCTGGGCGGCCTCCTTCAGGCGGCCGGTGGTGAGCATCAGCCCCGGCAACGCGATAAAGGTGTCCCGGCCCCAGTCCGCGAACCAGGGATAACCGGCGATGACCGTCGACAGCGGCTTTCCGCCGCGGCGGCGGCGGACCACAAAGTCGTCCGCCGCCCGAGCCAGGGTGGCGGCGTGGGGCACGCCCGCGGACTTTAATTGCTCCGCGGCGGCCGCCAGCCGAACCGAGCGCGGCGCCGCGGGAGCCGGCGGCGGGGCGGGCGTCATGCGGCGCACCGCCAGCGTCCCGCCGCCCGTGCCCTGGGGCAGGTCGAACACGAAGCGTCCGGGCGTGAAAAGGTCTTCGTGGTCGTCCTGGCCGCGGAAGGTCTCGCGGGGGTAAACCGCGTTGCGCCACAGGTCGGCGTGCGGCTCAAAGCGCCCCCCGGGCGCCACCAGCGCCGCGGTGTGCTCGCCGCGGGTGACGGTGGCCGAGTCGCCGCCGCCCGCCACCGCGTAGTCGCCGGTCTCCAACCCCGAAGCCAGCGCGTGAAAGTCGCGGAGCGGCAGCAGCGGCGTCACCCGCAGCGTGGCGGGCCCGTCCCAGCCGCTGACGTGCCAGCGGAGTGTGGCAGCGGGAACCAGGTCGTTGAGCGCCAGCTCGCGGACAACCCGCACCGGGCCGAAGGTGTACGTCCAGCACACCGTCGCCCCGCGGTCGCACCGCTCAATCGACGCGTAGCCCCCCGGAGCGTGGATGAGGCCCGTGTCCTCGCCGCTGCGGAACAGCAGCGACGAGAGGTCCAGCCGCTGCGCCGGGCGGTCGCCGTCCCCGTGCAGGATCAGTTCGTCCACCACCTGGCTGAGCACCACCACCCGGCCCACCGGGGGCGTGGCCGCGGCGACCAGCAGGCCGTGGTAGCGGCGGGTGTTGACGCCCAGGGCCGTGCCCATGGCGTAGCCGCCGGTGCCGTTGGTCAGCAGCCACTCGGCGGCCCGCAGCGCGTCGACGCCGTGGGTGTCGGGGCGGAGGGTCAGGCCGTCGTCGGGCGCGGTGAGGGGGGGGGCGGCGAGGGCTTGCGAGGTCATTTAAAAGCTTCCCGCGCCGCGGCGCAGCTGTCGAAAAGGCTGAGCAACCGGCCCATCCGGGCCACATCAAACGACTCACGCACACGCGGGTCGGGCAGCGTGATGTGCAGCTGCCCGCCGGAGGATAAAAAACGCTTTCGGATCATGACCAGGATGCCCATGCCCCCCGAGGGCACGAATGCCACCCCGGCCGTGTCCACCAGCAGCTTCGCGCCGCCGGTGGGCAGCGCCATGGCCAGCTCAAACAAGTCGCGCACCGCGTTGCCGTCAAAGCGTCCCCCGGGGAAGGTGGCGACCACCACCCCCGCCTCGACCGACGCCGCCACGTGCGTCAGCTCGGGCAACGGGGGCCGGGCGAAACGGTCGTCGGCATCGGATTCGGACGGGTCCACCCGATGAGTTTAACCGCGGGCTGGCCGTCCGTTGAACGATCGCTCGCCCCCCCCGGGCGGGTTGCAGCCGCGAATCGGAGGACCGCGCGCAGCGGCGCCGGCGCCGGCCGCCACCAAGGGGAGTCGAAACGCGGGTGTGCGGCAGCTTTTCGCGCAACGGATGGCGGCCGCCGACGGACAGAGCGGTGAAGCGGGCCGCTATCGCCGACGACGCTGCCGCGCGGCCTCGAAGGCCAGCACCGAGGTCGCCGCCACCGTGCCCAGCGACAGGTCGAACGAGCGGGCGTAGGGGATCGCCACCTTCAGCCGGCAGCGGTCCAGAAACGACCGCTTGATGCCCCGCTTCTCGCCACCGATGAGCAGAAACAGCGGCCCGGTCAGGTCCGCCTGGTCCAGCGGCGTGGCGTCGGGCGTCTCGGCCGCGGCGGCGACTTCGAGCCCCGCCTCGTTGAAGACCTCGGCGGCGCCCTCGGGGTCGTCGGCCAGCACCATGGGCAGCAGTTCAGAGGCGCCCGCCGACGCGCGGGCCACCACCGCCGCGCTGCCCGCCGCGGTCCAGTTGCGGGGCCGCAGCACCACGCCGTGGCAGCCCGCGGCGTAGAGGCTGCGCAAGGCCTGACCGAAATTAAACGGGTCCTCCACGCCGTCAAGCATCACCACGAAGGGCGCCCCGCCGCCTTCCTGCTTGATCTCCATGGCGGCCGCGGCCAGCAGGTCATCCGGCGACACGAAGCGCCGCTCGCCGACCTCGGCCAGCACGCCGCCGTGCTTGTCGGTGCCGGCCCGTGCGTCCAACTCGTCCCGCGACTGCGGGGTCAGCTCGAGATGCCGCGCCTTGGCCGCTCGCCGCAGCGGCTCGAGTTTGCGGAAGTCCATCGCGTCGTCCACGTACACGCCCGCCACCTCGCGGGCGTCGGCAAACAGCGCCGCCTCCGCAGCGATCAGGCCCTGCAGATGGATTGATTCTTCGGGCATGCGGCAGACTCGTGGCGGCGGGCGGCGGGGCGGGCGTTTACGGCCCCGCACCATACCCGTTCGCCGTTTAGTGATTTGGGCGTCGGGCGTCGCCATCCCGCCGCGCCGCTATCCCGCGACGGCGCTGCCTAAAGCCCCAGCCCCGCGCGGATCTCGGCCTGCACCGCGTCGCGCCCCTGCGACCCGTCAACACGCAGCACCAGCCCCTTCTGCTCGAAAAGCTCCAGCGCAGGGACCGTCTTCTGCGCAAAGTCGTCCAGCCGCTGAGCCAGGGCCTCCTCGTTGTCGTCGGCCCGCGCGATCAGCCGGCCGCCGCACACGTCGCAGGTGTCGGTCTCTTCGGGCCGGTGGAAGATCAGGTTGTAGTCCAGACCGCACTGCCCGCAGATCCGCCGAGCCAACGCCCGCTCCAGGGTCACCCCGTGGGACACGTCCACGTGGATCACGTGATCGATGCCATAACTCTCAAGGAAGAACCGGGCCTGCTCCACGTTCCGCGGGAAGCCGTCCAGGATGAAACCGTAGTTCCAGTCGTGCTCGTCCAGCCGCCGCCGGATGATGGTCTCGACGATCTCGTCGGGCACCAGTTCTCCGGCATCGATAAGCCGTTTGATCCGCGCGGCCAGCTTGGTGTGCGCCTGCACATGCCAGCGGAAGATGTCGCCGACCGAAAAGTGCGAAAGGTCGAAATCCTTCTTCAGCAGCTTGGCCTGCGTGCCCTTGCCCGACCCCTGGGGGCCCATAATGATGTACTTGTGCAAGGTGGTGTCTCGGTCTGGTTGAGCGGATCCGCGGGGGCCAGTTTATCGGATTCCGAAAAGCGCAAAACGCAAAGTGAAAAGCGCAAATCGGAAAGGGTCGAATGTGCTGTTCCGGTCGCTTGCGTCTGATTTGCGCTTTGCGCTTTTCACTCTGCGCTTTCGAGCCCGTCTCCAGCGTTGCGGGGCCGCTCATACACTGGGCCCGCATGACACAGATCCAATCCAGAAAACTCCCGAACGGGCTGGTCGTCCTCGCCGAGCCGGTTGCCGAGGCCCGTTCGCTGGCGGTCAACCTGCTGACCCCCGCGGGCCTGGCCGTCCAGCCGGGGGATCAAGAGGGTGTGGCTCCGCTGCTGGCCGAGATGGTGCTGCGGGGGGCCGGCGGGCGGTCAAGCCGCGAGCACTCGGACGCGATGGACCGGCTGGGCATGCACCGGTCGGTGTCGCCCTCGACCCGCTTCCTGCGCTTCGGCGGCACGCTGATCGGTGACCGCTACGCCGAGGCCCTGCCACTTCTTTTCGATCTGGTCACGTCACCCGCACTGGACAACGCAGAACTGGAGCCTGCCCGCGACCTGGCGCTGCAGGCCATCGCCGGGCTGGACGACGCGCCGCAGCAGCGAGCGATGATCGAGCTGCGAGCCCGGCACCTGCCCGCGCCACTGGGTCGCAGCAGCCTGGGTGTGAAGGGGCACATCGAAGCGGTGACCGCCGACGACGTACGGGCGTTCTGGAAGTCGCGTTGCGTGCCCTCGGGGTCGATCCTGTCCTTCGCCGGAAGGTTCGACTTCGACGCGCTGTACGCCGTGGTAGAGGCGTCGTTGAGCGGCTGGTCGGGCGACGCCACGGACGACCCGGACCCCGTGCCGGCGGTCGGCGGCACCCACCACCTGCCCGCCGACAGCACCCAGGTGCACATCGGCCTGGCCTACCAAGCCGTGCCCGCCATCCACGCCGACCGCACGTTGCAGTCCGCCGCGGTGGCGGTCCTGTCGGGGGGCATGTCGGGCCGGCTTTTCACCGAGGTCCGTGAGAAACGCGGGCTGTGTTACAGCGTCTACGCCCGCTACGCCGCGCAGAAGGACCGGGGCGACGTCACCGCCTACGCCGGCACCACCGCCCCCCGCGCCCAGGAAACCCTGGACGTGCTGACCGCCGAGCTGCGCCGCCTGGCCGACGGCGTGGACGAGGGCGAGTTCCGCCGCGCGGTGGTGGGCATGAAAAGCCGGCTGGTGATGGAGGGCGAAAGCACCGGGGCCCGCGCCGGCGCGATCGCCAGCGACCAGTACCTGTTTGGCCGGCCCCGCACCCTGGCTGAAGACGCCGCGGAGGTCGACGCGTTGACGCTCGACGCGCTCAACGATTTTCTCAAGCGAAGCCCGGCGGGCAGGATGACGGTCGTGACGCTGGGGCCCGAGCCGCTTACGTTCGCCGTGTGATCCTCATTTTGTAGGGTGGGTCAAGGCTCGGCGGACCCACCGATGTGCGACTTCGTCGGGCCTTCGGCGTCGGGTCGCGGATGGCGGCAAGCCGCGGCACGGTGGGTCCGCCGAACCTTGACCCACCCTACGGAGCAGCCCTTGCGAGTCTTGATCACCGCCGGCCCCACCCGCGAGCCGATCGACGACGTGCGCTTCATCAGCAACCGCAGCAGCGGGCAGATGGGCCTGGCCCTCGCGCGGGCGGCCGCCGACGCGGGACACGACGTGACGCTGCTGCTGGGGCCGGTGCTGGTGCCCGCGGCGCTCTCCGGCGAGGGGGCGATGCGGGTCGAGCGTTTCTCCACCACCGCCGAGTTGCAGGCGCTGCTCGACACGCACTTCCCCGCCTGCGACCTGCTGGTGATGGCCGCGGCCGTGGCCGACTACCGGCTGGCCACCCCCCGCACCGGCAAGGCGCCGCGGTCCGAAGGCATGCGGCTGGAACTCGAGCCCACCCCCGACCTGGTCGCCGGCGTGGCCGCCTTTAAACGGCCCGACCAGCGGGTGATCGCCTTCGCGCTCGAAGAGGCCGCCGTGCTCGAAGAACGCGCCGCCGAGAAGATGCGCCGCAAGGGCGTGGACGCCATCGTCGCGAACCCGCTGGCGACGATGGACGCAGGACGGGTCGCCGCGGTGCTGCTGACCCCCGACGGCGACCGCCACGAGCCGCCGGCCACCGCCGGCTCGGGCACCGACGGCCCGGGCCAGAGCAAGGCCGCCTTCGCGCGGTGGCTGGTGGCCTGGATCGACCGGAGTCCGGGGTAGACCGGCCCCGTGGGTGGGTGCGGGCGGCTGGTAAGATCGTCCTATCCCTATGCAACCGACCTCCACGCCCACACCCTCCGCCTCGTCCGACACCGCCCCGGCCTCGCCGCGGCGGCCCATCGCCCCCGACACCGCGCGGCGGCTCCGCCGCGACCAGCGCCTGCTGCTGCTCATGCTCGGCGGGGTGCTCGACCGCTTCGCCGCCCCCGGGCTGCGGCAGGAGCTGACCGCCACCGCCGACCTGGCCCGCGCCCGCCGGGCCGGCATCGCCGCCGCCGGCGCAAAGCTGCGTGTCCGGCTGGCCGACGCGGGCGTGGAAGAGCTGGAGCAGCTCGCCCGCGCCGCCGCCTGCTTCTTCGACGTCAGCAACCTCGCTGAGGAACGCCAGCGGGTCCGCGTGCTGGTCGACGCCGTGGGCCGGCGCGGCGCGGCGCCGTACCCCGACTCGGTCGGCGACGCGTGGCGCCGGGTCGCGGGGCTGGGGCTGGACGCGGGGACCGCCACCGCGCTCTGGCAGCGGCTGCACATCGAGCCGGTGCTCACCGCCCACCCCACCGAAAGCAAGCGCCGCGCCGTGCGGCAGAGCCTCGGGCGGCTGCGACGCGACCTGGGGCACCTCGAAACCGAGCAGCGGCCGATCCAGCGACGCGAGCGGCTCGACCGCGTGCGCAGCGACCTGGGCTGCCTGTGGCAGACCGACCCGTTCCGCGACCGCAAGCCCACGGTGGCCGAAGAGGTCGGCCGCAGCCTGTCGTACTTCGACACCATGTGGACCGCCGTGCCCCGGCTCAGCCGCGCCGCGCGAGCGGGGTTCGCCGCGGCGTACGGCCGGCCCGAGGCGAGCGGCGCAAAGGCGGCCACCGCTCCGCTCCGCAGCCCCGTCACCGTGGGCAGCTGGATCGGCGGCGACCGCGACGGCAACCCCTTTGTCACCGCCCGCGTCACCGCTCAGACCCTGACCCGGCTGCGCTCGTCGGCCATCGCGCGGCACCTTGAATCCTGCAAGGAACTGCTCGCGGTCCTGACCATCTCCTCGCGCCGCCAGCCGGCGCCCGCCGGGCTGCTGCGGGCCCTTGACCACGCCGCCGCCCAATGGCCCGAGGCCCTGGGCAGCTCGTCGGGGCCGGACTCGGTCGAGGTCTACCGCGCCTGGTTGAAGGTCATCCGCTACCGCCTGAACCAGAGCGACCGCGTCACCCCCTCGGGCGCCCGCGACGGCAGCGCCCGCATCGACGGCGCCTACCCCGACGCCGCGGCGTTCGAAGCCGACGTGCAGCTGATCGCCGACGCGCTCCGCGAGAGCGGCCACGTCGAACTCGCCGACGGCCCCGTGCAGGACTGGCTCGACCGCATCTCCACCTTCGGCCTTCACCTGGCCAGGCTGGACATTCGGGAGCACGCCGGGCGGCTGCAGCGCGTGGTCAACGAACTCAGCAACGCCCTGGGCGACCCGGCCCCGAGCGACCCCGCCGCCCGCCGCGACTACCTGCTGAAGGCCGTGGGGCCGGGCGCCGGCGAGCTGACCGGCGCCCCGCTCAGCGAAGAATCCGTCGAGACGCTGGCCGTCTTCTCCCTGCTCGAAGACGTGGGCCGCGCCTTCGGCCCCGCCGCGCTGGGCGCCCGCATCGTCAGCATGACCCACTGCGCCGCCGACGTGCTCGCCCCGCTGTGGCTGGCCCGCGTCGCCGCCGCTGCCACCGGCCGCCGCGAGACCGCGGCGCCGTGGCCCGTCGTGCCGCTCTTTGAAACCATCGACGACCTGAAGAACAGTGCCGCGGTGCTGGACGAACTGCTGACCCAGCCGGGGTACCGCGCTCACGTTGAAGCGGGCGGCAACGAGCAGCAGTGCATGGTTGGCTACAGCGACAGCGCCAAGGATGGCGGGTACCTCTCTGCCTGCTGGGGCCTGTACCGCGCCCAGCTGGCCCTGGCCCAGACCGCCGCCGCCCGCGGCGTGTCGCTCACCATCTTCCACGGCCGAGGCGGCTCGCTCGGCCGCGGCGGCGGCCCCGCCGCCCGCGCCATCCGCGCCCTGCCGGGCAGCGCGGTGGACGGCCGCCTGCGTGTCACCGAGCAGGGCGAGGTGCTCAGCGAACGCTACGACGAACCCAAGATCGCCCAGCGCCACCTCGAACAGATCACCGCCGCCACCTTTCTGGTCACCGCCGGCGGCGACCCCGAGCTGACCGAAGACTGGATCGACCTGATTCAGCTCGCCTCGCAATCCTCGCGCGACGCCTACCGCGAGCTGATCGAAGCGGACGGCTACCTCACCTACTTTGCCCACGCCACCCCCATCGAGCAGATCGAACGCCTGCCCATCGGCAGCCGGCCCAGCCGCCGCGGCGGCAGCCGCGAGCTGAGTAACCTCCGCGCGATCCCCTACACCTTTGCGTGGACCCAGGCCCGCTGCCCCATCACCGCCTTTTACGGCCTGGGCCGCGGGCTCACCCACGCCGCCGCGGACCGCGGGGGTCTCGACACCCTTTGCGCCATGTACCAGAACTGGCCTTGGTTCCACACGCTGATCCACAACGCCGAACTGGCCCTGGTCAAGGCGAACGCCGACGCCATCGCCTGGTACGCCGAACTGGTTCCGGACCCGGACGCGGGCCGCCGCATCGGCTCCATGCTGAAAGCCGACATGGCCCAGACCCGCGAGCTGATCCTCGGCGTCGTCGGACACGACACCCTGCTCGGCGGCGCCGGCTGGCTCCGCCGTTCGGTCGAGGCCCGCGACCCCTACGTCGACGTGCTCAACCTCATCCAGGTCGAGCTGATGAAGCGTCGCAACGCCACGCTCGCGCAGGACAACGCCGACGACGAGCGCGACGCGGTCGCCGCCCTGGACCACGCGCTGCGGCAGACCGTGCAGGGGATTGCCGCGGGGCTGCGGGGCACGGGGTAAAGTCCCGCTCCGCGGCCTCGCGGTGTTGCCTTGGTCGTGCGGGAGGGCGAAGCATTCGGCCGCACGGCCGAACTCGGACAAGCAGGTGAGCCAGCGTCGCATGGGACCCGGCTCACCGGAAGGTTCGCCCTCCCGAAAACCAGAACGCCATCTGCCAAGCCGCGAGGCGGAACTCGCTATGAAACTCGGCCTCATCCAGCACGCCTGCCCGACCACCGCGTCGTACGACCAAACGCTGAAGGTCGCCACCGGCCTCATCCGCGAAGCCGCGGGCCGCGGCGCCACGCTCATCGCCACACAGGAACTCTTCGTCGGCCCGTATTTCTGCCAGACCGAAGACGAGCGCAAGTTCGACCTCGCAGAAGCCGTGCCCGACGGGCCCACCACGCGTCACCTGCAATCACTCGCCGAAGAACTCAAAGTCGCCATCACCGGCTCGCTCTTCGAAAAACGCGCCCCCGGCGTGTATCACAACACCTCGGTCATGATTGACAAGTCGGGTGCGGTCGTCGATCGCTACCGCAAGATGCACATCCCCGACGACCCACGCTTCTACGAAAAGTACTACTTCACCCCCGGCGACCTGGGCTTCCGCGCGCAGGAGGTCGACGGCACGAAGACCGGCATGCTCGTCTGCTGGGACCAGTGGTACCCCGAGGCCGCGCGGCTTACCGCGCTGCGGGGCGCACAGGTTCTCTTCTACCCCACCGCGATCGGCTGGTACCACGGCGAGACCTCCGAAGACAAGGCCCAGCAGAAGGCCGCGTGGCAAACGATTCAGAAAAGTCACGCCGTCGCCAACGGCGTCTACGTGGCCGCCATCAACCGCGTCGGCACCGAAGACGACCTCGCCTTCTGGGGCAGCAGCTTCGTGTGCGACCCCGGCGGCAGCGTCATCGCCGAGGCCTCGCCCACCGAACCCGAGGCGCTGGTCGTGGAGATCGACCCGGGAAAGATCGAGAGCTGGCGTCGCGGCTGGCCTTTCCTCCGCGACCGCCGCATCGACGCGTACGATTCGATCACGAAGCGTCTGATCGATTGATTGCTTAAGAAAGGCCCGCCATGTCCGATCCCAACCCATCCCCCGGCGAATCCGAAGCCGCCCGCCGCGATGCCGAGCAGAAGCTCAACGCCGCCGGCGACGAGCTCTCGCCGCAGATGCAGAAGAAAGAGGCCCAGTTGAAGGTCGACCAGCTGCGCGAGAACACCGGCACCGAAGACGGTATCGCCGGCGGCAACCCCGGCAACAACCCCGAGCCCCAGCCGCCGCGCTGAGGCCGCGGCGACGGATCGGGTGTCACTCCGCCCACGGCGCGACCGAGTCCCCGATCCCGCTGGCCAGGTAGCCCCCGTCCACCGGGATGGTGATGCCGTTCACGAAGCTGCCCGCCTTGCTGGCCAGGTACACCGCCGCCCCGGCGATCTCGTCGCCAGACCCGAAACGGCCCATCGGAGTGTGCTCCAGGATGCGGCGGCCGCGGTCGGTGCCCTCGATCATCTTGCGATTGATGTCGGTAGGGATGAAGCCGGGTGCGATGCCGTTGGTGCGGATGCCATACTTGGCCCACTCGTTGGCCAGCGACTGGGTCAGGCCGATCATCGCGTGCTTGGCGCAGGCATAGGCGGTCACCTCGGTCAGGCTCATGAAGCTGCTGATGCTGGCGATGTTGATGATGCAGCCCGATTCCTGCTTCTTGAAGTGCTCGCCCGCGGCCTGCGACACGCGGAGCGCGCCCGTCACGTGAATGTTGTAGAGGTCGTTCACGTCGTCACCGGTCAGGTCGAACGTGGGTTTTTTGCACATCACGCCGGCCGAGTTCACCACCGCGTGGATGCCTCCGAACTTCGCGACCGTCTCGGCAACGGCCGCTTTCGCCGAGGCGTCGTCGGCCACGTCCAGCCGCACCGCGGCGCACGGCTCGCCATCGGATCCGGGCCCCGACAGCTCGTTCAGCTCGTCGACCGCTCCGGTCAGCTTCTCGACGGTGCGGCCGCCGATCATCACCTTGGCGCCGTGGCGGACCATCGCCGCGGCACAGGCCTTGCCGATGCCCGAGCCGCCGCCGGTGACGAGGACAACGTGGCCGGTGAGGTCGAACAAGTCGGTGGGGATGGCCATGGCGGGTTCCGTGGTGGAGGTGGACCACCACCTTGAGCAGGTTGGGGGCGGTGGTAGGGGGTGGGGGGGGGGAGGAGGGGGATTCTACCGCCTCGCGTCCGCGGCTACGATCTACACCATGAAAGAAGAGATCACCCTGCGGCTTTACGAGAACCCCACCGAGGCACCGGCGTGCAGCGTGTGCGGCCGGTACACCCCCGACGGCGGGGCCGGCTGGTCGCTGAGTCAGGGCGAGACGCTGCCGCTGTCCGAAAAGCTGGGCGGCCGGGTTTTCGGGGTCATCGAGTCGGTCGCGGACGAGGTGCATACCGACGACCGGGGTCGGACCTACAAGCTGGCGGTCGCCTGGATCCAGGACTGATCGCCGCCGCCGTTCAGAGCAGCGTGCCGAAGAACCGCAGGGTCGTTGCCACGTGCTCGGTCCAGTACGGCCACGCATGGCCGCCCTCGAACTCGTCGTAGACGTGCGGGATGCCCGCATCCTTCAGCTGCGCATGCAGCGTGCGGTTGCCGGCGATCAGCGGGTCGTCCACCCCGCAATCGAAGCGGAAGGGCGGCAGACGGCCGGCGTTCGCCGTCACCGCCGCGATCACCGAGCAATCCTCCGGACGCCCGGCGTAGGCGTCGAGCGGTTCCTCCACAAACTGCGACATCTCGTCGAACACGGTGATCGAGGAGTGACCCGAAAAACCGGCGTAGCGGTCCGGATGCCCCGCGCCGATCCGCAGGGCGCCGTAACCGCCCATCGACAGCCCGGCGATGAAACGCGGAGCACGCGGCGACGTCGGCAGCTCGAGCTCGAACAGCGCGTCGGGCACGTCATCCACGATCCACTTTTCGAAGTCCCGGCCGCTGTGCCGCAGGTAAGCCGAACCGTCGAACATCAGCCCGTCGCTGGGCATGGCCAGCAGCACCGGCGGCATCTCGCCCGCGTCAATCAGACGCTGGCAGGTGAGGTGAACCCCCGCCTTGCTCGCCCATATCCAGTGGCTGCCGTGGACCCCGTGCAGCAGCGTGACGATCGGCAGGTCAGCGTCCTCTGGCGTGCCGCGCGGCACGAACACGCTGATGTCCCCGCGGCCGACGAGGTTCCGCGTCTTGACCGTGATGTGCCGCAGGCCGGCGGATTCAAACTGCGGGTCAGAGAGCTCGAGGGTGCGGAAGCGGGCCATAGGCGGAAGTGTGAAGCAGGAATTGGGAAGCAGGACGTGCGAAGTTTGAAATCTGAAAACCGTCGCGTCAATCGAACAGGATCACGCCCTTCGCGATGCGCCCGGCGTGCATGTCGTCGAAGGCCCGGCCCAGCTCGTCCAGCCCGTACGACTTGGAGATCATCTCGTCCAGCAGCAGGTCGCCCTTGGCGTAAAGCTCCAGCAGGCGAGGCAGGTCGATCTGGGGGCGGCAGCCACCGTACAGCGGATTGATGTAGGTCTTGTCCCACTCGAACAGCCGCATGTCAACGGTGATCTGCTCCTCGATGCCCGACGCCTGAACCGCCGTGCCGCCGCTGCGGACCATCGCGAGCGGAGCGGAGCCCAGCGCCGGCACCGCCGTGCACTCGATCGCCACGTCGGCCCCGCGCCCCCCGCAGAGCACCGCCACCCGCGACGCCACTTCCGCCAGCCCCGTGTCGTCACGCTGCGCCTGAATCACGTGCGTCGCGCCGAAGGTCCGCGCCATCTCCAGCCGCTCCGCGCTCAGGTCCACCGCGATCACCTTCGCCGCCCCGGCGATGCGGCAGCCCTGGATCGCGTTGAGCCCGACGCCGCCGCAGCCCAGCACCACGCACTGGTCGCCGGCCTGCACCTTGCCGCTGTTCACCGCCGAGCCGTAGCCGGTCATCACGCCGCAGCCGATAATGCAGGCCGAGGCCCAGGGGATCTGCACGGGATCGGGGATACGCACACACGCCTGCTCGCGCACCACGGTTTGAGCGCTCATCGTGCCCAGATGGAACGACCGCCGGATCGGGGAGCCGTCCAGCGTCGTCGCCCCGGCGTGGGCCGCTCCCGAGGCGTCCGGAGCCGTCACCTCGTTCCACTGCTCGCAGATGTTCTGGTGCCCCCGCAGGCACGCGTGGCAGCCGCCGCACGGCACCGCCCAGTTCAGCAGCACGCGGTCACCGGGCTTCACCGAGGTGACCCCCCCGCCCACCGCGGTCACCTCGCCGGCACCCTCGTGGCCCATCACGTGGCGGTGGCCCCAGGTCATGCTGTCGTAGTCGGTGTGGCAGATGCCCGAGGCCTTCACGGCCACCGCCACCTCGCCGGCGGCGGGCGGGTGGACGGTGATGTCGGCGATCTCGTACCCCCCCCGGGTGTCGGCGATGGCGGCAGGTGTGGTCATGCCCGAAGTGTAAACCGCGGATCCCTGTGCGGTGCGCGTGACCCGCGACCCACCTCGCAACCCCAGACCCCACGGCCCTGAAGGGCCGTGCCACAAAAAGCGCTGCCCGGCCCCAACAACGCCCGCGTCGCCCACGGCCCCTCCGCACGGCCCGCCGGGGCCCGGGCCGCGCCGACGGGGGTGTGATTCCGCCGGCCGCGGGGGTGGGGGCGGTTCGCCGCCCCCACCCCCGCGGCCGGCGGACCCGCACCTCACGAGAAGGGCCCGCCGAGCGGCGCCGCGTCCTTCCCGCAGCCGTCAAACCTTCGAGGCGTTCGACGACTTGTGCGCGTCGTGGTCCGTCGGCTTGCGGAAGCTGTCCAAATCCACGCTCTTGAAATACGCGATGGTCCGCTTCAGCCCCTCTTCCAGGTTGACCTTCGGCTCCCAGCCCAGCTCCTTTTTCGCCAGGCTGATGTCGGGCTTACGCTGCAGGGGGTCGTCTTTGGGCAGCGGCAGGTCCACCATTTTCGACTTGCTGCCGGTGAGCTCGATGATTTTCTCGGCCAGCTGCTTGATGGTGAACTCGCCGGGGTTTCCGATGTTCACCGGGCCCACGAAGGCGTCTTTCGGGTCGCCGCTGGCAGGCTCGTTGTTCATGTGGGCCATGATCACGTCCACCAGGTCGTCGCAGTAGCAGAAGCTGCGAGTCTGCTTGCCCCCGCCGTACAGGGTGATGTCCTCGCCCTTGAGTGCCTGCACGATGAAGTTGGTAACCACCCGCCCGTCGTAGGGGTGCATCCGCGGGCCGTAGGTGTTGAAAATCCGCACCACGCGGATGTCCACGCCGTTGCTGCGGTGATAGTCGAAGAACAGCGTCTCGGCCGCGCGCTTGCCTTCGTCGTAGCAGGCGCGGATGCCGATGGGGTTCACGTTGCCGCGGTAGGCCTCGGTCTGCGGATGGTGCTCGGGCGTGGGGTCGCCGTACACCTCGCTGGTGCTGGCCTGCAGGATCCGCGCTCCGGTGCGCTTGGCCATCCCCAGCATGTTGATGGCCCCCATCACCGAGACCTTCATGGTCTTGATGGGGTTGTACTGGTAATGCACCGGGCTGGCGGGGCAGGCCATGTTGTAGATCTGGTCGACCTCCAGCGTGATCGGCTCGGTGATGTCGTGGCGGATGAACTCGAAGTTCGGCGCGTCCAGCAGGTGGGTGACGTTGGTCTTCTGGCTGGTGAACAGGTTGTCCAGGCAAATCACGTCGTGACCGCCCTTGACCAGCCGCTCGCAGATGTGGCTGCCCAGGAAGCCGGCGCCGCCGGTGACGAGGATGCGTTTCAGACTCATGGTTTTTTCTGGGGTTCGGGCGGTTTGGGGTTCGGCAGGCCAAAGAGCGCTGCCGGCGAGGTGTGAGGCGGTGGGTCCTGGGTGTTGGGTCCCAGCTCGGAGCCCTAAAATAGCCCATGCCCAGGGGCAGGCCACCGAAAACCATAGTCTGCCCCTCGTCTCAGGGTCCCAGCCTAACACCTGGGACCTGACACCTGACACCTGCTCCGCGTCGTCTCACCCGCCGCCTCCCCCGCGGGGCCGCGTCACCCCCGAGAAGGCTTGAACACCGTCCCCGCCTCGACATCGAAGCTGACCAGCTGCCCGATCTCAAAATCACTCACCTGCTGCCGCCCATCGGTCAGGTTGCAGACGAAGGGCACCCCGGCGTGGACGTAAAGCAGCCCGCTGGCGACGTGGCCGCCCACCACCCGGCCCTGCAGCCGTCGGGGACGTCCGCTGACCGGTTCGACGTAGCGGCCGCCCGCGGAGATCACGTCGATCCGGCGCGCGGCCGCGTGCAGCGTCCCGCTCAGCTTGTCGCCGACCGCGGCGTCCAGCTGCACCTCCAGCACCAGCCGCAGCCGGTACGAGGTGCCCGGGATCCGCAGCAGGACCCAGTCGTCCCCGCGTTCGGCCACGCGGCCCGACACGGCGGGGGGCACGGCGGGGTCAAAGGGGGTCGAGGGGTCGGCTGAGGACACGTGGGATCTCGCAGGGAGAGGGGCGGGAGAGGCGGAGACCGGGGTTCCGCATGGGGGGTGGCGCCGGGACCCGTAAGATAGTCGGCTCTCCGCGCGCCGGCACCCGGGCGCGGTCAACCCCAAGGCAAGGCCCCGTGGCGATCGATCCCCCGAACGACTCCCCGAGCGACCGCTCGATCAACCGCAGCTACTGCACCACCGGCCTGTCGACCGCCTACGCCCACGTCGGACTATTCGACGTCCAGTCCGCCGAGACCTGGATTGCTCGAAAGCGATGGCGGGTGGACCCGGGCACCGTCAGCCACGCCCGCATGCTCAAGGGCGGTTCAAACGTCGCCTCCACCGCCGACAAAGACCGCTTTCTCTGCTTCTGGTTCCACCCCCCGCACTCCGGGGAGATCCCGACCCACGGGCACCCGATCGCGTTGGACGAGGCCCACCTGGTGATCCGTCTGGACCCCCAGTGGTCGTATCGCACCCAGAGCTTCGTCCCCGCGACGGACCCGCGCCGGGTCAGGCACAACGTCAACGAGCAATTTGCCTGGGGCGCGATGATCTTCGAGGCCTACCTGCGGGCCGGGCTGACGCACCCCACCTCGTACCACATGGTCGGCCCGCAGCCCGCCGACTCGGTGTTCGCCCTGCGGCGGGTGGAGCCGTGAAGAACGCGAGGCGTGATCCGTGATCCGTGAGGCGATACAAGGCACGGCCGTCGAAACTGTCTACCCGCTGCTGCAGCGAGGCGGGCGTATCACGCCGTTTCCCACGCGCTACTGGCTGCACGACCCGGTCGCGCGTCAGCGGATGGGCGAGCTCGAACGCGGCGGGGCGGTGGGCTTGCTCGAACGACAGATCGCCGCCGACGTGCGGCTGCGCCACGCTTTTGCCAAGGACCACGCCGCCTACCGCGACGAGCGTTGGCAAGCCCTCACCCCCGACGACCGGGCCTGGGTCGCGGCCCGGCCCGAGATCCGCCGCGCCTTCGCCGGCGGCATCGGCGGCACCGCCGACTTCACCCGCATCAAGTGCCTGCACCTGCACTGGGCCCACCACCTGGCCGTCGGCGGGACCACGGCGGGGCGGTTGATTGCGGCGATGCTGGACCGCGAAAAAACGCAACAAATTTAACCGCAAAGACGCAAAGGTCAGAAAAGAAAGGCAGAGAAGCAACCGGTCTGAAGTCTGCCTTCCTTGGCTGTTTCCTTTGCGCCTTTGCGGTTCATTTCTTCTCGGTTCGCAGCACCAGCCGCATTGTCGGCAGCTCCTTGTCCAGCAGCGCCCGCACGTACACGCATAGCAGCCGGTTGGCCCGCTGGATCGCGTCGGCGTCGCCGCCGGCCGCGTCGCCGTTCGCCAGCGCGCGCAGCAGGTCCACCGTCGCCGGCCGCACCCGCCAGTCGCCGCCGCGTTCCTGCGTGGTCAGGCCGCCGGCCTGCGGGTCAAAGCTGTATGCGCGGGCGGACGCCAGGTCCCCGTCGCTTCGCACGTCGCGGTCCAGTTCGGGGCGGTAGCCGCAGTCGTTCAGCAGACCCCACTGAAACGACAGCAAAGCCTCTGCGATCCCTGGCTCATCGGACCGGTCTGCGGTCACCGTCTGGATCAGCGTGAGCAGCAGCCCGTAGGCCACCGGATGCGGGTCCGCGTCGGGCAGCAGCGCGTTGAGCAGGTCGGCCGCAAACATCGCCGTCTGCTGGGCCGGCAGCGAGCGCCGCAGGCCGAAGTGGTCGTCCTGCAGGTCCCACTCGGTGATCGACGCCAGGTCCTGCATCGGCCGCGTCGTCGCCACCACCTGCCCGCGGTTGAGCAGGTTCAGCCCCCCGCTGAAGCGCGCCACCGACGACGGCGACATCCGCCGGCTGCCCTTGGCGATGCCGCGCAGCTTGCCGTGCTCGGCGGTCAGCAGCACCACGATCTGGCTCGACTCGGAGTAGTCCAGGTCGCGGATCACGATGGCGTGGTCGGTGATGCGGGGCATTCGCGTTGCACGCGAAAAGCGAAGAGTGAAAAGTGAAAAGTGAAAATCGGACGCAAGCGGCTCTGACGGCCGCGGACGCTCTTCTGATTTTCACTTTTCACTTTGCGCTTTTCACTTTCGCGACCCTCCTTCTCAAGCAATGTCAGACAATTGAGCCTCAACCGCCTCAAGTTCGCGCGCCGCCGCCGCAAACTGGTCGCGCGTCTCCTGCACCAGCTTCGCCGGCGCGCTGTTCACGTACTTCTCGTTGGCCAGCCGTTTCTCGAAGTTGGCCACCTTCTTCTGCAGCTCGTCCTTCTTTTTGGTCAGCCGCTGCGTCTCCGCCGCGGCGTCCACCACGTCGTGCACATACAGCGTCACGTCGCCCACGATCGCCGTCGCCGCGTTGGGCGGCGCCGTCACGTCCGGCCCCACTTCGGCGCTCTCGTAGCGGGCCAGGGCCTCGGCAATGGGGCGGTACTTCACCATCCGGTTCAGCACCTCGGCGGGCGCCCGGCTGCTGACCACCACCGTGGCGCTGGGCGCCACCTTGTGCTGGGCCCGGATCTCGCGGATGGCCGAAACGATCGACTGCACAAACGCGAAGTCCGCCGACGCCTCGGCGTCGATCAGCTTCTGGGCATCCGCCTTCGGCCACGCCGCGGTCGCCAGCAGATCGCTGGAGGTAAGCGCAAGACCATCAACCGAGCGATCGCCCGGCACCGCCTCGTTCACGCTCTCCCACAGCCGCTCGGTGATAAACGGCATCACCGGGTGCAGCAGCCGCAGCGTCGCGTCAATACATGCGGCCAAGGTGCGACGCTGCGCAAGATTGCCGCGCACCGTCGGCTTGATCGCCTCCAGATACCAGTCGCACAGGTCGCGCCAGAAGAAGTCATACAGCCCCGTGGCGAACTCCGCGAAGCGGTACTGCGCCAGCGACGCGTTGGCCGACTCCACCGTCTCCGCCAGCCTTCCGAGGATCCAGCGGTCCGCCAGCGTCAGCTCGTCGGACTTGGTCGGCGTCTCGTCGGTCAGGATCGATAGCGCAAAACGCGTCGCGTTCCACAGCTTGTTCGCCAGCCGCTGGCCCAGGTCAAACTTCTCGCTGGTGTTCTTCGCCGCCGGCAGGTCATCGGTCGGCTTTACAAGACCAGCAGCCACCCCGTAGCTCGACGCCATCTTCTTGCCCTTGGCCGACGGCGAGTCCTGCTCGGGCGCCGCCACCTTCACCCCGCCCGGCCCGGTCACAAACTTGGGCGTGAACGTGTCGCCCGAATGCGGGTCGATCAGGTCCACCGGCATCCGCACGTCCTGCGTCTGCGTCGTCATCGCCGTCAGCGTGTACCGCATCGCGTCCGACCCGTGGGATTCAATGATGTCCAGCGGGTCCACCCCGTTGCCCAGCGACTTGGACATCTTCTGACCGTGTCCGTCCTGAATCATCGCGTGAATGAATACGTCCTTGAACGGCAGTTGCTTCTCAAAGTAAAGATTAAACATCACCATCCGCGACACCCACAGCGTGATGATCTCGCGGGCGGTGCAGAGCACCGACGACGGGTTCCACTTCGCGAGGTCAGGGGTCTGCTCTGGCCATCCGAGCGTGGACATGGGCCAGAGGGCGGAGGAAAACCAAGTGTCGAGGACGTCGGGGTCTTGCTTGAAACCCGCCTCCTCCATAGCTTCAATCGCTGCCCCGTCCTCGCCACCTAAACAAACGTAGCCAATTCCGTTCATGACTACTGACGCCATGTAAGAATCCGTGTTTTCGTGGATAAATCGCTCTTCGTCCTCTGGCAAAACCTCGATGCTCCACACCGGAATCCGGTGCCCCCACCACAACTGCCGCGAGATGCACCAGTCCCGGATGTTCTCGTGCCAGTTCTGAAACGTCTTCGCATACCGCTCGGGATAGAACGTCAGACCGGTATCGGGCTTGTCTGCCTTGAACGAGCCGCGACCGTGAGGGAGCGGACCCTTTGCGTCGGCTTCTTCAGCGGCCTTCGCGTCCCAGACCCCTCCGAGATCATCGCCCTGTTCGTCGAGGACGTACCGACGGGCACCCGAGCGGCTGGCATCGTCGTTCAGGTACCGCGTGCTTCCGTGCCGGGTCCAAAGGCTGCCCTCATCCTCGAATAGATTCGCTTCACGTAGCCTTCGTGTCGCGTACGACTTCAAGTCATTCATAACCTTTTCGGGCGTGTCACCGGCCTCCAGAACGACGTGCACATGTGTGGTGCGTACGTTGATCGCGGAGGGTGACCAGCCGCGGTGGCGGCATACCTCCAGAATGGTGTCGCGGACCATCGGACGCTGCTGGTCATCAAGCCGTTGTTCGCCCGCTTTCATGTTGTCGCGGTTGAGTTCAGTTCGACCATCGCTTTCATCGAGATATGGCGTGTTGACAACGTTGTGGTCACGATCCACGGACCCGTCCTCGCTGCCGTGAAGGTGTGTGCCGTAGGTGGTGAACGTAATGAAGTACGACTTTTTCTTGGTAGAGGTCAGCGAAGGGTCCGCTCCCTCACGGTCGCGGCTCGTTGAAGGCACTTCGGAGCCGGATTCGAAGGGGTGCTCGTTGGTCCAAGAGCACTCCGTGCCCGCCTTCCGCTGCTCCGGCACCATCGCCCGCAACGTCGCCCCCGCCAGCCGGTCGTCGGTCACCTTCAGGTACCACTGGTCCGAGTAGTACGGCTCCACCGGCACGTGCGACCGGTACGAGTGCCCGACTGCGTGCTTGTATGGCTTCTGGTCTTCCAGCAGGTCCGCCGCCTTAAACCACCGCACGATCGCCCGCCGCGCATCCTCGCGTGATAAACCCACGAACGGCTCACATTCGGGCGATGCGTCATCCCACCCGTGCGACGTCGAGATTGACGCATCGGGCGCCATAATGTTGATTACCCAGCGACCGGTACCGACACAGTCTTCAATCGCTTCTTTGTGCCGCTGCCCGATCTCGTAGTCGTTCTGATCGTGCGCGGGCGTGACCTTCAGGAAACCCGACGCCATCCTCGCCTTGGCATCCGAGGAGTCCGCGTCCGGGATCACCACGTAGTCGTCCCCCACGATCGGGATGATCCGCCCCACGATCGGCAGCTTCACAAACTGTCCAATGAAGTTCGCCCTCGGCTTGTCGTCCGGGTTCACCGCCACGCCGGTGTCGCCCAGCATCGTCTCGGGCCGCGTCGTCGCCACGGTCACGAACTCGCCGGTCGCCTCCCCAGACGCCGAACACACCGGGTACTTCATGTAATAGAAGTGCCCGTCGACGTCCTCCATCTCCACCTCGTCGTCCGCCAGCGCGGTCTGCGACACCGGGTCCCAGTTCACCAGCCGCTTGCCGCGGTAGATCAGGCCGTCCTTGAACAGCCGGAAGAAGGCTTCGCGCACCGCGGCCGCCCGCGGCTGGTCCATGGTGAAGGCCTGCCGCTCCCAGTCGCAGCTGCAGCCCATGTCCTTGAGCTGCTGCGTGATGCGGGCTTCGTACTCGTCTTTCCACGCCGTGACTTTTTCCAGGAACTGCTCGCGGCCGTTGCCGCCCTCGGCCTCGAGCAGCTTGTATTCCTTCAGCGCCTTCTCGCCCTCGGCCTGCAGCCGCTTGTCCACCACCGTCTGCGTGGCGATGCCCGCGTGGTCCGTGCCCGGCAGCCAGCACGCGTTCATCCCGCGCATGCGGGCGACACGCGTGAGCACGTCTTGCAGCGTGTTGTTGAGCGCGTGGCCCAGGTGCAGCGCCGCGGTGACGTTGGGCGGGGGGATGCAGATCGAATACGGATCGCCCGCGTCGGCCGGTTCGGCGTGGAAGCAGTTGGCGGCGTTCCAGCGCTCGGTGATCGCGGACTCGACAGCCTGGGGGTCGTATTGGGGAGAGAGTTCGTTCATAAGAATGTCTCACGCAAAGGCGCAAAGGCGCAAAGAGAGGCGCCTGAGGCCGTCGTGAATTGTCGATCATGGCCACATCTCAGGCCGTTGGGTCTTTCCTTTGCGCCTTTGCGTCTTTGCGTGAGTCACTGCCTTTCCCGATCCCGCACCCCCAGCAGATACAGCAGAGCGTCCAGCCCCAGCGTGCTCACCGCGTGCTCGGCCTCTTCGCGAACCTTGGGCTTGGCGTGGAAGGCGATGCCCAGGCCCGCGGTGGCGAGCATGGGCAGGTCGTTGGCGCCGTCGCCCACGGCGATCACCTGGCGGGGCGAAATGCCCTCGGCCGCGGCGATCTGTTTCAGCAGTTCGGCTTTCCGCGGCCCGTTGACGATGTCGCCGACCACGCGGCCGGTCAGTTTGCCGTCGGCGATCTCCAGCACGTTGGCGTGCACGTGGTCCAGGCCCAGGCGTTGTTTCAGGTGCTCGCCGAAGTAGGTGAAACCGCCCGACAGCACCGCGGTCTTGTAGCCGAAGGCCCGGAGGTTGGCCACCAACGCCTCGGCCCCCTCGGTCAGCTCCAGCCGGTCGGCCACGGTCCGCAAAACAGCTTCGGGCAGGCCCGCCAGCGTCGCGACGCGCTGCCGCAGGCTGTCGTCGAAGTCGAGCTCGCCGCGCATGGCGGCCTCGGTGATGGCGGCGACCTTCTCACCGGCGCCCGCTTCCTTCGCCAGCTCGTCGATGACCTCGGCGCGGATCAGCGTGCTGTCCATGTCGAAGACCACCATGCGGCGGCTGCGGCGGTAGGCGTCGTCCTTCTGCCAGGCCAGGTCCAGCGCGTGCTCCACGCCGATGTCCATGAAACGGGCCTGCATGGCCCCGGCATCATGTGGCTGGCCTCGCAACCAGAACTCAACGCAGGCGCGGCGCGTGCCCTCGGTCTCGCCCCGCGCCGGACGCCCGCTCAAGCGGTGGATCACGTCGATATTCAACCCCTGGGCCGCGATCTCGCTGGTGACCGCGGCGAGCTGGGCGGCGGTCACGGCCCGGGTGAGCAGGGTGAGGATGTGCCGCGGCTTGCCCTGCTGGGCGCACCAGTGGTCGTAGTCCGCGTCAGGGATGTTGCGGGCCTTGAGCTTGAGCCCCAGCTCCGATGCGGTGGCTTCGAGCGACCGCAACGCCGCCTCCTTGGGGAAGCGGACCATCACGCCCAGCAGCAGCGACTCGTGGATGACTGCCTGGTTGAGGTCCAGCACCGCGGCGCCCTGCCGCGCCAGCGCGGTGGACAGCTCGGCGGTGAGGCCGGGGCGGTCTTCGCCGGTGAAACGCAGGAGGTAGGTGGTTTGAGCGCTGATGGGTTGGGTGGGTTGGAGAGCGGCGCGGGCAAGGTGTTAGGTGTTAGGTCCTAGGGGTTAGGAAGAGCAAAGCCCGGTTCATCGCCGCGGCGGGGCGGGGTCATTTTCTTCGGACGCGGCGCCGCGGCGGTTTTCGGCCTCCGGCCGAACCACGGGCGGGACGCCCGTGCCACTGGAGCTGCTCGTGAGGTCGGGCGGCCTGCTTCGGCCTACGTTCATCGCGACCCCGAGCCGCGGCACCGAACCCACTCACTGCGCTACCCGAGGGCGTACGGGCGAAGCCCGTGTCGCCCGCGTCGTGTGCCTGCGGCCGCCGCAGGTGCCGACGCGGGCGACCCCGCGTCAGCGCTTCTTGCGCTTTTTGTATTTGTTGCTCTTCTGCGCCTTGGTGCTGCCCTTCACCTTCGGCCCGCCGCCCATCGGCCCGCCGGCCATGTTCTTCATGGCGCTAAGCTTCTGCATGGCGCCCTTGCCACTCATCATCTGGCTCATCTGGCTGATCATCTCGAAGCCCTTGACCAGCTGGCTCACGTCCTTCTGGTCGCGGCCCGCACCCTTGGCGATGCGGCGGCGGCGGGAGTTGTCCAGCAGCTTCACGTCCACCCGCTCGCGCGACGTCATCGAGTTGATGATGGCCTCGGTGCGATCGATCTGCTTGTCGTCCAGGTCGATGTCTTTGATCTGCTTGCCGATGCCCGGCAGCATGCCCAGCAGGCTCTTCATGCTGCCCATCTTCCGCAGCTGCTTGAGCTGCTTGAGAAAATCGTCCATGGTGAGCGTGCCCTTTTCCAGCTTCTCCTGCAGGGCGAGTGCTTCCTCTTCGCTGACCTGCTCCTGGGCCTTCTCGACCAGCGACACCACGTCGCCCATGCCCAGGATGCGGCCGGCGATGCGGTCGGCGTGAAACGGTTCCAGCGCGTCGAGCTTCTCGCCGGTGCCGATGAAGCGGATGGGCTTGCCGGTGACCGACTTCACGCTCAGCGCGGCGCCGCCGCGCGTGTCGCTGTCGAACTTGGTAAGCACGACGCCGTCCAGCTCCAGCCGGTCGTTGAAGGCCTTGGCAGAGTTCACCGCGTCCTGGCCGGTCATCGCGTCGATCACCAGGAAGATCTGGTGGGGGGCGACGGCGGCGTTCACCCGGCGCAGCTCGTCCATCAGCTCGTCGTTGATGTGGAGCCGGCCGGCGGTGTCCAGGATCACGACATCGACCTTCTCCTTCTTCGCGGCCTTCACCGCGTTGCGGCAGACCTCGACGGCCACGCCCACGGCCTTGCCGTACTCGGCGCACTTGTCTTCTTCGCCGTGGAAGTGCACGGTGCCGGTGCCGTCGCCCTCGGCCTGCACCTGTTCGGCCAGCACGCGCAGCTGGGTCACGGCGGCGGGACGCTGCAGGTCGGCGGCGCAGAGCATGACGCTCTGGCCGCGCTTCTTCAGGTAAGTGGCCAGCTTGCCGCAGGTGGTGGTCTTGCCGCTGCCCTGCAGGCCCGACATCATGATGATGGTCGGCCCGGGGCTGACCTGCATGATGGGCTCGGCCGGAATCGGGGCCCCGGTCTCGGGATCGATCTCGGAGGGCTCGCCCAGCAGCTCGACCAGCTCGTCGTTGACGATCTTGATCATCTGCTGCCCGGGCTCGACGGCCTTGAGCACCGCGGCGCCGGTGGCCTGCTCGGTGACCTTCTGGCAGAAGGTCTCGGCCACCGCGTAGTGCACATCGGCTTCGAGCAGGGCCTCGCGGACCTCCTCCATCGCCTCGCGGACGTTGGACTCGGAAATGGCGGCCTTGCCCGAGAGCTTCCGCAGGGCATCTTCAAACTTGTCGGAGAGGTTGTTGAACATGGATCACACAGGACAGCCGGGACGCCTCGCTCCCGGAAGGGGGGCGGACGCGGGGGGCGGAATGAGGCGACTCGGGCGAAGGGCTCTGACCGGAGCGGGGCAAAGAATAACAGCCCGCGGCAAGGCCGCGGGCTGCTGAGCGAAGAACGGGTTGCGTCACCTGAGTCTGAACACGGTCCAGACGCCGATCCGAACCGGATCAGTCGTCGAACATGACCATCACGTCGTCATCCGAAGGCGATGACGGCATGCGGGGACCGGCGAGATCTTCGTCTTGCTCGGCCCCGTCGTCCGTGTTCGGGTCTTCAAGGCACGACTCGTGGAGCGTGACAGGGTCGCAGGGGGTCAGGAAAACCGAGTCGTTTTCGCCGACGGCCGTGATGGTGAGCTTGAGGGTGTGCTGCATGGTCTGGATCTTTCTTCCCGGCCGGCCGGGGCCGGTTCTTAGCGGACTGACGAGCGGAGGTTCGAAGTCGGATGCCCCAATCGTACGGTCTGAATCGGACGGATCAAAGGGTCGAGTCCAAGTTTCATGTGACCGGACGCCGTCGGTACCGGATGAACCGCCTGCGCGGGATGCTGAATGAGACGGCGGAAGGAAAGAACTTTAACCCGCACTATAAAGCAGGTTTATAGAGCTTCACGGCGGATCGCCGTGCGGTGCGGCGTCGCAGAGGAACCCGGGATCGGACACCGCGTCTTTGATATTCGATTTAAACCGCTTTGCTTACGACTCTTAAACCTGATGGGCCGGCTGGGATCCGGGCCGCGACTCGTCGTCCGCCAGCGGAGCCTGATAGAAGTGCAGCCCCATCGAACCGTCGGTCACCGAGGCCATTGCTTCGTAACCCGGCACTTCCCGTGCTTCCAGGTCTGCGGGCGTACGCAGCACCACGACCCCGCCGGGCTCCAGCCGGGGCAGCAGGTCGGCCAGCAGCCGCTCGAACGGCTCCAGGCTCGCCACCGCCTGGGGGTAAGGCGGGTCCACGAACGCCAGGGTCACCGAGGCGTTGGCAATCGGCAGCAGCCAGACTCCGCCCAACGCGTCCCCGGTCCGCACGTCGGCGGCCCCGGGGCCGACGCCCAGGCGGTCGAGGTTCAGCTGCAGAACGTCGGAGGCCGGGCGATCGCGTTCGACGAAGGTGCAGTGGGTCGCCCCGCGTGAGAGCGCTTCAAGGCCCATGCTGCCGGTGCCCGCGAATACGTCCAGCACACGGCCGTAGCCGGTCACCCCCAGCGAGTGGAGGCGGTTAAAGAGGTTTTCTTTCACCCGGTCGGTGATGGGCCGGGTGACGTCGTCGCCCTCAGGGCCAAGAATGGTGCGTCCACGGTGGGTGCCGGCGATGATGCGCATCGACGCAATCTAGAGACTTTCGGACGCGGCGGGCGGGTCCCGGGCCCTCTAAACTGTCCGCCCCATGCCTAAATCAAACTCAAAAACGAAGAAAACCCAAGCCGAGAAAGCCGACAAGTATGCCTGCTACGGAAAGAGCGTCCAGGAGCCCTCGCACGAGATCGCGTTCTTCGAGCAGGCCTTCGGCGACTTCAACCGCCGCAAGCCCCGCCACCTGCGCGAGGACTTCTGCGGCACCTTCTCCGTCTGCTGCGAGTGGGTGAAGGGCCACAGGCAGCGCACCGCGCTGGGCGTGGACCTGGACCCCGAGCCGCTGGCCTGGGGCAGAGAGCACAACCTCGGCAAGCTCGACGACGCCGACCAGAAGCGGGTGCGGCTGGTGCAGCAGGACGTCCGCAGACGCAACCGCCCGCAGGCCGACATATTGGCCGCCCAGAACTTCAGCTTCTGGATTTTCAAGACCCGTGCGGAAGTCGTGGAGTACTTCAAGACCGCCCGCAGCAACCTGGTCGACGGCGGCGTCATGGTCATGGACATGATGGGCGGCGGCGAGTGCTTCGAAGAGGACCACCAGGACAAGCGGACCATCGAGAAGGGCAAACACGGCTTCAAGTACATCTGGACCCAGGACACCTTCAACCCCATCAACCACGACGCCCGCTTCACCATCGGCTTCAAGTTCAAGGACGGCAGCCGGTGGGACGAGGCCTTCGTGTACGAGTGGCGGTTCTGGAGCATCCCGGAGGTACGCGAGATGCTGGCCGAGGCCGGCTTCTCGGAAAGCCACGTGTACTGGGAAGTGGACTACGACGACGGGGAAACCGGCGAGTCCGGCGAGTGGGAGCGGCGCGAGGATGCGCCGAGTGATCCGAGCTGGGTGTCGTATGTGGTGGGGGTTCGATAAGTGCGAAGTTCGAAGCGCGAAGTTCGAAGCTTCCGACGCAAGCGGATAGGCGAACGCTTCTGCCATGTCGTGGTCCAGACTCCGCTTGCTTTCACTTCGCACTTTGTACTTCGTACTTCGAACTTCCTATGAAGCTCCAACCCCCCAAAGGCACGCGCGACTTCTACCCCGCCGAGATGGCCTGGCACCAGCGCCTGCTGGACGCCTGGCGCCGGGTCAGCGTGCGCAACGGGTTTGAACAGGTGGAAGGGCCGGTCTTCGAAACGCTGGAGCTCTACAAGGTGAAGTCGGGCGACGGCATCGTGAGCGAATTGTTTTCGTTCCGCCGGGCGAATGGCAAGACGGACTTCGCGCTGCGGCCCGAGTTCACCCCCACGCTGGCCCGCATGGTGGCGGCGAAGGCCAACAGCCTGCAGAAGCCCATCAAGTGGTTCTGCACGCCCAACGCCTGCCGGGCCGAGCGGCCCCAGCGCGGGCGCCTGCGCGAGTTCTGGCAGTGGAACGTGGACCTGCTGGGCCTGGACGGACCGGGCGCCGATGCCGAGGTCGTCTTCACGCTGCTGGACTTCCTGCAGGAAGTCGGGCTGACCGCCGAGCACGTCAAGGTCAAGCTGAGCCACCGCGACGTGGTGGCGCAGGTGCTGGCCGGGCTGGGGCTGGCCCCCGAGCGCACCGACGACGCGTTCAAGCTGCTGGACGGACGCGACAAGATGGAAGCCGACGCATTCGCGCAGCAGGCCGGGGAACTGGGACTGGACGCCGCGGCGGTTGCGCGGTTCACCGAGGTCAGTGGCAAGACGTACGCGATTGGCGACATCGCCACGCTGACCGCCGACTTGGGCCTGGACACGCCGCCGGCCGACTTGGTGGCGCTGGTCGACCAGCTGATCGCGTTCGGAGTGGCCGACTGGTGCGAGATCGATCTGGGCATCGTCCGCGGGCTGGCCTACTACACCGGGACGGTGTTTGAGGCCCACGAAACCGGGAATCAGTCGCGTGCCATCGCCGGCGGGGGGCGCTACGACAAGCTCATCGAGCTGTTCGGCGGCCCGGCCATGCCCGCGGTGGGCTTCGGCATGGGCGACGTGGTGTTAACAAATCTGCTTGAAGACAAGGGGCTGCTGCCCGCGGAGCTCGGCGACCGCCCCGACGCCTTCGTGTTCGCCACCGACGACGCGGGCGCGGCCGACGTGGCGGGAATCCTTGCCGTGCTGCGGCGTGCCGACCGCCACGCGCGGATGAGCTACAAGGCCACACGCAACGTGGGCAAGCTGTTGAAGGACGCTGAGAAGGCCCACGCCCGCTTCGCGGTGCTGGTCAGCGCAGGCGGGCTGGAGCTTAAGAACCTGGAAACCGGTGAGCAGCGACCGATCGACCGCGGCGAACTGGTTGTCGCCACGGCGCGCTGACTCAGCCGCGGTGGGATTCTCGCTGGCGGTTGAGGCAGCCTTCCAACTCGCGGCGGGCCTCTGCCTCGCCGCGAGCCCACGCCTGGGTCAGGGCGCGCATCCGCTTCTTGACCGCCACGCTGACGGGCAGCTCGGCGATCTGCTCCATGCAGCGCCGTTCGCCAAACGGTGCGGTGCGGATCAGCCGTTCGACGCGGCGAAACGCGCGGATCCCGCGGGCGGTGGGGCCGTGGCGGGCGGGCTTCTTCCGTTTCGGGGTGGGGGTCTTCACGTTGTTTAAGTTCGGCCGGGCCCGCGGGGCAGTTGAGGCGGGGCGGTAAAAAGGTCGGCGCTCGGGCCACAAATCGAGGCCACTTCCCGGGGTGAAACGCCGGCCTGCGCGTGACGCTGCGCCCGTCTCAGCATAAACCCCGCGACCGGCGGGGCCACCCCCCAAACACGAAAGAATCGTCTTCTCGGTCGCGACGGCCGGTCAGCGATCCGCAGCCGCGGGCCGGCGGCGGCGGCCGAACGCCTGCACCGCCACGGCGAACGCCCCGAGCGCGCCGCCGCACATCACCCCACCGAAAGACCCCACGACCACCGCGATCCCCACCGGCTGGTCGCTGGGTTTCCAGGGCACGATGCTGGAAAACAGGTCCGGGGCCAGCGTGCCTGCCCCCCACCCGAACAGGCCGCCCAGCAGCCCCCCGAGCAGGGCGGTGCCGATGACCAGCAGGATGATGGCGGGGGCTTTCAGCATGTTCGAGCAGTCATCCGGAGAACGAAGCGGTGAGGGTCGCAACGGGTCAAGGCACGCCGGGCGTCGGTTGCGCAGCATCGGTTACCCCAGGCCGCGCCGGAACCCGATGCAGGTGGCCAGCGGGCCTGGAGAAGCTCACCGTAACCGCGACAGGCGGTCTTCAAAGTCCTGGACCACGGAAAAGTGATCGACCCGACCGATCCGCTCGCGGGTCATCAGACCGCGTGATTCGAGGTCGGTCAGATCGTTCCGGGCCGTCTGGTAGGCCACCGCATGGCTCCCCTGGTGGTTCTCGGTGGTGTACCGCGTGACCGGGTGACGCATCGCGTGGCCCAACAAGGCCCGCTGGCGGTGGTTCAGCCCGCTGCTGCTCTGCAGCAGCCCGTCAACCGCCTGCGCCTGCTTGGCTTTCCGCTCGATGAAGCCGTGCAGATCGTCGATCGCCCGCCGGATGACCCGGCAGTGATAGAGCAGGAAATAGGTCAGATCATTCTCGTCGGATTCGGTTTGCAGATACGCGCGGTAGTAAGCCTTGTTGAAATCCCGGTGGGCGATCACCTGCGAGATCGAGATAAACTCGAACAGCCAGTACCCGCTGCGGAGCATCGACCAGTAGAAGAGTGCCCGCGCGGTGCGCCCGTTGCCGTCGGCGAAGGGGTGGTCGTAAGCCAGCCAGAAGTGAATGGCCATCGCCCGCACGGCCGGGTGGATGAACCGCTCGTCGTCGTCGCCGTTGGCGAAGCGACACAGAGCTTCGATGCGCTCGCCCAGCGATCCGGCCGGCGGGGGCCGGTGGGTCACGTTTCCGTACACGTCTTCCACCACGATCTCGCGCCCGGCCGCCCGCACCCGCCCCGCATCCGCGGGGTCGTCGAGCGTGCCCTCCGTCATCCGCCGATGCAAGTCTTCCAACAGCTCGCGGGACAACGGCTCTTCACCCAGCGTCTTGATGTACCGCATGGTGTTGAAGTTGTTGAGGATCATCTGCTCCCCTTCATCCTTCGGGCGTCGCCGGGTGCGCAGCATCTTCTGTGCGACATCGCGGGTCACCGCCGCCCCCTCAATCTGGCTGGACGTAATCGCCTCGTCGATCAGCGATGAGACGACGTAGGTGTCCCGCTGGTCGGAGTTCAGGATGCGGTCCGGGATCCCGATCTGCCCCCCGAGGGACCGGTCGATCAGCGAAAGGGTTTCGGGCAGCGGGTCGGCCAGCGTGAAGCTGAAGGGCGTGCCGTCTGCGTCGGCGAGCGGGATCTGCCGCCGGTTGGCCGCCCGCGCGAGCTTTACCCCGGCCCACCACTGCTCGGAGGTCAGGCCCGCGGGTGTCCGGCGCCGACGGAACTTTTCCCAGTGGTCGTACCGGCCCGCCCGGAGATCATCGGTGCCCGCGGATAATATTTGCCCTAAAGCTCCCGGCTCGCTTCCGATCAGGAAGTCGGCGAATGACGTTTCGGGAGGGCTGGCCAGCGGTTTGATCGAGTGGTATGCCATTCCAATTTCATCCTAATTAAGTCCAAATTAGGATATCACGCCCCCATCCTATTTTCAACCTAATTCACTCCAATTTAGAATGAACTCGGAGGCAAGCCTTCGCGGTAGCGACCGGTGGGGTCATGCTCCGTGAACCACCACAACCTGTAGTACGCAGCCCTCAGCATCGATGAAAGCGAATGCGCGGCTACCCCACGCCGCGTGCGTGTGGATCGAAGGCAACCGTCGTTCGATTCTCGCCCAACCCAGAACTCTGATTTTCTAAAGCACGCCGGCCGAACCGGTCAGGATCGGCTCGCTGACGAACTCGCGAGGGTCGGTCACTTTGCCCGTCAGAGCGCTGGCGGCGGCGGTCAGGGGGCTGGCGAGGTAGACGCCGGCTTCCTTGTGGCCCATGCGGCCCGGGAAGTTGCGGTTGGTGGTGCTGATGCAGGCCTTGGGCTCGTTCAGGCGGCCGAACGTGTCCTTGGGGCCGCCCAGGCAGGCGGAGCAGCCCGAGGGCCCGATGGTGCAGCCGGCGTTTTCGAGCGCGGCGTAGACGCTGGGCTCGCCGTCGCGGACCTGCTCGCCGTCCAGGCCCAGCGTGAGCATGTCTTGGTGGACTTCCGTCGATCCGGGCACCACGAAGGTCGGGATCTTGACCGTGTTCCCGTTGAGGATGTTGGCCGCGAAGATCATGTCGGTGATCTTGCCGCCGGTGCAGCTGCCGATGTAGGCCTGGTCCAGCTCGACGTCGGAGCAGTTGCGGGCGGTGTCCTTGTTGTCCGGGCTGTGGGGCTTGGCGACCATGGGCTCCATGGTGCCCAGGTCCCAGGCGTGCTCAAAGACGTAGTCGCAGCCGGGGTCGTCCTTGAAGACTTCCCATTCGGGCCGGTTCGACCGCGCCTGCACGTAGTCAAGCGTCTTCTGGTCCACGTCGCAGACCCCGTTTTTGCCGCCGGCCTCGATGGCCATGTTGGTGAGCGTCATGCGGTCTTCGAGCGTGAGCGAGGCGATGCCCTCACCGGCGAAGTACATGGTCTTGTAGGTGGCGCCGGCCACGCCGATCTCGCCGATGACGGCCAGGATCAGGTCCTTGGCGGTCAGGTAGGGCGGGATCTCGCCGTGGAAGGTGAACTTCATGGTCGGCGGGGTCTTCAGCCACGTCTTGCCGGTGCCCATGGTGAAGGCGGCGTCGGTGTTGCCCACGCCACTGGCGAACTGGCCGAACGCGCCGGCGGTGCAGGTGTGGCTGTCGGTGCCCAGCAGGATCTCGCCCGGGCGGCAGTGGCCTTCCTCGGGCAGCGCCTTGTGGCACACGCCTTTGTAGTTGGTCTTGGTCGGGTCGCGGTAGGGGTTGGGCATGCCCGACCCCTCGGCGGTGTCCAGGAAGTCCGGGTCGTAGTAGTACTTGATGTCCTGCTCTTTCACGAAGTCGCGCAGGATCTGGATGTTGCGGTGGCACTTGCCGTCGGCGGTAAAGATGTAGTGGTCGGGGATGATCGGGATGCGGGTCTTGTCCCACACCTTGGCGTCGGGTCCGAACTCCTTCTTGAAGATGCCGATGGTGCCCGGGCCGCACACGTCGTGGGTCATCAGCACGTCGACGTTGACCCAGACGTTCTCGCCGGGCACCACGGACGCCTTCCCCGCGTGGGCGGCGAAGATCTTCTCGGTCATGGTCATCTTGGGCATCGGTCGGCTCCGCGGCGCGGCCTTCGGGGCCGGCGGGGTGGGAATCGGGGCACAGGGAACGGGGTGGTCATCATAGCCCCTGTTCGGCGGATCCCCGGGGGGGGCTTCGGTGACCGACGCTGGCCGTTACGCCGGGCTGAAGGCCGTTATCATCCTGCGATGAACGATCTCGATTGCACCACCTCTGGAATCCCGGGCCGCACCCGGGCGCTGCTGGCGGCCGCGGGCCTTCTGAGTCTGGGCGGCACGCTGGGGGGCTGCGAGAGCCCCCTGAGCGGCGCCCGCGCCGACACGCAGCTGCGGACCGCGGTCATCGTGGAGCACCGTCAGCAGATGGCAGCCCTGGCCAACACCGACCCGGTGACCGTCCAGCGCGAAGACAGCGACCTGAAAACCCGCCTGAGCGAGGAACGCCTGGCCGAACTGGACACCATCAGCGGGACCGGCGCGTACCGCGGGGCCACGCTGGACCCGGGGACCGACCTGGCCGGAGCGTCCGGGGCGCAGTCGGTGTCGCTTTCGCTGGAGGAAGCGGTCGCGATGGCGGTGGCGGGCAACCTGGACCTGGCCGTCGCCCGCATGGGGCCAAGGATTGGTGCCGCGCAGCTGGACCAGGCCGAGGCGCAGTTCGACTGGACGTTCTTCGCCGACGGCAACTTCCAGAAACTGGACACGCCCCAGCCCGCGGGCACCGTGCCGGGGCTCAGCAACGACATCCAGCAGGACACCCGCTCGCTGAATACCGGGCTGCGGCGAGACCTGCGTGGCGGCGGTCAGTTCCAGGTCGAAACGACCCTTGCGCGGCAGGAACGGGTGCCGTCGTTCTTCGTGGTCGACCGCTACTACGACGCCGACGCGCTGATCAGTCTGCGGCAGCCGCTGCTGCGGGGCTTCGGCTCGGCCGTGAACGAGACGCAGATCGAATTGGCCCGCACGAATGAAGAATCGGCCCGCGAGCAGCTGCGACAGACGCTGAACGACCTGGTGGCCGAGGTGGAGTCGGCCTACTGGAACCTGGGCCTGGCCCACCGCGGCGTGCTGATTCAGCAGCGGCTGCTGGAGCGGACCATCGTCGAACGCGACCGCCTGGAGGACCGGGCCGGCTACGACACCACGCCCGTGCGGGTGACCGAAGCCAACAGCCGCGTGGAGCTGCGGCGGGCCGATCTGATCCGCGTGCGGTCCCAGGTCCGCAGCGCGTCAGACGCGCTCAAGCGGCTGCTGAACAGCCGCGACCTGCCGCTGGCCGACGAAACGCTGCTGCGCCCCACCGATGCGCCCGTGGACGAACCGGTGGCCTTCAGCCTGCGGGACGAGGTGACCACCGCGCTCGAACAACGCCCCGAGCTGGCCCAGAGCCTGCTGGCGATCCGCGACGCCGAGCTGCGTCAGCGTGTGTCCGACAACGCCACCCTGCCCCAGCTGGACCTCACCGCCGCGGTCGGGCTCAACGGCATCGACAACGACGACTGGACCGACGCCTACGGCGACCTGGGCGACGGCGACTACATCGACTACATCGCTGGACTGAGCTTCGAGCAGCCCCTGGGCAACCGCGCCGCCAAGGGCCTGGCCACCCAGCGCCGGCTCGAACGCGAGCAGGCCGCGCTGGCCTACCGCCGCGACGCGCAGAGCGTGGTGCTGGAGGTCAAGAACGCGCTGCGCAGCGTGCTGACCAACTACCAACTGGTCGACGCCACCCGCGCCGCGCGGTGGGCCGCGGCCGACAGCCTGCGGGCGATCAACGTGCAGGAGGAGCTGGGCGTGGCCCTGACCGACGAGTTTTTGCTGGACCTGAAGCTCAACGCCCAGGAACGCCTGGCCAACGCCGAGTTCGCCGAGGCCGAAGCCCAGAGCAACTACATGTCGTCCATCGCCGAGCTGTACCGGACCAACGGCACCCTCACCGGCCGCTACGGGGTGCAGGTCGGCGGAAACGCTCCCGGCGACCGGTGATTCGGCGGGCGGCCCCGCCGACCCACCGGTCACCGGGAGCGTCACAGCACGAGCCCGCACGCGGGGTAAGGGCGCTGGTGGCGTGAGCCGCGTGCACCTTTCGACATCGCTGGGTTTGCGGACGGCACACGGAGTGTGTCCGCTACTTTCAAGTCAGCGCACCCCTCAATCTCGTCGTTCCCCGGCTGCGTGGGTAGACGGCGCACGCCGTGTGCCGTCCGCGCGTCGTTCGATAGCGGAACACGTCGTTCGGCCGCCCCCCCAGACGTGTCGGCTGCCCGTGAACCGTGTGCTGTGACGCGTGCGGGGACCGGGGTGATCGGACGGGCCGCCGGCCGATCACACCGGCCCCCGCAAGCGTTTCCGCCGCGCTCACGCCTGCAGGGCGCGGCGCTGGATCTTGCCGGTGGGGTTACGCGGCAGCTTGTCGATCAGCCGGATCTCTTTAGGCACCTTGAAGCCGGCCATGCCGTCGCGGCAGTGCTGCTTCAGGGCGGCTTCGTCGAACTGGGCGTCTTCTTCCAGCTCGACGAAGGCGATCGCGACCTCGCCGCGGCTGTCGTCGGACCGGCCGATCACGGCCGAGGCGTGCACGGCGTCGTGGCGGTTGAGCACCTCCTCGATCTCGCGCGGGAAGACGTTCTCGCCGCCGATGATGAGCATCTCTTTCTTGCGGCCCGTAATGAACAGAAAACCGTCGGCGTCGACCTTGCCGATGTCGCCGGTGCGGAAGCAGCGCGACCTGCCCCGCCCCGGCACGTCCAGCTCGATCATCACCTGGTCGGTCAGCTCGGGCAGGTTGTAGTAGCCCTTCATCACGTTCGGGCCGGTGATCAGGATCTCGCCCTCCTGGCCGGTGCCCAGCACGTTGTTCTGCTCGTCGACGATCACGTTTCGCACCCGCGGCAGCGCGGGCCCCACCGAGCGCAGACGCTGGCGGCCGGGCGTGGACCAGTTGGTCACCGGCGAGGTCTCGGTCAGGCCGTAGCCCTCCAGAATCTCGATGCCCAGCTTCTCTTTGAAGCCCTCGTAGACCGCGCCGGGCAGCGGCTCGCCGCCGGAGATCACCAGCTTCAGGCTGGAGAAGTCGTCGGGCGTGGCCTTCTTCACGGCCATCAGGGCGCCGTACATCGAGGGCACGGCAACCATGATGTGCGCCTCGTGCTTCTTGATGAGCTGGATGAGCTTGCGCGGGTTGAATCGCGCGGTGTAGACCACGCGTCCGCCCATGTAGAGCGGCAGCACGGTCAGCACGGTGAGGCCAAACGTGTGGAACTGCGGCAGCACGCCGACGAAGATGTCCGCGTCCTTGAGATCGGCGTGCGCAATGGCGTCTTCGATGTTGCTGCGCAGGTTGCCCTCGGTCAGCATCACGCCCTTGGGCTTGCCCGAGGTGCCCGAGGTGTACAGCAGCACCGCGATGTCGTCGGTGGCCAGCTTGCGGGGCCAGGTCAGGGGCGGCAGGCCGCTGAACTTCAGCTCCTCCATCTTGAGCAGCGTGGGGTCACCAGGCAGGGCGGTGAGGTCGACGCCGGTCTCCTTGATGGCGTCGATCATCTTCCCCGCGGTGACCACGGCGTCGATGCCGCTGTCGGCCACCACGTGGTCCAGCTCGGCCTGCGACAGCAGATAGTTCAGCGGCACCGGGGTCTTGCGGGCCAGCCAGCAGCCCAAGAGCGCGATCGGGAAGGCGCCGCCGGTGGGCAGCAGGATGCCGACGTGCGGGCGGTCGGTGGCCTTGCGGATCGCCCGCGCGGCGAACATCGCCCCCGCGCAGATCTGGAAGAAGGTGTAGGTCCGCTGGTCGTCGGTGACCGCGACGCGGCGTGGGCGGGTGAGCCCGCGAAACAGGATCTGGCGCAGGAGGCTCATCGCGATAAGCTAACGGGTTGCCGGCGGATTCGCGGACGCGGTCCCCAGAGCCCCGCGTCGGCCCTCCGCTTCCGCCGATCCGCCTCGCCGATCAGGAACCCCGCCATGAATCGCCAGACGCTTTCTGTTTTGCTGCCCCTGCTGCTCTTGCTTGCCACGACGGGCTGCGGGTCGCCGGGGCCCTACGCATCGCTGGACGACGCGAACAGCGCCTACCAGCGGGGCGACTACCCCCAAGCGTACGCCTTCGCCTCGGCGATCAGCAACGACGGGCCCTCGCTGGACCGCTTCGAGGCGGCGTACATCGCCGGCCTGGCCGCGACGCAGCTGGGCCAGGACGCCAAGGCGGTCAAGCACCTGCAGCGCGCGGTCCGGGCGTTCGACAAGCAGATGGCGTCGGACGCGGGCGTGATGCTGGGGCTGGCCTACGCCCGGCAGGGCAAGGACGCCGAGGCGGCCGAGACGCTGATCGGCGCCGCCCCGCGGCAGGCGGGCGAGGCCCAGGCCAAGGCGTACTACCACGCCGCCGACGCGCAGCAGCGACTGGGGCGCTGGGCCTCGGCCCGCGACTACCTGCTGCTGGCCAAGAGCAAGACGAAGGACGCGTCGCTGGTGGCGGCGATCGACGAGCGGCTGGCGGTCAACGGCTTCACCCTGGAGATCGGCTCGTACGCCGACCGGGCCAACGCCGAGGCGGCGGCGGCGAAGTACGACGCGGTGGCGAAAGAGGTCGGCATCAAGGGCACGCGGATGGTGGAAGACCCCGCCCGCGCGGGACGGGTGCGGGTGCACGTGGGCGAGTTCTCGACCTTCGCCTCGGCCTCCAGCTACCGCGAGCCCTTGGGGCTGCCCGACGCGTTTGTGGTGCCGATCACGGGGCGGTAGCGGCGGGGGCGGCTCGGCGCCGCACCCACCGTCTCGTCCACCACGGCCGGTGGGCCACCAATCTCGCCAGCGGTAAGTTGGAATACCTCGTGTAGGTCGGGGGTGGACCGTAGCGACGAAACGAGCTTTCGACGACTCGCTGATGATCAACGGGGCTCCGCCCCTGCTCCGACCCCCGTTCTCGCGAACACACGAAGTTCGGGGTGGAGTGCGCGAATGGGCGGGGCGGTCCAAGTCACTGATGCCGGACACCGATCTGACCTTTGGGCGGTATCTGAAGCTGTTGGATGCGGTGTCGCGGCTGCTTCGCAAGGGTAAGCACCGCGTGGCGGGTGATGCGCGGACGATCACGGCTCGGCTGGGCGTCTCGCCGTTGGGTGTGGCGGGGACGTTGAAGAGCTGGTTCGACGACAGGCTGCCGTGGGATCGGCCGCGGTGGGCGATGGGGTAGCGGCCGCGGCAAAGATTCCGGTTCGGCTGGATTCTGGTTGGATTCGCGGCCGCAGGCCGCGGCGGCCGCAGGCCGCGGCGGCCGAGAAGGCGGATGGGCGTCTGGCTTGGCGGACGTGCAGCCATCGCCGAGCCGCCGAGCCGCGGCGAACTAAAAAACGACGCCGCGAGGCGTCGTTTTTTTTCTGGGCGGGCCGCTCGACGGGGCCGTCGGCGGCCCTACCACATGGCCCGGGCGCCCTGGGCGGCGATGCGGGCCAGGCGGGTGATGTTCATCTGGTCCTCTTCGCTGAGGTTGATGAACTCGAGCCCGAACTCGGTCTTGCGGCGGCCGAGCTTGCGGATGCGGCGGACCGCGACGTCGACGGGCAGCACCTGCTTGTCGATCTGCAGCTCGATGCGGAACATCTCGCCCTCGGCGACGGGCATCGAGCCCTTGCGGACGACCCGCATGCCCGAGGCGGAGATGTCCACCACCTCGCCCAGCGACGACAGGGTGCCCTCGGTCTTCAGCCGGCCGTGGCGGCGGCGGTTGTCGTCGGGGTCGGGGTTCTCGGTTTGACGCCAGAAGTCCATGGGTCAATCATCGACCTCGGGCCCCGACGGCTTGAGTCGGTCGTGCGGCCGCGGGGGTTTTTCCGCGCGGGTTCACGGGAGCACGGGGGGGTTATCGGGTTGGCGGACGTACAGCCACACGGCGAGCACCATGGACACGGCGGCGAGGGCTCGGCGGGCGACCACGCCCGGGGCCACGCGGCGTTCGAGGTGCTCAAAGCCCGCCGCGGCCAGCACCACGCCCAGCACGATGGCGATGAGTCCGCGGGAGGACTGCAGGATGGCCCCCAGCACGGTGCCCAGCCGGGCGAACGCGCCGTAGAGCGTGACCATGGCGGCAAGCCAGATCGCGGCGTAGGGCAAGGCGTCGCGCCAGTCGGCGCGGCGGCGGCTGCCGAAACGCGGCAGCAGTAAGAGCGCGGGGACCCCGAGGCTGAAGTAAACCGCGCCCACCGCCCAGGCAGGGCCCACCCAGGGCCGCGCGAGGCGGTCGATGCCTGCGGTCGCCTCGGCGCCGCGGATCGTCGCGAGGATCAGCACGTCGCAGACCGCGTAGCAGAAGCAGGCCGCGAGCACCTGGGCGGCGGGGCGGGCGGCGATCCGCCCCCCGGCGGTACCCAGCGCCAGCGCCCCTGCGACCGCGAGGCCCACCCCGGCCCACTGCGAGGCCCCCAGGGCTTCGCCGCGGGCGGCGGCGAAACCCGCGAGCACGGCGATCTTGAAGCCCAGCAGCGGCGCCACGCGTGACGCATCGAGCGTGCGCAGGGCCGAGAGCAGGGCCCACTGGGCCAGGGCGAAGCCACCCACCAGGCCCACCAGCGGGACGGTCCACCGCGCGTCGAACCCCAGCGCGTCGGGCCAGAGCAGCGGCAGGGCCGCCGCGGCCACGGCGGCCATCCACACGTGCGCCAACGCCAGGAGCGTGAGCCCCGACCGCTCGGCGCGGCCCGGCACCGCAGCGGTGAAGTGCCGCGCGGCGAGGTAGGCCGTGGCGTGGCCCAGCGCGGTCAGCAGTCCCAGGGTGATGCCCCAGCCCACGCGCTAGACCGCGCCCGGAGCGAACCGGTCACAGGCCCGCATCAACAGTTCTTCGGTCTTGTCCCAGCCCACGCACGCGTCGGTGACCGATACGCCATAGCGCAGCTGCGCGAGGTCGTGCGGGATGGCCTGGTTGCCCTCTTCCAGGTTGGATTCGAGCATCATCCCGGTGATCGCGGGAGTGCTGCCCAGTCGCTGCTCGACGAGACTGTCCCAGACCACCTCCTGCCGTGCCGAGACCTTGCCCGAGTTGGCGTGGCTGCAGTCGACCAGCAGCCGCGGCACCAGGCCGGCCTTGCTCAGCCGCGCGGCGGCCGAGGCGATGTCGGCCGGGTCGTAGTTCGAGCCGTCGGACCCGCCGCGCAGGATCACGTGGCCGTAGGCGTTGCCGCGGGTGTGAACCACGCAGGCGCGGCCCTGCTCGTCGATGCCGATGAAGTGGTGGGGGTTGAGCGCACTCTGCATCGCGTCGAGCGCGACCTGCAGCGAGCCGTTGGTGGCGTTCTTGAAGCCCACGGGCATCGACAGGCCGCTGGCCATCTGCCGGTGGGTCTGGCTCTCGGTGGTGCGGGCGCCAATCGCGGCCCAGCTGACCAGATCGTCCAGGTACTGCGGGGTGATAGGGTCGAGAAACTCGGTGCCGGCGGGCAGGCCCAGCGCGGTGATGTCCAGCAGCAGCTTGCGGGCGAGTTCGAGCCCACGCGACACGTCGAAGCTGCCGTCCAGGTCGGGGTCGTTGATGAGTCCCTTCCAGCCGACGGTGGTACGCGGCTTCTCGAAGTAAACCCGCATGACCACGAGCAGGCGGTCCTGCACCCGCGCGGCCAGTTCGGCCAGGCGCTCGGCGTAGACCAGGGCGGCGGCGGGGTCGTGGATGGAGCAGGGGCCGACCACCACCAGCAAGCGCGGGTCGTCGCCGCGGAGCACGGCCTCGACCGCCCGGCGGCCGCTCACGACCGTCGCGCGCGACGGATCGGTGAGGGGGAGCCGGGCTTCGAGGTCGCCGGGCGAGATCAGCGGATCGAGACTGGTGACGTTGAGGTTCTGGGTAGACGTGGGGGGCGCGGGCATCGCCGAAGGATAGCGGGTGTCGGGCGATTCCCGCGAGTCGGTGATGGCGGGGTCTGACCACGTTGCGGATCCGCCTTCGGCGGTGCTTTGACCACGGGTGGGACGCCGGTTGCACTTCAGGGCCCCGCGGGGTGTCGTGAATCACTTGCGGGTGCCAAGGCGCCCAGGGGCCGGGCCGAATCGCTTGAGACTTACAAGGCGCCGCGGTGTGGGCTGACACCCGGGGGCGCGGCCCGTACGGCTTAAGTGTGTCGCGTCTGCCCGGGATCTCGGGCAGACGGGGCCCGCGTTGCCGTCACGCCGCGTGGCGGCGCTCGACGCGCTTGATGCCGCGCAGCAGGTCGCGGGCGTTCTTGAACTGCGACATGGCGGGGTTCTTGGGCCGCAGCACGGCCGCCGACAGCGAGTGCAGCGTGCGGGCCTCGCCGCTCATCGCGTCGTAGTTGATCAGCCGGGCCAGCTCGGGGTTGAAGTGGGGGTGGTTGATCTGCACCGCGAGGTAGAAAATGTCCATGCCTCGGTCGGGCTTGCCGGCGACGTCCTTGAGGCTGGCGCTGGTGACCTCGCCCTTGGCCAGCATGTTGCTCAGCACCTTCTGCACCTCGCTGGTCTGCATCAGCTCCATGAAGAGCCGATTGAGCACCGGGCGGTTGCTCAGGTCTTCGTCGATCTGCGCCGAGGTGCCGAAATCCACAAAGCCCACGCCGTCTTCGGTGATGACCATGTTGTCCAGGCGCAGGTCCAGGTGCATGATCTTGGCGTCGTCGTGCAACGCGGCGAGCAGTTCCATCGACGATGCGGCGAACTCGGCCTGGGTCAGCGGGGTGGCGCGGCCGTTGCGCAGCCAGTTCATGTCCAGCCGGGTGACCAGGCCGCGTTTGTCGCGCCCGATGCGCAGCGGCCGGGGCACGCGGCAGCGCAGGTGCTCGGGCAGCCGCTTGTGCAGCAGCTCCAGGCACTTGGTCTCGCGGGTGAGAAACAGCGGGAACACGTCGCCCACCAGCTTGCGGGCCCGCTGCCTGGCGGCGACCGGGTCCAGGTTCGGAAACCGCGCAGTGATACGACGCAGCACCCCCTCGACGGTGGGCACGCGCTTGGTCACGCAGAAGCCCTCGGGCTCGTGTTCGTCGGGCGTCAGCACCACGTCGTAGGTCGATCGTTTGGAGTCTTCGTCGGGGCGCACAAGGTCGGTCTTGCGGGCCACGAAGTACCAGGCCCGTGGCGTGAGGCCGGGGATGCGCAGGCCCAGGGGAGCGTGCCACAGGTCGCCCAGCGGCTGCTCCAACGCGAAGCCGTTGGCGTTGTCGTACTGCTGCATGACCGACGCCACCCGGTGGGGGTTGGGGTCGATCACCGCGACGCTGCCGCCCCAGCGCAGGCGTTCGAACAGGTCACCGGCCTGGTGGGGCTCGCCCGGGCCGGCCAGCCGCAGGTCGATCATGCCGTCCTGCAGGTCGTCGCCGGCGCGGCCGACCTGACGGGCCTGCGCGTCGGCGGCGAAACGCTGGTCCAGGAGTCGCTGGACCCAGCGGTCGGCAGAGGCGGCCCGGGCGGACGTCGAGCCGGAGCGGCGCGGGGGGGCCGAGCGGGAAGTGAGCTTGAGCATGGACCGGGGCCTTGGGTGACGCGACAAAGGGGGCGCAGGCGGGGCGGAAAAAGAGCGCCGCGGGACCGCGTTGTCTTCGTGCGTCTGGGGCCGGGGCTGAGGTGGGGCGGGGTCGGCGGGCGGGAAGTGGGGCGGGGGGCGACCGGAGAGACGGGAGGGGTTGCCCAGTCATTACAGGTAGACCCGGGGGGTCGCAGGTTTCTGTAGGGGTGGGGTGATGCCGGCGCGGGACAACGTTGCGGATCCGCCTCCGGCGGTGCTTTGATAACGGGCGGGGACGCCCGTTCCACTTCAAGGCACCGAGGGGCAGCCGAGGTTGGGGTGTGGGTTCCAAGGCACCGTGGGCCGGCGGCGCGCTGTGGGTGATCCCCATCCGGCTCAAGGGTGTCGCATCGGTCTGAGGATCGGGGAGCCAGATCGGCCGCCGATCTGGCTCCCCGATCCTCAGGCCGACGGGGCCCGCGTCAGCCGCCGTGGCGGACGCAGCGGAAGCCGGCGTTGGTGGTGGACGAGTCGGGCACGTTGCCGGTGCGGGCGCCCAGGCGGTAGCGGTTGCAGTAGGAGCGGTGGCAGAGGTAGCTGCCGCCCTTCTGCACGCGGCGCCGGTTGCCGGCGGGGTCGACCGGGATGTCGTTGCCCCGCGGTCCCGTGGGATCGACGCGGGTCTCGTGGCGGTCGTCGGCGTGCCAGGTCGGGCAGAACCAGTCGGCGGTCCACTCCCACACGTTGCCGCAGACGTTGTGCAGGCCGTACGCGTTGGGCGTGAAGGCGTCGACCCGGCAGGTGCCGGCGAAGCCGTCGGCGGCGGTGTCGCGCTCGGGGAATCGGCCTTGGAACACGTTGCACCGGTGCCGGCCCCGCGGCTCGAGCCGGTCGCCCCATGGGAAGGTCTGCCGCTCGCCGCCGCCGCGGGCGGCGAACTCCCACTGGGCCTCGGTGGGCAGCGCCCGCCCGGCCCACGCGGCGTAGGCCGCGGCGTCGTGCCAGCTGACGTGCACCACCGGATGGCCGTCCCGGCCCGACAGAGACGAACGCTCACCCAGAGGCCGGTCCCAGCGGGCGCCGGGCACCGCCACCCACCAGGGCACGCCGGGGACGGCCCGCAGGCCGCGGGCGAACTTCTCGGGCAGGTGCGGGCCGAAGACGTACGACCAGCCGAAGCGCTGGGCCTCGGTCACGTAGCCCGTGTGGGCGACGAACGCGGCGAAGCCGGCGTTGGTGACGGCGGTCGCCTCGATCGCAAACGGCTTGAGGGTGACCCGACGCACCGGGCCCTCGCCGTCGGAGGCGAAGCCCTCGGGGTCGTCGCTGCCCATCCAGAAGCTGCCGCCCTCCAGGCGGACCAGGCCGTCGTCCGAGCCGGCGCGCGGGCCCGGGCCGGGCAGGGGGGGGGTCGCCAAGGCGGCGGGTTCGCGTGACGCGGTGCGGGAACCGGGGCCGCAGCACGGGGCGTGGGGGGTCGGTCCGGGCGGGGTCCGCGGAGTCATGCCGGAAGCCTAGCAGGCGCCCGGGTGGTCTCGGGTACATTGGACGTTGGCCCGATCCCTTCCGCCGCGGCGGGCCGCGCCTCCTCCTTCTATTACAGGAATCCCCCGTGAACTCTGCCCCGGAGAAAGCCGTGCGCGCCCTGCGATCGCTGTCGCGTGTCCTGTGCGCCGCCGCCCTGATCTCGCCGCTGTCCTCGGCCGAGCCCGCCGACACGGTGGCCGCGCCGGACCCCGCGGCCTGGATTGAGCGGGCCGCCGACGAGGCCCGGTCGATCACCGGACGCGGACCCGGGCTGACCGCGGCGCTGAGCGACAAGGGCCGCCTGCTGGCCGATGCCGCGGGGCTCGGGGCGGCGGGGGGCGCCGGCGGGCGCGACACGGAGGGGCCCGACCGCTGGTTCAGCCTGGCCGAGCTCTGCGAGCGGGCACTGACGCACCGCGACGCCAGCGGCCCGGTCACCGCCGCGCTCGTCGAGGGCCTGGCCCGCGCCGGGAGTGTCGACGAGGCGGCCGCGCGGGCCGAAACGCTTGCCCCGGGCCCCGACCGCGAGGCCGCCCGCGCCGCGCTGGCCCGGGCGCTGGCGGTCAGTGCACCCGAGGCGCCCCGTGCGGCCGCGCTGCGGGCCGGGGCCGATCCGGCCGCGGCCGCGGCCTGGGCGCCCGCTTTCGTCGAGGCCGGCGACTTCACGGGTTTCGAAGGGCTCGTCGCGGGCACGGACCTGACCGACCCACGCCGCGCTGAGCTGCTGACGGGGCTGGCCGAGGCGCAGGCACGCTCCGGCGACCCGGCGGCGGCCCGCCGCACCCTCGACGATGCGCTGGCCCTGCGCGGGACCGCCACCGGCGACGACCGGGCCCTGACCCTGGCCCTGGCCGGCGCGTATGCCGCGTTGGGCCGGATCGACGACGCGGATGCCGCGGCGGGCACGCTGCGACACCCCGCCGCGCGGGTTCGCGGCCTGTCGCGGGTGGCCGCTGCTCGCTCGGCGGCGGGCGACGGCCCGGGTGCTTTTCTGGACGTGCAGGCCGCCGCCGAAGTGGTGGGACGCGGCTCCGACGCGGATGGCCTGGCGGGCGCCGCCCGTGAACTGGCCCGCGTCGCCGCGGACGCGGGCCATGCGGCCGAGGCCGGCGTCTGGATCGACACCCTCGACGACCCCCGTCTGCGGGCCGCGGCCGCGCTGGGGCTCGCCGAGGGCCTGAGTGCCCCGGGCCTGCGGCCACGGATGACGCGGGCGCTGATCGCGTCAGACGCCCCGCCCCCGGCAGCGGCCGTGGACAGTGGGCCCGAGACGGCCTCGGCCGACGCTGCGCCCGCGGTTGTCGCGGGCGTCACCGGCGTCACCCGGGCGGCGGACGCGGAGCCCGCAGCCGCGGCGGGAACCGACGTTGCGGCAGACGCCGCGGGCGCCGAACTCGACGGTGCCGCGGAACGCGCGATCGACGCGGTCATGACCGACCTGCCAGGCGGCCCGGTGACGGCAGCCGACGCCGCCCAGACCGTCGCGACGCCGACGCCGCCCGCGGCCGCCGACCCCGAGGCGGCCCCGACCCGCACGGCCACCTCTGAACCCTGGCCGGACCTGCCCCGCCTGGCCCCCGCGGCCCGGGCGGCAGAGGGCGTCGTCGACGGTCACGCCGCTGCCGCCGCTGACGCCGACGCCGCCACTGGGTCTGCGGCGACGCGGCTGACCGCTCGGCCGCCCGGCACCGCGGTCGCCGACGCCGGCCCCGGCGATGCGCCGGCATATCCCCCGGCCACCCCGCCGGCCACCCCGCCGACCGGGGACACGCCCGGGGACACGCCCGTCGGAACGTCCGTGGATGCGTCCGTCGCATCGTCGTTGGAGGCCTCCGAGGAGGCCACGGACGACGAACCGGGTGCGAATACCCCGCCGATCCCCGAGCACACCCCGCCCGCCGCGGAACCAGACCCCGGCGTCGCGGCATCCGGCCTTGCGGCCGACGCCGGAGGCTCGCAAGACGCGGGAATCAGGGACCGCTCGGAGCGGACAGAGCGCACTGAACTCACGGACGGCCCTGAGACCACGGGCCACGCCCACCCCGACCCACGGCCGTCCGAAGCCGGCGTGGCGGACGGCGCCGCGGTCACCCCTTCGAGATCGGCGGCAGTCGGGTCGGGCACCGACCCACGAACCGGCGACTCCGCAGCGGGCGACGCAACCCCGTCGGCGACCGAACCAGCGCACCCGACCGGATCCACGGATACCAAGACCTCCATCGCCCCGGACGACGCCCCGGTCGCTGCCTCGATGGCCCCCCCGGCGACCCCCGGCACCCACCCTGATGGCCGCATCGATGCGCCCGCCGACAGGGTGCGGGCCATCGCCGAAACATCGGGTGCCGTCGACCAGGCGGCCGACCCCAAAACGGCCGCAGCGCCGGATCCAGGGGCGACCGGGCCGGACGTCGGCGATACCCCCGCCGACCCGGCCTCCGGACCCATCACGGCCGTGCCCGATCTGCGTCGTCTGGCCAACCCCGACGACCCGCAGTTCGGCAAGCCATCGCCAGAGGTGTACGACGCCCGCTTCACCACCACCCGGGGCGCGTTCACCATCCGCGTGCACCGCGACTGGGCCCCGCGGGCGGCCGATCGCTTCCACCAGCTGTGCCGTGCCGGCTTCTACAACAACAACCGCTTCTTCCGGGCGGTGCCAGGTTTTGTGGTGCAGTGGGGCATCCACGGCTTCCCCAGCGTGGCGGCGTCGTGGCGTAACGCCGCGATCCCCGACGAACCGGTCCGTGAGCGTAATCGGCGCGGCACCGTCAGCTTCGCCGCGGCCGCCGTACCCAACACGCGTACCACCCAGGTTTTCATCAACCTCGCCCACAACGCCTTCCTCGACGACCTGGGTTTCACCCCCTTCGCCGAAGTCATTGATGGCATGGACGTGGTCGAGCAGCTGTTCTCCGGCTACGGCGAGGCACCCAGCCAGCTGCAGCGCCGGATCCAGCTCGACGGCAACGCTTTTCTGGACGAAAAGTTCCCCAACCTGGACGGGGTGGTGGGGGTTGAGGTTGTTGACCTTAAAGCGCAAAGCGCAAAGTGAAAATCGCAAATCAGAGGCCCGCATCGCACGCGGCGGAACCTCGACGTTTGCTCCGCGGGCCAACACCCCTGCGGTTGACTCAAAAACCGACGTTCTCGCTTGCGTCTGATGTGCGCTTTGCGCTTTGCGCTGTTCACTTTCGCGACGCCCCCGCCGCGACGCGCCACCCCCGCTAAACTCCGCGTCCACCCTCCCCCTCAGCACCCTCAGTAAACGGAGCGCCCCTTGACCACCGCCACCTTCGACACCAGCCGCGGCACCATCCGCGTCGAGCTCTTTACCGACGACTGCCCCGACACCACCGGCAACTTCATCAAGCTCGCCCACGACGGGTTCTACAACGGCCTGACGTTCCACCGCGTCATCCCTGACTTCATGATCCAGGGTGGCTGCCCCGACGGCAACGGCCGCGGCGGGCCGGGCTACAAGTTCGACGACGAGAAGAGTGCGCTGGCCAAGAAGCACGACGGCCCGGGCATCCTGTCGATGGCCAACGCCGGCCCCAACACCAACGGCAGCCAGTTCTTCATCACCCACGTCGCCACGCCCCACCTCAACGGCAAGCACGGCGTGTTTGGCAAGGTGCTCGAAGGTCAAGACGTGGTCAACGCGGTCCAGCAGGGAGACACCCTCACCACGCTGACGATCAGCGAGGACTGAACAGCCCGCCCGGATGCCCGCCCGTGCCGGCGCCCGGTGACCCGCACGAGACGGGGTGCTGCTCGCTTCGCCTGAGTCACTTTCTCAGAGAAGAACAGTGTTCAACTTTTTGTCTTGCGGTCGAGCCATCGGGTCGGGATGGCCCCTTGGCCTTCGGCTTACGCGTGGGGTTCCGGCACGCGGTAAAGCCGCACCGATTGTGCGGACGCCGTCGCCGGACGCTTAGGGGAAACCCTTCCCAGCCCCAAGCGGAGCCTCACCCGCCGGCACAACGACGTCGATAGTCCGGGCAGCGGGCCTTCCGGGCCGCCCCCCACGCCATGGACTCCCACGATATTGATGTTCGTTCGCTGGTGATCGGCCAGCCCCTCCCCCACGACCTCAACGGGTCGGACGGGCTGCTGCTGCTGCGCGGCGGCGTCAACGTCACCCGGACCTTCGTGGACAGGCTGCTGCAGCGTGGGGTGACCACGGTCTGCGTCGTGGGCGACCACGCCCCCGAAGCCGGCGAGCCGGAACTCGCCTACCGGCCCGCCCGCGTTCCGCAGCTCACCGCCGATCAGGTGTTCACGCGGCTGCCCGACGCCACCACGGTGTACCACGAGGCGGTCGACACCTTCACCACCCTGGCCGAAGACGTGATCGGGGGACGCGTGGCCGACGCCGGCCCTGCCTACGACCTGGTCGCGGGCTTTAACCAGTTCCTGGAGGCCGACGCGGTCCTGCTCTCGCTGACCGTGAAGCTGCGCGGCACCGGGGACGGCGGGCTCATGAAGCACGCGCTCAAGTCGTGCATGCTCAGCATGGTGCTGGCCCAGCAGATGGGCTTCGACCAGGCCCGGCAGGCGGACACCGGGGTGGCCGCGCTGCTGCACGACCTTGGCATGACCCTGCTCAAGCAGCCCGTGCACCAGAAAACGCGTCCGTTGACGCAGACCGAGCGCGAGGTCGTGCAGACCCACCCGGACCTGACCCTGCGGATCCTTGACGGGGTGCGTGGGCTGAGCCAGCCGGTCCGGCACGCGGCGTACCAGGTGCACGAGCGGCGCGACGGCCGCGGCTACCCCCGCGGCCGCAACCCCATGTTCGTATCCCCTTACGCCAAGATCATCGCGGTCGCCGACGCCTACGCGGCGTTGACCGCCGACCGGCCCTGGCGGCCGGCCTTCAGCGGCCACGAAGCGATGAAGATCCTGCTGGCCGACACCGCCGGGGGCAGATTCGACCGGGCCGCGACGCGGGGCCTGCTCGACTCGATTTCGATGTTCCCCGTCGGCACGCGGGTCGGGCTTTCGGACGACCGCAAGGCCTTGGTGCTCCGCGGTGTGCCGGGGGCCAACGTGCGGCCAGTCGTCGTCGCGCTCAAGATGGACGGTACCCCCGGCCGGCGTGAGATCGACCTCTCGCAACCCGGCCAGCCCGCGATCGTCGCGGTTCACCCGGACCCGGCCGGCGACAGCGACGCGGCAGTCTCTGCCGCCCCCCCGGCCGCCCCCCCGGCCGCCCCCCCGGCCGCGGCCTGACGGGTGACGTCCAACGCGATCCGCGTGGCCGTCAGAGCCTCTTCGGCGGTCGCCAGATGCCCCGGGTCTCCGGTCTGCAGCAGCCGCGCCCACGCCCGGTGCATCGCGTCAAAATCCTTTTCTTCGTGGTACTCCAACTGCGTGCTGCCCCGGGTGTTACGCAGCTCAAACCGACCCCGGTTGCGGTCGTAAACGATCACGCCCGCGGTGCCAATCAGCTCGTACACAAACGAGCTGTCCGCCTCGCGGGCCGCGTGGCCGTAGCCGTAGCTCATCTCCACTGCGGTGCGGGCGGCGCGCCCGTGCGGTCCGGCGCCCGGCGCCGCGGCGTGCGTCAGGTGCGCCCAGATGTGACCGGGGCAGTCGTACGCGTCGTCGGCATCGGTCCAGGCCCCGTGCCCGGTCCAGGCCTCGACCGGGCGGCCCAGCCACCACGCGGCCAGGTCGATCTGGTGCGTGCCGCAGTCGACCATGGGCCCGCCCTCACGCATCCGCCCGTCGCGGTAGGGCGCCACGCCCTGCTTCGGGTCGCGGTGGTTGTAGCGGCCGTGGCAATCCCAGTTGTAGATCAGCCGCAGAGCCGCCACTTCGCCGATCGCCCCGCCGGACACCAGCCGCTTGATCTCCAGCGCCGCGGCGCTGAAGCGGTAGCAGAAGGCCACGTGCAGCGGCGCTCCCTCGCCCCCCCGAGCCCGGGCCATCGCATCGATCATCGCGCGGCCCTGGCCGTCGTTCATGGCCAGGGGTTTCTCGCAGAGCACCGGCAACCCGCGGGACGCGCAGGCCAGCACGTTGGCGGCGTGCGCCGGTGCCGGCGAAGTCACCAGCACCGCGTCGAGCCCGCCCCCGTCGCCGCCGGCGAAGAAGACCTCTTGGTCGCCGGTGGCCACCGCGACGCCGAAACGCTCCGCCGCCGCGTCGCGCCGACCCGCGTCGGGGTCGAACAGCGCGTGCACGTTCAGCCCCGGCGTCCGCCCCAGCGCGGGGAGGTGCCCGTAGTCGGCCACCACCCCGCAGCCCATCACTCCGATTTTCAGTGTCATACGCGTCTCTTTGCCTTGCGTGCGCGGCCCAGGGTCTGCCCGGGGCGGACACCCCGCGCCCGGCACGCACCTTATCGCCTGGGTGGTGGGGCGGGTCCGCCGGCCGGCGGCCCCGGGGAGTAAACTGACCACCGCAGCCCGCCGGCGGCTTTCGCGGACAGCACAGATCGTCCGCCGCCGACCCAACCCCACCCAACCCCGGGAGCCCCCGCCGTGAACCAGCGTTTTGCCGTCCTCACCCTCTCCGCCGCCCTGTCGCTGGGGCTCTACGCCGCCGCCCGCGGGCAGGGGGGCAACGCCCAGGCCCCCGCCACCGCCGTCGCCGCCGTCGATTTCAACCGCGTGCTGCAGGAGTGCGAGCAGCAGGCCGTCATGCTCGCCGACAACTCCAACAAGAGCCTGGAACTGAATGCCGAGAACACCGCCCGCTCCGAAGAGCTGCAACGCCTGCAGGCCGAGATGGATCCCCTGCAGCCGGGCAGCGACGCCTGGCAGGCCAAGGCCAAAATCATCCAACAGAAGCGGCTGGAGCTGGAGGTCTGGGGCAAGATGGCCCAGCAGGACAACCAACTGACCCGGGCCCGTCAGCTGGCCAAGCTCTACACCGCGATCAACGACGCCGCCGCCGCCGTCGCCGCCGAGCAGGGCTACGATCTGGTGGTCATGTCCGAGGCCCTGCCCGACCTTTTGTCGGTGAACGTGCAGCGGCTCGAAGCGATCATGCAGACCCGCAAGGTGATCTACACCGGCCCCAACGCCGACATCACCAACGCCGTGCTGCAGCGTGTCAACGCCGCCTTCGCGGGACGCTGAAGCGCGTGACCACCAGCGTCCCGCCGAAGCCGCACCCGCCCTTCACCCCCGACGACGTCGCCGGCTGGGTCGGCGGCCGCGTGTCCGGTGAGGGCACGCTGACCCTGACCGGGCTGGCCCAAGTGGACGACGCGCAGCCCGGCGAGTTGACCTTCATCGGCAGCTCGGCCTACGCCGACCGCTGGCCGGGCAGCCGCGCCAGCGCCGCGATGGTGGGCTCCGACCTGGACCTGCGGCCCGGCGAGGGCCGGGCCCTGGTCGTGGTCGACAACGCCGACCTGGCCATGGCCGCCGTGCTCGGCCGCCTCGCGCCCGCGGCGGTGGGCCCGCCCGTGGGCCGGCACCCCTCCGCCGTCGTCGCCGACGACGCCGAGGTCGCCGACAGCGCCGCCATCGGCCCGCACTGCGTGGTCGGTCCCCGGGCCCGGATCGGCGACGGCGTGGTGCTGCACGCCCACGCCGTGGTCATGGACGACGCGGCCATCGGCGACGGCTCGGTGCTCTGGCCATCGGCCGTGGTGCGTGAGCGCTGCGTGGTCGGCCGTCGCTGCGTGCTCGAACCCCACGCCGTGCTGGGCGCCGACGGCTTCGGCTACCGGGCCGACACCCGCAGCGCCGCGCCGCGCATCGTCAAGGTGCCGCACCTGGGCCACGTCGTGCTGGGTGACGAGGTCGAGCTGGGCGCCGGCACCACGATCGACCGCGGCAAGTTCGGCGCGACGACCATCGGCGACGGCACCAAGATCGACAACCAGTGCCAGATCGGCCACAACTGCCGCATCGGCCGCATGGTCATGATCTCGGGCTGCAACGCCGTCGCCGGGTCGGTCACCATCGGCGACGGCGTGCAGATCGGCGGGGGCAGCCGCTTCAAAGACCACATCACCATCGGCGCCGGCGCGCAGATCGGCGGCGCGTCGGCCGTCACCAACGACGTGCCGCCCGGCGCCAGGTGGGCCGGCTACCCCGCCCAGGACAGCCGCGCCACGTTCCGAGAGATCGGCGCCGTGCGGCAGCTGCCGGCGCTGCTCAAGAAGTTCCGGCCGCTGCTGCGCCAGGCCGAGGACGACTAACACCCCCCGACCCGCCGGCTCTTGCCCCGACCCGCCCGACCGCCCGCCGACCGCCCGCCGTTTCCGCCCGCATCCACCGATGATCCAGCAGCACACCATCTCGCAGCCGCAGACCCTGCACGGGCCCGGGCTGTTTTTCGGCAAGCCCGCGTCGATCACCTTCCGTCCCGCCCCCGCCAACCACGGCATCGTTTTCAAACGCATGGACCTGGACGGCGCCCCCGTGCCTGCGCAGATCCAGAACGTCGTCAAGCGGGCCCGCCGCAGCGCACTGAAGGCCGGCGAGGCCACCGTCGACACCTGCGAGCACTGCCTCTCGGCCGTCGCCGCGCACGCCATCGACAACCTGGTCATCGAACTCGACGGCCCCGAGGTGCCCGCCATGGACGGCAGTTCGCTGCAGTTCTACGAGGCGCTCACGAAGGCCGGCCACGAGGCCCAGGATGCCCAGCGGCGGTTTCTCGAGGTCAAGACGCCGGTGGTGATCCGCGAAGACGACGCCATGGTCGCGGCGCTGCCCGCCAACGACGACCGCATGCAGGTCGTCTACGAGCTGGACTACACCGGCGCCAGCCCGGTCATCGGCCGGCAGCTGCGCACCTTCGACCTGGGCGGCGACGCCGACTACGGCGCGGACATCGCCCCCTCGCGCACCTTCTCGCTCGAGGCCGAGGCCGAGGCCGCGCGGCAGGCCGGCATGTTCCCCCACCTCACCGTCGACACCGCGCTGGTGGTCGGCGCCGACGGGCCCCTGGGCAAGAACACCTTCCGCTTTCCCGACGAGCCGGTCCGCCACAAGATCCTGGACCTCATCGGCGACCTGTACCTGCTGGGCGCGCCCATCAAGGGCCGCATCGTGGCCTACAAGTCCGGCCACCCCATGAACCACCGGCTGGCCCGCGAGCTGCTCAAGCAGCACACCGCCGCCACGCTCAAGAACCTCGCCCATCACCACTCGGTGCTCGATGTGCGGAAGCTCTTCCGCATGATGCCCCACCGCTACCCCATGCTGCTGGTCGACCGCGTCGTCGAGATCGTCCAGGACCAGCGGGCCGTGGGCGTCAAGAACGTCACCATCAACGAGCCCTTCTTCCAGGGCCACTACCCCAGCACCCCGATCATGCCCGGTGTGCTCGTGGTCGAGGCCATGGCCCAGCTCTCGGGCGTGCTCATCGGTCAGAGCCTCGAACAGGTCGGCAAGATCCCCGTGCTGCTCAGCCTCGACCGCGTCAAGCTGCGGCGTCCTGTCACGCCCGGCGACCAGCTCATGCTCATCGCCGAGGCCGTCAAGATCCGCAGCCGCATCGCGCACATGCACTGCCGGGCCTACGTGGCGGAAGAGCTGGCGGCCGAGGCGCAGGTGAAGTTCATGATGGTGGACAGCGACGCGGAGTGAGCCCGAGCGGAACCCGACCTCCGTCGGTGCGGTTCGACCGCCAGGAATCCTGATCATGGCCGACGAGTTCAGCCGGGCTGGAGGTGGCGGATCAGAAACGCCTCGGCGGTTTCCGCGGGCGGGCCGCTTTCGGCGTGGTGAACCTCACAGGGAACCCCCAGAGGCTGGCAGGCCTGCTGCATGGCGAGGCCGTGGTTGGGGTGGTGGATCAGGTTGCCGATCGGGGTGTTGGCGTCCAGGCGGGCCCCGACGCCGTAGTCGAACCGCAGCGGCGGGTCGTCGGCGGTCAGGAAGTGGAGGGGAGAACTGGCTTCTGCGGCCGCGGCCAGGTCCGGGCTCTCGTAGGGCGTCTGCGCGTCGTGGCCAAACAACTCGGGAAAGGGGCGACGGTTCACGGCCCGTTCGAGGCCGAGTTCGATCCACGCCCGGGGGTCGTAGGTGACCTGGGCCTGCTGGACCTGAGCCACGGTGACGCGGGTGGACTGGCGGGCCACGGGGTCGTCGCTGGCGGGGTCGGCCAGGTCGTCGTGCAGCGCGATCCAGAGCGCGATGCCGGCACCGGCCGAGGCGCCGGTGACGGCGATGCGGCCGGGATCGAGGTTGAAGCGATCGGCCCGGGCCCGCAGGGTCTGGATGGCGCGGGCGCCGTCGTGCATGGCGGCGGGCAGCGGATCGGTGGTGCAGAGCCGGTAGTTCGCCGCGGCCACGGCGATGCCCTCCTGGTGCATGGCGGCGATGAGGGCGGGGGACACGCGCGCCTTGTCGCCGCTGGTGAATCCGCCGCCGTGGTAGTAGACGACCAGCGGGGTCGGCCCCTTGGCGTCGGGAGGCAGATAGAGGTCGATGCGGTGGCGCTCGTGGTCGCCGTAGGAGAGATCGGACTCGGTGGGGGCGGGTCGGTTCGCGCCGGCGTCACCGCGGGCGTCACGGCGTTGCTGCATGAACGCTCGCACTTCGGCAGCGTCCAGCGTCCCGTCGCCGTCGGTGTCGGCCTGGAGGGCGTGCTGCAGGATGCGCTCAACCACGTGGACGCGGTCGGGGCGAGAGGCGGGCTGGGCGGCGCTGCGCGAGGGGTGACCGGTGGCCAGGGTGATGGCCGCCAGAAGAACCGCGGCGGGCCCGAGGCACGACGGGGAAAAAGGTGGATGCGACGGCATGACGGGCTCTCCAGAACAGGTAGAGCGTAGAACGCGGCGGCGGGTGGCGTATTGCAGAGACGGTCGATCCGCGGGGGAACCACCTGGGGGCCTGACCGCGTGGAAACGCCTGCAGCACCCCAAACTTCCCCGGACAACCCCGGGGGCGCCGGTCTTTCTTCGATCGGGTTGGGACCGCGTCAACGCCGCCGACGCACCAGCAACCGCCCGCCCAGGCCCCGCTGAACCGACGCGCGCGGGCGCGGGCAACTCCACCGCTAACGGCCGGCGGGCGCGGGCAATCCGCCGAAGCGCCGGTACCCCACCAGATCGAGCGATCCCGGTTCCGACGTGAAGCCCAGCCGGCCCGATGCGTGGAGCATCTGACCCGTCTGGGCGCAGTGTGCGAACACTTGCTCGATGTCGGGAACCGCGTGCAGCACGCCGTCGTCGGAGTCGATCCGCACCTTGTGGTCGGCCGGCACCGGGTGCACCGGGCTGGCTTCGGAGGCACCGCTGACCACCAGGGCGTGAGACCGCGCCACCTCCAGGCTCGCCAGCGTGGTGCCGGGGACGGACCGGCCGCGGACCGCGCCCGCGAAACGTTCGAGCATCCGCGTGCGCATGCCGTCGCCGCGGTGCGTGCGGGTCGTCTCGCCCGCGGCCTCGACCACCACGCCGTCCGGTGTCCACGCGACGTGACCGCGTTCGGTGTCGATCCGGACGACCGGCCCCACCGACTCTTGGCAGCCGTGGGTCAGCAGCACCAGCATCTCGATGGAGTCGTGCAGCCCGATGCGGAGCGACGCCAGGTCGTAGTTCTCGATCGCGTTCACCCGGTACAGTTCGGCTTCGATCTGCCGGGGCACGGCGCTGCTCTCTTGGTCCGAGCCCATCAGAAACAACGCGGTGTTCACGAAGTGCGCCATCGCGTTGTTCACCGGGCTGTCCAGCACCCAGCGGCCGCGGACCTTGGTCCGACCCGCCCAGTCCGCGCGGCGGAAGTAGGCCTCATTCCGGGGCCAGCAGCCGTGAACGGTTGCCTTCACGACCCGGCCCAACTCACCCGAAAGCAGCCGGTGCTTGGTCGGCACCATCAACCCGTCGTAGATGTCCTGGAAACCCACCGCGACCGGCAGCCCCGCCGCGTCGCGGGCGGCGATCAGCGCATCGAGCTCGTCCACGGTGCCCGCGACGGGCTTCTCGACCATCACCGCCTTGCCGGCGTCCAGCGCCTGCATCGCGAAGGGCACGTGCAGGTCGATCGGCACCGGCAGCCAGACGGCCTCCACATCCGGAAGCGCCAGGACCTCCTCGTAGGACCCGTAGACCGTGACGCCGCGGCGAGAGAGCTCCGCGATCCGGTTCGATGGGTCCTTCAGGCCCGGAGCGCAGACGGCGTCCAGCACGACCGCGGGCGTGGTGCGGGCGCCCAGGTCCAGGACCAGGTCGATGATGTCGCCGGCGTATCCGCCCAGCCCGATCACGGCGATCTTTACAGGGCCGGCAATATCCATTCGCGGATCATAGCGGGCCCCCGTGGAACCGTTGGGGCCCGGGTGGACCATCGAAATCTGTTCGAACGCCACGTGACGTCGCCCGCGCCGGTGTACCGGTCGCGTACCGGCCACCACACGACGCCGCGCCGGGCCACGCGTGCGGCTGGCTGCGGCCCGGCAACGGCGGCGGCGGGGGGCGGCGCGGGGGGCGGCGCGGGGGGCGGCGCGGGGTCGGACCCGGTCGGACGCGGTCGACCCCGCATCACGCGTCGCTCCGCCTGAGTACGGCGATCCGGCCCGCGTGGCCGGGGCACCGTCGGGTGCGGACACGCCCGGTGACGACGCCGGTCCGGCGTGAATGGTCTTCATCGCGGCTGCCCTTGCCCGTCTGCGGACAGGGGCGGCCCCGCAAAACCCGGCCCGCGGCCCATCATCGCCTAAACTGTGCCGTCCACTCCGCCACGAACCGGGTTCGCCACCACTCCGTGTGGTGGAGAAGCAGGGGAAACGCCGGATGCCCCGCCGTCCGAAAGTTGGACGAACCCCGATCCGTGCCCGATAAGCAGGCCATGGCCGAAATCTCCCCCCTCGCCGCCGTCGACCCGCAAGCCACCCTGGCGGGCGACGTCAAGATCGGACCCTTCTGCCACGTCGGGCCGAAGGTGACGCTGGGTCCCGGCACGCGGCTCATTTCCAACGCCTCGGTGCTGGGCCGCACCACGCTGGGTGAGAACAACATCGTGTGGCCCGGGGCGGTGCTGGGCGGCGACCCGCAGGACCTCAAGTTCCAGGGCGAAGACTCGCAGGTGGTCATCGGTTCACACAACGAGTTCCGCGAGTGCGTGACCATCCACAAGGGCACGGCCAACGACCACGGCATCACCAAGGTCGGCGACCACAACCTGATCATGGCCTACGCCCACCTGGGCCACGACTGCATCGTGGGCAACCACTGCATCATCGCCAACACGGTGCAGCTGGCCGGGCACGTGTGCTTCGAGGACCACGTGGTCATCGGCGGCGGCTCGGCGGTGCACCACTTCGTGACGCTGGGCCAGCACGCCTTCATCGGGGGCTTCACCCGCGTGCTGCAGGACCCGCCGCCGTTCATGATCACCGAGGGCTCGCCGTCGGCGGTGCGTGGCGTCAACAGCACCGGGCTGCTGCGGCGCGGGTTCAGCCAGGAGACCATCGGCAACCTGAAGGACGCCTGGAAGCGGCTGTACCGCCGCAGCGCCGCGGGCAAGGCCGGCCGCACCACCACCGTGCTGGAAGACCTGGAAGACGCGTACCCGCACGACGCGTGCGTGCTGGCGCTGGTGGCCCACATCCGCCGCAGCGCCGAGGGCGTGTACGGCCGCTACCGCGAGGGCCAGCGCCGCGACGACCCGCGGGCCAAGCGGCCGCGGGTGGCGGGGCAATAAGGCCCCATCACGTCGCGTGTTTCTACCAGGTGATTCCCGGAAATCTGACCGCCTCCCCCGCCCGTTCACGCCCCGGCCCGTCGATCGCCGATGCTCAACCGATGGGGAAAACCTTCCTGGTAACCGGCTGCGCGGGCCTGATCGGCTCGCACCTGTCCGAGCGGCTGCTGGCCGCCGGCGACCGCGTCGTGGGCATCGACAACTTCAACGACTACTACGACGTGGCCCAGAAGCGGGCCAACGTCGCGGGCATGCTGACGCACGACGGCTTCACGCTGGTTGAGGCCGATATCCGCGACGCCGACGGCGTGCGTGAGGTCGTCGCGGCCCATCACCCGGTGGCGATCGCCCACCTCGCGGCGCTCGCGAACGTGCGCTACGCCGTGGGCCGCACCCCGCTGTACCACCAGGTCAACGGCACGGGCACGGTCAACGTGTTGGAGGCCGCCCGCACCGTGGGCTGCCCGCACGTGGTCTTCGCCAGCACCTCCAGCGTGTACGGCAACACCGACCGGCTTCCGTTTGTGGAAGACGACCCCTGCGACCGGCCGCTGAGCGCCTACCCCGCCACCAAACGGGCCGGCGAGCTGCTGGGGCACACGTATCACCACCTGCACGGCATGACGTTCACGGGCCTGCGCTTTTTCAGTGTCTACGGCCCGCGGGCCCGCCCCGACATGATGCCCTTCATGGTCACCGACCGCATCGCCCGCGGCGAAACCATCACCCTGTTCAACGCCGGGCAGATGAAGCGCGACTGGACCTTCGTGGACGACATCGCCGCCGGCGTCGAGGCCGCGCTGCGCAAGCCGCTGGGCTACGAGCTGATCAACCTGGGCCGCGGCGAGCCGGTGCTCATGGCCGACTTCGTCAAGCTGCTCGAAGACCGCATCGGGAAGACGGCCGTCGTCGAGACGCCGCCCGCCCCCGCCAGCGAGCCCGAGGTGACCTACGCCAACACCGACAAGGCACGGCGGCTGCTGAGCTACGCCCCGCAGACCTCGGTTGAGGCAGGGCTCGACGCGCTGTGGGCGTGGTATCAGAACAGGTGACATCCTTACCGGCTCCACGCGTCTTCAGGCGGGCCCCGTGGACGTGGCCTTCTTTTTGGCCACGCGCCCCGCAAGCCCGCCCACGCCCGGCGTCTGACCCGGTGCGATGCACCCCATCCCTCTCCGATCCGCTTTTTTCGCCCTGGCCGCCGCCCTGACGCTGGCCGTCGCCGCCGCCGCGTGGTCCACCCCGGCCCCCGACGCCCGCGCGGCGCAGCTCGCGGCCTACCGCGCGCTGGCCGACCGCGTGCTGGCGCTGGACGTGGGCGACGACGCCACCGTCCGCGGGCTGGTGGGGGGGGCGGACCGCGTGGCCGCGGGCCTCAACGACTTCATCAAGCGGGCCGACCTAAGCGCGCCGTTTACGCACGGCGAGGGACTCATGGTCGAGGCCTCGGTCTCGCGGACCGCCCTGGCCGACGCGCTGCTGGCCCTGGGCGCGGCCGACCGGGTACAGGCGGCGTGGCTGTGCCGCGGCGGGCCCGAACGCATCGTCGCCGTCGGGGTGGCCACGCTCGAACGCCGCCACGCGCCGGCCGTCGGCAACCCGCCGATGCCCCCGCTGGCACCTGCACCTGCACCCCGGGTCCGGGTCACCACGACGCCCGCGCCGCCGACCGCTCGTCCGGTGGCCCCTCCCACCGCTCGCCCCGCCCCGGGCGCCTTCCGCCGCTACGCCGATGACCCGGTGTTGCCCGCGATCGACCCCGACCCGGCCGGCGCGGTGCATGACCGGCTGCGGGCCCGCCGCGCGGCCGAGGTGGACGCCCTGCGTCGCCTCGCCGAGCAGACCGGCGACGTCCACGTCGAGAGCCGCAGCGCCGCCGACGGCGGCATCCTGAACACCGACTCCACCCGCGTCCACATCTCGGCCACCCTGCCCGGCGTGCAGTTCGGGCCGGCGCACGACCGAGGCGACGGCACCGTCACCGTGGACGCCGCCGCTAGGCTGGGGGACGCGTCTGCCGCCGTGACCGCCACCGGCACGGGGCTCGTCCCCACTGAGGACCGACCATGACTGTCGCTTCCCGCCTCCAACGCGGCCTCGCCGTGGTCCTGCTGCTGCTCTCGGTTTCGGGGATGGCGCAGCCCGCCGCCGACACGCGGCCCGGCCTCGCCGTGCTGCCGATCGCCACCGCCGCGGGCGTGCCGTCGGGCGCGGGCCCCACGCTCGCGGGCCTCTTGGTCGCGGGTATCGACGCCGAACGCTATGCCCTGGTCGAACGCAGCCGGGTCGCGCAGCTGCTCGAAGAAACGCGCCTGCAGGACACCGAGCTGGTCAACGCCGCCACCCGGGCGGCCGAACTCGGCCGGCTCGCGGGCCTGCGCTACCTGGTGCTCGGCGAGGTGTCGGACCTGGGCCCGCTGCGCTGGACCGCCCGCGTGATCGACTGCGAGACCGGCGCGATCGGGGCCCGCGGCAGCGTGCGCTTCGAGAGCTACCACGCGGCCGACGCCGCCGCGGCAGAGCTGCTCGCCCAGCTCGGCCTGGCCGTGCCGGGCGCCAGCGCCCCCGCGGTCGCGGCGCGGCGCGCTGCGGTCGGCCACGCACTGATGGATGCCCGCAACCCCGACCCCGCGGTGTCGCTCACCCTCACCACCGCCGAAGGGCGCACCGACTACCTCGACGGCGAGAACATCTCGTTTCGCGTCAGCGTGGACGCCGACGGCTACCTCACCCTGGTCACCCTCGACGCGGCCGGCGACCTGACCCTGCTGCTGCCCAACCGCTGGCAGCCCCGGGCCGTCGTCCGCGCCGGCGAGCCGCTCACCCTGCCGCCCCCGGGCGCGGGCTTCCGCTTCCCCGCTCAGGCCCCGCACGGCCGCACGTTGGTCAAGGCCGTGTTCACCACGCGTCCGCTCAGCCTCCGGGGTGTCGACCCGGCCCGCATCGAGACCGAGGGCTTCGTCGCTGGCGGCAACGTGCGCGACGGTACGAAAGCCATCGTCCTGGCCGTGACGCCATCGAACGAACGTCCGGTCCACACCACCCGCGGCCCCGCCGACGCCCACGTCCATCCCGACGCCGGCCCCTTTGCGCACGCCACCCCCGGCTTGCCCGGTTTCGCCGCCCACGAATGGGCCACCGCCGAACTGGTGCTCGACACGCGCAACCCGGGGCCCGTGGCCGCCGACCCCTTCGCCGCCGCGCCCGGCCAGATCGCCCCGCTCGCGATGCGGCCCGACCCCGTACCCCACCCCACCCCGTCGCCGGTCGCCAACCCGTCGCCCGAAGCCGCGGCCGCGGCAGATCCACGCCGCGCCGTCTACGACGCGTGGCAACGGGTGCTGGGGCCCGGCGACACCAAAGCCATCGACCCCGGCTTCTCCGGGCCGCCCGTGGGCGACGCCTGGCTCATCGTCCGCCGCGCCCGGGCCGACACCAAGTCGCTCACCGGCCCGGACGCCTACGTCGCCACGGTCGAGCACGTGCCCCCGGCCGACGTCAAAGCCGTCGGCGAGGCCGCGCTCGAGGCCCAGCTGCGGCAGATCCGCGCCGACGACCCGGGCGTGGTCGCCGCGCTGCCGAACCACGGGCTGATTTCCGGCTTTCAGGTCAGCGTGGGCAGCGCCGCGCTGTCCGAGCTGCACTGGCCCATGGCCAATGCCTTCGCCCCGGGCCTGGACACCGGCTGGACGCGCGCCGCTGCGCGCATCGCCGGCATCGACCCGGCGCTGATCGCCGTGGTCGACCGCGGCGTGTACGCCGACGACCCGCGCCTGCGCGACGCGCTGTGGACCAACCCCGGCGAGATCCCGGGCAACGGCGTGGACGACGACACCAACGGCTACATCGACGACGTGCACGGCTGGGACCCGCACGCGAAGTCCGGCGTGCTGCACGCCCGCCGCGCGAACGCCAACGCGCCCGCGCCGTTCAACCACGGCCACTTCTGCGCCAGCATCGTCGCCGGCCGCGCCGCCCACTCCGCCGCCGGACCCGCCGTTCGCGGCTTCGCGCCGCGCGCCAAAGTCCTCACCGCCGTGGGCGCCGCCAACGACCCCGCCCGCGCCGACGACGGCCTGCGCGGCCTGATCACCGCGCTGCGCTACGCCGCAAACCACGGCGCCCGGGTCATCAACCTGAGCCTGGGCAACGACCCCGCGCAGTTCCGCTTCACCCCGGCCCTGGCCGCCGAGTACCGCCGCCTGCCGGTGTGGGACGAGCTGGAGCGTGCCGGTGTGCTGCTGGTCTGCGCCGCGGGCAACGCCCACCACGACAACGACACCGACCCGATCATGCCCGCGACCCTCGGCCGGCCCAATGTCATCAGCGTCATGGCCATCGACCCCTCGGGCCAGCCGGGCCACCGCTACGACCCCGCATCCGCTGCGTGGAAACCCTATTCCAACTACGGCGTCACGACGGTGCACCTGGCCGCCCCCGGCTCGTACGTGCTGGGCGCACCCGCCCCGGGCCGCGTGGGCACCGCCGGCGAGAGCTGCGGCACCTCGTTCGCCACGCCGCTGGTCGCCGCCGCGGCCGCGCTGGTGTGGGGCCAGCACCCCGACTGGGACGCGGTCACCGTGCGCCGGGCGCTGCTGGAGACCGTGCGTCCGCTCGCGTCACTGCGGGGCCGCTGCGTCACCGGCGGCACGCTCGATATCGACGCGGCACTCCGCTGGACTCCGTAGCGGGGCGCTGCAAGACTTTGGCTGACTAAAGTTCATGGACCCGCGTGGCCCGGGACGGAACCTCCGGCACCCCCGACTCGTTTGACCCCGTGTTCAAGGACGATTCCCGTACCCCGTCTCCATTCCTCTCGCCCGACCGCCCGGTCATGAAACCGCCCGCCCGCCGATCTCTGTGTGCCGTCCGACTCGCCCGCCGCGTCCGCCGCGCGTGCGCCAGGCCGGCCCTGTTGGTCGCATGCGCGGCGGCCGCGCTCGCGCCCGCGGCCGCCGCGCAGTTCTCCGGCGGCAAGGCCATCGGCGTCGCGCCGGTGATGACGCAGACCGAAGGCGGCGGCCAGCGCTGGGCGCTGGTGGTGGGCATCAACGACTACAGCAGCGTGCCGGGCCTGCGCTTCGCCCGGCAAGACGCGCAGGCCATGGCCCGCGCGCTGGTCGAGCACTGCGGTTTCCCCAAAGACAACGTCGTGCTGATGACCGACGACCGCGCCGTACGCGTCGACGCGCCGCACCTGTACCCCACGCGCTCGAACCTGCGCAACCGCATCAACCGCATCGCCGAGATCGCCGGCAAAGACGACGTGCTGCTGATCTTCTACAGCGGCCACGGCGTCAACCTGCTGGGCGAGGCGCACCTGGTGCCGGTCGACGGCAACGACCGCGACCCCGGTTCGCTCGTTCCGCTGCGCTGGGTCACCAGCACCGTCGAGTCGTCGTCCGCCACGCAGCGCATGCTGATCCTCGACGCCTGCCACGCCGGGGCCAAGTCGGGCGGGCCCGACAGCCCGGCGGAGCGCATCAACGCCACCATGGCCGCCGCCGCCTTCCAGACGCTGGCCAGCTGCGGCCCGCAGGAGCTCAGCCACGAAGACCCCGACTCGGGACACGGCGTGTTCGCGACCGCGCTGCTCGAAGGTCTGGAGGGCGCCGCCGACGCCGAGGGCGAGGGCAACCGCGACGGGTCGATCACCGCCGACGAGCTCTTCGACTACGCCTCCTTGCGGGTGAAGCGCTGGAGTTTCGCCACCGGCAAGCGGCAGACGCCGGTCTTGAAGGGGCAGCGCCGCGGGCCCGTCACCATCGCGCGTTCGTCGCGGCCCCCGGCTCCGGACCCGACCCCGGAACCGGAGCCCGTTGAAGCCGTCGTGCCCACCGTCGAGGCCCTGGTGCCGCCCGCCGAGCCCGCCGTGCAGGTACCCCAACGCCCGAAGACCGACACAACGCCGACGCCGGATCCCGAGCCCGCCGCGGACGCCCCCCGCCCGGTAGCCCCCAAGCCGCCCCCGCCCATGGAAACGCCGGTGCCCCGCTACGCGCCACGCCCCGGCGCGGACGACGCGGACCACGACCACGACGAAGCCGACGACGACCGCAACGACTCCGACGCCGCCGACCGCATCGCCACCCGGTTCGACCCCGGCCCGGTGCCCCCGGCCGTCGCCCCCGCGCCGCCCGCCCCCGAGCCCGCCTTCGCCTTCGCCGCCGTCGCGGCCGACCGCCTGACCATGGCGCTGATCTCCGGCCCGTCCGACCCGCTGGCCCCCACGGCCGTGCTCACGGTCGCGGCCGACGGCGGCGGCCAGTACCGGGAGATCGCCGAGGCCGTCGCGGCCGCGCCCCCCGGCGCCCTGGTGTTGGTCGCCCCGGGCCACTACTCCGAAAAAGTCACCGTCGACAAGGCGATCGAGGTGCGCGGCGCCGGCCCCCTGGGCACCGCCGTACTCACCGCCGGCAACGGCCACGCCCTGCGGCTGACCGCCGACCACGCGGTCGTCCGCAACCTCGCGGTGGTCGGCGTCGGCAAGCTCTGGGGCGACACCGAAGCCCTGCTGATCGAACGCGGCACGCCGTGGATCATCGGCTGCGACGTCGCCTCGAAGAGCCACGCCTGCGTGCAGGTCCAGGGCGACGCCAAGCCGGTGCTGGTCGGCTGCACCGTCCGCAACGGCGCCACCACCGGCGTCTACGCCGAAGACCACGCCGACGTCCGCATCGAAGGCGGGCTGATTTACGGCCACGCCAAGTACGGCGTCGAGCTGCGCGGCAAGGCCCGCCTCACCCTCCGCCACGCCGCCGTGTACGACAACCGAAAGAGCGGGCTCTACTTCCACGAGAAGACCGCCGGCACCGTGGTCGCGTGCGAGGTCTACGGCAACGCCCACTCGGGCATCGCCGTCACCGAAAACGCCGAAGCCGCCGTCACCCACAGCACCGTCCGCCACAACGGCAAGCGCGGCGTGCTCGTCGCCAGCAAGGCCGCGGTGAGCTTCGACCGCTGCCGCGTCTACCGCAATGCAGGTCCCGGTGTCGAGCTCAAAGACCGCGCCGCGCCGGAGTTTCTCCGCACCGCGGTGGTCGAGAACCAGGGCCCCGGCGTCTGCCGGCGCGACGCCAAGGTGGGCGGCCGCTTCCTGGGCGTCGAGATCCGCGGCAACGCCGGCGGGGCGGTCAATCAGCCCGAGGGCGAAGAGGACCTGCTGGAGCTGCCGGACCATCCCGCCCCATCGGTTCCGCGACCATGACCGACAGCGGTGCCGTGGTCCGAAACGCCTCCCATTTCATTTCCGGACGGATTGAATCGCGTGCCACTGGCGGCTTGTCCGCCAGTGCTGCCAAGCGTCATCGGCACTGGCGGACAAGCCGCCAGTGGCACCCCGCGGCACGCATCAAATCCGGGTGAGCGGTCGGAGCGTCTTCATTCAGCCGCCCGCAACCCTCCCGACCCCCGGCGTCTGACCGGGGGCATGCCCCGCCGCATTTCCATCACGCTCGGCACCTGCGTCGCCCTGGTCGCGGCGTTCGCGTCGGCGCAGCCCCCGCCCGAACCCGTCGCGGCCGCCGCCGTCACCGTCGAGGTCGTCGGCCACGCCGCCGCGTACCCCCCGACGGATCCCGCCGACGCCCGCCGGGCCGCGCTCGAAGACGCCCTGCGTCGCGCCGTCGAGGCCGGTGCGGGGGTCCACGTCGCCAGCGAGAGCGTCACCGACCACGCCCAACTCACCCGCGACGCCGTGACCGTCACGTCCGCCGGACGCGTGCACTCTTACCGCGTCCTGGACGAGGGCCCCGACGGCGCAGGCCGCTACGCCGTGCGGCTGAGCGCCGACGTGGTGCCCGACGGGTACGGGCCGACGTCGGCTCCCCACGCCGGCGGCGGCGACGACCCGACCGCGGTCCGCCGCGTGCTTGTCGTCGCCCAAGGCCAGCCCCAGACCGCCGCCTGCGCCGCGCAGCGCCTGCGCGACCGCGGGATGAACGCCCACGCGTCAGACGGCGGCGACGCCTTGCATGCCCACGGCCCTGCCCTCGTGATTCACACCACCCAGCGCTGCGTCCCCGCGCCCGACGCCTACGGCCAGCCGCTGGTGCGGGCCGACGTCTCGGTCACCGCCACGCTCATCCGGGCCGACCCCGACGCCCCGCGTTCCGGGTCCGCCGCCACGCGCCACGCCTTCGGCTCCACCGCCGCCGCCGCCGCGGGCCGCGCCCACCAGCGCGCCCTCGATGCGGCGCTGGAAAACGCACTGAACGCGGCCGACCCCGAACTTTTTGCGCCGGCCCGCAACCCGTAGGCGGCCGTTCGTCTGCACCCCGGTCGCCGACACGATGTCGGTACTCCACCCCCCGCTCTGAACCCCGACCCGCCCACAACCCAAGGACCCGCGATGTCAACCAACCCCTCCCGAACCCGCAGCCGAACCCCGCGCGGCGCCCGCCGCTTCGCCCCGGCGCTCATGTGCATGGCCCTGGGCCTCACCTTCGCCGCCGGCACCGGCTGCGCCGGCAAACGCGACGCGCCCGCCTTCAACGCCGATCTGGTCCGCCAGGCCGATTCGAAGCTGTCGCTGGCCGTCGCCGCCACCCGCAGCGGAAACCTGGACGACGCCGAACGCTACAGCGCCGAAGCCCGCCAGCTGGCCCAAACCCCCGACCAGACCGTCCGCGCCCAGAGCATGGACCAGCTGCTGGCGGGCGCCCGCGCCATGTCGGCCGGCGACGCCGCCGGCGCCGGCCGCTGCTGGGCCCGCATCCGCGACCGCAAGCTGCGGCAGGAAGTCACCGTCCTGGCCGACCGCATGGGCATCGACGTGCCCGTGGTCGTGGCCGCCACCCCCAACCTCTAGTCCCAAAAAAAGGCCGGCCCTCAAGGCTTAACCCCCAAGGCGAAACCCCATGAAGACGCACCACACCCATCACCGTCCCGGCACCGCCGCGCTGCTCGCCGCCTCGCTCGCCACCGAAATCATCTTCCCCGCGGCCAACGCCCAGTCCACGCCGGACCCCACGGTGACGGCGCAGGCCAACGAGCACTGGGACGGGCTTCCAGCCCATCAGCAAGGCATCGCCGGAGGCGGATCCGACGCGCTGTCTGACTCAGGCACCAACGCGACAAACGACATCAACCTCGAAGGCTACGACTACGGCCAGGTCATCGACATCTTCGAGCACTCGCTCAGCCCGGTGAAGACCCACCTCGCCGACGCGATGCGTGGCTTCGACGCCTCGATGCAAGAAGCCAATGCCCGCATGGCCGCCGGCGACCACGACGGCGCGATCGCCCAGACCCTGCAGGCCATCGACCGCATGACTGCGCTGCGCGACCGCGTGGTCGAGCCCCTGCTCGCCGGGCAAGAGAACATGATCGAGGCCATGGCCCCGCTGCGGCTCGAACTCGCCGAGGCCTTCGCCCGGCCCGAGCCGGTAATCGACGCGAACGGCGTCGAAGACCCGCTGGGCCCCATCGACACCGCCACGCGGGAGCAGCTCAAGCGGCTCGCGCACCAGCACCGCGCCGCGACCACCGACAACCAGCGGCGCACGCTCGAACGCAAGTTCCGCACCGCCCACCGCATCGCGCAGCTGCGGGCCCGCGTCGCCGCCGCCGCACCCAAGCTGCAGGACGGCAAGCGCAAGCTGCTCAACCGACTGGACCACATGCTCGCGGTGCTGGGCGAGCTCAGCACCGGCGCCGAGCTGGTCTTCGCCAGCCTCGAAAGCCAGCGCGAGCTGTGCGAGCAGTACCGCCAGGGCCTGGCCCTGGTCGAGAGTGCGCAAGAAGCCGAGAAGCTGCTGCGTGAAGGCCTGGGCGGCAGCGGCGGGTTCGCCGAGTCCATCGCCCGCGTCGAGGGCAACCTTGAGGGCTTCAGCGTCGCCATCGACGACCACATGCAGAACGTGCTCGACGAGCTGGGCGAGGCCACCGACACGCATGTCGGCGGCGGCCTGCCCGGCGATCCCACCACCACCGACCTCATGTCCACCCTGCTCGAAGAAGGAAGCTGATCCGCCATGAAAAACCTGAAACCCACCACCGTCCGCCGCCTGCCCGCGCTCCTGCTGGCCGCGGCGCTCACCGCCCCCGCGACCTCTGGGCTGGCCCAGGCCGCGTTCGAGATCCCCGGCCCGCCCCCTCTGGAACAGCCCGCCGAGCTCACCGCCCAGCAGCAGTTCAACATGCAGCTGCGCGAGCGCAACAGCCTCTTCCGCAAGCTCTACCGCCTGGACGCCGAGGCCGCCGCCGCGGTCAAGCGTGGCGAAGAGCCCATCGCCACCTACGCCCGGCAGCAGTCGGCGCAGGACCGGCTCAACGTCGTCGAGATGCGCCTGGCCATCCTCAGCAGCCGGCACCGTTTTGACGTGCCCGAGCCCCCCGAGTCGCCCAGCGCCGAGGCCGCCCGCCGCGCCCTGACCGGCGGCACCGACGCCAGCGAACGCCGCGAGAAGGCCGAGTCCATCGCCGCCGACGGCATCGCCCGCACCGAGGCCCTGCTCCGAGAGCAGGTCCGCACGATGCTCTCGAACCTGGCGTTCGAAGGCTTCCCGCAGCGGTAGACCCGGACCCCGCCCCTCGGGTGCCACGGCCTTGAGGCCGTGCCCGGTCCCCCTCACGACCCGCACGGCCTGAAGGCCGTGGCACCCGAAACGGCATCTACTTCACACGACGCCGGCCCCCGTCGCGATCCGGTGGACCGGGCGTCCCGCCCGTTATCAAAGTCCCGCCGGAGGCGGATCCCAACCGTTGACCCTCCAAGGCATCACCCCATGCTCCACCCCTACCTCACCCAAGGCGGCCCGCTCATGTGGCCCCTGCTTGCCTGCAGCGTCGCGCTCACCGCGGCCCTCGCCGAGCGGTGCTGGGCCCACGCCACGCGGCGGCGGGGCGGCGGACGGTCGATGGAACCCGCCGCCCGCCCCGGCATCCACCCCTTCTTTTGGGAAGTCCCCCCGCAGATCGGCCTGCTGGGCACCGTCATCGGCCTGATCCAGATCTTTCGCGGCGGCCTGGGCCCCGAGGCCTTCGGCCGCGGCGTGGGCGTCGCGTGCATCACCACCGTGTTCGGTCTGGGCATCGCGCTGGTCGCCCGCAGCGCCGACCACCTCCTCGTCGGCTGGGCCGCGGGCCACAGCGCCAAATCGGTCGCTCCGCGGTCACCGGCGGTGAAGCCCACATCTGCACCGACCCTGCCACCCCCGGCGACCGCCTAGCGCCGGTTCAGAACTTCGTACTTCATACTTCACACTTCACACTTCAAACGATGAACTCCACCGCCGGCTTTCTCGATCTGTTGTTCATCCTGCTGCTCGCCACGCTGGGCCTGCTCAGCGAGAGCGTGCGGCTGAGCGCGGTGGACCTCGCCCCGGCCACCGCCGGCGGTGGGGGGGTCTCGGCCGTCTCCGCCGACGACGTCGCCGTGCTCGCCGTCGCCGCCGACCACCTGCGCTACGACGGGCAGGCCTACGGGCACGTCAATGACCTGCCCGACGCCGCGCGCCCCGGCCCCGCCGGCACGCTGCTGATCGTCCCCACCGACGACACCGTGCCCCACCAGGCCGTCATCACCGCGTGGTCCGACGCCACCGCCCGCGGCTGGGCCACCGCCCTGGGCGTGAGGTTGGACGAAGGTGCCGAGTGATCAAGTGGCCGAGTGAAGAGCTGATTCCGTGCTGCCCCCAATGACACCGAGGTGCGCAGTGAAACAGTAGAACGGGCGTCCCGCCCCGATCATCACAGAAAGGCCTTCAGGCCTTATGCAAAGTCCCGCCGGAGGCGGATCCGAAGCGTTGTCTCTCTAAGACATCACCCCGCCACCCAAACCCCACCTCCACCCCATGTCCGACACCCCCACCCCCAACCCCACACCACCCGGCCCCCCGCGACGCCGCGCCGTGCTGCTCGCCGCGCTCGTCGGCTCCACCGCGCTGCACGCCGCCCTGATCTTCGGCCCCGACCTCACCCACCGCGGCGCCGACGACCGCACCGTCGCCGTCGTCCCCGTGCAGCAGCTGCCCCCCAAGCCGGTCGAACCCGTCGCCCCGACCGAGCCCGAACCGTTGCCGGAACCCGAGCCCGAACCCCAGCCGCCCACGCCCGAGCCGGACCACGCCGCCGAACCGCCAACCCCCACGCCCCCGGCCGCGACCCCACCGCCCGAGCCCCACGAGCCAACGCCGCCACCCGTCGTCGACGCCACCCCCCCCGCGGCGGACGACACCGCGTCCGGCAGCTTCGCCGGCAACACCAACGGCCGGCGCGGCCCCACCCTGCGTATCGACTGGGGCACCCCCGCCGACGCGCTGGCCCGCGTCCGCCGCGGCGGCCTGCAGCTCGCCGTGCTCAACACCGCAAGCGGCGCCCGCATCACGCACGCCGTGCGGCTCACCCCCGACGGCGGCGCCCAACGCGACGCCGCGCCCGCGCTCCACCGCTTCGACCCCGAAGCCCGCATCGTCGGCAACGCTCCCGCCTTCGCCCAGGCCGCGCGATCACTGGGCCTCGCCTCCCACGAGCACCTGGTCATCCTCCTGCCCCGCCCCCTGGCCGACCAGGCCCGCCTGGCCCAGCGCACGTTCATCCGCCGGCAGGGCCACCGGTGGGAAGACGTCGCCGTCACCACCGCCGTGCTCGACGCCGCGGCCGACGGGCTGCGGGCGCGGGTGACCGGGCTGCACGTGGTGCGGTAGCGGCGACCGCATCCCGCCAACCCCTACGACAACCGGTAAAATGCCCCACGCCCGCGCCCGTGCAACCGCAGATGCCCGTCGGCCACCAGCCGGCGCAAGTGCCCCTTCAGCGTGTTGCGGTTCTTGCCCGTCGCTTCAACCAGTTCGGCCACCGACGCACGCTCCGCCTTGCGCACGAACTCCAAAATCTCCAGCGACAGCGCCGGCATCGACGCCAGCAGCACGCGCTCGCGTTCCAGCTTCACCTCCAGCCGCCGTTTCTGGCCCCGCAACGACTCCAAAAAGAAACCCACCCACGGCTGCCAGTCCGGCGCGTCGGTGCGGATGGTGCGCTGGGTTCGCCGCAGCGCGAGGTAGTACGCCTCTTTGTTCTGCTCCACCACGCTTTCCAGCGAGCTGAAGGGGACATACGAATACTCCGCCCGCAGCAGCAGCAGCGTGGTCAGCACGCGTGACAGGCGACCGTTGCCGTCGCGAAACGGATGAATCTCCAGGAACACCACCACGAACACCGCGATGACCAGCAGCGGGTGGACCTCGCCGCGGTCCAGCTCGCGGTTCGTCCAGTCCACCAGCTCCGCCATCAGCCGCGGGGTGTCGAACGCGCTGGCCGTCTCAAAGACCACGCCCAGGCTCTTGCCCTGAGCGTCGTAGGCCTCGACGCTGTTCGGACCGGTCTTGTAGGCCCCGCGGTGGCGGTGGTCCTTCTCGCTGAACGCCAGCAGGTCGCGGTGCAGCTGCCGGATGTGGTTCTCCGTCAGCGCGATCGCGTCGTGACCCTGCTCGTCTTGACCAGAAAAGACGGTATCCATCACCGCCGCGTAGCCCGCCACCTCCTGCTCGTCGCGGCTCGCGAACGACTCCGGGGCCAAGCCCGCCAGCAGGGCCTCGACCTGGTCGTCGGACAACCGGCTGCCCTCGATCCGGGTGGACGAGCCGATGCTCTCGATCGTCGCCACGTGCCGCAGCGCCCGCAGGCGGTCGGGGGCCAGGCGGCCGGCCGCCGCCCATCCGCCGTTGAAGCCATCCAGCTCCGCGATCGCCCGGAGCATCGGCTGGTCGATGCGCAGGGTGTCGAGGTTCAGGCCGGGAGCAGGGGGGGGGGCATCCATTTACACCCAATATAGCCCGAAAACGTGGGGAAGCGATCGCTTTACCACCCATTTACATCCATTTAAGTTCGATTGGGCGTTCTGCACCGACGGCGTTTCCCGGTGTTTCGGAGCCGGCGTATGCGATGATCTGTTGGATTCGCAGCTTGGCAGAGAGCATCGCAATGCCTTGGCGCAAGGGCTTCCATAGCCGGCGGTATTTTGGTCGTGAATCACTTCGTGTCGAGGAACTTGGAGTTTTCCATTGATCTCGGAAAAATTGGCGAAACTTGCGAGACGATTGCTTGGCGGCGGCGGAGGGCAGCCGGTCGATTTCTCGGCGGTCGATCGGGAACTTGCCCCCGTCAACGCAGGTCGATCAGCTTCTGCACCAGAGCCGGCAAGAGAGCCTGAGGAAAAGATTGATGTGTTGCCGGAGTACGAGTTCGTGCTCGAAGCGATCAAAGCGAAGGCGCCGGCAATCTTCGTCACTGGGCGTGCGGGCACCGGGAAAACCACGCTAATCCGGTTTCTCCAATCACGGATTTCAAAATGCGCAGTGGTGGCACCTACGGGAATGGCAGCCATCAATGTCGGAGGCAAAACGATCCACTCCTTCTTTGGAATACCACCCCGTGTCGTCAATCCCGACGAAGTCTCTTGTCCACAGGCGCAGATTGGACCGCGGGTACAGATGATGCCCGTTATCAAGGAGCTTGATGTCCTGGTCGTGGATGAGGTGTCGATGGTCACGCCAAATTTGATTGATATCATGGACCGAATCTTGCGTAAGGCACGTCGCAAGGATCGGCCATTTGGAGGCATATCGGTTGTTTTTGTAGGTGATTTACTGCAGCTTCCGCCAGTTGTTGCTAGCCAAGCCGCCTCGCAGATGTTTTCGGATCGCTACCGATCAAGTTTTTTCTTTTCGGCAGATGTGTTTTCCGAGCTGGATATCTACCCGATAGAATTGACAAAGGTTTTTCGGCAGGAGAAACAACACTTTGTGGACATGCTTTCGAAGATTCGACGAAATCAGAATCATCGAGATGCGGTCGCGCAAATCAATCGCGATTGTTTTCGGGATCGAGAGATGCCGAATGACGCCGGCCTCTATCTTGTCCCCACTAATTCAGCAGCAGACGGGATCAATACCGATCAGCTGAACCGACTCGATTCCTCGTTGCATGTCTTCAGGTCGAGTACGACCGGCGTGTTCGATCCGTCCAAGAACAAGCCGCCAGCTCCCGACCGCTTGGAGTTGAAGGAGGGTTCGCAGGTGCTGTTCGTAAAAAACAACCACCCGTACTGGTTAAACGGAACGGTTGGGCGTGTGGTCGCAATCGCTGATGACCTGATTCGGGTTGAACTTCCCGGGGTTGGCAATGTCGTCAGCGTAGGTCGTGAAATCTGGGAAACGATTGAATATTCGTATGATCCGGAACTCAAGCGGATTAAACGGAAGGTAATCGGGACGTTTATCCAGTTCCCGCTGAGGTTAGGTTGGGCCATTACCATCCACAAGTCGCAAGGTATGACGCTGGATAAGGTAAGAATTGATTTTGGAGAGCGGGGGACTTTTTGTGCCGGACAGGCCTATGTTGCCCTATCTAGATGTCGGACACTCGAGGGTATCAGTCTTGACCGGCCGATCTCAATGAACGACGTGAAGGCTGACCCGATTATCCTAGAGTTCTATGCGAAGATACTTCCGCAGGACGAAGTAGCGTCCTGAGGTTTGAAGCGGCAGGGGATTCACAGAGATTTACCGGGCCTGGCCCACGGGTACCCAAACCTCCGCACCCGCAGCAACCACCACCCCCACGGCGCCCGGCCCGCCCCCCCGGCCTCGGTTGCTCGCGACACGGTTTCTGTTTCAATGGACGGCGTGACCCGAACCCTCTCGCTCTTGAAGCTACTGCCGCTACTGCCGCTGCTGCTGCTGCTCGCCGCGCCCGGCCTGGCGGCGGATCTCCAACGCATCGAGCAGGCCCGCCTGATCCCCACCGACTGGGCCGACGGCGACAGCTTCCGGATCGAGGCCCCCGGCGGCGAGCAGCTCACCCTGCGGCTTTACGGCGCCGACTGCATCGAGTGGCACCTCGCCGACGAAACCGACGCCCGGCGCCTGCGCGCCCAGCGCCGCTACTTCGGCGTCTCGGCCTGGGGCGGCGGCCCGCAGACCTCCATCAACCTCGCGACCGAGCACGGGGCGCTGGCGGGCCAGGCCATCGCCGAACTGCTCGACCAGCCCTTCACCGTCTACACCACCTTCGCCGACGGCCGGGGCGACGCCCGCTACAAACGCGTCTACGCCTTCGTCGAAACCGCCGACGGCAGAGACCTCTCCACCGAACTGGTCCGCCGGGGCCTGGCCCGCGCTTACGGCGTCTACCGCGCCACCGCCGACGGAGGATCGCGCGACGACTACCGCGAACAACTCAAAGACGCCGAACTGGTCGCTGCCCAGGCCGGCGCCGGTATCTGGGCGTACACCGACTGGGACGCCCTGCCCGAAGAACGCCAGGCCCAGCGCCGCGAAGAAGCCGAAGACGACATCGCCCTGGGCAAGGCCGAACCCACCGGGGCCATCGACCTGAACCGCGCCACCCGCGGCGAACTCATGTCCATCCGCGGCGTCGGCGAGGTCACGGCCAACCGCATCATCGAGTCGCGCCCCTACACCCGGGTTGACGACTTATTGAAAGTCAACGGCATCGGCCCCGCCACGCTCAAGAAGATCGCGCCCTATCTGCGGGTGGAGTGATGAGGGACGCGCGGGGCCAGGCACGCGCGTGATTTACAGGATTCACGGGGATTCACAGGGCCAGGCACCCACGCGATCAAAGCCCCCGGCACCCCCGATTCTCATTGATCTGCGGCTGCCGCGCCTTGTATATTGATGACACATACCAGCGGTGAATCCCCCGCCGCGGTCCACTCACAAGGAATTGCCCATGAAGCGTCGCCCCAAAGCGTTCACCCTCATCGAGCTGCTGGTCGTGATCTCGATCATCGCCCTGCTCATCGGCATCCTCCTGCCCGCCCTGGGCGCCGCCCGGCGCACCGCCCGCCAGATGGCGAACAACACGCAGCTGCGTGGGGTTCACCAGGGCTTCGTCACGTTCGCGCAGAGCAACAAGAAGGGCGGCAACGACGGCTACTTCCCGATGCTGCGTCCCGACGGCAAGGTCGAAGCCGTTGAAGCCGGCACCGCGACCAGCTACGGCGGCACGAAAAGCGGCGAGCCCTCGAATGCGGTGGCCCTGATGCTCAACGGCAACTTCTTCACGCCCGAGTACGTGATCAACCCCTCGGATGCGCTGGCCTCGGAAGCGGAGCTGGTGGCGGGCAACGTTGTGGCCACCACCAACTTTTCCTACGCCTTCCTGAACCTGGGCGCGATCTCCGGCCTGACCACGCAGGACCCACCGCCCTTCAACGACCGCGCCCCCGCGCGTCAGGAGTGGAAGGAGACGCTCAACACCGCGGCCATCATGCTGAGCGACCTGAACACCGGCAACGACGACGACGCCGCGCGTTCAAGCGTGTGGACCGAGCAGGACAGTGGCGACTGGCGCGGCGGGGTGGTCAAGAACGACAACTCCACCAGCTTTGAAACCGATTCGCAGAACTTCCTCCAGACGAAGTACGGCAACAAACAGGCCAACACCAACGACAGCCTCTTTGGAGATACCAACCAGGTCCTGGGCGTCGACGGTGACCAGGCCGACGCCGAGATGTCTCAGACCAGCAACGGCCTGCTGAACAACCAGCGCGGCCTCTGAACGGCGGGGCCACGGCGCCTGCCCCCCGGCGACCTGATCGCCCCGAGCGCCAACTATCGGGGTCAGACCCACGACTCGAACCCGGCCGCGCTCGGCGCCGACGCCAATTTCGACCCGCCAGCCCCAAGAAGCAACGCCGTCGCCCCGCAGCCCAGGGCCGGGTTCGGGTTCGGGTTCGGGCCTGACCCCGATTTCTGGCGCTCGGGGGTGATTGAAAGACGACCGGTATCCGCTGAAATCCGCCTTGCCGCGGGTCTCGGTACCCCCACGCCTTACCGGGGGGTTTCCCTCGCTTTGGGCCGCCGCGCGCAATCCGCTGATCTCTCGGCGTCACGACCGGTGTGCTCCCCCCGCTCCCCCAAGCCGAGGACCCCGCCATGACGCCCCGACGGCCCTCCCCCTTCCATCACGCTGCCTGGGCTTCGGCCCAGTTCGTCGCAAGCTGCCTGTTCTACGGGGCGGCCTTCGTCGCCGGCGTGCTGGCCATCGCGGGGCGCTGAGACGGCTTCGCGGGCCGGCCCCACGTCGCCGGGAAGCGGTACCCTTTTCGGTATGGCCGCCGATGACGCGAACGCGCAATACGACACCGCCTGCGCCCGCTGGCCCGCCCTGGGCTGGCCCCGCGACGCCTACGACCGGCACCTGAACGGTGAACTGCCGGGGCATCCTTCGGACCTGTACCTGGGCGGCGCGGCGGGCCACCGGCTGGACCCGGCCTGGGCGGCGATCGAGACCGACCTGGCCCCGGGCGTGCAGAAGATCCTCCGCGGCCTGCCCACCGCCGACTACGACCTGGAAGACCTGTGGGGCGAGGTCCGCGAGAAGCTGATGTCAGACGACACCAGTGGGACAGGCGCGCCCGGTGAAGCCAGTGGGACAGGCGTCCCGCCTGTCGGCCAAAGCCACGCCGGAGGCGGATCCAAAAAGTTGTCTGCCCAACCCACCCCCACCCCCGACCTCCCCGACGGCCGCCGCCCGGCCCGCATCGTGCGCTACCGCGGCAAGGTCTCGCTCACCAACTACCTGGTCTTGATCGCCCGCAACAAGGCCCGCGACCGCAAGCGGCAGCTGGTCCGCCAGGGCCACACCGGCTCGCTGGACGCCACCGCCGGGTCCGACGCCGACGGGCGCGCAGGATTCAGCACCGCCACCACCCACGCCGACGCCCGCGCGGCCGACCCCGGCGACCACGCGGCCGTCCGCGAGCAGGCGGCGCACCTGGTGGAACGCCTGCGCGCCGCCCGCCAGAATCTGAGCGTTCACCAGCGGGTGCTGCTGCGGCTGGTCTACGGCCAGGGCATGCAGCAGAAGGACGCCGGCGCGCTGCTGGGCAGGTTCGACCCCAAGCACCCCGACGGCTGGAGCCCCTTCAAGACCAGCCGGGCCCTGACCGACGCCAAAACCAAACTGCGGGAAGCCCTGGGCAGCACGCTGAATCTGAGCGAGGCCGACGCCTCGCCCGACCTGAACGCGGCCTGGGAACAGGCCTGGCAGGCCGTCTGGAGCCAGGAAACCGCCGACGAAGCCGCCGCGAGCACCTGAACCCGCCCCGCGAAAAACTTCCAACCGCGCTGCAACCCCCCCCCGGGCCCGGCGTCCAGAACCGCAGCCCTCTCCCCCGCCCCGTCCCGCCCGCCGCGGAACCCGCCATGACCCCGCCCCCCAACCCTCCCCAGCCGGAGCCGACCGCGAAGCAGCTGCAGGCCGCGCTCCGCGACGCACTGAACACGCCGCCCGCGACCCGAGTCGACGCCGACGGGTACGCCGAAGACCTGTTCCTCATCGCCGCCGGCCGCGGCGACGAGCTGATCCCCGCACGTCGCGGCCAGCTTCTCGATGCCGTCGCCATGGACCCCGGCGTCGCCGCGCTGCTGCAGGACGCCCACGCCCTGGCCGGCGATGCGGCGGAGACGACCGTCGAAACCACGGACGAATCCACCGTCCACAGGCCCTCTGACGCCGCGGGATTCGCCCCCACGCTGCACCGCTCCGCGGACGACGCGCCGACGCTTCCGCCCCCGCCCACCTCCCGCTTCCCCCGCACCGCGATAAAGGCCGTGTTCGCGCTGGCCGCCTGCCTGACGGTGGCGCTGGGCGTGTGGCGCTTCGCCGACCCGCCGGCCACGCAGGTGGCGGGCGATCCCCACGACCTGTTCAACCAGCCGGGCCTGGTGGTGCCCAGCGGCGTTGAAGACCCGCCCGCCGCCGGGGGGACCGGTGCCGCGCCCACGCTCGCCGCCGCCACCTCGCCCCGCGACTCGACCCTGATCGCCAGCGTGGCGCTGACCGCGGTGCTGGGTCTGGCGCTGGTGCTGCTCACGCCCGGCGGCAAGCCGGACGACGCGGGGTGATGCGGCGTGCCTGCGGTCCGTGCCCGAGCGCGCGATGAGGTGGGTGCCACTGGCGGCTTGCCCGCCAGTGCCGCAACGGAACCCGGCCACTTACGGACAAGCCGCCAGTGGCACACGATTCAATCCGCCCGAGAAATGACAAGGGATATGCACGAAGGAGGTTTCGCCTCCTGCGATCCCCCGAACGGCAGGCGGGAAGCCCGCGCCCCGCTATCGTCAGCCCCATGCCGACGACCCTCCACCCCCTGGGCTGGGACACCCCCGTGCTGCCCGCCGCCGCGGCCTGGCTGGCCGACCGCTTCGGCGACGACCTGGGCGGTGCGCTGCTGGTGCTGCCCGCGTCGCGGGCCGGGCGGCGGCTGACCGAGCTGCTGGCCGAACGCTTCGACGGGCAGCCCTGGACACCGCCGGACGTCACCACGCTCGGCGGCCTGCCCGAGCGGCTGACCGGGGGCGCGGGCGGGGGTCCCGTTCCGCGGCTCGACGCGTTGACGGCGCACTGGACGCGGGCCACGTGTCTGCGCGACGCCGACCGGGCGACTCTCGAAGCGGTGGTGCCGCGACCCCCGGGCCCCGACGACTGGCGGGGCTAGCTGGCCCTGGCCCGGCAGCTGGCGCGGCTGGACGACGAGCTGGCCGGGGCGCAGCTGACGACCGCCGACGTGCCGACGCGGGCGGCGGCCGGGGCGGTGGATCTGGGCATGAGCGAGCCGCGCTGGGCGGGGATCGCCGCGCTGCAACACGCCTACGACACCGCCCGCGGCGGCCGGCACGACGACGCGTCGGCCCTCCGCGCCGCCGCGGGCGACGCGCCGCTGGGCCCTGCGGCCGCGCGGCCGGTCGTGATGGTCGGGCTGGTGGACGTGCCGCCCGCGTTCGCGGCGTTGCTGGGCCGCTGCGACGACCTCGCCGTGCTCAGCCCCGCGCCGGCCGAGCACGCCGCGGGGCTGGGGCCGGTGGGTCAGCTGGTGCCCGCCTACTGGGAGGCGCGGGCGGTGGCCGCGCCCGAGCCCGTCGTGTGCGACCGGCCAGCGGACCAGGCGGCCGCCGCGGCGCGGGCCGCGGCGGCGGGGCTGGCCGCGGCCGACGCGGCGGGGGGGGCTCAGAGCATCCCCGGCGGCTTCGACCGGCTGACCGTGGGCCTTGGCGACGAGCAGGCGGCGGGACCGGTCCGCCGAGCGCTCGAAGCGGCGGGCGCGAACGTGCGCGAAGCGGCGGGGCGGCCGGCGCTCGCCAGCGGCCCGGGCCAGCTGCTGGCCGCGCTGGGCCGCTACGCCGACGGCCGCGGCGTGGCCGCCCTGGCCGAGCTGGCGCGACACCCCGACCTCTATCCCGAGCTGGAGCAGCCCCTCGACCGGCTGAACCCCGAGCCGGCCCCCGGCGAGCGCCGCGTCGCCCGCGGCATCGCCGGCCTCGACGACCAGCGCCGCACCCACGCCGCCGCCCGCGTCGACGGGCCGCTCCCCGAGCGGGCCTACGCGCTCGACGCCGCCCGCACCCGGGCCGACGCGCTGCTGCCCGGCGCGCGCGACGAACGCAAGCCGTGGCCGGCCTGGAGCGCCGACCTGCTGACTCTGCTGCAAGGGGTCTACGGCGACCGGTCGCTGAGCCGCCGCGACGACCACGATCTGATCGAAGCGCTGTCGGCGCTGGCCGCGACGCTGAACGAGCAGGCCGCGCTCGACGACACCGGCGACGCCACACTCACGCTGACCCAGGCGATCGACCTCACCCTCGCCCGCTTCGCCGAATCGCGCCTGCCCGAAGCCGGCGGCGCCGGCGCCGCCGAGTTGCTGGGCTTCCTCGAAGTCGCCCTCGACGACGCCCCCGCCCTGGTGCTGGTCGACGTCAACGAGGGCCGCATCCCCGCGGGTCGCAGCACGTCCGACACGTTCCTGCCCGACGGCCTGCGGCGGGCGTTGGGGCTCCGCGACGCGGCCTTCGGCTACGCCCGCGACGTCATCCTGATGAACGTGGCCCTGCGGTCCCGGTTGCACGCCGCGGTGCTGTGCTGCCGCCGCGACGCCGACGGCACCCCGCGGATGCCCAGCCGGCTGATGCTGGCCGCCGACGACGACACCGTGCTGCGGCGAGTGGGGGCGTTTTACTCGGAAGACGAGGCGCAAGGTGAGGGGGTCGGAGAACCGAACGCTGCCGCAGCAACCGCGTCCCCCCCGGCGGCCGCGTCCTTCGTGCTGCCGCACCCCGACCACGACCCGCCGGCCGTGCTGCCCGACACCCTCGCCGTCACCGCCTTCCGCGACTACCTCGCCTGCCCGTACCGCTTCTACCTGGGCCGCGTGCTGAAGCTCAACCGGCACGACGAGCCGCTGCCCGAACTGGACCCCGGCCGCTTCGGCGACCTGGCCCACGCGGTCATGGAACACTTCGGCCGCGACGGGGCGCTGCACGACTGCACCGACGCCGATCAGCTGGCCGACCACTTTGCGCAGCTGCTCGACGAAGAAGCCCATCGTCAGTTCGGCAATGTCGCCGCCCCCGCCGTGCGGGTGCAGGTCGCGCGGCTGGAGCGGAGGCTGCGGAACGCCGCCGCGGTGCAGGCCGACCGCGCGGCCGCCGGCTGGCGGATCGTCCCCGAGTGGACCGAGCGCAGCGTGAACCGCGACCTGGAAGCCGACGGGCACCGGGTCACCGTCCGCGCGAAGGTCGACCGCGTGGACCGGCACCCCGAACTGGGCGTGTGCGTGGTGGATTACAAGACCAGCGAGGCCGCCAAGACCCCCGAGAAGCAACACCAGCGGGGCAGCCGGAAGGCCGGCTACGAGTGGACCGACCTCCAGCTGCCGCTCTACCGCTGGCTGCTGGCGGACCCACACGACACCGAGCCCCTGCCCGACGCCGCGGTGGGCTACTTCAACCTCGCCAAAAACCCCGCGCTCACCGGCGTGTTCATCGCCGGCTGGACCGACGCCGACCACGCCGACGCGCTGACGGCTGCCCGCGGCGTGGTGCGCGACGTGGGTGAGCGCCGCTTCTGGCCGCCCGGCGACCCGGCCCGCTTCGACGACGGCCTGGGCCGGCTGTGCGCCGACGCCAGCACGCAGCGCGACGCCCTGATCCGCGCGAGCGCCGCCGCGGCAAACACGAACGGCGGTGCCGCGTGAGCCCACCGACCCCCGCCACCGTTCCCCACCGCGTGCTCCGTGCGTCGGCGGGCGCGGGCAAAACCTACCGCCTGACCGGCCACTACCTGGACCTGCTCGAAGCCGACGCCGCGCCCGAGTCAATCCTGGCCACCACCTTCACCCGCAAGGCCGCGGGCGAGATCTTCGCCCGCGTGATGACGCGCCTGGCCGACGACGCCGCCACGAGCGACGACGCCCGCCAGCGCCTGCTCGGCCTCGCCCGGCACCTGGACCGTGTGGCCATCGGCACGCTCGACAGCTTCTTCAGCCGCCTGGGCAACGCGTTTCGCTTCGAGCTGGACCTGCCGCCCGACCCGCAGGTGGTCGGCGACGACAGCCCGGTGGCGCGGCGGCTGCGCCAGCGGGCCATCGGCGAGCTGATCGACGACGCGGGGGACGACCGCCAGAGCTTCACCGCGCTCTTGAACCTGCTCGAACGGCTGTACCACAACGAGCAGTCGCGCTCGGTCACCGACGCGATCGACCGGGTGGTCACCGACCACGCCGCGGTCTACGAAGAAGCGCCGGACGCCGCGCACTGGAACTGGCTGGCCGAGCGACCGTCGCCCACCGACGCCGACCTGCGGAAGGCCGCCGACCGCGTCGCCGCCCTCGAACCCGAGCTGCCAACCACCGCCAAGGGCGAGCCGCACAAGGGCTGGTTCAACGCCTGGTCCAAAGAAGTGGAAGCCGCCGCCCGGCTCGATTCGGCTTCGGTGGTCGCCGGCGGCATCGGCGGGGCCATCGCCGCCGACGCCGAGGCGTTCAGCCGCAAGCCCATCGACGACGTGTTCCGCGCCGCCTACGGGCCGTTTGTTGCGCACGCCCGGGCCGAGCTGGTGAACCGCATCGTCCGCCAGACCGCCGCCACGCACGAGCTGATGGCCCGCTTCGTGTCGCGCTACGCCGCGCTGCGGCGCGAGGCCGGCGTTTTGCTTTACCGCGACGTGCCGGCGCGGCTCGCCGCCTTGTTCTCGGGGCAGGCCGACGCCGCGCTGGACGAGCTGCTCATCGAAATGCAGTTCCGCGTGGACGCCACGCTGACGCACCTGCTGCTGGACGAGTTTCAGGACACCAGCCGTCAGCAGTGGCGCGTGCTGGAAACCTTCGCTGACGAGATCGCCGCCACGGCCGACGGCTCGCGCACCTTGTTTGTGGTGGGCGACACCAAGCAGGCCATCTACGGCTGGCGGGGCGGCTGCGTGGAACTGTTCGAGGCCGCCGAGCAGCGCGTGCCCCCCGAAGGCCGCGAAACCCTGCAGACCAGCTACCGCTCGTCGCCGGTGGTGCTGAACTTCGTCAACGGCTTCTTTTTGAGCGTGGCCGACGCGCCCTCGCTCTCCCGCAGCCAGGATGACGACGCCAACGCCGCCGACACGGCGGCCGCTGCGGCCTGGTGCGGGCGCTTCGAACCGCACGCCCCGGTCGACCACCACGCCGACCTGCTCGGCTACATGACCGTGGAGGCGTCGCCCGCCGACGACGACACCACCAGCTCGGCCGAAGACGACGAAACCCTCGACCCCACCCACGAGCAGTTCGTCGCCGGACGGATCGCCGAGCTGCATCACGCCGCGCCGCACGTCACCGTCGGCGTGCTGGTGGGCACCAACGCTGCCGCCGCCGAGATGCTTCTCGCCCTGCGGAGTGCCGGCCTGCCGGCCAGCGGCGAGGGCGGCAACCCGCTGGCCCCCGACCCCGCGGTGTCGGCCGTACTCGCGGCGCTCACCCTGGCCGACTTCCCCGGCGACGGCCCCAGCCGCCACCAGTGCCGCACCTCGCCGCTGGCCGGGGTGCTGGACCTGCCTCCGGACGCCGACGAGGAAGCGGGCCGGGCCGCGGCCCGACGCATCCGGACCGACCTGCTCCGCGACGGGTTCGCGCCGACCGTCGCGCGGTGGGCCGCCGCGTGTGCCGAGGCCTGCGACGCGACGCAGCGCCAACGCCTCGCCCGCCTGGTCGAGCTGGCCGACGACTTCGACCGCACCGACGACCCGGTGGCCCGCCTGCGGCCGGCGCGGTTCGTCGCCCACGTCGAGACCACGCGCGTGGAAGAAGCCTCGTCCGCCCCCATCCGCGTGATGACCGTGCACGCCAGCAAGGGCCTGGAGTTCGACGCGGTGGTGCTGCCCCAGCTGGACCAGCGCAAGGACTACCGCGCCGACTTCCTGGTCGACCGCGACCACCCGCTGGGCCCGGTCACCCGCGTGGCCCGCTACCCCGACGCCGCGGCCCGCGCCGCCGAGCCGCAGCTGGCCGCGCTGTACCGCCGCAACCGGCAGCTGCGCCGCGAAGAAGACCTTTCGGGGTTCTACGTGGCGCTCACCCGCGCCCGCCACGCGCTGTACCTGCTGGTGAAGCCCGCCGAGCCGAACGACGGCGGCGGCTGGAAGGGCGCCGGCTGGGCCGCGTCGCTGGTGCGCGACGTGGTGGGCGCCCCCGAAGACCAGACCATCGCAGACGGCGACCCGCGGTGGCACGAGCGCGTCGCGGGCGAGGCCGCCGGCCGCCGGCCCGACCCGCCCCCGGCCCCCATCGTCCTGCCCGCCCCGGCGGGGGCGGCGGCCCGCCGCCGGTCGGTGGCCTCGCCCAGCGACGCCGACCGGCGGGGCGGCGGCACGCTGACCGGCGCGGCCCTGCTGCGGCCCGCGTCGTCGGCCGCGATGGACGCCGGTAACGCGGTGCACGCCGCCCTCGCGGACGTGGTGTACGCCGGCGGCGGGCACACCGAGCTGCCCGAGCCCGTGCGCGATGTCCTGCGGTTCCCCGCAGTCCGCGCCGCGCTCACCCCGCGTTACGACCGCGAAGACGCCCCGTGGCGGGAACGCGCGTTCGCGGTCCTCGACGGCGACCGCCTGCTCAAGGGCGTCTTCGACCGCGTGGTCGTCGGCCGCGACGCCGCGGGCGCCCCGACCGCCGCCCACCTGATCGACTTCAAAACCGACGCGGTGCCCGAGGGTGACACGGGCGTGGCCGGGCAGAAAGCCGCGGGTTACGCCGGGCAGATCGAGCTCTACCGCCGGGCGTTGACCCGACTGCTGGGCCTGCCGGCCGATCGCGTCACCGCCGAGCTGCTGTTTGTGAGCGCGGGCGTGTCGGTGGCGATGTGAGCCGCAGGCGTGGCGGTGCGCCGCGGCACGGTGGGTCCGCCGAGCCTTGACCCACCCTACGAAGCAATTTTCGCGCGGGGCTGGATCTTGTAGGGTGGGTCAAGGGCCGCCGGACCCACCGTTGTGCGACTTTGGACCGACCATGCCCACCCCCGCGCTCACTCACGCCGACTCCTGCTCCGACCCGTCAGGCGAGCCGGCGGGCGACGAGTCGCCGGACTACCTCAAACGCCAACTCATCACCTATCTGGGCAACAAGCGCGCCCTGCTCGGGCCGATCAACGACGCGGTGCAGACCGTCAAGCGCCGCCTGGGAAGCAGCACCCTCTCCGCATCGGACTTGTTCACCGGCACCGGCGTGGTCGCGCGGTCGCTCAAGCGGCACTGCGACCGGCTGATCGTCAACGACCTGGAGGCGTACGCCCGGGTCACGGCGGCGTGCTACCTGGCCAACCGCGGCAACGTGGACCGCGCGGCGGTCGCCGACGCGGTGCGGCACGTCGATGCGCGGGCGCGTGACCATCCCGAACCGGGTTACATCACCGAGCTCTACAGCCCGCGTGACGACGACGACCCGCAGCCCGGCGAGCGCGTCTTCTACACCCGCCGCAACGCGATGGTGTTGGACACCGCGCGGCGGGCGATCGACGACCTGCCGGCCGGGCTGCGGCCCTTCGTACTCGCGCCGCTTCTGGCGCAGGCCTCGGTGCACGTGAACACGTCGGGTGTGTTCAAGGGCTTTTACAAAGACCCCGCCACCGGCCGGGGCAAGTTCGGCGGCGCCGCCGGCAACGCGTTGACCCGCATCCGGGGCGACATCGCGCTCGAAGCCCCGGTACTCAGCCGCTTCGACTGCGACACCGAGATCCACCAGACCGACGCCAACGCCGTGGCCCGCGAACTGCCCGCGGTGGACCTGGCCTACCTCGACCCGCCGTACAACCAGCACCCCTACGGATCGAACTACTTCATGCTGAACCTGCTGGTGGACGGCCGTCGACCCGCCGACGTCAGCCGCGTGTCGGGCATCCCGCGGGATTGGAACCGGTCGGCATACAACCGGCGGACGCACGCCCTGCCCGCCTTCCGCAACCTGCTGGAGAACCTGAACGCGAAGTTCGTGCTGGTCTCGTTCAACTCCGAGGGCTTCATCTCCCACGAACAGATGACCACATTGCTGGCGTCGCGAGGGCGCGTCACCACCGTCGAGACGACCTACAACGCCTTCCGCGGCTCGCGCAACCTGCGCGGGCGGCCGCTGCACGTGACGGAGTACCTGTATCTGCTGGAGCGGGACTGAAGCACGCCATCGCGATGCACGGCGAATTGAACCGCGCTTGCCTGAAAAACGACGGTCCGGGCGGGGCGTTCAACCGCGGCAGGTTCTACTTCCGCCCCGAGCGCTGGACCGGGGACGAGATGGACGCCGTGACGGTGGACATCGCGCTGCGGTCGGTGGCGTACCACCGCGGCCGCGACGCCGGCCCGTTCGCGGCGCCGCCCGGCGCGGCCCCATCGGGCTGAGCGCGGGTCCGCTACACTGGGCCAAATTTTGCCTCGCCCGGCGTCACCCTTGGACTGCGCCCACCCCCACCGCCTGCCCCAAATGCCTAAACGCACCGACCTTAAAACGATTCTCATCATCGGTTCCGGCCCCATCGTGATCGGCCAGGGGTGCGAGTTCGACTATTCGGGCACCCAGGCCTGCAAGGCCCTGCGCGAGGAGGGCTACAACGTGGTGCTGATCAACAGCAACCCCGCCACGATCATGACCGACCCCGAGTTCGCCGACGCGACTTACGTCGAGCCGATCACGCCCGAGGCGGTCGAGAAAATCATCATCAAGCACAAGGGCGGCGACCTGCCCATCGACGCGGTGCTGCCGACCCTCGGCGGCCAGACCGCGCTTAATTGCGCCTGTGCGCTCGACGAGCAGGGCATCTTCGAGAAGCACGGCGTCGAGATGATCGGCGCCACCCGCGAGGTGATCTTCCGCGCCGAAGACCGCCAGCAGTTCAAAGAAATCATGGAGCAGATCGGGCTCCAGAGCCCGGTGTCAGACGTCGCCTCCACCATGGAAGAGGCCTGGGCGGTGCTGGAGAAGACCAACCTGCCCGCGATCATCCGCCCCGCCTTCACGCTGGGCGGCACCGGCGGGGGGGTGGCCTACAACCGCGAGGAGTTTGAGGACATCGTGCGGCGTGGGCTCGACGCCAGCATGAACAGCCAGGTGCTCATCGACCAGTCGCTGCTGGGCTGGAAGGAGTACGAGATGGAGGTGATGCGCGACAAGGACGACAACGCGGTCATCATCTGCGCGATTGAGAACTTCGACGCGATGGGCGTGCACACCGGCGACTCGATCACCGTGGCCCCGGCCCAGACCCTGACCGACAAGGAGTACCAGCACATGCGCGACGCGTCGCTGGCGATCCTGCGGGCCGTCGGTGTCGAGACCGGCGGCAGCAACTGCCAGTTCGCCATCAACCCGGCCAACGGCGACATGGTGGTGGTCGAGATGAACCCCCGCGTGTCGCGCAGCTCGGCGTTGGCCTCCAAAGCGACGGGCTTCCCCATCGCCAAAATCGCGGCCAAGCTGGCGGTGGGCTACACGCTGTGGGAGCTCCCCAACGACATCACCGGCCAGACGGTGGCGTGCTTCGAGCCCAGCATCGACTACGTGGTCACCAAGATCCCGCGCTGGACCTTCGAGAAGTTCCCCGAAGCCGACGAGACGCTGACCACGCAGATGAAGAGCGTGGGCGAGGGCATGAGCATCGGCCGAACCTTCAAGGAGAGCATGCAGAAGGGCATCCGCTCGATGGAGGTCAAGCGCTTCGGCTACGGGCTGGACGCGGCCGACAAGTGGCTGCAGGCCCGCCGCGGCGAGACGAACCCGGACGGCTCGGCCATCGAGTGGCCGATCGACGCGGGCAAGCTGGTGCGAAAACTGACCGTGCCCAGCCAGGGGCGCTGGTTCTACATCCGTTACGCCTTCAAAATGAGCTGGACCGTGGAGCAGGTGCACGACGCGACGAAGGTGGACCCGTGGTTCCTGGACCAGCTCAAGCAACTCGTGGATTTTGAGGACACCCTCTGCGGCTACGACAAACTCGAAGACGTCCCGCGTGAGGTGCTGTTCGATGCCAAGAAGCTGGGCTACAGCGACCCGCAGCTGGCGAACCTGTATCTGGGCGGGATCACCACCGAGACGATCATGGCGGTGCGGGCGCGGCGGAAGGAGCTGGAGGTCCAGCCGGTCTACAAGCTGGTGGACACCTGCGCCGCGGAGTTCGAGGCGGTCACGCCGTACTACTACTCGACCTACGAAGCGCCCTTCGTGACCGGCGGTGCTGCCCCCTCTTGCGGCAGCGAGTCCGAGATCCGGGTGTCCGACAAAAGGAAGGTCGTGATCCTGGGCGGCGGCCCCAACCGCATCGGCCAGGGGATCGAGTTCGACTACTGCTGCGTGCAGGCGGCCTTCGCCGCGCAGGAGCTGGGCTTTGAGGCGGTGCTGATCAACAGCAACCCCGAGACGGTCAGCACCGACTACGACACCAGCGACCTGCTTTTCTTTGAGCCGTTGACGCTCGAAGACACGCTGAACATCTGCGAGAGGCTGAACGGCCGGCCGTTCGACCAGCCCGGCGGCGCGTTGCACGGCGTGGTGGTGCAGTACGGCGGGCAGACCCCGCTGAACCTCGCCGCGGGCCTCGAAGCCGCGGGCGTGCCGATCATCGGCACGTCGGTCGCCAGCATCGACCTGGCCGAGGACCGCGAGCACTTCGCGAAGCTGTGCGACGACCTGGGCGTGCGGCAGCCCGACAACGGCATCGCCCACGACGTGGAAGAAGCCGTCACCATCGCCAACCGCATCGGCTACCCGGTGCTGGTGCGGCCCAGCTTCGTGCTGGGCGGCCGCGCGATGGAGACGGTCTTCGACGACGAGCAGCTGCGGCACTACATGGCCATCGCCATCGGCGCCAGCGACCTGGCGGGGCAGGCGATCCTGGTCGACAAGTTCCTGGCCGACGCCACGGAGTGCGACATCGACGTGATCGCGGACTTTGGGTCCGACGCGGGCGACGAGCGGGCGCTTGTTTGCGGCGTGCTCGAACACATTGAAGAAGCGGGCATCCACTCGGGCGACTCGGCCTGCACGATCCCCGCGTACTCGCTGAAGCCGGCCATCGTCGACGAGCTCAAGGCGCTGTCGCGGAAGATGGCCAAGGCCCTGAAGGTCCGCGGGCTGATGAACGTGCAGTGGGCCATCAAGGACGATCAGATCTACGTGATCGAGGTCAATCCGCGAGCGTCGCGCACGGTGCCGTTCGTGGGCAAAGCGACCGGCATAAGTTGGGCCCGCATCGCCGCGAAGGTGATGATCGGCAAGCAGCTGAGCGAGCTGGGCGTGACCCAGGAAGTCACCCCGCGTCACACGAGCGTGAAGGAATCGGTCTTCCCCTTCGGCAAGTTCCCCGGGGTGGACGTGATTTTGGGCCCGGAGATGCGCAGCACCGGCGAGTGCATGGGCGCTGATCCGGACTTCGCCGTGGCCTTCGCCAAGGCCCAGATGAGCGCTAACGCGCCGCTGCCCCAGGAGGGCAAGGTGTTTCTGAGCGTCCGCGAAAGCGACAAGCCGCACGTGACCGAGATCGCGAAGGGCCTGGTCGATCAGGGCTTCGAAGTCATCACCACGCAAGGTACGCACGCCATACTGAACGAGCAGGGCGTTCAGACGACGGTGATTCGGAAGATCCAGGAGGGCGGACGCCCCAACGCCCTGGACCTGATCAAGAACGGCGATCTGGCGATGATCATTAACACGCCCACCCGCAAGGGCGCCGGCACCGACGAAGGAAAGATCCGCGCGGCGGCCATCCGCAACGGCGTGACCATGATCACCACCATGACCGCCGCCCGCGTCGCCGTGCAGGCCATCGCCGCCGTTCGCGACGGCGGGTGGGGGGTGACGTCGTTGCAGGAGTATGGGGTGGCTCCTGCGGAGCCAAAGTGAAAAGCGAAAAGTGACTTGTCTTAGTGCGGCCTGCGGCCGCATGGTGAAAACTCGGAAGAGGGCGTCCGGCTGAAAAGGCTTGCTCACTATCGAAATAGAAACGCCCCGCGAGGAGTCGCGGGGCGTTTTTGCATTTCTGATTGGTCTTGACTTATTACCCCAAACGCTAAGCCGACGTCACACGGAGGAGGTCGGAGGGCTGCCGTGCGTCCGGGCCGTAAGCGAGCCGCCCGCTCCGGTCGTGGGTCGGCGAAGGTCGGCCCGAATGGGCCCCCGTAGCCGACACGCGACCGGAGCGGGTGGCGCAGCAGGCCCGGGCGTGCGGCAGACCTCCGACCTCCGTAGTCAAGGGGCTGGGAAGCGGTGGAGGCGCGAGGTGCGGTTGAGCAGGAAGATGTTTTCCAGGTCGTCCCAGATCATCCGGGTGTTGTTGTTGGTCACCCGGGCGTGGCGGTTGCGGAACTGCTCGTCGGACTCGGCGTAGCTGTGCAGCTCGGGGGTGAGGCCGGCGCCGCAGCCGGTGAACGCGGTGCAGGCGGTCAGGGCCACGGCCGAGAGAATGAAGCGGGTGCGGGCCATGGGCAGGGTCCTTGGGGCGGGAGGAGAATAAGGCCCCGGGGAGAACACGGGGACCGCGATTGTCGGGGCCCCGCGGGGGGCTGTCAAGGCTGCGGGTCGGGGCCCGCCGGATTATCGGGGGGGCCGGGGGCGAGGGCGGGCGCGGGGGCGGGTGCGGGGGCGGGCGCCGCGTCGGGGTCCGGCACGGCCGCCAGCCGCACCGTTAGCGGGGTTCCGGGGGCCGGGAGGGCGGGCCAGCCGGCGGGTTCGGGGTTCAGGGTCCAAAAACCGTTGCCCCCGTCGGCGGGGTGGGGCGTATCGCGGGCGATCAGGTCGTCTCCGAAGTTCACCAGCGAGATCAGCGTGCCGTTCTCCTCGGCCAGGAAGTAGGTCCGCTGCCGGCCGTCGACCAGCCGGGAGCCGGTGAAACGCCAGCCGCCGCCGGCGGTGGCCTCTACGCCGCCGCCCGCCGCCGCCCCGGGCACCGCGGGGTCCAACGGCGCGCCGGTGGCCTGGTCGGCGACGTAGACGCCCGCGGGCACCGGCCGGTCGTGCGCGTCGTCGAACACGAAGAAGACGCCCACCTCCGGACCGCGGGGCGGGGTCTGCACCAGCGTGTCGCCCTCCCAGCGGGCGTCGGCGGGGGTGCCGGGGGTCAAGCCCATCAGCAGCAGCGCCGCGTGCAGGTGCTCGGCCCGCGCGTCGAGGGTGACCACGCTCTCGTGCTCGCGGGTGCCGGGCCGGCAGGCCAGCAGTTCCAGCCACTCAACCGGACCGCCGATCACGCGGCCGCGGACGTCGACGTGGCCCGCGGCACGGTCGAGGGTGACCGCGTGGAAAAGCTCGACGCCGTCGGGCTCCGAGGGCAAGGGGCCGGGGGGCGCGTCGGCGGCCTGCGCCGGGCCCGCGGTCAGGGCGCACATCATCAGCCACACAAGCCTTCGCATGCGTGAATGCTACGCTCTGCGCGTGACCGAGCCGGGCGACGACTACGACCCCCAGGCGATGACCTGGGCCGCAATGCTGGGCCGGTGGGTCGACTTTGCGCGGTCGTCGGTGGCCCTGCCCGACGACGCCGGCGGGCGCAAGCTCAAAGCCTCGGTGACCGATCTGATCCAGCTGCAGGCGGTGTGGTTCGCGCTGCAGCACCTGGACGAGCTGCCGCCCGACGAGCGGGCGCTCGGGCGCGACCGCGCGGGGGTTCTGATCGAGCGGCACGCCGGGGCGCTGCGCGAGCGTTTTACGGACGAGGGTGTGCCTGCGGGTATGGCCGAGCTGATCGACGACGCGCGGGCGGCGCTGGCGCGGGCGTGAGCAACGGGGCGGTGGTTTTGTCCGTGGCGACACGCGGGCGGGTTCGAAACCCGCCCCAGTACCGCCGCTGCGGGGTGGATTCGCAGGGTGGTTCAAGGCCGCCGGACCCACCGTGCCGCGGCTCGCGCCCACCCGCGACGCGACGCCGAAGGCCCCGCGAAGTCGGTCAACGGTGGGTCCGCAAAGCCTTGACCCACCCTGCGAAAACCATTCGGGACACACCCACGCGCCGGGCGCCGAGCCGCCGATCGCGGCGTTACCGCGCGACCGCGGGTTCGAGCGCGTCGTCGAGGTTCAGCCCCGTCGCGGCCTCATACTGCGCCGACAATTCGTCCAGCGACTCGACCGTCCCCACGTGGCCGTCGGCGTACACCACCGGCAGCGGCGACCACTCCTCGACGGGCATCAACGCGGGGTTGCGGATCGCCAGCGGGGTCATCGACGCGTTGGCCTCCTGCCCCACCGGCGGGCCGGGCAGCAGGATGAAGTCGGCGGCGGCGTCGACATTGTCGGGGGTCAGGTCGGCGAAGTTCTCGCTGAACACCGAGCGGAACGCCCCGGCGTCGCCGTCGAGGTAGGGCAGCAGCTCCGACGCCGACGCGGGCCGGGCGTCGTGCTCGGCAGCGTGCAGCTGCAGGGCCAGGGCGATCTGCACCAGTGCGTCCACGTCGGGGTCTTCCCACGCCATCATGTCCGCATCGTCCATGACCCAGTCGTCGTCGTAGCTGCGCTGCTCGACCCAGCCCGCCACCCCGCCCCAGATCAGCGGCAGCACCTGCATGGCGCCGCCGCCGCCCTGACCGGCCAGCAGCGAGGCACCGGGGAAGGGGCTCTGTCCCGACGAGTGGTAGCCGCGCTCGTCCGACCAGCCCACCGCGGTGACCGGCGCGAGCAGCGGCTGCAGGCGGGCGAAGGGCGGAAGCACCGCGGGGAAGGGATCACGCAGCGCCATCGCTCCCAGCCCGGTGGCCACGTGTTCGAGCAGCAGCAGGCTGCCGTAGCTGCCCGGTGCGGTCGCGGGCACGTCCACGAACGACAGCCCGGTAACGGGGTGATCGCCCGCCGCGTCGCGGAGGCCGGCGAAGCCAGGGTGGTCGAGGATGGATCCGCCGGAGCCGCGCCGGTCGGCCGCGGCCAGCACCGACTGCGGGTACAGGCCCACGTGCAGGCGCCCGTCGAAGACCGACCACGTAGGGGCGATGCCCGGCAGCGCCATGGTGTGGAGCGCGACGCCGTCGCGCTGGGTGACGTGGAACTGCACGCTCACCGGGGCGTCGGCGGTCTGGGCCGCGATGATCCCGTTGGCCGCGTTCTGCACGCCGGTCAGCGCCCGGGTGAAGCCCTCGGCGTCGTTGAGCCGGTTGACGATCATGAGCCCCAGGCCCGAGCTGCCGGCGATGGCGGGGTCCTGGAAGAACACGTGCGACGTGCCCAGCCCGCGGATCAGGTTCATCTCCAGATCGGCGTCGATCATCTGGCCCGCCTGCACGATGCCATCGTCGGCCTGTTGAGCCAGCTGCGGGTCGGCGGCGTGGAGCGCGGCGCGGATCAGCGTCAGCAGCTCGCCCGCGTCGAATGCCCAGGCGCCGACGATCGGGGCGTCGATCGGCACGGCGGCCAGGTCGGCGTCGGTGATCGGCGGCGCGTCCAGCAGCAGCGCCAGGCCCCGCCGCGGGGCGGGTGCGTCGACGAACACCCGCGTGGCCCAGGCCGGGCCGTCGCAGCCCGCGGCCACCGCGATCTGCCGGAGGCCCTCGGGGTGCAGCACCTCCAGCACGCGGTAGACCTCGGGCGGGGCCTGGCCCTCCGCTCGCAGCAGGCCGACGGCCGTGGTGGTCAGCGTCTCGAGATCCAGCCACGCGGTCAGGGCGCCGGGGCCGGTGGCTTCGCGGGCGGCGGCGAAGCCCGGGTGCTCGGCGATGCCCGGCCCCGCGCCATCGGCCATGAACGCGCGGTTCGCCGGCGATCCGATCAGGAGCCGCACCGGCCCGTCGGCACCCGCCTCGAGCGTGGCGTGGGCGCGGGGGAGCTCGGCCAGCAGCCGTTCCAATCCCGCCACCAGCTGCGTGCGGTCGGCCGCGTCGACCGGCTGCCAGCACAGCGCCGCGTAGAACGCGTCGTCGGCCTCGCCGTCGGTCAGACCGGTGGTGTCACCCACCGCCAGCCACGCCGCGAACGCCCCGCGGTAGCTCGCGCCCCACAGACCCAGCGCCACCTCCAGGCCCTCGCTGAAGTCCGCGTGGTCCACCTTCGCCTCGGTCAGGCCACGCCACCGCGTCCACGCCGCGGCGACCTGCTCGGGCTCCACCAGGTCCACCACTTTTTTCAGCGTCGAGTTCTGGTAATCCGCCTCGATCGCCGGCGTGCCCGACCATCCGAAGTACAGAACCGTCTCGGCCGGCGCCCCGTCGTCGATCGGGGCCTGCGCGGCGGCGGGCAGGACGGTAGAGAGGAGCAGCAGGGCGGCGGCAAGCGGGCGGCGTGTCATGAGAAGCGTCCATGAAATAGAGCGGGGAACGGAAACACAGAGTAAAGCACCGCCTCGGCCGGGGCCGGGCGGTGCAAAAGATGCGGTGCAAAGGGGACGGGCGAGGCAAGGGGGCGAAGTCGTGAGGCAACGCGCGGACGGCATACGGAGTATGCCTGCTGCTTTCGCAGCCCTCCCGGCGCTGGTGCGGGGCTTGGGGGCAGAGCCCCCAACCGCCCGGAAGGCGCCGTCCCGGCTTTGCGGGATGGCGGCGCCCCGGGCGGACCCGTCAGTGGGGGACTTCTTTGACCGCGTTGCGGTTCCAGGCCGGCACCCGCACGACCACCTCGCCGCCTTCTTTCTGCACGCGGCACTGGCAGCTCAGGCGGCTGTTCAGCTGCACGCCGGGGGCCTCGTCCACCCGGTCCAGCTCCTCGTCCTCGGCCTCGTTGAACAGTCCTTCGCCCTCCTCAAGATAAACGTGGCAGGTCGAGCAGGCCGTCACGCCACCGCAGGCGTGTTCGATGGCGATGTCGTGGTCGAGCGCCAGCTCCAGGATCGACTCGCCGACAGCGGCCTTGAGGTGCACCTCACCCGAATCCTGCCCCAGCGACTCGGGGTCTTCGAGGATGAACTTCACCGGGACCACCTCGGGTCCCAGGTCCTTGTCGTTGGCTTTCATGTGCATAGCGGGGGTCTCTCGGGCGGGTCGGAGGCCATTCTAGACCTTGCGCTGATCAACGAAATCTGGGATGAACCGAAAAGACGCCAAGAGCGTTAAGGAAGGCGCGTGGCCGGAATCCGGAGTTCCACGGGAGGGCGAACCTTCCGGTGAGCCGGGTCCCATGCGACACCGGCTCACCGGAAGGTTCGCCCTCCCGCCATCGCAACGTTTTCCCGCGAGGTGCCTTCCTTGGTGTTCTTTGCGCCTTTGCGGTTAAAAATGCCTTACCGTTCTCAAGCGTCCGGCACCGTCGTCGGATCCGGCCGGTACAGCCGGGTGTTCAGGGCCCAGACCTTTTCGGTGAAGTGCCCGCCCAGGTCCGTCGCTGCGGCCTGCTCGGGCCGCGTCGCGGTCAGGCTCATGTTCATCTTGGCGTCCAGGTTGTCCAGCAGGCTGACGAAGATCGCCTCGGGCGTGGACGGCACCTTGAGAGCGCCGAACTCGGGCCGCTCGTGATGCGAGAAGACGATGTGCGTCAGCACCATGCGGATGGCCTGCGGAACTTTCGTGCCCGGGGTGCCGTCCTCGTGGGCGGCCTCGGTCTCGCGGATCTTCTGTTCGAGCATGATGGCCCCGCGGCCGATGTGGCCGATCAGCTGACCGTCCTCGCTGTAGCCAAAGCCCGCCAGCCAGGTCAGCTCTTCGCACTTGCCCAGGTCGTGCAGGAACAAGCCCATGAGCACGATGTCGCGGCTGAGCTTGGGGTACAGCGGCAGCAGCAGGTCGGCGGCCTTCATCAGACCCAGCGTGTGCTCGAGCAAGCCCCCGAGGTAGGCGTGGTGCAGCGTCATGGCGGCGGGGGCCTGGGCGAACTTTTTCATGAGCGCCGCGTCGCTGAGGTAGCTCATGGCCAGCGCGTTCACCGCCGGGTGCTTCAGGCCGTGCAGCAGGCTCGTCACCTCGTTGAACATCTGGTCGATGTTCTTCTCGGTGGCCGGCAGCAGGTCGGCCAGCTCGGCGTCGGTGGGCTCGGGGTGGGGCTTCACCTGGTCGGCGATCACCTGCATCTCGCCCTGGTAGGGCTGGGTGTTGCCCTTCACGAACACGAAGCCGTCGGTGGGCAGCTTGGCGAAGTAGTCCTCGGTGATCGACCACATGCGGCAGGGCGTGCGGCCGGTCTTGTCGGCGATCAGGCACTTAAGAAAAGGCTTGCCGTTTTTGGTGGTGCCCAGCTGCGCGTTCTGGATCGCAAACACCCCTTCGAGCCGCTGGTTGGCGACAAAGTCGCGGATGTAGGGGCGCTCGGACATGGGTTTGCTTTCGGTGAAGAGGTTGGGCATGGGGCGCTGGCGGTGGGGGAGCGCGGGGCGGTGGCGGGGGACTACGCGGGGGGCGATGGTAACCCGCGGCGGGGGCGGCCGCGAAAGCGCAGAGTGAAAAGCGCAAAGCGCAAATCAGCATCGCGGTACCACGCCGCGGGTGCCGACCACCGCTTGCGTCTGATTTGCGCTTTTCACTTTGCGTTTTGCGCTTTTTGCGGCACTACCGCCCCCGCCGCGGCCGGCCGACTGCCATGCAGCAAGATCGACGCCCACAACCCCACCGAAACCGACGCCGCAAAGCAATACACCCCCCAGCCCAGCCGCACCTCGCTGCCGCCTGGCAGACCTTTGATCGCAATCACCAGCAGCCCGATCACCATCACGTCGAGCATGGAAAACTTGCCCAGGTGGTGGGTGACGGCGACCGCGGCGTGGGGCCGCACGCCCAGGGCGAGGGCGGCGGTGCCCCAGGCCATCGCCGCGAGCTTGAGCGCGGGGAAGACCACCGAGAAACCCAGCAGCAGGGCGGCCAGGCCGGGGCTGCCGTGCATCCGCATGGCGTGGATGCCCGAGAGCACCGAATAGGTGCTGGGAAGTAACTCGTCGGGCCGCAGGATTTTGACCCAGCCGGTGAACTCGCCCAGCTTCGGGATCACCGTCATGCAGGGGCCGACGAGGCCAAGCCCGAGCGTGACGGCGCTGACGGCCAGCAGCACCGCGAGCAGGGCGGCGCGGCCGGGGGTCATGGGCCGGGTGCGGGAGGTACGCAGGCCCATGGTCAGTTCGGCAGGCTCAGTGCTTCGAGAAGATTCGCCACCGGCTGATCGGTGTCGGTGACCGACATCACGATGCGCTTCACCGCGTTCTCGGGGGTTTCGTCAAAGGTGAAGGTGTTGTCGCCTTCCAGCAGCGTGTCGAGGGGCATCGCGGCGCTACCCGCCCGCTCGCGGCCCAGCGGGTCGCTGTCGTAGACGATAATTTCCAGCATCTGCCCCGCGGCCACGTTCACGATCGCGCCCTGGTTCAGTGTGCCGGCCAGCTCCAGCTTCCCGCTGCCGAGCAGCGCCTCGCGCACGTCCACGCTGATGGGGTCCCACAGCGCCACGAACCCGTCGTCGCGGGTGTCGCTCTCGTAGACCGTCTTGCCCTGCCACACCAGCTGGTACCACAGGTCCGGGGCCGAGCCGCCCCCGCGGTCCCACTCGTGGCCGCCGGGCTGGGTGGGGTAGACCTCGAGCGTGCGGATGAAGACGTAGTAGTCCTTGCCCGGCTCCACCGTGGTGGGGGCGGGCGGGCTGGCGGTCGCCGCGCGGTAGGCGTCGGCGGCGTCGGCGTGGGGCTTCCACCAGTTCAGGTAGCCGTAGACCGCCCCGGCGATCAGCAGCAGCGGCAGCAGGCCGGCCAGCCAGGCCAAGGCGCGGCCGGACCGGCGGGCGGGCGGGGCGGCAGACGAGCGGGCGGGATCAGGCGGCGGATGGGCGGGCTCGGACACGGCGTTACGGTAGGGGATACCGCCGCGGCGTGGCCGCTTTCAACCCCGCCACGCCGCGGCCCGTGCCCAAACCCCCTGTGGTGGAGTCATTCCCACAACCCTTCCCCCCCCCGCCCGGCGTGTGCCGGCTACTTTCGCCGCGGGGTCGGCGTAAGATCGGTGCCCCGCGCTCCGCCCCCCAGGTTCTCCGAGGCCCCCCGCATGGTCGCCCCCACCCCCGCCGACGATCACGAGCACACCATCCGCTGCGCCCGGCTCTCCAAGGTCTTCAAAGACTTCTGGCTGCGTGACCGGGTGAAGGCGGTCGACGGCATCGACCTGGACGTGCGCCGCGGCGAGGTGTTCGGGCTGCTGGGGCCCAACGGCTCGGGCAAGTCGACCACCATCAAGATGATCCTGGGCCTGCTGCACCCCAGCTCCGGCGTCATCTCCGTGTTCGGCAAGAACCCGCGCGACGTGTCGATCAAAAACGACATCGGCTACCTGCCCGAAGACAGCTACCTCTACCGCTTCCTGAACGCCCGCGAGACGCTGGACTACTACGGCAAGCTGTTTCACCAGGACCGCCGCAAGCGGCAGAACCGCATCGACATGCTGCTGGAGATGGTCGGCCTGGACAAGGTGCAGCGCCGGCCCATCGGCGAGTATTCCAAGGGCATGCAGCGCCGCATCGGGCTGGCCCAGGCCCTGATCAACGACCCGAAGCTCTTGATCCTCGACGAGCCGACCACGGGCATGGACCCCATCGGCACCCGGCAGATCAAAGACCTGATCCTGCACCTGAAAGACAGCGGCAAGACCGTGCTGCTGTGCAGCCACCTCTTGAGCGACGTGGAAGACGTGACCGACCGCGCGGCGATCATGTTCGGCGGCAAGGTGCGGCGGTCCGGCGACATGGACGAGCTGCTGACGCGGCACGACGAGACGACGCTGACCACGCCGGCGTTAACCGACGCGGAAACCGAAAAAATGCTGGCCCTGCTGGGCCAGGCCGGCGTGCACGACGTGAAGGTGAAGCAGGGCCGCCAGCGGCTGGAAAGCCTGTTTCTGGAGATCGTCGAGAACGCCCAGCGTACGGGCGTGGCCACCGCCGGCGCGGGCAACGCGGGGCAGGTGGCCGCGTTCCTGACGGACCACACCGGCGACGCCGCGGACACCTCGCCCGACGCCGAGAAGCAGCGGGCCGCCCGTGTGCTGGATGACCTGATTGCGCCCACGCCTGCCGCAATGCCCGAGCCGCCGAAGCCCGCCGCGCCGGCGCCCGCCGCAGACGACGTGCTGGCCGACCTGACCTCGCCGACGCCCGGGGCCGCCCCAGCGAGCCCGCCCAGGCCCGCCGCGCCCGCGTCCGGATCGACCCCGACGCCCGCAACGCCCAGGCCCAAGGCCGACCAGGACGTGCTCGACGACCTGATGGGGTGACCTCGCGCCCCCCCCCTTCTGATTTCCGCTTTTCACACTGCGCTTTTCACTTTGCCAACGCCCAAACCCCTCGTCCGCTGGCTCTCTGTCCTGGCCGTGCTCGTCGCCGCCACCGCCGGCTTCGGCGGCCTGCTGTGGGCGCAAGAGGCCATCACCCCCGCCCGCGCCGTGCTGGGGATCGGACAGGTCGCCACCGCGCTCTGGCTCATGCGCGGCCTCTTCGTCTGGCGGCACGTGGGTTGGGTCGAACGCGCCACCCGGCTGATCGTGCTGACCCTGACCCTGGGCCTGGCGGCGTTGCTGTGCGAGCAGCTGGGGTTCCGCTCGGCCGCCATCATGTTCCTGGGCATGTGGGGCATGGCCGCGGGCTTCATGCTGGGCCTGCCGCTGCTGCGGTTCACGTTGAGCGGCCCCCGCCCGGTCTTCAGCGTGGCCCGCACGCTGGTGGACGAGGCCATCCGCATGAAGCTGGCGCTGATCTTCGTGGTCGGCGTGGTCCTGCTGGTGCCGTTTCTGCCCTTCACCCTCGCCGGCGAGACCCGCCTGCAGTACCGCGTCGAGTCGTTCCTGACCTACGCGCTCATGCTGGTCACGGTGCTGCTGAGTGTGATGACGATCCTGCTGGCCTGCCGCACGGTCAGCAGCGAGCTGTCCGAACGCCAGGCCTTCCTGACGCTGACCAAGCCGGTCGGGCGGGTGCAGTACCTCGCCGGCAAGTGGCTGGGGCTCATGGGGCTGAACCTGCTTCTGACCGCGGTGGCGGGCGTGGGCATCTACGCGTTCACGCAGGTGCTGGTGACCAGCGCCGCGGCGCAGGTCGGCTCCGACGAGGACCGCTTCATCGACTACGTCGCCACGCGCGAGCAGGTGCTGACCGCGCGGCGGTCCGCCGCGCCGGTGCCGGTGGACGAGTCGACGCTGGCGGTGGACTTCGAGCGCCGGCTGTACGAGCTGCGGCTGAAGAACCCCCAGCGCTTCGGCGACCCGGGCGACCCCATCACCCAGGTGACCGACACCCAGCGGGACCTGGTGCGCTTCGAGGCGATGCGTGAGTGGATGACCCTCCCCAACCGCAACGCGCGGACCTACCGCTTCACCGGGCTGGGCGGCGCCGATGACGCGGGCCCGACCCTTCAGCTCCGCTTCCAGCCCAAGGCCGCCGGGCAGCTCGAGGACAACCGCGTGGGCCTGGGCCTGCGGGTGAACGACCGGCCCTTTGCCGACGCCCGCACGGGCGCTCCGCTGCCGCGGGTGCGTAACGACACCTGGCACGTGGCCTACATCGCCAGCGAGCTGGTCCGCGACGACGGCACGCTGGACATCACGCTGCTCAACGACGTGCCCGGCCAGCCAACGGTGCGCTTCGAGCCGGGCGAGGGCATGGAAATCTTCTACAGCGTGGGCGGGTTCGGGGCTAATTTAGCGAAAGGGATGGCGGTTTTGTGGGTGCGGCTCGCCTTCCTGGCCATGCTGGGGCTGGCGGCCGCCACCTTCCTGAGCTTCCCCGTGGCGTGCATGGCCTGCCTGCTGGTGTTTCTGGCCGCGGTGGGCAGCAGCTTCCTTGACAAGTCGCTGGCCGACTACGCCGCGGTGTACGCCGACGCGCCCGGGCCGTGGGCCTACGCCACGGCGGCGGTCACCAAGTTCTTCGCGAAACTGGGCGAGGGCGAGTTTTTCGACGCTTTCAAGATGATCATCCGACTGATCGGTGAGGCCTTCACCCTCGCCGTGCCCCCGATGGCCCGCTACAGCCCCACGCCGCTGCTGGCCGACGGCCGCGCGGTCGAGTGGTCGCTGGTGGGCGGCGCGGTGCTGCGGATCGGCGTCATCAGCACGGGGGTGGTGGCCATCTTTGCCGCCTGGTCGTTTAACCGGCGCGAGATCGCGCGGGTCATTGTGTGATCGTTCGTGGTTCGGCGCCGCGGGGTGGCCGACGGGCGAGAGCGGTCCTGGCGAGGTGTCAGGTGTTAGGTCCCAGGTGTTAGGGCCCACGGCCGTACCCGCTTGCGACGCCACGACGCGGCGACGACCCACCCTGCAACTGAGCCTTACTCTGTCGATGGATGTCCCCCACCTGACACCTAGGACCTAGGACCTAGGACCTAACACCTGCTCAGCGTCGTCTGAAACTGACCTGCCCCCGACGGCTCGAAGCACAAAGTGCACCCCATGAACAAGGATCGAATCACCCAACTCGTCGCCGTCGGTATCCTGCTGGCCGCCCTGGTCGGCAGCACGCTGATGATCGACCCGGTGGTGCGCACCCGCCGCGACCTGCAGCTGACCTTCGCGGTGGAGAACAACCAAGGCGAGCCGCCGCAGTACGCGCTGCTGGCCGCGGGCCTGGGCAGCTTCCGCGGCGTCGCGGTCAACGCGCTGTGGTACCGCATGGAGATGATGAAGCGCGACGGGCAGTTTGCGGAAGCCAACACGCTGGCCACGTGGATCAGCAATCTGCAGCCGCGCTTCCCCCACGTGTGGGGGTTTCTCGCGTGGAACATGGCCTACAACATCAGCGTCGAGACCTTCACCCCGCAGGAACGCTACGACTGGGTCAACAAGGGCGTGAAGCTGCTGCGGGAGCAAGGCATCCCCTACAACCCCAACAGCGTGCGGCTGTACCGCGAGCTGGCGTGGATCCTGTCGCACAAGATGGGGCAGTTCACCGACGATGTGAACTGGTATTACAAGGGCGAGTTCGCCCGCGAGTGGGAGACGGTGCTGGGCGCGGCGGCCGAGAACATGACGGGAGAGGGGGTGACTGCCGAGTTCGCCAACGTCGCGGAGATGGCCGACCGGTACTTCACCGTGGACCGCCCGAACCGCGCGGTGAGCACGTCGCTCGACGCGGTCCTGAACTCGGGCGTGGTGCCGGGGCTGCACGCCGAATCGCTGCCGGACGCCGACCGCATGAGCGTGCTGTCGCTGGAGAACCGCCTGCGTCGGGCGCGGGAGGAGCTGAGCGCCGGCAACACGCGGGGCCGCGCCGCCCTGGACGCGGTGCTGGAGCTGACCGCAACCCAGCTGCAGCGGGCCCGGCGTGACGCCACCGCCGTGTTCCTGGAAGACTATCCCGACGCCGCCGCGGTGGCGCAGGGCTTCCGCGAAGAGGGCTTTGCCCTCGACGGCGACCTGCTGCGGGCCGTGGGTCAGTGTCTGATGTACCTGCGGTTTCGGGCGCCCGAGACGGTCATGTCGCTGCCCGACTCGGTGTTCTCCCCCGAGTCCAAGCGCGCGCTGCCCATCGTGTACCGGTGCACCTACGCCGTGGCCGACACGCCCGAGGACCGACAGGTCTTTGAGGGTATCTGGCGCCTGGTGTTCTTCTTGCGGGCCCGGGTGCTGGTGCAGGAGTACCGCATGCAGCCGCTCAAGATGCTTGCGTACATGGAGCGCTACGGCCCCCTTGACTGGCGCAACGTGACCAGTCACGCGTTGTACTGGTCGCGGCTGGGCGTTGAGCAGTACCGCGACCTGCGCGACAACGACAAGGTGGACGTGCTGAACACCCAGCGCGGCGTCATCCACGCGCTGCAGGGGCTGGTCGACTTCGGCACGGTGTCGTTCAACCCCACCCAGCGCCCCGGCCAGCAGATCGACCTGCTGCCGGACCCGGACTTTATCGACGGCTACTTTGTCGCCATCGAAGAAACCAAAGAGGCGGCCAACGCCGAGGAGTTCGGCCGCATCCGGGCCGAGGCCTTCGCGAACGGCGAGGAGAACTTCCTGCAGAAGGCGGTGCTGAACTCGTGGCTGTACGGCAACCCCGCCCAGGCCATGAAGTATTTTTCGCGCCTGGCCGGCGAGTTCGCCGACTCGAACCAGAACCGGCAGTACGGCTGGTACGAGTTGGGCATCGAAGACTTCGTGGCCATGCTGATTTTCGACGACGACCTGGGCCGGCCGGGCATGACCTCGCTGATCAACGCGAAGCTGGTCGAGGCTTTCTACAAGGGCCTGACCAACCGGCGCGGGCAGGTGTTCGCCCGCAACCTGGCTCTGGCCCGCGAGGTCCACGGCATGTACAACCAGAAGTACGACAGCAAGACCGGCCTGGGCGTGGACGACCAGGACGCACGCATGCGGCTCAAGCCGTTCAACCAGATGGTGTTTGACGCGTTCACCGCGTTTATGCAGGACCGCAAGTTCGATTTCTACCGCCGGGTGAGCGCGTACCAGACCGCCTGGCGCCAGGAGAGCGACGGCATGCCGCTGGCGCCCGAGACCTACGACGACTGGATCGCCGCGCTGCGCATCGAGGCCGCCGAGTACGGCGTGAACCCCGACGCCGCCTTCCCGCAGCCGGTGAGCCTGGACACCGCGCTGGACGGCGTGGGCGAGCGGCAGGGCGGCGAGACGGTCGAGCAGAAGTAGGCGGGGGGCGGGGGCGGCTCGGCGCCACCCGCAGACCCGGCGGCCGGATCCGCGGGTGCCTTCTCGACCGCCATGGGCGATGCCCGCACGAGCCCGCCGGGCGCGGTGTGTTGGTTGACCCGTCGCGTCCGGGCGTGCGCCGACACCGTCGGGCCACGACGTGCGGGGCGGATTTCGTAGGGTGGGTCAAGGCTTTGCGGACCCACCGTTGACCGGCATCACGGGGCCTTCGGCGTCGCGTCACGGACGGGCGGGGGCCGCGCCACGGTGGGTCCGGCGGCCCTCGACCCACCCTACGAAAACCCTTCAGAACCCGCCCCGTGCGCCCCACCCTCACTCCAGCTCGGCCAGCGTCACCCGGGCCAGCTCGCGGTTGTCGGCGTCCAGCGCCTCGGAACCGGCGGCGGCGGTCAGCAGCTCTTTCGCCCGCGCCGGCTGGGTGCCGTGGCGGGCGTAAAGCAGGCCCAGGATCAGCTCGACGCTGGGCCGCTGGTCGTAAGCCGGGTGTTTGGCGAGGAACAGCTCGTAGGACTTGGCCGCGGGAACGAAGGACTGCCCGGTCATCAGCTGGTTCGAGAGGGTCAGCTGCGTGTCTTGGTCAAACACCTGGTCGGGGTGGTCGTTGAGCAGGTCGGCGTAGAGCGTGGCGGCCCGGCGTGGGTCGCCCGCGGTAAGCGCGCCGCGGACGGCCTCGCGGCGGGCGACCAGTGCGTGGGTCTGCGGCCCGTCCGAAAAGCCGCTGCCGTCCGGGGCCCCCGCCGCGTCGCCCTCCCACGGGCGGAACCCCTGCTTTGACAGCCGGCGGAAACGCCGCCGGCGCCGCCAGTGCCCCAGCAGCCCCACCATGTCCGCGTCGTCACGCGGCAGCACGCGGGTGAGCAGCAGCAGCATGGGCACGCCGAAGCCGAACACGTAACCCGCGAGGTGAGCGGTGTAGGCCACGTTGCCGCCGAAGCCGCTGAACTGGAAGAAGAGGTCGGTCAGGAACTGGAAGAGGATCAGCAGCACCGAGCTGATCTGGAAGGTGCCGAACATCACGATGAGCCAGTAGCCCACGGTGACGTCGGACCGCGGGAACAGCGCGAGGTAAGCGCCCACGACGCCGGCGACCGCGCCCGACGCGCCCAGCACCGGCGCGGTGCTGGTCAGGCAGTGTCCGATGCCCGCGACCACGCCCGCCGCGAGGTAAAAACTCAGGAAAGCGAAGCGGCCCAGACGTTCCTCGACCGGGTGGCCGAACACCAGCAGAAAAACCATATTGAACAGCAGGTGCATCGGCAGCTGGATGCCGATCAGGGGCGCCGGCTGCGGCGGGCTGTGCAGGAACATGTAGGTGACAAACTGCGGCAGCCAGGTGAGGGCCTCGCCGGGCCACAGGTAGTAGCCGATGGCGGGGAACTGCTCGAGCCCGCGCGGCAGGCCCACGCCACCGGCGCTGAAGGCCGCGAGGTCACGCCAGGTGAAGGCGTAGATCACCACGTTAAGCACGACCAGCCCGTAGGTCATCCACGGCGTGGTGCGCAGCCGCTGGTCGGTGTAGAGCGGGAAAAACATGGTCGCGGCGCGGAGGGGGCGGAGGGTCGGGGGCGGCACGGACGCGGACCGGGACGGCTAGGGCGTCGGGGCGGCGGCCTCGTCGGGTGTGGGCGGGCCGACCGGGTCGGTGGGGTCGGGGCCCGCGTCGCCCGCGGGCGCGGGGGGCTGGGGGGCCGTCTCGGCGGCCGCGGCCGCGGCTTCGGGCGCGGGTTCGGGTGACGGCACAGCCGACCCGGAGCCCGTCCCCGGCGATGCGGGTTCGCCGCCGCCGCCGAGCAGGGCCCACAGCAGCAGCACCACCACCGCGGCGACCCCCACCGCGATCCCGGTCCGGGCGCGGGGGCTGAACGCCGCCGAGCCTGCTGAGCCCGACGGTCCCGCGTGGCTGGCTGCCGGTGCGGGCCGCGCGGCGGCGGGTCGAGGGGCGGGTCGAGGGGCGGATGGAGCGGCGGATTGAGCGGCGGCCGGCGGCGTGCCCGCCGTCCCGCGCACGGGGCTCGACGGGGCGGCCGGCGTGGGGCGGCTCTTGGGTTTGGGCACGTCCTGCATCAGGTCGCTGAGACCCGACAGGCCCATGAGGCTGCTCCCCCCCATGGGGTCGTCGTCGAGCGCGTCCAGCGATGAAGCTGCGGCAGCGCGGGGCGGCCCCGGCGTCGCGGGGGGCACCACCGGGGCGACCGGACGGGGGGCGACACGGCGCTCCTCGCGCACCACCTGGCGGTCTTTGATCGACCACTGGTGCTGGCAGGCCGGGCAACGCGTTACCGCACCGGCCCGCACAAACGGGACGTGCCGGACATCGTTGCAGGCGGGGCAGGTGAGGGCGTACATACCGGGAATACTCTATCAGGACGCTGCCCGCGGCCGCCGTGCGCCGGCGGGGCCCCGGCGCCGCTCTACAATCGGGGCATGGCGGTTGCGCTCCCCATCCTTGTCGACCGGCACGGCCCCGTCTGGCGACCGGGGTTCGCCCGCGGCCCGCGCTCGCTGGAGGCCGTGAAGCTGCTGCGGATCTCGCTGACCGACCAGTGCAATCTGCGCTGCCTCTACTGCATGCCCGACGAGGGCGTGGCGTTCGCCCCCGCCGCCGACGTGCTGAGTGCCGACCACGTGGTGGCCGTCGCCGCCGCGGCCCGATCTGCGGGCGTCACCCACTTCAAGCTGACCGGCGGCGAGCCCACCCTGCGGCCCGATCTCGAAGCCATCGTCCGCCGGCTCGCGGCGCTGAATCCCGTCGAGCTCTCGATGACCACCAACGGCCTGAAGCTCGGCCGCGCGGGCCTGGCGCAGCGGCTGGCCGACGCCGGGCTGGACCGCGTGACGGTCTCGCTGGACGCGCTTGACGAGCCGACCTTTGCCCGCGTGACCGGCGCGCGCGGGTTCAAGCTGGCCGATGTGTGGCGCGGGCTGGACGCCGCCGAGGCCGCGGGCCTGGGGCGTGTGAAGCTCAACGTCGTGGTGATTGGCGGGGTCAACGATGACCAGGTCGCCCGTTTCGCGGCGTTGACCCGCGAACGCGACTGGACGGTGCGCTTCATCGAGTACATGCCCCTTGGCGACAGCCACCTGACCGGCCGCGGCGCCGACGCCTTCACCGTCGACAACGCGGACATCCGCGGCGCCATCGCCGCCGAACACGGCCCGCTGGAGCCGCTGACCCGCGACGGCGAGCCGGGTGTCGGACCCGCCGAGCTTTACCGGCTCGGGGGTCCAGGTGGTGCCGCCGTCGGCCGGCTGGGCTTCATCTCCGCGATGAGCCAGCCCTTCTGCGAGACCTGCAACCGCCTGCGGCTGACCGCCACCGGCGAGCTGAGGGCCTGCCTGTTCGACGGCGGCGAGGTGGACCTGATGCCGACCCTGAGTCGCCGCGGCGGGCCGGATGCGGCGCGGCTGCGGGCCCTGATGGCGCAGTGCGTGTCGCAGAAGCCCGAGGTGCACTCGGGGCGGGGCAACCGGGCGATGAGTCAGCTGGGCGGGTGAAGGGAAAAGTTCGAAGTTCGAAGTTCGAAGTTGGAAGTAAGAAGATAAGAAGTTGGAAACCGGGGCTGCTTGGATGGAAACGGACCTATGACACAGATCACCAAAGACCCGTTCGGCCAGCCCCACATCGCCGTGCGCACCCCCGTCGCCACCGGCAGCGTGCACCTGCACGGCGCCACCGTCACCGGCTGGACGCCTGCGAAGCACGAGCCGGTGCTGTGGGTGTCGTCGAAATCCATTTTCGACGGCCAGACCCCCATCCGCGGCGGCGTGCCGATCTGCGCGCCCTGGTTCGGAGCGCACGCCACCGACCCGGACGCCCCGGCCCACGGGCTGGTCCGCGTCGAGCCGTGGACCCTCGACCACTCGGGCATCAGCGAAGAGGAGACGCTGCTGGGCCTGGGCCTGGAAATGCCGGGGCTGACATACACCTACGGCGTGATGCTGGGGCACACGCTCAAGATGGTGCTGGAGATCACGAACACCGGCGATGCGGAACGCCGGGTGGAGGCGGCGTTGCACACCTACCTCGCGGTGTCTGACGCACGCGAGGTCACGGTCACCGGTCTGGAGAACGCGGCGTATCTCGACAAGGCCGGCGGCTCGCCAGCCGGCAGCTCCGCGGTCGCCGCCACGGGCGAGCCCATCCGCTTCACGGCCGAGACCGACCGCGTCTACGTCGACACCGACGACGACGTGGTGCTGCACGACCCGGGTCTGAACCGCCGCATCACCGTGGCCAAGGACGGCGGGCGCAGCACCGTGGTCTGGAACCCGTGGGTGGCCAAGTCGGCGCGCATGAAAGACTTCGGCGACGACGAGTGGACGGGCATGTGCTGCATCGAGAGCGCCGCGGTGGGTGACGACGCCTGGACGCTGGCGCCGGGCGCGGCGGCGACCCTGACCGCCCACGTCTCGGTCGAAACGGCGGGCTGACCGGGCTGCACGAACTACGACCGCCGCCCGCGGGCCCCCGCCAGCGCTCACCAAAGCCCGGACGGGTAGCCGGTACAATCCCGCCTCGATCTGACCCCCACGCAACGATTCCCAAGCGAGCAGCACATGTCCCTCGGCAACGCAGTCATCGGCCAGTCCGGCGGTCCCACCGCCGTCATCAACCAGTCCCTCGTGGGCGCCGTCGAGGCCCTGCAGGCCTCGGGCCGTGTCGACAAGATCCTGGGCGCCCGCCACGCGGTTTCGGGCATCGTCAAAGACGATTACATCGACCTCACGAAGCACTCGGCCCAGTTCCTGGACCGCATCGCCATCACGCCCTCGTCGGCGCTGGGAAGCTCGCGAGACAAACCCGACGCGGCCTACTGCAAGCGGATCTTCGAGAGCTTCACCAGGCAAGACGTGCGGTTCTTTTTCTATGCCGGCGGCAACGACAGCAGCGACACCTGCCGCATCATCGCCGAGATGGCGGCCGCGTCGGGCTACGACCTGACCGCGTACCACATCCCCAAAACCATCGACAACGACCTGATGGTCAACGACCACACGCCGGGCTTCGGCAGCGCCGCCCGCTTTGTGGCCCAGGCCTTCATGGGCGACAACCAGGACAACGCGGCCCTGCCGGGCATCAAGATCAACGTCATCATGGGCCGTCACGCGGGCTTCCTGACCGCCGCCGCCGGCCTGGGTCGACGCGAGGGCAAGCACGACGGGCCCCACCTGATCTACGTGCCCGAAGTGGCCTTCGACGAAGCGATCTTTTTGGCCGACGTCGAGCGCGTGTACACGAAGCTGGGCCGCTGCCTGATCGCGGTGAGCGAGGGTATCCACGACAAAGACGGCAACGCGATCATCACCCGGCTGATGGACAACATCGAAAAAGACGCCCACGGCAACGTGCAGCTCTCGGGCACCGGGGCGCTGGGTGACCTCTTGGCCGACCTGGTGAAGGACAAGCTCGGCACGAAGCTGAAGCAGAAGCTCCGGGTGCGGGCCGACACCTTCGGCTACCTGCAGCGCAGCTTCGCGGGCGTGGCCAGCCCGGTCGACCAGATCGAGGCCCGCGAGTGCGGCCGCCAGGCGGTCATCCACGCCATGGCCGGCGCCCACAAGAGCGGCAGCATCGCCATGGTGCGCACCAGCAACCGCCCGTACACCATCGACTACCGACGCATTGAGATCAGCGAGGTGGCCGCCCTGACCAAGCACATGGACCCGAAGTACATCGTCGAGGGCTGCGACATCGCGCCCGAGTTTTTCGACGACTACCTCGCGCCGATCGTGGGCGAGCTGCCGGTGATCGAGAGCTTCTGAGGTTTTCGCGGACCGAAAAGACAGGTATCGCGAAGAACGCAAAGTGCGCGAAGAACGCGAAGAACGCGAAGCAAGGCAGTCAGAACGAGAGGCCGATGTCGCCCGTGGTTACGGCTTTTCGGGTTTTCCTTTGCGAACTTTGCGCTCTTTGCGAACTTCGCGATTCATGCCTTGAGGAGTCCCCCTAACCGTCTGCCGCGTGCCCGGATCCTTCACGTTTCAGCCGCACGCTCAGCCGCCAGAAGCCCAACCATGCCGCGATGGCCAGCAGGGTGGTGATCACGAAGACGCCCTCGTGGATGCCGCCCCACGCAGGAACCTCCCACCCGGCCACGCCGAACGCGTCGTGGCCGGCCAGCAGCCACACGCCCAAAAACGGCGCGAAGGCGCCGCGCACGCCGGTGAGGGTCTGGTGGATGCCCATGTAAAGCGCCGCGAGGCGCTTGTCGGCGAAGTCGTTGTGGCCCAGCTGCCAGGCGATCATGCCGCCGCCTCGCATCAGGCCCAGCAACACCTGCGGCAGAAACAGCAGCCACAGGTGGCCGTACCACGCGGCGACGAAGGACAGACTCTGGCCAAACACCCAGGTCAGGCCGTGGGTGATGCGGTAGGTCGCGATGTGCGTGCGGTCGAGCAGGCGCGACCACAGCGGCAGGCTGAGCATGGCCAGCAGCAGCGGCAGGCTGGTGGTCAGCAGCATGCCCAGGCCGTTGGCATCGTCGCGGTGGCGGATCTGTTCGACGATGTACAACGCGAAGGCCGTGTTGCCCATCATGTTGGCCACGCCGGCGATGAACTGGCAGACCATGTACTGGCGGAAGCGGTGGTCTTCGGCCAGCACCGAGACGAAGCCGTGCGGCCGGCCGTCGCGGCGCAGCGGGGTGCCGGGGTCGGCGGCAGGGTTGTTCTCGGCCCGCAGCAGGGCGGGCTCGGTGCGGACACGCAGGCGGAACATCTGCGTGACGCCGACAAGGCCGAGCGTCGCGGCCGCGGGGTAGATCCACCGGAACGCGTGGGGGTAGACGTCCAGCAGCGGGCCGACGGCCAGCGGCAGCACGGCGAAAACCAGCGAGGCCACCAGCAGCACGTTGCCGGTGAGCCGGGCCCGGCTCGCGCGGGGGAAGTTGAGCCGCCAGATGGCGCTGCGCACGGTAATAAGCCCCGACAGCAGGCAGCGGCCCACGACGACCGCCCACACCAGCCCGGTCGATCCGAGGCCGGTTGTGGGCAGGGACGCCACGGCGGCGACCAGCACGCACAGCAGCGCCATGACCCCGGCGACGAAGCGGGCCTTGCGGCGGCCCCGGGCGGCGCGGGTCCAGAAGAGGCTGGTGAGGTTGGCAAACATCGGCGCGGCCATGATGGCGGCGAAGCCGAAGTTGCTGACGTCAAACACGGTCTTGCTGAGCACGCCAACCACGCCGCCTTCGAGCAGCGCGACCGCCGGGCTGAAAGTCGCGGCGGAGCGCAGCTCGCGGGCGTAAGCGTGGCGGACCAGTGGCGTCTGGCGAGCCGGGTTCAGGGCGTTAAGGACGTGGTGCAAAGGATCCATCAACGGACAGGTGGTGGGTGGCGGTGGACGGACGGGGCGGGCCAGCCTAGCCGCCACCAACGTCTGATAAGCGGCCGCCCCGGTGGCACCTCCGCTCGCCCTGGAAGCCTGGTGCCCGTCCGCGGCGACCGGCCCGGAGATGCTGGAGCGCCCCGGACGGTCAACCGATGGATAATCCGGGTCCGGTCGTTCGCCGGGAGACCGCCGCACCGCCGCCTCGCCCCTGCCCCCCCGCGCTGGACGCCCCGACCTTGACCGATCTGACGTCAAATCCGAACCCGACGGCCGACGCCGAGCGTGCCGGGACGTCCGCCCGCCGCGGGGCGGTGGCGATCGGCCGCAACGAGGGCGAGCGGCTGGAGCGCTGCCTGACGGCGCTGACCGGCGGGCCCGGGGCGGGGCTCAGCCCGGTGGTCTTCGTGGACTCGGGCAGCACCGACGGCAGCGCGGACTTCGCGCGCTCGATCGGGGTGGAGGTGGTCGAGCTGGACATGAGCCAGCCCTTCACCGCAGCGCGGGCCCGCAACGCGGGCTACGAACGGCTGGAAGAACGCGGCGGCGTGGACGCGGTGCTGTTTATCGACGGCGACTGCGAGCTGCTGCCCGGCTGGCTGCCCGAGGCCGCCGCGCTGCTGGCCGGTGACGACTCGGTGGCGGCCGTGGGTGGCTGCCGGCAGGAACGCCACCGCGACGCGACGGCCTGGAACCGCCTGGCGGCGATGGAGTGGGACCGGCCCGCGGGCGACGCGGACGCCTTCGCGGGAGACGGGCTGGTGCGGTCTTCCGCCTTCGAAGCGGTGGGGCGGTTCAACCCCACCCTGATTGCCGGCGAAGAGCCCGAGCTGTGCGTGCGGCTGCGCAACGCCGGCCACCGCATCGTGACGCTGGCCACGCCCATGTCGATCCACGACGCGGCGATGACACGCCTGGCCCAGTGGTGGAAGCGGGCCGAGCGTTCGGGCCACGCCTACGCCGAGGGTTACGCCCTCCACGGGCGCGGCCCGCAGAAACACGGAGCCAGGGCGGTGCGCAGCATCGCGGTCTACGGCGTGGGCATCCCGGTGCTGACCCTGGCCCTGGTGGTGCTGTCGCTGGTGTCGGGCTGGTGGTGGCCGGCCGCCGCCGCCGCCGCCGCGTGGCTGATCTACCCGCTGCAGGCCCTGCGGATCGCGCAGGGGCGGAGACGCGGCGGCGACCCCTGGGCCGACGCCCTGCGTTACGGGGGCTTCACGATGCTCGGAAAGTTCGCCCAGCTGATCGGCGTGGGCCGCTACCTGCGCGGGCGGCTGGGCGGCAAGCGGCAGGTCCTGATGGAATACAAATGATGGCGGACACGGACCCCCTGACCGACGGCACCCCGGCCGAGCCCGACGATTCGGGCGCCGGCCCCGAGGCGTCGCGGCCGGGCCTCTGGGCCCTCTGGCGTGAGGACCTGCGCAGCCACCGCGGCGAGTGGTCGCGGCCCGGCTTCCTGACGCTCGCGGTCTACCGCTTCGGGGTGTGGCGTATGGGCGTGCGGTCCAGGCTTCTGCGGGCGCCGCTGAGCCTGGTTTACCGTTACCTCTACGTGCGCTGCCGCAACGTCTATGGCATCGAGCTGCCCTACAGCGCGGCCGTGGGGCGCGGCGTGGTCATCGAGCACCAGGGCGGCATCGTGGTGCACGGCAATACCGCGATCGGTGACCGCTGCATTATCCGCCAGGGCTGCACGCTGGGCATCCGGCGGCTGGATAGGCTGGACGACGCGCCGACGCTGGAGGCCGGCGTGGCCCTGGGCGCCGGCTGCGCGGTGCTGGGGGGCGTGACCCTGGGCGCGGGGTGCGCGGTCGGGGCCAACGCGGTGGTGCTCAAAGACGTTCCGGCGGGCGCGGTGGCGGTGGGCATCCCGGCGAGGGTGCTGGGCGACACCTGACGTCCGGGCAGCTCGCCGGGCCGACGCGAAGCCCCGGACCGGGCTCACCGGCTCTCGGTGCGAACTCCCGTGGGGCCGTCGCCCTACGCCGCTTTCCGGCGGACCCGCTCGGCCAGACGCTGGCGGGCGCGGGCGCGGCGTTCGCGGCGTTCGAGCTGCAGCACGGGCAGGTCGGTATTGCCGCCGGCCGCGGAACCGGGGCGTGGCTCGGGGCCGCCTGCGGCCTGGGCGAGGTCCGCGGTGCGGCGGAAGGGGCGGTGGGGGTCCGAGAGGGTCAGCAGCGAGAAGGGCAGGGTGGGATCGAACATGACGGGGTTCCGGGCGGGGGGGCAGGGGACGCCGGGCGGGCTCCGCCGGGCGGCGAACAGGCGACGCCCCACTATCGAATACAAAAGCCGCCGCGCTGAAGCGCGGCGGCAAAAAGAAATGTGTGTTTTGCGCGAGCGGAGCGCCGAGCTACTCAAACGCTGTCCAGGGCCCGTCGGGCCGCGCGGCGTCGGCGGCCGGCGGGTCCTGGGTCAACACCACGGCCCCGCGGGGGTTGGCCACGGCACGCAGACCCGGGCCGGTGGGCAGCAGACGCTTCGTGGTGCCGTCGGCGGTCTGGGCCACGGCCAGGCCCGGGCCCGCCGCGGCAAACGCCTCCACACGCGCGGCGTTGGCGGCCCGCAGGGCCGACCAGCCGCGGGTGTGGGCGGTGACCAAGGCGTCAAGGTCGCCGAGCAGCGGGGCGGCCAGGGCGGCGGCCCGGGCCGGGTCCAGCGGGGGCTGGGCTCGGGTCAGCTCGGGCGTCATGGCCTCGATCAAGGCCTGCCACCGCTGCGTGGGACGCAACGACTCGGCCACGGCCCGCAGCCCGGGGGTGGCGTCGTCCAGCCCGCCCGCGGGCCCCCGCAGCGCGCTGACCGCGAAAACGAACCAGTCATGGGCCGGCGTGTCGCCCGCGGCGGTGGTCAGCAGCAGATGGACGAAGGTGAACTCTTCCTCGTACGCCGCGCCGTTTTCCTCGTAACGCAGCCGCACCCGCGGGGCGGTGACCACCGCGGTGGTGGGCGCCGTGACCGATCCGCCCGCACGTCGGGCGTGCAGCGCCGATGCGTGCTTTTTCTGTGCGTTCAAGAACGTCTCGTGGTGACGCTCCCAGGCGTCGGACAGGCCCGGCGATTCGTCTGCGGAGAGCACGCGAACGCCGGTGACGTCGGGGCGGAACCCCGGCAGCACCGCGTCGGTGACGAATGCGGCGGCGTTGACAAAACGCGGAAAGTGGACCTTCCCGTCGGAGACCGCGCCGTAGGCGGTGCCCGCGTCGACCGCATCGGTAAACGCCCCATCGGGCAGCCACGTCACCTGGTGGCCCCCGCCGGGGCTGGTGGCCCGGGCGTTGACGTTGACGAAGGCCGCGTCGACCGCGGGCGTCCAGAGCACCTCGGCGTCGAGCGACCACCCCTGGGGAAGCAACAGGTCGTGCGAACTGAGGCCCGTGACGGCGGGGTCGGGGATGGCCACGGATTGGAGGGTGAGCACGGCGGTGGGGGCCGGCACCGGTTCAGCGGTGCCGGCGGGGGCGGGCGCCGCGGCCCGGGGTGCGGCGACAGCCGGCGCGGCGGATGACGCCACGGCGGCGGGCGTGGGCGGAGCCGCGGCCGGAGCCGATCGCTTCGTCTCCGACGCGGCGGGCTTCGCGGACGACCCGGGCTTCGCAACCGCGGCGGGTTCGGCAGGTTGGGCGGGTTTGGCGGGTTTGGCGATGTGGGGGGCCGCGGCCGCCGCCGAAGGGCTCTTCGGCGACGCGGGGTACAGCACCACGGTGTGGTCGGCCCGGCCTGCGCGGGCGGCGGTCAGGTAGACACCCGGCCGCCGCAGAGCCGCGACCACCGCGGCGCGATCGGGCAGCGGCAGGTCTGCTCCCCCGGCCTCGCGGGCCGCGGTGATGACGTCGCCGGGCGCGAAACCCGCCTGCTCGGCCCGGCTGCCGGGGTCGACCGCGGTCACCTCCCACCCGCCACCAAAGAGCCCGCGGAGGCTGAGGCCCACCGGCGCCGGCGCGGCCGCGGTGGCCGGTGCGGGAGATGCGGGCGTCGCGGTGGAGGCGGCCGCCGCCGCGGGCGCACCGCCGGGGTCCGGGGCGCTGACCTCGGCGTCGGCAGTGGCCCGAGGGCCGGCGTCGGTTCTCGGCGCACGCCGCTGCAGGTCGTAAACCACCTCTTTCGTGCCCCGGGCATCGGGGGTCACCAGCCGCAGCGTGTCGGCGTCGCCGGTGGGCAGCAGCGAAAACGCAAAGCGGTCGTTGCCGACCCCGAACGTGCCTTCGCTGCGGCCGAAGTCTTCCCGCGTGGTGGCGGTGAAGGGGTACTGCTGCCCCAGGTGGTGCAGCCGTCCGCGGAGCTCCCGGCCGCCGGGGCCGGCCGTCTCGATCACCACCTCCAGCCCGTCACCGACGAAGACCGCGACGGGCTCCGCCCCGGCCGCTGCGGCGGTGTGCAGGGTGGCACAAACGGCGAGCGCGGCGCTGGTGACGGCAGCACCTCGGAAGAAACGCGGGGCGGGCTGTGTCATTGATACGGGTCCTGTACGGCGGATGGGCGAACGGAAATCGTGAGCACGAAGAGCACAGGCGGGTCGCCACGCGTCCCGGGCCCGAGACGCCACCACGGCGGTCCCGTCGTGGCTCCCCGGCGTGGATCCGTGCGGCCCGATGATACCCCGCGCCCCGCGCCCCGCGCGCCGGGCGGGGGCCGCCCGATCGAACTCTGCCCGGAGAGGCGGCGGCCGTTTCTATACTCAAACGTCATGAACCACCCCGTCTTACGCCCGGCCCTCAGGGTCCTCTGGCTCCTCGCCCTCACCCTGCTGCTCGCTCAGGTCGCACCGCTGCACGGGCAGGACGACGGGGTGGCGGTGCCGGCCCCCGTCCTCCCGGCCGAACCGACCGAACCGGCGGCCGCGCCCGCCGCCGCCGCGCCCGTGTCGTCCGCCGCCGGTGCCGCCACTGCCCGCCGCGGCGGGTTCAACACGCTGCCCTCGGGCGCGAACGTCGCCATCATCCCCGTGCGGGGCGACGTCTACGACTTCGTGCTGCAGAGCCTGCAGCGCCGCGTGCAGCGGGCGCTCGCCCAGGGCGCCACCGCCATCGTGTTGGAGATCGACACCAACGGCGGCCTGGTCACCGCGGCGCTCGACATCGCCAAGTACCTGAAAGACCCCACCGAGGTGCCCGTGCCCACCATCGCCTGGGTGCACCCCAAGGCCTACAGCGCCGGCATCCTGATCGCCTCGGCCTGCGACCAGATCGTGATGGCCCCGTCGTCGGCCGCGGGCGACTGCGCGCCGATCGTGCCCGGCCGCGAGCTGGCCGCCACCGAAAGGGCCAAGGCCTTCAGCCCCATCGCCACCGAGTTCAAGAGCAGCGCCGCCGCCGCGGGCTACACCTACGCCACCTTCCACGCCATGTGCGTGCTGGGTGTCGAGCTGTACCTGGTCGAAGACCCGTCCACGGGCGAGCGACTGGTCGTCAACCAGGCCGACTACACCGTGATGGTCGAGGGCAACGACGACGCGCTCATGAGCGGCGGCTCGGTCAACAGCGGCAACGCCCCGGGTATCGATGCGGTGGTTCCCAACGAGTCGACCACCGCCGACGTCGGCCGCTGGAAACCCGTGGAGAAGCTGCCCAGCGGCGCGTCCGCCCCGCGGGGCCGCATCCACGACGGCAACACGCTCTTCACCGCCGACGCCGTGCTGGCCGCCGACATCGGCTTGTCCAAGGCCACGCTCGCCGACGACGCCGCGATCCGGAACCACCTCAACGCCGCCCGCGTCTTCCGCGTGAACCAGAGCTGGTCCGAAAACGCCGCGGGCTTCCTGTCCACGCTGTGGGTCCGCGTGGTGCTGGTGCTGCTGCTGGTGCTGGGCATCGGGCTCGAACTCGCCAGCCCCGGGCTGGGCGTGCCGGCGGCCCTCGCCTTCATGGCCGCGGTCGGCCTGTTCGGCGCCCCCATGGTCATCGGCCTGGCCGAGCTGTGGCACGTGATCCTGTTTGTGATCGGCCTGGGCCTGGTGGCGCTCGAACTCGCCACCGCCATGACCGCCGGCGCGCTGCTGGTGCTCGGCGTGCTGCTGATGCTGGTCGCGCTGGTGCTGTCGGTCGTGCCCAGCGGCCCCGGCGGCCTGCCCGCCGGCGGCACCGGCGCCGACCTGCTCGCGTCCGCGGGCTACATGGTCGTGGCGCTGGGGGCCGGCTTCGTCGGACTCGTCGCGCTCACCCACCACCTGGGCCGCGTACCGGGCTTCGACCGCCTGATCCTGGCCGACGCGCAGGCGGCCCGTGGCGGCGCCGGCGCCCCGCCCGACACCCCGCTCGACGGCGACGACCGCCTGGGGCATGGTTTGAAAGTCGGCGACCGCGGCGTGGTGGTCAGCACCCTGCGCCCCGGCGGCACCGCCCGCTTCGGCGAAAGCCCCGACGAGATCGACGTGGTCAGCAGCGGCGGGTTCACCGACGCGGGGACCGAGGTGGTGGTGATTGAGGTCGGGCGGTTCGAGGTCGTCGTCGAGGCGACGTAGGCGGCTCGGCGCCGGACGCGGTTTCCGCAAAGCCGGAAAACGCACCCGCCTTCTCGACCGCCGCGGGCGGAGCCCGCACCGAGCCCGCGTCTCTGCGATCGCCCGCGCGATTTCCGAGCGTAGCAGGCACGCTCCGCGTGCCGCCCGCCACGGATCACGTCACTCAGGCGTATTCCATTTCATTTTCAGACGGATTGAAACGTGTGCCACTGGCGGCTTGTCCGCCAGTGCCCATGACCTGCGGAAGCACTGGCGGACAAGCCGCCAGTGGCACCCCGCAGACGGCATGGGAACCAGATGGGGTCCGAATCGCAACGCCACGACGAGCGACGCCGCCCCAGAGGCGGCGCAGCCGCGGCGGCGAAGAGGTCCGCTTGTGTCCGGCTTTGCGGACGCGAGCGGGGCGATGAGCCGCCTAAGCGAGCGAGCCCATGGGGTCCCATGCGGGCAGCACCACCGGCGACTCGTCCAGCGCCGCCACCAGCGCGTCGGGCACGAGCGAGCGGTGCACCGCGACCTCGAACACGTGCTCGTCGAACCAGTTGTCGTTCATGGTGTAGAAGCCTTTGACGCCGTTCTCGTCGCCCCAGCTGTTCTCGACGCGCCAGCGGCGCGGCACGTCCGTGCCGTCCACCGCGTCGGTGTCCACCCCGGTGAACATCATCGCGTGGGTCATCAGCGTCTGGTGGTACGCCAGCCGCTGGGCCTTGTCGTGCACGCTCTCCACGCCGTACACGCCGGCGTAGTCGAACAGCTCCGCGTCCCAAAGCCCCAGCTCGCGGTGCATCATCTTGCCCACGTCGCAGCCCATCCACACCGGCTCGCCGCGCTCGGCGATGCTGCGGCGGGTGGCGTCCTTGATCGCATCGATGCCCGCGTTCACGTAGCGCACCCCGCCGTCGAAGTCGCCGCCGACCACGTTGCCCAGGTGGGCGACGGTGAAGCACCGCCCCGCGGGCGAGGTGTCGCGGGGGTCGTGCACCAGGCACACGTAGTCGTCAAGGTTCACCGCGACGTACCGCTCGGCGAACTGCTGCGGCGTGGTCGTGCCGTCGGCATGAAAGACCTTCTCGTCGTCGCGCCAGCGCCAGTCGAACGAGGTCGGCGGCGTGCCCAGGTGGATCGCCAGCACGCGGTAGACGCTTTCGACGAGCGCCTGCTTGCGGGCGTCGAGCGCCTCACGCACCGCGCCGGCGGCGGCCAGGTCGCGCAGGCCCGCGGCGCCTTCTCGCAGCAGGGTTTTCAGGTTCGCGTTCATCCGCGGGGTGTTCGACGAGCTCTCGGTCTCGGGCATGGCGGCCATGGGCACCAGCCCGTGCTTCTTCACCACGTTCACGAACATGTTCCACTGGCCGCCGTCGTCCAGCGGGTGGTCCAGCAGGTAGGCCACGGTGCGGTCGCCCAGGTCGCGGTCGGCGGTGGCCAGGACCTGCTCGAAGAAGTAGTTCGCGCGCTCCAGCTTGTCCCAGAAAAACGTGTGGTTCTGGCTGAACTGGAAGTCCTTGAGCTTCATCTTCTGCATCGCGCCCACGCGCAGCAGGTTAAGGCCCGCGAACACCCAGCAGCGGCCGCTCTTCTTCTGGCTGGTGACCGCCCAGTCGTCCAGCCGGTGGCGGAAGGTGTGGTCGGTGGTGGTGACCACGTCGCGGCGCAGCGCCACGTCGTCAATCGCGGTGCGCGTCACCGCGTTCTGCATCCGCACGCGTTCCGGGTCGGCCGTGAAAGCCGCGTTGAGTTCCGCGATGCGGTCGGGGGTGAGCGACCCGGGATCGACCGCCGGCGTAGCGGGCTTGGCGGGGGCGGAGCCGACGGGCGCGGGGGCACCGGGGGCCGGGGCGGCGGGCGGGGTCCTGATCGGGGTCACGTTGGGGGCTCGCGGGGGTGGGGCGGTGGTGAATGCCTCACTGTAAGCCCCACGCCCCCTCGCCGAACGGGTGCCATTGGGCTTCAGCCCAGTGCCGCCGCGGCGCGAACCCTCTCGCCGTCCGATCTGGAACCCCGGCCGCGAACGAACCCACGATCGGCCACGGACTCCACCGCAGCCGGTCAGACCCCGGCCCCGCGTGCCGGCGTTCCGGGGAACGCAGCGCCTCCAAGGCATCGCTTCGCGAATCACGAAGTTCACGAAGCCGGCGGGCGAAAGACCGGCGGCGGGGCGGGGGACGCGACCCGCATCGACAACGGATTCACCGGGGCACGGAGGGCACGAAGGAAGGCCGGCCGGCGCGGCCGCTTCGCTGTGCCGATCCATCCTTCGTGCCTCCGTGCCCGCCGCCCGACCGGCGTCCTGCGGTTGGGAACCCCAAGCGGAATCCGTGGCGGCCGCGTCGCCGGCTTCGTGTTCTTCGTGATCAGCGCAGCGCTTCCGGGGTTGTAGGACGACGCGTTGCGATTGCGTTTGTTGCAAAGCAAAAACCAAGCGGTACCGAGCGGCCAAATCCGCCGCGCACTTCGCGCGGCGTTTGGGCAATCGACCCGTAACATCTAAACCGTACCGATACCAAACAAACAATCGCGCGAAAGCCCCGTCATGACCCTCCCCCACCCACCCCGCTTCCCACCCTTCCGCACCGCCATGGCCGCGGTCGTGGCCGGCGCCATCGCCGCCGCCCTCGTGCTGGGCCTCATCAGCCACGAGCAGGCTAACTCGCTCGGCGTGCTCGCCGCGTCGTTCGGGCTGGTCGTGACCCGCGATACGCCCTCAACCCGCAAGCCCGACCCGGAAACCAAATCGTGAGACGCGCCGCCCACCTCGTCGTGATCGCGGGCCTCGCGCTGGCGTTGGTTGCCTGCGACACCAACCCCCGGCAACGCTGGGTGCGACAGCGTGAAGCGCTAACGCTCACCCAGGACGGCCTGGTCTTCCTCCACCGGCGCGGCGTCCTTCAAGACGCCACCTTCGAGCTCGCACAACCGTGGGTGCTCGCCGCCCGCCACGAAAACTGGAAAGCCTATTTCGCGCTGGAGGCCGACCCTCCCTCCGCCGCGGTTCACCTCGACGAAGCCCGTGACTTGCTCCACAGCGCCCGCCGCCTCGCGATGCCCGCGGCCACCCCGCCCACGCCCACCGGCCCGCTCTTCGAGGTCGCCAACTACACCCCGGGCCAGCCGTTCCGGCTGATCCGCGACGTGCCGAACCTGCAGTTCCTGCGCCGGCCCAACGGCGACAAAGTCCAGGGCTACTACGGAACGAACCTGAAGGCCGGCGACGACCTCGCCCCCACGCTCGCCACACTCAACCTGGTCGCCGGGACCGTCTACTACGGCTTCGCCGTGACCACCGGCAACGGCGGCGAAACCGTCAAGCTCGAACAGAACTTCGAGAAGGTCGCTCAGACCCCACCGGGACCCGTCCCCACGGTCGGCACGTTCCGCACCAGCCAGAACAGCCGCGCACGTTTCACCCCCACCCAGGGCATGGCTGCCAACAAGCCGGTCGTCATCGACCTCATGGGCTTCGGCGTCGCCTTCACCAATACCGCCAACGGAACGACGAACGAGATCCATCACGGCGAATGGTGGGTCGAGAACGGCGAGACGGCACCGCAGTCTCGCAAGCGACACTACTACGGGTTCAACAACCCCGACCACATCCTGTTCCAGGTCACCGACTTCTACGACAAGGGTCAAGACCTGGACCGCACGGCGGTCAACCCGCGCGAGCACTTCACCTGGTGGACCGGCACCCGCAACGATCAGGGCGAGCTGGACCTGCACACCCAGCGGAACATCCTCGCCATGGCCCGCTGGGCCAAGGACTTCCTGGGCGCCCCGCGGGTCATCATCCGCGGGACCAGTGGCGGTGGGGGCGGGGCCATCTTCGCCGCCCTCGCCGACCCGCAGCTGTTCAGCGCCGTCGTCGCGGTCGTGCCCTGGACCATCGCCAACGACGCCAAAGACGTCACCGGCGAGCCCCACATGCTCGATCCGGTCCGCATGGGGCTGTGGGGCATCGAGTCCACGACCCCGATCCGCGGGCTCAGCAACACCACCGTCGCCACGCACCTCAACGGCGTGGATCGAGTCGGGAACGCCGGACCGGACCTGCCGCCGCTGGTGATGTTCTCCTCTAAGAACGACCCGTCGATGACCTGGGCCAACGACACGTTGTTCGTCGCGAAACTCGAAGACACCAACCGCAAGTTCGCGTTCTTCTGGAACAGCGTGGCGAACCACAACGCGAACAATCTGGACCCGGACGCCGCAGCACTCATCAGCGCCTACGACGCGGCCGCCCGCACCGCGGACCCCGCCGCCAGCTTCGCGGCGGTCGTCCCGCCCGCGTCGTTCCCGTCCCGAACCACCCAGCAGTTCGGCGAAGCAAAGGGCATCATCAAAACCTTCGCTTGACCCGTTCCTGCCCCGTTCACCCCCCTCCGCCGCCCCCCCCCGGGGCGGCGGGGCTTCCGCCCGCCGCGACCGCGGCGGCATTCAACCTCCGCGCGGCCCGTCCGGGCCGCCGAACCCCAAAGGACCCCACCGTGAACGAGAACACCCCACCGCCCCTGGACCTGAAGCCCAACGACCGACTGGCCGTGCGCTTCACCCCCGAGCGACTCACCGCCCAGCCGCTCGACGACGACGGGAACGTGCGCGGCACGACCGTCAAGGCCGCCGACGGCCCCGCCGCGCTGCGCGGCCTGCTGGGCGGCCCGACCACCGGCGATGACCCGGGCGCCTACGCGATTGTCGATCTGGACTTCCGCCGGGCGGATTCGGAGGGCGGAGTGGAGACGCCGGTGCCGCCGACCCCGCCGACGCCGCCGGTTCCGCCCACGCCGCCGGTTCCGCCGACCCCGCCTCAGCCTGAAAACGGTTTCTCACGCGAGCCCATCGCGCTCACCAACACCGCAAATGCGGACAGAATCCAGCCAACGCAGACCGAGACGCTGACGAGTACGGCCCTCACGTTTGAGCAACTCGATCCGATCCTGAAACGCGGGAACACCCGGGTCAGGGTTCCCGCCGGATCGGTTTACGACGGCCCGTCACTGACGCTGGCCAGCAACACGATTCTCGAAAGCTACGGCAGCGGACCCCGTCCGCGGTTCCGGTTCCGGCTTTCAAGCTTCGGCAAGTTGCAGGGCTTCGGTGGCCGTGGCTACCAGAAGAACGCAGGCGATCCGTACCCCACGCTGGAGAACATCCTGGTCCGTGGCATTTCGGTCGAAGCGTTCGGCCGCGAGAGCGGGTCGCCCGATGGGGCCGGCTTCGCCTTCGTGCAGATCCTGGGCGGCAACTACATCATCAGCGACTGCGACGTCCGCGGGTTCACCGACGGCTTCGTTATCCAAGGCAACACCACCGGCCCCCATCCACGGACCGTGCTGAACTACGTCGCCGGGGTACGCATCGAGCGGACGCTGGTACTCGACTCGCACTACGACCAGCGCGTGTCAACCGTCCGGGCGAACGGCATCTTTGCCGAGGCCGTCGAAGGACTGGAGATTATCGACTGTTGGTTCGACCACAACGGCTGGTCCGACGCCCCCGGTAACGAAGGCACGCCGTTTAACCACAACATCTACCTCAACTACACGTGCCGGCAGGCCACGGTGCAGAACACCGGACTCACCCGGGCTTCGTCGCACGGGGCGCAGCTGCGGTCGGGCGGCAACTTCATCGACAACTTTGTCGATCACTGTCCGATGGGGGTCGCGGTTTATGACCGGCCGAGCCTGTTTAAGGGGAACGTAATCACGCGGTCGAACGACCTTCCGCTCACCTTTACGGGAGACTACCGGCTTGGACTTGGGCTGGAAACCAAGATTTGCGAACACCTCCGCGTGCACGATAACGTCTTCGCTAAGAAAGAAGGCAACGCGACATGGTTCCCCGCATTTCTTAGCAGTTCGAACAATGAAACTGTCACACGACAGGTCAAAGAAGCGTCCACGGGTCAGTTGCGGCCCAGCCGAATCTTCGCCGACAACAACCGCATTTACCGCTGGGCGGGCACCGAGTTTCCCGGCTCGTGGTACGGCTCGTCGCGAAATCAAGACGAGCGTTTCACCAATCCGGACCTCTTCACCGCCGGCACGAACTACGACGCAAACCCGGACAACGTACCGTTCCAGTTCACCGACCCGCTGCGTACCGTCGAACGCTACTGCAACGAAAAACTTGGCGTTCCAGCACAGAACGTTGACGACGCGACCGCCGAGATCCGACGTCGGTTGCTGGCCCGGGACTCGGGTGCGTGGCCGCAAGACGTGCAAGCCCGCACCATCAACGCCTGAATTCGGTCGGGCTTCGATCTCGTCAACTGAGTAGCGGTGTCGCAAGAAACAAGCCCGCCCCTCATCGGGGGCGGGCTTTTTATTGTGACCAAGCACATTCCGATCAGATGTCAGCGACGGCGACGCAGAAGCAAACCAGCCATTCCGATCCCGCCCGCGAGAAACGCCGACGGGGACGGAATCGGCTGCGGACCTTCGGGCGTCTCATCGTTGCGAACGAAGCTGTAGGTCAGCCGCGGCTGGATGGTCAGGCTGCCGGTCACCGAACGGAACAAGTCATCTTCAGGCTCCTGCGACTGCGGCAAAAAGCGGATAGCCAATTCGTCCAAGCCGTAGGTCAGCTGGGACAAGTTGCTGTCGACCCCCACGAACGTAGTGCCGTCGGGGACGGGGAAGTCGAAAGTATCTGAGCCATCGGGCACCAACACCGAATCGCGAAAGATCGTCACCGGCACTGTGGTTAAACCGAACGTTCCTTGGAATCGTTCGCCCTGGATCTCCGGACCAATTTCTCGGAGGATACCGTCACCTAAATCACCCTGAACACCAGCCCGGCCGTTCTGACTCACAGTTGCGCCCAGCGTCTGTACACCCCCAAAGACGGGTAGGCCACTCACCGTAATGATACGGCGATTCTGGGAAAACTCCGGCGTGTCACTGAAAAGATCGACACTGGCTTCCGCATCTGCCTCAAAAGTGATGGATTGCAAAACCGCACCCTCCGGAATGATCCCAGCCGGGCTCGGAACTGTTTGCGTGAAACCTTCAAGCGGCGCCAGCAGACTGTTGCCATCCGCGTCAATAAAAAGATTCCGGGGCCCGTTCGCGAAAAACTCCGCATCGTTCTCTCGATCAAAATCGAACGTGGTCGTCAGCACCGGCCCGTCGACCGTGATGGACTCCACCGACATCGCGGTCGCCCCGGCGGCCAAACCCGCCACCAGACCCAAACCCGTCATTCCTGCTGCACGCATCTTCAACTCCGCTTCCTGTCAACATTCGGAACGTCGAGATAGCCACGCTGGCTGCCCGACCCAATCATTTTAGCCAAGTTGCGGGTTTCCACCAGTCCCGGACTTCGGTAAATCAAACCTAAAGCCCGACTTGGGCCGGGCGATGATCAATCCGCATTCGTGCGCCGGTGGGGCAGGCGCGGAGCGTGTTGATCGAGCAATGTTCTCGCTTTTGCGGTGATCAAGTTGACCCGTATTCGGCAATTGAGCGTTAGGTCGCCTGATGTAAATGGCTTAGAAACCGCCCGGAAAATCCGCGCACAACAATTGGCGTTACCCGTACATCGTGCTAACCTGACCGCGGCGTCCGACCTGTCGGCCGCCGTGGGACCGCCGGTTCCCAGTCGCATCCGGCACGTTTGCATCAACTCACGAAAGAGACCCATGAGAAGGAACAGCCCCGAGGCGAAGCGGTTGCTTGCGCGCCTGTGCGGCGTGGCCGAAGACGTCACGCTGGCGTGCGCGGACTGGCAGAACAAAGACTCTCGCCTGCCGGAAGTCTTCGATGCGGCGACGCAGCTGCTGGAAGAATTGCTGACCGTGGGGCCGTTCAGCGCGATGCTGGTGGCGGAAGCCGCGGCGGGGTACGGCGGCAACGAGAAGGAGCCGACTGCCGGTCCACGCGAGACGCTCCACGCCGCGGCCGAACGCCTGCGGCTGCTGGCCCACCGGGCGGAATCTCTGACCGACGCCCTGGATGCCGGCGGCCCCGCCGCGGTGGCGGCGGTCGCCGAGCTGCGCCGCTGGGCCGAACGCGAGCGGCGGGCGTTGGCCGCGTATCGGCGCGGCGGGGCGGCGTGAAAGCGACGCGGGTTGAGTTTTCCGTAGAGACAACGCCCCGAAGATATCGCTTCGCGAATCACGAAGTTCACGAAGCCGGCGGGCGAAAGACCGGCGGCGGGGCGGGGGACGCGGGGCGGTTTAACAACGGATGCACCGGGGCACGGAGGGCACGGAGGAAGGCAGGCAAGCGCGGCCGCTTCGCTGCACCGATCCATCCTTCGTGCCTCCGTGCCCGCGACCCGACGGGCGTCCCGCGGCCGGAAACCCCTAGCGGAATCCGTGGCGGCCGCGTCGCCGGCTACGTGGTCGTCGTGGTCGTCGTGATCAGCGCAGCACTTCCGGGGTTGTAGGAACCGGATGGGAGGTGCTCTGAAGGCCTCACGATACGGACGCGGCTTATGAATCAGCCGGACGGCGACGTACACGGATCGCCATACAGAGCCTCGGCCCGGCGTGAAGGTGAATCGGCGTCGAGCCGCGGACGGCATACGGAGTATGCCTGCTACCTTCGCAGCCGGCCGCGGCTTGGCGTCGCTTTGTCGGGTGGTTCGGGCCGCGGCGGCACTGCTCTGAAGAGCAGTGGCACCCCGGACTTCAGACCCCAGACCCCGAACCGCTGCCCGTCGGCGGAGCGTGGGGAGCGTTCAACGCCCCGCGGGCAGCGGGGGGCCGGCGACGAGAACCGTCACGGCTTCGGCGGCGGCGTCGGCGGGGGCACGCAAGAGGTCGGGATTCAGCAAGACGTAGACAAGCCCGCCGATCATGGCGAGCGCGCCGATGACCAGCGCGAGCACCAGCACCATCATGAGCATCGTCATGCGGTTGCTCTTCTGGTACATCTCCTGCATGCGCAGGTCGTTCAGCCGGCTTTCCTCGGTGAGCCGGTGCATCGACTCGCGGGTGGCGGAGCTTTCTTCCTGCACGCCGCCGAGGGTGTCGTTGAGGTTCGCCACGCCGGCGTTGAGCTGTTTGCGGCTGACGTCTTCCTCGGCCATGCGGGCGTTGATGCCGCTGAGGGTTTCGCCCTGCTTCTCGCTGGCCCCGGCCAGGCTCACGATGGCGTTGGTGAGGTGTGTGGCGGTCTCGTTCTGGCGTTCGAGGTTGTCGCTGATGTGCGAGAGCATCCGCTCCTGGTTCTTCGCGGCCTCGGGGATGGCCTTGAGCGCTTCGGGCACGCCCTGCATCATGTCGAGCATCTTGTCGCCGCGGTCGCTCTGGCGCTCAAGGTGCTCGCGGACGGACTTCATGGTCTCGACCGCCTCCATGTAGCCGTCTTGCAGCTGACGCATGGCCAACTCGCGGCCGGCCCGGCTGTTGGGCTTGATGCGGGAGATGCCGACCTCCAGCGGGTCGCGGCCGCGGATCTTGTTGAGCAGCTGCTTGAGCTTGCCAGGCGGGTCAGAGGCGGGGACCTGCCGGGCGGCGGGCGCGCCCGAGACATCGCCGGAGACGGCCTGCGTCGTGGCCGCGGCCGGATCGGGGGCGGCGTCGGTCGGAGAAGCGGATTCGGGAGAATTGGCCACGGGTGCGGGTCCTTCGGTCGGGAGGGGCAGTCGGCAGGGCTGCGGGCGGGCGTACGAAGCCCAGTTTACGGCCGCCGGGGCGGGCCGCTCTGCGAATGATGCCCCACCCCGTGCCGTACGCCAGTCGAACTTCCCGGGCTCCAGCCCGGGCGGCCCATCCCGCTGCCCGAGCACACACACGGCCACCCGACGGTCCGCCCGGTCGTTGGTCGTGCTTGGTTCGCAGCACAGCGGTTCTGGTGCTCGCTCGGCGATCGGCGGATACCCGGCGGGGAAACGCCAAACCCGGCCCCAACCGCCTTGGGGGCGGAGAACGAGCCGCGGCAACACACAAACCGCTGCGCCCGTGGGGCCGGTCCGCGACGCGGTCACGCAGGCCGAAAAAAAACCGCACGCCGGAGCCTGCGGTTCCTCAGCCGGTTCAGCCCACCGGTCTCACTCCGCGGGGTCGGTGACGTCTGCCGCGTCCGCCGCGTCGTGAGCAAACACGTAGTTCGGCCCGTCGCCTTCGAAGTAGAGCGCCACGGCGGTCTGGTCGGTGCCCCGGGCGGGCAGCGGGCGGAAGCCGGCGGTCAACATGGCCCGGTTCACCTCGGGGTTGGCCATGAACTGCCGCCACACAAAGCCGGACCGCTGGTTCTCGATCATCAGCATGGTGATGCCCACGTCAATGCCGATCACGTCGTTGGCCACCCAGTTGGTGTGGGGGTTGAACGCGTCGGCCAGGCCGTAGTGCTGCCAGAGGTCCATGCCGCCCTGGTCGGCCGGGGGGCCGTAGTGGTCCATCATGTGCTTCACCGCGGCGATGCACTCGGCCGGGGCGAAGGGGATCGAGCCCGCCGCGGCACACGGCACGATGGTGCCGTCGATGTGGGGGCTGGGGTCGGGGCCGCCCCAGGCGGTGTAGCCGGTGGCCGAGTCGCTGCTGGTCAGGCCCCAGAGCATCTCGCTGTACTTGGGGAACTGCTCGGTCAGGCCGCTGAACATCGCGCGGTGGGCCTGCGTGGCGAACACCGAGTTGGTCCAGTAGTCGGCGTACTTGTCGCGCTTTGCTTTGAAGTCGATCCAGGCGTGGCTGAACTGGTGGACGAACAGCGGGGGGTAGCTCATGAAGCGCTTGCCCTCGTGCTCGTACACCGGCCCGCGGGTCCAGGCGTCCCACGTCTCGCGGGGCAGGGGGTGGGTGTTGCTGCCCAGCCCCAGGATCTGCAGCACCAGGTGTTCGCTGAAGTGGTCCCAGCGGAAGCTGATGAACTCGCCCTTGCCGTCTTCGGTGGGCGACCAGCCCATGCTCAGCGTGCGGCCGTCGCCCATCATCCAGGGCCAGTTCACGCGGTCGTACAGCTTGGTGGCCAGCTCTTCGACCTCGGTGCCCGCGTAGTACTGGCGCGCGGTCAGCACGCCGGCCAGCAGCAGGGCGGTGTCGATCGACGACAATTCGCTGTCCCACGCCCGCTCGCCGGTCTTCATGTGGACGAAGTGGTAGAAAAAGCCCTCGTGGTGCTCGACGCGTTCCAGCAGCGTGCGCAGGGTCAACGCGACCCGCTGCTGCGCGACGTCTTTCTCGATCCAGCCACGCTCGTCGGCGATGCAGATGCCCGTGAGGCCGAAGCCCACCGAGGCGATGCTGCCGATGGCCTCGTCCTGCTGCCACACCCGCTGGCTGCCGTCGGCCGGCGCGCGGTCGGCCACCAGGCCGGTGGTGGGGTCGGCCTGCTCCCAGAAGAAGCGGAAGCAGCGCTGCTGCCACTCGTCGAGGAACTGGCGCTCTTCGGGCGAGACCCGGTAGGGGGTGTTGGCCATCGTGTTGGACGTCGGCTCGGCGGCGGCGGGGGAGTTGAGGGGCGCGGCGGGCGTCACCGGCTCGGCCGCGGCAACCGCCCACCCCGAGAGGGTGAACGCGGCGGCGAGCGCGGGCTTGGCCATTCGGTGTAGCAGGGTCATGGGGCAGTACCTTCGGTCTTCGGTCGGTCCGGGCGGGGCCCGAAAGGGCGGTCTGTCTTTCTCCAATGAACCCGCGATCCAGACGCGGCGGCACGGCTCGGCGGAGCGGCGGGCGCCAGACGATTCGCGGGCTCGGCGGTGCATCCCTGCGCCGCACGCAACAAACAGAAACATCGGCCCGACCGTGGACCTGCGTTGAATCATCCTACGCCCGCGCAAGCACCTGCGTTCGGCCACCAGACGCCGCTCCACCCCGCTGGGCCCGGTAACAGCAGCCCTCAGAGGCCTCCCGGGACGCCGCGCAGAACCGCCCACATAGCCCAAAAGGCCCGGTTTTCGCCGGCACAACCGGCCCCCGCCGACCAATCCCTACCGCTTCACAGCCCCGCCGAACCGAGCCGCTCAACACCGCCGAAAGCGCGGGTTAACCCTACGCGAGACCGCCGGCCTGCGGGCTTCAGCGGCCACCGACCCGAGGCCGGGGCCGGCCGTGCGGCCGGCGCGGCCTAGTTCATGCAAACAGCTGAACTTAATTCTGGCACCGCGGCTCAAACCCGTTAGGTTTGCTCGTGCAGCTTCCCATGCGCCCGACGCCCCCGCCCCCGCCCCGCACCACGCCACCCCCACCGCCTCACGACTCGATGCAGTTCAGCCGGCCCCTGCCTTACCACTACGTCGCCCCCGCGCCCCGCCCCTGGCTGGCGCGGGCGCTGACCCCGTGCGTGCGTTCCCGGCTGCTGAAGCGCGTGCTGAACGTGCATGAGACCCACACCCACGGCCTCGACACGCTGATCGACCTGCAGCGCCGCGGCCACGCCCTGGTGATCACCGCCAATCACCCCGGCCACGCCGACGGGTGGAGCCTCATCTGCTCGTTCATCCCCCGCGGGTTGTCCACCTACACGCTCTCGGAGTACGCGGGGCTGGTGGACAATCGGCGCTCCAACATCCTCGCGATGCGCTGGTTCGGGGCCTACTCGATCAACCCCTACGACTTCGACCCCGCGAGCTTCGACACCTCGCTGTCGATCCTCACCGGCGATGACCCGCGGCGCAGCATCCTCTTCTTCCCCGAGGGCGGGGTGTGCATGCGCAACGACACGCCCGACCCGTTCCGCCCGGGCGCCTTCCTGCTGGCCGCGCGCGCGGCGCGGCAGCTCCAGCGTCGGGGAAGCGAGCGCCGCGTGTTTGTCGCGCCGATCGGGCTGAAGTTCTCCTTTTTGCGCGACGCGCGGCCCGCCATCACCGCCGTCGTCGACGCGATGCAAGACGAGCTGGGCCTGGCCCGCGACCCCCTGGGCGGCGACCCGCCCGCCGTGCTGCGTCGGCTGGGCCTGGCCCTGGCCAACCATCACCTGGCCCAGACCGACGCCGGCGGCCAGATCGCACACCTCGACGACGTGCCCGCCACCGCGCAGCGGTTGCTGGCCCGGGCCGAGGCGGCGATGGGGCTGGATCCGGCCGAACACGCCACACCCGCCGACCGCGCCACCGCCGACCGCCGGGCCTTCTACCGCCACATCAACACCGGCGCGCCGTGGCCCGACCAGCCGTGCGTCGAGCAGCTGCTCAACCTCGCCGAGCGCCTGCTGAGCTACCAGCCCGGCTACGCCGCCGAGCACCCGACCGTCGACCGCATCGGCGACGTGGTCACCCAGCTCTACGACGACCTGCACAACCGCCCCCTGCACCTGGGCGTGCCGCGGGCCTGCGAGCTGCGCTGCGCCACGCCGGTGGACGCCGCCGACCACGCCCTGCAGCCCGGCTCCAAGAAGAAGGCCATCGCCGCCCTGGCTCAAGAAGCGCACCGGCTCACCGCCGAGCAGATCGACGCGGCCAACCGCGACAACGACCGCCCCGGGGCACAGCTTTGGAACGACGCCGCGCCGCGATGACCCGCGCCCGTCAACCCCCCACAACCCCACACAGCACCCCGCCAAAGCGCCCCACCGGCCCCACAAAAAAGCCCGCCCCAAAACGGGGCGGGCGGTCGTTGTTCTGCTCTCGCCGGCCGGGGCCGGGGCGGGATCAGCCCGCGTCGGCGGCCATCTTCGCGGCCTTGGCCTTGGCGTCGTCCAGCGTGCCGACGTACATGAAAGCACTCTCGGGCAGGTCGTCGCCCTCGCCCGCGCAGATGCGTTTGAAGCTGTCGATGGTTTCCTTCAGGCTCGTGTAGATGCCCGGGAAGCCGGTGAAGATCTCGGCCACGAAGAACGGCTGCGACAGGAAACGCTCGATCTTACGCGCGCGGCCCACGATCAGCTTGTCTTCTTCGCTCAGCTCGTCCACGCCGAGGATGGCGATGATGTCCTGCAGGCTCTTGTAGCGCTGCAGGATGGTCTGCACCTGCCGCGACACCGCGTAGTGCTCCTCGCCCAGGATCGCGGGGTCGAGGATCGTCGAGGTCGAAGCCAGCGGGTCCACCGCGGGGAAGATGCCCTTCTCGGCGATGCCGCGGGCAAGCACCACGAACGCGTCGAGGTGGCTGAACGCCGTGGCGGGCGCGGGGTCGGTCAGGTCGTCCGCCGGCACGTAGATGGCCTGGACCGACGTGATCGCGCCCTTGTCGGTGGACGTGATGCGTTCCTGCAGCTGACCCATCTCGGTCGACAGCGTGGGCTGGTAGCCCACCGCCGACGGCATGCGGCCCAGCAGGGCGGACACTTCCGAGCCGGCCTGGGTGAAGCGGAAGACGTTGTCGATGAAGACCAGCGTCTCCTTGCCCGACTCGTCGCGGAAGTCCTCGGCCATGGTCAGGCCCGACAGCGCGACGCGGAGGCGGGCGCCGGGCGGCTCGTTCATCTGGCCGAACACCATGGCGACCTTCGACAGCACGCTCTGGCTGTTGCCTTCCGAGTCGGTAAACTTGGACTCGTCCATCTCGCCCCACAGGTCGTTGCCCTCGCGGGTGCGCTCGCCCACGCCGCAGAACACGGAGTAGCCGCCGAACTCGCGGGCCACGCGGGCGATCATCTCCTGGATGATCACCGTCTTGCCCACGCCGGCCCCGCCGAACAGGCCGATCTTGCCGCCGCGGACGAAGGGGCACAGCAGGTCCACGACCTTGATACCCGTTTCCAGGATCTCGGTCTTGGGGTTGAGCGCGGTGAACGGCGGCGGGTCGCGGTGGATCGGGGCGGTGCGGCCGCCGGTATCGACCGGGCCGCGCTTGTCGATGGGTTCGCCCAGCAGGTTGAACACACGGCCCAGCACGCCCTCACCCACGGGCACGCTGACAGGTGCGCCCTGGTTCACGCACTCCATGCCCCGCATCAGGCCGTCGGTCGAGCCCAGGGCCACCGCACGCACCTGGCCGCCGCCCAGGTGCTGCTGCACCTCGCCGACCAGGTTGATGTCCAGCCCGTTGTGGCTGCCGGTGACCTTCACCGCGTTGTAGATCGCCGGCAGGTCCGACTCGGGGAACTGGGCGTCGAAGGTCGATCCGATGACCTGGGAGATGGTGCCGGTAGATGCCATGGTGTGGTTTTTCAGGGGTTTAAAAATAATCGGCCCGGGTGCGGGCCGCCGCATCGACACGACACGGAGCCGCACTATAAAGACCCGCGGCCGGGCGGCAACCCCGATATATCGCAGTGCGATACATTGCTTCGATGCCCGACGGACTCGACGACGCCAGCCGCCGCGCCATGTTCCGCGGGAGTCTGGAACTGATGGTGCTGTCGGTACTCGCCGGCGGTCCGCAGCATGGCTACGGCATCGGCCGGCAGCTGCAGCAGGCCACCGGCCAGACCGCGGGGCCCGGGGTGCTGTACCCGCTGCTGCACCGGATGGCCGCCGACGGGCTGATCGACGACGACCCGCAGACGGTCCGGGGGCGCGAGCGGCGGACCTGGACGCTGACCGACCCGGGACGCCGGGCGCTGCGGGCCCGCGCGGCCGAGTGGCAGGCGCAGGTCGCGCGGATGCAGGGCCTCGTGCTGCCGTCGCTGCGGCAGGTGACACGGCACCGGCCGGGCTGAGCCGGGCATTCTCTAGACTCTGCCCCATGCCCGATCCGATCGACGTTTACCTGCTGTGGGGACAGTCCAACACCACCGGCCACGGCGTCGCGGCCGAGGTACCTGCGGCGCTGGCGGCCCCGCACCCGTCGGTGCTGATTTTTCACGCGCCGCTGGACGACGCCGACGGCGAGCGCAGCCTGCGGCCCGCGTCGCGCACCTGGGCCCCGCTGGCCCCCGGGTTCGGTCGCCAGGCCGGCGGCTTCGGCCCCGAGCTGTCGCTGGGCCCGGCCCTCGCCGCCGCGTCCACCGCGTCGGACGTGCCCGTGGCCCTGATCAAGTGCGAAGAACCGGGCACCGGGTTGTTCGACCGCTGGCGGCCCGACGATCACGGCGACGCGCACACCCTGACGAACCGGGCGCTCGAAAACGCGGCCCAGGCCATCGAGCAGCTGCTGGAAGAGGGCCACAACCCGCGCATCGCCGGGCTGGTGTGGTACCAGGGCGAGAGCGACGCGACCGACGCGAACCACGAGCCCGAGCGCTACGGCCCGCTGCTGCGCACGCTGACCGAGCGCATCCGCGAAGAGCTCAACGACGGACGCGGCTTCCGCAAGGTCTACGTCCGCGTGAACCCCGCCGACCCGGGCGCGAAGCACCTGGGCTTCATCCGCCAGCAGATCGAGGCCGCCGCGGACGCGGACCCGATGGCGGCGTGGATCGACGCGGACGACCTGACGCTGATTGATGAGTGGCACGTGGACGGGGCGGGGTTGATCGCGGTGGGCGAGCGCGCCGCGGCGGCGCTGGTCGGTTTGAACAAGCCCGCCGGCGCCGCACGGGAGGGCGAACCTTCCGGTGAGCCAGCGTCGCAAGGGACGCCGGCTCACCAGAAGGTTCGCCCTCCCGAAGAACCCCGGCCCGCGACCCCGAACGAGAGCGTCAGCGCTGCCCGCGGCCCGTCGGCGCAGCCGACTGCGTCCGGGACGGTCCCGTCGCCGGCCGCCGGGGACAGGGGGGACATCAAGCCCGCCCCCGGACGCCCCCGCGGCCCCCGCATCATCGCGCTCATGAACCAGAAAGGCGGCGTAGGCAAGACCACCACCACCGTGAACGTGGGCGCCGCGCTCGCCAACCTCGGCTGCGGCGTGCTGGCCGTCGACCTGGACCCGCAGGCCCACCTCACCCTGTCGCTGGGCCTCGAGCCCTCGGAGCTGGACAAGAGCCTGTACGACCTGTTCACCGACCCCGAGACCACCGCGATGGAGGTCGTACGCCAGGTCCCGCCCGACTCACGCAACCTCGCGGTGCTGCCGGCCGAGACCAACCTTGCGGGCATCGAGAGCGAGCTGAGCGAGATGGTCGCCACCGGCCTGGCTCAGACGCTGCTCCGCAACAAGACCGCGGACCTGTGTCAGCAGTTCGACTACGTGCTGCTGGACTGCCCGCCGAGCCTGGGGCTGCTGACCATCAACGCGCTGACGATGGCCAACGAGATCATCGTGCCGATGCAGGCGCACTTTCTCGCGCTGCAGGGGATGACCAAGCTGTTCGAGACCATCGGCATGGTCCGCGGCGGCATCAACCCGAAGCTGACCGTGTCGGGCGTGGTGCTGTGCATGCACGAAGCCAACACCATCCTGGCCAACGACGTGATCGGCGAGGTGGAGGGCTTTTTCGCCGCCGCCCGCGGCACCGACCAGCCCTGGGCAGACGCGCAGGTCTTCCAGCCGCCGGTGCGACGCAATATCAAACTGGCCGAGGCGCCCAGCTTTGGCCAATCGGTGATCGCGTATGCGCCTGAATCCAATGGGGCCAAGGACTATCTCGCGGTGGCGAAGGCCATCGCGGGGCGGGGCTGAGCCGTGGCCGCGGTGTCCGACGGGCGCGACGCACGCCGATCGCATCCGATCGGCAGCCGATAATCAGGCGGGCCTCGGCGAGCCACGGCGGATACGCACACCCGGTGGAGGCCGAGCCCGCGATGTCGTCGGCAGATCACCGGTTTCGCGCTCATGTCACGGCCGCAGCCGCCCGATCAGACCGGCAACGACCGCCCGCCGGTGCCGGGGTCCCCGACGGACCCGACAGCCCTTCCGCCGTGGTTTTTCGGTCGTGTCCTGGAGAGGAAGAAAAACCAATGAGCCGTATCAACACCAACGTGAACTCGCTGCTTGGCCAGCGCGTGCTGGGCCAGCAGAACCGCGCCCTGAACACCTCGCTCGAACGCCTGTCGACCGGCCTGCGGATCAACCGCGGGGCCGACGACCCCGCGGGCCTGATCGCCAGCGAGAACCTGCGCAGCCAGCAGGCATCGATCGAAGCCGCCATCGGCAACGCCGAGCGCGCCGAGCAGGTCGTCAACGTCGCCGAGGGCGGTCTGCAGGAAATCAACAACCTGCTGCTCGAAGTGCAGAGCCTCGTCGGTCAGTCGGCCAACTCCGCAGGGCTCAGCGTCCAGGAGAAAGAAGCCAATCAGCTCCAGATCGACTCGATCCTGCAGACCATCGACCGCATCTCCGAGACCACCAGCTTCCAGGGCACCAAGCTGCTCAACGGCAACTACGAGTTCAACGTCGAGGCCCAGGCCGACACCGTCAGCGACATCACCGTCAACGCCGCCAAGATCTCCAAGGGCGGCGAACGCGATTTGAGCGTCGTGGTCACCCAGTCGGCCCAGAACGCCGGCCTGTTTCTCTCGACGGGAGGCACCACCATCGGCGCCACCGACGCGGGCGAGACCTTCACCTTGAGCGTGGCGGGCACCAACGGCAGCCGCGAGTTCAGCTTCGCCTCGGGCACGTCGTTCACCGACATTGCCTCGACCATCAACACCTTCACCGACATCACCGGCGTCACCGCGTCGGCCTCGGGCAACGGCGTGGGGATCTACTCCAAAGATCTCGGCGAGTCGAACTTCGTCTCGGTCGACATCAAGAACGACGCCGGCGTGACCGGCTCGGTCAACCTGCTGAGCAGCGGGAACACGGCCAACGCCGTCGCCGAGGGCGCCACCGCCTTCTCGGCCGCCCGCAACCCCATCCGCGACGACGGGCAAGACGTGCAGGCAACCATCAACGGCGTCAAGGCCTCGACCCGCGGGGCCACCGCCTCGATCGCCAGCGACTTCCTGGACGTCTCGATCGACCTGACCACCGCCGGCGCACAGGCCCTCGGCTCGATCAGCGCCGGCAAGATCACCGGCGGCGGGGCCAGCTTCAACCTCGGGCCCAACGTGGACATCGGCAACCAGGTGTCACTGGGCATCAGCTCGGTCGCCAGCCGCAACCTGGGCAACAACACCAGCGGCTTCCTCAGCGATCTGGCCTCGGGCGCCGGCAAGAACGTCATCGACGGCGACCTGACCGAAGCCCAGAGGGTCGTGAACGACGCGATCGGTCAGATCAGCAAGCAGCGTGGCCGCCTGGGTGCGTTCACCAAAAACACCGTCGGCTCGACCATCCGGTCGCTTGGCGTGGCCCTGGAGAACACCTCGGCCGCCGAGTCGGCGATCCGCGACACGGACTTCGCCAGAGAAACCGCCGAGCTCACCCGCTCGCAGATCCTGGTGCAGGCCGCGACCAACTCGCTGGCCATTGCGAACAGCAACCCGCAGAACGCCCTGAGCCTCCTGCGGTAAGCGGGACGTCCGGCACATCTCATCTACACGTCAGGCCCCGCCGGAAGACCGGCGGGGCCTGTCGCGTAGATGAGGGTGACGACACACCCGCTCGGGGGTGGGTCGGCGGCGGTCGGCGGAAACGCCCGGGTTGCGGGGGGAGCGGCGGGCGGCCCCGCCGCTCCCCCCGCAACCCGGGCGTCACAGCACAACCGCAGCGCCAAAAGGCTGCTTCGAAAGTAGCAGGCACACTCCGTGTGCCGTCTGCGGCTTCACCCTCGGCGAACACCATCACAAAGGTGCGCTCGCGGTCGTGGCCCCGAAAATCCGGAATGAAGACATCCACCTTCGCCATGGTGGCCAGGTGGATCCTATTGAACGCCCCGCGGCGGAGGATGGCGTCGTCCGGAGGATTCCGTGCACCGAACTGGCCACGGAGCCTTCAACGAGCACCTTGACGTCGAGGGCCGCAAATGCTTCGATCGCGATGCGGGCGGCCTCAATGGGGTCGATGGGATCGGGCTCCGGGCTCAAATCGTAACCCCGAGCCGGTGGGCGACCCCTTGGGCGAGGTCTTTGCCGTGGTGAATCCGAACAAAGTCAACGTCGAGCCGCGATCGGTCCCAGTCGGGTTGGGCCGTCGCAGGCGCACGCCTGGCGTGAGCGGACACGGTCCGGGTCAGGGAGCTGACCACGGCGAGCTTCCGCCCCGGCGGGGCGTCGCGCATCATCTCACACCACACGCGCATCGTCTCGGGGTCGGTGTCTTCGTACTTGCCCGCAGTTTACGGCCGCCCGGTCGCGATCCACTAAACTCGCCGATTCCCCCACCCGTTTGCCCCCGAACCCCACCCCGCGAAACAGAGCATCACCATGTCCCTCAACCTCGCCTCCATCCCCGGTGACGGCATCGGCCCCGAAGTGGTCGACCAGTCCTTTCTCGTGCTTGACGCGGCCGCCGGCAAGACCGGCCTCAAGTTCGAGAAGACCCACTTTCCGTTCTCGGCGGCGCACTACATCGACACCGGCAAGGTGCTCGACGACAACGACATCGCCGCCCTGCGCAAGTTCGACGCCATCATGCTCGGCGCCGTGGGGGGCCAGCCCAACGACCCGCGGCTCGCGGGCGGGGTCATCGAGAAGGGCATTCTGCTGAAGCTGCGCTTCGACCTGGACCAGTACATCAACCTGCGGCCGGTGAAGCTGTACCCGGGCATCGACACGCCGCTCAAGCACAAGACGTCCAAAGAGATCGACTTCGTCTGCGTGCGCGAGAACACCGAAGACCTTTACTGCGGCCTGGGCGGCATCATGCGTAAGGGCACGCCCCACGAGGTGGCGAACCAGACCATGGTCGCCACCCGCCACGGGGTCGAGCGCTGCGTGCGCTACGCCTTCGAGACCGCCCGGGCCCGCAAGGCCGCGGGCCACCGCGGACACCTGACGCTGGTGCACAAGACCAACGTGCTGAACTTCGCGGGCGAGACCTGGCTGCGCTGCTTTGACGAGGTGAAGGCCGAGTACGCGGACATCGAGACGGGGTACCACCACGTCGACGCCTGCTGCATGTTCATGGTCGCCAAGCCCGAGGTCTACGACGTGGTCGTGGTGCCCAACATGTTTGGCGACATCATCACCGATCTTGGCGCGGCCATCGCCGGGGGCATGGGCATCGCCAGCAGCGGCAACCTGAACCCCGACGGCACCGCGCCCTCGATGTTCGAACCGGTCCACGGCAGTGCTCCCGACATCGCCGGCCAGAACAAGGCCAACCCCATTGCCGCGATCGACTCGATGGGTCTTCTGTGCCGCGAGGTGGGGCGGATCAAGGGCGACAAGGCGGCGGTGAAGGCCGGGGAACTGATCGGCGCCGCGGTGCAGAAGGTCACGCCCGAGTTCGCAGGCAAGAGCCTGGACCGCTCGGGCTTCGGCTGTGACGCCATCGGGCAGATGGTGGTCGCGGCGCTTTGATCACCGGCACCAGGTGCCTCGCACAGGGTGGGTCAAGGCTTTGCGGACCCACCGTTGACCGACTCCGCGGGGCCTCTGGCGTCGGGTCGCCAGCAACACCATCCCGCGGCACGGTGGGTCCGGCGGCCCTTGACCCACCCTACGAATACCGACAAAGCTGCTCACTGCGGTGCGCCCTTTTCGAAGCCGGCGCGTGCCAGCTGCTTCGCCACCGCCTGCGTCACCGCGTCGCCCAGGGTGGCGGCGCCCGAGTCCTCGGCGAGCCGCTGACGCTCCGCGGCGACGTACGCGTCGCGTTGGTCGCTGAGCGCCTGAATCTCGGTCCGCAGCGCCGCCCGCTCCCGGGCTTTCTCTTCGACAAACGCGGCCCGCTCGTCGGCGGTCATCTGGGCCATGCCCTCGGGCAGGTCGGCGTCGGACACCCGGCTCAGCACCTCGGCGTCCGCGGCGACGCTGTCCACCAGGTCGCGTCCCACGTTCCCGTAGCCCGCCGACGACTTGGCCGCGGCGCGCTCGACAAGCGTCGACGAGCCCAGCCCCGCGGCGTTGCGGTCCTGCGCTTCCTGGTTCGCTCCGTAGCCCCCGCCGCCCTTGCCGTACCACAGGTAGGTCGCGTTCAGCTCGGTGTTAAGTTCGATGATGAGCTTGTCGTGCGGCGAGGGGATGTCGACGACCACCCGGTCCTGATCGATGTTGAGCGACTCGCCCTCGGCCAGCCGGGCCCCCAGGTTCCACTCGCCCGACACCCCGGTGTCGTACGCGCCGCAGTGCACGGTGTTGACCACCACGCCGTGCTCGATGGCCCGCTTGCAGGCCGACCGGTAGTCCACGCCGCCCTGGTTGAACGGCTCGTTGCCGGCGATAAAGATCGTCTTGTAGCCGCCCGGCTCGTCGGACCAGTCCAGGCGGGTGACCGCCTCGTCGATCACCTGCCCGCAGTACTCGTCGCCGCCGCGGGTGGTCAGCGCGAACAGCGCCTCGGACATCACATCCAGGTCGTCGGTCAGGGGCACGACCTGCCGCAGGTAGCCCTCGGTGGCCGGAAGGCCGGAGTTGCCGTATTCAAAGAGCGCCACCCGCAGCAGGGGCGTCTGCCCCGCCTTCTTCGCGTCCGCAAACTGGCCGACGATTGTCCACAGCTGCCGGCGGGCCTGATCGATCAGCCCGTCCATCGAGTTGCTGGTGTCCAGCAGGATCGCCAGGTCCACCGAAGGCCGCGCGCCGGCGAAGGGGGACGCGGTCGGGGCAGGGGAGGAAGCGGGAGATGACGCGGCGGGCCCGCGGTCGACCGTGATCGTCACCTTGTCACCCGCCGACGCGGGCAGGGACGCAAGGAGACAGGCGGTAAGCAGCGGACGGGCAAACACGGTGCGGGGCGAAAGGGGCATGGCGGTCTCCGGGGGGGAAGCGGGGGGGCGAACCACTAGATAGGACGCCTTGGGACGTCCTGAGGTTCCCACGGGCCGCCGTTTCTTTTGTCACCGCAATGCAGCAGCTGCGGGGATTCGCCGGTCGCCGTGGGGCAGAAGTCGGACCCGCGACCTTGAACACACCGCGAACCTGAAGCGGGTAAGGCTCACCGCCCGCTTGCGTCCGTCATTCGGCATTCGGCATCGGGTCTTCTTCAGTTCCCCCGCCCTGGCCCTGCACCGTTACCACCAGCCGCCGCGTGTGCGGCGCCTCCCGGTGCTCCCACAAATAGATGCCCTGCCAGGTGCCCAGGGCCAGCCGGCCGCCGGTCACCGGCACGGTCTCGCTCGTGCGGGTCAACGACATGCGGATGTGGCTGGGGCTGTCGTCGGGGCCCTCGGCGGTGTGCAGGTAGTACGGCTCGTCTTCGGGCACCAGCCGGTCCATGAAGGCTTCGAGGTCGCGCCGGGCCGAGGGGTCGGCGTTCTCCATGATCACCAGCGAGCAGCTGGTGTGCTGCAGAAACACGTGGGCCAGCCCGGTGTCTACCCCCGAGGCCGACACGACCCGGTCCACGGCGCGCGTGATCTCAAACGTACCCTTGCCCCGCGTGTTCACCGCCAGCTCGGCTTGGTGCGTGGTCACGCCGCGGATCCAGACGGCGCTCGGGACTTCTGCGTCACCGCGCCGGCGTCGGGTTCGACGCGCACCCGGCCGTCGGGCTGGCCCGAGCGCACGCGCACGAACGAATACCGCGGCAGCTCGGGCCCTGCCGAGACGGCGCTGAGCAGCACCGAGCGGCCCCCCGCGTGCACCCGCACCCGGCCCACCCCTGCGCCGCGACCCGGAACCGCCTGGTAGACCTGGGCCCGCCGGCCCACCGCGTGGCACAGGTCGAACCCAGGCCGCCGCGACTCGCTGAACAGCAGCTCCGCCACCAGCAACGCAACGAGCGCGGCGAGCAGGCCGGCCGACGCCGCGGCGTAGACCGTGACCTCACGCGGCAAATCAACCACGACCGAGAGAATCAGCGCGGTGAGGCCCGCCGCGAGGCCCAACGCCGACAGCGTCCAGAGCCAGACCGAGACCGGGCGGCGGCGGGCCCACCACGCCGCCACGGCCAGCACGAGGCCCACCACCACGCTACCGATGGCGGGCCAGGCGACATGGGGGTCGAAGACCGGTGACGTCGCCAGTATTGACACAACCGGTATTGACACAAGAAGGGGCAGTTCGGGCACACCGCGAGTTTAGCAGTCTGTTGAAATACCCCGCGTCAGCTGGGGGCGAACGACAACCCGCGTGGTCGTGCTAAGCCGAAGTGCCGCCCGGTCCGTAGCGGCGGCCCGCCCACAGGTTGCCGCCGCGGTGGTAGCGCCAGGCGCTGGCGGCGATGATCGCGGTGTAGGCCGCGCCCCCGGGGACCATGGTCCAGGCATAGCGGGCGGGCAGGTGCATCAGCTTGCGGCTGCTATTGAGAGCCCGCGCCTGCCACCCCACGGCGGCCAGCGCCGCGACGAGCGTGACCGCGGGCATCCAGCCCGGGGCGGCGATCAGCCAGGCGACGGCCAGCCACGCGTACACCGGCGGCAGGATGTTCAGCAGCCACACGGCGGCGATCACGCCCGCGGCGTTCCACCAGCGGTGGTTCAGGCCGGCGTAGGCGTTCTTGGTCAGGCCCTCCCACATGTCGGACCATCCGTCGTACATTCGGCACTCCTGCAGGTCGCCGGCGATGGCCACGCGGTGCCGCGCGCCCGCGGCCTTCAGCGTCATGCCCAGCTTCAGGTCCTCGACCATCTCGCCCTTCACGGCTTCGTGGCCGCCGATCGCGTCGTAGTGGCTGCGTCGCACCAGGATGAACGCGCCGCCGGTCAACGCCCAGGGCGTGTCGGGGTCCATCGCCTTCTCGAAGGGCAGCATGCAGCCCAGGGCCAGCACCAGCTGCAGCTGCACCACCGCCTCGGCCGCGGAGCCGAAGCGCAGGGTGGGGGTGACGCCCAGCAGGTCCGCGTCGTGCTCCAGCGCGTAGGCCACGGCCGAGCGCAGCAGCCGCGGATCCCACAGGATGTCGGCGTCGGTGAAGCAGAGCCACTCGGGTGCGTCCGCGTCGATGTCTGCCCCGGACTCCGCGGACCCGGACAGCGCGGCCACCCCGCGGCTGACCGCCCAGCACTTGCCCATCCACCCCGCCGGCGGGTCGTCTTCATTGCGGACGACGGCGAGGTGCGCAAAACGCTCGCGCATCGCGGCCGTGATCGCGGGGGTGGCGTCGGTGCTTGCGTCGTCCACAAACACCACGCGGTAGCAGCCCGCGGCGTAGTCCTGCCCGCACAGCCGCGGCAGCACGTCGGGCAGGTGGGCGGCCTCGTTGCGGCCCGGGGCCACGATGGCGACCGTGGGCCACGCTCTTCCGCGGTCCACACCGGGCGGATTGCTCGGCGCGTCGGGGTCCAGCCGGTAGTCCAACGAACGACCCCGCCCCCCGGCGTGGTTGACGCAGGCCCACACCGCCGCCGAAAGCAGCGAAAGCACCAAGATCACGGTTCCAAAAACACTCATCACGCCCCACGCTACAGCGCGCCGCCGCGGAAGCACCCGATCCGGGCGCGGCGGCCCCCGGCCCAATCCCCCCGGGCCGGGGCGCCGCGCCCGTGGGCGCTGCTCTCCCCCCACCCCCACCAACCCCGCCCGCTCTTCCAACTGCCGGGCCACGCCAAGGGGGCCCCCTGATCGATCGGCTCCGCCCTGCGCTCGGCAAAGAACGGAGGGCGGCTTTCTCTACTCCGCACCTGCGGCGGACGGGGTTTCAACGAGGGGTTCAGGGACGCACCAGGATCCACCGCGCGGGGCGGGTTTCACCGATGCCGAACCGACGGGCCGCCACCGAAGCGGCCTTCCGTCAGGCCCCGAGCAACCGAGACCACCGAAACGGGTCCCAGCCAAGCCGGGGTGCGCGATAACGCGCGGTGACATGAGCCAACGACCGCACGGGGAAAAAGACAGAGGGGGGAAGAATCAAAGAGGCCGAAACGACGGGCTTTGATTCCGAGGTCAAACGCGTCGCGGACGAAGAAAACAGCCCAAAACGCTTCGTTCTAGAGTAGCGGTCATGGCCCGATCGTCAAGAACTTTCTCGGTGGGCGCCGGGGCGCGGGGTTGGCACCGGGCCCGGGGCGGGGCGGCGGCCGTTCTGCTCGTGTCGGCGGCGATGGGGTTTGCCGCCGACGCCGAGAGCACCCCCGCGGTTGCCGACGACCCCCCCGAACCCCAACTCGCGGCTGCGTCCAGCCTGGCGGGCGTGTTGCAGCCCTGGGCGGCGACGGGCGGGGTGCGGTTGCACCTGGCCGCCACCGGCGTGCTCGTCGGGCAGCTGGTCGCCGGGGCACCGGGCGATGCGGTGGTGCTGGCCGACCGGGCGTGGCTGAAACCGCTGCTCGACGCGGGCTGGTGCGCGCCCGGCGACGCGGTCGTGGTGGCCGGCAACACGCTGGTGCTGGCGGGCCGCGGGCCGGCGCCCGCGAACGGAGACGGCACCGACCCCGGCCTGCGAAACCATCTGGCGGCGCTGGGACCGACCCCGCGCCTGGCCATCGGCGACCCGGACCTGGTGCCCGCGGGACGCTACGCGCAGCAGGCGCTCGATCGGCTGGGCCTGTGGGAAGAGTGGTCCCCGCGGCTGCTCCGCGCCGCCGACGCGGCCACCGCCGTGGCATGGGTCCGGGCGGGCGCCGCGGACGCGGCCTTGGTCTACGCCACCGACGCGGCTCCGGGCCGCGGGCTCACGGTCTGGCACCGCGTGGCCCCCGGCACCCACGACCCCGTGACCTACCTCGCGGTGCCCGCGCGCGGCAACGCCCGGGGCGCCGAACTTGTCGCCGTGCTGCGGGACGACGACACCGCCGCGGCCTTCGCGGCCGCGGGATTCGCGCCGGCCCCGGCGGTCCGCGACGACGACGCGTCGTTCGCCCCGACCCACGCCGCGATGGAGAACCCCGCCGGCGTTGGCCGCGCCGTCGTGCTCTCGCTGGCCTGCGCCGCGGCCGCCACCGCGCTCTGCTTCCTGCCGGCGGTGGGGCTGGCCGCAACGCTCACCCGCCGCGACCGGGCTCACCCGGGCCGCCCGCGGTCGGCGCCGCGCCGCGTCCTGCGCGCCGCCGTCGAAGCCGCCGTGCTGCTGCCGGTGGTCGTGCCCCCCGTGGTGTGCGGCTGGGCGGTGCTGCGGCTGCTGGGCCCGCAGACCCTGGGGTCGTGGAGCCCGGTCTTCACGTGGCGCGGCGCCGCCCTCGCGCAGGCCCTGGTGGCGTTGCCGTTCTGGGTCATCGCGCTGCGGGCCGGGCTGCAGCAGATCGACCCCGCCGTGCTGGACGCCGCCCGCTGCGACGGCGCCACCCGCCGCGGCGTGCTGTGGCACGTCGCGCTGCCCCTGGCCGCGCCGGCGCTGGTGGCCGGCGGGCTGCTGGCCTTCGCCCGCGCGCTGGGCGAGTTCGGGGCCACCATGGTGGTCGCGGGCAACATCGCCGGGCAGACCCGCACCGTGCCGCTGGCGCTCTACACGTCGCTGCAGACCCCCGGCGCCGGCGGTCAGACCGCCGCGCTCGTCACGCTCGCCGTCGCGCTGGGGTGCGCGGCGGCGGGGGCGGCGGCCCTGCTGCGCGGGCGACCGTGAGCTCGGGATGAAGCCGGGGCCGGCGCGACAGGGGACCGCGGCTCACCCGCAGATTCGCCCCCCGTGAACCGGGCGGGACCCCCTTGGTACGGGCCGGTTCACTCGAACAGTTTGCGCTGGTCGGCACTGGGCGGCTCGGGTGTCTCGCCCTTGACCTCCAGCATCTCTTCGAGCAGATCGTCGATGTTGGCGATCTTCATGTACACACTCGCGAAGCGCACGTAGGCCACGTGGTCCAGCCGCTTGAGCTTGTCCACGCACAGCCGGCCGATGTCGGTGCTCTCGACTTCCTTCACGCCGCGCTTGAACAGCTCGCCCTCGATCGCCTCGACGATCTGCTCCAGCTGGGCCTCGGTCACCGGCCGCTTGTAGGTCGCCTTCACCAGACCGCCCATCAACTTCTCTCGGCTGAAGGGCACCCGGCCGCCGCCGCGTTTCAGCACGCTCACCCGCGCGTGCGTCTCCACGTGCTCGTAGGTGGTGAAGCGTTTGACGCAGCGCTTGCACTCGCGGCGCCGGCGGATCGATCCCCCGCCCTCGACCTCGCGTGAGTCGATCACCTTGTCGTCGTTGACTTGGCAGTAGGGGCAGCGCATTGCGAAAATGAAGAGTGGAGTTATCTGAGAACGGCCAACCGCCGAATGCGAAAAGTTAAAATCGGACGCCCGATCTCACGCATTCAGGGTATCTGAATCCGCTCTGGCGGCCGGTTCTGCTAGCTTCCTCTCCATGCGCATTGCTTACCTCGGAGACCTGGTCGGAACCCCCGGGCGGCAGGCGCTCACCCAACAGATTCCGCATCTGCGCGAGACTCACGGCGCCGACCTGGTCATCGCCAACAGCGAAAACGTCGCCAACGGATCGGGCATCACCCCCGAGCAGTACAAAAAGCTGCGGGCCGCGGGAGTGGACGGGCTCACCCTGGGCGACCACGCCTTTCGCAAGCAGCAGATCCGCGCCACCCTCAACGAGGCCGACCGGATGATCCGGCCGATCAACCTGCCCCCGCAGGCGTGGGGCAGGGGGGCGATGATCCTCCCCGGCGGGGGCGAGCGGCCCGACGTCTACGTCGCTGTCGTGCTCGGCCGGCTGTTCATGAACACCCTTCAAGGCAGCGACCCCTTCGTCGCGCTCGACCGCTGGCTGAAAACGGTCCCCGACGACGCCGTGGTCCTGGTCGAGTTGCACGCCGAAGCCACCAGCGAGAAGTGCGCCCTGGGCTGGTTCCTCAACGGCCGCGTGGCCGCCGCGGTGGGCAGCCACACCCACGTGCCCACCGCCGACGCGCGGGTGCTGCCCGCGCCCGGCAGCGAACTGAGCCTCTACCGCCACGACGGGCCCACCCGCCCGGGCACCGCCTACGTGACCGACCTGGGCATGACCGGCGCGCGTGACAGCGTGCTGGGTCGCCGGGTCGACCGGGTTGTGCACCACATGAGCACCGGCCTGCCCGCCGCCTTCGACGTGGCCGAGGGCCGGCCCGAGGTCCACGGCGTGCTCATCGACATCGACGACGCCACCCGCCGCGCCACCGCGGTCGAGCGGGTGTGCCTGAGCGCCGACGTGTCGCGGCCGCCGTTCACGCAGGGCTGATCCGCGGCCGACCTCCGCTCACGGATATTGCCGACGATCGCCGCGTTGCGCTTCCCACGGATGCCGAACGAACTCAACGAGGCGCAGATGCCGACCGTGCCGCAGGAGCCCGCGATCGTGCCCCAGCCACGGCCCAAGGTCGTCGCGGGAGCCGCTCTGGATCGCTGCTGCCCTGAAGCCTTGGTCCGGCGGCGGAGGCCTGACCACGCCACCTTCGCCACCGCGGGATTAGCCGTACGCTGCCGCCCGCGAGGTGAAATCAACTTCATCTCGACGTGTTTTCGCGGCCGCCGTCTCATGACGCGGGGTTGACGGTCTCTTGGTCTTTCGACTCTCTCGGGACCACCGCCGCAAGAACCTGGACCCAGCTGTTGCAGCACGCCTGTGTCCGGATCGCTCGGCGTTGCCGGGGTCTGAACGCCCGGTCGGCGGCGTTTAAGCCGTCGGAGCCCGGTCGCCTGATGACCGCGACGCCGTCCGACCACGCGGTGTATGCGGGCGGAGTCGTCGTGGTCGAACACCGGGCTGAGGTCCGCAGCGGCCGATTGGCACCTTCGGCGAACTCCGGATTAAAGACGACTACCTGCAGACGGCGGAAAGAACGTTGCGGCTCGGGCCTGGCAATCCCGACCCCGCAGAGCCTTGCGGGATCCTTTCCATCACGCAGGACGCGAGCCTCGCCGGAACCGTTGCGGTCGTGTCGCGTTCTGGGGCTCAATCCGACGCCGGCGGCCGCTATCTAATCATTTCGTCCGCCACCCGAAGCGGCGAGTTCGGTGTCGTCACGGCGCCTCCCGAAGCCGGGGTCCAGTTGGGGCCAAGGCACCTTGAGACCGGTTCCGAACTGGACACGCAACCGTTAAATCGCATTCTTAGATTGGTCTGAATGATCGCCGACAACCGCTTCAATGCGGCCGCGCCTGGATCATGTGGTCTGAATAGTTGTCCACCGGTTTGCGGCAGACAGGTGGACGCCGTGCCCCGCCGCGTTAGACTTGGCGCCCCGGTCTGAACGGGGCCCCGCGCGTGGCCTCTTCTTATTAGAAGCGAAAGCTCAATCATGTCCACCCCCGCCCGCTACACCCTCACTCTCCGCTGCCCCGACCGCGTGGGCATCGTCGCCGCCGTCACCGGCTTCACCGCCGGATTCAACGGCTGGATCGTCGAGGCCGCCCAGCACGCCGACGCCCAGAGCGGCCTGTTTTTCCTGCGCCAGGAGATCCGCGCCGAGTCGGTGCCCTTCGGCGTCGACGAGCTGCGGCAGCGCTTCGAGAAGGAAGTCGCCACGCCCTTTGGCATGACCTGGCAGATCCGCGACCCCGAGGCGCCTCACCGCGTGGTCGTCATGTGCAGCAAGCAGGACCACTGCATCACCGACCTGCTGCACCGCTGGAAAACCCACGACCTGAAGTTCGACCTGCGCTGCGTGATCTCAAACCACGACGACATGCGCGGCATCACCGAGTGGTACGGCGTGCCCTACCACCACGTGCCGGTCGACAAGCACAACAAGCAGCCCGCCTTCGACCGCGTCTCGAAGATCTGCGCCGATGAAGACGCCGAGACCGTCGTGCTCGCCCGCTACATGCAGATCATGCCGCCCGAGCTGTGCGCAAAGTACGACGGCAAGATGATCAACATCCACCACAGCTTCCTGCCCGCCTTCATCGGCGCCAAGCCCTACCACCAGGCTCACGAGCGCGGCGTGAAGCTCATCGGCGCCACCTGCCACTACGTCACCGCCGAGCTGGACGCGGGGCCGATCATCGAGCAGGACGTCTGCCGCGTGGGCCACAGCCAGGACCCCGACGAGCTGGTCCGCCGCGGACGCGACGTGGAGCGCAACGTGCTGAGTCAGGGGCTGCGGTATCACCTGGAAGACCGCGTGATGCGGTACGGCAACAAGACCGTCGTCTTCGCGTGAGCGGTCGCGGGTGGTGTGCGTCGTTCGAGTCGGTTAACCAGCAGAGCGCTTCCAGCGAGGTGTTAGGTGTTAGGTCCTAGGGGTTAGGAAGAGCGCTCACGCGGATACCGGGCCGCGGGCGGCGGCCTTGCTTGCGTCTTCCTAGGACCTAACACCTGACACCTTCTCCGCGCCTCTCTCGACGGGGCCTACCCGCTACAATCCGCGCCATGGCAGACCCAAACAACTTCGATCTCATCGTCATCGGCGGCGGCCCCGCCGGCTACGTCGCCGCCATCCGTGCCGCCCAGCTGGGGCTCCGCGTGGCCTGCGTCGAGCGCGACAAGCTCGGGGGCGTGTGCCTGAACTGGGGCTGCATCCCCACCAAGGCCCTCATCGCCGGCGCCGAGCTCTACCACCAGATCAAACACGAAGCCAACGACTTCGGCATCACCGTGGGCGACGTCACGCACGACTGGTCCAAGGTCATCGGCCGCTCGCGGACCGTGTCGGGCAACCTGAACAAGGGCGTGGGCTTCCTCTTCAAGAAGAACAAGATCACGCACTTTGACGGTCACGCCTTTATCCCCAAAGCGGGGACCGTCGAGGTCTACGACCCCAAAGACGTCACCACGAAGCCCACCGACGCCCGGGACGCGCCCGGCGACGTGTCCTTGGCCGGCAAGCCCAAGCAGACCCTCACCGGCAAGAACATCCTCATCGCCACCGGCGCCGTGCCCCGGCCGCTGCCCGGCACGCCCTTCGACGGCGACAAGGTCATCGCCGCCAAAGACGCCATGACCCTGCCCGAGCAGCCCAAAAAACTGCTCGTCGTCGGCTCGGGCGCCATCGGCATGGAGTTCGCCTACTTCTACAACGCCTTCGGCACCGAAGTGACCGTGATTGAGATGCTCGACCGCGTGCTGCCCATCGAGGACCACGACGTCAGCAAGCAGGTCGAGAAGTCGTTCAAGGCGCAGGGCATCAACATCCGCACCGGGCACGTCACGAAGTCGATCGAGGTGACCGGAAGCGGCATCAAGGCCACGGTGAGCAAGGCGGACGACAGCGGCAAGCCCGAAACGATCGAGGCCGACAAGGTCCTGGTCGCCATCGGCGTGCGGGGCCGCTTCGACGGGCTGTTCAAGAACGACCTGGGGGTTGAACTTTTCAAAGATCACGTCAAGGTCGATTACCACGCCGAGAACGCCACCTACGCCACGTCGGTCCCCGGCATCTACGCATGTGGGGACGTGATCGGCCCGCCCTGGCTGGCCCACGTGTCCAGCGAAGAAGCCATCGTCTGCGTCGAACGCATCGCCGGCCACACCGCGCCCGACGTGGACTACGACAGCGTGCCGGGCTGCACCTACTGCAACCCCCAGGTGGCCAGCATCGGGCTCACCGAAGCCAAGTGCAAAGAGCAGAAGCTGGACTACAAGGTCGGCACCTTCCCCTTCCAGGCGAGCGGCAAGGCCCAGGCGATGGGCGACACCGGCGGCTTCGTCAAGATGATCACCGGAAAAAAACACGGCGAAATCCTCGGCTGCCACATGGTGGGTCACGGCGTCACCGAACTCATCGCCGAGATGGGCCTGGCGCGGAGGCTTGAAGCCACCGCCGACGAGGTCATCAACACCATGCACGCCCACCCGACGCTCAGCGAGGCCGTGCACGAGGCGGCGCTGGGTACCGATGGGCGGATGATCCACTTCTAACCGCCGCTTCGCGGGGCGGCCTCCTCGTGGGGTGTCCCATGCCGTGGGGGGTCCGCGTGGTCCGGGACGGCCACCCCCTTGGTCGGCCGCGTCGGCGGCGCGCCGACCTCGTGCCGGGAGTGGGTCTGCGGGTTCGACGCGCTCCGCGGCCTGACGGACGGCGCGGTGTCTGCTGGTAGGGCGAGCCATGCGGCCGCAGGCCGGCACTCAACGAAGCCGACGAGCCGCGCGTGCCACGGGACGCGCGGCTCGTCGGAGTCTCGCCCTACCGAGAATCATGCGTCGTGTGATTGGCAATCTCGATCGCGGCGGTAGCCCTGAAAGCGGGTTATCGGCCGACCTTTTTCAGCCGGGTTTAGAAAGCCGGGCTTGATGTATTCTTGAACGCATGAAATCAAGCCTCTTTATCGTTTGCGTCTCGATCTGCGCGATCCTCCCGGTCAGTGCCAGCGCGCAACTCACCGTTGAAGAGATCCGGGAGATCAACCGAGAGCGGCTCCTCGAATTGGACAAGAAGGCCGCGGAGCGACGCGAAGCCGCTCCGCGGGAGACCGATGCCGCGCGGAGTTATCGCAAGCGTACGGAAGAGCAACCGGCCCGGACAACCTGGGACCGCGATGCCAAGTGGTATGTCGAGCTGACCGGCGCGGCCGTCCAGGCCGAAGACTCAGTCGGCAGCGGCGGCACCCGATCGAGTTTTGACGACGGGTACGGGGTGGGGATCGCGTTCGGGGCCCACCTGGGTGGTCCGGTGCGTATCGAGATCGAGGAGGTTCTGCGCGGCTTCGACATCGAAGAATCGACCGGCCCCGGGCTGGTTGGTGATCCGGTGATCACCGGATCGACGATGGCAAACCTGTACGTCGATATCCCCCTCGGCGACCGCTTCGAAGTCTTCGGCGGAGGCGGGGCCGGCATCATTGTCGCCGGAACCGACTCGGGCGATGACCTCGCCACCGAGTTCGGCTGGCAGCTCAAAGCGGGGCTGGCCGTCCGGCTCAATCCGCGGCTCCGCCTGACGGGCGCCTATCGCTTTCAGAACGTGGACGAACTGGACTTCGGCAACTTCACGGCCGAGATCGACGGGATCGAGAGCTACGAGGTGGGCCTGCGGTGGAGCTTCTGATGGCGGACGGGTGGGGCGTGACGGGCGTCTGACATCAGGCTGAGACGAGTGCAACCGACGCCGCCCGCGCCGCCCGGGCGAGCTTCGCGTCGTGGGTCATCAGCGGCAGGCCGCGGTCCAACGCGAGCTGCAGGTACACCGCGTCGTAAGGTGACACGCGGTGACGGGTCGCGAGCGCGTGATGCGAGGTCAGCGTCCGCCCGAACGGCGGCGGAACCACCTCCACCTTCAGGCTGTCGAGCGAGCGGATAAACGCCGTGGTCTCCGCGGGAGGCGACTTGAGTTGCCGCTCGCGCCGCCGCAGCACCTGGACCAATTCGAGCTGCCAGAGCGAAGGCACCACAACCTCGGCGTCGAATAGCAGCTTGTCGCTCGCCGCAGCCCGGCCGTCTTCGTTAAACAGCCAGTTGCAGGCGCTGCTGGCGTCGAGCACCAAAGCGGAAACGGCCGACTCGCTCACATCCGCCCCTCGTCGATCCACTCGCGGATCTGACCCGGCTCGACCGGCGGGAGGGTGGCCCGCAGCTTCTTCAGCGCCGCGAACGCCGCCTTGCGCTCCTGCTCGGACATCCGCGGCGGGGCCACCGGCCCGATCTGCGCCACCGGCTTGCCGCGTTTGGTCACCGTGATCGGCTGGCCGGTGCGGGACACCTGCTCGATCAGCTCGGAAAAGCGGGTTTTGGCGTCGAAGATGCCGATTTCGGTCATGGCGGGGTCCTTTCGGCGCGTCCGGCCGTGCTGGCCAGTCATCTGGTTAAGTATCGGCGGCGGCGGCGGGGCGGTCAAGGGTTTTGTCCCGATAAGCGGAACCACTCGCCGGTCCCGGGCCGCCGATCCGGCCGATCAGAACCGGCCCGGCGTGCATCCGTGACGCGGGGCCTTGCCCATGATCGAGGCCGTTGCGCTCACCAAGACCTTCCACCCCCCGCGCGGTGCGCCGGTGGAGGCGGTACGCGCGGTGAGCTTCAGGGTCGAGCCCGGCGAGGTGTACGGCTTGCTGGGCCCCAACGGCGCGGGCAAGACCTCGCTGCTGCGGATGCTGGGCACGATCATCACGCCCACGTCGGGCCACTGCTCGGTGGGCGGACTCAGCAGCGCCGACGACCCCGAAGGCGTGCGGCGGCGGGTGGGCTTCATGTCGGGCAACACCAGGCTGTACCGCCGTCTGACCGGGCGCGAGACGCTGCGGTACTTCGGCCGGCTGCACGGCATCGAAGACCACGCCATCACGACGCGGATCGGCGAGCTGGTCGGGGCCTTCGACCTGGGGGCGTTCGTCGATCGGCGATGCGACTCGTACAGCACCGGGCAGATGCAGCGGGTGTCGATCGCTCGGGTGATGCTGCACGACCCGCCGGCGCTCATCCTCGACGAGCCGACTCTGGGCCTGGACATCATGAGCAGCCGCACGATGCTTGACTTCGTGGGCGGCGCCCGCGACCGCGGCACGGCGGTGATTTTTTCCACGCACTACATGACCGAGGCCGAGCTGCTGTGCGACCGCATCGGGTTTTTGTACGCGGGACGGTTGATGGCGGAGGGCACGACCGATGCGTTGTACGCCCAGACGGGGGCGACCAATCTGAAGGACGCGTTCTTGAACATGGCAGATGCCGCAGACGCTGGGGTGGGGGCGTGAGGGTGGTGATGAGCCTTTCAGTTGTGTCGAGCGGGACCACGAAGCAGCGCTTCGCTTTATCACGAAGGCCACGAAGAACACGAAGGGCACGAAGGAAGGCAATGAGCTTCAGTCATGTTGCCTTCCTTCGTGTCCTCCGTGCAGGCGGCACCAAGCGTGGGCACAGGCCGGTACTCCGATCGACCGCAGCAGCGCAGGTCACCCAACTTCGTGGACTTCGTGATAAAGCGAAGCGTTGCCTTGCAAATGTTCAACCCAACCCGGCAGCGAGGCTTCACCCATGAACCTCCGCACCGTCCGCACCATCGCGGCCAAAGAGCTGCTGGAAACCCTGCGCGACAAGCGAACGCTGATGGCGATGATCGGCATCCCGCTGATCCTGTACCCGCTGATCCTTTTGGTTGGCACGCAGGCCATCGTGTACCGCCAGGGCAAGACCGACCGCGAGACCTCGCGGGTGGTGTTGGCGCCGGGTGTGCCGGAACAGGTCGTCGCGTGGCTGGGCGAGGACGAGAAGATTGAGGTGGTCGCGGGCGACGCGGACGACGCAGCGCGGGGGTTGGCGGCGAAAGACTTCGATGGGGTGCTGCGGTTGGGGGGCACCGAAGACCACGACGGTCGTGACGCCGCGGCGACCGAAGCACGGGCTGAAGCCCGTGGCACGGCCGGCGTGCTCGACGACGGCGGCACCCTGCCGCTGACCCTGGAGTTCGACAGCACGGTCCCCCGCTCCGCCGCGGCCCGCGGGCGGATCGCCGACCGGCTGCGCGACGCGGCCGACGCGCTGGTGGGCAAACGCCTGCACGACGCAGGCGTGCCGCCGGCGCTCATCAAGCCGCTGGATCTGCAACGCAGCGACCTGGCCCCGCCCAAGAAGCGTGCCGGCAACCTGCTGGGTAACGCGCTGCCCATGCTCATGATCATGATGCTGGGGCTGGGTGCCTTCTACCCCGCGGTGGACCTGACCGCGGGCGAAAAAGAACGCGGCACCTTCGAGACGCTGCTGGCCACGCCGACCAGCCGCCGCGAGATCGTGTGGGGCAAGTTTTTCGCCGTGGTGGGTCTGTCGCTGGCCACCGGACTGCTGAACCTGGGCTCGATGGCGGTCACGCTGTGGTTCCAGCTCAAACAGCTGACCGCCGCCGGTCCTGCCGCGGGCGGCATGGACCTCGCAGCACTGAGCATCACGCCGGTGGAGGTCGGGCTGATCCTGCTGATCCTTGTCCCGCTGGCGGTGCTGATCTCCGCCTGCATGATGTCGCTGGCCCTCATGGCCCGCGAGTTTAAAGAGGCCAGCAACTACATCTCGCCCTTCTTCCTGGCCATCATGCTGCCGGCGCTCCTGGTGTCGGTCGCGGGGGTCGAGCTGACGGGAGCCACCGTCTTCGCGCCCATCGCCAACGCGGCGCTGCTCTTCAAGGGCTTGCTCATGGACACCGCCACCGGCGCACAGGTGTTCGGCGTGTTCATGTCCACCGCGGCCTACGCGCTGCTGGCCCTGCAGGTCGCGGTGTGGATGTTCAGCCGCGAGGACGTGGTGCTGGCCGAAGAAAAGGGCTTGCCGCTGACGCTCAGGCGCAGCCAGTTTGCGCCGCGCCAGCGGCCGACGCCGGGCATCGCGATCGCCTGCTTCGCGATCGCGCTGCTGCTGTTTTTCTATGTGGGCACCTGGGCCCAGGCCCGCGAGCTGATCAGCGGGCTGGTGATTACCCAGTGGGGCATCTTGCTGCCCGTCGCGGTGGGGCTGCTGTGGTTCGTGCGGGTGGATCTGGTGACGAGTCTGCGGCTGCGGATGCCGCGGCCGATGGCCTTCGTCGGCGCCGCCATGATGGCGCTGGGCTCGGTGGTGCTGGTGCAGCAGCTGACCTTCTGGATGTCTGAGTACCTGATCAAGACGCCCGAGGCGTTCAGCCAGGGCATGGCGCCGCTGGTCGCGGACCCCGGCAACACGGCGATGCTGCTGTGGGTCTTTTTCGCCGTGGCGGTCTCGCCGGCGGTCTGCGAAGAGGTGCTGTTCCGCGGGGCAATCCTGTCCGGGCTCGAATCGAAACTCAAACCCTTCGCGGCCATTCTCATCACCGGCGTGCTGTTCGGCCTCTTCCACATCTACCTGCACCGCGTGCCGCCGACCACGATCCTTGGCCTGGCGATCACCTGGGTTGCGTGGCGCAGCGGCAGCCTGTGGCCCGCGGTGCTGTACCACCTGATCAACAACGGGCTGGCGGTGCTGGTGGTGCGCGAGGTCATCGACCCGCAGTGGTTCGGACAGAAAGAGCTCGACGGAGGGGCGGTCGAGCTGGGCTACCCGCTCTGGATGCTCGGCGCCGCCGCCGGCCTGTTCGTCGCGGGCGTGGCGGTGGTGCAGACGCTGGGGGCACGGCGTCGTACCGCAGAAAAAACCATGGCCGATTGAAGTCATATTGACTTCATCCCGATGTGAAGTCATAATGACGTCATGCAGATCGTCAAGCCGCTGCGCATCCGAGCGTTTGCACAGCAGCACGCGCGGGCTAAAACTTCGCTTCTGTTGTGGCTGGTGAAAGCCAAGGCCGCCCGCTGGACCCACCACCAGGACGCCCGCCAGACCTTCCCCTCGGCCGACCCGGTGCGGGTGGCCAGCGGTCGAAGCGTCACGGTCTTCAACATCGGCGGCAACCACTACCGCCTGATCACGGCCATCCACTACGACCGTCAGAAGATTTACGTCCTGCGTTTCATGACCCACGCCGAGTACACCAAAGACCGCTGGAAGGATGAGCTATGAGTAAAACCCGAAAAGCTGCGCGAGTCGAAAAGCTTCCGACGTCCTGGAGCGGGCTGGTCCGCCTCCACCCCCTGCGCCCCATCCACGACGAGATCGACAACACGAACGCCACCGAACTCATCGACGCGCTGGCGGGCCACGACCTGACCGCCGACCAGGCCGATTATCTCGAATCGCTCTCCACGCTGGTGATGGCCTACGACGACGCCCACCACGCCCTCGAAACCGCCGACCTCTCCGGGCTGGACGTCCTCCGCTCGCTGCTCGATGACCACGCGATGAGCGGGGCGGATCTGGGCCGGCTGCTGGACATCCACCGCACACACGCGAATAAGATCGTGAGCGGCGACCGCTCGATCACCGCGGACCACGCGCGGACGCTGGGCGGACACTTCAAGCTCGACCCCGGTGTCTTCGTGCGGTGATTTCACGCGGGGTGGATCGAGACTTTGCGAACCCAACCTGCCGTGGCGAAACCCTGCCTCGGCCAAGGACGCTGCGCCGCGGCACGGTGGGTCCGACGGCCCTTGCAGGAATCCGCACGAAGGACACAACGCTCGGGTGCCACGGACAGCGAAGTCGTCCGTGCGCGTCCACCGCGGCTCGACCGGTGCCCTGGGGTCATCCGGCACGGACGACTGCGCTGTCCGTGGCATCCCGAACGCCAAAACTGTCGGGGTCCGGAGCCTGCGTCGCAGTTCGGCCGATTGATGCGCATTCCAACTTGACCCACCCTACGAAATACACCCGAAGCAACCCGTTGCGTGAGGCGGGCGTAGCCCGCGGCGGTCGAGAAGGCGGGTGCGGGTTCCGGCTTTGCGAAACCCGCATCCGGCGCCGAGCCGCCTACCCCGCCGGGGGCGGGGCGTCTTCTTCGCGGATCACCGCGTGGTCCTTCTCGCTGTCGGTCCGCACCTTCAGACGTAGCGTTTCGCTGAGCTTGTCGCCGACGGTGGCCTCTTCGTCGATGACCAGATTCGCGCCCGTGGCCGACAGCAGCTCGACGTGGCGGTGGTACCGAGCGCGGGCGACGATCTGCAGCTTGGGGCTCAGCTCGCGGGCCTCGACGATCACGGCCATGGTCAGGCGGTGGTCGGGCAGGGTGACCACCAGCGCCTCGGCCGTGTCGATCGACACCTGCCGCAGCATGTCGGCGCTCGACGCGTCGCCCACCCAGGCCCGCATGCCCGCGTCGCGGGCGGCGCGGATGCTGATGGGGTTCAGGTCGATCACCACCACGGTGCTGCCGCTCTGGTACATGCGGTTGGCCACCGCGCGGCCCGCGGGGCCGAATCCGACCACCACGATGTGGCTGGACAGCTCGCGGTTGAGCGCGGCGTCGGGTTTGAGCCCGGTCTTGACCAGCCCCAGCCGCCGCAACGCACGCTCCACCCCCCGGCCGGTGGGCGCTCCCGCCGCCACCAGGTACGGCGTGCCGAACAGCGTGACGATCGTCACGCTGACCACCAGCGCGAAGGTGTCGTCGCTGAGCACGCCCTTTTCGGCCGCGCTGCTGGCCAGGACGAAGCTGAACACACCGACCTGACCCATACACACCCCCGCGGCGACGGCGTGGCGATGGGCCAGGCCGAACGCTCGGCCGACGATCCAGATGACCGAGGGCTTGAGGACCACCAGCAGACCCAACGCCGCGGCCAGCGGAATCGCGTTGAAGAACATCCATTCGGGGTCGGCCAGCATGCCGATCGACGAGAAGAACAGCGTGACGAACACCGTCCGCAGCGGGCCCACGTCGCCGCGCAGCCGGGGGGCGATGACCGACTCGCCCAAAAAGATCGCGGCGATAAACGCCCCGAGCGCCGGCGACAGGCCAAACTGCTGCGCGCCCCACGCCGCGCCCAGCGAGACCACGATGGCGAACAGCACCGAGACCTCGCGGTTGCCCGTGGGCGCGTTGAAGCGCACCACCAGCGGCACCACGTAGCGGCTGAACGCCACGCAAAACACCACGAAGGCGGCGACGATGCCGAACTGCACGGCGGTCTGCCCCAGCACCTGCATCGGCGTGCCCTCGCCGCCCAGGGCCGCGACCAGCAGCACCAGCGGGATCACCGCGATGTCCTGCACCAGCAGGATGCCCAGGGCAAAACGCCCGTGGACCGAGTCCACCTCGGCCCGCCGCGCCAGCACGGGCATGACCACCCCGGTGGAGGACAGCGCGAATACCGCCCCGAGGGCCAGGCCCGCCTTCACCGGGAACCCGAAGAGCCCCGCCACCGCCACAGTCAGCCCCATGCTCGCCACAATCTGCAGCACGCCGGTGAGCAGGGCGGTGACGCCCAGCCGTCTGAGACGCGACCAGCTGAACTCCAGGCCGATGGTGAACATCAGCAGCGTCACGCCCAGGTCGGCGATGGCGGTGATCTCGCTCTGGTCAATCAGCTTGAGCACGTTGGGGCCCAGCAGCAGCCCCGCCCCCATGAAGCCCACGATCGCGCTCTGCTTCAGCCGCTCGGCGATCGAGCCCAGGATCATCGCCACCGCCAGCAGCACGATCACCCCCAGCAGCGGGCCCCAGATGTTCAGCGGCGGTGGCGGGGTGGCCTGGGCGAGCGTGAAATGGAGCACTGGACCCATGGAGGTGCAACCTAACAGAGCGGGGTTGCGCCCCGCAAAGCGCAAAGCGCAAATTGAAAAGCGCAAATCGGCATCGCGGTACCACGCCGCGGCGGAGACTGATCGCTTGCGTCCGATTTGCGCTTTTCACTTTGGGCTTTGCGCTTTTGGCCGCCCCCAACCGCTATCCTCCCTCTCCCAACTCGCCCCACCAAAGAAACCACCCCACCGAAAAGAGCCGCCATGGCCGCCACCCCCTCCACCATGCTCGCCCTCGGCACGCCCTGTCCGCCGTTTGCCCTGCCCGCCACCGGGGGAACCACGGTTCACTCCGAAGACTTCGAAGAGCAGCCGCTGCTGGTGATGTTCATCTGCAACCACTGCCCCTTCGTGCACCACGTGGCCCCCGAGCTGGTGCGCCTGGCCAAAGACTACGGCGACGACATCGGCATCGTCGCCATCCAGAGCAATGACGTGAACGCCTACCCCGACGACGCGCCCGAGAAGATGGCCGCCGAGAAGGAGAAGCGGGGTTACCCCTTCCCCTACCTCTTCGACGCCGACCAGTCGGTGGCCAAGGCCTTCACCGCCGCCTGCACGCCCGACTTCTTCCTCTTCGACGCGGACCACAAGCTGGCCTACCGCGGCCAGCTGGACGACAGCCGGCCCCACCGGATCTCCAGCGGCAACTACGACGACCGCGACGGCGCCGCCAACGGCACCGACCTGCGGGCCGCGATCGACCTGGTGCTGGGCGGACAGTCGCCGGACGGCGAGCAGAAGCCGTCGATCGGGTGCAACATCAAGTGGGTGCCGGGGGAAGAGCCGGCGTACTATTAATTTCAGATTGGAGATTTCAGATTTCAGATGTGAATGACACCTGACACAGACGTTGGCTCGGGCCTCCGCCCAATCTGAAATCTGAAATCAAAAATCTGAAATTGATGCAACTCCTCGCCCTCAACCCGTACCACGGCGGCAGCCACGCGGCCTTCCTGGACGGCTGGCGGGCTCACTCACGTCACGCCATTGTCCCGCTGACGCTCCCGGCCCACCACTGGAAGTGGCGCATGCGGCACGCGGCCGAGACGTTGGCCACGCGGGCGGTCGCGCTCGACGATGCGTTCGACGCGGTGTGGTGCACGTCGATGCTGGATCTCGCGGCCTTCCGCGGGCTGGCCCCAGCGACCCTCGCGGCGCTGCCGTGCCACCTGTACTTTCACGAGAACCAGCTGACCTACCCCACGCGGGACACCGACGGGTCGCTGGCGTCCCGCGACCACCACTTCGCGGTGACGCACGCGACGTCGGCGCTCGCGGCCCTGCGCAGCGGCGGGTCGGTGGCGTTCAACTCGGCCTTCCACCGCGACGGGTTCGTCACCCAGCTCCGCAAACTGCTGCGCAAGATGCCCGGGCGCGAGCTGGTGCACGCCGCGGACTGGCTGGAAGAAGCCGCACAGGTGCGGCCCCCGGGCATCGACGTGCCGCCGCGGGCGCCGGGCGGGCGGGCGCCCGGTCCGCTGCGCATCCTGTGGGCCGCCCGGTGGGAGCACGACAAGGATCCCGACGCGTTCTTCGCGGCGCTGCGGAAGCTCAAGAAGCGTGGCGTGGACTTCCGCGTGAGCGTGCGGGGCGAATCGTTCGAACAGGTGCCCGAGTGCTTCGCGATCGCACGCGAACGCTTCGCCGAGCACATCGACGACTGGGGCTACGCCGCCGACCGCGCGGACTACGTCGCCACGCTGCACCGCTGCGACGTGTTCGTCTCCACCGCCCGACACGAGTTCTTCGGCCTGGCGGCGATCGAGGCGGTGGCGGCGGGTTGCTTCCCCGTGCTGCCGCACCGGCTGGCCTACCCCGGGGTGTTCGGGGAAGACCGGCGGTTCTACTACGGCGGCACGCCCGACACGCTGGCCGACCGGCTGGCCCAGCTGGCGGCTCAGCTGGAGGGCGGATCGCCCGCCCCCGTGCCCGAAGCGGTAGCGGATCACGCGTGGCCCACCGCCGCCGCCGCCCTGGACGACGGGGTCGTGGCGAGCACCGCCCAAATCTAGAACACCGCCGGGATTCCCCCCGGGGTATCACAGCGCAGCCCGGTTTCCGGTGTCGGCGGGGACAAGCGCGCCTCCGCCCGGTGTCCCGCGCCGGTACCGATTCCTGCGTTCCCGCGAAGAAATCACGGGCGACGCTGCGCCATCATCAAGCTGAGGGTGGTCATCAGCATCATCGCGGGGCCAGATCACTTTCAACCGGGCGTCGCCGACGTTCCGCCAGACCCGGGACCGCAGCGACGCCTGACCCCACGTGTGCTGCGGCAGCCCGCAGCCACGTGCACCCCGACGGCGGCACGCGCGGCCGGGTTCGAGCCGTGGGAATGACCCCGGTTTCTGGAGATGGAAAGCGATCGAAAGACATCCCGCGGCTTCTAGCCCTGGTCTCGCCAGCCGCGCCTACTCCTCCATCGCCTCGCGGCGCCGCGCCATCAGCATCCGTGCGGCTTCGCGCATGTCTTCGACGCTGTCGGTCTCGTCGACGATCTCGACGCCCAACAACGTCTCGATGCAGTCTTCGAGCGTGGCCAGACCCGAGGTGCCTCCGAACTCGTCTTTGACCGCGACCAGGTGTTCCTGCTTCGCGGTCATCCGCTCCAGCACCTTGGCAACGTTCTGGTTCTCGTCCACCTCGCCCAGAGGCTGCATCAGCTCGCGCAGGGTCTGGCCGCCGCGATCGTGGTGCGAGGCCTTGAGGATCGCGTGCCGGGTGACGTGGCCGGTGAGGTGGTCCACGTCTCCGTCGTGCAGCGGGATGCGGCTGAAGCGTAGCTCCGGGTGCTCGGTCAGGGTCTCGGCGACGGTGGCGGACTGCGCAAGCATGAAGACGACCGGGCGGGGGGTCATCACGTCGCGTACGGGGACCTGGCCCAGGCTCAGCAGGTTGCGGATGACCCGGCTCTCGGCGGGCTTGAGCACGCCGGCGGTGCCGCCCAGTTCGGCGGTCACGGCGAACTCGGCCCGGGTCATGCCGACGTGGTGGCCGCCGCCCAGGGCGCGGCTGATCCACTGCAGCGGGATCAGGACGGGCAGGGTGATCCAGATCATGCCCTGAATGGCCATGGCGGTGAAGGGGGCCAGCCGCTTGGCGTGCGCCGCGCCCAGGCTCTTGGGGATGATCTCGCTGAGCACGAGGATGAGGATGGTGATGATCACCGAGCCCAGCGCCACCCACTGGTTGCCGAAGATCTTGAGGATCTGGGCGCCGGTACCGGCCGCGCCGATGGTGTGGGCGATGGTGTTGAGCGTGAGGATCGCCGCCAGGGGGCGGTCGATGTTGGTCTTCATCTCCTTGAGCTTGAGGCCGGACTTCTTCCCCGACTGCGCCAGCACCTCGACCTGCGAGGCGGGCAGCGAGAGGATGCCCGCTTCGAGCAGCGAGCACAGAAACGACACGCCCAGGGCGAGCGCGAGGTAAAAGACGAGCATGAACCAGTCGAAGGAGCTGGTGGGGCCGGTGGGGACGGTCGAGCCCGCGCCGAAGCCGGCGGCGATCAGGGGGGTGAGCATGGGCGAGAGTTTACGCCCGCACGCCGCGCCCGAAGGGCGCGCCCGCCCCCGAACTCCCCCCGCCCCCCCGCCGGGCCCCGCAATCGGCGGCCCCCCGCGGTGTCGCGGTGTACGCTGGACGGGTCGATCGGCGAGGCCTCACCCCGCTCCACCCCGCTCCACCCCGCCGCACGGGGCTCGATTCCACGCCACCGAAACGGGACGCTTGTTCAGATCTGGCCACAACCTGTTCCCGCCGGTCAGCCGGCCGGCCTACTGGATCAGCATGGCCGGGTTGATCGCCGTGTTCGTCGGGCTGTCGGTCTGGCTGGGGCTGTACTACACCGAGACGCCGGCCGAGAACTTCGAACAGCAGCTGCGGCCGACCGATCCGCTGAGTCAGTTTCTGTATTCGCCGGCGGGCAACGCGGTGATGATCACGGTGCTGCAGTACGCCCTGGCCAACGTCGTTTTCTGGCCGGTGCTGTGGCTGTGGCAGAAGATCCGCGGCACGCGGGGCTGAGCTGGCGGGTGACCCGGGGGGTGCACGTTTGCGGACAGGCCGGAAGCCTGCCCCACCGGTCGCGCCACGGCTTTGATTGCTGAGGTTTGCGGAAACAACCTTCGATTCTCGTTCATGGTGGGTGAGAGTCGCGGCCCGGCACACGGCCTGGTTTGATCCTTGAAACGTTGTGTCCCGGCGCGGCCGTCTGACAAGTCCAAAGCCCCGCCCCGAGGGCCAGGGGTCAAACCGCATCAACAGCTCCGGATACTTCTCGACGTTCCGGGGGCTGGGGTTGGCGATCTGGTGCGTCAAGAGAAGACCGCTCAGCTCCCGCTATTGATTAGCGGAATGACCCCATCGTGGGTCGCCCGCCGAGGAGGTGCCGAGTCGCGGGTGATCGCGCCGTGGGGATGCCGCCACCCTTCCTTGTCGAGCCGCCCCCTCTCCCGCAACGCGGGCGGCCGCGCCGACGGGGGTGGGTGTTGTCGTGTGCCGGGGGTGCGGCGGCCGCACGCCCGGCATACGGCAGTGCGCGTCTCACAAGAAGGGCCGCTAAGCGCCGCGTTCGAGCGCCATGCCGTGGACCTCGTGGTACTGCTTGCCCAGGTTCTTCCAGCCGAAGTGCTCGCTGAGCGCCTCGACGGCGTTGCGCTGGTCGATGCGCTCGCGCTGGTCGAGCTGGCAGAAGGCGTGGAGCTGGTCGGCGAGGATGTTCGCCGAGTCGTCGAAGCCGCGGCCGCGACGCGGCACGAGCGCCACGCCCTTTTCGGGGTGGTCGGGCATCATCTGCTGGATGTAGTTACCAAAACCCGCCAGATCGCTGGTGACCGCCGGCACGCCCAGGGCCATGCATTCCAGCGGCGTGTAGCCCCACGGCTCATAGTAGCTGGGGAAGACGCCCAGGTTGGTGCCGCGGACAAACTGCTCGTACTCCATGCTGAGCAGCGGGCTGGTGCTGCTGATGAAATCGGGGTGGAAGACCACCTTGACCCGGTCGTGCTCGTGGTTCAGCAGGTTGCAGCGCCGCAGCGCACACAGCACCTCGTCGCTGGCGTCGTCAACCAGGTCGTGGGTGACGATGGGCGGCAGCTCGGGCCGCTTCCAGTTCTGGATGCCGCGACGCAGACGCAGGCGCCAGTAGTCATCCATAAGACTGTTGAGGTCGGGGATGTGGCCGCGGGCGGCGTCCTCGAACAGCCGCCGGCCGATCTGCTTCTGGATCGCCTGGGTTGCGGCGTGAAACTCCTGCAGCATGGCGCGGCGTTCAAGCCCGCCCACGCTGACCGAGCGCGTGGGGGCCCGGGTGATCACAAAAAACACCACGGTCACGGGGTTCTGCGTGGCCCGCAGCCGGTGGTTCAGGCGGGCCAGGGCCTCGACGGTCAGGTCCATGCCCTTGTTGCGGTACTCGTAGCGGCCCGAGGTGAACAGGTACAGCGTGTTCTTGAGGTCGAAGTGGTAGCTGGGGAAGAAGTGCCCGGTGGTGAACTCGTGGATCTTCTCTTTGTAGGTCTGGTGCAGGTTCTGAAACTCGTGGCGGGCGGAGAAGCGCTCGATGTTGAGCCCGTTGGGCAGGAGCGCATCGGGCGTGCGGCCCAGCAGGTGGGTGCACTCGTCGCCGGTGATGCCCGACACGGTGGTGAACACGTGCGACCCGTGCGCGGCGGCGCGCTCGATGCCGTGCTGCGCCTCGACGTTGAAGTTTTTCGCTTCTTCGGCCGCGTTGAAGAACGACAGGTGGTCGTAGAACGCCGGGGTGTTCATGGCCAGGTAGCGGCCCAGCAGCGTGGCGTGGGTGGTGAAGACGGTGGTGCCGGGCCAGCTCTCGCGCCGCAGCATGGGGATGCACGAGCCGGCCATCCACTCGTGGAAGTGGGCGACGATCTTGCGCCGTGAGGCCTCGGCGTCGGCCAGCAAGGTGAGCAGCAGCCGCACGCCCTCGCCAAAGGCCAGCACGTCGTTCAGCAGCGGGTCGTCACCGGGGGTGGGGATGCCGTGGTCGGCCCACAGCCGGTACTTGATGTCGCCCAGCCGGTCCCGCAGGTCGCCCAGATGCAGCAGCACGATGTGGGGCCGGCCCGAGACCAGCCACCTGCCGTACTCGCAGCCCACGCCCAGCTCGCGCAGCGCCTTGACGGCGTTGCCAACCGGCCCCTCGGGCGTCTGCGCTTCGAACTCCACGGGGGCGCTCTTGTCGTTGTAGGGCCCCACCAGGCAGTAGCGGTTGGCCCAGCGGGTGGCCATGGCCGGCACCTTGGACCGCAGCACGGTGTAGATGCCGCCAACCTGGTTGCAGGCCTCCCAGGCGACTTCCATGAGCAGCGGGTCGGCGCCGACGCGCGGCGGCGGCAGGGCGGGGGAGCCGGGCGCGGCGGCGGGGTCCGGTGCGTGGTGGGTGGGCGAGGCGGTGGGGTCAGGCGGGATCATCAACTCTCCATCCCCGGGCCGGTCGGTGCGGCCCCGGGGGGCGGGTAAGGCGGGTCGCGACGTGGGCGGCGCTCAGGACTAGACTCGGAAGGTGTGCGAACGCAAAACGGACAACTCGGCAGAATCGGGCGACGTCGCCCACGGGGCGTGACGGCGTGAACCCCGACCCCACTTTATCGACCGGATTGGCCGAGGCACTGGCGGATCACGATCCGACCCGCCTGGGGCATTGGCTGCACGCCGCGCCGCGTGGGGTCAGCACCTACCTCGGGGTGACGCGGGGGTGGGGCGAGGAGAGCTGGCTGCCCCTGCACCACGCCGCGGAACAGGGGCGGGACGGGGCGGTGGCGGCGCTGCTGACCGCGGGCGCGCAACCCGATGCGCGGACGCGGTTCGCCACCCCGCTGCATGCCCGCCAGACGGCGCTGCACCTGGCCGCGGCGGCCGGGCACGCGGCATCGCTGGCAACTCTGCTGCAGGCCGGGGCCGGGGTGGAGGTCCGCGACGCACGGGGGCGTTCGCCGCTGTGGGAGGCCGCCCGCGGGGGGCACGCCGCGGCGGTCACAGCCCTGCTGGATGCGGGGGCCGATCCCCACACCCGCGACACGGGCGGACGCACGCCGCTGCACGCGGCGCTGATGCCAGCAGAGCCGGGAGTGCCCGTGGGCGGTGCCGCCGCAGTGTTGACAAGGCTGCTGGACGCCGGCGCCGACCCCAACGCGACCTGCCCGCGCGAGCCGGCCGCGTACACGCCGCTGCGGCGGGCCACGGCGCTGGGGCCCGCGGCGGGCGACCTGACTCGACAGCTGCAGGCCGCCGGCGCCGATCCCGGGCTCGCGCCGCCCTCCGCGGGCTGAGCGGGAGATCACTGTCCCATCGACGGGAGAAGTCATTCGACCGCTCCCCATCCCCAGAAACCGGGGTCATTCCCACGACCTGATTCCGGCCGCGCGCGACGCCGGCCATGGCTTTGACGAAGACAACCAAACGACACGGCCCCCGCCCACCAGCAGACAAGAGCGGTCATTCGACCGCTCCCCATCCCCAGAAACCGGGGTCATTCCCACGACCTGATTCCGGCCGCGCTCGACGCCGGCCATGGCCGCGACGCTCAACTCCCCGCGCGCCACGGCCCGCGCCCAAAAACCCAAGGCCGGAAGCGGGTCCGGGTTTGACCCCTGGCCGTGCAGGGGCGTTGCGGCGGGCGGATTAAGCCAATGACGTCGCTGAGCAGAAGACGTGCGCCTTAATCGCGCCCGCCGGTGGGCAGGGGCCGAAGTCACCCGGCACGCGGGTGCAACGCGCGAGCCTCAGCCACCAAGCGAACGGCTGCGGGGGTTTTAGGTCGTCGGCGACGGGGTTCTTCGTTGTGCGACCTCTTCGAGCAGGGAGATGCCTTCGTCGTAGGCAGCGCGCCAGACGAGTTGCCGACATCTCTCAACGCCTTCCTCTTGCGTTGTTCGACCTGCATCGCGGCCCCGCGTCACCCGGCTTCGTGGCCTCTGCCCACCGGGGCTTCGAATAAGGCGGACGCCTGCTGCTTGGGGCGTGTCGCTGGCTTATTCAAGCCCCGCAAGGCCCCTGCATGGCCAGGGGTCAGGCCCGGACCCGATCCCGGCCTTGGGCTTTGGGGTGACGGCGGTGCTGCCTGGGAGTGGCGGGTGGCAGGGGACGCCGGTGCCGGGGGCGGCCGGGTTCGAGTCGTGGGTCTGACCCCGATGACTGGGGGTCGGGGGGGATCGAATGACTTCTCTTGTGTTTGGGTGGGCGATTGACGCCGACCTCTTTTCAACGCTTACCTCTTGCGTTGTGCGACCGGCATCGCGGCCCCGCGTCACCCGGCTTCGTGGCCCTTGCCCACCGGGGCTTCGAATAAGGCGGACGCCTGCTGCTTGGGGCATGTCGCTGGCTTATTCAAGCCCCGCAAGGCCCGCGCGGGAAAGGGTGTGGATAAGCTGTCGCTTGGTTGGGTTCGCGATCTGCGCAACTTTCAAATCATCTGTTTTTTCCGGGGAAAAGCGGTGTCGTTGCCGCAGTTTTCCGCACTTTCTCCCGCGTTGACAACGCGCGGCGGGGCGCGGTACTGTCCGATCGGCGACCGGGGCGAGGATACCCGACGCCCCGCCAATCCAACCGCACCCTTCTACCGGGTACGTGTCGCGGCGCCGGGTCGACCGACGCCCGCGGGACTGCCGCCGCCGGCCCCCCACCCGCCCCGACACAACCCGCCGAGCACGCACCCATGGTCCAGTTCACCCCGGCGCAGTGGAGCGAGCTTCTGGAGTACCTCCAGAAGAAGCACACGCCCATCTGCCGGCAGTGGTTCCACGACGACCTGACCCCCGGCCGGCTCGACTCCGGGGTGCTGGAGATCCACACCACCACGCCGGTGCAGCGCACCTACCTGGAGAGCCGCTGCAAAGACCCCTTTGTCGATGCGGCCCAGCAGGTCACCGGCCAGCTGGTGGCCGCCCGGTTCGTCTGCGAACGCGACGAGGTGCCGGACGCCCCGGAAGCCAGCCACGAAGAAGCCAGCCACCCCGCGGGTCCGGGGTACGCCCCCCCGGCGGTGCCCGCCGAGCTGTCACGCCCCGTCAAGCCGTCGACTGGCTCTTCGCAGGATGCCGGAGCTGGTTTGGACGACGACGAGCTGTTCGACGGCGAGTCGATGGTGCTCAGCCCCGACCACACGTTCGAAAACTTCGTCCCCGGCCCGGAAAACCAGCTGGCCCACGCCGCCGCGCTGGCGGTCGCCAAAGAACCGGGCACGGCCTACAACCCGCTCTTTGTCCACGGCGGCGTGGGCCTGGGCAAGACCCACCTGCTGCAGGCCATCGGCCAGGCCATCCTCGACGCCCGGCCCGATACCCGGGTGCTCTACGTGTCGTGCGACGACTTCATCACGCAGTTCATCGCCTGCGTGAAGCGCGGCAAGATGGCGGCCTTCCGCAACCGCTATCGCAACATCGATCTGCTGATGATCGACGACGTGCACCTGCTGACCTCCCGGGACCGCACGCAAGAAGAGTTTCACCACACCTTCAACGCGCTCCGCCAGCACGACCGGCAGATTGTGCTCAGCTCCGACGCACCGCCCCACGAAATCCCCCACCTCGAGGATCGACTGGTCTCGCGTCTGGGATCGGGTCTCGTCGCCCAGGTCAGCCCGCCGGGTTACGAGACCCGCGTGGCCATCTTGGAAGCCAAGGCCAAGATGCGCGGCTTCGCCGTGCCGCCCGAGGTCATCGCCTACCTCGCCCAGCGGCTGGACAGCAACGCCCGCGAGCTCGAAGGCGCCATCTGCACCCTGCACGGCCACGTGGTGCTGATGAACCAGCCCCTGACGCTGGAGCTCACCCGCTCGGTCTACCAAGACGCCGCACCGCCGCGGCCCAAGATGAACCGGGCCACGCTGGATCACATCGTCGACGCCGTCACGGGCTACTACAACGTGAAGTTCAGCGACCTGCAAAGCCGCAAGCGGCCCAAAAGTATTACGGAGCCGAGGCAGATCTGTATGTGGCTGGCGCGTCAGCGCACCGGCTTCAGCCTTGAAGAGATCGGCGGTTATTTCGGTGGCCGCGACCACACCACCGTCATGCACTCGCTGAACGTGGTGGAGAACCGCAAGAGCACCGAGGAGCAATACGCAAGGCAGGTTGAGACGCTGCTGGCCGAGGTGGACGGGCGTGTGGCGGTTTAGCGGCTCGGCGCCCGATCGCCCAAGCGACGCCGTGGTCGCTCAAGCAACGTGAGAAGTCTTTCGACCGCTCCCAACCGCCAAAAGACGGGGTCATTCCCACGACCCGCTCCCGGCCGCGCGCGACGCTGGCGTCCATTTTGACCAAGCACACGCAAGCGAGCGCGCCGTCGTCAAATGGCCCGAGGCCGGGGGTGGGTCCGGGTTTGACCCCACGCCTTGCAGGGGCGTTGCGGGGCTTGAATAAGCCAGCGACTCGGCCCAAGCAAAAGACGCACCCCTTATTCGAAGCCCCGGTGGGCCGGGGCCGCGAAGCCGGGCGACGCGGGGCCGCGATGCAGGTCTGACAACGAAAGAGGAAGGCGTTGAGCGATGTTCGCGACTCGTCCGGCGCGCTGCCAACGGCCCGAGCTCTCATTTTTGAAGTTCGCTTTCGCTCGTCCTCCGCGGCCGCGCGAGCTGGGTGTCGTGGAAGAGACGCGATTGTCGTTCAACGCTTTTCTCATCTGGGGTTCCGGGCTGCACCGCGGCCCGACGCCGCGGGGCTTCGGCGCTGCAGCCCACCGGGGGTTCGAATAAGGCGGTCGTCTATTGCTTGGGCGAATGCCACGGGCTTATTCAACCCCCGCAAGGCCCCTGCATGGCCAGGGGTCAAACCCGGACCCGCTTCCGGCCTTGGGTTGTTCAGCATGCCCCGCGTTGTGCGGGGGTTGGAAGGCGTCGCCGGGACCAACGTCGAGCGCGGCCGAAATCAGGTCGTGGGAATGACCCCGGTTCTTGGTGACCGAAAGCGAACGAATGACTTCCGGCGACTTCAGAGACGGGCGACGCCTGGCGCGCCGCGCGGTGGGGCGGGGGTGGACAACGTGTCCGGTGGCGCCGCGCTGGCGCCCGGCTCCGGGCGGCGCACGCGACAGGAGGGGTGAGTCGACTCCGCCGGGACCGCGCAGCGCGCCGACCGGCGCGCGCCGGCGACAGACCCGCACGCCCTAGCAACAGGTTGGCCCATACGATCCGTTCACGCTTTCCGTCGATCGATGCGGGGGTTACCACCACCGGCCGGCACTTACCCACAATGCGCCAGCCCCTACTAAGACAGAAGAAGAAGTTTATCTATCTTTCTTTAGTAGAAGAACCCGACCGGCCGGTCAAACACCGGCCACCCGCCCGTCACCACTTATCGACCGGCTGACACCCCGGACACCACACCGTCGTGCGCTGGGCCACGGGCGCGACCGATAGCGTGGCGCGGCAGCGCCGGCACGGCCGGCCGCCCCGGCCGTACACGCGGTGGCGGTCTTGGAACGCGCCGGCGGCGCCGTCGGCGCCCACGTGGTCGCGCAGGCTGGAGCCCCCCGCGTCGATCGCCGTCTGCAGCAGCGGCCGCATCCGCGCCACCAGCCGGCGCACCGCGTTGCGGTTCAGCACGCAGGCCGGCGTCTGCGGGTGCAGGCGGGCCACATGCAGCAGCTCATCGACGTAGATGTTGCCCAGGCCCGCCAGCACGGCCTGGTCCAGCAGGGCCGGCTTGAGGGCCCGCCGCGTGCGGGCCAGGCGGCGGTGCAGGTCGGCGACCCCGATCTGCGTGGCGTCGGGACCCAGCCGCGACCATCGGCGGGCGTGCAGGGCGTCGGGATCGGCGAAGCCGAACACCCCCCCGAAGCGCCGCGGGTCGCGGAAGCGCAGCTGCACGCCCCCGGACAGCTCCCACACCACATGCACGTGCGGCGCGACCAGCTGGCCCGCGTCGTGACCGCACAGCGAGCCGGACATGCCCAGGTGCACGCAGGCCAGGGGGCCCCGGTCGGTCAGCAGGGCCAGCTGCTTGCCGTGGCGGAGCGTGCCGGACGCCGTTGCGCCCTTCATCGCCGCGAGGCTCCCGCGCACCACGTCGGGCCGGACGATCCGCACGCGCTCGATACGCCGTCCCCGGGCCATCGCGTCCACGCCGCGGCGCACGGTCTCGACTTCGGGCAGCTCGGGCATGGGGAACCGTAGGTCCCGGGCGGGCGCAAGCGGTGGGTCGGGGCGTGCACAGGGCCGGGCTATACTCGCCCCGACACGATCGACGGGCTGTGCTTCGGCCCCCGCCTCATCCTCCACGACTTCCCATGCCCGATCCCGCCGACGCGACGCCCGCCGATCTTGCCGCCGACGCCCCCGATCCCGCCGCCCTCATCGCCGAGGTCCGCGACGCCCGGGACCGGCTGACCGCAGAGATCGGCAAGGTGGTGGTGGGCCAGCAGGACGTGGTCGAGCTGGTGCTGCTGGCGCTGTTCACCCGCGGCCACGCGCTGCTGGTCGGCGTGCCGGGGCTGGCCAAGACGCTGCTGGTCTCGACCATCGCGCAAGCGCTGGACCTTCGGTTCAGCCGCATCCAGTTCACGCCGGATTTGATGCCCGGCGACATCACCGGCACCGAGGTGATTGAGGAGGACAAGGCCACCGGCGGCCGCGCGATGCGGTTCGTGAAGGGGCCGGTGTTTGCCAACCTGCTGCTGGCCGACGAGATCAACCGCACGCCGCCCAAGACCCAGGCCGCGCTGCTGGAGGCGATGCAGGAGCGTCACGTGACCGCGGCGGGCGTGAAGCACGAGCTTCCCGACCCGTTTTTTGTGCTGGCCACGCAGAACCCGATCGAGCAGGAGGGCACCTACCCGCTGCCCGAGGCGCAGCTGGACCGCTTCATGTTCAACATCCGGGTGGGCTACCCCAGCGCGGACGATGAGCGCGAAGTCATCCGCCGCACCACCGGGCAGGCGGTCGGCGACGTGCGGCCGGTGCTGAGCGCCGAGAAGGTCCGAGACATTCAGGAGCTGGTCCGCGCAGTGCCGGTGGCCGACGCGGTGATTGACTACGCCCTGCGGCTGGTGCGGGCCACACGCGCCCCCGAGGACGGCGCCGCCGACGTGCGTCCCGACTCGGTGCGCGACTACGTGCGGTGGGGCGCCGGGCCCCGGGCGGGCCAGGCGCTGGTGCTGGCGGCCAAGGCCCGCGCGGTGATGGACGGCCGCCCGCACCCGGGCCCCGACGACGTGGCCGCGGTGGCCGGGCCGGTGCTGCGCCACCGCGTGCTGACGAGCTTCAGCGCCGAGGCCGACGGCATCGACGCCGACGAGATCGTGCGGCGGCTGCTGAAGGATGTACCCGCGGCGGGGGCGATGCCGTCTGACACTTCGGCTGTTCTTCACTAGGCCGCACGATCTCAAAGCGCAAAACGCAAAGTGAAAAGCGCAAATAAGAAACCCGAAGACTTCGCCGCGACTAATCCAGAACGCTTGCGTCTGATTTGCGCTTTTTACTTTGCGCTTTGCGCTTTCGCGGGCCCCCGCGCATGACCGCCCCCCCGCCCGTCACCACCGACCTCCTCGCCGCGCTGACGTCGGTCGACCTGCGGGCCCGCGCCGTGATCGAGGGGCTGATGAACGGCCACCACCGCAGCCCGCAGCAGGGCGTGAGCCTCGACTTCGCCCAGCACCGCCCCTACGTCGCGGGCGACGACCCGCGGCAGCTGGACTGGAAGGTCTACGGCCGCAGCGACAAGTTGTATCTCAAGCAATACCGCCAGGAAACCAACCTGGACCTGCTGCTGCTGGTCGACTGCTCGGGGTCGATGGGGTACGCGGGTCCCGGGGCGACGTTGAGGTCCCGGGGCGAGCGGGCCGCGGCGCCGCGGTGGAGCAAGTGGGACCACGCGGCGACGGTGGCGGCGGCTCTCGCGCGGCTGGCCCTGCGGCAGCAGGACCGGGTGGGCTTGACGCTGTTTGCCGACGACGAGGTGATGAGTACGCGGCTGAGCGGCGCGTCGCACCAGGCCGCAGACCTGGCGCGGCGGCTGGATGAGGCCACGCTGGTGGACGAGCCGAGCGTGGACCCGCTGGCAGTGGACGACGATGTGGACCTTCACCACCACACTGACTTGGCGCGCATCGCCGACCGCACTGCGCTGCGGCTGACGCGCAAAAGCCTGGTCGTGCTGATCAGCGACCTGTTCGACGACCCCGACCACCTGAAGCGCGGCCTGGCACGGCTGCACCACCGCGGCCACGACGTGCTGGTGCTGCAGGTCATGGACCGCGCCGAGCGAACCCTGGGACTGTCCGGGTCGCTGGAGTTCTTCGGCCTGGAGGGCGAGGGCCGGCTGCCGCTGGACCCCGCGGCGCTGCGGGCGGGCTACGTGGCGGTGGTGGACGAGCACCTGGCGCAGGTCCGCGGCGCGGTGCGCGGCTTCGGCTACGACCACCTGCTGCTGACCACCGACGAGGCGCCGGGGCCGGCCCTGCGGGCGTTTCTGGCGCGGCGGGCGGCGCTGATCGCGCGGGGAGGGGGGTGAAGCGATTTCAGATTGGTGATTTCAGATTTCAGATGGGACGGCGCGACGCCGGCCTCTCTGGTTCCTCAATCTGAAATCTGAAATCTGAAATCTGAAATGGACGCCCCGCCCCTCCAACTTGCCTTGGTGTTCGGCGCCCCGGCGCTCGCGGTCGCGGGCCTCGCCGCGGTGGGCGTCCCGGTCGCCATCCACCTGCTGTCACGCGTGCGGCGCACGCGGGTGGACTGGGGGGCGATGCGCTTTGTGCGGCTGGCGTACCGGCGGCAGCGGCGGCGGCTGCGCTTCGAGCGCTGGCTGCTGCTGGCCACGCGCTGCCTGCTGGTGGCGCTGGCGGGCCTGGCGCTGGCCGGGCCGGTCTTTACCGGGGCGCTGGCGCGGTGGGGGACCGACGCCACGGGCGCCGGCGACGAAGGGCCCCTGCACCTGGTGGTGGACCACGGGCTGAGCGCTAAGGCGGAGGTGGGCGTGTCGATCGCCGGGGGCGGCGACGCGGCGGCAACCCGGTGGGCGGTGACCCTGCGGACCGCCGAAGCGCTCGCCGCCGCGGCGGACGCGGCGGGGCGCGGCGTGCGGGTGTGGTCGGCCGTGCCGGGGCCGGCGGGCGAGCCGCCGGCCGCCGCGGACCGCGCGGCGCTGACGCAGCTGACGGCCACCCACCGCCCGGCCGACCTCGCGGGGGCCCTGGCCCGGGTGAACCGGGCCCGCGCGGCCGACGTGGCGGCGGGGCGGCCCGCGGGCGTGGTGGTGGTGGTCAGCGACTGGTCGCGGGCCGCGGTGGCGGCGCTGGGGTCAGGCGTGCGGGACGTTGCGCCAGGCCCGGCGGCGGACCCCGCCGACGACGCGGCGTCCGGGCCGCTCGCCGGGCCTCTGTGGTTCAGCCCGCCGGACCCCGGGGCGGCCAACGGGCAGGTGGCCGAGCTCACCCCGCGCCGCGCCCTGGTGCTGCGGGCCGGCGGCGACAACGCCCCGCCCGCGGTCGTCTCGGCGCGGGTGACGCTCCGCCGCTTCGGCGCGGCGCTCGACGCGGGCGGCGCCACCCTGGAGGTGGCGCTGGCCTCTGCCGCGGCGCCGGGGTCGCCCGTGTCACAGGTCCGGCGCGCGGTGGACTGGTCGGCGGGTCAGGCGTCGGCCACGCTGACGGCGGAGCTGCCGGTGCCCGATGACGCCCGCGGCACGCACGTCCTCACCGCGCGGCTCGTGGGGCCCGGCGACGTGCTGGCCGCCGACGACGCGCGCTACGCCCTTGTGTCGGTGCGTCAGGCGTTGGCGGTGACCCTCGTCGACACGCCCACCCGCGCGGCCGCGACGCCCGGGGGACTGCGCGGCGCGGACTTCGTGCGGGCGGCGCTCGACCCCGACGGGTCGGGGCGCGGGGTGGTCACCGTCACCCCCGCGCCGCCGGCGGTGCTGAACGCCGACGGGCCGTGGCGGCGGGGCGACGCGGTGGTGGTGCTGGCCCCGGACCGGCTGGCGGCCGGGGCGTGGGCGGGGCTGGCGTCGTTTGCCGACGCGGGCGGGGTGGTCTGGTGCTTCGCCCCGGCCCCGGCCCCGGCGGCCGCTGCGGACCCCGGCGAACCGGCGTGGTTCGGCGCGCTCGCCCGCCGCCTGGCGCCGGGCTGGACGTGGGCGCCGCGGCGCGACCCGCCCGCGGAGTCGGCCGACCTCGCCGACCTCGCCGACCCCGCCGACGGCGCAGCGCGGCGGCTGGATGCCGCGGCCCCCGCGCCTGAACCGCTGGGGCTGTTGCTGGCCGACTGGGCGTCGCTGCTGGGGCCCGTGCGGCTGGGCCCCACGTTGCCGCTGCGTGTGGACGACCCCGATCAGGCGTGGCTGCGCGTCGACGCCGGACCCGCGGACGCCGATGCCCACGACACCGACGTGGTGCTGGCCGTCGGGCGGCGGGGTGCGGGCGCGGTGGCGCTGCTGACCGTGCCGCCCGACCCCGGCGCGGGGAGCAACCTGGCGGCGAAGCCGCTGTTTCCCGCGCTGCTGCAGGACGCCCTGCGGGCGCTCCGCGGCGTCCCGGAGCTCGACCGGGCGCTGATTGGCCGCCCGCGGCCCGGCGACGGCCCGGCCGCGAAACCTCTGACGCCGATCGGAGGCGGTGCGGACGGCCGCCCCGACCCGACGCAGCCGCGCGGTGGACCCGACCGCCCCGGCGTGTACCGCCCGCTTACTGACGCGGGCCACGCGGTCGCGCTGAACCTGGTCGCCGACGCGGGCGACCTGCGGGCGGTGACCGCCGGGGTGCTGCGCGAACGCCTGCGCCCCTGGGGCGATGCGCAGCCGCTCGACCCGGCGGACCCGGGCGCGGCGCTGCGGCGCGACGCGGCCCGGTGGCCGGTGGGGCCGCTGCTGCTGGCCGCGCTGGCCGCGCTGGTGCTCTTCGAGACGCTGGTGGCCCGGCGCTTCAGCCACGCCGACCTGCCGCGGGCGGCGCGTGGGGGAGCCGCGGCCGGCGCGACCGCCGCGGTCGCGGTCCTCGCGCCGCGGGCGGCGGCCCAGACGCCACCGCCCGCCGCGGGGGGGCTGCTCGACCGCGCGCTCGGGCTCGACACGCTGAGCGTGCACGACGCCGCGGCGGGCCTGGGTTGGGCCCACCCCCTGCCGGCGTGGGCGTGGCTGTTCGTCGCGGCGGGCGCGGGGGTGCTCGCGTGGCTGGCCTACCGCCGGCTGGCCGGGCCGCGGCCCGTGCGGGCCGCCCTGGCCGCGTGCCGGGCGCTGCTGCTGCTGCTGCTGGCCGCGCTCCTGGCCGGGCCGCAGTGGGTGCGGCCCGACGAGACGGTCGAGCCCGACGTGCTGGCGGTCCTGGTGGACCGCAGCGCATCGCTGGGCCTGACCGACCTGCCCCCCGGACCGGGCGACACGGGGCCGCGCTCGCGTGACGCGGCGCTGGGGGACGCGCTCTTTGCGCGACCCGAACTTTTCGGGCCCGCGGGGCCGGGCGGTCCGGGCGGGCGGTCCGGCTCGACCCGCGAGGTGGCGTGGTGGGGCTTTGGCGACGGCGCCGCCGCGCTGCCCGGCCCCGACCCCGCGGCCTGGCCGCCCGCGGGGGCCCCGGCCTCGCGCCTGGGCGCCGGGCTGGACGCGGTGCTGCGGGCCCACCCGGGCCGCGCGCTCGCCGGCGTGGTGGTCTTCACCGACGGCCAGAGCACCGACCCCACCGGCGCCGAGCTGCTCGCGCGGCTCAACGCGCGCGGGGCCGCGGTGTTTGCCGTGCCGCTGGGGGCCCAGGTGCCGCCCCGCGACCTCGCAGTGGCGCGGCTGGAGCCGCCGGACGTCGCGTTTGTCGACGACGCGGTGCCGGTGCGGCTGGTGGTCAGCGCGACCGGCGGCAACCCCGAGCGCCCGGCCGACCCCGCGGCCCACGCCGTGCGGCTGGTCGACGCGGCGACCGGCGACGTGCTGGACGAGCAGCCGCTGGACGAGTTCGATCGGCCCGTGCAGCTGGTCGGACGCGCGTCGGACCCCGGCCCGCGGGAGTGGCGCGTCGAGCTGGTGCGAGTGGGTTCCGACGTTGACCCCGGACCCGACGAGCTGAACCGCGACAACAACCACGCCGCGTTCACCGTCGACCTGATCGACCGGCCGCTGCGGGTGCTCTACGTCGAAGGCCGCCCGCGTTGGGAGTACCGCTACCTCAAGAACATGCTGCTGCGCGAGGCGTCGATCGACGTGAGCGTGCTGCTTCTGAGCGCCGACGACGCGTTCGCCCAGGAGGGCGACACGCCCATCACCCGCCTGCCCGCCGACGCGGATGAGTGGAACGCCTACGACGTGGTGGTGCTGGGCGACCTGCCGCCCGCGGCGCTGGGCGACGCGGCGGTGGCGCAGCTGCGCGAGCGGGTGAGCGGCGGCGGCGCCGGCCTGCTGTGGGTCGGCGGCGACAGCGCGACCCCCAGTGCGTGGGGCGGCTCGGGGTTGGAGGACCTGCTGCCCATGCTCCGGCCCGACACCGTGGGTCCGGCACCCGCGGCGCGGTTCGCCGTGGCGCCCACGGCGCTGGCCGAGGCGCTGAGCGTGCTGCGGCTGGGCGACGACGGCAGCGGGGGCGACGGGGCCGGCGACGCGGTGGGCGGGCCGGCCGCGCTGCGCTACACCCAGCAGACCGGCCCGCTGAAGCCGACCGCCGAGGTGCTGGCCCGGGCGATGCCGCTGACCGACGAGGCCCGCGACCCCGGCCCGCCGCCGGGCCTGGCGCCGCCGCCGCTGGTCGTGCAGCTGCGCTACGGCGCAGGTCGCAGCGTGTACGTGGCCACCGACGAAACCTGGCGCCTGCGCTGGGGCCGCGGCGAGGCGCTGTACGAACGCTTCTGGGTGCAGCTGGTGCGCCTGCTGGGCCGGCCCGCGGCGGGCCGCGGCGAGGCCGGCGTGCGGCTGGAAGCGTCGGCCCGCCGGCTGCCGGTCGGCGGCACGCTGGTGCTCACGCTGCGCAGCCGCGACGCCGCGGTCAACGCGCGGCGGCTCGCGGCCGTCCGGGCCGAGGTGCGGGCGGTCGGGGGCGGCACCCCGCTGGGTGAGCTCGAGCTGCGGCCGACCGCCGGTGACGGCGAGGCCGCTTCGCCCGGGGGAGCCCAGGCGTGGGAGGGCCGCTGGCGGGCCGAGCCCGCGGGACCCGACGCCGTCGAGGTGGTCGTCACCGAGCCGGCGCTGGCCGACCTGGATCTGACCGCCCGCGTCGACGTGGACCGCGTGGACGACGAGCGCCGCGTGGTCGCCGCCGACCGCGCCCGGCTCGCCGCCCTGGCCCAGGGCACCGGCGGGGCGATGATCCCGCTCGACGAGCTGGAACGGCTGGCCGCGCCGGGCCTGATCCCCAACCTCGCCCGCACGCGCGTCAACGACGTCCGCGAGCCGCTGACCCGCGCCCCCCTGGTGCTGGGCCTGATCCTGCTGCTGGTCACCGTAGAGTGGACGGGCCGGCGGTTGATCCGGCTGGCGTAGGGGGGACGTGATCCGTGGACCGTGATCCGTGATCCGAGCCTGGCGGATGACGCAGCGCTGAAGGAGACGGCGGACGATTCGCTGACGACCAAGTCTCCTGTGACCCGAGCCCGTCAATCCTTCTTACGGACCACGGACCACGGACCACGGACCACAGATCACGGATCACCGACCACGGAACCATGCACGACCTCGCCCGCCAACTCGACCAGGTCGCCCGCCGGGCCCGGCGCATGCTGCTGACCCAGCGGGTCTGCGGAGTGGTGGCCGCGGTGGTCGTGACGCTCGCGGTACTCGGGCCCCTGGATTACTGGCTTCGGCTGCCCGGTGCGGTGCGGCTGGGGCTGGGGCTGGGGTGGCTGGGCCTGGCGGCCTGGCGCCTGGTCCCGGGCCTGGTCCGCGCCTGGCGGTTCGCCCCGCCGCGCGACGGGCTGGCGCGGCGGCTCGAGCAGCGGGTGCCGGCCCTGCGCGGCCGGCTGGTCAGCGCGCTGGAGTTCGGCCTGACGCCCGCCCGTTTCGCGCCGCCCCACGCGGCGCCCGTGACCGCCGCGCTCGCCGCCACCGCGGTGTCGCGCACCGGGGCCGACGCGGCCGCGGCCGGAATCGGCCGGCACCTGAACGAGCTGGTCGACCCCGCGCCCACCCGGCGCTGGCTGGCCGCGGGGCTGGCGGCGGTGGCCGCCGTCGCGGCGGTGCTGGCCGCCGCGCCCGGCCCCGGGGTCACCGCGCTGCAGCGCTGGTTCGCGCCGCTGGGCGCCGCGGCGTGGCCCGCCCGCGTGGCCCTCGACGCGCCGCCGCTGCCCGCCGTGCTGCCGGTCGACACGCCCGCGGAGCTGCGTGTCGGCGTGACCCGCGGCGACGCGCCCGGGCTGCGGGTCTGGGCCCACCACCGCTTCGTCGACGGTCCCCTGGCGGGCACCGGCGCCGCCGAACTGATGACCCGGCAGGACGACGCGGCGCGGCCGGTGGCCAGCGCCGAGGCCTCGGCCCGGCGGTACCGCCTGAACTGGGACGCCCCGGCCGCGGCGCTGCGCGCGGTGCAGTCGGCCGCCGACACGGGCGTGGCGGCGGACGTGTGGTTCACCGCCGGCGACGGCGCGACCGCGCCCCGGCGGGTGGCCTGGGTGGCCCGGCCGCGGCTGGTGGCGGCGGCGGCCGACGTGCGGGCGCCCGCCTACGCCGCGGGGCGGGTGCCCGATCGGACCCTCGATCTCGAACCCGGCGGCGACACGCTCGCGGCCCGCGGCGGGTCGACCGTGACGCTGCGGCTGGCCTTCAACAAGACCCTCGACGCGGCGGGGGACCGCGACGCGGGCGCGGCGGTCCAACTCATGCCCTCCATCGCCGCGCTGCCCGACGCCACCCTTACCCGGCCGGACCCGCGGACCGCCGAGCTGACCTGGACGCTGCGGGATAGCGTGACCGACACCGTGCGGCCGGTCGACGCGCACGGCCTGCGCGCCACCCCGCCGCCCACGCTGCGGTTCGTGGCCGAACCCGACGCGCCGCCGCGGGTGGCGTGGGAGACCCCGACGGCGGACCGGGCGGTGCTCGCCACCGCCCGCCTGCCGGTCGCGGCCGAGGCCGGCGACGACCTGGCCGTGTCGTGGTTGACGGTGAGCGCCGCCCGGGAGCCGGCGGGGTCCGACGGCGGATCCACAGGCGCGGAAGACTCACCCACGCCGCTGCCCGAGCCTTTCGTGCTGGCGCAGAGCACCGACCCGCAGGCCTCTGTGCGCGTGAGCGCGGTGCTCGACCTCGCCGCCCGCGGGGCGGAGCCCGGCGACGTCTTTACGCTCGACGCCGAGGCGCAGGACCTTCACGCTGCGGACGGCCCGGCCCGCGAGGCGGTCCGCGCCCCCAGCCGACGGATCTCGGTGATCACCGCGGCGCAGCTGGCCGAGCGGCTGCGGGCCGACCTGGCCGCGGTGCGGCGCCAGGCCGTGCGGCTGGAACGCGACCAGGCGGCGCTGGCCGCGCGTGACCCCGGGGCGCCGGCGACCCACACCCAGCGGGCCGCCGAGCAGGGCCGGCTTAACACCCGGCTCGACGCCCCCGCGGCCCAGCTGAACCAAGTGGCCCAGCAGATCGCCATGAACGGCCTCGACGAGCCCGCGCTGGCGTCGCTGGTGACCGACGCCGCGGCCCGCGCCACGCGAGCCCGCGAGGCGGGCGCGCAGGCCGCCGCGACCCTCGACGCCGCCGGCCCCGACGCGGACGCCGCAGCGCAGCCGCAGCAGGAGGCCGCGCGGGCGGCGCTCGCCGAGCTAAGCGCCCTGCTGGACCGTGGCCGCGATGCGCTGGGGCTGAAGCTTGAACTCGCCCGCCTTCGGACCGAGCAGGACCGGCTGGCCCAGGACACCCGCGCGCTGCTGCCGCGCACTGTCGGCCGCGACGCGGACACGTTGGACGCCGACACGCGGGCCGCGCTCGCCGAACTCGCCGAGCGTCAGGCCGCGTTGGCCGAGGCCGCCGCTACGGCGGTGGGCGGAATGCAGCGGGCAGCCGAGTCACTGGCCACGGACGCCGATACGGCGGAGCCCACGGCGGATCAAACCGAGCCCACCGCCGAAGCCCTGGCCGCTGCCGACCGCGCCCGCGCCGCCGCCCAGGCCCTGGCCGAGGCCGCCGCCGTCGCCCAGCGCCAGGGGCTGGCCCCCGGCCTGCAAGACAGCGCCCAGGCGGTCGCCGACAACCGGCTGGCGCAGGCCGGTTCGGGGCAGTTGAACGCGCTCGAAACCCTCGACGCGATGCTCGAGCAGCTGGGAGAGGAAGAGGCGCTGCGGCAGGCGATTCTGAAGCGGCGGCGGCTGGAGCTGATCGACCGGCTGCGCCGGCTGGTCGCCGACCAGTCGGCCGAGCTGGAGGCCTTGGCCCGCGCGGCCGACGCGGGCGGGCCGCTGGCCGCGCTGGCCGCGGCGCAGTCGCGCCTCTGGGTCCGCACCGTGGCGGCCGAGACGGTGGCCCGGGCCGCCGGCGATGGGTCCGCAACCCAGGCCGATACGCCGGACGTCGCCGGGCACCTGGTGTCGGCCGCCGCGGGCCAGACCCGGGCCCAGCCGGCCCTGGCCCGCGGGTCGGCCGCCGACGCGCGGGCCGCCGAGACCAGCGCGCTAAGCGCGCTCGAGCGTGCCCTGACGGCGGCCCTGGCCGCGGAAGACGACGCGACGCAAGACGCCACCCGCGACGAACGCGCCGCGCTGCGCAAGGCCTACGCCGAGTTGGCCGACCGGCAGGACGAGCTGCGCACGCGGACCGCGGCGGCGGTACCGGCACCCGGCGCGGCCTTGCCTCGCCGGGTCCGCGCCGCGCTCCGCGGGCTCGCCGCCGAAGAAACCGCGCTCCGCACCGACGCCGCGGCCCTGGCGGAGCAGATCGAAGGCACGCTGGTCTTCAAGCAGACCCACGCCCGCATCGACGCGGCCGCGACCACCGCCGCCGAGACGCTCCGCGCCGCGGCCCCCGCGCCCGACCGCGCGGCCCGCGCCCAAAGCCGGGTGTCCACCCTGCTGCGGGCGATGGCCGCCGCGCTCGAAGACCCCGAGAAAACCCAGGACTTCGCGTCGGCCGACCCCGGCGGCGGGGGAGGCGGGGGAGGCGGCGGAGCGGGCGATCCGCCCCCGCTGGTGCCCCCGCTGGCCGAGCTGCTGCTGCTGCGCGGCATGCAGCAGGCCGTCTACGATGAAACGCGCGGGCTCGACGAGCAGACCCACGCCGACGTGGCCGCCCGTGCGGCCGAACTGGGCGCCGAGCAGCGCGGGCTGGCGGACCTCGCCCGGCGCCTGATCGAGCAGCTGTCGCCCGCCGCGCCCGTGCCGAACCCCGAGCCGCCTGCGCAACCATGACGACCCGACCGCAACAAGTTCGACCCGACCGGCGTCATCGGTCGGCTGCGTGGCGGTGGGCTTGCCTCACGGCGGGCGTTACCGCGGTGACGGCCGCGGCGCAGACGCCGGCCCCGGCGTCCGGCCCCGGCCTCGACGAGCTGCTGGGCCTGGACCCGCCGCCGCAAACCCCGACCCCGACCCCGACCCCGACCCCGGACCCGGCCGCCACGCCGGACCCGGATGTCGATCACGACGCGCTCCCGGCGTCGTCCGAAGAACCCTTCGCCGCCGCGGCGGCGCAGATGGAGCGGGCCGCCGCGCGGCTGGACACGTCGCGCGACCCGGGCCTGGACACCCAGCGGCTTCAGGAAGACGTGCTCGCGCGGCTGGACCAGCTCATTGCCGACGCGGTCAACAACGCCGCGCCGCCCCCGCCCGGCGGCGGGGGCGGCGGCGGTGCTTCGGGCCCGCCCGACAACGGCGACGCACAGCCCGGCGGCGGCGCACCGGGCAACGGCGACGGCGCGGCGCCGGCCCCGGGTTCCGCAGCCGCCCCCGCCGGCAGCGCCGCGGCAGCCACGGGCGGTGAACCCTCGCCCGGCGGCTTCTCCCCCGGACAGGTCGGCCCCACGGGACCCGAGGCCGGCCCGCTGCGCGAAGTCCGCACCGAGTGGGGCGCCCTGCCGCCGCGCCTGCGTGACGAGCTGAGCAACGGCCTGGACGAGCCCTTCAGCCCCGTCTACCGCCGGCAGACCGAGGCCTTTTATCGACGCTTGGCCCAGGACGCCGCGGAGTGACGCCGAACGCGTTTCATCCCCAATCCGCAATCTTAAATCCGCAATCCCCCATGCCCCGCCACCTCTTCCTGCTCCTCGTGCTGCTCGCCGCCGCGCCCCTCGCCGTTCCCGCGGCAGCACAGCGCGCCGCCCCCGAGACCACCTTCCGAGAGCTGCCCCTCGCCGCCCGCGCGGCGATCGACCGCGGCCTCGTACGCCTGGCGGCGATGCAGTCCGACGACGGCAGCTTCGGTGGCGGGCGCTACGGCCGGCACGTAGGCATCACCGCCATCGCCGGGCTCGCCCTCATGGCCGATGGCAACCTGCCCGGCCGCGGGGACCACGGCGAGGCCGTGCGACGCGCGCTTCAATTCGTCCTGGCGAACGCCAACGAGGCCGGCCTGCTCGCCGCCGACACCAGCCACGGCCCGATGTACGGCCACGGCTACGCCGCGCTGTTTCTCGGTGAGGTCTACGGGGCCGGCGTCGGGGTCGATGACGCGAAGGTTCGCGCCACGCTCATCCGCGCCGTGCGGCTGATCGTCGACTGCCAGAACGACGAGGGCGGCTGGCGCTACCACCCCCAGCCCTACGACGCGGACCTCTCGGTCACCATCACCCAGATCATGGCGCTGCGCAGCGCCCGCAACGCGGGTCTCAGCGTGCCCAAAGAAACCATCGACCGCGCCGTCAGCTACGTCCGCCGCTGCCAGAACCCCGAAGACGGGGGATTCCGCTACATGCTGCGCAGCGGCGGCTCGGCCTACGCGCGTTCGGCCGCGGGCGTGGCCAGCCTGCAGTACGCCGGGGTGTACGACGACGACGCGGTGCGCGACGGGCTGGCGTATCTCGCCGCCGCCGAGGGCGAGGCCGAGCGCGGCGGGCACTACCACTACGGCCGTTACTACGCGGCGCAGGCGCTCTTCCTGGCCGGCGGCGCCCACTGGTCCGAGGGCTTCCCCCGCATGCGCGACGAGATGGTGCAGCGGCAGCAGTCCGACGGCAGCTGGACCTCCAGCCACGGCGAGGCCTACGGCACCGCGATGAGCCTGATCGTCTTGCAGATGCCCAACCGGCTGCTGCCGATTTTTCAGAGATAAACGCGGGGGCGGGTTTGAAACCCGTCCGCGCGTCACACGAACGCCCGCCCCCGGCGCTCGCCCCGAGCCCCACCATGCGCCCCGTCACTTTCCTTGCGTCGATCGCGTTCGTGCTGACCCCCTCGGCGCTGCCCGCCGCGGCCCAGGGCCCGCTGCCCGTCACCGTGCTGCACCCCGACGGCACCGCCACCGACGCGCACCTCGCCGGCCTGTCCGACGGCGCCCTGCGCGTCTTCGACGCCGACCGCCGCCTCACGACCCTGACCCCCGACGCCGTCGCGGTGCTGACGCCGCACGCCGCGCCGACGCCCGCACTTCCCGGTGCGCCCGGCGCACCCGACCCGCCCGGGGTGCTCCGCCTGACCGACGGCCAGCGCCTGGCCGGCGCGTGGGCCGGCCAGGCCGACGGCGGCGAATCGCTGCGGTGGACCCACCCGGCGTTCGGCACCGTCGCGGTGCCGCTGGACCGGGTCGCAGGCTGGACGGCCGCGGGCGGCACCCCCGGCCCCGGCCCCGAACCCGAACCCGAATCCGAATCCGGGCTCGGCGACGTCGTGGTGCTCACGAGCGGCGAGCGGCTGACCGGCTTTCTCTACCTGTCCGACGACGCGGGGGCGGTCGCGTCGGGCGACGTGCTGATGCTCGCCCCCGCCGACGACCCCGCCGGCCTCGCGGTGCCCGTGCCCGCGGCCTCGGTCGCGTCGGTCACGCTCGCCAACCCGCCCGCGCCGCGTGATCCGAGCGCGGACCCCGACGCCGCCCCCAACTTCAACTCCGCCCCCGCCCCGGCCCGCGTCACCCTGCGTGACGGCTCTCGGCTGCGGGCGCGGGCGTTGATTCTCGGCGCGGGCGACGCCGCCTTCGACGCCGAGGTCGCCGGCCACCCGCTGCGGATCGACGTGCCGACTCGCGCCGTGCGACGCGTCGTGTTCACCGCCGGCGGGCGCGACGCCCACGACCTGACCGACCTGGCCGCGCAGGCGCCGCCCCCGGCCGCCGCCGACGCGGCGCTCTGGGGACCGGGCGTCGCCGGGGCGCGGGCCGTGCCCGGCGGCCACCGGCTCGCCGCCCCCGCGCGGCTGGGGGTCGCGCTGCCGCCCGGCGCCACCTTCGTCGTCGGGCGGGCCGTGCTCGACCTGCCCCCGGGGATCCCTGCCGACCGCGCCCGGTGGGCCGACTGCACGCTGCGGATCGGCGGCACGCCACCGGTCGAACTCGCCCTCGACGCCGCGCACCCCGAGGCCCCGTTCCGCGTCGCGGTGTCGGCCGGCGCCACCGAGCTGGTCTTCACCCTCGACCCCGGCCCCCACGGCCCGGTGCTGGACGTCGTGCGGATCGAAGACGCGCTCGTGTTAACAGGCCCGATTTGACCCAGCCCCTGAACCTCGATCAAAATGCTAACCTACCCCAGCAGGTCGGCTTGTGCGTGGCCAGCTTGTGGTGTCTCTCAGTTGAACGGCCGAGCGTTCTCGCAACGGCCAACGGAACCCGCGATGGAATCCGACGGAATCAGCGAACTCGTCCGAGGCCGGAAGCTGGTGGAAGCCCACCGACGGCTGACGGAGAAGCTGGAGAGCGGGGCACGGATCTACGGCCTCGATCAGCAGATCGAGACGGTTGCTCGGGAGATCGCCACCGCCGAGCAGCGGGTCGAGGATGCCCGGCAGCTCATCGACTTAAGAAAGCTCCGCTCTGCGCGTAAAGCGCTGGAATCAGCGCACCGCCACGCCTCGGATCTCCCCGAACTGGCGGCGACCGCGCAATTGCTCGCCGCGCGAAATAAACAAGCCGCTCAGTTTCGGTCGCTCGCCCAGAAAGCACTCGCCGCCGACGACCTGGAGCAGGCCTTTGAGCACGCCCAATCCGCCGCTGAACTCAATGCCGAAGGCGACGCCAACGCCCGCCTGGCCCATATCGGCGATCTGCTGGAAGAAAGTCGGGCGCAGGAGGGAGAGCGCCGTTTCGTCAAGCGGGGGCTTGGCGGTGGTCTCGCCGCGGCCATCCTCATCGGTTTGGCTGTTTTTGTCGTCTTCCATGTTAAAGACCGGAACGCCGCGTCGTACCGCGCCCAGGTCGATCAGGCCTGGGAGCAGATCTTGGTCTTCGACCAACATCTGGAGAACGAGCGTTACCGCCAGGCAGACGGCGCCCTGACCGGCTTGGAAACGCAGGTCCAAGCGGTGCTGAGTGAAGAATCGACCTTGCTTGATGCCGTCTCGCAACGCCGAAGCTCGGAGGAACTCCGCGAGGGCATGGCGGGACGGGTGCCCTATTTCGGCCGGTGGATCAGCCCGGCCGAACGCGACCGGTCTCGTCGGCAGGCGGAGGAACTGACGGATCAGGTCGATCGCTTGTCCGAACTGTTGGAATCGCGGCTGGCCGGGAGTCTGCCCGAAGCGTTGCCGCCGGAGGGACAGGTCGCGATCGATGCGCACCGGCGGCTGCTGGGCGATCTGGGCGCGATCGGTCCTATGCTGGAGCGCGGTGACCTGGAACCCGCATCCGCCGCGTTTCGCAAGGCCGACGCGACCACCCGCAAACTCTTCGCGGCGACGGGTCTGGTGCAGCACGAGGGGGCGTGGGTGTCCAAGACACTGCTGGAAGCCAGGCTGGAACGCGAGCGACGCGAGGCAGAGCTTGCGGCCGAGCGCAAGCGCGAAGCCGACCGGCTGGCCAAGATCGAGCGGCAGAGAAAAGCGAAGGAAGCGCAGGCTCTGGCCGAGCGACAAGCGCGTTCCGAAGCCTTGGCCGCCGCCGAACGACTCAAAGAATCGGCCTACGAGATGGGCTTGGAGTTCGTGAAGGACTCGCTCAAGGCTCCCGCCAGCGCCCAATTTTCGGGACGCCACGCGTCGAGCACCAGCGTCACCTACGACGTGGACACCGGCCGTTTCACCGTCCGCGGGAACGTCGATGCCCAGAACGGATTCGGGGCCATGATCCGCAAGCGGTTCAGCGTCGAGGTGTGGCCCAACCCGGACCGCGACGGCTACTGGAACGCGAGTTCCCCGGTGCTCTACTGATTCACGCACGGCTCAACCCTCTGGAGATCCCCCTTTGACCGCCTCCGCGACCCAATCCCCGCGTGCCCCCGGCCGCGCCCGCAAGGTCGGTCTGCAGCAGCAGCTGACCTGCCCGAACTGCTGGCACGTGTTCGGGCCGCAGGACGTGCTGTTCATCGCGCGGCACGAGTCGCTGCTGGGCGATCTGGTCGCCGGCCCCGACGCGCTCATGCGTTTCCGCCCGTCGCGTTTCACCACCAACGGCGACGCACTGGACCCGATGGGCGTGACCTGCAGCGAGCTGGCCTGCCCGCGGTGTCACCTGGCGATCCCCCGGCCGCTTATCGAGATGAAGCCGCTCTTTGTCTCCATCGTCGGCAGCCCCGGCAGCGGCAAGAGCTTCTTTCTGACCGCCTCCACCTGGATGATGCGCCGAAGCGCCATGGACCTGGGCCTGTCGTTCAGCGACGGCGACGCGGGCTGCAACCTGCAGCTGCACCGGTCCGAAGAAGCCCTGTTCATGGCCGAAGACCCCGAGGTTCCGGTCACCCTCGACAAGACCCAGCTCGCCGGCGGCGACCTGTACCAGACCGTCCTCCTGGACGGTCAGCCGCAGACCTTCCCCCGACCCTTCCAGTTCACCCTGGCCCCCACCGACGTCCGGGCCCGGCCCGACTTTCCCTACCGCGGGCTGGTGCTGTACGACAACGCGGGCGAGCACTTCCAGCCCGGCCAGGACACCGCCGCCGCGCCGGTGACGCTGCACCTCTCCCGCTCCGCCGCGATCTTCTTCATCTTCGACCCGACCCAGGACGTGGGCTTCCGCCGCGAACAGGTGCGAGAGAAAACGGAGTCGGGGCAAGAGTCCACCATGACGGCCCCCAGCCTCACCCGCCAGGAGGTCATTTTCCACGAGATGGCCGGCCGCGTCCGCCAGTACCGCGGGCTGTCGCAAGACCAGGCCCACGACAAGCCGCTGGTCATGGTGCTTGCGAAGGCCGACACCTGGTTCGACGACCCGCTCTTTGCGGATGAGCCGTTGCTGGCCGACCCCGGCCGGCTGGACCACCCGCGGATCAACCAGGCGTCGGACCGCTGCCGTCAGCTGCTGCTCAAGCACTGCCCGCAGATGGTCCAGTCCGCCGAGGCCTTTTCGCACCGGGTGATCTACGTGCCCGTCAGCTCGGTGGGCACCCCGCCGGTGCGGGTCGGCGGGAAAGACTCGCGGGTGTGGGGCGTCAAGCCGCGCGACATCCGCCCGCAGTGGGTGACGGTCCCGCTGCTGTGGACCCTCGACCAGTCGGTGCCCGGCATGCTGGCCGGCGAACCCGAAACCCAGACCCCCGGAGGTGACGCATGATCGGCGAGATGCTCTACACCAGCGCCACCGCGGGGCTCTTCCCCGGCAGCCGCGGGTTCTGCACGGTCGCCGCCACGGCGGGGCTCTCAAAGAGCCTCATCGCCAAGCTCGAAACGCTCAGCACCTACCCCTTCGCCTTCGCCTTCAACGGGCCGGATGCGGGCAAGAACCCCGCGGCCTTCCGCTACGCCCGGGTGCGCGTGGGCGACAAAACCCACCCCGTGCTCAGCCGCATCGTGCCGGTCGCCGCCGACTACTCGGGCCGCAGCAACTACCTCGCCCACCACCTGATCCTCAACCCCAAAAAACTCCCCGACGCCGGCCCCGCCTGGCTGGCCCGGCAGCCCGGGGTCTTCCAAACCAGTTGGAATGGCGACCCCCGCGAGCTGCCCGCGCGACAGCTGCCCGACGGCGCCCAACGCCCCGGCGTCTGTCACGCCTGGCAATCCGCCGCGGGCGACGCCGGGTGGGGCGGACTTCTGGCCCGGGTGGTGGACCAGCCCGGGCGACAGGCCGCGGTGGTGGCCTACCCGTCCGGCACCGACGTGCTCCCGCTCTTTGACCAGGCCATCGCCCTGCTGCCGGCCGCCCAGCGCTGGCGGGCCACGTTCGACACCTACCACCAGGCCGATGCGGCGGGATCGGGCGCGGTGCTGCGCGGCGTCTTGCTCGGCACCCCCGCCGCGTCGGGCCTCAAGCCCGGCCGCTCCACCGTGGACCTGGACCAACCCGCACCACCCGCCGACGACCGCTTCACCCGCGCCGCCCGCGACGGGGCGTTTGTGAAGCCCGAACCGGTCGCGGTGGACCCCGCCGACGTGCCCCCGCCGATCCCCAGCGGGGCGGAGGACGTGGCCGCCGCGTTAACCGCGGCCAACCGGAGACGCGGGGCCTATGACCTTGCGGACGGAATCGATCCGGGCTTCGCCGGGGCCGGATCGTTGGTCCTGGAAAACGGTGCGTCGCGGCCTTCGCGCCGTAAGTGGATCGTTGTCGCGGCTTCCGTGGCCGCGGTACTGCTGATCGGCAGCACTATTTCGCTGCTTGCGCTATCGTCGGGGGACGCAGAGAATGGCTTCTCTCCCGTCGAAGCTGCTGGAGAGGACGAAGCAGATGCCAACAATGCCGCTGCCGACGGCAAAGCCGATCCCGAGGCCGCGAAAAAAGCCCAAGAAAAAGAGCTGGCCGCAGCTGAAGCCGCCGCTGAAGCCGAAGCTGAAGCCAAAGCCAAAGCCAAAGCCAAAGCCGAGGCCGAAGCCAAAGCTCTCGCCGAAGCCCAAGGCCAAGCCGAAGCCCTTGCCGATGCCAAATCTGAAACTGAAGTTAAGTCCGAAGCTAAAAACCTTGACACTCCCAACGCCAAAGCTGAAGACGAGACCAAAGCCAACACCGCTGCCGAATTGCAGGTAGTGTTAAAAATCAGAGATCCCGAGATCATCGAGCGCGACTCAAATTTCAGAAAATCCGCCGCGGCCCGGCTTGGCGTAGAAACATCCGAGAGGTTGTTATTGTTTTTGAAGGGAACAGGCGAGACACTGACCATTAAACTGATCCTTGACAAAGATCAGCATTATTCGCTTCAAAAGATGAAGGAGGGAGAATTGCAATCAGGCACCAAATCCGTCGTACTTCAAAAGAAGAACGCTGACCCTACTGAGGCTAGTGGCGAGAACATTCAACCAATTTTGGAAATTTTTCTCACGCCTTCTGCGAAAAACGCAACGGAAATGTATGCCGAGGCAATTCCCGGAACAAACTTGGAAGGAGTCGTGAGATTCGAGTTGATCGGCCGAGAAGGCGAATCGAAAATCGTCTATGTTTCGCCGACCGCCGAGAAAAACTTTGAAGCACAAGTCGTCGGTGTTGAGGGTGGTGTCCCGATTGAGAGTGAACTAGTGGTGAGCGATTCTGAATGGATAGGGGCTTGGATTGAGGGGAAAAACGGGATGACTGAACTCACCGACGGGGTCGAGTTTCAGCCCTGGGATGCGTTGCCGCAGAACGGAGTAAAGGTTGAAATGAGAGATGGGGTGAGACCTGTAATCTCCTGGTCCGATGAAAAAAATATGCAGTTTATTCAACGGTGGATTAATCCATCAGGAGCTTGGGAAGGGAAGAACTTTGCGAAATGGTATAAATTGACCGACTATGAATCCCCTAAAGACGCAAGAGAATCTATTGGAAATAAATCGAAAAAGAATGAAAAAAAGAAGAAGGCGAAGCAGCGACATAAGGAATTGGCAGCTGACTACCAAAAACTCAAAAACTCGATAACACTGCCGTTTTTTGAATTACGCAAGTATGACAACACAGGCGTATTGCTTGAACGTGAGCGGTACACATGGAAGGCCCCAACTGACGAATGGACAGAGTTTGAGTGAGCCGGCCGCCCAATTCATCGCCCCAAGGTAAACCCCCATGTCCCAAGCAACCCGATGGTTGAAAGACGTCAAGCGCCTGCTTGACCGCTACGACGGCGAGGCCCCGCCGGAGGCCGGCGATCTGCTGGACCAGCAGGTCGAGCTGATCGACGGCCTGAACGGGCGGCTCGAACGCTGCGTGAGTTTGCTGCGGAAGGGCCTGTACGGCGAGGCCATGCACCAGGCGCAGGTGTCGCCCAACGTGCTGGACGAGGCGGCCACGCTGTCGGGCCCCGAGGCGCAGCAGTGGGCCGAGGTGTGCCGGGCGGCGCGGCTGGGCAAGGCGCCGTCGCTGGACGAGAACGCGATTATCGAGGTCGATGAGGCTTTTGTGCGCGGCGAGCCGCACGAAAAACTGCTGCGCAAGCACCGGTTGTACGCGCTGGGCCGGGTCGATCTGCCCCGGCGGATCGCGGTGCTGCGCGAGCTCTCCGCCCGGGAGCTGGACTGCACCTTCTGGGGCGACGACCTGGCGGACTTCGAGACCCTGCGTCTGGAGCAGATGGTCGGTGAGGTCGAGGCGGCCGCCGCGGCGGGGGACCGCGATCAACTGGAGCGTTTGGGCCGGGAACTGGCGACCCCGTGGCTGATCAAACCCCCGTCGGGGCTGGTGCGGGCGGCGACCGATGCGACGCTGCGCCTCCGAGACCGCGACGCGCGCCAGCGTCTCGACGCGTTGCGTGAACCCCTCGCCTCGGCGTTGGCGGCCGAAGATGAGGCCGCGGTCGAACCGCTGCTGCAGACGTGGAGCGAGACCCGCAAGCAACTCCGGGGCCGGGATTTCGACGAGGGGGTGGCCAGGCAGGCCGCCGCGTGGTGCCGCGACCAGAAGACGGCCGTGGCGGAAGACCAACGCTGGGAGCAGGCGCTCGTTTCGCTGGAGCACGCCCTCGATGCCCCCGCACCGCTCGAAGAGATCGAACGCTGCTGGGTGCAGGTGGAGAAGTTCGAGCGGCCCGTGCCCGAGGTGTTGAAGACCCGTTTCCGCTCGCGTCAGGGGGCGAGCCGGCACGCCCAGTCGCGCCGGCACCGCGCGGTCATGCTGGCGGTGGTGTGCGGCCTGATCGGCGTGCTGGCCGCGGCGGGGGGTGGGCTCTGGTGGGTCATGGATCAGCGCAGCCGCGCGGGCTGGGAGACGGCCATCACCGAGGCGATCGAGAACGACCGCTGGGACACGGCGTCCACGCTACTGGGGCAGCTGGAAACCGAGTCGCCGCGGCTGTACGGCTCACCGACGTTCGTCGCGTTCGAGCGACGCGTCGCCGAGCAGGCGAGCGAGGAGCTCACCCGTGCGAAGCGTTGGGGCGAGGCGATCGGGCGGGCGGAGAAGGCGGGTGTCGAAACGCCGGATTTGACCTCTCTGGAGCTCGCCGAGTCGCTCGCGAAGACCGACGCGGAGACCGAGCGGACGCTCGCCTGGAAGATGGAGGTGGAGCAGGAGCAGCTCAGGCGCCGGGCGGCCGTGAACGAGCAGTACCGCGGGCTGCTGGCCGAGCTGCGGGACCGGCTGGACACGGTGCGTTCGGCCGACCCGCCCGATGTCGCGGCGATCGAGTCGCTGCGCCGCGACCTCGTGCGGCTCGACGCGTTGACGGGCGTGGACCCGTCGCTCTCCTCCGGCGGCGCGGCGCTGACGCTCGCGGTGGACACCCTGCTCAACCAGGTGCGCGGCAATCAAGAACAGAAGGAGGGGGTGCGAAGTGCTCTGGACCGAATCCGCGCGGCGGGGACCCGCGCCGAGGCGGTCGATCGGGCGCTGCTCGACTTCATCGTTTCGTTCCCGGATCATCCGCGGACCGGTGACATGGATCGCGCGCGAAAGCTCAACGCGTCGCTGAGCACCGTGTCGGCGTGGAACGCCTTGCCGGGCGCATCGGGGGTGTTGGTTGATTCGGCGCAGGACGTGACCCGGGCCAGGGAGCAGATCGCCGCGGCGCTCGAAAAGATGATCGGATTGGCCAACGCACCGCCGGTGGTGGCGTACCAGGAATACCTCGGCCGGGCCGCGGTGGCGCTCGCGGCCGGCGACGGGCTCTACCCGCTGCATGACCTGCTGAAGAGCCCGGCCCTGACGGGTCTGCGAATCATCGACCTGAACGACGGCCGCCAGCTGTACACCCATCACGACGATCCGATCAAAGAGATGGGGCTCGGGAACGTGGCGATCCGTTACATCGAGACGGCCGAACAGCTCGTGGGTCAGCAGGCCCTGCGTGAAGAGATGACGCAGGCCGAGCAGCTCGGGGGTGGGGGCAAGACCCGCCCGGCCCCGCAGGAGTTTTGGGTGGACGCGGTGGGCGCGCGGCTGGACGCGGGGCAGGCCCGCTGGGAGTCCGCCGCGTGGGACGCCGCGGCCGACATCCTGCCGCGCGACGACATCGACCCCATCCTGCGGGCGGCCGTGGCCCGGCAGCTGGGTGGGCATGCCATCTCCGGGGGATGGGCCGTGCCCGGCGTCTCTGACCCCTCATGGAGAGCGCTGTCCAAGCTGCCCGACACCGACCTCGCCTGGTTCGACAGCAACAACGCCCGAGTGGCCTCCGCAAGGATCGAGCTGCGGCAAGCGCTTGACCGGTTGGACCCCTTGAAACCCGCGGGCCCCATGCTTGAGGCCTGGCGGCTCGACATGCGGGCGGCGTTGTCGCCGCGCGAGATCGCGGTTATGTACTGGCCCGGGCCCGACGGAGAGCCCGGCTTCGCGTCCGAACGCGTCGCCGACGGCGCATACGAGCTCTGGCGTGGCGAGGCGCACGGCGACCGCTTCACCGCGGTCGTCACGGTTGCAGACGGCGTCGCGGACTGGACCGACGCGGCGCTGGATCTTCCCGCGGGCACGCTGCTGGTTCGCCGTATGGAGCTTGAAGATGAGTGATCCAACCTTCAACGTCCGCTACCGCGGCCGGTCGGACGGTCCGTTCAGCCGCGACCGACTGGAGGAGATGATCGAGCGGGGGCAGATCACGCGCCTGCACGAGGTGTCCGAGGATGACGGGCCGTGGAAGCGCCTCCGCGATCGTCCCGAGCTGATGCCCAACAGCCGTTCGGCGACCGGCTCGGTCGATGCGGCCCCGGAGCCCCTTGACCTTTCGGCGCTCGAACCCGCGGGCGAGGCCGTGCCCGTCGCCATGCGGATGCCCCCGGATGACGGGGAGGCGCGGTGGTGGTTCAGCCTGGACGAACACAAGCACGGCCCGGTGACCCGCGCCAAAATCGAAGAAGTGCTGGCCCACAACCCGGAGGCGGACGGGAGCATCCGGGTGTGGAGCAAGGGCATGAGCGAGTGGATCACGCCGCGGCAGGCGGGTTTCCGAGCGGCGGGATCTCCCCCACCTCCGCCGACCGATGCCGGGCCCCGGCGGCAAGCAGACGTAAGCCGTGGCCGCAGCCCGCACGCCGATGCGGGAGACGTCCGGATGGCGGGCTTCTGGCTCCGGTTGGTGGCTTACGCGATCGATACGTTTGTTTTATTTGTGGTGTTGTTTGTAGTCGCTTTCGCCATCGGATTTTTGGCTCCCGAGCAATTCGCGGCCCACGCCGAGGAAATCGGGTTGCTATTCAATGTCTTGGGGTTCGTCTTCAGCTGGCTTTACTTCGCCGCCGGCGAGAGCTCGCACGCCGGAGGCACCCCCGGAAAGCGGGCCTTGGGGATTCGGGTCACCTCGGAGGAGGGAGACCGCATCGGTTTCGGCCGTGCCAGCGGGCGCTTCTTTGGCAAGCTCATCTCGGGGGTGATCCTCTGCATCGGCTTCCTCATGGCCGCCATCGGACCGCGGCACCAGGCGCTGCACGACCTGTTCAGCCGCACCTACGTTATTCAGGATTGAACGAGCCGCCATGACCCAAAATCAATCACCCCCGCTCTCGTTTCAGCGATCGGATATCGAGAAGAAGCTGTTCATGCCCGCGGGGGAGTTCACTCAGCCCGGCCCGGTGTTGCCGGCGGCGCTGGCGATACTGAGCGGGGTGGTCTTCTACCTGCTGCTGCAGCTCGTGCCCGGGGCATGGCTGGAACGCTCTTTCACGCAGCGCGGGTGGGTGCCCTACGCCATCGTGTTCTTCTCGGCGTGGGCATTCTGGATCATCGTGGTCAAGTATTTCAAGATCAACGTGCAGGCCCGGGCGCTGGGCCGCCCGCTCTGTCCGGACGATCCGAGTTTTTACATCTCGGCCGACACCGCGGTCAAGGTGCTGGACCGCCTCTACGACATCTGCGACGAACCCCGCGACTTTCTCCTCTACAACCGCATCCAGTTCGCGCTTTCAAACCTGAAAAACCTCGGCCGGGTCGGTGACGTCGATGAAGTGCTGCGGTCGCGTGCGGACAGCGACGAGTCGGGTGCCGAGTCGGGCTACACCGTGGTCAAGGGGCTGCTGTGGGCGATCCCGGTTCTGGGCTTCATCGGAACGGTTCTGGGATTGTCGGTGGCGATCGGTTCGTTCGGGGCGGTCTTGGCGACCAGTGCCGATGCCGAGGAGATCAAGCCGGCGCTGCAGTCGGTGACCGCGGGGTTGGCGACCGCGTTTGAAACCACGCTGCAGGCGCTGGTGGTGACGCTGGTCATCCACATGTTCATGACCATGGTTCGTCGCAAGGAAGAACGCATGTTCAACCGCTTCAACGACTATTGCGAGCGGCAGGTCGTGGCCAAGATCCGCATCAAGCACGATGGGGTGCAGGCGTGAGCCGTCGGCGGCGCGGCTGCGGGCTGAGAAGCGGGGGCGGCGATGCCCCGGTATCGCTGTTTTCGTTTCAGGACATCATGATGAGTGTTTTGGGCATCATGCTGTTAATCACACTCTTGCTGGCCCTGGACATCGCCGATCCGTCCGCGGCGCCGGCGGTCGTGACCTCGGGAGACCCGCAAGCGGTCACCGCCCAGGAAGTCGCGGCCCTGGAAAAGCAGGCGCAGGAACTGCGGACGCGGCACGAGACGATGCTCGCACGGCTGCGTGAACTCGCCAGATTCTCGGGTGGCGATGCAGATCTGGCTGCGCTTGAATCGTCGCTCGCGTTGGCCGAAGCCCAAACCGCGGCGCTCGCGGAAACGGCCGCCGAAATGAAGGATGCTCTGCGGTTGGCGATGGAGGATCAGCGGCGGGCCGCGGAACTGGAGGCGGACATTCAAGCGGTGGAGGCGGAGGTTCGTGCGGCCCGGTCCGAACTCGCCGACCGGCAGGCCAACCCGACGCTCCGCTATCTTCCGGAGGCGGGTACGGGCAAGTCGGCGATACTTGTCACCGTATCGGCCGACGCGTTGGGCGTCGGCGGGACCGATCCGGCCGCAACCGCCGTGTGGTTCACCGCGGATTCCGCGTCGGCCCGCCAGAACCAGCTGAGAAGGTTTCTCAAGACGATTGAACCGAACGCCTTCTACGCCGTGGTGCTGGCCAAGCCCGATGCGTTCGGGGGAATCTCTGAAGAGGTGATGCGCCTGATTCGAACCTCCGGCTTTGATGTGGGGCTTGACTTGCTGGCTCAGGACGAGGACGTACTTCTTGACGCCGGAGCCGCACGGTGATGGGACAATACCGAGACCCTTTGGGAAAGCTGTTGCTCGCGGTCGTGATGTCCATGCTTCCGCCGGGGTGCGATCAGCGGGTAGAGGGTCTCGATGAAGGGTCGGATGCAGCGTCGTCGGCCTCGGTCGAGCCGACCGCCGTTCCGAACGCTGCGACGCCATCCGAGGTGCCGGAGGAAGGTCCATCGCATCGACGTGCCCCGTTACCGCCGGGCGCTGCGGCGAGTTTGCAAGCCCCGACCGGGCATGTTTTGTCTCTGGCGGGTTTCGACCGGTCCTCGGATCCGCCGCTCATCGCCTGGCACGACCCGGCCGACAACCTGGTGGGTGGCCAAGGAGTTCACCGGTTCAGCTCGCCGCCGACATGGGGGATGGCCACGCCCGTTGAGGGGGGCCTCAGGGTTGAGGTTGACGGCGAGCCGTATCTTGCCTTTGCCGTCGTGAACCTGGTACGCGAGACCGGTGAGGAAGAGGCGCCGGCCGATCCTTCTGGGCCGACTCCCGAACCGGCCTTCGGAACCGACCACGATCGCTTCGTAGACGCTGCTCTACCGGATCTGTCCCAGCACACGGCGGCGGGCTGGGACTTCAACTGCGGGCCGACCGCCGCGGCGAATGCCTTGCTGGCTTTGGCCAGCCGTGACGCCGGACTCGCCGAAACCCTGGGGGTTGCTCTGCCGCTCGACGCCAGCATGGTTGAAGGGCTGATCTACGGACCGCTTTCAAGCACCGCCCGGTTGCACCTGCCCGAGGGGCTCGTCGGACTGATGGACACCTCGATCGAGCGAGGCACGACCGGAAGCGCGTTGATCGCCGCATTTGAGCGGGTATTCGAACGGGTGCCCGGTCACACCCGCTACACGGTGCGGGTCAGCGAAAAGCCTGACCGTTCCGCGTTGCTGTCGGGCATGGAGTTGCTGAGGCGGGGCGGGGCGGGTTTGCTTCTGATTCATCCGGCGATGGATCCGGGGAACGATGCGCAGCCTCGATCGGGTGGTTCACCCGAAGCCGGCGCAGCGATTCCCGGAGGTGCCGCGCGATCGCCGGGCGTTGAACTGCCACCCGTTCCCGGCCCGCCGCCATCCGAACCTTCAAGCCTGACCGCGGGGCAGGCGGTCGCGTCGTTGACCGGGAGCTGGAAGCAGATCGACGGTCCGCAAGACGCCGATTTTGGACCGGGCAACTATCGAGACTCCACGCTCCTCTTCTCGGCGGCAGGCGTCGTTGAAGTCCGCCGAACCTACGACACGGCGGGGGGAACGATGGTCCTGGCTCGACGGTTGAGGCTAAAGACGGCCGAGGCGGGCCGGCTGGATTTCGTTGATTTTGCCGAGGGTAAACCGGGTGGTGCCGTACCCCGCCCGGATCGGTGGCTCGTGGGTTCGCAGGACGTCGATCCACCGCTGCCACTACCGATGCGCCTGACTTACGCGCGTGAGGGAGACCGTCTTCGTCTGGGCGAGAAGATCTACCGGCGGCAGTAATTTTGGTTTGATTCCTCTTGAAAGTACTACTGAACCTGAACCGAATCGGTGGTGATCAACGTCAAGGCTTCGACGGCGTCGTAGGTCGATAGCCCGTAGTCATAGCCCTGTTCGGTCAGCCGGGCGCGAAGTCCCCGGTAAGCGTCCACCGAGTCGCTGGCCACAAAGAGTGTGAAGAAATCTTGCGCTGGATTGAGGTGGTCGAGGACCGAACGGACCGCGGCGGCGTCGTTGATCGCGAACCCCCCCCGAGATTCGGGGTGGACCGCAACGCCTTGGTCGAACGGCTCAATTCTGACATCGCCTGAGCGTCCCGGCAGGTCGGCTCGGGCGGATTCCCCGAAATCAATCCAGAACACCCGGTTGTTTTTCACGAGCATGCCAACCTGGCGTTTGCCGGTGGATCTTTCCCGGGGCAGGCGGCCGATCACCTGATTGCGTTCGTCCGTTTGATCCAACGCCGCGCGCGACTCGGCCGCATCGCGCCGCGCCGCGTTCAACGCCGCACGGGCTCTTTCCAGCCGTTGGTTATCGATTTGATCGACGGCCTCGATCCACTCACGAAGTCGCTGTGACTGCTCCCGGGCGTGCTTGAGATCTGCCCTGAGCTGTGCTTCGCGGTTGATCGATTTCATCACGTCCTCGGTCGATAGCGAGTCAATCGATGTTTGGGATTCATTCACGGCGTCCGTTAGCAGTTTTACTTCAGTACGCAGCCGCGTGGCCTGATACTGCGTTTGGATACCCACGGAATCACCATCGATCTCTGGCAGTTCGCTGCGCACATTCACCAATAGAGCGACGAGGATGGCGATAAAAATGACCCCGCCGAAAACATTACAGATCGTATCGAGAAGTAATTCAAGCGACTCGCCACTCGTTTCGTCGGAGTTTCTCGCTGCCGGCCGCATGCACATAGGATAGCAATCGGCAGGGAGCCGCCGCCCAACGTCAGGTGGGCCTGGCGCTCCAAATCGATCTCGTCCGGTGCCGATGGTTTGAACCCGCACGCGCCGGAGGTCAGGGTTGACCCGCGGCGAACCAAAACCCTTGACCCACCCCCGCCCGCCGCCGATCATGCAAATTCCTCCTTTCTGCATTGTGAGGTAACCCGTGCCCCGCTCCACCCTGACCGACCGCTACCGGACCACCATCCCCGCCGAGGTCCGCAAGGCGCTGAACCTCAAGCCCCGCCAGGGCCTGCTCTACGAGGTCCACGGCGAGACGGTCACCGTGCGGGCCGAGACGGGGTCGCTGCTGGACCTGCGCGGCATCCTGGCCACCGATCAGCCCGCCGCCACGCGTGAAGAAGAACGCGCCGCGGTGGCGAAGCACCTGGCCGACAACCACCGGCGGTTCTTGGAGCAATGAAGACCTATCTGCTCGACGCCAACATTGTCCTGCGTTTTCTGCTCGACGACGTGGCCCCGCAGGCCGACGCCACCGAAGACTTGATTGCCCAAGCGGCGGACGGCCAGGCGCGGTTGATGCTGCCCGTGCCCCTTACCGGGAAACGCTTAAGCAGCTCGACGACGCAGAATTGCAGGCCCGCCGCTCGGCGCGAAAGACCGGATCCCTTGGGATCGAATTGGGCATCACAGCCCGAATACAAGAATGGGACCGGTCACCCGCATGAAGCCGATGAGGCCGCCGAAGGCAACGATGCCCGAGGCGAGACCCCGGATAGGAGAGTGGGACCGCTGCTGCGACGGGGCTTGCGAAAAACGTCGAACGGTTGCTTGACACGCCCGGCTTCATAGGAGATCGACCCCAATTTTCCCGCCGGCTTCCTCCCCCATCAGTTTCGGCGGGGCCGTTCCTCCAGCAGCGTCGGCATCGGCTTCGTCCTTTGGCCACCCCCACCGGCGGGCGTCGGCTCCGCATCGAAGTCGAAGCATCCAAAGCGGGTGGAGGTGGGGCCTCGGACCCCACGCCGCGAGCCTTTGGACTTGTCAGGCCATCGCCGGGCCCGTGAGCGGGAAGCACTCTGGGACACGACGCGTGTTCCACGGCGCGACTCACCCGCACTCGGAACAAAGACACGGCGCCCGCTCCGCGCGAGCCAGTCGGCTGGCGGAACGGTGGTCCGGGGTGGTCAGACGCCCGCGGCTTTAGTCTTTCAACGAAGCACGCGTCGCCGTGGTCGCCCGGGTTCGCGGAGCGGGCGCCGTGTCTTCGTCGTTCGGCGATAGACGGTCGCTCGCACAGGAACGCGGGGGGCGTCGGCTTCAAGCACCCGCGTCGCGGGCGCACGCCGCCGACAAGTCCAAAGCCCCGCCCCACGGCCCGGGGTCAAACCGCGGACCAAGCCCCGGCTTGGGTCGCGGGCGCGGCTCACGCCGGCTTCGGGTCGGTCGCCTTGGGCACGGCTTGGCTGCGTGCGCCGGGGTCTTACTCCGGCGGAATGACCCCGTCGAAACTGGGTGGGGGCGTGGGCTTCTGTCTTTCAACGAAGAACGTGTCGCCTTCGTCGGCCGGGTTCGCGGAGCGGGCGCCGAGCGGAAAAGGGGGAGCGGAAAAGGGGAGGCGTCCATTATTAGGGAGCGGAAAAGGGGAGGCGTCCATTATTAGGGAGCAGAAAAGGGGAGGTGTCCAGGAGCAGAAAAGGGGAGGTGTCCATTATTAGGGAGGCTGAACAGAGCAACTGGGGTCGAGAGCAACTGGGGTAGAGCAACTGGAGAGCAACTGGGTCGCATCTTGTATACGGCATAAGCGAGTGACCGATGCCACGGCGCAAGCTATGGATAACGGTCACGATACATGGGCCATCTCGCCGGAAGCGCCGGAAGCGGCGAAGCGGCGTGAGGCACCGCCGTCTGATGCCTTGCGGTCCGCGGTCTGGTCGAGGTTTCACCGACGGCATGTTCAATAGGGCGATTCACCGCACCTGCGACCGCTGCAAGTGACATGTGCGCTTGCCCTAAACTTGCCGCATGTCCAAGCGTCGCCGCACCACCCATCCAACACCCCGGTCCGCCTCCGGTTCCCGCAAGAAGAGCAAGGCGACACCCGCCCCGGCCGCGGAAACCCCTGCGCCCACGCCCGTTACGCCCGTCACGCCCGAGGCGGGCGAGTTCCTCAACCGCGAGTCGAGCTGGCTGGAGTTCAACCGCCGCGTGCTGCACGAGGCGCTGGATGACCGCACACCGCTTCTGGAACGCATCGGCTTCCTGGCGATCTTCAACAGCAACCTCGACGAGTTCTACATGAAGCGCGTCGGGGGGCTGAAACGCCAGATCGAGGCGGGCATCCTGACCCGCACGCCCGACGGCTACACGCCCCAGGAGCAGCTGGCGATGATCCGCGCGATGGTGATGCCGATGCTGGCCCAGCAGGCGGCCTGCTTTACCGAAGAGCTGAAGCCGGCGCTGGCGAACGAGGGGATCCACCTGCGCGACTGGGCGGGGCTGGACGACGCGGGCCGCGCCCAGGCGTCGGCCTACTTCGAGGCGAACCTGTTCCCCGTGGTCACCCCGCTGTCGGTCGACCCGGGCCACCCGTTCCCCTTCATCAGCAACCTGTCGACGTCGCTGGGCGTCATGCTGCAGTACCCCGAGCCGGGCACGCCGGGCGCGGCGCCGCCGCTCAACGACGAGGACCCCGACGCGGGCCGGCTGCACTTTGCCCGCGTGAAGGTGCCCCAGGTGCTGCCACGCTGGGTGCGCCTGGAGGACGCGGGCGCCGAGAACACCTTCATCAGCTTGCAGTCGATCATTCGCCAGCACCTTGACCGGCTGTTTGAGGGCATGGTCATCAAGCAGGTCGAGCCGTTCCGTATCACGCGCAACGCCGACGTGGAGCGTGACGAGGAAGACGCCGAAGACCTGCTGGAGCTGATCGAGCAGGAGCTGCGCGACCGCAGGTTTGCCCGCGCTGTGCGGCTGGAGACCGACGACCAGCCGTTCCACCCGATGAACCGTTTTCTGATGACCGAGCTGGGGCTGGCCGACGACGACCTGTACCCCATGGCCGCCGAGCTGGACTACACCGACCTGTGGACCGTGCACGGCGCGGTCAACCGGCCGGACCTGAAGTACCCCGCGTGGACGCCCATGGTGCCCCAGCGCCTGCTGGACGCGGACACCAACATCTTCAGCGTGATCGACCGCGGCGATCTGCTGGTGCACCACCCCTACGAGAGCTTCAGCGCCAGCGTCGAGCGCTTCATCCGCCGCGCGGCGACCGACCCGGACGTGATCGCGATCAAGCTGACGCTGTACCGCACGGCGAAGGACAGCCCGTTCATCCCCGACCTGATCAAGGCGGCCGAGAGCGGCAAGCAGGTGGTGGTGCTGGTCGAGCTCAAGGCGCGCTTCGACGAGGAGCGCAACGTGCAGCTGGCCCAGCGGCTGGAAAAGGCCGGGATCCACGTGGTGTACGGGGTGGTGGGCTACAAGACCCACACCAAGACCAGCCTGGTGGTGCGCCGCACGGCCGAGGGGCTCAAGACCTACGCCCACATCGGCACGGGCAACTACAACGCCAAGACGGCGAACCTGTACACCGACCTGGGCCTGTTCACCTGCGACCCGCGGATCACCGGCGACCTGGTGCAGCTGTTCCACTTTCTGACGGGCCGCAGCCGCCACCGGACGTACGAACACCTGTTGATTGCGCCCACCAACATGCGGCTGCGCTTCGAAGAGCTGATCGACCGCGAGATCGCGCACGCCGATGCGTGGCGTGCGGCGGGGGGCCAGAAGCAAGACCGGCCGCAGGACGCCGCCGAGGCCACCCGCCCGCGCATCATCGCGAAGATGAACAGCCTGGAGGATCCCGAGATCTGCCGCCGGCTGTACCGTGCCAGCAACGCGGGCGTGAAGATCGAACTGATCGTGCGCGGGTTCTGCTGCCTGCGGCCGGGCGTTCCTGGGCTCAGCGAGAACATCACGGTCACCAGCGTGATCGGCCGCTTCCTGGAGCACTCACGCATCTACGCATTCAGCAACGCCGGCAACCCCGAGTACTTCATCGGCAGCGCCGACTGGATGTACCGCAACCTGAGCAACCGGGTGGAGTGCATCACGCCGATCTATGACGCGGGCGCCAAGCAGCGGCTGCAGACGATCCTGGACGTCACGCTTGCGGACCGGCGTCAGGCCTGGGCGCTGGACGCCGGGGGCGGATATACGCAGCTGCGGCCACCGGAGGCGGCTGCCGACGGGGAGCCGAACGACGCGGACCCCGTGACCGCCGGCACGCACCGGCACCTGATGTACCTCACCCGCCGGGTGGACGAGTAGGGTTCTCGTTCCGGCGGAACGTCAGCGCCCCGCGCTCGGCGCCGCAGGTCCGGCAGAAGTAGGCGCGCCCTTTCAGCGGGCGGCGGTGCCGGCTGTGCGTGGCCCCGCAGCCGGGGCAGGCCGCGCGCCAGCGCCCGGCGGGCATCGCGACCCGGGCCGGCGCGAGCCGCTCGGGCCGGGCGCCGATCCGCACGCACGCGGCCTTCCAGGCGGGGCCGTGCCCGGCGGTCGGGCCGGCCAGCGCGTGGGCGATCTCGTGCAGCACGGTGTCGCGCACCTCGTCCGGGTCGTTGGCCACCACGAAGTGTGACGACAGCTCGATCCGCCGCGGGTCGTAGTGGCAGGTGCCCAGGGCACGCTTGCGCCGGTTGAAGCGGAAGGTCCACGGCGGGTCGGCGGCGCTCAGGCCGTGTTCGGCCAGCAGTGTCTCGGCGAGGTGGCGGGCGGCGGGCAGGTCCATCGGCGGCGTCGGCGTCGGCTCGGGGCTCGGGGCCCGCGACGGCCGCAGGCGCGACCGCGGGCCGCTCGCGGGGGGAGGCCGCGGGGGACGGGGTAAGCTAGGGCATGGGTTAGATCGCGTCACCAGCGCGCGGGCCGGGGACGCTGTCGCCCCCGCCCGCTCCGCGCCCCGCCGGTCGGGGCCGACGGGTTGCCGCCCGCCTCGCGGCCGCGTCGCTGCTGGGGTGGGGGGGGTGCCCGGTGGGCGGCGCTCCGGTCCCGGTCTTGGTTCCGGTCTCGGTTTCGGAGATCCGCTTTGGGGTGATCGACCCGCCGGGCGTCGCCCGGCGCGACGTCACGGTGCGGGCGCCCACGTCCTACCACCCGACCGACCCGAGCCCGCGACCGCTGGTGTGCAGCGGCCCGGCCCCGGTGACCGACATCCTGCGTCTGGACCCGGGCGGCCGTGGGGTCAGCGACCTGAGCTGGGACCCGCAGACCCGCGGCTATCTGCTGGTCGCGGCGGCTGCCCGGCGGCCGACCGGGGCTGACCCCGTCGATCTGGTTGCCGACCACGCCCGAGACCGGGCGGCGTTCGCGGAGCGCTTCCCCGCGGGCCCCGGGGCCTGCGGCAACCGCCCGCGTTCAGCTGGGCCGCGGTGCCGGGCGACCGCGCCGACGGACGCGGGTGGGTGGCGGACGAAGCCGGCCGGTTTTTCCTCGCCGCCGGCGAGCCCCGGGCCACGCTGATCCGCGCCGATCGGGCGGTGTTCTTTCCCACCCCCGGCGCGGCCGAGCGTGCGGACCGGACGGCGTATCGGTTGGAGTAGGGCGCGCCACGCTTACCGACGCGCGTGGGCGTGGGTCACCGGATCTCCGCGCGCAACCCACGAAAAACCCCGCGGAAGGGTCCGCGGCGTGTGGAGCCGGGGCGGCGAAACGGGATAGCAAGTCGGGGCGGCAAGACGGGTCCGACGCGCTCCGCCCGCGGGGTCAGAGCGACCCGGGTGCGACCTGCAGGTACTGACCGCCGTTGGCCCCGGTGACGAAAGCCCGCAGCTCGCTGACCGGCTGGTCGTTGACCTGCACCACGTGCAGGCGGATACGCTTGCCGTTGACCAAGAGCTTCTTCTCCAGGAAGGACACGGCCCCGCCCCACTTGGAATCGCGTGAGGTGATGAAGACGATCTGGTCGGCGCCCAGCTTGCCGGCGGCTTCCAGGCCGGCGCTCAGGCCGCCGGACCCCGTGGCCCCGAGCGGGTCGAGGGCTTTGCCCAGCGGCGCGGCGGCGGCGGGGCCGTAGGTCAGCGGCCGGTTGATGAGCCCGTGGCCGTTGCCGTCGTTCATGACCGCGACGCTGAAGGTTGCGCCCGCGGGGCCGGGCCGGGTCAGGCCTTCGATGAGTTTTCCTTTGGCCCTGTCCAGCCAGGGTTCGGACCGCTCGATGGCGTCCAGCAGGACGACGGTGTGGCCCGGCCCTGGGTTCAGGCCCAGCACGTCGGGGCCGGTGGTGGCGGCGGGCGGCGTGGCGGTGGGGGTTGGCCCCGGCGTGGTGGCCACGGGCGCGGTCGCGGAGGGGGCCGGAGCGGGGGTCAGAGCGGGGGCCGGAGCGGCCGGGGCGCGGACGACCGGGGCCTGCGGCGCTGCCACCGGCGCGGCCTCGGCGTTCACGCGTCCTCCGCGGCTGACCAGGCTGGTGAGCACCAGGAGCATCAGCAGCCACTCGGCGGCGAAGGTGGCCCAGCCGCCGATGGCGAGCCACTTCAGTGCCGGGTGCGCGGGCGGGCGGGCGGGGGCGATCTCGAAGGCGGCAGGCCGGGGTGCGGGGCGGACGGCGCCGGGTGCCGACATGCCCACGCGGGTGCCCGCGCGTGACCCGGCCGACGACCCTCCCGCGGCGCTGCGACCGGATCCGGATGAGCTGGAACTGTTCATAGGGGTACCTCGTCGCGTCGGGTCCGGCGGTGACGGGCCGGCAGGTGCGGGAACCCGCTCCCTATCGGTCAGCCCGGAGCCCCGCTTCTCGGGCGGGCTCCCGCTGACCCCCATCATAAGGCCTGACCCTTGAAAACCGGTCCCCGGTTGAGCGCGTGGAGTCCCCGGGCGGGGTTGCGGGGATGCGCCGCCGGCGCCGATTACTTGATATCGCTGCGAACCACGGTGCCGACGGGCACGCGCTCGATGGCCACGGCGGCAAAGGGGTGGGTGACGAACGCCGTCACAGCGGCGTCTTGGGCCGGGGCGGACGCGGTGCCCTGCACGTAGAGCGTGCCGCCCTTGCGTTGCAGGGCCGTGATGTCGGCGGCGAACCCGCTGCTGGGCTGCTCGCCCAGGGCCAGCAGCACCACCGAGTGGTGGTTGGCATCCAGGTCGACGCCGGCGGACGCGAAGGCCTGGCCCAGACCGGTGCCCGCGAGCCCCGCCACGTCCATCAGCTTCACACCGTAGTCGTCGCCGGTCAGCTGGTCGCCGCTGACCTTGCCCAGGATCGGGACGTCGATGGCCAGGGCCGGGCCCGCCGATGCGGGGGCGGCTTCGCGGGCCGCGGGTGCCTGCACCGGATCGGTACCGCAGCCGGCCAGGGCGAGGGTCAGCGAGAGGGCGAGGGGGGCGCACAGGGCGGCGGTGCGGGGGGTGATCGGCATGGGTTGCGTCCTCGGTCCGGGTGGGATGGGGGTGGTCGGGGTTGGCGCCCGCGCAGGGGCGGGCGGGATGCGTGAGATCGAGCCCACAGGATATCGCGGCCGGTCTGCGGGCGCCCGGCCGCGGCGGCACATCGCCCCGACCGCCGGCCCGGACCCCCGCCGGATCGCGTCAGCGGCTCGCCAGCACCATCGCGTTGAACGTCCGGCCCTCGACCCGGTACTTCCGCTCGAAGTTGGTCCCCACCAGCTCGCCCGCGCCCGCCGAGGGCGGGGGAACGAAGGGACGCCGCTCGAAGAGGTCCACCACCCTGGCGGCGTGTTCCTCCATCCAGGTGAAGTAGTCCGCGTGATCGGTCGCGACGTGCAGCTCCCCGCCGGGCTCCAGCACGCGGTGCAGCTCGCGCAGGAACGGCTCCTGAAACGACCGTCGCTTGTGGTGGCGTTTCTTGGGCCACGGGTCGGGGAAGTAAAGGTGCACGCGGTGCAGGCACGACTCGGCGACGTAGTTGCGTACGAACACCGTGGCGTCGGCGTGCAGCAGCCTTACATTCTCCAGCCCGTGACGCCGGCAGCGGTCCGCGGCGTGCCGCCAGAACGCCCCGGCGTACTCGATGCCCAGAAAGTCGGTGCCGGGCTGCAGGCGGGCCTGCTGCACGAGAAAGGTGCCCTTGCCCGAGCCGATTTCCAGCTCCAGCGGGCGGGCCACCCCCGGCCCGGCGGGGGTCCTCGCGTCCCCCGCCACGCCCGGACACCCGCCCCCGTTCCCCCCCTCAGACCCGTCTCCGAACCCGAAGAAGGCCCGCAGGTCGACCGGCCCGTGGTCCAGCGCGGGCAGCGTGTCCTGCGCAAAACCGTGGTGGCCGATATCCAGCCGCGGGGGTCGGCCCGCCGCGTGGTCCTGATCGGGGTCCGACTGAAGATCCGGCTTGAGGTCGCACATGACCGGCAGAATAACGGCCCGCCCCCCCGGCCTCGCTCCACCGCGGCGGCTTCCCTCTCCTAGAGTGCACCGCGTGAACCGGTCCCTGTCCCCCCGAGAGCTTGCCCGCGTGCTGGGCGTCAGCGAGTCGTCGCTCAAGCGGTGGGCCGACGACGGACGCCTGCAGTTCGCCCGGACCGCGGGCGGACACCGCCGGATCTCGGTGCCCGAGGCCGTGCGGTTCGCCCGGCGTTCGTGCCTGCCGATCGTGTGTCCCGAAGCGCTGGGCCTGCCAGCCATCGACACCGACGCGCCCCCCCTGCGCGACGCCGCGGCGGAGCTGGGGCGGTCGGTGGTCGACCTGCTGGCGGGCGATGCCGACACCGCCGCGGTACTCGCCGACCTGCTGCACCGCGACCAGGCGACGCTCGCCCAGTCGCTCGTCACGGGCCTTTACCTGCGGGGGCACCCGCTGGGGTGGGTTTTTGACGCGGTGGTGTGTCCGGCGCTCAACGGCATCGGCGGGCTCTACCTGCACGACGCGGCCGGCATCTACCTGGAGCACCGCGCCTTCGATATCTGCGTGCAGGCGGTCAGCCAGCTGCGTGGCCTGATCCCGCCGCCGGTCGACGACGCGCCCGTGGCCGCGGGCGGGGCCCCGCCGGGCGACGTGTACCTCATGCCCTCGCTGATGGCGGCTGCGGTGCTGGCCGACAAGGGGTACCGCGTGGTGAACCTCGGCGCTCAGCTGCCGCTGGACAGCCTCCGCGACGCCGCGTCGCACTACGGGGCCTCGGCGGTCTGGCTCGCGTGTGCGTGCACCGACCACGCCCCCGACGAGGCCGCGGTGGGCGGTCTCGCCGCCGCGCTGGGGCGGCGGGGGGCCACGCTGCTGCTGGGCGGCAACGCCCGCCCCCGCGGCCTGCGGGCACCCAACGCGGTGCACGTCGCGTCCATGTCCGAGCTCGCCGCCTTCGCCGCGGGGGCCCTCTCTGAACCGCCCGCAGCGCCGCGCGCGGCGGCCGACCACCCCGCGTCCACACACGGCTGAGGCCCCGCCGACGCCGGTCCACGTGCGGCAACGCCCTGCGCCCGCCGCGAAACCCTCACCCCCGAACAGTCGATAACCCAGCGGAGCGTGCCCCCGGCCCGCGCCGCCCGACCGTGAGCAACGCCCCCCCCAACCCGAACGATGGCGGTCCCGACGTGGACCCGCGCCGCGTGCTGGCCAGCGACACCCTCGCCCGCCTGGGGACCTCGCTGCCACTGCGTCCCGGCCCGATCCAGGACCTGCTCGCCGCGCCGCCCAGCGGCCGCGAGGCCGTGACCGCGGTGGCCGAGAGCGACCCCGTGCTGGCTGGGCGGCTGCTGGGTGTGGTCAACGCCGCCGCGGGCGGCGACGGCCGGCCGCAGTCCGCCGGCGACGCGGTGGCCGACCTGGGCAGCCGACACGCCCGCGCCCTGGGGCTGGGTCTGGGCGTGCAGACGCTGGTGCGGGACGCGGCGGTGGGCGACGGCTGGCTGAGCGGGTGGTGGGACGTGTCGCTGGCCCGCGCCCACGCCGCCCAGCTGGCCCACACCGCGATCGACCCGCGCTGCGGACGCGTGGCCTACACGCTGGGGCTGGTCTGCGACGTCGCGCTCCCGCTGCTGACGCGGCTGGACCCCGACTTTTACCGTGAGGCCATGCCCGCCCGCCCGGACACCCAGACCTGGTGCGCCGCCGAGCGCGAACGCTTTGGCCTGGACCACGCGCAGGCGGGGGCCCACCTGCTGAGCTTGTGGGACGTGCCCGCGTCGGTCTGTCGCCTGGTCCGGGGCCACCACGCCGCACCCGACGGCGGCCAGGACCTGCCGCTGCGCACCGCACTTTTCCTGGCCGGGCTCATGCCGCACGACGAGAACGACCACCCGCGTGGTGAGCACGCCGCCGCGCTTGCATCGCTTCACGCCCGCCTGCTCGCCGGCCACTACGCCACGCCGGCCAGCTTCCTGGAGTCGGCCCGCTTCGCCGCGTCGCGACAACGCCGCCGCGACCGCCCGCGCGACAACGGCCACGGGCTGGACCGCGCGGCCCTTCTGGCGGCGGCGGCGGCAGACTGCGTCGATCTGGTGACCCGCACGCACCGCCTGGAAACGGCCCGCAACCGCCAGGCCCAAGACCTCAGCACGCTGCGTTTTGAGGCCTACGCCGACCCCCTGACGAAAACCCTCAACCGACGCGGCTTCTTTGATCTCGCGCGGCAGCGGCTTGAGCGGCACTGCGGAGACCTGAGCGCCTGCTGCATGCTGCTCGACCTTGACCGGTTCAAGCCGGTCAACGACACCCACGGCCACGACGTGGGCGACCTGGTGCTCCGCGGCCTCGCCAAGCTGCTGCGCCGCAGCGTCTCGCGTACCGATCTGATCGGTCGGCTGGGCGGCGACGAGTTCGTCGTGCTCATCACCGACCTGACCGAGGCGGGCGCGCAGTCCGCGGCCGAGCGGCTCTACGACACCTGTCACAACGCGCAGCTGCGGGTCTCTGACGCCCTCACGCTGCACCTGCGGCTGAGCCTGGGCGCCGTGTTCGAGCCGCGGCTCGGCGAGGGAGCGGGGCTGGACCAGATGCTCGCCGCCGCCGACGAGCTGATGTACCGACAGAAGCGCACCGGCCGGCCGGGGCTGCGCTACGGCCGCGTGACCCCCCACGCGTCGCCGGGGTTCGGCGATCTGGACCCGGTGGACGTCACCCCCGCGCCGCCGCGGCACGAGCACGCCGCCAGCGGCGTCGGCCTCCACGGGCAGGACTAACCGGACCCCGCCGGCCACGCCCTGCCTTCAGCGGTGCTCCTTGGCCCAGCGCGCCGCCGCCGCCCGGTGCAGCGTCGCGTGCCGGTCCGCCAGCGTCCGCAGGTCCGCGTGGTAGCCACCGCCGATGACCCCCGCCACCGCCGCCCCCGCGTCGCGGCACAAGTCGATCACCTGCCGGTCGCGTCGCGCCAGCCCGCCGTCGCTCAGCTCCAGCCGCCCCAGACGGTCGTCGCGGTGCGGGTCCACGCCCGCGTCGTACAGCACCAGATCCGGTTTCACCCGGGTCAGCACCGCGGGCAATGCGTCCGCCAGCACCTCCAGATAGCGGCCGTCTCCCACGCCCGTGTCGAGCGCCACGTCGTGGTCCCCCGCCACCTTCCGCGACGGGAAGTTCGCCCCGCAGTGCATCGAAAACGTGAACACGTCGTCGCGCTCCGCCAGGGCCGCCGCCGTCCCGTCACCCTGGTGCACGTCCAGGTCCACCACCAGCACCCGCCGCGCCAGCCCGCGGTGCCGCACGTCCGCCGCGGCCACCGCCAGGTCGTTGAAGATGCAGAACCCCGAGCCGAAGCCGGGATGGGCGTGGTGCGTGCCACCCGCCAGGTTGCACGCCAGCCCGTGTTCCAGCGCCAGCTCGGCTGTGCGGACCGTGCCGCCCACCGCCGTCACCGTCCGCCGCACCAGCCCTTCGGACCACGGCAGCCCGATGCGCCGCACGGCGTCGCGCCCCAGCGTGCCGTTCGTGAACGCATCCACGTAGTCGGGCGTGTGCACCCGCAGCAGCTGCGTCCGCGTGGCGGGCGGCGGCTCGTGCAGGTTCGAGACGCTCGCGATCCCCTCCTCCACCAGCAGGTCCCGCAGCACCGCAAACTTCCCCATCGGGAAGCGGTGCCCGTGGGGCAGGGGCGTCACGTAGTGGGGGTGGTAAACGAGGGGGATCACGGGCGAAAGTACGAAGTGCGAAGTTTGAAGTACGAAGTCAAGACCGAAAGGTCAACGCCACTCACCTGCCGGTACCCGCTTGCGCACTTCGAACTTCACGCTTCGAACTTCGTACTTCCCTACGTCCGCCCCACCCACGGCGTCTGGTCGTCCGCCGCCTCGGCCGTGTCGAACGCGTCCATCAGCTTCTTCACCACCTGCTCGCGCAACGGGTTCTTCTCGATGGCCGCCACGTTCGCCTCGGCGTTGGTCGTCGAGGTCGTGCCGCAGATCGCCGAGTGCACGCCGGGGTGGGCCAGCGTGAACTTCAACGCGATCTCGGGCCACTCCACCTCGGGGTGACCCGAATAGCCCAGGTCTGCGGGCGACAGGCCCATGCGCTCGAAGCGCCGGTGGTACTCCGAGGCGTAGTCCTTGTACATGCCCTTCTGGCTCTGGGGGCTCTTCCAGGCCGCGTTGGCGATCGGCCGCTTGGCAATGAACCCGGTCTGGTGCGCCCGACACACCGGAAGCACCGTCCTGAGGTTTGCCTGGTCGCACAGATTGACCGAGGTTTCGATCACCGCGATGTCGGGCCGCGCCGCCGCCCACACGGCGGCGCTGTTGTCGCCCGAATAGCCCGCGAAGCGGATCTTGCCCGCCTCGCGCGCGGCCACCAGCGCGCCGATCGCGTCGCCCTTCTGCAGGGTCTCCAGGTCGCAGCTGTGCAGCAGGCACACGTCCAGGTGGTCGGTCTTCAGCCTCTCCAGCGAGCGGTCGATGGTCGCCGTCAGGCGCTCGGGACTCCACGGCTCGCCCGGCAGGCCTTCGTCTCCCATGCCGCACTTGCTCACCAGCGTGAACTCGGAACGCCGCGAACACACCGCCTCACCGATCGCCGCTTCCGACCCCTTGTACGCCGCGGCGGTGTCGATCAGGGTCACGCCGCGGTCCAGCAGCACGTTGAGCAGTCGCCCGATCTGGTCGGGCCCGGTGTCGAGGAAGCCGATGGGGGCCGCGCCGTAGCCCAGCCGGCTCACGGAGAGGCCGGTTCGGCCGAGTTCATTGCTTCGCATGCCGGCATTGTAGCGGCGCGGCCGCGCCGTTCCCGGCGTCGCGCGACTCCGCCGCGAAGGCCGGCACGCCGCGGGGCGCTTCGCGGTTCAGCGGGTCCTCCTGCGGCTCGTCCTCCACGAAGACGCCGCCGGCCTCACCGCCGTCCGACCCGTCGTAGTCGTGGGTGATCTCCTCGCCGGGCCGGATGTCCACCAAGGTGGCAACCGTCAGGTCGTCGTAGTAGGCCGCGTTCGCCGGCGTCGCGTGGTTGATGTACTTCAGGTCGTTTGACACACGGAAGCCGGTCTCGTCGTCGAGCCACAGCACGTGCGGGCCGTCCTCGTTCACCGCCTCGCCCTCCAGCGTGCCGATCACCGTGTCGGCGGGGATCCGTGTCTTGGCGAACAAACCACGCCCGTGGATCGGGCTCTCGCGTACTTCGTACATAGGAAAATCACTTGCAAACCAGAGGGGGGGGGATGACGACCCACCGGGGCCGAGCGGCGGAGATCTTACCGACCGATCGTCGATCGGTTGCCGCCGCGCGCCGCGCGACCGAGAAGGCGGGGGTGCCGCGGCGTCGGTCCGTGCACCGATCGCTTCGTCTAACCTCGCCGCATGCAACAACGCGCTCTCAACGCCACGCCCGTCACCGAAGTCGGCCTGGGCTGCTGGCAGATCGGCGGCGGCTGGGGCCGCCCGTGGGACGACGCCACCGCGCAGCGCATCATGGAAGCCGCCTACGACGCAGGCGTCCGCTTCTTCGACACCGCCGACGTGTACGGCGACGGCGACGCGGAGAGTGAACGCTCGGTGGGGTGTTTCCTCGCCGCGCTGAGTGCCGAGCAGCGCACCGGCGTCTTTGTCGCCACCAAGCTGGGTCGCAACGGCCTCTACCCCGACGGCTACACCCGGGAGAGCCTGCGGGCCGCGACCGACGCCAGCCGCGAACGGCTGGGCATCGACACCCTCGACCTCACCCAATTGCACTGCGTCCCGCACGACGCGCTGAAGACCGGTGACGTCTTCGATTGGCTCCGCGAGCAGCGCGACGCCGGCCTGATCGCGGCCTTCGGCGCCAGCGTCGAGAGCTGTGAGGAGGGCCTGACCTGCCTGGAGCAGGAGGGCCTGTGCAGCCTGCAGGTGATCTTCAACGTGTTCCGGCAGAAGCCGCTCGAAGAACTGCTGCCCAAGGCCAAGGAGAAGGGCGTGGCGATCATCGCCCGCCTGCCGCTGGCCAGCGGCCTGCTCACCGGCAAGCTGACGCGCGAGACCGCGTTCGCCGCCGGCGACCACCGGAACTTCAACAAGGACGGCGCCGCCTTCAACGTCGGCGAAACCTTCGCCGGCCTGCCCTACGCCAAAGGCCTGGAGCTCTCCGAAGCCGCGCTCGCCCACTTCCCCGCCGGCGTGCCCGCGCCGCAGGCCGCGCTGCGCTGGATCCTCGACCACCACGCGGTGACCACCGTCATCCCCGGCGCCAGTTCCCCCGACCAGGCCCGCGGCAACGCCGCCGCGTCGGGCCTCGCTCCGCTGGGCGAAACCGTGCACGCCCGGCTCGCCGCCTTCTACCGCGACCGGGTCCACGACCACGTCCGCGGGCCGTACTGAGGCCGGCGGCTTGCGTCGCGTCGGGTCGAAGGTCCACCATCGCCATGTCTTTTGTAGGGTGGGTCAAGGCTCTGCGGACCCACCGTGCCGCGGGCTTGAACCGACCCCTGTGCCGCGCGCTCAGGCGCAACCCCCCCAGCCCCGGAGAATCCCATGAACCTGCAAGAAGCCGTCGCCCTCGTCCAAAAGCAGTTCGGACACGACGTTCAGCCCGCCGACCAGGCCGACGCCACCGCGGTGGCCGAAACGCGCTCCGCCTACGACGCCGCGCACGCGAGCCACCCCTGCGTCATGGCCGTGGCCGTGCAGGTGTGGGCCCACGAGATCACCCGCCAGAACATGGCCCGCGCCATGGCCGCGGCCAAGCAGGCCCAGGCCCAGCAGCAGGGCGGCGCGGCCGGCAGCAACTTCATGAAGTAAGCGCGCTCGGGCATGGTCGATGCCGCGCTTTTCCGTCCCTGCCCCGATGGATCGGCTGCAGGTCGAATTTCTCCAGCCTGATCTGCTTGTGCTCGGCGTAGGTCAGGCGGGTAACGATTTTTGTGAAGCGTGGCTGTGTGATGAAGTGGCACGGGGGGTTAGCTGAGTCCCTCGAATAGTGTGTCTTGGCCCCAGTTCGGAATTTGAATCCGTACCGGAGGGTCGCCGATCATGCCGTCCAGCTTGAGGGGGCCGGGGCTGTTTTCGCCGTCGAAGGTGTGTACCGGGATCTGCTCGCGAACGGCCAGCGCGAGCAGCACGGCATCGGGAACCCCGCGGATTTTCTTCGGTGCAATCGTGGCCAGTTCGCCAGCGGCCTCGGCAAGTTCAGCGTGCAGCGGTACACGGACCACGAAGGGCGCATTGAGAAACTCGACAAATAGCTCTCGCAGCGGTTCAACGTCGGCGCCTTCGTTCAATAAACGTCGAAGCGTCAGCACTTCGGTCACACAAGGCTCGGGGATCAGGATCTCGAACTTGCCGGCTTCTGCCTCGTCAACAAAAGGTTGCAGGCGTGCAGTCCAGCCGTCGCTGTCCTGGATGTACGCGATAATCACGCAGGCGTCCCAGATCACACGTTTGGGGTTTTTACTCGCCATGACGGCTCCATTCCAGGGCCTTCATGATGTCGGCGAGGGTGGGCGGTGGCGAGGTGCGGCGGGCTTGCGCACGGCGTAACCGCTCGCCGAAGCTGCCGGTCTGCTTCAGCTCGGCGATACTTTCGACGCTCATACGGATCGGATGCGCCTCGCGATCAAAGGACGTGCGGCCGGCCACACGGACGCGTTCGCCCAGGCTGCGACGAACTTTTTCGAGCTGGTCGTCGGCGAAGTCACAGCGGGTTTTGTGGTCATGCAGCGGGTCAAACACAAAGAACTCCGACGCCTGGCCGTGCACGTTGACAGCGTCGAGAAGTCCGATGAGGGAGTAGTGCTGGGTCGGGGTGGCCCGGGCGGAAGCGCGTTCTCGCTTCATGGATCGCAGCGGTTCGACCCACGCGGGGTCGATCACGACTTCGACCTCGCGGTCGGGCGCCAGCAGCCGGACGGTTCGGCCGGGGACCGCCGCCGTCTGGGCCATCTTGAGCAGGGTCGTCATCTGCCGATCGGAAACATCCGAGGCCAGCCGCTCTCCACGTTCCAGGTAGCGTGCCGAACGTAAGAGGTGATCCGACGGGGGGCTCGCCGCGTCGGCGATCTGGCGGCCTTCCAGCGTTAACGAGAAAGGGTTGTTGAGTGACGCGGCGACTACGACCCACTGCCCGGCCGCGTCGTCTGCCTTGAGGTACTGCACCACCTCGCCTAGCAACGCATGCACAGCTTCGGCTTGTACGCCGTCGCCGCCTTCGTCGATGATGAGTTGAAGTTGCTCGGCCACGAAGGGATTATCGCACAGGAGAGTCGGAGTGATCTTGGTTCTGTAGGGTTTTGTCAATAATTCTGACAATGGGTACAGATTCGGGCAGATGGGTCGGGGTTCAGTTATTTGGTGGTCACATCTGGCTAAGATCTCTATTCCCTACCCTTTACCCTCGTCGGCAGCGCTCTACAGCGCCCGCGTCTCGCGCTCTTCCACCACCATCGCAAGAAACTCCGCCAGCGGCACGGCCCCGCGATCGCCGTCGGCGCGGTGGCGCACGCTCACCGTGCCGGCGTCGGCGTCCTTGCCGCCGACCACCAGCATGTAGGGCACCTTGTCTTCTTGCGCGACCTTGATCTTGCCGTTCACCCGGCTGCTGCTGGTGTCCATGCGGCAGCGGAAGCCCGCGGCCTTGAGCGCTTCAAGCACCGTCTGGCCGTAGTCGGTGAACTTGTCGCTGATCGGCAGCACGCGCACCTGCTCGGGGCTCAGCCACAGCGGGAAGGCGCCGTTGAAGTGCTCGATCAGGCAGCCGATGAAGCGTTCCATGCTGCCGAAGGGCGCGCGGTGGATCATGATCGGCCGGTGCTCGGCGTTGTCGCTGCCGGTGTAGCTCAGCTCGAAGCGCTGCGGCAGCTGGTAGTCCACCTGCACCGTGCCCAGCTGCCACTCGCGGCCGATGACGTCCTTCACCACGAAGTCGATCTTGGGCCCGTAGAACGCCGCTTCGCCGGGTTCTTTGCTGAAGGGCACGCCCAGAGATTCGGCGGCGTCGGTGCACGCCTTCTCCGCCGCGTCCCAGTCGCTGGCCTCGCCCACAAACTTCGACGAATCGGGGTCGCGCAGGCCCACCCGCACGCGGTAGTCGTCCATGCCCAAAGTCTTGAACACGATCTTCACCAGCTCGATGCAGCCCAGCACCTCGGCCGCCAGCTGGTCCGGCGTCACGAACAGGTGCGCGTCGTCCTGTGTGAACCCGCGCACGCGCGTCATGCCGCCCAGCTCGCCGCTCTGCTCCCAGCGGTAGACCGTACCGAACTCGGCCAGGCGCACCGGCAGGTCGCGGTAGCTGTGCTTGTCGCTGGCGAAGATGCGGATGTGGTGCGGGCAGTTCATCGGCTTGAGCATGTAGCCCTCGATGGTGCCCTCGGTCATGCTCGCGGTCAGCTCGGCGCAGCTGCAGCCCTCGTCGGCGAGCTTCTTGAGGTGGTCGCGCTCGACCAGCGGCGGGTACTGGCTGTCTGCGTAGTAGGGGAAGTGGCCCGACGTGCGGTACAGGTCCAGCTTGCCGATGTGCGGCGTGAACACCTGGCTGTAGCCCTGCCGCTCCAGGTGTTCGCTGATGAACTTCTGCAGCTGGTCGCGCACGACCGCGCCCTTGGGCTTCCACAGCACCAGCCCCTGGCCGACCATCTCGTCGATCTCGAACAGCCCCAGCGCCCGCCCGATCACCCGGTGGTCGCGGGCCTTGGCCTGTTCCAGGTTTTCCAGGTGCGCGTCCAAGTCGGCCTGCGAAAAGAACGCCGTGCCGTAGACGCGCTGGAACCGATCGCTCGTGACGTCGCCGTGCCAGTGCGACGAGGCCACCGACATGACCTTCACCGCGCCCAGCAGCCCGGTCCGCGGCACGTGGGGGCCCTGGCACAGGTCTTCGAATCCATCGGGTGATTTCAGATTTGAGATTTCAGATCGAACGATCTCGCCCGTGACGTACCAGGAGAGGGTGTCGGCGCCCTTGTCGATGGCCTTCTGGGCGTTGTCGATCTTGTATTTGTTGCCCTCGGCCATCAGCCGCTCCAGGCCTTCCACTGGATCGAGCTCGTATCGCGTGAACGGCCGGTCTTCCGCCACGATGCTCCGCATCTCGTCCTCGATGCGTGCGAAGTCCGTCGTCGAGATCGGCGTGTCCAGGCTCAGGTCGTAGTAGAAGCCCGTGTCCAGCGGCGGCCCGTAGGCCAGCAGGGTGTCGGGGAACAGGCGTTCGATGGCCTCGGCCATCACGTGCGCGGTCGAGTGCCGCAGCAGGTAGAGCGCGTCCGCCTCGTGGGCGGCGTCGCGCCACTTGCTGATGCCCTTCTTGTTCTGCCGCGGTGCCGTGACCAGGGCCACCGTGCAGTCGCCGGGCAGCGGCCGGCTCACGTCCACCAGTTCCCCGTTCACCCGCGCGCCGATGGCCGCTTTGGCCAGTCCCTCCCCGATCGCCGCCGCCACGGTGTAGGCGGTGGCCCCGTCGTCGTGGGACTGGGTCGATCCATCGGGCAGGGTCACGGTCAGGGGCATGTTCGTTTCGCCTTCGGCGAGGGGGAGATGGGACAGCGGGACCGGGCAGGATAAACCAAACCCCATGCCCGGCCGCGGTTTTTTACCCCCGACCGGTACAATCGAGCCATGTCCGCCGCCCCTAAGCCCCGCATGACCGTCGAGCAGTTCGAGCGTTACGCCGCCGAAAATGGCCCGTGCGAACTCATCGACGGAGAGGTCCACCCCTTGTCACCCGCCAGCCCGAACCACGGCGAGATCACCGGCAACCTGCACGGCTTCATCTGGAACCACGTCCGGGAGCACCGGCTGGGCAAGGTTTACGCCGCCGAGACCGGCTTCCGCAGCGGCCGCGACCCGAGCGTCCGCGCCGCCGACGTCGCGTTCATCGCCCGGGACCGCCTGCCCGACACCCAGCCGCCCGGCTTCGGCACCGTCATCCCGGATCTCGTCGCCGAGACCGTCTCGCCCGGTGACCGCTCCACCCAGGTCACCGCCAAAGTCCGCTGGTGGCTGGACGAGGGCGTCAAGCAGGTGTGGGTTGTCGATCCCCAGCCCCGCACCGTCACCGTCTACCACGCCGACGGCAACGCCCGCATGCTCACCGAGCCCGACGAACTGACCGGCGGCGCGCAGCTGCCGGGGTTTGCGCTGCGGATCGCGGAGCTGTTTGGGTAGTTCGCCGACCGGCGGCGAAAACCCTTGGGGATCTTCGCGCCACGGGGTAGATTGCTTCGATGCTTGACGGGTTCCCGACCACCAAGACGTGGCTTTACCGCCCCCTGATCGCCGACGGCAGCCCCGAAGCGATCGACGTCTTGAACGAGCACGCGTACCGGACCTACGGCAAGCCGCTGGTGGGCTGGTACCGCGGCAGCAGGTTCCACCACCGCTACGGGCCCACCGAGGAGTCCGAGACCGGCGAGGTGCTTTCGCGTTTCGTCGCCGGACGGTTGCTGGACATTGATTACTGGCGGAAGTGGGAGGCCAGCGGTCACCCGCTGCGGAACTGGCTGGTGAGGGGCTGCAAATACACCATCAAGGAGGGCGAACGTCAGACGCGCCGGCAGCGGAAGCTCCGCAGACGGCTTGACGAGCGCCCCGCGCTCTGCGTCGATCCCGTCATGCCGGATCATGTTTTAGAGCGACGGCTGATCCTGGGCCTGGTTCGGGCGTCGGTGGCAACGGTGTGGGCGCAGCACCGGGCGGGGGTGTCCCGCGCCGGCGGGCCGACCACCGCGGCGGGCCGGCTCGCATCCCGCCACGGGCGGGTGCTGATCCGGTGCTGCTGGCGGGGCGAGACCAACCGGGCCGTCGCCGAGCGGTACGGGTGTACCGTGGGTCAGGTCGTCAACTCCAAACGCGCCGGGCTGCGCGACCTTCTGCGTGAGATAAAGGATCGCCTCGGGATGGAGGGCGTTCCGCCGTCCCGCATCGAGGATGAGATCCGGTACATCGTCGGTTTGCTGGGTCGCGGCCACGGCCGCGACTGATCCCGGTGGTCGGCCGGACCCACGAATCGACTTGCGGTGAGCGAGCCATGCGTGAAGAAGCGGGCGACGATCCCGGCGTGTCCGCGGCGCTCGCGCTGCTGACCTCGGCCTTTGCCCTCCCCACCGAACCCATCGACGACCTGACCCGCCGGCTGGCGTTCGAGCCCGCGGGCCGGGTGCTGGAGCGAGCCGCCGCGTGGTGGCCCGCCGCGTCGGACCCGGGCGGTTGGCGGCCCGAGCGCCTGTCCATGGCCGACGCCGACACCCTGCGGCGCTGGGCCGGGGCCAGCAAAGGCGCCTTCGCCGCGGCGGAGGTGCGGGCGCGGCGCGACAGCGCGCTGCTGGGGTTTCTGGTGGCGGTGGCCGCGGCCCGGGTCTACCGCGGGGTCGAGATCACCACCGTGTCCCCCGACACGCTGGAGCGGTGGCTCGCCGACGCGGCCGGCGCGTGCGGGGGCGACCTCGCCGAGCTGCTGGCGTCCGCGGCCGAACGCGGCCCCGGGGAGCCCACCCTCCACGGCGAATCCTGAAGAATCGGGGATCGGCGCGCACGCCGCCGACGCTTGGTGACTTCCGTGGACGGGGCCGCGACCCTTGCCGCCTCGATGAACGGCGCACCATGACCAACCCTCACTCCGCCCGCGCCCGCGTCGAGCAACCCGGAGCAGGCACCCGGGTCGAACGCCACCTGCTTCAGTCCTACGCCGGTCCGCTGCGCGACTACTACCGCAGCACGCCGTAGTACCGCGTGTATGGGCACCTGCCGGGCTGGCGTCCCGAGGTCGTAGTGCGTGATTTTCTGGGTTCGCTGGCGGAAAACGACTTCTTCCGGCCGGACGCCGGGGTCGCCCCGGACCGGCCGCTGCGCTCGCGGCTGGCCGACGGCCTGCGTCGCGACCTGCGCCGCAGGCGGCGGGACGAGCGGCGCCGGCACCGCATCCAATAGCATCCGGGGGACCGCGGGCGCCGCTCGGCAGAGCGCTGCGCGACGTCGCCGCGCCCCTGTCATTCGACTCGCCACACGCCATGCCGCTCGTTTCCCCGCCCCCGCCACCCGACGACGCGGACCGTCCGACCGGCGCCGGTCCGCCGGGCGGCACCGAGGGGGTCTTCAGTCAGACGTTTGCCCCCCGCGAGCCCGAACCCGGCGAGATGATCGGCCGCTACCGGGTGGGTGACAAGCTGGGCGAGGGCGGCATGGGCACGGTCTACCGCGCCGAGCAGCAGACGCCGTTCCGCCGGCAGGTCGCGCTCAAGCTGATCCGCGCCGACCGCGACACGCACGGGGCGGTCGAGCGGTTCAACGCCGAGCGGCAGGCCCTCGGGGATCTGGAACACCCGCACATCGCCACGATCTACGACGCCGGCGAAACCCCCGGCGGCCGCGCCTACTTCGTGATGGAGCGGGTGGACGGCGACCGGATCACCCGCTTCGCCGACGCGCAGCGTCTGACCCTCGACCAGCGGCTGGCGCTGTTCGTCCAGGCGTGCGAGGCGGTCGAACACGCCCACGAGCGCGGGGTGCTGCACCTGGACCTCACCGCCGCCAACGTGCTGGCGACCGACGCGGGCGGCCGGCCGGCGGTCAAGGTGATCGACTTCGGCATCGCCGCCGCGCTGCGGCCCGGAGGCCGCGGGACGGATGCCCGAGAAGGCGGCGCCGTCTTCGGCACGCGGGTCGCGATGAGCCCCGAGCAGGCGGCGGGCCGACCGGACCCGGACGAGCGCGCCGACGTCTACGGCCTGGGCGTGCTGCTCTTTGGGCTGCTGGCGGGGGTGTGGCCCCACGCCCCGGACAAACCCGAACCGGCTCTGGATGCTCCGCCCCCGCGGTGTTCCCGGCGGCTCGTGGCGCTGCCCGCGGACAAGCTCGCCGACACCGCGGCCGCCCGCCGCCTCAAGCCCCGGGCGCTGATCCGCACGCTACGGCGCGAGCTCGGCGCGATCCCGAACAAGGCCATGCAGCCGCTGCGCGAGCAACGCTACGCCACGGCCCGGGCCCTCCGCGACGACGTGGAGCGATACCGCCAGCGCAAGCCGCTCGCCGCCATCAAACCGTCGTCGGCTTACGTTCTGCGCAAGTTCATTTCAAGGCGCCGCCGCACGCTGACGGCCGCGGCCCTGGTGCTGGGCGTCACCCTCGCGGGCGCAGCCGGCATCGCCTGGTCCCGGGCCGACGCCCGCGAACACGCCGCCCGGGTGGGCGCCGCCGCGCAAGAGACCGCCCGCGAAGCGCAGCTGAAGCGCCGCGCGGCCTACCGCTCGAACCTGCTGGACGCCCACAACGCCCTGGACCGAGGCGACGCCGCCGTCGCCCGCAGCAGGCTGGATGCCTGCCCCGCGTCCCTCCGCCACTGGGAGTGGGGCTGGCTGCACGCGCAGGCCCGGGGCCCGTCGCGGGTGCTGCCGCACGCCGGCGACGTGCTCGACGCGCGGTTCAGCCCCGACGGCTCCGAACTGCTGACCGCCGCGGCCGACGGCCGGGCGCGGGTCTGGGACGCCGCCACCGGCGAACTGCGCCTGACGCTGCGCGGACACACCCGCGTGGTGCTCTCCGCGGCGTGGTCCCCCGACGGCCGCCGGGTCGCCACCGGCTCGCGTGACCGCACGGTCCGCGTCTGGGACGCGGACACGGGCGACTCCACCGCCGTGCTCCGCCGCCTCAAGCAGACGGTCTGGGCGGTCGGCTTCGCCGGAGACGGAGCGCAGGTGGTGGCCGTCGGCGACAACCAGGTGGGCGTGTGGGACGCGGCCACCGGCGAGCCGGACCGGCAGTTCAGCACGCCGCCGGCGGGCTGGCGCGGGATCGCCCGCGACGACGGCTCGGTGCTGCGGGGCCGCCCGGGCGGCGGGCTCGAACCCATCGGCGTCGGCCGCACCGGCCGCGGTTGGCCCAACGGGGGGCGCGAAATCGCCGGGGCGAAGACGGTCACCACGGGCGGCGCCGAGGCCTTGCTGCTGCGATGGACCGACGGCGGCGCCGAGCTGTGGGACCCGAGCACGGGGTCCACCCTCCGCGCGATGGCGGGCGTGGCGTCGCCCGTCACCTGCACCGCCTGGCACGCGCCCACCACCACCGTGGCCACCGGTCACGCCGACGGATCGGTCTGGTGGCACGGCGCGAGCGGACCGGGGCAGCGGCTGCTGGCCGAGAGCGGGCTGCCGGTCACCGCGTTGGCCTGGGGAACGAGCGGCCGTCTCGCCGCCGGCGACGGCCGGGGCGTGATCCGGGTGCTGAACCTTGGCATCTCGGTCATCGATGCGGCGGGCGGAGCGGCGGGTTTCGCGCCGACCGAGCCCCGCGTGCTGACCGGCCACGGCGCCGCCATCACGGCGTTGACCTTCGACCCGGCCGGTCGCCAGCTCGCTTCCTGCGCCGGCGACGACACCGCCCGCCTTTGGCGTCTCTCGGATACGCCCGCCGGTGGCCCCGACCGTCAAGTGCCCGGGGCGGCGACGCTGGCCTACGCCGGCCCTGCGGCGTCGCCCCCCCCCGAGGGGGCCGCCTCCGGGTTGCCGACCGCCCGGTTCAGCGGCCCCTGGGGTGGTCTGACGGCCCGGGCCAGCTCGTGCGGCGGCATCGGGCTGACCGGGGGCGACGCTGCGGTTCTGCTGATAGGCCACGGAAAGCCCGTGGACGGCCTCGCCTTCAGCCCCGACGGACGGACCCTGCTCAGCCACGGCCCCGACGGCACGATCCGCCTCTGGCCCACCGCCCTCGCCGATCCGAACGGGCCGGCCACCCGCCGCGCGGCCGCGGTGATCCGCTTGCTCGGCCGCCGCGGCGCCCGCGCGGCCGCGTGGAGCCCCGACGGCCGGTGGTTTGCCACCGGTAACGGCAACGGCACCGCCCGGCTGTGGGAGGCCGCCACCGGCCGGCTGCTGGCGACCTGCCCCGGCACCGGTCAGGCCGTCACTGCGCTGGCCTTGGGCGGCGACGCCCGCCGGCTCGCGGTCGGGCACGCCGACGGCATCACCGCCCTCTGGGACCTGCGCCCCGGCGACCGGCGCGTCGTGCTCCGCCGCCACGCCGCCGCCGTCACCGGCGTCGCCTTCTCACCCGATGGCGCCCGGATCGCCACCACCGCGGCCGACCGCACGCTGCGGATCTGGGACGCCGCCGACGGTGCGGGCCTGCTCACGCTGCCGCTTGACGACCCGTCCGCCACGCCGGTGTTCGCCGACGCCGCAGCCGGCACCGACCGCGGCGTCTCCCACACCACCCCGCGGGCCGTGCTCGCCGGGGGGCCGCGCCCGCCCCGGCCCCGCGCCACGCCCGCGGAGCCAGACCCGGCCCCGGCCACCGCCCGCTGGGTGCCCGTGAAACCCGCCGGCCCGCGCGGGGTCGATGCCGCGCTGACCCTGCGGGTCACGCCCGGCCGCCGGTTCGACCTGCTCACGCCGATCGGCCCCGGTTCGCCGCCCACCGACGCTGCCGCCGCCAAGACCCTGCTCGCACGCCTGTCCGTGCGGGCCGACCGCATCGACGCCCTGCTGGGCCTCGCCGCCGCGGCCGGGCCGCGCCCGCGCATTGTCGCGACGCCGGGCGACGCGTCACGCGATGCCGTGGTCCGTCTCGGACGGTTTGGCGGCCTCCAGTGCAGCTTGCTGCCCGACGCGGGCTGGCCTTCCGACTACCCGCCTGCCCGCGACCCGATCCCGGGCCTGACCGAAGCACTCGTCCGCAACGCCTTCCACCTCGCCCCGCAGCACGGCGAGTTCCGCGGCGGCGTGGTGCGGCTGCTCTCCATCCTCGCGGCGCAAGCCGATCCCGACTCCCACTCCACCGCGATCGACCTCCGCGCCCACCTCGCCGCCACCGAAACCCGGTACGCCCGCGGCGCGATGTCCTTTCTCGACGCCTTCACCCGCCGCGGCGCCCTGTTTGCGGCCCGGCACCGGTTCCCCGACGCCCGCCCCTCGACCCGCCGCGTGCTCTACGCCGCCGCCATGCTGCGTCTGCACGCGACCTGCGGCGGCGACGCCTGGCTGCAACGCTTCTTCCGCATGCTGGCCACCGCGCCGCCCGTGTCCGGCGAAACCCCCGACGGCGTGCTGTGCCAGGCGACGCTCTGGTGCGCCGCCGCGTCCGCCGCCGCCGGCCGCGACCTCACCCCCGAGTTCGTCGACCGCTGGCGGCTGCCGATGCGCGCCGACCTCCGGGCCCGCTTCCGCACCACCGACTGGCCCGCGGCGGCCGCCGACTTTCCCGCCGCGTGGGCCCGGCTGGCCGTATCTGAAAGCGGCGTCGCCCCGCTCACCTCCGAATCACTTGAAAGCAGCTAAGAAAATCACGCGGTCGAGCCCCGCCGCCAACCCATGCCCCACGGCAAATAAGGGAATCCCCGCGCTATCAAGACCACGTGAAACCCCGCACAATGCCCCGTTGTCTGCGTCAGCTTCTCAAAGGGATCCCGGTTTGCCCGCGTTTCACCCGTACCCATCACCAGCGCGTGGCACCTCCCACGCTTTCACCCTCATCGAGCTGCTCGTCGTCATCGCCATCATCGCGTTGCTCATCGGCCTGCTGCTCCCCGTGCTGGGCAGCGCCCGCGACGCCGCCCGCGCCACGCGCTGCGCCAGCCACCACCGCCAGATGGGCGTGGCCGGCGCCGCCTACGCCGCCGACCACCACGGCCAGATCCGCGGCATGTGGACCACCACCAACCCCCGAAAGACCCCCCTGACCCCGCGCGACACCCGCTGATATCTGGGCCTCGCCGCGTACCTGGGCAACAACCCCGCCCGCCTGACCACCGTGGGCAGCAGGCGGGCCCTTGTCGCCAGCACCGCGCTCTTTGAAATCGTCCGCGGCCTCAACTGCCCCGCCATCGACCCCGACGACGGCTTCAAGATGCGCGACTGGAACCAGGACGTCGTCGGCGGCACCACCATGGGCGTCAACAGCATCTTCAACCTCAACCTGCCGCCCGACGCCGTCGCCGCCGGCGCGCACCCCGAAGGCCGCATGGTCAAGCTCAGCAAGGTGCCCCAACCCAAGGCCATGCTCTACTTCGCCGACGGCTACGGCCTGCTGCGTTCCTTCAGCGACCAAAACGACTACACCACCGCCACCAGTTGGAGCGGTCAGACCCAGTCCCCCTACCGCGTGGGCCTGTACGGCGGCAACCACGCCAGCCCGCCCACGAACGTCGACCACCTCTTCTCCCCGCACCCCGACGACGCCAGCCGCGGCGTCTTCCTCGACGGCCACGTCGAGCCGGTCAAGGGCGGGGTGGAGCGGAAGACGCTGGATCCGTGGAACGGGTGAGGGGCGAGCCACCGAATAGAAGCCATTTTCCCACCACCGGCACCACTCGATTCGCCGGGAACCCGTGGGTGGACCTGACGGGCTCGACCGCTCGGACACGGCGGTACCCCGTACCGGGACAGTGACGCCCGGATCGAAACTCGCAAATACACTGCCGGTGAGGATAATTCAGCATGCGGATCAACCTATTGACAGCGGTCGCACTCTCGACGGCGTCGGCATCGCCGCCGGCCCTCGGCCTGAGCGTCCCGGTCCGGCCCACGGCGACCTACCTGCAGGCGTTCCGCGACCGGACCGCGCCGCAGCGGGTTTACACGGGTATCGAGAACGCCCTCGACCCCGAGTCGGGCATCACCGGTTTCACCGGGGTCGACCTCGATGCGCTGGGCTGCCAGCCCGGCGACATGCTGTCGCTCACCACCTTCGGCGGCACGCTCTATGCGCCCAGCGATCCCGATCCGGTGGGCGGACTGCGGGGCCTCACTGCGGTGTTCAGTGAAGACGATGAGGTTCTGGGCCGCCGCAAGCGCAACCGGGTGACGGGGGCGATCGATGTCCCCGGCCTGCCCGAGTTCCTCACCGAAACTACCGCGAACGGTGATCGAGACACGGACATCCCCGAGGACTTCCTGATCTTCACGACGGAGGTGGCGGTCGCGATTCCGGCCGGGGCGCGTTTCCTGCACTTCGCGGTGATCGATACTTTTTATTCCGACAACCTTGCGGGAACCCCGCAAACCCACATCGACATCGTGGCCACGCACCTGGCGGTTCCGGAACCCGCTTTGGCGCTGCTGTTATCCGGCGCCGCCGCGGGGACGGCTCTCGTCCGCCGACGGCGCGGGTAGGGGCCGCTCCCGCCACGCGCGGTTCCGATCGGTCCGGGGCCCCGCCCAGTGGGCAACCCCTGCGCGCCGCTCAGCGGCCGGCACTCGCCGACCCCACAACGCCGGCCCGGGGATCAACCAGTCCCGCCGCAATGGCGAAGCGGGTGAGCCCGGCCGTGCTCCCGACCCCCAGCTTGCTCGAGATCCGCCGCCGGTGCCCGTCGATGGTGCGCGGGCTCAAACCGAGCTGGTCGGCGGATTCACGGGCCGCCAGCCCGGCCGCGAGGTGACGCAGCACCTCGGTTTCGCGGCGGGTCAGGTTCGCGTGGTGTGCCGGTCCGTCGCCCGCGGGCCCGGTGCATGCAGGCGACGCCGGGGCCCCGAGCAAGGCGGTGGTGATCGCGTCGGCCGACCCGGAAAGATGGATGACCCGCTGGTACCCCGGCGGTGGTCCGGCCGGCCGGACCACCGCCGGGTCGTAAGAGCCCAGAAGAAGCTCGGCCGCCGGCCAGAGCGCACGCAGGCACTCGGGCGCCGGGATCGCGGCGCCGCCGTCCCGGTCGCCGACCACCAGGACCGCGTCGGCCAACGCGCCCGCCGCCGCGTCGCAGAGTGCGGCGGGTTCCGCCTCAGCCGCGACGACCACCACCCGCGGGGAGCCACGCAGGAGCGCGACCAGGCAGTCACGCCCCAGCCCCTCCGCGGCATGAATCACGATCTGAAACATCGTTGCACCTTTTGGACTCGGTTCCGACCCACCATCAAGGCCACGTGACACCCGCCGCCTGCACCCGCAGAAGGCCGCCGCGCCCGGCACGGTGCGCGCCGGGTGTTCGTTTCAGACGCAAAAGCCGAAATTGACGCCCGCCGCCCACGCGGCCACGGAGCCTGCGGCGGGTCCGGCATCGCGGAGGGAATGCCCGTTTCTTGCCTGAAATGCGCTTTGTCGGGATGCACGGGACAGCGGATCGCGATCCGCGGAATGAAGTCTGCATCGGACTTGTGCGCCCGCGGACCGGTGGTAGCCTTGCGTTCGATCAGGGTGGCCCCGCCGCGGCGGGATGGCTATTTGCACCACTCCACAAGGGATCTGTCGTATGTCGGATGTTTTCACGTATCGCGGTTTCGCGCCGGCGCTGATGCTTATGAGCACGGGTGCGGTGCTGGTCCCGGCCGGATCAGCGGCCGCGGCGTCGGTGGCGGGCCAATGGAACGAGGCGCTGATCGAGGCGATCCGGGTGGACACGCCGCGGCCGACGGTGCACGCGCGGAACCTCTACCACACGTCGGCGGCGATGTACGACGCGTGGGCGGCGTTTGATCCGGCGAGCGCCGGGGTGCTGGTAGATGTGCTGGTGGACGTGTCGTCCCCCGGAACGTCGGCCGCTGCGGTGGAGGCGGACCGCGAGCGGGCGATCAGCCACGCGGCGTACGGGGTGCTGAGCGAGCGGTTCGCGGGGTCGCCCGGGGCGTCGACCTCGCTGAGCCGCTTCGAGGCGTTGATGGGGTCGCTGGGCTACGACCCGTCGGTGACCACGACCGTGGGCGACGACCCGGCGGCACTGGGCAACCGGATTGCGCAGTCGTACCTGGCCTACGGGCAGAGCGACGGGGCGAACGAGGCGGGCAACTACGCGGATACGTCGGGCTACACGCCGGTGAACCCGCCGCTGGTGGTGGACAGCGACATGATCGCCCTGATCGACCCGAACCGCTGGCAGCCGCTGACCATTGACGGGGCGACCCAGACGTTCCTGACGCCGCACTGGGGCGGGGTGGACACGTTTGCGGCCACCCGTCCCGACGGGGGCGGGGCCTACGGCAGCGACGTGCTGGCGCCGCCGCCGGCGTTCGGCACCGAGACGTTCCGGCGCGACGCGCTGGAGGTCATCCGGTTCAGCAGCACGCTGGACCCGGACAACCCGGCGACGATCAACCTGTCGCCGGGGGTGCGGGGCAACAACCCGCTGGGCACCGACGACGGCACGGGGCACGCGGTCAACCCGGCCACGGGCTTGCCCTACGCCGACGCCTTCGTGAATCTGGGCGACTGGGGGCGGGTGCTGGCGGAGTTCTGGGCCGACGGTCCGCAGAGCGAGACCCCACCCGGGCACTGGAACGTCATCGCGCGGGAGGTCAGCGACAGCCCGCTGCTGGAGAAGCGCATCGGCGGCAGCGGGCCGGTGGTCGACGACCTGGAGTGGGACGTGAAGCTGGGGCTGGCGCTCAATGGGGCGGCTCACGACGCGGCGGTGGCGGCGTGGGACCTGAAGCCGACCGTGGACTACGTGCGGCCGATCTCGATGATCCGCTACATGGGCAGCCTGGGCCAGAGCAGCGACCCGGGCGCCGCGGGCTACGACCCGAACGGCCTGCCGCTGGAGGACGGGCTGGTCGAGGTGGTCACCGACGTGACGGCGGCGGCGGGCGGGCGGCACGAGGGGCTGGACATCGGCAGCGTCGCGGTGTTCGCCTGGCAGGGCTACGCCGACGGCACCGACCCCGACGACGAGGCCGGCGGCTTCGCGGGGGTGGGCTGGGTGCCGGCGACCGAGTGGCTGCCGTACCAGGCCGAGGGCTTCGTGACCCCGGGCTTCGCGGGCTACGTGAGCGGGCACAGCACCTTCAGCCGGGCGATGGCCGAGGTGCTGGCGGCGTTCACCGGCGACGACCACTTCCCCGGCGGGCTGGGCACGTTCGACTTTGAACTCGGCCGCGGGCTGGGCTTCGAAGAAGGCCCGAGCGACGACGTGCTCTTGCAGTGGGCGACGTACTTTGACGCGGCCGACGAGGCGGGGCTGAGCCGGCTGTACGGCGGCATCCACGTGGCGGCGGACGACTACGACGGCCGCGTGCTGGGGGCGGGCCTGGGTCAGGACGCGTACGCCCGGGCGCTGGCCTACTTCGGCGGGAACGCCACGGCGGTGCCGTCGCCCGCGGCGCTGCCGGCGGGGCTTCTGCTGCTGGGCGGGCTGCTGACGCGGCGTCGGAGCCGAGCCTGAAGGCCATCAACGCCGCCGACGCGGAAGCCGCCGCGGGGCGAGCAGCCCCAGCCCGGCGATCAGCAGGGCGGTCGCCGGCTCGGGGATCAGGGCCGCGTTGGTGGTGAGGCTGACCAGACTCTCGGGGGCGAGGGTGAGGGTGACCACGCCGTCGCTGACCACCAGGTCGGTCAGACGTTCGAAGGTGGCAATGCGGTCGGTGGCCACGCCGGCGAGCACGAGCTCGTCGAGGTCGATGCCGTACTCCGTCGACAGGTCCACGAGGTCGAGCGCGACGCCCTTGGCCTGGGCAAAGGTGTTGATGAAGACCAGCGAGAAGTCGTCGGTCGCCTCGTCGACGAACAGCGAGCCGAGCAGGTCGCCGCGGAAGTGGTCGGCGGCGGTGTCGCCGCGGCCCGCATCGGCGGCGAGCGCGAGGTCGAGCCCGTGGCGGACCATGCCCGGGCGGACGAAGCGGCTGTAGTGCCTGGCGGCGGCGAACTTCTTGTCGTCGGGCCCGGCGGTGTAGTCCTTGGTCGGCGCCAACCCGCAGCAGCACTTCGCGTTCCTGCGATTCGTTGTCGGCACTTAAGGTCAGCTGCCAGTAGAGGTAGGCGTTGACGTTGCCGTCGGCCGATCACAATCCGCTCACGCCATGAATCGCGATCACCGGGGCTGAAGCGGTCTTACGCCGCGATTTGCAGCGGCCCGTTCTCGGGCCCGGTAGACGCGGCGCGGACGCAGAACGCGGCGGCTTCGTCGGGCGGCAGCGGGCGGCTGAAGTAATAGCCCTGGGCGAAGTCGCAACGCAGTCCGCAGACCACGTTGAGCTGCGGGTCGGTTTCGATGCCTTCGGCCACGACCGCGAACTTCAGCGTGCGGGCAAGCTCGGTCACGGTCTGCAGCACCGCGGTCAGCGACGCGTCCTGACCGAGGTTGCCGATGAACGACCGGTCGATCTTCAGGACGTCGATCGGGAAGTTGTGCAGGCACGCCAGCGACGAGTGACCGGTGCCGAAGTCGTCGATGTCGATCCGCATGCCGGCGGCTCGCAAGCGGCGGAGGTTGGCCAGCGCCACCTCGGGGTTGGACATGACCTCGCTCTCGGTCACCTCCAGGTGCAGCCGGTCGGCGGGCACGCCGTGGCGGGCCAGCGCATCGACCACGCACTCCACCAGGTCGGGCTGCACCAGCTGCTTACGCGAGAGGTTCACGCTCAGCGAGGTGCCCGCGGGGAAGCCGGGGCGGCGGCGCCATCCGGCGTAGTGGGCCAGCGAGGCGTCGAGGATCCACGCGCCCAGGGGCAGGATGACCCCGTTGGCCTCGGCGAGCGGGATAAACCGGTCGGGACCCACGCGGCCGTGCACGGGGTGGGTCCAGCGGACCAGCGCCTCGCAGCTCTCAACGGCCCCGGTGGCGAGCGAGACGATCGGCTGGAACTCGACGAAGAACTCGCCGCGTTCGAGCGCCAGGTGCAGGTCGTGCTCGAGCGAGAGGCGGTTCTGCTCGCGGGTCCGCATCGCCTGATCAAACACGCGGTAGGTGCCGCTGCCCCCGCGTTTGGCCTCGTACATGGCGGTGTCGGCGTCGCGGATCACCGCCTCGGCGCTGGCGTGGCGGGCGTGGCCACACGCCACGCCGATGCTGGCGGTGGAGACGATCTCCTTGCCGGCCAGCAGGTAGCGCCGGCTGAGCACCTTGAGCAGCCGCTCGGCGACCCCCGCGGCGTCGGCGGGGTCGGCCAGGCCGTCCAGCACCACGATGAACTCGTCGCCGCCCAGGCGTGCGGCGGTGGGGCCCGGGGTCTGGGCGGGATCGATCTCCGCGAGCTCCCTTGGGCCTCCCATGGCCGCGGCGTCGTAAGGCCGCAGGGTCTGGATCAGCCGCGTGCTGATCTCGCAGAGCAGCTGATCGCCCGCGTCGTGGCCCAGGGTGTCGTTGATGACCTTAAATCGATCAAAGTCCAGGAAGAGCACCGCAAAGTGGTACCCCGGTACCCGTCGGCTGCGGTGCAGGGCCTGCTCGATCGACTCGACAATGCGGGTGCGGTTGGGCAGCCCGGTCAGGCGGTCGGTGTGGGCGGCGTGCCGCAGATCCAGGGTCATCATCTTCGCGATGCCCTCGGCCCGGCGCAGGGTTCCGGTCTGGTTGAGCAGCAGCAGGGCGAGCAGGAGCGCGAGCAGCACGCCGCCGACGCCGGTGGCGATCATCGGGGTCGGCGACGCCGACCGAAAGGTGTCGCTGGCCGCTACCGCGATCTGCCATTCCTGCCCCCCGATCGGGACCGTGATGACCGCGCGGCGTGTCGCCGCGGTGGGGTGGGTATACAACCCGCCTTCGGTGAGCAGTTCGTCGCGGTCGCTGTAGATCAGCCCCGTCCGCGTGAGGTTGTTCCCGGCGAACACCTCGAAGTCCACCTCGCCGTCGACCCGCCCGTCGGCGCCCGTGAAGACCCGCTCGGCCAGCAGCGTCATGTAGACCCAGCCCCGCAGTGCCGCGTGGCGCTGCCGCGACGTGTCGATCGGCAGGCCCGGGGCGTACTCGGGCAGCAGCAGCAGAAAGCCGGCGCCCTCTTCGCCGGCCTGCACGAGCGTGATGGGTTCGGTCAGCGCCGGCCGGCCGGTGAGCATCGCCTTTTGAGCCGCGGTCCGGCGTCGCGGCTCCTGCCCGACGTCCAGTCCCAGGGCGGCCCGGTTGGGTCCGAGAGGCTCGACGTACTTGATGATCAGGTGGTCGTCGTGGGTGGCGAAGGGGGCCAGGTCCCGCAGCGCGAAACCCGGTGCATCGTCCTCGCGGATCTTCGTGAGATACGCTTCCAGATCCGTGGCGGGCACGCGCTCGATGTAGCCGAGCCCGGTCGCGGCGGGGAACTCTCGCGGCATGTCGCGCGACCCCACGAGGCGGCTGAACTCCCGGCGGTCGACGAACTCGCTGGACACGAACACGCTGCGCGTCCCCATGAGGCCGTAGGCGTAGACCCCCACGCGGCGGACGATCTCGTCGCTGAGCTTTTCGGTGAGCGCGGCGAAGCGCTGGGCGTCGGCCGCGCGGTTCATCCGGTGCATCAGGGCGGTGGTCACGCCGGTGGCCAGGAGGACCGCCAGCACCAGCATCGCCGCGGCCGGCACGCCGGCGCGGCGGTCCGCCGCGGGCCGCGGGCGGCGAATCGCTGTGGCCGATCCGTGCACGGTGCGACGCGGGTGGTGGGGCGGGGGCGGCATAAACGGGTACCCGAACGTGGGAGGCGTCTTGTCCCGTGACGGAGAAGTGCCCGTCCACGGTGACCCCCGGGGCGGCGGGGCGGGGGAGGTCAACACCAGACCCCACGCCTTCCGCCGTTCATCGGCCGATACACACGTACCGTGAAGTGGATACGAACCATTTCTTAACTATTTTCCCGGGGTTGCCCACCGAAGACGACGCCGAGCCGTCACGATGGCCGCCACGCCCCACGCCCCACGCCCCACGCCCCACGCACCCGGTTCACCGGGCCCCGAGGCCGGGCGCGTCGTCCACCAGCGGCGCATTGGCGGCGGCTTCTGCCTGCTGCCGGCGGAAGCCGTGCAGCTTCTCCCTGAGCGGCGGGCGGCTATTGGCCAGGATGGCCACCGCGAGCAGGGCGGCGTTTTTAGCGCCGCTGTCACCGATGGCGAGGGTGCCCACCGGCACGCCACCGGGCATCTGCACGATGCTCAGCAGCGAATCGAGCCCGCTGAGGGCGCGGCTCTTGATGGGCACGCCCAGCACCGGAACCACGGTGCCGCTGGCGATCATGCCCGGCAGGTGGGCGGCGCCGCCGGCGCCGGCGATGATTACCTCGAGCCCGCGCGACTCGCCGGACTTCGCGTAGTCGAACATCAGCTCGGGCGTGCGGTGGGCGCTGGTGATCCTCTTCTCATACGGCACACCGAAGTCGTCGAGCACAGCGGCGGCCAGCCTGAGGCACGGCCAGTCGGACGCGGAGCCCATCACGATGCCGACGAGGGGGGAGGGGGTGGACATGGGGTCAATCGTAACGCCCCGCCGCGGGGTGCCCGGTGGTGCCGGTGTCTCTCCACGCGATGGAACCGCCTCCGGCGTGGCTTTGATAACGGGCGGGGACGCCCGTTCCACTTTCGCCCCAGGGGGTCAGCAGCAAGAACGAAGGAAAAACCGCCGGCGTCCGCTTGTGTCCGACCCTGAACCCCAACCCCTGAACCCTAAACCCTTCCTGCCTCACTTCGGGTGCCACGTCAGCCGGCACACGTCGCCGACGTAGTGGATGCGGATCTGGTTCGTCACGCCGGGGATGCCCAGGGGGTCGCCCTTGACGATCACCACCCCGTCGCCGGGATCGGCCCATCCGTTGTCCACCAGCAGGCCATCGACGGATTCAACGAAAGCGATGCCGTCGACCGGTCGTTCCATGAACACCGGGTGGACGCCGAAGTGCAGGCTCATGCGGCGCAGGGCGACCTGGTTGCCGCTGACCGCGACCACCGGCACCCGCAGGCGGTTCTGGCTCAGGTAGCGGGCTCCGCCGCCCAGCTCGCTCCACATGACCACGCACTTGGGGACCAGGTCGTTGACGATCGTCGATACGCCGTGCGCCAGCGCGGCGGTGCGGTAGCGTGTCTCTTTCAGGTTGGCGGGCGGGCGGGTCGTGCCGGCACGCTGGTCGGCGTCGTAGGCCTCGGTCAGCGTGGCGGTGCGGGCCATCACGCGGATGACCTCGAGCGGGTGTTTGCCTACGGCGGTCTCGCCGCTGCACATCACCGCGTCGGCGCCGTCGATGATTGCGTTGGCCACGTCGCTCACCTCGGCCCGCGTGGGGTACGGGTTCTCGATCATGCTCTCGAGCATCTGCGTGGCCACGATCACCGGTTTTCCGTGGGCGTGAGCACGGCGGATGATGGTCTTCTGCATCACCGGCACACAGGCCAGGTCCATCTCCACGCCCAGGTCACCGCGGGCGACCATCACGCCGTCGGCCGCGTCCAGGATGCCATCCAGCTCGTCGATGGCCTGGGGCTTCTCGATCTTGGCGATGATCGGCAGCGAGGTGTGGCTGCGCATGTCCGTGTTGTCGCGGCCCAGGGTTTTCAGCAGCTCGTTGAGCCGGTGCACGTCCGCCGCCTTGCGCACGAAAGAGAGCGCGAGGAAGTCGCATCCCGCCTCGACCGCCCACGCGGCGCACTCCTCGTCCCATTCGGTCAGCGCGGGGGCGCTCACGTCGGTGTCGGGCAGATTCACGCCCTTCTTGTTGCTCAACGTGCCGCCCACCGTCACCGTGGCGACGAGGCACTTGCCGTCGGGGTCCTGCGGCGAGGGGTCGGCGGCGTGGCCGGTCACCAGCATGCGGATGGCCCCGTCGTTGACCAGCAGCCGCTGTCCGTCCGCCACGTCGTCGACCATCTCGGGGTAGGTGGTGCCGACCGTGACCACCCCCGAGTCCGCGTCGCGGTCGGCCACCACGTCACGCGTGGTGAAACGCACCGTGTCGCCGGCGGCGAGCTCGATGGCGCCGCCTTCAACCGAGGTGACGCGGATCTTGGGTCCCGACAGGTCGCCCAGGATGCCCACCGGCTGGCCGGTGTCCAGCGACGCCTGCCGGATCAGATCCACCGTGGCCTGGAACTGCGGGAGGTCGCCGTGCGAGCAGTTGACGCGGAAGACGCGGACGCCTTCCTCGATCATTTTCGCCAGGGTGACCGGATCTGCGCAGGCCGGACCGACCGTCGCGAGGATCCGCGTGAGAAGGAAGGGGTTGCCAGATGCGGACATGCGGCGAGTGTAGTGGCACTCGGTCCGACCCACACCGCGTGTAAATCGGCCGATCGACACGGGTACGAAAAAGGCCGCGTGGCGGCCGTGACCGCGGAGCTGCACGTGGGGGCGCACAAGCAACTCAACGCAGTCACGACCGCCTCACGGCCTTCGTCAAACAAGCATAGGCAAACAAACGGGCGGGGGAAAGCCGGCGGGCTCAACTTTTTTTTCAGGGGCGATGGGGGCCCGGGAGCCGGCCGCGGAGGCGAACGCTGCGAGGGGGGTCAATGTCGCAGCGCCAAGTGCTGATCCGCGGCCGGCTCTCACGCCGCCTTGGGGTGCAAATCGTGCGGAGATGGGTGACGACCCGCGGTCGCCGCCAACGCCAGACCTATCTTAAACATTACCGGGAATAACTTCGCTACAAATCCTTGCGGGTGATACTAGCCTCTTCAAACGCCCCGGGCGCTGAATCAACCCGATGTTAATGATTGTCTATTTTCGGCACCCACGCCGGCCCCGCGTACGGCCCGCGGCGTGGCGGGTCAGCGGCCCGCTTGGGCGGGGACGCCGACGAGCGCGGCGTCCAGGGTCGCCAGCATGTCGTTCTGCGCACGCTTGATGGTCGCGTTGCTGAGTGGCGGCCGAAAGCCGTTGAAAAGGAAGCTGAACGCCCACGCGCGTCCGTCGGGCGCCACCAGGTAGCCGCTCAGCGACGAGGCGTAGTCGGCGGACTTGCCCAGGTAGCCGGACTTGGCGTACACGCTGCTGGTCAGGGTGCGCAGCTTGTCGCGCCGGCTGCGGAGGCTGCCGGAATAGCCGCCGTGAGCGAGCGAGGCGACGTAGACCGGCCCCAGCTGCGGGTCGTCGTGCATCTCGGCCAGCAGGGCGGCGAACACCCGCGCGGTCACGCGGTTCTCGCGCGACATGCCCGAGCCGTCGGACACCACCACCCCCGCCAGCCCGGTGCGGTCGCTCAGGCGGTCGCGGAGGAACGTGCGCACGGCTGCGGCGCCGTGCGCGAACGATCCGGGCTCGCCGGTCAGCTGGTGTCCCAGACGCTTGAAGAGCGCCTCGGCAAACATGTTCTGCGAGTCCTGATTGGTCCGGTCCAGCACCCCCGCCAGCGTGGTGCGGACGGTGTACAGCGGCACGCCGACCTCCGGGCTGGGGTCGTCGTCTGCCACACGCACCGCCGGCCCGACGTCCACGCCGGCGCGTTTCAGCTCGTCGCGGAAGTAGGCCGCGAAGAACATCGGCGGGTCGTGCACGGTGATGCGGTAGGGCGCGCGTGGCTTACGCCGCACCGTGCCGTTGAACGAGAAGCGGTTGCCGCCGGGGGTGCGGCGGATGTCGAACACGTCCGAGTCACCGGTCTTGGCCCGGTTGGTGGTGTCCAGCCCGCGGAACCGGGGGAAGACGGCGATCGACGGGGCGGCGCCCCTCTCGCCGGCGGGGGTGGGCACCACCGACATCAGGTTTTCGTGGAAGTTCAGCCCCGCGACCTGAGCGCAGTAGTAATAGTTCAGCTGGTCGCCGGGCCACGCGGGGTGGGTCCACTCGTGGTCGAGCACCCGGTCGTCGATCAGCAGTCGGTCGTAGCCACCACTTCCCGTCGCGGCCAGCCGCGATGCGGCGGCCGCGGTCCAGAGCCCCACCAGCTCGCGCACGTCGCGGCCGGCGGTGGCCAGCAGGGTGGGGTCGCCGAAACCCGGGTCGCCGTCGCCCACCACCCGCAGGCTGACGCCCGAGCCGCCGTCTTCACGCAGGTCGGCCGGGGTGGGCACCTCTTCCAGCCGGGTGGTGAAACGGAAGTCCGGGCCCAGCCGGTCCAGCGCGGCGGCCGTGGTCAGCAGCTTCATGTTCGAGGCCGGCACCCGGGGCGCGTCGGGCTCGATCTCGACCACGGCCTCCCCGGTGGTCAGGTCGCGGACCACCACCGAGATCTGCGTGGACCCGAGCCCGGCGGCGGCCAGCACCGACGCGCAGTCAGACTGGGGCCCGGCGGTCAGCGGCGCGGTCCGCAGCGCGGATGCCAGGAGGAGCAGGGCGAGGGCCGGGGCGGAGCGGCGGGCGTGGGGGGGCGGGGTCGTGACCATAAGTACCGAGGGTTTAGCCGGGATGCGTGTGCGGCGTCGGAGCACGGAAGATAGAAACGCCGTTGTGCAGGACCGGATCCTGGACCCGGCTAAGATCGACGGCCGCCCCCCGGGGCCGTGAAAGACCCGTGGCGTGGTGCACCGCCGGCGATGCAACGCACGCCGGTTTTGAATAATGTTCAAATGAGTGAACGGACCCGCGGTTGAGGTCCCCCGGACCCGCATCGGATGAACACCCGCGCGGTGGATAACCGCCCGCTCATAAGATACACTGATTAGCTACCAACAGGTATTAATTCAACTAATTTTACCCCGGACCGCCCCTCCGGCCCGTCACCCCGGTGCCCCATGCAGACCCTCCGACTCTTTTCCGACGTCGCCCGCTGCCAGAGCTTCTCGCAGGCCGCGGGCATGCATGGCATCACCCAGTCCGCGGCCAGCCAGCGTATTGGCCACCTCGAGAAGCGTCTGGGCGTGACGCTGCTCGACCGGTCGGTGCGTCCGCTGGAGCTGACCGAAGCCGGAGCCGTCTACCTCGAAGGCGTGCAGGACGTGCTGCGACGCTACGACCGCCTGGAGGGCGAGGTCATCGTGGCCTATACGCCCGCGAGCGACAGCCACCCCGCGGGCGACGTGCGCGTGGCGGCGATCTACTCTTCGGGCATCGACCTGCTCAGCCGCGTGCGGCGGCGTTTTGAAGCCGAGCAGCCCAAGGTCTCGGTGCGGATCGAGTACGAGTACCCCGACACGGTGTACGACGCGGTGGTCAACGGCCGCGCCGACGTGGGCATCCTCAGCTACCCCGAGCGGTTCAAGAAGGTCGGCGTGATCCCCCTGCGGGACGAGCCGATGGCGGTGGTCTGCCCGCCCGACCACCCGCTGGCGAAGCTGCCGTCGGTCACGCCCGAGCAGCTGACCGGCCACGAGCGGGTGGCCTTCAGCAACGACCTGCCGATCGGCCGGCGCATCACCGCCTACCTGAAAGAAAACGGCGGGGCACCGACCACCAAGTACGTCTTCGACAACCTGGACACCATCAAAGAGGCCGTGGCCGCGATGGGCCGCTTCGCGATCCTGCCCGCGCGCACCGTGCAGCGCGACGTGGACGCCGGCACACTCGTGGCCGTGCGTCTGACGCCGGACCTCAGCCGGCCGATGGGCATTATCTACCGCCGCGGGGCCCGGCAGAGCGCGCCGCTGTCTCCGGCGGCGGCGCTGTTCGTGGACTTCCTCATCGAGCACACCGGCCCGTCGGCCGCCACGGCGCAGCTGAACCACGTGAACCCCAACGACGTGCCCGACGCCGACGCCGCCCCCGACGCCGGGTCCGCTGCGGCCGCGAAGACGACCCCCCGGACGCCGCGCGGCAAGGCCGCCGCCAGACCCGCCGCCCAACCTGCGCCCCGCAAGAAGGCCGAGACCAGGAAGAAAACCCCCCGTTCGGGAGCCTCCTCATGAATGACGCGACCCCCCCGTACGCGGCGCCTCTGCGCCACCTGCCTGAGGCCCGCGGCCTCTACGACCCCGCGAACGAGAAGGACAGCTGCGGCATCGGCTTCATCGCCCAGCTCAAGGGCGTGGCGTCGCACGCCGTGGTCGCCGACGCGCTGGAGATGCTGCACCGCATGGACCACCGCGGCGCCTGCGGCTGCGAGAAGAACACCGGCGACGGCGCCGGCATCCTCACCGCGCTGCCTCATGCGATGCTCAAAAAAGTCGCGGCGCGTGACGCGGGCCTGAACCTGCCCGATCCCGGGGGCTACGCGGCGGGCAACCTGTTCCTGCCCGCCGAGCAGGCCGAGCGCGACTTCTGCGTGACCGCTTTTGAGGAGGGACTTCAACACGAGAAGCTCCCGCTGATCGGCTGGCGCGACCTGCCGACCGACGCCGACGGCGCCGACGTGGGGCCCTCGGCCCGCGCCTCGATGCCGGTGATCCGCCAGCTGTTCGTGGCGAAGCCCGACGGCCTGGACGTCGAGGCCTTCGAACGCCGGCTCTACCTGGTGCGCAACCGGGTGATCAACCTGGCCCTGGACCACGACGACATCGAGCGCGGCGCGTTCTACGTCTGCTCGCTGTCGGCCCGGGTCATCGTCTACAAGGGCCAGCTGACCAGCGGCCAGGTGCCGCTGTTCTACCCCGACCTGCGCGACCCGGACTTTGTCAGCCACCTCGCGATGGTGCACAGCCGGTTCTCCACCAACACCTTCCCCAGCTGGGACCGCAGCCAGCCCTGCCGGATGATGAGCCACAACGGCGAGATCAACACCGTCAAGGGCAACAAGAACTGGTTCGCCGCCCGTGAGGGGCTGATGGCCACCGAACTCTTCGGCGACGAGATCAACGACCTGCGCCCCGTGGTCAACCGCGAGGCGTCGGACTCGGGCAGCTTCGACAACGTGCTGGAGATGCTCTATATGAGCGGGCGCTCGCTGCCCGAGGCGGTCATGATGATGATCCCCGAAGCCTGGGAAAACCACGCCTCGATGTCCGACGCCAAGCGCGACTTCTACGCGTATCACGCCAACCTCATGGAGCCCTGGGACGGCCCGGCCTGCATCGGTTTCACCGACGGCACGGTCATCGGCGCCACGCTGGACCGCAACGGCCTGCGGCCCAGCCGCTACTACGTGACCGACGACGACCGGGTCATCATGGCCAGCGAGGTGGGCGTGGTGGACGTGGATCCGAAGAAGATCGTGCAGAAGGGCCGGCTGCAGCCGGGCCGCATGTTCCTGGTGGACTTCGACGAGGGCCGCATCGTCGGCGACGAGGAACTGAAAGAACGCTTCGCCGCCGCGCGGCCCTACGGCGCGTGGCTGCGTGACCACGTGGTGCGGCTGGGCGACTTCGCCACCGGCGGGGCCTCCGCCACGCCCTCCGCCACGCCCGTGGTCGATGACAATCAACGCCTGGCGCAGCTCAAGGCCTTCGGCTACACCAGCGAGCACCTGCACATGCTGCTGCTGCCCATGGTCAACGCCGGCAGCAAGAGCAAAGAGGCGCTCGGGTCGATGGGCAACGACCAGGCCCCCGCGGTGCTCAGCGACAAGCCGCGGCTGCTTTACGACTACTTCAAGCAGCTGTTCGCGCAGGTGACCAACCCGCCGATCGATCCGCTGCGTGAGACGGTCATTATGTCGCTGGAGACGACGATCGGCCCCGAGGGCAACGTGCTGGACACCACCGCGGCCCAGTGCGCGCGGCTGCACCTGCACCAGCCGGTGCTGACCGACGCCGAGCTGGCGGGCCTGCAGGCAGGTGGGCACGCGGACGGACCGGCCGCGGGCTGGACCGCCCGCACGCTGGACCTGACCTACGACAAGCCCGACCTGACCGGCCTGAACGGCCAGGCCGACGGCGTCGCCGCCGCGGGGCTCACCGCCGCGCTCGAGACGCTGTGTGTGCAGGCCACCGCCGCCATCGAGGCGGGGGAAAAACTCATCATCCTCAGCGACCGCGGAGTCGGCCCGGGCCGCATCGCCGTGCCCGCGCTGCTGGCCACCGGCGCCGTGCACCACCACCTGGTGCGCACCAGCGCCCGCACCCGGGTCGGCCTGATCGTCGAGACCGGTGAAGCCCGCGAGGTGCACCACTTCTGCACGCTGGCGGGCTACGGCGCCGACGCGGTCAACCCGTACCTGGCGTACCAGGCGCTCTTCCGCCTGCGTGACACCGCGGTGATCGACTCGGAACTGACCAACGACGAGATCGTGGCGACCTACATCAACAGCGTGGGCCAGGGCATCCGCAAGGTGATGTCCAAGATGGGCATCAGCACGCTGGCCAGCTACAAGGGGGCGCAGATCTTCGAGTGCCTGGGCTTGAAGACCGGGGTGGTCGAGCGGTGCTTCACCGGCACCGCCAGCCGTCTGCAGGGCGTCGGCTTCGGCGTGCTGGCCCAAGAGGTCGCCCGCCGTCACGCGCTGGGCTACCCCACGCGGCCCGAGGCCGGCGGCGGCCGCAACCAGCTGCCCAACCCCGGCGAGTACCACTGGCGCCCCGGCGGCGAGGCGCACGCCTTCTCACCCCGGGCGATCGCGCAGCTGCAGGCCGCCGCCCGCGGCGACGACAAAAAGGCCTACGACGACTACGCCGCGCTGTGCAACGACGACTCGGCCCATCGCTGCACCCTCCGCGGACTGCTGGGCTTTGTCGAAGACGACACGCTTGCCATCCCCCTCGATGATGTCGAGCCGGCGAAGGAGATCGTCAAGCGCTTCCGCACCGGCGCCATGTCGCTGGGTGCGCTTTCGAAGGAAGCCCACGAGACCCTCGCGCTCGCGATGAACCGCATCGGGGGCTACAGCAACTCGGGCGAGGGCGGCGAAGACCCCAGCCGCTTCGCGCTGGACCAGTACGACGACGGCAGCACCAGGTCTCGGCGGTCGGCGATCAAGCAGATCGCCAGCGGCCGCTTCGGCGTCACCAGCCACTACCTGGCCAACGCCGACATGCTGCAGATCAAGATCGCCCAGGGCGCCAAGCCCGGCGAGGGCGGCCAGCTGCCCGGCTTCAAGGTCGATCCCTACATCGCCAGCATCCGGCACAGCACCCCTGGCGTGGGGCTCATCAGCCCGCCGCCGCACCACGACATCTACAGCATCGAAGACCTCTCGCAACTCATCTACGACCTGAAGCGGGCCAACCCGTCGGCCGACGTGTCGGTCAAGCTGGTCAGCGAGATCGGCGTGGGCACCGTCGCCGCCGGCGTGAGCAAGGCCAAGGCCGATCATATTTTGATCAGCGGCGCCGACGGCGGAACGGGCGCAAGCCCGCTGACCAGCGTGAAGCACGCGGGCCTGCCGTGGGAGCTGGGTCTGGCCGAAACCCACCAGACGCTGGTGATGAACGACCTGCGCAGCCGCGTGCGGCTGGAGACCGACGGCGGGTTCAAGACCGGCCGCGACGTCGCGATCGCCGCGTGCCTGGGCGCCGAAGAGTTCGGCTTCGCCACCGCGCCGCTGATCGCGGTGGGCTGCATCATGATGCGCAAGTGCCACCTCAACACCTGCCCGGTGGGCATCTGTACCCAGGACCCGGACCTGCGGGCCAAGTTCAACGGCACGCCCGAGAGCGTCATCAACTACCTCTTTTTGGTCGCCGAGGAGGCCCGCCGCTACATGGCGTCGGTCGGTATCCGATCGCTCGATGACCTTGTCGGCCGAGTCGATCTGCTGAACACCCGCAAGGCCATCGCCCACTGGAAGGCTGACGGTCTGGACCTCACCGCACTGCTGACCCCCGCGCAGAAGCCGCGACCCGATGTGGGCGTGCGCAACCTCATCGAGCAGGAGCACGAGCTGGAGCTGCACTTCGATCAGCGGCTGATCGCCGCGGCGCTGCCTTCGCTGAACGACGGGACCCCGACCGTGATCGACCTGCCGGTCCGCAACCTGGATCGCGCCGTCGGCGTCACCCTCAGCCACGAGGTCAGCAAGGCCCACGGGGCCAAGGGCCTGCCCGACGACACCATCAGCATCAACCTCACCGGCTCGGCCGGGCAGAGCCTGGGCGCCTGGCTGGCCTCGGGGATCACGATCCGCCTGGCCGGCGACACCAACGACTACGTCGGCAAGGGCCTGTCGGGGGGCCGCATCGTGGTGTTCCCGCCGGAGGGCTCGCTGTTCCGGGCCGAGGAGAACATCATCGCCGGCAACGTTGCGCTCTACGGCGCCACCAGCGGCGAGCTGTACCTCCGCGGCGTCGCGGCCGAGCGCTTCTGCGTCCGCAACAGCGGGGCCGTGGCGGTGGTCGAGGGCGTGGGCGACCACGGCTGCGAGTACATGACCGGCGGCCGGTGCGTGGTGCTGGGCGAGACCGGCCGCAACTTTGCCGCGGGCATGTCCGGCGGCATCGCCTACGTCTACGACCCCGACGCGAAGTTCCCCGACCGCTGCAACACCGCCATGGTCGAACTCGAGCCCGTCGACGACCCCGACGACGTCGCCGAGCTGGTGCTGCTGCTCACCAACCACGCCGAGCTCACCGGCTCGCCCGTGGCCCGGGACATCCTGCACCGCTGGAACGTCGCCCGGCGTGCCTTCGTCAAGGTCATGCCCGTGGACTACAAACGCGTGCTGCAGCAGCTGAAAAACGCCGAGGCAACGCGGGACCACGTCGAGTCGGCCGACGCCACCGAGGTCGGGCACGGCTGATGGGTTCGGCGATCGGGTGGTCTGGCGACTGCGCCGGCCCGCTCGACCCGCCGGACCACTTGGCCGCACACCGCCTCGCCGCCAGACCGCACCTTTGTTCAATTGCCAGACCACCCGATCGCCAGATGACTTATGGGTAAGCCGACCGGATTTCAGGAATACGCCCGCAACCCGATGCCCGCCCGCGATCCGCGGGTGCGGATCACGGATTTCTACGAGATCTACGAGCGGCACAGCGACAACGTGCTGAAAGAGCAGGGCGCCCGCTGCATGGACTGCGGCGTGGCCTTCTGCCAGAGCGACACGGGCTGCCCCATCGACAACCTGATCCCCGAGTGGAACGATCTGGTCTACCAGGACCGCTGGCGCGAGGCCTACGAGCGGCTGCGGCAGACCAACAACTTCCCCGAGTTCACCGGGCGCATCTGCCCCGCGCCGTGCGAGAGCGCCTGCGTGCTGGGCATCACCGACCCGCCGGTGACCATCAAGAGCATCGAGTGCGCCATCATCGACCGCGCCTTCGAAGAGGGCTGGGTCACGCCGCGTCCGCCCGCGGTCCGCACCGGCAAGACCGTCGCCGTCGTCGGCTCGGGCCCCGCGGGCCTGGCCGCCGCCGACCAGCTCAACCGGGCCGGCCACACCGTCACGGTGTTCGAGCGCGACGACCGCATCGGCGGGCTGCTCATGTACGGCGTGCCGAACATGAAGCTCGACAAGGGCATCGTTCAGCGCCGCGTGGACCTGCTCGAAGCCGAGGGCGTCATCCTCAAGCCCAACCACAACATCGCCGGTCCCGACGGCCCCGCCCCCTCGGCCCACGGCACCGCGGGTGACGCGACCGTCATCGACGCGAAGACGCTCACGCGTGATTTTGACGCCGTGTTGCTGGCCTGCGGCGCGCTCAACCCGCGCGACCTGGTTGACCTGCCCGGCCGCGAGCTGGCCGGTATCCACCCCGCCATGGCCTACCTGCACCCGGCCACCAAGAGCCTGCTGGACTCGGGCTTTGCCGACGGCAAAGGCATCAGCGCCCGCGACCAGCACGTCGTCGTCATCGGCGGCGGCGACACCGGCACCGACTGCATCGGCACCGCCATCCGCCAGGGCTGCCGCAGCGTCACCAACATCACCCGCCGCGAGCGCGAGCCCGACGAGCGCGACGCCGATCACCCCTGGCCCGGACCGACGGGCACCTTTTACGTCGACTACGGCCACGCCGAGGGAAGCGCCAAGTTCGACCGCGACCCGCGCGAGTACGGCATCCTGCCCAAAGCCTTCATCGGCAACGACGCCGGCCGCGTCACCGCCGTCGAGATCGAACACCTGGACTGGCGCCGCGACGAGCGCGGCAAGTGGGTCAGCACGCCGACGGGCAAGATCGAGAAGCTGCCCGCCGACCTGGTGTTCCTGGCCATCGGCTTCACCGGCCACGACGCCCCGGGGCTGGTCGAGCGGCTGGGCCTCGCGACCGAACGCGGCACCGTGCCCGCGTCGGGACCGGAGGGCGCCGCGTACGCCACCCAAGCCGACAACGTCTTCGTCGCCGGCGACATGCGCCGCGGCGCCAGCCTGATCGTGTGGGCCATCGCCGAGGGCCGCGGCGCCGCGCGGGCGATCGACCTGCACCTGATGGGGGCGAGTGAGTTGCCGGCGCCGAAGGTGTGACGGGTCGGTGGTAAAACAGTTTGGATTGTGTTAGTGTGTTGGTGGGAGTGATTCGCGATCCGTGCATCTTTCTCGGATCTTACCGCCGCCGGTTGAACGGAGACCGCCATGTCGTGTTCTAATGAGCGGATGAAGCGGCCCGCGAACGGTGTGATCGGGAAGCTGTTTGAGGGCGATTGTCTGGAGCAGCTCGACCACGTGCCGGACGGTTCGGTCAATCTCATTCTCTGCGACCTGCCGTACGGCACCACCCAGAACAAGTGGGACAGTCTGATCCCTCTGGACGCGCTGTGGGAGCAGTACCGGCGGGTGCTAAAGCCCCGCGGAGTCGTGGCCCTGACCGCCCAGGGGCTGTTTACGGCGAAGCTGATCCTCAGCAATGAGGCTTGGTTCCGCTACAAAATCGCCTGGATCAAGAGCAAGCCGACCAACTTTCTCAACGCCCGCCGCCAGCCATTACGGCAGCACGAAGACATTTGCGTGTTCTACGGCCGCCAGCCGGCGTACCACCCCGTGATGTGGGAGGACGTGGCGTACGACAAGGGCACCCGGAAAGACCAGTACACCGGCAGCTACGGCGACTTCAAGCCGTCGGCGGTCAAGAGCACCGGCGAGCGTTTCCCCACCGACGCGATCTACTGCAAGACCGCCGAGAGCGAACCAGGCGGCCAGGTCTGGCACCCGACGCAGAAGCCGGTCGCGCTGGGACGCTACCTCATCCGCACCTACACCAAGAAGAACGACGTGGTGTTGGACAACGCGTTCGGCAGTGGCAGCTTCCTCGTCGCCGCGGCGCTGGAAGGCCGCCGGTACATCGGCGTGGAACGCAACGAGCAGACCGAGCTGTTCAAAAAGAAGGCGGTGGACTACGTCGATCTGGCGAAGCGGCGGATCGCTGAGGCGACGCGGACCGCCAAAAACAACGGCGTGCCGGCTTTGTTCCGGGATTTGCAACCGAGCGCCCGGATGTCGCGTTTTGAGGCCGGCGGACCCTTGGACGTCGACCAGATGCTCGCGGCGGTGGACGCTTGAGCGCCGACCCAAAGGGGCGCCGAAATGATCGCCGCTATAACGAGCGTGCGTGGGCGGTGGACCTGGTCAGCCACCTGAACGCCCGCTCGGCCGCGCAGCACCGTGCGGTTCGCCGGGTGCGGGGTGAAGAGAGCTTACTGGTGGACGGGACCTACCTGTTCCCCGACGTGATGCTCTATCAAGACGATGATGCGGCGGCGGCGCTTCAGGGTTGGGAGCTGAAGATGCCGGACACGCCGATCGGTGATCCGGTGTTTCGTGAGAATGCCGAGCGGAAGGCGGCGGCGTACGGGCTGGACAGCTACTTGCTTTGGAACGTCTGCGCCGCGAGGCTTTACGTCCGTGGGGGTGACGGGCAGCCTTACGCGATGGTCCGCTCTTGGGATGATCTGGCGGATCTGACGACCCGCGAGCAGGTCGCTTTGTCGGAGTCGCGCTGGAAACTATTGGCCGACGAGATTCTCGAAGCGCTCAACCTGATGTTTGAAGAAGGTGCGGTCGAACCCCGGCGCTTCCTGGACGCCTACCGCAGCGGGGGCCTGACCGGCCTGATCCTGGACAACGCGGGGCTTGCCCGCGACGCGCTGGATGCTGGCGCGCGAAAGGACGCGGACCTGCACGACGAGATTTCGCTGTGGTGGATGCAGGTCAAACGGGAATACGGCGATGCCGACCCGCACCGCACCCTGGCCCAGGCCAACCTGATCAACTGGATCGGCAAGCTGCTGTTTCTCCACTTGCTGCGGACGCGCGACGTGCGGGCGGCCCGGGTAACGGCGCGCGACGGATCGTCGGCGTCGGATTTTTTAGTGGGACTGGAGGCGCTCTCGGCGGAGTGCAATTTCTGGACTATTTTCCGGCCCGGCGCGGGCCAGCACCTGCTGCCCGACCGGGCTTGGGCACAACTGAAAGAGCTGGACCGTTTTCTCGCAGACCACCGGCTGGGGGCCGTCGATCAGCGGCAGCTCTCGGAACTGTTGGAAGCCACCGTGGACATCGGCGTCCGCAAGACCCGCGGGCAGTACACCACCCCGTCGCCGCTCGCGCGGCTGTTGGTCCGACTCACGCTCCGGAACGCAGAGGCGCGCTTCCTGGATCCGTGCTGTGGCAGCGGGACCATCGCCCGGGCCGCCCAAGAGCTGAAGCTGGCCCGCGGGGTTGGCGAAGTCGACGTGGCGAAGACCGTGTGGGCGAGCGACGTCGATCCGCACGCGCTACAGATCGCGTCGTTTGCGATAGCGCGGCCGCAGGCGATGGGCGAGGTCCAGCACGTGTTTGCCCACGACGCGTTTGACCTAGACCCCGCGGGCCGGGTGCTGCTGCGTGATCCGAACACGGGGGCCGAGGTCAAGATTAAGATCGGGCGGTTCGGGGCCGTCGTGTGCAACCTGCCGTTCGTCGCGCAAGACGGCCGTGAGCGGTACGCGCCCCAGATCGGGCGGGTCAATGCACGGCTGGCGGAAACGCCCGGCGGGCGGTTGCTCTCCGGGCGGGCCGACGTGCTGGCCTACCTGGCGGTTCACCTCGGCGGCATGGTCGAGCCCGGCGGCCGGCTGGGCATCGTCCTCAGCAACGCGTGGTTAGGGGCCGAGTGGGGGGGCGAAATGCTGGACGCGCTCGGCGCCGATTTTGATCTTCGGCTGGTGGTCACGTCGGGGGCGGGCCGGTGGTTTGCCAACGCCGATGTAGTGGCGAATCTTCTGGTTTTTGAACGGCGGGCGGACCGCGCGGAGGCCGGCGGACCGGCCGAGACCCGATTTGTGGTGCTTAAGCGCCGGATCGAAGACCTAGACGAAGGCGTAGTCGTTGATGAGATCGCGGCGGCTATCACCGTAGGCCGCGGACACGACGACCTGGTTTCGGTGCGTACTCGCACGCGAGCCGATCTGGCGGCGTTTTCTCGTCGCGGGCTGGGGGCCAACGCCGCTTTTGTCGATGTGGGCTGGGTCAACGCATTGCCACTGCGCGCGGTGCGTGATCAATACAAGGTCGTTCGTGGCAATCGTCGTGGCTGGAACCAGTTCTTTTATCCACGGCAAGACCACACCATCGAGGAAAACTACCTCGTGCCGATGTTGAAAAATCTGCGCGGGACCGCCGGGTTGACCGCCACCCCCAATGCGGTTGCCTTCTGCTGCGAACGCTCGGAAGCCGAGCTTGACGCGCTGGGCCACGACGGTGCGCTGGACTGGATCAGGCGCCACGCAGCCGAAAAGACATCCAGCGGAATACCGCAGTGTGAAGCCCGGCTCGCGGACGCTCCGCCGGGTGGTCACTGGTACACGATGCGCCCTGCGCCGCTGGCGGACCTGGTGCTTCCCATCAACCCGAACCTGCGGCTGTTCCTGCCGGGCCTCGATGTACCGGCGCTGATCGATCAGCGGCTCTCCGGGCTCGCGGCACGGGAGGGCGTGAGCCGGCGGCTGGGACGGGCGCTGTTGAACTCCGCGGTCGGGATGTACTTCCTCGAAGGAATCGGCTTTGGTCGTGGGCTGGGGGTGCTGGATCTCAGCGCTACCCGGGTCCGGGACAACCTGTTCATGCTCGACGCGTCGGCGTTATCCGGCGGGGCGGTTGAACGCATCCTTTCTTCCTACGAGCGGCTGGCGCAGCGACCGGTGATGGAGGTCGCCGACGAGCTTGAGCAGCCGGATCGACGTGCGTTTGATGAGGCGGTTCTCGATGGTTTTGGCTCGTCGGTGGGGGCCGATCGGATCTACGCGGCTTTGCTCGAACTGGTGAGCATCCGCCTCGCGGCGGTCACCTGATGGATCGTGGAAGTCTCGGGCGGGTCAACGCAAGTCAGGCTCGCGAAGGACGCGAAGGAAGGCAAACGGCATCAAGGCACACTTTGATGCTGATCGCAGGTTTTCTTCTTGCCTCGGCGCGGTTGAGTCGATGTGATTGGTCTGGCGGCACTGGGGGCGGAGCTCAAAACTCGAAGTAGAACGCGGTCGATATGGATTGTTTGCAAGGCAACAAGGCACCGAATCCATCGCAGAACAAGGCGGTTTTTAGCCAAAGATTTCACAGATTAAGATGATTGAAGGCATGAGACGCGCGGGTCCTCTGGGATGCGAGTCGTGTCTCGGTTTTTTCGGTTCTAATCTTCTGAATCTGTGTAATCTCTGGCCAAAACTGCCTTGGGGAGAATGCAGGGGCACGACATCGTTGGCCATTCGGGTTGAAAAACTTGTCGATCCGAGCCTCTGAGCGGATAGAATGGGGCGTGGGTCAGAGACCCTGTGCCGTAGGCTCCGTATGCCAACCGTATTCGTGATGGACGGCTACCGATTCTTCTTCTACAGCAACGACCACGCGTCGGTTCACGTTGACGTCCGCAAGGGCGGCGGCGAGGCGGTGTTTTTTGGTGGAAGACGAGGTCGTGCTCCGCGAGTCGATCGGGTTTAAGACCCGAGAGCTTGGTCGAGCGGAAGAACTGGCGGTCTCGAACCGCGACCTGATTATCCGGAGATGGCATGAGTACTTTGACTGACACTCCGAAGTCCGCCACGTGCCGGGACGGGGTGGTGGTGGTCGAGATGAACGGCGGGGAGGTGATCCGCTTTCCGGTAGATGAGAACCCGCGTCTCAAGGCGGGCTCGCCGGAGCAGCGGGCGAACATCGAGCTGTCCCCGTACGGATTGCACTGGCCTGATCTGGACGAGGACCTGTCGATCCGGGGGATTCGTGGCGGGTATTTCGGGGTTTGACGTTTCGGGAATCGCCGGGCCTGACGACGGGGTGGTGCGCATTTTCGATGGCCGTGAGGATGTCCGGGCGAAGCTTTGGACGCAATGAGGTCGGGGCGCGGGCTGCTACGCTCATCCGGTCCTGTCCCCCGCTTGTCTGGAGTCCCGCGATGAAGAACCTGATGACCGTGCTGCTGCTGGCCGTGCTCCCCTGGGTGGCGGTGGCGGAGGACAGACTGCTTGACGAATCGGATCTCGGGCGAATCATCGCCGAGCGCTACGGGTTCGCCGAGTGGGGCGAGGTCGAGTCGCTGGAGTTCACGTTTAACGTCGAGCTGCCCGACCGCGAGGTGGCACGGGCGTGGACGTGGGACGTGGCGGAAGAGGCGGTGACGCGGCGCAGCCCGGGCGAACCCGTGACGATCGACCTGGGCGGCGACCCGGTGGCGTGGACGCCGGCCCAGACGCAGGTACACAAGCAGTTCATCAACGACTCGTACTGGCTGCTGTTTCCGTTTCAGCTGGTGTGGTCGGACCCGGTGGTGACGGACGCAGGCCCTGCGCCATTGCCGGTGGGCACAGATGAGGGGCGGAAAATCGTGACGCGGTGGCCGGCGGAAGGGGGCTACACGCCGGGCGACGCGTACGACTTGTATCTGGACGGCGACGGCGTAATCCGGGCGTGGACGTTCCGGCGGGGCGGCGGGCCGGCGGGGCGGTCGGTGTCGTTCGACGGCTACGAGCAGGTGGGGCCGTTGCTGCTGAGCCTGGACCACCGGGGGGACGGGGACTTCCGGCTATTTTTCACCGACGTGGAGCTGACGCTGCGGACCGGTGAGCGGGCGTCGGCCGCCGGGCCGCGTTAGGGGGACGCGATGGCGGGGGTTTCCCCACGGGGGTGGCGGATGGTGGCCTGGCCGTCGGTTGCGGGCGGGGTGAGGCGTAAACTGGTTGACGGTGACCGGTGCCGGTCCCGAACGCTCCGCAACTTTTTGACGTACCGCCCCGATGCGCATGCCCCCTGTAGTTTCGGCCCTGGCGGGCGTGTGTGTCGGCGTGGGTCTGGGCCTGGCGGGGGCGGTGCCGGCGGCGGGCGAGGGCGCGGTTTCCTACGGCCCGATGGAGGCGCCGGGGCGGATTGCCGACCGGCGGGTCGACCAGTCCAGCGGGCTGGCGGCGTCGTGGCACTGGCCGGGCGCGTTGTGGACGCACAACGACTCGGGGCACGAGCCGACGCTCTACCAGCTGGACCGGCAGGGCGTGGTGACGGCGTCGGTGACGCTGCGGGTGGACGGCACGCTGGATATTGAAGACGTGTGCTCGTTTGAACTCGACGGCGAGCCCACGCTGGCGGTGGCGGACACGGGCGACAACCGGCGCAAGCGGGCGGCGGTCTCGGTGATGCTGCTGGGCGAGCCCGAGCCACGGCCGGGGCAGCACCTGAGGGGCCATCCGGTGGCGCGGCGAGTTTTTTTCACGTACGCCGACGGGCCGCAGGACTGCGAGTCGGTGGCGTTCGACCCCGAGACGCGGTCGCTGCTTCTGGTGACCAAGTCGTGGCCCGACGCGGCGACCTTCAGCGTGCCACCGGCGGGGCTGTACGTGCTGCCGCTGGGTGACGCCGCCGCCGGCGCGGCCGGTACGGCCGCCGAGCCCCGGGTGCTGCAGCGTGTGGCGGACCTGACGCTGAAGGTGACCACGGCGGCGGACCTGTCGCCCGACGGGCGGCGGCTGGTGGTGCTGACCTACGGCGACGCGTACCAGTACGTGCGGGCCCGGGGGCAGACGTGGGCCGAGGCGCTGGCGGCGGCGCCCGCGCGCGTGGCACTGTGGCCGCGCGGGCAGAGCGAGGGGCTGTGCTTTGGCCGCGACGGGCGCACGCTTTGGATCAGCAGTGAGGGGCTGAATCAGCCGCTGTTCCGCGTGTCGCCGCGGTAGGGGGGCGGAGCAGTGCGGCGCAGGTCGCGTGCTACCCGCTACGGCCGGGTGACCTGGGTCTCGGTGCGTTCTCATCCCTCCTGTCGGGTGCCACTGGCGGCTTGTCCGCCAGTGATTCCAGGGGACGCCGACACCGGCGGACAAGCCGCCCGTGGCACGCGAATCAATCCGCCCGAGAATCAGATGGGATGGGTGTTCACTGAATAATAGGGAAGCGCTTCGTCACGACATCGCGTAGGACGCAACGAGGTAGGCGACGTATCCCGCGACCAGCGGCGCGCCCATCCATCGGCTGAAGTGGCCCCGGTGTCCGGCGAAGACGATGCACACCCGCATGTACAGCAGCATGGCGAGCATCGTCGGGACCGGCAGCAGCAGGAAGATCGCGGGGTGGGTGGCGGTGGGGTCGATGATCGACAACGGGGCGGCAGCCGCGGACAGCGGGGCGGCGACCGCGGACAGGCCGATGACGAAGAGCACGTTGAGGATGTCGGCACCGATGACGTTGCCCACCAGAAGGCCGGGGTGGCCTTTCTGGATCGCGCGTACGCCGGTGACCAGTTCGGGCAGGCTGGTGCCGAAGGCGACGATGGTGCTGGCGATGACCGCCTGGGGCACGCCCCAGCGCACCGCGACGACCGACACGCTGCCGACCAGGGCGTCGCCGGCGATCACCACGAGGACCAACCCCGCCAGGCCCAGCCCGAAGAGCGCGGCGATGCCGTGCTCAACGCCCGGGTGATCCGGGGCGTGGGGCGGGGGCACCGGCGGGTCGGCGGGCACGGGGGCCAGGGCGTCGCCGGCGCTGCTGGCGGCGACGTCGGACCCGCCTCCGGTGGGGTGCTGCCGGGCCCAGCGGACCGACACCGCCAGGTACGCCACCAGCAGCGCGGTGAGCAGGATGCCCACCGGCAGGCCCAAAGCCGCGTCGTCGCCGTATAGCGCGTACGCGCCGTAGCACAGCGCGGCGAGCATGACGGCGCTGCCGATCTGCACCCAGCCCTGGCGGTTGAGCAGGAAGCGGTCGGCGGGCAGCCGCGCGATGAGGCAGCCGGCGCCGAAGATGAGCCCGGTGTCGGCGATGATCGAGCCCACCCCGTTGCCCAGGGCCAGGCCGGGGTTGCCGCCGAACGCGGCCATGACGCTGACCGCGGCCTCGGGGGTGGTGGTGCCCAGCGACACGATGGTGGCGCCCACCACCATCTCGGGCATGCCCAGGCGTTTGGCCAGGCCCGCGGCGCCGTCCACCAGCCAGTCGGCGCCTTTGCTCACCAGAACCAGGGTGACCACGGCCAGCGCGGCCAGGCCGAGGGTGGGCATGCCGCTGAACCACGCGGAGGGCAGGATGGAGGCGAAGGTGGCGGTCGGGGGCATAGCGGGGATGGTAGCGGGGCGAGGGAACAAGGCGGCGGAAACGAGCCAAAGGTTTACGTTGAAAAAACCCGAAGCGCGGCCCGAGCGCGGCAGGGGTTTTTGAACTGTCTCGGTTTTTCACCTTCTTCTTCAACATTGGCCTTGTGGATGGCCCCCCTCACCCCAGCAGCGCCACCCGCCGCGCAAGCCACGCCGCGGCGTCGGGATCGCCGGCCCGTTCGGCGGCGGCGAGCAGGTCGCGGTGCAGGCGTCGGCAGGCGGGCGCGGGCATCAGGGCGCCCAGGTCGGCCTTGGCCCGTGCGTCGGCGAGGGCGGACCCGTCGGCGCCCACGGCCAGGTCGTAGCGGGTCTGCAGCGCCAGGCGTGCGAGTCCCTGGTCGAGAGTGACGGCCGTGCGGGCGAGCGTGGCCAGTGCGGGATACGCGTCGGCGGGGCGACCGGCGGCCAGCTGCCGGTCCGCGACGATGATCAGCAGCGCTGCGCGGGGGGGCGAGGTGGCGACGACGGCGGCGGGGCTGGAGGTGTCGGGCGGCGGCCCGCCGGCCAGCAGTTCGGTGGCGAGCGCGGCGGCGGCGGCCCCGTCGCCCGGCGCCCCGCGGCGGTGGGCCAGGGTGGCGGCGCCGTGGTAAAGCGCGCGCCGCAGCGCGGGGGCCAGCCCGTGCCGCGCGGTCAGGCGGCGCAGCAGCGCGTCGGCCGCGGGGGGCGCCGACTCTGTCAGCGGAGCCAGGGCGGGCAGCCCCGCGACCACCGGCGCCTGCAGCATCAGCAGGGCGGTGCCGCCGACGGCGAGCACGACAAAGGCCGACAACGCGGCGACCGGCAGGGGCCAGGAGGTGACCAGGCCCGCGGCGAGCACCGCGGCGGGCAGCCCCAGCAGCACGCCGCGGCGCAGCCAGCGGTCGGCGGCCAGCTCGCGGCGCAGGCGTCGGGGGGAAAAGTCCGGGGCCTCGGTTGCGTGGTCGGCGGAGCCGTCGGGCGGGCTGGCGGGTTCGGCGATCGGCGGCGGCAGCGGGTCGGTCGGGGTTGCCGACTGACCACCGGCGCCGGGGTCGGCGCTGGGGTCGACGCCCGCGTCGGCGACCGCGTCGGCGACCGCGCGCGTCGCCGGCAGCGCCGCGACCAGTGTGGCCTCGTCGGTGAGGGCGGCGGCCCGCTGCCACCACTCCCGGGCCGCGCTCCGGTCGCCCGCTGCGTCGCCCCGGGCCGCGCGGTGGTGGTGGCACAGGGCCCGCAGGGCGTAGCCGCGGGCGGCATTCAGACCCAGCGGGCGCAGGGTGGTAACCAGCGTTGGCGACTCTTCGATGGCTTCGTGGTAGTGCGCGGTGGACACGGCGTGCTCCAGCTCGGCGAGCGCGAGCACCGCGCGGTGTTCGGGGGTTTGGATGTCCACCGAACGCAGCCGCCGCAGGGCCGCGTCGGCGTCGGCCAGCCGCCCGCTGGCAACCAGCGCCGAGATCCGCCGCGCGTCGAGTCCGGCGCGGGTCGGGTGGGCGGGGGGCATGGCGTCGGCGAGGTGGTCCAGGCAGGTCAGGGCCGCGTCGTCTTCGAGCGTCTGCTCCAGCCCGCGGGCCAGCACGGCGACCGCGGCGTGGTGCAGGCCCGGGTGCTCGGTCAGCTCGGGCAGCAGGCGCCACGCGGTGCGCAGGGCCGGGCGGTTGAACCGCAGCCGCACCAGCTCGCGGGCACGCTCCACCCGGCGTTGCCGCCGCTGACGCCGGGCCACCTGCCCACGGGCCCAGACCGAGGTGCCCACCAGGGCCAGCCACGGCAGCACCCACGCCACACCGCCGACCGCCAGCGCGACGACGGCCGCACCGGCCAGCGGAACCAGCGGCGCGAGACGACGCGACGCCGGGGGCGGCGCGGGCCGGTGGGCGGCGAGGTGCGCGGCCACCTGCTCGGCGGTGGGGGGGCTCCAGGACGTGCCGGTCGCGGGTTGAAGGGTAGAAGCGGGCAGGGCAGGACGCCTGGGTAAAAGGTCTGAGGGGCGCTGCGGTCCGAGATCCGAGTCAGAGTCCCGGGTCGTCCAGCAGCCGCTTCATGTCGCGGATCAGATTCTGCACGGCCTCGGCGTCCAGCCCGTCGTAAACCCCGCGTACGCGACCGCGGCGGTCCACCAGCGAGATGCGCCCGTCGTGCCCGATCGGGTTGTCGGGGGTGTCGGTGGCGTAGACCGCGAGCTTGAAGCCGTCTTCCTGGGAGATCCGCCAGATGTCCGCGCGCTCGCCGGTCAACAGGTACCACCGGCCGGGATCGGCGCCGTGCAACGCGCCGTAGTCGGCCAGCACGTCGGGGGTGTCGTGTTCGGGCTGCAGGCTGAAGCCGACGAGCGCCGCGTCGCCCGCGGTCAGCCCGTCGGCCACCGCGTCGCGCACCCGGCCCATCGACCGGGTGAGCAGCGGGCAGATCGCCGGGCACGACGTGAAGAAGAAGTCCGCGGCCCAGACCCGGCCTTCGAGATCGACGTTGGACACCGCGGCGCCCGTCTGGTCGGTGAGCGTGAACGCGGGCACGGGCCACAGCACGTCCAGCGGATCGGCGGGCGTGCGGTCGCAGGCGGCGAGCCCGGCCGCGGCGGCGAGCAGCACGGCGACGAGGATGAGGCGTGGAGCGCGCATGGGGCAAGGGTAGGCGTTCGCCGCGTTGTCGGATGCCGAACCGGTCAGCCCCGGTTCGCCAGCCGCGCCGCCCCCGCCACCGCGGCCGCCGTGGCCAGCACCGTGACGGCCGCCGCCACCGCCAGCGGCATGCCCGGATCAGGTGCCCGTCCGCCTTGCAGCACCGCGGCGAAGAGCGCCTGACCGTAGGTCAGCGGGTTCAGGTACATCAGCCACCGGATCGGCCCCGCGGCGGTGGTCAGCGGGAACACCGCGCCGCTGAGAAACCACATGGGCATCAGCAGAATGTTCATCACCGCGTGGAAGCCCGCGGTGCTGCTCATGGGCCAGGCGATGCACAGCCCCAGCGCGGTGAGGCCGACCGCGACGACGAACATGACCGCGACCGCGGGCACGAAGCTCAGCAGCCCGGGCTGGCGGAACAGCAGCACGCCGATGACGAGCATGACCAGCCCCTGCGCGGTGGCGATGGCCGCGCCGCCCAGCACCTTGCCCAGCACGATGGCCGTGCGCGAGGCGGGGCTGGCCAGCACGCTCTGCAGGAAGCCTTCTTTGCGGTCCTCGATCACAGTGATGGTCGAGAAGATCGCGGTGAAGAGCACCATCATGAGCACGGCGCCGGGGTAGAAATACTCCAGATACCCGACGCCTTCTCCGGCGGCGCCTCCGCCCGCCGCGCCTCCGCCCCCGGCCGTGGCGATGCGGAAGGCGTTGTTGCCCCCGAAGCCCAGCAGCAGCCAGAAGACGATCGGCGTGGCGATGGCCCCGATCACGCGGTTGCGCTGGCGGAAGAAGCGGACAACCTCGCGCCAAGCCAGGCTGGTGACCGCCGGCAGGAAGACGGCGTGGCGGGGGGCCGGCGTGTGGGTGGCAGCGGGGGCGTTGGACATGGCGGGGAGTGTAGAGGCCAGCGGGCGGCCCCGGCCGGCCGGCAACCGATCGGTTACCACAGGGCGATGAGCAAGACGCCCGCCCGTGGACTCCTGATCGACTGCAGCCGCGTGATCGAGCGGCACGGGTACTACCTTCGGCTGGTCGAATGGATGGCCGCGTGGGGCTACGACACGCTGGTGCTGCACTTTACCGACGACCACGGGCTGTCGGTACGGCTGCCGGGCTTCGCCGACATCGCCCACCCCCGGGCGCTGACCACGGCGCAGGTGCGGAAGCTGATCGCCCACGCCAACGCCCACGGCATCGAGGTGATCCCCGAGGTGGCCACCTTCGGTCACACGCGCTTTCTCACCGACCGGCCGAAGTACGCCCACCTGTACGCGGGTCGCAAGACGCGGCGGCGGACCTACAACGCCGTCGATCCGCTGAACCCCGAGACGATCGACGTGATGCGGCGGCTGATCCGGGCGACGGCGAATCTTTTTCCCTCGAAGCGTCTGCACATCGGCTGCGACGAGGTGGACCTCGACGCGTTCTGCCGCGCGCGCGGCGGGCTGGATTGGCGGACCGTGTGGACCGAGCACGTCAACCGCATGATCGGGCTCGCGCTCGATGCGGACCGCACGCCGCTGCTCTGGGCCGACCACCTGGTGCAGGAGCCGGCGATCGCCGCGGGCATCGACAAGCGGGCGATCCCGGTGTGGTGGGACTACGCGCCGACCGGCAGCGACGCGCCGTACCGGGCGCTCGAAAAGGCGGGCTTCAAAAAGATCTGGCTGGCGCCCAGCACCAGCAACGGACGCATCCGTTTTTTGCCGACGTGGCACGGGCTGGACAACAACGACCGGATGGCGGGTTTTGCGCGGAAGCACGGCGCCCACGGCTTCTTGAACACCTTGTGGGAGCCTTACTACGGGCTGCAGGCGGCGCACGACTACGGCATCGCCTACGGGGGCGCCGCCGCGAACGCAGAAGGCCGGGTGGACCGCGCGGCGTTCAACCGGCGCTTCGTGCGGGAGGCCTTGGGCACCGACACCCCCGCGGAGCTGGCCGCGTACCTCGCCCGCTGGCCCGACCTGCACATCGACCACGAGGTCACCTACTGGCTGGTGGGCCACCGCGACAAGCTCTCGCAGGCGGGCTGGGATTCGCTGCGGGCCGTGAACAAGCTGGGGCGGGAGATCCTGCCGCTGGCGACGGACTACGTGCCGGCCGGGAATCCCGAAACCTGGCACGCCATGCGGGTCGCGGCCCGCGCGGCGTGGACGGTCAGTGAGTACGCCATGCTCTCGCGGTGGGGCGGTTCCCCGGAGCGCAAGCGGGCGTACAACGCGACGCTGCGGGAGGTGCGTCGTGACGTGGCGGCGGAGTGGGACCGCACGCGCTTCCCCGACGACCCGCGGAAGAAGGGCTCGCCGTTTTCCAGCGACCCCTACAACTACGCGATCGTGCTGCTCCGCCGGCTGCGCCGTGCGTGACGGCTCGGCGCCACCCCATCGTCTGCAAAGCCAGACGCGGGGGTGCCTTCTCGACCGCCGCGGGCTGCGCCCCGGTGGCGGCTCGGCGCCGGACCCGGTTTCCGCAGAGCCGGAACCCGTGCCCGCCTTCTCGTCCGCCGCGGGCTGCGCCCGCCGAGCGCGCCGGGGCGTGTAGCGCGGAAGGTCTTCGTAGGGTGGGTCAAGGCTTGGCGGACCCACCGTTGACCGACATTACAGGGCCTTCGGCGTCGCGTCGCATCCGGGTTCGGGTCGCGGCACCGTGGGTCCGGCGGCCTTGACCCACCCTACGAAGAAGCTCGGAGAAGCCTTCGTTTCAGGGCGTGTCGCGCGCCGGCGCGACCGCCCGGCCGCGGGCGCGGTAGCGGCGGGGGGTGACGCCGAAGTGGGCCTTGAACGTCTGGTGGAAGTGGCCGGCGTTGCCGAAGCCGCTGGCCAGCCCGACCTCCAGCACCCCGTCGTCGGTCTGTTCGAGCCGACGGACCGCCTCACGCAGGCGGCGCTCGCGGACCAGCTCGGTGGGCGTGCGGTCGAGGCAGCGGCGGCAGGTCCGCGCGACGTACTCGCGGCCGTAGCCGCCGCAGGCCGCGACCAGGCCGGCGACGCCGCCGTGCATCGCGGCGTCGCTGTCGAGCGCGGACCGGAGCCAGGCGGGTACGGGGCGACCCGCGGGGGGCGTGTCGCCCAGCGCGGCCCACAGCGTCAGCAGCAGCAGCTCCAGCCGCGCCGGGCTGCGGTCGGCGGTCCGCACCAAGGCCGCGGCGGCGCCCAGCGCCGCCGCGCCATCGGCGGTCAGCCGCCCGCGGCGCCGGTCGGCCGGGCCGGCGAACGTGTCGGCGTCCAGGCCCGGGTGGCGGCGGGCCAGGGCCGCCCAGGCCCGAGGGGAAAAGGCCACGTTGGCCAGCCTCATGCGGCCGTCGTTCTCGAAGTGGTGGGTGTCGTCGGCGGCCACCAGGGCGTAGTCGCCCACCGCCAGCGGTCGGCGGCTCGGGGTGTCGGGCGGGCCCAGCACTTCCGACCCGGAGCCGCGGGTCACCCAGAAAAACTCCAGAAAATCGTGACGATGCACGAGCGACGCGGGACCGCCGGGACGGAGTTCCGCGAAGTGGAACACTTCGTCGCGGCTCAGCAGCTCGGCCAGACGCAGGCGGGGGACATGCGAATAGATCACACCAGCGTAGTTTTTCTCACGTCGGGCGGAGGACCCGCGCCCGCGGATCGTCCATAGTGAGGGTGTTCTGGCTGATCGCCCCGTCCCCGCTTCGGAGTCCCGTCATGCCACCCGCTGCCGCCCCCGCCGTCGCCCCCCACGACCCGCGGCTGAAACCCAACTTCGACCTCACGCGCTCGACCTTCCGCCGGCCGCGGCTGGATCAAGACCGCGTGGCGGAATACTGCCGCAACGGCTTTCTGACCTACCACGAGCCGGTGCTGGGCGAGCCGCAGTTTGTGGGCCTCACCGAACGCTTCGAGCACCTGCTGGACCGGCACACCGCCGAGGGCAAGCGGCCCGAGGCGATGGACACGCCGCACTTCGGCGACCACAAGCTGTTCGAGTGGATCTTCAGCGACGAGGTGCTGGACCTGGTCGAGCCGCTGATCGGCCCAAACATTGCTTTGTTTAGCACGCACTTCATCTGCAAGCCCGCGGGCCACGGGCGCCGCGTGCCTTGGCACGAGGACAGCTTTTACTGGCGCGGCCGGATCAAGCCCATGCACGTGTGCACCGTCTGGCTGGCGATCGACCCGAGCCTCGTGGAGAACGGCTGCATGAACGTGATCCCCCGGGCGCTGCACGGCTACAGCAACTACGACGAGGTCAGCGAGGAGACCAACGTGTTCCCCGCCGAGATCAACTGGCTCAAGAACCTCAACGCCGACCGGGTGGGCGAAGCGACCGACGCGCCCGAGAACGTGGTGCTGCGGGCCCACCACTGCCAGCTGCGGCCCAACGAGGCGTCGCTGCACGACGCGCGGCTGATCCACGGCTCGGACGCGAACACCAGCCCCATGCGGCGCTGCGGCTACACCATGCGGTTCATCCCCGCGGCCATCCCGTTTGACGAGAGCAAGAACAAGGCGCCGCACCAGATCTACCTTGCTCGCGGTGAGGGGCACCCGGACAACACGTACGCCGATCCGACGCGCGACTACGACGAGCTGTTCCGGGAGCGGATCGCGACCGGCAACGGCCACTGACGTGGCGGGGCGGCTCGGCGCCACCCGCGTGTCTGCAAAGCCAGACACGCGGGTGCCTTCTCGACCGCCGCGAGCTCCGCCCGCCGAGCGCCTCTGGGCGTCTGGCTCGGGCGCCTTTCGTAGGGTGGGTCAAGGCTTGGCGGACCCACCGTGCCGCGGCGCAACATCACAGGGGACGCGACATCGAAGGCCCCGCGATGTCGCCCAGCGGTGGGTCCGGCGGCCCTTGACCCACCCTACGAAATCACCGCCCGTCCAGCACCGCGGCCGGATTCGTTTCGGTCAGCCGCTTCACCGTCGCGTCGTCGAGACCCAGGTGATCGCGCAGGTTTTGTGCGCCGCGGCGCAGGCCCAGCGCCGAGCCGACCAGGTGGTTGCCCTCGACCGAGCGGGCCACCAGGTCGTCGCTAATCTCCAGCTCCCAGCGCGAGAGCGTGTAGCGGCCCGGGCCCAATCCGGCGGGGGCGATGGCGTCGCTGACGACGATGCAGCGATCGACGCCGGCGGTGTGCAGGTAGTTCCGCAGGGCGAAGAAGGGCACGTGCGTGCCGTCGGCGATGAAGCAGGGCGTGAGGCGATCGGACAGCGACAGCGCTCGCTGCACAATGTTGTCGTGACGCGGCATCGTGGCCGGGCAGCCGTTGCCCAGGTGGGTGAAGAGCGAAAGCCCGGAGTCGACGGCGGTGGTCAGCACGTCGAGCGGCGCGTCGGTGTGGCCGGCGGCGACGGCGATGCCGGCGTCCACCAGATACCGCGTGGTCGCGAGCCCGGGGTCGTGCTCGGGGGCCAGCGTCACGAGACGGACCAGGCCGCCGCCGGCGTCGAGCAGCATCTGCACGGCGTCCACCGACGCGGGGCGGACGGCGTCGATTGGGTGCGCGCCGCGGTAGCCGTTGACCGGGCTGATGAACGGCCCCTCGATGTGCAGCCCCGCGATGACGCGCTGGGCGAGCGGGTCGCGTTCACGCAGCTCGGCGAGCCGACGCAGCCGCGCGGCCATGGTGGGCAACGCCTCGGTGATGACGGTGGCCAGGATGCGTTCGACGCCGTCGGCTTCGAGCGTGGCGCACGCGCGGTGCAGGTCGTCGGGCGACAGGTTGTCCTGATTGAAGTCCACGCCGCCGTAGCCATTGACCTGGAGGTCGATCAGCCCCATCAGGCGTGTTCTTTCAGCAGTGAGGCCGCCGCGTCATCCAGAAACAGCCGGACATCGGCGTGCTTCTGGAGCGCCGAGGCGGGCACGTCGGGGGTCACGGGGCCCTCGACCGCGTTGCGGACCGCCTCGGCCTTGCGTTCGTCCGGCACGGTGCAGATGATCCGCCGGCTGGCGAGGATGCGGGAGACCGACATCGAGATCGCTTGCATCGGCACGTCGTCGAGGGTGGGGAACCAGCCCTCGCCCATCTGCTGGCGGCGGCAGGCTTCGTCGAGTTCGACGACGAGGTAGGGCCTGGTGGTTTCGAAGTCTGCGGGCGGGTCGTTGAAGGCCAGGTGGCCGTTCTCGCCGATGCCGACGAAGGCGACGTCGATCGGGTGTTGGTCCAGCACGGTGCCGACGCGGGCGCAGGTGTCGTCGGGGTCCTTGCCGCCGTCGGTCTCGCCGTCCAGGTAGTGAAACGCCGCGAGCGGCACCGGCAGCCGGCTGACGAAGCGCTGCCACAGGTAGCCGCGGAACGAGGCGGGGTGGGTGATCGGCAGGCCGATGTACTCGTCCAGGTGGAAGCCGTGCACGCGGGACCAGTCGATGCCGGGGGCGGCGGCGAGCGCGGTCAGCATCTCCATCTGCGACGCGCCGGTGGCGACGATGAGGTTGCAGGCGGGCGCGGCCGCGAGCGTGTCGCGGATCGCGGCGGCGCCGGCCTGCGCGGCGGCGGCGGCCATGGCGTCGGCGGTGGGCGAGACGTGGAGGTTGGGGCGTCGGCGTGGGGTCATGATCGCAGTCTGGCGGAATCAGGTGGCGGCGCCGAACCGATTAACCGACTGCATCACCGGGGCGGAGGTGAGCACGGCGGCATCCAGCGGCACCGGGCTGGTGAGGGTCAGCCCGGTCACGTCGCCGGGCAGCAGGGTAAGGAGGTTGTCGCTCACCGCGGCGCCCGGGTGCAGGCGGTCGGGGAAGAAGCACAGGTCGCGGACAAACGACCGCGCGGTGACGGTGAGCGTGGCGTCGCCGGCGTTGCCGGTGGGCGTCACGACGACGTCCAGGTCGGCCGCGGGATACGCCAGCCGCTTGTCGGGCGTGAACCACCACCAGGCGTCGACGATGGCGGCGTCGGCGCTGCGCACCACCAGCGCGGTGTCACCGGGGCGATCGGCCCACGCCCCCGGCAGACCGAGACGACGTGTTCCCCGCGCCGGCACGTCGGCGGTGAGGTCCAGCGTGTCGATCGTCGCTCCGGTCAGATCGACGCGCCGGGCGGTCAGCGGCCCAGTCCACGGCACGTCGGTGTCGTTGTGCAGATACAGGGCGACCGGGCCGATGTCGCCGCCCTCGGGCTTGGGCTCCCGCGGCTTGATCGTCAGCAGCCGCGGCGCGAAGAAGCGCCGCGTGGCGAACCACAGCGGCTTGGGCCGGCCGCCGCCGTCCACCGCGCTCCACGACGACACGGGCCAGCAGTCGTTCCACTGCCAGTAGACCGCCGCCCCGCACCACGGCGACAGGGCGCGGAACCAGCTGCAGCCCATCTCCAGCGCGCGGGCCTGCATCACCTGCGCCAGGTAAAGCCAGTCGTCGAAGCATTCGCGCGGCGGGTCGAAGTCATCGCCCATGCGGAGGTCGGTGAGGGCCTGGCCTTCCTGCCCGCTCTCCGGTGTGTCGTTGCGGTTGTAGTACTTGAGCGCGTCGCTGTCCCACGCCCGCTGAGCGTCGGGCACGTGCGGCAGCAGCGTCGCGGCGTGGGCCGGGCCGTGGTAGCCGAACTCGGTGGCCATCCGCGGGAAGTGTTCTAAATAGTTGCGGTACGCGCCGTCGCCAAACCACACGTTCCACACGTGGCGATTGCCGCAGGCGTTATCGTTGGGCTGGCGGTCCATCGTGCCGCTGTAGGGCGAAGCGGGCCAGTACGGCCGCGACGGGTCGAGCTCGGCGACGACCCGCGGCAGCAGCTCCAGCCAGTACTTCAGGCCCCAGCCGCGCTCGGCGGTGTTGCGGCCCATCTCCAGAAACGGCTCGGCCCACTCGAACACGCTCCAGATGCACTCGTTGTTGCCGTTGTAGATGACCACCGACGGGTGCGATGCCAGCCGCGCCACGTTGTCGCGGGCCTCGGCTTCGACTTCGGCGGCGTAGGCGTCGTCCTCCGGGTAGCCCGCGCAGGCGAACATGAAGTCCTGCCACACCAAGACGCCGGTGGCGTCGCAGTGCTCCAGCAGCTCGTCGCAGGCGTACACGCCGCCGCCCCAGACCCGCAGGCAGTTGCCGTGTGCGGCGATGAGTTGGTCGACGCGCTCGCGCAGCCGCGCGGGCGTCTCGGACCGCGCCGGGAAGCAGTCGTCGGGGATCCAGTTGCCGCCCTTCAGGAACACCGCCTTGCCGTTGACCCGCAGCGTCATCGTTTCGCCGGACGGCAGGCCGTCCACCGCGGCACCGGCGCCAGAGACCGCGTCCGGCGAGGTGTCCAGCGCGACGGTCCGCAGGCCGATCCGGCGGGTGTCGGTTTGAAGCAGGCGGCCCTCTGCATCGAGCAGTGCGGCGGACAGGGTGTAGCGCGGGTGCTCTCCGTGGCCGACGGGCCACCAGCGCTGCGGGTCGGGCACGGTCAAGGTGACCCGGGCGGTGTGGGCTTCCACGGTGCAGTCGGCGGGGCCGAACACGGTCTTGCCATCGGGCCCGGCCAGCACCACGCGGACCGTCGGCGGCGCGGCGTCGGCCGCACGCTCCAGGTCGATCGAAAGCTCGACCGTCGCGCGTTTGGCCGTCGCCTCGGTGACCGCGGGCCGCAGGTTGGTCATGCGGGCGGCGTTCCAGGCCTCGACGCGGATGCCCCGCCACACCCCGGCCGACGGCAGCATGGGTCCCCAGTCCCAGCCGTAGCTGCACGCCATCTTGCGGACCATGTTGTGCGGGATCGCGGCGGCGTTGCTGCCGTGGCCCTTGTGCGGCAGGGGCCCGCCGTGGGCCGCCTCGGCCGCGAACGCGGCGGGCACCGGCGCGGCGAAGCGGATCGACAGCTCGTTGGCTCCGGCCCGCGCGGCGCCCCGCAGGTCGAAGCGGTAGCGCCGATGCATGTTGCGGGTCGTGCCCAGCGGGGCGCCGTTGAGCGTCAGCGTGGCGAAGGTGTCCAGCCCGTCGCAGGCCAGGTCCAGGCGGTCGTGGGCGATTGCGTCGTCGCCGAAGTCGAAGGTGGCCGTGTAGGTCCAGTCGGTGTGGCCGATCCACGCCAGGCGTGTTTCGGCGTCGTAGCCGTAGGGGTCTTCGATGAGGCCGGCGGCGAGCAGGTCGGTGTGCACGGCGCCGGGGACGGTGGCGGGCACGCCGGACCGCAGAGCTTCACGCAGGGCCGGGTCGGGACCGCTGTCGCGGGGCCCGGCGGCGGCCGGGGCGGCAGTCAGCGTCCAGCGTGCTGCGGCAAGGTCGGTGAGTTTCGTGAGCATGCGGCCTCGGGCGAGAATGGAGAGCGAGATAGACACAGCGCAACCGGTTGCATTATACCACTCGTCCGCACCTTTCGCACGCCGGAACGCCTCGTTGGCACCGGATTCAGACGGTCCCGCGAGCGTGCCCGAGACCCGCATCCGAGGTGGACCACCTGGCCTGGCGGGTCGTCCCGGGACGACCCGCCCCCGTGCGACCGGTACGTCAGCCCATAAAATCGACATAAGGGTCTTGCGTTTCCCCCGACTCCGGCCTAGGATTCTTTATTCGACCGATGTCGGCGCAACCGGTTGCTCAGTGATTTGCCTTATGTTGGCCTTGATTTGACGCCCCCACCGTTATTCCTTTACACCCCCTTCTTGGAGATTGCCATGTTTAAGCCCGCTCTCGCCTCGCTGTTGCTCGTCGGGGCTCTGCCCGCGGCCGGTCAGACGCCTATTGATTTTATCAATACGAACCCCAGCAATGAATACACCGACCAATCTGGTGGCAATGCAGGACAGGTGTGGAATGGCACCGGGGGGACGGAGCTCACGGTGAGCATCGACACGACCGGCGTGACCACGTTCCCCCCTGGTGCCATTGGTGCCATCACGCAGGTCACGGTGAATAGCGCGATCAATGTCGGCGACCTGTCGTCCACCAACACCGCCGACTACAACATCGTTTTTGATCTCGAATCGACCGGCTTCGCGCCCACCCAGGGAAACCTCTTTGTCCGGTTCCGGGATAATGCAGGGGCAGCTGTGACCGGTTCCGCCAACCAGTATGTCAGCGGCCACAACAACACCCCCTCGTTCGCGTCGGCGATTGTGGATTCGGCGAACCCCGGTGGTGTTTCGGCCAGCGTTAACCTCGCTGACATCAACGGCATGCCCCCGACGATCGCGGGTCTCCCCGACACTGATTTCATCCAGTTCCTCTTCGCCGTCCGCGCGACCGAAGCTAACTACGGCACCCCGCCTCAGGACGCCAACAACTTCTTCATTCTGGACAACGTTGGCATCCAGCTCGTCCCCGAGCCCGCCTCCGCCGCGTTGCTCGCCGCCGGCTCGCTGTGCCTGATCGCCCGCCGTCGCCGTACGGCCTGATGCCGATCACGGCCTGAGTCCTTCGAAACCCCGCCCCTCCGGGCGGGGTTTTTTAGTGCCCGCGGGCCACGCGTCGGAAAAGCGACGCGCAACCGGTTGTTTCGCCGCTCGGCGCGTGGTAGAGTTGCGTACGAATCACGGCTGAACCATCATGATCACCGATCACGTCTCAGCTGTCCGTCCGTTTCGTCGTTCCCATGAGCACCCTGGCCAACTCCCACTCCGCCAACGGCCGACCCGCCGTCACCCTGGCTGACATCGCGAAGCGCTGCAGCCTGTCCAAGGGCTCAGTCAGCCGAGCGCTGTCGATGACCGCGGACGACTGCCCGCTGAGCCTGGCGACGTGGACGCGGGTGCGCGAGGTGGCGGCCGAGATGGGCTACCGGGTGAACGTGCAGGCCCGGGCCCTGGCCAGCGGGCGGTCGATGTCGATCGGCCTGCTGTACGAGGGCACGCTGCCGCTGCTCGACAGCGTGTACCACCAGATCATCGAGACGTTCTCGGCGACGCTGCGCGAGCACGGGTACCAGCTGGCTTTGGTGGCGCTCGACGAGACCGACCAGTGGGAGGACGCGCTGCTGGGGGGGCGGGTGGACGGGTGCGTGTGCCTGCACAATCTGCCGCCGCGCCTGGAGAAGCTGCTGCCGCGTATGCAGCGGCCGCTGGTGCTGCTCAACGGCACGTCGGCCCTGGCCAGCGGGTCGATCAGCGTGGACGACCGCGGCGGGGCCGAGCTCGTCACGCGGCACCTGCTGGGGCTGGGTCATCAGCGCCTGCTGATGCTCACCGACACCCAGCACGAGACGCCCCACCACAGCATCGCCGAACGCCAGGCGGGTTTTCTGCAGACGGTACGCGGCGCGGGCGACGCCGAGGCGCTTTTCTTCGAGGGCGACGGCGACGCGTTTGCCGCGGCGTGGTCGGGCTTCGACGCCGTCCCGACCGCAGTGGTGTGCTACTCCCACGTCGAGGCCGTCGGGGCGCTGCGGGTGTTGCATCGCGCCGGCGTGGATGTGCCGGGCGATGTGAGCCTGGCGACATTCAACGACGTGTTCCCGGTGGCGCAGCTCGATCCCGCGCTGACCTGCGTGGCGGTGCCGTCGGCCGAGATCGGACGCCGCGCGGCGGACATGCTGTTGGGGCTGCTCAACGGCGACCCCGGCCCGGAGGTCGCGACCCGCAAGGTGGTGCTGGCGCCGACGCTGATCACCCGTGAGTCCACCGCCGCCGCCCCCGCACCGGCCTGAACAACCCGCCCGATGAACCGATCCCGTTCCCGGGCGTGTCGACCCCGACCGCCCGCATGACACACCCGGGCACCCGCTGCCCACCCCCAAAGGACCCCCGATGAAGAAGTTGACCCCTGCCCCCGCCCTCGCCACGCTGATCGCCGCCGCCACGCTCGGCGGCACCTCGTTGTCCGCCGCGGCCCAGTCCGAAACCATCGATCTGTACCCCGGCTCCGGCGACCTGTTCCAGTACGCGGACTTCGCCCCCAAGGGTGTGGTCACCGAAACCGAGGACTCGTTCATCCTGGCGGTGGACGAGGACAGCGACGGCGGCAGCGGCCTGTTCGGCATCCTCGGGCGCAACGTCGCAGACGGCCCGGTTGAGTTCGACGCGGCCAGCCACCTGCTGCGGATCGAGTACCGCTTTACCGAGGCCAACGAGGCGGACCTGTTCAAGCTGGTGCTGACCGACGAGGACGGCAAGAAGGCCGGCGAGCAGTTCAAGTTTGACGTCGAGGTGGAGGATGACGACGCGGTCCAGGGCGACGACGGGTTTATGGTCCTCAACCTGCCCATCACCGCCGATGACGCGGACAGCATCACTGGCGGCAAGGATGCGGGATTCAAAGAAGAGGGCGATGGCGAAGCCAACTTCGGCCTCACCCAGTGGCAGCTGCAGTCGGCCTGGGGCAGCTCGGACCCGCTGCACGTCGAGGTGCGTTCGCTGCAGATCGTGCCCGCCGAGCCCGAGTGAACCGCAGCAGGCCGCGGTCTGGATGGTGTAAGGCCCCGACGAACACCTGTCCGCCAGACTTTTTCGCTCCGGTGGTTGATCCGACGGATCGCCGTGCCCCGCTGGGCTTCGAACCACCCGGTGTTATGGCGCAACCGGTTGTAGTTCGGACAACTCGTGACGCCGATACGATCTCAACACGCCGTCACTCCCGTTCCCGACCGCCACGCCGCCCCGGTCGATTTTGCCGCTGACCACCCCGATCTACAGTTGTAAAAGGGCGTTGCTGACAAGCGGGCCGACCGCAATCGGCCAGATCGAAACGATTTCTCTTGATTAATGCAACCGGTTGCCTTAGATTGAGCGGTGATCCCGGTCGTACCCCTCCCACCCATCCTCTCCCGCACGGAGACGTCGTCATGTCCACCCCGCCCTGCACCCGTCGCACAGGATTCACGCTGATTGAACTCTTGGTCGTCATCAGCATCATTGCGTTGCTGATCGGCATCCTGTTGCCGGCCCTGGGCGCGGCCCGGAAGACCGCCCGGCTTTCGGGCTGCCTGTCGAATATGCGGCAGGTCGGCATCGCCACCTACGGATACGCCAGCGAGTACGACCAAGAGTTCCCGCCCGCGGCCGATTCGCCGATAACGTTCACGGTCCCCATGAACTCCGCCGCCAACATCCGCGGGCGACACATGGACGACACCATCACATCCATGGTATTCGTCGATGGCCACGCCGAGTCCGTCCCGTTCACCGCCGACGGCACGGAGCTCGAACGTAAAAACGTCTGGACCGATCAGTAAACCCGAGCGGGCCGGCCCAACGCCGGCCCGCGTTTTCGTGCGTTCAATGCGCTACGCCGTTTCCACTTCGAACCCACCCCGCCCAATCGCCTGCCTATGACCGCTATCCCTACGTCGTTGTTCTTGCTTCCCTGCCTGCTTATCGGGATGTTTACCGCTCACGCCGATGCGGCGCCAGCCACCGCCGAAGCCGAGACCGGGTTCGATGCGGCGGCCGTCAAGTCGATGGTCATCAAGCCCGACACCCTCAAGCGGCTTCAGCCCGGCGGATCGGACGCCGAGTCGATGAAGTTTGGTCTTAAGAAAGACCGCGCGTTCGGCGAGCTGATCCGCATCGAGTCGTCTGAGGGCAACCAGGCCTGGGATCAGGGGCTGACCGCCACCTCGCAGGCCACGGTGAAAACCGGCGACGTGCTGCTGGCCAGCTTCCGCATGCGCAACGTCGAGTCGATGACCGGCCAGGCGCTGGTCAACTTCATCTTCCAGGGCGGCGCGCCAGACTACGAGAAGAGCGCGATGGTCCGCGTGGGGGTGGGCACCGAGTGGACGCAGATCCACCTGCCGTTCCTGGCCAAAGGCGACTACAAGCGGGGCAAGGCCGCGGCGGGCTTCCACCTGTCGCTGGCCGATCAGGTGTTGGAGGTGGCCGACCTGCAGGTGGCCAACTACGGCCCGGACTACGACCCGGCCGCGCTGCCCAACAGCGACGTGGCCTACGAAGGCCGGGAGAAGGACGCGGCCTGGCGGGCCGAGGCCCGGGAGCGGATCGAGAAGATCCGCAAGGGCGACATTGCGGTGTGGGTGCTCGACGCGGACGGCAATCCCGTGGCGGGCGCTGAAGTCGCCGTAAAGATGACCCGCCACGCCTTCCCCTTCGGGTCGGCGGTGGCCGTCAGCAAGATCCGGCTGGACAGCAAGGACGGGCAGCGCTACCGCGACGAGATCACGAACAACTTCAACGCGACGGTGTTTGAAAGCGCGATGAAGTGGAACAACTACGGCACCGGCACCCCGGAGCAGATCCGCGAAGCGCTGGACTTTCTGGTGGAGCAGGATCTGATCGTCCGCGGCCACGTGCTGATGTGGCCCAGCTGGGACTGGGTTGATCCCGAGCTGAAGCCCGCGTGGGCGGAGTCGGGCAAGGCCCCGACCAACCGCCAGAAGCAGGCCTTCCGCAAGGTCATGGAAGAGCGCGTGACTGACATGACCGCGCTCTACAAGAACGAAATCTTTGACTGGGACGTGGTGAACGAGGCGTACACCATCAACGACCTGCTGAAGATCTACGGCGAAGACATCATGATCGACTGGTTCAAGCTGGCCCACGCGGCGAACCCCGACGCGGTGCTGTACATCAACGACAACGACATGATCACCAACCAGGGGCGCGAGACCAAGCACCTCAAGGCCTATCAGAAGCAGATCCAGGACCTGCTGGACGCGGGCGCCCCGCTGGGCGGCATCGGCATGCAGGGGCACTTCTCCACCGCGCTGACCGCGCCCGAAGACGTATGGAAGACGCTGGACCGCTTCAAGCAGTTCGACCTGCCGATCCAGATCACCGAGTTCGACGTGATGAACGAGGACTCGACGCTGCAGGCCGACTACCAGCGCGACTTCCTGACCGCGGTATTCGCGCATGAGTCGATCGCGGGCTTCTATATGTGGGGCTTCTGGGAGGGGCAGCACTGGCGTCCGTCGGCGGCAATCTACGACAAGGACTGGAACCTGCGCCCGCACGGCAAGGCCTACCGCGATCTGGTGTTCAACCAGTGGTGGACTGACGAAAAAGGCACCACTGGATCCGACGGCACGCTGACGGTCCGCGGATTCTTCGGCGACTACGACGTGACCGTGACCGGCCTCGACGGGTCCGAGCAGAAGGCCACCGCCACGCTTTCGAAAGACGGCGCGGCGGTTGAGGTGACGCTGGGGGGATGAATCTGCGTCTCGCCGTTCCGGGGCGACGCGGTCCGCGGTGTCGGTTATTCATGCTCTTGAAGGGTCTGCCATGCAGCCTGCTCCGGCGTCGGTGCCGCTTCTCTACCCCCGCCCGCAACGCCTGACGCCCGGCACCGGCGCCGCGCCGCGGGGGCTTCTGGACAAGGCGGAGGTCGCGGTCGACCCCGCGGAGGTCAAGCGGCCCGAGGGCTACCGGCTGACCGTCGGCCCTGACGGCGCGCAGGTTGTCGGCCACGACGCGGCGGGGGCCTGCTACGGCGTGCAGACGCTGAGGCAGCTGCGTGCCGGCGCCGGCGACGCCGTGCCGGCGCTGACGATCGACGACTGGCCGGACCGCGCGGTCCGCGGCTACATGCTCGACGTCAGCCGCGACCGGATGCCGAAGCTCACGGTCATCAAGCAGCTGATCGACCGGCTGGCCGGGCTGCGGATCAACCAGCTGCAGATCTACACCGAGCACACCATCGCCTTCGCCGGGCACGAAGAGGTGTGGCGCGACGCCTCGCCGCTGAGCTTCGACGACCTCGCGGAACTGGAGGTGTACGCCCACGACCGCTTCATCGATCTGGTGCCGTGCCAGAACCTGTTCGGCCACCTGCACCGCTGGCTGACCAAACCCGGCTACGCGCACCTGGCCGAGTGCCCCGACGGCTACCAGACGCCGTGGAACTACTTCGACCCCAACCCCTTCTCGCTGGACCCCAGCGACCCCGCGTCGTTTGCGCTGTCGGCGGACCTGATCGACCAGCTGGCGCCGACGTCCAAGTCGAAGCTGTTCAACATCGGCTGCGACGAGACGACCGACATCGGCCAGGGCAAGAACCGGGAGCGCGTCGAACGCGAGGGCCGCGCGGCGGTCTATCTGGAGTACCTGCAGAAGCTGTGCGGCCGCGTGGCCGAGCACGGCAAGACGCCGATGTTCTGGGGCGACATCGTGCTGGACCACCCCGAGCTGATCGATCAGATCCCGAACGACGCGGTGCTGCTGAACTGGGGCTACGAGGGCGGGCACGACTTCCCCGGGCAGTCCAGGCGGTTCGCGGAAGCGGGCGTGCGCTTCTACGTCTGCCCCGGCACCTCCAGCTGGTGCACGCTGACCGGCCGCACCCGCAACGCGCTGGACAACCTGCGCGTCGCGGCCGAGGCCGCGAACACCTATGGGGCCGAGGGCTACCTCATCACCGACTGGGGCGACTGGGGCCACTGGCAGCCCTTCGCTCTGTCGTGGGTGGGGTTGACCTACGGCGCAGGCGTGGCCTGGGCCCTGGAGGCCAACCGCGACGAGGCGGGTCTGGCCCGCGCGGTGAGTGCGGTTGCCGCGGGTGAGTCCGACGACACGCTGGGCCGCGTGCTGATGCGGCTGGGCAACGTGTATCGGAAGTGCGAGCCCAGGTTCCCGAACAGCACGTGGTGGTTCAAGTTCTTGCGCAGCCCCGAGCTGCCCGACGATGCGGACATGATCCGGCAGCTGTCCGCCGCCGACGTGCGGAGTGCGCTGGCCGAGCTGGACGCCGTGGCGGCCGAGCTGGACGGGTACGCGCCCGCCACGCCCGACGCCCGGCGGATGAAGCGCGAGATCGACTGGTGCGTACGCATGACCCGCTGGGCGTGCCAACGCGGGGGCGAGGTGGTGGACGCGCTGTCGGACCCCGGCCGCTCGGGCCCGCCCGGCCGCGTGGACGGCGGGCCCCAGGGGGCTGCCGGCCTGGAGCGGCTGGTGGCGGACTACCGCTTCCTGTGGCACGAGCGGTCCGAGCCGGGCGGGCTGGAGGATTCGGTCGAGAAGCTGACCCGGGTGCTGGACCCCGCGCGGGGGAAAGCGGGCGGGTCGTTTTAGCGGCTCGGCGCCGGACCCACGTGTCGCCAAGCCGAAACGCGGGCCCGCCTGCTCGTCCGCCGCGGGCTGCGCCCGCCGAGCGCTCCGGGGTGCGGGATAACGTCGGGGTTCATCCGCCCCGACCACCCGCGGCGCCGGCTCCGGGGTCCGATACCCTTTTACTGGCTTTGCAATAAAAGGGTGTTGGACCCGTCTGGCGCGTCCCCGCGAAGTGGGTCATCGGTGGGTCCCGCGAAGAGAGAAACCGGCCCTCATTCGTATATGGTGCAAGACGCATTGACACACCGATCCCCCACCGACACCGCCGGTTTCACCTGGCCCGCCGGGCAGCGGGCGGCGGTTTCGCTGACCTACGACGACGGCCTGCCGGTCCACCGCGAAGTGGTGGCGCCGCGGCTGGCCGAACTCGGGCTGAGCGCAACGTTCTACGTCAACGCGCACGCCGGGGTGACGGCGGACCCGCTCGCGTGGCGGGCGGTGGCCGACGCGGGCCACGAGCTGGGCAACCACCTGCTGTTTCATCCCTGCCGCCACGAACCGGCCGACGGGTACGGCTGGCTGGACCCGGCCTACAACCTGGTCGACTACAGCGCGGGGCGGTGGCGCGACGAGGTGCGCATCGCCAACGCACTGCTGAAGCTGATTGATGGTCGGGACGCCCGCAGCCTGGGCAACACCTGCTGCCACGACGCGCTGGGCCCGACCGACGACCCGACGCCGCTGGGCCCCCTGGCGCTGGAGCAGTGCGTCGCAGCGCGCGGGCCTTACAGCTCCAAGGTCGTGACCCCCGCCACGCTGGACCTGGGGTCGCTGGGTCATTTCGGCGCGGACGGCCGGCCGTTCGACGCGTTGTGGGGATGGATCGACGCGGCGGCGGCGGCGGGGGGGTGGGTCATCCTGATGATCCACGGCGTGGGCGCGGGCACGCACGGCAGTCTGCACCTGGACTCGGCGGTGCACGAGCGGCTGGTCAAGCGCCTGTCAGAGCGGCGTGACGCGCTGTGGACCGCGCCGGTGGTCGACGTGGCCCAGCACCTGGTTGGGCTTGGGTCGGCCGCGGCGGCGGTCCCGGCCACGACGGATCACCCCGGTGAGGGTCACTGATCCAGGGCACGCGAGGGTCGACGAGCGGTCGCGTGGTTTTCAGCGCGGTCGCTCCGTGCCGGCCACGCTGGCCGTCTGGTGCGGGTGACGCCACCCCCTCACGATCGCGGTGTCGGCGCGGCCGCAAACGGGGTGGCGACCGAACCGGACCCTCCCGGTGGTTTATCGGGCCCGGTCTGCCGCGGGGCCGCCCCAGCTCCCCACCGCTGCGGCCGGAGGGTTCTGAGGCCGCCCCGCGGACGCTGCTCCGGGTCCACGCCGCCGTTCGGCCCCGGCCCACGCGAGGTATTTCGCCGCACGGTTAACCGCCGCCGGGTGCCGGTCGATAGCACCGGGGCCGCGTGCCCCTGCGCTCCCGATGTCTTCCCGGTACCCCCGCCATGCCTCAGCAGACCTTCCACTCCGACGAGTTCCGCCGCGCCCGCAAGATCAAGGTGGGCCAGACCGCCCGCAAGCGAACCAGCCGGCTGGCCATCGCGGCCCTGGCGGGCAACGCCCTGTGTGTGGTCCCCGGCGTGCCCGCGCTGATGGCGGTGCTGGGGTTCAAGGCCCGCGGCAACATCCGGCGCTCGCCGCTGATGCTGCGTGGCTTGCCGCTGGCCCGGGCGGCGGTCGCGCTGGGCGTGGTGCTGACCGCCGGCCAGGTGCTGGCCGGCTGGATGGCGTACCAGCAGCTCAACGCGGCCCGCGGCGGCGCGGCTCTGGCCCTGGACCGCGGCTTGTCCGGCGACGTCGACGCCTTCGTCGACGCCTTTGTGGACGGCGGCGAACGCACGGAGCGCGAGATCGCCGCCCAGGTGTTCCTGGGCGAGGCGGCCCTGCGTTTTGGCGAACTGGTCTCGGTCGAGCCGGTCTCGGCCGGCGTCTGGTCGCCGACCAACCTCAAGGCGCTGCTGATCGACGGCGAGCAGGAGTTCGCCCTGAGGTTTAAAGAGGGACGCGTGCGGATGCATGTGGCCCTGGGCCAGCGCGGCCTGACCCCACGCCTTTCCACCCTGCGGCTGATCGACCCGGCGCGGGGCACGATGACCTACCCCGGGCTGTCCACCGTGGCCGATCACCCCGGCTTCTTCTGAGCGGAACCCCGCGCAGCCACACGCCACGACGCCCCCGCGCCTCGACTGCACCTCCGATTCCCTTACGTTCGCGAGAAAGACCTGACCATGGGCAAGATCCTCGGCATCGACCTGGGCACCACCAACTCGGTGGTCGCCGTCTACGACCACGGCAGATCCCGCATCCTGGCGGCGTCGCCCCAGAACAACACGATGCCGTCGGTCGTCAGCTTCGGCAGCAAGGGTGAGCAGTCGGTCGGCGCGGCCGGGGTGGCGATGCAGGTCACCAACCCGCAGAACACGGTTTACTCGGTCAAACGCTTCATGGGGCGCCGGCTGAATGAGGTCGCCAGCGAGGAGCGGCTGGTCCCGTACAAGCTGATCGGCAAGGCCGAGGACCCCGTCCGGATCTCGGTGGCCGGGCGCAAGTTCACGCCCCCGCAGGTCTCCGCGATCCTGCTGGCCGAGCTGCGCCGCGTGGCCGAGGAGGAGCTGGGTGAGGTCTGCGACCGAGCCGTCATCACCGTGCCGGCCTACTTCAACGATGCCCAGCGCCAGGCCACCGCCGACGCCGGCGCCATCGCCGGGCTGACCGTCGAGCGCATCATCAACGAGCCGACCGCCGCTGCGCTGGCCTACGGCGTGGAGCACCGCGGGGCCCGCAACATCGCGGTGGTCGACCTGGGCGGCGGCACCTTCGACCTCTCGCTCATGAAACTGGGCGACGGCAACTTCGAGGTGCTGGCGGTGCACGGCAACACCCACCTGGGCGGCGACGACTTCGACCAGCGCATCATCGACATCGTGGCCGACGACTTCCTGCGCACCCACCAGATCGACGTCCGCGAGGACCCCATGGCTCTGCAGCGCCTCAAGCAGGCGGCCCAGGCGGCCAAGGCCGAGCTGAGCTTCCGCGAGAGTGTGGACATCAGCGTGCCCTACATCGCGATCTCGCCCGGCGGTCCGCTGCACATGCAGTACACCCTGGGACGCGAGCGCTTCGAGGCGGTCTGCGACGACCTGTTCGGCGAAATCAAAGAGGCCTGCCGCCGCGTGCTCTACGACGCGAGTCTGCCGGGCGAGGCGATCGACGAGGTGGTGATGGTCGGCGGATCCACCCGCATGCCGCGCGTGCAGAAGGTCGCCATGGAGGCCTTCAAGGCCCAGGCGGTCAACAAGAGCACCAACCCCGACGAGGTGGTGGCGGCCGGGGCCGCGATCCTGGGCGGCATCTTGCAGGGCGACCTGATCAACGTGCACCTGATGGACGTCACCAGCCACGGCTTCGGCGTGACCGACGCCCGGGCCCGGATGGAGACGCTGATTCCCAAGAACACGCCCATCCCCGTGACGGTCAAGAAGATCTTTTCGACGCCCACCGACAACCAGCGCAGCGTGTCGATCAACGTGCTCGAGGGCGAGAAGACCCGGGCCAACGACAACCGGCCGCTGGGTGTCTTCCGGCTCAGCGGCATCCCCAAAGCGCCCGCCGGCGTGCCGCGTATCGAGGTGGCGTTCAACATCGACGCCAACGGCATCCTGAATGTGACCGCCCGCGACGAGGCCAGCGGCCGCGAGCAGCAGGTAACCATCACCGGCACCGGCGGCATGGACGACGAGGAACGCGAGCAGCTGCGGCAGGAGGCCGAGGTCGCGGCGGAGCAGAAGGTCGCCGCCGAGGTCGAGCTGAGCCTGCGCAACCACGCCGAGCGGGCGCTGCACACCATGCAGGGCTGGCTGCAGTATCACGGCGCAATGATCGGTCCTAAGGCCGCGCAGAAGTTCGAGATCACCCTGCTGAAGCTGCAGAAGGCGATCGCCGCGAACAAGGCCAGCCAGATGAAGCAGTGCCTCAAGAAGCTGGACGAGCTGGCCGAGGTCCACCGCAAAGCCGGCTGACCCGCTTCGCGGGGGGCGGCTCGGCGCTGGCGGGACATTTCGCAAAGCCGAAACGCCCCGCCGCCTAAACGACCGCCGCGGGCGATGCCCGCCGGGTGCTCTCGCATCGATGGCCCGTGCTGACTCTGAAGGCCGGGTCAAGAGCCGCCCGACCCCTTCCTGCGTGGGGTCCAGGGTCCGACACCCATTGGTGGCTTTGCAACAAAGCGTGTTGCGGCCCGTCTGCCGCGACCGCGCTTTATTTTCTTTTTTCGCGAACGTGCGCGAGCTGCGCCAACGCCCGCTCCGCCGCGTCTGCGGTGTCCGTGTCGTGGTACTCCCGGCGGATCTCACGCAGCGTGGCGTCCGCGGCGTCGGCCTCGTCCGCGGCCATCAGGTTCAACGCCTTGACGTAAAGGTCGCTGGCCACGCGCTCGCGGCGGGCGGCGGCCAGGCGTTCGGCGAAGCCGGCCGACTCCTCCAGACGGCGCAGCTCGGTCTGCGCAGCCGGGCCGTGCTCGCCCGCGTCGGGGTCTTCGGCGGCCGCTCGGTAGCGTTCCCATGCCGTCAAGAGGTCGCCCCCGGCGTCGGCCGCACGGGCTTGCTTCAGCGCCTCGGCGGCGTCGGCGGCGGGGTCATCCGGCTCTTGCGACGGCGTATCCGCCGCGTCGGCGTGATCCTCGTCGTCGTCCCCGTCGTGGTCACCCGCGGCCGGCCGCAGCGCGGGCCGCAACGCCCACAGCCGTTCGAACACCCCCGCACCGCCGGTCTCGGCGGCCATCGTCTGCCGCAGGGCGAGCCGGTCGGCGTCATCCAGCCGGGTCAGCCGCCGTGCCGCCCGGCGCAGGTTCAGCCGCACGCCGCGGTCGGACGCCCACGCGTCGTCGGGGATCTCGCGCAGGCGGTCCATCAGCCGCGTGGCGTCCGGCGGGTCGCGCAGCAACGCGCGGTGGGCCGACCGCGCGGCGAGCCGGGCGGCCCGCGGGTCGGGCCCCGCGTCTTCGACCGCGGGCAGTGTGGCCTCCACCCGCTCGACCAGCTGACTCAGCGGTCCAAACCAGCTCAGCCGACCGGTGTCGGACACCAGAAACGCGCCCGGCACCGGCGAACGGCGCGTGTAAAACAGGTCGTAGAAGGGGAAGTCCTGCTCCCCGTGCAGCGCCTGCACCCATCCGAGTTTCTGCTCATCGACGACGCGAAGGGTTTTGGCCGCCGACGGGTCGACGCTGTATCCGATGAGCACGAAGTCCTGGCGGGTCCGCGATTTCACCAGGCGCCGCAGCCCGGGAACCGCGCCCGCGAACTTCTTCGAGCCGGTGTTCCAGAACACCACCGCGTAGGTGCGCCCCCCCAGCCCACCCGAGGTCAGGCGGCCGCGCGTGGTCTGCAGCACGAAGCGGACCGGGTCGCCCGCCTGCAGGCGCTCGTGGGCGGCCTGGGCGGGCGCGGCGGCGAACAGCAGCGCGACCGCCGCGCGAACAATCAGATGGCGTGGCATCGAGACTCGGAAACCGGACACCCGCCCAGTGTATCCCGCGGGGCCGGGGATACGATGGCCCGAGCGTTCCGCCTTCGGCGGATCCCCCCATCCCCTTCCAAGGTCATTGTTATGCCGCGTTTCCGCCCGCCTGTGCCGCTCGCGCTGCTCTGCCTGCTGGCCCTGCCGCTCGCCCCGCTGCCCGCCGCCGGTGCCCAGGTCGTGACCGAGACCCTGCCCTACACGCACGATGGAGCGGCGCTGACGGCCTACCTGGCCAGCGACAACGACGCCGCGGCGGGCGACCGGCCGGGGGTGCTGATCTGCCACGCGTGGTGGGGCGCCGGCGAATACGCCCAGCGTCGAGCGCACGCGCTGGCAGAAATGGGGTACGTCGCTCTGGTCCTCGACATGTACGCCGACTTCGACCAGACCGACGACCCCGCGGTGGCCCAGAGCCGGGCCGGATTGTTCTATCAGGACCGCGACCTGTTCCGTGCCCGGGCCCGGGCGGGGCTGGACCTGCTGCTGAAGCAGCCGGGCGTCGACACCGACCGCGTGGCGGCGATCGGCTACTGCTTCGGCGGTACCACCGCGCTGGAGCTGGCCTACGCCGGCGCGCCGCTGCGGGCCGTGGTCAGCTTCCACGGCAGCCTGTTGGAGCCGCGTCCCGCCGCATCCGACCCGACCGACCCCGCGACGGACGGCATCGCCGACCTGGACCGCCTCACCGCGAAGCTGCTGATCTGCCACGGCCAGGCCGATCCGCTGTACCCGACCGCGAAGCTGGTCGACCTGATCGGCACGCTGCAGGACGCCGGGGTGGACACCACCACCACGATGTACGCCGGGGCCGTGCACGCCTTCACCGACCCGTCGGCTGACGACGCGGGCATCGACGGGGTGGCCTACGACGCCGCGGCCGACCTGCGCAGCTGGGCACAGATGAGCGCGTTTTTCGACGAGGTGTTTGCGGAGTAGCGGTCGGGAGCGGCCGGACGCTGCCCCGCCGGCGGCAGCCCGGGACGCTTCCGGCCGCCCGGACCGGGTGAGTCGTTTCACTGCCGCACCCACCCGGAGCCTCGGTCATTCGCGGGGGGGCATTCCGTGGCGACCGCACCATCGCATCCGTGTTCACCCGACGAGCAGTCGTTCATCATTGAATACTTCGAGGCTGCGATCTGACTGATGGCAAATAGACGGCAGCCCGAGAGACCGACACCAGTCGCGAGATACACCCTGGAACGTGTTTGCAACCCTCGCGGGCCTGCGGCACGGCGACCCTCGCCGCTCGCGTCGTGGGCTCACCTCCCCGCTGCGACGGCTGGGGCTCGGTTCGCCGCCCCGCGAGCGACGATGCTTGCTCGCCCCGGGTTTCCACAAGGTTTCCAACCACGTTCTGATGGGTGGCCCGGGTTGTGTTCCATGCCGTCGCAGGAGCTTAAAATCACCGCACCCCGCAAACTCGCTTCGGCGAAGTTTCGTCGACGGATTGGCCGCCGCGTTCGCCGGCCGCATCCCCGTGGTGTGATTCAGCGGGCTGATAGGCTGGGGGCATGAACCCCACCCGCGTCATCAACGTCTCCAACCGCCTGCCCGTCAGCCTCGGGGAGGACGGCTCGCTGAACCGCTCGTCCGGGGGCCTCGTCTCGGCGCTGGAGGGCGTGGGCGACGCGATCGAACTCGCGTGGATCGGCTGGCCGGGCGGCGGCATCGACGATCCGGCGGCCCGTGCCGACGTGACCAAACGGATGGCCTCAGAGTTCGACTACCACCCGGTGTTCATGAGCGACGACGAGGTGGAGGGCTACTACCACGGCTTCTCCAACTCGTCGCTGTGGCCGCTGCTGCACTACAACGCGCACTACTTCCGCTACCAGTCGGCCTGGTACGACGCCTACGAGGCCATCAACGCCCGCTTCGCCGACGCCGTGGTGGCCGCGGCCCAGGAGGGCGACCGCGTGTGGGTGCACGACTACCACCTGCTGCTGCTGCCCCAGATGCTGCGCGAGCGCCGGCCCGACCTGCGCATCGGTTTCTTCCTGCACACGCCGTTCCCCTCGTACGAGCTGTTCCGCCGCCACCCGCGGCGTCGCGAGCTGCTGGACGGCGTGCTGGGCGCCGACCTCATCGGCTTCCACACGTTCGGCTACCTGCGTCATTTCCGCAGCGCCGTGCTGCGGCTGACCGGGCGTGAAAGCGACATCTACAGCATCCGCCACGACGACGCGGTGACCTCGATCGGCGTGTTCCCCATCGGCATCAACGGCCCGGGCTTCGCCGCGGCGGTGAAGTCCGAGGCCACCGAAACCTGCCTCGAGCGCTACCGGCAGGACTACGCCGGCTGCCGGCTGGTGCTCAGCGTCGAGCGGCTGGACTACACCAAAGGCATCCCGCAGAAGCTCGAAGCCATCGAGAAGTTCCTGGAAACCCACCCCGAGCGCCGCGACGACCTGGTGTTCATCATCATCGCCGTGCCCTCGCGCGAAGACGTGGGCGAGTACCAGCAGCTCAAAGAATCCATCGAGCTGGCGGTCAGCCGCATCAACGGCAAGTACGCCACCATCAGCAACATCCCCGTGCACTTCATCAACCGCGGAGTGAAGTTCGAAGAGCTCTGCGCCCTGTACCGCCTGGCCGAGGTGTGCATGGTCACGCCCCTGATCGACGGCATGAACCTGGTGGCCAAGGAGTACCTGGCCTGCCAGCCCGAAGACGGCACGGGCGTGCTGATGCTCAGCGAGTTCGCCGGCGCCGCGCAGGAGCTGTACGGCACCCTCTCGGTGAACCCCTACGACACCGACGGCATGGCCGACGCGCTGCACACCGCACTCACGCGGCCCGAGGCCCAGCGCCGCGCCGACCTGGCCCCCATCCGCGAACAGGTGCTGACCAACCACTCGGGCCCCTGGGCCGCCCGCTTCCTCGAAGACCTCGACGCCACCGCCGACATCGCCATCACCGACGCCGCCCGCACGCTGCACGACACCGATGTGCAGCCCTTCACCGCCGCCGCCCCCGGGCGCAAGGCCCTGTTCCTGGATTACGACGGCACGCTCCGCGCGTTCGTCGACGACCCCGCCCAGGCCACCCCCGAGCCGGCGCTGCGTGACGTGCTGGAGAAGCTGTCGCACCGCGAAGACCTCGAAGTGTTCGTGGTCAGCGGCCGCAAGCTCGCCTTCCTGCGCGAGCACCTGGGCGGCTACGGCTTCACCCTCGTCGGCGAACATGGCTACACCTTCCTGGAGCCCGGCGGCGAGCCGCAGCTGCTCAACCCCGAGGCCGACCTGACCTGGATGCCCGCGGTCAAAGAGGTGCTCCAGCACTACGCCCAGACCACCCCCGGCACGCACGTGGAGCAGAAGAACTCGGCTTTGGTGTGGCACTACCGCCGGGCCGACCCCGAGTTCGGTCGCTGGAAAGCGCTCGAGCTGATCGGCCACCTCGACGGCACCACCGCCAGCCAGCCGCTCAGTGTGAGCCACGGCAAGATGATCGTCGAGGTCGCCAGCCAGCAGATCAACAAGGGCGCCGCGGTGGACCACTTCGTTCATTTGAACGAATCGATCAAGCGCCCCTTCGCCGCAACGCTCTGCATCGGCGACGACCTGACCGACGAGACCATGTTCCGCGGCCGCACCGGCGACCATGTCGTCACCATCCGCGTGGGCCCGGGCGACACCGACGCGGGCTTCCGCGTGAGCGGCCCCAAGCGCGTGCTGGGCATGCTGCAGTACATCGCGGGGCTCGGCGACGCGTGAGCGGCGGAAACGGTCCGGTGTGGCGTGGGCGTCCGGCGGCGGCCCGCCGGACGCCCACGCCACACCGGACCGTCACAGCACGCGTGGCCGCGGAGTTTCCGAGTTCAAAGGTAGGAGGTTGTTGCGGGAGGTCGCAACGTGCCGCGGTGCTGCGCTACAAATCCTCCAGCATCTTCGACCCCGGCCGCACAGCGGTGACCAGAAGCCGGTCGTGGCTGTGGGTGCAGGCGACGTAGAGCAGGTGGCGTTCGGTGGTTTCGACTTCGGCGATCTCCGCGGCGTCCGCGGCGGAGCGCAGGCGGTCGGGGTCGGGGATCACGTCGGTCCGTCCCGACGTCGCCGACTTTCTGGTTGCCCAGTACGCAGCGGTCAAAGCCCGGACCAAGAAGGGGGTCGAAAAACTGCCTTACTCGCCGGAGTTGATTCAGATTCGAGCGAACGTCACCCGCGAGAAAGGCGTTCGGTTCACGAATCAGGAAATCGTTGAGCTGCTGCAGTCTTGGCGGAAGAAGGGGCGGTTTGATCTCGAAGCGGGCCGGTTGAAGCCGGAGAGCTGATTTGCGGAGAAGCCCAGATGGGTTTCTCTCCTCCTAAAAGCGGCGGACCTTGGGTTTGGGCGTGATGAAGTTCGCGTCGCGGCGGTGGGCGACGATCTTGTCGACGGGGACCTCGTCGACGAGTTGCCAGTGCTTGCCGGGGTAGGCGTAGGGAGAGTTGAGGATGGGCTGGCGGTAGAAGTCGGACATGGGGGGGCGGGTCCGGCGGGGCGACGGCAAGGTGTGAAGCAGAGACAATTTAAGGGATATGCGGTGCGGGCGGTTATCGGGCGGTCTGCTCTGTAGGGGCCGGAATGCGCGTTTTCTGGAAGGGCTCGTTCACCGGGCGTTGACGCCCTCTCCGCGCGGACCGATCATGCGGTCGTGCCGAAGCCTGAGGATCGATTGCTGCCGCTGCCGGAGTTCGCCAATCCGCCGCTGACGGAGACGGCGATCTCGGTGAGTTTTCCCGAGTCGGCGGCGCTGACGAATGCGCAATTCGGGAGGTTCTGGCAGTCGGTTGAAGATGAGTTCCCGAAGGCGACCGAGCTGCCGCCGGTGGGGCGTCACGTGGAGCTTTTTGAGTCGGACCCGCCGGACCGTCTGCGGCAGCTCGCGGGGCGGCCTTACGCCCCGCTGGGCCACCGGCTGCGGCTGGACGGTGAGAGCGGGTCGCGGCTGCTGCAGGTGCAGAACGACCGCTTTATCTACAACTGGATTCAGAACGACGCCGCGTCGTCCTATCCGCGTTTCGGCGAGCTGAGGCGGCGTTTTCAGACGTGGATGGACTGCTTTTTCCAGTTCGCGGAAGACATCCCGTCGGAACGCCCGGTGCCGTTCCAGTGGGAGATCACGTACGTGAATCACGTTCCCCAGGGGGAGCTGTGGGCGACGCCGGCGGACTGGCCGTCCGTTTTTCCGGGGCTGATGAGTTCGGGAATGTCGCTGCCCGGTGCGGAGCGGGAATGGAACCCGCATCAGTGGACGTTTCGTTTCCGCGAACCCGACCTGCGACTGTACGTAGAATCCGGGACGATCCGTGAGACCCGGGAGCCCTCGCGTGAGCTGCTGAGGCTGCAGCTGACCGCACGCGGACCCTGTTCGGACCCCGCGTCTTTGCGGGCGGGGCTGGACGCGGGACACCGGGCGATCGTGCTAACCTTCGCCGAGGCCTGTTCCCCGCGGGCTTCGGAAATTTGGCAGAAGCAAAGCGGGGCGTCGTCATGAGCACCTTCATCAACCATCATCCCGTGTCGGACCTGGCCGAGCTGCTGGGCGACGACCGCTACCGGGACGTGAAGCAGCGATGCGGCGGCCAGCCCCGTGGTCGCGTGGATATCACGTCCGCGACGGCCGGCCGGACGGAGGCCGTACACCCGCGGTGGGACCTGGTGCGCGAAAGCCTCGGCGAACTTCTGGGCAACAACTCGCCCGACGCCCAGCCCGCGGCGATCGATGCGGCCCGCCACTACGCCTTGCACCTGCGTGACGAGATGCCCGGCGATCCGCCCACCAGCGTGCTGCCGACCCCCGACGGCGGGGTCGAGATGGAGTTCCGCTTCCCCGACGCGCGGCTGGTGTACGACTTCGATCCGGACGGGACCGGGATTTGCGACTTGTTTGTGCGCGGCCGCTTGCTCGTGTCGCGCGATCTGCCGCGGCTGCCGGACGAGCTGGACCGGCTGGTTTTCGACGCGATCGACCTTTGATCGTTTGCGGCCGGTAAACTCGGCGGATGCCCGGACCTGCGGTGGTGATTGAACCCGATGAGTTGCTGTACCGACAGCTCAAGCCGCGGGTGAACACGCAATGGATCGACGGGGGTGGTGACCCTCCGGTTCCGCCGGCTTTCTTCAAACCCAGTCAGGCGGATACCGACGGCCTTTCGCTCCTCCGCGCCAGCGTGCGACATCACCGGTGGGCGGCGTTTCGCGTCGAGCAGCCCGACGTCCGATTTCGTCTGGCGGTCGTTTCGGCGGAAGTGCTGAAGGGCCTGGGTTGCCGGATCGAGCAGTCGGACGACGCGTTGGACCGTCAACACGCCACCCACGCCCACATATGTGTGCCGGAGCTGAGCCACGCGGCCTTCGCCAAGGGGCAGGGCAACCGCGACCGCCGGTCACGGGCTCTGCAGCTGCGGGAAGATATTTGCACGAAGGGGGTTCGGTTTGCGGCGCTGGGACCGTTCGATGATCCGCAGCGGAGCGGCTGTCCGCTCGAACCGGACGCGGCGTACCTGATGGGATTGAGGAGGCGGTACGGCTGACTTGGCCGTCACGCCGCACCGAGACGCGCCTAGATCGCCGCGCCGCCGCGGTCCCCGGTGGAGATGCGGATGACTTCCTCCAGGTGCTGGACGGTGATCTTGCCGTCGCCGGTCTGCCCGCCGTGGTGGCGGGCGGCGGTGAGGATGGCGTTGACGGTGGTGTCGACGAAGGCGTCGTTGACGGCGATCTCGACGCGAATCTTGGGCACGAGGTTGGGGGTGACCTCCTGGCCGCGGTAGAGGTCGATGTCTTCGGTGCGGCCGTGGCCGGTGCAGCGGCTGACGGTGACGCGGCCGATCTCGGCGTCGATCAGGGCCTGGCGAACCTCGTCGAGCTTGTCGGGCTGGATGATGGCGGTGACGAGTTTCATGGGGGAGCTCGTGGTGGGGGGGGTGATGCCTGGGGTGGACAACGCTGAAGGACTCCGCTTCCGGCGGGGCTTTGATAACGGGCGAGACGCCCGTTGCACTGTGTCACTGCGCGACGCGTTTTGATCGGGTCAGTTGACGTGCATCAGGCCGTAGCCGTGCTCGCCGTGAAGGGCGTGGTCCATGCCGGCTTCCTGGTCGCGGTCGCTGAGGCGCAGGCCCAGGGTTTTGTCGACCAGTACCACGAGGATCAGTGTGACGACGCCCGAGTAGACAATGCTGACCAGCACGCCCTCGCACTGGTGCCACAGCTGGGTCATCCACGCGGCACCGAACAGGCCGCCTTCGGGCATGTCACGCAGGAACAGGGTGAGCCCGAGGGCGCCGATGATGCCCGCCACGCCGTGCAGGCCGAACACGTCGAGGGTGTCGTCGTAGCCGAGCTTGTTTTTGAGCAGGATGGCGCCGTAGCAGAGCGGCGAGGCGATGAAGCCCAGGATCAGGGCTCCGGGCACGGCGACGTCGCCCGCGGCGGGGGTGATGGCGACCAACCCCGCGAGGATGCCCGAGACCAGGCCGAGGCTGGTGGCTTTCTTGTGGACCATGGCTTCAAGCAGGATCCAGCTGAGCGCGCCCGCGGCGGCGGCGGCCTGGGTGGCGGTGAGCGCCTGGGCTGTTTTCAGGCCCGACTCGACCGAGCTGCCGGCGTTGAAGCCGAACCAGCCGACCCACAGCAGGCCGGCGCCCAGCAGCGTCATGGTGAGGTTGTTGGGGTGCATGGCGGTGCGGGGGTAGCCGCGGCGGGCGCCCAGATACAGCGCGGCGACCAGGCCGGCGACGCCGGCGGAGATGTGGATGACCGTGCCGCCGGCGAAGTCGATGGCCTTGCCGGTGAGGAAGCCCCCGCCCCAGACGATGTGGCACAGCGGGCAGTAGATGAGCAGCGACCACAGCAGGATGAACACGCAGTAGCCGCGGAAGCGGACGCGTTCGGCGAAGGCTCCGGCGATCAGCGCCGGGGTGATGATGGCGAACTTGCCCTGGAACATGACGAAGACCAGGTCGGGCAGGCCCTGGCCCCAGGTGCCGATGGTGCCGTCGAGCCCCGTCAGAAACAGGTAGTCGGGGCTCCACCCGATGAACCCGCCCGCGCCGTCGGTGGCGCCCAGATGGCTGGTGCCGAAGCACATCGCAAAGCCGCACACCACCCAGCTGACGCCGATGATGGCCATGGCCGCAAAGCTGTGCATCATGGTGCCCAGCACGTTTTTGGTCCGCGTGAGGCCGCCGTAGAAGAGCGCGAGGCCGGGGATCATCAGCAGCACCAGCGTGGTGGACGTGAGCATCCAGGCGGTGGTGCCGGTGTCGATGTAGGGCGCCGGCCCCGGAGCGGGTGGGCCGACGGGCGCGTCCTGTCCCAGAGCCAGCGGGGCCAGGCCGATCAGGGCCGTGAGGGCGAAAACGGCGGCGGCGAGCGCGGTACGCGGGCGGGGCATGGAGGGGATTCCGGGAGGCGAGAGATGAGGTATGTTCGGGGGGCAGGGATACCAGACTCGGCCGGGGCCGGCAAGGACCGCGTGCCCGGCGCCGCGGTGTGATGCGGCGGACAGGGACTACCCTGTAGGCATGTCCACTCCGGCCGACCCCGCTGACGCTCTTGACCCGGCTTCGCCGGCTTCGCCGAACGCTCCGGCGGTCGGCCGCAGCCCCACCGACCCCTCGTTGGCAACCCGGGTGGCCCGGGAGGTCGCACGCGACGCGGAGTGGCCGCCGCTGAAGACCCCCGCCGTGCCCGACGCGCAGCTGCGGCGCGGGGCCCTGACGGCCTGGGCCGTCATCGTCGCCGGCGGTCTGCTGATCTTTGCGGTGCCGCTGACGCTGATCGGGTGGGCCTTCACGGGGTGGGCCTGGCCGTGGGTCCGCGTGGTGCTGTGCGGGGTGATGATCATCCCCTGCTTCTTGGTCACGCTGATCTGGTGGCTGGCGATCTCGGTGAGCGTGGGGGTGAAGTGCCCGGCCTGCGGCGACGTGCTGCACGAGCAGGTGCTGGAGTCGGCCACGCCCGCGCCCGAGGGGCGGCGACGCTGCGGCAACTGCCTGGCGGCGGTGATTGCGGGGAAGTGAGGTGCAGGGCGTTTGGCGCTCGGGTGCCACGGGCGGCTTGTCCGCCAGTGCCGATGTCCCGAGGCAGCACTGGCGGACGAGCCGCCAGTGGCACCCGGCCGCGGATGAGACGAGACCCGTATGCGGCGGCGGCCGGCTCAGTGCGTCAGCGCGTAGGCCAGGATGTTGACGTTGAGCTGGCGGGCGCTCTTGACCTCGTTGCCGCCGCAGCAGCAGCACTCGGGGGCGGCGTTTTTGGTGTCGTTGAGGCCGTCGGGGCTCCAGACCAGGACCACGCGGCCGTCGAGCTCGAGGGCGCGGAGCTCGGGCAGCTTGGCGCCGCCGCTTTTGTACTTGCTGGTGCGGATGTCGTACACGGTGTGGAAGATCGGGTGGTCGGCGTCGAGGGTGACCATCTCGTGGGTGGGGAAGACCTGCGCGGCGGCGGTCTGGAACGAGCGGTTCCAGTCCTTGTTGCTGCAGCTGGAACTGGCGATGACAAAGCCGCCGTAGGTGAGGTAGGTGCGAAGGTTCTCGACCTGGTCGGGCGTGAGCGTGAATGCGCCGTCGCCGGTCATGACCGCGAAGGGGTAGTCGAACAGCTCGGCCGATCCCGAGTCGACCGCGGTGAGCTCGGGGCTGGTGACCACGTGGGTCTCCTCGCCGAGCACGGTGAGGAAGTTGGCGCTGAAGCAGACGCTGGTTTTGTGGTTGGCGTAGACAAGCTGGGCGGCGTGGACCACGCCGGGCGGGTCGTCGGCGGCGTCCGCTCCCGACGCCGGGCGGGGCGACGCGGCGAGCGCGAGCACGGCGAGCAGGGCGGCAAAAGCGGGGGTGAGTGCGTGTCGCATGGGTCCATTCTAAGGGGTAAGGGTGGCCGGACGGGGACAATCCCGATTCGGATGAGCCGCGCCCGCGAACGAGCGGCGCTTCTCTGCGCTCAACGAGCCGCGCGCGTGAGCGAGCGGACCCGCGGCTTGACGCCCGCTCGCAAACGGGTGCTGACCTTGGGGTCCGCTCCCTCACGGTCGCGGCTCGTTGAACGCAGACCTACCGCGCCGCGGCGTCGCGGCGGGCGTCGTCGGCCAGGCGACGGAAGTAGGCGGCGGCCAGGTCCTGGTAGCGGGCGGGCACGCCGGGGACGGTGATGGCGGTGCCGCGGCGGGCCTGGGCGTCGAGCGGGTCGATCGTCTCGGCCGCGCCGCCGCCGAAGGCGTTGACCGGGCCCGCACCGCCGGGCCCGCGGCCGCCGTTGCGGGCCGCGGCGCTGGCGCGGTCGGCGGCGCCGCCCTTCAGGGGGTGGGGGCCGAGCATGGCGACCGGGGAGCCGCCGCCGCTCGTCCCCCCGCGCGATCCCGCGGTCCCGCCGCCCGCGGCGCCCATGCCCACCGCCGGGCGCCGCCCGGCCATCTGCTTCAGCGAGTTCTGGATGCCGGCCTTGGGCAGCTTGAAGCAGCCGTCCAGGTCGTCGCTGGCCTGGCCCGGCTGGTTGGAGAGCTCCGAGAGCAGGGTTTCGAGCTTGTCGGCGGCCCGCACCGCGGCGTCGTACGCGGCGGCGGGCTCGTCCAGCTCGGCGAGGTCGGCCGCGTTGTCCAGGTCCTCGCCGACGTTCAGGGCGTCGAGCCGCTCGGTCAGCGCGATCGCGCCGGAGGTCATCGACGGCAGCAGCGGGGCGCCCAGCTCGGCGGTCTCGCGGAGCATCAGCGCGGCGTCGACGAGCTCGTCGCGGTAGGCACGCTCCTGCGCGGCGGCGCGGGTCAGGTGCGCGCGGTCAATCGCGGTGAGTTGGTCCGGGTCGCGGGTGCGCAGCTCGGCCAGCCGGGTGGCCAGTTCGCGCTGGCCGGCGATGACCTGCTGGATGCGGGTGCCGTGGGCGACGAGCTCGTCGGCGAGGGCGAACTTTTCCAGGTCGTCGGCCGTGCTGCGGCGCTCGGTCTGCGCTTCGGGGGTGAAGGGGTCGCCGGGGGTTTCGAAGTCTTCGGCGGCCTGCGTGAGGCCTTCGAGCGCGGTGGGGGGGAGGCCGGGCAGGGCGGGGTTGCCGCCCGGGGTGGCGGGGGTGGGGCCGGACGGCGTTCCGGGGCTGCCCGGGGTCGGCGGCGTGGCGGCGGGGTCGGTCGGTGGGGTCAGATCCGTCGGGTCCGTCGGGTCCGTCGGTTCAGGAGAAGCCTCGGCATCGGTCGGATCGGCGGCTTCGCCGGGCTTGCGCGCTTCGCGCACGGCCTGGGCCGCGGCGTCGCCCCGCGCGGCCTCGGCGTCGAGCTGGTCGGCCAGCCCGCGCAGCTGCTCCTGGTAGGCGGCTTCAAAGTCGTAAAGCGCCGGTTGTTCGGCCCGCTCGCGCATCCGCTTGGCCAGGTCGCGGGCCTGCTCGGCGAAGCCGCGCAGCTCGGCTTCGAGCTCGGCCATGGCCTGGCGGTCGGCGTCGGTCAGGGGTTCGCCGCTCCGGGCCTTCTCTTTCAGCGCGTTCAGCTCTTCCGCGGCGGCGGCGCGGGCCTGGGCCAGCTCGTCCAGCTCGGCCGCCAGCGCGTCCCACTCGGCCTGGATCTGCGCGACGCCGAACTGCTCGCGGGCGATCGCGTCCCACTCGGGCCGGCTGACCAGGTGCAGGCGGAAGACGGGCGTCTCGGTCCACTGGCCGGGGTCGCCGTCGCCGGCCGCGGGACGGGTGTCTTGGGCGCGGGCGTAGTACAGGACGGTGTCGCCGGCGCCCGCGCCCAGGGCGGCGGGGTCGAGCGGGGGCTGCAGGCGGAGGTTGCGCGGCGGTCCGGCGGCGTCGGCGGTCTCGTCGGACTGAAACAGCGCCGTCTCGGTGAACGGCCCCGGCGCGGCGTCGGGGGGTTCCACGCCGGCGTGCAGCGACACGCGGGCCAGGCCCACGTCGTCCTTGGCCAGCACGTCCAGGGTGACCGGCCAGTTCTCGGGCGCGATGGCGAAGGGTTCGGGCGAGGCGATGTCCAGCTGCGGGGGGGCGTCGTCGAGCACGGTGACGTCGGCGACGAAGTCGGTGACCGAACGCCGGCCGTCGACGCCGGTGAGGGTCAGGCGGTACCGGCCGCTGGTGAAGAGCGTGGTGTCGGCGTGGGCGGTGGCGGGCGCAGCGGGGTCGGCCGGCGCATCGCGCGACGGCGACGCGCGAGATCCCGAGGATGATTCTGCGGTCGGTGCGAACGCCAGCGTGGCCGAGGCCAGCGGCACGTTGCTCTCGACGCTGAGGGTCAAGGCGGTGCCGTCGAGCGCCCGCAGACGGGGCGGCTCACCCGTGGGCGTGTCGCGTGCGTCGGTTTCGCCGGTCGCGCCGGTTGATGGTGCCGCGGGAACCGGCAGACGCTGGGTGGTCTCGGGCTGGCGGGTGTAAGCGGGTGGCCTGAGCGTGGCGTGCAACGCGTCGAAGAGCGGGGTGGTGTCCGGCACCAGCGTGAAGGTGCGGCTGCGGCCCCGGTCGGTGGCGACGTAGAAGCGCTGCGTGCGGTCGAAGACGGGCAGGCGGTGGGAGTAGGCCGACGGCGGGAGCGGGGTGGACGCCAGTGCATCGGGATCGGTCGGTGGCTGCGGCTCGTCGCGCGGCTCGGGCCGCAGGAAGTGGCGCGACACCGCGGCGCCGCCGTCGTCGACAAACACCACCTCGGCGGTCTCGGGCAGGTGGCGCGGACCGCGGGCGTGGTCGAGCTGAATGTCGATGACCGCGGGTCGGCCGTGGCTGAGCGGGGCGGGCCCGGCGGCGACGGTGAAGCTCAGCGGGGTGTAGGGCGGGTGGTCGGACAGCGGGGCCAGCAGCCGCGGGGCCACCGCGGCGACCACGCCGGGGAAACACGCGGCCCCCAGGCCGGCGGCGGCCAGGGCGGCGACGGCCCAGCGCGCCGCGCGGCGGCGGGCGGGGCGGTCGGTGAGCGCGTCGGCCGGCAGCGACTGCGCCGCGCTGCGGCCGCGCTGGACCGCGAGGCGGGCCAGGCTCCGTCCGTCGGCGGCCAGGTCCACCGCGTTGATGAGCCGGCTGGTGCCGACACCGCCGGCACGTTCCAGGTCGAGCGCCGCGCAACGCGCGTCGGGCGTGCCCGGGCGGCGCACCCCACGAACCGCCGCGACGACCGCCGCGACGGCGAAGGTGAGCAACGCGGCGTCGAGCGCGACGCGTCCCGCACGCGAAAGGCCGAGCTGCGCGTCGATGCACACCGCAACGCCCAAGGCGCCGAGCAGCGCCGCCCCGACGGCGAGCAGGGCGGTCGTGCGCCGTGCCGCACGGGCGCGACGCGCGGGGGCCAGCAGCAGCGTGCGGATGCCGTCCGGGTCACCGCCGGATCCGGGTGCGGGGCTATGAGGCGTGTCGGTCACAGCAGCCCGCCTTTCTTGTGCAGGATCCACGCCACGCCGGCCGCGCCCAGCAGCAGCACCATGACCCAGCCGCGGTCCCACACGTAGACGGGCCGGGGCGGCACGGCCCGCAGCGCTCGCTGGCGGGCCAGGTGTTCCAGCAGCGCCCGCGGCCGGTGGGGGTCCAGGGTGCCGCCGCCCGGGGTTCCGGCACCCAGCGCCGCAAGCGTGGCGGGGTCGGCGGCGGTGAAACGCCGCTCGGCGTTGTCATCGTAGGCCACAAAGCGGGTTTCGAGACGATCGCCGCCGGCGCCGGGTTCGCAGGTCACGGTGTGCACGCCCGGCTGCTTCGGCGAAAACGCGAAGGATCGGCGGCCCGGCCCGCCGGAACCGCCGATCGCGGGCAACGCGGTGGCGGGGGTCACGGTGCCGTCGGGGGCGGTCACGCGCAGCGCGGGCGGCTGGGCGGACGTCTCCTGCGGCGTTGCGTCGCGCCGGATCAGGGTGACGATCAGCTCGTCCTCGACCGCCAGGCTGCGTGTGTTTAACCGCAGCACCAGGTTGTCGCCCGGGGCACCATCTCCGCCGAAAACCAGCCACCGGGTGAGTGTGGACCAGAAGGCTTCGTACACGCCGCCCAGCGCCGGGTCACGGGTGCCGGCCATGCGCCAGCGCCAGAAGCCCTCGCCCATCACGGCGGCGACGGTGCCGCGGCCGTACGGCATGAGGGCGATGGCGGGGTATTGCGTCTGATCGGCGTCGTCCGAATCGTTCCGGTAGAAGGTGGCAAGCACACGCGTGCCGGGCTTCGCGGTCACGCCCGGCGCCGCCGCGTCGGGCGTGATCTGCGGCAGGTCGGCGGGCTGCGGGTTCTGAGCGGTGGCGGCCATGAGCGCGGCGAACACCGGGTGGGTGCGGCCGGTCGGGGTCAGGTGAAAACCGGACGGACCCAGGGTGCCGGCCGGGGGCGGCGCGTCGTGCTGCACCGGCGAGAGCGTTTCGAGCGCTTCCGACATCGCGGGGTCGCCCCCGTCCGCCGCCGCGCCGCGGGTGAACACGACCCGGCCGCCTCGCTCGTTCACGTAGCGCGGCAGGGCGGCGGCCGCGGCCACCGACAGCACGTCCTGCACGCCGCGGCCCAGCAGGACCAGGTCGTAGGCGCACAGCTCGTCGTAGGTCTGCGGCGCCGCGGCGGTCGTGCCTTCGGTCCGCGTGACGATCCGCTCCTGCCGGTCAGCGCTGATCTGCGTGATCTGGGTCAGCTCGATGCGGTCGTCGCGGCGCAGGGTCTGGGCGATGAACTTGGTATCCCAGAACGGCCGGCCTTCGAGCAGCAGCACCCGCATGCGCTGGTCGGTGACCTCGACCAGTACCGTCTGCTGGTTGTTGGTCGCGTCGGCCTCGCCGGGCAGCGGGTCGACCGACAGCTCGTACTCGTACAGGCCGGGTTCGGTCTGGGTCAGCGGCAGCTGCGCCTCGACCCGGCCGCGGTCGCCGAAACCCACCGGGTGGTCGGTGGTCGCGCCGGTGGCCACGTCGCGCAGGCGCAGCGTGGTGGACCGGCCCTCGGCGTGTACGTGGTCGATCCAGACGTCGAGCTGCCCGGGCTCGTTGATCATCAGGAAGGGCTGACGCGGCGCGGCGCCCAGGGCCAGGTCGCGGGCGAGCGTGGCCCCGCCCAGCGGCACGCCGTAGACCGCCACGCCGCGGGCACGGGCCAGCCGCGCGGCGGCGGCCGCCGTTTCCGCGGCGCGGGGCGAGGCGTCGCGGCCGTCACTGAGCACGACCACCGCGCCGCCACCGGCGTCGCCGGCTTCGCTCTCCGCCGGCAGCGCGTTCACCGCCTCCTGCACCGCGGCGGCAATCAGCGAGCTGCGGTCGTCGGCGGTGTCGTCGGCCCGCAGCCCGGCCCGCAGCGCGTCGCCTATGCGGTAGACCGACACGTCGTGGTGGTCACGCAGTTCGGCGAGCAGGGCCGGGTCGAGCCAGACGTCGCGGGCGAAGGCGTAACGCGAGCGGCCGGCGACCGGGTCGTCGTCCACGTCGGCGGTTTGCATCGAGCCCGACACGTCGATCAGCAGGCTCAGCCGCGAGCGCGCCGCCGCGTGATTGCTGGGCGGCACGACGCTGGGGCCCAGCAGCAGCACGACCAGCCCGGCGATGCCCGCGACGCGGAGCGCGGTGCCGAGCCGCAGTGCGCCCCAGAGGGCGATGCGTGACGCGCCCCCGGACGCGCGGCGGTGACGCCACGCCGTGGCGAGCAGGGCGGCGCAGGCCACGGCCGCGATCACCAGCGGCGGGAGAAACGGTCGGAAGAAGAGCGCCAGCGTCACGGTGCGGCTCCCGGGGGTGTCCGGCGTGTTCTGCTCATCGGCGCCACCCTGCCAGCAGCGCCGACTCGGCGGTCAGCAAGCCCAGCGCGCCCAGCAGCAGCCAGCCCCACAGCGCCGCGCCGCGGTCGGCCGCCGCCGCGCCGTTCAGCCCGCCGGCGTCGCCCGCCGCGACGGTGACGCTGGCCGACGCGTCGCGCAGCTGCGCGGCCAGCGCGTCGGCGTTCAGCGCGGCCAGGTCGCTCTCACGCGGGTCCAGGTTCACCGCCGCGATGGACAGCACCGCCGGGCCCTGCGTCAGGCGGTAGAACCCCGCGCGGTCGGCGCGGGCCACGACCGCGCCGCCGTCGGCGTCGGGCGTGGCGTCGGGCAACTCGGCGTCGTCGGGCCCGAGCACCCGCAAGCCCGCCCCGTTCGGGTCGGGTGCGAAGCCCGCGGGCAGGGCCAGCGCCTCGCCGGCCACCGCCCCGCGCCCGCCGGCGGTCCCGGCGGCCAGGTGCTCGGCCAGGCCCTGCACCAGCACCACGAATGCGCCGTACTTGCCCAGTTCTCCCGCGTCGGCCGCGGGCGAGAAGGCCGCGGCCACCGCCACGCCGCGGCCCACGGGGCGGGTGGCCAGCGCGGGCGGCGCCACGCCGTCGCGTCCGGCGGCAAACGACAGCAGCACCCGCGCATTGTCGGTCACGTCGCGCACCGCCCAGCCGCGGCGCAGCGGGGTCTCGGCCAGCGAGCGCTGCGCCGCAGCGTCGAAGGCAGCCAGCTCGGGCGACGCCCAGCTTCCTTGCTCCAGGGCCGCGCCCGACGTTCGGCCCGCCCAGGCCCATGGCAGCAGGCCCGGAGCCCGCAGCGGCGAGGTGCCCGCGAAGACCAGGACCGCGCCGCCCGCCTCGGCGTAGCGCGTGAGCGCGGCGGCCACGGCGTCGGACGCGGCGAATCCAACCTCGCCCACACAGACCAGCGCCGCGCCCCGCAGGGCGTCGTCGGTCAGCGCGGCCCCGGCCACGTGGGTGACGCGGAAGCGGTCGCGCTCGTCGCCGAAAGGGGCCAGGGCCCGGGTGACGTGGTAGCCCGCGGTGCCGGGCCGGTCGGGGTTGCGGTCGCCCACGAACACCGCGTCGCGGCGGGCCACCGGTCGGGCCACGAGGTACGCGGAGTTGTCGGCGGCCAGTGCGTCGTCGTCGGCCCCGGGGCCGACGAGCCGCAACGCGACGCGCTGCGGGCCGGCGCGGTCAAAGCGGTGTGTGAACGCGATACGCTCGGTGCCGGTGGCCGACGTGCGGACCCAGCGGGTGTCGACCGCCTGCCCGTCGATGCGCAGCTCGACGCGGAGGCGACGCTGCGGACCGGCGGGGCTGCGCAGCTCGGCCGAGACCTCGGCGGGGCGGCCGACGCCCGGCACCGCCGGACGCAGCGCGGGGCGGACCAGCCCGGCGTTCGGGGGCGGGTCGTCGGCCCGGGTTTGGGGCGTCCGCACGGTGAGCGATTCGCCCGCGGGCAGCCCGACGGCGCCCAGATCACGCCAGTTGCTGGCCTGCCCGTCGGTCAGCACAACCACCTGCCGCGGCGCGTCGTCCGCGGGCGCCCCGGGCCCGGCCAGCAGGGCGGCGGCGGCGGACAGCGCGCCGCCCGGGTCGGCCCGCGGGTCGGCCGGGGCCGCGTCGGCCAACGCCTGCCGCAAGAGCGCGGCGTTGTGGGTAAGCCGCGGCGTGACCGCGTCGGCCCTGGCCCCCGCCCGCACGAGGCCCGCGGCGTCGCCCGCGGCCGCCGCGGCGTCCAGTTCGCGGCGGGCCTGGTCTCTCAGCCGGTCGAAGGCGGTGGTGTCGCCCGCCCGCTGCGCGGTCGAGGCGCTCACGTCCAGCACCACCACCACGGCCCCGCGGGCCGACGCATTCGCGTTGGCCGCGGCCCCGACACGGTCGGCCCCTCGCCACTGCGGCCGGGTGAAGGCCAGCACCGCCGCCGCCACGGCGAGCGTGCGCAGGGCCAGCAGCAGCCACCGCCGCAGCTTTAACGGCGCGGCGTGGCTGGCGCGGGCCGCGGCCAGCAGCTCGACGCTGGGGAAGACCACCCGCCGCCGGGCCCTGCGATTCAGCAGGTGCGCGGCCACGGGCAGGGCGGCCAGGGCCAGGCCGGCGAGCAGGGCGGGAGTGGTGAGAACAAAGGGCAAGGTGTGAAGTATGAAGTTCGAAGTGTGAAATGCAGGCAGGTCAGCGGGCGCTGCGATGGAAGAGGAAGTCACGCAGCGCGGCGGTGGGCGGGGTGTCCGTGGGAACCAGGCGGTGGGTCGCCCCGCGGGCGGCGAGCTGGCGGCGCCAGGTCGCGACGCGCCGGCGGGCACGCTCGGCGTACGCGTCGCGGATGTCTTCGACCTGCACGTGCACGGTGTCGCCGGTCTCGCTGTCGACGAAGACCGTGTCCGACAGGTCGGGCAGGCTCAGCTCGTCGGGGTGCAGGGTCTGGAAGACGATGACCTCGTGGCCGCGGTGGGTCAGGCGGTTGGCGGCCTCGATAACCGGTCCCGGCGGGTCGGCCAGGTCGCTGAAGACCACGACCACGCCGCGGCGGCGGGTGCGGGCGTCGAGCGCCGCCAGCGCCGCGGCCAGGCCCGCCGACCCGCCGGCGAGCAGGCGCTCCAGCGTGGTGGTGACGCGGTGCAGGTGCGGCCAGCTGGCCGCGGGATCGATCGCGGGTCCGGCGCCGTTCTGCGCGACCGCCACGCCCGCGCGGTCCTGCTGGTGGATGACCACAAAAGCCAGCGCCGCGGCCAGCCGCCGCGCGTGGTCCAGCTTCGACGGCGGAGGCGCGCCGGGGGACCCACCGCCCAGCAGCCGGGCCAGCCGCCCGCCGGTCGGCGCCGGCGGCAGCGCGCCCGCGTACGCCATCGACGCCGACGCATCCACCACCAGATGCACCGTCAGGTCGGTCTGGTGGTCGTACTGCTTGACCACCAGCCGGTCGCTGCGGCCGTAGACCTTCCAGTCGATCGCCGACGGCGCATCGCCAGGCGTGTAGGCCCGGTAGTCGCGGAACTCCACCGCCGACCCCCGCTGCGGCGACGCGTGCCGCCCGGCGTAGTGCCCGGTCACGCGTGCGCTCGGAGAGAACTGCAGGGGCTGCAGCGCGGCGCGGTCGGCGGGAGAAAGAAGTGGAGGTGCGGCCATGCGTTGGCGATCAGTTGCGGTTGAGGCCGTGGGCACGGCTGCCGAGTTTTTTCTTCAACAGCGCTTCGTGGGCGATCACATCCTTTTTTCTGGCGCTGGGTTCCATGACCCGGAGAATCGAGAACTGGAAGTGATCGTGCGCGTCCGGACGCCGCTCAAGCAGTTCTCGCAGCTCGACGTTGCCGCCGTGGGCCGACTTCGCGTAGCTCTTCCAGCGTTGCCAGATCCCGTTTGCGCCGTAGGCGCTTCCCAGGTAAAAGCTGCCGGTCGATTGGTCGAGGATGGCGTAGACGCCGGCCACCGCGCTGAGCATCCGGACCCAGTCGCGGTGCGCATCGGGGTGGAGCGCCACCTGCCTGAGCTGCCAGTACGGAAGCAGAAAATCGTAGAAACCCGGGAAATCGCCGATGCGATCGGGCGGGAGCAGTTCTCTGACGTCCTTGTTCCCCACCCGGTGAAACCACTGCACCCAGGAGCGGGTGCCCGTGCCCCAATCCACCACCAGACGTTTCTCAAGGTCGTCGAAGCCGGTGAGCTTCTCCATCCGGTACCGAATGCCGGTCCCGCGCGGTTCCTGATCCAGAACCTCCCAGACCCCTGCGAAGACGGCGTACTGGTCGCGTTCCGCGATGAAGCTCAGAAGGTATTTGGCCTTCGCGAAAACATCGCGAGACTGACCGTTCTGATAATCCTCAAAACCGGCTTCGTCGGCCAACAGTTTCGGCAGGTTGTAAGTGGTGTCGCGATGGCGAACGACCTTGACGTCTTTACGGCCACAGAACCGTTTGAACTGGGGAAGATCAGAGAGCTTCATGGCGTTTCGGCGGTCAGCCCGCGCTCTCCTTCACTTCCTTCAACACCCGCTCCACCACGTCCCCGGCGGAAATTCCTTCGCCCGCGGCGGTGAAGTTGGGCAGTACGCGGTGGCGCAAGACGTGCGGCGCGGCGCGGCGGACGTGGTCGGTGGTCACGGCGGGCTCGCCGTCCATCAGGGCAAACGCCTTGGCCGCGCGGATGAGGTGCTGGCCGGCACGCGGCCCGGCGCCCCAGGCCAGGTACTGGCGGGCGGTTTTCGTGGCGGCCGGCGTGCCCGGGCGGGTGGCGCGGGCCAGGGCCACGGCGTAACTGACCACATGGCGGCCGGCGGGCAGGCGGTACGCGAGCGCCTGGTAGTCCTTCATCTGCGCCGCGTTCAGCACCGCGCTCACGTCGGTCGCGCGGGGCGTGGTGGTCTCGGCGACGATGCGTTCTTCTTCTTCGAGCGCCGGGTAGTCAAGGTGCAGGCTCAGCATGAAGCGGTCCAGCTGCGCCTCGGGCAGCGGGTAGGTGCCTTCCTGCTCGATGGGGTTCTGCGTGGCGACCACCAGGAAGGGCGAGGGCAGGTCGTGCCGCTGGCCCAGGCTGGTGACCTGGCGTTCCTGCATCGCTTCGAGCAGGGCCGATTGGGTCTTTGGGGGCGTGCGGTTGATCTCGTCGGCCAGCACCAGCTGGGCGAAGATCGGTCCGGGCACGAAGCGCATCCGACGCTTGCCCTGGTCGTCTTCGTCGAGCAGCTCCATGCCCACGATGTCCGCGGGCATCAGGTCGGGGGTGAACTGGATGCGCTGGAAGTCCCAGCCCAGCGCGTCGGACAGGGTCTTGACCAGCAGCGTCTTGGCCAGCCCGGGCACGCCGATGAGCAGCGTGTGGCCCTCGGCCAGCACCGCGGCCAGCAGGGCGTCGACGATGTCGGCCTGGCCGACGATCACGCGACCGATCTGCTCGCGCAGGCGGGAGAAGGCGGCGGCGCCCTCGCGCAGCAGGTCGGGGTCCGGGGTCGTGATGCCGGTTGCGGCAGCCGTTTCGGGGGCGTCATTCATGGTTGGTTTCCGCCGCGGCCAGTTCCGGCGGTTCGTTGTCGGGGACTTCATTAAACAGTGCGTCGATCGCCGCGCCGTCGCCCAGCCGCCCGTAGGTCAGGCCGCCGCCGGGCCGCAGCAGCACCGGCAGCCCGCCGACCAGATCAGCGTCGCGGGCGGCGCCCCAGGCTTCGACGTTACGCCGCAGACGCGCGTCGAGGTCGGGGTCGGCCAGGGCCCGATCGAGCAGAAGCGGGTCGGCGAGCATGCGGGCGTGCGCCAACGCGTCCTCGGCGGTCCGTGGCCAGCCGTCTTCGGCAAACATCCAGTCGTCGAAGGCCGGCATCTGGTCCGGGGCCGCGCGGGTCAGGGCCAGGGCGGTCTTCGCCAGGTCGCAACTGTGGGCCATGGCCGCCATGGGCAGCTCGGCGATGAAGCGGTTGCACGCGGGGTTCAGCGGTACCGGCAGGTGTACCACGGCGATATCGGGCCGCTGCTTCAGCAGTGCGTGCGCGGCCCGGCAGTGCGGGCAGGCGTAGTCAAACAGCTTGACCAGCAGACGCGGGTGGTCCGGGTCGCCGGTCAGGTGCTCGTTGTCCAGGTCCACCGTCAGGCGCCCGTCCAGCAGGGTCAGCGTGCGGCCGGCCCGCTCGCCGCCGCCGTCGGTCTGCACCACCGGATCGGGCACGGCGCTGGGGGCCAGCGTCTGAGTCAGGGCCAGGGCCGCGGTGGCCAGGCCGCCCAGCGCCAGGCCGCCCGCGGCCACGGGCACGCGGGTGTCACGCAGCAGCACGCCCGCCAGCGCCACCGCCAGCGCGTGCGCCGCGAGGCAGTAGCGGCACAGCGTGCCCAGGTGCACCGCCTGCACCGCGGTGAACCAGCCCGCCGAGCCCAGCATGACGCCCGCGGCGACGGCCATCGCCAGCCCCCCGGCGCGGCGGTGCACCAGCAGGTGCGCCAGCACCGCGGCGTAGAGCAGCGCCGCGGGCAACGCGACCGGCACGCCCAGCACCTTCGACCACGCGCTGGTGAGCACCGCCCCGCAGCCCGCCGCGTCGCCGCAGCCCGCGGGCCGGCCGTCGCCGGTCAGGGCCACGAAAGCGAGGTAGCCGCTGAGGGCCAGGGCCGCGGCGGCGATTACGGCCGCCAGCCGCCAGCGGCCGGGGTGGGGAACGTGAGGCGTGGGCCGTGGGCCGTGGGGCGTGGAGGTCACCCCACGTTTATAGCGGGCGGACCGCCGCCGGGGCGGGCGTGTTGCCGCGGTGGCCGCGAACGCGGGAGCCCCACGCCGGCCGGTCCGCACGATAAAATCACCTTCCCCCTCGCACGCCCTTCCCCCCGACGCCCCGAGAGACCCCACATGGCCGGCCACAGCAAATGGGCGAACATCCGCCACCGCAAGGGCCGCCAGGACGCCAAGCGTTCCAAGATCTGGAGCAAGTGCAGCCGCGCCATCATCGTGGCGGCGAAAGACGGCGGCGGCGACCCGGGCATGAACACCACCCTGCGCTACGCCATCGACGAGGCGAAGTCGGAGAACATGCCCAAGGACACGATCCAGAAGGCGATCGACAAGGGCACCGGCGACGGCGACGGCGTCAGCTACGAAGAGCTGCGCTACGAGGGCTACGGCCCGTGCGGGGTGGCCATCATGCTCGACCTGCTGACCGACAACCGCAACCGCTCGGCGGCGGAGATCCGCAAGCTTTTCGAGAAATACAACGGCAACCTGGGCGCCACCGGCTGCGTCAGCTACGACTTCACCCCCGTGGGCGAAGTTTTTTTAGCTAAAGAAAAGATTGACGAAGAACGTCTGATGGAACTCGCGTTGGAGAACGGCGCCACCGATGTGGAAGATCAGGGCGACGCCTGGCGGCTGGAGAGTGAGCCCACCGACTACGCGGGCCTGCGTGACGCGCTCGAATCCGCCGGGCTCGAGATCGATCAGGGCGGCGTGATCCAGAAGCCGGGGACCACCGTCGACCTCGCCGGCGACGACGCGCAGAAAGTCATGAACTTCGTCGAAGCGCTCGAAGACCACGACGATGTGCAGAAGCTGCACGGCAACTTCGAGATCGACGAGGCCTCGCTGGCGTAGGCGGCTCGGCGCCCCGCTCGCGTTCTGCAAGGCCAGAACGCAAGCGGACCTTCTCGGCCGCCTCGGCCTGCGGCCGCACCGAGGGTGTGGGTGGGGTTTTGCTCTGTCCGCTTCTTACTTGGTACTTCCAACTTCGAACTTCATACTTCCGCAGATGATCCGTGAAACCGTCTATTTCGAGGGCCGGGTGCAGGGCGTGGGCTTCCGCATGACCACCGCGCGGGTCGCGAAACGCCACGCGGTCGCCGGCTTCGTGAAGAACCTGCCCGACGGCCGCGTGCAGCTCGTCGCCGAGGGCGCGGCCCCGGCCGTGCGCGACTTCGTCGACGCCGTGCAGGCCGCGATGGGCGGGGGCATCGTGAACCTCGAATGCCACCGCGGGATCGGAACGGGCGAGTACGGCGAGCCCGGCGCGGAGCACGCGTTCCGGGTGGTGCTGTAAGAGCGGCTCTTCAGGAGAAAAGCAAACCCGCCCACGCGTCGTTGACGGTGCCGGGCAGGGGAGCGACGTCGGCGCTACCGCCCTGCAAAATCCAGCTTAAACGCTCTGTCATCGGCCCGCCCCGACAGCCGGCAGGCCCGTCCCGCATCCAGCGGCACCGCGGCGTCGGACCCTACGTCGCTCGGCTTTGCGGCCCCTGCCCACCGGGGTTTCGATTAAGGCGGACGCCTCCTGCTCCGGCCGTGTCGCTGGCTTGTTCAACCCCCGCAACGCCCCTGCACGGCCAGGGGTCCAACCCGGACCCGCTCCCGGCCTCGGGTTCGTTGACGACCGCGCCGTCGCTTGGGCGTGGTCGGTTGAGATTGGCGCCGGCGTCGGGGGCGGCCGGGATCGGGTCGTGGGAATGACCCCGATTTCCAGCGCTCGCACGGCAATCGAATGACTCCTCGCGCTCGACTCCAAAACCCGGTGCGGGCGTTTTAGCCGCCTACTCGCGTCGCAGCACCACGAGGGTGGTGTCGTCGGTCCGGCGCGTGTTGCCGCTGTGCTCGTGGACGATCCCCAGCAGGTGGTTGATGACGTCGCAGGCGTCGATGCCCCGGGCGGCGGCGTCGATGAGCACGCGCTCGACCGGGCCGCGGCCCAGCCGCTTGCCCGCCGCGTTCATGGCGTCGGTAAGCCCGTCGGTGTGCAGCAGCAGCAGGTCACCGGCTTCGAGATTCCACAAGCCCTTCTCGTAGTCCTGATCGGCGTCGATGCCCGCGATCATGCCCCCGGCGTCGAGCCGGTGGATCGTCCCCGCGCGGACGAGCAGGCCCGGCTCGTGGCCGGCGTTGCAATAGGTCAGCCGGCCGCTGCCGGGTTCCAGCGTGCCGTACCACAGGGTGACGAACTCGCCGACGGTGGTGTCGCGGGCCATGTTCACGTTCACCCGCGAGATGACCTCGTCCAGGTCGTAGACGTCCTGGGCGAAGGCGCGCAGGCTGGCCCGCGCCCCGGCCATCATGAGGCTGGCGGCGACGCCCTTGCCCACCACGTCGCCGATGGCGATGCCCAGCGTCTCACCGCCGTAGCCCAGCTCGATGAAGTCATAAAAGTCGCCCGACAGCTCGTAGCTGGGGACGTAGCGGGCGCACAGGTCGTAGCCGGGGATCACCGGCGGCGCGTCGGGCAGCATGCGCTGCTGCACGCTGGCGGCCAGGTGCAGCTGCCGCAGGATCGCGCGGTTCTCGTGGCGGGTCTGGTCCAGCCGCCTCTTCTCGATGGCGGTGGCCAGCAGCTGGGCGATGCCGCGGGCCAGGTCGGTCTCGAACGCGTCGAAGCGGCGCGGGGTGGCGGTGAAAAGCTGCAGGCTGCCCAGGGCCCGGCCCTCGTAGATGATGCCGACGCAGAGCATGGAGGCCAGGCCCTCGTCGGTCGCCTGCGCGGGGAAGAAGACCCGCGGGTCGGTGGGCATGTCGTCGATGTGGATGACCTCGCCGCGCAACGCGGCGGCCATCATCTCGGACCGGTTGACCAGCAGGTGACCCTTCTGGAGGTAGTCGTCGCTGAGCCCGGCACTGGCCTCACGGCGCAGCTCGGGTCCGTCGGGCGTGTCGTGCAGCAGGCGGATCACGACCGCCTTGACCTTCATGGCCTCGCGGACCGAGTCGACGGCGGTGCACAGCACCTGGTCCAGGTTCTCGTGCCCCGCGACCGCGCGGGAGACGCCGTAGAGGACCGAGAGCTCGCGCACGCGCTGCCGCGACTGGTGCTGCTCGTAGCACAGGCGGGTGATGGCGTTGGCGATGAGGTAGAGAAATCCGATCGCCGCGCCGCGGTTGGCGCCGAAGGCCAGCTCGGCGCCGTCGCGCAACTCGGCCCGCTGCACGGCGTCAAGCTCCAGGTCCTGCGCCAGGTGGTCCAGCACGTCCAGGCGGTTGGGGTCGGCCTCGGCGAGGCCAGACTCGATGGCGATGGCGCCGATCTGCACGCCGCCGACGGAGATGGGGGCGACGAAACGCGGTTGGTCGTCCTGGTCGTCGTCTGGCCCGCTGCCGCCGTTGTCCGCGTCGTCACCCACCACCACGTCGACCAGCTGCTCGAACGCGAGGTCCGACGCGAAACGCCGCGCGGTGTCGGTGGGGCGGGTGACCGGCACGCCCGCGTCGTCGAGGATGATGGCCCGCAGCTGCGTGACAGCGGTGAAGGCGTCCTGGATTTCTTGCAGGGTCTGGCGGTCGACGAAGTCGATCAGCGCACCGGGGGCCGCGGCGCCGGGCGGCGGCGGCGGCGGGGCGGCACGCCCGGTCAGGCGCGGTGGAGGGGGGGGTTGTGGGACGTCGGTCACGGGTGGGCGGGCGCTGGGGCGGGGGCCGGCGCGGGGGCCGGCGCGGGGGGGCCGGCGTCGGTGGGCGTGTCGGCCGCGTCCCCCCCGCCGCCGTCGAGCCAGATGCGTTCGATCAGCGGCAGCAGGGCGTCGTCGGGGTCTGCCTCACGGGCAACGGCCAGGCCGTAGCGGATCAGCTGGCGCGACTCAACCTGGTGGCCCAGGTAGGCCATCATGAGCCCGGACTGGCCGCTGGCGCCGGCCTCGTCGATCGAGCGCTGCAGCTCGCCCTGCAGCCACACCATGCGTTCGCCGGGGGGCAGCAGCCGCTCGCCGTAGCGGGTGGCGATCAGCTCGGGGTGGGCCTCGAACAGGCCGCGGAGGTTGAAGGCGGCGGCCCGAATCATGCCCGCGCCCAGCTGGGCGTGCACCAGCCCGGCGCGGCCCAGCGGGTTGGCCGCGTCTTCGAGTCGCAGCTGGCGGTAGGTACGCTCGGCGTTGATAAAGCGGCCCGCGGCCAGGTCCTCTTCGGCGCTGCGGTACAGCGTCGTGGCACGTCCCTCGCGCTCGGCGACGAGCGTTTCCAGACGCACGTCGTAGTCCAGACGGTCCAGCAGGTTGCCCAGGTCGGCGGCGGCCTCGTCGCGCTGGGTGGCGGTCCGGGCCGCGTCGGGTGTGCCGCCGGCCTCGGCGCGGGCGTCGTCTTCCTCGCGCTGCACACCGGTGCGGATGCGTTCGAGCCGGTCCTGCATGCGGCGCTCGGCGGCCTCGATGCGCGACTCGGGCGGCTCGGCCAGCCGCTTCATCCAGTCGGGCCGCAGGTCGTTGGCGTCGTCGGTGCCGTCGGGGTTGGCCCGGTCGCGGCCGGTCGCGTCGTCCCGGCTGCCCTCGCGGTCCCGGCCGCCCGCGGCAGGGCGGTCGTCCTTATTGCGGTTCTTGACGCGCTCAAGCAGGCGGGTGTAGGAGTTGTCGGCGGTGGTCGCGGCCGTTTCGCCCGCACCGGCTTCGGGCCGGTCGCCGGACGGTTCGCCGGGCGATTTTCCGAAGATGCGTTCGCGGGCCTTGGCCACCTGCTCGCGGACCGTCTGGGGGTCGCCGTTGGCGGCGCTGCCCTGCAGCTGCCCCGACACAATGCCCTGAAGCCGGCCGAGCTGCAGGCCGTCGCCCCGCCCTTCGCCACGCGATCCGGACTGATTGGGGCCGAAGCCAGCGCCGGGCCGCGTGCTATCGCCGGGCAGTCCCGGCACTCCCGGCGTGGCGTTCGCGCCCGCCGCGGTGCCCCCCCATCCGCGCTGCCGCACGGACTGCCGCACCACGCCGCGCAGCGGGTCGGCGGTGATGGCCAGGGCCCCGCCGTCGGGCACCGTCAGCACCCCCAGGGTTGTGCCACCGCCCGCGACGGTGGAATAGCCGCCACCGCTTGTGAACGTGTCCGCGGGGTTCGGGGCGGCGGCGCTCACGCCCAATACGCCACCCCGCACGACCGTGGTGCGGTCGAAACCGCTGGCCTCGGGGGTGGCGAAGGTGTTGAAAACCACGCTGTCGGCGTCCAACGTGCCGCCGCGGGCAAACGGCACGTTCACGCGGCTGACGTCCGAGCGGATGCTCTGGGTCCGGAAGCGAAACAGGTCGTCGCTGCCCAGCGCGCCCTGGAACTCGCCCGAGGACGTGTAGCCCAGGTCGTCCTGAAAGCCCAGCACACCGCCGACGTTGCCGGTGAGCAGCTCGTTGCGCACGCGGTAGTCAACCTGGTTTTCCCGGGAGTTGGTGCCGCCGCTGCCGGCACGCTGGTTGGCGTCCAGGGCGCGGCCACCGCTGCCCGCGGCCACCTGGGCCCACGATGTGGCACCCGGAGAAAGGCTCAAGGCCAGGGCGGCGGTCAGCAGCAGTCCGGTGGTGGGTCGTGTGGGCATGGCGGTTCTCCGGGATCGCGGACTCCTGATTGTAGGGGCCGGTGGGGCGGGCTCGCGTCGCGACGCTCCGGGCCCGCAGCGTGTCGGCCCACCCGCCGTTACAGCAGTTCAAGAATCTCAAAATGCTTGGTGCCCCGCGGCAGGTCGGCCTTGATGGTCTCGCCCACCCGGGCCTTGAGCAGGGCGTCGCCCAGCGGGCTGCTGACGGTCACCTCGATCTCGTCGCTGTCGAAGTTGCCGCTGGCCTCGCCTACCAGCTTGTAGACGTCTTCGTCGCCGCTGCCGGAGTCGCGCAGCTTCACGGTAGCGCCCAGAAAGACCATGTCCTCGGGCACGTCCATGTCGTCGGTCACCTGGGCGGTCTTCAGCCGCTCGGTCAGCCGCCGGATCTCCGCCTCGTCCATGCCCTGGTCGTCGCGGGCGGCGTGGTACTCGGCGTTTTCTTTAAGGTCGCCGTGGGCACGGGCCTCGGCGATGCGGGCGGTGATCTCCGGGCGGCGGTCGGTCAGCTCGCGCAGCTTGGCTTCAAGGCGTTCTTTTTCTTCCTGGGTGACAAAGTCCACGGTCTATTACCTCGGAGTAGGTTGGCGTTGCGGCGGGGGGAATGGTCATCTTACCCCGCGGGTCCGACGGGGCCCGCTCACCGCACGGCGGCGGCCCGCAGCGAGGTCTCCACGCGGTGTCCCGCGGCGATCAGCACCCCCAGCACGATCCAGCCCGTGACGGCGGCCAGCCCGACGCCCAGGGTCTGGACCACGGCCTCGGCGTGGGCCGCCTGCGCGTACAGGTGGGTGGGGCGGGCGGCGGCCGCGGCATCCAGGGCCAGGGCCGCCCCGGGGTCTCCGCCCACGCGGCCCAGCGCCTGGGCCCCGGGCCGGGTCAGGGTCCAGACGCTCTGCAGGGGGCTGATGCGCATTGACATCTGCCGACCGCTGGCCAGCATCAGCGCCGGCTCCAGCAGCACCACGCTCACGCAGGCCAGCATGGCGCCCGACCGGGCGCTGCCCCGCCGGCTGCCCCGGGCCCAGGCGATCAGCAGGCCGATCAGCAGCGATGTGCCGGCGAGGGTCAGGCTCAGCCACAGCGTCTGGTGAAGCGGCCAGTCGGCGACGGTCTGCAGCGGCCACCACACGGTCTGCAGCAGCAGGGTGAGTCCCAGCCAGTCGGTCAGGATCTCGCGGCAGCCGCGGGCCCAGGTGCCCGGGGTCACGCCGGTCAGGCCCCCGCCGGGTTGGCCCGGGGCGACGGTGTCGGGCGAGGCCTGGCTCAGCCGCAGCGCCGGCCACGCGCCGCACAGGCCCACCGTCGCGGCGAAGCCCATCGCCCGGCAGGTCTCGCCGTTGAAGCCGCTCTGCAGCCACAGCCAGATCCAGCTGCCCAGCATCCACAGCGTGCCGCCAAGCACGACCGCGCGGGTGGGGATGGGGTTGATGGCAGAGGGGGTGTCGGAGGGCACGGCGTCAGATGGTACGGCGTCAGAGCCACGCGCTGCCCGCGGCTCAGGCATCAGGCAGCGCATCGCCCGCGGCTCAGGCATCTGGGGACTGCCGCCCCTCCCGGCGTAGCCGGATCTGAAAACAGTGGCTTTGAGAAAAGGGGGCTGTCCCCGTCTGGCGCGCGACCCGCGGCGCTGGCGTTATCAAACGCGCGACCCAAGCGCTGGCTCATGGCTGGATCGCTGGCGACGCGTCAGACCAGTCCAACTCCCTTTTTTCCCAAAGTCGCTTGTTTGAGATTCGGCTGCGCCGAAATGGGGGAGTCGGATTCTGGTGCCTTGGTCGCACGGGACGCGGGCGTGTGATGCCTCGGTCCTTCAACGTGAAGGATCTGCCTCCGGCAGGACGTTGATGACGGGCGGTACGCCCATCCCACGTTCGCGCCGTGGGGCGGCGTTCAGGGTGGATTGAATCGATCGGATCACGGATCACGGATCACGGATCACGGATCACGGATCACCGCCGCGACGCGCTCACCGTGTGCGGGCGGGCGTCGGTCTGCGCGGTGCCGGTGTACACCCACACCACCTGCGCACCCTGGTCGATGCGGCCCTGGTGGCTGTAGGCCCAGTCACGCAGGGCGCCGATCTTGACCGGCGCCTCGGGCTCGACCGAGCGCTCTTCGCCTGGTGCCAGGCCCCACACCACCGCCGGGCCGTTGGTGTAGAGCACCAGCCAAAGCCGGCCGTTCAGGTCGCGGTGGCTCACGTCGAACGCGGTGATCTGGTCGGCGTAGGGTTCGCGCCGCAGCGTCTCTTCCAGCGTCAAGGCCGCGTCGATGTCGGTGCCGTCCCACGTGCCGCCGGCAAACTCCGGCGGCGCTGCGCTCACGCCGGTCACCAGCGGCAGCCGGCTGAAGCGGGTGGCGGCCCGGTCGATGTCGCGTTCCAGCAGCACGCCGGCGCGGTCCACCACGTGGTAGCCGTGACGCCCGGCGACCACCGCGGCGGGGGCGCGGAAGGTCGCGTCCACGTGCACACGGCCGTCGGCCATGCGGCGGACCTGCCGCACGTCGGCGACCCAGGGGTTTTCACGCAGCAACTCCACCGCCAGCGTGAGCCCGCGGCGGTTCAGCGGGTCCTCGATCATCGCGTCGGCCACCCGGGCTCGCAGCTGCGCGCTCAGCTTGGGGTCCATCCATTCGGGGGCGCCCGTCAGGGTCACCTGCTCGGCCGCCACCGGGCCGCCGCGTGTCTGCGCCGCGTAGCGCTCCAGCGCGTGCTCGCCCGCGTTCCAGCCGATCACCACCAGCACCGCCGCGGCCGCGCCGCCGAGCATTTTCAGGCCCCGCAGCGTGCGCTGCGGGTCCCAGCCCGTGGTCTCGCGCTTGCCACGCGACGCCGTTTTGCGTTTTTTCCCCGAGCCGCTCTTGTTCGAAAGAAACCAACCCATAAGCCGTGACCGCTTCCGAAAGGACAACGCAAGGGGGCACGCCGCCTCCCGGACGCGTTCTATCGTCTGCCCGCCGTTCAAACGGCTAGCCGGACGCCGGGGGGCTGATAATCCGCGGCGTGGAGCTCTTCCAAGGCGTTTGGGGCCCGGATCACCCACGGCGTCGGCTCCAGGGTCCGACACCCCCTCCGGGGCAAAACAGTGGCTTTGAGAAAAGGGAGTTGGACCCGTCTGGCGCGTCGCCCGCGGTCTTGCTCAAGCAATTCGACGCGTCACCCGCGGTCTGCGCCTCGTTCCAACACCAACGCACTTGGTCGCGCGCCAGACGGGGACTGCCCCCTTTTCTCAAAGCAGAAAAGGCGGCAGTCCCCCGATGCCTGGGCCGCGGGTGATCCGGAGCGAGGGACCTAAACGTCCGCCCGCGCCCGCCGCACCAGATGATCCACCAACCCCGGCAGCTCCCGCCCGGCGTGGGCCGAGGCCATCGGCAGCAGCGAATGCGTGGTGAACCCCGGCATCGTGTTCACCTCGATGATCCACGGCTGCCCCGCGTCGTCCACGAAAAGATCGACCCGTCCAAGGTGGCGCACATTCAGAGCCGTGAACGCCTCCACCGCCGTGCGTTGCAGCCCCGCGACGGCGTCGTCGTCCAGCCCCAGGTCAAAACGGTACTGCGTGTCGTCCCGCTCGTACTTGGCCGCGTAGTCGTAGAAATCCGTGGCCGGCACGATCTGGATCGGCGGCAGCGCGACTGGCGTTCCCGCCGCGTCTTCCACGACACCGACCGTCACCTCGCGGCCGCTCACCAGCCGCTCGACCAGCAGCCAGTCGTGGTGCTGGGCCAGGTGGGCCCAGGCGTCGGCCAGGCTTTCGGCGTCGGGGCAGATCCGCAGGTCGATGCTCGACCCGTCGTCGTTGGGCTTGATCACCACCGGCGGATCGAGACGGGGCGCGAAGGCGGTGTCCACCAGCTCGTAGTCGGGCGTGGGCAGCCCCGCATCGCGCAGCGTCAGCTTGGTGCGGGTTTTGTCCATGCACAGCGCCGCCGCCCCGGGCCGGCAGCCCACGTAGGGCAGGCCGCTTTCTTCGAGCAGCGTCTGCGCTCCGCCGCCCTCCCCCCATCTGCCGTGAAACACAGGAAACACCACGCCCCGCGGGTGCGCCGCCGCGAACGTGTCGAGTACCGCGGTGTCATCCGGTGCCAGGTCGCCCCCGGTCACGCGGTGACCTGCTTCGCGCAACGCCGTCGCCACCTGCGCTCCGCTCTGCAACGACACCGGCCGTTCCCGGTCGGGTCCGCCGCAGAGCACCAGCACGTCGAGAACGTTCGAACTCATCGGACAGACTTACCGCTGGCGTGGTTCAGCACTTCGTACTTCCCGCTTCGCACTTCGCACTTCCGTCACGCGCTGCTGGTGATCTTCTCCGCGATCGGCCGCAGCAGGTGCGGCACCAGCCGCTCGGCCGCCAGCGTCTCGCACCGCTCGTGCAGGTCGTCGAGGGTCGCGCCCAGCGTGCTCAGCTCGCCGACCGGTCCGTACTTCCGCACGGTCAGAAACAAGCTGATCGGCTCGCCCGCGTAGCGCTTGCTCGATCCGCGGCGGCTCTTGGGCCGGCTCTTGACCTCGTAGTAGGCTTGCAAAGATCCGGTGTCGTTCAGAGCGTGCCCCATTACCGGCTGCACGTCCAGCACGCGTCCCGGCTGCTCGGGCATCAACGCCTGCAGCGGCGTGTCGGCATAGAGCGCGTCGAAGATCACCGCGTCGTGGTTCTTCTCGCACTCCAGGTCGAAGCCGTACATCAGCTCGACGAAGTCGATGTCCAGCGGGCTGAGCGACAGGTAGTTGGGCGACAGCTCCAGCACCAGCTTGTGGTAGTCCAGCGCCTGCTCCAGGGTGTCGGGGTTCACGTGCCCGGTGCGGATGCTGTGACGCCGCAGCGCCAGCCAGTGGTAGCGCCCGTCGCGCCGCGCGCTCTCGAGCGCCAACTCGCCGTTGTAGCGTTTGAACCGGTTCATGCCCGGCATGCTCTTACGCATGCGCTCGAAGAACTCCAGAAGCGTGTCCCGGCCCGAGGGCAGGTCCATCTTGAGCGCAACCTTCTGGTTCACGTAAAAGTCGGTGCAGAGTGCGCCGTAGCTGGTCGCCATGGGCGGGATCCTTCGGGGTGCGGTCGGCGGGGCCGGACCGGCGTGTGAGCAAAGTTCAGCCGCCACCGTCAGCGGGCCGGGTGGTCGAGGCGTTCATCTCGAAAAGCAGCCGCATCGTATCACGACGCCGATCCGGCCCGCCGCGGCCGAACCTCAACCCCGCGGCGCGGAGCCGCGGAGCGTGAAAACGGTTCACGCCAGCCGGTCGCCCAGGATCCAGCCCTCCTCGGCCACGCAGCGGTCCCGGTCGGCGTCGCTCAGCCCCTCGGGCGGGCCGAACCAGCCCGCCAGGGCCCCGTTGGCCGCCCGGTCGGCCAGCAACCCGGCCAGCGTGCGCACCTGGGCCGCGTCCCGGATGGGGTGCGCGAGGGGGTTGCCTCCGGCCTTCGCCGCGTCGTCCGACAGCCGCGGGTAGACCTCGGCCACCGTCAGGCCGCCGGTGGCCATCAGGCCCCCCGCCCCCGGCGCAACGAACCCCTCGGAAAACGGCCACACCACGTGGCGGTCGGTCAGGCCGGGCCGTTCCAGCAGCCGGGCCAGCCACGCGATGCCCAGCAGCGTCTGCCCGCCCACGCTGCCGGTGGTGAACAGCTTCCAGACCTCGTGGGCGCTCTTGACGCGCTGCTCGACCATCCGGCGCCGGGCGGGCGGGGCCTCTTCGCCAGCCAGCCCGTCCGCGACCGGCGGCCGCCGGGTCGTCAGGTGCGGTCCCGCGGCGGCGCGGGGGCAGGCCCAGAAGCGCCGGGCCGTGCCTCTTCCCTCCGGCCCCGCCAGCCGACGATTCAGTCCCGCGGCCACCGAAAACCGGTTGTTCGCGTTGTCGGGCGCGTCCACCACCGCGTGCTTTAAGTAGTCCCACGCCCGCCGCCACGCCGGCCCGGTCCCGGGTAAGGCGGCCGCGTCGGCGAAGCCCGCCGGGTAGCCCAGCCCGAAGTCCACCCCCAGCAGCACCCGCTCGCCCGCAGACAGCGCACGCTCCAGCCGCGGCCCCAGGTCGTCGGTCACCGCCGCCCGGGTGCGGAAGTAGCGGGCCGATGCCGGGTGTGGCCGGCCGCCCCGTCCCCCAACCCGCGCGTGACCCAGCCACAGCGCGTCGGGCGACGGCTTCTTCGGCGACGGCGTGCTCCGGGCGCTGAAGTCCAGGATGTAGACGTGGGAGAAGGTCGCTGTGCGCTCCGCGAGAAGGGTTTGGGAAGGGTTTAGGGTCTAGGGGTTGGGGTCCAGGCGACGCATCACAACGTGCGGGTGGGCGGTGGGCCGCCTTCGCGACGGCCAGCGCCCGTGCTACGGTACCGACGCCGTCTTCTTACCCCTGAACCCCAGACCCTAGACCCCAAACCCTTTTACCCACCGGGAGCGCAGCGACCATCTCCAGCCGCCGCGGAAAAACCGTCCTCGGGCTCACGATCGCCTGGCTGCTCATCGCCGCCGTGCTCGCCGTCGCGTGGCGCTACGGCCTGGCCCCGATGCTGGAGAGCTAGTCTGACGCCATGGCAGCGGACGACTCCAACCTCGGCAAACGCCTCGCCCTCGACCTGCTGGGCAGCGGCTGGGTCATGTTCCCCTTCGCCGCCGGCGTCACCAGCCTGCTCGCGGGCTGGGCCGTGCGGGCCGACGGGCCGGGCTTCGTCATGGCCGGCATCGCCGGCGTGGCCATGGGCGTGGGCGCCCTCGCCACCCGCTGGTTCACCGGCGCCGACCGCATGGCCGACCGCGCCCAGGCCGAGTTCAAACGCGAGCGCAACGCCGCCCACAAAGAACGCCTCAAGACCCTGGATCACCGCCTCTACCGCGACGGCGAGGCCCGCACCAACCAGGCTCTGGGCGGCCTGCGCGAGCTCGACCGCCGCTTCCGCGCGCTCCGCGACGACCCCGAACGCCGGCCCCCGCCCGAGGTCGACAGCCGCATGAACGAGCTCTTGGAACTCAGCGTCCGCGGGCTCGAGCGCATGGCCGACCTGCACGACACCCGGCAGGACCTGGTCACCGACGAAGCGAAGCAGAAGGTTCACGACGCCCGGGCGAAGCTGCTCAACGAGGTCGAGCAGGGCGTCGATGCCGTCGTCCGCACCCTCGACGGCCTCTACACCTTGAAGCTGAATCACGAGCGCCCCGCCGCCGAGATCGCCGAGCTGCGCGACGCGCTGGACACCAGCCTCGTCGTCGCCCGCCGCGTCGAAGACCGCATGGCCGAGCTGGAGCGGGACATCACGCCTTCTGACGTTCGGTCGCGCGAGTTCTGAGCGTGGGGTCGGGCGCGAGAGCGCTTCCGGCGAGGTGTCAGGCGCTAGGTGTTGGGTCCTGGGAAGACGCAAGCGGCGGTTCGCGTACCAAGGGCCTACGAGACTGCCTCAATAGGCTATACCGCCAAGGACCCGCCGTACCCGCGTCAGCGCTCTTTCTAACACCTAAGACCTAACCCCTAACACCTACTCCGCGTCCTCTCACCCGTCACCTGCCCCACGGCGCAGCGTCACCCAAGCCCCAAAACGTCCCGCCCCCGCAACAACCCCCTCCCCCGCGCCCCGCCCCCGCGATAAACTCAGCGGCGACAATGCCTCCGGAGCCGGCCCCCGGCCCGCCCGCTTCCCCCGCCCACCATCCCCCCGCGAAAGCGAGTCCCACCATGTTCCGCGCCATCGGCAAATACTTCCGCGCCCTGGGCTACCTCGTCACCGGCCGCATCGACAAGGCCCGGAAAACGCTCAGCACCAATCCGCATGTGGTTCAGGCCACCTACGACCGTGTCGTGCGGGAGAAGAAGGAGCGGATCCAGCAGTACAAGGACGCCGTCGCCAAGATGATCGCCCAGCAAGAGAAGAAAGCCTTCAAGCTCAAGCAGCTCACCGAAGACGTCAACAAGCTCAGCCGCCTCAAAGAAGGCGCCGCCGCCAAGGCCCGCATCCTCGTCAAGCAGATGCAGGCCGAAGGCAAAAGCATGGAGCAGATCAAGCAGAACCCCGAATACCTCAAGTGCATGACCGCCTTCAACGACTTCACCTCCACCGAGAAAGAGAAGTCCAGCCACATCGCGGATCTGGAAGCCGACGTCGCCGAGATCGGAAGCAGCATCGACAACCACAAGGTGCAGCTGCAGAGCCTGCTGCGGGAGATCGACAAGATCAAGCAGGAAAGCAGCCAGGCCGTCGCCGACATGATCACCGCCAAGGAAGAAGAAGAGATCGCCGACATGATCAGCGGCATCAGCAAAGACCGCACCAACGAAGAGCTCGCCGAGCTGCGTGAGCTGCGTCAGGAAACCAAGGCCCGGGCAAGAGTCGCCCGCGAGCTCGCCGGCACCGACACCCAGGCCCAGGAAGCCGACTTCCTCGAATACGCCCGGACCAGCGAGACGTCGGACGAGTTCGACGCCCTGATCGGCCTGGCCGGCGAAAAGGACGAAGCCGCGGCCAGCGACACCAACGAGTTCGATCAGGCCGTGCAGTCGCCGAAGCTGCCGGAGGGTTGAGGTGGGGCTGCCCGGACGTGCGCCTGTCATTGGATGGTAAGTCCACTATCGCTCTCTTGAACGAGGCAGCATCATGGTGAGTCCGGCTATTCAACAAGAACTGCAGTCTTTGCTGGATCGGGTCTCGCCCGAGCACCAGCGTCGTGTGCTGGAGTATGCCCGCTCCCTGGTGGCGGAGCAGGGGGTGTCTGGATCGGATGTGCTTAGGTTCGCGGGGCTGATCGAGACCGACGACTCGGCGGACATGCAGGCCGCCATCGAAGCGGGGTGCGAGCGCGTGGAATCAGATGAGTGGTGAATGCCTTCCCGACATGAACTTCGCGATTGAGTTGATGTTTGGGGCGAAGGTGAGTCTGCCCAGTCGCCAAGGCATCGCTTCGCGAATCACGGAGTTCACGGAGCACACGGAGGGCACGGAGCAAGGCAGAAGACGCAGGCGGTTAAGAGGGCCGCGGTGGGGCGAAGCCGGTCGTGTTCGATCAGTTTGTCCCCTCCCGATCGCTTGCGTGTCTTCCCCCGTGCCCTCGGTACATGTCGCGTGGCGACGATGAGACGGCCGAGCGGCGTTGATCAAAACACGCGAAGCGCACTCAACTCCGCGATCTCCGTGATTCGCGAAGCGATGTCTTGGCGTTCTTCGTTGTGGAATAGCTTTCAAACAGGAATGGCATCCTGGACGTGGCGTCGGCGTCACCAATTCTGTGGTGGTGATGTCCCGCATTTGCAGCGCCGAACCGCGCATAGCGCATCTGAGAGCGTTGAGGTGGGGGTAGAGTGTTGGGCATGAACGATTCCCGCCCGTCGTCGCGGCTGCATCCCCAGCATCTGGGGTCGAATCCTGTATACGGTATAAAGGGCTATGGCCCGACCGATCCGCATCCAATACGAGAACGCCCTGTACCACGTGACCAGCCGGGGTTTGAACCGGCAGGCGTTGTTTCGCGACGACGCGGATTGTGAACGTCGGCTTGTGTGGTTGAAAGAGGCGGTGATGCGTTTCGGGTGGAAGCTGCACGCCTTCTGCCTGATGGGCAACCACGACCACCTGTTCGTACAGACCCCGCACGCGAACCTGGCGGACGGGATGAAGCTGCTGAATGCGGCGTACACGCAGTACTTCAACGTGCGGCACCGGCGGACCGGGGCGGTGCTGGAGGGGCGGTACAAGGCCCAGGTGGTCGAGGCCGAGGGGCATTACGCCGAGCTGAGCCGGTACATCCACCTGAATCCGGTGCGGGCGCGGTCGATGGCGGGCGTGTCGGACCCGGCCGACTACGCGTGGAGCAGCTTCCGTGGGTACGTCAGGAAGCGTGACCGGCTGGACTGGGTGACCTACGCGCGGGTTCTGGCGGGTTTTGGGCCCGGCAACACGGCAGCGCGGTGCCGCCGCTACGCCGCCTTTGTGCGGGCGGGGATCGACGACCCGCCGGCGCGGCCGTGGCACCGGCCGCGGGGCGGAGCGGTGATCGGATCCGAGGCGTTCTTCGACTCGGTGCGGGAGCGGCTGGGGCTGAGCGAGCCGCAGGACGCGGTCCCGATGAGCCGGGGCTTTATCGACCGGCCGGAGCTGGCCGACGTGGTGGCGGCCTGCGCCGCGGCGCTGGGCGTGGACCCGGGCGGGTGGGCGCCCGGGCGTCGCACCGGGGGGCCGGAGCGGTCACTGGCGGCGTACGTCTGCCGCAACACGTTTCACTACCGCGGCTCGGAGGTGGCGCGGGCGCTGGGTTATTACGACGCGGGCAGCGTGACGCGGTCGGTGGCCCGGGTGACCGAATCGGCGAAGTTGATGAAGGCGGCCCGACGTCTCGAAAAGGCGGCCCGTAGGGCCCACTCGTCCTGAGGACGCCGCTTATACCGTATACAGGATGCGACCCCACTTGCTGGCGCACTTGCTGGCGAAATTGATCCGGGGCCGCAGACCGCGATCACCGCCGCTCGTCGGCCCGCTTGCGCAGGTTGCGCAGCTGCTGGGCGAGCACTTCGAGCTGGTTCTCGACCAGCGTGATCTCGTCGCCGAGGGTGAGGCGGCCGGTCTCGGTGAGGTGCTGCTCACGATCCCGGCGTTCGCGTTCGCGCTGCGCCTCGTCCATCGAGTTGATGATGACGCCGATGAACAGGTTGAGCATGATCATGGTGCCCAGCGACACGAAGGACACGAAGAAGAGCGCACCGACCAACGGGCGCGGTGTCGAGTGGAAGTGGTGGCGGGCCAGGTCCTGCTCACTGAAGGGGTAATTGGCCGAGCCCCACATCTGGATGTACATGACGTCGGTCCAGTCTTCGAGGGTGACCACCCGGAAGAGGCTGAGCAGCGAGAGCTGCAGGCTGCCGAAGTGCACCGGGTCGTTGTCACGGAAGAGGAAGACCGCGGTGACGGCGTAGACGTAGAAAAGGATCGACAGCAGCAGGCCGACGAAGCACATGGACGGCAGGCTGGCGAGCAGCGCGCCGACCAGGAGCTGCAGCTTGGGGATAGCCGAGACCAGGCGCAGGGCCCTGAGCACGCGGGCGAGGCGCAGAACCTGGGCGTATTGAGCGTCGACCGGCAGGAAGCAGACCACGACGATGGTGAAGTCAAACACGTTCCAGGGGTCGCGGAAGTAGTCGTACCACCGGCGGCCGCCGGCGGCGATCTTGAGGGCGGCCTCGACGGCAAAGAGCCAGATAATCACGCGGTCGAGGCCGTGAATGAGGCGGCCGTGCCGCTCCATCACCCCGGGGTAGGTCTCCACACCCACCAGCACGGCGGCGGCGACGATGAGCCCCAGCACCGTGTGGGCGAAGGCGTTGGACGCGGTGATCTTCTGGATGGCAGCGGTGAGGGCGGTCATGGGGGCAATGGTACGGCTCGACCGGGCGTGCCGAACCCCGGCGTGACGCCCGACCGGGCGTCGATGCGGTGCGGACCTGGCCCATCGGAGAGGGCGGGTTGCCGGCGGGACCGGCGCGGGCCTGGGCTATAGTCGATGGCCGCTTGACCGGAGTTCGTGTGGCCGGGGGTGGCCGGAGCCGTTCGTATGCGAAAACGCGTTGACAGCCTTCTTTGCGCGGTATCGGGCGTGGTCTGCACGCTGCGGACCGAGCCGAACCTGCGGATCCATGCGGCGGCCGCGGTGGCGGTGGCCGCGGCGGCCGCGGCGTTGGGCGTGGGCGCGACGCAGTGGGCATTGCTGACGCTCTGCGTCGGCGGGGTGGTCTCGCTGGAATGCCTGAACTCGGCCCTTGAGCGATTGGCGGACCGGGTGACGACCGAGCGTGACCCGCTGATCGGACGCGCCAAGGACGCCGCGGCGGGGGGCGTCCTGATCGCGGCGGTGGCGTCCGCGGTGGTGGGGCTGCTGGTGTTCGTGCCCGCCACACTGGACTGGTGGGCGGCTCGATGAGGCGGTGGCTGCGTCCGGTGCACGCGGTGGTGTGGCGGGTTGAGCGGGTGCTGGACGGCCTGCGCCGCTGGGTGGCGTCCTGGACGGGCACCGATCGGCCGCGGAGCGTGCTGGCGTTCACGGGCTGGAGCAACGGCGTCACGCTGCGCTGCGGCGGGCGTGTGCTGGCCTCGCCCCCGGCCCGCGGTCCCAACAGCGGCGACACGGCGTGGCGGAACCTGCAAAGCTCGTGGTACGCGTGGAACAGCCGCGAGGTGCGCGGTGCCGCCGTGCGGCTGACCGTCGGCGCGATGAACGACGAGACGGTGGTGACCGCCGAGGCGGTCAGCGACGAGGAGGGGTACGTGTTCTTCGACCTTGCGCTGGACGTGCCCCTGGGCCGCGGCGCCGCGGGGGACGGCCGGCACGCCACGCGGCTGGAGGTGCTGGGCTGGCCGGGGCGCAGCGGCGACGCGGGGCCAACGGGCGTGGCCGGAGCGGCGGTGGTGGTCGAGCCGCCGCCGGACGCCGACCTGGGCCTGATCAGCGACGTCGACGACACGGTGCTGCACACGGGGATCACCAGCCTGTGGACCACGCTGAGGCTGACTTTTCTGGGCAATGCGCGGACGCGGCAGGCGTTGCCGGGTGTGGCCACGCTGTACCGCTGGTTTGCGGCGGGCGGGAATCCCGACGCCCACCCGCGCGTGGCGCAGGCAGCGTCGTCCCGGCGCCCGGTGTTCTACGTCAGCAGCTCGCCCTGGAATCTGCACGGCCTGCTGACGGGGTTCTTCGCGCTCAACCGCTTGCCCGCCGGTCCGGTGCTGCTGCAGGACTACGGGGTGGACGCGACGAAGTTCATCACCGGCTTCGGCCACACGCACAAGCTGGACCAGGCCCGAAAGATCGTGGACGACTTTCCGCGCGTGCGTTTCGTACTGTGCGGCGACTCGGGCCAGCGCGACCCGGTGCTTTACCGGCGGCTGGTGGAGGAGCGTCCCGGACGGGTGGCCGCGGTGCTGATCCGCGACGTGGACCCGCTGCGGCCCGGCCGGCGCGACGGCGCGGCCGAGGCGGAGTTGCAGCGTGTCCGCGACCGCGGCGTGCCGGCCTTTCTGGCCCAGAGCAGCGCGGCAATGGCCGGACATCTGGTGCGTGCCGGCCTGCTGCCGAGCGACGCGGTGGCCGCGGTGCAGGCCGCCGCGGCCCGCGACCGGGACCGGCCGGCGGTGGCCCGGGCGGCGGTGGCGGCGGCGGTGGGGCTGGACGGGACGCCGTCGGCTCACCCCTCGACCGACCCCTTGACCGACCCCGCGACCGGCCCCTCGACCGACCCCGCGACCGGCCCCTCGACCGACCCCTCGACCGACCCCGCGACCGGCCTCTGAACCGGATCGCCTACCGGGGCCGCCAGCGGCTGCGTTTCTCTTCGAGCAGCGTCCAGTCGTCCCCCTTCTTCACGTGGCGGTCGTCGCGTTCAAAGGCCAGCGACGAGGGGCGGGGGGCGTCGTGGGCGGCGTAGTCGTGCGCGATGAACGCGTCGAGCTCGGGCCAGGTGGGCGACAGCGCGGCGTGTGGGTCCAGGCCCAGGTGGTCCCGCACCGCGGAGGCGAAACGCCCGGTCCCGTCTTCGAAGAAGCGTTCGGTGGTCGAGCCGTAGTCGCCGTAAGCGTGGTAGCGCAGCGACTGGGGCGCGTGGGTGTTCAGCCAGCTGGCGTAAGACCAGTATTCGCTGAAGGTGCCGTGCCGGCCGACGCTGCGGATCATGCAGAGCGGCCAGGCGTCTGCCTTCCGGCCGTGGCGGGTGATCCGCTGCTTGAACCGGCGCAGCAGCACGCGGTGGAACCACATGTGGTGGGGCACGAAGGTGCCGACCGGGTCGGTCACCGGCTCGACGTCCAGCACGTCGCGGATCCACGCGGCCCAGCGGTCGTGGTTGCTGGCGGGCACGTGGGCCTTGTGCTGCAGCAGCGCGAAGGCCGGGGTGCCATCGGCGTCGAACAGCGGCCACGGCTCGACCAGCAGGAGGTCGGCGTCCCACACCAGGTACTCGTCCCCAAGCCCGCGGATGCCCTCGTGGGCGCCCAGCTTCAGCAGCTGCTGGAAGTACCAGCCGGGCGGGTAGAGCGGCAGCGATCCGTCGAGCGCGTCGGCGAGGTCCTGCTTGGTGAGGCCGAACGCCGGGACGAAGAAGTCTTCTTCGGGGTGCACGGTCAGCGGGCCGACGTCCCAGCCGTCGCGGGCGATCGCATCGCGGAGCAAATCGGCCCCGGCGGCGGGAGTGATGACGTGCGTGTGGCGTGGTGCGTGGTGGGCGCGCAGCGCCTCAAGCACGGCGCGGGTGCTCCACGCGGGGCGGAAAAGCGGGATGACGAGGTCGTGATTCACCCCGCACGGTAGCGGCGCCGTTCGGTGAAAACCCCGTGAATCGTGCGTGAGCAGAGTTCGGAGAGTGACGTGCGGTCAGGGGGCGTCGTCAGCGGCCGCCTCATCCGCCGCGATCGATTGCCCCAGCCGCCGCGCTTCGTCTTCGGTCCAGTGCTCGGGCGCGGTGACGGCGGCCCACGCCGCGGCGTAGTCGGCGGCGGCGTAGTGGTGGCCGTGCCCAAACGGCACGGCGGTGGCCTGCGGCAGGTCGAAGGCCAGCTGCAGGCCCGTGACGACGGGGTACCAGCGAAGGTGGGGGCTGACGTCCGGCCCGCGCGGGGCGGGCGGTCGGGGCAGCCAGTCGGGCCGGTGCCAGAACAGCCGCGGAGAGAAGAAGATCATCGGGTCGCTTGCGTGCTGCAGGTACACGCTGCGCATCGGCCCCCAGCCCTGCGCCGGGTCGGCGGGGTGCTGCGGGCTGACGAAACGCAGCAGCCGGCCGTCGCGCACTTCGGGCAGCCACGCGGGGCTGCCGGGGTTGCGGTGGGCGGTGGCCTCATTCCAGCGCGGGCTGGGGAAGGGCGGCCCCGCCCAGAGCGCGCCGTGGATCGGGTTTTCGAACAGCGTGATCAGGTCGGCGCTGGACTCGCTGCCCAGCGACCCGAGGCTTAGTCCGTGAAGGTACAGCCGCGGCCGCGCGTCGGCGGGCAGGGCGGTCCAGTGCGCGTAGACCGCGTCGAACAGCGCGCGGGCGGAGGCGACGGGGCGTTCCGGGGCGACCAGCAGCGTCATCCAGCTGGGCAGGTAGCTGTACTGCTGGGCGACGATCGCGGTGTCGCCGCCGTGCAGGTACTCCAGCGTGTCCACCGCGCCGGGGTCGAGCCAGCCAGTCCCGGTGGGCGTGGCGACCACGAGCACCGCGCGGTCGAAGCCGCCCAGGCGTTTAAGCTCGGCGAGCGCGAGCCGGGCCCGCTGCTCGGCGGTCTGATCGGGCACCAGGCCGGCGTACACGCGGAGCGGGGTGCGGGCCGGGCGGGCGGTCCGTTCGCGGATGTCGTCGGCGGTCGGCCCGCCGGCCACGAACTGCCGGCCGAACCGGCCCACGGTCTTCCACGGCAGGTGCGAGCCGTCACCCCCCAGAGGCGCGACGCCCGTGAGCGGAGACGTGGCCGGCGGGGGAAACGCGGGTTCCAGCTGCGCATTGAGCGCGAGAAAGAAGCGGTCGGCCACGGTGTGCAGGCCGCGGGCGACCACGCCGTTGGCGATGAACAGCACCCCCAGGCCGACCACGGCGACACCCAGCGCGGCGGCGATGCGGCGCGGCAGCACGCGGCCGAGCTGACGGACGGCCAAGACCGCCGCGCCGACGATCAGGCGGCCCAGGGCCACCAGTAGCGCAGCGCTGACCGCGGCGACCAGTGCGGTACGCCACGGCGCCGCGCTGGCCAGCGGCTCCATGCCCATGCGGGCCCGCAGGTCGTTCTGCCAGAAGGTCATCCGCCACTGGAAGGCGACGAAGACCACGACGGCCGCCACCCCCGCGGCCCGGCGCGCGACCGTGCGGGCCCGGCCGGTGAAGGGCCGCAGTTCCAAATAGCCGTAAAACCACACGCCCAGCACGCCGAGCCCGTACCCCGCGGCGGCGGCAAAGCCCGAGAGCAGCCCCTGCGTCGCCACGCGGCGCGGCAGCAGCGACGGGGTGACCGACGCAGAAAAGAACAGCGCGGCGACGACGAGGCCGACGAAGGAGAAACTGCGGGCGTAGGCCCGGGCGAACGCGACGGCGCGCGTGCGGAGCGACGGGCGGGGCACGCGGGCTCGGGGAAGTCGGGTGGGCACCCGGGATACGCTAACGCACGTGTATGAAGACGACCTCGATCCCGAAGGCCCCTCGCCGGCCGACCTGAACGCGCTGCCCTGCCGGGGCTGCCGCACCTTTGTGGACGCGGATCAGGACCGGTGTCCGAAGTGCGGCGACTGGCTGGTCGGCGACCCGCCGCAGCGCAGCAGCCCGCTGTGGATCACGGTGGTGGCGGTGGGGCTGGTGCTGCTGATCCTGCTGGGGGGGGTCGCGATGTAGCACCTGCCCTGCCCCGCGGTCCCGCGGGTGGTTACCGGGTTGCTGGGCAGGTGTCTTTGCGTCAGGCAGGACGGGGTGTGGGCACCCGGGATCCGGCGCCCCGGGCGACGAGGACGCCCTGCGGGCGGTCATCACCGACGCCGACCCGGCCTTGGGTTTTTACGCGTGGCCCCGCATGCCCCACGACTGGGCGACCAGCGGCGCGGCCGCCGACGCGTATACCGCGACCCACGCGTCGGGGCCGGTGGGCACGCTGGTGGTGAAGCGCGACGCGGGCGCGCCGATGCCGCCGAGTCTGTTCGTGGGCGGCGGCCTGATCATCCTGGCCACCGCGGGGGTGCTGAGCCTGCTGGTGGCGGTCGCGGGCGAGCGGGCATTCATCCGGCGTTGGATGCTGGTGATCCTCGCGGGCGTGGCCGAGGGGCTCAGCGGCGAAGAGGTGACGTGGAACTGGTTCTACCTGCCGACCGATTATGCGTCGGTGATGATGGCCGACCGCCTCACGGAATTCGTGATCGCGTAGCTGGCGATCGCCGTGATCGTGCGGCCTCGGTCGGCGGCGGATGCCGCGGCGTGATGACACAGGACCGTGCGACGGTCAGCGGCGGCGGCGCAGCAGGGCCAGCCCGCCGGCCGTCAGCAGCAATGCCGCGGTGGTGGGCTCGGGGATGACCCGGATCGTGACGTAGTTGCTGTCGCCCTCGGCGTCCCAGGCCACGGCCCGGAAGACCTGGCCGGGCTGCAGGTCGGCGGCGCGGGCCGCGTCGAGCGCCGCGGTGGTGCCGTTGTCGCCGAACACATCGGTCACCGAGGGGGTGCCGTCTCCCAGGTCCCAGAGCACCAGATCCAGGTCTTCGAGGGCGGGCAGGTCGGCGGCCAGCGCGGTGTCGCCGAAGACCAACTCGATCGCTTCACCGGGGCTGAAGGTGAACTCGGCAATGGTGCGGCTGGCGGTCACTTCCGCGTCATCGACGCTCGCTTCGAAGCTCTGTTCGACGTGGTCGGGCCGCTGCCCGGTATCACCCGTCACCACGATGCCGGTGATCGAGCCTTCCGCCAGCCCGACGCTGAAGCCTTGATCCGCGTCGAGTGCCCCGTCGTGGATCACCACGTGGTGCGCGTTGCGGTTGATCCGGGCCGCGTCGCCGCCGCTGCCGGTGAAAGTGTTGTTGGCGAGGTAGAGCCGCTCGGTCACCCCGTCCAGGGTCCCTCCGTCGTCGCCTTGGATCTGCACGCCGAACTGGTCGGCGCCGGTGAAGGTGTTGTCGGTGATCAGGGCGTGGCGGGTGTCGCCTTCGCCCGAAATCGACAGCCCGAAGTTCGTCCCCCCGGTGGCGGTGTTGCCGGTGACCACGACCCGCTCGACGTCCACCAGCTCGATCCCGTAGGGGGTCTCGACGCCGGCGTCGCCCGCGACGCCGGTGACGGTGTTGTTCCGCACCGCCACGCCGTCGGAGTTGTCGACGCTGAGCCAGCGGTCGACGGTGTTGCCCTCGATCACCGCGTCGTTGACCCCGTCCTGGATCTCGATGCCGAGCCCCGCCAGGTTCTGCTCGCCCTGGAGGTCGGTGTTCAGGTAGGCCAGGCCCGCGTTGGTGACGGTGTTGCCGCGGATGACGAGGCGGTCGGGGTTGCCGAACGACTCGCCCTTGCCGAAGACCCCGCCGCGGCCCATGCGGTCAAAGGTGTTGTTTGCGACCCGGATATCGTCCGAGTCGCCGTGGACCCGCACGCCCGAGCCGAAGAGGTCGTCGACACCGATGTTCTCGAAGGTGCTGTTCTCGACCGACGAGTTGCTGACGTCGCGGAAGAAGTAGACGCCGATGGGCCCGAAGGTGGTGGACCCCGCGAGGTTGCGGATCGCGAGCCCGTCGAGGCGGTGCCCGCCGTCGCCGTACCCCGCAACCACCCCGAACGCCGCGCCGTCGGCTCGGTTCTCGCCGTCGATCGCGAACCCGGTCAGCGTCACGCCGCTTGCGTCTTCAAGGTCGATCACGTCCTGCCCGGCGCCGGCGGTCCCGCGGTAGGCCAACACGGTGCTTTCCCGCCCGGCCCCGACGAGGGTGACGCCGCTGTTGTCGGTGCCCGCGGTCGTGAAGAAGTCCAGCGGCGCATGCAGCACGTAGGTGGTGCCGGCGGCCAGCCGCACCGTGTCCCCGGATTGAGCGGCGTCAATCGCGGTCTGAATCGCGGCGCCGGTGGGGGTGCTGACCACGAACTCGGCCGCGGTGGCGGTGAGCGGCGCCACCGCCGCGCACCCGGCGGCGAGAACGTGGGCGGGAGCGCAGCGTGAAACAAGAGTCAGCATCGACGGGGTCTTTCTCGGCGGGATGGCGTGCGGGGTGGTGGGCGGGGCCCGGGGCGGGACAGGCTGGGGATTTTCCTCATCCTGCCCCCGCAGATTAGCCGTGCCCGGGGCCCCCGTCAAGGGGGAAAATTTTCACTAATAGCTGCGGGAACCACGTGATGCGCCGCTGCTACGCTGCCCCCATGCCCGACGAGAACCGGATCGTGACGGCCTCGCTGCGCCCGGGCCGGTACCGCGGGGCCGACGGCCGCGAGGTGGAGCCGCCCGCGGGCTGGGCCCTGCTGCCGCCGGGCGACGCGACGCTGACCCGGCGGGTGAAGGCCGGCGGCCCGGTCTGGACCGTTCAGGAGAAAAAGGGCCGCCGGAACTTCAGCCGCGGGGTGCTGGCCGACGCCACGCGGATCACGCAGGTGAAGGCCCAGTGGGAGGCCGAGCGGGCCACGCCGGCGTACGCCAAGAAGCTGGCGACGGGCCGCGCCCGGAGCGCGAAGAAGCAGGTCGCTTACGTGGAGGACTTCGGCGCGGCGGTGCGGCCCTACCTGTCGTTCGCGCGGGTGCACGCGTCCTTCGAGCAGAAGCTGGCCGCCGCGGTCACGGCCCACGCCACGCCGGTGGGCAGCGGCACGGTCGCGCGTACGCAGCGGATCCCGGTCGAGCAACGGGCCGAGGCCGCGGTCATCGCTTGGCTGCGGCACCAGACCACCGCCTACGACCACATGGCCATCGCGCGGGTGAAGGGCCGGCGGCGCGAGGTGCGGCGGGCGCTGGCGGCCGAGAGCAAGCGGCTGCTGCAGCGCTACCGGCGCGGCGAGCCGGTGGCGGCGGGGTGCCCGTTGGCGAAGGCGCTGGGGTGAGACGTGATGAAGGCAACCGTCTTGCTTTTCCGGCGGTTTTTGACGAAAGATGTCCTTCGATCGCGCTCGACCGCCAGCCACCGGGGTCATTCCCACGATCCACGGCCGGCCGCGCGCGATGCGGGGATCAACTTCGAAATACCGCCCGCATTTTGCGATGGCGTCGCCCCGCCACCCAAGGCCGGGGGTGGGTCCGGGTTTGACCCCACGCCGTGGAGGGGCATCGCGGGGGTTGAATAAGCCAGCGATACGGCCGGAGCAGGCGGCGTACGCCTTATTCGAACCCCCGGTGGGCACGGGCCGCGAACCCGGGCGACGCGGGGCCGCGATGCAGGTTAAACCATGGGAGAGGCAGGCGTTGAAAGGTGTTGGCGACTCGTCTGGTGCGTCGCCAACGACTCGGGCAACGCGCCTTTGAAGTTTGTCGAACAACAAAGCGCCCGCCGCCCGCGTCGTCGAGGGGTCGGGATGAAGCGCGGTCGTCTTTCAACGCCTTTCATGTCTGGCGCTCCGGCTGCATCGCGGCCCGGCGTCGTGGGGCGTTGCGGGTGCAGCCCACCGAGCCTTGATTAAGACGAACGTCTCTTCCTTGGGCGAACGTCATGGGCTTAATCAACCCCCGCAACGCCCCTGCACGGCCAGGGGTCACACCCGGACCCGCTTCCGGCCTCAGGTTGTCTGGCGCGGGCCGCGCCGTGCGGCGGTTGAAAGTCGTGGCCGGGGCCAACGTCGAGCGCGACCGGAACCGGGTCGTGGAAATGCCCCCGGTTGCTGTGAGTCGGGAGCGGTCGAATGACTTCTGCCGTTTACCACCCGTCGGCCGCGCGCTCCTGCGCGTCGGGCTGAATCTCGTCATTCAGAATGTCCAGCCGCTCGTCCACGCGGCGGGCAACGTTCAGCTGCTCGTCCAGCTCGCGGCGCAGGCGGTCGATCTCGCGCTCGGGGCGGTCGTTCCGCACGTCGCGCAGCTGCAGCTGGTCGAGCGCGTGGGCCAGCTCGCCGTGGGTCTCGGCCAGGTCGATCAGCAGCTCGTCCATGAGCGCGTTCATCTCCTCGCGGGCCTCAGGCGTGCTCAGCTGAGGAGCCACGGCGCCCAGCTTGACGGCCTTGCGCAGCATGCCCTTGCCGGCCTCCAGCAGCGACTTGATCGGGGCCTTGAGCTCCTCCGGCACGTTGACGCCGCCGGCGTCGACGCCCAGGCTCAGGCGCCCCTTGAGCTCCATCAGACGCTCGGCCTCGGCGGCGCCGCGTTCGTTTTTCTGCGTTTTGAGCGCGTCGCGCAGCCCCTCGAGCGAGGCGGGATCGACCTGTAGGGGGGCGGCCTGCGTCGTGCGGGGGCGCTCGGCCGGTTGGTCGCGCCCGCCGGTCTGCACGCCGCGGGCGGCCTCGGCCACCGCGCGCTTGGCCCGCTTGCGCCGCCGCAGCCGCGAGCGAAGGGCCATGAACGCGAAGCCGAACGCGAAGATGCCGATGGGGAAGAACGCGCCCGCCGCGGTCGCCATCACCCCGACCATGATCGGCAGCACCACCGCGGGGTGCGAGTTGGCTCGGCCGCGCCGGCGGGCGGGCGGCCAGGTGCCGTAGGGGTCAAAGCGGCCGGTGCGGACCTCGACCTGCGGGAAGCGCCAGCGCGGCAGGCGGTGATCGACCGCGGGACGGGAGTAGCGGCGGAGCAGGCGGGTGGGGCGGCGGTGAGGCATGTCGGGTCTCAGAATACCGGAGGCGGGCCGACGGGCTGGCGGGCCACGCTTCAGCGGTCGCGCACGTCCGGGGCCAGCGATCGCTCCAGGTCCTCCAGCCGCATCTCCACGCTGCGGGCGACCTCCAGCTGCGCGTCCAGCTCGCCGCGGATGTCGCCCAGCTCCGACTCCGCCGTGTCGTCACGCACCGCACGCAGTTGCAGCTGGTCCAGGGTGCGGCCCAGCTGGTCGGTGGCCTCGCGGGCGTCCACCAGCAGGGTGGCCATCATGCGGGTGACCTGGTCTTTGGCCGCGGGCGTGCTCAGGTCCTGGGCCACGCCGCTCAGGCGGACGACCTTGCGCAGCATGCCCACGCACGCGTCGCGCAGGCTCACGAGCGTCGGCTCCAACTCGTCAGGAATGCGGAAGCCCTCGCCCGCGCGGCCACGGTCAAGCCGGTCGCTGAGTTTTTCGAGCCGGTCCACGTCGTGCACGCCTTCGCGGTTGCGGTCCAGCTGCAGGGCCTGCCGCAGCTCGGCCAGGGTGGCGCGGTCGCTCTGCTGCAGCTCGCCGCGGAGGCGTTCTTCTTCTTCGGCGCCGAAGACGGCGCCGTGGCGCTGGTAGCGGAAGGCGGCGGCGACGGCGGCCACGGCCAGGCAGACCGCCGCCACGTTCAGCACCGGGGCCCGGGTACTCAGGAACATCGCCAGGGCCGTGCCGCCGATGAGCGCCGGGAGGAACACGGCGGGGTGCACGAGCACGCGTTTCCACAGGCGGCGGGTGATGCGGGAGCGGAGGGACATGGGCGGGGATTATAGATGGACGCGGCCGACAAACTAGGATGGGGCGCGCCGCCCACGCCGCTGCGTCCATCACCACGAGCCCCGCCATGACCGCCGATCCATCAAACGCCTCCGATGACCCGCAGCTCGAACCCGAACCCGGGGCCAAGCCGTCCGCCGCCGCCGGGGCCCCGCCCACGCTGGAGTTCTTCAAGAAGCTGGCGGGCATCGTCAACGCCGGGCAGTCGCGCAGCCTGGTGCTGGCCGGCGCGGTGCACGACCTGTACCACTCGCCCGACGCGGGTGGTGACGCCGAAGGCGCCTTCGTGCCCTTGGTCGATTTCCTCTGCGACCGCTGCGCCGTGCCCGGGCTGCTGGTCATGGTCTACGAGCTGAACGGGCCGATCCGCCTGATGGGCGACGCGGGCTGGGACACCATCCGCAGCGCCTGGGTCAGCTGGAAGCTGGGTGCCGACGCCGACCAACTCACCCTCCGCGCGCTGACCGACAAGGCCTCGGACCTGCGTCAGAAAGACGTCGAGGCCGACTTCGACAAGAACGTGCGCGACGTGGTGGGCCGGCCCACCCTGGCGCTCGAGTTCATGCGTCAGCTCACGCTGTGCTCGCGCAGCGTGCAGGCCGATGGCACGCCGTTCCTCGCGCAGCAGCTGTTGATCATCGTCGAGGCCGCCGACCTCATGCTGCCCACCGGCAACGGCGACATCGGCCAGCTGAACGCCGCCGACCGCCACCGCGTGTCGATCGTGCAGGACTGGTTCAGCGACCCGGGCTTTATGAACGGCCGCGACACCGTGGTCATGCTCAGCGACTCGGCCAGCCTGATCCACCCGCGGGTCAGCCGGCTGCCCTCGGTGATGACGCTGAACGTCAAGGCGCCGGACCTCGCCCGGCGGCGGCACTACATCGATCGTTTTCTGGCGGGGAAGGAATCGGCGCCCGCCGGCGCGGTCAAGCTGTGGTCCGACGCGCAGACGCTCGCGAAGTTCTCGGCCGGCCTGAGCATCCACGCGTTGCGACGCGTGTTGATCGAGGCGTCGCACCGCGGCACCACGCTGACCCCCGACGACGTGGTGGACCAGGTCGAGGCCTTCATCAGCGCCCAGCTGGGCGACGACGTGGTGGAGTTCAAGAAGCCCAGCCACACGCTGCGGGACGTGGTGGGCAACACGAAACTGAAAGCCTTTTTCGAGAGCGAGCTGATCCCGCGCTTCAAGAGCGAGGGCGACGACGCGTTGCCCGGGGCCGCGGTGGCCGGGCCCATCGGCGGCGGCAAGACGTTCATCTTCGAGGCCGTCGCCGGCGCGCTGGACCTGCCGGTGCTGGTGCTCAAAAACCTGCGCAGCCAGTGGTTCGGCCAGACCGACGTGATCTTTGAAAAGCTCCGCCGCGTGCTCGAAAGCCTGGGCAAGGTGCTGATTTTCGTGGACGAGGCCGACACGCAGTTTGGCAAAGTCGATGGCGAGGGCCACGCCACCGAAAAGCGGCTGACCGGCAAGGTGCAGCAGATGATGAGCGACCCCGCGCTCCGCGGCAAAGTCATCTGGCTGCTGATGACCGCGCGGATCCACCGGCTGAGCCCCGACATCCGCCGGCCCGGCCGCGTGGGCGACCTGATCATCCCGGTGCTCGACCCGCCGCTCTTGAGCGACGACCGCACGGCCTTCTTGAAGTGGTCGCTGAAGCCCGCGCTGGGCGCCGACATCGACCCCGACCTGCTGAGCCTGCTGGACACCGCCATCGAGAACACCTCGGCCGCCGGCTTCGCCGCGCTGCGGTCTCGGCTGAAGGCCGAGACCGCAGCGGGGCGCATCAGCGGCAGCGACAGCGTGCTGCGAGCCATCCGCGACCAGATCACGCCCGACATCGCCGACACGCGGCGCTACCAGACCCTGCAGGCGCTGATGAACTGCACGCGGCGCAGCCTGCTGCCGGATCCAACCGTCGGCCCCGACGACCGGGCCGAGTGGGCCAGAGAGATCCGTGAGCTTGAAGCCAAGGGCGTGCTGTGATGGGCGGGCGGACCCGATGAAGCGGCGTGCCTTTGTTGCTCGACTGGTCCGCGGCGGGTTCGCGGCCCCGCTGGGTCTGGTTGCGTACCGGGCTCACGGCGCCCGATCCTCTGCGGTTCAGTCAGACCTTCCTCACGACCGAGAGACCTCCACGTGCGGATGGATATCCCACTCAAAGCCACGCCCGGCGATCGCGTCGTGCTGATCGACATCCTGCTTAAGGGCACGCGCGACATGCCCGGCCAGCGCGTCTGCACGGTGTCGCGCGACCTTGCGGACTCCGAGTCGGACCGCCCACAAAAAACCGGCTTCATTGTGAAGCCGGTCCGTTGAAGATCAGGTCATTGACCCCGCGTACTCACGCGTGGGAGATCTTCTCGGCCCCGCACTCCTTCAGGATCTCTTTCACGCGGTCGGCCCGATCGCTGTCCTCACAGTTGACGCCGACCAGCACCGCACCCTTCTCCATCGCGTCTTCGTAGTGCTTGATCTCGTTCTCGGGTATGGCAAGACCGACGGCGCCGCCGATGAGGCTTCCGCCTGCGGCCCCGGCACCCGCGCCGGCGAGCGCCGCGATCAGAGGGCCTGCGACCAGCAAGCCGGCGCCGCCGGTCGCGATAGCGCCCACCGCGGTCAGGCCGGCGGTCAAGGCCCCGATTGCGCCTCCGGCGGTGGCCCCGATTGCGGTGCCCTCGGCGAGCTTGGATTTGGCTTGAATCGCGAACGAGTCCTTGTTGAACTTGTCTGACGCGATGAGGCTGAGGTCCGCCTCGGGCACGCCGCTGATTTCGAGGGCGACGATGGCGGCGGCGGCCGAGGCCTCGTCGGGGAAGAGGCCGGTGATGACGGTGGACATGAGGGGGCTCCGGAAGTTAAGAAGGAGGCGGTAGGGCCCGGTGGGCCGCACAGATATTTGAGCAGCCGCGCGTGGGCTGCCCCCGCAGCCGCCGTGAAACCGGTCTCATGTTTCTTTCGTCGCTGATTCAATTTGACGATGTGTGAAGCACCCGCGGGATGGGCAACGCCGCACGATGAGGGCGGTCCACACCGCGAAGCGGCGGCCCCCGGCACGACCATCGGGTGCTTCCGCCGGTGGGCCCGAGCCGGCCGTGGCGTGTTGACGCGACGTAAACTGGGCCCATGCACGCAACCACTTCGGCCGTCCTGACCCTGCTTGGCCGCGTCATGCTTGTCGCGATCTTCCTGATGAGCGCGATCGGCGACAAGATCCCGAACTTCAACGTCACCGTGAAGGCGATGGCCGGCGAGGGCGTGCCGCTGCCGGCGGTTGCGCTGGTGGGCGCGATCGCGTTCCTGTTGGTCGGTTCGGCTCTCGTGGTCCTGGGGTGGAAGACGCGGTGGGGGGCCACGCTGCTGCTGGTGTTCTTGGCGCTGGCGACGTTCTATTTTCACGACTTCTGGAACTTCAGCGGCGACGCGGTCAACGAGCAGCAGATCGACTTCAGCAAGAACCTGGCGATCGCCGGCGGCCTGCTGCTGCTCATCGCCCACGGTCCGGGGCGGCTGAGCGTGGGGCTGAAAAAGGCGCCCGCCCGGGGCAAGTGACCCCATGCTGACCCCGCGCGACATCGCCGGCTTCCGCGACGACGGCTACACGGTGCTGCGCGGCGCGGTTGCGCCGGCCGTGGTCGCCGCCGCCCGCCACGCCATCAACCACGACCTGGGGGAGCGCGGCATGCCGACCGACGAGCTGCCCACGTTCCGCTCGCTCAGCTACTGCCCGGCGTTGCGGGAGAGCGTGGCCTTAACCGACGTGTTCGACCGCTCGGCCGTGCCCGCAGCGCTCGAAGCGTTGCTGGGGCCGGGCAACCTTGCCCCGGTCACCCAGGCCCAGATCGCGTTGCGCTTCCCCACGCCGCCCCCGGACGCCGCCGAGTGGCGGGAGCGCGGCCACCTCGACGGCGTGGGCAGCGGGCTGAACGGCATGGAAAAGGGCGAGTTTTCGCGCGACTTCACCTGCCTGGCGGTGGTGCTGCTGAGCGATCTGCCCGGGCCGTGGAACGGCAACTTTACGGTTTGGCCCGGGTCACACATCACCGGCGAGACGTTCTTCAAGCAGGCCACGCCCGAGGTGCTGCGGGCCGGCTCGCCGCGCTACGAACTGCCCCACCCGCCGGTGCAGATCGGCGGCAAGACCGGCGACGTGGTGCTGACCCACCACCAGCTTTGGCACGGGGCAGCGCCGAACCACGGGCCGGATGTGCGCTACGCCGCCATCTTCCGGCCGGCGCACGTGGACGCATTAAAGAACGGCACCGCGACGATGACGGACATCTGGCGCGAGTTTCCGGGGGTGGTGGGGCGTGGATGATGAGCTTGCTGGAGTTTGGAGCTCTGACCCCAGAACCTGCACACCCCAGAACCTGCACCAGAACCTGCACCTGCAGAACCTACCGACCCCAGACCCTACCGACGACCTCGACGCGTTCTGTGCGAAGGTGGTCGAGGAGATCGCCGAAGGCCTGCACACCGGGCAGACCGGCTGACGCCGGGTCGCGGCCGATCGCCGCGGCGGGCTCAGTCTGCTTCGGACGCCCGCACCTGGGGGTGGGTGCGCCCGACGACCCGTGCCAGCACCTTGCGCAGCACCTCGGTGTCGATCGGCTTGGACACGAACGCGGTGCAGCCCGCGTCCAGGCACGCCTGGGTGTCGCTCTGCATCGCGTTGGCGGTCAGGGCCACGATCGGCACCTCGATCCCCCGCCGCCGCAGCTCGCGGGTGGCCTGGTTGCCGTCCATCACGGGCATCTGCATGTCCATGCACACCGCGTCGAAGGGTTCGCCTTCATTCTGTGCGGCCTCCACCGCGTCGATGGCCGCGCGCCCGTTTCCGGCCGCGGCGGTGGTACCGCCCATCATCGCGATGAAGCGCTCGACCAGCCCGCGCAGCTCGGGCCGGTCATCGACCACCAGGAAGCGCCCGACCAACCCCTCGAAGGGTTCCAGATCGGACTCGTTGTCGGGCGCTTCCCGCCCGGCGGGCGCGAAGTCGGCCCGGGGTACGGCAAGCGGCGGGGCCGGGTCGGGCGCATAGCCGTCGGGGAGGCTCAGGGTGAAGGTGCTGCCCTGATTCGGCTTGCTTTCAACGGAGATGCTGCCGCCCATGGCCTGGGCCAGCCGCCGGCTGATGGTAAGCCCCAGCCCCGTTCCGCCGAATCGCCGGGTGATCGAGGTGTCGGCTTGCACAAAAGGTTGGAACAGCTGCTTGAGCTGATCAGACACGATGCCAATGCCGGTGTCGCTGACGGAAAAACCTATCTGACGACGTTCAGCGTCGTAGGTGGCGGCCAGGCTCACCGTGCCGCGTGTGGTGAACTTGATCGCGTTGCCCACGAGGTTCAGCAGGATCTGCCGCAGGCGGACCGCGTCTGAGCGGACGGTGGCGGGCAGCGGCTCGTCCAGGTGGACGTCCAGTTGCAGGCCCTTCTCGCCGGCCCGTACGCCCATCAGCGAGGCCACGTCGCCGACGATTTTTTCGGGCCGCAGCGGCTCCGCGCGGATCTCCAGGCGGCCGGCGTCGATCTTCGAGAGGTCCAGGATGTCGTTAAGAATTTCCAGCAGGAAGCGGGCGTGGCGGCGGATCGTGGCCACGTGACCGCGGGCCTCCTCGTCGTCCCCGCTCAGCCGGCCCGCGAGCAGATCGGCGTAGCCGAGGATGGCGGTCATCGGGGTGCGGATCTCGTGGCTCATGTTGGCCAGGAACTCGCCGCGGGCGCGGTTGGCGCTCTCGGCCTGGTCGCGTGCCGCATCGACGGCCAGCTCGTGCTCGCGGCGGTCGGCGATGTCGATGGTGGCGCCGGTGAGGGCAATGGGGTGGCCCTCGGCGTCGCGTCGCACGCGGCCGCGGTTCTCGACCCAGATGGGGCTGCGGTCGTCGTCGCGCACCATGCGGCACTCCAGCCGCAATTCGTCGCTGGGCCCGTCGGTCTCGCCGGCCAGCGCGGCGTCCACCGCGGCGCGGGCGGCCTGCTGGTCGTCGGGGTGCACGCGGCTGAAGAAGCTCTCGGGCTGCACGCGGAACTCGGCCTTGTTCACGCCCAGCAGGTCGTGCATCTGCGGCGACCAGTAGACGTCGTCGTCGATGAGGTTCCAGTGCCACGTGCCCATGCGGCCGGCGGTCAGCGCGACCCCCAGCTGGTCCTGGCTGTCGGCCAGCTCGCGGATGCGGCGGCGCTGGTCGGTGACGTCCTGCACGACGATGTTGAGCCCCAGGATCTGCTGGTCCGCGTCGGCCACGGGCATGTAGCTGGCCATCCAGATGCGGTCGTGGGTGTCTGCCTTGGTGCGGCCAACGATCTCGACGTCGAGCAGGGGCTCGCCGCTTTCCATGATGCCGAGGAAAATCGGCGTGACCTGCTCGGTGAGGTCGGGCGGAAGCACGTCGGCGAGGGTGCGGCCGATGTGTTCTTCGGCGGTCACGCCGTTGATCTCGGCCAGCTCTTCGTTGACATCGACGTAGACCAGCTCGCGGTCGATGAACGCCAGGCCCACGGGCGCCGAGCGGTAGATGTTGCGCAGCACGGCGAGGCGGCGGGCGGCCTCCTGCTTGGCTTCGCAGAGCTCGGTGACGTCGAGAAACGTGAGCACCACCCCGCGGATCTGGTCGTCCTCGGTGCGGTAGGGCAGGATTCGCCGCAGGTACTGCTGGCCCGAGGCGGCGGTGACCTCGTGGTCGCGGGGGACCAGGTCGTCCAGCACCGCGTCGATGTCTTCGGCGATCGCGTCGTCGTTGTGCAGGGCCCGGATGTCACCCAGCGGGCGGCCCACGTCGGTGGGGATGAAGGCGTAGAGGTCGGTGCAGCTGGGGGTGAAGCGGCGGATGCGGCGGTCGGTGTCCAGGAACAGCGTGGGGATGCTGGCGCTGGTCAGCAGGTTGTGCAGGTCGTCGCCGGTGTGCTGCAGCTCCTGGATTTTCAGTTCGAGCTGCCGGTTGAGCGTGGTGAGTTCTTCGTTGAGCGACTGGAGTTCTTCTTTGCTGGTTTCGAGCTCCTCGTTGCCCGACTGCAGCTGCTCGTTCATCGTGCGGGCTTCCTCGTTGGAAGCCTTGAGCTCTTCGTTGGCCGTCTCGAGCTGCGCGATGGTGGTGGTGAGCTGGTCGCGGGTGGTCAAGAGTTCGTGGCGAAGCTGCTGCGGGTCTTCGGGCACGTCCGCGTCGGCCGTGTCGGCCGCGCGGGCCGGCGACGCGGCCGGCCCGTCGGCGGTCGGCGGCTCGAAGGTGATGAGCAGCGGCGGGTCGCCGTCGGGGGCCTCGGCGCCCGCCAGCCGGCGGACCTTGATCAGGCAGGGCTCGTTCTTGCCGTCGCGCTCCACCTGACCCGGGCCCTCGGCCGGACCGCCGTGCTGGGTGACCTCGTGCAGCAGGGTGCGCAGGCGCGCCTTCAGCCCGTTGCGGGCCACACGGAAGAGGTCCGGCGGGTCGCCGGTGGTGCTGCCAAGCTCCAGCTGCAGGTACTGGTCGGCCCGGCCTTCCAAAAACAGCACGCGGTGGCCGCGATCGACCACGGCCACGCCCTGTTTCAGCTCGCGAACGAGCTGGCGGTGCACCTGCCGGCCCAGCCGCTCGCTGGGGGGCAGATTCAGCGGGCCGGTCGTGGGGTCGGGCTGCACGGCCCCCGAGCGCGAGCGGAACGAGGTGGGCTTCGTCGCCGCCCCGGCCGGCGGGTCGGTGTCTTTCGCCCGGTAGATGCGGTGGCGGGTCTGCAGCCCCTCGAAGGCGCTGCCGACCAGCTCGACCGACTCGCTGCTGCCCAGAAACAGCGTGCCGCCGGGCTTGAGCGCGAAGGCGAAGGTTTCCAGCACGTGCTGCTGCGCCTCGCGCTCGAAGTAGATCAGCATGTTGCGGCAGCAGACCAGGTCCAGCTGCGAGAACGGCGCGTTCTGCAGCACGTTCTGCTCGGCAAACACCACCGCGGCGCGGAGGTCTTTGTTGACCTTGTAGCCGCCGTCGACCTTGTGGAAGAAGCGGCGCAGCCGCTCGACGCCCACGTCAGCGGCGACCGGGTCGGGGTAGATGCCCGCGCGGGCGTAGTCGAGCGCCTCGGTCGACAGGTCGGTGGCGAAGATCTGGAACTGCGGGGTGCGGCCCTCGGGCCAGGGGGATTCCAGCAGCAGCATGGCCAGCGAGTAGGCCTCCTCTCCCGTGGCACAGCCCGGACACCACAGCCGCAAAGCGGCGTGGGCTTCGGACCCGGCGACCAGGGGGCGGATGACCTTCTCGGCCAGGTGGACCCAGGCCTTGGGGTTGCGGAAGAAGCGCGTGACGCCGATGAGCAGGTCGCGCTTGAGCCGCTGCAGCTCGTCGGGGTGGTCCTCGATCAGCGCGCGGTACTCGGCCACGCTCTTGAGCCCGTTGAGACCCATGCGGCGGACGATGCGGCGGGTGAGCGTGCCCAGGCGGTAGTCGCTGAAGTCGCGGCCTTCCTGGCGCAGCAGCTCCATCACCGGCTGGATGTCGGGGGTCGGGTCTTCGCCCTCTGCCCCGGAACCGGCCGCCGCTTCGCTGCGGGCCTGCGTCGCCTTCGCCTCATCGATGAAAAACGTGCGGATGCGGTCGATCAGGTCTTCGGCGGGGGCCACGATGTCCACGGCCTGGGCCCGCACCGCGCGGCCGGGCATGCCGTCGTGCAGGGCGTCGTCGGGGTCTTGGGCGGCGGTCAGGCCCCCGGCGGCGTGGATCTCCTGCAGACCCGCGGTGCCGTCGCCGCCGGTGCCCGACAGCACCACCCCTACAACGCGGTGGCCGGCGGTCTCGGCCAGCGAGCGGAAGAAGTGGTCGACGGCCATGCGGGCGGCCCGCTCGCCCGGCGGGGCGCTCAGCCGCAGCGTGTCGCCCTCGATCGACAGGTAGCGCCCCGGGGGGATGACGTGGATGTGGCCGGGGCGCAGGGTCTCGTCGGCCTCGATCTGGTGGACCGGCAGCGACGTCTTCTTGGAGAGGATCTCCGCCAGCGCGCTGGTGTGGTCGGGCGAGAGGTGCTGCACGATGACGAACGCCAGGCCCGCGGCGTCGCTCACCGATTCGAACATGCGGGTGAGGGCGTCGAGGCCGCCGGCGGACGCGCCCACGCCCACCAGAGTGAGTTCGGAAGAACCGGCGAGGGAGTGGTCGGGGCTGGGTGCCATAGCGGAGGAGCCGTGGGGATCCCGGACCAAATCAATACAACGCAGGGGGGGGATCAACCTTCGAGATTGTATGGGTACCTATGTGAACGGCTGAATAGGGAGAACCCTTATCGGCCCGAGCTCCGTCGTCCCAATCCGCGGCCGCCCGCGGATCGGCCGCCGCCGGCCGCAGGGGCACCGCTACGATGACCGCTCTTCTCCCGCCGCCTGCTGCCCTCCCGCGGAGCCCGCCCGTGTCCGATTCTGCCGACATCCCCGTGCTGGCCCTGGGCACCTCGGCCGGCGGCATCAAAACGCTGACCGGGGTGCTCGGCGGGCTGCCCGACGAGCCGAAGGCCCACGTGTTCGTCACCATGCACCAGGGCACCGACGGCGTGGGCCGCCTGGCCGAGGCGCTGCAGATCTCCACCGGCCGCCCGTGCGAGGTCGCGCGGGCCGGTCCGCTGCCCGAGCCGGGCCGCGTGGTGCTGGCCCCGCCCAACCAGCACCTGCTGCTGTCCGACGAGGGAGTCCACCTCAGCTACGGCCCGACGGAAAACCACTCGCGTCCGGCGATCGACCCGTTCTTCCGCTCGGTCGGCGCGACCTTCGGCCGCCGCGCGATCGGCGTGGTGCTCAGCGGCATGCTGGACGACGGCACGGCGGGGCTGGGCGCGATCAAACGCTGCGGCGGCCGCACCGCGGCCGAAGACCCCGAGACCGCGTTGTTCCCGTCGATGCCCTCCAACGCCATCCAACGCGCGGGCGTGGACCTGGTGGCCTCGGCCGCCGATCTGGGCCCGCGGCTGACCGATCTGCTCCGCGCGCCGCTGCCCGACTCCGTTGAGATCCCGCGCGACGTGCGTCTGGAAACGGACATCATGCTGCGGACCGCCAACGTGCCGGAGCGGCTCAACGAGCTGGGCACCCCCGCGGGCGTCAGCTGCCCCGACTGCGGCGGACCGCTGTGGCGGATCGAGGACGACACGGGTCACCGCTTCCGCTGCCACATCGCCCACGGCCTGACCACCCAGTGGCTGGAGCGGCGGCAGAATCAGGCGGTCGAGGGGCTGCTGCTGCAGGCCCTGCGCCTGGCCGAAGAGCGCGTGTCGATGTACGAACGGCTCTCCAGCCCGGCCGGCGGGCGGGGACCACCGGCCAGAACGCCGTGGCGCGGCACCGCGAGGCCCGCGAGCATGCCCAGGGCCTGCGCGACTTGATCAGCTCGGTCTGCCAGAACCAGAGCCCTGTCATCAACGCCGCGGCGGTGCCCACGCTTTCGGCGGGCTGACCGCTTCGCCCCGCGTAAACTGCCGCCATGAACAGCCCCGCGTCCGCCGTGCTGGCCCTCCTGGGCCGGGTTCAACTGCGGGCCGGATTTGAGGGTACGCCGCGATCTTTCGTCCGGCGCACGTGGACGCGCCCGCGAACGGCACCGCGACCATGACCGACATCCGGCGCGAGTTTCCGAAGGTGCGTTCGTCGGGTTCAAGTCAGGAATAGCAAAGACCGCGAAGCCCGCAGAGGGCGCAGAGGAAAACCGCCGCGGGGCGGTCGTGCCTCGATGAGAACGCTCTGTCGCGAGCGGTCCCACGCATCTGGCGCACGGCCGGGGCTCTTCTTGCCTCTATTCGCGATCTTTGCGCTCTTCGCGTGCTTGACGAGACCTGTCTTAAGCCAAGAGCATGGCGACTTCTTTGCGCGACGCATCGCCGCGGTCCCGTCGGCCCGGCGGCCCTCGACCCACCCTACGAAGCGGGCTCGGCAACCGCCGCGTCACGCGCCGCGAGAATCTGCCGCACCACTTCGTCCACCCCGTCGTTCAGCTTCACGCTGCCCAAGAGGTACGGCCCGTCGCCGCGCATCTTCTTCGCGTCGCGGTCCATCACGCCGAGGTCGGCGCCCACGGCTTCGGCCAGGTCGGTCTTGTTAATAAACAGCAGGTCGCTCTGCGTGATGCCGGGCCCGCCCTTGCGGGGGACCTTGTCACCGCCGGCCACGTCGATCACGTACACGGTGAAGTCGGCCAGCTCGCGTGAGAAGTGCGCGGCGAGGTTGTCGCCGCCCGACTCGCAGAGCAGCAGTTGGGGGGCGAACTTTCGCGACAGCCCTTCGAGGGCGACCAGGTTGGGCAGCACGTCTTCGCGGATGGCGGTGTGCGGGCAGCCGCCGGTCTCGACGGCCTGGATGCGCTCGGCGGGCAGGGCGTCATGGCGTTGCAGAAACTCGGCGTCTTCGCGGGTGAAGATGTCGTTGGTGACCACGGCCAGCGAGGTGGTGTCGCGCAGCGCCTTACAGAGGGCCAGCAGCAGGGCGGTCTTGCCCGAGCCGACCGGGCCGCCGACGCCGACGGTGAAGGCGCGCTGCGCGTAGTCGCGGCCCGCGAGCGGGGGCTGCCGTTCGTTGAAGCGGCCGGGGTGGTCTTCAAAGTCGTGGTCTTTGCTGAGGTGCATGGGTCGGCGGAAATGGGGCGGGGATCGGGGCGGGGGCCGCGTCGGGGCCGCGACAGACGACATCATCTTAGAGCGCGGCCCCGGCCCCGATCCCCGCCCCATCACAGCGCGAGCCCCTGCAGGTGCGTGCGGGCTGCGCGGGGCGAGCGAAGGAGATGAACTCCCGCGAGGTCTTGGGTGTTCGCTCTGGGATGCTCGCGGGTGGGGTCTTGGTCGCCGGCAACGCAACGAAGTGCCGTCCCGACCCAACCCCGAGGCACCCGGATTGCAACGGGTTGCATCGACGCGATGAAGGGCTCTTTTTCGCTCGGGATCGCCCGCGTTTTGTGCGCTGCGCGCGGATTGCACAGGTTCTAGGCAATGCGGGGTCGGCGGCGTGGATCAGATCGGGGATCGGGCGGCTGGCACGGGCCTTGCCAAGAGCCTCCGTACGCCGCGGCGGTCGATCCGCCGGGCGTTTCCCCTTGATGATCCACTCAGGAGTGTTCTCGATGAAATCTGGTTTCAACCGTCTGACCGGGCTGCTGGCGGCCGCCGCGATGTCTGCCCCGATGCTGGGGGCGTCGCCCGCCGCCGCCGAAGAGGTGTCGATCGGCGTGCTGCACTCGCTATCGGGCACGATGGCCATCAGCGAAACCTCGCTGCGGGACGTGGTGCTGATGGCGGCCGAGGAGATCAACGAAGCCGGCGGCGTGACCGTCGACGGCACCGCCTACATGATCAAGCCCGAGGTGGTGGACCCCGCCAGCGACTGGCCTCTGTTCGCCGAGAAGGCGAAAGAGCTGATCGTCGAGAAGAACGTGGCGGCGATCTTCGGCTGCTGGACCAGCGTGAGCCGCAAGAGCGTGCTGCCGGTGATCGAGGAGTACAACGCGCTCTTGTTCTACCCGGTGCAGTACGAGGGCGAAGAGCAGAGCCTGAACGTGTTCTACACCGCGGCGTCGCCTAATCAGCAGCTGGTGCCCGCCGCCCAGTACGCCATCGACGAGCTGGACGCGAAGAAGTTCTACCTGCTGGGCACCGACTATGTGTTCCCGCGCACGGCCAACAAGGTGCTCAAGGCGTTTCTGCTTGAGGAGGGCGTGCCCGAAGAGAACATCATGGAGGAGTACACGCCCTTCCACCACCAGGACTACCAGACGATCGTCAGCAACATCAAGACCTTTGCCGCCGGCGGCGACGCGGTGGTGCTCTCGACCATCAACGGCGACAGCAACGTGCCGTTCTACACCGAGTTCGCCAACCAGGGCCTGACCAGCGACGACTGCCCGATCGTGGCCTTCTCGGTGGCGGAAGACGAGCTGCGGGCGATGGACACCAGCAAGCTGGAAGGCCACCTGGCCGCGTGGAACTACTTCCAGAGCATCGACACGCCGCAGAACAAGGCGTTCGCGCAGGCCTTCAAGGACTACTGCGAGAAGAACGGCCTGCCCGGCGGCGCCGACCGCGTCGTCGGTGACCCCATCGAAGCCGCCTACTACGGCGTGTACGTGTGGAAGGCCGCCGCCGAGAAGGCCGGCAGCTTCGACGTGGACAAGGTCCGCCAAGCGGTCTACGGCATGGAGTTCGCCGCCCCTGGCGGCAAGAAGAAGATGCACGAGAGCAACCAGCACACCTGGAAGCCGGTGTACATCGGTGAGATCCGCGCCGACGGGCAGTTCGACATCGTGTGGGAGTCGGACGGCCTGGTGGAGCCCGACAGCTACAGCAGCCTGCTGCACCCCGACGGCGACTTCCCCGCGCCGACGGGTGGGCCCAAGGCCACGGCCAACTGACGATCCGGGAGGGGGAGAGAGAAGCGAGTGGGAGAAGGCCCGTTTTGACGCCGACGCACGGATAGTCCCGTGCGTCGGCTTTTGCCCCGGCCGTCTTGACGATCGGCGGGGCGGGGGAAGTGGTTGAGGCTCACGTCGGCCGCATCGCGGCCGGCGTTCCACGTAAGGACGGATCGTTTGCGCGCACGCCGGATCGGAATCACCTGGCTCTTAGCGCTGCTGGTCGGCGCGGCGGTGGTGTGGTCGTCGCCCGCGGCCGCGCAGGACGACGCGCGATCGCCGGGCGACGCGGCGGTCCTGGAAATGGCCCGCGGGCTGAGCGACAACGCCGCCGCCGAAGACGCGGTGTCCGCGTTGGTTGCGTTGAAGGATCCGCGGGTGGTGCGGCTGTTCGGCCGGTTGATGGACAACGAGCTGCGGACGCTGGGCGACGACGGCCCGATCGTGTGGCGTCCGGACGGAGTGGAAGGGGTTCTCGATCCGCTGGCGAAGGGCCGCGTGGACGTGGAGCCCGCGCCCACGGCGGAGCAGCTGGCCGACCTGAAAAACTTCCGTGGCAAACGCAAGGCCCGCCGCGCGGTGCAGCAGCGGCTGTCGCTTCTGGGGCTGGAGGTGGACGACGCCGAGACCCGGGCCGAGTCGGCCCGCGCCGTGGGCAACAAGCGGCAGGCCGAGGCGCTGCCGCTGCTGAAACAGCTGGCCGAGACCGATCCGGACGCGACCGTGCGGCGCTTCGCCGCGGGCAGCGCGGCGCTGATCGTGCTGGACAGCGCCGACGCGACGCCGGCCGACCGCGCCGCCGCGGCGCAGACGCTGGGCGAGGTGAAGAGCATCCGCGCCCGCGGCACCCTGGACGCGATCGCGGCCGATGCGGACACCGATCCGAAGGTCGCCGCCGCGGCGCGGGCGTCGTCGAAGCGGATCGACCGCCACGTCACGTTCACCAGCTGGGTCAGCAACGCCTTCTTCGGCCTCTCGGCCGGCTCCATCCTGGTCCTGCTTGCTTTGGGGCTGGCGATCACCTTCGGACTGATGGGTGTGATCAACATGGCCCACGGCGAGATGCTGATGGTGGGCGCGGTGACGACCTGGGCCTGCTTCAACTTCTTCGGGGGGGCGTTGGGCGACTGGTTCTACCTGCTGGCGTTCCCGCTGGCCTTCCTCGTCGCGGCCGCGGTGGGCTGGCTGACCGAGGTGCTGATCGTGCGCCACCTCTACGCACGCCCGCTGGACTCGCTGCTGGCGACGATCGGCGTGAGCTTCGTGCTGATCCAGGCGGTGCGCAACTGGAAGGGCGACAACCTGGGGCTGAAGACGCCAGAACTATTCGGCGGCGGCTTCCTGCTGATGCAGGACGTGACGCTGGCCTACAACCGGCTGTTCATCATCGTGCTGTGCGTGTTCTGCGTGCTGGCGACGGTGTTCATCTTCCGCTTTACGAAGATCGGCCTGATGCTGCGGGCCACGGTGCAGAACCGCGCGATGGCCGAGAGCCTGGGCGTGAACACCCGCCGGGTGGACATGTTCACCTTCGCGCTGGGCGCGGGCCTGGCGGGGCTGGGCGGCTACGGGCTGGTGCTGGTGACCAACATCAGCCCGCAGATGGGTCAGACGTATATCGTCAACAGCTTCCTGACCGTGGTGGTGGGCGGTGTCGGCAAGCTGCTGGGCGTGATCGTGTCGGGCCTGGGCGTGGGCTTCCTGACCAAGTTCATCGAGCCCTTGTGGTTCTTCGATTCCACCTACGCGCAGATCGCGGTGATCGGCATCGTGGTGCTGTTCATCCAGCGCCGGCCCGGCGGGCTGTTCCCCGACAAGGGCCGCGCGGCCAACGCGGCGACGGGCGAGGACATGCCCTTCCTGACCAGGCACCGGTGGCGGACAGACTGGGTCTGCGGGGCGTTGTTTGTGGGCGTGTTCCTGGTGTTGGTGCCGCTGCTCTACGGCACCGGGTCGTTGTCGCCCGAGTTCGTGAACAAGCTGGGCTACATCCTGGCCTTCGCCATCTGCGCGATCGGGCTGGACCTGATCTGGGGCTACATGGGCGTGCTGTCGCTGTGCCAGTTCCTCTTCTTCGGGCTGGGCGGCTACTGCATGGGGCTGTATCTGATCAACCACGGGCCGATGCAGGGGCCCAACGGCGACATCCCCACGGCGCTGTTCGTGGTGATGAGCGGCGTGGGCGAGCTGAGCCCGCCGTGGTTCCTGAAGTGCTTCGCGTCGTTCCCCGTCGCGGTCGCGCTGGGCCTGCTGATCCCCGGGCTGCTGGCGCTGCTCATCGGCGTGACCAACTTCCGCAGCCGGGTGCGCGGGGTGTACTTCGCGATCCTGACGCAGGCCATCACCGTGGCCTTCTACCTGCTGTTCCAGAAGAACGAGCTGGTGCTGGGCGGCACCAACGGGCTGACCAACTTCACCCACGTGCTGGGCTTCGCCATCGTGCCCGACGGCGACGCGGGGCCGTTCGCGCAGACGCGCTTCTGGATGTACATCGTCACCGTCTTCGTGCTGATGGCGGTGTTCGTCGTCGCCAAGGGGATCGTGCACTCGGGGTTCGGCCGCCTGCTGGTGGCCATCCGCGACGACGAGACGCGGCTGCGCTTCATCGGCTACCGCACGTGGGTCTACAAGGCCGCGGCGTTCACCATCGCGGGGGTGTTTGCGGGCATCGGCGGCATGCTCTATGTGCCGCAGAAGGGCATCATCACGCCCGGCAGCGAGCTGAGCGCGCTGGCGAGCATCATGGTCGTGGTGTGGGTCGCCTTCGGCGGCCGCGGCACCCTGTGGGGTGCGGTCTGGGGCACGATCGCGGTGCGGCTGCTGTACGACGCGCTGACCAGCGGGGCGCCGGACTGGTACGTGGACTCCGTCGGCGCGCTGCCGGGCGTGGGGGGCTTCCTCACCGGCGTGTGGTCGGCCGACTCGTGGATGTTTGTGCTGGGCGGGCTGTTCATCCTGGTGCCGCTGCTGCTGCCCGGGGGGCTGATGAGTCTTCCGTCGCGGTTGAGGAGGGCGGGATAATGGGTGTCGTTCAAAGGCAGGTGTCGCAAAGTGCGCAAAGAGCGCGAAGCACGCGAAGGTCGGACCTGGCGGTTTGGTTGCGTTTTTTGTGGGGTCAAGCCGGGGCGCCATCATCGCGTGCCATGCTGCTATCGGTTTGGTCAGCATTTCGAAGTCTCGTTGACCCCGGCTTCCCGCGAGGGGTTTTCCTTTGCGTTCTTCGCGCTCTTCAACCCTTTGCGCGCCCTGCCTTGGAAGCGTCACCTTGAAAACAGACCCCAAGCAATACGACTACGCCGTCGAGGGCCCGCGGCAGAGCCAGCTGTGGGCCGATCGCTACCTGCTGTTCCTGCAGGACGTGACGGCGGTGTTCGACGGCTTCAAGGCGCTGGACGTCGCGGACCTGGGCATCGGCCACCACGAGCTGCGCGTGGTCGTCGGTCCCAACGGCGCCGGCAAGACCACGATGTGCGACGTGATCTCGGGGATGACCCGGCCCACCACCGGGCGGGTCTACTTCGACGGGCAGGACATCACCGGCCAGAGCGAGAGCGTCATCGCCCAGCGCGGGGTGGGGCGGAAGTTCCAGATCCCCAACGTGTTCGACAGCCTGACCGTGCGTGAGAACATGCTGCTGGCCCTGCCCAGCCCCGTGCACGGGATCGGCTCGAAGGACCACCTGCGCAAGCTGGACCCGCGGATGGCCGGGCCCGGCGGGCTGGCGCTGCTGCGCTTTGTCGAGAGCTGCCGCACCGTGGGCGGCAAGCCAACCCCCGAAGACCGAGACCGCATCGACGCGCTGCTGACCCGCGTGAATCTGATCGACGAGCTGGAGACCGAGGCCAAGAACCTCAGCCACGGCCAGCGCCAGTGGCTGGCGATCAGCAGCCTGATGCTGGCCCGCCCGCGCCTGCTGCTGGTCGACGAGCCGGCGGCGGGCCTGACCGACAGCGAAACCGCGTTGACCGCCGAGCTGCTCCTGGAGCTGAAGCACGAGCACACGATCATCTGCATCGAGCACGACATGGAGTTTGTGCGGATGCTGGACAGCCGGGTGACGGTGCTGGATTCGGGGAAGGTGCTGGCGGAGGGGACGCTCGACGAGGTGTCGTCGGATGAGAAGGTGGTCGAAGCCTACCTGGGCAGGTGACGCGTGAGAGCGGTCCTGGCGAGGTGTTAGGTCCTAGGTGTTAGGTCTTAGGAAGACGCAAGTGACGGGCTCCGGTGCATTGGGGTTGTACAAGATTGAAAGTGGCAGAAAGTCGAACCACCCGGACAGGCCGGCGTTACGTGAGTCTTCCTAACACCCAGGACCTAACACCTAACACCTAGCCCGGACCGCTCTAGCCCAAAGACCACTCAACCATGCTCGAAGTCACCAACCTCAACTTCGCCTACGGCGGCGTCACCGCCCTGACCGACGTGTCGCTTACCGCGCCGGCAGGCGCGATCACCTGCGTGATGGGGCGCAACGGAGTGGGCAAGACCACGCTGATGCAGAACATCATGGGGCTGCTGAAGCCCGCGTCGGGATCGGTCACGCTGGACGGCGCCGAACAGGTGGGCCGCGCCGCGAGCGCGCGGGCGAAGTCGGGGATCGCGCTGGTGCCCCAGGGACGGATGATCTTCCCCAAGCTGACGGTCGAAGAGAACCTGCGGATCGGGCTGCAGGCCAACCCGAACGGGCTGAAGGCCGTGCCCGAGCGCGTGTTCGCGACCTTCCCGATTCTCAAGGAGTTTCTGCGACGCCGGGGCGGCGACCTGTCGGGCGGGCAGCAGCAGCAGCTCGCGATCGCGCGGGCGATGGTGGGCGAGCCGAAGGTGATGCTGCTGGACGAGCCGACCGAGGGCATTCAGCCCAATATCATCCAGGAGATCGGCCGGGTGCTGAAGCGCCTGGCCGGAGAGGGCATGGCCGTGGTGCTGGTGGAGCAGTACCTGGACTTCGTGAAGGAGTTCGGCGACGGGTTCGCGGTGATGAACCGCGGGGCGGTGGTGGCGCGCGGGGAGATCGGGGAGCTGACCGGCGACATCGAGCGGGAGTATCTGGGGGTGTAAGCCGCGTGGATGGGTGGGGCGATGGGAGGGCGAAGCTTCTGCTGAGCCGCGCGTCGCAGGGGACGCCGGCCAGAAGCTCAATTCACGAACCACGCAGCCCGGCTCACCGGAAGGTTCGCCCTCCCGCTGAGTTTGCTTTCGCAAAACTCAGCTCTGAAACAACCTCGAATACAGCCGGTCCTGCTGGCCCTGCAGCAGCTCCAGCAGCGGCACGCACTGGTACACGTCGTCGAGCGACCGGCCGGCGCGGTCGGCGGCGACGCGGGCGGGTTCGGACAGCTCGTGCAGCAGGGTCTGGGCCCTCAACGGCCCGGTCACGCCCAGCCGTACGGCGGCGGAGAGGGCGCCGCGCAGGGTGTTGAAGAGGAACAGACGGGCGGCGGCGTCCGGATCGAGGCCGAGCGCCGCGACCACTCGGCCGTAGACCGGAGCGAGGTGCTGTGGGTGGTCGGGAACGAAGAGGTCCGCCGCGACTGCAGAAAAGATGCGCGGGGCCGCGGCGGCCAGGGCCCGGCCCTGAGCGCGGCTGGCGCGGTGGGCCACGTGGTTCAGCAGGCTGGCGTCGGCGCGTGCGTCGGCCGCCGCGTAGCGACGGGGCCGCGCTGTCACGGCGTGGATCAGCGGCAGGGAACCCGCCGCGGTCTGGAGGACGACGGCGGCGAGCGCGGCGCGGAGGGCGGCTTCGTCCGGCAGGAAGCCGGCCTTCCACGCGGCCTCCAGCCCGGCGGAGTGCGCAAAGCCCCCGGCCGGGAAGGCCGAGTCGGCGAGCTGCCAGAGGGTCCATTGCTGCCCGGGGTTCACGGCGGCGTTTATAGCCGCCCGCGTCCGGACAGGCCTCCGGGTGGTCGTATTTCAACGTGATCGGTCCCGAAAGGCGTTCAATCGGTGGGCAGTGACGTCGCGTTGCTTAAGGATTGTGCAGTCTGCGTGGCAGGAGACGGAGGTTCGCGGGTTGAGCGGCCTCCCGGGCGTTGTGGCACGGCCTTTGCCAAGCATCTCCACGCGTCCGCGATCGGGCGCGGCGCGGTCCGGCCCCCCTCACGGGTGAGCGGGCCCGCAGCTATTTTCCCGGAGCGCCCGTGCGTGGTCTCCGACCCCTCCCGCCCTGTGCGCAATGCGTGTCAAGGAGTGCATTGATGACCTTCCCCCGTATGAACTGCCCCCGTCTCTCGACCTACGCCGCCCTGACCGCCGCCCTGATCGCCGTTCCGGCGCTGGCCGATGATCACATGGTGCCCACGGACCTCACCGACGACGCCAGCAACGAGGCGCTGCTGGTGCAGGAGCAGCTGGTGGATTCCGAGGGCGACGTCTCGGGCGTCAACGTCAGCGGGGTGGTCGGGGTGGATCTTTACTCGCACTTCGTGTCCTACGGCCTCGACGTGTGGGCCGAGGGCAACGCCTTCTCGGGTTCGGAAACCTTCAACCCCTACATCGAGGTGGGCCTGGACCTGGGCTCGTTCAGCGTGGCCACCGGTCTGTGGGGCGACATCAACGACAACGCGGTCTCGGGTCTGGGTGGCGACATCCAGGAAGTTGACTGGTACGTCGGCGTGAGCACGGACGTCGACAAGTTTTCGGTGGGCGTGACCTATCAGGCCTGGATGTACGGCGGCGGCACCGAAGAGATTCTGGACGTCAGCCTGGGCTACGACGACTCGGAGTTCTGGGGCGACGACGACTTCTCGATCAGCCCCTCGCTGACCATCCACAACCGCATCGCCAGCAGCCTCGGCCAGGAAGAAGGCACCGTGGTCGTGGCGGGCGCCGAGTTTGCCGTGGACGCGCTCGAGGACGCCGGCGTGAGCCTGGGCGTGCCGGTGGCCGTGGCCGCCGTGCTCGACGAGGACTACTTCATCGCCGGCGGTGACGACGGCTTTGCCTTCTTCTCGGTGGGTCTGAGCGCCGGCTACAGCCTGGGCGAGGTGATCGGGGCCGAGTACGGCGACTGGTCGCTGAACGCGGGCGTGACCTATTACGCCACCGAAGACGGCGTCTACAACAACCCCGAAGACGACTTCCTGGTCTACAACGTCGGCGTCAGCATGGCGTTTTGATGGAACACCGGCGGGGAAGAAGCAGCGGCCTGGAAAAAACCCGGGGGGGCACCACGCTCCTTACACGCTTGGGCTCCGGCCAACGCCGGCGCCCGGGCTTTTTTGATCGTCTCTGGCCCGGACGACGCTATCCACGCAGATCAGGCGGCGGCGGAGCCGCCGAAAGTTCCGCCAAGGGCGGGCGGTGTGTCTCTCATGCATGTACCCCCAGGCGGTGATCCGCGCCCGGTAGAGGCATCGGGCAGTCCGGCGACCCCGGAGACCGGTGGCACAGGCACGACCGGCGCCGCCCATCTGGAAGTCCGCCGCGTGGGTGGACGCAGCGTCACCACCCGCGCCCACGCGACCGCCCCGCTGAAGCTGCTGACGCCGCGGCGGCGGGGGGGCGTGGCGTGGATCTACCTCAGCACGTTCGGCGGCGGCCTCGTCGCCGGCGACCGCGTGCAGCTGTACGCCGACATCCACCCCGGCGCCACCGCGGTGCTGACCACCCAGGCCGCGACGAAGGTCTTCCATCAGCAGGACGGGGTGGGGGCCGAGCAGGCCCTGCAGGCCGCGGTGGGGCCGGGAGCCATGCTGGTGGTGGCTCCCGACCCGCTGACCTGCTTCGCCGACGCGGCCTACGAGCAGCGGCAGACCTTCGACCTGGTGGGGGACGCGTCGCTGGTGCTCCTGGACTGGGTGACCTGCGGCCGCGCGGCGCGGGGCGAACGATGGACCTTTGACCGCTACGACAGCCGCAACCGCATCCGCCGGGACGGGCAGGAGATCGTGTTCGACCGCCTGCGCCTCGACGCCGCGCTGCACCCGCCGGCCGACGCCTTCGCCGCCGGCCCCTTCGACGTGCTGGCGACGCTGTACTTTGTCGGCCCCGCCGCCCAGGCCGGCGTCGCGGAGACCGCGGCGTGGATCACCGGGCCGGAGAGTGCCGACGCCGACCGCCTGCAGGCCAGCTTCAGCCCGCACGACTGGGGAGGCGTGCTGCGCGTGATGGGCCTGCGGACCCAGCGGGTGTCCTCGGTGCTGCGGCAGCGATTAGACTTTCTCGAACCCATGCTGGGCATGGGCGTGTGGAGCCGGAGAGCCTGACGAAAGCACGAAGTACGAAGCGCGAAGTTCGAAGTGTTTCGCCACCCACGCCGGCCCCTGCTCGCAACCCATGAGCCCCCCCTCTCGTCTTCTGAACTTCGTACTTCAAACTTCGAACTTCGTACTTCCTCAATGCACCTCACCCCCCGCGAACTCGAGAAGCTCAAGCTGCACAACGCCGGCTTCGTCGCGCAGAAGCGGCTGGCCCGCGGCGTGCGGCTGAACCCGCCCGAGGCGGTGGCGTTGATCGCCACCGTGGTGATGGAGTGGATCCGCGACGGCAAGCGTGTCGCCGAGTGCATGGACCGGGGCCGGACGCTGCTGGGCCGTCGCCAGGTGATGCCGGGCGTGCCCGAGATGATCCACGACGTGCAGGTGGAGGGCACCTTCCCCGACGGCAGCAAGCTGGTCACCGTGCACCACCCGGTGGCGGCCGAAGACGGCGACCTGGCGCTCGCGCTGTACGGCAGTTTTTTGCCGGTGCCCGAGCTGGCCGTCTTCGGTGCAGAGGGCGAACGGCTGGAACCGGGCGAGGTGGAAGCGGCCCCCGGCACGGTCGAGCTGAATGCCGGCCGGAAGACCGCCACGGTATCGGTGACCAACCTGGGCGACCGCCCGGTGCAGGTGGGCAGCCACTACCCCTTTATCGAGGTCAACGCCGCGCTGCGCTTCGACCGCGCCGCGGCCTGCGGCCGGCGGCTGGACATCCCCGCCGGCACCGCGGTTCGCTTTGAACCGGGCGAAACCCGCGACATCACGCTGGTGGATGTCGCCGGAGACCGCATGGTGATCGGCGGCAACGCGCTGACCGACGGGGCGCTCAACGACGAGAATAAGGCCCGGGCACTGGCCCGGGTGAAAGAACGCGGCTTCGGCGACGTGCCGGGGCGTGAGTAGTTTGAACTTTCGAGAACCGAGAAGAACCTGATGAAGAACCTGACGCCCGCCGCCCTCGCCCTGATCGTTTCCGCCCCGGCCCTGGCCCACCCCGGCCACACCCACGGCGCCGAAGGCGCGATGCATCATATGGCGTGGTTGATCGTCCCCGCCGCCGTGATCGCCGCCGCCGTCGGGTTCGTCGCGTGGCGCAAAGCGCGCTAACGCGGTGGGGGTCGCCGGACGGGCCCCGACGTCCCCGGGAGGGCGAGACTCTGTCGAGCCACCGGCAGCCCGCGGCGCCCCACGTGCAACGGCGTCCAGAGTCATTCACCCCGGCGTCGTGGCCATCAATCGGGCGCTTCGCCCCGCCTCGCGTTCTTTATTCAACCGGAAGCCGCGGCTCCGCGTGGCTCGACGGAATCTCGGCCTCCCCGCGACGCCCGGGTTCTCGCAAGCGTCCTCAAGCCCGGTCTTCCTTTATTTTTCCCGCGAAGCGAAGCTTGAACATGCCCCACCCCATGCCCCGCGACGCCTACGCCCAGATGTTCGGCCCCACCACGGGTGACCGGGTGCGGCTGGGCGACACGTCGCTGTGGCTGCGCGTCGAGAAGGACTTCGCGTCCTACGGCGACGAGTGCAAGTTTGGCGGTGGCAAGGTGCTGCGCGAAGGCCAGGGTCAGCGGGCCGGCGGCGACCCCGCCGACGCGCTGGACTACGTCATCACCAACGCGTTGATCGTGGATTACACCGGCATCTACAAGGCCGACGTCGGCCTGAAGGCCGGCCGCATCCACGCGATCGGCAAGGCCGGCAACCCGGACGTGATGGACGGCGTGACGCCGGGCATGGTCGTGGGCGTGACCACCGAGGCCATCGCCGGCGAGGGGCACATCCTCACCGCCGGCGCGATCGACACCCACGTGCACTACATCTGCCCGCAGCAGGCCGACGAGGCGATCGCCTCGGGCGTGACCACCCTGCTGGGCGGCGGTACGGGTCCGGCCACCGGCACCTGCGCGACCACGTGCACGCCCGGGGCCGACAACATCGCCATGATGCTGCGGGCCACCGACGGGATCCCGCTCAACTTCGGCTTCCTGGGCAAGGGCAACACCGCGCGGCCCGAAGGCCTGGCCGAGCAGATCGCCGCGGGGGCCTGCGGTTTCAAGCTGCACGAGGACTGGGGCACCACGCCCGCGGCCATCGACACCTGCCTGGGCGTGGCCGACGATCTGGACGTGCAGGTGTGCATCCACACCGACACGCTCAACGAGAGCGGTTTCGTCGAGGCGTCGATCGACGCCTTCAAGGGCCGCACGATCCACACCTACCACACCGAGGGCGCCGGTGGCGGCCATGCGCCCGACATCATCAAGGTGTGCGGGCTGGCCAACGTGATCCCCAGCAGCACCAACCCCACGCGGCCCTACACCGTCAACACCATGGACGAGCACCTGGACATGCTCATGGTGTGTCACCACCTGGACCCGAACCTGCCCGAAGACGTTGCTTTTGCGGAAAGCCGCATCCGCGGCGAGACCATCGCTGCCGAGGACATCCTGCACGACCTGGGCGCGTTCTCGGTGATGGGCAGCGACGCCCAGGCCATGGGGCGTGTGGGCGAGGTGGTGACCCGCACCTGGCAGACCGCCAGCAAGATGAAGGACCAGCGGGGCTACCTGGGTGCCGACGCCGAGGGTTCGGACAACCAACGCATCAAACGCTACGTCGCCAAGTACACCATCAACCCCGCGATCGCCCACGGGTTCAGCCACGTGATCGGCAGCATCGAGGTCGGCAAGCTGGCGGACCTGGTGCTGTGGAAGCCGGCGTACTTCGGATCCAAGCCGGAGATCGTGATCAAGGGTGGGCACATCGCCTGGGCCCAGATGGGCGACCCCAACGCAAGTATCCCCACCCCGCAGCTGGTGAGCATGCGGCCGATGTTCGGTGCGAACAACCCGGCCCACTCGGTGGTCTTCGTCAGCGGCGCCGCGGCCGACGCGGGTGTGGGCGAGCGCTGCGGCCTGGGCAAACAGGTCGAAGCGGTGCGTGGCTGCCGCGGCATCGGCAAGGCCGACATGAAGCTGAACGCCGCCACCCCCGACATCTCGGTGGACCCCGAAACGTACAAAGTCTTCGCCGACGGCGAGCACCTGACGTGCGAGCCGGCGGAGCGGCTGCCGCTCGCGCAGCGATACTTTCTGTTTTAGTCGCAGCGCTACTTCATGTTTTAGAGTTCAAGGCAGGTATCGCGAAGCACGCAAAGAACGCGAAGGCCGCGAAGAAAGACAGGGGGGGCGGTGAGTGCCGCGGACACCGGCAAGATGGGGTGAGGTCTCTGAGGCCACGGACAGCGCAGTCGTCGGTGCCGTGCCACTGTTGCGCATCGGCCAAGCCGCGGTGAATACGCACGGATGACTTCGCTGCCCGTGGCACCCCAGTCCACGCGGAGTAGGAACGAGGGTAATCGTTCGACGTGATCCAGCTTTCTTCGCTCGCTATCCCAGCAACAACACCCCGCCCAATGCCAAGCCGCTGAGCAGGGTGCGGCGCCCGTTGGTGGTGGCGGCCAGGGCGGTGTCGCCTTTGAGGTGTGTGGCAAGCACGTACGAGGCCACGGCGGAGGGTGCGGGCAGGATTGGATCTTCCCGCAGTACCATTGAGGTTGGGTTGGCGGTGCCGGTTGCCACGACATTTGGGTTTTGCAAAGCGGTGCCCGATGAGTGATCTCAAACCAGAATCGTTGGCGAAGATCTTGGTGGAGACGTTTCCGTCGCAAAACGATTGGGGGGTTTCAGATTTTCAAGAGGAGCTGGGTGAGGCGCAGATGTTCGGAATCGTGACCGAGGCGGATCTCCGTGCGCTGCTGCGGAAACACCGCGACGAGCTCCTCGAAATCGATCGGAGCCCACTCAGCGCATACGACGAAAAGCTCTATCGGCGAGAGGAAGGTGAAGCGTGGGTGACCGAAAGGCTGAGCAAGGGGTTTTGGTTTGCTCTGCCGGCACTATTCCGACTTGCGTTGGAACTGGAGTTTGGCGAGGCGTACGAAGCGTTCACGCGGCGTCGTGACGGTCTGGAGTAGTCGGGTTGGCGGCGCGGGGGACTCTGGTCAAAGCCGCGTGAGTTCGCTCTCGCGCTGCGCCGCGTGCACCGGGTAGAACCCGCGTTCCCACTCGGTGCGCTTGTGGGCGAGGTAGATGCCCTTGTACGAGCCGAACGCCCGGTCCACCAGCGGGTCGGCCTCGAAGGCTTCGAGCGCGTGCAGCAGCGTCGGCGGCAGGGTGTGCACGCCGCGTTCTTTCAGTTCGGTCTTGTTGAGCTGGTAGAGGTCGTTGTTGAACGGCGCGCCGGGGTCCAGCTGCTGTTCGATCCCGTCGAGGCCGGCGTGCAGCATGAGCGCAGCGGCGAGGTAGGGGTTGACGGCCATGTCCACGGCGCGGTTCTCAATACACGGACGGTTGAGCGGGCAGCGCAGCATGCTGCTGCGGTTGTTGTGGCCGTAGGTCACCAGCACCGGGGCCCAGGAGAAGTCGCCCAGCGCGCCGCGCGCGATCAGTCCCTGGTAGGAGTTGTAGGTGGAGCAGGCGACGGCGGTGATCGCGCCGGCGTGTTTGAGCAGACCCGCGACGAAGTGGTAGGCGGCCGCGGTCATCGGAAGGCCGTGGGTGTTGGCCAGTGGGTGGGTGTCGCCGTCCTTCATCACGAGCACGTTGGTGCCGTCGGCCCCTTCGAGACTCATGTTGAAGTGGGCCCCGCTGCGGAAGTCGTTGGCGAAGGGCTTGGGCATGAAGCTGGCGACAAGGCCGTGCTTCGCGGCGACGTGCTTGACCAGCTGGCGGAAGAAGACCAGCCGGTCGCTGCTGGTCAACGCGTCGGTGTAGCCGAAGTCGAACTCGTGCTGGCCGCGGCCGCATTCCTGGTCGTAGCTGTACAGGCCCCACCCCAGACGCTCCAGGTGCCCGCCGATCTCGGCCAGCACGGGCATGGTTTCGCTGGTCAGCTGCACGTCGTAGCAGGCGTTGGGGCCTTTGAACGCGGTGGGGGTGGGCGGCACGGGTTCGCCGGTCTTCTCGTCGACGCCAAAGAGGTAGAACTCGGGCTCGATGCCGAGATTGAACTTGAGACCCCGATCGGCAGCGCGGTCCAGGGCGTTGCGGAGGATGCGCCGGGGATCGTGGGGGTAGGGGGCGCCGTGGTGGTAGAGGTCGGCGTGCAGCCAGGCGGCCTGCGGGTCCCACGGGCATGCGGTCGCACCCGCGGTCAGGTCCGGAACGGCGGCGCATTCGTCTTCGTGCGGTCCGTTCAGACCCATGCCCTCGACGGCGCCGACGGTGTAGAGCTCGGCACCGCCGCACATCTTCTCGAAGCAGGACAGCGGGGTGACCTTGGCCTTGGGCGCGCCGTAGACGTCGGTCCAGGCGGCGAGGCAGCGGGTGACACCGGCGGCTTCGAGCTCGGATTTCGTCTTGGCGACGAGGGCCGGATCAGGGGACCAGTCCGCCGGGACGGTGAGTTTCTGCAATGGATTGGACATGAGGGCTCTTGGGGGTCGGAATCGGGCCGGATCCGGCGTGCGGTGGCTAGGGGGATGGTGCGGAGTTCTGCGGCAGCGGCGCCACCTCGGTCTTCGCCCGCTCCAGCAGCTCGGTCAAGGCCTCGCCCATCTGGATGATCAGGGCTTCGCCGGCGTCGGCGCTCGCGTCACTGGGGCGGCCGGTGACGCCGTTGGTGCTGGTGAGGGCGACGGGGTAGCTGAAGACCTTGTCGACGTTGCGGTCGTGGTCGTCGGCGGTCCGCATCGCGTCTTGATCGACGCTGGCGGGGTCAAGGTAGAGGACGAGATCGGTTTCGGCGCGGTTGGCATGAAGGTCGGCGCCGTCGTCGGTGAAGCGGGCCCAGATCTCCGGCGTGAGGTGGAAGGTGTCGACCAGGCCAATCTGCAGGGCGCCCAAGTGGTCGGTCCGCAGGCGATCCACGGCGCAGCGCAGCGGCGCGTCGTTGCCCATGTGGCTGCTGACCAGCAGCACGCGCGTCCAACCGTCCGCCCGCAGCCATTCCACCATTTCGCGGACGGCGGTGATGAGGGTTTCATGCGTCAGGGAAAGCGTGCCGGGCCAGGCGCCGGGCCGCCGGGGCCGGTGGCCCACCGACACGCCGTAGGCCAGCGTGGGCAGCACCGGCACGCCCGTCCGCGCCGACGCGTAGGCCGCGACCGCGTCGGCGATCAGCGTGTCGGCGCCCACTGGCAGGTGGGGGCCGTGCTGCTCCGTGGCGGCCACCGGCAGCACGACGAGGCCCGATCCGGCGTCCCGCAGATCACGCAGCTGCGTGTAGTTGAGGCGGTCCCAGGCCAGCGGGGGCCCGCCGGCAAGGGCGGCCACGCGGGCGGGCCAGTCGGCGGGGGCGGTGGGGGGAAAGGGTGGCATCGGGGTGAACGTGGCAAATCCGGTGCCGCGCGGATGCGCAGGCGCATCTAAACGGCTGCGGGAGGCGGTCGCATGCGGCCTGGGCGAGAATTATCGCCGCGGATTCAGTGTGCCCCGACCGCGGCGCTGCCCGCCGGGCGCGCGTTTAGATACGCGTGCGCATTTAATGGGCAGTCGCCCCGGCCCGGGGGCTGACCCGGGATCCCCGCGTGGCTGGCACGCACTTTGCCAGTGTCCCGCTGGCGAGCCGCGTGGCCGCCGACCCCATGTGCCTTCTTGTGAGCCCCGACATGACCACCACGATCCCCCGTCGCCGGACCCCCGGCTTCCTGACTTCTCGCGCCCGCGGCCTGTTCGCCGCGACGCTGCTGCTCGCCGCCGCCTGCCTGACGCTGGCCCCCCACCGGGCCGCGGCCGCCGAGCCCCTGCAGATCGGTTACTCCGACTGGCCGGGCTGGGTCGCGTGGGAGATCGCGATCCAGAAGGGCTGGTTCGAAGAGGCCGGGGTGGACGTGGAGTTCAAATGGTTCGATTACGTCGCCTCGATGGACGCGTATGCCGCCGGCCAGCTGGATGCGGTGACCATGACCAACGGCGACGCGCTGGTGACCGGCAGCGCCCGGCCGTCGGTGGCGATCATCATCAACGACTACTCCAACGGCAACGACATGCTGGTGGCCACGCCGGACATCGAAGAGGTCGCAGACCTCAAGGGCAAGAAGATTGGCGCCGAGCTGGGCTTCGTGGGCCACCTGCTGGCCCTGACGGCGATCCAGGAGGCGGGCCTGTCGGAAGACGACGTCGAGTGGGTCAACACGCCCACCGACAAGACCGCCGCCATGCTGGAGAGCGGCAACGTGTCGGCGATCGCCGCGTGGCAGCCCAACAGCGGTGAAGCGTTGAAGGCCGTTCCCGGATCGACGCCGGTGTTCACCAGCGCCGACAAGCCCGGCATCATCTACGACGTGCTCGCGGTCTCGCCCGAGAGCCTGGAGGCTCGCCGCGCCGAGTGGCAGAAGGTCGTGAGCGTGTGGTACCGCATCGTGGATTACCTCAAGGACGAGGACAACCTGGACGAGGCGCTGGAGATCCTCGCCGCCCGCGTGAACATCAGCGCGGCCGAGTACGAGCCGTTTTTCCAGGGGACCTACATCCTCTCGCTCGACGAGGCCCTGGCCACCTGGGAGAAGGGTGACGACCTGTCGTCGATCTACTTCAGCAACGAGTACGTCAACGCATTCAACGTGAAGTACGAGGCGTACGCCGAGCCGCTGCAGTCCGCGACCTACCTCGACCCGAGCCTGACCGAGGCCTACGCCGAGTCGGTGACGGTGAAGCCGTAGCACGAAACCCCGGCGTCGCCGGCTTGTCGGCCGGGGACGCCTTTCTGTTCCGGATCGCAGAGCGTATCCGGTCTCCGCACTCTTCTCTGTCCGCGGGTCTTGCCGTGCGTGAACCCTGGTTCCGAATCCGCACCCCGCTGTCGGCCGGCCGACGCACGCTGCTGATGGTGGCGTCGTTTGTGCTGCCGGTGCTGCTGTGGTGCGTGGTCACCTACACGCCGGCGTTTCAGACCGAGATACGGCTGACGCTGGTGACCGAGAAGATCGGCGACGGGGCCGCGTTTGCGCCCGGCGACCGGGTGGCCAAGTCGTACTTCGGCACGCTGCGGGACAACGTGCGGGAGGTGAACGCCGGCGTGCTCGCCGAGCGGGCCGCGGGGACGGCGAGCGGGTCGAGCCGTGCCAACAAGAAGAAGCTGCGTCAGCTCACGCCGCTCGCGCGGACCGGCGGGCACCTCGACGGCATCGATGACGGCAACTTCAAGGCGATCGACGCGGCGCTCTTCGGACTCTACGGACGGCTGGCCAGCGGCGAACTGGACCCCCGGGCCTTCGGACTCAGCGATGAGAACGCGGCGCTGGTGCGAGCCAACTGGGAGCTGCTGAAAGAGGCGGTGCCGTACGGCGAGAAAGACTTCGTCAAGAAGCCGCTGCAGTACCTGATCCCGCAGGGCAAGTCGGCGTCACCGGTGTTCCTGCCGCCGCCGGGCGAGTGCCTGGCCGCGGCGTGGAAGGACTTCACCACCGAGCCGCCCAACGGCCAGCCGTGGATGCACCAGAGGCTGCTCAGCTCGTTGAAGGTCGTGTTCGGCGCGTTCCTGCTGGCTTGCCTGGTGGGGGTGCCGATCGGGCTGCTGTGCGGCACCAGCGACTTTTTCGCGAAGCTGATCGAGCCGTTTGTGGACTTCTTCCGCTACATGCCCGCGCCCACCTTCGGGCTGCTGCTGCAGGCGATGTTCGGCGTCGCCGGGGCGCCGAAACTCGCGTTGGTCTTCATCGGCACCTTCCCCCACCTGGTGCTGATGCTGGGCAACACGACGCGCGGCCTCGACCGCTCGCTCGTGGAAGCGGCGCAGACGCTGGGCGCGAAGCCGGGGCGCCTGTTCAAGAGCGTCATCGTGCCCGGGGTGTTGCCGCGGATGTACGGCGACCTGCGGGTGCTGCTGGGCTGGGCGTGGACGTGGCTGGTCATCGCCGAGCTGATCGGCGAGAAGACCGGTCTGACCGCGTTCATCGACACCCAGGGCGGCAAGTACAACTTCGACCGCGTGTTCCCGGTCATTATCATGATCGGCATCATCGGCTTTACCACCGACCAGCTGCTGCAGTCACTGGCGCGGGTGCTGTTCCCCTGGGAGTTTGCGGGCGGGCGTGGCTGGATCGGGCGGATGGTCTCTGCGCCCAGCCGTCTGCTCGGACGGGGGCTGGCCTGGACGGTCGATCGAGCCGGCCGGCCGGGCCCCCGCGACCGCGTCGCCACCCCCGGAGGCACCGATGTCTGACCCCACCGTCGATGCACTGCCCATGCCCGCGGAGGTCCGCGACCGCTTCGACCGCATCTACAAGCGGCCGGTGGTCTTCGACGTGCAGAACCTCTCGCGTACGTTCGTCAGCCCGCAGGGCAAGCCGATTCAGGCGCTCGGCGGGATCGACTTCAAGGTGCACCGCCGCGAGTTCATCACCGTCATCGGCCCCTCGGGCTGCGGCAAGAGCACGCTGATCCGCATCATCGCGGGCCTTGAATCAGCCAGCGGAGGCCAGATGCTGCTGGACGGCAACCCGGTCAGCGGCCCGGGCGCCGACCGCGGCATGGTGTTTCAGGGCTACACCCTGTTCCCCTGGCTGAGCGTCAAGCGGAACGTGATGTTCGGGCTGGAGAGCACCGGCCGCGGCGGTCCCAAGGCCGAGCGTGAGGCGTTGCAGTGGATCGACATGGTCGGGCTGGACGGGTTTGCCGACCACTACCCGCACCAGCTGAGCGGCGGGATGAAGCAGCGTGTCGCGATCGCGCGGGCCCTGGCCAACAAACCGCGCATCCTGCTGATGGACGAGCCCTTCGGTGCACTCGACGCCCAGACACGGGCGGAGATGCAGGACTACCTGCTGCAGATCTGGCGGAACGTGGACGTGACGGTGCTGTTCATCACCCACGATCTGGACGAGGCGATCTACCTGGCCGACCGCGTGCTGGTGCTGGGCCGCAACCCCGGGCACGTGAAGGAGATCGTCGAGGTGCCCGTGCCGCGGCCCCGCACGCCCGAGCAGATGTTCGAGCCGCTCTTCACCCAGACCAAGCAGCGGATCGAGCACCTGATCCATCCTCCGGGCGAAATGGAGAAGAAGCCGCTGCCCGTCATCCGCATGACGGCGGTGGGGGATGAGGTCTTTTAAGTCGGTTCCGAGACCGGGCACGCGCAGACTCTTACTTGCGTCTTCTCTGAACCCCCAGCCCCAACCCCTGAACCCTTCCGAAATGCCCCGCGTCCCCGCCGTACAAGCCGAGCAGACCCGCCGCGACATCCTCGCGGGCGCGCTGACGGTGTTCGCCGCCCGCGGCTACGCGGCCACCCGGATCGCCGACGTCGCGGCCGAGCTGGGTGTGACCCGCGGTGCGGTGTACGGTCACTTTCCGAACAAGGCCGAGCTGTTCCTCGAAGTCGTGCGACTGAGCCAAGACCCGATTTATGCGCTTCTCGAAGCCCAGGATACCGGGGCGACGGCGACGGAAGCGGGCGGTCCGCTGCGGCGTTTCGTCCGCGGGTGGCTGCTGCTGCTGCGCGACAACCCCTGCCACCGGGCGTCGTTCGAGCTGGTCATGAACAAGTCCGCATTCGTGGACGAGCTTGCCGTGCTGTACCGCCGCGAGAAAAAGCTGACCCGGGACGTGATCGCGGCGGCCACGCGGTGGCTGCAAGAGTGCGGCGTCGAGGACCCCGGATTCGCGGCGTTGCACCTCTATACCCACCTCATGGGCATCACTCAGAGCTGGCTCTTCAACCCCCGCCTGTTCAGCCTGCACCAGAGCCTGGAGGCGCTGACCGACCACGTGCTGCGCGGCGCCGGCATCCCAGATACCGCCGCCCACGCCGCCGCGACGGTCTGAGCGATACCATCCGGACCCCGCACCCCACTTTTCTCCCTTTCAACGCTCCCCGAGGCTCCACCCCATGCCCGACCCCAACCAAGATCCGATGAAGGAACCGTTGACCCCCGAACAGATGAAGGGGTACCTGGCCGCGCTCAAGGAAGAGCACATCCCCAGCAAGAAGACGGACGAGCACCTGGCCTCGCTGCAGGACATCGGCCTGCCCGCCGCCGACTCGATCGGGGACCGCAGCATCACCACCTTCTCGCGCGGGGAGCTGCCGCACTACGCGGGCATCAACACGCTGCTGAAGACCAAGTACCTCGAAGACGTCACGCAAATCGGCGACTACGACGTGGCCTTCATGGGCATCCCCTTCGATATCGGCACCACCTACCGCAGCGGCACCCGCTTTGGACCCCAGGGCATGCGGCGGATCAGCGCGCTGTACACCAGCTACTTCTACGAGCTGGGCATCGACCTGGTCGAGGCGGTGAAGATGTGCGACGTGGGTGACGTGTTCACGATCGGCAACATCGAGAAGTCCTTCGATCAAGTCAGCCGAGCGGTCAGCCACGTGTTCGGCAACGGCACGTTCCCGTTTCTGATGGGCGGCGACCACAGCCTGGGCTACCCCAACGTGCGCGGCATCGCGCCGCACGTGGACGGGGACATCGGCATCATCCACATCGACCGGCACATCGACACGCAAGAGAAAGACATGGATGAGCGGATGCACACGTGCCCGTGGTTCCACGCGACGAACATCCCCAATGCGCCGGCGAAAAACCTGGTGCAGGTGGGTATCGGCGGCTGGCAGGTCCCGCGTCCCGGCGTGAAGGTGGCCCGCGACCGCGGCAGCACCATCATCAGCATGGACGACGTGGACGAGCACGGCATCGACAAGATCGCCGACATCGCGCTCGAGGCCGCGTGGGCGGGCAACGTGAAGCAGGTCTACCTGAGCTTCGACATCGACAGCGTGGACTGCGGCTTCGTGCCCGGCACCGGCTGGCCCGAGCCCGGCGGCTTTCTGCCGCGGGAGGTGCTGAAGCTGCTCAAGCGGGTGGCCAAAGAAGGTATCTGCGCGATGGAAGTGGTGGAGGTGGCCCCGGCCTACGACACCAGCGACATCACCGCGCTGCTGGCGGTGCGGGCGATGCTGGACGTGCTGGCCACGCTGGTGGACGAGGGGCACCTGCCGCGCCAGAAGAAGAACAAGAGTGACAAGGGGATTGATGCGTGGAAGGGGACCTAGCGGCTTCGCCTTAAAAGTGAAAAGCGAAAAGTGGAAAGTGACAATCGGACGCAAGCGGTCCGCGGCGATTGAGATAGGAAGCCAGGAAGACGCAAGCGGCGCTTGCGTTTTACGGGAGGGCGAACCTTCCGGTGAGCCGGCGTCGTATGGGGCGCCGGCTCACCAGAAGGTTCGCCCCCCCGAAAGACTCGACAGAACTGCCAAGCCACGGAGCGAAAACAATGACCCAGGCCGAAGACGCGTTTAAGAAGGAAGCCAAGCTGCCCACCGACCGCGCGGAGGCGGCGGCGGCCCGGGAGCTGGTCATGGGGCTGCCGGGGGCGGACTCGATCGGCGACAAGTCGATCTCGACGTTCAGCCGGGGGCCGCTGCCGCTGTACGCGGGCATCAACACGATGTTGAAGCTGCCGTTTGAGGAGGACGCGCGGAAGGCCGGCGACTACGACGTGGCGTTCATGGGGGTTCCGTTCGACATCGGCACGACGTTTCGGCCCGGCACACGCTTCGGCCCGCAGGGCATGCGACGGGCGAGCGTGCAGTACACAAGTTTCTACAGCTTCGAGATGGGGGTGGACCTGTTCGAATCGCTCAAAATGTGCGACCTGGGCGACGTGTTCACGATCGGGAACATCGAGAAGTCCTTCGATCAGATCAGCCGGGCGGTGGCGGCGGCGTACACGGCGGGCACCTTCCCGGTGATCATGGGCGGGGACCACTCGATCGGGTACCCGTGCGTGCGGGGGATCGCGCCATACGTGGAGGGAAAGGTCGGGATCATCCACATCGACCGGCATCTGGACACGCTGGAGAAGGACATGGACGAGCGGATGCATACGTGCCCGTGGTTCCACGCGACGAACATCCCCAACGCGCCGCCGACCAACCTTGTGCAGCTGGGTATTGGCGGGTGGCAGACCAGCCGGCAGTGGGTGAAGGGCGCGCGGGAGAAGGGCACGAACGTGTTCACGATGGACGACATCGAGGACATGGGGATCGAGAAGACGGCCCAGGTGGCGCTGGAGCTGGCGTGGAAAGACGCGGACGCGGTGTACCTGAGTTTCGATATCGACAGCGTGGAGGCGGGGCACGTGCCGGGGACGGGCTGGCCGCAACCCGGGGGCTTCCAGCCGCGCGACGTGTTGAAGCTGCTGAAGCTGGTGGCCCGCGAGGGGTTGTGCGCGATGGAGTGCGTGGAGGTGGCGCCGTGCTACGACGTGGGTGACGTGACCAGCGTGATGGCGGTGCACGCGTGCATGGAGGTGCTGGGCAGCCTGGTGGACGCGGGGAAGCTGCCCGGGCGGCGGGCGCCGATGGAGGGTGCGGATCTGAATGCGTGGAAGGGGACGTGAGGTAGGAAAGGTGTTAGGTGTTAGGTCTTAGGTGTTAGGAAGACGCAAGCGGTCGCTTGCGCGTTATGGGAGGGCGAACCTTCCGGTGAGCCGGGGTAGCAGGGGACGCCGGCTCATCGACTTGTCTGAGTGCGACCTCACGGCCGCATGCTTCGCCCTCCCGAAAGAAGTTGAGCCTTCCTGCCAAGCCGCGGAGCCGATCGCTATGCACGAGATGTCGGTTGCCATGTCGATTGTGCAAAGCGTGACCGAGGCGTCGGCGGCCGACGGGGGCGCGATCTCGGCGGTGTCGGTGCGGGTGGGGGCGATGTCGGGGGTGATCCCCGAGGCGCTGCGCTTCGCGTGGAAGCCGGCGTCGGCGGGGACGCCGCTGGACGGCGCGCGGCTGGAGATCGAGGACGTGGCGGCGGCGGTCTTCTGTCCGAACTGCGACGCCGAACGTGACCTGCCGGGGCAGCGCATGGTCTGCCCGGTGTGCAAAACGCGCTGCCCGCAGCTGGTGCGGGGGCGGGAGCTGGATATTTTGTCGGTTGAAATGGCGGGATAGTGCCGGGTGGAGACGGGGGCTGGGTGGCACTGCCCATCAGGGCGGTGGTTTTTGCGCAGGGTGACGCGCCCTGCCCCGAAGGGCAGTGGCACCCGGAGATCAGAATCTGCTTTCTTTCTTTGTGCCCTTCTTCGTGCCTTCGTGTTCTTTGTGGACTTCGTGGTAAACGAAGCGCAGCCTTGCGTTTTGCTCCTCGGGTGCTTCGCACGGCTGCACGCGGCCATGGCACCCGGGGTGGGATTCGATGGGCTCAGGTGGCCGTGCTGAATGGCGTGGCTCAACTACAATCATGGCATGAGCACCGACACCCCGGCGAAGCCGCGCATCCTCGAAGTCCGTACGCAGATCCTGAAGAAGAACGACGAGCTGGCCCGGTCGCTGCGCGACCGGTTCCGTGCGGCGGGCTGCTTTGTGGTATCGCTGGTGAGCAGTCCCGGGACAGGAAAGACCGAGTTCTTAACGCAGCTGATGAAGCTTCTGAACACGCCGGGGCACGCGGGGGGTGACCTGAAGATCGCGGCGCTGGTGGGCGACCTGCGGACTGACAACGACGCGAAGCGGCTGGAGGCTTCGGGCGTGCCGGTGCGGCAGATCGAGACGGGCACGATGTGCCACCTGGAGGCGGACATGGTCGAGCGGGCGATCGACGAGGCGGGCTGGTCGATCGAAGAACTGGACGTGCTCTTTGTCGAGAACGTGGGCAACCTCGTCTGCCCCAGCGGGTTCGACCTGGGCGAAGATCTGCGGCTGGTGATGGTGAGCACGACCGAGGGCGAGGACAAGCCGCTGAAATACCCGACGATCTTCAACACCGCCGACGTGGCGGTGATCACGAAGATGGACCTGGCCGAGGCGATGGACTTCGACCGCGACGCGATGCACAACGCGATCCTGGACGTGCGGCCGGGGATGGAGATTGTGGAGGTCTCGGCGAAGACGGGGGCGGGGATGGAGGGGTTTGCGGAGCGGATCCGGGCGGGGGTGGGGGGTTCGGCTGCGTCCGCTTGATTGGGTGGCGGGAACTCGTGTCCGAGCGGTTGCCATGGGGTGGAGTTTTGTGACCTGCCGGAGTATGACTGCCATGTCGCCCATCAAGATCCCGACGGAACTCAAGAGTCAAATTGAACGGGCGGCCGCCCGCCGTGGGCAGTCGGTCGAAGAGTTTGTGCGACAGGCGTGCGAGCGTCTGCTGGACACCGATCCGGCGCGTGACCTGTTGTTTGCGGATGACGCGGTATTTGATGGCGACGCGCCAGCCGATACCGTGGCCCGGCACGACGACTATCTGTACGGCGAGGCATCTTGATTTTGCCGATACCGGCGCGTTTCTTGGACGCTATCTGCGTCGCGACGAGCACCACGCGGAGTTCCGGCTCGCCGCCGGTCAGGTGCTGTCGCGGGGGCCACGGCTTTGCTTCCCCATTTCTTTTTTGTCCTTTTTGTGATTTTTGTGGCTCAAAACGCCTTGGCCCGACCTTTGCTTTGGCAAACTGATCGCTGGCGCACGCGATCGTGCCCCGCACACGTCTCAGGTGATGCGGGAACTTGAGTGGGATCGCATGGGCATCGTATGGGTCTGTTCCCCGCGATCCCCTGTCCCCCCGCGATCCCCTGTCCCCCCGCGATCCCCAGGGAGATTCGCCGGGCGACCCCTGCGGTCTCGCCCACCCCCGCCGTCATTCCCGCGCAGGCGGGAATCAAGGCGCCCGCCGCGCGAACCACCAAGGCGTCTCCGGAAGCGACGCCGACTCACAAGTCCCACCGCAGACCGCTTTCTGAGACCGCCTCCGTCCCCACGCATGGCCCCGTTGGGATATATGCAGCCTGCAGGATCATCCGTCAGGAGGCCGAGTGGACCGCGGGGGTCGGGCCATGGCCAGGCGAGACTTTGACTTACAATGCAAACGTGGGAAACTACCTCGGTCGCGTGCCGCTCAAAATCGACCGCCGCCGGACGTTTCCGGTCCGCATCGCACGCCAGATCCGCGGATATGCGGTTCCGCATAATCAACCGTTAGGCGCCATGGCACTTCCCGCTTCTCTGCCAGATCGTTGGATGGTTCTAATGCCGTCGATGGTTGCATCGGGCCTCTGGTTCGTCTTCTTCGCGCTGACGCTGCTTTCAGGAGCGGCTGCCGATCCGCCCGCATTCATGCTCCTCCCGGCGATCGCTTGGGAGCTGGCTTGGACGACGGTTGTAGCGTTCTTCCTCACGCTTCCGGCCGGTGCATTTGCCTACACCTTCTTGCGGCTCTGGCGGCGGCACCTAACCAGGCGTTGCAGCGGACCGGCAGGGTGTGCGGGTTGACACTGCTCTTCCGGTTCCAGCCCGTCGTCGGTCCGGCCAGCCGCTGAACACTTCTTCGTTCAACACGACTTGGCCGCGTTTCGCACGTCTTCATCAAGATCAAAGCGCAGGCGTTGCGCGACGGCGGGCGTGGTGTGGGGGTGGTGCAGCGCGGCGAGGCGGATGGCGGGCAGCGGGTCGGCGGCGAGGGTTTCGAGCAGGGGGCCGGTGAGGTCGGCGCGGCGGGCAAGGGTCCAGCGGACGTCGTGGGCCTGGTCCTGAGCGAGGGCGGCGAGCGCTTCAATCGGGGTGCGGGGGTGGCGGGCGGCTTCGCGGCGGACGGTGTGGTCGTCGCTTCGTGCGAGTCGGGTGAGGTGTTCGGGGGTGGCGTCGGGGTGGCGGGCGAGCAGGCGGTGGGCCCAGGGGCCCAGGGCGAGCAGCGCGTCGGGGTCGCCGGGGTGGAGCGGCTGCGGGGGCTCGTGGCCTTGGGCGTCGGGGGCGCTGCCGGCGCGGACCAGCAGGCCGCGGCTTGCTTTTGCGAAGTTGGCGTGGCGTGTGGCGCTCTCGCGCAGGGTGGGGTCGGGGTGGGTGGCGAGTTGGGCGAGGGTGTCGGGATCGGTATTCGGGTGACGGGCGGCGAGTTGTTTGCCCCAGTGGCCGGCGCGGGCGAGGCGATCGAGGGCGTCGGGGGTGACGGTGGGGTCGGGCTCGGCGAAGCCCTGGAGGTCGGGGGTGGAGCCGGCGGCGGTGATGTCTTGTCTTACGCTGTCGGGAAAGTTGGGGTGGGCGGCGACGTGCGCGCGCACGGCGTGGGCGCCGTCGACCGCGAGACGCGCGAATAGATCCGCGGGCACGGCGGGATGCTGGGCGACCAGGGCGCGGAGGTTGGCGTCGGGGTCGCGGGCGAGGTCGTCGAGGGTGTCGGGGGCGAGGTGGGGGTGACGGGCGAGGCGCAGGCGGAGGTCGGGGTCGTCGGTGTCGGCGAGTTGACTCAGCAGGGCGGCGGGGGCGTGAGGGTTGTGGGCGACCGCGGCGCGGACATCGCGGTGGGGGTCGGTGGCGAGGCGGTCGAGCAGGTCGGCGGGGCAGGCCGGATGGCGGGCGGCGAGCTGGCGGGCGTAGGGGCCGGATTCGGCAAGGGCGTCGAAGTCGGGGGTGGGGTGTTCGCGCGGTGTGGTGAAATCGCCGAGGCCGGGGGTGGCGCCGGCGCGGGTGAGGGTGGCCAGGGTTTCGGGTGAGAGGTTGGGGTGCGCGGCGGCGTGTTGGCGGACATTCGCGTCGGCGTCGGTGGCCAGGACGTGGAGGGTGTCGGCGGTGGTGTGGGGGTGCTGGGCGGCGTGGCGGCGGAGGGCGGTGCGTTCGGAGGCTGCGAGTTCGTCGAGAACGGGGGCCGTGGCGGCCGGGTGGCGGGCGGCGAGGCCCCGGGCGTACTCGCCGAGGGGGACGAGGGTTTCGAAGTCTGCCGGGGTGAGCGAGCCCGGGAGCGCCGGGCGGGTGCCGGTGAGGTCGGACGTCGCGCCGGCGCGGTGCAGCAGGTCGAGGGTGTCGGCGGGGGCGTGGGGGTTGCGAGCGGCGGCGCGGCGGACGTGGAGGTTGGCGTCGGCCAGCAGGTGGGCGAGCCGGGCGGGGGGCGTCTGCGGGTCGGCGGCGCGCTGGAGGCGGAGGGGGGCGTGGTCGGATTCGGAGTTCATCGCTTCAGGTCTTCGAGCAGGGTGTCGAGGACGGCTTCTTCGTGGACGTCTTGTTTCGCGTGCTCGATCGCGGGCTGTAGGGCGGGGGCCCAGGGGGTGGCGGGCGCCGGGACGTCGGTTCTTCGGGAAAATCCGCGGCGGGCGGTAATCGCTTGTTCGTAGTCGCACTGGCCGAAACGCCAGGGGCGCGCGTGATGACGTTCGATGATCGTTTGAGCAATGGCGAGGCCCGCGGCGTCGAAATCGCCGTGGTAGTGGAGGGCGGCGCCGGCTTGGGTGAGCAGTGAGAGCAGGCGGTGAACGGCAGAGCCAGGGCGGCCGCTGACGCAGATGAGGGGTTTGCCGGCGGGGCCGAGGCGGGCGGCGGCGACGCCGAGCACGGCGGGGTTCTCGCAGGCGTAGACATCGCCCGGGTGGCCGAAGACGGCGGGCGTGACCCCGTGCAGCTGGCGGAGGGTGAGGCGGGCGGGTTCGCCGGTGCGGGCGTGCAGACGCAGGAGTTCGGCGAGCCAGGTGTTGCCGGTTGAAGAGAGATTGAGGCAGAGCGCGGTGCGGGTGAGGTCGTTGCGGTAAACGCCTTGGGTTTCCCATCGTTCGTGGTCGTCGTCGGCGTCGGGGTGGAGCTGACGCAGCGCGCGGGTGACGAGGGTGGCGACGGGCCGGCCGGGATCGAGCGCGTGGGCGTTGCCGAGGATCTCGGCGGCGAGCACCGGGCGGGTGGTGCCGGGGTTGGGGAGGGCGGCGAGGACCGCGGTGGTTTGGGCGAGCAGTTCGCCCGCACGATCGGGGCTTCCAGCGGCGAGGCGCTTGGTGAGGCCCCGGGCTTTGGGGTGGGCGAGCCAGGGGAGGCCGTCGGTGCGGCGGTCGAAGAGGGTTTGCCAGGCGTTGGCTTGGACGCGGCGGTCGGCGGCTTCGTTGGCGACGGGGCCGTCGATGGATTCGAGGGCGGCGCGGAGGTCCGGGGCGATGCCGGCGTCGCGCAGCTGATCGGCGAGCTGGCCCAGATGCACGGTCAGGGGGCGGGCGGGGTCGCCGGGGCGCGGCGTCTTGCCCAGCAGGCGCTCGGTGGCGCTGCGCTCGTCGGCGGTGAGGCCGCGGAGGGTTGTGGGGCGGTCGAGCGCCTGGCCGAGGCGGATGCGGTCGGCGATCCGCCGTCGGAGGGGTGCGAGTTCGCGGCGGCCGAAGCTTTGCTGCAGGCGTGGCAGATCGACGGGGGGCGGAGCGCTCATGCGTCGCTGTCTTCTTCTTCTTCTTCTTCTTCTTCGGCGTCGAAGAGGGAGGGGCCGGCGCGTCCGGTGTCGTCGGGGGGGCCTTCGGCCTCGGGGAAGGCGGGGCCGTGGTCTTCGGGGTCGAGCAGCTGGTTGCCGCGCCAGACCTGGCGGGTGGCGAGCACGGCGTCGGCGCCGGCAGCAGTGCTGAGGTGGTAGATGCTGTTGCCTTTGAGTGCGGCGTAGCAGCCGCGCTCGCGGTCGCTGGTCATGACGAAGTCCAGGTCAAAGGCCTGGAGCACGGCCATGCTCTGGGCGCGGTTGATGGGGTCGATGCCGGCGAAGGCTTCGTCGAGCAGGATGAGCCGCGGGCCGGCGATCGACGCGGAGTTGTAGTGGGCCGAGGCGGCGGCGAAACGCGGGAGGGTGAGCATGAGGGCTTTCTCGCCGCCCGAGCCGGTGCCGAAGGTCCGCCGGGTGATGGTGCGGTAGTCGTCACTTGGGTCGGCGCGCTTCTGGACCAGGAAGCGGTGCCAGCGGCGGTAGTCGAGTGCGGCGGCGAGACACTCGGCCCACGAGGCGCCGGCCATGCTCTCGCGGGCCCGGGTGATCTGGGTTTGCAGGAAGCGGCCCAGCGCGGCGCGGTCGTCGGGGGGCAGCTGGGTGGGTGGGCGTTTGAGCAGGTTGAGCGCGGCGTGGGTCTGCTCGGGCTGGGGGTCGTCGGGGTCGGTTTCCCAGCGGAAGCGCATCTGCATGCCGGTGGCGGTGCTGCGCGACTCCAGCTCGGCGCTCATGGCGTGGACGTGGCCGCGGGCCTCGTGGATGCGGCGGTGCAGCTCGTCGGCAGCCTGGGCGATGAGGTGGTTCTCGATGAGCGTCTGCTCGTCGGCGGTGAGCAGTTCTTCGCGATTCTTGATCTGTTCGGTCAGCCCGGCGAGCACGTCGGGCACGGGCTGCTCGGCCTGGGTAAGGCGGATGCGGATGCGCAGCGCGGCGTTGCCGAAAAGCGGGTCCAGCGTGGCGGTGAGGTTTTGACGGCTTAAGTCTTCCTTCAGGCGGTGGAAGGCGGTGGTGAGCGATTTGGTGGACCGGCCGAAGGCGTCGTCGTTGAACGGCTCGTGGTAGGTGTCGTTGATGGCGCGGGCGATGTGGACGCCGCGGGTGGGGGACCAGGGGGCGGTGTCTGCTTCGGCTTCGCCGTCCGGGATCTCGGGCAGGAGCTTGTCGAGGCGGCTGGGTTGGGGTGCCGTTTCATCGTCGTCGGCGGGGGCGGGGGCGGGAACGGGGTCGCGGGCTTCGCCCACGGCGAGCAGACCCTCGCGGACGAAGGCCTGGAGCCGGGCGATGGCGTCGTCGCGGCGGGTTTCGTTTTCGTCGCGGCGCTGGTCGGCGGCGGCGCTGTCGGCGGCGGTGGTGGCGCGGGTGTCGATTGCGTCTTCGATGGTTTCTTGCAGCCGGGTGAGGGCTTGGTCGATCTCTGCGGCACGCGCCTGGGCGGCACGAAGTTTGGTTTCGATGGCGCGGACATCGTCACCGGCGGTGGCTTCGAGGGTGGCACGCTCGGCTTCGGCGGCATCGGCTTCACAGTTTGCCGTGTCGCGGGTGGTGGCGGCTTCCTGCGCGGCGGTCAGGGCAACGTGCTGGCGCTGGCGGGCGCGTTCCAGTTCGTCGGCGGCTTCGAACTGGTTGGTGAGGTCTTCGCGGAGCTGGGCAAGCTGTGCCCGGCAGGTGGCGGTGGCTTCGTGCAATTCGGTGAGGCGCGTAAGCCAGTCGCTCAGGTCCAGGCGGTCGGCTTCCCGGCTGAGGTGCTCGACGGCTTCGCGGAGTTTCTCCCGGGCGGCGAGGGTTTCGGCTTCGCGCCGGGCGAGTCGTTCGCGCTCTTTGGTCTGGTGGGTGGCGGCGTCGTCGCGGCGGGTGACGGCGGCGAGGACGGGGGCGACGGGGGGCAGGGTGACCAGCTCGGTTTCGAGGGTCTGCTGGCGGGCTTCGATCTGTTTTTCGGCGTGCTGCGTGTCACCGAGGGCGGCGGCGTTGACCGCCAGCTCGCGGGAGATTTCGGTGAGGCGGCGGGCCCGCTGGGTGTCGCGGGCGGTCTGGCCGATGTGCTCGACGGCGGGCTTGGACCAGCGGCCGTGGAGCGGGCCCAGACGGAAGCGGCCGACGGGATCGACGGCGGCGTTCGGTTGCTCGTGCTCCGACACGGGCGTGGGCGAGCCAAGTGCGATGCTTTGGAGCAGCCGCGTGAGGTCGGCGGGATCGACGCCGTTCAAGGCGGCGGGGTCGGCGACGCCGGTAAGGGCGTCGGCCAGCGACGGATCGGTGGGTGCGGCTGCATTCGGCGGGGCGACCAGGGCGTGGTCGTGCGGCAGGCCGTCGAGCCGGCCCGCGGGGTTGACCCAGGCGTCGAGCAGGCCGGCGGATTCGAGGGCGGCTTCGAGGCCCGGACGCTGCGCTTCGGGGTATGCGTTCTGGAAGTCGATGAGCCGCCAGAAGGGGGCGCCGGGGCGCTCGGGGTCGGCGCGGGCATCGGCCGCGCGGGTGTGCGGGGCCGGCGGCGGTGCGTGGTGGCCGGCTTCCAGGTTTTTCTTCTCGGCGGATAGCGCGTCGCGTTGGGCGGTGAGCGTGGCGAGGGTCTGGCGGAGCCGGGCGTGGTCGGCGGCGAGGGATTGGCGGGTGCCCCGGGCGCGGTCGGCGGCGAGCGCGGCGGGGGGGAACGTCTCGGGCTGGGGGTCGTAGGGGTCGGCTTCGAGGGTGGCGCGGTACCAGGGGTCGGCGGCGGCGTTGAGCGTGGCGGGGTCGAGGTCGAGTTCGGTGAGGCCGGTGGTCCAACGGGTCAGGGCGTCGGCGTGGGTGCGGGCGGCGGACTGGGCCCGGGCCTCGGCTTGCGTGAGGGTCTCGCGGGCCTCTTCGAATCGGGCCTGCTGGTCGGCCAGCTGAACGCGGCGTTGCTCGCTGAGTGTGCGGGCGGCGACGCACGTCTTGTCGAGGCCCTGGAGCTGGCGGGCGGCGGCGCGGCGGTCTTCGGTGAGCCGCAGCAACCGGTCGAGGGCGGCGGGCGCCCGGTCGCGGTCGGGGTCGGGCGGCAGCGCGGGGGCGGCGTTGCCAAACGCGTCTTCGAGGCCCGCTTCGTGTGCGGCGGCGGCGGCGGCCCGGGCGTGTTCCTCGGCCCGCTGGGCGCGGGCCTGGAGGCGGGCGGCGGCGTCATCGGATTCTTTCGCGCGATCGCGGGCCTGGGCGGCGCTCTGATCGGCCAGGGCCGACTGCCGCTGCGCGCGGGACCGGGCTTCCCGGGCCAATCGGGCGAGGTCGCGCAGGCGGGCGGCGCTGCGCATCGCCGGGTCGGCTTCGTAGGCGCGGATGCGGGCGGCGTTGGCGTCGCGCTCGGCCTGCGCCTCGGTTTGCTGCTTACGGCTTTCGTCGAGTTCTGCCGCGGCGGCCTCGGCGGCGGCTTTGGCTTTGCGGCTGGCTTCGCCGGCGGCTTCGTAGGCCGAGTGGGTCTGCCGCACCGGCTCGGCGAAGCGGCGGGCGGCCAGGCGGGCGTAGCGGCGGTAGACCTTGAGGAACGCGGCGGTGCTGCGGCGGGCGTCGCGCAGCTGAGCGAGTTCGGTCTTCTGGGTTTCGAGTCCTTCAAAAGCTCGCGCGGCGACCCCGAGCACCCCGGCGGGCATGGGCGGAAGCGACTGGCTGAGCGTGCGGCTGAGTCCGGCTTCGTCGAGCCCGCGGGAGAGCTGGGGCTTGCGCAGCTCCAACAGCAGATCGACCAGCGCGGCGTAGCGCTCGTCACCCAGGCCGAACAGGCGTTGATCGACCGTGTGGCGGTAGTCCTTGGCGGCCTCAAAATAAGACACGTCCGGCAGGTCTTTAAGTTCCTGTCGGGTGGCGGGGAAGCCGTTTTTGATGAGCGCCAGCTCGCCCTCGCCGGGGCCGACGGGGCGGTCGGTGACCACGAACCAGGTGCGGACGCCCGGGCGGCCCCGGCGGGCGCGCAGGCCGATGGCGAGGGTGCAGCGTTCAGGCACATCGCTTGCGGCCACGCCGGGCCGCTCGAACTCGATCCAGGTGTAGCCGGTGCGCTCGTCGTGCTCGGAGAGCAGCAGGTTCCATTCAACGCGCTTGTTGGCGTCGCCGTCGGGTTCGAGCCGCGACGCGCGGGCCTCGCCGTCGAAGAGGAAGGGCAGGGTGAGCGCGAGGACGCGGGACTTGCCGGCGCCGTTGTGGCCGCGGATGAGCAGGTGGCCGTCTTCGAAATAGAGCGGCTGGTCGTCGTAGCGAAAGACGTTGATGAGCCCGCAGCGGCGCGGCTTCCAGCGCCGCGGGGCGGGCGGGTCTTTGGGTGCTTGGGTCTTGGCGGGGTCGTGCTCGCTCACGCGGGGTTCAGCCCTCGGACTTCGCCGACGCGGTAGCGGGTGACGGCGGGCCGCGGCTCGATCTCGCGGGCCGCGTCGTGCAGGCGGACCAGGTCCAGCCGGCGCAGCAGATGCAGCGCGTCGCGGACGAGCCAGGTTTCGGCGCCGGGTTTGCGGGCGTCCTTGCGCCAGTGACGGCCGTAGGTTTTGATGAGGCCGACCACGTGCGCTTCGAGCTGGGCGCGGCCGACGCGCGGGTGGCCGGCGTCCCGCCGCTCGGCCAGGTGTTCGGCGAGCAGCAGGGTGACGTGGCCGACCACGCTTTCGCGCGGGAGTGCGGCGTCGGTGGCGGTGCCGTCAACGTCGAGCAGCGCGATGCCCTCGGCGCGGACCTCGGCGGGCAGGCCGGTGAAGTCCTCGATGTTCTTAAGGAGGTGCGGACGCTGGTTGGTGAGGTAGGCCAGTTCGTCTTCGGGCAGCTGGTCGAAATAGACCACGGGGTCGTCGAGCAGACGGCGGTAAAGGTGCTGGCGGCGGCGGAGGACTTGCGCGTCGCTCGGATCGCGGGGATCGGCGGAGTCGGGCGGCGCGTCATCGACGACGCGGGCGAGGGGCGATGGCGTTGCCGCGTCCTGGATTTGCGTCTGCGCGAGTGACGGGGCGGCGCGGGTGCAGAGCACGGCGGCGGCGGCGTCGCGGTGGATGTTGTAAAGCGCGTTGCCGGTTTCGCGGTCGGCTACGAAACTCTGCTCGTCGCCGTCGATGCGTTCGAGTACGCCCAGGTGGGTGAGGTAGCGCAGCGCGTGCACGACGTCTTCGCGGTCGTCGCGGAGGGTAAAGTCGAGCGCCAGGCCGCTGCCGGCGAGTTCGGCGGCGTGCCCGTGCATGTGCGCAAGCAGTTCGGCGACGTGGCTGACCAGGGTCTGGTCTTCGCAGTGCTCGAGCGCGGCGAGGATGAGCAGCACCAGCGCGTAGCGACGGCGGTCCAGGGGGCGGGCGGTTTTGGGGTCGGCGGCGCCGCGGGTGGCGTCGTGGGGTGTGCCGCCGGCCACGCGGTGCTTGATAAGCCGGGCGGAGCGGCGGTCGATGCGCAGCGGCCAGCCTGGGTATTCCAGGAACCAGCGGCGGAGCTCGTGGCCGTGGCGTTGAATCAGCCGCAGGAGGTCGGGGCCCTCGCGGCCGGCGGCGGTGCCGGCGCTGTGGATGAGTGGGCATCGCAAGAGCGCGATGGCGGCGGTGCGTCGTTCGGCGGTCTGCTGGGCGTCGAGCTGGCGGGCGAGCGGCGCGGTGCGCTCGCGTGGACGGGTGGGTGGCGTGTCGAGGCGGGTCATGCCGCGGGCTCCGGGCGGCCGACGGTTTGAATATCGACCGTGAAGTTTTCGGTGGTGAGGCGGCCGCGCGGGGTGTGCAGCTCGACCCACTCCGGGCCGGCGGGCGGGCCCAGGCGCAGGGTGAGGCGGCCGTCGAGCGAGTCGGTGTCGATCGGGACAGCGCCGGCGCGCCGTCGGGCGAGGGCCGCGGCGAGCAGGTCGAACAGCTCGTCGAAGGCCAGCGGGCTGAGCGCGGCGTAGTGGGCCAGCGGCCGGGGTCCGTCGGTCAGAAGCTCGCGGCGGGCGGCCTGGAGCTGACGGGTCTGCTCGGCGGCGCGGGCCCGAAGCCGAGCGCGGGCGGCGCGGCGGTCGGTGACCTTGGTGCCGCGGCCGCGGGTGGTGAGGGTGCCGGTCTGCCGCAGGCGGATGGGCAGTTCGAGCGGCGGCGCGTCGGCCCAGGGCGTGGCGGCGGGCACCGGCTTGCGTTCGCGGGCGTCGAGGGTGTCGCCATCGACGTGCAGGTGCCGCGCGGCATGAAGCCCGGTGACGCCGCGCCAGAGCGCGTGGGCGTGGTCGTCGTCCGGGGCGTCGAGAAACCACCGGGCGAGGGTGCGCAGGTCGGCCCCGCGGTCGGCGCGGCGGACGTGGCGGTCGCTGAGGCCGCGCACGGCGCGGAGCAGCTGCGGGATGGCGGCCTGGGCCTGGTGTCGCAGCTGCTCGGCGGGGGCGACGCGGCCCGGGGTGGCGCGGAAGTAAGTCTGAACGCCCGACCAGCGGGCGCGGCGGCGGGCGAGGCAGTCGGCGAGCACTTCGGGGCCCGGCCGCGGGGCGTGCTCGGCGTCGTCGGCGGCCAGGCGTTCGAGAAGCTGGTCGGCCCGGGCGGGGTCGATGCGGTCCAGCGTGTCGAGCACCTCGTGGGTGGTGGCGGTGAGTTCGGTGACAAAATCCTGCAGGTAGCCCAGCAGCCACTGCTTGTAGCCCAGGAAGGCCTGGAGATCGAGCTTTTGGAGTTCGAGCGCCGAGCGCAGGTTGAGCACAAAGGCTTTGCCTTCGTGGGCGAGCGCATCGAAGCCTTCGGCCAGGCGGTCGAACGCGTCGCGGGCGGCGCCGAAGCGGAAGCCCACGTCGCGCGGGGCGCGGTCGGCGAGCTGCTGGTCGAGGGCGGCAAGCTGCTCGCGGATACGGCGGAGCACGCGGCGGTCGAGGCTGCCTTCGTCGCCCAGGCGCTGGCGGAAATGGTCGAGGGCCTGCTCGGTGGCCAGGCCGGCGGGCGAGAGGCTGTAGAGGAAGCCGATCTTTTGAAAGGCCTCGATGGTGGTGGCGTTGACGCGGTCGGCCGTGACTTCGAGGTTGCCCCAGGTGTGGAGCTGCTGAAGCAGGGCGAGAAGCTGGGTTTCGTTGGGCGGGGCGGGCGTTGGAGTCGCCTTGGGTTCACGGGGCGATTCGCAGAGGGCCTCCGCGATTTCGGTGGGGCGGAGCTGCAGGACGTAGGCCTCGCGCAGGCGGTAGAGGGTGGCGAGGACGAGGCGATACGAGTCGGATTTGGTCGCGGTCAGGTGGGCGAACGTGGGATAGGCGGGGGAGCTGGCGGGCATGTGAACATCGTATCGCTAGGGGCGGGTGACGGGCAGCGTGAACACGGTGGGAGGCGGGCGGAGTTGGTGCGGGTGGGAAACTCACGAATCAGTATGTTGGGTGTTCTCGCAATCGCCCCTCGGAGTACCAGATATGGCTGCGAAAACGAAGGTGAAACCCAAAAAGTCGCTGCCGCGAAAGCCGGCCACGAAGCGGTCCTCGACGCCCACGTTCCGGCAGCGGCTGGGGGCGCTGACGTACGTGCAGGCGTGCGGGATGCTGGGGGAGCAGGGGGTGAAGTGGGTCCGCGAGGGCGAGCAATTGGTGGAGGAGGTGTCGGCGGAGGGGGACGTGACACTGACGAAGCAGGACTACGCGCTGAGCGTGGACGGGGCGACGGCGCGGGTGTGGCGGGAGCGGGCGCGCTCGAAAGAACTGTCGATCGGGTGCTCGGTGTGTGGCGACGGGGAGCCTTGCGCGCACCAGGGCGCGGCGCTGGCGTTTCTGCTGGACGGCAAGACGGCGCTGGGCCTCGCCGAGCCGCCGGACGAGAGTGTGCCACTGGAAAACCTGACAGGGGACGAGTTGCGGGCGCGGGCGCTGGCCGAGCGGGCGGCGCGTTCAAAAGACGAGCCGATGCGGGTGACGGCGACGAAGCCGAAGAAGCTGTGGTCGGACTATCTGGTGACGAGCCGGACGAGCGGGCGGACGTATCGCGTGGCGCTGCGGGGGATGGAGGCGGGGACGTCGTACTGCTCGTGCCCGGACTTTGCGCGGAACCGGTTGGGAACGTGCAAGCACGTGTTGGCGGTGCAGCGGAAGGTGCCCAGGCGGTTCACGGCGGCGCAGCGGAAGAAGCCGTACCGAAGGAAGAACCTGTCGCTGCGGGTTCACTACGGAGACTTGGGCGGAGGTGCGGTGGGGCTGCGGTTCAACCTGCCGCACAAGGCGGACGCGGAGCTTCTGGAACGGGTGGGCGACGCGCACGAGCGGTCGATGGTGGACGTGCCGCAGTGCGTGGCGAAGCTGGAGACACTGGAGGCGGCGGGGTATCTGACGCACGTGTATCCGGACGCGGAGGCGCTGATTCAGCGGGCGCTGGTGCAGGAGCGGGTACGGGAGGCGTGCGTGGAGATCCGGTCCGACCCGACGGGGCACGAGCTGCGGACGGGTCTGCTGAACGCGGAACTGTTGCCGTATCAGCTGGACGGGATCGCGTTTGCAGCGGGGGCGGGGCGGGCGATCCTGGCCGATGACATGGGGCTGGGCAAGACGATCCAGGGGATCGGGACGGCGGAGCTGCTGGCGCAGGTGGCGGGGATCTCACGGGTTCTGGTGGTGTGCCCGGCGTCGTTGAAATCGCAGTGGCGCTCGGAGGTTCAGCGGTTCTGCGGGCGCAGCGTGCAGCTGATCGACGGGCCGGCGAAGGAGCGGGCGGAGCTGTACGCAACCGGGGCGTTCTTCACGGTCTGCAACTACGAGCAGGTGTTGCGGGACGTGACGGCGATTGAGGCGGTGCCGTGGGATCTGATCGTGCTGGACGAGGGGCAGCGCATCAAGAACTGGGAGAGCAAGACGAGCCGGGTGATCCAGCAGCTGGACTCGCCGTTCCGGCTGGTGCTGTCGGGCACGCCGCTGGAGAACCGGCTGGGGGAACTTTACACGGTGGTGAAGTTTGTGGACCCGCTGCTGCTGGGGCCGGCGGACCGGTTCTTCAACCGGCACCGCACGGTGGACGAGCGGGGGAAGGTGATCGCGTTCAAGAAGCTGGATGAGCTGCGCGAGAAGCTGGCGCCGGTGCTGCTGCGGCGCACGCGCAGTCAGGTGGCGAAGGAGCTGCCGACGCGGACCGACGAGGTGGTGCGGGTGGCGCCGACGCAGGAACAGAAAAACATTCATGACGGGCAGATGCGGATCGCGGCACAGATCGCCGGCAAGAAGTGGATGACGCAGATGGACGTGCTGCGTCTGCGGCGGGCGCTGAGCATGGCGCGGATGGTGTGCGACTCGACGTGGCTGGTGAATCAGGAAGAGCCGGAGTACAGCACGAAGCTGGAGCGTTTTTCGGAGCTGATGGAGGACCTGATCGCGGACACGACGCGGAAGGTGATCGTGTTCAGCGAGTGGAAGCGGATGCTGGACCGGATTGAGGGGCGACTGAAGAATCTGGGGTTGAAGGCGGACGCGGGCTTTGTGCGGCTGGACGGGTCGGTGCCGCAGAAGAAGCGGCCGCCGATCGTGGGGCGTTTTCAGGACGATCCGGATTGCCGGGTGATTTTGATGACCAACGCGGGATCGACGGGACTCAACCTCCAGTCGGCGACGACGGTGGTGAACGTGGACCTGCCGTGGAACCCGGCGGTGCTGGAGCAGCGCATCGGCCGGGCGCACCGGATGGGGCAGAAGAACCCGGTGCATGTGTACAAGCTGGTGACGAGCGACACCATTGAAGAACGCCTGCTGGACACGCTGGCGAACAAGCAGGACCTGGCGGACGCGGCGCTGGACGCGGGCAGCGATGTGGAGTCGGTGTCGCTGAAAAGTGGTATGAGCGACCTGCGGCAGAAGCTGGAGAAGATCTTGGATCCGCTGGCGGCGACGCCGGCGGCGCCGGTGGACGAGAGCTCGCGATTGGCGGCGGAGCGCGACGCGGCGGCGGTGGCGGAGCGTCGGGCTCAGGTGTCGGCGGCGGGCGGTCAGCTGGTGACGGCGGCGCTGGGGTTGGCGGGGCAGTTGGTGTCGCGGGAAGGGGACGCGGAGCCGGAGGCGGGGGCGGTGGACCGGCTGACGGCGCGGCTGGGCGAGTGCGTGGAGCGGGACGCCGACGGGCGGGCGAAGCTGACGGTGACGCTGCCGGATGAGGACGCGCTGCGGGGGCTGGCGGTGACGCTGGCGCGGTTGCTGGGGGAGGGGGCGTGAGTCGGGAGAACCGAGTGCCGGGCAAGAGAGATCGGGGGCGGCTGGACGGTAACCCGCGGCCGCAGCATCTGACCGAAGGTTTGTTTCAGTGGTGGATGGGGCTGGTGGTGATGTCGATCGTTTGGTTGGGGGGGTTCACGATCTGGGGACCGGGCACGGCGCTGTTTTTCGCGGTGGTGCCGGCGTGGGGAATCGGGTGGATGCTTTTCCTGATCGTGGTACCGCTGTGGCTGGAGCCGCTGAAGGTGGCGTGCCGGCCCGAGCGGTTGAAACGCGGCGGGGCGTGGCGGCACGCGCCGCGGCGCTACGACTGGCGGACGCTGCGGGTGCTGCCGGCATTGGTGCCGGTGGTGCTGGTGGGGGCGCTGGTGATTTTGGAGCTGGGGTACGGGGTGTTTGCGCCGGCGGGGCGCCGGGTGGCGCCCGACGGGCTGCGCTTCGGGATCGCGGCGGCGGCACTGGTGTCGGTGCCCGGGGCGTTTCTGGTGAGTCAGTTGGCGCGGGCGCGGTTCCGGCGGGAGGTGGAGGGGTTGGGAGACTGCTTCGGGTGCGGGTATTCGCTGCGCGGGATCGGGTCGGGGGTGTGTCCCGAGTGTGGGGCGGCGCGCGGCTCGGCGCCGTAGTCGCGTTTCGCAAGGCCGAAACGCGGCCACGCCTTCTCGACCGCGGCGGGCGGGGCCCGCGTTTTGGAGCGTTGCCCGAATCACGGACGGGGACGTCCGTGCCACTGGGGTCGATGGAGAATGGCGGAGTTGTTTGGGGCCGCGGCGTGCAGAAGCCCGGCCTTTGGTGAGCTGTCAGGCAGGTATGCCTGACCTACCGAAAAGGGGGTGGCGCGTGTCGGAGGTGTCCCGTCGGGACACACGGCCGAACGAGGCGGGTGCGGGGCCGGCTTAGCGGGCCGGTATCCGGCGAGGCTCGGCCGTTACGGCGTGACGCCGGCGCTGATGAGCTTCTGCTTGAGGTCGCCGGCCATGGTTTCGAGCTTCGGCAACTCATCGGCTTTGAGTTCGTCGATCAGCGTGCGGAGCGTGTTGAAGCCGCTCTGCTTGTTGAGCTGCTTGGCGTTGAGCAGGTCCATGGTCTCGCCGGCGTCGAGGTAGAAGGTGCTGACGCCGTTGACCACGGCGGGGGGCAGTTCCATCGTGGAGCCGGCGAACTTCATGGCGTCGAAGACGAAGCGGTTCAGCTTCAGCGTGGCGCCGTCGGGCATAAACGGGGCGGCGTCGTGCTCGGTGAGGAAGGCGTCGAGGTGGGTGAGGTTGCTCCTCACCTCGCCTTCAAAGGACGCGGCGAGGTAGTAGGTGTTGCGGTCGCTTTCGAGCAGGGTGAGATCCACGGCCTTCTTGAAGCCGAGGGTGGCGGCGAGGTAGATGCCCAGGATGGTGCAGACGACGACGACCATCTGGCCGATCCAGAACTCGCTGGAGAAGCCGCGGGCGGGGTTGGAGGTGGGTTCGGACATGGGGTTCTTCTGTCGGGGGAGGCCGGGGGTCGTGACGGCGAAAGGGTCAGGGGTGGTGGTGCGGGCCATGAACAGATCGCGGGTTAAAGGGTGGCACGCCGCGACACCCTACTTCTGACGCGGCAGGAACTCGGGGGTGACGAACGGCTCGCCGGTGGACGGCGGCTGGTCACGCCAGAAATACGGCCGGGGGGCGTCGGCGGTGGTCAGCTTGCCGTCACCGTTGTCGTCGCTCAGGCCGCGGAAGGTGAGCAGGCCCAGGTCGCGGTGGTAGGCGGCCTGGGTGGCGGCGACGCCGGCGGGGCTGATCCGGATGCGCTCGCGGCCGTCGGGGCGGGTGGCGTAGAGCGCGACGCCGTCGGCGGCCGAGAGCCGGCCGTTGCGGTCGCGGTCGACCTCCACGACCTGCCACAGGATGAAGTCGACGCCGGCGGGGTCGCCGTCGTTGAGCGCGAAGGTGTAGCCGGTGATGAGGCCCGGGGTGTCGGCGTCGGTCAGCAGCGGGGTGGTGGTTTCGTCTTCAAAGTTGCGGAAGAAGACGTTGTGCCAGTTCGTCGGCTGATATCGGGGGGAGGCGGCCGACGAGCCGGCGATCGAGGAGGGGCGTTGCCGCTCGAAGAAGCGCTCCGGGCGTTCGACGGTGTAGGGAACGAGAAACGTGGGCGTGCCGGGGATGCGGATCGGTGTGCCGAGGGTGGGGCGGCCGTCTTCGACCGTGCCGTCGGCGTGGACGTCGGCGACCACGTGGGCGCGGCCGGGGCGTTCGTGCAGCGACGCGTTGCAGCCAACGAGCAGGAGGGTCGCGGCCGCGACGAGGGGAATCGGACGTGGTCGGCGAGACTTGAGCATGCCGAACGATAGCGGATACGTTGGCGGGCCAGCGTTGCGACAGCCGTTGGATGAGATCCCCGGGGGGGGCGCAGCAGGCGACGGGTTTCGCATCCGCGACGCCGGTCCCGGCGTCGAGGTATTCGTATGCGCGTGCCTGGCAGCCGATCAAGGCGTTGCGGATTGGGAGCGTAGTCGTTTACGCATTATTCGGCGAAGGGGAGGACCCGAGGCCGGACACGAAAAAAGGACCCGCGGCTCTGCCGCAAGTCCTTTTGATTAAAGCTCCCGCGGTTGGATTCGAACCAACAACCAAGTGATTAACAGTCACCTACTCTACCGTTGAGCTACGCGGGATCGGGGCCCCGTTCAGGGGGGCCGGACAGGTTACCACAGGCATCGGGCGATTCAAGCGGGGGGCTTGAGTCTTACCGGGCAGGGGCTGAGCTTTCGGGGCGGGCCCGTGCGGGGTGCCCCGCGGGTGGGCGAAGCCCGGGCCTGCTCCCCGGCTATTTCGCGGCCAGCACGACCACGTCGTCGGGGTGGACGGTGGCCCTGACCGGGAGGTTGGGGGCGTCTTCGATCGGGGGATTGAGCTCGAAGGCCCGCAACTCCATGCCCTCGTTTGCCGACGCGGTGGTGCCCGGGCCCTCGGGCAGGACGCGCAGGCGGTGCTGGGCGAGTTCGCCGAGATAAACGGTGTCCAGCAGCACGCCGGCGAACTGGTTGGGCAGGTCGGTGGCTTCGGGCTGGGCCCGACGCTCGCGGACGAAGCGGACGGCCTCGGGGCGGACCGAGCAGGTGACGGTGCTGCCGGCTTCGGGCGCGGGCGTGGGGAAGACGCCGGCGTGCAGCAGGCCGGCGGGTGAGTCGAGCAGCAGGCGGTCTTCTTTAAGTGCGGTGACCTTGGCGGTGACGAAGTTGCTGTCGCCCAGGAAGTCGGCGACGAAGCGCGAGTCGGGCCGCTTGTAGAGCTTGCGGGGCGGGCCGGTCTGCACGATCTTGCCCACGTCGAGAATGGCGACGTGGTCGGCCATGCTGAGCGCTTCGTCCTGGTCGTGGGTGACGTAGACGGCGGTGATGGAGGCCTGCTTGCAGACCTGGCGGATGCTGGCGCGCATGGTGAGCCGCAGCTTGGCGTCCAGATTCGAGAGCGGCTCGTCGAGCAGCAGCACGGTGGGCTGGATGACCAGCGCCCGGGCGAGGGCGACGCGCTGCTGCTGGCCGCCGGAGAGCTGGTTGATTTTGCGGTCGGCTTCGTGGGTGAGCTGCACGGCGTCGAGGGCCTGGTCGACGCGATCGCGGAGCATTTTCTTGGGAACCTTGCGGACTTCGAGCCCGAAGGCCACGTTGCCGCGGACGGTCATGTGCGGCCACAGGGCGTAGCCCTGGAAGACCATGCCGGTGTTGCGCTCGTTGGGCGGCAGGTGGGTGACGTCCTGCGGGCCGAAAGCGATGGAGCCGGCGTCGGGGTCGCTGAAGCCGGCGATCATCCGCAGCAGGGTGGTCTTGCCGCAGCCGCTGGGGCCCAGCAAAAAAAACAGGTCTCCGCCCGGGATGTCCAGGTCGATCCCGTCGACCGCCCGGGTCAGGCCAAAGTGTTTTCGCAGGCCGCGGATGGTGATGGGGGTGGTCACGGGTGCAATCTAGGAGATTTTGACGCCGGGGATGCACGCGGGAACACCCCGGGCAGGTTCCGCGTCGGGTTCAGGGAGGTGCCGGGCCGATGACGGCCGCCTGGTGTCCGCGGGCGGCGCCGCGCTGTACCGCGCGGCGGTGGCTGAAGAAATCGGCCTCGTCGCGGAAGGTGCAGGCGCTCGACACGTCGATGTCGGCGGCGGCAAGCCCGAGACCGAGCAGCCGGGCGGCGGTGGCGGCACGCAGATCCAGGTGCGGTTTGGGGCCGCGGGTGCGGTCCAGGTGAGCCGGGTCGAAGGACGCGGCGACGTCGTCGCCGACCGCGTAGTGGGCGACGCCGATGCACGGGCCCACCGCCGCCGCCATTGGCCGGTGGCCGCGGGCGTGCAGGGCGGCGACGGCGGCTTCGACCACGCCGGCGACCAGGCCGCGCCAGCCCGCGTGTACGGCGGCGACGGCGCGGCCGTCGGGTCCGGCCAGCAGCACCGGCACGCAGTCGGCGGTGCGGACGGCCACGAGATCTCCGGGACGTGTGGCGACGTGGGCGTCGGCCTGCGGGAAGAGGTGTCGGGCGTCGGGCGTGGTCACGTCGCGGCCGTGGCACTGGGCGCTCAGGTGTACCGGTCCCGGCGACAGCCCCGCCGCGTCGGCCAGGGCCCGCGCGTCGCGGGCGTTCTGCACCGGGTGCCGCCGCGTGCCGAAGACGTGCGGCACGCCCAGCGCGGTCAGCCGCGGGGAGCGGTATCCGGTGGCATCGGCGACAAGGTCGGCGTGGGCGTAGTGCTGGGGCGGGCGGGGCGTCGGGCGCAGCGGGCTACTCCATGCCCGCTTCGCGGGCGACGCGTTTGAAGTTGCGGCGGTCGATCAGGCGTCCGGGGGTGAGGGTTTCGGCGGGGGGCTTGGCGCCCTGGGCCACCCAGTGGTACAGGGCGGCGGCGGCGTCGTAGCCGTGGGCACGGACGCTCAGCAAGACCGAGGCGTGGAAGCCCGAGGCCGGCTCGCGGCGGAACTCGTCCAGGGCGCTCGCGCCGCTGACGCCCACGCCGATGGCGGCGTCGGCGGGCAGGCCGGCCGCCTCGAAGGCCCGCAGGGCGCCGATCACCGCCCGGTCGCTCGGGCCGAGCACCCCCCAGCGGCGGATACCGGGGTGCTGGCGGAGCAGGACGGCCGCCGCGTCGGCCCCGGGCTCGTCGCCGGGGCCGGGGGGCGGGGTCGGGTGGACGCGGTCGGCGGGGAAGCGCGCGGCGTCGAGCGCGTCGAGCGCGGCGCGGGTGCGGGCGTGCGCGGACCCGGAGCGGTCGTCGGTCAGCACGCAGACGGCGGTGGTGTCGGGGTGTGCGCTGCGCCAGCCGCGGGCCCGCATGGCGGCGTCGAGCACCACCGCGGTGGTCGTGCCGATCTTCGCGTCGTCGAAGCCGATGTGGGGCACCCCGTGGGGCAGGCCGTTGGCGCCCACGAGGCTGTGATCGACGCTGAGCACCTTGAGGTCCGCGGCGCGGGCGCGTTCCACCAGCTCGTAGCCCAGGCCGGTGTCGGGCGTGCTGACCGCAAACCCGCCCGCGCCCTCCTCGGCGAGGCGGTCGATCGCGGCCAGGGCCGCGTCGCGGTCGGGGATGGGCAGGTGGATGATCTCGAAGCCCAGGTCGTCCGCGGCCTGATCGGCAAACTTCTGCTGCAGCTGCGCCCAGGCGGTGTCGGGCTGCTGCACGAGGAAGCCGATGCGGACCACGTCGCCCACGTCCGCGGCGGGCGCCGCATCGCGGGGCGCGTCCGGGCGGGGGGCGGCCGCGTCGCCGCAGCCCCCGAGGGCGGCCAGCACGGCCGTGGCAAGCAGCAGGATGGGGGGGAGAAGCTTCATCGTGGGCGCTGAATCGGGGCCGCGCAGGAGTGCCGCGGGGCGTCGCGGTGGCCTGAGTATTCCGACGCGGCCGCCCGCCCGCAAACCGTCAGCCCGCGTTGCCGCGTTCGGGTCCCTTCAGCGTCTTGGCGATGTTGACCTCGGCCAGCCGCAGGGTGCCGCGGTCCATGGCCTCCATCGCGGCCTGGAAGGCGTCGGGATCGACCGCATCGTCGTCGGCATCGACGAAGGCCCGCACCGCGGCCACGTCGGCCTCGACCTGCGTGCGGTAGTCCGGTTCCAGCTCGTCGGGGCCCAGGCGTTCGAGCTGGCGGGTGATGTTGCGGATATCCAGCCGCGCGTTGAGCCGCAGGTCGATCAGCCGGTGGCGGCGCATGTCTTCCCGGGCGTGGGTGAAGCCGTCGGCCTCCATCTGCGCGACCTCGTCGCGGGTGAGGCCGTGGTGCGGGACGACCTGGACGTGCGCGCGGCGACCGGAGCGTTCTTCCCGGGCCTGCACCGAGAGGATGCCGTTGGCGTCCACCAGAAACGTGACGACGAGCTTGGGCAGGCCCGCGGGCATCGGCGGGATGCCGGTGAGGTCGAACGTCGCCAGCGTGCGGCAGTCTTCGACCAGCTCGCGCTCGCCCTGCAGCACGTGGATCTTGACCTTCGTCTGGCCGTCGGCGTAGGTGCTGAATCGCTCGGTGGCGCGGGCGGGGATGGCGGTGTTGGCGACGATCAGCTTGGCGACCGCGCCGCCCATGGTCTCGATGCCCAGGCTCAGCGGGATGACGTCGAGCAGGACGGAGTCGCGACGCAGTCCGGCGAGGGTGGCGCCCTGCACCGCGGCGCCCAGGGCCACGACCTCGTCAGGATTCAGCGCGGTGTAGGGCGTGGTGCCGAAGAACTCCGCGACGCGCTCACGCACGCGGGGGATGCGGGTGCTGCCGCCAACAAGGATCACGCGGTCCAGGTCGGCGGCGGTGACGCCGGCGTTCTTGAGCGCACGCGTGCAGGCGGCGAGGGTGCGGTCGATCAGCGGGTCGGCCAGGGCGTCGAGGTCGGCGCGGGTGAGGGTGACGCGGACGGTCTTGCCCCCTGCGGCGACGGCCACCTCCGCGGTGTCCTCGGTGCTCAGACGGATCTTGGCGTCTTCGGCGCACCTCCGCAGGGCCTGGCGGTCGGCGGGAGACGCGGGCGGTGTTGGCGCGATGCGGTCCATCATTGCCCGGTCCAGGTCGTCGCCGCCCAGGCGGGTGTCGCCGTCGGTGGCCAGCACCTGGTCCACGGCGCCGTGGTCGGTCTGCCGCAGCTTCAGAATCGACACGTCGAAGGTGCCGCCGCCCAGGTCGTAGACGGCGATGGTCTGCGTGGGCGATGAAGTGGGCGCATCGCCGCCGGTCGCGTCGTCGGCGCAGGCGGCGGGGTTGACTTTGACGTTGAGCGAGACGCCGCCGGCACGCTGGGGGCCGGTGGTGGGCGCGGCCGACCGTTCGCCCAGCCCGTAGGCCAGCGCCGCGGCCGTCGGCTCGTTCACGATCCGCCGCACGTCCAGCCCCGCCAGCCGGCCCGCGTCGCGGGTGGCCTGGCGCTGGGCGTCGTCGAAATACGCCGGCACGGTGATGACCGCCCGGGCGACCGGCACGCCCAGGTCGGCCTCGGCCCGGCGCCGCAGCTCGGCCAGCACCGCGGCGCTGATCTCTTGCGGGCTGAGCACGTGGTCGCCGACCTTGACCCGCGCGGTGTCGTGGGGCCCCTCGACCACGGCGTAGGCCAGGGTGTCCAGGTCGTCGGCCACGTCGGCGAGGCCGCGCCCCATCAGCCGCTTGAACGAGGCGATCGTGTCGGCGGGGTGGTCGGCGGCGGCGTCCCGGGCGGCGTGCCCCACGGCGACGGGACTGCCCGTGGCCGGATCGATCCGCACGACCGAAGGCAGCGAGGTGCGGCCGTCGGGCCCGGCGATCAGCCGCGGACCCGCGGCGGTGCAGTGGGCGACCAGCGAGTTGGTGGTGCCCAGGTCGATGCCGACGATCGGATCGGAAGCCGTCACGGGAGCGTGGACGTCGGAATCGGTGGGGGCGTCGGGCATGGGGCCAGAGTGTAGGATCGGGGCTCTCTCCCAAAGGTTCCCACCCCATGTACGAAGCCACCGTCGAGAAAACCTTCTGCGCCAGCCACGCCCTGAAGATGCCCGGCGGCGGCAATGAGCCGATGCACGGCCACAACTGGAAGGTGGAGGTCACCATCGCCGCCCGCGGGCTGGACGCGATGGACACGGTCATGGACTTTCACGAGCTGGAGCTTCTGCTGGACCAGGTCACCGGGCCATGGAACAACCGCTGCCTGAACGAGGTGGAGCCGTTCTTCTCGAACGGCCAGCTGGAGGTCAACCCCAGCGCCGAGCGGGTGAGCGAGAAGATCGCGCACTTTTTCGAGCGCAAGCTGCCCGAGGACGTGTGGGTGTTCTCGGTGACGGTGCACGAGGCGCCGGGGTGCAAGGCGACGTTCAGGCCGCAATAGCGCGCGGCCAGACGCGGCCAGACGCGGCTAAACGCGGCGCCGCAGCGCGCTCGGATCAATCTTTAGCGCGGGCAGGTGCGGGCGGACCTCTTCCCAGAAACGCTTCGCGTCGCTTCCGTAGCCGGCGGTCGGCTTGACGTCGGGCAGGCGCTGTGTAAACCAGGTTTTAAAGCGGGCCATCATCAATTCGCGTGAATACTTGGCAACCATCGACGCGACGGCGACGGGCATGTGGTCCGACTCGGCGGCGACGGGGAAACGCAGCGTCATGCGGCGGGGCCCCTGCTCCAGCACGTAGACCGACTCTTGCCCGTGCTCGCGCTCCACCGCCAGCTGCGCGTCGGGGAAGTTGAGCGCGAGCCATTCGCGGTAGCGCGAGCGGCCCGACTGGCGATCGACCACGCAGGTGGGGTGATCGGTTCCCCAGCGCTGCCACACGGTCTGCAGGTGGCCGGCGATGAAGGTGAGGTTGACCGCGGCCTTGGAGCGGGTGGCGGCGACCATGGCGTTGAAACGGTCTTCGAACACCACCGACACGCCCAGGTGCAGGGCCTCGACGCCGATGCGGTGCGCGGTCTGGGTGAAGAGCCCACGCTTGACCGCGAGCTCGCCGGGGTCGTGGGCGGCGGGCAGGGGCTGCCACGGCGTGGCGTCGGATTGGTTGGTGCGAGAGCGGCCGTACCAGGGCAGCGCGGCCAGGTCGTGGTGCGACGTCTCGCCCAGCGCGTCGAGCCAGGCGCCCGCGTCCTCGGGGCGGTGGCCGGCCAGCCCGGCGACGGCGAGGCAGCCGGTTTCGAGGTGCGCAATGCCCGCCGCCTTGGTGGTCAGCTTCTTGGAGTCGTTGATGACCACCCGGCCCGCCCGGCCGCTGAGCGTGCGGCTGACGCCCTTGCGAAGCCGTGACCACAGCTGGGGCGGGGGGGCGTCGGCGGGCAGCTTCGGCACCGCCAGCACGCAGCAGCCCACCGTCAGGGGGCCGAACGCCGGGCCGTAGCCCGCCTCGTCGATGCCGGCGTACACGTACATAACGGGATGTTTCCTTAGAACTTAAACGTCGAAGACCGACGCCTTTTTGCTGGAACCCGTCGGAATGCCCCTTAGAATAGAGCGTGAACGGCCCGGATGGACCCGGTTCACCGACCCGATGGAGCCCGTGACCGACGCGACGCGATGACACCCGCGCCGCCCCCCACCCCCCCCGCCGGAGAGACACCCATGAGCCTCGCCCTTCGCGTCGATGTCCCCGGCGCCGGTGCCGCCCCCATCGCGCGGTGGCGACGCCTGTCCCGCCTGGCCCGCCTGTCTCCGCTGATGCTGGTGCTCTATGCAGCGCCCGGCTTTTACGGGGCGGCGCTGGCGGACGACGGCTCGTCGGTGCGCCGGGTCGTCCGCGTGGTGCCGCCGGACGCCGGGGACGCGGACCGCCCCTGGGTGGCCCGGCGGACGCTCTACCGCCCGCTGCGGACGGTGCGCGGGCGGCCGGTCAGGGTGGGGCGGGGTCACGCCCCGGAGCTGAGCATCGGCGTGGTCCGCGCGATCCGGGCCGACGGGTCCAGGTCCATCGGCGTGGTGCGGCCGATCCGCAGCGGGCCGGCCTGCGGCTGCCCGGTCAACGCGTACGGGGTCGCGGGCCACGGCCTGTGGTGCCGGAATCGCGGCGGCTTCTCGGCCACCCCCACGCCTCCGGTTCAGCCCGGCGGGCTGGCGCAGGGCGGGGGCGGTTCCAAGGCCGCCGACGCGGACGCCCCGCCGCCCACCTCCGCTGCGCGGGCGCTGGTCCCCGGTATCCAATCCGGCGGCCTGGGCGTGGCGTCCCTGCAGATCTACAGCGGCCGGCCGCGGCCGGTGGTCGACGGAGCCGACCCCTGGGGCCTGCTCAACGCCGGCCGCTACCGCGCGGCGGCGGAGCGGTTCGATGCCGACGGCGACGAGACGCAGCGCACCGGCGCGGCGCTGGCGGCGGCGCTGTCGGGCGACCTGAAGGCGGCGTCCAGCGTCATGCCCGACAAGCCGGCGTTGCCCGCGGGCGTCACGCTTGACCAAGCGACGACGCTGCGGCTGCGGCAGGTCCGCGAGGTCTTCTTCGCCGACGACGCGGCGATGCGCGACGCGCTGACGCGGCTGCTGGAGTAGCCGGGTGGGCGCGGGGGTTACAACGCGGGGTGCCGTGCCCGGAGCGCTGCGTATCTCGTTGCGGTTGGATTGAACCGTGTGCCACTGGCGGCTTGTCCGCCAGTGCCGATGACTTGCAGCGGCACTGGCGGACAAGCCGCCAGTGGCACCCCGTCGCAGACGCCGTGACCTTTTCCCGTACGGACGCCGCGGCACCCCGATGACGGGGCGTTCCGCTACGGCGTTCTGTCCAGCACCCGCGCGAACGCCTCGCGTACGTCGCCGAGTTCGATGCCGCGTATGAGGGTGTCGTCGTCTTTGCAGCGCCGGTACTTGATGGTGCGGCCCACGGTGCCGGGGGCGCGGATCACGACGTGTTTTGCGGCCGGCACCGTGTCGGGCGTCCAGCGGCAGGGGCCCACCCGGGCGGGGTCGGTCGGACCAAACAGGCTGACGGTGGGGCGGTTGAGGCCGACGGCGAGGTGCAGGGCGGCGGAGTCGTTGCCCAGCAGCGCCCTGGCTCCGGCGATCCAGGCCATGAGCGTGCCGACGTCGGTGTCGGGATAAAGCACGCGGTCGCGCAGGCCCGCGGGCAGGGCGTCGGCAAAGGCCCCGCGCACGCCGTCACGCTCGCGCGGCGAGGCCACCACCACCAGGCGGTCCACGCGGCCGGTGCTCAGCGCGTCGGCCCCGACCGCGGCGAAGCGTTCAACCGGCCAGCACTTGCAGCCCCACCGCGCGGTGGGGGCCAGGCAGGCGTATCCGCCGTCCAAGTTGCCGTCCCAGGCGGCGGTCACCCCGGCGACCGCGAGGGCGGCGGCGGCGGGCACATAAAGCGTCAGGTCCGCGGGCCCGGGGAAGCCCGCGGCGTCGAGCAGACCGCGCATGCGGTCGACGGTGTGCAGGCTCCGCGGCAGGGCGTGCTTCTCGTTGTAGGCCAGCCACGCCCCCTCACGCGCGTTGGCAAAGCCGATGCGGCGGCCCGCGCCGGTGGCCCGGGTAAACAGGCCCGAGCGGGCCAGCCCCTGCAGGTCGACCACCAGGCCGTAGCGTTGCGCCCGCAGCCGGCGCAGCAACGCCGGGATGGCGCGGGGGTGCTGGCGGTCGAAGGGCACCACGCCGTCGAGCATCGGGTGGGCGGCCACCGCGTCGGCAAAGGAAGCGTTTACCAGCCAGTCGATGTGCGCGTGGGGCAGCGCGTGGCGTAGCGCCACCAGGCAGGGCACGGTGCGGCTGACGTCGCCCAGGGCCGAGGGCCGGATGAGCAGCACCCGCTCGGGCGGGTTGTTCTGCGGCGCGTCGGTGGTGGGCGGCGGTGGCGGCATGGGCGGCGGAAACAAACGGGACGGCACAGCGGCCGCTGGCGCGGGTGAGACGCCGCACCGTCGGGGCCGCGGGATTGGGTTACATTAGCGGTTCGTCCCTGGCGGCCGCTGGGTCCCGCCTCACCGTTCCCGGCGTACGTCCCCGCCGTTCCCTGCGCGAGTCCGTTCATGCCCACCGCCGTCATCTCCGACATCCACGGCAACCTCGATGCGCTGCAGGTCGTGCTGGCCGACATCGAGGGGCGGGGCCTGGACCGCATCATCTGTTTGGGCGACATCATCGGCTACGGCCCGGATCCCACGCGGTGCCTCGACCTGGTGCGCGAGAAGTGCCTCTTCGCGATGATGGGCAATCACGACTTCGCGGTGCTGTACGAGCCGACGATGTTCAACACCAGCGCCGAGCAGGCCGCCTTCTGGACCCGGGCCCAGTTCGAGCAGGAACCCGACGTCGACATGCGTCGCCAGCGGTTCGAGTACCTGGGCGGGCTGGTGATCCGCCGCTGGTTCGAGGGCAGCCTGTTCGTGCACGCCAGCCCGCGCCGGCCCATCAACGAGTACATCTTCCCCGACGACGTGGTGGCGGCGCCCAACAAGATGGCGTCGATCTTCGACCGCATCGAGACCAAGGCCTTCTGCGGCCACACCCACGTCACCGGCGTGTTCACCGACGAGCCGGACTTTTACCCCCCCGGCGACCTGGGCGGCGCGTACACCTTCCGCGACGACGAAAAGTGCATCATCAACCCCGGCAGCGTGGGCCAGCCACGCGACCGCGACCCGCGGGCGAGCTACGCGATTTTGCACGACGACCGCGTGGAGTTTGTGCGACTGGAGTACGACATCCCTGCGGTGGTCAAAAAGATCACCGCGATCCCGGACCTGTCGGACTTCCTGGGGCAGCGGCTGCTTGAGGGGCGCTGAGGAAGTTCGAAGCTTGAAGTTCGAAGTGCGAAGTTCGGTGTCGCAACACTTCGAACTTCGAACTTCGCACCTCGAACTTTGCTTCACCACCGCGAGTCGCGCTTCGAGAACGAGGCGATCGCTTCGTCGAGCTCGTCAAACATCCCGAACACCGTGTCCAGGCGGGTGGACTTGAAAAGAAACAGCACGTTGGGGCGGCAGCCCACCAGGGCCACGCGGCCGCGCATGGGCTCGACCTCGCGCAGCAGCTCGACCAGGACTCCGATGCAGGCCGAGTCGAGGTACTCGATCGCTGACAGCTCGAAGGCGAAGTTGCTGGCGTGATCGAAGCGCATGTGCTCGCCGCAGGTCACCACCGCCTCCTCCATCTCGCGGGCGGAGACCGTGGGTCCCGGGAGATACAGCGTGACGTTCGAGCCGTCTTGTTGTATATCGAGGCAGAGGTCTTCAGGCATGGTGGCTCCGGGGTAAAAGGCGTGTTCCGAGAACGCTTATCGCCCTGATCGCCGCGGCAGTTCGCGGGGCTGGGACAAGTCCTTAGATTGTGTTTGAAAACCTCGCGGGCCTGCGGGACGGCGACCCTCGCCGCTCGCCTCGTGGGCCCACCTCCCCGCCGCGACGGCTGGGGCTGCGGCGGAGTACGCCGCCTCCGGCGACATATGGGTTCGCCGCCTCGCGAGCGACGATGCTCGCTCGCCCTGGGCTTCCACGAGGTTTTCAAACGCATTCTCAGACCGTGGGGTCCCCCGCATAAGACGGGTCAGGCGGGGCGCGCTGGTGGGTGGCCGGCGAAGGGCTCAGGCCTCGGAGGGCAGCCCCCGGGCCAGTTCAAACAACACATCCAGACGGGCCAGCCGCAACAGCAACGCCACATTCTCCTGGCAGTTGAGCAGCACAATCCGCGCATCGCTGCGTTTGGCGTCCTGATAGAACATCAGCAGCAGCGCAAGGCAGGCCGACGGCAGGAACTCCACCTCGTCGAAACAGAACACAAAGGTCCGCGCCCCGGCGTCCAGCCGGGTCTTGAGGCCCAGAATCAGTTCGCGCAGCCCGTCGGTGCTGACCTCAACGCCGCTCAGGCGCGCGATCACGCGGTCTCCGGTCTGCTCGACGTCGGCGGTGGGCTGGGCCATGCTCCTCCAGTCTAACCCACATGATTCACCGGCTTCCCGCGTCGAGCCGCGTTCGCGTTCGAGCGGCAGGCAGTCTCTCAGTCACCGCGTTGCCGCGGAACCGCGTCCGAGGTTTCAGCGACCATCCCGTGCACAAGGCGGGGCGGGCCCTTTCCGCGTTGCCGGGTTCAGGCGTCGGCCGCGGCCGGAGCGTCCAGCGACACCACGCGGGCGTCGATCAGGCGGCCGTCCGCAGGCATCCGCAGCGCCGTGCCCGGGCGGTGGCGCCCCCAACGCACCACGGCAAAGCCGATGGCGGTCTGGCCGGCCAGCGGCGACGCGGCCGAGCTGGTCACCGCCCCGATGACCTTGGTGGGGTCGTCGGCGTCAAAGACCTGCGCCCCGGCGACTGGCAGCGGGTGGGGCGTGGGGTTGTCGACGCCGCTGGCGATTCCGTCCGGGCCGTCCACACCGTGGTCGACGCCGCGGTCTACGCGGAAGGCGACCAGCAGCTTCTTGGGGTGTCCCAGACTTTTCATCCGTGCGACCACCTCCTGCCCCAGGTAACAGCCCTTGGTGAAGCTGACCGCCTGGTCGATGCCGTGGGGACCGGGCACCTCGGCGGGCAGCGAGGTGGGGCCGAAGTCCACGTGGTACAGCGGCACGCCCTCTTCGATGCGCACGGTGTTGAAGGCGCTCCAGCCCACCGGTCGGCCCCGCAGCGACGCGCGGCGTCTCCCGGCAAACGCGGCGGCCTCTTCGGGGTTCAGCACGGCCGGGTCGGTGTGCTCGTGCCCGGCCGCCGCGAGCAGGCGGGGATACAGCTCGGCCGCATGCCGCGCGGCCACCACCACCCGCACGCCCAGCAGCTGGCCCAGGTCGTGGCGGTAGGCGGTCACGCCCGGGGCGCCCTCCAGGTCCAGCACGTGGTGGGTGCCGGGCATGGCGCCCACGCGGGCCGCCGTCTCTCGGGCCGCGTCGTCGCGGGCCGCGGCCGACAGCAGCCGCACCGCGGCTGGCCCGATCAGCCAGAACACGGCGCAGGCCCCGACCGCTTCGCGCAGGGTCAGGTCCTCGGTGAACTGCCGGGCCAGGATCAGCTTGGCAAGGGCGGGCAGGTCGTCCGCGTCGCCCTCCAGCCAGGTGCCCGCGTCGCCCAGGTGCACCATCAGGTCCGCGGTCACGTGGCCGCGTTCGTTGAGCTGGAAGGCCCGCACGCTGGCGCCGCCGGCCTGCCCGTTGATCTCCTGCGTGCACAGCCGGTGCAGGTAGTCCTTCACGTCGTCGCCCGCGAGCTTCAGCACCCCGCGCTGGGGCAGGTGAATCACCCCCACCCGCTGCCGCAGCGCCGCGTATTCGGCCTCGAAGGCGTCGAAGTGCTCGGCGATCTGCGCGCCGCTGTCGCCCCAAGGGATGAACTGGGCGCCGGCGGCTTCGAGCGCGGCGTGGAGGGGGGCGGGGGGGGCGTCTTCGGCGGGGCCGTCGGTGGGGTGAGGTTGGGGCACAGGAGAATCGTAGTCGGTGGGGTTGGGATCGTGATCCGTCAGAACGTGACCCGTGATCCGCCGAAACCGGATCATCAGTCTTTCGGACCACGGACCACGGACCACGGACCACGGACCACGGATCACGGACCACGGATCACGGACCACGGATCACCTTCCCTCTCATCGCCCCAGTAAACTGTCACGCCTCGAATCCCCAGGAAACCACAAGATGCCCAAGAAAACCCTCGCCGACCTCGACCTGTCATCCGGCCTCTCTGCGAAGAAGGTGCTGATGCGCTGCGACTTCAACGTGCCGCTGAACGACGCGGGCCAGGTGACCGACGGCCGCCGCGTGGAGATGGCGGTGCCCAGCATTCAGCACGTGCTGGACGCCGGCGGCTCGGTGATCGTGATGAGCCACCTGGGCCGGCCCAAGGGTGCACCCGATCCCAAGTTCAGTCTCAAGCCCGCGGCCGACACGCTGGCGAAGTTGCTGGGCAAGCCGGTGCAGCTGGCCGGCGACACCGCCGGCGCCGACGCCCGGGCCAGGGCCGGGGCGCTGAAACCCGGTGAGGTGCTGGTGCTCGAAAACGTACGCTTCAACGCCGGCGAGAAGAAGGGCGACGACGCGGACTACGTCGCCGCGCTGGCCGCGCTGGGCGACGTGTACTGCAACAACGCCTTTGGCACCTGCCACCGCACCGAGGCGTCGATGTACGCCGTGCCCAAGGCCATGAAAGACGCCGGCAAGCCCGCGGTCATGGGTTTCCTGGTCGAAAAAGAGATGAAGTACCTGGGCGACACGATGGCCAGGCCCGCGCGGCCCTTCGTCGCGATTCTGGGCGGCGCCAAGGTCAGCGACAAGATCAACGTCATCGACAACCTGCTGGGCATCTGCGACCGGGTCCTGATCGGCGGTGCCATGGCCTACACCTTCAGCCTGGCCCAGGGCGGGAAAGTCGGCGGATCGCTGGTCGAAAAAGACAAGGTCGATCTGGCGAAGCAGCTGCTGGAGAAGGGCGGCGACAAGCTGGTCCTTCCGGTCGATACGAACTGCGGCGACGCGTTCAACGACCCCGACTGCAACCAGAAGACCGTCGCCGCCGGCGAGATCCCCGACGGGTGGGAAGGCTTTGACATCGGCCCTGAGACCGCCGCGCTCTACGCCGACATCGTGGCCAAGGCCAAGACGGTGATCTGGAACGGCCCGATGGGCGTCTTCGAGTGTGAGCCCTTTGCACTGGGCACCAAGGCCGTCGCCCAGGCCCTGGCCGACGGCGACGCGGTGAGCATCATCGGCGGCGGCGACAGCGCGGCGGCGGTGGAGGAGTTCGGCTTTGCCGACAAGGTCAGCCACGTGAGCACCGGCGGCGGCGCGAGCCTGGAGATGCTGGAAGGCAAGAGCTTCGCCAGCGTCGAGCTGCTGGATTAAGCGTCCCCTCGCAGCGCCGGATCCGGAATCCGACACCCTTCTCTGCTTTGAGAAAAAGGTGTTGGACCCGTCTGGCGCGTCCCTTCTGGGGCTTGATCATCTGACTTCAGGAACGGTCACCAATCAACCTCCCGGCTTGGGCGGGGCGGGCTTCCAGCTTGCGATCGACGTGAAGCGGCGAGTGTGGGTTATTTTCGGGCTGCGCCCGAACGGCAGGCTGGAAGCCCGCCCCACCCAGGCCAGGAATCGAGAGGATGATTCGCGCCGGATCGTAGTTCGTGGAGGTGGCCCCGCTTACACTGTTTCGATGACCCAGCCCCCACGACGCCAACGCCGACCCGACGCTCAACGCGGGGGGCGGCTGGCCGCCGCAGCGGCCGCATTGAGCGTGCTCGGCGGCGCCACCCCCGCCGCGGGCCAGGTGGGCAGCGCACTGGTTGCGGTGCCGTGGAAGCCCGGGCAGTCGCTGGGTATCACCTCGTACGCCATCGGCCTGGACACGGACACGCGGTCCGACCGCTTCGGCGCGGGCGACGAGCTGACCCTCGCCCGCGTGGTGAGCTTCGGCCGCTACCGCCCGAACCCCGACAACCCGCGCGGGCTGTCGGTGGGCTGGCTGTACGACCACACCGAGCTGAGCACCGACGACCCGCGCCTGCCCGACCGGCTGGAGACCACCGCCGTGGCGGTGGGCGCGCCGCTGGGGCGCTACAACGGGTGGGACACGGGCTTCACTGCCGGCGGGGGGTTCTCCGGCGACCTGCCCTACGCCGACGGCGACGCGTGGTACGGCGTGGGCAGCCTGTTTGCCCGCAAACAGCTGGGCCAGACGCCAACATTCATCACCTGGTTCATCGATTACGACGGCAGCCGCTCGTTCCTGCCCGACGTGCCGATCCCCGCGGTGCAGTACACCGTGCGCGAGTCGGCGACGCTGAGCTACTCGATCGGGCTGCCTTTCAGCAGCGTGTCGTGGCAGCCGGACGACCGCTGGTCGATCGACGTGAAGTTCCTGGTGCCGGTCGCGGGCTCGACCGAGATCAGCTACCGCGCCACCGATCGCTGGAGCGCGTACTTCATGTACGAGACCTCCACGCGGGCCTACCACCTCGCCGGCGACGACGACCGCCGGCGGCTGTTCTTTGAGCAGAGCCGCACCGAACTCGGGGCGAGATTCGCGCTGACCCCCGAGGTCACACTGAGCGCCGCGGGTGGATACGCCTTCCAGCAGGAGTTCACCCGCGGGTGGGACAGCCGAAGGCTCCGCCTGGTGCGCGACGTCGACGACGCGGCGTATCTGCGGATGGGGCTGACGGCGGGGTTTTAGCAGCCCGATGAAGGGGGCCGAGCGGCCGAGTGATTCGACCTGCGGCCGCGGCGTATTCACGTCCCGTCACCCACGGCTGCGGATCCGGGGTCCGATTCCCGCAATCCGGCGCGGCCGGATCTCCAGCAAGCAGCCTTGAGAAAAGGGAGTTGGACCCGTCTGGCGCGTCCGCTACCGTGTCGCGATGATCCGATCGACCCTGCTGCTGCTGGCCTTCGCCCTGCCCACCTCTGCGCAGACCGGCGCGGTCAGCGTGTTCGGGCCCATCACCGGCGCGTTCGACCTCGACGGCGACGCCTGGGCCGTGGACACCGGCGGCGGCGCCTCGGGGGTGGCGGTCACGCGGCACCGCGGGCGGACACCCGTCGGCGAGGGCGGCGTGGGATTTGAGTACACCCAGCTGCACTTCAACGACGCGGCGCCCGCGGTGCCCACCCGGCTGATCCGGGTCGAGGCGGCGTTGGGCTACGTGCTGGACGAGATCGACCTGGGGGGCCACGCCTGGCTCATCACCGGCACCGCCGGGGCCGGCGTGGCCAGCAGCGCCCCGGGGTCGGACGCCGACGGGCTCTACACCCTGGGCAGCGTGATGGGCTCGGTGAAGCGGTGGGGCGGCACCGTCCGCGTGGGCCTGACCTGGGACGGCAACCGCTCGGTGCTGCCCGACGTGCCGCTGCCGGTGCTGGCTTACGAAAGGGACTCCGACATCGAAGGCGGCGAAGCCGAACTGGGGCTGACCTTGGGCTACCCCACCTCCCGCGTCACCTGGCGTCCCTCGCCCGGGTGGACGCTGTCCGCCGGGCTGGACCGCCTGGACGCGGTGAGCGCCGACGTGCGGTTCGCGCTGACCGACACCTTCGCGCTCACCGCGGCCTACGGGGGCTTTTACGACCAGTTCCACGTCGAAGACGACAACCCGAACCGCCGCGTGTTCTTCGTCAGCCAGCGCTTCGAAGCCGGCGCCGAGCTGAGCGGCGACTGGGGCCGGGTCGGGCTCAGCGGCGGGTACGCCTTGGGTCAAGAGCTGCGCCGCGGCTGGGACCTGCGCAACACCGACATCATCGCCGAGTTCGACGACGGGCCGTTCGTGCGCGTGGCGTGGCGGGTGGGGTTTTGACGGCGTACCGCCGCAGGTCAGGCAAGCCTGCCTGACATGGCACACCGAAGGCCAAAGTCGTTTGCCGGGGCGTCAGGCAAGTAGGCCTGACCTACCGAGGCCAGCGAAGTGAGCGGGGGAGGGCGCCGCCGCGCCGCGGTCACGCGAGGTAAGTCACGGGGCGTCTACACCTCCAGCACGGCGGGCAGCACCAGGCGGCAGTCGTCATGGAGCTCCAGCGCGAAGCCGGCTTCGCCCGGGACGGACGCGGCGTACGTGCCGTCGGTCAGGGTGAGCGCTTCGACCGCGCCCGTGTCCTGCGCGACCATGAGGTAGTGCGGCACGCCCTGCTCGGCGTAGAGGTCGAACTTGGCGGTGCGGTCCTTCTTCTCGGTGACCGGCGAGAGGACCTCGGCGATGAGCGTGGGGGGGCGGTTGATGTGGCCGTCGCGGGGTTCACGGTCGCAGAGCACGCTGATGTCCGGGCGCACGACGGTGTCGAGCGTGACACGCCAGTCGATTTCAACCAGAACGCGGCAGTTGCAGTTCTTTTGTTCACGCAGCTGTTGTTTGATCCGGTAGATCAGCTCGCCGGCCAGCTCACCGTGGCGTTCGAACGGCGAGGGCGACATCGCTACGGGGACGCCGTCCCAGAGTTCCCAGTCGCCCTCCCACTGGTCGTAGTCGGCGGTGGTGTAGTGGATGTCGGGCCGGCGGCGTTCCATACGGCGATTGTATCGCGCGGACAGGGGCAACCCAATATTTTGTTAGCGTTTTGGTAAAGTTGACGGGTCGGGGCGCCGCTCGCAGGCAACCTAAAACGTTTCGCACACGTTCTTAAGCCGATGAACGACACCTCGCTGATTTACGGGCTCTGCGACGCCGGCATCGCTCACGTGTCCGAGGTGCCTTCGGGTCTGGCGTGCCGCTGCATGTGCCCGGCGTGTGGCGACGCGCTGGTGGCGAAGAAGGGCCGACGCAACCGCCACCACTTCGCCCACCACCGCGATGTCGACTGCCCGCGGGCCGCCGAGACCGCGCTGCACCTGGCGGCAAAGCAGATCCTGGCCCGGCGGCGCGAGCTTGTGCTGCCGGCGCTCCACCTGGGCGACGGAGCAAGCGACGCGCCGCGCGGGCCGGCGTTGGCGGCCGCGGCCCGGGTGTTTCTGGACACGGTGCGGCTGGAGTGCTGGGCGGACAATGTGGTGCCCGACGTGATCGCGTGGGTGGCGGGGCGCGACCTGTACGTGGAGGTCCAGGTGGCGCACGCGGTGGATCCCGCCAAGCGGGCGAAGTTGACGGCCCGCGGGGTCTCGACGTTGGAGATCGACCTGAGCGACCTGCCGCGTGACGCGGCGCCGGCGGACATCGAGCGGCGGGTGGTGGACGCGGTGGACGGCAAATCCTGGGTGTTCAACGCCGCGGCGCGTGCCGCGCGGCCGGCGGCGCTGGCGTCGTCGCGGTATCTGCCCGCCGCCCGCTACGGCGGGGTGGCCCGGGTGGACCGCTGCCCGATTGGTGCACAGCGCTGGGGCGAAAAGTCGTGGGCGGCGGTAGAGGCCGACTGCCGGGGGTGCCCGCACTGCGTGTCGATCGCGGCGGTCAGCGGCGACGTGCGGTGCGCCGGGCACCTGGCGCGGCTGGCCCGAGTTGGAGAGAAGCAAGGCACCCGGGTGCGGGAGGCCGCGGTGGGCTACGCGGCGCAGGCAGGCTCGGGCGCGCGGTGCGCCCGAGCCCCTGCCGCAACGGGGCCTGAACTCCGGCTTGCCCCCAAGGAATTGCCCCATGAAACCCCCGTTATCCGCCGTGCTTCTGATGTGGTCCGCGACCGTGGCGCCGGCCGCCTCGACCGGAGGCGCGCCGCGCGTGCTGATCGCGCTGACGGCGCACGACCAACTCGGCGACACCGGCCAGCCCGCCGGCTGCGACCTGTCCGAGGTCGCCCACCCCTGGCGGGCCTTCACCGACACGGACTACGACCTGACGTTCGCGACGCCCGACCGCGCTGCGGCCCCGGGGCGGCGGTGGCGTTGAGCCGGGAGGCAAGCGGCTGGAGGTGCCGGGACGCGGACCACGCAGGCGAGGGGTTTGCGTTTGATCTGCACGCGGGTTGTCGGCTGCGGCCCCGGGCGGGGGCTGGCCGTCGGCGTCGGTGACGGTGAGGTCGGCCTTGCGGTGTTGTTCGTGCCGCGCGCCGGCCTCGGACCGTCAGGGCGCGTCGGCGTCGGTGCAGGCGGTCGCCAGAGCTGCATTGCGGGCCGGAATATCGGTCGGCAGGCGGGGAAGTTTCATGGTGAGCCTCTCCCGAAGACGGGGGGGGCGGGGTCCACCACACGCTTCTTTATACTGCATCGCATGCTGAACCTCGCTGATTCGCCCGCCCGCCCGCTGATCCTGCCCTCGATCCTGGCGGCCGACTTCGCCCGCCTGGGCGACGACGTGGCCCACGTGCTGGACGCGGGGGCGGACGGCATCCACGTGGACATCATGGACGGTCATTTTGTACCGAACCTGTCGATGGGTCCGGCGGTGATGGCGTCGCTGCGGAAGCGGTTTGCGACGGCCTTTTTCGACGTGCATCTGATGGTGGCGAACCCCGCGGACTACGTTAAGCCATTTGCCGACGCAGGGGCGGACCACATCACGTTTCATATCGAGTGCACGGCGGGGCGGAAGACCGACCACGAGCTGGACCTGATCGCGCAGATCCGCGCGGCGGGGTGCACGGCGGGGGTGTGCCTGAACCCGGGCACGGCGGGCGGCTCGATCACGCACCTGCTGGACCACGCCGACCTGTCGATGGTGCTTGCGATGAGCGTGCAGCCGGGCTTCGGCGGGCAGTCGTTTATGCCCGAGGTGCTGCCGAAGGTGCGCGAGATCGCCGGCCGGCTGCCCGAGGCGGTGCGCTTCGAGATGGACGGCGGGCTGTCGCCCACCACCGCGCCCGACGCCGTGGCGGCGGGGGTGGACATGGTGGTGGCGGGGTCGGCGGTTTTCGGGGCGGCGGACCGGGCGGCCGCGATCGCGGCGATGAAGGGGTAATCGCGATGTCGGAACAGGTTCTTGGAATTTTATCGGGCCGTGAACACGTCGACGCGGGTTGTCGTGGCACGGGGCTGATAAGACATTAAGCAGCATAGGGTTGAGTGATTCGAACGAGCCGCGACCGTAAGGGAGTCGTCCCACGGCTTGTCGTTCGCAAGAAACTGACACTGAGGCCGGGGGCGACTCCCTCGCGGTCGCGGCTTGTGAGGACCAAGAAGCCAACCTGTGTTGTCGTGTGCACGGGCCATCAACCAAGAACGCCCGCCCCGGGGTGGGGCGGGCGTTGGGTTAAGCAGGCCTACTAGGACTTGAACCTAGAATGAGAGAATCAGAATCTCTAGTGTTACCGATTACACTATAGGCCTATGTTGTGCCCGCATTTTAGCGGACCGTTCTGTCAACGGGGCGAGATTCTATCGGTTTTTGGGGGCCGGGGGGTTGAGCGCGGGGGCGTCTGGCGGGTTTTGGGGGTTTCGCGGGGCCGAACCAGGTCGATACCAGACCGCCGCCGGGCGAGCGCCCGTCGGACGGGGCATGAGCGGGGCTCAGCCGGTGAGCAGCAGCACCCCGAACATCACGATCCACACTGCGTCGAGGAAGTGCCAGTACATGGTGACGTAGCGGACGGGGCCGTGGGCCTCGTGGTCGTAGGCGCCCAGGTGCGCGTTGCGGGTGACCACGGCCAGCGGGATGACGCCGCCGATCAGGTGCAGGGCGTGGATAATCACCAGGAAGAAGACGAATCCGAGCAGCGTGTGGCCGGTGTCGGCGTGGTTGTGCCCGATCAGCAGGGACGCGAGGCTGGGGGTCTGGACCAGCAGGAAGAGGCCGGCGAGAATCAGCGTGGCGACGAGCAAGTTGCGAAACTTCGCCTGCCGCTCGCGGCGGACGTTCTGCAGGGCCAGGTGCATGGTGAAGCTGCTGGCCAAGATGACCAGCGTGCTGAACCACAGGCCGAAAGGCAGGTGCAGCGTGCCCAGCGGCGGGGCGGCGGCGGCGATCACCTCTTTGGTGACCGGGTTGACCAGCTCGCGGGTCTGCTGCACGCGGATCAGCACGTAGCCGAGCATGGAGGCGGCGAAGAGCATGCCCAGGGCGGCCAGGAACAGCCACATGCCGAAGACGCCGGCCCCGGGGGGCACGCGGTGATGCGTCACCGGGCGGTCGGCGGGTGGGGGCAGCATGTCGGCCGCGTCGTAGGGTGGCGGGTCGGCGTCGTGCGGGGGATTCGGGTGGGCGGCGGAGTCCATGGGCTGGAGTCTAGCCCCGGACATTCGGCGGTTCTTCGGCGTCGTGCCGGATCCCGAGCGGGCGCGGCAAGCCCACACCCGCCGGCGAAACCTGAACGCCCCGGCGGGTGGGCCGGGGCGTGGGTACGGCGGGGTGTTCAGGGCCGTGCGTCAGGGCGTTGCGCCGCGGAGGGCGGCGGCTTCGACCACGGGGTTGTAGGCGCCGGTGTCCATCAGCGCGAAGCTGATGAACAGGGTGACGAAGAGCAGGCTGGCGACCAGGATGAACCCGTTGAGCGGGGCGTCCCAGCGCAGGTGCATGAAGTAAAGCCCCACGAGGACGGCCTTCACCAGGGCGATGGCCATGGCGACCATGAGGTTCATGCGGTAGCCGAAGTCGAAGCTCGTCACGCCCACGGTGACGAAGGTGAGGACCATCAGCAGCAGGAAGATGCCCGCCAGCAGCGGCAGCGGCACTGCGTGGCCCGCGTGGTCGTCCTGGTGCTCGTGGTGGGTGGTTTCGTGGGACATGGGGGCTTGGCCAAAAGTGGAAAGCGCAAAGTGAAAAGTGAAAATCAGACGCAAGCGTTCGCGCTTGATCTAAGGATCGATCAGTGGATCAGGTACAGCAGCGGGAAGAGGAAAATCCAGATGAGGTCGACCAGGTGCCAGTAGAGGCCGACCAGATCGACGGGGGTGTAGTAGCCGGGGCCAAACTCGCCCTCGGCGTCGGCTTTGACCCGGGCCACATTGAGGACGCCCCAGAGCACCCCGATGAGCAGCGACAGGACGGCGGCCACCAGCACGGCGATCGGGAACCAGCCGCCGCCGCCACTCACCAGCCACCAGAGGAAGACGAAGTAGATGCCGGTCGCGGCAAAAAGCCCCGGCACCAGCAGGGCACGGGTCATGGGGCCGCCGGCGCGGTAGCAGATCCAGGCGATCAGCCCCAGCCCGACCATGACGTGCAGGCCGTGGAGGCCGGTCATCACGAAATAGATCTGGAAGAAGATGTGGGTGCGGTTGGTGTTGAGCGGGTCCAGTTCGGTGAAGGCGGGGTAGTGGCTGCCGCGGTGGGCGGCCTGGATGGCCCCGATGCCGGTGCTCATCGACTCGCCGGCCGACAGCACGGGGCGGTCGTTTGTCAGCAGGTCGGCGTGCAGGCCCGCGGGCGCCGCGGCGGGGGGGGCGATCTTCGAGGCGGCCGGGGGAGCGGCGTGGCCCGCCGCATGGTCGGCACCGTGTCCGCCGCCGTGTCCAGCGCCGTGGCCCTCGCCGTGTCCGCCGTCGGCGGGCGCGTGGCCGTGGTGTTCGATGTACGCCGCGGCGTATTTGGCTTCACCGGGGTCGGCCAGCTGGCCGCCCTCCTGGTAGAAGGCGTTGGTGGTGCCCGCCCAGAGGGCTTTGTCCCACTTGGCCTTGTACTCGACGGTCTTGATCAGCATGAAGCCGGCGCCGCCGAGCATGGTGGCGACCAGCAGGCCGATCAGAAGTTTTTTCTGCCCCAGCTGAGCGGCCCGCACGCCCCAGGCCATGGTGAACGAGCTGGCCAGCAGCACGGCGGTGTTGATGGCCCCCCAGGTGGTGTCGAGCGCGCGGTGGGCGAAGAGGAAGACGTGGGGGTTGTTGGCCCGGTACACCGCGTAGGCGCAGAACAGGCCGCCGAACATCAGGATCTCGGTGGCCAGAAACACCCACATGCCCAGCTTGCCCGACTCCATCTGCTGGGCGGGGGTCTCGAAGTGGTGGGCCAGGTGCTTCGGGTGGTCGTGGTCGTGGGCGTGGTCGTGGGCGTGCGCGTCAGCGGTGCTCATGAGCGTTCAATCGTCAGGAGTGGGTTTGGCGGAGAAGCCAAAATATCAGATCGGGGGCGGCGCCGACGGTTCGGCGGTGGCGGTTCAGCCGCGGTGGTTTCGCCCCTGCGGGCCGACCACGGACGGGACGTCCGTGCCACTGAAGTCGGCAGGGACTTGAGCGGGAAGGCCCGGGCCCGGGTCGGTGAGGCAGATCAGTCTTCAAGGCCCGCGGCCCGCTTTCGCGGGCGGCGGGCCGGGTCGGTTTCACCCTCCCGGGGTGCGGGGGCGGAGCCCCCGTCTGATTGGAAGCGTCCGGTCGCCGCTTTGGGCGACGGGGCAGCGCCCGATCAGTGGCCTTGATAGACGTAGTCTTTCTTGCGGACATAGCCCTCTTCTTCGCTGACGTAGTCCCAGCCGTCGTAGTCGTAGGGCGGCACGCCCTGGGGCTCGTGGCCGTCTTCGAAGTTGGCGTGCGGCGGCGGGCTGGGGGTGTGCCATTCGAGGGTGTTGGCACCCCACGGGTTGGCCGGGGCCTTGGGTCCCTTGCGCCACGACTGCACCCAGTTGTGGAGCACGCCAAACAGGCCCACCATCAGCACGTAGCTGCCGATGGTCGAGATGAAGTGGTACTTCCAGAAGCGGGGGTCGTAGTCGGCGTAGCGGCGGGGGGCGCCCTGGCTGCCGGCGATGAACTGAATGAAGAAGGTGAGGTTGAAACCGGCGAAGACCATCCAGGCCCACAGCTGGCCGGCCTTCTCGGCGTACATCTTGCCGGTCATCTTGGGCCACCAGTAGTACATGCCCGCCAGGAAGCCGAACAGCGTGCTGCCGACCATGACGTAGTGGAAGTGCGCGACCACGAAGTAGGTGTCGTGGTAGTGGATGTCGGTCGAGAGGGCCGCGAGCGGCAGGCCGGTCAGCCCGCCGATGGTGAACAGCCAGATGAAACCGAGGGCGTAGATCATCGGCGTGTCGAGGCGGATGCGGCCGTTGTACATCGTCGCCAGCCAGTTGAAGACCTTCACCGCCGAGGGCACGGCGACGGACATGGTCAGCAGGCTGAAGACCGAGTTCAACAAGGGGCTCTGACCACTCGTGAACATGTGGTGGCCCCACACGATGAAGCCGAACAGGGCGATGGCGAGCGACGAGGCCGCGATGAAGCTGTAGCCGAAGATGTGCTTGCGGCTGAAGACCGAGATGACCTCCGAGATCACGCCCATGGCGGGCAGGATCATGATGTAGACCGCGGGGTGGCTGTAGAACCAGAAGAAGTGCTGGTAGAGCACCGGGTCGCCGCCTTTGGCGGGGTCAAACACGCCGATGCCCAGCACGCGTTCGGCGAGCAGCAGCAGCATGGTGATGGCCAGCACGGGCGTGGCGAGGATCTGGATGATGCTGGTGGCGTAGAGGCTCCAGAGCAGCAGCGGCAGCCGGCCCCAGCCCATGTTGCGCGGGCGCAGCATGTGGATGGTGGCGATGAAGTTCACGCCGGTGAGGATGCTGGCAAAGCCCAGCACGAACACGCCCATGGTGGCGAGGATCACGCCGGTGTTCGTGTCGGTCGAATACGGCGTGTAGAAGGTCCAGCCCGTGTCGATGCCCTTGGGGAAGAACCAAGGCATGTTTTCGAGGCCGAATAGCGTGCCGACCACGCCGCCGCAGAGGATCCAGAGGAAGAAGAGCGAGCCCACGACGTAGCAGTACCAGCTGAGCAGGTTCAGCCGGGGGAAGGCGACGTCTTTTGCCCCGAGCATGATGGGCAGGGCGAAGTTGCCCAGGATCGCCGGGATCGCGGGGATGATGAACATGAACACCATCACCGCGCCGTGCACCGAGAAGAGCTGGTTGTAGAGCTTCCAGTTGGTGTTCGCCTCGGCCCAGGGCATCAGGGTCTGGCCGGGCCAGATGAGCTCGGTGCGGAGCGCGATGGCGAAGATGCCGCCGATGAAGAAGGCGGCCAGCACGCAGACCATGTACATCAAGCCGATGCGTTTGTGGTCGATGGTCAGCAGCCACGACCAGATGCCCTTGCCGTGGGTGATGTAGTTGTCTTCGCCGCCGTAGCCGCCGTGGGGCGACTTGATGACGTCGGTGCCGGGGGCGCTGGGGTTGGTCGGGATGACGGACATGGGTCGGTACCTCTTTGTTGCTCTGCGGGGTGTCGCCAGAAAGCGCTGCCTTCAGGGGACGGCCGCCTTTTCGGCTCTGCGACAAGGGGGCTGTCCCCGTCTTCGCGTCTTCGTGTCGAGAAAAGGGTGTTGTCCCCTTTTCCGGGTGCACTCACTCCGCGGTCAGCGGCGAATCTTCGACGACGTCGGTCTTGCCGTCGTAGCCGTCGGGGAACGCGGCGAGGGCTTCCTGGCCCGAGAGCGTCTTCATGTATTCGATCAACGCCCGCACGTCGCCGGTGCTGAGCTGTCCCGGACCGTAAGCGCTCATCTGCTGCGCCTCGTAGCCCGCGGCTTTTTTGCGGTTGGGGTAGCGGATGGACTCGTAGAGGTAGGCGTCGTCAGCGGTCACGGTCGATTCACCGTCGGTGACCGCGAGCTGCCGCTGACTGCCGTAAAGGCCTTTCCAGGTGGGGCCGGTGTTGTTCGCGCCATCGACCGAGTGGCACTGGGCGCAGCCGCCGCGGACCTCCCAGACGTGCTTTCCGTACTCGGCCGGGCTCAGGCCGTCCTTGTTGAACTTGTTGACCTCTTCGAGCACGGCCTCCCACTCGCTCTCGTGGACGACGATGCACTTGGTGTTCATCTGGCTGTGGCCCTGGCCGCAGTACTCGGTGCAGTTCAGGTCCAGTTCGAGCCGCGGGTTTTCGGCGCTGACCAGGCTGGCGTCGGGCTGGAACCACATGCGGTTGTAGCGGCCGGGCACGACGTCCTTCTTGGCCCGCATGGCGGGCACGAAGAGGCTGTGGATGACGTCCTTGGATTCAAGCGTGAGCTCGACCGGGCGGTCGGCGGGGATAAACAGCTGCGTGCTGCTGCCCCCGTTGGGGTAGTAGAAGTTCCACCCCCAGCGGTAGGCCTCGGCCCGGATGGGGTAGGCGTTGCCTTTGCCGCCGTCGGGCTCGCCGGCCATGTCCAGGAAGCCGGTGAAGCCGACCGCGAAGACGAAGGTGACGATCACGACGATGGGCAGGGTCCACGCGACCTCGATGACGGTGCTGTGGTGCGCCCCGTGGGAGACCTCGGACCGGTCCTTCATCTTGTACTTGATGCAGAACCAGACCATCAGGAACCCGATGAGCCCGGTGAAGAAGTAGCTGACGGCCAGGATGAAGCCGTTGAGGTAGTCGACGTTTCCGGCGAAGCCTCCGGCGTTGTCGGGCATCCAGGGGCCGCTGAGCCAGGTGAAGAAATCGGCGAGTGTCAGCATCAGGTCGCTTCGGGGGAGGTCGGGGGGGGGGGCGGAACGCCGCGGGCGCAGCCGTTTCATGGTAGCGGCCAACCGGGGTTCGGGCACGCCGGGCGGCGTGAACCGACCGACCCGCGCCCGGGGCGGGATCAGCCGGCAGTCCCGGACCCGGGTACCTCATCGGCATCCAGGCGGAGGCGGCGTTTGCGCTCGAAAAAGAACATGCCCCCGATGACCGCGGCCAGGGTGACGACCGTGACGGCACCCGCGAACTTCATGAGGGTCAACGCGTTGGCGGTGTACTTGCCGGTGCTGTCGTCAAAGTGGAAGCATAGCTGCAGGACCATGTCGAACAGCGACCCCAGCCGGCCCTCGGAGGCCTGCACCAGGGCGAGCCGGAAGTCTTTATCGGGGTATTTGATCCCGGGCAGGTAGCGTGTGATGGTGCCCGATGGCGAGGCAAAAAGAATGACCGCGGCGTGAGCGAAGTCCAGCTGGCCGCTCATATCTTCGGGCAATTGGGCGTAGCCAAAGCCAGCGACGTTGGCCAGGGCCCGCACGTCCCTGGGGTGGCCGGTCAGCAGGTGCCAGCCCTCCGCGGCGCCGGCCCCGAGTTCGGAATCGCCCCCCCCCAGACGCTCGACGATGCTGGCGAGGCGTTCGCGGGCCTCGTCGGGGGTGTCGCGGGGGCTGATACTGATCGTCAGCACGGTGAAGTCTTTGCCGGGGGTGCGTCCCGAACCCTTGATGCCCCGGATCACACCGTTTTCCACCATGGGGCAGAGCAGCGGGCAGTCCAGGTAGGCGAACTCGATGATGACCGGCTTGTCATCGCCGAAGTAGTCGCCCAGGCGGACGGCGTTGCCGTGTTGGTCGCGGAGTGGGGTGTCGAGCGGCAGGGTGCCGCCAATCCGCTGTGTGACCCCGTTCTGGGCGATCTCCTGCACCTCGGCCGGCATGGGACGCTCGCCGCCGCCCAGCGGGCTGGGGGCGACCCGCGACTGGGCTGCGGCGGGTCCGGCGAGCAGTACCGCGGCGGCGAGCAGAGACGTGAAGAGCGGAACCGGGCGGAGAAAGGCACGCATGGTCAAGCAGGTTAGGCGCGAACGAGAGCGGCCGGCCGCGACGACCCACTGCCAAGCCATCAGGGGGTGATGCCGCATCGCAGCGGAGCCGCGACCAAACAGTCTGGCTTTGAAAAAAGAGAGTCATCCCCGTCGTCCGCGTCGCGCGCTGACTCGAATCCGTGCGTCAGCGGGCCGCGGGCTCAGGCTCGGCGCTCCCGTAACGCTCCACCACGGCCTTCATCGCGTCGCCGATGGGCATGCGGCCCTGCGAGCCGTCGGTCAACTGGGCCCGCTGGGCCTGATTCAGTTCGGCCAGGTCGCGGTTGTCGATCCGCACGCCGTATTCGGCGTAGGTCTGGTCCGAGCCGTCGGCGTACTTACGCTCGGCGTCGCGGTGCGCGAAGTACTCGTAGCCGGCGCGGGCGGTGTAGACGATGGCGATCAGCAGGAACACCGACACGGCGGTGACCACGAAGATCGTCTTGACGTTGAGTTCGCGGGTGGTGGGGACGGACATGGCAACCCATTTCAGATTGAGGATTTCAGATTTCAGATTGGGGAGGGGAGCTCAGATCTGAAATCTGAAATCTCCGATCTGAAATGGCTTCAGTGGTGGATCGGCGCCCAGGCGCTGGTGTCCAGGCCGAGGCTCTCGTGCATGCGGGGGTCGTTGTAGGCGGTCAGCGAGGACCGCGCGGCGATCTTCAGAGCGCCGGCGACGAGCACGGCGACGCAGCCCACGGCGCAGAGGATCTCGGGGATCGGGACCAGGAAGTCGGGGCTGACCAGGGCGGGCATGGTGATCCAGAACAGGTCGACCCAGCAGATGAACAGCATCCAGATGGCGATGGCCATAAGGGCCTTGCGGTTGCGCTTCACATGCTTGGACAGCAGGGCGGCGAAGGGCAGCAGCAGGTGGCCGAAGAGCACCAGCCAGGCGACCTTGGTCCAAGCGCTGCCGGAGGTCGGGGCGCTGCCGCTGCTGGTGACGCCGCGGATCTCCCACCAGTAGGTGGTCTCGGGCAGCGAGGCGTACCAGATGAGCATGAACTGGCTGAAACCCACGTAGCCCCAGAAGAACACGAACGCGAACAGCAGCTTGCCCAGGTCGTGGAAGTGCTCGGTGTTCACCGCGGGGAAGTAGCCGAAGCGCTGGCCGACCATCAGCGTGAGGATGATGGTGCAGATGCCGGTGGTGAAGGCGCCGGCGAAGAAGTACACGCCGAACATGGTGGAGTACCACACCGGGTCGATGGTCATGATCAAGTCGAAGCTGGCCAGGGTGACGGTGACCGCGAAGGCCGCGACGCTGAGCGGGGCCCACCACTCGCGCTTGTTGGTCAGCGCGGGGTCTCCGGTCTGGTCCTGGCGGACGCTGTGGCGGTAGTAGAAGGTGCCGATCAGGCCCCAGAGTGTGAAGTAGACGATCCAGCGGGCGATGAAGAACGGCCGGGTGAGGTAGGGGCCCTTCTTGTAGGTGAAGTAGGGCACCGCGTGGTTGTGCTCCTCCCAAGTGCCGGCGGTGTGGGTCCAAGCGTGGTGGTCGCCGTGATCGGCGTCGTGAGTGTCGCCGTGGCCGCCCGCGTGCGCGTCGCCATGGCCGCCGCTGTGATCGTCGCCGCCGTGATCGTCGCCGCCCGCGGCGGCGTGGGCGCCGGGCTTGGCGTGTGCGTCGCCGTGGGCGGGGGGGTCGTTGGCCGGTGCGTGTCCGTGTTCGTGGTCGTCGGCGTGACCGACGGTCGTCACGTGGTCTTTACCGTGCTCCGGCGCAGCGGCGTGGTCGGCGGCGGGTTCGGCGGTCGGGACCGACTCGGCCGGCGGGGCGGCGTACAGGGTGTGTTCGCCGGGGGCCGGATTGGCGGCGGGGAGCAGGCGCAGGTCGGCGTAGCGGCCGGCGGCGGCGTGGCCGTCGCCCTCGCCGGCGTGGGGAACCATCGGGCTGGGTTTGCCGTGGTAGGCGGTCTTCTTGCCTTCGGCGTGGATGCCGGGGGTGGTCCAGGGGTAGAGCGTGCCGGGGGTGAAGACGCTGACCAGCACGGGGATGAACAGCACCGCGAGGGTGAGGATGTTGGCCGCGTAGCACTCGGCCACGCGGCGGACCGCGGCGCACCAGCCGGCGCGGAAGAGCGTGGTGATGATCACGAAGAACAGGTTGCCCAGCGTGATGGCCAGGGCGAAGGCAAAGCCCACCGTGTAGGCGAAGGCGAAACGCGAGACGCCGTGCTCGGTGAGCAGCGAGATGACCAGGGCCAGGGCGATGGCGGCGAGGCCCCCGATGGTCAAAATGAACCAGGGGCGGTCGGCCTTGGCGCCAAGCACGGCCTTGTCGGCGTCGGTGAGTTCGCGGGGGGCGTGGTGGGACATGGCTTCGCCAAAAATGAAAAACGGCCTGGCTGTCGTCCGGCCTTTGGCCGGATGGAAAAAGTGAAAATCAGACGCAAGCGTCAGGTGATCATTCTCAGCGGGCGGCGGTCTTGGGGTTGGGGGTGGCGTCGGCCGCGTTCATGGCGGCGACGGCGGCTTCGGGGGCCTGGCTCAGCTGCAGGGCGCGGACGTAAGCGACGATGGCCCAGCGGTCCTGGACCGGGATGGCGTGGCCATAGGCGGCCATGCCGTTCTTGCCGTGGGTGATGACGTCAAAGATCTGGCCGTTGGGATAGATGTCTTCGCCGTAGGTCAGTGTGCCGTTCTCGCTCTTGACCAGGTTGGCCGACGGCGTCCAGCTGGTCCCATACGACGCGGAGGCGTCCCCGGTCTGACGCAATAGCGCCCGGCGGTTGGTCGGGCCGTCGCCGTGACCGCTGAGGCCGTGGCAGGTGTAGCAGAAGCTATTGAACTTCTCCTGCCCGCGGGCGAGAAAGAACGCGTCGACCTCGACGCCTTCGGGGAACCCGGTGACAAAGGCGGGCTCGGCGTCTTGCTCGGCGTCGTGGTCGGCGTCGTCCTGGGCGTCGTGTTCGACCGTCGCGTGGCCGGTTTCCATCGGTCCGCCCGCGGCGGCGGCGAGTCGGCCGCGAGCAATGGTGCCCGCGACGGGCTGACGCATGGCGCGGCCGTCGTTAAACACCGGCGACGCGGCCTGGGCCTTGAGCTTCGGCTGGTTGTCCATGTCCTGGAACAGGTGAATCCGCGGCCGCTCGTGGAAGATCTGCGTGTAGTGCAGGATCAGCGCGAGCGGGACCCAGGAGCCGACCACGAGCAGGCACGCCGCCGCGATCAGCGGGAGCGGGACACGTTTGGGTAAGAAGAGGCGGAGGTCGAGCATTTTTGAAGTTCGAAGTTCGAAGTAGGAAGTTCGAAGTGTCGGAAGGCGTGGGGTCGTGGTTCAGGTGCTCTAACTTCGCACTTCGAACTTCGGACTTCGCACTTTCGTTAGTCGTAAATCAGTTCGGTGCTCAGAGCGCCGTGCTGCTGCAGGAATGCGGGGGTCTCGTGGGCGTCGAAGCTGCCGTCACGCGACTCGATGGCCAGGAAGAACCGGTCTTGGGTGGCGCGGCGGAAGCGGTCGCTCTTGAAAAACGGGTGGTAGAGCAGCGGCAGCTTGTTGAGCAGGAACATCGCGAAGACCGCGGTGTAGGCGCTGAACATGATGGTGAGCTCGAAGATCACCGGGATGTAGGCCGCGAAGCTGTTGAACGGCTTGCCGGAGATCAGGAAGCGGTAGCCGTGGAAGTTCGCGGGCACCGCGTCGGGCTGCGGCAAAAAGTCGGTCATGGTGAACGTGGTCAGGAAGATGCCCAGGCTCATGCCGGTGAGCCCCATGCCCAGCACCAGCCACGGCAGGATGGTGGGCTTCACGTCCAGCGCGGCGTCGATGCCGTGGATCGGAAAGGGCGAGTGGACGTCCATCTGGCGGTAGCCCGCGTCGTGGGCGGCCTGGGTGGCGTGCAGCACGTCCGTCACGTTGTCGAACTCACCGAGCACGGCGAAGACCTTCTCGGCGCCCGGGGCGTCGGGCGTCGGGTGGGCGGGCAGCGTGGTGGGGGTGTCAAGCGTCGTCATGGTCTTGTCTCAAACTTCCGGGGCTTGATGCCCCGCGGCTTCACGTTCAGGGGACTGCCGCCTTTTCTGCTTTGAGAAAAGGCGGCAGTCCCCGTCTGGATGACTCGCCGTGGCTTACGCGGCGCAGTCGCCTCAGATCCCTCCCGACACGTGGTGCGTTTCTTCGTTGTGGGCGCCGTGGGCGTGCGCTTCGGGCATCACTGTTTTCACCTCAGAGATGGCGACGATGGGCAGGAACTTGAGGAAAAGCAAGAAGTTGGTGAAGAACAGCCCGAAGCTGCCAATGAACATCCAGATGTCGACCCAGGTGGGCTTGAAGTCGGCCCAGCTGGCGGGCAGGAAGTCGCGCGACAGCGAGGAGACCACGATGACGTAGCGTTCGAACCACATGCCGGCGTTCACGCACATGGCGGCAAACATGATGGTCCAGACGTTGCGGCGGGCCCAGCGGAACCAGAGGATCTGCGGGCCGATGCAGTTGAGGAAGAACAGGCTGCCGTAGCTGAGCCACGCGCTGCCGAAGGGGCGGTTGAGGAAGGTGAACTGCTCGAAGTGGTGGCCCGAGTACCAGGCGACGAAGAACTCGAGCACGTAGGCGTAGGTGCAGATCATGCCCACGCCGAGCATGACCTTGCAGCAGTTGTCGATGTGCCGGTCGGTGATGATGTCTTTGATGCCGAACATGGCCCGGCACGGCACGGCCAGGGTGAGCACCATGGCGAAGCCGCCGTAGATCGCACCCGCAACGAAGTAGGGCGGGAACACGGTGGTGTGCCAGCCGGGCAGCTGGGCGACGGCGAAGTCGAAGGACACGACCGAGTGCACCGAGAGCACCAGCGGGGTGCAGAGCGCGGCGAGCAGGATGTAGGCGCGCTCGAAACGGTGCCAGTGCCGGCTGCTGCCGTTCCAGCCCAGGCTGGCGATGCCGTAAAGGACCTGCCCGATGCGGTTTTTGCAGCGGTCGCGCAGGGTGGCCAGGTCGGGCACCATGCCGGTGTACCAGAACAGGGTGGACACGCTGGCGTAGGTGGACACGGCGAACACGTCCCACAAGAGCGGGCTGCGGAACTGGGGCCACATGGCCATCTGGTTGGGGAAGGGGAACAGCCAGTAGGCCAGCCACGGTCGGCCGACGTGGATGCCCGGGAAGATGCCGGCGCAGATGACCGCGAAGATGGTCATGGCCTCGGCGAAGCGGTTGATGGAGCAGCGCCAGTTCTGCCGGAAGAGGAAGAGCACCGCGGAGATCAGCGTGCCCGCGTGGCCGATGCCGACCCAGAACACGAAGTTGATGATCGGAAAGCCCCAGGCGATGGGCTGGTTGTTGCCCCAGACCCCGACGCCGGTGGCGAAGAGGTAGCCGATCAGCCCGAAGAACATCAGCGCGAACGAGGCGGCGGTGAGGAAGCAGATCCACCAGGCGATGTGGGGACGGGCCTCGGTACGCTCGGTGATGACGTCGGTGACGCCCATGAAGTCGTGGCCGCCGAGCACCAGCGGCGCGCGTTGCCGCGGGTCGTCGTGGGTGTTGTCCACGGGGGCGGGGATGGGCGTGTGGGTGGTGATCGTGGCCATGCAGGGTTCTGGCTTCAGGGGCGGTCTATCTCAGATTTTCGATTTCAGACGGGCCCCGGCCCGGGGCCGCGGAGCGGGCTTGAAATCTGAAATCTGAAATGGATTCATGCGTCGGACGGGTTGCGGATCAGCGCCATGTGCCGGGTGCGGGGGCGCGAGTTCAGCTCTTCGAGCAGCTTGTAGCTGCGCTTGCCCCGGGTGGTCTTCGCCACGGCGGCCTCGGGGTCGTTCAGGTTGCCGAAGGTGATGGCCTCGGTGGGGCAGGCCGCCTGGCAGGCGGTGACCACGCCGCCGTCTTCGACGTAGGGGTAGTCCGCCACGTCTTGTCCGGCGGTCTTGGCCTTGGCCCACTCGGCCTTGGCGGTGATCTTGGCCCGCTGGATGCGCTGGGTGCAGTAAGTGCACTTCTCCATGACGCCGCGCATCCGCACGGTCACGTCGGGGTTGAACATCATGCGGCGGATCTGGTCGATGACCTCGACCTGCTGCTGGTCGGGCATCTTGAGCCAGGGCTTGTTGGCGATGCCGCCGGGCTTGCCGGAGCTGCGGAAGCTGTCGGTCTCCAGCTTCGCGTGGTAATCAAAATAGTTGAAACGCCGCACCTTGTAGGGGCAGTTGTTGCTGCAGTACCGCGTGCCGATGCAGCGGTTGTAGACCATGGTGTTCAGGCCCTCGGTGTCGTGCACCGTGGCGGCCACGGGGCAGACCTGCTCGCAGGGTGCGTTCTCGCAGTGCACGCAGGTGACGGGCATGTGCACCGCGTCGAGCCGGTCGCTGGTGACGGCGGTGGGGTCGCCGCGGTAGTAGCTGTCGATCCGCAGCCACTGCATCTCGCGGGACATCATGACCTGGTCTTTGCCGACCACGGGGATGTTGTTCTCGCTCTGGCAGGCCACCACGCACGCGCTGCAGCCGGTGCAGGCGGTCATGTCGATGGTCATGCCCCAGGCGTGCTTGTCGTTGAACTGATCGGCGGGCTCCCAGCCCTCGGCGACGGCTTCGGGGTGTTCCTCCCTGAGAGCTTCCGCTCGCGCGGCGAACTCGGCGGCCAGCGGCGCGTCGTAGAGCTGCAGGGTGACGTCGCCGTGGGCGTCGTCGTTGGCGAACGATTTTGCCTTCGGGTCGGGGTTGGCGAGGTCCTGCTGGTACCGCGTGAAGCTGGTCTGCTTGACCAGTGAGCCCTCGGTCCCGGGACCGCCGGTCCGCACGTCGATCGCCCAAGCCTCGGCGGCCATCTGGCCGTCACGCTGGACGGTGCCCACGGCCGGGATCCACGCGGGCCCCAGCTTGTCGGTGTCGATGAGGTGGTGGATCTCGGTGGTGGCCAGCGCGTGGTGCCGCGCGGTGCGGGTGACCGTGGCGGTGGGGAAGCCGCCGCCGGCGCTCTGGCCGCCGACGGTGCGCACGGCGTAGGTGTTAAAGCCCACGCCGGTGCCGACGCGGCCCGCGGCGCGGCGGCCGCCGCCGAGCGTGAGCACCAGCGTGCCGGGGGCCTGGCCGGGCACGACAAAGACCGCGATATCCAGTTCGCGGCCACCGACCCGGAGATTGATCAGGTCGCCGTTTTTGACCCCCATCTGCTGGGCGTCGGCGATGCTGATCCAGGCGGGGTTGTCCCAGGTGACCTTGGTGGTCGGCTCGGGCAGTTCCTGCAGCCAGCCGTTGTTGGCGTGGCGGCCGTCGTAGACCTTGGGGTCGCGGCGGAACGCGAGCTGCATGGCGTTGCTGTTGTCGGTGGACACGCCGGTGGGCTTGACGCCGGACGTGGAGACCGACACGGCGGGGAAGGCGGTGTCGGCGACCAGGCCGTCGTGCAGGGCCTGCCGCCAGGCAGACTCGGTGAACCCGGCACCCATGGCGCTGGTCCACGCGCGCCGCACGAGGTCGCGTCCGGCGGTCACGTCGTCGTGCGCCAGCCGGGCGAGCAGCTCCAGCGGGCTGACGCCGCCAAAGAGCGGCAGGATCAGCGGCTGCTGCAGGCAGACCGTGCCGTCCCACGCCCGGCCGTCGCCCCAGCACTCCAGCGGGTGGGCCCGGTTGACGTGCCAGTCGCAGGCCAGCGCGGTTTCGTTGGCGTAGAGGCCCAGGTGGGCCTTGAACGCGGCGTTGTTGAGCGCGTCCACGAAGCCCAGGTCGGCCGGGGCGTCGTAGACGGGGTTGCCGCCCAGGAAGAGCACGGCATCGACCCGGCCGCCCTTGAGCCGGGTGGTCAGGTCGTAGAGGTCGTCGACGCGGCGGGCGTCTCCGTCGGGGTTTTCGGTGAGGGTGACCGGCGCGTCGGCCCCGCCGAGGTTGCCCAGGAAGTCGTTGATGGCGAAGGCCAGCGCGTGCACCGAGGCGGGCTGCGCGGGGCCCGCGGCCACCACCGAGGCGCCGCGGTGCTGCTTCAGGTCGGCGGCCAGACGCTCGACGAACGACTTCTTTTCGTCGTTGAGCAGCGTGGTGGCGTTGAAGCCCGGCACGCCCAGCGCCCGGGCCAGGCCGTCCAGCATCGCGGCGATGTCGGTGGGGCGGGCCTGCAGGTGCACGTCGGCGTTGGACGAGGTGGTGCTGAACGCCGGCGCGGTGGCGTAGACGCGGCTCATGCGGCCCTCGTCGCAGGCCTTGCGCAGCTTGGACCAGCCGCGGGCGTGACGCAGGGCGGCGGGGTGCTCGCCCAGCAGGTCGGCGTCGAAGCTGGCGACGACCATGGCCTTGGACAGGTCGTAGTGCGCCCGCACCGGGCGGCCGAAGGCGTCGATCCCGCCCTGGGTTTCGGCGTCGCGGTGCAGCGGTTCCCAGGTGGTCCAGGTGGCCTGCGGGAACTTCTTCAGGAACGCGTCGCGGGCGGCGACCGACGCGGGGCCGCTCTGCGCCTCGCTGACCACGGCGATGCGGGGGCCCGCAGCGTCGAAGGCCTTGACGAAGGCGTTAAGCGTGGACGCGGTGCCGCGTCCGGCCTCGCCGTCGTAGCGCACGACCGACCGCGAGCGGTCGGGGTCGTACATCTCAAGAATGGACGCGAGGGTGAACGCGTCGGCCGCGCCGCCGTGCAGCTCGCCCGCGGCGTAGCGGGCGGCGTCGCCCGAGTCGGGGTGCAGCGGGCTGCCCGCGACGTGGATCGGCCGGCCGTCGAAGCTGGTGACAAACGTGCCGTAGGCCACGCCGCCGCGCTCGTGCATGCTGGCGTACTGCTCGGGCACGCCGGGCAGGGTGCCGGCGGGGCGAGCGCCGTGGGCCAGCACTTCTTCGGAGGGCCAGCGGCGGCAGCCGGTGAGCGTGAGGCCGGCCAGGGCCATGGACGCGCCCGCCAGCTTCATGAACTTGCGGCGCGACATGCCCAGCAGCTCGTCGGGGTCGTACTGCGGGAACTCGCGGGCGATCTGCTCGCGGAGCGCGGGGCTGTCGGCGTGCTCGCTGAGGCTGCGCCAGTAGGCGCGGCCGCGGGGCTCGCTCTCCGAGGTCGCCGGGCTCTCCGGGCTTGAGGTGTGCTTCGGGTCCATGGCGGGGCGCGCGCTGGGGGGGGCGGAACAAGTGGCGGTGGCGGAGAGTGCCGGGTCGGCAGATCGGGCGTCGGTCATCGGTGGCACGTCGAGCAGCTCTGCATGTAGGCGGCGTTGTGCACGTTGTACTCGGCTTTCACGCGGCGTCCGACCAGCAGCTGGGCCTGCTTCAAGTCGGTGATGCCCTGGGCCACGACCTCGGGGTCGTCCAGCGGTGTGTAGGCCATGTTGGTGACCTCGGACGGCGGCCGCAGGTGCTTTTCCGGCTCGCGGTGGCAGTCGATGCACCAGCCCATGGAGAGGTTGGCGTGCTGGTGCACACCCTCTTCACCCATGCGGTCGACGCGGCCGTGGCAGGTGTTGCAACCCACGCCCTTGGTCACGTGCGCGGCGTGGTTGAAGTAGGCGTAGTCGGCGATGTCGTGGACCTTGACCCAGCGCACCGGCATGCCCGCATCGGGGTTGACCGCGTTGGGCTTGTCGGGGGGGCCGGCCTCGGGGGTGGGCTTGCCGGTGGCGTCGAGGTAGCCGTAGGCGCTGCGGAACAGGGGGGCCAGCTTGGGGCTGTTGGGCTTGACCGCGGTGTGGCAAGCCAGGCAGGTCTCGGTCGGCGGGATGGCGGCGAAGCCGGCGTCTTTCACCGACGTGTGGCAGTAGGTGCAGTCCATGCCCAGCTGGCCGACGTGCAGCGCGTGGCTGTAGGGGATCGGCTGCTCGGGGCGGTAGTTCTTGTTCAGCGTGTTGGGGTTCAGCCCGAGGCCGATGAGCACCGGGGCGTACATGCCGCCGCCCAGGCCGCCGATGAGCAGCAGCGGCAGCAGGTAGTTGGCCCACCGCGGGAAGACGTAGCGCGGTGGCGGGGTCGACGCCGGCGCCCGAGGCGTGGCGGAGGTCGGTGCGGGGGGTGGGTTCACGTAGGCGGGTCCGTGGCGGGACGGAACGGGGGGCGGAAAGTGTGCGACACGTCGTGCGTGACAACCTGCCGAAGCGGCGGGGCATTCTGGTCATCGCGGTCCGAGAGGATCGGCGTGGGAAATGCCCGGCAGCCCCGGCAGGTTAGCCGCATTTTCCGGTGGTGACAAAGGCAACCGGCCGCACCGGCGCCCGATCCCGCGGACGATCCGGGGATCGTCCGCCAGGCGCATTTAGCGCCGATGTTTTCGGACAGGCCTCGACGCGCCGTTCGTGGTCGGGTCATGCCGCGCGGCCGGGGCGGGCCAGGATCAGCAGCATAAACATGACCGCCCCGGGCCAGACCGACGGCGAAACCGCACCCGACACCCGGGCGGCCACCAGCGACAGCACCACGCCCAGGAGCAGAACGCCCCAGACAGACCGCGCGGCGTTCAGGGTGGTGTCGTCGTCGTCGGCGCGGACCGCGGAGTCGCCGGTGGCCGAGAGGGCGTGCCCGTGAAGCAGCACGGCCCCGGGCACCGCGAACATCAGCCACAGGACCGGAACCAGGAACCAGGCCGCGGCGGGGGCTGCCGGCCGGTCCGGGGTGACCAGTATCAGCAGAAGAGCGCCGGCGGCCACGGCGACCAGCAGCAGCCAGGTGGCCCAGGCGGCGGGGGTATGAAGGAAGTTTTTTGCCATAAATATAAAATATTCAGAGGTTTGTGGCTTGCGTCGCGACCCCTTGCGGCGTGGTGATCGGCCCGGGCCTGCGTGTCCGAAGGACGCCGGACAGTCTAACGCAGCCGGGTTGAGATCGGGCCCGGGCAGCGGAGCGGGCCGATGGTCGCGGTTTTCGCGTGGTCCGGGCGGGGCCCGTCGGTGGGGTGTCGACCGGCCGACACCCGACAGAGGCACGTCGTTCGCGGCCCGCTCCGGGCTATCATCGCGATCATGCCGCGTGCCCACCCCGATTTTGCCCGCTGCTCGGCCTTGCTGCTCGCCGCGGCGGCGTTGACCGCCGCCACCGGTTCGGGCGGGTGCGACGCCCAGGCCCGCATCGCGGCCCGCGAGGCCGCGCGGCCCCGGCCGGTGGTGACGCGGATCGAGCCCGCCGAAGCCGCCCACTCCGCCGAACCGGTGCTCGCGGTCGGGTCGGTGGCCGCAGAGCCCGACCCGGCCGCACGCCCCGTTGCGGGCCTGGTGGGGCAGGTCGCGGGGAAGCCGATCTACGCCCACCGCGTGCTGGAGGGCCTGGAAGACCAGCTTGCGAGCCTGAGCCGACAATCGCCCACGGCCTTCCGCCGCCAGGCGCGCGAGCTGATCCTGGGCCGGATTCAAGGGCTGGTGCAGGACCGGCTGTATCTGGACGAGGCCAAGGGGGCACTGACGCCAGGCGAGCGGGCGAACCTGGATCGCTTCGTCGACTTGCAGCGGCAGGAACTGGTGCGGCGTCACGGCCGCGGATCGGCCGCGCTGGCCGACCAGACCCTGCGCGCGACCACCGGCCGCACGCTCGAAGAGACCCTGCGCGACGACCGAGACCTCTTGATCGTGGGCACTTACCGCAGCCGCGCCATCGAGCCGCTGGTGAACGTGACGCGGCGTGACGTCGAGCGCTACTACCGCGACCGCGAAGCCGAGTTCAACCCGCCCGACCGCCGGACGGTGCGGCTGATTTACACCCGGCGCCCGCAGGACAGCGCCGAGATCGCCCGGCGTCTGGAAGCGGGCGAGGACTTCGCGCAGGTCGCGGGCGACCCGCTGAACCAGAACCCCCGGGCCGGCGCGACAATGTCGGTGGCGGGCGAAGACGCCTTCGGCGACGCGCTGGCTCCGGCGCTGGCGGGGCTGGACGAGGGCGAGTGGGTGGGCCCGGTGCGCGAGCCGGTCCGCGGGCGTGACTACTTCGTGTTTCTGGAAAAAATAGAACGCGGTGATCGGCGCACTTTGGAAGACGCGCAGCTCGAAATCGAGCGGCTGCTGCGCGACCAGCAGCGCGAGCGGCTGGCGCGGCAGAGCTTCGACAAGCTCCGCCGCAACGCCAGCGTCACCGAAGAGCAGCGCATGGCCGACGCCGTGCTGGACATCGCCGAGTCTCGCTACTCGGCGGGGGGCTGAGCGCGTGGTCTGGTGGCGCCGCGGAGACCGCCCGGTGCCCGACCCCGAGCGTGTGGCCGGTCGCGCGGCGTTGGGGCGCCGCGGCGAGCGGCTGGCCGAGCGTCACCTCAAGAAGCTGAAATACAAGCGGCTGGCGCGGAACCTGCGGAATCGTTTCGGCGAGATCGACCTGCTGATGCGGGCGCCCCGCGAGCCCGGAGAAGCGGTCGGCCCGGTCGTGGTGGTCGAGGTCAAGAGCGGCACGCGCAACGACAGGTATCGGCCCGAAGACCACGTGAACCGAACGAAGCAGGCGAAGTTGGTGAAGCTGGCCGCGCAGGCGATGCGGCGCTACCGGCTGCAGGGCCAGCGGTTCCGCTTCGACGTCGTCGCGGTGGTGTTCGACGGGCCCGACGATCCGGAGCCGGAGATCCGGCATCACGTGGGGGCGTTTCGGTCGGGGGTGTGAGGGCTAGGCGAGCTGTTTTATGTCGCCCATCGCCGCGGTCGTAGGGCAGGGCTTGCCCTGCCATCGGCCCGGAGGGTCGAATGAATCGTGGCGCCCCGTTGGATTCCGGCCGTGGCCAAACGCATCCACCCACCGCGGCTCTTCGTTGATCGGCTCGCCCGACCGCTTGCGTCTCTGCCTGCGTCTCGGTCTTTTGCGGCCGGCCGACGCAAGCGGTTTCCTTGATTAACCGCGAAGAGTCGCGGTGGATCCACGGTTCTGTCACGCTATGGCGGGTGGGGTCGGGGGCGGTTTTATTTGGTTCTTCCGGGATTTCCGGGGACGCCTTGTGAGGCAATAAGGCATTTTTAACCGCCAAGACGCCAAGAGCGCCAAGGAAGGCACCTGCCGGGTACGTCTGGATCATCAGAGTGATCCGCGGGCTTCTGGGCGAAGAGCACCATGGAGACCTTCCCGTGTGCGTGGACACGGCACGCCAGTCGTCGTTGCGCCGGCGGCCACGGCCTTCCTTGGCGCTCTTGGCGTCTTGGCGGTTCAATCCGGATTTCGTGGTCTTGCATGAGTTTGCGATCCAAGCAGTTTCACGGAAACTCCGGATGAACCTTTTATTTCGGGCTTCGCCCGAATGGCAGGGCAAGCCATGCCCTACGGCCGCGGCAGGGCGCGGCGTCTTTCGAAGCGCGGGATTCAGCCGCTCGCCAAGCGGGCTTCGAGCACGGCGCGAAACACCTCAACCGGCGGCTCGTGCCCGGTCCAAAGCGCGTACTGCGCGGCGCCCTGCCGCACGAACATCTCCAGGCCGTTGATCGTGTCGCAGCCGGCCGCCGTGGCTTCGCGAAGCAGCTTCGTTTCGGCGGGGTTGTAGACGGTGTCGAAGACAAGGGGCCGGTGAGCGCTGTCGGTTGCGGCGAACGCGGTGGGGGATGCGTCCACGTGCGGGTGCATGCCGAGGCTGGTGCAGTTGATGACCAGGTCGAAGGCGTACACGTCGAGGGTGTCGAGGGGGGCGGCTTTCGCACCGAACTCGGCGGCGAGGGCTTCGGCTTTCGCCACGGTGCGGTTGAAGACGGTGACGTGGGCGCCTTCGGTGGCGAATCCCGCGACCGCGGCGCGGGCGGCGCCGCCGGCGCCGAGCACGGCGACACGCTTGCCCGTCAGGTCGTCGCCCAGCTTGTCGCGGGTGGCGCCCAGGATCGCGGCGTAGTCGGTGTTGCCGGCGTAGAGGGTGCCGTCTTCGCGCCGATGCAGCGTGTTGGCGGCGCCGATGGTTTTGGCGAGAGGTTCGATGTCGCCCCCCTGCTCTTCGACGAAGCGCAGCAGGTTCTGTTTGTGGGGGATGGTGACGCTGGCGCCGCTGAAGTGCAGCGGTGCGTAATCCAGCCATCGCAGCACGGTGGCTTTGAAGTGCTCGTACTCCGGGGGGATCGGCATCGGCAGGTAGACGCCGTCGTACCCGGTTTGCGTGAAGCCGGCGTTGTGGAAGGCGGGCGAGGCGCTGTGGCCCACGGGCCAGCCGATGACGCCGTAGACGCGGGTGTCGGGGGTCTGGGCGTCCCAGCGGTACAGGTGCTTGAGCTCGTCGAGCGTGGGCTGACCGGGAGCGGAGCTGGACTCGTCGTCGAGCGAGGCGAACGTCAGGTGGGCGCCGAACTTCTTCGCGAGCACGCGCGACGGCAGGCCGGTCTCGCCCATGCACAGGGCGATGGTGGGCTTGAGCCGCCGGGCGATCAGCTCGAAGGCGTCGACGTTGTCGCGGAGTGAGCGGGCCCGCCACGCGGCCTTGATGACGCGGCAGGCGGGGGCGTCGGCCATGGCGAGCACGCGGCGGTCCAGGTCCGGCGGCATGGTCTCGAAATCGTGCGTGGACAGGATCAGCCCGGTCGAGACGTCGGGCCGCGGCTGGTCGGGGTGGTCGACGACCAGGCCGATCTTCTGGCGGAGGTTGGCGGATTTTTGGTAGGCGGCGAGTTCAAGGTCCAGGTACGCCGGCGTGATGCCGTCGGCGCCCAGGCCCGCGTGTTCGAGCAGGCTGATGCGGTCGGTCTCGTCAAGGTCGCAGTGGCCGCCTTCCCAGGCCGCGCGGGCGGTGACCAGGCAGGGCAGGGGGCTGCCGGCGACCAGTGCCTGCACGGCGGCGGGGCCGGGCTCGGACTCATGCAGCGTGTCGATGCGGTACTCGACCAGGTCGGCGCCGTGCTCGGCGGCCCGGGCCGCCCGGGCGTGGGCGGACGCGGCGTTTTCGACGGAGATGGGCACGGCGATCAGGGTCATGCCGGCCAGCGTAGCTGGGGGGGCGGGCGGGCGGCTCGGCGCCACCCACGCCGCCGCCGAGCCGGCGGCGTGGGTGCCTTCTTGTCCGCCCCCGGCCTGCGGCCGGGTTCCAAGGGCAGGCCGAACCGTCCCGGAGGCCGCGGCGTAACAACGGGCAAGGCAGGTGGCGTCCGCGCTCCAAGCCCCGGTGGAGAGACTTCATGACGACGCTGAACGCCTCCCAACTCGGATCGCTGCTCGCCCGGAGCGCGGTGAAGGCCGAGAAGATGGGCAAGGCGACGCGGGCTACGGCTCGGGGGCCTTCCGGCCCGCCTCTACAATCGGCCCCGATGGCCACGCCGACCGATCCACCCGCCGACTCTGCTTCCAACGGAGCTCCGCTCAAGCTCGCCGGCGACGCCGATGCAGCCGAGACCGACGCCCAGCTGCTGGAGGCCCACCGCAACGGTCGCGAGGACGCGTTCGAGACGCTGGTGCGCCGCTATCGGCCGGAGCTGCTGCCGTATCTCATCCGCTTCGTGCGGGGACGGGCGGCGGCCGAGGACGTGTTTCAGGAGACGTTTCTGCAGATCCACCTGTCGGCAGACAGTTTTGACGTCTCGAAGCGATTTAAACCGTGGCTTTACACGATCGCATCGAACAAGGCCCGGGACCTGCTGCGTAAGAAGAAGCGACGCCACACCGTCCCGCTGTCGGCCGGGGTGGGCCGCGACGGCGACGGGCCGGCCTTCGTGGACCTGATGGACTCGGGCCTGCCGCGGCCCGCGGACCTCGCGGCGGACCGCGACATCGCCGAGCGCGTGCGCGAGACCGTCGAAGACCTGCCCGACCACCTGCGCGAGGTGCTGCTGCTGGCCTACTTCGAGCATTTCGCCTACCGCGAGATCGCCGAGATGCTCAGCATCCCGCTGGGCACCGTGAAGAGCCGGCTGCACGCGGCGGTCGGCACCTTCGCCCAGAAGTGGAAGGTCCGCCGCGACCGGGGCGACGGGGTAGACGACGGTCGGGACGGGCCGCCGCGGCCCGATGACGGTTGACGCGAGCCGACCCGATTCAGATTTTTATCCTCACGCCTGACTTCTTTTAATCCATGAACGACACGACCCCCGACGTCTTCACGCTGCCCCCCGACGATGCCGCCGCCCTCGACGCGCGGCTGGAGCACGGCGGCGGAGGGGGGCTGTCGCGGGCGGTGGCGGGCGACGGCGACGGCGACGGCGCGGTGGACCGGTGCCTCGCATTGATCGCGGCCCTGCCCAACCCGTGCGTGGACGCGGACGACGACGCGGCAGTGACGGCGACGCTGGCGCGGGTGGCGCGGGCGGATGTGTCCGATCCGGACCACGACACCCGTACGCTCTCGGACGCCGACGCGGAGGGCCTGGACCGCGTGCTCGAGCACGGCGGGCCGCGGACCGACGCCGCCGACGCCGGGGTGCAGCGTCTGCTGGGTGCGCTGGGCACGCTCGACGACGCCCGGGCCGATGCGGATCGGGACGCGAACGACGCACTCGTGCGGCGGACCGTGGCCGCCGTGGCGGACCGGCAGCAGCGTGAGCGTTTTGCCGCGCAGGTGGTGCAGGTGGCGGCCGCCCCGGTGCCTCGCGGCCTGAGCGCCAGCTGGCGGCAGATGGCCGGCGCGGCCGCAGTGTTCCTGGTGGGCTTCTCGCTGCTGATGCCCGCGGTGTCGCGGGCCCGCGCGGTGGCTCAGCAGCAGGCCTGCGCCACCAGCCTGGCCACGGCGGGCATGCAGCTCGGCGCGTGGGCCGCCGACCACAAGGGCGCCCTGCCCCGCGGGCCCGTGGGCGACTCGTGGATCAAGGTCGGCCAGCCCGACGCGGTCACGGCCGACGGGCGCTTCAACAGCAACTCGGCGCACCTGTACCTGCTGATCCGCGACGACTACCTGGCCCCCGAGTACCTGGCCTGCGCGAGCAACGCCTCGGCCGCGACCACGCCGGCCGTCGCCGGGCAGATGGACTGGGCCGTGCCCGCCGCGGTCAGCTACAGCTACCAGAACCAGCACGGCCGCGGCCCGGTGCGGCTGGACCGGGCCCGGCCGGGCCTGGCGGTGCTGGCCGACAAGAACCCGTTGTTCGTGCCCCAGGGCGGCCGGCTGGTGTTCGACGCCGACACCGCCCGCGACGCCGCCAGCCGGCAGCACCGCGGCGTGGGGCAGAACATCTTGCGGATCGACGGGGCCGCGGGCTGGAGCGAAGACCCGTCGGCCGGACGCGACAACGTGTGGACCCGGGCAGGGCACCGCGGCGGGTACGTGGGCCACGAGACGCCGGCGGATCCGAACCGCGACAGCTTCCTGGTGCCGTAGGCCTTCGGGGCGGCTCGTCGGCGGCGGCGTGCGGCGACCGCATGCGGCCGACTCCTCGACCGCCGCGGGCGGCGCCCGCCCGACGCCGTGGCCCGTACCCGAGCGTAGCAGGCACGCTCCGCGTGCCGTCCGCCGCGGTGTTGAGTCTCTTGACGAGGTTGAGCGAAGAGGGGGCCGAGAGCAACGGCACGCGGAGCGTGCCTGCCACGCTCGCCTGCCGCACGTCCCGTCAGATCACCCGCAGTTCCGCCGCCACCCGTCGCGACACCGCGGCGGGACATCCCGCGTCATCCGCGTACGCCGGCCAGTTCCTTACGGCGGTGTTCACCGCGTCGATCGCGGCGTCCGCCTCCGCAACCCGCACGCCCGCAGCCTCGGCCACGCGGTGACAGTGGTCGCGGTTCGGCGAGTGTCCTTCGCCGGCCACAGTGGTGCTGTGCTCGCCGCCGGGGCCGGGGGCCGGGACGATGTCGTACGCGGGGGTCAGGCGCCAGCCGGCATTCGGATCATTTGGGGCGAGCACGAAGGCGAAGTTCTTGGCGTGGTCATCGCGGTTGTTGATCGCGACGTTGAAGACCATCTGGCGGAACGCCGCGACGACATCGGCGTGGTGACGCGTGAGGGTGGAGGTGACTTTCAGCAGGTCGGTGTAGTCGAGACTCGGCACGCGGAAGTTGGCGTGGATGAGGTTGGCCAGCGTGTGCATGTGTCGGCGTTCGCCGAGCGGGCCACGGTCGAAGCGGGCGACGCCGAAGAAGTGTTCGGTGCGGCGGCCAATACGGGCGGGAAACAAGCGCGTGTCGGGCATGGGGATGCCCGCGGCGCGGGCCATGAGCGAGCAGGCGTATTCGATGCGGCCGGTGTGGAGATCGTCGCCGTTTCCACGGAACTTGACCAGCCAGGGGGTGTGGTCGGGCGGCAGCGTGTCGTCGCCGCTGACCAGGCGGTCGCCGTGGACGCCGACCAGCACCTTGGGCCGGGCCCCGCCGGGCGAGCCGCCGGCCCGGGCGAGTTGGGGCAGCAGTTCGGCTGCGTCGCCGGCCTGCACGTCGGCGGCGTTGGCCGCCAGTTCCGCGAGGTGCAGATCGGAAGGGTCGTTGGACCGGACGTCGGCCGGCGGGTGGTAGGTCAGGGCGCCCATCGTGCGGCGGCCCAGGTGGTGCAGCCGGTCAAGAGGGTTCAGCGTCCGCGGATCGACGCCGCGCTGCTGCAGCTCGCGGTCCATCAGCAGCAGGCCCCAGCCGTCGGGCAGCGAGTCGTCGAACACGCCCGGCAGCGGGCCGAAGGCGTGGTCGCGGTGTTCGATGAGCCCGGGCCGGACGGGGAGCTTGAAGGGTGAGAGCGGGAGCGGGTCTTCGAGGAACGCGGGGTCGTACTCGAAGTAGCTGCGGCCATCCCGCCACGCGAGGCGGCCCACCGGCCGCGGGCTCTCCGGGCCGGCCGCGGGGCCGCAAGCGAGACGGACATCGAGTTCGTTCAACGCCGGCCCCGCTGGGGCCGGTTCATTTTAGAGTCGGCTTCCAGTTCTGCCATGGTGCGGGCGGGGGGTTCACGAAAGAGTTCTCCGAAGGCGTCGAGTTCGCCCAGTGCGTGGGCCATTCGCAGGAGGTTTTCGACCGAGGTGTTGCCCCGGGTTTCGTAACGCTTCACCGTGCCCAGCGAGATACCGGCCCGCTCGGCGAGGGTGCTCTGTTTCCACCCCAGTCGCAGCCGGGCGGCGCGAACGCGGTCTGTCAGCCGTCGGGCGGCGTCGGGCGGGGTGGTGAGGTTCAGGGCGGGTTCAGGCATGGAGCTACTTGGCTTTATCGTCAATATTATAACTTTTAGTGCCAAATAAAGCAAATAAAAGCTAAAAAAATAGCTACAATTTTCATCGCCCGCGGGGCGGGGGCTATGAATCGCGGCGTGATCACTTCCGATGGACGTGGTGGAGGCCGGCAATCGGCCGGCGGTCGCCGGGGAAGACGGCTTCGAAGGGCTGGCCGGGGGCGCTGCCGGGGTCGGGGGTGACGCGTGGCCTTGGCTTTGGTGTCAGCGGTGGGTGGCACCCGACGCAGAGCAGAGATGCAAACGTCGAATCCGCCCGCAGGGCGGGGGCGGTCGAGAAGGCACGCCTGCGTTCCGGCTTTGCGGAACGTGGGCGTGGCGCCGAGCCGCCTCAGGCGAAGCCGACGATGCGGTGGGCATCCTCGTAGCTGCACTGGCCCGCCAGCACCCGCTCGGCGGCGTGGTCGCTCAGGGTCTTGAATCCGCTCTCGATCAGGCTGTTGCGCAGGTCGACCAGGCTGGGCTTGCTCAGGATCAGGTCACGCAGCTTGTCGTCGGTGGCCAGCAGCTCGAACACACCCACCCGGCCGGCGTAGCCGGTGCCGAAGCAGGCCTCGCAGCCGATGGGCTGGTGGATCAGCGGGTGGTCGTCGTCGGGCAGCTGCAAACCCTGCCGCTGCTCGGCGGTGGGCTCGACGGGCTCTTTGCAGTTTTCGCACAGCTTGCGGAGCAGCCGCTGGGCGAGCACGACGTTGAGCGTGCTGCTGATGAGGTACGGCTCGACGCCCAGGTCCAGCAGCCGCAGCACGGTGCTGACGGTGTCGGTGGCGTGCAGGGTGCTGAGCACCAGGTGGCCGGTGGTGGCGGCCTGCATGGCGGTCACGGCGGTGTCCTGGTCGCGGACCTCGCCCAGCACAATCACGTCCGGATCCTGCCGCAGGCAGGTGCGCAGCAGCACGCCGAAGGTGTGGCCCTCGCCCGCGTCGACGGGGATCTGGGTGACCCCGTCGATCTCGTACTCAATCGGGTCTTCGATGGTGATGACGTTGCGGGTGGTCGCGTCGATGCCGCGGAGCGCGGCATACAGGGTGGTGGTTTTGCCGCTGCCGGTGGGGCCGCAGACCAGCAGCATGCCGGTGGCGGCGTCGGCGGTCTCTTCGAGGGCTTGCTGCACCTCGGCGGGCATGTCCATGTCTCTGAGCTGCTGCGGGCTGGACTGGGGGTCGAGCACCCGCACCACCATCTTTTGGCCGTACATGGCCGGGGCGAAGCTCACCCGGTAGTCGATGCTCCGGGGGTGGGCGCCGCTGCGGCCGGGGGCCTCGAGCGAGAAGTGGCCCTCCTGGATCACGCTCTTGCGCGAGATGTCGATGCCGCAGAGCACCTTGATCATGCTCATGAGCCGGCGGGCGGCGTCGGAGCTGACCGAGCACACCTCCAGCATGGCGCCGTCGACCCGCAGCCGGATGCCGGCGGTGTGCTGCCGGGGTTCGAGGTGGATGTCCGACGCACCGCAGCGGATGGCGCTCAGTGTGAGCAGCTGCAGGTGCGAGAGGGCCTCGTTGGCGTCGGACAGCTCGGCCCCGGCGGCGTGCACGGTGTGTCCGCGCGCGTCGATGAGCGACAGGCTCTCGATGCCGAAGCCCGGGTCGGTGCCGATGCGGCCCAACGCTCCCATGTTGCTGGCGCCGCCGCCCATGCTCACCGAGGCGGGGGGGAGCGAGCCGGGCGTGCCGTCGTCGCCCGCCAGCGCGATGGCGGCCGGGGCGTCGTCCACCAGCTCGGCCACGTCGTAGATCTCGTCGTCGTCGAAGAGGGTGGCCCCCGCCGCCGAGCCGCCGAGCAGGTCCTCCATCGACGGCGGCGTGCCGGTGGCCGCGCGGGCGCGAGGCACCGCGGGGCGGGCTGCGGTGGTGCCGGGGTGGCGGGCGGGTTCGGCCGCGTCGGCCGAGGCCTGCGTGAAGAAAAACCGCACGTAGGTGTTGCCCAGCTGGAACACGCCGCTGTCGATGAGCTTGACCGCCTCGACCGGCTTGCCCAGCACGCGGGTGCCGTTGCGGCTTTTCAGGTCGTGCAGGAAGTACGCGCCCTGGCGCCGGACCAGCTCGCAGTGGTGCCGGCTGATGAGCGTGTCGTCGGTGATGACCGCGGCGCAGTCGGGGCCGCGGCCGAGCACGAACTTGTCGCCGGGGAAGGGGTAGCGCCTGGTTTGCGTGCGGGAGATGACCTCAACGACCGGCATACGATGAGTTTACCTTGGTCGGCGGAGGCGGGGCCCGCGGGGGCGGGGGGCCGCCTGGGGTGGGGCGGGTTATGGGGCGTTGCGGGGATCTGCTGGGAGCGCGGGCTGCGGGATGAAGGCGGGGGGGCGGCCCCCCACCCCCGCGGGACCCGCAACGGCGGCGACCTGCGGTGAGGCCGTCCGGAAGCGCAGGCTTCTCTGCGCCGGGTCATTCCGCAAACAATTCACCCAGCTTAAGCTCAAAGCCGGGCAGCACGTCGGCGCCGTCGAGGGGCTGGTCGTCGGTGAGCAGTTGGGCGGTGCCGTCGGGGTGGTAGGCGGTGACGGTGCGGGTGTCGGGGTCGACGACCCAGACCAGCCGCACGCCGTGGGCGAGCCACCACCGGACCTTTTCGAGCACCGCGTGGGCGCGGTCGCTGGGGGAGTTGACCTCGGCGGCGAGGTCGGGGGGGATGGGGATGAACTTTTTGGTCTTGGCCTCGGCGAGGCGGGCGGTGGCGATGAACGCGACGTCGGGAGCGCGGACCGAGTCGGGGTTGCGTTCGAGGACGAAGCCGGTTTCGGCGGCGTAAGCCTTGCCAAGTCCGTTCTCCTTCACGAAACGACGAACCTGATAGTTCAGCTCGCTGGCGATATCGCCGTGGCTTCCGCCAGCGGAACTCATCATCTTCAGTTTTGCGTGGATCAACTCGCAGCGTCCGATGGAATCGGACTGCTCGGCGAGCTGCTCCGCGGTCATGACGCGGGGACCGGAGGTCGGGGTGGGGGCGGCAGACATCGCGTTCATTGCAGCTGGCCAGCCCTAGAATCCAGGTATGGACCGCATCTACCTCGACAACAACGCGACGACGCGGCCCGACGACGCGGTGGCGGCGGCGGTGGACGCGGCGCAGCGCACGCTCTGGGCCAACCCCTCCAGCGTGCACCGGTTCGGGCAGGAGGTGCGGCAGCGCGTCGAGCTGGCCCGGCGCGACGTGTCGGAGCTGATCGGCGCGCCGGCGCGGGGGGTGGTGTTCACCTCCGGCGGGACCGAGGCGAACAACCTGGCCCTGCACGGCGTGCTGGACGGGGGCGGAACACTCATCACCACGGCCATCGAGCACGCGGCGGTGCGCGAGCCCGCGGAAGCGTTGGTCAAGGCGGGCGTGCGGGTGGTCGAACTCCCGCTCGGCCCCGGCGGCGTGGTGGACCCCGACGATCTGTCGGCCGCGCTGGCGAATGCCCGCAACGCCGGCGTGAGCGGACCGACACTGGTGAGCGTGATGTGGGCCAACAACGAGACGGGGGTGATCCAGCCGATCGCCGCGCTGGCCGCGGCGGTGGCCGACGCGCGGCGCACCGCTGCCGCCGCGGGCGGGCGGCCGCCGATCTGGCTGCACACCGACGCGACGCAGGCGGTGGGCAAGCTGCCGGTGGACGTGGCGGCGGCCGGCATCGACCTGCTGAGCTGTGCCGCCCACAAGCTGCACGGGCCCAAGGGGGTGGGGGCGCTGTACGTCGCTCCAGCGGTGCGGCTGCGGGCCGTGCAGCGCGGCGGCCCGCAGGAGCGCGAGCGGCGCGGCGGCACCGAGAACGTGCCGGCGGTGATCGGGTTCGGCGTGGCGGCCGCGCTGGCCGCGGCGTTGGTCGTCGATGCCGATCGCGTGGCTCAGGTGACCGTGCTGCGGGACCGTCTGGAGCAGCGCGTCCGGGCGGCCCGCCCGGGCGTGGTGGTGAACGGCGCCGGCGTGCCGCGGCTGGGCAACACCAGCAACCTGGGCTTCCGCGGCCTGCTGGCCGAGGCGATCCTTCTCGGCCTCAGCGAGCGGGGCGTGTGCGCCTCGGCCGGGGCGGCGTGCAGCAGCGGCAGCCTGGAGCCCAGCCCGGTGCTGCGGGCCATGGGCGTGGAGGAGGCGGTGGCCCACGGCAGCGTGCGGCTGAGCCTGTCGCGGGAGACGACCGAGGCGGAGGTGGACGCGGCGGCGGAGGCGCTGGTGGCGGTGGTGGGACGGCTTTCGAAGTACGAAGTTCGAAGCGTGAAGTCTGAAGTCTGAGAATGTGTTTGTAAACCTCGTGGAAGCCGAGGGCGGGCGAGCATCGTCGCTCGCAAGGCGGCGAACCGAGCCCCAGCCGTAGCTGCGGGGAGGTGAGCCAACGAAGCGAGTGGCGATGCTCGCCGTCCCGCAGGCCCGCGAGGTTTACAAACACATTCTGAACCAGCAGATTCGCAGGTGAACGGGTGCGGGGCCCGGCCGTACACTGGGGCAAGGCCCGAGCATCTGCCGGTCAGACTCTCGGGCGCTTCACTTCGAACTTCGCACTTCGAACTTCGGACTTTCCCGCCATGCAGCTGATGACCTGGAACCTCGGCCGGCTGGGCAGCCGCTTCGGCCTGCAGTTCGAGCCGTACAACCGCCGGGTGATGCACTCGGGGCTGGGGCGTTTCCTGGACCGGCCGCTGGACCTGTCGGTGGGGCTGGTGGAGCCCGACGGGCAGCAGCGGGTGCTGCCGTTCACCACCGACAACGACCACCCCGGCGTCGAGCAGTTCAGCAACTGCGAGCAGTTCGACCGGTTCAACTCGGTCACCTTCCGCGGGTACAGCGAGCGCTACCGCCTGCGGTTCGAGATGAACGTGCACAGCGTGTTCTACCCCCAGAACGAGCTGCTGAGCACCATGCCCGCGTTCTACCTGGAGCTGCGGGTGAGCCCGGAGGAGAACTTCCGCAACCTGGAGCCGGTGGGCCCCACGCCCGACGAGGTCGAGCTGTTTATCCGCGTGCGGCGCGGTGATACCGAGGTCACCGCCGGCGACGACGGCCTGCGGCTGAACTACCAGGTGCCCCTGGCCCCGCTGGACCCGTGGGCGTCGCCCGAGGCGTCGGCGGCCCGCGTGGCCCAGGCGCCCGCGGTCGACGTGCACGACCGCCTGGTCTCGCTGAACACCGAGGCGGTGCCGGTGCCGACCGGCAACGGGCTGACCCTGAAGCTGCCGGTGACCGAGTCAAGCTCGGGGGTGAAGTGGCGTCTGGTGTGGGCCACGCACTGCGCTCAGCCGGTGCTGACGGTCCGGCACCGCGGGGCCGTGCGGCCGGTGTGGCTGCGTTACACCGAGCACTGGGCCGACGTCGACGCGGTGGTGGAGGAAGCGGTGCGGACCCGCGACAAACGGCTGGCGCTGTCGCGCCGGTTCGAGAAGCTGCTGGAGCAGGCCCCGCTGGACGCGGCGGAGCAGCACCTCAGCCACTTCTCGTACCAGAACTTCCTGTGCAACACCTTCTGGTGCACCACCTCCGAGCCGGTGAGCGGGCTGACGCCCGAGGGCGACGCGCCGCCGCGCGGGCCGAACCGCGAGTGGTTCAGCACCTGGGACGGCTCGTGCTTTTACCACGGCGTGGTCGACGTGGAATACAACGCGAGCATGTTTTACTTTGCGCTGTGGCCGCGGCTGCTGCGGCTCCTGATCGACCAGTGGGCGGACCGCATCGCGCCGCACGCCGAGTCGGGAGGTGCGATTGTGCCCCACGACCTGGGCTTCGCCTGCACGGCCACCGACCAGGCTTACCCGCACGACATGCCGGTGGAAGAGAACGGCAACTTCCTGCTGCTGCTGGAGACCTACGCGCACTGGACCGGCGACGTCTCGCGGGTGACCGCGCTGGCCGACACGATCGAGGCCGTCGCCGACTACCTGATGTGGGCCGATGGCAACCGCTCGGGCTTCCCCTCGCGGGGCGTGGCCAACGCCATGGACGACGCGGGTCCGGCGTTCCAGTTCGCCCGCAAGCAGACTTACCTGGCGGTCAAGCGGGTCGCCGCGCTCCGGGCCGCGGCGAGCCTGCTGGCCCGCAACGGCCGGCCCGAACCCGCCCGGAAGATCGAAGCACGGGTGGAGGGCGACCTGAAGAAGATCGAAGACGCCGCCTGGCTGGGCGACCACTACGCCGTCGCGGCCGACAAGTCGGCGCTGGAGCTGGTCGACCCCGACACCGGAGAGCCGCTGGCCTACGACGAGCTTCCGGGCTGGGACGCCTACAGCATCTTCACCGGCAACGGGCTGCTGCTGCCCGAGATGATCGGCCGCGCGCCGCTGCTGGACCGCGATCGGCTGATGCTGGACTGCCACCGGGCCAACGTGGAGTGCAAGGGGCGTTACGGCGACGGCCACACCAGCCACGAGCCGCAGAACTGCCGGATCAGCCAGAATCTGTGGCGGGACATGCTGGCCCGCTACCTGGGCATCGGCGGCCCCGGCTCGGCGCAGGACTACTGGGACCTGCAGGTGATGAGCAACACCCACCGCCAGAGCCTGGGCTACACCGACACGTACATTCACAACCGCCTGCACAACTACCCGCGCGGCATGGTGACGCTGGGCTACTTCCTCAGCTCGCCGAAGCTGATGATCGATCGACTCACGCCCGGGGGCACGGGCACCTACATCACCGTGGACCCCGACCGCCACGTGCAGCAGCGCTGGCCGCTGCTGCCGCTGGCCGACTGGCAGGCGGGCAAGATCCCCGTGTGCGTGGTGCACGAGGACGGGCGGGTGACGCTGGAAGCCATCACCGACCCGGTGGTGGTGCGGCGGTCGGAAGAGGACCCCGGATCAACGGTGTCGGGCATCGAGTTCATCGGCTAGCGCCGGGGGCGGCTCGGCGCCCCGGTCGCGTGTTGCCGGGCCAACACGCGACCGGACCTTCTCGTCCGCCGCGGGCGTTGCCCGCGAGGGGACGTGGGCGCGGGTGGTTCTAAAATGCGACCCCACGCCGCGGCCCCTGCGGCCCGAACCGCCTGCGGCAGAGGCTCCGGGGTCCGGCTCCGCATTCCGGCGAAGCCGGAACTACAAAAGCCTGCCTTGAGAAAAGGAAGTTGGACCCGTCTGGCGCGTCAGCTGCCCCTTGTCCCATTGCCGCGGTGCAACCCCCTCACCGCATCTCCGACCCCGCCTCGCTCACCCAGCGCGTGACCACGCGTACGCGGCAGGGCTCGTCGTAATGGGCACGCAGCAGACCGGCGAGGTCGCCGGCAAGGCGCTCGTCCACCGGACCGGCGGCGTCGCGGAGGATTTCGAAGGCCAGGGCGTCGCCGACTTCGGTGGGGATCGACACGGCGGCGAGCGTGGCCCCCGACCCTTCCGCCACCCGCGCGGCCAGCGCGTCGCGGACATCGCCCGGCACCGGGCGGTGGGGCAGCGACGCGTAGAGCCAGAGCGACAGCGGGATCGCGAGCGCGAGGGTGGCCGCGGTGAGGCCCGCGGCGGCGGGTCGGCGCCAGGACTTGCCCTTGCGGCCGGTGTCGGCGGGCTCCATGCCCACGGCCCACAGCGCCATCGCGGCACCCAGCACGATGGCCACAATGTTTACGCCGAACAGCGTGGCCGCGCCCAGCCCCGTGTCGAAATGACCCTGGGCCATCGACACGCCGGAGGTGCAGATGGGCGGCACCAGTGCCGCGGCGATGGCCACCCCCGGCAGGGCCCCCGAGAGGTTGGGCCGCGCGGTGGCGTAGGCGGCGGCCAGGCCGCTGGCGAAGGCCACGCCCAGATCCAGCAGGTTGGGGGCGCCGCGAGCCAGCAGCTGCGCGTTGGTGCCCGCGTGCGGCACCACCAGACCCATGAGCAGGCCGATGCCGAAGGCCAGCAGAAATCCCAGCAGCACCGCCTTCACCGCGTGGCGCACCAGGTGCACGTTGCCCTGCACGATCGCCAGGCCGCAGCCGATCAGCGGGGTCATGAGCGGGGCCACCAGCATGGCGCCGATCACCACCGCCGCGGAGTTCTGCATGAGTCCGAAGGTGGCGATCACCGTCGAGAGGCTCATAAGCGCGACGAAGTCCACGTCCCACCGGCTGGCGCCCTGGATGCGCTCGACCAGGTCCACCCGGTCCTCGCGGGTGAGCTGCGGCACGAAGCGCTCGAAGAAATCCCGGGCCGCGTGGGCCGCGTGCTCGGCCAGCGCCGGCGCGGGGCGGACCACGCCGATGGACAGCCGCCCGTTGGCGTCGGCCTTGAGCAGCCGGTCGGGCACCGAGCCGAAGAGCGCGCGGCGGGCGTGGTGGCGGTCCGGGGCCCCCAACAGGACCAGCCCGTAGTCGCCGGCTTCGGCCACGCGCAGCACGCCGGCGCGGTAGTCGTCGGACAGCTCGACCACCGGACGCACCGGCGGCGGCCCGGCCTGCGCGGCGGGCACCCCCAGCGCGGCGCGGATGGCCTGATCGAGGCGGCGCTGACCCACCGCCCGCGCGTCGGGGCCCAGCTCGGGCTCGACGTACAGCGCGTCCACCGCGTTGTGCTCCGGGTTGGGGTCGGCGCCGGCCAGCTGCACCGCCAGCTTCAAGGCCTCGCGGGCGTGCGGGCCGCCGGCGGTGGGCACCAGCACCCGCAGCGGAGCAGACACGTCGTCTTCCTGGTCGGCGGTGTCGTCGCGGCCCTCGGCGTTCGCGCCCGGCCGCAGGGCCAGCACCGCGCAGCGGGCGCGGCGGAACAGCACGGCGTCGAGGGTCTCATCGCCCGCCCGCGGCGGCTCGTGCTTGCCCAGGATCAGCAGCGAGGTGTCCAGCTCCTGCAGCACCGCCATGGCTTCATCCGCCGGCTGATCCTCGCCGGGTTTGACCGTGTGGACCGTGACCGCGTCGGATCGGTCCGGGAAGGCGGCGTGGGCCGCGTCGGCCGCCTGCCGCGCGGCGATCAGCAGCCTCTGCCCGGCCGCGGTCTTGCCCTCGGGGACCACCGCCATCACGTTCACGTCGGCCTGCCGGGCCGCGCCCAGCCGGGCCGCCAGCGCGATCAGCGGGGCGGCTTCGGAGGGGACATCAACCAGCACGGTCACGGTCATGGGCACGACGGTAGCAGCCGCCGGACTCGACCGGCGGTGGGCGGGGAGGGCTCAACGGCCGTCGAGCCGGTCGCAGGCGGCGAGAAACCGGGTGGCGGCGGCCTCGTCCGCCGTGGTGATCACCGCCCGCGGCGCGCCGTCTTCATTGAGGATCAGCGCGACCCCGTCGCCGGCGTCTGCCCGCGCGGCGGGGGCCCGGCGGCCGCGGAGCCAGACGATCAGCAGCCAGCCGATCGGACCCGACAGCAGGCTGACCAGGACCAGGCCGGCGGTCAGCAGGCCGGGCACCGCGGCGCCCGGCGGCCTGCGGGTGACCGCGGCAACTTCCCAGCCGGCCCGTCCGAGCGGGACCTCGAAGCGGCGACGCGTGAGCCCGAAGAGCCGGGAGCGGACCGTGACAACGCGGTAGGCCGTGTCGACGACAACCGTAAACCGATGGTGCAGCCGGAAGATCACCATCACCACGAATACAATCAGCGTGAATCCGGCAGCGATAATCAGCGACCCGCCGACGACCGCCCCCGGGGCGGGGCCGGGACCCGATGCCGGGACCGGGCTTGCGGGCGGGGTGAGCAGGGCCGTCACCGAAACGATCCACAGCGGTGCGAGCAGGAGCCCGTAGACGCCGAGCACGCCCCACGTCGCCCAGGCGCGCGACCGACTGCGATCGGTCAGGCGAACCTGACCCGCGGGCTCGCGGCAGTACAGCACCTCGGCCCAGCCGCGAAGGGGCAATCTCAAGAACTCCCCCTGCCGCCTACTCATCGATGCCCAGGTCGGCTTTGGTGAACAGTGCGGCGAACGCAAACCCGGCCGCCTCGATCGCTTCGCGGGCGCCTTCCTGCCGGTCGATCACCACGACAATCTTCGCCACGTCGCACTTCATCTCGTCGCGCAGGAGCTTCGCGGCCTCGATGCTCTGTCCGCCGCTGGTGGCGATGTCCTCGGTGATGAGCACACGGTCGCCGGCGTCCAGCTTGCCCTCAAACTGCTTGGCGGTGCCGTAGTCCTTCTTCGCGTTGCGGATCAGCACCATGGGCTTGCCCGTGGCCAGCGCCGCGGCGGTCACCAGGGGGATGCCGCCCAGCTCGGGCCCGGCCAGGCGGTCGATCGAGTCGTCGACGTGCGTGGCGAAAAGCTTCCCCAGCTCGGCGAGCAGGGCGGGCTGCGTGGCGAAGAGGTATTTGTCCAGGTAGTACTTGCTCTTGCGTCCCGAGCGGAGCGTGAAGTCGCCGCGCAGCAGCGCGGCGTCGGCGATGGCGGCGGCGAGTTGGGCGTGGGTCATGGTTTGCAGTTTATTCGGTCGTTGTGAACGCGGAGTCAGCTGGGCTCGCGGAGTTTTAGAGCGGGCCTGGCGAGGTGTTAGGTCCCAGGTGTTAGGTCTTAGGGCGGACGCAAGCGGACGATCCGGTTGGATGGGCGGCTGCACCCGCGTCAGCGCTCTTCCTAACACCTAGGACCTAACACCTAACACCTCGCCGGCAGCGCTCTGACGCCAAGCCGATCTCACCGACACCGCGTCGCTAAGCTTTCTCCACCATGAAGCGCGACCTCAAGGGCAAATCCATCCTCATCACCGGCGCCAGCTCGGGCATCGGGCGGGCCACGGCCATGGCCTGCGCGGCGGCGGGCATGCACGTGTCGATGATGGCCCGCCGCGAGAGCAAGCTGCGCGACGCGGCGTCGGCGGTGAGCGCGCTGGGGACCAAGGCCCACTACTTCGTGGGCAACGTGGCCGACCCGGGTGCGGTGCGGGCGTGGATCGAAGAGGCGGACCGCACGCTGGGCCGCACCGACGCGGTGCTGGCCAACGCGGGCTACGGCGCGTCAATCCCCGTGCTCGACATGGCCGACGCCGACGTGCGGGGCATGTTCGACGTGAACGTGCACGGCACGCTGCACGTGCTGCGGGCGGCGCTTCCCTACGTGATGACGACCGACGGCGGGCTGAAGCATTTTCTGGTGACCAGCAGCTGCCTGAGCGAACTGGGACCGCCCGGGGCCGGCGTCTACGCCGCGACCAAGGCGGCGCAGGATTCGATCGCGCAGGCCCTGCGGGCCGAACTGGCGGGCGAGGGCGTGAGCGTGAGCAGCATCCACCCGGTGGGCACGAAGACCGACTTCTTCGACGTCGCCGGCGAGCAGGGCACGCCGGGGTCGCGCATGGATCCGCCGGCGGTCTTCATGCAGACGCCCGAGAAAGTGGCGGGGCGGATCGTGGCGTGCTTGCGGAAGCCCAAAGCCGAGGTGTGGCCGATGCGGACCGCCCGCGTTGCCGCGGGGCTGGCGACGGTGTTCCCCGGGGTGACGGCGTGGGGGCTGCGGCGGGGGTGGGCGAAGCAGCAGGCGAAGGCGGGGCGGTGAACGGGTGACGCGGGGCGGGTTGGGTTGGCGCGGTGTGAGAGCGGGCCTGGTGAGGTGCTAGGTCCTAGGTGTTAGGTCTTAGAGAAGACGCAAGCGGCAGACGTCGCCGCGGGTAGGTGCGCCGCTTGCGTCGGCCCCTAACACCTAGGACCTAACACCTAGCACCTCGCCGGCAGCGCTCTGAAGCGCCACGTACCCCTTCCACGCGAACCGCTCCTCGCTAGGCTGGGGCGATGGACGTTGCCGGCACTCTGAACACCAACCTGACGGCGCTGCGTGAGGTCGCCGAGGCCGCCCGGTCGCTGGCGATTCCTCTCGCTGCGGCCGGTGAGCTGCTGCGCGACGCGCTGCTCTCGGGCCGCAAGCTGCTGTGCTGCGGCAACGGCGGCAGCGCCTGCGACGCGGCCCACTTCACCGCCGAGATCGCGGGCCGCTACGCGCTCGAGCGGCGCGGCTTCCCCGCGATCGATCTGACCGCGGACCACTCGATCGTCACGGCGCTGGTCAACGACTACCCGCCCGCGGAGCTGTTTGCCCGGCAGGTGGTCGCCCAGGGCGCGCCCGGCGACGTGCTTTGCGTGTTTTCGACCAGCGGCGCGTCGACCAACGTGGTGCGGTCGCTGGAGGCGGCCCGGGCGCACGGGCTGAAGAGCGTCGCCTTCCTCGGGTCCGGCGGCGGGGCGTGCTCGGGTCTGGCGGACGTGGAACTGGTCGTGCCGTCCGACGTGACCGCGCGGGTGCAGGAGGTCCACCTGGTGCTGTATCACACGCTGTGCGAGGCGCTGGATCCGGTGCTGGCGGGGGTCTGAATCGGGGTCTGAGTCGGGGTCTGAGACGGGATGGTACGGCACGCAATCGCTGCGAACGCGAACGCGTCGGGCGTTTTTCGTAGGGTGGGTCAAGGCTTTGCGGACCCACCGCTGACCGAACTCGCGGGGCCTTCGGCGGCGGGTCTTCGGCGGGCGCAGGCCGCGGCACGGTGGGTCCGGCGGCCTTGACCCACCCTACGAAGACGGCCTTGTCCGCGGCCAGAACAGCGCGAAGAGCAGCAGCAGCGATCCGAAAAAGCCGGTCAGCCCGGCGCGGCGCATGGTGCGCGTCTGCCGGCGCGTGGTGTCGATCATCGGGGTGAGGCGGTGATCCAGTTCCTCGATCGCCTCGGGCGAGACGCCGCTTTCGATCAGGGCCCGGCGCTGGTCATCGCGCTGGGTGATCTGCCGTTCCAGTTCGGCCTGCCCCGGTACCGGGCGGACCAGGCCCGAGCCGACGAGCAGCGAGAAGACCGCCAGGCCGCAGAGCGCGGCGAACACGGCGTGGCGGATCGGCGGGGGCAGGGGGCGGGCCGACGCGGGCATCCACGCATCGTAAGGGTGCTGGTCGGGCGTCGCGGATAGGATGCCCGCCATGGCCAAGGAACGGATCGTGCAGGGCGGCAGCGGGGGGGCGGAAGAAGAAAAGTTCAACCTGTCGCTGCGCCCGCAGTCGCTGGACGACTACGTGGGCCAGCCGGCGCTGGTGGAGAAGCTGCGGATCACCCTGGAGGCGGTGAAGCAGCGGGGCGAGCCCATGGAGCACGTGCTGCTGCACGGGCCGCCGGGGCTGGGCAAGACCACGCTGTCGCACATCATCGCCAACGAGATGGGCACCCACGCCACGGTGACGGCGGGCCCGGCCCTGACCAAGGGCGGCGACCTGGTGGGCACGCTGACCAAGCTGCAGCGCGGCGACGTGCTGTTCATCGATGAGATCCACCGGCTGCCCGCGGCGGTGGAGGAGTTCATCTACCCGGCAATGGAGGACTTCAAGATCGACTTCACGATCGACACGGGCATGCACGCCAAGACGATCCCGATCGACCTGAAGCCCTTCACGCTGATCGGCGCGACCACGCGGGCGGGGCTGCTGAGCGGGCCGATGCGCTCGCGCTTCGGCATCGCCCACAACCTGGAGTTCTACAACGAGGCCGACCTGCTCTCGATTCTGCGGCGCTCGGCGGACCTGCTGCAGATCGATGTGGAGCGGGCCGCCGACGCGCTGCACGCCATCGCACGGCGCAGCCGCGGCACGCCGCGCATCGCCAACCGGCTGCTGCGGCGCGTGCGCGACTACGCCCAGGTGAAGGCAGACAACCGCTTTGACGACCGCGTGGTCGACGCCGCGCTGAAGCTGGAAGGCGTGGACGACGCGGGCCTGGATGAGATCGACCGCAAGTACCTGAAGGTGATCGGCACGACCTACGAGGGCGGCCCGGTGGGGCTGGAGGCGGTGGCGGCGACCCTGGGCGAAGACGCCGGCACGCTGGAGAGCATGGTCGAGCCGTACCTGCTGCAGATGGGCTTGTTGGCGCGGACCCGCAAGGGGCGCATGCTGACCCGCGACGGCGCGTCGTACGTGGGCGTGGCGTGGGCGGGGGAGGACGACGCGTTGTTCGCGGGTGAAAAGTCGGGGGGGTGATGCACGTTCCATTTCTATTTGACGTGCCACAGATTCCGTGTCAAACCAAGTCGGATGCGTATGACACCTCGCCCGATTCGTCTCGGTATTTTCCTTCGGGTGCCACTTGCGGCTTGGTCGCCAGTGCCGCCACGGGTCGCGAGCACTGGCGGGCAAGCCGCCAGTGGCACCCATACGCGTTCCTTTAGGTGTGTGTAGTGCCACGGATACCGCTCAATCCGGGCGGAGGGCGGATGAGTCGGGCGGGTCGCGGCAGGAGTCGGGCGCAGGCGCGACAAAGAGCCCCGTGTGTGGAACGCGGGGCGGGGCGAGGGCGAGCGGGGTCTGGCGCCCGGGGAAATAGATCAGAAGGAAGCCGATGAAGAGCGCGGTGACGGGCGTGGCCGCGGTGAGGAGGCGTTTGACCGTCTTTCGGCGTCCGCGGGGTCTTCATCGATTACTTGCTTTCACGCTGAACGCGGTTTATTCGGGCGGCGGACAACGCCGTGGGTGCGGGGTTGGGGCGAGCCGCGGCGTCTGGATTCCCGCCGGCGCGGGAATGACGGAATGGGGTGGGCGGCGGCACGGGGAGGGTGTGTATGTCGCGCAGCACACGGGCGCAACGCAGCGGTGCGACGCTCCCGGGGTGCGGGGGCGTCGCCCCCGCGGCGGACGAGAAGGCACGCCCGCGTCCGGGCCGCCGACCGTGGGCGGGACGCCGAGCCGCCCCGCGTCGCGAGGGGCTACAATCCCCGCCCCTGTTCCCGAACCCCCCCAAAGGCAACGACGATGAGCACCCTGATCCCGATGGTGATCGAAAAAACCGGCCGCGGCGAGCGGTCGTACGACATCTACTCGCGTCTGCTGAAAGACCGGATCATCTTTTTGGGCGGCGCGGTGACCGACGACTCGGCGAACCTGCTGATCGCCCAGCTGCTGTTCCTGAGCAACGAGGACGGCGACGCGGACATCCACTTCTACATCAACAGCCCCGGCGGCAGCGTGAGCGCGGGCCTGGCGGTGTACGACACGATGCAGTTCATCCGCCCCAAGGTGGCGACCTACTGCATCGGCATGGCGGCGTCGATGGGCAGCCTGCTGCTGATGGCCGGCACCAAGGGCAAGCGGTATTGCCTGCCCAACGGCCGCGTGCTGCTGCACCAGCCGCTCATGGGCGGGGTGATGCAGGGCCAGGCGACCGACCTGGCGATCCAGGCCAAAGAGATCATCAAGACCCGCAAGCGTCTCTACGAGATCATGAGCAACCACACGGGCCAGACCGAAGAGAAGGTGGCGGAGGACTGTGAACGCGACTACTGGATCGACGCCAAAGAGTCCGTGGAGTACGGCGTGGTGGACTCGGTGCTCGAGCACCTGCCCGAAGCACAAGGCAGCAAGTCGGACGACGACTGATGCCGCCCGCACTCCGGCTGGCGGCGTGGGTCCTGCTGACGCTGGCCGTTTTCGGCGCAGCGGGCTGCCGCATCGGCGGCGACGGCAAGAGCTTCAAGAACGAGAACGACGAGCTGCGGGCCGAGAACCTGAAGCTGTCGCGTGCGATTGACGCGTTCAAAGACCGGGTGCGGCTGCTGGGTTCAGAGTTGTCCACGCTGCGGGCCGACCGCCAGGGCGACGCGCCGCTGCCCGGGGCGATCCCACCGGTGCTGTCGGCACTGAAGTTTGCCCGCTACACCGGGCCGATCGACACCGACGACGACGGGGCGGACGACCGGGTGGTGCTGTACATCCAGCCGGTGGACCAGCTGGGCCGCATGCGGGTGGTTGCGGGGCGGCTGAACGTGCAGGCGGTGAGCCTGAAGGCTCAGACGCCGCCGCGGGTGGTGGCCGACCGCACCTACGAGCCGCGCGAGTTCGACGAGCGCTGGCGGACGGGGCTGACCGGCGACCACTACAGCATCGACCTGGACCTGCCGGCGGGCCTGCCCGACGACGTGCAGTCGGTGACGGTGCAGCTGACGCTGACCGAGGCGGGCACGGGGGTGGTGGTGGAGGCGCAGGAGAGCTTTGTGCTGCGGCGATAAGCGGTAAGTGGCGACGCGTCATGCGGGGCGTCGCGATGCGGATAGAGCGTTGCGAGAAAGGTGTTAGGTGTTAGGTCCTAGGTGTTAGGGCGGACGCAAGCGTGTGCCGTCGCCGCGGAATGGCAACCCGCTTGCGTCTGCCTAAGACCTAACACCTAGGACCTAACACCTCGCCGGGCCCGCTCTATCCCGTCGCCCACCCCGCTCGCTCGAAGCAGACTAAGAACGCCGCCGCAGCCACCCCAGCTCCGGCATCCGCAGCGCCCACGCGCCGACAAACACGAACGCGACCGAGCCGGCGATGGCGGCCGCCACCAGCCCGGCGCTGGCGGTGCGGCTGAGGGCCAGGGGGTCGATGCCGCGGACGGCGAGCCAGAGGGCGGCGGTCATGGCGGCGACGAGCAGGACCGTGCGGGCCCACGACGTAAGCACGGCGCGATCGACGGGGGTTTCGACCCGGCGGCGCAGCAAGACCAGCAGCAGCGCGACCTGCAGCGCGGCGCTGATCGCGGTGCTCCACGCCAGGCCCGCGACGCCCAGGGGCCACACCAGCGTGAGGTTGAGCGTGAGGTTGAATCCCACCAGGCCCAGGCTGACCCGCAGGGGCGTCTTGGCGTCGTCGAGCGCGTAGAACGCTCGCGTCAAGACGTGCGTCAGCGTGTAGGCCCACAGGCCCGCGGCGTAGCCGGTAAGCACGGCGGCGGTGCGGGCCGCGTCATCGGTGGTAAACGCTCCGGCCTCGAAAACCACGCGGCACACGGGGGTGGCCAGCACCACCAGCCCCGCGGCGGAGGGCAGGCCGATCAGCAGCGACAGCCGCAGCCCGCGCCGCAGCGTGTCGGCGAAGTCCGAGTCGCGCGGCGCGGTGGTCTTGGCGGGGAAGGCGGCGGCGGCCCGCGCCAGGGCCGGGAAGATGGCGGTGGCCAGCGCGATGCCGAAGACGCCCAGGGGAAACTGGTACAGCCGCTGGGCGAAGTTCAGCGGCACGACGGCGGCGGTCTGGATGGGGTACGCGGCGGGGGCCCAGCCGGTCCACGCGGGGAAGTGCAGCAGGGTGTCGGGCCCCGCGTCGGCCGGCGCGGCGAGGGTGTAGGCGATCAGCTGGTCGAAGAGCGTGTTGATCTGGAACACGCCCAGCCCGATGACCATCGGCACCATGGTGCGCAACATTGCTCGGACGGGGGCCGACGTGGCGGGGTCGCGCAGCGCCACGCCTTCGCGGCCCAGCGGGGCGGTGGTGCGCACGGCGCGGCCCAGCCACGCCAGCTGCACGACACCGGCGACCAGCACCGAGAGCGCGACGAGGGTGACGCCGTTCCGCCCGTGGGTCCCGCCGGTGGCGTCGGACAAGAAGCCGGCGCCGATCGCCGCCGCGATCATCGCCACGTTGAGGATGACCGGCGCGGCCGCGGCGGGCCCGAAGCGGTGGTGGACCTGCAGCACCGCGCCCAGGAAGGCGACGCCGCAGACCAGCGGCATGTAGGGCAGCATGAGCGAGGTCATCTGCAGGGCGGACGTCGCTTTTTCGCTGCCCGCGACCGCGTCGTTCTGCAGCGCGAACCACAGGCCGGTTTCGCCCAGCAGCGTGAGCCCGGCCAGCGCCACCGCCAGCCCCGCGACGCAGCGCGAGGCGAAGCGTCGGGCCAGCGCCGGATCGGTCTCGACCAGCCGCGCGTAGTGGGGCACGAAGGCGGCGGCCAGCGCTCCCTCGCCGAACAACCGGCGGAAGAGGTTGGGCACGATAAAGCCGATGACAAAGGCCGCGTGCCACGGCGAGGTGCCGAACACGCTGCCCATGACCCGGTCGCGCACGAGCCCCAGCAGGCGCGACGCAAACGTGAGGCCGCTGACGACCGCGGCGTGGCGGAGGAAGCCGTGGCCGCCTGCGGCGGCGAAGGGTTCAGGGCTTAGGGTCTGGGGTTTGGGGTCGGAAGGAGCGGGGGTCATGCTTCCTCCGAGGCCGGGGTTCTCGACGTGCGGGTGCCGTGGGGGAGCTTCCAGAGCAGCGCGGCGAGCGTCGCGCCGACCGCCAGGCCCAGGGCGTCGGCGACCAGGTCGCCGGGGTCGTTGGTGCGGCCGAACCACGGCTGGGTGAGTTCTTCGAGCACGCCGTAGGCGGCGCCCACGCCGAACGCCAGCCCGGCGTTGGGCCACGGGCCGGCGGGGCGGAGGAAGCGTGACCAGCACAGCAGACCCGCGAGTCCGCCGAAGGTCAGGAAGTGCATCGTCTTGTCAAAGGGCAGCAGCTCCCACTGAGGCACGGTGTGCTGGTTGATCTGCGGCAGGTGGGTGACAACGAAAAGCAAGCCCCAGTAGAGGGCCAGCGCGATCCGCCAGCGTCGCGTCGGGGTGGGTGTCGGCGTGGGTGGGGGCGCGGTGGGCACGGGCGGGCAGGGTAGCGGCGGGGGGCCGTAGGTTGCTCGGCGTCGGAGGGGTCGGCGGCGGTGGAGAGCGGTCCGGGCGAGGTGTCAGGTCCCAGGTGTCAGGTCTTGGGAAAACGCACGCGGCAGCGATCGCCGCAAGGGTGCAGACCGCTTGCGTCGGCCCCTAACACCTGGGACCTCACACCTAACACCTTGCCGGTAGCGCTCTGACGCCCCACCGACCCCGTGCACGCGGCGTCCCTCGACGCCCGAACCCGACTGGACGCGGCCCCGTCCATCGGCGACCCTTGCCGCCATGGGAGACTCCACCAAACCGTCGGCGAAGAAGGTCCTGGTCAGCGGCTGCTTCGACCTGCTGCACGCCGGCCACGTCCGCTTCTTCGAAACCGCGGCGGCCTACGGCGACCTTTACGTCTGCCTGGGGGCCGACGACAACATCGTGGACCTGAAGAAGCACGCCCCGCACTTCACCCAGGAGGAGCGTCAGTACATGGTCGGTGCGCTGGCGACCGTGCACCAGGCCCGTATCGCGGGGGGGCGGGGCTATCTGGACTACGAGCCGGACCTGGACGAGATCCGGCCAGACTTTTTCGTGGTGAACGAAGACGGCGACCGCCCCGAAAAGCGTGAGCTGGCCGAGAAATACGGCGTGAATTACGTGGTGCTGCCGCGCACCCCGCGCGAGGGCCTGCCGGTCCGCTCCTCGACCGCGATCAAGGAAAAATCGCTCGATCAGCCGCCCTTCCGGCTGTGTCTGGCCGGCGGCTGGATCGACCAGCCCTGGGTCAGCGGCTTCCACCGCGGCTCGGCCGTCACCGTGCAGATGATGCCCGACCGGCCCTTCATGAAGCGTGCGGGGCTCGCCACCAGCACCCGCGACATCTGGAGCCGGGTCTGGCACACGGGCATCATGAAGGACGACCACCTGGAGCTGGCCCGGCTGCTGTTCGGCTACGAGAACCCGCCGGGGTCGGCCTACGTGTCGGGCAGCCAGGACGCCATCGGCCTGACGCACCCCGGCGTGAACCGGCTGGAGTACGACGGCGACCACTGGCCCGACGCCATCACCACCGACCAGCGTCCCGAGACCGGAGCCTGGCTGCAGGACCACCTGGTGCTGGTGCCCATGTGGGAGCGCCACGACGGCTACGACCCGCTGAGCAAGCAGCGTCTGGCGGCCGACGCGGTCCGCCGGCTGGGACAGGCGGGCGACAACTGCTGGCAGGCGATCCAGGAGCGCGACCTGGCGGGCCTGGGCGACGCGCTGACCAACACGCACAACGCGTGGCGGGAGATTCTGCCGCTGACCACCAGCCCCGAGATCGACGACTTCCTGAACGGCTTCAACGCGAAGGGCTCGGGCCGCATCACCAGCGGCTGCGGGGGCGGCTACATGATTCTGGCGACCGAGCTGGACCCGGCGCAGGTGCACGCCGACGCGTTCAGGCCGACGCTGCGGTTCGGGGGGTGAACCTGGTCCGCCGGCGCAGCGGGGTCGGCGGCGGTGCAGAGCGGTCCGGGTGAGGTGTTCGGTCTTAGGTGTTAGGTCTTAGGAAGACGCAAGCGGAAGCCATCGCCGCGGGGGTGTGCAGCGCTTGCGCCGGTCCCTGACACCTCGCCGGGCCCGCTCTATCGCGCCGCGAACGCTTGGGGCTAAGCATCAGAACGTCAAGACGTCGCCGCGTGGTCCCGCGGCCGCGCCGGCACCGACGCGCCCTCGTCGATCAGGGCCTCCCACTGCCGGCAGCGGAGCAGGGCCGAGTGTTCCTGCTCGACGGCGACGCGGGCGTGCTCGCCCCAGCGGCGGGCCAGCGCGGGGTCGTCGGCGATCTCGACCAGGGCCGACGCCAGGGCGTCGCTGTCGCCCAGCTCGACGACCCGGCCCGCGTCGGTCTCGCGGATGATCTGGCCCACCTCGGCGATGGCCGGGCCCACGAACAGGCTGCCGCGGGCGGCGCACATGATGCCCAGCAGCTTGCTGGGCACCACGACCCCGGTGAAGGCGGCGCTCTGACTCACCAGGTGCACGTCGGCGCAGCCCAGCAGGTCGTTCAAACGCTCACGGGGCTGGTAGGGCTGGAACACGGCGTGGGTCAGCCCATGGTCGGCCACGAACGCCTCGACCTGCGGGATCCGCTTGCCGCCGCCCACAAACACAAACCGCAGGTCGTCGCGGTTGCGCAGCGTCAGCATCGCCTGCAGGATCGTGTCCACGTCGTGGGCCAGGCCGAAGTTGCCCGAGTACATCACGACGCGCTTGCCGGTCAGGCCCCACTCGGCGCGGTAGGGCGAGTCTTCGGGGTCGGCCGCGGGCCCGGGCGCGTTCACCGGCCAGATGCCGATGGTGGCGATCTTCTCGGCCGCCACGCCCTGGTCCAGCACCCGCTGCTGCATGCAGCGGCCCAGCACGACCACGCGGTCTGCGCGGCTCATGCAGCGGTGGTTGATGCGTTCGAGCAGGCGGGTGGTCGGGGCGCCCTCGCGCAGCACGCCCGCGGCGGTGAGCACGTCGGGGTACAGGTCCATCGCCCAGTAGACGTGCCGGCAGCCTCGGAAACGACGCATCATGCCGCCCACCACGCCGATGAACGGCGGGGTGGTGAGGGTGATGACCACGTCCGGACGCCGCGGTCGGGCGCCGGGTTCCGCGGCCAGCCGGGTGCGCAGCGCCGCCCAGGTCGCGGCGGCGTAGAACAGGCCGAAGTCGATCAGCCGCAGGGCCAGGCCCTGCTTGCCGAACAGCGAGGTGCCCACCCGCAGCACGCGGACCCCGCCGCGGTCCTCGCGGCGGGGCAGCTGGGCCCCGCTCTGGCCGTAGATCGACCGCGAGGCGATGACCTTGACCGTGTGCCCCTGCCCCGCCAGGTAGCGGCAGAGGTCCTCGCTGATCTGCGCGGTGGCCGCGATGTCCGGGGCGTAGGCCTGGTTGATCAGCAGCACGGTGAGCGGGGCGGGGGCGGTCCGCGTCGATCCCGCGCCGGTTTGCCCGGCCGCTCTGGCGCCTGCAGAGACCGCGGCAGCGATCGCCCGCCCGGGCGTCTCTGCAATCACATCCGCCAGCAGGCGTTCCCAACGCTGGGTCCGGTCGGCCAGGCTGTGGTGCGTACGCGCGGCCGCCAAGGCGCGACGGCCCCAGCCGTGGGCCCGGGCGGGGTCATCGGCCGCGGTTTCGATGGCGTCGGCCAAGGCCTGGGCCGCGCCGATGGGCAGCACGACGCCGCAGTCTTCGTCGGCGATCACCCGCGCCACCTCGGCCTCGGGCGGGCCGACGTAGAGGGCGCCCCGTCCGCTGGCCATGATGCCGAACAGCTTGCAGGGCACCACGACGCCGGTGAAGCCGACGTTCTGACTGATCAGGTGCACGTCACCCAGGCGCAGCAGCTCTTCGAGGTGTTCGCGGTCTTCGTAGCCTTTCTCGACCACGTTGGTGAGGCCGTGTGCTTTGATGTAGGCCGCGACCTCGTCGCGCCGCCGTCCGCCGCCGGCGAAGACGAACACCACGTCGGCGCGGTGCCGCAGCCGACGGGCGGCATCGCAGAGCGTCTGCGCCTCGTGGGCCAGGCCCAGGTTGCCCGAGTACATCACCACGAACTTTTCGCCCAGCCCCCACGTGTCGCGGTAGCGGCTGGGCGGCCCGGGCACCGGGCCTTCGAGGGGGCCGCTCACCGGCCACACGCTGGCGATCTCGACCTTCTCGGGCGTGACGCCCTGGGCGATCACCCGGTCCCGCATGCAGCGGCCCAGCACCACGACCCGGTCGGCCCGGCGCATGCACGCCCGGTTCAGCCACGCCATGGTCCGGCCCAGTCGCGACGTCTTGCGGACCACCCCGGCGGCCGTCAGCACCTCGGGGTAGAGGTCCATTGACCAGTACACGTGCCGGGTCTGCCCGCGCCGCAGCCGGCGGATCATCGTGCCGATCAGCCCGATGTAGGGCGGGCTGGTGAGGGTGACGATGACCTCGGGCTTGCCGCCGGGCAGCCGGGTGCGCCAAGCCGCCCACAGGGCCGCCACGTAAAAAAGCGCGGCGTCGAAGCCGCGCCCCAGGATTCTGCGGGTGCCGAACCACGCCGCCCCCACCCGCCGCACCCGCACGCCGTGGATCTCCTCGTAGGCCACGTGGGTCGACCCAGCCTGGCCGTAGAGCGACTTGGACGCGATCACCGCCACCTCGTGCGCCGTGCCCCCCTCGGCGGCGGCAAAGTGCTCGGCCATGTCCTGCAGCAGCTGTGCCGACGCGGCGACGTCGGGGGCGTAGACCTGGTTGACGAAGAGAATGCGCACGCGGGGTCCGGCGGCGGGGGGGCGGGGGGAGTTCGGGCGGCGGCCGGCCCGGCGGCGGGACGGGGGGGCGCAAGGGGCCGTGATTCTATGAAGCCTGCCACCGGAAACCGCCGCAGCCGACCGGGTCGCCTCCCTCTGCCGGTTCAGAGCCGATCGGCGCGGGTCGTATCCGCGCCAGACGGTGCATCCGGCCGGTCCGCCGCGTTCTTCCCGCCCGCCCCGCCTCCGCCGGACAGCACCGCCAGGCCCCCGAAGAGCCCGTAGACCAGCAGGAACGCGCGGTAGGCCATCAGCATCGCCACGATCTGGTTGAACGTGGTGCCGCTTCCCTCCAGCAGCGCCGCGGCGGCGGGCTCCATGACGCCCAGCCCCAGCACCGTGATGGGCAGGGCCCCGGTGAGGAATACGATCGGCAGTGCCGCCACCAGGGTGACCAGGGCCGTCGGCACCCCGATGGCGTAGCCCGCCAGGGCCGTGGCCACCGCCAGGCAGACGTGCACCGGCACGCTGAGTGCCACCGCCGCGGCCAGCGCGCCGCGGTGGTGCCGGTACCCAACCACCGCGCGGTCCAGGCTCTGCACCGCGCCCACGCGGGTGGTCAGCAGTTCGATGCCCAGGGCCCGACGCGTCCACGGGTTCAGGTACACAAACGCCCCCGCCGCCACCGCGCCCAGGATCACCCACACCGTCAGCGTGACCCGCCGCGCGACCGGGCCGCCGCCCGCCAGCGGCCCGGCCACCGCCGCCAGGATCAGCAGGCCCAGCAGCCCGGCGATCCGGTCCAGCACCACGCTGATGACCGCGGTCGTTTTGGCCCCCGGCGGGAGGTCGCGCTCGCCCGCCTCCGCCCCCGCCCCCGCGCCGCGGACCGCGCGGGCCGCCCCGTAAGCCTTGACCACGTCTCCGCCGTTGCTGCCCAGGGGCACGCAGAAGTTGAAGAACAGCCCCACCAGCGTCAGCCGCAGCGTCGCGAAATAGCCCACCGGAAGTGAGCGGCAGCGCATCAGCAGCCACCAGCGCAGCGCCTGCAGCGGCACGATCGGGGCGGTCAACGCCAGCCCCGCGGCCAGCCACCCCCAGCGGGCCTCGGCCATCAGCGAGCGCAGCCCCAGGTGGGTCACGGCTTCAACCGCCCCGGGCGGCACCGCGGCGTAGTCGTTCCACCGCACTGTCCACAGGATGTAGCCCACCCCGGCCGCGATCAGCAGCAGGCGTGCGAGGAGGAAAAGGGACTGTTTGGGAGCGGGCCGCACGGGGCGGGCATCCTACGGGGGCGTCGGGTGACGGGCGGGGCGAGGGGCCGGCAATGTGCGAGAGCGGTCCCGGCAAGGTGTTAGGCGTTAGGTCTTAGGGGTTAGGAAGACTCACGTCGTGCTCGCGTTTGCTGGCGGCTGAACTCCCTAGGCTTCGCCAACCTTGCAGAACCCCAATGAACCGGAGCCCACCGCTTGCGTCTTCCTAAGACCTAACACCTAAAACCTAACACCTGCTACGCGTTGCTCTCACCCGCCGGCGCCACCCTCACGCCCGCACCACGTTCGACCGGTCGCCCGCCACGCCGCGCGTCGCCCCGCGGGTGTCGATCACCAGCGGGGCGTGGGTCACGATCTGCTCCCAGTCGCAGGCCGCGTGGTGCGTCGCGATCACCACCGCGTCGTAGCCGCGCAGCGCCGCGTTGCTCAGCTCGATCGATCGTTTTCCCGCCAGTTCCTTGTAGTTACGCGTGTTGGGCACCACCCCCGCGTGCGGGTCGTGGAAATCGACCGCTGCCCCCAGGTCCTGCAGCTGCTCGATCAGCTCGAAGCTGGGGCTTTCGCGCACGTCGTCCACGTCGGGCTTATACGCCAGCCCCAGGATCAGCACGCGGCTTCCCTTCACAGCTTTGCCGCGGTCGTTCAGTGCGAGCATCGTCCGCTGCACCACCCACGCCGGCATCCTGGTGTTCACCTGCCCGGCCAATTCGATGAACTGCGTGGTCTCGCCGAGCTCACGGGCCTTCCAGGTCAGGTAGAACGGGTCGATGGGGATGCAGTGCCCGCCCAGCCCCGGGCCGGGGTAGAAGGCCTGGAAGCCGAAGGGCTTGGTGGCGGCGGCGTCGATCACCTCCCACACGTCGATGTCCATGCGGGTCAGGATCACCTTCAGCTCGTTGACCAGCGCGATGTTCACCGCGCGGTAGACGTTCTCCAGGATCTTGGCGGCCTCGGCCACCTCGGCGCTGCTCACCGGGATCACCTCGGCGATCGCGTGGCGGTAGAGCGCCGCCGCCGCGGCCCCGCTGGCGTCGTCCAGCCCGCCGACCAGCTTGGGGATCGTCTGCGTGCTGGCGTCTTTGCGGCCCGGGTCTTCGCGCTCGGGCGAGTAGGCGACCAGCAGGTCGTCGCCGAGCACCGGGGTGTCGCGGCCCGCGTCGCGGGCGGCCGCGAGCAGCGCCGGCAGCATCACGTCCCGGGTGGTGCCGGGGTAGGTCGTCGACTCCAGCACCACCAGCTGCCCCGGCCGCAGCCGGCGGCCGATGTCCCGCGCGGTCTGCTCGACGAAGGACAGGTCCGGCTCGTGGTGGGGGCCCAGGGGCGTGGGCACGCACACCAGGATCGCGTCGGCCTCGGACAGGCGGCCGAAGTCCGCGGTCGCCTCAAACCGGTCCGACCCGGACATTTCGGCCACGAAGCCCTCCCCCAGGTGCTTCAGGTAGTTCTCGCCGCGGGTCAGGGCGTCGATCTTGGCCGGGTCCACGTCGAAGCCCAGGCAGCGGAAGCCCGCCGTCCAGAAGGCCCGCACCAGCGGCAGCCCCACGTAGCCCAAAGCAAGCACGCCCACCACCGCGGACCGGTCGGCGATCCGAGCTTCGAGCGTCTGGCGGGGAGTGGCGGGCATGGCGGGGTCCAGCTCGGGTCCGGGGGGCAGGGGCCGATCGGGCCGGGTACAGGGTACGGATTCCGCGGGGACGTCCGGTGGGGGGGGGCGCGGCCGTCGGCCCCCCCGGTCCAAAGGCCACCCACTACGCTTTATCCTGTCCTGCGATCCGGCCCCGCTCCCGGCGCGGCCGCCGTTCCCCCTGGCCCCACCCCGGTTCGCGTGGCACGCTGAACCTCCGCCGCGCCGTCGTCATCCGCCCGCCTCATGCTCAACTACGCCACCGATCGCATCATCGTCACCGGCGGGGCCGGCTTCCTCGGGCAGCACGTCTGCGCGTTGCTGCGAGAGCGCGGCGTGTCCGACGACCGCCTCTGCGTGCCCCGCAGCGCCGACTGCGACCTCACGGCCGAGGCCAACGTGGCCCGGCTCTACGCCGGCTTCCCGGCCGACGTGGTCATCCACCTGGCCGCCGAGGTGGGCGGCATCGGGGCCAACGCCGCCCACCCCGGACGCTTCTTCTACGCCAACTGGGCCATGGGGCTGCACCTGATCGAGCACGCCCGCAAGACCGGTGTGCGCCAGTTCGTGCACTGCGGCACCGTGTGCGCGTACCCGGAGCACACCCCCCTGCCCTTCACCGAGGACCGGTTCTGGACCGGCTACCCCGCCCCTGTCACCGCCCCCTACGGCATCGCCAAGCTGTCGCTGGCGCTCATGCTCGAAGGCTACCGCCGCGAATATGGGTTGAAGGGCTGCACCCTGATCCCCGTCAATCTCTACGGCCCGAAAGACAACTTCGACCTCGCCACCGCCCACGTGATGCCCGCGCTCATCCGCAAGTTCATCGAAGCCCGCGACGCGGGCGCCCCGTCGGTCGAAGTCTGGGGCACCGGCAAGGCGTCGCGTGAGTTCCTCTACGTCACCGACGCCGCGGCGGGGCTGCTGGCGGCGGCCGAGAAGGTGAACGACCCCACGCCCATCAATCTCGGCAGCGGGGTGGAAACCCCCATCGCCGAGCTGGTGCAACGCATCGCCGCAGAGGTGGGTTATGCCGGACAGGTCGTCTGGGATACGACCCGCCCCGACGGCCAGCCGCGCCGCTGCCTCAGCACCGACCGCTCGCGGGCACTCTTGGGCTGGGAGTCCGCGGTGCCACTCGATGAGGGAATCAAGCGGACGGTCTCCTGGTATCGAGACCACCCGGGCCGCGGTCGCGGGATCGCCGCGGGGTAGGGCGGCGGCCCCCCCAACCCTCCCTGCGGGCACCAAAGTTCGGGAAGAATCCAGAAACTCACCCGACGCCGATCCTCGCATCGGGCACAATAGTCCGGCCTTCCGTCGCTCTGCTCCAACCCGCTCGAACCCGCTCCTTTTGCCCACCGATCGCCATGAACCCCAACCGCGCACTCATCACCGGCATCACCGGCCAGGACGGCTCCTACCTCGCCGAGTTCCTGCTCGCCAAGGGCTACGAAGTCCACGGCATCATCCGCCGTGCCAGCACCTTCAACACCGACCGCATCGACCACATCTACAGCGACCCGCACGCCACGGGCCCGAAGATGACGCTGCACTACGCCGACCTGACCGACGCCAACAGCCTGCTCAAGGCCATCAACGCCTGCAAGCCCACCGAGGTCTACAACCTGGGCGCCCAGAGCCACGTCCGCGTCAGCTTCGACCAGCCGATCTACACCGCCGACGCCACCGGCGTGGGCACCATCCACCTGCTCGAAGCGGTCCGGCAGTTCCAAGACGCCAGCGGCGTCAACGTCCGCTACTACCAGGCCAGCACCAGCGAGATGTTCGGCGGCATGGCCGAGACCGCGCCCCAGAGCGAGGCCACGCCTTTCCACCCGCGTTCGCCCTACGGCTGCGCCAAGCTCTACGGCCACTGGATCACCATCAACTACCGCGAGAGCTACGGCATGCACGCCAGCTGCGGGATCCTGTTCAACCACGAGAGCCCCCGCCGCGGCGAGACCTTCGTCACCCGCAAGATCACCCGTGCCGTGGGCCGCATCAAGCACGGCCTGCAGGACAAGCTGTTCATGGGCAACCTCGACGCCAAGCGCGACTGGGGCTTCGCCGGCGACTACGTCGAGCAGATGTGGCTCATGCTCCAGCAGGACACGCCGGATGACTATGTGGTTGCCACCGGCGAGACCCACACCGTCCGCCAGTTCTGCGAGCGGGCGTTTGGCCGCGTCGATCTGGACTACAACGATTACGTCGAGATCGACCCGCGCTACTACCGTCCCGCCGAGGTCGATCTGCTCTGGGGCGACCCCACCAAGGCCAAGAAGCAGCTGGGCTGGGTGCCCAAGGTCGGCTTTGAAGGACTCGTGGACATGATGGTCGACGCCGACCTCGAGCTCGCCGCCCGCGAGAAGACCCTGATCGACGCCGGGCACACCGTGCCCGCCTCGCTGACGCAGCACTGACGCAGAGCGTCAGCCGTTCGAGAGCGGCGCCGGCCGCGCGAGATCGTCGCGCCGCAGAGCGGTTCCGGCGAGGTGTTAGGCGTTAGGTCCTAGGTGTTAGACAGACGCAAGCGGTAGCCCGGATTCTTGGGTAGGTCAGCCGAAAGGTGCGAATCATGAGTGGCCTCGGGTATCGCGAACTGAAGGTCTGGGAGCGGGCGATGGAGCTCGCCGTCGAGGTCTATCTGGCGACCGACCTGATGCCGGACAGCGAAAAATACGGGCTGGTAAGTCAGATGCAGCGTGCCGCGGTGTCCGTGCCCTCGAACATCGCTGAGGGCCACTCACGCAGCCACCTCGGCGACTACCTCAAGCACCTCAGCTACGCCCGCGGCTCGCTCGCCGAGCTGGAAACCCAGCTCGAGATCAGCGTCCGCGTGAAGCGGCTGTCCCGCGACAACGCAAGCGAATCTTGGCGGCTCGCGCAAGAAACCGGCCGGATGCTCACCGGCCTCATACAGAGCCTCCAGCCCGATACCCCGCCTGCGTCTTCCTAGGACCTCACACCTAAAACCTAACACCTCGCCCGCAGCGCTCTCAGGCGCCGCCAACCCACCATGCTAGACCTGACGAACAAAAAGATCACCGTCACCGGCGGCGCCGGCTTCCTGGGCCGCTTCGTGCTCGCCGCGCTGAAGAAGCGCGGCGTCGAAGACGCCAACGTTTTCGTCCCCCGCCGCAAGGACTACGACCTCACCGTCGAGGCCGACGTCGTGCGCCTCTACGACGACGCCAAGCCCGACGTGGTCATCCACCTCGCAGCAGAGGTCGGCGGCATCGGAGCCAACCGCGACCACCCCGGGCGGTTCTTTTTCGCCAACGCCGCCATGGGCATGCACCTCATCGAGATCGGCCGCCAGCGCGGCATTCAGAAGTTCGTGCAGGCCGGCACCGTGTGCGCCTACCCCAAGTTTGCCCCGGTGCCCTTTAAAGAAGATGACCTCTGGAACGGCTTCCCCGAAGAAACCAACGCGCCCTACGGCGTGGCCAAGAAGGCGCTCTTCGTCATGCTCGACGGCTACCAGCGCGAGTACGGCCTGAACAGCAGCGTCGTCGTGCCGGTGAACCTCTACGGCCCGCACGACAACTTCGACCTGCACAGCAGCCACGTGATTCCCGCGCTGATCCGCAAGTGCGTCGAGGCCCGCGAGAACGGCGACGACCACATGACCTGCTGGGGCACCGGCAGCGCCAGCCGCGAGTTCCTGTACGTGGAGGACGCCGCCGAGGGCATCGTCGTCGCCACCGAAAAGATGGACGACCCCACCCCGCTGAACCTGGGCACCGGGGCCGAGATCACGATCAAAAACCTGGTCGAACTGGTCGCCAAACACTGCCGCTTTGAGGGCGAGATCCGGTGGGACGCCACCAAGCCCGACGGCCAGCCGCGACGCTGTCTGGACACCACCAAGGCGAAAGAGGCCATGGGCTGGACCGCGCAGGTCGGTTTCGAGGAAGGCCTGCAGCGGACGATCGCGTGGTTTGAAGCGAACCGCCACGACATCCGCGAAGTGACGTACGGGTGAGGGCGGGCCCTGTCGGCCCAAAAGCGCAGCGTGAAAAGCGCAAAGTGAAAATCGGAACGGGTGCGGGAGCGGCGCGGCAGCGCCCCGTCTGACGGGTGCCACTGGCGGCTGGCCCGCCAGTGCGGAGTCGCGACCTCGTCAGGCGGTTGAAAGCAGCTCCCACCCCGGCAGCTTCGACGCCCGGCGGTCAAAGGTGACGGTCCGCGTCACCCCGGCGTCCCGGTGGAACTGAGCGATGAGGTGATCCGCAAACCCCGGGCCACCGTCGGTGTAGCGAACAATCGCCTCGTCCACGAGGTCGGCTCTCTCCATGACGATCTCCGGCGCTGCGCGTAGCTCACGCAGTACCCGCGCAACGCTTTCCCGCGGGTAGCGGTAGCCCCGTCCGATGACCCAAGTCAGTTCGCACAGCACCACCAACGAAATCCAGCCCGGGTCCGCGGCCGAACACGCATCTCGGATGAACGCATCGGCGCGTGTGGCCTGATCCGGGTCATCCCGCAGGATGAAGCGGGCGAGCACGTTGGTGTCGAGCCCCGTCACTCCCCGGGCTCGTCGGGGTGGAGCGGTGCGCCGGCCGCGCCCTCGGTGATTGCCCGATCCATCTCTTCGGGTGTCAGTGTGCGTTCGGGTGGACTGCCCAGGCAGCCCCGCAGATCCCAAATCGACCCGGTCGCGTCTCGCACCGGCCGCATCTCGATCCAGCCCTGGTCATTCAGCCGCAGATCGAGTTGGTCGCCCGGACCAAGGCCCAACCGGTCACGAATTTGGGCGGGCAGGGTGAACTGGCACTTGGAAGTCAAGGTCGCTCGCATCGACCCACCTTACGTCTTGTAAGGCAATTCGGCAAGGTGTAGTCTCGGAGAGACAAGCGTCGGCCCCCCGCAAACCGCTGGGCATCGCAGGGATCGGCGGCGGTGGAGAGCGAACCCGGCGCGGGTATGGGGTATGGGTCTTGGCCGGACGGCGTGGCGTGGCCAGACGCAAGCGCGTGATCGGGCTGGAGACACGGTCACACCGCCATGGCGCGAGCCTCAGCTCCATACCCCAAGACCAATACCCCATACCCTCGCCCGCAGCGCTCTACCGCTCAGCCAACCCTTGCCGCGTCGCGTCCCAGACCTAACCCCTAGGACCTAACCCCTAAACCCTCGCCCGCAGCGCTCTGACGCCCAGCCAGCCCTCGGCCAACGCGTCCCCAAGCTACTCCTCGCCCACCGGCCAATCCCCCGCCCGCACCTGCTCCCAGTCCGGGAAGCAGGCCATGATGTCCGGCAGGTAGGCGTCCAGGAAGCGGGCGGTTCCCTCGGCGACGTCCACCGGGTCGCTTACTCCGATCAGCGCCACCTCCACCTTCGCGTAGTAGCTGTACGGGTCGCGGATGTCGAAGCCCTGGAGCCGCACCGCATTGGGCGAGGCCAGGAACTTGCCGTTGGCCGCGAAGAAGTAGGTCACGTGCTGATCGGGGTCCGTCGGCTTGGCCCGGTAGGTGAACCGCTTGGTCGCGATGTCGCGCTGGGGGACTGTGATGCGTCGGCGTTCTCCGTCCGCCGTCGCCACCGGGGCCCGCAGGGTCGATTCGGCCACGTAGCCGCTCCCGTCGTCCGCGGCGGTGAACACCGACGGCGACAGCGACACCACCTGGTCGTCCAGCACCACCGAATCGATGCCCGCCGCGGTGAAGCAGCGGTCCGGCACGTGGGGCACCGTGTCCACCATGCCGGTGTAGTACGTCACGTGCAGGCGGATCAGCCGACCCGGCTCGCGCTCCTTCACCGACGTGTCCTCGTAGATGCGGCTGATGAACTCCTCGGTGCCCAGGGCCTCGATCTCGTCCGACGAGATCGGCAGGTCCTGCACAAAGCGGTAGGGGCCCAGCTCCAGCGGCAAACGGCTGAGGTTGTGCCGCGCCGGTACCTCCTTTTTGAACAGCACCGCCTCCTGCCAGGCCAGCACCGAGTGCTGGCCCGCCGCCGACACGCCCAGCAGCCCGGCCGCGACCGCCGCCCCGAAGGTCAGCCCCGCCGCGCCCCGCCGGGCCGGCGCCAGCCGCGGCAGCAGAAAAAACAGCCCCAGCCCCAGCACCACGCCGGCCGCCATGAGGGCCTTGGACACGCCGGGCGTCAGCGACTCCACCAGCGGGGCCCCCGAAAAGCTGTTGAAGAACATCGCGTAGGTGCCCGCGGTGACCAGCGCCAGCACGCCGCCCAGCAGCAGGCCCTTGACCAGCACCGCCGCCGTCGCCGGCTTGTCCAGGCCGGCGCCGGCGATTGCCGCGTCGGCGGGTTTTGCTTGCACCGGCGGCGGCCCGCCCCCGCCGTCCTCGTCGCGGATGATGATCTTGTCCATGATCCACCCCAGCAGCAGGAAAATGCCCGCCGCCGGGATCAGCATCAGCAGCCCCACGAACACGTGGAAGTCGCCCTGGGCGTACTCCTTGTTGTAGGTGTAGATCACCCCCAGCGCCGCCACCCGCCCGATGTTGACCAGCACCGCCACCGGCACCGTCACCGCCATCATCACCACCCGCTGCCACCACGGCCGGTCAAACAAAAAAGCCAGCGCCACGCCCAGGGCCACGAAGGCCATCAGCATCCGCAAGCCCGCGCACGCCTCGGCCACGTTCAGCCCCTCTTCCACCCACGCCCCGTCGCGGAAGAAGCGCAGCGTGATGTTGTTCCCGTCGTTGGCCACCGTCACGTTGGTGAAGGCCGCGTAGACCTCCAGCACGATCGTCGCCCCCTTCGCCGCCACGTCCTGCAGCCGCTCGGCGATCCGCGACCAGATCGCGTCGCTGATCTTCACCGCAAAGCCCAGGTACAGCACCGGGAACCACAGCACCCGCATCGCCCGCGAACCCAGCACAAACCACACCAGCGCCCCCAGACCCAGCACCGCCGAATACCCCCGGAACATGTCGTTGCGGCCCGGATAGATCCACCACAGGTACAGGTAGATCGCCCCCACCAGCACCGGCAGGGCCGGCCAGCACAGCCGCTTGGGCGCCGCCGCCAGGCGCTCCTTGTGCTGGAACACGTAGTACGCCGAAATCAGCGGCACGATAATGATGTGCGACCAGTCCGGGTCGCTGCTGAACATCGCGCTGCGCCGCAGGATCTCCCAGAACATGCAGATGAATCCCGCCGCCACCGCCACGGCCGCCACCCAGCCCACCGGGGTCAGCAGCGGGCGGGGGGGCGACGGTTCGGCGGTGGCGGAGGGGGCGGACACACGGCTCATGGGGGCGGTTCGCTCAGCGCGTGGGCGTGGTGGATAAGAAGGCAGGGCCGGCGGGGGGGGCGTGCGGTGATCGCTCGGAAATACCCCCGCCGGTGAGACAGCCACTTTACGCCACCCATCGGGCCCGGGTTCCCGTGGATATCGGCCGGATTTGGGGCCGTCTGTGGATGTCGCCCGCGGATCGTCCGCGGCCGGACAGGACGCGAAGAGCCCGGTTTCCGGCCTGCGGCCCGAAACCGGGCGATACCCGACGCGGGCGGGGTGGGAAAAGGAAAACTTTGGCCGGAGAACCACCCCGTGCGGTCTTGGCGCCATGCAGTCTTGGGGCCAGGCCCCCAAAATTGCGGCTATCGACACGCACGCCCCCGTCGCTCATACTCACACCATGGAGAGCATCGACGAAAAGGCCGTTCAGCGTTTTGAGTCGTCGGCCCGGGAGGCGCAGCGGGAGTTCCGCCGTGATCCCCAGAAAGCCCGCGACTTCCTGATCCGAGCCGGCATCGCGCAGCTGGACCCCGCCACGGGGCGGATCGAACTGGTTCCGCAGCTGCGCCCCGCTGGATAGTGAGTCTGCATGCGGTCTCCCATCCCCGCGTTCGTATTGGGCTATCACGGATGCGACCGAGCCGTCGGCAAATGGGCAAACGAAAAACCATTACCGGGAAGGTTTTTGTAAGGCACCGTGGTGAATCGTCCCACTCGCCCTCTAAGATCGAGGGCCGAGTCCCTTCTCAGCATCTGACTGGAGTTGTCATGGCACACCTGGATATTTTCGACGAGCTCAATGCACGACTAAGGTCGCGCCTCGCCGATCAGGGGGGTGATGTCCGCGCGTTTGTCGAGCGGCTCATTCAGGACCAACTCGATTACGAGGACGATCCGTTGTTGCGCTCCCAACTGCTCGAAAAAACACGGCAGGAGATGGCCGAGATCGACGCCGGCCTCGGCGTCGACGCCCGCGAATCGATGCGGGAGATTGCGGAAGAGTTTGGAATCAACCTCAAGCGATGAGGTACCGCGTCATCTACGGACCGGTTTTCCGGGATGATCTGCGCGATCGCGTCCGCCGCATGCGTGAGGATCGCATATCGCAGGAAGTGATGGATCAGTGGTACGGCAGGCTGTTTGACCTGATCGACAGCTTGAATTAATGGCCGCGTCGGTTTCCGATTGACCGCTTTCTGACCCGGGAAACCGGGCGGGAAACGCGAGAGCTCAACTTCGGCCGTTACCTCGTCTCGTACCAGATCGATGAGGAGCGCCGCCAGGTCAACCTCACCGGCTTCGTCCACGGGGCGTCACGAAAGAGCCGGTGAGCCAACTTCGTGGAGTTTCCACCGTCAGTTTTTTGGGGCCGGGCCCCCAGATTCCTTTCAACGGACTGCTACGCCTGAACCCGGAAACCCAGACCATGTTGGTCACGGTTTCCGGGCTGTCGAGGGGTCTGACAGGGCGCGTGGCCTCAAGATTGTGGGCCACGCCTGTCGCTCAGGGTAGAATTAGGGTTGATCGGTCACGAGGTCGAGCCATCGCGAGACAGTGGGCCGTTGCCACGATCGCACTCCATCCTTCACAAAGCAGGCGCCATGGAACGACTTACGATCGACATTCCCGATGGGCTCGACGCCGCCCAGAAGGCGGAGATGGCGGCCCGGCTGGCCCGGCTTGCCGACCAGATGGCCGGCGCGGCAGGGCATCCGGCGCCAGCCGATGCGGGAGGGAAGGCAGGAGCCCTCATGGAGTTGTACGGCAGCCTGCGGTCCACCGTGCCGCGGGGCACGCCGGAGCAGGAGCAAGCGACCGCGCAGGCCTATGTCGTCGCCAACTACCTCGGACTGCTGGGTCGTGACGGGTGAAACGCTATTTCCTTGATACCAATGTCATCCTCCGTTTTTTGATGAAGGACGACCCGGTCCAGTCCCCAAAAGCGGCCTTGCTATTCGCCGCCGCGGATGCGGGCGAGTGCGCACTGGCGGTCACCCGTGACGTGATCGCCGAGAGTGAATGGGTGCTCCGGTCGTACTACAAGATTGAACGGTCAGTGATCGCAACGCAACTGAGCGAACTGATCCGCCGTTCAGGGTTGACCGTGCCCGACGGGGCGGTCTTGCTCGACGGCTTGTCGCGGTATCGCGAGACCAAACTCGATATCGTCGACTGCCTGCTCGCGGCCGCCGCGTCTGCCGACGGCTCCGGCGTCGCGACCTTTGACCGCGGCATCGGGAAGCACTTTGAGGACGTGATTTTGTGGGTCAACGCGGCGGAGTAGATGTTCAAGGACGTTCCGCCGGCGGACCTGCCGAGGAGATTGCAAAAATGACCCAACCAAACCATGTCGGACGGTGCTTTCTGATGCCGGGCCTGAGCGCGGAGCGACGGCGCCGCGGTCAGCGGGGCGGGTGATTCTTTAGCCAGTCGTACGCTGTGCGGACGGTGTCGTCGAGGCGGGTGTAGCGGGCCTCCCAGCCCAGATCGGCCTTGATTTTGCTTGCATCGGCAAAGAGGGCCGCGGGGTCGCCGGCCCGCCGCGGGCCCAGGGTGTGCGGCACCGGCCGGCCGGTCACGCGCTCGAACGAATCCAGGATCTCCTTCACGCTCACGCCTCTACCGGTGCCCAGGTTGTAAGTGAACGCGCTGCCGGCCGTCAGCGCTTCCATCACCCGCAGGTGAGCCGCCACCAAGTCCTCGACGTGGACGTAGTCGCGGATGCACGTGCCGTCCGGCGTGTCGTAGTCGTTGCCGAACACCGTCAGCGGCGGCCGCTGCCCCAGCGTAGCCTGAATCGCCAGCGGAATCAGATGCGTCTCGGGGTCGTGCTCCTCGCCCACCGCGCCCGCCGGGTCGCTGCCCGCCACGTTGAAGTAGCGCAGGATCGCGTAGCCGAAGGCCGGGTCGGTCGCAGTTTTGGGGCCAGGCCCCAAGATTCCTAGGCCCCAAGATTCCTAGATTCCTGGGGGGGCGTTCAAGCCGGATCGCTTCCACCAACGCGGAGAATCCGGCCGGGTTCCGCTGACGAGATCGCGTCGTTAATTTCAGGCAGAAGTGGAATGAGGGTATCGATTTCGTTGCTCGGCGCCGAGATGACCAAGACGCAGAGATCCAGGCCTTGAAGGCTGTTCTGGAACTCGATCCCCCGGTCCATCGTCAACATCACGTCGAAGTTAGCGGCGGCCAGCTTCAGCAACGCGCCGTTTTTCGTTCCCGCCCAACCCCGCTCGGGAACCGTTGTTGCGTCGGCAGCGATCCCATGCTTGAGCTTCCGAGGAAGGTTTTCGTCGAGCAGCACCCGCATCAGGCAACCTCAAGGAGCTGCTGTTTTGCCAACGCCAGAAGGCCGACGGCCTGGGATTCGGTCACCGACGGGAAGTCGTCGAGAAAATCCTCGATACGTTTTCCGTGGCTGAGGTAAGCCAGCAGGCTGTCGATCGGGACGCGTGTGCCGCAGAAAACCGGTGCTCCACCGAGGATGTCGGGGTCGCGGTGATAAACTTCGCTGTTTTCCATGGCTTGGCTCCGGCCGTCGCGGACGCTTTTGGCCTTGCGCAATCATACCAGCCTGTTGAAGTACCCCGCGTACCTGCGGCCGACAACCGCCGCCATGACGACGAGTGAATCCTTGTTTGATTTTCCGCAAGCCCACCCGGTGTTCGAGCACCCGGGGATTCTTTGGGAGATTGTTGGGAGATTGTTGGGGCCAGGCCCCAAGAATCCCGTACCAGATCGATGGGGAGCGCCGCCAGGTCAACCTCACCGGCTTCGTACACGGGGCGTCACGAAAGAGCCGGTGAGCCAACTTCGTGGGGTTTCCACCGTCAGTTTCTCGGCCCGGGCTCCCAGATTCCCGCGGTGCGGCGTCCGGGGTTGATCAAGGGTTATTTCCGCCCGCTGGGGCAGGACGGAAAACCGATGTCGTTCCCGGCCGATTAGGCCGCAGTCAGCGGGGCGAGTGATTCTTCAGCCAGTCGTACGCTGTGCGGACGGTGTCGTCGAGGCGGGTGTACCGGGCCTCCCAGCCCAGTTCGGCCTTGATCTTCCTCGCGTCGGCGTACAGGGCCGCGGGGTCGCCGGCCCGGCGGGGGCCCCGCGTGTACGGCACCGGCCGCCCGGTCACCCGCTCGACCGAGTCCAGTATTTCCGTCACGCTCACGCCCCTGCCGGTGCCCAGGTTGTAAGTGAACGCGCTGCCGGCCGTCAGCGCGTCCATCACCCGCAGGTGGGCCGCCACCAGGTCCTCGACGTGGACGTAGTCGCGGATGCAGGTGCCGTCCGGCGTGTCGTCGTCGTCGCCGAACACCGTCAGCGGCGGCCGCTGTCCCAGCGCCGTCTGGATCGCCAGCGCAGTCTTGGGGCCAGGCCCCAAAATTGCGGCTATCGACACGCACGCCCCCGTCGCTCATACTCACACCATGGAGAGCATCGACGAAAAGGCCGTTCAGCGTTTTGAGTCGTCGGCCCGGGAGGCGCAGCGGGAGTTCCGCCGTGATCCCCAGAAAGCCCGCGACTTCCTGATCCGAGCCGGCATCGCGCAGCTGGACCCCGCCACGGGGCGGATCGAACGGGTTCCGCAGCTGCGCCCCGCTGGATCTGGATAGCGAGTCTGCATGCGGTCTCCCATCCCCGCGTTCGTATTGGGCTATCACGGTTGCAATACAGGGCAGTCGTACTGGAAGTTCGATAAGGGGTGTGTTAGGATGAGGCCATGGCGGTACACGAGAACAACGATGATTGGGATGCCTGCATGACGGCGATTCGGGAAGTCGGGCTGCGGCTCACGCACGACCCGGGATTTCGCGAGCAGTTTTTCGCGGGAATTGACCGCCGCGTGCTGGTCGATCAGCCTGACGAAAGCCCCAAAGAGCGTGCCGAAGCTGTTTTGAGGCGGGCTTGAGTTCGGCCCGTTACGCGGGCAACCCGTTCTTTGTCCTAGGATTTCACGGGTGCGACCGGGCCGTCGGCGAGTCGGTGCTTGCCGGCGAAGTTGATTTGCAAGCCAGCAAAAACAACCACGACTGGCTGGGGCACGGCATCTATTTTTGGGAAAACAACGTCGAGCGTGCCAAGCGATGGGCCGCCTGGTTGGCCGATCAGCCGTGGTCCAGCGTCCAAGATCCGTTTGTGATCGGAGCGATTGTCGATCTCGGGCATTGCCTCAGCCTCCTGCAAGAGGACGGCATTGCTCTGGTCACCGAAACGCATCGGAGGGTGGTCGCCGTGTCTGAAGCAGGCCGGGAGACCCTCCCACAAAACGACGGATTCAAACTTCAGCGGCTCGACTGCCACGTCATTCAAACCCTGCACCGCATCCGTGAAGTGGGTCGGCTGGCCCCGTTCGACACCGTTCGCGGCATGTTTCCCGAGGGAAAGCGCCTCTACGCGGATTCAGGGTTTCGCGATCAGAACCATATTCAGATCAGCGTCCGGTCGCGTCGCTGCATCAAGGGGTACTTCCGTCCCATCGCGTAGCAGCGTCTCCCCCGTCGGCGCCGGCGTGTCGGGCGGCAACGTAGGCCCGGGGCGGATCTACCGGATCACGGTGATTCCGGAACCCGGGGTGGGCGTGATGGTGGGGGCCCTTGCCGCCTTGGTGGCAGGCCGCCGGCGTCGCGGTCAGTAGGGCGGGTGATCCTTCAGCCAGTCGTACGCGGTGCGGACGGTGTCGTCGAGGCGGGTGTACCGGGCCTTCCACCCCAGGTCGGCCTTGATCTTGCTCGCATCGGCAAAAAGGGCCGCGGGGTCCCCGGCCCGCCGCGGGCCCAGGGTGTGCGGCACCGGCCGGCCGGTCACCCGCTCGACCGAATCCAGGATCTCCTTCACGCTCACGCCCCGGCCGGTGCCCAGGTTGTAGGTCAACGCGCAGCCGGCCGTCAGCGCGTCCATCACCCGCAGGTGAGCCGCCACCAGGTCCTCGACGTGGACGTAGTCGCTGGATGCAGGTGCCGTCCGGCGTGTCGTAGTCGTCACCGAACACCGTCAGCGGCGGCCGCTGCCCCAGCGCCGCCTGAATCGCCAGCGGGATCAGATGCGTCTCGGGGTCGTGCTCTTCCCCCACCTCGCCCGCCGGGTCGCTGCCCGCCACGTTGAAGTAGCGGAGGATCGCGTAGCCGAAGCCCGGGTCGGTCGCCGCGTGGTCACGCACCAGGTGCTCGACGAAGAGCTTCGAGCGGCCGTAGGGGTTGATCGGAGCCTGCGGCGTGGTTTCCCCGATGGGCAAGCCATCCGCCGCGACCTGCCCGTAGGTCGCGCACGTCGAGCTGAACACCAGCTTCTTGACCCCCGCCTCCGCCATCGCCGCCAGCAGGCGGAGGCTCCCTTCGGTGTTGTTGCGGTAGTAGCGAAGCGGCTCGCCGACCGACTCACCCACGTACGCCAGCGCGGCGAAGTGCATCACCGCACCTACTTGGTGATCCCGAAGTGAAGCTGCGAGATCGGCCTTGGGGTCTGCGAGATCGGCCTCCACGACGGGCACGCCCTGCGGCACCGCGTGACGGTGCCCGCGGTCAAAGTTGTCGAGCACAACGGGCCGGTACCCCGCGTCGAGCAGGCGGCGCACCGCGTGCGATCCGATGTAGCCGGCCCCGCCGGTGACGAGGACGGTGGTTGGGGATGAGTCTGGCGGCATGGCGGCTCGGCAGGTAAAGGAGTGTGGACTGCGGACACCGGTCCAACCTAACGCATCATCCGCGCGTAGCGTTCGCGGTACGGCTGCACGCAGGCCACCGGATCCAGCCACCCGCGGACAAACGGACGCCCCCGCAGGCCGCGTTGCTTCAGGGCTTCCGGATCGTCCAGCAGCGGGTTGATCGCCGCCGCCAGCGCCTCGGGTTCGGGCCCGCTGATGACCGCGCCGCCTTCTTCCAGCTTCGCCCAGATGTCGGTGCCCTTGGTGACCACGACCGGGCAGTTGACCGCCATGGCCTCGACCAGCACCTGCCCGAAGTTCTCCTGGTGGGTCGGCAGCAGGAAGAAATCGACGTTCTGGTACAGCTGGATCTTCTCGGCCTCGGAGACCTCGCCGACCCAGTGCACGCGGTCGGCGACGCCGAGGCGTTGGGCGCCGGCGATCAGCTCGGCCCGGTAGGCCGGGTCGTCGCGGCCGGCCATGGCCAGATGCAGGCGGGGGATCAGCGGCAGGGCCGCGATGGCCCGGTCGGGCCCTTTTTTGGGGTGCAGGCGGCTCAGGAAGAGGGCCACGGGCGCGTCGGTGGGGCGGTCGGGGATGGCGGGGCAGCCCGTCGGGTCGAGGCTCGCGTCGAGGTAGGTCGAGAGATCGTTTACCAGCGGGGCCACCCAGGTCTTCGCACGCGGTACCCAGCGGCTGGCCTGGTCGCGCTCGGCCTCGGCCGTCAGGTGGACCGTGTGGGCGCCCCTGAGCATCGCCCGCCCGGCGGTGGCGAGGTACAGCCGCTTTCGCCAGGGCTTCTGGGCCATGGGCCAGGTTGAGAGCATCCCGTGGGGGGTCAGCACATAGGGCTTGCCGGCACGGCGGCAACGCTGGGCCGCCTCACGCAGGGCCGGGTCCCACACGCCGTGGAGGTGGACCACGTCGGCGGCGGCGATGGCGTCGTCCAGAATCGATCCCATGGCCCCATCACGGGGCCAGAGGGTGAGTTTGACCCGCTCGGGATCGACGATCGACAGGCCTTCGGGTGGGTCGGCCGAGGCGATGTGGACGGTGTCGCCCGCGTCGGCAAGGCCCTTCGCGAGGCGAAGGCAGGCGACGGAGGCGCCGCCGAAGGGGTCGAGGGAGTCGATGACGTGGAGGGTGCGGGTGCCGGTCATACCGAAGCTTACCGCGGGAATCATCCGTGCAGGGAGGCATTCACCTCGGCAGCGGAGCGTCTCTCCTGCGTTCAGGGCGGGCGGGTGGTATGCCAAAGCAGCGCCGAGAACCATCTCTTCGGTTTGTCCGAAATCCACGTATGGCAACAATTTGAATTGATCTATGTGTGTTCGTCGCCGCGGCTATTCAGACAGGTTGCGGGCCTGCCGCCTACACGATGATAAGCTGAGCGTCGGCACGCTTGGGCGCTGTCTACCATCAATAATCATCCAGGCTGCGATGGCCGAGAATAACCACAGGCTCGCACGATCGTTGCTTCCCAATGAAAGGCCGGGCCCATGTCTAAACGTACGGTGGGAATCGATCGAGCCAGCCTGTTGATGGTCTTGGTGGCGATCTGTTGCCTGGTCGGGGGCGGTCTTTGCGTTTGGAGCCTGCTTCCTGATGAAACAGAGAGCGATACCCCGTTTGCGGCGATCGCTCGCGCCCCCCAACCGCCACTGTTTGAAACCGGCGAGCGTTCAACTACTTCTGAGCCCGTCCTTGAACGCGATTTTGGGCCGGGAAAGAACACTGCTGCTCGAAATCAGACAGATTCGCATTCGGTACTGACCACTCCTGAAGGGGGTGTGTTGAGCGGGGCGCAGAACACGAGCAGCCACGATCAAGAGGCCGCAGGGGCGTCCGTTCCATCGAATCTGTCGGCGGCGTCGAAACAAGCCAGCGTTCAACCGCAGGCGTCCGACACCGTCATTTCGTCGCGAATATCGTCCGGAGTCACGGAAAAAACCGCAGAGGCATCGGTTGGCACAACGCCTCGAATGGGGGCCGGCCAGTCCAGACCGAGTCGGTCCGAGGCGCCGTCCGATGGGCCACATCATGACGCCAGGCCGATGTCCGCCGCCCCATCCGAGGGAGATTTAGAGCCGGAGCCGGCCGAGGGGTCAGCCGCGGTGCCGGGTGTTTCGCCGGAGTCGGCCCCGGATCCAGCCCCAGCACCCGACGCGCCGGTAGGTGACACCGGCCGTCCTGAGGAGATTGGGAGGCCGGTCGTTGATTTTGTAATCGGGGGCTCGCATCCTGACCCTCGGCGGCGGATGGTCGGCTGGAATCTATTGACAGAGGGCTGGGCGGCGTTCATTCGAAAGCGAGTGAATCCGTATCTTGAAATCGGTGTCACGCGGATTATCCTTCACAACCCTTTTGGAATCTTGCCGGACGAGTCCATGCAGTTGGACCAGTATTTGACCGCCTTAGAGCAGCCGGGGCTGCGGATGCTCACAGGAGGTTTCATCGAAGCGTGGAAGCCCGTGACGGCCCGGGGGATCGAAGTCATCGCGTACGTCGGCTGCCCGCGACTGGACAAAGACGCAACGCGGATCGACGAGGAGGGGGGACGAGCTGCTGGATTGGCGTTCTCCCTGAGTTGTCTCCAGCCGGCCCTGGATGCAGGCATGTCAATCGGGTTGGATGCGGCGGCGCCCGCGGACGGAAACTCGCTGACCTGGGACCTGGCAAAGCATCTGAAGAATCAAGGAGTGAAGGTATACGTGGAGGCTCGGCCCTACGCAGAAATGTCCCACTGGTTCGATTTTCCGGTCATCTGCATTGACCACTTCTGGCGCCGATCTGATCCGGAGCGTCACGCCGATGCCTTGGGGGCGGCCAACGGCCTTCTGACGGGTGAAATCCTGCGAATGGTGGTGCAATACAAAGTCCCTGCGGAGTGGGAAGGGACCGAGGGCGGGTACGTAGAGTCACTCAGCCGAACCGTTCAGCAACATGGCCACACACCCATAGTCCTCGCTGGGTCTAAGTTTCCGCCAGAGTGGGTCGCTGAACTTATGTCAGCGCCGGCAAGCCCTGCCTATGACTAGGTTGCGGGTCGTAGGGTATGCACGTTGAACAAGACACCTTGAAATCGATACTGGGTATCAATCAGATCAGGCAATGTGCTATTTTAGCTCGCTCGCTTGCCCGCTTGGGCCCGTCATGGCTGCAGGCCCCACAGGAGTTCGGTTAAATATGGCTGCGATGCATTTTCTAGTTGTAGGTGGCGCCGGATACATCGGATCGCACGTGGTGCGTGCTTTTTTGGACCGAGGGGACCGTGTCACCGTTTTTGATGACCTGTCGAGCGGCAAGCGAGGCAACCTCTTTCCCGATGCGTCTTTCGTGGAGGGGTCCACTCTTGACGCGGACGTGCTGGCGGCGTGCTTGGGAGGGGCGGAGTTCGACGGTGCGGTGCATCTGGCGGCGTTCAAGGCGGCCGGCGAGTCGATGACGGATCCGATGAAGTTCGCGACCAATAATCTCTGTGGCGCCGTGAACGTGCTGAATGCGCTTGTCGCAGCCGGAGTGAAGCGGCTGGTGTTTTCATCGACTGCGGCGGTGTATGGTGAACCGAAATATGTGCCAATGGACGAAATGCATCCAACAAATCCGGAGAACTTTTATGGGTTCTCGAAGTTGGAGATGGAGCGAGTCATGAGTTGGTATGACCGACTTATGGGTGTTCGTTTCGCCGCCCTGCGGTACTTCAATGCGGCCGGATTTGATCCAGCGGGCCGAGTTCGCGGGCTCGAGTCGTCGGTTACTAATCTCTTGCCGGTGATTATGGAGGTTGCAACTGGCCAACGCGAGAAACTGCAGGTCTTTGGCACCGACTATGACACCCCCGATGGTAGCGGGGTGCGAGACTATATCCACGTGTCTGACCTGGCGTCTGGGCACCTGGCGGCGATGGATCGGCTGATCGAGCACGACGAGAGCTTGACGGTCAATCTTGGCACGGGACAGGGGACTTCGGTGTTAGAGATGCTCAAAGCCGCGCGACGAATCTCTGGACGTGAGATCACCGCGCAGATGTGTCCCCGGCGTGCGGGTGACCCAAGTGCCGTGTACGCAAAAGCAACTCGTGCAAATGATCTGTTGGGCTGGACTCCGCGGCACAGCGACTTGGAGACCTTGGTCGAAAGCACGTGGGCGGTCTATCGCCACGATTGACCGCCAGGCCGTGCGCTCATCTGGTCCCGCCGACGCCGGAGGTGGGCGGTGTCCAGCAGAGCAAAACGAAACGAAACCCGGTCTTACGGTAAGCATTCCACGAAGGACCTACCACCGACCGTTGGCATCGCCGCGGCGGTGGTCGCCGTCTCAGACGGCTTGAAGTTGGCTTACGATTCGGCGGGCGTCGC